>Ga0134094_1000002_pt1 | contig 863752 bp, 742 predicted proteins | sample 5_1taG_FD_94458 | JGI IMG/M metagenome (GOLD analysis project Ga0134094, IMG submission 94458) | Switchgrass degrading microbial communities from high solid loading bioreactors in New Hampshire, USA - 5_19_20_110_A1 metaG | ecosystem: Engineered > Bioreactor > Semi-continuous > Anaerobic >... | reverse complement strand
AGGCCGCCCAGATTTGTTTTGGGACCTCCGCTGCGGCTCGGTGCCCTCGCCTCCGCTCCGGCCCCAAAACGAATGCGACTCAACCGGTCTGAACGGAATTTACAGAAAGGATGTTACACCGACCAGAGCGAAACTCGGGAGCGCCCCTTGATTGGGCACGTTCGACAAGGATCTTGGTTTGCCGTAGAACGCACAATACTCACCGATGCCCGGATCTGATCTGCCGCAGCGTACGCAGCAATGACCTCCTGCGCCCATTAGTGGGTGTCGAAAACGCTGAGCAGGATTTAATATCGCCTTCCCCGAACGGGAGCACCCTTCCCAGTTGACTGCGCAGCAGCCTTCAGGACCATTGCGAGAAACCTGCGATACTCGGGCAATCCAACTGTCTTTAGTTTTCCAACGATTTCGTCATAAGCCTCGGAAAGGCCTTCTATTGGACCGTGCGTGTGGACCCAACCTGCAAGGTAAACGTTTCCTGATACCGAATATTTCAGGATTTCTAGCCAGTGTTGATCCGATCTGGAAGTTAACTTTTCGGCCTCTGTGAATGCCGCGTTGAGGAACTTCTGATCATATGTACCCAGAAGGAGCGCCATCAGGGAGTAGCCAAGGATCTCTTCTTCTTGATTGGTGACGTAGTTTACATCTACGAAGACGGTAAACGCGGAATCCTTGTCATCGCTGTCAACAACCAGGATGTCCGGAACGGCGTTGAGTTTGACAGTCAAATTCTGGGTCACCGAGTCTCGCCAACCATGGGGAGCATTGATTGCGAGCTTAACCTTGATGTAGTCTTGACCAAACGCTGCACCCGTCAATAGGAGGAGCAGGACAAGTCGTGTCATCAGCATGGGCCAAGTAACCTCCTTCGCAGGACAAGCATACTCCAAATCGGCTTCTGCAGTAATGAGGGTAGGGCTGTTCTTAAGCTTATCGGCGGTGGTCCACCGGTGGCTTCGAACCTAAGGTTCGCGCCATTGCCGTTCTTCCTCGTAGTTCCATTCTTCGGACGTGACATTTTTCAATGAGAGTTCTATCTTATGTGAATCCGCCCTGAGAGGTAGACAACTACGCCCTGCCCGTTGCGGTTGTAGTATCCCGGTGAAGTCGTCGCCGTTCCGCGCCCCCGAGGGGTACGGGGCGGCGGGGATCTGCTCGTGCTGTTGCTCACGGCGCACCCCCGTAATTCCCCCCCCAATTCCAGACCCCCGCCTCCGAAACCAGCAAAGCTATAATCGGCACGAGGTCGGGAAATGGCGACGATTAAATTCACGGTCAACGGAACCGCGCGCAGCGTGGAGACGGAGCCGGAACGGCCGCTGCTCGAGGTTCTGCGCGAAGATTTGGGGCTGACCGGAACCAAATACGGCTGCGGCGAAGGCCAGTGCGGCGCGTGCACGGTGCTCCTGGACGGCCGCCCCACGCTTTCCTGCATCACCCCCGCGCGCGAGGTTCAGGGGCGGAAGGTGACCACCATCGAGGGGCTCGCCGCCAACGGGAAACTGCACCCGGTCCAGCAGGCCTTTGTCGAAGAGAGCGCGATGCAGTGCGGCTACTGCACGCCGGGCATGGTGCTGCGAACGGTCTCGCTGCTCGAGCGGAACCCCAATCCCACCGACGGCGAAATCATCGAAGGGTTGAACGGACACCTGTGCCGGTGCAATGGCTACCACCGGATTGTGGCTGCGGTGCGGCGCGCCGCGGTCCTGGCGGGCAAACAGAGCTAAAGGAGGCGGCCATGGTCGACTACGCATTGGATCGGGAAAACGCTGAGCCGGAGCGCTATGAACTGCGGGAACCGCCCGCGCACATCTTCGCGGTGAACCGCAGGGAGTTTTTCGGAATCGCGGGCGCCGGGCTTGTCATCGCGGCCGCGGCGCAGCAGGCGGCCGGACAGGGAAGCGCCCGTAGCGGCGCGCTCGAAGCGCGGCTTCACATCGGCGAAGACGGAACCATCACCGTCCTGAGCGGAAAGGTCGAGGAAGGACAGGGGGCGCTGACGGAATTGACGATGGCCGCCGCGGAGGAACTGCGCGTGCCGCTGAGCCAGGTGCGAACGCTGCTGTGTGACACGGACCGCACGCCGAGCGACGGCATCACGGCAGGCAGCCGCACCACTCCCGGCACCGTCCCCGGGGTTCGCAGGGCGGCGGCCGCCGCGCGCACGCTGCTGCTCACGACGGCCGCGCGGCAGTTCCAGGTAGAGGCCACGCGGCTGGAAGTACGCGACGGCGCCGTGACGCACGGCGGCAGGAGGTACACCTACGCCGACCTCGCGCGGTCGCCCGAGCTGGCCGCGGCATACAAGAACCCGCCGCAGGGCGGCGCGCTCACGCCCGTGAAGGAGTGGCGGATCCTGGGGAAACCCCAGCCGCGTGTCGATGCCCGCGACATCGTGACCGGGGCGCACCGGTATCCCTCCGACATCGTCCGGCCTGGAATGCTGTACGGCTGCGTGCTGCGGCCTCCCTCCTACGGCGCGACGCTGGAGAGCGTCGACCTTGAGGCGGCGCGGAAGATGCCCGGCGTGATCGCGGTGCGCGACGGCTCGTTCGCAGGCTGCGCCGCGCCCACCAGCTTCGCGGCGCGTAAAGCGGTGGAGGCGATTGCCGCCGGCGCGAAGTGGAAAGTCGCCCCGCATCCCTCCAGCGACGGGCTTTTCGAGCACCTCAAGAAGCACGCAAGCCGGGACGCGCGCCCGCGCGGGGAGCGGGGCAACGTGGAACAGGCCCTTGCGGCGGCAGCGCGCCGATTGAAGGCGAGTTTCCAGGTGGCCTATGTCCAGCACGCGCCGATGGAGCCGCGCGCCGCGGTCGCCGAGTGGCACGACGGCCGCCTGACCGTCTGGACCGGAACGAGCAACCCGTTCAGCGTCCGGCAGCAGCTTGCCGAGGCGTTCCACATCGGGACCGACCGTATCCGCGTGATCGTTCCCCATTTTGGCGGCGGCTTCGGCGGCAAACACACCGGCGAGGCGGCGGTGGAAGCGGCCCGGCTGGCCCGGGAAGCGGGGCGGCCCGTCAAGGTGTGCTGGACGCGCGCCGAGGAATTCATGTGGGCGTACTTCCGGCCTGCCGCACTGATTGAAATCGAGGCCGGGCTGGACGCGCGCAACTCGCTGTCCGCATGGGAGTTCGCGAATTACAATTCCGGCACGGCGGCGCTCGGCACGCCGTATCGCGTTGCCAACGTCCGGGAGACGTTCATCCCCTCGGATTCGCCGCTGCGGCAGGGATCCTACCGGTGCCTGGCGGCGACGGCGAACAACTTCGCGCGGGAGGCGTTCATGGATGAGCTGGCGGAGGCCGCCGGCAAGGACCCGCTCGAGTTCCGGCTCGCACACCTGGATAACGAACGGATCAAGAACGTCCTGACGGCCGCGGCCGAGCGGTTCGGCTGGGCAGAGCGGCGGAAAAAGCGCCGTCCGGGCGTGGGGATCGGGTTGGCCTGCGGCACGGAGAAGAACTCGGTGGTGGCCGCCTTCTGCGAGGTCGAGGTGGACCGCGAGAGCGGCACGCCGCGGCTGCTCGAAATCGTCGAAGCGTTTGAGTGCGGGGCCATTCTGAATCCGGTCAACCTCCGGAGCCAGGTGGAGGGCTGCATCATGATGGGATTAGGCCCGGCTCTGCGGGAGGAAATTCTGTTCCGGGGCGGAAGGCTGACCAACGGGCGGTTCAGGGCCTACCGCGTGCCGCGCTTCCGCGATCTGCCGAAAACGGAAGTCATCCTGCTGGATCGCAAAGACCTGGAGCCGGCTGGAGCGGGCGAGACACCGATCATCGCGGTTGCGCCTGCCATCGCCAACGCCGTCTTCGACGCGACGGGCACGCGGGTGCGCTCAATGCCGATCCGGCTGCCGCGAAGATAAAAAAAGGCGCGGGGCGAACCTCCCTCCATTCGCCCCGCGCGCTGCGGAAGGTGCAGCCATGAGTGCAGTTCGAGGCCAATCCGGCCTCGTGCGGGGGGTAAAACTACGAATCGTCACTCCCGATTCCGCATGACCCGCAATGACCAGAAACCCAATTCTGTAAGCCTCCTGCATACCCTGCCAATGGCTCTGAGCATGTTTGTTATGTCCCCGGCTATCCGATTGAGAACGGGAATGATCGCCGCCCGGATGACGGCGCCGCAGGTTTTCCATGGAGGTTAACACCTCAACAGTAACGCTTGCGCCTGAAATTTCGCCCATACACGCATGGCGGCGCAGGGTCGCGTGAGCGTACCGGGCAAGCCGAGGGTCGTCTTCAGATTCGGCGTATTCGAACTGAACCCTGAGACCAGGGAGCTGCGTAAACAGGGCGTTCGCCTCCGCCTGTCGGGCCAGCAGTTTCAGGTGCTGTTTCTCTTGTTGGACAGGCAGGGGGAGTGCGTCAGCCGGAAGGAATTGCAAGAGGCGCTATGGCCGGATGACGCATGGGGAGATCTCGATTTACGTCTCAACAAGGTCGTCAACCGGGTACGCGAGGTCCTGGGCGATACGGCGGAGAACCCGCGCTACTTGGAGACCCTGCCCCGAGTGGGCTACCGTTTCCTGGTCCCGGTTGAAAAAGTAGAGCTTCCCCCGCCAGTCGCTTTCGAGCAGCGTCCCGCCCCCGCGGCCGGCGCGGATACGCCATCAGGGGGCCGCCCGAAGCGATCGCGGGTGGTGATGCTCGCCTTCCGGGGGCTGCTTGCCGCAGCGCTGGTGGCTGTCGTGATCTACGGCCTGACGGCGAAACATGAAGTCGTGCTCGATCCCGAACCCTTGACGAGCTACGTCGGCAGCGAGTCCAGCCCCGGTTTTTCGCCCGACGGTTCGCAGGTCGTTTTCTCCTGGAACGGTCCCGATCAGGACAACTTCGATATCTACACCCTGCGGCGGAGCGACGGAATTCTGCGGCGGCTGACCAGCGACCCCCGGAGGGAGTTTGCTCCCTCCTGGTCGCGGGACGGCGAGCAGATTGCGTTCTTGCGCGAAACGGGCCGGAGGAGGGCCGACCTCATGCTGATGCCGGCAGCGGGCGGCGCGTCCCGCAAGATCGGCGAGGTTGCATGGCGGTACAAGACCCCGGCTCTGGATTGGACCCACGATTCGCGCTGGGTCGCGGTGCCTGATGCGGCCGGCAGCACCCAGAGCGCCATTTTCCTGATCTCGGCGGAGACGGGCGAGCGGCACCGCCTTACTACTCCCCCTCCGGGCTCCAGAGGAGACTTCTACCCCTCGATCTCCTCCGACGGAACCAAGCTGGTGTTCGCCAGGTTTGTCACGAGCCAGTGGGCCGACCTGTATCTGCTCGCGCTCGATGCGGACCTTCAGGCCAAAGGGAATCCGGTCCGCCTTGCAGAGTTGAAAAGGCAGACCGACCGCGCCGCGTGGCTTCCCGGCGACCGCGAACTGGTGTTTGCGGCCGGCGGCTGGGGGAGCGAACGATTCCTGTACCGCATCGAGGCAAGGCCAGGGGGGAAGATCGCAAACCTAGGAAATGTAAGGATTTCCGGCGCTCAGCCGGCTTACTCCGCTTCGACCGGGACGCTTGCCTACGTGCACGGCGGCGACCAGGTGAGCATCTGGGAAGTCTCCGGCCGGCCGCCGCACACGCTCAAGCGGGTCATCGCCTCGACGGCCAGCGATACGCAACCGGACTTTTCGCCCGACGGCGCCTGGGTTGCGTTCAGTTCGAACCGCCGCCGCACCTGGGACATCTGGATGGCGCGGCCGGACGGCGCCGACGCGCGGCAGCTTGTCAGCTTCCAGGATGACGGGGCGAGCGCGCCGAGGTGGTCTCCAGACGGCCGCGCCATAGTCTTCGAGTCGCGTCGGGGAGGACAGGCCGATATCTACCTTTATGCGGATGGCTCAACGCGGAACCTGAGCGATCACCCGGCGGAGGATCTCCTGCCAAGCTGGTCCGCCGACGGCCGGTTTGTGTACTTCTGCTCATCCCGCTCCGGCAGCGCGCAGATTTGGAAAGTGCCGCGCGAGGGCGGTCCCGCGACGCAGGTTACGGAACACGGAGGGGCATTCGCGATTGAGTCGCCCGACGGCAAGTATCTCTATTACACCGCCGGGTTTCCGCCCGCCGTGCTGCGCCGCCGGTCGCTGGTGGACGGCAGCGAGCGTGACATGGCGGCTCAGCTCATCACGCTGCCGGGATTTGCTGTTACGGCAGAGGGCATTTATTATCTGAGGGGCGTCGGTTCGGAGCCGGACGCCCTCTGGTACCTTGACCTCTCCTCGGAAACGCACCGCCAGGTGGTCCAGTTGGACAAGCAGCCGTCGCACGGTCTTTCAGTGTCCAGAGACGGACAGCGTATTTTGCTGAACCTCCTGGAAAGTCAGGGAGGCGACCTGGCGCTGTTGCGGAACGTGCGTTAGAGGCGCTCGCAGCCCGGGAGCAAGCCGGGGGCGGGACCGGACCGCGAGCGGCGAATCTTTTCCCGACGGCTCAGCAGCGGATCTAGTCCGGCAACTCCTTGATGGCGATGTTGCGCCAGCGCCAGAAGCCCGCGTCCACCCAGCGAGGTGTATTCTCGTCGCTGAAGTGCATCTGAAGGGCGATCATTCCGCTCTCGGCCCCGTCGATGGCGTGGTTGGCGGTATCGGTGAAATCGGTGATCAATTCGCCGTTGAGCCACACCTTGATGTTCGGGACGACTCCCTCCATGCGAACGCGAATGGAGTTCCAGTCCTCGCGCTTCCACACCCGCTGCCAGGCTTCGTTGCGCTTGCGCGCCGCGGCGGCACGCTCCTCCGGGGTCATTCTCGGGGCGTTGGCGGGGCGCTGGGGGCCGACTCCTTTCAGACCCTCACCGTAAATGCCGCCGATATTGCCGCCCGGCAGGTAATCCAGCATCACCTGGTAGGCCTGTCCGGCTTCGGTCGAGCGGAGGAAGATCCCGCCGTCGCAACCCCAGTCCGGCTTGATTTCCATGTAGAGTTCGAAGTTCTTGTACTTCTTGTCCGTGAGCAGGATTCCGCCCTTGCCGCGCGGATTCTGAGTTCCGACCAAAACGCCGTGAACGACCCGGAACTCCGGAGTAGTGCCGTGATGATTGGTCCGGCTGATGTGCCAGCCCGTGAGGTCCTTACCGTTGAAGATCGGCGTGAATCCCTCGGGCACTTTGCCTATCTGCGCAGGGAGCGGGAAGACGCACAGTAGTGTAACTGCCGCAGTTAAGAGAATTCGCATGCTGCTCTCCGTTTCTGTATTTCCGTAATAGTATCGTTCATTTCGGCGGAAAGCGCCGGGGAGATTTAGCCGCATCATCAGCGCGAGAGGGGTGCAAGCGGCGCGCGCGTGGTAATATCGGCGTGTGGCACTTGGCGAATTGACCAAACAGCTTGCCGGCCAGGCAATGCGCGCGAAGGACGTGAAGGAAGTGATCGACGCGCTGCGGCCGCCGGACCTGTCGCGGATTACCGACACGCTCCGCGGGACAAAGCCAACGGCGCCGCCGCCTGCAGCAGCGGAAGACGTCTGCGCGGTGATGCTCGGGCAGGTTCAGGCGATGCAAAGGGCCTTGAAGGAGGACGAGGAACTGCTCGTGCTGTGCAACGCCGGAGTGGAGACCCTGCGGGTGCTGGAGGTGTTCGTGCCGTCGCCGAACGTGGTGGTGCTGACCGGGATCGACACCAACCGGACTGTGACGCGCGTAGTCTCGCATATCGAGTCGGTGCAGCTTGTCTGCAAGGCGGTAAAGGTGCAGCCGCCGGCGAAGCCCGTCCGGATCAACTTCATCGTCCCCAAGCCCAAGTCAGAGTAGAGTCAGGCTCCTTAAGTCCCGCTGGGTTTTCCCGTTCCTTCCGCGACCCACACGCGGATGAAACTGTCCTCCTTGCGGGTCTCAAAGTGAACCGGCAGGAACTGGGCGATAACGGCCATGTTGGTGTGCGCGTGCCTGTTGATTTTCGTGGCGGTAAACGAACCGCCGCCCGCCAACGCAAGCGGCAGCAGCAACTGATCGGCCAGGTGTTCACCCGCAACCGCTCGAGAGGCCAGGTATTCGCGCGCCTCGGACGCGGCATGCGACGCCACAGTTTCGGCGGGGACCCCCAGTTTTCCAAAGGCCGAGAAGATCTCCGTCACTTCGTCCGACGCGATCTCAATCATCACAACATTTCCGGGACCCGGCGAGTTCCGGGTCTCCTCAATCGTGAGGCACTCCCGCCCCCAATTGAGCAGCCTCGCCACGGTTTCGACCTCGCGCTGTGCAATGTGGCGCGGGAGATTCGCAACTACGCCGGTCACCCGGCAGGAGATGATTTCGCCTCGTTCGCCGAGGTGGAAACCCGTCAGAGTTTTCGCCGGCTCGATCTCCGCGCAAAAGCGGCCGCCACCTTTCGGGAAAAAGCCATAGCGTTCCAACCGCACTCGAACCTTGGGGCCCATGCGCTCCACCAACGGCAAGAAGGTCCGCTCGAGAAAATCAAACGGAGGAGCGGCGGGATTGTGCGTTCCTCCTTCGATGACGATGCGGCTCGGAGAGTCCGCGAGGATCAGTGCAGGCAGCACGGTCTGAAAGACGAGCGTGCCGCTTCCCGCCGTGCCGACAGCGAAACGATACTCGCCGCCGCGCACTTTGCCGGGAGCGAACGTAAGAGCCGGCGAGCCAAGTGTGGCTCCCTCCAACTCCGCGCCGCCCACCTCCGCGGCAGCCAGCACCGCGGTAAGATGCTGGCGAAGCAATCCCGGACGGTCCCGCTTCGCGCGGATATTCTCAATCCGGAAGGGTTTCCCCGTCGCAAGAGAAAGGCTCAGCGAAGTGCGCAGGATTTGCCCGCCGCCTTCACCGAACGATCCGTCGATCCGAATCATGGCCATTTCTCGTCATCCGCATGTGGTATTCCAAAGTAACCGGCCGCGCCTCACACGCCCTTGTCACGGACTTTCAGACCTTTCTGACCCGCGTGCGGGTACTCTGGATTTCCGTCAACAATGAGTAAATGAGCTTTCTCGATAATCTCGAGGACAACCTCAAGGCTTTCGAGGGGAGTGAGGGGCTGAGCAGCGCGGAGCAGGAGGCCAGGCGTCGGGAACGGGAGCGCCAGCAGGCGCTTCAGGCTGCGCCCTACGTGGAGCGGCTGAAATCGGCCTCCTACACCGATCCGTTGTTCACGGAAGCGGCGCGAGCCGGGCACAAAGTGCGGACCAAGGTGGACATCACCTGGGTCGGAACAACGCTCCGGCTTCAAGCCCGGGAACGGAGGCTGGAACTTAGGCCCACACCCGAGGGGGTCGTGGCAGTGTTCCTGCAGGATTCCAAGGAGCTGCGCAGCGTGCCTGTGGATCTGGACCGCAACCCAGCCCCCTTGATCCATGAACTGCTCGGGCTCACGGAGCCGAAGCGCGCCGGGTCTAAACCAGATCCAGCTCCCTGAAGAAGTACCCGAGTTCGAAACGCGCGGTTTCGGGCGCGTCCGAGCCGTGGACGCAGTTGCGCTGGATGCTTTCCCCGAAGCGCTTGCGGATAGTGCCTTCGGCCGCGTTCGCCGGGTTGGTGGCGCCCATCACCTCGCGCCACTTCTTGATGGCGTCTTCCCGCTCGAGCGCGAGGACAATGATGGGGCCCTCGGTCATAAACTCGACCAGCTCCGGGAAGAACGGCTTGCCGCGATGGACGGCATAAAAGCCCTCGGCCCCGGCACGATCCAGGCGGAGCATGCGCATTGCGCGGATGCGGAACCCGTTCTGCTCGATGATCGACAAAATCTCTCCCGCGATGCGGCGGGCAATAGCGTCTGGCTTGATGATCGCCAGCGTACGTTCCATTTCGCTCATAGAACCGCTTTCACTCTGTCTCCGATTTCCGCGGGCGAAGCGCACACGATGACGCCGGCCGCCTCCAGCGCTTGAATCTTATCCGATGCCTTGCCGGAACCGCCCGAAATGATGGCGCCGGCATGCCCCATGCGGCGGCCGGGAGGCGCCGTCTGCCCCGCGATAAAACTGACCACCGGCTTCTTCACGTTGTCTTTGATGTAGGCGGCGGCGAGCTCCTCCGCGTTGCCGCCGATCTCGCCGATGAGCACGATGGCATCGGTGTCGGGATCTTCGTTGAAGAGCCGGACGGCATCGACGAAACTCGTTCCGATAATCGGGTCGCCGCCGATTCCGATGCAGGTGGACTGGCCGATCCCGCGCCGCGTCAACTGGTCCACCGCTTCGTAAGTCAGCGTGCCCGAGCGCGAGACGACGCCCACGTTTCCTTCCTTGTGAATGTGGCCCGGCATGATGCCCACCTTGCACTTTCCGGGCGAAATGATGCCGGGGCAGTTGGGGCCGATCAGCCGCGTTTTGCGCGTCTGAAGGTAGTGCCAGACCTTCACCATGTCGAGCACGGGAATGCCCTCGGTGATGGCGACCACGAGCGGAATGCCCGCGTCGGCGGCTTCCATGATCGCATCGGCCGCAAACGCCGGCGGGACGAATACGATGGACGCGTTCGCGCCGGTGGCGCAGACAGCCTCATGTACGGTGTCGAAGACGGGGAGGCCCAGGTGCATCGTCCCGCCCTTGCCTGGAACCACGCCGCCGACAATATTTGTTCCGTAAGCCAGGCACTGCTCCGAGTGGAAGGTGGCCTCCCTGCCGGTGAAGCCCTGAACCAGGAGCCGCGTTTCGCGGCCGACAAGAATGCTCATTGTGCCAGCCTCACTACTTTTTCTGCCGCGTCTTTCATACCATCGGCCACTGTGAAATTGAGTCCGGAATCCGTCAGGATCTTACGGCCCATCTCGACGTTAGTCCCCTCCATCCGGACGACGACAGGTACGCTGACTTTCAACTCTTTCGCGGCGGCGACAACGCCGGCCGCCAGCACATCGCACCGCAGGATGCCGCCGAAAATGTTGATGAGAACCGCGCGCACGCTCCGGTCCGTGATGAGGATGCGGAACGCGTTGCGGATCTGCTCCTCATTGGCGCCGCCGCCGACATCGAGAAAATTCGCCGGATTGCCGCCAGCATGCTTGATGATGTCCATGGTGGCCATCGCAAGGCCGGCGCCGTTCACCATGCAGCCGACGTTGCCGTCGAGCTTGATATAGTTCAGGCCGAAGCGGGAGGCCTCGACTTCGAGCGGATCCTCCTCGTGCAGGTCACGCAGTTCGATGAGGTTTTTGTGGCGGAATAGCGCGTTGTCGTCGAGGTTGATCTTAGCGTCAAGCGCAAAGACCTTGTGGTCCGCGCTGAGGATGAACGGGTTGATCTCGGCCAGCGAAGCGTCAATGGCTTCGTAGGCGCGCGCCAGGGCGATCATCGCCTTGACGGCCGCGGGAGCGCTCTCGGCCGGGAAACCGATTCCGTAGGCGAGTTTGCGGGCTTGAAACGGCGCCAGGCCGATTCCGGGTTCGATGGCTTCCTTGAGGATCAACTCCGGGTTCTTGGCGGCGATCTCCTCGATCTCCATTCCGCCCGCCGCGGAAGCCATGAACACCGGCTTGCCCTGGGCGCGGTCCAGCACGATGCCGAGATAGAACTCGCGCTCGATCGGCACGGTCTGCTCGACCAGGACGCGCTGCACGACGCGGCCCTCCGGTCCGGTTTGAGGGGTGATGAGCCGCATCCCCAGCATCTTCTTGGCGATCTCGACAGCTTCATTCGCGTTCTTGGCGAGCTTGACTCCGCCGCCCTTGCCGCGGCCGCCGGCGTGGATTTGCGCCTTGATGACCACGGTTCCGCCGATATCCTTGGCCGCCCTCTCGACCTCCTCAACCGAGCGCGCCACTTCGCCCCTCGGCACCGGAACGCCATACTGGGCAAGAATGGCCTTTGCTTGATACTCGTGGATCTTCATGGGATTGTCTGCTACGATTGGACAAACTGCTGGCCGCGCCAGCCGCCCAGCAAACTAATTGATATACCACATGTCGCTTGTCCGATACTTACACCGCGCCGTAGCGCACGAAAACTTGACACCGGAAGAAGCGCAGGAGGCCATGGCGATCATCCTCAGCGGCAGCGCGTCCACCGCGCAGACCGCGGCCTTTCTGGTTGCCCTGCGCATGAAAGGCGAGACAGCCGAGGAACTGTTAGGATTTGCGCGCGCGATGCGGGACGTGAGCAACCGCGTTCCCCACGAGTTCGACGGCCCGTTGCTGGACACCTGCGGGATGGGCGGGGACGGCATCGGCACCTTCAACATATCGACGGTGGCTGCTTTCGTGGTCGCGGGCGCCGGCGTGAGGGTGGCCAAGCACGGCAACCGCTCCATCTCCAGCCGGTGCGGCAGCGCCGACGTGCTGGAGCAGCTCGGCATACGCGTGGCGATGGATCCCGCCCAGGCAGCCCGCGCCATCCGCGAAATCGGCATCGCTTTCCTGTACGCCCCGGCCTTCCATCCGGCGATGAAGCACGCGCAGCCAGCCCGGCTGGAACTGAAGATGCGAACCGTGTTCAACATGCTCGGCCCGATGACGAACCCGGCGAATGCCACGGTGCAGGTGGTGGGAGCGTACTCGCCGCGCGCGGCAGAGCTGGTGGCAAACGCGCTGGCAGCGCTGGGACTCCAGAGAGGATTCGTGGTGCACGGCTCGGACGGTCTCGATGAGATCACCACAACGGGCGCCTCGCTGCTGTATGAAGTGGCCGAAGGGCGCGTCTCATGCCGCGAGGTGGCGCCGGAGGATTTCGGCGTCCCGCGGGCGAGTCTGGAAGACTTGAAGGGCGGCGGCGCGGACCACAACGCCGAGGTGGCGAAAGCAGTGCTGGGAGGCCGCAAAGGACCGGCGCGCGACATCGTTCTGGTGAATGCCGGAGCCGCCCTCGTCGCGGCCGGCAAAGCGGCGGACTTCCGGGAAGGGATCCGGATCGCCGAGGAGTCGATCGATTCCGGCGCCGCGATGGAAAAGCTCAAGCAGCTCGAGCAACTGGCGCGGCAGAGTTCGTAGAGCAGGGAGGCTTCGTCCTCCTCTAATCATCGGGGCTTTCCGGTAGGGCGCTCTTGCCTGCCAGAGTCTTCTTTGCCGGACGCCACAAGTGTACGGTGGCCAGGTTGATGGCGCTGAGCAGGAGGGCGATATTCCAGGCGCCGAAAGCGACAGCCGCGCCCAGCGCGCCGGTGCACCAGATGCTTGCCGCAGTCGCCGTGCCGTGAACCGTCGCGCCCTCCTTGAAAACGGCTCCGCCGCCGATGAAGGATGCCGGTCATCAAACCTTGAATCACGCGGTCGAGGAAGCGCCGGGACCAAACGCGAAGAGAGCTGCGAGCGCGTAGGAACAGCTCGCCACGGCAACCAGCGGAAATGTGCGAAGACCCCTGCTATGCCGGACGCGCTCCCAGCTTTATCCGACCGGCAGCGCGAGTACATAGGCCAGGGCAATCCGCAGGGCATGGAAACCGACACCCCCCAGTTGATGGGCCCCTGCATTAGTCACAAGTGTAGCCCGCGCCCCGCTTAGTGGAAGAAAACACGAACGGTTTGCTGGATGGCGGCGGCGCCGGCAGCGCCCGTCAGAGCGGGCATAAACGCCGGGATGCCGTAGCGGCGCCACTCGCCATGCACGGCGTGGAAACCGAGGTAGAGGAAACTGCCGCCGGCCAACCCCAGCGCAATGCTCACCCAATCCAATCCGAGCCGGCCTGTGATGAACGACTCGAACAGCGCGCCGAAGAAGGTGGTTCCCTCAGCCACGCAGGCCCATCCGAGCGCGCTGAGCCGGGAGCCCACGGCTGCGCGGAGCATAATCCCGAGAGCAACGCCCTCGGGCACTTTGTGAAGAACCACGCCGGCGACCACGGTCACGGCCAGGCCGTGGGAATTTTCCTGCTGCGCGGCGACGATCCCGAGCCCGTCCAGAAAGGCGTGGATCGAAGTGGCAATCACCAGCGGCAGGGCGAAACCGTGGAGAGCGGTGGCGCAATGTTCGTGGTCGTGGGTCTGGGAACAGGACGGGCACACGGGATAGAAATAGCGGCCCACCACCCACAGCAGCAGAACGCCAGCGCCCATCCCGGCAAGTCCGGCCGTCCATCCATGCTCCTCGGCCAGTTCGGGGAGCACGCCGAAAGCGGCGATGCCCATCAGCAGCCCGCCGCTGAACGGGACGATCCGGCGCGGAGTGGAGCCAACGGAGAGTACGCCCCATACCGCGCCGGCGATGCCGATCGAAGTTGAGAGGAAAGCGAGTAATAAGCCTGCGGATGAGAACACGGTTATCAGACGATCAACTCTACTCTATCACCCGCCGGGCTGTTGATGCTCCGATTACCGGTTCAGGGTGAAGCTGATGTCAACCTGCGTAGTCACTTCCACAGGCTTGCCGTTCAGTGTAGCGGGCCGGTAGCGCCAGCGCTGTACGGCTTCGACGGCGCTTTGCCTCAGCAGCGGCGGACCACTGACCGCCGTGGCTCTTAAGACCCTGCCGTCGGCGCCAACGAGCGCCTCCACCCTGACAACACCGGCAATCCGGGCCTGCCGCGCAAGCGGAGGATACACGGGCTGAACGCGCTCGAGCAACACGGGTTCCTGGACGACACCGCCAACCACCGGCTTGGGTTCCGGCGCCGGCGGAGGTGCAGGCGGCGGCGGGACTGCGGTTGACTGTCCCGGCAGCAGGCGGGCGGCGATTCCAGACGGCGTGGACCCGCCCTGAATCTGTGGGGGCGCGGCCAACTCCGCCGGCTGAGCCGGCCTCAGGCGGGCGGCCAGGGAGAAAGGCTTGGGCGGAGCGGCCGTCACACGAGTCTGCACCGGTGGCTCTTCTTCGTCCTCAGGCGGCGGCTGGGTTTGCGCGACTGTCGCCTGGGGCTGGGCCTGTCCAGCGGACGAAGATTGGGTTGTGGCCGGCGGCTGTTGAGGCGCGGCCGGAGTGGCTGCCGGCGTCGTGGCGGCCGGCTGCGTCCTGGTTTCCGAAACCGCCGGCGGCGGCATGTTCTGCAAGGGCGAGGGACGGCCCGCCAGCGCGCGGACCGATTCGCTGACTGGAGTGCCATCCTGCCCGTTCACTTCCAGCCGGAAGCTGACGTCGTTTGTGATCGGCGAGTAGACGATGCTGCCGCTGCGGAGCGTTCCCGGGTCCAGCTCGACGTCTTCCTGATGTTCGCCGTCGGTGATGGAAAGCGTGGATTTCTGAGAATTGGCGATGATGGGCGCGTTGCGGTTCCAGGTGAGCACCAGTTGGCCCGCGTTGCGCTCCACCCTCAAGTTCAGCGCCGTATCCACGGGAGGGGGAGGAGCCTGTCTGCCGCGAATGAGTCCGAAGTACACGCCCGCGGCGACGGCCAGCAGCACGATCAGAATGATGGCGACCCAACGGCCGGCGCTGCGTTTGGCTGGCTCTTCCGCCAGAAACGGTACGGCGATGGGTTCGTCCGTCTTGGCGGCAGCCGCAGGTTCCACAGTCGCTTGGGAAGTTGAGGACGCAGCGGCCGGCTCCTCTTTCTTCTCAGCCTTTGCCACGGGCGGAAGCGGAGGCGCTGCCTCTTCGCGCTTCGCGGCGGGTTGGACGGCCGGGCGCTCCTCGCTCTTGGGCGGTTCTTCCTGCTTGGGGGCAACCGCCGGCTTCTCCTCGCGCTTCAGGCTGACCGGCGTTATCGGTGGGCGCTGCTCGCGTTTCGGCAGCACCGGCGCGGGCCGCTCCTCACGCTTCGGAACGGGCACAATAGCAGGCCGCTGCTCGCGTTTGAAAGTGAGCGGCACAGGCGGGCGTTCCTCGCGCTTCGGGACCACCGGCGCGGCCGCGGAGGCCTCGGGCGAAGCCGGCTCTTCCCGCTTGGATACGGCCGGAGGGGGCGCGGCCACTCTCACCGGCGGCAGGTCCTGGCGGGGCGGCGGCGTGGCGACTACGGGCCCTTCCCGCTTGGGAGGGACCACGACCGGTCCGAGCCTGGGCTCTTCCCGTTTTATGAACACCGGCGCCGCCGCCCTCTCCTCGCGTTTCGGGAAGACCACGGGGGCGCGGTCTTCGCGCGCCGGCGCAGGCGGAGCGGCGTCCCCCGCTCTGCCTCCGGCTTGCACAATCGCTTGCGGCGTCTTTTGCAGCTCGGAACGCCGGAACGGGAACTGCAGGGGGCTTTCCGTCTGAAGCCGGCCGTCTTCCCACAAAAAGAAAGCGCCCTGGCTTGGTTTCATCGCGAAGGGCTTGACGAGCAGGAAGACCTGGTTCGGATCGGAAAAGAACTCCTGAGCCAGCGCCAGATCGTCTTCGTCCAGCACCAGTTCTTTGCGTGTGTTGCTGCGAAAGAACCCGACCACCGAAAGCGGGCTGCCTTTCAAGCGCTGGAGCGTTTCGCGCAGCCGTTCTATGTCCGCTTCGGCCAAAAGATAGAGCGGGCCACGGGCATAGTCGCATGGAACGGACTCATAGTTCTCGACGAACACAGTCCTCTTACCGGCATGTGCTATGCGTCCGAGCAGGATGCCCCCGACCTCAGAGCCGCGCTTGGTGATGGCCTTGAAGCTGTCGATCACTTCGCGCTCTATGCGGTCAATGACATCCAGGCTGATCTGAATCGAAACCGCCTGATTCGGAGCCTCCCAGAGGTAAGAGGCCGAGACCGGAGATGGGGAACCGAGAGTTTCGGCTGGAACTGACGAATTAGTCATGGGACTCCTTCCCCCCTACAACGATGCCCGGGGTATGCCGGTTCCTGATTTTAACCGAAAATTCTCGCTATTACCACAAGTTGGTGGCGTTTTTCACCTTTGAAATACAGATGGATGCGCCACGCCAGGGCGCAACAAAGGAGGATGAAATACTTCAAGCACTAGCCAAAAAGTAATCGACGATTTATAGATTAGTAATAGTAACTTTAGCTAACACTTTTTAGATAACTGAGTGCAAGACCCCATTTGAGAATGGCCCATACCCCTTTTTGCGTCCCCTTGAATCCCCATATGTTCCGCGCCGGCGAATCCAATCACCGGGTGTGGCAATGTCTCCACGCGGCTCGCATGAGCCACTTACACGAAAACCGCTCACGAAGTTAGCCAAGGATAACAAACCAGCACCCCTTTTCTTTGAGCCCGCTGCTCCTATACCCGGACGGACGGTACTAGTACGATGGTATGATTTCCAGAGTAGCCGTTATCCGCAAACGCAGGTCTTCTGCCTTGATTTTCCTAAAATGCTTCCGGAATTGGTACCGGTCCTATCTGAACCAGTAAAGCAGGATGCCGTATCCCACTCCGGCCGGATCGGAACTGCGCGCCACTTGAAAAGCCATAAAGCGGCCGTCGGTTGATACCACCGGATTGGATGCTTTCCAGCCCTCATAATCGTTGAAGTTCGTGAGCCGCACGAAGTCCTTGCCCGTGCCGTCCAGCCGCAATTTCCAGATATCGATCTGGCCCGAGCCGCCTTTGCCGCCGAGCTGCAATATCTGGCGGTCGGCTTCGACGGTTGTATATTGCCCGTCGGGGAAAATGCCTTCCGGCTCGTTATAGAAACCCGGCGCTTTCGAAAAATTCTGCACGACGCCGGTTTCCAGATCGATCCCCATCACCGAGGCTTTATCTCCGGGTTCGTAGCAGGAGAATGTCAATTTGCGGTCGTTGTCGTAGAAATCCTGGGCTTCGATGGTGCATCCGCGGTCCTTGCTCTCCCAGACTGTCTTGTGATTGATCAACCGGGCCGTGTTGCCGGAGATGGCGACCTCGGCAGTGACGAGCCGCGAGTAGCCCGGCGGGAAATCCGGGTTCTGGGCGCGCGTTTCCGCGAACGCCACCTTGAGGCTCTTCTTGGAAATGGCCATGCCCTCGCTCATCTTCTGGTTCAGGCGCACGGGCTTTGAGCCGGGCGCCTTGGAGAGGAACCACAGCTCGTTATCGCGGCTCCGGCTCACGCGGATATCGATGAATTTCTCCGGCCCGATCAGGATGTAGTCGCCGGTCACCAGGTGCATGACGCGCAGGAACGCGGCCCCCGGCACGTTGCAGGTCAGGCACCGGATAATGCGGGTCTTCAGGTCAATGACGAACGCGTCGCCGAAGCTTTTGCCCATGAAGGCGATCCTCTGGTTATCGGGCGAAATGTCGGCGCGTTCGCCGAAATGCGTGAGCACCTCGATGTTTTTGGGGAGGTTATCGAGGGGACTGCCGGGTTTCCGTTGCCCCAGAACGGGAACGGCAATCAAACACAGAACCACGATGGATTTCATACGGGGATTTTACCCCACGTATTGAATTTCCTCTTCCAGTTCCAGCCCGAAGCGTTCGCGGACGCGGGCTTTCAGCTCGGCGATGAGCGCGCACAGATCGCGCGTTGTCCCGGCGCCGCCGTTGTAGATCAGGTTGGCGTGATATTCGGCCACGTGGATGTCGCCTACGGAGCGTCCTTTTGCGCCAACCTGTTCGAGGAAATACGCCGCCGGCACCTTTCCTTCGCGCACCACCTTTTCCGGGACTTGTGCGGCCACCGCCGGCGGCAATTCCGCGAGCAGCAGGTTCTTGAAAATGCTCCCGGCGCATTTCATCGTGGGCGGGAATTTCGCGTTGCGGATGGCGATGATCTCATCGGCGGTCCGGCGAAGCGCGGCGGGATCGGCGGGGGAGAGTTCCAGCGAGGCGGAAAAGATTGTCCACAGCTTCCGGCGCTTGAAGATGCTCCCGCGGTACTCGAATTCGCACTGCGCGTTATCGATTGTGCGGATGCAGGCTCCGTCAAAAAACAGGACCTGCCGCACCACTTCGGAGATCGAGTGCCCGTAGGCGCCGGCATTGCCGTAGACGGCGGCGCCAAGCGAGCCGGGGATCCCGGCCAGCGTCTCGATGCCGCCGAGTCCGTGCCCGATGGCGAAGTCGATCACCTGCTGAAGCTCGGCGCCGGCGTCGGCCGTGACCAGGTTGCCTTCCCGGCGGATCGAGTTGGCGGTGAACTTCAGTACGATGCCGCGAAACCCCTCGTCGGCGACCACAACGTTTGTGCCGCCGCCGAGAACGGTGTAACGCAGGCCGCTGGCCCGCGCCGCCGCAACCGCCTTGACGAACGCCGCAACGTCGGCGGTCTCCACGTAAATATCCGCGGGCCCGCCGAGGCCGAAGCGCGTGTGCGGGGCAAGCGGCACGCCCGCAGAAACCTGTAAATTGGGAATCTGGCCGAGACTCCGGAGGGCCTCGTTCGTGGTCTGCATTTACGCCACCATTATCCCATTCACGCTCCATCGGGAGGTCTGCTAAATGGCAGCGGGATTCGCCGGCTTTCCCAAAGAAGGCATACAATTCCTGCGCGCGCTGAAGAAGAACAACCGGCGGGAGTGGTTCCAGCCGCGCAAGCACATCTATGAATCGCAGGTGAAAGCGCCCATGCTGGAGCTGGTCGCGGCGCTGAACGCCGAGATGATGGAGTTCGCGCCGGCCTACGTCCGCGAACCGGCCGAGGCTGTGTTCCGCATCTACCGAGACACGCGTTTCAGTCCCGACAAGACGCCGTACAAGACTCACATCGACGCCGTTTTCACGCGGCGCGGTTTCGCACGGCACGACGGCGCCGGGCTGTACGTCAGCGTGTCGCCGGAGGAAGTCGAGGTCGCCGCGGGAGTGTACATGCCCAGTCCCGAGACGCTGCGGACGATACGGCTCCACCTGCTGGAGCACCACGCGGAGTTCCGGCGGATCATTTCAGCGAAGCCGCTGCGCGCGCTGATGGGCGAACTGAGAGGCGAGCGTCTTACCCGCGCGCCCAAGGGTTTTCCCGCAAATCACCCCGCGGCGGATCTCGTGCGCTACAAGCAGTGGCTGTTCTGGGTGCTGCTCGATCCGCCGATCGCGCTGACGCCGAAGCTTTTTGACGAAATCGTGGCGCGGTTCCGTGTGCTCACGCCTTTTGTTGAGTTTCTGAACTCGCCGCTGCGGCAGGCGAAGCAGGCGGCGCCTGTGGGCTTTTTCGTGGAACCTCCCCGGAGCGGGCGGCGGCCGGTCCGCGCCTGATGACCTATCTCGCCAGCTTCGCGCTGGGCGTGGTGTCCGCCTCAAGGTCCCCAAGAGCGAACTGGAATCCCGCCAGGAAGTGTTGCAGGATCACCGGCGTCCAGAACGCGTCTGGGTTATGGCCCAGCGAGCAGTAGAAGACGCGGCCTTTGTCGTAACTCCGGATCCAACTGATTGCGTAATCGTTGTCGGCGCGGAAGCAGTTCTTGCATTCCCTGCCCTGATTCATGTCCGTCTTCTCGACGTCGAAGCTCAACAGAATGCGAAGCTTTTCGCGCGAATAGGGCGGTCCGGGGAAACGGAAGTATTCGTCGGCGAAGACGAACCCGTCGCGGCTGAACATGCTGGTGAGCGGGCTGTCGGGATCGTCCACCTTGATGTGTACCTTCTCGTCGGCGTCGCGGTGCGGCCCGTTCCTGGCGCCGATCAATTCCGTAAATTCGGGCCAGTCCATGGAGCAGTGCGTGGAGCCGTGATTGCCGGCCAGCCCGCCGCCCTCCCGGATGAAGCGCAGCAGGCTTTCCCGTACTTCCGGATCGTTGAAGAGCGGTCCCACGGTGTTGTTCAGGTAGATGGCGTCAAACTGCCGGATGTTGTCCCACTTGAGGTTGGACATCTCATTGCTGAAGACGGCCTCCCACACACCGAGCTTCTTGCCCATGAGGTCCACGGCGAGGTTGGCGTGCGGAATGGAGCGGTGCCCGGGGTAGTTGACCTGCAGGTCCATCACGAGCAGCCGGCGAGGCTTTTTTGGCTTCGCGTAGGCTTTCGTGGGAATGGCGTTTTCAATTCTCTGCCGCACCTCGGGCGGCAGCCGGTCCGGGCTTCTGATTTCGGTGATCACCCGCGGCGGCTGCTGAGCGCCGGACGGCAGCCCCATCAGCGTATACGCCAGGATTGCGCCACAGACTTTCTTCATGCAGGAGTGCCCTCCTCAAGCTATCACCCTGGTATAACGCAACCCGGGACGGCTCGCAATTGCGGCGCGGAAGCGCGAGTGGTATGTTCTCACCGAGGCCCACCTGCCATGGCCCGACGAGATTTCTTCCGAACCGCTCTCGCACTGCCCGCGAGCGCGTCGCTCGCTCACTATGAGGCGCTTGCGGCGCCCGCTCTGAACCAGATCAAAATCACCGATATCAAGGCGATGCAGGTCCGCGACCCGGGCACGCTGATCAAGGTGGAAACCGATGCCGGAATCTCGGGCATCGGGCCCTGCGGAACGAGCGGCCCGGTCGCGCGCGACGTCATCAACGTCTTGCATAAGGGCCGGCTGCCGCACCTCGGCCTGATCGGCAAGGACCCGCTCGCCATCCGTGTGCACTTCCACAACATGTTTTACGCCTTCCCGCAGCGGGGCCGGCAAATGCGCGTGTTGAGCGGCATCGACATCGCGCTTTGGGACCTTGCGGGCAAAATTCTCAACCAACCGGTTTCGAAGCTGCTGGGCGGCAACTTCCGCGAGGAAATCCCGCTGTACTCGCATTGCAGCGGCGTCGCGTCGTTTTTGAAGAAGGAGAACTGGAAACGAATCGTCGATAGCTGGACGGAGGACCCGCGCGGCTACCGTGCGTTCAAGATCGACATACACACGGCGTACGGCGGCAATATGCAAGAGGTCGTGCCCAGCCTCGGACCGCGGGAGATCCGGATCATCCAACAGGGCTATGCCAATGCCCGCGAAGCGTTGGGCCCCGAGTGGGAGATTATCGTTCACTGCCACTGCGAGCTGGATGCACCGACCGCGATCCGGGTGGCCGAAGCGATCGAGCCGATCAAGCCTTTGTTCTTCGAGGATCCGCTGACCGAGAGATTCAGCGAGTCCTGGCTGGCGCTGCGGCGCTCCACGCGGGTTCCCCTGGCGGTCGGAGAAAACATCGAACTGCTGGAAGGCGCACTGCCGTTCCTGCAAAACCAGGCTGTCGATTTCCTTCAACCCGACCTGCTCAACTCAGGAGGCATAACGGGCGTCAAGATCCTGGCCGACATGGCCGCGCACTATCGAGTCCCCATCTGCCTGCACAACGTGAGCGGCCACGTTTTGAACATGGCCTCCCAGCAGTTCTCCGCGGCGCATTTCAACTGCCCCTGGATGGAATGCCAGCGCAACGCGGACCGGACCAAGGTAGCGGCCGAGAACGCGCCCGTGATTCGAAACGGCCGAATGAAAGTGTCCACGCTTCCCGGCCTGGGGCTGGTGCTCGATGAAGGCTATCTGAAGAGCAACCTGCTACCCGGCGAGACCTGGTGGGGATAGCACGGTTCAGGCCGAAAGCATGGCCTGAGCGTCCTCGCAGGTGGTGCGGGCGGCGGTTCCGCCCGCGAACATGCAACTTCGCGCGGCCACCGCATTCGCGAAGCGGGCAGCCTCGCGCAGGGGTGCTTTCTTTTCCAGGCGCGCGAAGAGGAAGGCGGCGTCGAAGCAGTCGCCGGCTCCGGTCGTGTCCACCACGTCTACGCGAAAGCCCGGCACGGTTTCAGGCTGCCCGCCGTCGAAGACGATCGCGCCTCGGGGTCCGGTTTTGACTACCGGGCATGCGGTCCTGCCGGCGAGCGCGCGGCAGGCCTCCTCGGCGGAGCCGGCCCTGGCAATCGAAACTGCTTCGCCCTCGTTAACGAACAGGTAACTGAGCAGCGGCAGCCAGGAGTCCATGCATTCCCAGCGTTCGGAAGGGTCCCATTGCGGGTCGAGCGAGGTGGTCAGCCCGAGCGAGCGCGCGCTTTCGAGCAGCCCGGCGATGCGCGGCCGCAAGCTGGTCTCCAGGTACACGCCTCCGAAATGGATGTGGTGGAAGCGCGCCAGAACGGCTTCATCCAGGCCCTCACCGCCGTACGCTTCGATCGTGCCGGGATAAGTTACCTGCGTGCGCGTGCTGCCGCAGATCATGTTCACCGTCACGCCCGTGCGTACCTCGCGGGTACGGCGAACCAGCGAAGTATCGATGCCGAACCCGCGCAGCCCGCTGAGCATGAACTCGCCGTAGTCATCCTCGCCCACGAGGCCGGCGAAAGAAACCTCGCCCCCGAGCGAAGCATAGGCACACGCCGAGATAACGGTTGATGCGCCCATTGCGACCTCGAAGGTTTTGCACGGCACCTCGCGGTCGACGACCGGCGGCGTTTCCATGCCGCCCATCAGGATATCGACGTTGATTTCGCCGATGAACAGAACTCTTGCCATGACCTATTCGTGCGCGGGCGCGTCGAGTTCGCTCTGCGAGAAGTAAAGCGGGCGGTCGAGCACCATTTCCAGCGTGCTGCCCTTGGCCAGCGTGACGTCCGGACCACGCGACAGAAGCACGCCCATGATGCCCGCGGCGGCTCCGGCGGCAGCCCCAACTCCGGCGCCCATGCCGTAGCGGCCCGCCGCGCCCCCTGCGATCGCGCCTACGGAAGCCCCGGTCACAGCCGCGTCAGCCACCTTCTGGACGTCGCCGGGTTTATCGCCCTCGCCCGAAATCTTGCCTTCCGCGCGGTCCAGCTCAGCCGCGGTTTCGCCGTCCAGCGATCCCACGCGCGATCGGAAGTCCCGCGTCGTCCCGTTCGGCAGGGTGAGGGAATCGAACCGCAGGAACAACTCGCCGCGCCCCTTCACGCGGCCGGGACGCCTCACGTGCGTGAGCGTGCCCGCGACATAGCTGCCGGACGGGATCACCACCCGGCCGCCGGACATGATGGGGAACACCGTCACCAGGTAAACGCGGTCTCCCTCTTCGGATTGCTTCGTGCTCACGCTGTTGATGAGAGCCAGCGGGATGCGCGTGCCTTCGGGAACGACATAGCGCTGCGGCGCGCCGGCAGCCTTCGAAGCTTGCGGCCGGGAGCGCTCGTACACCAGAGTCGCTTCCGCTTCACCGGTGCTGCGGACAATCTGCCGGAGGATCGTCAGAGTCTCGCCTCCGCGGGACAGCTTCCAGCGGTCCATCCGGGCATAATCGCCACCGGAGCCGCTCATCAACGCATTCAGGAGGAGCGCCGAGCCCTCCCACTTCAGGATCACGTTGGCGGTGACGCCGGCGGATTCGCTCTTGGCGGCCTTGCCGTCGAGAGACGCCGACCAGGCGAGCGGCGGCTCGAAACACCGAATCCTACCGCCGCGGTGCTCGATCTCCATCACGCTGGCCGGAGCGTCCGGCAGCGCGGAGATGCGGCTGCGTTCCCGGTTCAGCTTCCAGACTCCAGAGAAATCGGGCTCGGCGGCCAAGGACGATGCGACTGCCGAGGCCAGCATCAGGCAGGCAACTTTCATTTACGCACCAGGAACACAGCGACTTCGGCCATCAGGTTAGCCAGAAAATAGCCGACACGGCGGCCCGAGAGGAATATCTTGCGCTCGACGGTCCATCGCTGTTTGGCGGCCAGCTCCTCGAAATCTTTGATGGTGAGGAAGTGAATATTGGGCGAGCTGTGCCAGTCGTGCGGGAAACAGCGGGTACGCGGGGCGCGTCCGGTGAAAAGCAGCGAAAGGCGAACGGACCAATGCCCGTAATTCGGAAACGCCACGATCGCACGCCTGCCGACACGAAGCATTTCGCGAAGCACCTCGAGCGGCCGGCGCGTTTCCTGCAACGTCTGGCTGAGGATGACGTAGTCGAATGAGTCGTCGGGATAGCCGGTGAGGCCTTCGTCGATATCGCCCTGGTAAACCGAGACCCCGCGCGCAATGGCCCGCTGCACCTTGCGGCCGTCGAGCTCGATGCCGCGCGCTTCCACGGACTTGTTCAGCACAAGCCACTCCAGCAGCTCGCCCTCGCCGCAGCCGAGGTCGAGAACGCGCGAGTTGGGCGCGATCAGCTCGCTGATGATCGCGTAATCGCTCCTGCCGAGTATGTCGGTGACAAAGGGACGGCGCCGTGGTTCCGAAGCAGTCGCCGGCATACTAATTCCTCGCCTTGTAAGTGCTGGCCAGGAAGCCCCTCACGACTTCGGTCTGCTCGCCCACGTCCACCAGAAACGCGTCGTGGCCGTAATTGGATTGCAGCTCGCAATAAGCTACGTCGCGGTTGAGCGAGCGCAGAGCTTGAACGATTTCCTGAGACTGATAACTGGGGTACAGCCAGTCCGAAGTGAAGCTGATAACCAGAAACCGCGTATTGTTACCCTTGCGGAAAGCGCCCGCAAGCGATCCCTCGCGGTCGCTGAGATCGAAATAATCCATTGCTTTGGTGATGTACAGGTAAGAGTTCGCGTCAAACCGGTTCACAAACTGCATGCCGCGGTAGCGCAGGTAGCTTTCCACTTCGAAGTCGACCGAAAAGTCGAACCCGAACTTGTCCTTGCCGCGGAGACGCCGGCCGAACTTCTGGCGCATGGACTCGTCGCTCATGTAAGTGATGTGGCCGATCATGCGGGCCACGGCGAGGCCGCGCGCCGGCGGCTTCTTGTCGTAGTAGTTGCCGTCGTTCCAGTCCGGGTCGGACATGATCGCCTGGCGGCCCACCTCGTTGAAGGCGATCTGCTGCGCGCTGTGGCGCGCGGTTGTCGCGATGGGAATGGCGCAGGCCACCGACTCGGGATAGGTGGCCGCCCACTCCAGGGTCTGCATGCCCCCCATCGAGCCTCCGGCCACTGCCAGCAGGCGCTCGATGCCGAGGCGGTCAATCAGCATCTTCTGCAGGCGGACCATGTCGGGGATGGTAATGACCGGGAAGGACATCGCGTACGGCTGGCCGGTGGCCGGGTTGATGGAGCCGGGGCCGGTGGTGCCGCGGCAGCCGCCGAGGACGTTCGAGCAGATGATGAAGTATTTATCGGTGTCAAACGCCTTGCCCTTTCCGATCATGCTGTCCCACCAGCCGGGCTTTCCGTCGACCGGAGAAATCCCGGCGGCGTGCGCATCTCCGCTGAGGGCATGGGCGATCAGAATGGCGTTGGAGCGCGTCTCGTTCAGCTCGCCGTAGGTCTCATAAGCGACCTGGACCGGCGACAGCACGGCGCCGCAATCGAGCGGCAATTCATTGAAACACGCAAACTGAGTTTCAACAATCATTACGGGCGTTGATGACTATGATAGCAGCGGCTTGGGCCTTTGAAGTCCGGGCCTTGCCCGAAGCGTCCCGCCCTTCCGCTTCGGGGTCCTGGAGGCGCCGCAGGCCTGCCCGCGGTGGCCGGTCCCGCCGCCAGGGGTGAAGCGAAAACATGCCGTCTTGTGGTGAAATGGTAATTACCCCAATCCCCCGGAGGATCATCACTTGAATAGTGCGATTCTGGCCCTGGAAGACGGTTCGATCTTCGAGGGCAGGAGCTTTGGTGCGCCCACGGAAAGCTGCGGGGAGGTTGTTTTCAACACGGCGATCACCGGCTATCAGGAGGTCTTTACCGATCCTTCGTATGCCGGGCAGATCGTGGTTTTGACAAATCCTCACATTGGCAACTACGGGGTGATGCCCGAGGACAGCGAGTCCGGGCGTCCTTATATCGAGGGGCTGGTGGTGCGGGAGTTCTCCCCCATCGCAAGCAACTGGCGGAGCCAGCAGCAGGCCCAGGAGTTTCTCGCCGAAGCCAATATCCCGGTAGCAGCGGAGATCGACACGCGGCGGCTGGTGCGGCATCTCCGGACGCGGGGCGTGATGCGGGGCGTGCTGGCCACCGGACCGCGCGACCCGCAGGAACTCGTTGAGAAAGCGCGCTCCATTCCCTCAATGGCAGGGCTGGACCTGGCGAGCCGGGTTTCGACACGCGAAGCCTACCAATGGGAGAAGGGCCTGGAACGGCGCTTACCTTCGGAGCCGCCGGACCGCCCCGCGGAACCGCGCTGGCACGTGGTGGCTTACGATTTCGGGATCAAGCGGAACATTTTGCGCCGGCTCGTGCACTCGGGCTGCCGGGTCACGGTGGTGCCCGCGCTGACCCCGGCCGAAGACGTCCTGGCGTTGAAGCCGGACGGAGTTTTTCTGTCCAACGGGCCGGGCGATCCGGAACCGCTGCACACTCAGCAGGCCAACGTCCGGAAGCTGATCGGCAAGGTGCCGATCTTCGGCATCTGCCTGGGGCACCAGGTGCTCGCAATCGCCCTGGGCGCGAAAACATACAAGCTGAAGTTCGGCCATCGCGGCGCGAACCACCCGGTTCTGAACAAGCTGACCGGCAAGGTGGAGATCACCTCGCACAATCACGGCTTCGCGGTGGATCCCGACTCGCTGAATCCCTCCGATGTGGAATTGACCCACGTGAATCTGAACGATCAAACCGTTGAAGGTTTCAGGCACCGGCGCGAGCCCGCGTTCTGCGTCCAATACCACCCGGAAGCGGCTCCCGGGCCGCACGACTCGCTCTACCTGTTCGACGACTTCACGAAAATGATGGCGGAGTTCAAGAAATAGCCCATGCCGAAGCGAACCGACCTGCACAAAATCCTGATCATAGGTTCCGGGCCGATCGTCATCGGCCAGGCGTGCGAGTTCGATTACTCCGGCACGCAGGCGTGCAAGGCGCTGAAAGCGGAAGGCTATGAAGTGGTGCTCGTGAACTCGAACCCGGCCACTATCATGACCGATCCGAACCTGGCGGACCGGACCTACGTGGAGCCGCTCAGCGTGCCCTTCCTGGAGAAGATCATCGCGCGCGAGCGGCCAGACGCGCTGCTTTCGACGGTGGGCGGGCAAACGGGTCTGAACCTTTCTGTCGAACTGGCCGAAACGGGCGTGCTGGACAAGTACGGCGTGGAGCTGATCGGCGCGAAGATCGACGCGATCAAGAAGGCCGAAGACCGCCTGATGTTCAAGGACGCGATGCGGAAGATCGGCCTCGAATGCCCGGATTCGAAGCTGGTGAACAAGGTGGAGCAAGGGCTGGAGTTCGCCGAGCGGACCGGCTACCCGGTGATTCTGCGGCCAAGCTTCACGCTGGGCGGCACCGGCGGCGGCATCGCCTACAACCGCGAGGAACTCGTCCAGTTGCTCGAGCGGGGGCTGGATCTTTCGCCAGTCCACGAAGTGCTGGTGGAGGAGAGCGTCCTCGGGTGGAAAGAGTACGAGCTGGAGGTGATGCGCGACCTGGCGGACAACGCGATCGTCGTCTGCTCGATCGAGAACTTCGACCCGATGGGCGTGCACACGGGCGATTCGATTACGGTCGCGCCGGCGCAGACGCTGACGGACCGCGAATACCAAGTGATGCGCGATGCGGCACTCCGCTGCCTGCGCGAGATCGGCGTCGATACCGGCGGCTCCAACGTGCAGTTCGCCGTCCACCCGGAAACCGGACGGATGGTGATCATCGAGATGAACCCCCGCGTCTCGCGGAGCTCGGCGCTGGCGTCGAAAGCAACCGGGTTCCCAATCGCGAAGATCGCGGCGAAACTGGCGGTGGGCTACCGGCTGGACGAGATCCCGAACGACATCACGCGCAAGACGCCGGCGTGCTTCGAGCCGACGCTGGATTACGTGGTGGTGAAGATCCCGCGGTGGCAATTCGAAAAATTCCCGGGCACGGACGCGACCATCGGCACGCAGATGAAGTCGGTCGGCGAGGTGATGGCCATCGGGCGGACGTTCAAGCAGGCGCTGGCAAAAGGGCTGCGAAGCCTGGAGACGGGCAAATCGCCGGACGCCGAGGAGTACGACCGCGCGCTGATCCCCAACAAACTGATCACGCCGAACCCGGATCGCCTGCGGTACATACGCTTCGCCTTCCAGTGCGGCCACACGGTGGAGGAAGTGCGGGAATGGACGTCCATCGACCCGTGGTTCCTTCAACAGGTGAAGGAGACCGTCGAGCTGGAACAGGAGCTGGCGAAAGAGACCCTCGAGACGGTTCCCGTGGAGATGCTGCGCCGGGCCAAGCGCGACGGCATGGGAGACCGCCAACTGGCGCGGCTCTGGAAGACGGACCCGCTGGTCTTGCGCGAAAAGCGGAAGGCGGCGGGCATCCGGGCGGTTTTCAACCGCGTGGATACCTGCGCGGCGGAGTTTGAGAGCTTCACGCCGTACCTGTATTCCAGCTACGAGGGCGAGTGCGAAGCCGTACCCTCGCAGCGCAAGAAGATCATGATTCTCGGCAGCGGGCCGAACCGGATCGGACAGGGGATCGAGTTCGACTACTGCTGCTGCCACGCCTCGTTCGCGCTTCAGGAATTCGGCGTGGAATCGATCATGGTGAACTGCAACCCGGAGACGGTTTCGACGGACTACGACACCAGCAACCGGCTGTACTTCGAGCCGCTCACGCTCGAAGAAGTGCTGAACATCTACGATACGGAGAAACCGGACGGGGTGATCGTGCAGTTCGGCGGGCAGACGCCGCTGACCCTGGCGCTGCCGCTCAAGGCGCAGGGCGTGCCGATCATCGGGACCGATCCCGCAAACATCGACCTCGCCGAGGACCGCAAGCTGTTCGGCGCGCTGCTGGAGAGGCTGGGGATTCCCTCCCCGCCGAACGGGACGGCGACGAGCGTGGAAGAGGCGTGCGCGGTGGCGCGGCGAATCGGCTACCCGGTGCTGGTGCGGCCGTCGTACGTGCTGGGCGGGCGCGCAATGGTGATCGCCTACGATGAGGAGATGGTGCGCCAGTACATGCGCGAGGCGGTGGTGTTCTCGCAGGATCGCCCGGTGCTGATCGACCGCTTCCTGGACAGCGCGACTGAGATCGACGTGGACGCGCTGTCGGACGGCGAGGACGTGCTGATCGCTGGCATCATGGAGCACATCGAGGAAGCCGGCGTTCATTCGGGCGACAGCTCGTGCGTGCTGCCGCCGTACTCGCTGAGCGAAGAAGTGCTGTGCAAGGTGCGGGAATACACGGAACGGCTGGCGCGGGCGCTGAAAGTCGTCGGGCTGATGAACGTGCAGTACGCCGCCCAGAACGGCACGGTGTACGTGCTGGAGGTGAACCCGCGGGCGTCGCGGACGGTGCCGTACGTGAGCAAGGCGACCGGCGTGCCGCTGGCGAAGATCGCGGTGGGGCTGATGCTGGGCAAGCGGCTGGCGGACTTTCGCGACCTGACGGGCGGGCGTGTAAACGGCGTGCTGCCCGTGCCGCAGTTCTTCGTGAAGTCGCCGGTGTTCCCCTTCGCCAAGTTTCCGGGCGTCGACCCGGCGCTGGGGCCGGAAATGCGGTCCACCGGCGAGGTGATGGGAGTGGGCGAGAACTTCGGCGAAGCATTCGGCAAGGCGCAGCTAAGCGCGGGGACTCCGCTGCCGGACAGCGGCACGGTCTTCATTAGCGTGAATGACCGCGACAAAGCCGCCGCGGTAGAGGTGGCGCGAACACTCGCCGGGCTCGGTTTCAAGCTGGTGGCGACGCGCGGGACGGCGGCGGCGCTGCGGGCGGCCGGGCTTGCCCCCAGGGTTGTGTTCAAAGTGAACGAAGGCCGGCCCAACGCAGTGGACCTGCTGAAGGCGGGAACGATCCATCTCGTGATCTACACGACGGCCGGGGCGCGCTCGTTCAGCGACGAACGGGCGATCCGGCGGACGACCGTAGCTTACCGCGTGCCGTGCATCACGACCATCAGCGGCGCTAGAGCGGCGGCCGAAGCCATAGCATCGCGCCGGCGCGACCCCGTCCGCGTGTGGAGCTTGCAGGAAATCCACGAAGCGGCGGGACAGCCGGCTTAGCTTACTCGTTCGCGCACGCCACGTCGGGACGGATAGCCACAACCGCGCCGCTCAACTCACCCTGATAGACGACTTTCAGCCGCTCCTGGTCGGCAAAACCCATGTCATGGGGATAAAACAGAACATACAACGGCTTACCGGAAGGATACCGATCCACGAAAGGCTCGATCTCCTCTATACTCTTATTCCCTGAGAGCTCGCGATAAAAACTAAGACATGCTGTAAATCGCCAGCTTGTCGTGATGTTTTTCACGTTATAACGTTGACTGTAATCAGCCATCACTTCATAAAGGTGATTACAGTCCGCATTCCATTTCCATTCCTTGAAATGCGACAGCCGGAGACACAAGATGAAGTAACAGGCCGTAGCGAACAGCGTGACAAGAACAAAGCTCTGGAGAACTCTGCCGGTGCGCGTAACGGGGAAGGCAGACGCCAGGGCGCCCGCTACTAATATAAAGAGCGGGACAAAAAACAGCCCGGTTCTGGCAAGCGGCATCGGCAGACGCCAGATTCCGTACGCCAACCGGTGCGCGGCGGTCGCGATGATGAATCCGCCGGCGCCGACGGCGAGCAGCCACACGCAATGCTCTTTGAGAACCGAGACCCGCTTAAGCACGATGCCTCCGGCTTGCGCCGCCAGCGCGACGCCCAGCAGAACCGGCAACCAGTCCGATGCCTTTTCCAGAACAGGATAGAGTGAGGGATTTACCAGGTACGGGTTCAGCGTATACAGCGAAGATTCAAGGATGCTGTGGAACGTCTCGGCCAGGCTGTGCGCGCCATAAAACAGCTGACCTCTCGGCCAGTTAAGTAACGTCCACATCGTCAGGAATATCGTTACCGCTAATCCCGGTACAATGCCGGCAATCGCCAATCCCGGGTATGTCCTCCGTTCGACGTTCCGCGAAAGCCACAGCATGATCATGAGGAACACCGCGGCATTGGCAAAAGCGAAGGAGAAGTTCGCGGCAAACGAGAGCGCGATACACACAGAGCTTAGCGCCGCAGCCCGCAGAGGGGGCACATCGCTGAAGGCGATTGCGATGGCTGCCAGCAGGAAGGCAAGGGCAAGCGAATAGCCGCGGGCCGCAACCAGGTGGTCCATTACGAAGGGGTTATATACAAAGCCGACAAATAGCGTCCATTGAAGAAGTTTTCCGCTTGTAATGGCCTTACAGAGATAAAAAGCCGCCAGGATGTAAATAGCCGCGCCCAGCAGGGCGGGAGCGCGCAACGTGAAATGAGACACGCCAAATATGTCTGTGACTAACCTCTCCAGCATCGAATTCAGCACGTGATTATTTGAGGCGGCTTCCCAATGGGAAGGGCTGAATCGTGAGACCCAGAAGAGGTAGGAATCAGCTTCGTCTATCGTAATTGACTGCCGGCAGGCGCGGGCAATCACCCAAAACATCGCAAACAGGGCTGTATATATAAGCGGATCTCTTGTATGACGTCGAAGTTGAAGTTGCATTCGGGAGTACGTTAGCACAATTCATCGCGGAGGTGCATTCGGCGCACGCGCCTGCCGCCGTACTCGCCGGGTGGGAAAAGCGGCGGAGAGCCGCTGGACGGCTGCTCCGCCACCTGACATCAGCCCTGCTTGCGCGCCCGCTCCTTGTAGTCCGACCACTGCGCGCGGCCTGTGGGGACAGCCTTCTTCACTTCCTCGTACCGCGCCTGGCTCATCCTGCGGTCAAGGTCCGAGATCTCCTTGAGATTATGCGAGGAGTCCTCGACCGCCTGTTCGACCAGTCCCTGAGTCCGTTGCACGTGTTCGTGCGGGTTGGAGACGTAGACCCACTCCTCGCCTTTGTTCCAGGGGCCCTGGCCCTGGTTCCAGCGGCCCCGGACATCCACGCCGTCGGACATGTTGAAGTACAGGTGCGTGTACCGCGGATCTCCTTGCAGAACACCCGGAGGAAAGTTCGCGGCAATCGAATCCAGCGCGGCGGTGAACATCTGCATGTGCGCAATCTCGCGAGTCATGAGGAATCCGAGGCTCTCTTTGACCAGAGGGTCGTCGGTGAATTGCATAAGGTATTCGTAGACGATCTTGGCGCGCGACTCGGCGGCGATGTTCGACCGCAGATCTACCGTCAGCTCGCCGTTCGCTTCCACGTACGTGCCCGACCAAGGCACGCCGGCGGCGTTGGTGACCGTGGGCGTGCCTCCAGACAGCACCAGAAACTCGGGATTGGTGAGCGCTTCGTGCATGTAGTCCTCGCGTGCGCCCTTGCCGCCGTTCAGAATTTTCCCGAGATCGGTTCTCTCGACGGCGTTTTTCAGCTCGCCGTTCACGCCTGAGAGCAGCATTTGAATGGTCGCGCCTACCACCTCCAGGTGGCTGAACTCCTCGGTGCCGATGTCCATCAGCAAGTCATACGTTTCCGGGTATGCCTGCCGGCACCCGAAGGCCTGGGTGAAATACTGCATCGCGGCTTTCAGCTCTCCGTTCGCTCCGCCGAACTGCTCCAGAAGCAGCCGCGCGAACCGGGGGTCCGGATTCGAGACGCGTGCATTGAACTGAAGTTCCTTTACATGGTGGAACATGGATTTCTCCCACAGTGGAATCGGGCACACCTCAAGTAGCGTGCGCCCGGGGTTGCGAGTGACGCCGCCGGAATCCGAGAGAAGGGCAGGCGGCGCAGGCACTGCAAATCGCCTCGGCGATCAAGCCGCCGTCGAATCGGCCGTGCCCGTCCGGGCTCAGTTCACCCCTTTACGCTTTCCCCGGCGGGCACGTTAACTATTCTTAATCTCTCACAGGCCGCTGCATGAATCCAGCGGCAGGGGTATTTCGGTATTTCGGTCTCGGGAAAGGAGAAAACTCACGCCCGGCAGGAGAACACAGAAAGACGTTTCCGGTCCGCGCAGCGCGGTGGGCGCGTATGGGAGGCGCCGGCGCGTGAGTTTAAACGGCGCCGGCGCCGGTGTTGGAAAACAGGCCGGTTATTCGGAGAGTGCGGCCAGAAGCATTGCTTTGGTGAAGCCGTAGTTGTAGATTTCGCCGGCGAAGCCGCCGCCGCCCACTTTCGCGTACTGGCCGACAATTCCGCGCTCGCGGTTGCGGTCGAGGTCGATGGCGCGCGGGTGCTCCGGCAGAACGCTTCCCCCGTACTTGCTGCGCACCATCTCCTTCATCACCGCAAACATGTCCACCTGGCCTTCGTCGAGCCACACTTCGGTGTAGTCGACATAAGGCTTGCGCATGACCACGTTGCGGTAATGGACGTGATTGACTACGTCGCGGCTTCTCAGGTACTTGAAGACTTCCACCGGGTCCTCGCCGAGTTCCCAACAAACGCCGCAATCGTAGGTGATGCCGTTGTACGGGCTCTTGACCAGGTCCAGGTAGCGTTTCCAATCGGCGAAGGTGGCGAACATCTGCTCGGTCCCGCGCGAGATCGGGGCCGGCGGATCGTTCGGATGCAGCGCAAACCGGACATTGGCCTTTTCCGCTTCGGGGATGACGGCCTTGAGGAAGTACTCGGCGCGCTTGAAAAGCTCTTCCTTCGTATGCTTGCCCTCGTGTTCCAGAGGCGGCAGATCTTTCACCCGTTCGTAATTGAAACGCGTGAGGCCGGAACCGCCACGCCCGAGTTCCTCCTCGTAGCCCTCCGTCAAACGGTGGCCGTAGAAGTTGTATTCAATGCAGGGCAGTCCGGCTTTGCCGGCAGCCCGCGTCGAGAGGATAATGTTTTCGATCTCCTGGTCCCGATTTGGGCCACCGCGGATGATGTCCCTCATCCCGCCTATCATGGCGTTCACGACGGTCATCCCCTGTTCCTTGTACGTGTTGATCATCCTGCGGAGGGCTTCCTCGGTCCAGGGCATGCGGCCGCCGCTGCCGATGACATGAAAGACTCCAACCTGCTGTAAGGCACGGTTGGCTGCCGCGTCCCTGCCCCCGTATGCGCAGATCTTGGGAATCCCTTCGCGCATCACGTCGATCGGCCACTTTGTTTTGGCCGCTTTGGCAAGCCGCGGAGCCACGATAGAGGCAATGCCGGCGCCGCCGGCCAGCTGCATCAAGTTACGTCTCGAAAAGTTCTTGCCCATGTTGGGTCTCCTTTTTGGTACCAAACCATTCTGTCGCGGGTGATCCGGAACGGCAAGTGCGCGGCGCCGGAAAAACCCTGCGCTGCCGGCGCCGCGGGCGTGAAAGACGCAATCAGAATTGAATTCTGCCCTGGAATTGATAGAAGCGGTTCAGCGACGAGGTCTGGCTTGTAATTCTCCCGAAATTCGTCGATGTCGGGGACAGGTCGGGAGCCGCCATCTGCGAGCGGTTCTGGAGATTGATCGCATCGGCGCGGACCTGGAAGCGGACGCGCTCCGTAATGCGGAATTCGCGCACAAGGTTCCCGTTCCATTGCTTCAGGCCGTCCGCGCGGAGGCCGTTGAAGTAACGCGGGAATACTCGCACGTGGAAGGCCGCCGGCAGCCTGGTCGAGGTGCGCTCGAAGGGCAGGTCGGTGTTGAACCACTGCTCCAACGTGCGGGTACCGGAAGTGGCGTCGCGCTCGAAGGTGCTGATATCGCCGTAGTAGAAGAGATTGCCCCAGCTAAGCAGCGGGCCTGGCTGGTATTCGAAGGTGAGGGCGATCTGCCAGCCGCCCACGATGTGGTTCAGGATGCCCGTTTGGGCGAACGCGCGGCCCCTGCCGAAGGGCAGCTCATAGACGCCGGTGGCGGTGAAGCGGTGCGGCCGGGCGGTGTCGCTGGGCCACCAAATGGTTGGTTCGGTGTGGAACTCGTTCTCCAGGATCGTCAGGGCGTCCTGCTTCATCCGCGAATAAGAAGCGTTCACCGTCAGCCCCTTCGACATGCGGCGCTGGAAGTTGACCTCAAGCGCGTGAGTGCGTGCTTTGCCTTTCGGAACCGCATTGTCCGAAATCCCGTTCATGTGCGGAAAAGGCCGCAGGAGCCGGTTCTTCTGTATGGTGGGCCTGGTGAACTGCTGGAGCGTGGAGAGGTGCTGATAAAGCACCGGGTCGGAGGTGCGAAGGAACTCGAAGTTTCCGATATAGAACGGGTTCGGCACCTCGCGGTTCATGTCGGTGGCAACGGCATCGTTGCGCACAAGCCCGGTGGCCCAATACTGTTCCGGCAGCGCATCCAGTCTCTGGGTAATGCTGATGCGGTCAGCCCACTGGCCCCAATACGCGACCTCGACCATCATGTTGTTCGTAAGCTCGCGCTGGATGCCCACCCGCCATCGCTGGACGCGCGGATGCATCCGGTCGAAGCGGCCGAAAGTATACCCCTGTCCCACGCGGGCCATCGCGCCCAGAGCGTCCCGCAGGGGTGCGTCGAAGCGCGTGCCGTCGGACCGGACCGGGAACGGGTCGGCGAGCGGCGAAATTCCATTCGCGGGATCTCCGGCTAGCCAGGTGATACCGAAATCGTTTGTAAGAGTCGTGTTGGTGGCGCGCGAGAAACCGTACTGGTTGGCCCCCTGGTTCATCACGTTCAGGGTGTCATAGTAAATGCCGTAGCCGCCGCGGATGACTGTTCTGGGGCTGAACTGCCAGGCCGCCGACAGTCTGGGCAGCCACATCAGCTCGTTTCGCCACAGCCGTCTCGGCACGCCGTTTCTCCCGGCGTAGACAGTGCCGCCCCGGACAATGAACTGGCTGGGGGGCAGCTCGTCCAGGGGATTGCGGGCGTAGGCCTCCTGGGCGGCAGCCGTGATTGGCAGCTCAAGGTCGGGATCGAAGTACGACAGGGCGCGGTCGAAGCGCTCGGTGGCGCCTTGCTCGTACTCCACGCGCAGGCCCAGCGTAAGAGTCAGGTTCCTGGTGACGCGCCAGGTATCCTGAGCGTACCAGGCGTAATAAGGGCTGACGAGCGCGAAAGTATCGTTGGTGTCCGCCGACATAGCGGTGGGCATACCGAGCATGAACGTCGCCCAGCCCAAGCCGAGGCTACCCGCAGGGGTGAATCCGTCGCCGTCCTTTCTCGTCCAGTTATTGGCGAAACTGAAGTTCCCGGAGGTGAATCCGCCGGTCTGGATCTGCGTGCGATGGTGCTCGCGGAAGTCGATACCGGCTCGGAAAGAGTGCGCATTGCGGACGTGCGAAACGTTGAATTTCACGCTCCGCTGCCAGCCCTTCGTGCCGGGATCAACCGGCGTGCTGAGGACCATGTCGCCCGACCAGGCGGTCATTCCGGGCCAAATGAATCTGGGGAGCGCGCAACTGGCGTCGCATTTGGCATCCATGTAGGCGGGAAGGCCCACATCGGTGGGCTTGTATTTGCGGGTTCCCAGGCGCTGGTTTTGCAGGAGGAAGCTGTTCGCGTTCACCGTCACGTTCAGCACGGTGTTGGGGTTCATGGCATAGGTCCAGTCAGCGGCGGCGCTGGCTGCCGGACGCCGCTCGTTCCAGGCCATAAGGCCGGGCTCGGTCGAGAAGGTATAGTCCTGGGCGTCCTCTATGAAGTGAGTCTTGATCCACCGGAAGAAGAAGCGGTGCTTCTCGGTGGCCATGTAATCGACCCGGTTGTTCCAGGAGTGATAGAAGACGTTGTTGGGCATGCTGGAAGCCAGAAAGTTATTGACCGGCTCCCGCGTCGGGTCTGTGGGATCGTTGTTCGGCAGCGGCATGCGGTCGGTGTAGAACTTGTAGGAGGGATGCGTGATCCGGCTTTGCGGAACCTGATTATTCGGGAACGGGTTGCGAACCACGAATCCCGGCCGCGCCGGATCGGGATGGGTCGATAGGGGATCGTAGATCTGGTAGCGAACGGGATCGACGTTCAGAAGCTGGGAGAAGTCGCCGTTTCGCATCGCCACAGTGGGAACGGTGTAGTTGATTTCGCTCGGACGGGCGGACTGGAAATTGTTGAGCTTCGAATAACCCAGGAAGAAAAACAGCTTGTTCCGGCCGTCGATCAGCCTGGGGATGCGAATGGGGCCGCTGATGGTCGCATGAACGTTGTTCATGTGGCCGGCAGGAAGCAGCGGCTGTTTGGCCAGCTCATCCGCCGCGGCGAAGTCCCCGGCAGCCCGGAGCTGAGCGATTTGGCGGTAGCGGTTCTGTTTTACGAAAAACGAAGCCGCGTTCCAGCGCTGGTTCATGTACTGATAGGTGCCGGTTCCGTGGAAGTCGTTGGTTCCCGACTTGGTGGACATGGAGATGTTCAGGCCGGTGGAATGCCCGAACGCGGCATCGAAGTTGGAAATCTCGATTTTGAACTCGTCGATGATATCGGGGCTGGGCATGATCGACACGCGGCGATCCGTCCCGTTCGTGGAGGCGCCATCGATCGACCACTCGTTGCCGCCGACGTTGCCCGGCGCGTAATATCCCGACCCGCCGCCGACCTGGCCCTGGACCAGAAACTGGGTGGTTCCGGGGACCTGTACACCCGGCGCGAAGCGGGTGAGCATCATGGTGTTATTGCCGAGCACCGGCAGGTCCATAATTTCGCGGTTTGAGATCGCCCGGCCGGTACTCACCGTGCTGGTGTCGAGAATCGGCGCCTCGCCGGTCACGGTTATGGATTCGGCGGCGGCGCCGACCTCCAGTTGCAGATCGATCTGTAACTGCTCGCCGATGGCAAGCGTGATCCCGGACCGCACCAATCGCTTGAAGCCGGGGTACTCGGCGCTGACAGTGTAAGAGCCGGGCAGGAGCAGAGGCGCTTCATAGTAGCCGTTGGCGTTGGTGGTCAGCCGGACGCTTGTCCCCGTGCCCGTGTTGGTTACGACGACGGTCGCTCCTGCGATAACGGCACGCTGGGCGTCGGTGACCGTGCCGGAAATGTTCCCTCTGGTGTCCTGGGCAAGAGCCAGCCAGGAAGTAAAGACAAGCAGGCAGGCGCAAGTAAACAGGCGCATAACACCCCCTCTTCGTGGTTTCTCCTGCGACTTATACTCTGATTTGGGAATTTCTGCAAGGATTTTGAGCGGGCTCTGCGCAGATGTTACGTCCCCATCAGGTTCGGGGGGCAGATTTAACAAGAACGGTGGAAGGATGAACTGGCGGGAGCGAGACCGGGCGTAAGCCCGGTCTCGCCGGTTGTCTTACTTCTTTTGCTTCTTCCTTTGCTCTTCAGCCCACTTCTTGAATTCGGCCTGCATTTCGGGCGTCCAGCGGGAGTCGATCTGGCCGGGGGTGTACCTGCCCTCGCGCAGCATCTGGTGTCCCCACTGGTCGCGCAGCCGGGTGTTTTCGGAGACATCCGCGACCCGCTCCGCGAGATGCGCAGGAATGAAGGTAACGCCTTCGGGATCGCCCAGAACCACATCGCCCGGCATCACCGTGGTTTCGCCGATGCGGATCGGCACGTTGATGCCCACCAGCATCACGTTGGCGATGGCCGAGGGATCGAAACCGCGCACATAGCCGGTAAATCCCTTGATCTGCAAAATGCCGGAAAGGTCGCGGACGGCTCCGTCGACCACAACGCCGGTCCCTGTCTTGGTGAAGATGGAGGTGGCGAGATTGTCACCGATGAAGGTGCCGTCCTTGATCTTGCCGAACAGATCGACGACAACCACGTCGCCCGGCTTCAGAATATCGATGACCCAGGAATTCTGCCCGCCCGCGCTACTGCGTCCCTCTGCTTTGGCCTTTTCATTGATGACCGCGTTTACGTCAGGACGGAGCGGCATGAAGACGGCGGTCACGGCGCGGCCGACCAGGCGCTTCCCGGGAACGGTGACGATCTGCTGGAAGCCGGAGGCGAACTGGTTGGGATAGCGAGCGCCGCGCAGAACGCCCCAAGCCTCTTCCGCAGTGGTCTCTCTCAGGCGCTCGAGAACCGAGTCCGGGACAAGCGGGCGGCCGTCTTCGTCGCGCTCACCTTTCCATTCCCGGGTGAACTCGATGCGCTGCTCTTTGGTGAACATGCCCAACTGGGCGCGGCCCTCGCCGGCAAAAAGCAGGATGAGGGCAAATGAAAGTGCGAGCCAAAGGTTCCGTTTCATAATGTCGCTATTCTTACACTTCTCGGGCAGCTTTGCACGAGGCGCCGTCTAGGCCCGGGCGATGGTCTCCACGATGGCATCGCCGCTCGAAAAGAGTTCGGGCCTGATGCCTGCGCCGATGCCCGGCTCCTCCGGAGGTGCTACCGAGCCGTTCTCCGGAACCGGAGCGTTGGCCACGAAACGCGGAAACTGGTGCGTGTACTTCCAGTAATTGCTTTCCATAATGAGGAAATTCGGCACGGCCGCGCTCAGGTGCGTCGAGCAGATGTAAAGCAGCGGGCCGCCGCAGGTATGAGGCGAAGTGGGGATGAAATACGCGTCGGCCATGTCGGCAATCTTTTTCGCTTCCGAAACGCCGCCGCACCAGGAGAGATCGTACATCACCACGTCGCAGGCTTTCAGTTCGAAAAACTCGCGGTACTCGTAGCGGGTGGCGAGAGTCTCGCTCATGCAGATGGGAATGCTGGTCTCCTGCGCCAGCCGCGCGTAAGACTGGGCGTTGTTCATCAGCATGGCGTCTTCGAGATACATGATGTTGTAGGGCTCGAGCGCCTTTGCGATGCGGATCGCGCTCGGCAGATCGAAGCGGCCCCAGAGGTCCACGCAGATGTCCATCCGCATGCCGAACTCGTCGCGAATATCGCGGATCCACTTCAGCCCGCGGTCAAGCTCCTGGTTGGAGAGGTAGTTGTCGCGGGCGGAGAACGGGTAAATCTTCATGGCGGTAATGCCGCGATCAAGCAGGAAGCGGGCGATGGCCAGCGTGTCCGGGCCCATTTTCATCCCGTTGATGGCCCAGTAATCCGTAGTGGTGTTGTAAACGCGGACGCGCGAGCGCGTCTTGCCGCCCAGCAGCCGGTAAAGGGGGAGGCCGGCAGCCTGGCCGAGAATGTCGAGCTGCGCCATGTTGATGGCGCTGAGGACCCGCATATCCGAGCCGCCCGCGTTGCGCATGGCCATGTTGTGGTAGTAGCTGCGCCAGAGCCCGTCTATGTCGCGCGGGTCGCGGCCGAGGATCTGCCGCGCGTAATCCCTGAGCGCGCCGATTTCGCCCTGCGAGTAGGGGTAGGTTTCGCCCGTTCCGGTAATGCCGCGGTCCGTGTGCAGCCGGACCCAGAAGAATTCCGCGCCGTCGGCGCCGCCCGAGTTACCGCCGATGCGAAGGTCCTTGCGGAACGTGACCGCCTCGATGGCGGTGATCTTCATCGGCCCGGCGGCCTCGGCCGCAGCCCGCATCGCCGGGGACAAAGCGCACGCTCCAAGCGCGGCGCCCGCCCGCAGGAAAAAGTCTCGCCGTGTAAGCCGTGCAATCGAAGATGCAGGTGACATGATGGCCGCCTGAAATTCTCTCACACAAAAACCGGGCGCGGGCTATTCGGTGAACACCAGAATGCCGAAGCGCTCCGGTACGTGCGGCGAGGCCGAACGGCGCAGCGGATGGGACCACATGCTCAGCACGCGCTCCGGATTCACGTTATCCCACCGGCTCAACTGAGCGCGCCATTCGACGCCGGGTTTGGGCCGCGTCACCGGACGTTCGAAGTTCTCCCATGGGATGGCAAGCTCAAGCGACCAGCCCTCGTCCTTGTCGCCCCGGGCGTTCAACGTGCCCCGGAGAAACGTAGCCAGCCTGAAGTCCTTGAGGTCGAACTGCTTGAAAAGGGCGGTTCCGCTCACCATCAGGTAGTCGTACATGACAGCCCGGGCGTTCATTTCCATGCCCACGTAAACGAGCCGCTGCGAAGGCAAGGGATTGAGGAAGAGCTCCACGACGTCGTCCTGGTAAGTGGGAGCGTCGCGGCTCACGTGCTGGGCGGTGATATCCTCGTCGTCGCAATCGAAGCCGGCATAGAGGGCGTTATCGTCCCAGAGCAGGCGGACGCGCGTTTTCTGCTTCCGCCCGGTTTGCTGCTCGAAGGGAAAGATCAGTTCGATCACGCCGGCCTGTTCCCAGGCTTTGTCTTCAAGCTTGCCGTCTATTTCGATTCGCGATTTCGCATACTTCACTTCGTAGCGAGGAAGCGGCGGCTCCTGCGCCTGCGCGACGGCGAAACCAAGCAGAAAGAACGGCAGAATGTGACTTCTCGCAGCTGCAATCTTTCTGGACGTCATTTCAAGCTTCTCCGGCAGTCAAACAACGGGCTAAGCCGAGGCCGCAAGGCCAATGAGCTATACCCCGGAAAGCAGCGCAAGCACGCCCGCTGCCATTAGAGCCTTGCGCCGGAATGCCGCCCAGGTACTTATCGAGGAAATAGGGCATGACATGATGCGTGGTGACGGGCAGCCTGTCCGGCATTTTCCCGGTGAGGGCTGCGAGCAACCGTTCTCTCGAGGTCATGCGCGCCAATTTACTCTTTCCGGCTCCGCAATGCCACTCATGCTCGAAAACCGCGCGCAAACGAGGCGCGTCTCAGTAAGTGTGCGCGTCCTGATCGTTGGCGACGTGATGCTGGGCCGCCTGGTGAATCAGAAGTTGAAGGAGGCACCTCCCACATACCCGTGGGGAGACACGCTTCCCTGTTTCCAGGAAGCCGTCGTAAGCGCCTGCAACCTGGAATGCGTGCTCAGCGACCGCGGCCGCCCGTGGTCGGCCTCCGAGAAGATGTTTCATTTCCGCTCCGACAGCAAGAATGTCGCCGTACTCCAGGCGGCCGGCATCGGACTGGTTTCCATCGCCAACAATCACGTACTCGACTACGAGTACGACGCACTACTGGAAATGCTGGAGGTGCTGGAGCAGGCCGGCATCCATGCTGCGGGAGCGGGCCGCAACCAGGCCGAGGCATGGCGGCCCGCTTCGCTCGTGAAAGACGGGACCCGTTTCGGCCTGATCGCCTGCACGGATAACGAGCCGGGCTGGGAAGCGGCGGAGCAGAAGCCCGGCATCTGCTACGTTCCGGCAGACCTTGAGGACCACAGGGCGAAGCGGCTGCTGGAACTGGTGTCCACCACAGCCGCTCAGGTGGACTGTCTTCTCGTCTCCTTCCACTGGGGGCCGAACTGGGGCTACCGGCCGCCGCCGGAACACGTCACATTCGGCCGCGCGCTCATCGATGCGGGCGCGGATATCGTCTTCGGCCATTCACCGCACGTCTTTCGCGGGATCGAGCTCCGCAACGGAAAGCCGATTCTTTACAGCGCCGGAGACTTCATCGACGATTACGCGGTGGACGAAGTCGAGCCCAACGACGAATCGTTCCTGTTCAGCGTGGAGATCAGCGGCGGCGCTGTTCGGGAGCTTGCCCTCCGGCCGGCGGTGATCCGGGATTTTCAGGCGCGGCTTGCCGAACCCCGCCTCGCCTGGTGGATCGCCGCCAAAATGCAATCTCTATGCGACGAACTCGGCACACACGCACTCTGGGACGAGGACGAAAACCTTCTCAGAGTGCCCATTGAAATCTCAGGCGGCAACTCCTGATTGCCGGATAATGAAGGCAAGGATAGGTGAGGAGAGATCGATATGTGGGGAGCCGGCTGGGGTTACTGGGGATGGGGCTGGTGGTTCTGGGTTTTCTGGGCCCTGGTTCTTTTCCTAATTGTCTGGGGCGTAGGCTGGGGCTGGAGCCGCCACGGCCTGGACGAAACAAGCATTGAAGCCGGCGATATGGGGGCTGAAGAGCAGCTCCTGAGAGAGCGTTATGCGCGCGGAGAGATCTCCGAGGAGGAGTTCGAGCGGAGACTAAAACGGCTGCGACGCGCTGCGTAGGTCTGCCGTTCCGCCCCAACCGGAACCGCCCCGACAGCTGAACCCGCTTCGTACAGCGATGGAATGCTGGAGGAGAACTCAGCCGGGTGATCCGGACGGCGGCTGAAGGGATGAGCGGCTGCCGCGGCCGCGAAAGTCAGCGCGCTGTAGAGATAGTAAGCCAAATGGAGCGGCACCGCGCGCAGCGCGAAGATCCAGCCCCGCTTGGCAGCAAGAAAACCGTAAAACCGACGGTTGAGCAGTATCGTGGCCCCAAGCAGAACCACAGCCGCCAGCGCTGGAATTATCCCCCAAACTACGCTGGCCCCGGCGAGACCGGCCGCTGCAACCACCAGCGCCGCGCTCCAGCGCTGGCACACTGCGACATTGAGATCGTTCGGAAGGCGGGCGGAGCGCAAAATTAACTGCGACCACGGAAGTGCGCGGTCGAAGATATCCGAATGGAGCAGCGAGGTCAGCCTCCAGCGTTTCAAGTGCTTGGCAAGCACCGCCGGGTCAAGCGCAATCCGGTGTCCCTGCTTCAGCAGGCGATAGCCAAGGTCGATATCCTCGATCGAGGGGCGCCTGTATGCCTCGTCGAATCCCCCCACGCTCAAGAAGACTTCGCGCCGCACCGCGCCGCAGCCCGACCAAAACGTTGTGGCCTCCCGCCGCCCGTTCTGGTGCACATAGTGCTGCATCAGGTTCTTGTATTGCGATACGAACCCAGGGGCGGCGGGCTCGTCGTCATAGGAGCCGATCAGGGCGTCCAGATCGGGCTCGTTCTCAAAGCGTTCGCGCATGCGGGCAAGAGCGCCGGGGTGGATGCACACATCGCTATCGATAAACACCAGCAAATCGCCGGAAGCATGCGCAGCGCCCAGATTGCGGGCGGCAGCCGGCCCCATCCTACCGGGAGTACGTAGAACGGTCGCGCCGGCGGCCTCGGCCACAGCCGCCGACCCGTCCGACGAACAGTCGTCCACTACGATCACTTCCCGGATGTGTTCCCTGCCCTGACTGAGCTTCAAGGCATTCAGGCACGCCGGCAGATAGCCCGCGCCGTCGAGAACGGGAATGATTAGGGAGAGTGTCAAATTGTGCAAACAGTAAGTGTACTCTCTCCGGCGCTGGTGGGGAAGTACTACTCCGCCAAAACTCACCCCAAAAACCCCATGACTCGCGCATCAGACTGCCAGCGCGATTCGGCGAAGACATCAAAACTCACCCAAAAAAGCCCATGACTTGCTCCCGAATCTCGGCCGCCAGACGCAGGTTTACTGCGGCGGATGCCGCAAGAGCGCCCGCTATGGCGCCGTTCGATGCGCGGGCACCCGCGCCGGCCAGCAGAAGCACGAACAAAGGCCCAAAGGGCCGGGCATATCCGAACGGCGTGTTCCAGAAACCCTTGCTGGTCATGGCAAGCAGAAGCAGCAACTGAAGCGCGAGAGCGATTCGCAGCGCGCCCCGGGGCGCCACCCGCAAACGCAGGGCAGCTAGTACGAACGCCGCCATCATGCCTATCAGCGCCACCACGTCGAGCCCGCGGGCGATCGCTTCCTTAAGGGGCGGAAGCGGGTAGCGCGGAGGATCGAGCGCGCGAAGCAGAATACCCAGCCGGAACCGCGGATACACCCACGCCGGCGCCGCCTCGCCGCCGCCGGGCACTTGCGCCAGTTGCGGCAATCCCCAGTGCAGGTAGGCGTACCAGCCCAGCGCGGGAAGCGCCGTGGCAGCCCAGAGCGCCGATTTCCTGAAATCGCGCTGGAGGAGGGCCGCCAGCACACAAGCGGCGGCGAACAGGAGTCCGGTTTCCCTCACCAGGCCCGCCGCGGCCGTAACCAGCCATAGCTCGGGCTCGCGGTTTTCCAGGAGATAGAATGCGAACCCTGCAGCCAGCGCCGCGAGAGTGATATCGACCGTCATGCGGTCGATGGAGGCGACCGTCGCCGGCACGATGAGAAACAGCAGACCCAGATAAGCGCGACGGCCCTGCCTGATGAACAACGCCCCGAGCCAGTAGACGCCGCCGAAGATGGACGCCAGGATCACCACGATGTAAGCGCCGTCGATTAACCCGGGCTGCCCGCAGGCCAGAAGCCATGCGGCGCCCGGAACCAGGATCCGCCGCGCGCGCAGGATGGGCGCATCGATGTAAGCGGCCGTGCCCTTCCGCAGCAGGGGATCGTGCGCCAGAAAGCGATAGAACTGCCCGTCGTAGCCGTAGGGGCTCGGATCTCGGTAGGTGGACGCCTCCAGATGCGGCGGAACGGCAAATTTTTGCCCCGTCCGGAACAGACCACTCCAGTGTCCGTCATAGTTCGCCGCGACGGTGGCCGCCATCCAGGCGAATACCAGCAGAACGGCCAGCGCAGCCCATCTCCAGGGATGCTGCGCCTCGGCCGCGATCGCCCGGGGCCCCGCCGCCATTGCGCTACCGCCAGCGTTTTCCATGCGAATGCTCATTGTAAGCCTGTAAACGGGGTATCATTGTCCCGAAGTGCGCAACCGCCCTCCAAATTGGTATCTGGATCCTTTGGTTGCGAAGCAAAAGAAGGAAGTACACCTGGAGTGGATCTGCCGCAACGGGCAACAGCGCAGGGTAGCGGTGGTGCTCAAGACCGATCTCTTCGAGGAGGCGAACGGGGAGGACGAGCTCCTCTCCTCATTGCCTTTCGAAGCCGATCTGAAGCTCGGGATCGATGTGGACGAGAGCACGGCCCGGCGCGCGGCGCTCCGGCTCGACGGGAACTCCGGCTTCGCCGCCGCCGACGTGCGGCGCCTCCCATTCAAGAACGATTCGATCGATCTGGTGCTGTCCAACTCCACGCTCGATCATTTCGAAGTAGCGGAGGATTTGCAGCATTCCATTTGCGAACTCGCGCGCGTGCTGAAACCGGGCGGCCTGCTGCTGATCACGTTGGATAACCCGCGAAATCCGCTCTACCGGCTGTTCCGTGCGGGAGTGCAATGGTGCGGCATCTCCTTCCGGCTGGGACACACCGCCAGTAGCAGCGAACTGGTGCGCCTGCTGAAACATGCCGGGCTGGAACCGATCAGCACCGACCTGCTGCTGCACAATCCGCGGTTCCTCTCGACCCTCCTGTTCATGGCGCTGCGGCGTTTGCGCGCCGGAGACCGGGTGATCGGCGCGCTGCTGAAACTGTTTTCCCTCGCCGGGACACTCCCCACGCGCTGCTATACGGCCGTGTTTGTCGCGGCCTGCGGGCGCAAGCCGGAGCGCCCCGGTTCATGATTTTGATGCGAGCGCCTGCTCAAGCTGAGCGGCAACAGCACCGACGTAAGGCTCCTTGAGGCAGGTCAGGTGTCCGCCCGGCACTTCTTTCAACTCATAGCCGCCGGTGAACACTCCGCTCCAGCCCATGCCCTCCAGATCGAACGAGCCCGCGCGCGGCTCTTCGACGCGGAGCAGCAATCCGGGCCCATCCCAGGGCGCCGGGTTGTAGCGCCGCCCGGCATCGACACAGGCGTAGTGCGGATTCTGAAGCCATTTGGGAAGCGGGATGCGGACCCGGACAAAAACCCGGTACAGAACCTTACCGCAGGCGTCCCGCCGTACCCGGCAGAACGCGCGAAAACGCCGCCATAGGTCAACTTGCGCAGTCCCGGTGCCTCCTCCGCGCATGTTCCTGCGAATGTACGCGGCGCGCCGCCGGAGCTGATCGAGCAGCAGGCGCAGCCTTTGTAGGGCCGGAAGTGCGCGGAACGCGGCAACGTTGTAGCTGTCAAGAAGCGCAATCAGCTTGATCCGCCGCCCCGCAGCGGTCAACCTGTGCGCCAGCTCCAGCGTGGCCGGCGCTCCAGCGCAGACGCCCAGCAGCGCTATCTCCTGCTGCGGCACCCGTTCCAGCACTTCTTCCAGGTACTCTTGCGCCAGGTCCTCGATGCGGTAGCGACGGTAGGGCCCGCGGGCGCGCGGCGAGCGCAGCGCGTAAACCGGACGCCCCGGGTGGAGCCGCCGGGCGAGATTGTAAAATCCCGAGATGTCTCCGCGGGCGCCCGGAATGCAAACCAGCGGCGGCAGAGTTCCCGAGGCGCGTACGGCAACCAGAAAGCGGCTGCCCCGTTGCCCGCTCGCATCGAGCGCGGAAGCCAGCCCGGCGACGGTGGGATTCGCAAAGAACGCCTCTAACTGCGGCGCAACGCCGGTTTCCTCTTCCACGCGAACCATCAGCTCGGCGGCTTTCAGGGAATCGCCGCCGAGCACAGTGAAGAAATTGTCGTGGATGCCGGGGAGCTCTTTGCGCGAGAGCACCTGGGCGAAGCAGCGCGCCAGTATCCGCTCACGCCGGTTACGCGGAGGCTCGTTTGCCTGCGGGCTCCACGAACGGCGCAGGTCAGCTTCCGTGACGCCCAGCTTCTCCGCCAAGCCGATCCGCTGCAACTTCCCCGTAGGCCCCTTGGGCAAGCTCTCCACGATGAAAATGCGCTCGGGGACTTTGAAGTGCGCGAGCCGTCCGGCGGCGTGGTTCCGCAACTCCAGTTCGTCGGCCTTGCCGTTGAGCGTTACGGCTGCGGCGACCGCCTCGCCAAGTTTTGAGTGGGGCACCGCGAATGCAACCGCCTGGGCCACCGCGGGATGAGCGAGCAACGCCTCGTCGATTTCGCGCGGAGCGATCTTTTCGCCGCCGCGATTGATCAGCTCCTTAAGCCGCCCGGTGAGGAACAGATACCCTTCCTCGTCGAGGTAGCCCTCATCGCCGGTGCGAAACCAGCCGTTTGTGAAGGCGCTCGCGTTGGCCTCCGGGTTCCCCTCGTAGCCCGCGGTCACGTTCGGGCCGCGGATCACGACCTCCCCGGACTGCCCTCGCGGAAGCAGAACGCCCGCGGCATCCATCACGGCGATTTCCGGGCCTGCCGCCACACCGACCGACCCCGGCTTGCGCGCGCGCGGGGGCAGCGGGTTCGACGCGATCTGGTGCGCCGCCTCCGTCATCCCGTACGCCTCGATCACCGGAACGCCGAAAGCCGATTCGAGCGAAGCCATCAGCGTAGGAGGCAGCGCCGCCGAGCAGGAGCGGATGAACCGCAGCCGGCTGCGCGCAATCGAACCGCGGTTCTGCTCGGCGGCTTCGAAAACCATACGGTGCATGGTGGGGACGGCGGTGTACCACGTCGGCGCCAGCTCGTCCATCCATTCGAAGAAGCGCGCAGGAACGAATCCCGGGCAGCACGCCACCTCCGCGCCGGCTTCCAGAGAAGCAAGCAGCGCAGCCACCAGCCCGTGCACGTGGAACAGCGGCATCACGTTCAGACAGCGGTCGTCTGGCGTCAGCTCCAGACTTGTCCGTATGGCGCGTGCGGAAGCAACCAGGTTCCCATGCGAAAGCGGCACGAGCTTGGGGCGCGACGTCGTGCCCGAGGTGTGCAGCACGAGAGCTTCATCTTCCGGACCAGGCACACGCCCGGCCGGCGCTGCCGCCGCCGGAGTTCCACAAAAGGTGAACGAACCTGCCGCGCCGCCTGTGTCCGGTCTGAGTTCGACCAACCGCAGTCCGAGATCGCGGGCCACTTGCACTGCCTCGGCGGCCATGCCTTCGGCAACCACCAGCGTGCTGGCGCGCAGGTCCTCGAGATAGAACGCGAACTCCTCGGCGCGATAGGCGGGATTGAGCGGCGCGCAGGAGGCTACGGACGTAATCGCGAGGAACGCGGCCGCCATCTCGGGACCGTTAGGAGCAATGAGGGCGACGCGCTCGCCCGGCGCCACTCCGAAGCGGCGCAAGTCCGCCGAAGCCTGCTCGATCAGCGCCGCGAGCGCGGAGTAGGTGAGCGGACAACGGCCGGGAGCGGCCAGAGCAGCTTTGGCCGGAGCGGCGCCGGCCTGCCGGAACAGGGATGTCTGGATCGAAGCCAAGCCTATATAGCCTATATGGTAGTGCGGAAAAGCCGGAGTTGACGAGGGCGGTGCAGGCAAACTTGCGGAAGGACAATCAGGGCCGCTCAAACTGCGAGCGGCCTCAAAGAAGAGATGGATTCACTAAGCCTTCTTGGCGGCCTTTGCGGCCTTGGCGGTTTTCTTGGCGGACTTCTTTGCTACCGCCTTCTTTTTCACAACAGACTTCTTCGCGGTGGTCTTTTTCACCGCTGCTTTCTTTGCGGCCTTTGGAGCGGCCTTCTTTTTTGCTGCAGTCTTAGCTGCCTTCTTCTTAGTAGTTGCCATACTTGCAGAGTACATCAAACAGGTGATAAATGGAATGGTTTTTTCAAAAACCGCCGGTGTCGCGGATGAGCTTCCCCTCGACGCACTCATAGAGGCGGCCCGCGGCAAGGTTCTTGTGCTCTTCGACACGGCCGTTCGGCCATGTTATAACCGCACGGTCCACCCTGTTGTGCTTGCCCAATCCGAATGTGAGCGCCAGTTCGGATTGCGACAGGTAGCTCGATCCGCTTTTCACGATGCGCGAGCCGGACTCCCCGCCGTAGTAGATCTTCACCACCGCCCCGATTGCGTCCCGGTTCGACTTCGTTCCGATGAGCCGGAACCGGATACTGTGGTTTCCGGAAAACTGATCGTTTCGATACAGATACGCGGGACCGTGATTGGTGGTGATGAGAACGTCCAGATCGCCGTCGCGGTCGAAGTCGGCAAAGGCGGCCCCGCGTCCGACTTTCGGGTTTGCGAACCCTCCACCGGCCTCTTCGGCCACATCGCGGAACCCATCGGGGCCGCAATTCAGGAAGAGGTGGGGCGGCTGCGCGTACTGCACGTCGCGCCGTACGGTGGTCACCGTCTCGTCAATGTGGCCGTTAACAACCAGCAGATCCAGTAAGCCATCGAGATCGGCATCGAAGAAGAAACACCCGAATCCCAGGCTGCGGCGCGAACGGCGGCCTATCTCCGAGCGCGGCGCCTTGTCCACATACAAACCGCGTTTACTGGCCTGATAAAAGCCCAGCATTTCATTGTCGAAGTTAGTCACCACCAGGCTCGGGATGCCGGAGTTGTCGAAGTCGCCCGCATCCGCGCCCATTCCGCCGCGCGCTTTGCCTTCCTCGCTCAAGGCCACGCCCGCACGCAGCGCCGCGTCCTGGAACGTGCCGTCGCGCTGGTTGTGATAGAGCTTGTTGGGCTCGGTGTCGTTGGCCACGAACAGGTCGATCCACCCGTCCAGATCGTAGTCGAACATCGCCACGCCGAGCGACTTCGAGCTGGTGTCGAAGATGCCGCTTTTCGCGGTGACGTCCTCAAACGTGCCGTCGCCGCGGTTGCGGAACAGCCAGCAGGTGGCTCCGCGGTACGCTTCAGGAGTGCAGTAGGCCTTCTGCTTGCCATCCATCGTGCAGAAGACGTCGATATCAGCCGACCACTTGACGTAGTTGGCGACGAACAGGTCAAGCAGCCCGTCGCGATCGTAGTCGAACCACAGCGCGGAGCTGGAAAACGCGTTGCGGCCCCCCAGGCCGGCGCGCTCGGTCACATCGACGAACGAGCCCTTGCCGGTGTTCCGGAAAAGCCGGTTCTGGCCAACGCAGGAAATGAAGATATCCTGGAAACCGTCGTTGTCGTAGTCGCCCAAGGCCACGCCCATTCCATACATCTCGATATCGAGCCCCGCGCGGCGCGTCACGTCCGTGAATGTGCCGTCGCCATTGTTGCGGTAGAGGCGCATGGTGCTGCGCTGTTTGCGGCGCCCCGGCCAGTCCATGCCGTTCACCAGCAGAATGTCCGGCCAGCCGTCGTTGTCGTAATCCAGAAAGGCGCAGCCAGAGCCCATGGTCTCCGGCAGGTACTTGCCTCCGAAAGCCCCGTTGTTGTGCTGGAAGACGAGTCCGGCGCGCGCGGTGACATCCTCGAAGCGAAAGCCGAGTTTGTGCTGCGGCGCCGCAAGAGCCGCAAGAAAAGCGGGCAGCCCGAAAAGGAAGCTCCTGCACCTCATGGCACCCTTACCAAACCCTTGCGGACCGCATAGAGCACCAGCTCGGCCGTGCGGTGGATGCCCAAGGCGTCCATCAGATTCGCCCTGTGCACAGCCACGGTGTTTACACTCAGATTCAGCATGGCCGCGATCTCCCTGTTGGAATGGCCTTCGGCGATCAGTTGCAGGATCTGTTTTTCGCGCTGGGTGAGGCGGCCGAACACGTCGTCGGGCTCGCGTTCGGCGGCGATCAGCCCCGGGTCCAGCACGCGCTTTCCGGCGGCAACGTCGCGGATCGCGGCGGCGAGATCCACGTCGATCGCGTTTTTGAGGATGTAGCCCAGCGCTCCGGCATCGAACGCGTGCCGGACGTAACTTTCCTGGGCATACATGCTGAGAATCACAATGGCGGTTTCCGGCAGGCGCCGGAGGATCTCGCGCGTCGCCTGGACCCCGTCCATCCCCGGCATCGCCATATCCATTACGATCACCCGCGGCCTGAGCTGTTGCGCGAGCTGTACGGCTTCCATCCCGTTGCTTGCTTCTCCGATTACGGCAATGCCGGGGTCATCCTCGATCATCCGCCGGAATCCTTTCCGCACCAGCGCGTGGTCGTCCACTAACAGGACTGAGATTACATCGCTCATATGGCGGCGTCCTCCAAGAGCGGGACATCAAGCCTCACCAGGACGCCCTTCTCGCCCGGCTTAAGGAACTCGATTCTCCCGCGCAGTAACTCGGCCCGCTCCCGCATCGCCACCAGCCCGGTGCCCCTATTCAGCGAGGAATCGCCCTTTGGAGGCATGCCTACGCCGCGGTCTTCTATCTCCAGCTGTAAACGGTCCGGCGCGAACCGCACCCGAACAAAGGCGACCGGTGAATGGGAGTGGCGCGCCACGTTGTTCAACGCCTCCTGAAGCACGCGGTAAACGTTGATGGCGACGCGGTCGGCGATGGGAGGAGCTACTCCGGCTTTTTCGTATTTCACCTTGATGCCGGTCTGCTTTTCGAAAGTGGAAAGATACCAGTCGATCGCTTTTTCCAGCCCGCCGTCGTCCAGAATCGGGGGATGGAGCACCTGCGACAGGCTGCGTATCTTCTCCAGTGCAACCTGGGCAACCTCGCGCGCCTCGTTCAGCTCTTCCTTTAGCTCCGAGCCGGGCGCAAGGCCCTTCTTTTCGGCCCGGCGCAGCATCGCGCCGATCGCCGTCAGGATCTGGCCGAACTCATCGTGCAGCTCGCGCGATATCGAGCGCAGAATTTCTTCCTGCATCGTGATCAGCCTGCGCGCCAGCTCGCTGCGATGCTCGGACAGCAGCGCGAGCCGGTCGAAAAGGAGGCGGTTCGAGCGGATCACATACAGCAAGGTAAGGGATATCGCCAGCAGCATCGCGGCCAGGAAGACATAGATCTGGCGCTCGACGCGCGCGTAGATTTGCTGGATCCGCTCCATGGCCTGCTGCTCGGCCTCGTTGTTTTCGACAAGCAGCCGCGCCACGGTGTTCGTAAGCGCGGCCTGCTGGGCTTGGAGCGACGTGCGGATGAGCTTCCTGGCCTTGTCTTCGCTTTCCCGCGCGAGCGCGAACAACTGGTCCACCGAGGTGAAGAACTGCGATACGGCGTTCGCCACGTACTGCCGCCGCCCCGGGTCGCGCCCGGCGGGCGAGAGGTGCGCCTCCTTTTCGAGGGCGTCGGCAAGGTCCAGGCGGATCCGGTTGAACTGCCCCTTCCAGGCCTCGAGCGGGTACGGCTCGTCGGGATCCAGCATGTCCCGCATCGCCAGCCCGAGGGAATGCAGGTTGTTCTGTATGCGGAGCAGTTGCAGCGAGTCCCTGCGGTTCCGGTCTACCGTGCTGGTTTGCAGTTCTCTCAGCCCGGCGATTTGCCTCAGCGTGTAAAGCGAGAAGACGGCGACCGCGGCCAGTGTGACCGCCAGGCCGGCCAAAAGGCGGCTCGTCGGAGATGACAACGCGGCCTTCACACGCTAGCAGAACAGCATACCAGCAGGCAGGCCGGCCTGGTTCGGGCCGCTTCAGCGCTTCACGGCTCTTGCGTAGACCTCAATCCAGTCCACGCGCGAGGAGGCGGGCGTGCCGCCGCCGCGCATCAGGTCGGTCCAACCGATTTCGTCGACGCGGCTCAAATTCGGATTCCGCGCCCAGTCGCCCTCCACGACCTTCTCAATATCGAGCCTGCGCCAGCGTATGTCCTGAATATTGAACTCGCGCACGCGCCAGTCCCTGGAGGGCCCGTCGCTCTCGTCGCTGACAAGCCAGGTGCCGTCGGCCAGCTTCAGAATGATGCGGAGCTGGCGGAAACCGGACTGTTTTGAGCGCCAGCGAATCTTGGCGAGTCCCGTCAGATCGGCATACGCCGTTTTGTGGCGCAGCGTGATGGCCCACGTCCCCTGGCAATCGCCGTTCCAGATGTAGTAGGGATCGTCGGCCGGGACATCGTGGTGCGACTTCTTGATACCCGCTTTGCCCGGACCGTAGAGCGACATGACAAGATCCGGGTTGGCGACGTGTTCCTGCGTGACCGGCAGCGCTGCCGGAATCTCCTTCCAATCCTCACGGAAAAACAAACCCGGGCGGTCCTGCGCGAGAAGACCGCCGGCGAGAAGCAACAAGATCAAGATCGGCATATGCTAACAGAATATGATGAAGCGAGCTGCTGTATTCATTCTGCTGGCCGCCGCTGCCGGAGCGGCGCAGACACCCGAAACCCGGCTGTTATGGCCCCAGGGCGCCCCAGGCGCGCTCGGCGACGGGCCCGAGGACAAGCCCTCGATCGCGATTTACCTGCCCCCGCGGGAAAAAGCCACCGGCGCGGCTGTAGTGGTGTGTCCGGGCGGAGGCTACCGCGTCCTTGCCATGGACCACGAGGGCAAGCAGGTGGCCGAATGGCTCAACGGGCACGGTATCGCGGCGTTCGTCCTGAGTTACCGGCTCGGCCCGCGCTATCACCACCCGATCCAACTCGGGGACGCCCAGCGCGCCATCCGCACGGTGCGGGCGCTGGCGTCGGAGTTCCGCATCGATCCCGGCCGCATCGGCATCTGGGGCTTTTCCGCCGGCGGCCATCTGGCGTCCAGCGTGGGCACTCACTTCGATAGCGGCAATCCGGACGCGCCCGATCCCATCGACCGCGTGAGCTGCCGCCCGGATTTCATGATTCTCTGCTACCCAGTGGTGTCGCTTGTAACCGAGTACGTCCATAAAGGATCGCGGGCCAACCTGCTCGGCGAGAACTTCGACCCGAAGCTGGCGGAATTCCTTTCTAACGAGAAGCAGGTCACGTCGCAGACGCCGCCCACGTTTCTGTTCCACACCGACGCGGACCGCGGGGTGCCTCCGGAAAACAGCGTTCTGTTCTATCTCGCGCTGCGCCGGGCGGGCGTGCCCGCCGAGCTGCACATCTACGAAAAGGGGAACCACGGCGTCGGGCTGGCGCCAAAGGACCCGGTGCTCTCCTCCTGGCCCGATCGGCTGGCAGACTGGCTCAAGGCGCGCGGCGCCATCAAGTGAGCCAACTGGGTCGCCGTTTGGGAGGCGCCCGTACCTCAACGTGGTTTGATCTGCTAGGATCTACCTATAGGCCCCATGCCTCCGGGGCCTGGCCGCTGGAGTGGCGGAACTGGCAGACGCACGGGACTCAAAATCCCGCGCCCTTTCGCGGGGCATGAGGGTTCGACCCCCTCCTCCAGCACCAATACCCCTCAACCGTCTGTATCATTTACCAGAGACATCTTCGCAGAACCGGCGTTCACGCGAAATGCTGACTAACTCGGTAGAACGGCCAGTCCTTCAGACGTTCCGCGGGAACTAGAAAGTCCTCCGTGCAAGGAAGGGCGTCGGCGTGAACGTCGAGGCGGGAAGGATCAAGCAGACTGAGTCTGAGCTACATCGAGGAGGCATTAAAGGCGCCATGGGCGACGCGATGACCAAGTACGATCCTGGGGTCCGGTTTCCGCCACGCTGTTTTCAACGGGGGATTCGGATTCGACTTTGGCGGCATCCCTGTCGAGTGGCCCGTTTTGGATGAGTGCACAAGAAGCTCGCACAGAACCCGCATTCGAGCGTTCCGCCCTGTGATCCAAGAGGCATATCCCAAGCTGCCGGATGAAGAGAAGGGCCGCTTCACACGAATCGTGGCTAAGCGGGTGTGGCAATCGCGGGCTGTCACGCCCGAGCTGAAAACGCAGATGGAGCAGAGCTTGAGCGAAATCGGGTGGACGATCGATGCTGATGGCGAGCTAAAGACGCAAGATGCCCTTTTGAGTGAACGGTTCTTTCCAGCCGGGACCTTCTTCGATGCCTATGTTGCGATCAAATCAATTCTGCACCAAGCGAGCCAGCAAATCCTGATCGTTGATCCGTACATTGCCAAAACGATTTTCGTAACGCTGCGCGCGGCGCCCACAATGCCAGCTGCAGTGGACGTTCTGACGAGGGAGGAGGCCGTCAAACCCGACTTCAAGCTTGAAGCGAATGCCTTCCGCAAACAGTTTTCCGCCGTGCAACTTGACGTGCGGACCACCCGAGAGCTTCATGACCGATTCATCGTTATTGACGGCTCTGAGTACTACCACGTTGGAGCTTCTTTCAAGGATGCCGGGAAACGAGCTTTTCTGATCAGCCGTCTTCAGGATCAGCCCATTGTGGACGCGTTGCGCCAGTACTTGGAAAGGGTCTGGAGGGAGGCGGAGCCAAGGCTAACTGATTCAGCGTGATCCGGTTTGCTGCAGATCGACCCGCAACACTCCTATTAGGCCCTAAATTCTTAAAACTCCCCGTTGCTAGAATGATGCCCCATGAAGCGCCGCTCCTTTCTGCTCTCTGCAACGCTGGCGGCTTCCGCCGGACTGTCCCGGGGCCAGAACGCTCCGGTGGCACAGCCAGACTGGTTTCCTTTCGAGCCGGAGGACGATTTCACCGGCCCCAGCGTCATCGGCATGGCCGACTGGCTGGACCGCCCCGCGGGCAAGCACGGCTTTCTGCAGGCCCGCGGCGACCGTCTCGTTTTCGAAGACGGCACTCCCGTGAAATTCTGGGGCACCAATGTGTGCAACGCCCGCGTTGCCCCTCCCAAAGAGCGTGCCGAGCGTCTCGCAGACCGCTTCGCCAAGTACGGGGTGAACCTGGTGCGGCTGCACAAGTTCACGCGCCCCGGCCCGCGGCAGGGAATCCGCGAGCCGTCCGACTCCCTCGTCTTGATCGAGTCGCTCGCGAGGCAGTGGGATTATTTCTGCGCCACGCTGGCCGCCCGGGGGCATTTACACCGGCTGGTCGCACATCTATCCCCACCGGCTTTCGCCAGCGGACCGCGAGCGCGTCGTGGCCTACGACGAGATCATGAACGCGAATCTCCCCTGGCCGAACCTGCAGCACAGCACGCTGGGGCTGGTAAATTTCGCTCCTGACCTCCAGAAGCTCAACATCGGGCTCACCGTCAACATGCTCAATCGCGTGAACACGGTGACGGGCCGGCGTTACGCCGACGACCCAAGCCTGGCCTTCATCGAACTCCAGAACGAAGACGACATTTTCTGGAACCACACGCAGCGCCAGATGGACGAGTGCCCCACGTATAAGCGGATGCTGCATGAACAGTTCGCCGCGTGGCTCAAGAAGAAATACGGGACCGAGGAGAAACTCCTCGCCGCGTGGGGGCGGGATGCTCTGGAAGCCGGCGAAGGATTGGAGCGGGGCGCCGTCGCCGCCTATGCGAATACCTCGATGAGCCCCCAAGTCGAGCAGGCCGTGCGCGAAGGACGGAAGCCGCCCCAGCGTTTGCTCGACAACTGCCTCTTCCTCCACGAAAAGCAGAACGAGTTTTACTCGCGGTTCGTAGAAGCCATTCGCGAGACGGGGTACAAGGGGGTGATCATCGGCTCCTGCTGGCAGGCCGGCATCGGCGTCAGCCACTACTACAACCTGCTCTCAGACAGCCTCGTCGGTCCCATAGACCGGCACAACTACTCGGGCGGCATGCGGGCGATGGTGAGCGCGCCCGGCAGCGGCATTCTGGGCGCCGGCATGCAACAGGTGGCAACACGCCCCTTCGGCATTTCGGAGTGGAAGAGCACGCTGGGCAATCCCTGGCAGGCCGAAGCGCCGGCGATCGTCGCCGCCTATGGAATGGGACTGCAGGGCTGGGACTACTCCTGCGAGTTCGCGAGCGATTTCGACACTATGCGGGAAGCGCTGGTCGAATTCGGCGTGGATTCCCCGGGAGACATGGGGCAATTTCCAGTACTGGCCCGGATGGTGCATCGGGGGGACGTTCGCGAAGGGAAAACGATTTCGACGCGGTCAGTGGCGATGGAAAACCTGATAACCGGCAAGCTCGGGTTCCGGGATACGATCCGCCAGCGCGGCGATGTGAAGGAGTTCAGCGGGACAGTGCCGCCCGTGGCGCTGGCCGTGGGCCGCGTGGTGGTCGATTTCGTGAAGCGCCCCACTCCGACCGTCGCGCCCGATCTGACGCGGTTCGTTAGCGAGGAGCGGAAAACCGCACGTTCGGAAACCGGGCAACTGATCTGGGATTTCAGCGGCCGCGGGTTTTTCACGATTAACACTCCCGGCACTCAGGCCGTCGTGGGCTTCGCCTCCGGACGGACACACGTCCTTTCCGACGTTTGGATCGAGGTGGAGACACCGTTCGCGCTGGTCTACGTTTCGAGCCTGGACAAGAAGCGCCCTATAGCAACGGCGGATTCCCTCCTGGTTCTCGCGATTGCGCGGACGGCAAATACCGGGATGGTGGTAACGCCCGAAGGAAAGGTGGCGCAGCGGGGGCATGCTCCGGTGCTGATTGAGCCTGTGCGGGCTTCCATCAGCATCCTGCGCAAAGGCAAATGCCAGGTGTTCGCGTTGGACCACGACGGGCGCCGCAGGCCGGACGCTGCGGAACTCAAGGTCAGTCACTCGGACGGCCGTTCCAGATTCCAAATCGACGGCGGTAAGTACCGGACGCTGTACTACGTCGTAGATTTCAAAGCCTGAGGCGCGGAAGCCGGCGTGGGGTGCTTGTCCCGTTGCCGGGCAGAACGGCGATAGAATCCCGATGAGATCTCGTGCCAGTTCTTGGTGGCTGGAGGAACCGAATTCAGACATGCCCTTTGCAGTGAGCGAGAGTAACGGAAGCGGTGCGGCGCGGACGCGGATGGGCCTTACGGTTGATTGTTTTCCGGCCGGGCCGAGATGGAAGGGACTTGCCGGGTTCCTCGAGTTTTGCGTGCCGTTTGGGGCCGGCGGCATTGAGGGGCCGCTGGATTCGCACGAGCCGGCCTACTTGAAGAAGCTCCGCGAGCGGGCGGAGCAGCTCGGGATGTATATAGAACTGTGGGCTACATTGCCCGGAGGAGAAGACACATCTGCTTTCGAACGAACTGTGATCTCCGCCAAACAGATCGGCGCGTCCTGCTTGCGCGCATTTTGCTTGGGCGGGCGGCGCTACGAGCAGTTCAATACGCTCGAAGAATGGAAGCAGTTTGTGGCCAGATCGAGAGCCAGCCTGTCCCGGGCGCTTCCCATTCTCGAGAAACACAAGGTTGTGCTGGGGCTGGAGAATCACAAGGACTGGACCCTGGAAGAGATGGTGGGGCTGATGAAGGAGTACGACAGCGAGTACCTCGGGGCCTGCCTGGATACTGGAAACAACATTGCGCTGCTCGATGACACCCGCGAGCTGGTCGACGGGCTGGCGCCGTACACGGTCAGCACACACATAAAGGACATTGCGGGCCAAGAATACGAGGAGGGATTTCTGAACGTGGAGGTGCCGCTGGGGCAAGGGATGGTGGATGTTAAGTACATTGTGGAGAAGATCAGAAAGGAACGGCCGAAGGTAAATTTCACGCTGGAGATGTACACAAGAAGCCCGCTCAAGATTCCTTGCTTCACTCCGAAGTATTGGGTAACTTTCCCGGACCGGCCGGCGCGCGATCTGGCGCGAACTTTACGCACGATCCGCTCACATCAGCCGAAAGGACCGCTGCCTGGCGTGCAAGGTTTGGATCCGGAAGCGCGCAGGGCGCTGGAAGATGAGAATGTCCGGCGCAGCCTGGCTTACGCCCGCGAGCAGCTCGGCCTATAGATAGGAAGAACGCTGCGGGCCGAGCGTTGCCAAGGGGCCGCACACGCCCGGGCCGGAGGGCGTCAAAAACTATACCCCACCCCAACCCCACCAAAGCCACCGTACTCCGCTGAAGACAGCCCGATGATCCTCACCATCGGACGCACGTACCAGTGGCGGGTGATTGGAATCGTCGCCCCGAGACCGAGCAGGCCGCCATATACCCCCTGGCGGGTTTTGTCGAACGGTATCACCGGGCGGTCTTTCAATTCCGTGCCGGCAACAAAGGACAAATCCACGAACGGCCGTACTCGCCTGCCCGTGCCTTGAATTCTTACGCCGCCGGCGGCGAGATCCAGCGTGACCGGTTGATCGGTGCCGGAACCGGTCTTTTGCCAGTGGTGGTATTCCAGCACCAACCCGAAGCGGCCGCTACAGAACAGACAGCTCTCAACACCAGCGACGACGTGATAGGCGGAAGTCTCAAATAACTTGACGGCGCCGCCACCCCCGGTCATCCCTCCGATCTGGAAGTTTTGGCCGGAAGCGAGGGCGGCGAGCGACAGAAAGGCGGCCGAGCCTTTCAGAGCGGAGCCCACGGACGTGAAGGTGTGCATGGCTTTCTCCTCGCAGCCCCAGCTTGCGCTCCTCTCCGCCGGGGATATACAGCCTGATCGCAAAAAACGTGCAATGTTTCTGTCACGTGTGCTCTTCCCTCTTCTCCAGCCCCGGGTTCATCCACGTAAATTAAGACCCCCGACTCTTCAAGAATGCACGGTGGCTCTGGTATGCTCGGCATACGGCATGTTTTGGAAGCTGGTGAAAGAATTCGCTCTGGTCCCCGCGGTCGCGGGGTTGTTGCTGGGGCAAGGCAAGGCTGCGGAACAGAAAAGCGGGCGGGAAATTTTCCGCTCGGCCTGCGCGGCTTGCCACGGATTTGACGGACGGGGAGCGCCCGAGGCGAGCCGGGGGTTCGAGGCTCCGCCAACTTTTCCGGATTTCACCGACTGCGTCGCCACCGCGCGCGAGCCGGACCGGTTCTGGAGCGCCATCATCCACAACGGGGGCCCGGACCGCGGTTTTTCGGAAATCATGCCCTCGTTCCGCGAGGCGCTCACCTCCGACGAGATCGCCAGGGTCATCGACTACGTCCGCGGATTCTGCAGGGAATCGGCCTGGCCGCATGGCAACCTGAACCTGCCTCGCGCCCTGGTCACGGAAAAGGCGTTTCCCGAGGACGAAATGGTGATGGACTTCGCCGTCAACGCCGAGGGAAACGCAGGCATCACCGACAAGTTCGTATACGAAAAACGCCTCGGAGCGCGGGGACAGCTCGACATAAGCCTGCCGTTCCGGTTGCAGAAGCCGGGCGGGACCAGTTGGATGGGCGGCGCGGGAGACCTGGTCACGGGTTATAAACACGTGGTATTGAGCAATCTGCGGACCGGTTCCATTCTCAGCCTGGCCGGCGAGGTCGTGTGGCCGACCGGAGACGCGGCGCGCGGCATGGGCAAGGGAGTCACGGTCTTTGAGACCTTCGCCAGTTACGGCCAGCTTCTGCCGCGTAACAGCTTTCTGCAATTCCAGGGCGGCGTGGAATTACCGACACACACCGACGATGCGAACAGGGCGGTGTTCTGGCGCACGGTGGTGGGCAAGAGCTTCGCGCCGGACGGCGGGCTCGGGCGGCTCTGGTCGCCCATGGTGGAACTGCTGGCCGACCGCGAACTGGCAACGGGCGAGCGCGTCAACTGGGACGTCGTTCCGCAGTTCCAGGTGACTCTCAGCCGGCGGCAGCACATCAGGGCAAACATAGGTGTCAGGCTGCCCGTCAACAATGCCGGGCCCAGGACAACTCAGATCCTTTTCTACCTGCTGTGGGACACGTTCGACGGCGGGCTTTTCGAGGGATGGAAATGAGGATGCCGAAGAGATTGCTCTTGATCGTCCCGGCCGCGGCATGCATATGGGCGGCTTCAGGCGCCGAGCCCCGCGGCAAAACCGCGCCCATTTTCCAGACTTCGGACAGGTGTGTGGCCTGCCACAACGGGATCACCACAAAGAAGGGAGAGGATGTCTCGATCGGCTTCGACTGGCGGCCCACGATGATGGCCAACTCGGCACGCGACCCTTACTGGCAGGCAGCCGTGCGGCGCGAGACTATGGACCACCCGGAGTGGCGCGCGGAGATCGAAGACGAGTGCTCGATCTGCCACATGCCCATGGCCCGTTACGAAGCGAAAGCCAACGGCCATGAGGGCGTCGTGTTCGCACATCTCAATTTCCTGGCGGGCGGCCGGGGCAGCCAGTTGGCCGCCGACGGCGTTTCCTGCTCGCTCTGCCACCAGATCAGCAAAGAAAAGCTCGGGACCCGGGAAAGCTTCGTGGGCGGATTCGCAATCGCCGGACCGAACGAGCTGGGAGAACGGCCCGTGTTCGGTCCTTTCGAACCGGACGCCGGGCTGGCGAGGATTATGCGAAGTTCCACGGGAGGATTCCGTCCCACCCAGTCGCCGCACATCCAGGAAAGCGAAATCTGCGCCACCTGCCACACGCTGATCACCAAGGCGCTGGGGCCGGGCAAGAAGGTAATCGGCGAACTTCCCGAGCAGATGCCCTACCAGGAGTGGCTGCACAGCGAATTCCGTGGAAGCCGTAGCTGTCAGTCATGCCACATGCCGCCGGTCGAAGAGCCTGTTCCGGTATCCAGTGTCCTCGGCGCCCCACGAACCGACGTATCGCGCCACACTTTCGTGGGCGGCAATTCCTTCATGATGGGGATACTCAACCGCTTCCGCGGCGAGTTGGGCGTCACCGCGCTTCCGCAGGAGCTGGCGTCCTCGGCGCTGCGCACGGTTGCCTTTCTTCAGTTGGAAACCGCAAGACTCTCGATCAGGAAACCGGAGATCCGGGGAGGGCGCCTGGAAACGGAAGTGAGGGTTGAGAACCTGGGCGGACACAAGCTCCCGACAGCTTACCCTTCGCGCCGGATGTGGCTGCACGTAACGGTGCGCGATCGGGACGGCCGTGTGGTATTCGAATCCGGGGCGCCAACGCCAACGGGCGCCATCACCGGCAATGACAACGACGAGGATGCCGCGCGGTTTGAGCCGCACTATACGGAGATTCGCAATCCCGGCGAGGTGCAGATTTACGAATCCATTCTGGGCGACAGCGCAAACCGGGTGACAACAGGACTGCTGACCGCCGTCCGGTACTTGAAGGACAACCGGCTGCTGCCGCGCGGATTCGATAAGCGGACGGCGGATCGAGAGATTGCCGTGACAGGAGCCGCCCTGGAGGATGAGGACTTCAAAGGCGGCGAAGACCGCGTACGCTATTCCATTGACATCGGCAGCGCAAGAGGGCCCTTCCGGGTGGACGCCGAACTGTGTTTCCAAACGGTGTCATACCGCTGGGCGATGAACCTGGACAGCTACAATGCGGAGGAACCCCGGCGGTTTCTGCGCTACTACAGGGACGCGGCGCCGGGTTCGGTCGTCGTGCTGGCCAGGGCGGCGGCGGAATAGAACCGGGCGGCGCTCACGCCGCTTCGCGCCAGAACCATCCGGCCGACGCCCGCTCACGGGTGTTTGAAAAATCGGTTTTCCCTTCGACCGCCTCCGCGAACACCTTTTCGAAGAACTCGCGCGACTGGGGCGAACAGCCCACGTGCAGGGTGTGGCGTTCTCCCTCGGCATGGATGAAACCGAGATAGCCCTCCCAGCCCAACTCGTCCATTACGAACTCAAACGCCTCGCGCTGCCCGGGCGGGAGCTTGGCGTAATTGATATTCAGCACGTGGCCGATGGATTGCAGAAACTCTTTGCCGCGCGTACTTTCGCCCGCGGACGCATCGGGCGCCGCCGGGGCCGTCACCTCGAGGGGAACAAACCGCTCCCCTCTCACATTCATGGCCTCATGGAGCCGGCGGGTTTCGTAAGCAATGTAAGCCAGCGCGCCAAGAGTGGAAGGTGAGGCGGGCAGGCAGCCGCTCTCCGCTGTATGGCGAATCCGAAAACCGTAATAGTGCGGATCCTCAAAGATCCGCGCCGGGCACCTGTCTCCTTCGCTGTAAAGAGCCTCGCGGCTTCGCGATGCAGCTCCGCCGCCGTGCCAGACGGCAAGGCGATGCGGCGTCCGTTGCTTCGGTTCCATTCCGGCACGGTACTCGGCCGCGAGCTTGCGAAATTCCGCCCGGTCCTTGCGGTACATCTCGAGCAACTCGCGCGCTCGCATCACGCGGAACCAGTACGTCGGCGAATAATCGCGGTTCATGTGGTACTGGATGGCGAGATACAGGTCGCGATTAACGGCCGGACTGGCCGCGAAAAACATTTTGGCCACGGTGTAGGGCGGCTCGATGCCCCGGGCCTGCTCGGTGAGGCTGCGCATCGAAGCAACGCAGTTCTCGCCGCAGTGGTAGGCGAAGACGGCCCAGTCCAGGCCACCGAATTTGTCGGACAACCGCGCAAGGTACTTCGCCGCCGCGGGAATCGCCCTCTCCGGAACCAGGCGGTCGTCGCGCACGAGCACTCTGTACGGGACACGCACCCGAACGCGCCGGGTGACCACCTTGCCCTTCACCCGCACCTTGCGCGTTTGCGTCTGCACGCGATAGCGCGTCTGATACACAACCCTGAGTCCCATCGCGCGGGCCGTGCCGGCGGAGATTTGCATGATGCCGCGCGGCCCCGTCGGGCTCTGCGCGCGCGGGTCGCCCCAGCTCTCCAGATAGGCCATGGCGGCCAGCAAAGACGACGGAACGCCGCTCTCTGAGCTGGCCTTGTTGAAGAGGCGCTGGAGCTGCGCCCCTAGAATTCGCTGCGCGCCGGCCTCGGCGTTCGGGTCGCGGAGGATGGCGAAGGTTTGCGATTCCACCATGTTCCGGGCGCGCCTCGCGATGATGTCGTCGGTAAGCTCGGCGCGGCCTGCGCCGATGCCGGGCAGCCGGCTGAACGGCACAAAATACCCCTTTTCGCCCGGCGCGCTTGCCGGCACACTGCTGCTCAGGCTGGCGAACGCCAGCAGTGTCAACAAACTGTAGGGCACTCGTTCTATTCTGACGTACTTTGCTTCGGGAAGGTAAACAGGAATTCGCGGATCCTGTGTGCGCGTGCGGATCCTATGTGCGCATGCGGGCCATGAGGTACATGGCGGCCAAAGCAAACAGGATGTCGGGAGACCACGCGGCCAGGACCGCCGGCAACTGATTCACGTTGCCGAACTGCTCGAAAAGCTGCCCGACGGCCCAGTACGCCACCGCGATCCCCAGGCTGACGCCGACGCCCGCCATCGCCCCTTTGCTCCCGGTCAAAAACGCGAACGGAACCGAGATGAGCGCCATGATAAAGGCGAACATCGGCACGGACAGCTTCTTGTGCAACTGTACCCGCAGATGAACGGTGTCGAAACCGCTCTGGCGAAGGTCCGCGATGTAGGCCTCCAGCTCTGGGTAGTTCATCTGCTTGTCCTGGATCACTTCCTTGAGGAAGTACCCGGGCTCCTCGTCCAACTCGGGGAAGGTGGCGGCTTGAAATGTCTCGTAGCGCGCGATCCCGTTGCGGCCCTGGATGTCGCGCCGCCAGCCGTCCTCGAAGATCCAGGCTTTCAGTCCCGGTTCCCAGCGGGCGCGGGCAGCCGAAATGTGCCGGCGGAGCCGGAACGGTGACTCGTCCAGCTCGTAAACGTTCACGCCGACCATCACCGATTGATTCGGATCGAAATACTTGTAGTAGTAAATGCGCGGGCCCTGGCCGCGGATCCATTTGCGGTCCGGGTTGAGGTAGGTCTGCGGCGCCCGGCCTTTGATTTCGTTGCGCAAAGCCTCCTGCCGGCGGTTGGCTTCGGGGAGGATGCGGTAGAAATCCAGCGCGAACAAGCCCACGCTGAAAAAGAGGCTGGCGATCAGAACGGGCAGCGACAGCCGGTGCAGGCTGACGCCGCTCGCCTTAAAGGCCGTGACCTCGTTGTTCTTGGACATGACGCCGAACGTAACCAGAACGGCCACCAGAACGCTGATCGGCGCGGAATCGTAAACGAACTTCGGCGTCAGGAAGAACAGATACGCCGCCACTTTGACCATCGGGATGCCGTTGCGGATGATGTCGCTCAGCAACTCGAAAAACGTGAAGATGTGGGTCATCATCACGAAGCTGAACAACAGCAGCCCGAAGTAGAACAGAAAAGTGGACAGGATGTAAGTGTCGAGAATCTGCGGAAGCAGCGGCAGGCGTCCGAGCCCGCCTCCAAACCCGCCGCCCGCCGAGGGCCTGGAGCTCCCGAAGCGCTCCGCCAAAAACTGGAACGGGCGGGCGGCCATCGCGAGCAGATCGCGTTCACCGGGGCGCTCCAGCCGGATGAGCAGCAGCAATCCCAACACCGCGAATACGGCATTCGGAGTCCACACGGCCGGAGCGACCGGGATGGCTCCCTGCGCCGCCAGCTTGGTCAGGCTCACAAACCCCATGTAATACAGGAACGCCAGAAAGACCGTCATGACGAACGCGGCCGATTTCCCCGCCTTGCGGGAGGAAACGCCGAGCGGAATGCCGGTCAGGGCCAGCAGCACGCAACTGAATGGGAGCGCAAGGCGCCGGTGCAGCTCGATGGCGGCTTCGCGCGAGCGGCGAGCCTCGCGGAACAGCGGAATGGTATCGAGTTCGCTGTACGGGCGCGCGGTGTGCACCTCGTTGGGGCGAGTTGCCTGCAGGGCCTGGTCGCTGTCGGTGAAGCTGGCGCTGCGGTAGTCGCCGCCGGCGAGAGGCTCGTGCCAGCTTCCGTCGAGCATGTGGAGCTGGATGCGGTTGTGCTTGAGATCGGGGATGGCGATGGCCTCGCGGGCGAGCGTGATGCGCGGTCCATCTACCGCCTGCTCGGACGAGCTGTTGCCCCGTTCCTCGGGCGGCCGCGTATCGGCCATGAAGACGTTGCGCCAGCGCTCGATCGGCCCTGGAATGACGTCGCTCACATAGAGGATCGTGTTCGGGAACTGCTCCTGAAAAACGCGCGGCTGGATCTCGGCGGTGAGCTCTTCGCCGGCCAAACGGTTGAGAATGCGGTAGGTCTCGCGGATCGACCAGGGCGTCAGCCAGAGCGAACAGGCCGCGGTGACGGCGGTCGCCAGCAGCGAGAACATCAGCACGGGCAGGATCACGCGGCGGCTGGGGATGCCGGCGGCCCTCATGCCGATAATCTCCCCGTCGCTCGACATGCGGCTCAGCCCGATGAGGATCCCCACCAGCGCACCGACGGGCAGCGTGAAGGTCAATGTGGCCGGCAGGATCAGCACAAACAGATAGGCCACCGTATCCAGGCCGGCCGAACTGCGGACGAGAATCTCGAAACTCCTGCCCGCGCGCTGGAGAAACAGCACGAAGGTGAACAGCACCGTTCCCAGAACAGCGCTCGAGGCTATTTCCGTGAAAATGGTCCGGCTGAGAATACCCATGTCACAGCGGCGGCGGCGGAACGATCGGCAGCGTCGGCAACTGCTCCTGCGCCGCCTCCATCTCAAGATCATCGATCAGAATCGATGGCGCAATGATCGAGGTCTCCGAGACGAAGTTGGCGCCGCCCATCAGGGCGAACGGCGCGGTGTTGTCCTGGAAGTCGAATACGTGAGTCTCATCCGAGGCGGCAATAATGTCCTTGAGGGCGCGCGCGGTGAGGCCGCGGAAGCGCAGGCCGCGCACGAGCTCCTCCCGCCCGTCGGGATAGACGCGATAGGCGAGGATGGGCAGGCTCACGGGCCGGGAACCCGATTGCGCCATGCTGGTGAGAAGCCGCCTCACCTCGGATAGCGGCGCCGAGGACGGGAAATCCAGCTTGCGCACGATCATGCCGTACGGCTTGTTGCGCTGCACGCACAGCTCAATGAGCCTCTTGCGCAGTTCCGGCGCCGGCACGGTCTTCGAGGCGCGCACAAACAGGTTGCCGAAGCCTGCGGCCTTGGCGCCGAAGTTTCCGGGGAGGCGCGCACGGCCATTCGAGCCTTCGAACCCCCTAACCGGCTGGCGCGTGAGCAGGTAATTCTTGAGCACTCCCTTTTCCACCAGCACGAGCGGCTTCGGCGCCACGCCCTCCAGATCCACGGTGTAGTGGCCGAACAGTGGCCGGCCGCGCCATTCTTTTTGTGTCGGGTCGTCGACCACGTCGATCCACTCGGGGAGAATGGGCACGTTGAGCCGCCCTTCCAACTCGCTCCCAGGGAATGTGAGCGGGCGGCCGGGCAGCGTGACGGGCTTGCGTGGCACGGCGAGGTTCTTGCCCAGCAACTGCGCCAATAGCTGCGGGCCGGCAATCCCTTCGAAAAGAATCGGCCCCGCGTACGCTTCACCCACGGGCGCGCGCACCAGCGCCGTAAGATTTTCTCCAACCTGCCGGAAACCACGCTCCATCTCCGCTTCGGGCGGCAGCCGGTCCGGATCGAGGGCATTGAAGACGATGGCGTCCCGGAGGACCATCCCGTCGGGCGCCTGAGCGGTGGCGCGGACGCGGAAAGAGATCCTGCCTTCGGCCACCCTGAGCCTCGTGCCTTCCGATGTCACCATGTACCGCGTGTTCCGGCCGCCCTCGAAATCCACGATGGCGGAGTGGACGTCGGGAAAACTGAGGAACACGGCGGAGAGCTTCCGGATGAGCGCGATCCATTGAGATTCGTCGGGCAGCGGGCCGCGGATCTCTTCGATCCGCACCAGCGGTTCAACGCGGGCGAAGTCCGGGAGCTTTTCGCTCAGCGTGACGTTCTTCAAGGCGGCGCGCTTGCGGGTGTATGCCTCCACCGCGCTCTTGTAGGCCGCGTCGGTGGCCAGCCAGAGATAGCGCCGCAGCGCCAGATAGGAGTTATCGAGCGGAAACTGATCGACGTCGTAGCGCGTGCCGGAGTAGACGCCCGTGGCGACGAAATTGGTGTTGTCGAACTCGTAGTCACCGACTCGCACCTCAATCCGCGGCAGGCGGTAGTTCAGGCGCCGGGAGCCGATGAGCGCGCCCAGAGAGGCCGAAGCCGAAACGCTTTCGCCGTCAAAGAGCGTGTACTCGATGTAGTAAGGCTGCTCCGCACTGACGACGCCCAGCGCCTTGGAACGCGCAAGTTCGTCCTGCATCGCGCGCAGGATAACGTCGTCCTGGGCCGGCGCGCCGAGCGCGGCTACCAGAGTGAAGAGCAGCAGGCGGCGTGTCATCGCGAATCTCCGGGTGGCGGCAAAAACGGCGGCCGGTCCTGCGATGTCGCCTTCTTCTCGATTTCGATTTCCGAAACGAGGATTGCCGGCGACACCGCCGCCACAGGCACGTTGCCGGACTCGGCGCCGCAGTATCCGTTGAACACCTCGGCGCGGTCCGAGGTGGCCACGATTTTCGAAAAGCTGGCCAGAGGCGTGCCGACGATATCGGCGCCGCGCACAAGCTGGTCCGGCCGGCCGTCCGGAAAGACGCGGTAGACCACGACAGGCATGACCTTGAACGCCTGGACTCCCTGCCTGCCGGTAGTGGTGAATCCGCCGGTCACCTGTCGGAAATACAGCCCGTACGGCTTGTTCTGCCGCTTGATTTCGGCAATCAGCATCTCGCGCAGCTTCGCTTCCGGAACCTTTTGGGTGGATTCGACGATAAGGTTCGATTGCCGCGAGACCACCTCATAGCCCGGCGAGCGGCGGCCGTGCCCGTTCGAGCGCGCGAAGCCGCGAATGGGCGACCGCGACATCAGAAAGCCTTTCAGAACGCCATTTTCCACTATGGTGACCGGGCGCGCCTTCACGCCCTCGTCGTCGTACAGATAGGAACCGTTGAGCGATGTGCCGTTGTACTCCTTGCGTGTCGGGTCGAAGATCACGGAGAGGAACTCGGGGAGCACCTTGGCGCCCACGCTTTTCGTGAAGGTCTGGCCCTCGGTTTCGTCCTTCTGGCGATGGCCTTCAATGCGGTGCCCGAATATCTCGTGAAAAAGGACGGCGGCCGCGCTGCCGGAAAGGATGGCGGGCCCGACAAACGGTTCGGCCAGCGGCGCCCGCAGCATGCCATTCACATCGGCGGCCACCCGCTCGGCGGCCGCGAGCACTTCCTTATCCCCCGGCAGACCGGTATAATCCTCGGCGTCGAAACCGTGGCTGGCGGTGATGTCCATGCCATCGGCGGCTTTGCCGCCCCCGTAAAGGGTGATATTGGCGTACCCGCGGCCGTGCTGGATGCGTGCGCCTTCGGTGTTGACGAAATAACGCGTATCGCGCCGCACGGTGAGCGTCGCTTGCGAAAAGACGATCAGAGGATGCCGCGCGAAGGCGGCGGACCACTTCCGCACGCGCGCGGCCGCTTCGTCCGCCGGGAAACTCAACCGCCGCACGGGCTCGGAATACTGCTCCGGTTCTTCGGCGGAAAAGTCGTCGGAATCGTCCTCCTCGGCGGCTTTCAACTGCTGGTTGGAGCGCACCTTGATCAGGCGTTCGGCGGCGAGCCGGTAAACGCGGTCTGTTTCGAGCCACAAATAGCGGCGAATGGCGGCGGGGTTATCCTCTATCGGAATGGTAATGCCGCCGGTGAACCTCGCGCGGTCGCCGGCTATGCGGTGATAGTTGTCGAGCTTCGGCGTGCCGATGCGGACGCTTACATCCAGGCGCCGTATGCGCTCCCGGCGGTTGGACCTCAGCGCCCCGAGGGTGGCCGAGACCGCGGCCACTTCCTGTTCGGTCACCTCATAGGAGATGTAGTAGGGCGCCGGGTCGGCCTTTTCCTTCAGAATGCGGAAATTTCGGTGCAGCTCGTCCGCCAGCGTGTCAAGCAGCGGCGGCGTCTGCGCCAATCCCAGTGAGACACAAGCAGCCGCTAGAGCGATCCGTAAGAGCACCGGCACGCCAATCAGGATAACAGAATAGGCGCCGAATGCAGGCAGACAGGCGTTGCCGCCCGCCCGCGGCACGCACGGCGGCCCGCGCTGGCGGCTTCGCCGCCCGGCTCAGACCTTTACCTGTACGCAATTCAAGACGCGGGAGTGCTATAGCGCCGCCGCCGCGGAGATGGGACGGCTGCCGGACATCACTTCCACCCGGCGGGAGTCCGTCGTCAAACCGGCCAGCGCCAGGTTGTACCGGCCCTGCGCGCCGGTCTTTTCAAAAATGTGCTTGAGATGCACCTTGACGGTGCCGGGGCTAATGCCAAGTTCCGCGGCCACTTCCCGGTTCTTCAAGCCCTGACCCACCAGTTCCATCACCTGCTGTTCCCTGGGCGTCAAAGCGGAGCGGGCCCTGCGGCGGTCGCGGCGGGCATCGAAGCGGAAAACGCTTCTTTCCATCCAGGTGGCGCCGGCGGCAACCGACCGCAGACACACCAGCAGCGTTTCCTGGTCGGCCGACTTGCGAATGATGCCGCGCGCGCCGGCGCGCACGAATCGCAGCGCTTCGGCCTCCGTCATCGAAACGCCCCAGACCACGACGGCGCCGTGCCAGCCGGTCATCTTCAACTCATCCAGCGTGTCCACGACGGCCTGAGCTCCGAAAGCTTTGTCGAGAATCAACAGCGCCGGCTGGAACGTGCGGACAATCTCCAGCGCGGCCGGCAGGCAGTCGCCGGCCCTGCTGAATTCCAGATCGGGGCAGGCTTCCAGTATGGCGCGCAGCCCGGCTGCGGTTACGGGCTGCGTGTCACAAATGGCAACGCTCTTCTTCATACGGAGGACTCCAGAATGGACTAGTGCGCCGAGGCGGCCATTCGTCTCAAAAATCCTGCCACGCGGCCGATGTGAAAGATGAACCGGCGTCGCGCCGTCGCTTCACATGCCCGAACCGCACGCATCCCCAGCCAGCCGGGCCGTGCTGGTGTCGCCGGACCCGCAGATGGCGGCCGAACTGAGGCGCCTGCTGGGCCGCGAACTTCCGCGGATGACGACCGTCGTGCTCGACAGCTACCCCGGCCGGGCCAAAATGGCGGAACTCACGGCGGAAGAGGCGCAATTGTGCTTTCTCGACGCCGCGTCGGACCGGGCGGCCGCGTTCGAGACCATGGCTCACGCCGCGGACGTGTGCCCGGGACTCCTCATCGTCGCCCTGCTGCGCTCGAACGACCCCGATCTGATCCTTCAGTGCCTGCGCGAAGGCGCCAGCGAGTTCCTCGTACAGCCGTTCACCGCGGAGCAACTCCATGCGGCGCTCGCCAAGCTGTCGCGCTTCCACGCCTCGCGGGTCTCCCGGGAGACCGAACCAGCCGGCCGCGTCTACTGCGTCATGCCGGCCAAGGGTGCCTGCGGGGCCACCACTCTGGCCTGCCAGCTCGCGTTCGCCTTCAAGCGAGACCATGACCGCGTGCTGCTGGCCGACCTCGACTGGATGACCGGCACTGCCGGGTTTCTCCTCAAGCTGAAATCGAGTTACAGCTTCGCCGATGCGCTGGCCCACGCGGGCAGCCTCGACGCCGACCTGTGGAAGGCGCTCGTCACGCCCTGCCAGGGCGTCGATGTCCTGCTCTCGCCGGAAAACCCGGTGGACGGCATGGGGGAAACGGCGGACCCCGCCTGCATCATCAACTACGCGCGCCGGGCCTATTCGGCCATCGTGCTCGACGCCGGCGGGGCGTACGGGCCCTGGAACGCCGCGCTGGCGCGCATGTGCGACGACCTGCTGATGGTGACCACCAATGAACTGGGCGCTTTGCACTCGGTCCAGCGCGCCCGCGCCTATCTTCAAAGGAACGGGACGGACCGGTCGAAGATGCGGATCGTCGTCAACCGCGACCGCAATGACCTGAGGCTGCGGCGGGAGGAAATCGAAACGGCGCTCGAATGCCCGGTGTTCGCCGTTCTGCCCGCCGATCCCGAGGCCATCAAGAAGTCGATCATCGAGGGCAAACCGGCCGCCTCGGGGAGCAAGTTCGCCAAGGCCGTTTCGCAGCTCGCGCAGCAGCTTACCGGCAAGGACGGTGCGGCGGTCGAGAAGAACAGTTTTGGCTCGTTTTTTTCGGGCCTTCTCAAAAGGCTTACGGGCTGATCCGTCCCGCGGCGTCGCGCAGGGCTTTGAGCGTGGCTGCGGCGGCCTTCTGCCAGGAGAATTCCGCGGCGCGGCGCGGTCCGGCCGCGGAGAGGCGCGCGCGCAAGTCATCGTCGGACACCACGCGGTCGATCGCTTCGAGCATCGCCTTGTGATCGCCGGGGTCAAACTGCACGGCGGCATCCGCCGCGAGTGAGGCCAGCGGCTCAATCGAGGAGCAAGCCGTGGGAATGCCGGCGGCGAGGGCCTCCAGCACCGGCAGCCCGAATCCCTCAAAAGTGGACGGGTAGACGAACGCCCAGGCGTCGCGGAACACGCGATACAGCTCCTCGCGCGCGAGCCAGCCGGTAAAGCGCACGCAGTCTTGCAAACCCAGTTCGCCGACCAGCGCTTCCAGCGCCTCAGTGTGGAAACCCCGCACGCCGGTGATCACCAGCTTGAACTCCGGCCGAACGCGCCGCAGTTCGGCGTAGGCGCGAATCAGCGGGCCGAGGTTCTTGTGCGGGTGCAGCGTGGAAGCGCACAGGATGTACGGCTCGGGACAACCGCGCTCCCGTCCGATCTCGAAAAACCGCGGATCGACGCCGTGCAGCACCGTGCGGACCCTGTCCTCCGGCACGCTGTAAAACCGCAGCAGATCCGCGCGGGTAGCATCGGAAACGGCCAACAGCAGCCTCGACGTGTGCGCGGCGGACCACAAAAAAAAGCGCCAGAACGGCAAATCAAACCAGCGGAAGTATTCCGGGTGGCGCTTGTGCTGCAAGTCGTGAAAGACGGTGACGTTCGGGCAGGCGCGCAGCACGGGCGCCGTGAAGCCAGGGTTGAACAGCACGTCCAGCTTCCGGCGCGCGGCTTCTACGGGCAGCACGGTCTGCTCCCAGATGATGCGCGCCGGGCGGAACGAGGCGGGAACTCTCTGCGGCGCGTGGCGGAAATTCGGCTGCGCGGGCACAAGGTCCGGGCCGGTCTCACGGTTGGTGAAAACGGTGTATTCGTCTTCCCGATCGATGGCAGCGAGCGCCGCCAGCAGGTGCCTCAGGTAAATTTCGGTGCCCCCCACCCCGCCGGGAATCAGGTACAGGGCGTTGATGCCAATGCGCAGCGGCACGTCAGCGGCCTTTGAGGGCGCGCTCGGCTTGCGCGATTCCCTGGCGCGCCAGATCGTTCATGCGGTTGAGCTTGAGGGCGTGGCGGTAGTCGGCGAGCGCCTTCTCCCAGTCGTTCTCCGAAGCGTAGAGCGCGCCGCGGTAGACGTAGGTCATGTCGTAGCGCGGGTTGATCGCGGCGGCGGTGTTGAGAGCGGCCAGGGCCTCGTCGCGCTTGCCCGCTTTGATGTACACAAAGCCGATCAGCGAGTTCACGTGCGCGTTATTCCAGATCGCGGCCGCTTCGCGCAGTTTCTGGATCGCCTCCTCGCGCCGGTTCAGGCAGTCCAACGCCAGCCCCCAATCGGTAAGAAGCCGGTAATCGGGCGGGGCCAGCCGCGCGGCTAGTTCGAACCGCTCGAGCGCCTCGGCGCAGCGCCCTTGCGTGAAATGGGCAAAGCCAAGCTGGAACTGAACGCGCTGCTTGTTCGGAGATTTCCGGGCGGCGTCCTCCCAGAGCGGCAGCGGGCCGGCCCACACCTTGCTGCGCTGGAAAGTGAGCGCGCCAAAGATGCAAAGAACTGCCACCAGCGCGGCTGCCTTAGTGGCGGGAGTGGTCTTCCAGCGGCGGAGAAACTCCAACACGATCAGAATCAGGCCGATGATCGGCAAGTACATGCGCCGCTCCGCCACGGGGTCGGCGATGGGCAGCACCGACGAGGTGGGCGCCAGCAAAATCAGAAAAGCGAAGTACCCGTAGGAAGCCAGCGGGTAGCGCCGGCGGAAATAAAACGCGGCCGCCGCCAGCGCCGCCAGGCCAACGAGGCCGAAGATCGCGCCGTGCTCGAACAGGGTGCGCGAGACGGCAAAGTCGTAGTCCACCGTCTGGCCGTAGGGCAAAAAGAAAAGCCTGATATACACCCAGATCGCGCGGCACTGGGTGTAGAAGTACTCATACCAAGTGAATTCCTTGAGCGAAAATCCCGCCGTATCGGCCTCCGACAACACGCGGATAATCATCCGGGCCGCCAGCGCCCCTCCGATCGCCATCAGGGCGTACAGGCGCCAGTTTCGAACAATCCCCTTCAGCGAGAATCCCGGGGTCCAGTAGTAATCCGTCAGCAGAAGCAGCAGCGGAAGGACCGCGGCATGCTCCTTCGTGCTTGCGGCCGCGCCGAACAGCAACAGAACCGCTACGGCGGCAATCCAGGAAATGGATTCCGAGCGGCGATAAAGGAAGACGACGAAGGCCGCATAAAAGAACATCACGCTGAGCACTTCCGAGCGGCTCGCCACGTAAGCGACGGACTCGGTCTGCACCGGGTGCAGCAGGAACAACGCCCCGGCGAACGCGGCCAGCGCGGTTCCGGCGGTCCCGCCGCTGCCGGCCCAGGTGAGCAGCCGCCTCACTGCGAGGAAAACAAGCACGCTCGTCACGAGGTGGCAGAGGACATTGAACAGGTGGTAGGAAAACGGTTCGAGGCCGTACAGGCGGAGATTCGCCCAAAAGGAAATCATCAACAGCGGGCGGACGCCGAGCCAGTTTTTGAGCGGCGCGTTGGCGAACTCCTGCCCCGTGAAGGGCAGGTAGTGATCGTCGAAGACGAACTCGCCGCGCAGCGCGGGGCCGTATACCTCGAGCACGGCGATGAGCGCCGCCGCCAGCGCAACGGCGTAGTGCCACGCGCGGAACTTGAATACCGCCGGAGCGACGGCGGCTTTTTCCTTTTCCTTCTTTTCAACGCGTCTGGATTTTTTCATTGAGGGAGCGCAAATGGAATTCTAAAACCGCAACGCGCTGGGCGAGCGCGATGTTGGCGTCTTTCAACGCCGAGATGAGCACCGAGAGCCGGAACAGAACGATGAGAAAGACGCAGCCCACCAGCGTGAGCAGGGCCAGCGGAGCGGTTGTCAGTCCCAGAATCGCGGCCGCGCGGTTCATCAACGCCTCGGAACGCGAAACCACAAGCAGCGTGAGCGCAGCGCCCAGCCAGCTCACTGAGTACTCGACGCGGATGTGCGACCGGCGCACCGAGAACAGCACCAGGGCGATCAACACCAGGCTCAGCCCCGTCAGGAAGTTCATCAGACCGTCCATTGTTTTCCCCGCGTTTATCGCTTTCTGCGCTTCGGCTCGTACTTGAGCACGTTGACGAAAACGCCAAGCAGTACGTGAATGATGTAGTACAGCGACTTCAAAGCGGTGATGCTGCTCTTGCCCGCGGCGCGCGGCCGCATGCGGCACGGCACCTCGACGAAGCGGAACGCCTTGCGCTGCAACACGACCAGCGCTTCGATTTCCGGGTACTCGAGCGGGAAGCTTTTGCTGAAGACCTGGAGCGCCTCGCGGTTCACGCCGACGAAACCCGAGGTCGGGTCGTGAACGTACTGGCCGAGAATGGGCCACAGCACGAGGCGGAAGAAGCGTATCCCCAGCCCGCGTATGAAGCTGGAATGAGCGTGATCGTTGTTGAGGTAGCGCGAGCCGATGACCATCTGGCAGCCGGTGACGCGCAGCGTTTCGTAAATCTTCATGATGTAGGCGGGGTCGTGCTGGCCGTCGCCGTCGATGCGGATGACGTAATCGTATCCGAGTTCGAAAGCGAGCTTGTAGCCTGCCTGCACGGCGCCCCCCAGGCCGAGATGGTGCGGCAGCGGAAGCACCTGGGCGCCTGCCTCGCGCGCCAGCGCCGCCGTGTTGTCGATCGAGCAGTCGTCGATGACCAGCACGGGAACGCCGGGAAGCGTCTCGCGCACCTCCCGCACCACGTTCCCGATGGCGCCTTCTTCGTTGAACGCGGGCACGACGATGAGCAGCGAACCGGGTTCGGGAACGCTCATAGAGCAGCCACCTCCCGCGCCGCGATCCGGTGTTTCTCAAGCAGGGCGCGGAATTCCGCGGCGGTCAGCCGCGCGGTTTTGCGGAGCGCGCGCCGCTTCTTCCAGATGCTCCAGGCGCGAAAGGCGACCGCGGCGTGCGCCCGGACGACGATGAACGCCAGATCGAGCATGCCGTGATTCCCCTCGGTGAAACGCGCCGCCATTCCCCGGTTCTGCAGGATGGAGACGCAGTGCCAGACGTACCGCGCCAGGGTTTCGCCCGGCGCGCGCAGCAGCAGGCTGGCCGGAAAATTCTTCAGCAGCACGCACAGCCGGTTGCGCTCCACGTAGTAGGCCTTGAGCGGCGACGCCCTGCCCGCCGTCGCCGAGTATCCGTGATCGACCCGCGCGCCGGGGACGTAAATGCACGTCCAGCCGGCCCACCGCGCGCGCAGGCCCAGGTCCGTGTCCTCGCAGTAGAGATAGAAATCCTCGTCGAACATGCCGATTTCATCCAGCATTTCGCGGCGGTAGAGCGCGGCGGACCCGCTGGGCAGCAGCACCTCTTCGAGCCGGTTGTAGCGTTCGGGCGGCTCGAAATGCCCGCGCTGCTTGCTGGTGCCGTCGCCGCAGATGAGCATGCCGGCCGAATCGAGCTGCCCGGTTTCCGACAGCACCACCTGCGAGGCGAACATGCCGGCGCGAGGGTGCGCCTCGGCCGCGGCGACGAGCTGGGCGAGCCAGTCCGGATGCGCCACGGCGTCGTCGTTCAGAGTGGCCAGCAGCGGCGCCCGGGAGTAGCGAAAACCCGCGTTTACGGCCGCGCCGAACCCGATGTTTTCTTTCTGTTCCAGGATGACGGCGCCGAAACGCTCTGCGCCCGCCTCCCGCGCGAGCTGCCTGCCGCTGTTATCGACCACCAGGATTTCAAAGCCCCGGTAGGACTGCCGCACCAGCGAAGCAAGACACTCCACGAGCGCTGGTCCGGCAACCAGCGTCGGAATGACGACGGATACACGGGGCTCGGACAACTCACGATTTTAACCAACTCGGCGCCCCGGGTGCCCCATTCCGCCCCCGGGTGGCCGTTTACGCCGGCAAGACACCGGACGGCGCCGCCGCCCGCCGCGGCCCGTCCCGCCCCGGATGCCTTCCGCCCGCCGATGCTGGTATCCTGTTGGGAAAGCCGCAACGAATCTCAAAGGAGAGATGGCCGAGCGGTTGAAGGCGCACGCTTGGAAAGCGTGTATACGGGAAACCGTATCGAGGGTTCGAATCCCTCTCTCTCCGCCAGAAGCCTCCTTGTATTTTCAAACACATAGGGTGTAGAGCGCCCAAATGTGGCCGTCTTGTGCGCCGCGTGTACACATCTGCGGTGTGCGCACTGTGCAACTGAGGCGTAGCGTCTACGGAAGGAAAAAGGCTCAGATTCTCAGCCCCGGCGCTACGAAGATCTAAGGGCGGAAGCAATCGGGTGCAACTGGGCCTGAGTGGCTTCACCGACATCCGCGAACCGGAACTCCGATCGGTCTCGGGCAAGTTCTTAGGTACGCCCACCAGTTGAGGCCGACTGGGGATGCCGTTCCCGTTCTTATTGTCGAAAGGCGCCCGACTGATGCAAGTTGGGAGCAGTTGTGTGACAGACTCCGTCTAATCCTTGCGTGGCCAGAAGTCCTCTTGGAGCGGCTTGGCTGCCAACTAACGGCGCAATTGGAACAGCCTCTCTGAGCCTTTGCCGACCACAGGCAGGGATTACCTTGTCTAGCGCCAGACGATTATATGGCGCTCTAAACGCGTTCTAGGGCTTTTCTGAGCTACGGCCACAAGTGAGATTGGAACAGGCGGAAGGCATACAGCCCAACGTACCGCCGCTCGATATGCAAATAGCTTGCATTCAATCAGGTTGGGCTATCGGAATAGGTTCCATAATCGGCCATTGCCCTGTCTCTCTTGCTGCCCTGTTGCCCCCCTTGCCCAGCGCCGCTTGGATCGCCTATGTCGATGGGATGTCCAGCGCAGCGCAAAGGCCAGTCTGATCCGCTTCGACAATGAAGCCGCTAGAACGCTCCCCTAAACAGCCGCCAGCCAATATATCAATTTCATCCCTTGAGCTGCGCACAAACCGCCGCGAGTTTTCAGACTTAGTTCACGCTTCACTGGAAGACCTGGCTGAAGACGCCAAAGAGATGATTGGTTTTCCTCGAAGCAGATAGTGGATTGCTTTTTGCACCAGAACAGTCTATAACCGAACCACCGGACCTAGTAATAATGATTAGCCCAGGGTGAGAAGGCGATGGCATCAGCGGCGTAAAGGCCCAACAACAACGAGGAGAACCGTGCTGAGTCCTGAACGGTGAAATGCACTAATTCAGGTTTATACAGATCTCACAGTACGGTTCGTACTTGATCGAAAGGAGCGTTGGACATGCGTCGCTTAGTCACCTTGGCCGTGATCCTGCTCATGTTGGGCGGTAGTGTCGGTCCTGTTGTAGCGCAAGTGCCAGCAGCGCAGAAGCAGGAGCAGACTAAAGAACAAATCGTCTATGTCACGAGAAGTGGCAAGAGATACCACCGAGAAAGCTGCCGACATCTGTCAAGAAGCAAGATCCCTATGACGCTACAAGAGGCCAAAAAACGTGGCTACACTCCCTGCGGCGTCTGTAAGCCGACGAGATGACACTCAGCACGCCTGAACCTGCGCCTTTTCTCAGGTGAGAGGACGGCAGGACCCAGCGGGCCGTTTCCAGCACAGAGTATTTTGGCTGCCGCTGCAATCTTCGTGGCTTGGCCTCTTTCGGCTTACCACTTTTCTACCTGACTCTCAACGTCTGTTTGAGTCAAATGAGGCTACGCTCAGCAGATTACGTTGCGTTGTGGAACCCTGTTTTCCGTGAGGCGGCCGGACGAAAACCGTGCACTGTTCTCCTGCAAAAGCGAACGACAGGCTGCCGCTGAAAGTGAGAAAAGAACTCGGCCACCCAAGACGGTCTGCCTCACCCTGCCCGCCGTAGCTCCATCGAGCTGAGGCGCTCCTGGCACTCCACGCAGCAGCTAGCCCACGGCACGGCGGCCAGGCGCTTCGGGGGGATCTCTTCGCCGCAGGCCAGACACGTGCCGTAAGTGCCCATCTCCAGCCGCTCCAGCGCGGCGTTGACAAGCCGCAGTTGCTGGTAAGCAAGCGAGCCGATCCGTAAAGAAACAAACGTGTCGTACTGCTCGCGCGCGATGTCTTCGTCTCCAGCTCCGCCCGGGATCGCAGCCGATTCCACTTTGGCCCGGAGCTGTGACATCAACTCCGCCTTCTTCTCCAGAAGCATCGCGCGATAATCGATGCGCGGGGATCTCAGTGGTTTCGTTGCTGTCGCCATGGGAAGTAGCCTCGCAGCAACAAGGTGCAAGAAGCCGGCCAAAGCGGCACGGAGGCTAATCCACGTAATATGCGTGACTTACCTCGCTCCCACAGGCCCGGCGCAGGCCCCCTGATGCACCAAAACGGACACCGCGCCGAAAAACTGGCCCAAAACGTACAGTCCGGGCTAATACTCCTTGCGCCGGTAGACCTGCCACCCCGCGCGGTCGTACAGCTTTTCGTACTCCTTCGTCAGGCGGTGCTGGATGAAGCGGTAGAATTCCGGCTGGCTCTTCCGGTAATCGTTGAACACCCACTGATATTCCGCGCTCACCACAATGTAGTCGGGGCGCCGGCCGCTCAGATAGCCGAGCCGCACGTCGTCAACGAAAGTGGGCGGAAACCCCAGCCCGAAGCCGAGACTGGCCGGGCCCAGTATGACCGAACCCTCCGGCTGGGCGTTCTTTTGCAGAAACTGAATCAGCGGGACGTAGCTCGCCTGATATGAGTTGATGCGGTTGCGGAAGGCCGTCCCGCCCACTCCCACCGCCACCAGAATCACCGCAATACCGGCCGCTACCCACATGGGCAGCCTGCGCCGCTCGGCGTTCCATCGCAGCCAGATCACCAGCAGCGCGGCGTAAAACGGCACGACGTGCGGCAGGTAATAATACGCCTTCTGCGCGTCGAACACCGAGAGCAGCAGGAAGTAGATAGCCAGCAGCCACATCAAAGCCCGGCAACCTTTATCCTTTCGAATCGCCCGGTTCGAAACCGCGCCCGCCACTCCCGCAGCATAGAGCAACAGCACGACCGACTTCGCCCAGATCGGGCCGTAATTGCCCTCCGAATGCGGCCCCAGACCGAACGCGACGAAGTACCTGCTGGTGATCTCCCGGTAAATCCCCATTAGCGGCGAAGTCAAGCCGGACAGCCGGTTGTCCATCTTGGCGTTCGTGCCGAACTGGGACATGAACGCCGCCGGGTCCTCAAGGATGTACATCCCCCATGCGGCGCCGCCCGCCAGATACGGAACGGCCGCGAGCGCCAAATAGCCCGGCCGCAGCCGGCGCCAGTCGTAATACAGCACTAGAAACGCAATCCCGGCAAACGCGAGATAGCCCCCCACCGGATGCGTCAGTCCCGCCGCGCACACCAGCGCGTTGCCGGTCACCAGCGCCAGCTTGAACCGCCGCTCCCGCAGCGCCAGGTACGCCGCCAGCCCGGAAAAACCCAGCGCCGCGCTCATCACGTCCATGCGGCCCGAGGCCGCGCACAGCAGAAAGTTGTAATCCACCGCGACCACACCGGCGGCGAGCAGCGCCGCGGTCTCGTCGCGCGAAATCGTGTTCACCAGGACGTACACGGCCGCCAGCAGCACCAGGCCCCACACCAGCGAAAGCAGCCGCATCGAAACCAGGCTGAAGCCTACGGCCTTGTACCAGGCAGCCTGCGCGAGCATGTGCAGCGGCGGCATCCAGTAAGTGCGCTCGCGGATGCCTTCCATGTGCGGCCCATTTTCCAGAATCGGCGTGCCCATCGAACCCGAGGTGATCAGGTTCAAAGCCGGACTCGCAAAGTAGCCCTCGTCAGTCCGCGGCCTCTGGTTCCGTGCAGCGCCCACGGTGACGCTGACGTATGCGGCCAATAGCAAAACAGCAAAAACGACGCGTGCGCGTGTCGTATTCAGGGTCATCGGGTCAGCTCCCGGTAAAGTTTGTAGACGGCCTCTATGTTTTCCTGTCCTGTGTCTCGCTTTGCGGCGGGCCGTGTCCGCGGCGCCTGAACGGCATCGGCCACGGCCCGGCATAGCGCGGCGGCGTTTGAAGCCGAAATCAGGCGCACGCCCGCCGGACGCATTCCGTTGTCGGTGGCGACGACCGGCGTGCCCAGGTGCAGCGCCTCGCGGACCGATACCGAATCGCCGTCGTAAAGCGTGGTGCGCAGCAGCACGTCCGCGGCGGCGATGGCGGCGAGCGTGCCCGGGTGCGGAACGTCGCCGCACAGCAGGATGTGTTCGGCCCACGGCTGCTCCGCGATCCGCCGCCGGAGGTCCGCTTCGAGGCTTCCCGCCCCGATCAGCGCCAGGCCCGCATTCGGGAACCGGGCGCGAATGGCGCCGAGCGCCTCGATTTGCAGCGGCAGGTCGTATTCGGGTTCGAGCAGCCCGACGCTCAGCAGCACCGGGCTGTGCGCTCCGAAGAACTCGCGGAGCGGAGCGGGCATTTCCGTGTGCGGCTGCGCCGGCGGCAGCGCGTGCGGAGCGATCGTGCGCACGCGCTCCGGCGCAACCCCGAAGCGCGCGAACATTTCCGCGATTTCCAGGTTCACGGCGATGATCCTTTCGAAGCGGCGGAAGACGAACCCGCGCAGCGAGAATGGCGCCGCTCTCCGGCCGGCCTCCGACGAGGGATACCCGCCCGAATGGAACGTCAGCACCGCCTTGCGTCCGGGCATGGCGCAGCAGACCAGGCACAGCCCCAGCAGACGGGGTGTAAGGTCGCCCCCGATGTGCAGGTGGATGACGTCCGCGCGCAGACGGGCGAGCAGCCACAGCGCTTCCAGCGCGCTCTCGGGGTGGAAAACCGCTTCTCCCCGCCCGCTGCGGAAACGGTGGAGGTTGATCACCGCGCACTCCTCGCCACGCTCGAGCAGATAGGCCCGGATCGCCGTCAGGTTGGTCTGCACCCCTCCGTGCGGGGGCGGGTAAGGCCCCAGAAGCACAACTCTCATGCCGCCGCGCTCACCGCCAGCACGCTTTCAATGTCGATGGGCGTGACGCGCCCCGTTCGCGCCGCCTCCAGCATCCTCAGGCATCCGATGGTTGCGCGGACGCCGTCGCGCACCGTCACCTCCGGCTCTTTCCCCCGCCGTATGCCGTCGAGAAAGGATTCCAGTTGCGCCGCGTACCCTTTTTCCGCCCAGAATCGCCGCCGCGTTCTGGCCAGCCTGCCGCGCAGGGACAGTTTTTTGAAGTCCTCGGTCCACGCGCCCAGGCCCTCCGCGAAAACCTCGACGCGCTCACCGCCCGAGGTCCGGCTGCCCACCGTGCAGTAGGTCAGGTTGCCCACAGACCCGTCCGCGAAGCGGAAACTCGCCGCCAGGTTGTTGGAGCCGACCGGCTCGGGCTTCCCGCCCGGCAAGTGGAAGGCCGCGACCTCCACCGGCTCGGAATCGAGCAGCCAGTACATCAGGTCCACGAAGTGGCAGGCCTCGCCCAGGATCGCGCCGCCGATTGTGGGATCGGCCATCCAGTAGGAGCCCGAGATGCCCGGCGAGTTCATCCGGCACTGAATTACCGCAGGACCGGGACGCCGGGAAAGAAAACGCTTCAATTCCCGGTAGTACGGCGCGAAACGCCGGTTGAAGCCCACCGTGAGCTGCTTTCCGCTTTGCCCGGCGGCGCGCGCGACGGCGCGGCATTCCTCTTCGGTAAGCGCCATCGGCTTTTCGACGAACACGTGCTTGCCCGCGCGCAGCGCCGCCTCGGTTTCCCTGGCGTGATGCTGGTTGCGGCCGGCGACGATGATCACGTGCACCGCGGGGTCGTCGAGGATCGTTTGAAAGTCCGTCGTGCAGTAAGAGGCGCCAAACCGCACGCCGTAGCTCTTGCCGCGAGCGCCGCTGGAGGAATAAACCGCGTGCAGGGAGGCGTAAGGCAGCTTTTTCAGATTGGGCAGATGCGCCCAGCGGGCCAGGTTCCCCGCTCCGGAGAGCGCCACCCGCACGTGGTCTTCCGGGGGTGGCGCCGTGTGAATCGTAACCTTCCGCCGGCTCTCAAAGTTTTCCGGCGCGGCCGCGTCCGCCGCCGGATAGCGAAGCAGAACGGCCAGCGCCCCCGACGCCGGGTCGCACAGCGTCTCGTACGCCTGCGCCGCCTGTTCGAGCGGGAAGCGGTGCGTCACCAGCGGTTCCAGTTGGATGCGCCTGGCGGCCACCAGCCGGGCGAACTCCTCCATGTTGCGCCGCTCGGTCCAGCGGACGTAGGAAACCGGGTAGTCCTTCCCCTGCTTCTCGTACTCGGGGTCGTAACTGCCCGGACCGTAGGCGCGCGACATAAAGAGCTGAATTTCCTTGGCGTACATCTCGCCCCAGGGAAAGTTCAGGTTCACGGCGCCCACCACCACGATGCGCCCGCGGTCGCGGCACATTTCCAGAGCCTGCTGCGCGGGGGCGTCCGATTTGGCGGCGGCGGCGATGATCACGCAATCCGCGCCGCGCCCCCCGGTAATCGAGCGAACGGCATCCACCGCGGAGGCGGCATCGCAGGCGTAATCCGCGCCGAGCTCCCGCGCCAGCATGGCGCGTTCCGCCTTCAGGTCCACGGCGATTACGGCGCCCCCTTGCAGCCGCGCAAGCTGCGCCGCGAGCTGGCCCACCAATCCCAGCCCGATCACCGCCACGACATCGCCCAGGCCGATCGAAGCGATTCGCACGGCGTTCATAGCGATGCTGCCCAGCGTGGTGAAGGCGCCGTACTCGCAGCTCAGCCCCGGGGGCAGTTTGACCACCAGGTTCCGCCCCGCGCAGACGGTTTCCGAGTGCCCGGTGAATTCGCCTCCGTAGGCGACCAGGTCGCCGGTGTCGAGTTCGGTGATCATGGGGTCCTTCGCCACGAGCACGCCGGCGCCCGAGTATCCCAACTCGGCGAACTCGCTGAACTTCGCCCTGACCTCCGAGAACGTGCGCGCCGGCCCCGCGGTTTTCACCGCACGCCAGATCTTTTCGAGATGGGATGGATTTCCGGCGACTTCCCTCAGCACGCCGTCGCGGTGGATGCTAGCCATTTCGGTTCCGCTGCTGATCAGCGAAAACGCCGGCCGGATCAGGACGTGCTGCGGCCGGATTACGGGATCGGGCACTTCTTCAACAATGATGTCCCTGAGCCCCTTGCGCAGGACTTGTCTCACGCAGAACCCCTCCGCTCCCCGTGAGTGTGATTGGACCCCTGTACCTCGATGATATCGGAACCCCGCTCAGGGCGGCAACAAAGCCTCCGGAGGCATTTGACAGGCGGCACGCGCTCTTGGAAAATATTTCTTAGTCGACCATTGCGTGCGGATGTGGCGGAATTGGCAGACGCGCATGGTTCAGGTCCATGTTCCCGCAAGGGAGTAGGGGTTCAAGTCCCTTCATCCGCACCACCTTCCCGTGTACTGTACTGAGCCGAACGACTAGTCCGAATTCGCGAGAATATAGCCCGCTTCGGAGAGTATCCAATAGGTGTTGCTGACGGAAGGCCGCACCCGCTGTATCATACGTGACTAGTTCCATGACACCTCGCGAACGATGGCGTGCAACACTGGATGGCCGCACCCCTGACCGGCCGCCGTGCGATTACTGGGGAACGGTCGAGGTCACCGCCCGGCTTAAACGGGACCTGGGGTGCCCGGACGACCGCGCCCTGTGGGAGTGCCTGGGCATAGACAAGTGCATCCACCTTGCCCCCCGGCATCCGCGCGCGGCCGAAAGCGACTGGCACCTCCAGTCGCTGTTCAGCATCTGGGGCGTGGAAACCCGCGAGATTGACTACGGTTGCGGCACGTACCAGGAAGCGGTCCGCGGTCCGCTTGAGTCCGCCGAATCCCCCACCGATATCGAGCGCTTCAGGTGGCCGGAGGCCGAAGAGTGGGACCTGACGGGGCTCAGGCAACAGGCGCTCGAATGGAAGGATTATCCCATCCTGTGCGGCTCGTACGAGCCCTTTTATCTGTACAGCCGCATGCGCGGCATGGAGCGCGCGCTCGCGGACCTCGTGGAATCCCCCGCAATCGCCGAAGCCGCGCTCGAACGGATCCACTTTATCCACGAAAAGCTTTTCCAGCGGATCTTCGACGAGCTGGGCGACCTTATAGACCTGATCTACGTGGCTGAGGACCTCGGCACGCAGGAATCGCTGCTGATGAGCCCCGCCATGTTCCGGCGCTTTCTCCGGCCCACGCTGCAGAGAATGATCGACCTCGCGCACAGCCGCGGAATCAAAGTGTTCCACCATGACGACGGCGCGATCCGCCCGCTCATCCCGGACCTGCTCGATATCGGCATCGATATCCTCAACCCGATCCAATGGCGCTGCCGCGGCATGGACCGCGCCGCCCTGGCACGGGATTTCGGTGCGCGGGTCGTTTTCCACGGCGGAATCGATAACCAGCAAACGCTCCCATTCGGAACTGTTGAGGACGTCCGCCGCGAGGTCGAAGACAACCTTGCGCTCTTCTCGGGCTGCAAGGGCTACATCGTCGCGCCGTGCCATAACATCCAGGCAAATACTCCCACCGCGAACATCGTCGCGATGTACGAGGCGGTAAACAGGAAAGGAGCAGCGTAATCGAAGCAATGGCCGTATTACAGGTTTCATGCGTGCAGATGCACTGGGCGAGGCCGCTGGAAGAGAACCTGGCGAAGACGCTGGACTACATCAAGTCCGCCGCCGCCTGCGGCAGCCGCGTGGTGTTGTTCCCCGAGGCCAACCTTACCAGCTATTACTTCCCTTACGTCATTCAACTGGACCCGGCCAAGGTGTGTGAAGCGCTGGATGCAGTCTGCCGGGCGGCCCGCGAGCACAACATCTGGGTGATCGTGGGCACGATCCGCAAGACGAGCGACCGGCACCTGAACCTGGCGCACGTCATCTCGCCGGAGGGCGCCATCGTCCACGAGTACGCCAAGATCAACATGGCGGGCCGCGACGAGCAACAGTACTGCCGCGGCGGGAATAAGCTCTCGCTGTTTGAAATCGACGGCGTCCTGTGCACGCTGGTGATCTGCCGCGACGGCCGCCACCCGGAGCTCTACAGGCTGCCGGCCATGGCAGGTGCGCAGATCCTTTTCCACCCCTCGTGCAGCTCGGACGAGATCGAGGCGGTGGCATGGAAGCGAATCTCCGGGCGCGCGCAGCAGCCCGTGGGCCCTAACACAAAAATCTTCCACTGTGTCGCCAACACGGTGGGACAGTCGCCGGACGGCAAGCAGACATCGAGCGGCGCTTCCTTCATACGGGAACCGAACGGCCTTCCGCTGGCGGAAGCCGGTTACTACCAGGAAGAGATGATCACCGCGGTGCTGGATCTTTCACGGGCGGACCGGTCGTATATCCTCGACAGCATGAAGAATCCGCCGTTTCTACGCGAACACTGGGCGCGGATGGTGGAAGAAGTCAAGCAAAGGGCGTCGCTGCGGCCTGAATAGCCTCGCCGTCCGCCGTTTCCGATTCGCGCCCCACCCTCCGCAGGACCGCGATGATGTTGCTGCGCAGGATCCTGAGCGGCGGGATATCGGAGATCCGCATGAAAAGCTTTTCGATCCAGGAGAGGAGGGGGATTCTTTCCGTCACCGGCGTCGAGTTGATCAGGTCCAGGGATACGATGTCGAACCCGCACTCGCGAGCGAGCCTGCGGATTTTCCGAACGGTGTTCAGCCGGTAGCGGGTCGGGAAAACATCTTCCTCCCGACGTCCTTCCAGCCACAAGGCCAGCGCATTCTTGAGCCGCTGCGGAAGCAGCGAAGCGATGAGGAATTGATAGTTCAGATAGTTCGGGGTGTGGAAAATCAGCAGCCCGTGGGGCTTCAGAAGGCGATGGATGTGCTTCAGCGCCGCCTTTGGCTCCTCGACATGCTCCATGACCATATTTGCCGTGATCAGGTCAAAGCATCCCGAGCGAAACGGAGCGTGCTCCATGTCGCCGGCGACGCGATATTTCACGGTCTTATTGTCAACCAGGCTGGAAAAATCCATGTCGATTCCCGCCAGCAGCACCCCCTCCGGAAGTACGGAAAACTCTTCCCGCCGCATCCACCGCGGAAAAATGCCCCGGCCGCAGCCGACATCCAGCCAGCGCATGCCCGGCCGGACAAACCGGATCAACGTGTCGCGATATGCGTATTGTGAATTGAGAAACGCCCTCCGGGTGCGTTGCGCCATCCCCGCCTCCGAGCAGGTTTAACATTCCTGGGGTTAGGATACGACGGACCGAAAAGAAATGGTGAGCGCGGCGGGATTCGAACCCACGACCCTCTGGTTAAAAGCCAGATGCTCTACCTGCTGAGCTACGCGCCCCCGCTCAACATTACGATAACACACCAAATATCGTCCCCCTAGCCTTTCTTTCATGGCACAATGTTCGCATGCCAGATAAAGTCATCCTAGTAGCAAGCGGAGATCTGCGGCCATCGGCTAACCTGACGTGCTGGGAAGCCCAGAAGCGCGTTGAAGAGTGCGTCATGGCCGCAATCCGGCGCGAAGGCCGCGAGGTCGAACGCGGCCATCCGTACGACCCCGTCAAAGGCCATGGATTTATCGACAGCCAGAAGTACGGCATCGAGGTGTTCCGCCGCATTCCACCGGAGGCGCCGCTGGTCGTGGTCGAAGCAGTCTGGCAGTACAGCCAGCATGTGTTGCCCGGCCTGATCACCCATCGCGGGCCGATTCTCACCGTGGCGAACTGGAACGGCCAGTACCCCGGACTGGTGGGTCTGCTGAACCTGAACGCCTCGCTGACCAAGGCGGGCGTGAAGTACAGCAGCCTGTGGAGCGCCGATTTCAGCGACGAGTTCTTCCTCAGCGGGCTGCGGCGCTGGCTGAACGGCGAAACCATCGTTCACGACGCAAGCCATGTCCGGAGCCTGCGCGATGTGAAATTGCCGGAGCAGGCGGCGAAGATCGGCGGCGAGGTGGCCAGTAACCTGATCAAGAACAAGGCCATCATGGGCATCTTCGACGAAGGCTGCATGGGGATGTACAACGCAATCATTCCAGACGAATTGTTGCATCCCATCGGTGTGTTCAAAGAGCGGCTCAGCCAGTCGGCGCTGTTCGCGGCCATGCAGCGCGTCCCCGACGACGAAGCACGCGCCGTCCGGCAGTGGCTCGACGCCAAGGGCATGCGCTTCCTCACCGGCCCGAACCCGGAAACCGACCTCACCGACGACCAGATCCTTGAGCAGTGCAAGATGTACATAGCCGCGGTCCGCATCGCCGACGAGTTCGGCTGCGACGTCATCGGCATCCAGTATCAGCAGGGCTTGAAGGACCTGGCGCCCGCCTCGGACTTGGTCGAAGGGCTGCTGAACAACACCGACCGGCCGCCGGTTAAAGACCCGAAGACGGGGCGCGTGCTGTTCGAAGGCGAGCCTGTGCCGCACTTTAATGAAGTGGATGAGTGCGCGGGTCTCGATGCGCTGGTGACGAACCGTATCTGGCGGAAACTCGGCTTCGACCCCGAGACCACCCTTCACGACGTCCGCTACGGCGAGCCCTATCGCTGGAATGGGAAAGAGGAATTCGTCTGGGTGTTCGAAATCTCCGGCGCGGTTCCGCCGCAGCACCTGATCGGCGGTTATCGCGGCGCGGTCAGCCACCGCCAGCCGCCGATGTTCTTCCCGAAGGGCGGCGGAACGCTCAACGGCGTCAGCAAGCCCGGAGAGATCGTCTGGAGCCGGATCTTCGTGGAGGAGGGCCGGTTGAAGGCAGACCTCGGGCGCGCCAAAGTGGTCGAATTGCCCACGGAGGAGACACAGCGCCGCTGGAACGCCACCAACCCCGAATGGCCCATCATGCACGCAGTCACCTACGGCATCACCCGCGACCAGTTCATGGGGCGCCACAAGTCGAACCACATCCAGGTGGCTTACGGGCCGGATGCCCAGGGCGCGAACCTGGCGCTCGCGGCCAAGGCGGCAGCGTTCAGGGACCTGGGAATCGAAGTCAGCATCTGCGGCACTGAGACCGGGCTGTAGGTCTGTGCCGCTTCCTATCGCGGCAGCGCGAGCGCGCCGCTCCAGACTTCGAAGGGGCGGCCGCCGCGCTCGTCGTCTTTATAGAGCGCCAGGTAGGTCATTACCCAGTGCTGCGTAAACGCCTCATCCGCCGGCTTGGCGCGCGCCAGCTCGTGGACCACGCGCCAGGTGCCCGTGTTCAGGTAGTGCTGTTGGAAGCTTCTCCCCTCCCGCGCTTTGAGAGGCACGACCGCCTGGCTGTGGGTATGTCCGTATACGATCGTCTGCGCCCACTTGGCAGCTTCTTCCTTCAGTGCATCGCGATAAGACGGCCGCCCGTCGCCTCCATCGGTGCGCTTGCTCAGCCAGCTTGAAAAGCTGCTGAGCCTCTTGAGCGATACTCCCCGCGAGAACTTCAGCGCCAGCGCCAGCTTCTTCAGCGTCCCCGGAGGAAGAAACGCGCTTCGCGCGCGGACGAAATCCAGTTTCAGAAAGTCTTGCACCAGTTCATCCCAAATCGCTTTCACCCTGGCCGCGGTTGCCTCATCCGGGCAGGTGCGCCGCAGCAGACCGTTCACCCACACCGGGATCAGCAGCAATGGCCGGACGTAGTCTATCTGGCGCAACCCTTCCACGCAGGCGGCCGGGAGCCGGCTGCCCAACTCCGCATTCACGGTGGCCGCAAAGCGGTTCACCAGGTCCACCACGATCGCGTCGCCGATCGAGGAGGCGTTCCGATCCGCCTCGCAGTTCAGCGGATCGAACCTGTCGCCGTGGCGGAACCAGGCGCGATGCTGCTCGCAAAGCGACATGAGCTGCGGCGATTCCTCTGGACCGTGCGGGAACGGGCGGCAGGGCGAATTCGCCAGACACATCGCCGAGACGATCCGTTCCCGGATGGCGTTGTACGCCTCGCCGGGCAGGTGCAGAAACCAATCGTGATTGCCGGCCACGTAATGCGTTCTGACCCTGAGCGGCACGCGGTCCCGCGACGCGAAGTCGCGCGACACTTTGGCGACGCCTCCGCTCGCCGTCGCCGGCGGCAACGTCATCACCTCACGCGAGTCGCTCAGACTGCGAAGCACCTCCAGCGACGGGCCGTTCGCCTCCAGAATCGAGTCGGTGATCTGCCTCACCTTTTCTTGAAACGCGGGGCTTGCCGGGTCCGACCAGGGACGCACGTACTCCGGATCCCGCGGCGAAACGCAGGGCCACAGCTCGGAGCGTATGAAGTCCAGAATGTCGCCGAGCAGCACCAGGTCCAGCTCTTCGATGGGACGGTAGGTTCCGTCCCTGCGCCAAGAGGCGTCATAGGCCATGTCCCGCAGCCGCTCGCGGAAGACGCGAAAGGCAGTCGCCGGAATCGTCCCGCTGAAGGCGTTGTCGGAAAGATGAAGATCGCTGATGATGACGAGCATGCCTTGATCCGCAGAGCATACGATGTGCTTTGCCGGTGCGTCAACAGATCCGCACTTTGCTATTCTGTTCACTGGCATTTAAATCCGGCACAAGGAGGAACATTAACCGGTGAGAGTCGGCGTTTTTACCGCATTGTTGGCTGATCTGCCGCTGGACAAGGTGCTGGCGAAGCTGAAGGCCATGGGCGTGGACACGGTGGAGCTGGGAACCGGCAACTATCCGGGCGACCCGCACTGCAAGCTCTCCATGCTGAACGACCCCAAGGCGCTCGAGGAGTTCAAGAAGAAACTCGACGACAACGGCTTTACGATCAGCGCCCTGAGCTGTCACGGCGAGCCGCTGCATCCCAATCCGGAGATCGCGCGCAAGCACCAGGACGTCAACTGCCAGACGATTCTGCTGGCTGAGAAACTCGGCGTTCCCGTGGTCATTGATTTCTCCGGCTGCCCCGGCGACAACGAAGACGCCAAGTTTCCGAACTGGGTCACCTGCGCCTGGCCTCCGCACTTCCAGGACATCCTGAACTGGCAGTGGGAGAAGAAGGTGATCCCGTACTGGAAGGAGCGAGCGAAGTTTGCCGCCGATCACGGCGTGAAGATCGCGCTTGAGATGCACCCCGGCTTCGTCGTCTACAACCCGGAGACGATGCTCAGACTGCGCGACGCCGCCGGCCCGAGCATCGGCTGCAACTTCGACCCGAGCCACCTGTTCTGGCAAGGCATCGATCCCATCGCCGCTGTCCGCGTGCTCGGCGACTGCATCTTCCACGTCCATGCCAAGGATACGCAGTTGTATCCCTACAACCTTCCCAAGTGCGGCGTGCTCGACACCAAGAAGTACACCGACGAGCGCAACCGGAGCTGGATCTTCCGCACCGTCGGCTATGGTCACGGCGCCGAGTGGTGGGGCGAGTTCATCTCCACGCTGAGAATGTACGGCTACGACTACGTGCTGTCGATGGAGCACGAGGACAGCCTGATGTCGCCGGAAGAAGGTTTGGCCAAGGGCGTGGCCTTCCTCCAGAACCTTGTAATCAAGGAAAAGCCGGGCGTCGCCTATTGGGCATAGGGCGCCGGCAATGCCAGAAACAGGCGGCGGACCGGGCACATGCCCGGTCCGCCCTTGCAAGACGCCCGCGGCCCGGGGAATCCGGACTGCATTTGCGCCGTAAAGGACCCGAGCATTGTGGCGCTCATCTCGCGGTAAAAGCCTGTTGATTGCGCTGCTATGCGTAGCCCTGGGCAGGCCGCAGGCGCAAGACCCCCAGCGCCCCAGCCACCTCCAGGCGCTCGTGGACGCCGCCCGGGCGTTGCCCGCCGAGTATCATGCCGACGCCCTGCTCCGGCTCGCCGCCACACCCGCGGTGGCCGATCCCGCCTGGAAACTGGAGCTGCTCGAAGAGGCTTTCTCCGTCGCCCCCAACGCCCTGAACCTTTACAAGCGCCGCTGCGCCGCGCAAACCCCGCGCAACACCCGCGAGTGGCTGTTGGGACAGGCCTTCAACCTCGAGGTGGACACGCTTTCGCTCCAGTGCCGGGCCGTGCGCGGGATGCTGCCGCTCGATGCCCGCCGCGCCCGGGAAATGTTCGCCCGCATACCCGCGCTGACGCCGCCGCAGACGGGTTGCGAAAGCGCGCTGATTCCCGACCTCCGGCTGTTCTACGAGACGCTGCAACTCGTGGCGGGGAACGACCCCTCCCTGATCATGGAGCGCATCCGGATGATTTCCTCGCCGGCGGAACTGGCGCCTGCCGCCGCGCTAATCCGTTCCGCGAAGCTTTCCCCTGACGATCGCCTCGCCCTCATCACGGCCTATGCGGACCGCCTCGCCGTCTTTGCGCGCAACAGCGAATCCCTCGGCTCCGCCGCGCGCGATCCCGAACTCGCGAGCCAGCCGGTTGCCCTCGCCGAGGCGGCGCGGCGGGAAGGGATCGCCGTGGACGGCCTGATGCGCGCCTATCGCGAATTTCTGGCCGCCTGCCTTGGCGGCACGCGCTGTGAGGAGCCGGCCGGCAGCCTCGCCGCGAGCTGGCTCGAACGGTTCAATGAGAAGCTACGCCTGCCAGGGTATCTTGTCTCCACCGAACTGCTGCCGATCCCGCCCGAGAACATCCGCCCGCAAACCATGCGTCCGGCGGCGGAAACGCAGCTCTATGCCTCGCCGGAAGCCCGGGAGCTTGACAGCCGCCTGCGCCGCCTGCGGACCCTGAGCGATTCGGCCTCGCACCGGGAAGAGGACTGGCGGGCCGAAGCGCAGCACATCCTCGGCGCATTGGAGCAATGGACCGCCGAGGGCGGCGACATCGCCGTCCACTTCCACGAGAAAGCAGGGTTTTACTTCGAGCTGCTCGAAACGGCCCCCGCCGGCCCCGCTTCTGCGCGTATTGCCGCGAGCTGCGTTGCTTTTTTTGCGAACCATCCCCTTGCGAAAGCGCAGCCCTTGGAGTATCTGTTCGAGTTGCAGCGGCTGTTGAGCCTGGCCCGGCGCCAGCAGGACGCCGCGCCGCGCGCCGCCGGCCCGTTCGAGATCATCGAACGGCCAGGCGGAAGCAGCGCCGCGCTCGCGAGCGAGCTGGCGAATCCGCGCGACCCGGTAATCGCCGTCTACGCGGCGCTCGAACAGGCCGCCCGGTGACTGAGCCAAAATTCTGTAAACTGTAGTGATCGCCGGACCGGAGTTCTCATGGCAGCTAAACTTCAAGGCATTTTCGCTCCCACCCTGGTCCCGCTGGACGATCGCGGCCAGATCAATGAAGGGGAACTGCGCCGCTTCATCTCCTGGTTGATCGACAAAGGGATTCATGGGCTTTATCCCAACGGTTCCTGCGGTGAATTCATCCGCTTCACCGCCGAGGAGCGCCGCCGCATCACGCAGATCACCTGCGACGAGGCCCGCGGGCGGGTCCCGATTCTCGCCGGCGCCGCCGAGGCCAACGTGAAGGAGACGCTGGCCGCCTGCGAAGCCTACGCCGAAATGGGCGCCACCGCCGCAGCCATCGTCTCGCCGTACTACTACAAACTCAGCCCGGAATCGGTCTACGCCTACTTCGCCGAGATCGCGCGCCACAGCGTGCTTGACCTCACGCTCTACAACATTCCCATGTTCGCCAGCCCCATCGACGTGCCCACCATACGGCGGCTGGCCGAATTTCCGCGCATCATAGGTATCAAGGATTCCTCGGGCGATCTCGCGTTCATGATGCGCATGATCGCCGCGGTGCGCCCCATTCGCCCCGACTTTTCGTTCCTCACCGGATGGGAGGCCGTGCTGGCGCCGATGCTGATGATCGGCTGCGACGGCGGCACGAACGCCACCAGCAACGTGGTCCCGGAAGTCACCCGCCGCATCTATGAGCTGTGCCGCGCGGGAAAGTTCGAAGAAGCCATGGAATGGCAGCGCCGCGTCCTGGAACTCTTCGACATGATGCTGTACCCGTTCGAGTTCCCGAACGGCTTCCGCACCGGCATCGAGCTGCGCGGATTCCGCTTTGGCAAAGGGCGCCAGCCGCTCACCCCCGCGCAGCAGGCCGAGGGCGCCGCCCTGGCTTCCGTGCTCCAGTGCATTCTGGCGGATTTCAACGTAGTGGACCGCCCCGCCGCCGGCTGCGCGCCCCGCACCGGCCAGCCCCAGACCGACAAGATCGAACAGATGGTTTACGAAGTCATGCACGTGCTTGAGAAGAGGGGTGTGCTCTGAACGAAGCGCTCGCGCTGATTGAGATCGGAGGATGGTCGCCCGGCATGGTCGTGCTCGACGCCATGGAAAAGGCGGCCCGCGTCCGGCTGCTGCAAACCGAGCTGAACGACAGCCCCGGTGTGTGCCTGAAGCTGCACGGGCCGGTGGCGGACGTCGAAGCCGCTGCGCGCGCGGCCCAGGACATCGCAAAAGCCATGCACGTCCCGGTTATCGCGCACGTGATTCCCGCGCCTTCGCCGCTCTCCCGGGCGGCTTACCAGGCGGCGCCGGACTACAACCCTCTCATCGAGCAGCCAAGCGTGCAAAACCCGGAGAGACAGATGGACAACCAACCGCAGGCATCCTTCGCTGTCGGACTGATCGAGACACAAGGCTTTACCGCCGTTTTCGAAGCGATTGACACCGCACTGAAGACCGCCGCCGTGGAGGTGCTGGCCCGCGAAAAGCTGGGCGGCGGCTACATTACCGTGCTCATCAAGGGCGATGTCGCCGCGGTGCGCGCCGCCATCGACGCCGGCAAGGCCAAGGTGGAAGGGCTCGGCAGGCTCATCGCCGCCCACGTCATCCCCAGCCCGAGCCAGGGCGTGCTGTCGCTGCTGCCCAAGTAGGCGTTTTTCTCCGTTGAGCAGCTACGCTGCGGCGGACGGCTTGCGCGCCACCAGCGAGATTGCCGAGAGGTGATCCCCGAAGCTGCGGAAGAGCCCGCGCATCTCCCGCACGCGGGCGCGGGCTTCACCGTCCCGAATCATGTTGAACAAGATTTTCAGGGTGCGGCGAAGGCCTTCGTCGCGCAGCACGCGGCGGGGTTCAAGCAGATGCATGGGCGCACGCGCCTCCCATTCGACAATGAAGCCGCATTCCTCCAGCAGAGCCCGCCAGCCCGGCGACGTCAGCAGCCTGACGCCTACGTGAATGCTCAGCGACATGCGCCGCTCCATTTCCTTCAGAACGGAGGCGGGAAGGTCGTCGGGAACCGCGCAGAGTTCGTGGATGCCGTACCGCCCGCCTGGCCGCAGCAGACGAAAGGCTTCCTGCACGATCCGGCGCTTCTGCTCGGGAGTCTGCATGGAAAGCATGGCCTCGCCGTAAAGCGCACTGGCGCAGGCGGATGGCAGGCCGGTGCGCTCGGCCGTTGCGTTCAGACACTTTGCACTGGCGGGCAGGCATCGCCGCATCCGTTCGGCGGCCCCGGCGTCCTGCTCCACTGCGGTGTACGTCCGGGGATTGCGCGCGAGCACGGCACGAGCCGTCAGTCCCAGCCCCGGCGCGAACTCCACGACGTCGTCTTGCGGTGTGATGTTCAGCGCGGCCAGCATGCGGCCGGTCAGCTCGACGCCGCCCGGCCGGAGAACGCATTTGCCGAGCCGGGCCAGCAGCCAGTGTCCGGGCATTCTGGCCGTTGCGGGCATCCGGCCGGCGGTGGATGGCAGAGCATGAGCACTCATCGATAGTCCCTCCGAGTTCTAAATGCAACTAAGTTGCATCTACTTGCCCAGCATAGCCCCGCGCCCCCGCAACCGGCTGTGACTCCGGTCACGTGACCCAGGTCACCGACCCCATCGCCGCATCCGCACGAAACTGGTATCAGATGACACATCCAGACACATTGAGGGAACACGAGCTTGCGCTTCAGCGCGCCGTGACCGTGTGGATCGCCACCGGGCTGGCGTTCATGCTTCTGCCCGGTACCTTTCTCGGCGTCTGGAACCTGATCGGCATCTCGGGCCAGCAGTCGGCCGCCGAGATCGATCCGGCCTGGCTCCAGGCCCACGGCCACGCGCAAATGTTCGGATGGATCGGAACGTTCATTCTGGGAATCGGGTTCTACTCGCTGTCGAAGATGGCGGGGGCAGGCCGCATCGCGGTCCGCCACGCATGGCTCAGTTGGGCGCTGTGGACTGCGGGCGTGGCGCTGCGCTGGGCAACGAACCTGTGGCATTGGGAATGGCGCTTGATGCTGCCGCTTTCGGCGGTTCTGGAACTTGCGGGTTTCATCCGATTTTTCCTGACGGTGAGCGGCCACAAGGCCGAAGGGCCTCCCTCCAAAATGGCCATGTGGATGCGCCTGGTCATCGCGGGCAGCATAGCGTTCCTGCTGGCGTTGATCGCCAACCTCGGCGTCACGATTGCGAATTCGCTCTCCGGCGCCAGCCCCGCGATTCCGCACGAGCGAAACCAGGCGCTGCTCGCGCTGATTCTCTGGGGATTCCCGGTGCTCAGCATCTGGGGTTTCAGCGCGCGGTGGCTGCCCGTTTTCCTGGGACTGAAGGCGCCTGAAGACCGCCAACTGAAAGCCGCGCTGGCGCTGAACGCGGCGGCCATCGTTGCGGCGGCGGGCGGTTGGTGGCTGGCCGGGACGACGCTTTTCTTGCTGGGCGCCGGCGCAGCCGCGGCGGGATTGCACGTGTTCAGCCCACCCGAAAATCCGCCTAAGATCAACGGAGTGCACTCGACGTTTCCGGCGTTTGTGCGGATCGCTTACGGCTGGGTCCTCGTCTCGGCGGTAATCGGGGTGGCGGCGGCGCTGTGGGACCATGCGGGAGGGCTCTGGGGAGCTTCGCGGCACGCCCTCACGGTCGGCTTCATTTCAACGATGGTGTTCGCCATCGGGCAACGGGTTCTGCCCGCGTTCTGCGGAATGCGCGTGCTGTTCAGTCCCAGGCTGATGTTTGCGGCTCTGGCGCCGCTCAGTGCGGGCTGCGCGCTGCGGGTGATCTCCGAAATCTGCGCTTACGAAGGCTACGCGCCTTCGCTATGGCCGTTGCTGCCGCTCTCGGCGGTGATCGAGATGACCGCCTTTACGCTGTTTGCTGCCAACCTGGCGCTGACGCTGCTCCAGCCCCCGGCACACTTGAAGCACGCGAAGCACGCGACGGCATAGGCTCCGGGCGCCGGCCGTCACTCGATCCGGTTCTGCACGCCCATGTTGTAGGTGAAGGTGAACTGGAGACGCACCTCGGAGCCGGGAAACTCCGCTGGAAGCGGCGGAAAGGGCGTCGATGCGCTGATGCCGGCGACGGCGGCGCGGTCCAGCGCCTCAGTCCCCGATGGCGTGGCGATCACGAGCCTGGGCACGGTGCCGTCGCGGGCGATGGCGAACTGGATCTGGACGCGGCCCCTGCGGCCCATCCGGGCGCTTTCCGGAATGATCACCAGCCAGTTGCGCTTGACGGTAGCGAGAATGCGGATCAAATAAGGCTTGAAATCCACGCCCATGGGGTCGCTCAACAACTCCAGCGCGCTCGAGGTGTTGCCGGGAGAACCGAGCTGACTGAGTCCGCCGCCGAGCCCGCCGCCGCCCGGCAAATCGTAATCGCCCACCACTTGCCCCCCGCCGCCGGAACGAATGGCCGCGCGAGCCGCTTCCGTGACGGAAGTGCTCGGGGGCGCCAGCCGCCCGGGAGAAAGACCGCGGGGCTGGTAACCGGAGCTGGCCGCGCGCGGCGATTCAAATGCCAGCTTCGGTTTCTCTTCCGGCTGGATCTGCGGCGGAGGCGGAGGCGGGGGCGTGAGCGGCACGGCGCCCGGTCCGAACGGCAGTGTCCGGGAGTCGGCGAACCCGGAGGCCGCGATCTGGGGTGGTTCAGCCAGCGGACGCGGAGCGGGCTTGGCTTCGGGAGTTCCCGCCTCGGGACCTCCCGCCTTGCGCTCCCTGGTGCGCGCCAGCGCGGGCGGCCCCGGCGGCACGGAAATGCGGCGCCGCGCCAGCAGGTCTTCCAGCCCGACTTCCCGCGCCACCGCTCCGCGGTTCGGCTCTCTTTGCGTCAGAAGCGTAGGCGGCGCCACTAGAGTAGTCACGCTCGCCCGCGCGGGCGGGGGCGGCACCTGCTGGAACGTGCCCGGGGGCGCCAAAAGTGCCAGAACAAGAAAGGCTGCGTGCAGAAGGAGAGAAACGGCCCAGCTTCCCGCCCGCGACCGTCCCGCGGGTAGTTCCACCAGGAGCCGCAGTCCGGCATCGTTCTCACCAGGCTGCACCACCACTTCCATCCCTCTACATCCAGGCCGCTAAAGACTGCTCGACCCGGCGGGAATGCTCTTCGATCTTATCAAGAATGGCCAGGGCGGCTTCCAGCGCCGCGTACGCTTCCTCGCCTGTTACCAGAGGCTTTCCGCGCGTTTCCACCGCCTCGCAAAAGGCCTCCAGTTGCAGGCGCAGCGGCTCCGCCTTCGCCACCGGCAGCATCTTGAAGCCGATCTGCCGGTTTTCGGCCACCTCGAAGACAGCAGCTTCCTGCCGCGCGTAGTCGAGAGAAACATATTGACGCGGCTGGAACAGCCTAAGTTTTCGGATCCGCTCCGTGGAGACACGGCTGGCGGTGAGGTTAGCGATGCAGCCTGTGGGAAAAGCCAGGCGCACGTTGGCGATATCGACCTTCGGCGAGAGGATCGAGATTCCGGCGGCGCGGATCTCCTCGGGCGGCTGGCCGACCAGGCTGAGCACGATATCGAGGTCGTGGATCATGAGGTCGAGCACCACGTCGACATCCAGGCTGCGCGGCGTGAAGACGCTCATGCGGTGGATCTCGAAGAAGAGCGGGAGCTTGACCATGCCCCGCAGCGCAGCGACCGCGGGGTTGAACCGTTCGAGGTGCCCCACCTGCAGCACGCGCGAGTGGGCGCGCGCGGTTTCTATGAGGCGGCGTGCGGAGGCCAGGTCCGGGGCGATGGGCTTTTCCACCAGCACATCGATCCCGGCTTCGAGCAGCGCGCAACCAACGCCGCAGTGCGCGACTGTGGGAACGGCGACCACCGCGGCATCCACGCGCCCCGGCAGGTCTTCCAGGTTCAGCGCGGGGCAGCCGAACTGGCTGGCCGCTTCCCCGGCGCGTGCGGGATCCGTGTCCACCACTGCCGCCAGCTCCGCCCGCCCGGACTCGCGCACCACGCGCATATGGTTGCGCCCGAACGCGCCCGCTCCCACCACCGCCAAACGAATTTTCGACAAGATTCCTCCCGCGGGAACGTAAGAACCCGCTCTACTGATCTTACTGCCGCCACGGCTTCGATGCCCCTATAATGGGGTCGAAAGGAGGATCTGAATCATATGAACATTCGCCCACTTCATGATCGTGTGCTGATCAAACGCATTGAAGAGGAGGAGACCAGAGTCGGCGGTATCATCATTCCCGATACGGCTAAAGAGAAGCCCCAGGAGGGCGAGGTGATCGCGGTTGGCAACGGGAAATTACTGGAGAACGGCGAACGGGCTCCACTCGATGTCAAACCCGGCGACCGCATCCTGTTCGGCAAGTATTCCGGCTCGGAAGTCAAAGTAGACGGCCAGGAATACCTGATCGCACGGGAAGACGAAATCCTCGGCGTGCTCACGAAGTAGCGTGATGGCCGCGCCCGGCGTCGGCTTTTCTGCCCTGTGTTAATCTTGTAAATACATTCTTGGAAGGATTTGCAAATGCTTCTAAACACCTCCACGAAGGTCATTCTGATGGCGGCGGGCGCGGTCATTTTCTCCGGCGTCGCTGCGGCTCAGGCGAAAATCGCGGTCGTCAATCTGCAGCAGGCGGTCCTCCAGACGGCCGAGATCAAGAAAGCCTCGGCGGATCTGGAGGCGAAATACAAGCCGAAGCAGGCCGAGATGGAGAAGCTGGAAAAAGAGATTGCCGAAATCCAGCAGAAACTCCAGGCGGGCGCGGGCAAACTCACGCCGCAGGCCCAGCAGGAATTGACCCTCGAGGGGCAGCGCAAGCAGCGCGACCTGCAGCGGTTGCAGCAGGACGTCCAGGACGAGTTGAATTACGAGCGCAACGAAATCCTGCAGAAGAGCGGCCAGCAGATGGCGGAGATTATCAGAAAGCTCGCCGAAGAAAAGCAGTTGGATGTGGTGGTGGACTTCTCGAGCACTTTGTATATCAAACCCAGCCTGGACCTCACCGCCGAAGCCGTAGCCGCCTACGACAAGGCTTACCCGCCGAAATAACAGTGCGCGAGGGTTAGGTACGTGGCAGGCTTCCTCGAGGAGTACGGAGTCGCCGACGCACGCCGGGCGAGAGTGTTTCGCGCGATCTCAATCTCGGTCCTGGCCATCGTGTTCGGCACCATCATCGGGTACTTCGTGCTGCGGACCTGGCCCGCTAAGCGCCAGGTGAACACCTTTCTCGAGGATCTGCGCCGCGGCGATTATCAAGCCGCCTACCGCGACTGGGGCTGTGCCGAGGGATGCGACGATTACCCGTACGAAAAGTTTCTCGAGGATTGGGGCCCCAAGGGCGAGTTCGCGGACCCCAGTGGGGCCTCTATCAAGAGGACCAGCTACTGCAAAAGCGGCGACGTCATCGTCACCATCACTTCCCCCAAAGGCCAGGAAGTTCCCCTGTTCTACCAGCGCAGTAACGGCGCTCTGGGCTTCGCCCCATGGCCGGTCTGCGATCCTCGCATCCCCGCGCCCGTTGCTGCGCCATAGCAGGCATCAGCCGGTATAGGAAATTCGCCAGAGCCTGTTGCCTCCATCGTCGGAGAGCAGCAGGCTCCCGTCGGGCAACTCCAGCAGGCCCACCGGACGGCCCCAGACTTCAGGCTTGTCTGGCGACAGCATCCACCCGGTCACGAAATCCACCATGCGGCCACTCGGCTTGCCGTTGCGGAACGGGATAAAGCCTACCGAGTAGCCGACCCGTTTCGACCGGTTCCAGGAGCCGTGAAACGCGATGAAGGCGCCGCCACGGTACTCGGCCGGGAACTGCTTGCCGGTGTAAAAGATGAAATCCATGGCGGCCATGTGCGCGGGTTCGAGGATGACATCGGGCACGATGGTCTTGGCGACCAGATCCGGCCGCTGGCCCTTGTTCCGCGGGTCCTCATTGCTTCCGAGATAGGCATAAGGCCAACCGTAGAAGCCGCCCTGCTGCACGTGCGTGAAGTAATCCGGGACGAGGTCGTCGCCCAGCCCGTCGCGCTCCTGCACCGTCGCCCAGAGCGTTTCGGTTCCGGGGTACCAGCGCATCCCGATCGGGTTGCGCATGCCCGAGGCGAAGATCTCGTGCCCGCTGCCGTCGGGGTTGTAGCGGTTGATGGCGGCGCGGATTGGCGGCTCACCGGGAGAAACGTTCGACCGCGACCCGACCGCGAGATACATCTTCGTGCCGTCCGGGCTGAACAGAACGTTTCGCGTCCAGTGGCCCGCGCCGGTGAAGCCCAGCGGAACGATCTCCTTGCCCTCGCCGGCCGTCCTGCTTTTGGCGTCATACGGGTAGCGGCGCAGCGAGGTGGCTTCCGCGACGTAAAGGTCGTTCTTCAGAAAGGCGAGGCCGAAAGGCCGGTCGAGCCCGCTCAGGATCTTTTTCCGGTTGCCGCCTTCGAGGACATAGACGGCGCCGTCCGGCGCCTCCGCGCTATCGCTGAGCAGGATTTCCCCCGACGGCCCGAGGGTCATGAACCGTGGCCGCTTGAATTCCTCGGCGAAGACCTCGATCGTGAAGCCCGGGGGGAGCCGCAAGTCCGCGCCTGCGGGGCGCGGCACGACCTTCGGGGGGTTAACGGCGGAACGTGTGGCATACGGCGGCGGCAGTTGCGCCACCTGCCACACTCCAACCCCAAGGAGAACAGCAGCGAAACCCAGTTTCAGTTTCATGGCGAATGGACCTGGAACCCCTCAAGACCCCAGTCTAGGTTCGAAAGCCATGCTGCGCAAGCCGAAAATCGGCGCGCACCGCGCCGCGCCCGCGGAGATTGACGCGCGGGCTGGCAGTCTCCGCGCCGGTTGCGGCCGCCGCAAACGCCCTGTTACAATTGAGTTTTCCTACCACGATAAGGAGAACCCTTCGATGGCGAAAGTATGTGAGATTTGCGGAAAGGGACCGCGTTTTGGAAACCGGATCAGCCACGCCCACAACGTCACCCCGCGGCGCTGGAACGTGAATCTCCAGAACGTGCGGGCGGTGATTAACGGCGCGACGAAGCGCATCCGCGTCTGCACGTCCTGCCTCCGCAACGGCAAAGTGCAGAAGGCCGCGTAATTACGCCGCTTTCGCCATCGGCAGCCGTTTTACCTTCGCGAGTCCCAGGGCTTCCAACAGCCTGATGAAAGGCCAGGCGGGGTCCACCTCGCCCTTCTTGATGGAGAACCGCGCCGCCGACGGGAACTCGTGATGGTTGTTGTGCAGCCCCTCGCCGCCTGAAATCCAGGCCAGCCATCGCAGGTTGGTCGCCTTATTGTCCCAGTTGCGATACCCGATCGTGTGGCCCAGGCTGTTGATCATGGCGTTCACCACGATGTAGATGACGACGTGCGCCAGCCATGCCACCGTCCCCCACAGCCATCCGAACATCAGCATGAGAATGCCGAGTCCGAGAAACACGCCGTAGCCGTTGCCCGGAATGCGGTCGATCAGGTCGGGCTTGTAATCCGGCGTGTATTTGCGGATGGTCTCGGGATTCGAGGCTTCCCTCCGGTACATGAAAAAGTTCCCGAACAACACCTTCCACATTCCGAAAATGTAAGGGCTGTGCGGATCGCCTTCCCTATCGGAGAAATGATGGTGCTTGCGGTGAACCGCGGCCCACTCGCGCGGGATAATGCCCGTAAACAGCGTCAGTTCCAGGTGCATCAGAAAGGCAACAACCGGATGCAGCTCGAGGCCGCGATGCGTGATCGACCGGTGCAGGTAAACTGTCGTGGCAAGCGCCGACAACTGCACGATGCCCAGCGTAATCAGAATCATCCAAACGAAATCCATTGATCTTTCCCAGCTCTTTCCCAGCCTGTGGCGGGCAGTGCAATTCTCTCAGACAAGCCGTTGCCCCCGGAACGGCAGCCTTCCTGTATCTTAGCAGACTCCTTCCGATGCCCCGGCCATGATAACCGGAATGCTTTATCCTACTTGGATATGAGATTCGTAACTTTCGAGCGGGACGGCGCCGCTCCCGAAGCCGGCGTGATCTCAGGCGGTGAAGTGATCGGGCTTGCCGCGGCGGGATATCCGAACCTGTTAGCGGTGATCGCGGGAGGCAAGGAAGCACTCGCGCAGATCGAGTCTTTCATCGCCGCCGCCCCGCAAAGCTCGCGCTTCGACGCAAGCGCGGTCTCGCTGCTGGCGCCAATCCCGCGCCCGCCCAAGATCATCTGCGTCGGACTGAACTACGCGGACCACGCGCGCGAAGCGAAACTCGATATCCCCAAGGTGCCGACGATTTTCGCGAAGTTCCCGACCGCGGTCATCGGTCCCGGCGCGAACATCGTGCTGCCCAAAGCCTCCAGCAAGCCGGATTACGAGGCCGAGTTCGCCTTCGTCATCGGCCGCGGCGGGCGCCACATTCCGGCCGCGCGCTGGCAGGAGCACGTTTTCGGATACCTGAATTTCAACGACGTCAGCGCACGCGACTACCAGATGGCCACCACGCAATGGATCATGGGCAAGACCTTCGATACGTTCGCGCCCATGGGCCCCTGGATCGTCACCGCGGACGAAATCGCCGACCCCCACGCGCTCGAGATCAAGCTCACTCTGAACGGCGAACTGATGCAGTGTTCGAACACGCGCAACCTGATCTTCGGCATTCCCGCGCTGATCGAGTTCCTCTCCAGCGTGTTCACGCTTGAGCCCGGCGACGTGGTAGCGACCGGCACCCCCGCCGGCGTCGGATTCGCCCGCAAGCCGCCCCGCTATCTGCGGCCGGGCGACGAGGTTGTGGTCGAGGTTCAGGGCTTGGGAGCGCTGCGAAACCCGGTAGTGGCGGAACAATAACCGCGGCGCCGGGCTGCAACTCTTGAGCTACAATAACGGCGCTATGCGGCGCGTTCTCGTGTCCTTTCTCCTGTCTGCCGCGGCCGTCCTCGCTCAGGATTCCGCCTTTCTGAAGCAGGGCACGGTGAGCAACCGGGCGGTCATGCTGTTCTCCAACGACAAGCTGGAACTCGCCATCGCGGTGCAAGGTGGCTCGCTGCTGAGCCTCGTTATGCGCGATGATCCCTCCCAGCTCAGCCCGTTCGGTGACACCAGCGCGCGCATTTACGGCCACTTCGTCTGCGTGGATGGGTTCGGCCCCAGTTCAGCGGAAGAGCGCGCCGCGGGACTGCCCGGGCACGGCGAAGCGCACAGACAGCCCTGGGAGATGACCGCTTCGGGCAAACAGGGCAACACGGCAAGCGTGACGTTCCGGGTGAAGCTGCCGCTGGTCCAGGAAACGCTGACCCGCAGCTTTCACATCGTGGACGGCGAGAACGTCATCTACGTGGACAGCGAACTCGAAAGTCATCTGGCGTTCGACCGCCCGGTGAACTGGGCCGAGCACCTCACGATCGCCTCGCCTTTCCTCGAACCGGAGAGCCTTGTGGTCGATCTGCCCGCCGCCCGCTCCAAGACGCGCAAGCATCCTCAGACCCAGGAGCGTACGCGCCGCCGGCTCGCCTCGGACCGCGAATTCACCTGGCCCAATGCGCCACTTGTTGAGGGCGGCACAGCGAACGTGCGCTTCGCGCCACCGCCCTCCGGAACCGGCGATCATGTCACCTCCCTCATCGATCCTTCGCGGCGGCTCGGTTGGGTCACGGCGCTGAACACGAAGCGCCGCGCGCTGCTCGGATACATCTTCCGGCGCGAGGAGTACCCCTGGCTCCAGGACTGGCAGAGTTACGAGACCATCACGCGGATGAACCGCGGCCTCGAGTTCGGAACCCAGCCGTTCGACGTGCCCCGCCGCGAGGTCATCGATCTCCGCTCGATGTTCGGCGCGCCCGTATACCGCTGGCTGCCCGCAAAATCGAAGATTACGACCCAGTTCCTTCTGTTTTGGGTAAGAGCGCTGGAGGGCATGACTAAGATCGACGACGTCAGGATCGAAAACGGACGTATTATCGTCGAGGACCGCGCGGCGCAAAAGCGGATCGAGCTGACCGCTTCACGACCGCTGTAACTGCGGCCCCTTCCAATATAACCGCGGATTCCGGTAAACAGAAAAGCTGCCAGGAATTTCGTAGTAAGTGCTCCCGGCAACCGAAATTTCCCCGCCGGCAGGAAGTTACCCGTTCTTCTTGACAACGGGCAAAATCGTGTGGCAGCTACTTATCTGCAACAATATCCGTCCAGGTGCGCCGCCCCGATTGATATCCGATACTGAAGACAGAGAGGTACGAGGGGATGGGGAATGCACTGGGTTTGTGTTGTGTTCTTCTTGCCGGCGCCCTGATCGCCCAGCAGTCGGGCCCCAGGGTAGAAATCAAGCCCCGCACCGACTCCGCGGCCACACCCGTTGACCATACGCCGAGGATCTATCTCGATGTCAAGCTCGTTCTCGTTCCGGTTAGCGTTACCGATAAAATGGACCGGCCTTACCGCGGTCTTCAGAAAGAGAATTTCCGGATCAAAGACGAAGGTGAGGAGCAGGAGATCACTACCTTCTCGAGCGAAGACGCGCCGGTTTCGGTGGGAGTCATTTTCGACGCCAGCAGCAGCATGCGCGGCAAGATGAAGGAGTCGCGCGCCGCGGTGGACCGTTTTCTCGACACCGCCATGCCCCAGGACGAATTCTTTCTGCTCAAATTCAACGACCGGCCCGAGCAGCTTTGCTCCTTCACAACCGACACGGAAGAGATCCGGGGGCTGCTCCGCGGCGTCTATGCGACCGGGTGGACAGCGCTATTGGATGCCCTTTACACCGGCATTCAGACTATGAGAAAGGCGGGAAATTCGCGGAAGGCGCTGCTGGTGCTCTCCGATGGCGGCGACAACAACAGCCGCTACAACGAGCTGGAAATCAAGGATCTCGTGCGGGAATCGGACGTGCGCATTTTCGCGATCTCGATTGAGGACGGTTCGCGGCTGCTCAAGAACCTCGCCAAGGAGAGCGGAGGGCGGGCATTTCGCGTGCGCAAGCTGAAGCAGCTCAATGAGGTCATCGCCAAGGTCAGCGCGGACATGCGCAGCCAGTACGTGCTGGGTTACAAGCCCAAGAACCTGCAACCTGATGGGAAATACCGCAAAGTAAAAGTCGAAGTGACGCCACCGCCGGGCGCCCCGAGCCTTCGCGTCGCCTGGAAACGGGGTTATTACGCCCCGTCCTACTGATTCACACGGGCTGGGCATGTGCGTGTCCCCACCGGAGGCTGTGCATGCCCGCCAGGCGCCGCTTACTTAGGAACAAAGAAGGCGCGGTTCCCGTATAATCAACCGTGACTAACTCTCTGCCTGTTCTCTGCACACGGGTTGCTTTTCGCTTCTCTGCTCGCTCGCATTCGCCCAGACCGCCGAACACGGCAGAATCTGGCGCGAGTACATGGAGTGGTCGAAGGCCCAGCCGGCGGACCGCTCCGGACTTCAGGAATATCGCGCTAAGCTCATCCAAGACGGCTTGACCGAGGCGCAGGCTGATGAGCGGATCGCGATCATCCCCAAGCTCTATCGGGAATACCCTGCCTTTCGAACGGAAGCCGCCACGCTCGGCTTCAACCGCCTTTACCGCACGCCCGGCCAGACCCGCTTCACCACCGAGCCGAACGCGTTTCTGGTTTCCACCGTCAAGACACTGAAGCCCGGCAAGGCGCTCGACGTCGCGATGGGGCAGGGCCGGAACGCCGTCTACCTCGCCGCCAACGGCTGGGATGTCACCGGCTTCGATATCGCCGAAGAAGGCCTGAAAATCGCCGCCGAAAACGCCGCCAAATTCGGCGCCCGCATCACCACGGTCAAGGCCGACTTCGAGGAATTCGATTACGGCAAGGAGCGCTGGGACCTCATCTATTTCGTTTACACGGATGCGCCGATCGTCGATCCCGAGTATGTCGCCCGGATTTGCCGCGCCCTCAAACCCGGCGGCATGCTGCTGATCGACCGGCCGTTCCGCTCGCTCACCGACCCCGAACCCGGTTGGCCGGAAACCGAACAAGACAAGGTGAACGCCCTGCTCAAGGCCTGGTCCGGGCTTCACATCGTTTTTTGCGAGGACACGACCGGCATCGCGGACTGGCAGCAGACGGAGGCCAGCCGACTGGAAAAGAAGCACCGGATGGTGCGCCTGCTGGCGCGCAAGCTGTAGAGCGCGGGAAGCGTAACCCGGGAAATCCGGCCTACGAATTGGCGGAGGCCGATCGCTTCGGCTCCAGAATGAACGTGGGCGCCAGCCCAGAGACGCTCGAAAATCCGCCTCCGTTTCGCGCCGACAACCAGCTCGAGCAGCTCTGGACCTTGCCGAGGTAGGCGTGCGGGTGCAGGTCCACCTGCATCTCGCGGACCTCGACTTCCCCGTACCGCAGCAGCGGGAAGGGCTCGTAATTCGCCTGCACCTTTTCCTGAACCACGTAGGGGGTGCGCATCGCCCGCTTGAGCGCCCGCTCCCAGGAAGCGTCGTCGCTTTCCCAGCCGCGGATCGAATGGTGCTCGCCGGAATCGTCGTTCGGCTTGAGAACCAGTTTCTCGCGGTTCTTCAGAACGAACTCGGGCAGGTCGATGGTCTGCCCCTGGTACGTAGTCTTGGTGGCCGAAACCACCCGGGTCCAGGGGATGTACTGTTGAATCGCTTTGCGCTCGGCCACGGGGAACGATGCCGTGATCGAGTCGTCGGTGAGCAGGTCAAAAATCGCTTTCTTGTGCGCCAGCTCGGAGCGGAAGCTGTTCACCACGCACGTCTTGCCTTCGCGGTATGCCCGGACGAGGGGGTGAGAAAGGTCGTATCGGAGCAGAAACTCCTGAGCTTTGACGCGCCGGTAGACAAGGTCTATCTCGAAGTTGCCGCGCCGCAACACCCCGCGGCGGTAATCGAGCTGATCGGGCGTGACAATCTCGGTGGGATATCCTTCCGAGCGGAAGTACTCGCGCAGCAGCAGATACTCACCCTGGGCGCCGCTGTGGAAGGGCTGGCGGAATTCCAGGATCGCGATATTCGGGGACTTCTTCCCGCCGAACTGCTTGTACGCCTTGAGCAGCGCCGCGAGCAGATGCTTCTTGCCGCCAAGCTTTTGCAAGTTGTAGCGCTTTCTGAACTCCTTGACGGGCGGCGCTTCGTAGAACAGGTCCGCCAGCGCCTCGCCGTAGGCGACGCCAATGGGTGTGTCGGCGTTGTATTCAACGAAGTAAAGCGACCCGTTAGTAAGATGAGTGCCGAGAAGCGAGGTGACCGCCAGAAACGGGTAGCCCGGGTCGATGGAGGCCAGCATCTTTTCGGCCGGGAGCAGCTCCATGCGCGCAAGCAAGGCGGGGTTGGCAAGGGCCATTTGCTTGACGCGGTCAATTGCCGAAAAAAGGGCCTCGGCGGCCTTTACTATCGTGGCGTACTGGCGTCGTGTTATAAAATTCGGACGCAGAAACGGGCAGATCAGCCTGCCACCCTGGGTGAGATGCTCGGCCTGCATTCTTTCGGCCAGAGCTTCAGCCCAACCCAGGTCCTTATAAGGTTCGCTTTCCAGTAATTTCTGAAAACGGGCGACCGCCTCATCCAATTGACTCATTCTGACTGGCTTCTGTTTTTCAGTATCTCACAGGGGCCACACAAACGGAAACATTTTACACCGGAAATATCAACGTAAGTGACTGAGTTTAAACGAGATATTTAGCTTAACGCGAGCGGCCTTCCGCGTTCTCGCCGGCGAGGGGTCCAGCTCTGGACGCCCCGCCGTGGGGTACAGTGGTAAGTCTATGGGGCGCCGACTACTCACCTTTTTGATCGCGGCCGTGTGCTGTATACACGCGGACGAGGGTTTGTGGCTTTTCAACAACTTCCCGAAGGAACTGGTGGCAAAAAGATACGGCTACCAGGTTACGGACGCCTTCCTGGACCACCTGAGGCTCTCCTCCGTGCGCTTCAACAACGGGGGGTCCGGGTCGTTCGTTTCGCCCCGCGGGCTGTTGTTTACCAACCACCATGTCGGCTCGGAATGCATTCAGAAACTGAGTTCGGCCGAGCACGATTACATGGCCAACGGCTTCCTGGCGGAAACGGAAGCCGACGAGCAGAAGTGCCCGGACCTGGAGGTGAATGTCCTTTTAAAAATGGAGGACGTAACTGCCAGGGTGAAAGGCGCGGCAAAGCCGGGCGCCACTGCGGCGGAAGCCAACGAGCAGCGCAAGGCCGAAATATCCCGCATCGAGTCGGAGTGCAATGCAAAAACTGGCAATCGCTGCGACGTGGTGACGCTCTATTCGGGGGGTGAGTACCACCTCTATCAGTACAAGAAGTACACCGACGTCCGGCTCGTCTTTGCGCCCGAAGTGGATATCGCGGCCTTCGGCGGCGATCCCGACAATTTCACCTACCCGCGCTACTGCCTCGATTTCGCCTTCTTCCGCGCTTACGAGAACGGCAAGCCGGCGCAGCCGCCGGACTACCTGCGCTGGAGCCGCGAAGGCGTCAAGGACAACGAACTGGTGTTTGTCTCCGGGCATCCCGGGACCACCGGCCGGCTGTCCACCGTGGCCGAACTGGAGTTCGCCCGGGACGTCTCCTACCCCCTTGTGCTGGCCCGCCTCAAGTCGCTCATCAACACCCTGCAAGCCTATAGCAACCAGAGCGAGGAGAACCGGCGCGCCGCCCGCGACAACCTGTTCTCCCAGCAGAATGCCTTCAAGGCCTACAGCGGCTTTCTGAGCGGCCTGCGCGATCCCGCATTGATGGCCCAAAAGAAGAAACAGGAGGCGGCTCTGCGCGCGGCTATCGACCGCGACCCGGAGAAGAAGAAAGAGTTCGGAAACTCCTGGACGGAAGTAGCCGCCGCCTATAAGATCTACAGGTCCCTGTACAAGCCGTTTTTCCTCCTCGAGCGGAATGCCACTCACGGATCCGATCTGTTTGCGATCGCCCGCGACGTGCTGCGCTATTCCGAGGAGACCCGGAAGCCGAACGAGCGCCGCCTCCGCGAGTTCACCGACACCAGTCTGCCGGCCCTCGAACAGCGGATGTACTCGCCGGCGCCGATCGTCCCCTCGATGGAGATCGCGGTCATCGCCGATTATCTGAGCTTCCTGCGAAAGGAGCTCGGGGCCAACGATCCGACCGTCCGGGCACTGCTCAACAACAGAACGCCCGCCGAGGCGGCCGCGGCCTACGTGAATTCCAGCAAGCTGATCGACGTAGAGGAGCGCAAACGGCTGGCGAATGACCCTGAGGCGGTGAAGAACTCCACTGACGGTATGATCGTGCTGGCGCGGATTCTGGACGGCCCCGCGCGGCGGTACCGCAAGGAGTACGAAGACCGCATCGAGGCGGTGCTGGTGTCCAGCGCGGGCAAAATCGCCCTGGCGCGCTTCGCAGCCTACGGCGCGAACGAGTACCCGGATGCAACCTTCACGCTCCGCCTGACTTTCGCGCGTGTGGCCGGATACCGCAACAAGGCGGGCCAACCCGTGCCCTATGCCACGACCTTCGCGGGACTTTATCCTCGCGCGACCGGCAAAGAGCCGTACAAACTGCCGCCGCGCTGGATCAAGATGAAGTCCGCGATCAACCTGGATACCCCGTTCAACTTTGTCTCGACCGCCGATACGCACGGGGGCAACTCCGGGAGCCCGACGGTGAACGGCAAGGGCGAAATTGTCGGCATCCTCTTTGACGGAAACATCGAGAGCCTGCCGAACAGGTTCGTCTTCACGGATCAGCAGGCGCGCTCGGTCCACGTGGCGAGCCAAGGCATCGTCGAAGCCCTCCGGAACGTGTACCATGCCCGCCGGCTGCTGGCGGAAATCGGGATGTGAGTGAAAGAAAAAGCCGCGCCGGGGAGTGCCGGCGCGGCTTTCAGGAAGCTCTCTCAGGAAGCTTTAGAACATGTAGAGAGGGGTGCCGGGCTCGCGTTCCCCGGCGCCAACGGCGACTTCCTCGCCCTCCTTGCCTTCCTTCACCTGGCGGCAGTAGATGCCTGCATCGCCCAGGTAGACTTCCAGGTCGGCGGGCTGCGGAAGGGAACCCTGGATCAGCGCCTCCGCGAGCGGATCCTCGATGTACCTCTGGAGCGCACGGCGCAGCGGCCTCGCTCCGAAGCTGCGATCGTTGCACGTCTTCTCCAGAATGTACCTGGAGGCATCCGGCATGAGTCTGATCTTGATCTGCTTCGCTTCCAGGTTCTTGTTGATCTGGCCGACCATCAGGTCGATGATCTTGATCAGGTCGTCGTCGGTGAGCGACTGGAAGAGAATGATCTCGTCGAGGCGGTTCAAGAACTCGGGGTTGAACGCCCGCTTCACCTCGCTCATGACCATATCCTCGATCTTTTGCGGAATGCCCTGGCCGGCCGGGAGCGAGAAGCCCATGCCGGTCTTCTTCTCCAGGAACCGCGCACCGAGGTTCGAAGTCATGATGATGATGGTGTTCTTGAAGTCCACCTGGTTGCCGATGCCGTCGGTCAACTGGCCGTCCTCGAACACCTGCAGCAGGATGTTGTAGACGTCCGGGTGCGCCTTTTCGATCTCGTCCAGCAGGACGATCGAGTAGGGCTGCCGTTTCACGCGCTCGGTAAGCTGGCCGCCCTCTTCATAGCCGACATATCCCGGAGGCGAACCGATGAGCTTGGAGACCGAGTGCTTCTCCATGAACTCGGACATGTCGAAGCGCACCAGCGCTTTCTCGCTGCCGAACAGGAATTCGGCCAGCGCGCGGGCGACCTCGGTCTTTCCGACACCCGTCGGACCCAGGAAGAGGAACGACCCGGCGGGGCGCTTCGGCGATTTCAGGCCGGCCCGCGAACGCCGGATGGCGCGGGCCAGCGCGCTGATCGCCTTGTCCTGGCTGATCACGCGCTTGTGCAGCTCGTCCTCGATGCGGAGCAGCTTGGTGACTTCCTCTTCCTTGATGGCCGTCATGGGCACGCCGGTCCAGCGGGCCACCACCTCTTCAATGTCGTCCTTGCCGACCACACCGGTCGAGGTGTCGTCGAGATTGTAGCGCTCGCGGAGCTGGCGGAGATTCTCCCGCTCTTTGCGTTCCTCGTCGGAGTAAAAGCGCGCCTTCTCGAACTCGTGGTTGGCGATGGCGCTCTCCATGCGGTGGACGATGAACTTGATCCGCTTCTGGATCTCGGAAACCTCCGCGGGCAGCGTCGTCTGGCGCAGCTTGACCCGGGCGCCGGCTTCGTCGATCAGGTCGATTGCCTTATCGGGCAGGAACCGGTCGGGAATAAACCGGCTCGAGGCGTAAACGGCTGTCTCGATGGCCTCTTCCGTGTAGGCTACGGCGTGAAACTTCTCGTAGCGCTCCTTGATCCCGAACAGGATCTTGATGGCGTCCTCCTCGCTGGGAGGCGGCACCTTCACCGCCTGGAAGCGGCGCTCAAGCGAGCGGTCTTTTTCGATCGACTTGCGGTACTCGGCGGGAGTTGTCGCGCCGATGCACTGGATTTCACCGCGGGACAGAGCGGGCTTCAGGATGTTGGCGGCGTCCAGAGAACCTTCCGCCGAACCGGCGCCCACCAGCGTGTGAAGCTCATCGATGAAGATGATGGCGTTCTGGTTTTCCATCAGCTCCTTCATGATGGTCTTCAGGCGCTCTTCGAACTGGCCGCGGTACTTGGTGCCCGCCACGATGAGCGAGAGGTCGAGGGCGAGAATCCGCTTGTCGGCGAGGAACGAGGGCACGTCGCCGTCGGCGATGCGCTGTGCAAGTCCTTCTACAATCGCGGTTTTCCCCACGCCGGGCTCGCCGATCAGCACGGGGTTGTTCTTCGTGCGGCGGCAGAGAATCTGCACGACGCGCTCGAGTTCGTAGTCGCGCCCGATCAGGGGATCGAGCGTGCCGTCCAGCGCAGCCTGGGTGAGGTCGCGGCTGAATTCCGACAGCAGAGAACTCTCCTTGGGCCGGCTGGAAGAAACCTTTTCGGAAGAGGACCGCGCGATCTCCTCCCGAACCTGGGAGAGCCTCAACCCGCGCTCGTGCAGGATCTCGGCTGCGAAACACTTCTCCTCGCGCAGCAGGCCAAGAAGCAGGTGCTCGGTGCCGATGTGCTTGTGATTGAGGCGCTCCGCCTCTTCGGCGCCGTAGGCTAGCACCCGCTTGCATTCATGGGAAAGCGGCAGATCGACTGAAGTCGAAACCTTTTCGCGGATCGTGGTGTGCGCTTCGATCTGCTTGCGGATCGAGTCGATGTGAGCCGCCGACCGCAGAAACCGGTTCGCCAAGGCCTTGTCTTCCCGCAAAAGCCCCAGCAAAAGGTGTTCGGTTTCGATATAAGGGCTGCCGAACTGGCTGGCCTCATACCGTGCGAAGAAGATCACGCGTCGGGCCTTTTCCGTATATCTCTCAAACATAACTATTCCCGCCTTCGAAGGCTGCGGAATCCGCGCGCGGCGCGGCGCCTTCCAAAGACGCCTCCTCGTATAGGACACCGCCTTCGAGCCTTACAACCCGGTCGCACCGTCTGGCGAAGGAACGATTATGAGTGACGTAGATCGAGGTCAACCGATGGGACCGGTGCAAGTCGGCCAGCATCCCCATAATCATTTCCCCGGTTCTGTAATCCAGATTGCCGGTAGGTTCGTCGGCAAGCAGAAATTCCGGCTTGCCCACCAGCGCCCGCGCGAGAACCACCCGCTGCTGTTCGCCCCCCGACAACTCCCCGGCCCGGTGAGTGGCACGGGCCTTCAACCCAACCTCATCCAGCATCTCGAGGGACGCCGGAGCGGCTTCCTTATAAGAGATCCCCCGAATCAGCAAGGGCATCATCACATTTTCCAGTGCCGTAAACTCCGGCAGGAGATAGTGAGTCTGCCAGACAAAGCCGATTTTCCGATTCCGGAAGTCCGCCAGTTCCGGGTCAGACAATGATGTGAGTTCTCTCGATCCGAAGTATATCCTACCGGCCGTCGGCCTGTCCAGGGCGCCTAACAGATGGAGGAGAGTGGACTTGCCCGCGCCCGACTCGCCGATCAAAGCCAACTGTTCGCCCTGCTCCACCTCAAGATTCAGGTCCTCGAAGACCGCAAACTCCGTGCCGCCGGACAAATATTTCTTCGTCAGGCCGACAGCTCGGATGGCGATCTCTCTCGACATGGACCTCTCCCTTACCAGGGTCCTCTACTACTACGCTAACACGGACCATGGCCCTGGCAAGCTGTTTACAGACATTACTCCCCGAAACTGAGCTGTAACGCAAGCCTTACATTACAGATGCTCAAAAGGGGCATTACGTTGCAGCCTCAAAACACCACCCCGCTGGGGTGGTGGGGCAGCGCTGAACCGCTCCGGCCACCGCTCGTTGAAAATCAGTTGGTAAGTAGCGGGAACGCCTTACACCCTAACTTCCTCAAATTGTTAGCATTTTACGGTAAGAAGGCGGTAATGTAGCGGCAAACCACTCCCCCGGCAGCCCTGCCCAGGCCAACAATCGACTCCGTCACATGCGCTCCGGCCGCAAGGCCGTGGGCAGGAGAAGACACACATGGCCGTGAAGAAAAGCATGCCGGGCTGCGCCGGCTACAGCCGGGCCACTCGGGCGGCGGTACTGGCAACGCTGGCCCTGGCTGCCGGGGCTGCGGCTCAGAAATCGCCTGAGACCCTTCTCTTAAAGGATTACCGCCCGGTCCCCATCCACAAGATCCCGGTGACGGAGGTACCCAAGGCCAAGTACCCCGCCGTTGACATGCACACGCACGTCTACGCCAAAACGCCCGAGGAGGTCGCCGAGTGGGTCAAGACCATGGACGCCGCCGGAATAGAAAAGACCATCGTGCTGACCGGCGCTACGGGCGAGCGGTTCGACGCGCTGCAAAGGATCTATGCCACATTCCCGGACCGCTTCGATCTATGGTGCGGCATCGACCGCAGCAGAGCCGGCCAGCCGGATTTCGCGGAGACCGCCGTCAGGGAGCTGGAGCGCTGCTTCCGCGCGGGCGCGCGCGGCGTTGGCGAGATCTCGGACAAGGGATCGGGCATCTTCCGGGGAGCGGACGGCGCCCGCATTCACCCGGACGACCCGCGCCTGGACCCGATCTGGAGGAAGTGCGGCGAGTTGAACCTGCCTGTCAATATTCACGTGGCCGACCCCATTTGGGCCTACGGCCCGATGGACGAGACGAACGACGGTCTCATGAACGCCTTCAAATGGCGTCTGGACGACAAGCCGGACATCGTCAAGTTCGAAGGCATGATGGAGATCCTGGAGCGCACGGTGAAGCGCCACCCCGGGACCATTTTCATCGCCTGCCATCTCGCCAACCTGGATTTCGACCTGACGCGCCTGGGCCGCCTGCTCGATACCTACCCCAACCTCTATGTGGACGTCTCGGCGCGATTCGGGGAGCTGGCGTCCACGCCCCGCGCCAGCGCCAAATTCCTGATCCAGTATGCCGGGCGGGTGATGTATGGCACCGACCAGGGCCGCATGGAGCGCGTGTACCGGAGATCGTTCCGCATCCTGGAGACCCTCGATGAGCATTTCTACTACATCGACGGCTTCAACTATCACTGGAATCTCTCCGGCCTCGGTCTGCCCGATCCCGTGCTGAAGCAGATTTACCGCGACACCGCCCTGCGGCTGATCGCCCGGACACCGAGGCCCTAGCGAGGAGGAAGGCTATGCACCGGCGATCGTTTTTGCAACTTTGTGCGGCGGGCGCGGCGGGGCTGCTGGCAAGAGCGGCGGAGCCTGCCTCGCCTCCCAACGTCGTCCTGATCTACGCCGACGACCTGGGCTACGGGGACGTCGGCTGCTACGGGGCGCGGCTGGTGAAGACTCCGCACATCGACCGGCTGGCCGCCCGTGGCGTGCGCTTCACGGACGCGCACTCGTCGTCGGCTACCTGCACGCCGTCGCGCTACAGCCTGCTCACGGGCCAGTACGCCTGGCGCAAGAAAGGCACGCGCGTGCTTCCCGGAGACGCCGCGCTGATCCTCGAGCCGGGCCGCCCCACCCTGGCGTCCCTTTTCAAAGAGGCCGGCTACTCCACCGCCTGCATCGGCAAGTGGCACCTGGGACTCGGCCGCGGCGACCTCGACTGGAACGGCGAGATCCGCCCCGGTCCCCTGGAGGTCGGTTTCGACTACAGCTTCATCATCCCGGCCACCGGCGACCGCGTGCCCTGCGTCTACGTGGAGAACCACCGCGTGGCGGGGCTGGACCCGTCGGATCCCATCCGCGTCAGCTACCGCGAGCCCATCCCCGGCGAGCCGACCGGCCGCACGCATCCCGAACTGCTCAAGGTGAAGTACAGCAGCGGCCACAATGCCGCGATCGTGAACGGCATCAGCCGCATCGGACACATGAGCGGCGGCAAAGCCGCTCGCTGGGTGGACGAGGAGATGGCCGCCACGCTGGTTTCGAAAGCTCTCGCCTTCATCGAGCGCAGCCGCCGCAACCGCTTTTTCCTGTACTTCTCCACGCACGACATCCATGTGCCGCGCGCGCCCCACAAGCAATTCGTGGGCACGACTGGCTGCGGCGTGCGCTGCGAGGCCATCGCCCAGTTGGACTGGTGCGTCGGCCGCATTCTGGACACCCTGGAGCGATTCGGCCTTACGCGCAACACTTTGGTCCTGTTCACCAGCGACAACGGCCCGGTGGTGGACGACGGCTACGCCGACGGCTCGCCGGAAGACCTCAATGGCCATCAGCCCGCCGGCAACCTGCGCGGCGGCAAGTACAGCATTTACGAAGGCGGCACCCGCGTGCCGTTCATTGCCTCGTGGCCCGGCAGGATCAGGCCGGGAGTATCCAGCGCCCTCGTGGGGCAGGTGGACTTCCCCGCCTCCATGGCGGCGCTGCTGAACCGCAAAATTCCCCCCGGAGAGGCGCCGGACAGCGTCAACGTGCTTCCGGCCCTTCTGGGCGACTCCCCGCGCGGCCGCGACTGCCTGGTGGAGCACGACGCCACGCTGCTCGCGCTGCGGCGGGGCAAGTGGAAATACATTCCCAGGGAAAAGCCGGGAGCCGACGAACTCTATGACCTGGAGTCCGATCCGGGGGAAACCACCAACGTCGCGCACGCCAACCGCGCGATTGTGGAGCGGATGAAACAGGAACTGGAACAGATCCGCGCCGCGGGAGGCGCGGCCGGCCTGCCGCGGCCCGAAAACGCCGGCCCGGCCGGGCCGGGCTTTCAAGAGTAATTACGTGGAGGTGATTATGTCGAGAACCGCTGTCGAGGTCCAAGCCCGTTGCAGGCGAGCCGGCATGTTGCTCGCGCTTGCCGCCGCGCTGCTTGGGACCGCTCCGGCCCTGTGGTCCCAGGAGATGAGAGGAACCATCGCGGGCCGCATTACCGATCAGTCCGGGGCCAGCATCCCCGGAGCTCAAGTCACGATTACCAACCAGGCCACCAACGTCGTCACAGAGGTGGTCACCAACGTGGAGGGCAACTATGTGGCCCCCTTCCTGCCCCCGGGCGTTTATTCAATCCGGGTCCAGCGCGAGGGCTTTCAGAGCATGACCCGCAGCGAAATCACCCTCCAGACCCAGGGGCGCCTCACGGTCGATTTCACGCTCGCCCCGGGCAGCGTCACCGAGACCGTCCAGGTCACCGCCGAGCCCCCCATGCTCCAGACCGCCAGCGCGGACTTCGGCCAGGTGCTGGATACCCGGATGCTGAACCGCCTGCCGGTGATCGGCATGAACCCGCTGGCGATCGCCGATATGGCGCCCGGCGTCGTGCCCCAGACCGTCAGCAGCATTACGGACTACAACAGCAGCTACGTCCGCATCAACGGCAGCAGCGGCACGGGCAACCAGATGACCATCGACGGCGCCGCGGCGGACGTGCCGCGCATGCTGGGCGTCAGCTACGTGATGCCCATGGCCCAAATGGTCGAGGAACTGAAGGTCGTCACCGCGGTGTTCGACGCCTCCCAGGGCCGCACGAACGGCGGCTCCATTCTGGTGGCCACCAAAGCCGGGACCAACGAACTCCACGGCAGCGCCTATTACAACTTCCGCGACGAACGCTTCAACGCCAATTCCTGGACCAACAAATATTTCGGCACGCCGCGCGGGCAGGAGAACTTCTGGATCGCCGGCGGAACTCTGAGCGGCCCGATTTTCCGGAATCGCACCTTTTTCAGCGCGGGCGTCGAGAAGCAGCGCAACATCCGGAGCCAGAGCTGGAACTGGCGCGTCCCCACGGAACTGGAGCGGAAGGGCGATTTCTCGCAGACTCTCAGCCCCTCCGGGGCGCCGCTGCAGCTTTACGATCCGCTCACCACGGTCATGAGCCCGAGCGGCACGTTCGTCTCCCGTGAACCGTTCCCCAATGCTGTGATCCCGCCGAGCCGGATCAACATTGTCGGTTCGTCGGTCGCCGCGCAGTTCCCGCAGCCGAACTTCTTCGGCAACCCCAACCAGCTCGGGGTAGTGAATTACGCCACCGGGGTGATCGTCGCGTCGCCCTACCTCTACTTCCAGTCGCGCATCGACCATCAACTGAATGACAAGCACCGCTTGTACGGCCGGTTCGCCCGCAACATCGGGGACGTCAATAAGGTGGACTTCGGCACCCTGCCGATCAACGCCTACACCGGTCACTTCACCCAGTCGCGCAGAGCCTACCACTACGTGCTCGAGGACACCGTCACCCTGCGGCCCACGCTCGTGGCTACGTTCCGCGTGGGCTTCAACCGTTTCAACCAGCACGTCTTCGGGCACGGCGACACTCTGGATCCCAACCTGCTGAATCTTCCCGACGTGCTCAAGGGCCAGCTCTATAGCGGCGGCGGCGCGGGAACCGGCTGGCCGCGCTGGGTCATCAACGACGGCAACGTACCCGTAATGGGACCCGGCTTCCGCGTAAGCGTGAATAACGTGCTCTCCGGCAGCGCCGGATTCAACGCCTTCTGGGGCAACCACAATTTCCGCTGGGGCGCCGAGTACCGCGATACGCGCTGGAATGAGAACAACCCCGGCACGACCCAAAACGGCCAGTTCACGTTCGACAAGAACCTGACGCGGGCAAACGACAACAACGCCTCCAACAATACCTCCGGCAGCGGAATGGCCTCGCTGTTGTTAGGACTGCCCACCGCCGGCGTGATCCAGCGCTCGGCCGCCGCCGCGGGGCAGAGCCAGTACGCCGCCCTGTACATCCAGGACGACTACCGTGTCCTGCCGAAGCTCACTTTGTCGCTGGGGCTGCGGTGGGAAATCGAGACTCCCTTCACCGAACGCTACGACCGCATGTTCTACGACTTCTCGCCCAACGAAGACCTCGGCATCACCGTGCCGGGCATCGGTCCGCTCAAAGGCGGCGTGCGGTTCGTCAACACCGGCGGGCTGCCGCGGCGCCAGGGCACGCTCGACAAGAACAACTTCGGCCCTCGAATTGGGATCGCCTACACGGCCGATTCCAAGACCGTGATCCGGGCCGCCTGGGGGCTGGTGTACGAAGGGCTGATCAACAATCTGACCGATATGCTCGCCCAGCCCTTTATCCCGGCCAGCTACACGTTCCGGACCAACTATGTCGGCTCGGCCGACGGCAACCGTACCGTGATTCCGGGCGTCAATCTCTCCAATCCGTTCCCCAACGGATTCAATCCGATCACCGGCAACTCGCTCGGCAACAGGACGCAGCTCGGGGACTCGGTTGCCTACATCAACCCCGACATCCGCCTGCCGCAGATTCACCAGATCCAGGTCACCCTACAGCGCCAGTTGCCCTGGTCGTCTGTCGCCGAGGTCGCCTACGTGGGGGTGCGGTACGACGGCCTGTTCTGGGGTCCCGGCTACAACCTGAACGAAGTTCCGGATGAGTACCGCATGGAGGACCAGGCTGTTCCCAATCCGTTCCTCAACATCCTGCCGCCGGCCAGTGTCCGCGGCAGCGCGGCCACCATCACAGCGAACCAGTTGAAAACCCGCTTCCCGCACTTCACCAGCGTCACCGAGTACAACGCGCGCGGTCCGTGGGGCCGCTACCATGCCCTCCAGACGCGGTGGGAGAAACGGCTGAGCCACGGTGTGCAGGTGGTCGCCAATTACACCTTCTCGAAGAACATGGAGTTCACGCCACAAAGCGTGGTCAACGAGCGCTTCTATAAGACCGTCACGTCCAGCGACCGCCCGCACCTCGGCCGCGTGTTCTTCACCGGCGAACTGCCCTTCGGCAGAAACCGGTGGAAGGGGCACGCCTGGCCGGGATGGCTCCAGCACATCGCCGGCGGGTGGTCGCTGAGCTGGGCCTTTAAGTACGCCACCGGCGCGCCGCTGGGACTGTCCGGTCCGAACGGCCGTCCCATTCCGCTCGCCAACCCGCGGACTAACGCCAGCGTCCACGACGCCCTCGGAACGACTCCCGGCGGGATTCCCTATCTCGACATCACCAAAATCCAGCCGCTGCTCAGCAAGTACGACATCACGCCGGAACCGGAGCGCTACAGTTGGCTGCGGGCGCCCGACCGGATCACCCACGATGCCGTGTTCTTCAAGCAGTTCGATATCACCGAGCGCTTCGCCTTCGATCTGCGGGCCGAAACAATAAACGTCTTCAACAGCCCGCTGTGGGGCGACCCGGGCACCAACATCAACAACACCACGACCTTCGGCCGCATCACCAGCGGCGAGAACCCGCGCACCTTCCGCCTGACGGGAAGGCTGACGTTCTAACCCCGACGCCGCGGCCGGGCTGCGCTCCGCTACTGCAGGGCGCGGCCGCCGCGGAGTGACCGCGCTGAGCACTCGAGGAATCGCCAGGCCGGAACAGCGCGCCGGCAGAGGCGATTCCTCTTCTCCTCAATCTCCTGAAACGAGGTACGAACGTGAAGACTGCCATTCGATTCCTGGTGCTGGGCGCGGCGGCCGCCGCCTTCCACGCGTATGCGGACTCGGATATCGAGTTCGCCCCCTACGTGCTCCCCGCTGCAAAGATGTCCTGCGACGACGGACAGGACCCCATGGGCAGCCGCCTTTTCGCCACCACCCGTCTCCGCACGCAGATCGGGCTCGGGGGGCTCTGGGACTTTCTCCCCGACCCGCAAGACAAGGGCGAAGCCGGCCGCTACTACGTCAATTTCCCTGAACCCGAGACTTCTCTCTGGGTGCCCGGCTCCTGGAACGCCGAGCCGCGCTACTCGGGCTATATCGGTCCCGCCTGGATGCGGCGAACCTTCACCCTGCCCCGCTCCGGCAATCTGCGGCTCCACTTCGGCGGGGCGTTTTACCGGACCAAGGTCTGGCTGGACGGCGAGTACCTGGGCGCTCACGAGGGCGGCTACACGCCCTTCAGCTTCGCCGTCAAAAACGCCACGGCCGGTCCTCACACCCTCGTCGTGCGCGTGGACAACACCCTGGACGACCGCACTCTGCCCAAGCGCGGCGTGGACTGGTTTCCTTACGGCGGCATCGACCGCGCCGTCTACGCCGAGCTGGTGCCGGACGTCTGGATCGAGCGCTTCCACATCATCCCGCGGCGCCGGTCCGGCGGGGCGGCGGCGCTTGAGGTGCGGGTTTTTCTCAGAAATCTCGGCGCCGCGGCACGCACCGAGACGCTAACTCTGGCCATCGACGGCCGTCAGGTTTACTCGGGGACGCACGCGGCGCCGCCGGGCGAGAGCACCGTCACCTTCGAGACCGTTCTTGAAAACCCCAGGCTATGGTCGCCCGCGAATCCCAGTCTCTACTCCGCGCGCCTCGTCCTGGGCGCCGAATCCGACGATCAGCTGACGCGCTTCGGCGTTCGCTGGATTGAAATCGACGGCACGCGGCTGCTACTGAACGGCAGGCCCTTCCGCATCATCGGCGTGAACCGGCATGAAGACCACCCGGACTGGGGCTCCGCCCTGCCCCCGCACATCCTCCGCCAGGACGTCGCGATCATCAAGCGCATGGGAGCCAACGCCGTGCGCGGCCACTATCCTCCCAACCAGATGTTCCTGGACTACTGCGACCAGGTGGGACTGGTCTTCATGAATGAAATCCCCGCCTGGCAGAACACTCCCGCGCAGCTCTCCGACCCCGTAGTGCAGGAGAAGATTCGCCGCGAGTTCCGCGAGATGGTCTTACGCGACATGAACCACCCCAGCGTCATCACCTGGAGCCTGGGCAACGAATGGCGCAATCCGGACGCCTGCTACGAACCCGCGCGCGTGCTCGCCGCTTACGCCCGCACGCTGGACTCCACCCGCCCGCTCACGCTGATCACCGCCGGATACGCAGGCCGGCTGCAGGAACTCTTCGATGTGATCTCCACGAACTGGTCGCGGCACGAATGGTACGACCCGGCCACGCACATCGACACCGAAGTGGCCGCCCGCACCGTGCGCCAGTTGCGCCGCATTCACGAGCTCTTTCCCCAAAAACCCGTGATCCTGTCCGAGTTCGGCGGCGCCGAGTCCCAGGCCGGATGGCACGATTGGAGCGCCGTGAAATGGAGCGAGGAGTTCCAGGCGCGCAATGTGGCGGACTCCGGCGCGTGGGGACTGGCGCAGGACTGGATCGCCGGCGGCTGCGTCTGGCAGTTCGCCGACAGCCGCTCCTCTCCCGAGCGCATTCTCGCGGGGCGCCTGCACGGCTGGAACGCAAAAGGAATCCTCGACGCCTACCGCCGGCCGAAGCTGGCCTATTACGAGCTGCTGCGCCTCTTTCGCGCGCATCGGGAAGAACGCTACGCCTCTGGACTGACGGCGTCGCCCGCGGGAAATTGAGGCTCGCATAACAGTCGAACCAGACGCCGGATACCTGCCGCTGGCTGAAGACAAGCAGCGTGGTGGTTGTAAACCACCGGCGGCGGCGCCGCGCGGTGCGTGCGCGCTTGTAATATCAGCGAATTCGGCTCTGGAAGGAGAAGTGCACTTACAGGCGGCGTCCGGTCAGGACGGAACGGAGGCTGCCATGAAAAAGAGATTGCTCGGCATCGCGGTATTGGCTGTAGGGCTGACCACGGTGGGGTGTGCGGCGCGCGGGTACCGCCGTTACGCTCCGCCTCCGCCGCATCATCGGCCAGAAGTGGTGGTTCACGTCCACAAGGACCGCGTATGGGTTCCCGGTCACTACCGGTGGGACGGGCACCGCTACAAGTGGGTCGAAGGGCGTTGGGTCAAAGCGCCCCGCCGCGGCTACGACCGGTGAGAATTGCCGGCGCCCCGCGCCGGCTCTTACTAACTTGATAACAGTCCCGACCGGCTCTCCCGGTTTCAAATAAGATTCCCGATTCTGTTCCCCCTCGCATCGAAGAGTTGCCCGCCTCCCGCGCACCGGCAGCGCGACTCCCTCGCGCCGGTAGCGCTTTCCACCTGAAAGCTGCTATTTTTGCCAGTTACGATGATCGCGGTCGGGATTGGCGAGGTTCTGTTTGACAACTTCGAAGACGGAACGGACGCGCTGGGAGGCGCGCCGCTGAACGCAGCGGTCCATGCGCACCAGCTCGCCTGGCCTCTAGGGCTCGGCGAAGGCATCATGGTGAGCGCCGTGGGCGCGGACAACAACGGCGAGCGTGTTCTGGAAGAGCTGCGCGGGCGCGGCATGTCCACGCGCTACATCCAGGTCGTTCCGCAGCGCCCGACGGGACTCGTCTCCGTGTTCATGCGCGACGGGCAGCCGGGCTACCAGATCTCCGCCGGTGCCGCCTGGGACTTCATCGAATACGACGGCGCGCTCGACGAGCTTGCGGCCCGCTGCGACGGGGTCTTTTTCGGCAGCCTGGCGCAGCGCCCCCCGGTTTCCCGAAAAACCATCCGGCGCTTTCTCGAGCGCGCTCCGCAGGCGCTGCGCATGTACGACGTGAACCTGCGGCGCAACACGCTCACCGGGGAGGAAGGCTACAACGCGGAGATCGTAGATACAAGCTGCCGGCTGGCGTCCGTCGTTAAGATGAACGCCGCCGAACTGATCGAGATCTGCGCGCTGCTCGGCCTGGAGTGCGCGGGCGAGGAAAGCGAGGCCGGGCTGCGCCGCCGTATGGAGGCGTTGCTGGCGCGGTACCCGATTGAAGCGGTCGTCCTGACGCGTGATGCGCGCGGCACGCTGCTGTTCACTCGTGACGGCGAGTACACGGCCGCGGCGCTGCCCGTGCCGCCGGAGCAGGCGCATCCGGTGGGCGCGGGCGATGCGTGCGCGGCGGGCATCCTGTTCGCCCTGGTGATGGGCTGGGAGCGCCCGCAAGCCGTGGAGCTGGCCAACCGCATGGGCGCGTGGGTCGCATCGCAGTTGCCCGGGACACCGCCGTTGCCCGCGGCGATTCTCGATTTCGTGCGTGAAAACAACAGGGAGACGAAATGAGACTGAACGCATACCTGGTAAAGAGCACCGTGGTGGCGGCATTGGGCGGCCTGCTGTTCGGGTTTGATACCGCCGTGATCGCGGGAACCACGAGCGCGCTCACCGAAACCTACAACCTGACCCCGGCCTCGCTGGGACTCACGGTGGCCAGCGCTCTGCTGGGCACCATTGTCGGCGCCATGCTCGCCGGGATTCCCGCGGACCGCTACGGCCGGCGCGCCAGCCTGCGCGGGATGGCGCTGCTCTATCTGGTCTCCGCGCTTGGCTGCGCCTTCGCCTGGGACTGGAATTCACTGGTGATCGCGCGGTTCGTGACAGGACTGGCCATCGGCGGCTCATCCGTGATCGGGCCGATGTACATTGCCGAAATCGCCCCCGCGAAGTGGCGCGGGAGACTCGTGGGATTTTTCCAGTTCAATGTGGTGTTCGGAATTTTACTGGCCTATTTTTCGAACTACGTGGTCGGGACGATGGGGTTCGGAGCCGCCGAATGGCGCTGGAAACTCGGCGTGGCGGCGGCGCCGGCGTTGCTGTTCCTGATCATGCTTTATACGATCCCGCGCAGCCCGCGCTGGCTGGTAAAGAAAGACCGGATCGACGAGGCGCGCGAAGTGCTGCGGCTGACTGGCGAGCCGGATTACGAAAAGGAACTCCAGGAAATCGTTGTCTCGATCGGCGCGGAGAAGGGTTTGGCTTCCGAGCCCCTCTTCTCGCACAAGTACCGCTGGCCCATTTTCCTGGCGATATCGATCGGAGTCTTCAACCAGCTTTCCGGCATTAATGCGATTCTGTATTACCTGAACGATATCTTCAGGGCAGCGGGCTTCGACAAGGTGTCCGGAGACTTGCAGGCGGTGGCGGTAGGCGCCACGAACCTGGTGTTCACGGTGATCGCAATGTCGGTGATCGACCGGCTCGGGCGGAAAACCTTGCTGCTGGCGGGCTCGGTGGGTACGGCGATCTGCCTGGCGGGCGTCGCCGCGATCTTCATCACCGGCCAGCGGCAGGACCTGCTGGTGTGGCTGCTGATCGGATACATCGCCTCCTTCGCTTTCTCGCAGGGCGCCGTGATCTGGGTGTTTCTGGCCGAGGTATTTCCAAACCGGGTGCGGGCGAAAGGGCAGAGCCTGGGCAGCTTCTCGCACTGGTTCATGAACGCTCTGATCTCGTGGACATTCCCGATGATGGCCGCATCCTCGGGCGGCGCGCCGTTCGTGTTCTTCTCCGCGATGATGGTGGTGCAGTTCTTTGTCGTGCTGCTGCTCTATCCGGAAACCAAGGGCGTCACTCTCGAAGAGATGCAGAAGAAAATGAAGATCGCCTGAGATACCGCCTGAGATACCGGGCTCTCGCAGGGGCGGCGCAAGACCGCCCCACGCTCCGGGCGATTGCGGGAAAACTTTATTGCGCCTGTTTCGGCGTCCCGGCCGCGGGTGCACCCGCAGCTTGCGGCTCGGGCGGGAAAAAGATGTGGAGGGGGATCAACTCGCCGGTGGGCTCGACCTGGACATCGACGACGACATACGGAGCGGGCGGCTTCTCTCCCTTCGGATCGTACTGAATGGAAACTGTGGCGGTCCCCCCGGACCGAATCATTTGCTGGTCCAGCGTGAGAGTGAGCCCCGGAACCTCGACCCGCGGCCGCCTGATCACAAGCTTGACCCAGCCGCGCAGGCCATTCTTGATCGTGACGGAATCCGAGGCCGGCACCCCGGCCAGCTTCACTGTAGTCTTGTCCGCCTTGACGCGCCCTGTGAGATCCTCCGGCTTTGGGCCTTCGGGCAACTGGAGCTGGCGGGGCGATCCCCCCTCGCCCGATGCGGCGGGGTTCACTATGCCGAAAGGCGTTTGCCTTGGTGCGTTCTGATCGAAATACCAGAACCACTCCCCGTTTTCGAGCTTCCAGGTGCTCGTTTTTGGCACCTTCAGCGTCGTCTTGCCCAGCCCCATCATCAACACTTCTTCTTCGCAGTTCACGGTGACCTTCGCCTTGGTGAAGTTATCCGAATACTCTGTCTTGACAATCTCGAAACCGAGATAGCGAGGTTTTGGGATTGTGAAGAAGAAGTCCTTGCTGTCTTCCGCTACCACCTGATCGGCCAAGCGCGGCTTGCCATCCACGTGCGCCTGAAAAAAGATTTCAACCCTGCTGCGCAGGGCTTTGTCCACGTCGGGGGGCGCCTGGGGCGTCTCCGGCCCGGACTGCGCCGGCATAGCCAGACCAACGCATAGTAAAAGGCCCAAAATCCGCATGGAAATCATTCTATCGCGGGCAGAACTGCCGGCCGCGCAGATGCCACAACAGCGGTTCCAACGCTGCCAGAGCGGTGATATGCTGCTATACGCCATGCAACGAAGGGACTTTGTGACGGCGGCGGCGTGGACGGCGGCTTCGGCCCGCCGGATCCTTGGGGCTAACGAACGGGTGGTCATGGGACTGATCGGATGCGGCGGCCGGGGACGGTACGTGGCACGGCTGATGCGCGAAGTTCCCGGCGTGGAGTACGCCGCAGTCTGCGATGTCTACGACCGGAACGCGGAGCAGGCCCGCGAGTGGGCGGGCCCTTCGGCGCGCGCCTTCCGCGATTTCCGGAAGCTCCTCGAGCTGAAGGAAATCGACGCCGTACACATCGCCACTCCCGACCACTGGCACGCCATCCCGACCGTCCTGGCCTGCCAGGCGGGCAAGCATGTCTTCGTCGAGAAGCCGCTGGCCCACAACGTGCGCGAAGGGCGCGCGATGGTGGAAGCGGCGCGGCGTTACAAGCGCATTGTGATGCCCGGAACGCAGCACCGCTCGGCGCCTCACCTGGCCGAGGCGGCGCGCATCGTGCAGAGCGGCGAACTCGGGCGGGTCCATTTCGTCCGGGTGTGGAATTACTCGAACATGTATCCCAACGGCATCGGCAGCGAGCCGGACGGCCCGGTGCCCGAAGGACTCGACTGGGATTTCTACCTCGGCCCGGCGCCCAAACGCCCCTTCAACCGCAAGCGCTTCCTGAGCACCTACCGGTGGTTTTGGGATTACTCCGGCGGCTATATCACCGATTTCGGAACGCACCGGTTCGACACCGTACACCAGATCATGGGCGTGGACCTGCCCGTGACGGTGGCGGCGGCCGGACGGAGATTCGCCGTTCAGGACGCCGGCGAAGTGCCGGACATGCTCCAGGCGACCTACGAATATCCCAACTTCATCCTGAGCTACGAAGGGTGCAATCTGAACGCGCATGGCGTGGGCGGGCGAACTCCCGGCATGCGCTATTACAACGCGCGCGGCGCGGACGACCGTCCCAACGGCATGGCGTTCTACGGCACCAACGGCGCTCTCTACGCCGACCGGCTCGGCTTCGAGGTCTACCCCGATCCCAAGGGCCGGGACACGCCGGAACTCCGCATGGAGAGAAAGCAGTTGAACGGCGCGGAACCCACTCCCCTGCACGCCCGGAACTTCATCGAAACGCTTCGCAATCGTAAAAAGCCGGTGGCCGACGTAGAAGACGCGCATCGCGCCACGAATATTGCCCATCTCGGAAACATTGCGATGAAGACCGGGCGTAAGCTGCGCTGGGACGCGGAAAAGGAGGAGTTTATCGGCGATCCCGAGGCCAATAAGCTGCTTGCACGCGAGGCCCGCAAGCCCTGGGATTTGATCTGAAGCCCGGCCCGCGCGGGCACGGCTCCGGCACAGCATTGGGTTATACTGAAGGACAGATTCCGCTGGAGAGGTCATCGAATGGCTTATCGCCGGTCCGCGCTTTTGTTGCCCGCCGTGATCGCGGCGTGCTCGGTTCTGGGAGGGGTTTTCGGGCCTAGCCTCACCAGCTCCGCTTCCGCCGCATCCTCGGAAGACGATATCAAGGCTAGTGTCAACGGGTTCACCAAGGTGTACGCACTGGTGGAGAAGCACTATGCCGACCCATTGCCGCCCGACAAGGCGATCTACAAGGGCGCCATTCCCGGGATGCTGCGCACGCTCGATCCGCACTCCAGCTTCTTTGATCCGCGCGAGTTCCAGCTTCTCCGCGAAGACCAGCGCGGGCACTACTACGGCGTCGGCATGACCATCGGCCCCAGCCGCAAGGGAAACGGAAGGACGATCTGCATCTCGCCGTTCCCCGGTTCGCCCGCCGCCAAGGCCGGCATCCGGCCCGGCGATGAGATTCTCGCCGTGAACGATAAGCCTACCGACAACCTCAGCATGACGGAGATTGCCGACATGCTGAAAGGTCCGCGCGGCACGACCGTCAAAGTGAGCATCGGCCGGGACGGCCACGACACCCCGCTCATTTTCACGCTCACACGCGACGAGATCCCGAGAAAGAGCGTGCATGAGGCCTTCTGGCTCAAGCCCGGCATCGCCTATGTCGATATCGCCGCGTTCAGCGAGACCACCAGCCGGGAACTGGAAGAGAACCTGAAAAAGCTTGGGGAAGAGAACATCAAGGGTCTGGTTCTCGACCTCCGCGACAACCCCGGAGGCCTGCTGAATGAGGGCGTCGCCGTCGCCAGCCGGTTCCTCAGGAAGGGCCAACTGGTCGTATCGCATCGCGGGCGCGCTTCCGCGGAAAAGCCCTACACCGCGCGCACCGGCAACGGCAATTACGACTATCCGATAGTGGTGCTGGTCAACCGGTATTCGGCTTCCGCCGCCGAGATCGTTGCGGGCGCTCTGCAGGACCACGACCGCGCCTGGATCCTCGGCGAGAACACCTTTGGGAAGGGCCTGGTGCAGACGGTTTTCAACCTGGCCGAGAATACCGGCCTTGCCCTGACCACAGCCCGGTACTACACGCCGAGCGGCCGGCTCATCCAGCGCGACTACTCCAACATATCCTTCTACGACTACTACTTCCGGAAGGATGGGCAGAAAAACAATCCCCTGGACGCAAAGTCCACCGATAGCGGACGCACGGTCTACGGCGGCAACGGCATCACCCCCGACGAGAAATTTGAAGAGCCCAAGCTCGACCGCTTCCAGGCCACCGTGCGCCGCCGTTATGTGATCTTCAATTTCGTCGCGCACTACCTCGGCAACCGCCAGACAAAGCTGCCGAATGGCTGGGAACCGGATACGGCCATCATGGAAGAACTCCACAAGTTCATGCTGGACAAGAACATCCGCTTCACAGAGGCCGAGTTCGCCCAGCACCAGGACTGGCTTAAGCGGGAACTCAAGCGCGAGATGTATACCAGCGCTTTCGGGCTTGACGAGGCCCGCCGCCTCACGATCGAAACCGATCCGGAGGTGGCTCGCGCGATTGAGGCCATGCCGAAAGCGCGCGCCCTGCTTGAGACCGCGAAGCGGGTGGTCGCGCAGCGTGTCGGGAAGCAATAAGATTCTAGTTAGTGCCAGATTACAACTCTGAACCCCAGATCACCGTCCTCGATGCGGGCGGACAGTATTGCCATTTGATTGCCCGCAAAGTGCGCGAGCTTGGCGTCTCCGCCGAGGTCCGCCCCAGCGGCACGCCTGCCGCGGACCTCGCACGGTCGAAAGGCATCATCATTTCGGGCGGCCCGGCGAGCGTCTACGAGCCCGACAGCCCGCAGGTCGATCCGGGCATTTTCCGCGCGGGCAAGCCGGTGCTCGGCATCTGCTACGGGATGCAACTGATGGCGCACCTGCTGGGCGGCACCGTCAAACGCGGCGAAAAAGGCGAGTTCGGGCTGTCCCTGCTCAAAACCGTACCCGCACCGCTGTTTGAAAACATCTCCGAGCCGCAGCAGCAGGTCTGGATGAGTCATCGCGACACCGTGACCGGCCTCCCGCCGGGCTTTCAAGCCATCGGCTCCACGGACAACTGCGCCATCGCCGCCATGGCCGACTTTGCCAGGTCACTGTACGCCGTGCAGTTCCATCCCGAGGTGGTGCACACCTGCCGCGGCATCGAGATGCTGGAAAACTTCGCGCTCCGCATCTGCGGCTGCGAGAAGGACTGGAACCCGAAACACCGCATTCCCCTGCTGAAGCGCCGCATTCAGGAAATCGCGGGCGACCGCAACGTGTTTTTCTTTGTCAGCGGAGGCGTGGATTCCTCAGTCGCCTTTATCCTCTGCGTGCAGGCGCTCGGCGCCGGCCGCGTCCGCGGCATCTACGTGGATACCGGATTGATGCGCGAGGGCGAAACGGATTTTGTCCAGCGGACGTTCGAGGAGCTTGCTCCCGGCGCCGTGGTCATCGAGCCCGCCGAGACGCGCTTTCTCAAGGCGCTCGAAGGCGTCCGCGACCCGGAACGGAAGCGCCGCATCATCGGCGAGGAGTTCGTCCGCGTCCAGGAAGAGATCATCGAATCCGGCCACATTCTCGAGGGAGACTGGATTCTCGGGCAGGGGACCATCTATCCCGACACCATCGAATCTGGAGGCGACGGGAATGCCGCGGTGATCAAGACGCACCACAACCGCGTGCCGGGCATCCAGCAGTTGATCGCCAGCGGCCGCATCGTCGAGCCGCTCACCTCGTTTTACAAGGACGAGGTGCGGGAGATCGGCGAGGAACTCGGGCTGCCGGCCGAGCTGCTGTACCGCCACCCGTTCCCCGGCCCCGGACTCGCTGTCCGCTGCCTGTGCTCCGAGACGGCCGCTCCCGTCCGGCGCGCCGAAGACGGCTGGCTGCTGCCAATCCGCAGCGTGGGCGTTCAGGGCGACTCGCGCAGCTACGGCCCCGTGCTGGCCTTCGAACGCTATCCGGAACCCGCCCTGTTTGAGGAAGCGACCGCACTGGTCAACCGCCTCCCGGAAATCAACCGCGTGGTGGCGCTGGTGGATAGCAACGCCCCGCTCGCCTCACTCAGGTCCTTTGAAAGCTCGCTGACGCCGGACCGCCTCGCCCGGCTCCGCCGCGCCGATGCCGCGGTCCGCCGCCTTTCCCATCACAGCGGGTTCGACCGCCTGGTCTGGCAGTTCCCCGTCATCCTCATCCCGCTCGGCGTGCCGGAACGGACCGATTCCGTCGTGCTTCGCCCCATCGACTCGGTGGACGGCATGACGGCACGCGCGGTCCCCATGGACCGCGCGCTACTTGATGAAATCGCCTGCGAGCTGCTGCGCATGGATGGCATCGCGGCCGTCTTCTACGACCTCACCCACAAGCCGCCGGCCACCATCGAGTGGGAGTAGGCACTCGCCGCGCTACTGTGCCGATCCTGCTTCGGCCTTCAGAAACGCGTCGACGTTGTTCTTGTCGATGAGCGTCGCGCCGGTGTCAACGAAACTCGGCAGCGGCGACCGCGTGTCCTGCGCCCAGTTGAGCGTGAGTGAGGGGGGCTTGTAGTGGTTCAACTGGTCAAGAACCTGAAGGCCGAAGAACGCCATGGTGTACGGCTTCTGAGCAATCGTGGCATGGATCACGCCCTTCTGGATCATCTCCAGCGTTCGCGGATCGGTGTCCATGGCGACGACCGTCTTGCCTTTCACCTGCCTGCGGGTCAGCACCTCGGCCACTTCGGGGCACGCCAGGGCCTCCAGGCAGACGAACGCATCCACCGGCGCGTTCTTCTCCACCAGCTCCATGGTCTTGTCGAACGCGACAGTCGGATCGCCCTTGATGTCCACGACTTCCGTGATTTTGATCCCGGGATGGCCGCGGAACACCTGCTCGTAGCCGTTCAGCCGCTCCTTCAGGTTCGGCTGCTCGGGCATCGTGAACACAATGACGTTGCCTTTGCCCTTCAGTTGCTCGGCGACAATCCTGGCGCCCATCAACCCGGCCTCGTAGTTGTTCGTGCCGATGAACAGAAGGCGCTTGCTCTTCGGCGCATCGGAATCAATCGTGATAACCGGAACACCCCGCTCAATCGCGGCATCGATTTCCGGAGCCATGACGGCGGGATCGCCCACCGACACCATAATGCCCGAGGGATTTTTGCTCAGGGCTTTCTGAAACTCCGCCTTCTGGGCCTGGACATCGTAAGTCTCCGGCCCGACCATTTCCCACTTCACCTGGTACTGGGTTGCGGCGTCCTGGAAGCCGGCCAGCGCGGCTCGCCAGTACGGAATCTTCGAGTTAAGGGTCACCAGATAATAAATTTCAGAAGGATCGTGCCGGGACCCGCCGCAGCTCAGCAGAGACGTCGCAAGCGCCCCGGCCACAATGAATCGGAGCATGACTTTCGATCTGGACATAACCTGGGAGAGCTTCCGGAGGCGAGGCGCGGGCTCGCGCTCGGAACAGCCCGGATAAGCCAGTATAGTTCAACTCCGCCGCCTGCACCATCTGTTTTCAGGTTGTGCCGGCCTCCTTTGCGGCCGGCCTCGCTCCTGCGGCGGACCTGCGGCAAGCGGCCGGGCTGACTCGGCGCGGATTCGTCTGCTAATCTTGTGATTAAGCACTCGATGCTGCAAGTCCGATAGCACACTTGAATACCGCCTTTTTGGTTTCTTAGAAGATATGAACGAGGAGAAATTTCCGGACTCGACGGAAGCCGCTCCGGGTTCCGCAACCGGAGCCGAAACAGCCGAAACAACCGAATCGACGGAAACAGCCGATGTCGCAGACTCGGCGGCTCTGGTCGCAGCGCTGACTTCGGAGCGAGATCAACTCGCGCGGGAGCGGGCCGATCTGTACGATCAACTGCTCCGCCGCACCGCCGAGTTTGAGAACTTTCGCAAGAGAACACAGCGGGAGCGTACCGAGCTTTTCGAGTTCGCGGCCATGGACGCCGTCCGCGAACTGCTCCCCGTGCTCGACGATTTTGAAATCGCCCTCAAGGTGGAATCCGCCGACAAGGATTACGCCAAGGGGATGGAACTGATCTACCAGCGCTTGCTCGGCACCTTGCAAAAAATAGGGCTGGAACCCTTTGATTCTCAAGGGAAAAAGTTCGACCCGGAAATGCACCACGCCGTCGAAGTGGTCCCCTCCGAAGAGGCGGAGGAGAACACCGTCGTGCAGGAATTGAAGAGAGGGTACAATTTCAAAGGACGCCTGCTGCGGCCGGCTATGGTGAAGGTCGCAGCCAAGAAGTAAAAGCGTGCCGCAAGTGACGAAACGCGATTACTACGAAATTCTGGGGGTAAGCAGAAACGCCACCGAACAGGAGTTGAAGAGCGCCTACAGGCAAATGGCGCTCAAGTACCACCCAGACCGGAACCCCAACAACCCCGAAGCCGAGGAGAAATTCAAGGAAGCCGCCGAGGCCTATAGCGTGCTCAGTGATCCGCAGAAACGGGCCGCTTACGACCAGTACGGGCACGCGGGCGTTTCAGGCGCCGCTTCGACCGGCTTCGACCCCAGCGTGTTCGCGGATTTCACCGATATCTTCGGCGATTTCTTTGGGTTCGGCGACCTGTTCGGCTCCACGGCGCGCCGCCGCACGCGGCCTCAGCGCGGGGAGGACCTCCGCTACGATCTCGAACTTTCTTTTGAAGACGCCGTGCGCGGCATGTCGGCCGAGATCCAGGTTCCGCGGCAGGAAGTCTGCCACCGCTGCCTCGGCAAAGGGGCCGAGCCCGGCGACATCGCCACCTGCCGGACCTGCCACGGACGCGGGGAGACGGTCTATCAGCAGGGCTTCCTCTCCATCCGGCGCACGTGCCCGCAGTGCGGCGGCACAGGCAGCGTCATCCGCAAAGCCTGCCCGCAGTGCCGCGGACAGGGACACGTTCTCACCCAGGACAGGCTGAAAGTGAACATCCCTGCCGGGGTCGACAACGGCACCCGCCTGCGGCTCTCGGGGAAAGGCCAGGCCGGCATCAACGGCGGGCCGCCCGGCGACCTCTACGTTTTCATCCGGGTGCAGGACCACCCCATCTTCGAGCGCAGGGAAAAGGACCTCCACTGCACGATTCCGATCAACGTCGCGCAGGCGGTCCTCGGCGCGGAAATCGAAGTGCCAACGCTCGACGGCACACAGCCACTCAAGATTCCCGAGGGCACCCAGAACGGCGCAACGTTCCGCCTCAAGAACCAGGGCGTGCCCGACGTGAATGGCCGCGGGCGCGGCGACCTGTTCGTGCACGTGGAAGTGAAGATCCCCACGAAGCTCACACGCGAGCAGCGGAAGCTCTTCGAGCGGCTCAGGGAAACCCTCCCGGAGGACAACAAACCCGCCGAGCGCGGCCTGTTTGAAAAGGTCAAGGACTACTTCATGTAGGGGCCGCCCTGCGGGGCTACTTCGCGCAATCCATAAAGTAATAAGCGATCATGTGGCAGACGATCATGTGCGCGTCCTCGATCCTGCCCATGTGCGGCTCGCTCACCTGAATGTTGAGTTGCGCCAGGCGGCCCAGCTTGCCCCCGTCCCGCCCCGTGAGCGCCAGCGTCCGGCAGCCCGCCTCGTTTCCATACTCGATGGCCCGCACTACGTTCGCCGAGTTGCCCGACCCGCTGATCCCCATTACCAGGTCACCCGGCTCCGCAAAATTCCTGAGCTGTTCGACGAACACGCACTCATAGCTCACGTCGTTGGAGTAGGCGGTGAGCGTCGGCATGGAATCGGTTAGCGCCAGAATGCGAAACCGCGCATCGCGCCCGTAACTGGCGCCCTTCACGAGGTCGGTGGCGAAGTGGGATGCCGTCGCCGCGCTGCCGCCATTGCCGCACACAAAGATGTTCTTTCCGGCGTCCCGGGCCTCCCGGAACCAATCGATGGCCTGGGAAACCAGCCTCAGGTCTATGGTGTCGATCGTCTTCCGCAGTTCCGCCACGTACAACTCGGGAAAACTCACTCTTCCTCCTTCGCGCCGCCGCACTTCGCCAGCGCCAGCGCTCCGTACAAGACACTGTCATCGCCCAGCGCCGCCTGAGTCACGTCGATGCGCGCCCGCGACCACGCCGTGATCTGCCGCCTCAGTTCTTCATTGAGCGGCCCGAACAGCGCCGCGCCGGCCTTGCTGATGCCGCCGCCGATGACAAGCCGCGCGGGATTCAGCAGCATGATGCAGGCTTTCAGTCCGAGCGCCAGGTCCACCACGTAGCGGCGTACAAACTCCGGATCGTACATCAGCTCGCGCGCCGAACGGCCGTGGTCGTGCTCCATCCAGATCCCCGCGCACATCCTTTCCAGGCAGCCCCGGGCGCCGCACAGGCACTCCGGGCCGCCCGGCCTCACGGTCAGATGGCCGATCTCGCCGGCATAGGAGTCCGCTCCGCGGTATATCCGGCCATCGACCACCAAACCGCCCCCGATCCCGGTCGAGAGCGTCATGTAAAACAGCGGGGAATACCCTTTGCCCGCCCCGTACACAGCCTCCCCGAGCGCGCCCACGTTCGCGTCATTGTCCATGACGGCGGGCAGCCCGAGGTTCGTCTCCACCCAGGCCGGCAGCGCGAAATCCTGCCATCCACCGACGTGCGTGGAAAGCGCTACGCGCTGGGCCGCAAAATCCACCGGCCCGCCGAAGCCTATGCCGCAGCGGTCAAGCGGCGCTTCCCTGCTCCACGCCTCCGCGATCTCGCGGATTTGAGCCAGCATCCAGTCCCGGCCGCCCTCGCGGTTGGTGGAGCGCGATTCGCGCTTCACCATCCGGTCGCCCTCGAACACCGCCACACTGAACTTCGTGCCGCCGATGTCGATGGCCAGTATCCTCACCGCTGCCTTGCCTCCGCTTGCAGCACTTCCTGCGGCGATGCCGTGCCCGTGCCCTTTTTCATGATCGTGACCGACGCCACCAGATTGCCGATCCGCGCCGCTTCCACCGCCTGCCCGGTCACCGCAAGCGCCATCGCCGCCCCCGCGGTGAAGCTATCGCCGGCGCCGCAGATATCCACCGGATTCTCCACCGGACGGGTACGCACCGGCGTTTCGCGCCCGGGCTCGACGACCACTACGCCCTCCGGTCCCTGAGTGACGATCATCAGACCCGCCTCCAGGTGCTCGCGCAGCGCCTGGTAGTCCACCTTCCCGAACAGCCGCATGCAAGCCTCGTCGGCCTCCTGCCGGTTCGGCTTCACCACCACCCGGCGAAACTGCTCGATGCGCTTGCGCGAGTCCGCCCAGAACACTTTGTCCGGGTTGCGCGTCGCCAGGTCACTCAGCATCTGCCGCATCGCGGGCGTTACGACGCCGCCGCAGTCGGTCTCCGCCTGGTCCGCCACGATGATCACGCCGTAACCTCCGACGGCAGACTCCAGGCGCGTCAGAATTTTTCGCTCGGTCTCCTCCGGCAGGGGTTGTGCGTTGATGTAATCTACGCGCGGCTGGTCTTCCACACCCGTCTTTGCGTTGATCAGCTTCGTGTATGTGAACGTGGGGACGGGCGCCTTCACCAGGAACTCGGTTGAGATGCTCCGCGCCTCCAGCGCGCGCTGGAGCTCCTCCCCAAAACCGTCGTCGCCTACGACCCCCAACACCGCCACCCTGTTCGCGTCGAGCGCAACCAGGTTGTTGGCGACCGTCCCGCCGGCGCCCGGCGTCACTTCGGTCGAGACCACAGCAATGCGCGGGATCCCCGTCTCGCGCGACGGTTCGGACAGCTCCGGATCGTACGTGCACCAGCGGTCAAGACAAATGTCCCCCACCACGAGCACTGCGAGCTTCGTGAATCCCGACAGAATCTGTTCGGTCGTCATGAGTTCTCTTCCGCCTCACACATCGCCGCGCAGACGGCCCGGCGCAGAGCCGGAAACGTGGCGCGGTGATCTCCCTGAAAGTAGAAGCTCGAACCACCGTCGGCCACCGTACGGACCAGGATCGTCTTATGCGGGCGGAAATAATAGCCCGCGTCCGTCTTCGGCAGTTCCCGCCGGAAATCGCCCTGAATCGGGACCAGATCGAACACCGCCGTCGCGAAATTCCGGATGGCGCGCCCCTCCTGCCGCGCTACGTTGCGCGCCATGGCCAGCGCCTTCAGATAGACTTCCGGCCCCATCACGGCGGAGCCGAAGTTCAACAGCACGCCGCCTTCGAGCCGCTCCACGGTGTTCGCGAAGATAAGAAAGTCGCGGTAGCTAGCCGCGCCCAGCGCCGCGCCGTCGCAGTTGGGATGCTCGTGGAGAATGTCGTAGCCGATGCCCACGTGTACCGTCGCCGGCACGGAAAGCCTCCATGCCGCGGCCAGCACGCTCAGGTCGCGATGCGGGAAATCGCTCATCTCGATGCGCCGCCCGATGTGCTCGCCCAGCCCGGCCTGTTCCCGGGCCGCCTCGACGATCCAGTCGTTCAGCTCGCCCGTCTCCTGCCACAGCCCGAACTCCCCGGAAACGATGTACCGCGCCACGCTCTCGGTAGTCGCCCCGATACGCGCCAGTTCGTAATCGTGGATCGCTCCCGCGCCATTCATCGCGATGTGGCTGATGGCGCCGCGTTCCATCATGTCGATGATGTGGCGGTTCACGCCGGCGCGGAGCAGGTGCGCGCCCATCGTGAGAATTCGCGCCGCCCCCGTCTTCCTCGCTGCCACCAGGCGCCGGGCCACTTCCTCCAGGTCCGGGTGTGAGTAGGGAGGCGCGGGGTCGTCAAGCTTCAGCCAGTCATCCACGCAAAGAAGGCTTTCGCGTTCACCGAGCGGGCGGATCCTCAGCCGCGACCGGTCGAAAACAGTGTACTTGGAGCTCATCAGCAGAACAGAACGTTCATCAGTTCCTGGTGACACTCGTAGTTCGGGATGATGAAATCGGCGCCAACGCTGGTCAGCCGCTTTCGCTTCCACTCGTTCACCACGCGGCACTCCGGCTCATCCGTAGCCACACCAACGGCCACGCCGCCGACTTCCTTCACGTTTTCAATCTCGACATACCCGTCACCGAAACCGAGAAAGTTCGGCCCGTCGCATTCGGCCGACGCAATGATCTTCTGGATCAGGATTTTTTTCGAGAAGCTCTTGTAGTCGTCGAGCGCGCCGTAGACCCCGCCGTCAAAATACCGGCTCACGTCCAGCAGGTCCGCCTCTTCGCGCATGTACTGCTGGTCCGTGCCGCTTGCCAGGTACATCTTCAGACCGCGCTCTTTGAGCGCTTCGAGCAGGGGCCGCGCGCCCGGGACAAGGTATTTTTCCGGCGGAACTTGGCCTTTCCGCAGCTCTTCGAGCCGGTGGGCGATTCTTGCGTGCAGCAGCTCGAGGTATCTGTACTTGTATTGCAGCGGGTCGAGCGGTTTGCCGCCCCGCAGCTCCACCTGCCTCGCCAGCTCGATCATCTGGTAGATCGTCTGCTTGCCCGTCAGCCGCCCGACGAACTCCGTCACCAGCTCCCGAAGGTCCTCCTCGCGCTCGCCGGTCTTCAGATCCAGCAGAATCTCCACCATCATGGGGATCATCACGTCGGTCCAGCCGGCGCGGATCAGTGAAAGGGTTCCGTCGAAATCAAAGAGGACTACCCGGGCGTTCCGGGCCGATACACCCGGGCGTACATGCTCAATCATCCTCACTATTCTAGACTAGATGCGCTGGAAGCCGGATATTGTTGATAGCGGCGGCGCGCGCCGCACTCGACGGCGGTTTCTCTGCGGCTGCTAGATGTTCAGGTCGCGCAGAAACTGGTAGCTGGCCTTCATCGCTTCCAGATCCATTTCGACGTAGTAATTCTTCACCCCGCCCGTCCTGGCGGCTCGGAACAGTCTTTTCCAGTCCACTACGCCCTGGCCCACCGGCACTTGTTTCTTCGTCTCCGCCGACCAGTCCGCCAGGTGCAGCGAGATAAAGCGGCCGGGATACTTCTCCAGGTAGTCCGCGGCATGATACCCGGCACTGACCACAGCAACCTGGAACTGCATCTTCGCCACTTTCGGATCGAGCGTCTCAAGCAGCCGGTCATAGATAAGCACTTCGTCGATCCGTGCGAACTCGGTATGGTGGTTATGAAACCCAGCCACCAGTCCCGCTTTCAGCGTCTTCTCGCCGATCTGGTTCAGATCCTCGGCCGCGCGCGTCCAATCCGACAGCGTCGCATTCCGCGGCAGGCCGAAGCTGGCGACGATCATCTGCTTGAGCCCCAGTTCCTTCGCGAAGGCGATGCGCTCGTCCAGATGCTCCTTGAGTTCCCGGAACTGGTAGTGGCAGCTTTCGCAGGTCAGGCCGGCGTCCTCGATGATGCGGCGCATCTCCCGCGCGGTCAACTTCAGCAGAGACCCGAAGCCGGACCGCTCGTATCCGGGCGGCGAGCACAGTTCGATGGTGCGGTATCCGATCGAGGCGATTTGCCTCAGCGCGCCCGCAAAATCCTTGTCCACCATTTCCCTGACGGGGTAGGTCTGGCAGCCGATCGGCAATCCGAGTGGTGCGGCGCAAAGCGGTTTCAAGCCCGCGCCGGCCGCGCACAAGGCCGCGCCCACAAAACTCCTTCTCGTCATCATCGCTATGTCTCCTTTGCCTCCTTCCCTGGACGCCGGAAGATCAAATGGTCTGGGGATCCCATCCTTTGCGGTACTCGCGGGAGAGATACCGGTTCGCTTCGCTAACGTTGGTGATCGAGACGCTCGCCGCGTCGAAGACCAGCCTCTTGCCGGTGCGCAGCGCGACAGCGTAAAGATTGGCGGCATCTGAGATCGGGCCTGCATGGAGGAAAGAACCTTCGGATTGCCTGCCGCTGCCTCGGCACGCTTCGATCCACGCGCGCATGCCCGCCGATTGCCTCCCGGCCTCCCTTCGCCTGCCCTCGCTGCGCGGCTCCGGCGCCTGATAGGTCCTGATGAGTTTTTCCGGTATGAGCCGCGGATTTTCCACCCGGAAGCCCGCCAGGATCTTGCCCTTGTCGCCGGTGAACATCATGCCCTCCGCCGGCAGTTCCTTTCCTTCCTCCAAAAGCTCTTCCGGGGTGGGCGGGCGCATGCCGCCTTCATACCAGATCAAGTCGATGGCCGGCCTGTCTCCGCGTGCGGGGTACTTGAAACGTACAATACTGGCGTCGGGGAACGAGTAATCGTTCTTAATCGTGGTGGAAACGCCGTCCTTCAGCATGCAGTGATGGCTCAGCATGGGTTCGACGATGGTCGGCGCGTCCAGTTCAAGCGCCCGGAAAACGGTCCACAGGCTGTAGTGGCCCATATCGGCCATGGAGCCGCCGCCGAAATCGTACCATCCGCGGAAGACCATGTGCGTGTAGTGCGGATGATAGGGACGGTCGGCCTCGGGCCCCAGCCACAGGTTCCAGTCAAACCCCTTCGGCACAGGAGGCCTGTCGGTGGGAATGGTTGGATATTGCGGCCACACCGGACGGTTCGTCCAGTTGTGGACTTCGCGCAGCGTGCCGATGGCGCCGTCTTTGATCCACGCCATCACCTGTTCCATGGAACCGTTGCTGTCCCAAGGCAAAAAATGCGTGGCGACGCCTCGCTCGCGCGCCGTATCGATCACCATCCGGGCTTCCTTGAGGCGGTTCGCAATCGGCTTGTGCAGGATGACGTGCTTGCCCCTCTTCATCGCCGCGATGCTGATGACCCCGTGAAGGTGGTCCGGCGTCATGATCTTCACCGCGTCGAGGTCTTTTTCTTTCTCGAGCATCTCGCGGAAATCCGCGTACGCCGAACAGCCTTTGTATCGCTCCGCCGAACGCGCGTTGGCGTAATACGTCTCGACGATCTCCTTGCCGACGTCGCGGCCCCCGGGGATGTTGCCTTCCGCGCCGGCTTTCCAGTCAGGCTTCCCTAACGCTTTGCGAATGCTGTTCACGAGGCCATCGCGGGACCAGTCGCGATACCCCACGGCGTACTTGCTGGGATCGCAGACCGAAACGACCTGAATTTCGGGAACGGGAAGCAGGGCGAGCAGTCTCCGCAGTCCCTCGGTCCCAACTCCGATGTAGCCCAGGGTGATCTTGTCGCTGGGAGGCACGAACGCCGGCCCTCCTAATACGTGTCTTGGGACGATCGTAAACGCAGCGGCGGCGCCCAGAAATTGGCGGCGGTTCTTCTCGGATGTCATGTGCCTACCTCGAAATGATCTGATTTGCTGCCGGTTGCGATTATACACCTGGAGGGCGCGCGCCCGGACGCGCAAAAGGCGGGCACGAATCAGGTGGGACTTACTACTACTCTATGGAACGCGGGCGGCGGACTTATTGCCGCGGCTTGTAAGCCACGCAGTCGATTTCAACGTGCATCGGCGCCACAAACTTCGCCTCGACCGTGGTGCGGGCCGGCTTGTTATCGCCGAAAAACTCCGCGTAGACCTCGTTCATGGCGGCGAAGTCCGCGGCATCGGCAAGAAACACCGTACACTTCACCACGTCGGCCATCGTCGCGCCGCAGCCTGCAAGAATACGCCGGATGTTGTTCAGCACCAGCCGCGTCTCGTGGCAAACGTCGCCCGTCGAGAGCTGGTCGGTCTCCGGATCGACCGGCCCCTGGCCGGAAACGAAAATGAAATCTCCCGCACGCACTGCGGGGGAATAGGGCCCGCGGGGCGACGGAGCGCCCGGCGGGCTGATTCGCTCGATCATGTTCGTCCTCTATCAGTCGGCGGCCGGCCCTGCGGCAGTCTTGCGGGTCCGCCGGGTGCGCGTTGCCGCCGCGGTAGTGGTGCTGCTCGCGGCAGTCTTCTTCGTCGTCCGGCGGGTTGTCCCGGTGCTCGCGGTACGGCGCGTGCGTGTTGTCTTTTTTGGCTTCTCCATCAGCGCGGGCGTCTGGTTGGACTCCGGCTGCTTCTCGTCAAGCTCGGCTGCGCTGAGGGCTGCCAGCTCCTCGGGCGTCGGCTCCGGCGGAGCCGGGGGATAGAATTCCGCGCCCAGCGTAACCATCAAACCGTGCTCCTCATCCGGCTGAATGCGGACAAGGAGTTTGTCCTGCGCGTAGTTGAGGAACTCCGCAAACTCCTGGAATCCGCACTTGCGCGGCTCGAAGTCCGGATGCTCGCCCCGGAACCAGTTCTCCAGCATCTCCGCAGGCGCGCCGGAGTCCATCTCCAGCCGGTGCGTTTCCAGAACATCGCGCAGCAGCGGCAGCACTTCTTCCGGCTTTTGGACCGGCTCTTCCGCTTTCGCCGCTCCCTTCCGCTCGATCACGTAGCGGCCCTCGGCGCCGCTGATGTTGACGTAATCGGCGTCCCTGAGCTTCTCGACGAACTCGGTGAAGCTGCTCACTCCGTACGCCTTTTCGCTGAACGCAGGATCGAGCTGGAGCATGGTCGATTTCAGCAGGCCCAACTGCGGAGTCACCGCGCGGCGCTCCAGCACTTGAAGCGCGCGCTCGACCAGCGGCATGGCTTGCGACAGTTCGAGCGGCGCCGGCCGGTTGCGCGGGCCTCGGCCTCCCCGTCCCTGCTGTTGCTGCTTCGACGGCTCCTGTTCGCCCTGCGCCTGTCTCTCCTGGGACTGTTGCCGCCCGCGCGGCTCATCCCACAGCGACTCGAAGCTGATGAACTCGTGACAGTTCTTCTGCAATATCGTGCTCGTGAAGGCGCGGCCGCCCACTACGAACACCGTCTTGCCGTATTCCTTGAGCTTGTTCAACAGCGGGATGAAATCGCTGTCGCCGCTCACAATCGCGAACGCGTTGATGTGGTCGTGAGTGAATGCCATCTCCAACGCGTCCAGCGCCAGGTTGATGTCCGCGCCGTTCTTGTCCCCGCGCGGCGAGGGTACGCGCTGCACCATCTGCACCGCGTTTTCGGCCATTTGCCGTTTCGCGCCTTCCTGCCGCCCCCAGTCCGCGTAAGCGAACTTGGCGACGATGTCCCCGCGCTCCTTGAGTGCTTCCAGAACCGCCGCGACGTCGAACTCTCGTTGCAGGGTAGATTTCACACCGATCTCGATGTTGTCGTAGTCGACAAACACGGCGATCTTCAATTTGTCGTTCATATTGCTGCTTTCGTGTTTTTAATATGTGTATCCAATTTGCCGCCGTGACTCTCTATATGAGGCGGCGGCCAATACATTTGCATACGGTCCGCCTTCCCGGCGCTCCGCGGCTGGAGCCGACCCGGCCGCGTTCTACTTCAGGCAGCCTGCTTCGCGGAGGACCGTATGAATTGCACAATCTCTTCGAGCGAGGCGCCCGGCTGAAATACTGCCGCCACGCCCTGATTCTTCAACTGCGCGGCATCCTCGTCCGGGATGATGCCGCCCACCACAACGACCACATCGCTCAAGCCATTGCCGCGAAGCAGTTCCATCACCCGCGGCACGATCGCGTTGTGCGCGCCCGACAGGATCGACAGGCCGATCACCTGAACGTCCTCCTGCAGCGCTGCATTCACGATCATTTCCGGAGTCTGGCGCAGGCCCGTGTAGATGACCTCCATGCCTGCGTCCCGCAAGGCGCGTGCAATCACCTTGGCTCCGCGGTCATGGCCGTCCAATCCCGGCTTGGCGATCAGAACGCGAATTCGGTCGTCCATACAAATCACTGCGGCCGGGCGCAGCCAGGAAAGGCCCATAGCCCGGCGCAGGTTGGCTGTCGCTTCCTCTACAGCATACTCCCGTTCTCCGCCGGCGCGCGCGCCGGAACTCAGCTTGCGGCTTCTTCCCGGTATCTGCCGAATACATCGGCCAGCGCCCCGCAGATCTCTCCAACCGTGGCGTAAGCCCGGATGGCCTCCAGGATAAACGGCATCGTGTTCTCGGTGCCCTCCGCCGCACGGCGCAGCGCGTCCAGAGCGGAAGCGACGCGTACATTGCTTCGCCGTTTCCGAAGCGCGGAGAGCTTCTCCTCCTGCTGCCGCGCGGCTGCTTCATCGATTTGCAGCAACTCGACCGGCTGCTCTTCCCGCTCCGCGAAGGCGTTTACGCCCACGATCTTCCGTTCCCCGGTTTCGAGCGAGCGTTGATACTCGTAGCTCGCCTCGGCGATCTCGCGCTGCGGGTAGCCTCGCTCGATCGCCGGAATCATCCCGCCCATCGCGTCGATGCGGCGGATGTACTCTTGGGCGGCGTCTTCGATCTCATCGGTCAGCCGCTCCACAAAATAGCTGCCGCCAAGCGGGTCCGCCGTCGCGGTGACGCCGCTTTCATACGCGATCACCTGCTGCGTCCGCAGCGCCAGCGTTGCCGCGCGCTCGGACGGCAGAGCATACGCCTCGTCGAGCGAGTTCGTGTGCAGCGATTGCGTGCCCCCGAGCACTGCCGCCAGCGCTTGCAGCGTGGTCCGCACCACGTTGTTGTACGGCTGCTGCCAGGTGAGCGAACAGCCCGCCGTCTGCGTGTGAAACCGCAGTTTCAGGCTGCGCTCGTGGCGCGCTCCAAAGCGCTCCCGCATGATCCGCGCCCACATCCGCCTCGCCGCGCGGTACTTGGCGATCTCCTCGAAAAATTCGTTGTGCGCGTTGAAAAAGAAACTGAGCCTGCCCGCGAAGTCGTCCACCGCCAGGCCGCGCGCCAGCGCCCATTCGACGTACTCGATCCCGTCCCGCAGCGTGAATGCCAGCTCCTGCACCGCTGTCGAACCTGCTTCGCGAATGTGATAGCCGCTGATGGAAATCGGGTTGAACTTCGGCAGGTGCGCTGCGCCGAACTCGATGGTATCGGTCACAAGCCGCATCGAGGGCCGGGGCGGGTAAATGTACTCCTTCTGTGCGATGTACTCTTTCAGGATGTCGTTCTGGATTGTCCCGGAAATGCGTGTCCAATCTGCCCCTTGCTGCTCGGCCACCACCAGGTACATGGCCCAGATCACCGCCGCCGGCGAGTTAATCGTCATCGAGACGGTCACTTCGGAAAGCGGGATCCCCCGGAAGAGGGTCTCCATGTCCTCCAGCGAACTGACCGAGACACCGCACTTGCCCACCTCGCCCATTGCGTTCGGGTCGTCGGCGTCATAGCCCATCAGCGTCGGCAGATCGAAGGCCACCGACAGCCCGGTTTGCCCCTGCCGGAGCAGGTAGTGGTAACGGCGGTTGGTTTCCTCAGGAGTGGCGAAACCCGAGAACTGGCGCATCGTCCAGAGCCGTTCCCGGTACATCTGGGGGTGAATTCCGCGGGTGTACGGAAATGCGCCCGGCTTGCTGGTGTCCCGTTCACGCCCGCCGTTTTCCGGGCCGTAGACGGCTGCCACCGGCAACCCGCTCAACGTACGAGATTGTCCTTGAATTTTCTTTTGTGGGGCGCCCAGAACGTGCCTCGACTCTTATTATACCGCTCCGCCTGGCGCCCCAGTGTTCGCCGCGAGGAACTGCGACTCCTTCATATTGCGGCGCTTATTCCGGCGTGCCGCTCACGGCCGTTTCGGTTTTTCCCACTTTGAGTACCTTCCCGTCCGCCGCACGGTAGATGAGGCGGTAATAAACGACTCTCTGTGGAATCGCCGGCACGGTCACGTGACAGCCGTTGGTGCACGGAATGCCCGAATAGCTCTCTCCAGCCCAGAAAAACGGCTGCTTCTCGTTCACCGGCTGCGGAACTTTGCCGCCCGTCACGCTTACGCACTTCTCCTGCCGCGATCCGCACCGGAACTCGGGATCGTACCCGAATTCGACAATTACGTTGTCGGTGAACGGAGGCGTCGACGAGACCTCTCGCTGAATGGGAACGAACGTGGCCAGGTTCTCGGTACTTTCCTGGCGCGGGTAAGGCGGCAGCTTCAAACCGACGATCACGTTCTGCGTGCCCCCGGCGCCGGGTGTGAAAGCCAGCGCCCAACTGGCGTCGGGCAGCGCCATCGTGTTGGCGTAGGGATAGTAGGCCCGCTGCGGAAGCGTGAGATGCCGGCTCAGCGTTCGCGACCACCTTCCCATCCTGTCGTTCGGGCCTCCCACCGGGCCTAACCCAATCTGGTACGTGGTCTCAAAGCGCGGCCCGGCGTCCACGATGCACGGCCGGATCGAATCATTGATGCCATCCGCAAATCCGTTAGTCCCGCACTGCGCGGGCACGGTCACCGACGGGCAGTTCAGCAGGACCTGGCCCACCGCCGCGCCGCTCCACGGCGTCCCGTCCTCCTTCGTGCATTCCGTGTTCGGGTCGTACTCGATCACACAGTAGCGGTGTGCGTACTCCGGCCCCTCGTCCATCTTCGAGTTCGGCCCGCTCACGTCGATCAGCACCTTGTTGCCGCAACTCGCCGCGGTCGGAGCGTGTTTGCGGCTCAGCGCCGGATGCGTGCTGTCGGGCGTCAGCCGCCAGAGCGTGCCCTGGGTTCCCAGCGCCGACATCTCCATGGGCGGAATCGCCGGATTCGCGTACAGCGGGCTGAAGTCCAGCGCCCACGGGTGTGCCTCCACATCCTGCTGTGGGAGCGATACGTGCGTGTCCGATCCCGTATTGGCTGTCTTGCCCGCAAACGGCACGTAGTAGCCCAGCGTCCGGTACTTGCCGCTCTTGTACTGCGCGGACATCTCCGGAATCGTCCCTTCAAGAACCCTGTATCCCTCGGAAATGCGCCGGTTCCCTCCCATGGCGCCATGATCCTGCGGAAGCGGGTACAGGGCTGCGTAGCCGGACGTCCCCGCTGGGTCGGCCATCACATCCCACCACTGCACCGAGCCCTCCGCCGGGCACCACATGATCATCGGATCCCCGGCGGCCCAGGCCCTCGGAGCCTGCCCGTCCAAACCTCGCAGGACGGTCCAGTTGCCCCCTCCGTTGTTCCGCAGTAACTGGATGAACTCCCGCCCGCTCGCGGAAAGGCAGTTGCCGACGCACAACTTGTCGCCCACTCGCAACCCCTGCCCGGGAAGATATCCCAGTTCTCCCGGCTGGCTGTTGCCGTCATCAAAGCGGGAGTCCGTGCAAGGATTCGCGTCGTAGGGCTCCTTGGTGATCGTGATGTCGGTGCAGACCGGCTGGCCGCCGACCTTGTATGCCGCATCCCCCGTATTGAAGTCGTTCCAGTTCGCCGGGCACGCGCCCCCCGATGCCGGAATGGCCGCGTGATCCACTCGGAACGGCCCACTGCCGCAGGAGGTGCTGTCGTATGGAAGACTCTTGAGATTCACCCCCGAGTACACCCGCCCGTCGCTCCCGAGGACGGGCGAGTTCCCGTGCATCCCGCAAAAACGGAACGGGTACGATCCGTTCGTCGATCTCGCCCCAATGATCTGCCCCTTCGTCGGAGAGTCGTCCGCCACATCCATCACCGCTGCCCAGCCGTAACTGTCCGTCGGCCCCCACAGGCACATAAACCCCATGTAATTCCCATCGCCCCCTCGATCGGTGCAGCCGCGTGTCTTGAATTTTCCGGCTTCCGGCGAATGCGCGTTTACCCACTCCTCCACGAGCTCGTCCACCTTCTTGCCTCCCGCGTTCACCGGAGTGAACGTGGCCTCCAGCCCGTACGTCTCGTAATGCCGCTCGAGATTGTCGCCGGTGTACTCTACCAGAAAAACGACGCCGTCCCTTGTGCAATAAAACTTGTTGGGGTCCGTCGCATGCCAGCTCGGCGAAGATGCCGTGCAGGCGCCTGACGACCACGACAATCCGCCTTGGCTGCCCCCGGTGATATTGGTCGTGCCCAGGAAAGTGGCGTCGCCCGTCTCCGCGCTTACAAAATAAAGCGAATAGACGGCGTCCCGCGGCACCAGACAGTGATATCCTTCGCGCGTAACTCCCTTGTAAGTTTGCGTGACCTTCACGGGGTGGCACGCATGCACCCCACCGGCATAATACCAGCCAGGAGTCGTGTAAATCCCTATCGAAAACGACAGGTACTGCAGCGTCACCGTGTCCGGTGATGGCGTCGTCTTGCGTACCAGCACGCTGAAGTTGGAAGCCGTGTACGGGTATGTCCCTGGCGCCGGCGGCGCCTGCAACACGACCGTCTTCACGTCCGGCACGCTTTCGATCACGTACGAGGTATCCCCCAGAGTGATGCGGCTGCCCCGAGTCCAGTTCAAATTGAAATACTGGCTGGTATTGGGGATCGTGAACTTGTTCCCGGTCAGCGTCCCCGTTCCGGTCCTCCCGAACAGGTCTTTGCGCGATATATGCGTTTTCAACGGGTCCGCAGGGTCTTCCCAGAATTTCAGCACCGGGATGATGTCACCGATTTGGCACCCCGAGCCGCACTGGGTGAGGTCCTGCGTCACCACCCGCGTAAAGCAGTCCACGCCGTTCTTGCTCAGGCAAAGGTCTACCGACCCGTCGGGTCCCGGCTTGCTCGCGCTCCCCTTCAACGTGATCACCACGTAGGCCGGATTGTAAAACCCGGTCAGGTTGGATGTCTGCGAATTCAGAATGTCCGTGTGGCCGTTGTCGTATCCGGGAACCACCCACGACGACGTCGCCGCCAGCCACGGCTGCTCGCCCGTTCCTCCCGTGAACGAGACGCTGTTGGAATCGTCCGCCACCAGCGCGTCGTACAGCGTGCCCGACGACGCCGTCCACCGCGGTGTCGCTCCGTTGTCCCAAACCTCCCGGATCGGTCTCACCGTCGGCGGCGCCGGGCGGATCGCCGTGATCGCCCGCATCAGGATCCCGCTCTGCGGGTCGATGATCGTCTGCGGCGAAGACTCCTTCGTCGGATCGAATTTAATCCACCGCTGGTTCGTCTGATTAGCCGAAAACGGGGATTTCAGCGTCACGCGGTTTGCATCGATCACCGCGGCGACTTCCCTCATCTCTCCGATCTGCGGGCCCGAGTTCAGCGCGATCTGGTCCCCCACGGCCAGCCCATGATTCACCGAGGTCACCGTCGTGCCGTTGCTGCTGAGCGGGTTCGCTCCCACCGAGTACACCGGCGTAAAGTCGATCGTCGGATACGCAACCTGGTTCGGAGCCTCCGGATCCGCCGGCCAGGTATCGAAGTAGTTGTTCCCTAGCGGAATATTCGTGGTCCGGAAAACCCCTTCCGCGCTGTCGGCCCCGCAAAGGATCCGGTAGCGGTGCTCCGTCGCGGCTTGCAGTGCGCGCGAGTACCAGCGCCCGTCCCGCGCCTTCTCGGCTTTCCGGGCCCCGATCACAAACGTCCGCTCCCGGCCGTTCGCGATGTTGCCCGGACGGGTATCCTGGTCCGCCCCGCTGAACAGCCGCGTGTTCACGTCATGCACCAGCACCGCTACCGTTCCGCCCCCCGTATATTCGCCGTTCCCCGCCTTGCCGTCCAGCAGGAATGTCTTCGGCCCGGTCACGGTGACAACGGCATATCCGTTCGCGTTGGTGTTCCCGCCAACGCCGCTGATGTGCACCTTGTCCCCGGTGGAGAGGTAGTGATCGTACCCGGTCGTCACTTCGATCGGCGACGTGTTGCTTGCGCCGGTAACCGCCAGGCCGCCGCCCTTCATCCCAGTTGTGTCGTAGACCTCCACCGCGCAGGCCTCACCCGTGGGAGCCGTGTATGCCAGCACCGCCTGCGTGGCCGTCGCCCCGGTGATTCTCACGTTGTCCACGGCGGCGGCGAGCGGAAGCGTGATCAGAAATAGAAAGCCGATTCTCATCTTCTAGTACCCGTACACAAGCTCGAATCGCCGGAGGTAAAACGTCTTCGCCACAGCCTCCAGCGGGTTTGCCCATACCTGCGGCCGCAGGTTCGTCGAAAAGAACGGAACCGAATACAAATCGTTGGGGCCGTCCGTCCCGGAACCGGAATGCCAGTTATACCAGACGCCGCCGTCGATTCTCGCCCGGAGCAGCGATTCCGATACCCGTTCAAACCGCACCGTGTGCCGCTCCGTGTCCCAGCCCGCAACGCCGTTGAAGCACTTTTGCTTGCCAGGCGAAGTGACGCAGAGATTGAACCCTTCGCCGTTGCCGTGAGTGACCGCTGCGTAGGTTGAGGCCACTGTCGCATCGGCCAGGCCCAGCGCCATCTGGCCGGTTTCCATGCTTGCATCGGCGGCAAACTCGTATTCCACGATCCACCTGTTCGAGTGCGCGGGATTCACGTAGTCGCTCGTCAGCCCGTTGAGGGCGAGCACATACGCTCCACTGCCGTTCGCCGTTAGCGACACCCCGGCCGTGATCGTTCCTGAACCCGGCGGCGCGCAGTCAAGCTTGAAGTTGCTGCCCAGACGCTGCCAGCTCAGTTGGCCGGCCATGGTAATACTAGCGGTGCAGTACGGAAACCAGTCCACCAGGTGCGCTGCCGGAGAGAACGGCGTTCGCGGATACGATGGCAGCGTCAGGGCGGTCCACAAGGCGGCGCTTCCGTCGTTCGTCAGCAATTTTCCGGCGTTGCCGCTCATAGCGGGAAGTCCGGCTCCGCCTCCCCCGCCGCTCCCGCCGCTGATCTGAGTCCACGTATCCGTCCCCGTGCACAGGAACAGGTTCTGCCCCGCCGCCGCGTCGGTCTTGAAGAACTGTTCGCCGATGGCGCACGCGGGCGGCAAAGTCGTTCCCATCTTCACCGGCCGCGTCGAGGCGGCGCCGCTCGCATCCCACGTTCCCAGAATCTGCCGGCTGCCGTTGACGACAGTTTGCGCCCCGATCGCCAGCGGCAAAAGCCACGCCGCTGCGAGCACCCGGACTACTTTGTTTCCCATCCTTTCCTCCCAAACAAGCGCGTAATCTGCACGCGAATTCAGCCTGCAACGGTTCGGGGCGTGATCGGATTCAAAAAAAACACATCTGATTGAAAAAGAACCCGAAACATCTTTTCTTTCTTCGTGACCGGAAAATCGAAGGCCCAGCGCACGATGCTATAGTCGGATGGATGTCTCTCACGAGTTCGGTCCGCCCCGGACCCGCACACGACCGTGCCCGCGCCGGCACTGCGCGGAAGCGCGTGCTCATCGTTGCCTACGTCTTTCCCCCCGAAAACATAGTGGGCGCGCTGCGCCCGTTCCGCTTCTCGAAATCGCTGCCGGCCTGCGGCTACGACGTCACGGTTCTCACCTCCAGCCCCCAGCCCCCCGGAGCCCCGGACTACATCCGCCACATCCCGCGGCGCCGGACATTTACCGAAAAGGTCCTGCGCAAGTTCTTTGTCCCCGGCGAGGACGCCATCCCCTGGGTGCGGCCGGCTTTTCGCGCCGCCGCCCGCATGCATGCCGCCGAACCCTTTTCCGCGGTGTTTTCTACTTCGCCCCCTTCGCCCGTGCACGCCGTCGCCCTCCTGCTCAACAGGCGATTCGGCATTCCGTGGGTCGCCGATTTCCGCGATCCCATGCGCGGCAGCAGCGTCCGCCTCGCCCACGCATACCCCTATGTGGACCGCGTGTTTGAGCCGGCCATCTTTCGCCGCGCCGGCGCCGTGATTGCCAACACCGACGCGGTCGCCGAATCGTGGAAGCGCCGCTATCCCCAGTGGGCGCACAAGGTCACGGCGATCTGGAACGGCTTCGACCCCGATGAGGCCATCGGGCCCGCGCCCATCCCGCCCCGGTCTTTCCGCGTCCTCGGGCATTTCGGGGAGATCGTTGGCTTCCGCCATCCCGGCGTTCTTCTGGAATCCGTCGAGCGCCTGATCGCCGCCGGCCGCCTCGACCCGTCGGCTCTCCGTATTCGTCTCTTCGGCGAGACGGAATCGCCGGGCAACCCGGAAACCTACGCCGCGCTGCGCGCCCGGGGCGTCGTTGAAGAGCTGCCCCTTCCCCCCTTCGCCCAGGCCGCCCGCCTGATGGCCGAAACCGACTACCTGCTGCTGATCGACTTCACCACCGGCGCGCCCGGCCTTCAGGTGCCTTCGAAGCTCTACACCTACATCCGCATCGGCCGTCCCGTGCTTGCCATAACCACTCGGAATTCCCCGGTCGAGCGCATCCTTGGCCGCAGCGGCATCCCGCATGCCTGCATCTACCCGGACAGCCCCGCCGAGGAAATCGACTGCCGCGTGCTCGACTTCCTCAGCCTGCCCACGGATCCCGTCAGCGCCTCAGACTGGTTCTGGGAAAACTTCGACTGCACCGTCCAGACGCGCACACTCGCATCGATCCTCGACCGGCTGGTGCTGCGCTGATTCGCAGCTCAAGCCCACGATCTTCTCAGCGGAGCCCGATCTTCGCGACCCCCAGCAGCAGCCACTCGCGCCTCTCGCAATTCAGCAGCATCACGACGCCGCAGGCGCAACACCCCGCGCCCACCTCGACAAGCGGGCAGTCGAGGCCTGGCAGCCGCCGCGATGTTAAACTCATCTCTTCGCATGACAGAGATCCGCATCGCGTGCGTGGTCGGCGCCCGCCCGAACTTCATGAAGATCGCCCCGATCATCAGCGAGCTGCAAAAGCGCCCTGTGTTCGCGCCTCAACTCATCCATACCGGCCAGCACTTCTCGGCGGAGATGTCGGATAGCTTTTTCCGGGATCTTGAGATCCCGGAACCGGATGTCAACCTCGGGGTGGGCGGCGGAACTCATGGCGAGCAGACCGCCCAGGTTATGCTGCGGATCGAGCCCGTCTTGCGCGCCTTCCAGCCCCATGTGGTGCTGGTGGTGGGCGACGTGAACTCTACGCTTGCCGCGGCCATCACCGCGGCCAAGATCGGTATTCCTGTCGCGCACGTGGAGGCCGGGCTTCGCAGCTTTGACCGCACCATGCCCGAGGAAATCAACCGCGTGCTGACCGACGCGGTTTCCGACTACCTGTTCACCACGGAACCAGCCGCTGAAAAAAACCTTCTGGCTGAAGGCATCCCGGCTCGCAAAATTTTCTTCACCGGCAACGTGATGATCGACACCCTGCTGAGATTCCGGGATAAGGCCGCGCGGTCCGACGTCCTCGAACGGCTTGGCCTGGCCCCCGGCTCATACGCCGCAGTCACGCTGCACAGGCCCTCGAACGTGGACAGCCCGGCCAGCCTCAATGCGATGATCGCCATGCTGGTGGAGTTGGCGCGAAATCTGCCCGTCGTATTCCCTGTTCACCCGCGCACCCGCGCCCGAATGGCGTCCGCGGGGGTCGCCCCCGATGGGCTTATTCTGACGGATCCCATGGGATACCTCGACTTCCTGCGCCTCATCGGCTGCGCCCGGCTAGTGCTCACGGATTCCGGCGGGATACAGGAGGAAACCACTGTTCTCGGCGTGCCCTGCCTGACCTTGCGCGCCAACACTGAGCGCCCGATCACCGTTGAGATGGGGACAAACCGGCTGGTGGGAACCGATCCGGCCGCTGCGCTTCAAGCGGCACTTGAGACGCTGGCGAAGCCCCCGCGCGCCGCCTCACGGCCGCCGCTCTGGGACGGCAACGCGAGCGGCCGCATCGTAGACATCCTCGAGCGCTCGCTGTCTTCGCAATGAGCACGCGGCCGCCGATCATCGCCCTGGCCCCCAACGACTGGACGGGCAAACGCCTGAACCGGCAGCATATCCTTTCCCGGCTTGCAGCCCGCGGCTGGCCGGTCGTTTACTCCACGGGCGCCCTTTCCGTGTGGGATCGCGGCAGCTCCCGATGGGCCGAAGCGGGCTGGCTGAACCGCTTCGATTCGATCGAGGGCGTGCAGGTGGACCGCCCGGGGCGGTTGCCGCCACGATGGCAGCGGCGCCCCGCCTGGGACCACTTCGTCGTCCGCCGCCACGCGCGGCGGCTGCTCAAGCGGGTTAAGCCTACAACCGCCGGCGTGGTCTGCTACCTTTTCCACCCCGAATACTGGCCGTATGTGGAGTTCATCCGGCCACAGTATCTCGTCTACCATGCTTTCGACGCGTACGACGTGATGCCGGGCTGGAGCCCGCAGCTCGCCGAATGGCGGAACGAGGCGCTCCGGCGCGCCGATCTCCGAGTAGTGACTTTTCAGGGAATCACCCGCTTCTATCCCGAAGAACTGCGCGAAAGCGTCCGCGAGCTGCAAAACGGCGTGGACGAGATTTTCTTCGCCGGGGAGCCCGCCTGCCCGCCCGACCTCGCCCGTATTCCGCGCCCGCGCATTGGCTACATCGGCGCAATTAACCCGAAAGTCGACTTCAAACTGCTGATCGAGGTCGCCGCGTCGCGCCCGGAATGGCACTGGGTCGTGATGGGGAAATCGGATCTGGAAACTGAGGCCGCCGCCGGTTCGCACATCGACAGCATGCGCGCCTGGCATGCGTTCCGCGCTCTCGCAAACGTGCACTACCTGGGTGTGCGCCCGTTCGCCGAGGTGCCGGCCTACGCGTCTCACATGGATGTGAACACCATCTGCTATCGCACGGGAACCGACGGCTGGTGGTCCTTCGGCTCGCCCAACAAACTGCACGAGCAGCTTGCCTCCGGCAGGCCGGTCGTCGCAACCCCCATCGAGACTATCCGCCCCTTCGCCCACGTGGTCGCGCTCGCCGAAACGCCCGCCCAGTGGATCGAGGCCATCGAGTGCGCCCTCGTTTCGGGCGGCGTGGGAACTCCCGAGCAACGCCGCGCCGTCGCCCGGCAGAATACTTGGGAGCGGAAAGTCGACGTGCTCGAAGGCTGGTTGGAGGAAATGCTGCGCGGCCGTGCGCCCTCCGGCGCGTGAAGGGTCGTTCCTTAACAGGCCGGCCGTATTTTGTTTGGCGCTATACTCGGCTGTTTACGCAATGGACAGACCGTTGAAAAAGCTCCTCCAAAAGCTGCCTGATCCGGGACCGGTGTGGCGCGCCCTCTCGTGGAACTCGGTTGCCACCGCCGGCAAAGTGACTCTTGGATTCGCGCGGGCTGTCATCCTGGCTCGCTTGCTCAGCCCCGATGATTACGGTCTGTTTGGGCTTTCCACCGTTCTGCTGACGGCCGTCTCGTCCTTCACGAACCTTCGCCTCGGCTCTTCGTTCATCGTCCGCAAATTCAACTCCACCGCTGAGCGCAACGCCTTTCTGAACACAATCTGGACGGCCGACCTTGCAAGGTATGCAATCATCTCCCTGCTTGTGATTGCCACTTCCCACCACGCGGCGGCCTACATGGGCGATCCGCGGCTTGCGAGCATTCTGTTGATCACCGGTCTGACTCCGCTGGTCACCGGCTTTACGAACATCGGGCTGAGCGTTCTGCAGAAAGAACTGAACTTCAAGTACCTCAGCTTGCAGGCGCTCGCTGTCGAGTTGATGCAGTTTGTCGTGGGCGTCGCCCTGGCGTGGTATTACCGCAACGTCTGGGCAATGGTCTGGACTCAACTGGCCATTACCGCCTTCGGCGTTGCAATCTCTTATGTCATTCACCCGTTCCGGCCGCGCTTTGCGTTCAACCGCACCGCATTCGCCCAGGCATTCGGCTATGGAAAGCACCTGCTGCTGACGGGGATCCTGACCTTCTTCACGACGCAGTTCGACAAATTCGCGGTCGGGAAATATCTCGGGACTTCCACCTTGGGGGCCTACCTGATCGCATACCGTCTTGCCACCCTCCCGCTTGAGCTCCTCGGAGAGCTGTCCGACCAGGTCCTGTTTTCGGCTTACGCGAAAGCTCGCATAGACGACCCGAAAACCTTCCGCCGTTTGTTTCTCAGGGCGCTGAACGGCTGTGTGCTGCTGCTCGTGCCCGCGGCAATTGGCATGTACGCGGTGGCTCACGAAGCGGTTGTCTGGCTTTACGGTTCCAAATGGGCGCCCGCGGTCCCCATGCTCGAGGCGCTGGTTGCCGTTAGCCTGACGCGCGGGATTTCCAGAGCCATCAGCCTGGGTCTGCAATCTTACGGGCGGTCCGGCCTGGACGCGGCCGGCAAGTGCGTTGAAGCGGCGGTTTTTGTACCGTCTACTGTCTTGTTGTCTCAGAGTTTCGGCGCCGTGGGCGCCGCGGCGGCCGGCGCTCTTTCCTACGGCGTCGGAGCCCTCGTCCGGTCGTGCTTCCTACTGAAGCTTATTCCCGAACTGCGGCGGGATTACCTGCTGAGTTTCGCCAATCACACTGTAATCGGCGCACTGGCGTTTGCTGCCCTTTTGATGCTTCGACTCCACATGCATGGCGCCTTCGCTGCCTTGCTGGTTCTTCCGCTCTACATTGCCGCGGTGTTCATGACGAACCCGTCGCTTCGCGGCTACTTGCACGAACTGGCATCGCGCAGCCGCGCGACAGTTGCTCCCTGACCGCCCCCTGCCGCCGTCAACGCGTGAGATACCGGATCCACACCTGCATTGCCGTGGGCTCGCGGTTCGCGAACGTGTAATAGGGGATGAATGTCAGCTCGGTTTCGCGCGCCGGTTTGGGCCGCGCCAGGGGACTATAGAGCGGCTGCGAGGCCGTCGGCGTTCCCGTCACCGCGCCCCGATGCTTGAGCACCATCACCCCGCCCAGCAGGTCCCGCCGGAACTCCTCGGAAAAGCTGCCCGAAAGATCCTGCCGCAAGAGCAGCGAAACATCGTAAAGCGAATCGATGCCCTTCTGATCGATGGCCTCCATGCAGTAAACCAGCGGCCCCCGCTCGATTGCCGCCTTCCCCGTCCCCTCGGGCACCCGCGGGTTCGCCGCAGTCAGCCGCGGCCTCATGTCAAACGTGAGCACGATGCGGTCGCCCGCCGCCCAGCGCCGCCGGATCGGCAGATACTCGCCGGGGGTGGGTGCGGGGCGGCTGTCCACCTGCGCCGCACTCGTCCAGCCGGGGATGCGAACGAACACCGTGAACTCGGCCGGAACCGCCGGATTCACCGTAATCTCCACCCGGCCGTCCCACGGATAATTCGTCTTCTGCACGAGCCTCAGCTTCGTGCCGTCGTGCAGGCGCCAGTCGAGTTCACTCGAGTGGTAGAGGTGAACGTAAACGCCCTCATCGGACGTGCCATACATGTAGCCGGGCAGCGAAGCGAATAAGCGCTCCAGATTGGGCGGGCAGCAGGTGGTGCTGTACCACGGGTTGCGGATCCTGTCCTCGCCCGAAATCAGTTCGAGCGGGTTGCGGTAGCAGTACAGCTTGCCGTCGAGCGACATCCCGGAGTTCGCCCCGTTGTACAGCGCGCGCTCCAGCACGTCCGTGTAGCGCCCTTGGCCGGTGGCCGCCAGCATCCGCCAGTTCCACATGATGTTGCCGATGGCCGCGCAGCTCTCCGTGTACGCCGCGATGTTCGGCAGCTCGTACGGCTCCCCAAAGGCCTCGCCCGACGCCCGCGAGCCGACCCCACCGGTGATGTACAGCTTGCGCCGGACCATGTCCTCCCAGAGCAGCTCCAGCGTCTTCCAGTACGCCGGATCGCCCGTCTCCAGATAGTAGTCCGCCGCGCCGCAACAGGCATACATGGCGCGCACAGCGTGACCTTCGAGCTTCGTCCGCGACGTGAACGGCTTCCCGCTGAACATGTAGACCAACTGGCGCTCCGAAACCTTGAGGCGTTCCCCGTCGCCGCGCAGCAGGTAGCCGGCCAGATCCAGATAGCGCCGTTCGCCCGTGGTTCGGTAAAGCTCCACCAGCGCCATTTCGAGTTCCGGGTGGCCCGCCAGAAGCGGCTGTTTGTCCGGTCCAAAATCGCGGCACAGGTAGTCGGCGAACTTGATGCCACCCTCCAGCAGCCGCCGGTTGCCGGTTGCGCGGTAGTACGCGATGGCGGCCTGCAGCAGGTGGCCGAGGCAGTACAGCTCGTGCCCGGTCTCCATGCGCTTGAAGCGGTCCGCCTTCCGCTCTTCCACCCAGTAGGTGTTCAGGTATCCGTTTGGCTCCTGCGCCGCCAGGATTTCGTCCGTCAGCCTGTCGAAGGTGGCGCGCAGCTTGGGATCGTCGCCCGACTGCAGCACGAACGCCGCCGCTTCCATCCACTTGTAGATGTCGGAATCGGTGTAAAGCGGCCCGCGGCGCGGAACGTTCTTGCGGCCCGAAAGCCTGCGGAAATTGTCGACGATCCCGTGCTGTTCCAGCAGCTCGAGCAGCGACGGAATGCTCGCCTCCACGTTGACCTTCATGCGCGCCGTCCAAAAACCTTCGCCCATCTTCACCGCGCGGACCGGCACGTTGCGCAGCTTCGCCCGCGGCGAGCGGGCGACGTCCAGAATCCCCGCGTCCCGCTCCGCCGGGGCCTGCGCATTTACCAGGGCCAGGGCGCCCATCCCAGAAGCCAGCACTTCCCGCCGCGTCATCATATCGAGCCCTCCTTCACAGATCACGAACCTATCACACCGCCAGGACAATCGGAAGGCGCAACCGAAACGGCGCCCGCGGCCCCGGCAAAAGCACGTGTTACTATGTCTCCATGACTCGGAAACGCGCACTAATAACCGGCATTACCGGACAGGACGGTTCTTATCTCGCCGAATTTCTCTTGTCAAAAGGATATGAAGTCTACGGAATTGTTCGCCGCGTAGCCTTGGAAGACCCTGAAAACCGTCTGGCGAGGCTGGCCGGAATCCGGCACCAGTTGCAACTGCGCGCGGCCTCCCTGGAGAGCTATCCGAGCCTGTTTCAAGCCGTTGCCGCGATCAAGCCCGACGAGTGCTATCACCTCGCCGCCCAGAGCTTCGTCACTTACTCATTTGACGACGAATTTTCGACTCTGAATACAAATATTAACGGCACACATTTTCTGCTTTCCGCCATCAAAACCATCTGCCCCGAATGCCGTTTCTATTTCGCCGGATCGAGTGAAATGTTCGGAGCCGCCCAGGAAAGCCCGCAAACCGAGCGCACCCCCTTCCACCCGCGCTCCAGTTATGGGATCAGCAAAGTAGCGGGCTTTCATCTCACGCGGAATTACCGCGAGGCCTACGGCATCCACGCTTCCAGCGGCATCCTGTTCAACCACGAATCGCCGCGCCGCGGGTTCGAGTTCGTAACCCGCAAGATCACTTCCGGAATCGCCCGCATCCTCGCCGGGCGCGCGACCGAACTGAGGCTGGGCAACCTGGACGCCAAGCGCGACTGGGGCCACGCCAGAGACTACGTGCGCGCCATGTGGCTCATGCTTCAGCAGCCCGAACCCGACGATTACGTCATCGCCACCGGAGAGACCCACTCGGTACGGGAATTTGTCGAGCTGGCCTTCGACTACGCCGGCCTGGATCACCGGAAATACGTGGTCGTCGACCCGGAGTTCTTCCGCCCCGCGGAAGTGGCGCTGCTGCTTGGCGACGCCAGCAAAGCGAAGGCAAAACTCGGCTGGAGCCATAGCATCGGTTTCGAAGCGCTGGTTCGCGAGATGGTGGATGCCGATTGCGCCGCCCTCGGCGTGGAGAGGCGGCGAGGCGCGACGTTCGGAGGGTAGCGTCCCCCGGCGCGCCCTGCTGCGCGTCTCGGTACAATGACTCTCGCCATGCGACTTCTGTTTCCCCTTCTGATTGGATGCAGCCTTGTCGCCGCGCAAGACTTTTCGGACCTCAACGTCGAGAAGGTTGCCGCCGGCTATAAATTCACCGAAGGGCCGATCTGGTCCCGCGCAGGCTACCTGCTCTTCAGCGACATCCCGCAGAACAAAATCCTGCGGCTGACGCCCGGCAAGCCGGTGGAAACCTTCCGGGAGCAAAGCAACGGCGCGAACGGAAACGCCTTCGACACCCAGGGACGGCTGTACACCTGCGAGGGCGGCGCCCGCCGCGTCACCCGCACCGACAGAAACGGCAAAATCGAAGTGCTCGCCGACCGCTTCGAAGGCAAGCGGCTCAACGCGCCCAACGACATCGTCGTGCGCCGGGACGGCCATGTCTATTTCACCGATCCCGCCTTCGGCGCATCGGAGGACACGCGCGAGCTCGATTTCTACGGAGTGTTTCACATCACCCCGAGGGGGCAACTCGAGCTGATTGCCAAGCCGAAAGGGCGCCCCAACGGAGTGGCCCTCTCGCCGGATGGCCGCATCCTCTACGTGGCCAACACCGACGAGCGCAACGTGCGCGCCTACGATCTCGACAGAAGCGGTAAAGCGTCCAACGAGCGTGTACTGATCTCAAACATCGAGGGCGGCCCGGACGGGATGAAGGTGGACGAGAAAGGAAACCTCTACATCGCTGCTAAAACCCTCGTCATCTACTCGCCCGGCGGAAAACTGCTGCACAGAATCGAGCTCCCCGAGATACCCTCGAACTGCGCGTTCGGAGACCCCGACCTGCAGTCGCTGTACATCACCGCACGTACTTCGCTCTACCGGGTCCGGCTGAACGTGAAAGGGTCTTTGCCATACTGAAATTGTGGAAACAGGCAGACGGTATCCCGAACGGCCGATTCTGGGCGTCGGGGCAATTATTGCGGACGGGGGCAGCGTAGTGCTGGTCGAACGCGGGACCGAGCCGCTCAAAGGGGTCTGGTCGCTGCCGGGCGGGATCGTGGAAGTCGGGGAATCCCTGAAGGATGCGGTCCGCCGCGAGGTGCGGGAAGAGACGGGGCTCGACGTGGAGCCGCTTTCCGTCGTTGAGGTGTTCGAAAGAATCATTCCCGACTGCAACGGGCGGACGGAGTATCACTACGTGTTGATCGATTATCTCTGCCGGCCAACCGGCGGTGAATTGCGGGCGGATTCCGACGCGAGCGACGCCCGCTGGGTGCCCCGGAACGAGCTGGCCTCCTACCGGATCACCGAGGGAACGCTAGGCGTGATCGAAAAGGCTTTGGCCCTATGAATACCAGCGGCGAATTGCTCGAATTCGACCGGCTGAAAGAACTGCTCGGGCGCCACATTGCAAGCCCGCTCGGGCGCGCGGAACTCGAAAAGGTCGAGCCGGTGAACGACCGCGCCCGCGCCGAACAGATGCTCGCCGAAGCGGCGGAGGCCGTGCAGTATCTCGAGACGGCATCCCGGCCGCAACCGGCTTCGCGCGGCGCCGCTGTGCGGATTCGCTTCGGCGGGTTCCCGGAAGTGGGGGAAGCGGTCCGCAAGCTGCGCATCGAAGGCGCCTCTCTCGAAGCCAAGGAAATCTTCGAGCTGACGGGCGTGCTGGACCGCGCTTCCGACGTTCGTTCGCTCCTGCTCGCCGCCGCTGGGCGTTTTCCCAAGCTCGGCGCTCGCGCCGCGGCAATGGGCGAATTCCGCCCGCTGCTTCGCGACCTCTCCGGAAAAATCCTGCCGGACGGCACGGTCTCCGATAATGCCAGCGTTCTGCTGGCGCGCTTGCGGCGCGACATCGAACGGCAGAAGCTCCTGATTCAGGAATCGCTTGAACGGTTCCTCCGCGCGCACCGCGAAGAAGGCGTGTTGCAGGAGGAGTTCGTCACCATCCGCAACGAGCGGTTCGTGATTCCCGTGATCGCGGGGCAGCGGCGCAGAATCGATGGCGTGATTCACGGCGCGAGCGGCAGCGGGCACACGCTTTTCATCGAGCCGCTGGAAACCATCGAGCTGAACAACGAACTGGTCCGCCTCGCCGAGGAGGAAATGCGCGAGGTGCACAGGATCCTGCTCGAATACACGCAGCGGCTGCGGGACTACAGCGAGGCGATCGGCCGCACGCTGGCGATCCTCGGCGAACTGGAGATGCTGTTTGCCAAGGCCGCTTTCGCCCTCGAGTTCGGCTGCACCATTCCGCGCTTCAGCAGTCCCGGCAACCGGCGCCTCATGCTGCGCGATGCGCGCCACCCTCTGCTTGAAGACGTGCTGCGGCGGCAACACAAGACCGTGATTCCGGTCTCCGTGACTTTGGAAGGCGAGCAGCGCACCCTGCTCATCAGCGGCCCGAACAGCGGCGGGAAAACGGTAACCCTGAAAACGGTGGGACTGCTGGCGCTAATGGCGCAGGCCGGGCTGCCCGTCCCCTGCGCAGAGGCCGAATTCCCGTTCTTCGACCAGGTGCTGGCGGATATGGGAGACCAGCAGTCGATCCAGGAAAGCCTCAGCACGTTTTCCGCGCACATGTCGCGCCTGCGGGACATCGTGAACGAAGTGACTCCGGATTCGCTCGTGCTGCTCGATGAACTCGGGCGGGCGACCGATCCCGAGGAAGGCGGCGCCCTCGGCGTCGCGATTCTCGACCACTGCCGCTCCTCCGGGGCCTTTTCGCTTGCTTCCACCCACCTGCTGGCGCTCAAAATTTATGGCGCGAACACCCCGGGCGTGCTCAACGCATCGATGGGCTTCAACGAGGAGACGCTCGAACCCACGTACTTTCTGCGCGTGGGCGCGCCCGGCAAATCGGCCGGCATCGACATTGCCCGCCGCCTCGGCTTGCCGCAGCCGCTGCTGGAGAAGGCGCGGGCGGCGCTTAGCACGCGCGAGCAGGACCTGGCGCGCTTCCTGAGCGAACTGGACCGCCGGCTCAAGGAAGTTGCGCGGCTTCAGGAAGAACTCGAGCGTGACCGCGAGCGCCTCGCCGCGCGCGAAGCGGCCCTCGCTGAAGAGTGGGCGAAAAAGGAAGCCGCCAAGATCCGGGAGCTGGAGCGGCAATGCGAACTCGTGCTTGCGCGTTTCGAGTCGCAGGCGCAGGAAACCATCGAGAAGATCGCCGCCGTGCCCGAGCGCAAGAAGGCGGCGGCCCAGGCGCAGCGCAGCGTGGCCAAAGTGAAACGGGAACTGCGGGAAGAGATCGAAACGGCCGTGCTCTCGGTCCGGGCTGATGCGCAGGCTGGGGAAATCGAGCCTTTCAAGATCGTGGAAGGAGCGCGGGTGCGGCTGAAAAACGTTCGCGAGCCTGCGCGGGTGCGGCGGATTCTCGGCGAGGACCTGATTGAGGTCGAGGCCGGATTCCTGAAGCTCCAGGTGCCGGTCGACGACGTGCTGGAAGTGCTGCCCGGTCCGGCTGAAGGCGCGAAGCTACCGAAAAACGTCTCATTCCGGCCGGCGGGACCGGACGGCTACGTGAACGTCCGGGAAATCAACGTCATCGGCAAGCGCGCCGAGGAGGCCCGCGAAGAGGTCGACAAGTTCCTCGACAGCGCCGTGCTGGCGTCGGTCAGCCGCGTACGCATCGTACATGGGCATGGCATGGGGATCCTGAAGCGCGCTATCGCGGAGCTGCTCTCAACTCATCCGAGCGTTGAGAAGTTCTACCCCGCCCCGCAAAACGAAGGTGGAGCGGGCGCAACCATCGTTGAGCTGAAAGAGTAGGGCCGGGGTATCCCGGCCCGCCAGGAAGCGGCGCCCCCGGCGCAAATCACGCGCCAAGGCACTCCGCCAGTTCAAGCCAGAGGAGGAAACGGTCCCGATAGGGCACGCATTCCTGCACGTGCGCGGAACACCGTTCGCCGATAAACGGAACGGCGATGCGCGCGCCGGCCGGAATCTCCCTTGCGGAACACACGATCAGGTGAACCGCGGACCGCGACTTTACTATGCCGGAAAGCTCAAGGTCGTTGCTAGAGATCACTAGCAATAAGTCGCTCTAGCCCGCCGATTTTCTCACCAAAATCTGAACCGGCGGCGAGCCGGACACAGCGGACGCCTTAGACCCAGTGCGGGACGGCTTCAGCCGCGGGTCTGGGAAAGGCGCGGGCCGCTTCGCGCGTCATCGTCGGGTTGCGGAACCGCGAGCCCATGAAGTCCACCATGTTTTCAAAGCACTTTGTATTGCGGACGTACCCGGCGAAGCGTTCTCTACCCGGCCCCAGCGCAGTCAGCAAGGTGTAGTCGGAGGTGTGGTCGGTGCTCACCCAGCCGATCCCGGTGTGGTTGCCCACCGCTTCTCCCAGAATTCCGACCGGCTTGTCGAGCCGCGAATTGAGGCTCAGCCCTTTCTTGCCCCCTACCGAAGCGGAAACCGCGTCCAGCTCATCCTTTGTCAGTTCGATCCCGAGTGCCTCGCGCACGGCTTCCTGAATTGCCGCGGGAGCAGCCTTATCTCTGCCAAGCTTCGCCAGCAGCTCTTCGAAAGAGCATTGCGCGCGGGCCAGCACGCGGAAACCGTTGGACTCGCCACGGAACCGGGCCCAGTTCCCTCCAATGGCCGGATTGCCGTTGCCGTGGTCCGCCGTGATCACAATGAGAGTCTCGGGATTCTTTTCGGCGAATTTCAGAACCGTTTCAATCGCCTCGTCGAAGGCAATCTGGTCCCACAGCTGGGCCGCGGCGTCGTTGTTGTGCGCGGCGTGGTCCACGCGGCCGCCTTCCACCTGAAGCAAAAAACCCTTTGGCGAGTGCCGCAGCGATTCCAGCGCCACGGAAGTCATCTCCGCCAGCGCCGGCACGGACTCGCGGAGTGAAGCGTTGTTGCGGCGGTCGAGCGTGTAGGGCAGCATCCCACGGGTGAACAACCCGAGCAACTTGGCCGGCGCCTTTCCGTTTTGCGAACATTGCAGCAGCTCCGCGCGGTTGGCGACGTAAGTGAAGCCCGCCTGCTTGTATTGCGCAATCAGGTCGCGCTTGTCCTTTCGCGATGAGCCATCGAAATACCGGACGCCCCCGCCAAGAATGACATCGACGTTCTTGATGTACTGTTCCGCGATACTTTCCTCGTTCCCCCGGGACCGGTCGGCCGCGGCGAAGCCGGCTGGCGTTGCGTGCGTGACCGTAGTCGTGGTGACAAGCCCTACGCGCCGCCCCTGCTCCCGGGCGATCGTCGCGACCGGCGTCAACATCGTGCCGTCCGGGAGCACGTTCAACGCGCCGTTGAAGATCCGCACTCCGGAACCCCAACTCGAGGAAGCCGCGGAGGAGTCGGTGGTCGCCGAGTCCAGCGAAGCCATGTCCATCAGGCCGTGCGTGACGTCGTCTCTTTCCATCAATGCCCGCCACAACAGGCCCTTTCCCCGGACTTGCCGCGAAAAGTAATCCGCCAGCGGCAACACACTCGGGCTCATGCCGTCGGCAACCATGAAAACGATGTTTTTCGGCTGGGCTCCGGGTTTGGCTGCGGCATGCAGGACCTCCAGGGACCCCGCCACGGGAGCGAGTGCAGCGGTGCGCAGAAAGCTGCGCCTGCCGAAACCGGTTGATGAACGCATGTCACCCAGTATAGTTCAGAGCCTTCGAAAGCCGCCTGGAGCGGAGCGTTCATGACACGGCGGCCGGCGCATCCAACCGGAAAAAGCCGGAGGGTATATAGTAAGTCTGATTTCACTTGTTACAAGATGGAGGTCAAATGGCCGCACGGATACTCTTGGTATTCATGATTTGCCTGCCGTTGTTCGCCCAGTTTAACGACGGCGAGGCGCATGGCGATCCGCCGTTCCTGATCGAGGACGGGTGGAGGCCCCTCTTCAACGGCAAAGATTTTACAGGCTGGCATGGCCAGGACCCCAAGCAACCATTTCAGTGGCTGACGACCAGGGGCGTGATCTGGGAACGGCTGCTCGGCCCCACGCGGCTATCTTTCGTGCGTGAACCCGGCGACCGCATGCTGAATGGCCCGAACGGGCGCACCGTCAACCTCGTGACCGACGAGAAATTCGGCGATTCGGAACTTTACCTGGAGTTCATGCTGGCCAAAGGCTCCAACTCGGGCGTGTACTTGCACGGGCTGTACGAGGTGCAGATCTTCGACAGCTTCGGCTCCACCGAGCCGATGACCTCCTCCGACTGCGGGGCGATTTATCACCGCTGGATCGACAACCAGGGCGTGGGCGGATCGCCGCCGTCCCGCAATGTCTGCCGCCCGCCGGGCCAGTGGCAGTCGTATCACATCTGGTTCCAGGCCCCCCGGTTCGATTCCTCGGGCAGGAAAATCCAGAACGCGAAATTCCTCCGCGTGGTCTTCAACGGCTTTTCCGTCCAGGAAAACGTGGAGTGTGAAGGCCCCACCCGCGCGCACATGAACATCCCCGAAGCGCCCATGAACCCGCTGATGCTTCAGGGGGATCATGGCCCGGTAGCCTTCCGGAACATCTATATCCGGCCGCTGCGCCCGATCATCAAGCGATGAGCGAATGGATCGACATCACCGTTCCGCTGCGGACCGGCATGGTGCACTGGCCGGGTGACCAGGAACCGCTCATCGAACGCCAAGTCGCCATCGAACGCGGCGGCTCGATGAACGTCACCGCCGCGTCCATGAGCCTGCACACCGGCACGCACGTGGATGCGCCGCTGCACTTCCTGGACGGGGCGCCGGACATCGGCCGCATGCCGCTCGATGCCGCCATCGGCCGCGCGCGTGTGCTTGAGTTTCCCACGGCGGCGGCCATCGGCCCGGCGGAGCTTGAGCCGTATGGCATCCAAACGGGCGAGCGCATTCTTCTAAAAACCTCGAACTCCCGCCGCTGCTGGCGGACCAGCGAGTTCATACCCGATTTCGTCGCCGTCACGCCGGATGGCGCGCGCTACCTCGCGGCACACGGCATCAAAGTCGTGGGGATCGACTACATCTCGATCGGCGCGCCGGGCGAGGAAGGCGATGAGACGCACCGCACACTGATGGCCGCCGGCGTCTGGATCATCGAAGGGCTCGACCTTTCGGCAATCGAGCCCGGTGATTACGATCTGATCTGCCTGCCGCTCAAGGTCCCCGGCGCCGACGGCGCTCCGGCGCGCGCCATCGTCCGCCGCGTCCGTCAGGCTTCCCTCTTGTAGTTTTCGATCTTCGGCCCGATTGGCCCTTTGGCGGTGCGGGCCAGGAGTTCTTTCATCTCGGCCGCGCTCATCGCCTGGAATGTCTTGCAGGCGAGCACGTTTTCTTCAAGCTGCTCGATGGTTTCGACGCCGGAAACCACCGTGTCGACGTCCTGGCTCCAGGCAAAACGCAAACACTCCTGAATCGTCGCGATCTTGTTCCTCGTGATCGCCCCGATGGCGTTGGTCTTCATCGCGATCCGCCCGAGTCCCTTGGCGCGCGCTTTCGGCAGGAAATTCTCAATGAAGCTCAGGTAGTGCGGATCGATCAGATTCACCGGGTGCTGCACGGTTTCCCATCCGTCGTAGGCTTCGAGGAGCCGCGTAAGAATGGCGGGATCACGGTGGCCCGTGAAGCCGATGTGCCGCGCTTAGCCCTGCTCCTTGGCCCTCACAAACGCTTCCAGTGCGCCATTGGGTCCAAGGATTTGGTCCACTTCTTCGTTCGTGCTCACCTCGTGGCATTGCCAGAGGTCGAGGTAATCCGTGTTCATGCGCTTGAGCGTCTCTTCAAGCTGGCGCATGGCCGCATCCCGCGAGCGGAGTTGGGCCTTGGACATCAGCAGCACCTTCTTGCGCAGGCCGCCGCTCAGGGCTTTCCCGTATGCCTCGTCGCTGAGTCCCTTGTTGTAGTGGTGCGCGCTGTCGAAAAAATTCACGCCGAGATCCACCGCGCGATGGATGAGCTTGACGGCGTTGTCCATCCCGCGCACCGCGGCGTGATAGCCGCCCAGGGTGAATCGGGAAACGCGCAGGCCCGTCTTGCCAAGGGTCGCCATGGGCATCGGCGCCTCGGCCAGTAGTTTCTTCAGTTCCGCGCCCGCGATTACAGACGAAGACAGGTGGAGGAAGGTTCTTCTGTGCATGGCGCCCACTCGTGCGGCCATCATACCATCGCGGGTGGGCCCTCCGGCGGCCTATTTCGCGTCGCGCCAGTTGTCGCCCACGCCGACGTCCGCCACCAGGGGCACTTCGAGTTTGTGCACCTCCTCCATGTTCCTTTTCACCAGGTTCTTGACTTCATCAACCTCTTCGGGAGGCGCTTCGAACAACAGCTCGTCGTGCACCTGGAGCAGCATCGCGGTTCTGAGCTTCCGCCGCTCGATTTCCCGCTCGATGCGGATCATGGCGAGCTTGATCAGGTCCGCCGCCGTCCCTTGCAGCGGCGTATTGACCGCGGTGCGCTCGGCAAAGCCGCGCGCGTTGGGGTTCCGGCTGTTCATGTCCGGAATGGGGCGTTCCCGGCCAAACAGCGTCTTGGTGACCCCTGTGCGGCGCACCTCAGCGATTGTCTCTTCGATGAACCGCTTGACGCCCGGATAGCGCGCGAAATAGTTGTCGATATACGTCTGAGCTTCGTGGCGCGGGATGCCGAGTTGGGCGGCGAGTCCGAACGCGCTGAGCCCGTAAACAATGCCGAAGTTGATGGCCTTGGCGCGCCGCCGCAGCTCGGGATTCACCATCAGCGGCGGAACGCCGAACACCTCGGCCGCCGTGCGCGTGTGTATGTCCTCGCCTTTCTGGAACGCGCTGGTGAGCACCGGGCACTTGGAAAAATGAGCGAGCAGGCGCAGCTCGATCTGCGAGTAGTCCGCCACCAGCAGCTTCCAACCCTCGCGCGGCACGAACGCCGCCCGGATCTCGCGTCCCAGTTCGGTGCGAATAGGGATGTTTTGCAGGTTCGGATTGGAAGATGAGAGCCGCCCCGTGGCGGCGCCGGTCTGGTTGAAGCTGGTGTGCAGCCGGCCCGTGCGCGGATCGATCAGCGCCGGCAGCGCGTCCACGTAAGTGCCTTTCAGCTTCGCGAGTTGGCGGTACTCCAGAACCTGCCGGACGATCTCATGGTCCGCCGCGAGTTCTTCGAGCACATCGGCGGCGGTCGAAATCGTCTTCCCCCTGCCGTAGCGGACCGGCGCGGGCAGCTTCAAATCCTCGAACAGCACCTTGCCGAGTTGCTGAGGCGAATTGATGTTGAAGCTTTTCCCGGCCAGCCTGCAAATCTCCTGCGTCAGGCGCTGTATCTCGGCGTCCATCATCTCCGAGAGGCGGCGCATCTCGGCCGGATCGATCCGGATGCCCCTCTGCTCCATCCGCGCCAGCACTTCGATGAGCGGGCGATCGATCGTCTCGTACAGTTCGCGGAAGCCGCGATCATCCACCTGCCGGCTTAGAATCCCTGCGAGCTCCAGCGCGCAATCGGCGTGGTGCTCGGCCGTCGTTTCCAGGCGGCGGTCCAGGTACCTGCGCGCCAGCACTTCGAGCGAGCAGCCGGAAGGGTCGGCGTTCAGCAGAAAGGCATAAAGCATTACGTCGTCGCGGAAACCGCGCGGCCGGATATTGAATCTTCCGAGCGCGAGCAGGATCCGCTTCACGTCGTGCCCGACCTTCGGCCGCGCTTCGTCTTCCAGCATCGGCCGCAGCCGCTCGATCAGCCCCGCGCGGACGGAGCGCGCCTGGGCGGGCTGCCAGCACAGCGCGACGAAAGGCTCCTCGTTTTGGGAGAAAAACCCGGGCTCGGTATCTTGCGGGGGCGCCGCCTGGCCGATGGCAACCGCGATAGGGGCGTCCGGCGGGATCGCCGCCAGCCACGCGTCCACCGCTTCCGGCGTGTCGAGCGTGGCGTAATCGCGCGGGCGCGTGTCCACCTCTGGCCCGAGCTCCTTCAGCAGGCTGTAAAACTCCAGCTCCTTATACAGCTCCTTTAGCGCGGCGGTGTCCGGCGGCTGTGCGCGCACGTCTTCCAGCCGGAACTCGACTGGGACGCTGGTGTCGATCGTCGCGAGGCGCTTGCTGAGCAGAATGCGCTCCCGGTTTTGTTGCAGGCTTTCGCGGTACCGCTTGCCGTAGCCCTTATCGCCCAGCTCGGCGGCACGCTCCAGCGCCGCCTCCACGGAGCCGAACCGCAGGATGATCTCGCGGGCTCCCTTCTCTCCGATGCCGGGGGCGCCCGGAATGTTGTCGATGGGGTCGCCCTTCAGCGCGAGCAGGTCGGCCACCTGCGCCGGTTTCACCCCCATCTTCTCCTCGACTTTCGCCGGATCGTACCAGAGGTTTTCCTGGATCGGGTTGTACATCGAGATACGCTCGTCCACGATCTGGAGCATGTCCTTGTCGCTGGAGACGATGGTCACGTCCAGGTCGGCGGCCTCGGCTCGCCGCGCGATCGCCCCGATGACGTCGTCCGCCTCGAAACGCGGGTATTCGAGAACGGGGATCCGCATTGCGCCGAGCAGCCGCCGTATGTAGCCGATCTGCTGGATCAGCTCGGGCGGCGCCTCGGTGCGGTTGGCCTTGTATTCGGCGAATTCCTGCTCCCGGAATGTCGGCCCGGAGCTCTCGAAGACCGCGGCGATGAACTCCGGCTGGTAGGAGGTGATGAGCTTGCGGAGCATGTTGGTGAAGATGTAAACCGCCTCGGTGGGCAGGCCGGTGGAGGTGCGCATGGTGGGCGCCGCCGACCGTGCGCGGGCATGGTAAGCGCGGAAGATGAAACCGAAGGTGTCGATCAGGAAGAGGCGGGGGCGGGACATAACACCCTATTTTAGCGTGGGTTAGCGCGCATGCACAGTTTTCCGGAGCCGTTTGCGCCGGTGCGGCGCAGGCAGCCGGACCATAACCCGTTCTACAAGCATTTGCGCCACAGACACCCTTACAAAGTGTGGTGATCCAGCCACATTAGGAATCCGGGCCTCCTGAATTTCCATGAACTTACCGTTGGGAGACAAAATTGCTGTTCTAAGGGCTTCGCCATAGTATTCAAGGAGCCGATTCTTGCGTTTTGAGACAACACTGCATCGGCCGGTAGAGGCCGCCGGCGTCGGGCTGCACAGCGGGGTGCCGGTGAAGATCCGCATCCTGCCCGCGCCCCCGTCAACCGGTATCGTATTTGTCCGCACGGATCTGGACGGGTTTCAAGTCCCGGCAAGCTGGCGGCATGTCGCCCGGGTGAGCTATGCCACGAGCCTGATGCGGCAGGGCGTCCTCATCTCCACGACCGAGCATTTGTTGAGCGTTTTCTACAGCATGGGCGTGGACAACGCCTATGTGGAGATCGACAACCTGGAAGTCCCCATCCTGGACGGCAGCGGGTTGCCGTTCGTCGAGATGGTCAGGGAAGCCGGCCTGAAAACCTACCGCCGACTGCGGCGCTACTTGCGAATCCGGCGTCCTGTGACCGTGGAAGACCGTGGCAGGCGCATTTCAATTCTGCCGGCGGAGAGTTTCCGGCTGAGCTGCGATGTGTTTTTCAACCACCCGCTCGTCGGGCGGCAGACCCTCGAAATGGAGGTGACGCCGGAACGCTACGCCGCCGAGATCGCTCCGGCACGCACGTTCGGTTTCGAGCACGAGCTGCACCAGATGCGCGACATGGGGCTCATCCGGGGCGCATCTCTTGAGAATGCAGTCTGTTTCGGCGAACGCCTGCTGAACCCGGAGGGGCTCCGATTCCCGGATGAGTGCTGCCGCCACAAGGCGCTGGATCTGATCGGCGATCTGGCGCTGATCGGCAGGCCGCTTCTCGGTCACGTGGTGGCCGAGCGCGCCGGACACGCCATGCACGCCGCGCTCGTAAAGCGCATCATGAGCGACCCTTCACTGTACGAAATCCTGAGCTTCGACCAGCTTGCAAGCCGTGTGGTGAGCGCCTTGGTATCCTGATGATCGTGGAGCATCGCCTCCACGGTCGACCATGCGCTGGCTGAACGTTCCCAACCTGCTCTCGCTGCTTCGGCTGGCCCTCGTACCGTTCGCTGTCCGCGCCATCTGTGCGGGCGATTACCGGGGCGCGCTGGCGATCTTCGCGACGGCGGCGGTTACCGATGCCCTGGATGGCTCCCTGGCAAGGCATTTTCGATGCATTACACGAGTGGGCGCTTACCTGGATCCTATTGCAGATAAAGCGCTGCTTAGCTCCACTTACGTCGCTCTCGGAGCGGCCGGCGCCGTGCCGTGGTGGCTGGTGGGACTCGTCTTCGGCCGGGACCTGCTGATTTTAGCGCTGGTCGGAGCGGCCCTGCTGGTAACCGATTACCGCGATTTTCCGCCGAATCTGTGGGGGAAACTGAGCACCGTGGTCCAGGCGGTGGCGGCCGTATGGGTGATTGTCGTCGAGGCGTTTCCGGCAAAGGGGCTCAGCTCGGACCCCATGCTGTGGGCCGTCGCGGCGGCGACCGTCTGGAGCGGTCTGTGCTATCTCTGGCGGGCCCTCGAAATGGCCAGAGCGCGGCCTGCGAAGTGCTCACCCGCGAAATCGGATTGACGCCACCCTAACGGAGGCGTAGGCTTAAAAGGAGGGAAAACGGTGACACGCTACGTACCTTCGCGCTCTTATCTCAGCGCAGGCCTGGCGGCGCTCCTGTTCGGGGCGTTTTCGGCATGGTGCGGTTTGCGGTGGGCGCCGGCCTACTTCGCCGCGGCCCTGTTTGCGGCAAGCGCGGCCCTTCTCCTCTACCTCGCCACACGGCCCGCGATTGAAATTCACGAGACGCACGTGGCCATCGGCAAGCGGAATATTCCCTGGGCGGATATAAGGCGGCTGGACCGCACAGGCTGGCACTCCCCGCTCGTTCTCAATATCACGCTCTTCGACGATTCCCGAGTGTTGCTGGTTTATCCCGGAGACCTGGATTCCGCCAACAGCCTGCTCCGGCATTTGCGCCGTTGCGCTCGTGAAGCGCTGATCGACGGCAAGCCCTACCGTGAGTTCTGGGGCGAGCCGGCGCCCGGGGCCGAACGCAGGACGCTCTCCGCGCCCCGGTACAGGCTCCTCCGCCCCGAAGACGAGGAAGAGGTGGAGCGGCTCTACCAGCGGCTCAAAAGCGTCCGCCACCTTGATCCGGAAAATTCCACGGACGAAAAATAGTCCGTGGCTCTTCAAAAATCCCGCGCGATAAGATGGTTGCTGATAGCGCTCCTGGGCGCTGTAGGCCTGCTCGCTTCCAGGCACTACTGGCTGGAGGGGCTGGGCAGCCTTCTGGTGTACTCCGAAGAGCCGTTTCACGCCGATGTCGTGGTTGTGCTGGCGGGCGACGATACAGGAGCGCGTATCTTGAGAGGGGCGGAACTGGTGAAGCAGGGCTACGCGCCGGCGGTGGTCGTAAGCGGACCCGCCTGCTGCTATGGAAGACACGAATCGGATTTGGCGATCGAATATGCCGTTGCCGCGGGCTATCCCAAGGAGTGGTTCATTCCCCTCCCCATGGTGGCCCATTCCACCCGTGAGGAGGCGCAGATCGTCACGCGCGAACTGGACCGCCTGAAAGTCTCCCGGTTCTTGCTCGTCACCAGCGATTACCACACCCGCCGAGCCACCCGCATCTACCGCGCGCTCGTGCCGCCCGGCAGCTTCCGCACAATCGCCGCCAAGAGCGAGTATTTCGGCGCAGGATGGTGGCGCACTCGCGAAGGCCAGAAAGAAGCCTTTCTGGAGTGGATGAAGACCTTCGCGCACTGGGCAGGCTTGTGATGAGACAGACGTTCCGGTGGGTTTGGCCCTACATGTGGCGCTACCGGCGCGGGCTCGGGTTGGGATTGTCCGCGCTGATCCTGAAAGACCTGGCGGCCGCCGCGCAGCCGCTCATGATCAAGGCCGCCATCGATTCGATGGCGGACGGCGTGCGCTTGAAGACCGTGGTCTGGTTCGCGCTGCTGCTGGTGGCGCTCGCTGCGGTGAAAGGCGTCTTTCAGTTCTGGATGCGCGTGGTCATCATCGGCATCTCACGCGATGTCGAGTACGATCTGCGCAACGATATCTTCCGCCACCTCACCTTTCTCTCGCCCGATTTCTACTCCCGCACGCGCACCGGCGACATCATGGCGCGCGCGACCAACGACTTGAACGCCGTCCGCATGATGCTCGGGCCCGGAATCATGTACTGGACCGAGACAATGCTCACCTTTGCGCTCGCCCTGGCCATCATGCTCTCGGTGGATTGGAGGCTGACGGTGGCCGCGATCCTGCCCGCGCCCGTAGTGAGTCTCATGGTGATGTACTTCGGCGGCGTCATCCATCAGCGTTTCGAGCGCATTCAGGGCATGTTTTCGGATATCAGCAGCCGCGTGCAGGAAAACCTCGCCGGCGTGCGGGTGATCCGCGCCTACGTGCAGGAGGAAGCGGAACTGCGGCAGTTCGAAAAGGTGAACCGCGAGTATATCCGCCAGAACCTGGGGCTGGCGCGCGTTTCCAGTCTTTTCATGCCGCTGCTGCAACTGCTGGTCGGGGTGGCGTTCCTGATCGTGCTCTGGGTGGGCGGCTACCGCGTGCTGGCCGGGAAAATCTCGCTGGGAAGCTTCGTGATGTTCAACACCTACATGGGCATGCTGGTGTGGCCGATGATCGCCCTGGGGTGGGTGGTGAACCTGATGCAGCGCGGCAAAGCCTCGATGGGGCGCATCATCCAGATCCTGGAGGAACAGCCCACGATCGCGGCGCCCGCCAAACCGGTGCGGCTCGCCTCCGTGCACGGTGAGATCGCCTTCGAGGGCGTGTGCCTCGATTACAACGGATACCGCGCGCTGGAAGGCATCGACCTGCGGATCCGCGCGGGTGAGACCGTGGCCATTGTCGGCCACACGGGCGCCGGCAAGAGCACGCTCGCCCGCCTCATCCCGCGCCTTGCCGACCCGACCCGGGGCCGCGTGCGGCTGGACGGAGTGGACCTGCGGGATTACTCGCCCCAGGACCTGCGGCGCCACATCGGCTTTGTGCCCCAGGAGACGTTTCTGTTCAGCGCCACCCTTGCCGAGAACATCGCTTTTGGCGTGGAGGATGCGACCGAGGAGCAGATCCGCCGGGCGGCCGAACTGGCCGGTCTGGCGCCGGACATCGCAACTTTTCCCCAGGGCTTTGAGACGATGGTTGGCGAGCGCGGCCTCGCGCTTTCGGGCGGCCAGAAGCAGCGCGTCGCCATCGCCCGCGCTCTGCTACGCGACCCCCGCATTCTGATCCTGGACGACGCACTGGCGAGCGTGGACACGCTCACCGAAGAGCGCATTCTCATGGGACTCCTCCCCGTCATGCGCGGCCGGACCACCATTTTGATTTCCCACCGCGTCTCGACCGTCCGCCAGGCCGACCGCATTGTGGTGCTCGACCACGGCCGTATCGTCGAGCAGGGGTCCCACGCCGAACTCGTCGCCAACGGCGGCTACTACGCCGACCTCTACCAAAAGCAACTTCTGGAAGAGGAGCTGGAGGCCATCTAGCGCCGGTTCCGCTCCCCCGCGCCCGCTTCCTGCCTGCGGTACGCTGAAAAGGATGGCAGCCGACTTTAATCCTTTGTTGCGCTTGGACTTCCGTATTCCGTTCGACCGTATCCGGGCGGAGCACGTCGAGCCCGGGATCCAACAACTGCTTCAGGAGGCCCGGGAACGCCTGGAGGCCCTGGCAAACGATGGGAGTGCACCGACGTTCCGCAACACGTTGAGAAAGCTGGACTTGCTTTCCGAGCCGCTCGACCGCGCCATGGCGGTTGTCAAGCACCTGGAATCGGTTGCCACCTACCCCGAGTTACGCGCCGCGCACAACCGGGTGGAACCCGCCGTCAGTGAGTTCCACACCAACATTCCGCTCCATGAAGGACTTTGGAAGAGACTCAAGGACTACGCCGTGACCAAAGCAGCCGGGCGGCTGCGAGGAGAGCGCCGGCGCTATCTGACGAAAACCCTCGATGAGTTCCGCCGCCACGGCGCCGAACTCGGCCCCGCCGGGAAAGCCCGGCTGGCTGAAATCGACGTCGAACTGGCGAAACTGACCACGCGCTTCTCCGAGAACGTACTCGACGCGACCAACGCCTTTGACCTCGTCATCAAGGAGGAAAGCCGGCTGGCCGGATTGCCGCCGAACGCCGTGGCCGCCGCGCGGGAGAGCGCCGCGAAAAAGGGTATCGAGGGATGGCGCTTCACCTTGCAGGCGCCAAGCTACACGCCCCTGATGACTTACCTGGACGACGCGGGTATCCGCGAGCGGATGTACCGCGCCTTCGTGACGCGCGCGAGCGGGGGCGATTTCGACAACCGCTCCCTGATCGTCCGTATTCTCGAATTACGCCGGGAAAAAGCTCAACTGCTCGGTTATAAGAACTTTGCGGATTACGCCCTGGCCGACCGCATGGCGCGCACCGGCGAGCAGGCGCTGGAATTCCTGAAGGAACTCAAGGAGAAGACCCAGGCCCGCTACGAGGAGGAGAACCGCGAGTTGCTGGAGTTCCGCAGGAGCCTGGAAGGCCCCGGCGCGCCCGAACTCGCGCCTTGGGACCTGGCTTACTACGCCGAGAAACAGCGCGCCGCGCTCTTCGATTTCGACGAGGAGGCGCTGCGCCCCTACTTCCCGCTGGAGAAGGTCGTCGAGGGAATGTTCGAAATCGCCGCGCGCCTTTACGGCATCTGCGTGGAAGAGGAGAAAGGCGCGCCCACGTGGGACCCCTCGGTCCGCTACTACACCATCCGCGACGCGGACGGCATCAAGCTGGGAGCATTCTACGCGGACTGGTACCCGCGCGAGAACAAACGCGGCGGCGCATGGATGGACGCCTTCATCACCGGCCACCCCACGAAAGACGGTTTTCAGCCTCACCTCGGCGCCATCTGCGGCAACCTGACGCCACCGCTTGCGGATAAGCCGGCTCTGCTGACGCACCAGGAGGTCGAGACCATCTTTCACGAGTTCGGCCACTTGCTGCACCAGTGCTTGAGCAAAGTGGATATACGCAGCCTGGCCGGAACCAACGTCGCCTGGGACTTCGTGGAACTCCCGTCGCAGATCATGGAGAACTGGTGCTGGGAACGCGAGGCGCTCGACCTGTTTGCCCGGCACTACCAAACGGGCGAGCCGATCCCGGAAGACCTGTATCAGAAAATGAAGCGGGCGCGTAATTTCCGTGCCGCGAATGCGCAGATGCGGCAGCTCGGCTTTGGATTTTTGGACCTGCTGCTCCACATTGAGTACTCGCCGGAACGCGACGGGGATGTTATCGAGTACTCGCGGCGCATATTACAGGAGTTTACACCTGCAAAATTAGACGAGACCTACGCGATGGTCGCCTCGTTCACGCACCTGTTCGCCGCCCCCACAGGCTACGGCGCCGGGTATTACTCCTATAAGTGGGCGGAGGTGCTGGAAGCGGATGCGTTCACCCGCTTCCGCCAAGCAGGGGTTTTTAACCGGGAGGTCGGGATGGAGTTTCGCCACCACATTCTTGAGAAAGGCGACAGCGAGGATCCAGCCGTACTCTACCGGAGCTTCATGGGACGCGACCCCGACCCGAACGCCCTGCTTGCACGGCTGGGGTTGCTATAAGAGTTGGGGCGTACCCAACGTCTACAGCGGCGGAGTTACCGCTTAGCGCAGGTGGCGCATCATAAGGTTCCGGTAGTGGACCACGCTGCCTTTATTGTGCTGCTGTAGCGCAAGATAGCCTTTCTGGTAGGTGTTCTTCTCGTCCACGTAATCCACTACTACTTTGTCGTTCACCTTGATGATGATGTGATTGCCCTTGACGATAATGTGCTGGGTGAACCACGTATCATCCGGGACAAGCTGTTCCTTAACATTTACAAAGTTGTACAGGCTGCCCGTGCGCTTCCAGTCGGTGTGCGAGCTGTTGACTTGCGCCTCGTAGCCTTTCGGCCAGCCGCGGCCGAACTGCGCCCGGAAATACATGCCGGAATTGCCGCCGTGGTTGATCTTGACCTCGGCTTTGAATTCGCAGTCCACGCACTCCTCGAGCATGTAGAAAAGGTGGCTGACATCGCCGTCTCCTACGATGGCGCCGTCTTTGACCGACCAGCTTTCGGGATTCTCGTTCGCCTTCCAGCCGTTGAGCGTCTTTCCGTCGAACATTTGAATCCAGCCGGATTCGTCGGCGGCGAAGCCCGAGCAGGCTGCCATGAGGATGGCTGTGAGCATCAGTTTCAGTTTCAGATTCAAACGCATACGGTATTTTCCCCACTCGATTTTACGATATTCCTCGCTGTATAGTTTTTCGCCCTAATGGCAGAGGGACGTTGAACCTGAAAGCGCTCTCAGCTATCCGCGTCCTGATCCCTTGACCTGCTCAAGTACCCGCAGTAATATTTGGTGGTATCGATTTCAGCGCTCCGGGGGCTGTTAGTCTCGCGAGTCCCCGGAGGGAGAGTGTGAAATGAAGGGATCCTCTGTCTTCCTGGTGGTCCTCCTGACGCTTCTGGTGTGTATTCACGCGTTTGCGCAGCAGGATCGCGGCACATTTACAGGAACCGTTACCGACCCCACGGGTTCGGTGGTTCCGGACGTGGCGGTTACCGTCCAAAACATGGAGACGAACGTCACGTACACCTCGAGAACCAATGAAGTCGGCAACTATACCATCCCGAATTTGCCCATCGGGAGGTATCGCATTACCTTCGAAGCACCGGGATTTAAGAAGTATGTTCGCGAAGGAGTCACGCTGAACATTGCGCAGGTGGTCCGTATTGACGCCCCGCTGGAAGTCGGCGCGACAGCCGAAACCGTGGAGGTGACGGCGGAGGCGCCGCTGTTGCAAACGGAAACACCAGAGGTCGGCACGTCGCTGAGCACGCAGCAGGTGATCGATCTGCCGCTCGGGTTCAGCGGCGGGCGCTACGCCGAGGATTTCGCCTACAAATTGACGCCCGGCGTGGGAGGAAACAACTGGGAAAGCCACATCAACGGCGCGCCCTCGTTTTCCAAAGAGGTCGTACTGGACGGCGCTTCGGCCAGCATTTACATCAGCGGCCAGTTTGGTGAATCCAGCCCCTCCATGGAGGCGCTCGAGGAGTTCAAGATTCAAACCAGCGGTATGAGCGCGGAATTCGCGCGGACCGCCGGGGGCGTCTTCAACTTCGTTATGAAATCGGGCACAAACAACCTCCACGGCAGCGGGATGTTCCAGTGGCACAACGAGTCGTTTGACGCCAATACTTTCGCCAACAATTTTTACGACAGACCACGCCGCCTCGACCGCCGTGACAACTGGGCCATTTCGGCCGGAGGTCCCGTATATATACCGAAAGTCTTCGACGGAAGGAATCGCTGGTTCTGGTATACGGCCTACGAGAAGTATAACGAGTCATTCGCCGGCGGCGGTTCGCCCACCGTTACCGTGCCGCAGCCCGAATGGTACGACGGCAATCTGAGCAGCTATCTTACCAACGAAGTGATTGGCAAGGACGCGCTCGGCCGGGACGTCTACCGCGGCGCCATTTACGATCCCGCAACCACCCGGTTTGTGGACGGCCAGATGGTGCGGGACATATTTCCCAACAACATCATTCCCGCGGCGCGTATTTCGCAGGTCTCGCGCAATCTCGCCGCAATCATGAAGCAGCACTACATGCCGCAGGTGAAACAGGCGGACGGCAGCTACGCGCTGATCAACAACTCGTTCTTCCCGGTTTCAAACCAGGCAGGTTTCAACCAAGTACAGTTCTCGACGAAGTCGGACTTTGTCATCACGGATGCGCACCGGCTCAGCGGTTCGTTCGTATGGGTTGACAGGCCGCGAACGCTGCTGGATCAGGGCGGCGTGTGGGACATGAACGATCCCGATGGCGGGCCGCTTTCTCGCGCGCGCATGCAGTACGTGGCCAGCCACTATGTCCGCCTCGCCGAAGACTGGACGATTTCGCCCACCATGCTGAACCACATGGTTCTGGCCTACAACCGGCAGATCAACCCCAGCACATCGAAGCACGTCGATGAACCGGGCGGACAGCTCCTGGGGATCAAAGGGATCAAGCAGGATTCCAACTTCCCCGAAATCGACGGGCTGTCGGGAGACCGCGTGAGCTTCCCGATTCTGGGCTATCAAACCAATGACATTCTGGCCGGCACGGCCTGGCAGTTCATCAACACATTTTCCTGGATGAGAGGGAAGCACTCGATCCGGATTGGCTTCGACTACCGCTGGAACGGCCTGAACGCCCGCAACGACGCGGGTCCGGGGCGCTTCAATTTCTCCAGCGGCGTCACCGGCCTGCCCGGCTTCAACCAGACCGGCCACGGGTTCGCCAGCATGCTGCTCGGCGAAGTGAGCAGCGCGAGCGTTCCGGTGGATGTCCCGGTCGGCTCGCAGTTCCCCATGTATTCGTGGTTCATTCAGGACGACTGGAAGGTCAGCTCAAGGCTGACGCTCAACCTCGGCCTGCGCTGGGATTACCAGCCCCAGGGCACCGAGAAATACGACCGCCTGAGCAACTTCAATCCGTTCATCATGGACCCGGTGTTGAACGTCCTGGGCGCCATGGAATACGCGGGCAAGGGTGAAGGCCGCAACGGCAAGCGCATGTTCTACCCGAACCAGCACAACGACTTCGGCCCGCGGGTGGGCTTCGCGTGGCAAGTCACCGACAGGACGACGCTGCGCGGCGGCTACGGCATCTTCTACAGCCCCAGAATGCCGAACGGCTGGTCGGGCGTTCCCTGGGGTCAGAAGATGGGCTTCGCGCCGACAAACACCGTCAACGAACCTGCTCCGAATACCGCGGCGTTCCGTTGGGATGACGGCTACCCCGGCGTTGTCGAACCGGCCAAGCTCGACCCCTCGGCCGCCAGCTATCTCTGGGGTCCTGTGAGCTGGGATCCCGACGGCGGGCGAGTCGGCTACACGCAGCAGTGGAACTTCAACATCCAGCGCGAGCTGCCCGGCCAGATGGTGCTCGACATCGGGTACATCGGATCCAAGAGCACCGGGTTGCTGGCTAACGAGCTTCGCCGGCCGCACCAGATGCGGTATGAGTCGCTGGCGCTGGGGGACACTCTGGGCCAGTGGATCGACAGCCAGGCCGCTATCCCGGCGGCGGCGGTCGCCCTGGGCGCCAGATACGCCAGCCTACCCGGAACCTGGGTGCCGGTAAGCCAGACGCTCCAGCCGTTCCCGCAAATCCCGAACTGGAGCGCTATCTATAGCTGGAACTCGCCGCTCGGGTTCAGCACATACCATGCCCTGACAATCCAGTTGAACAAGCGGATGTCGCACGGGCTTCAGTTCCTCTCCAACTACACCTTCTCGAAGAACATCGGCAACATCAGCTCCGCCTTTGGGGATACCTGGGGCCAGAACTGGGGCCGGCCGATGGATTACTACAACCTGGCGCTGGAAAAATCCGTTCTGGAGTTCGACCGCACGCACGTGGTCAAGATCGGCGGGTCGTACGATCTGCCTTTCGGGCGCGGGAGGCGCTTCGGAACCAACTGGAGCACTCCGCTGAACTTCTTCGTAGGCGGCTGGCAGATCATGTACATCGGGAACTACTCGAGCGGCGCTCCGATGAATCTCGGGGCGACGGGAACGCCGAATTTCAACGCGGCGACGAACCGGCCGTTCATCGTCAATCCCGACGGCAAGCCGATGACGAATCCGAACTTCCGGGCCTCGGATTTCGATATGACGGACATCTCAACTCCCCGTCCGAACAAGACCTATATCGACACGTCCCTGGTGATCGATCCTGCGAAGATCGACCGGTACGCCCGGGGCAATGCTCCGCGCATGGTCTCGCAATTGCGCGGGTTCCCGAGCTATTTCGAGGACGTCAGCCTGCTGAAGAACTTTGTCCCGCGCGAAGGGGTGCGGGTGCAGTTCCGCGCGGAGTTCCTGAACGTGCTCAACCGGCACCGGATCAGCGACTTCACCACGAATGCCGCGAGCCCGCTGTTCGGGCAGGTGAGCGGTGTTTCCGACGACAGGCGCGTGATTCAGTTCGGCCTGCGCGCGGATTTCTAACAGAGATGAAAACGGCAGCGGGCCCGGCCTCGAGCCGGCCCCTGCCGCAACCCGCCTCTTGACACGCCGGCCGCTGCGCCGGCGGGTTACCTCGATATGGTGATCGTGCCGGGGTCCACTTCGTAGCCGTCTCCCCGGGCGGTTTCGATGGCCAGCTTGCGGAGCGCCTCGTCCGCTGCGTCGCGCGGGATCTTCCGATCTTCCACCGGGCGCTTGATGACTTCCCCGCCGAATCGAATGCGAACGCGCCAGGTCTTCTTCTGTGGGTCCCAGTGAACGTCGGCGCTGTCTGCCTTGATCATAGAAACCTCACGGCTACAGAAATACCCCTAAGCCGGCGGCCGTCAACCGCCCCTCGGCCGACTAAGCCGCGGCGCTCAGGATCTGCCGGATGCGCCGCGCCACGATCTGAGCTTCCCCGCGCTGCATCATCCAGACGCCCACAATTAGCTCCTTCCGCGAGCCGGGGACCACCTCGATCGACGGCTCGCCTTCACGCAACTGCCTCACAACCTCGCGGACCGTGATCTTGACGACCTCCGGGTTCCAGCTGATCTTCAAGTGCGGCACCTGGTTGGCGATCTGCGGGATCCAGACCTCGGTGGAGACGCTGCGGATCGGCTTCACCGCATCGGCGATGATTTGTACGCGCTTCTCCCACTCCCGCCAGTCCGCCTCGTGATCGCGCTTCAGGTAGCTTTCCACCGCCACGAGCATGGCGAGCATTTCTTCCTTGTTCACCTTGTGGCCGCGCGCGATGGTGTCGCTGTGAGGGGAGGTGTTGAGCTTCGCTGCCTCGATCAAATCCTTCCGGCCGAGCAGCAGGCCGGCGCTCTGCGGGCCGCGCAGTCCTTTGCCGCCCGAAAACGTCACGAGGTCGTAACCCATCTTGATGTACTTGGACAGGTTCTCGGCCGGCGGCACGTCGGCGGCGGCGTCGTTAAAGGTCGGGATGTTGAACTTCTTGCCGAGGTCGGCGAATTCGTCCACCTTGATCTTGCCTACGGGGTCGTTGGCGTTGAAGAACAGCATCATTGCCGTCCGCGGGCCGACTGCGCGCTCCAGCTCCTCGCGCGTTTCGACCTCGACGAAGCGGATGCCGCAGGCGCGCACCGCATGGTCGTAGCCGTAGCGGTGCGATTTCTGGATGATCACCTCGTTTTTCATCCCGGTGGTGTCCGGAAGGCGGCGTATGAATTCGGGGTTGGTGCCGGTCATACAGGCGGCGGTGCCGACGGTGAGCGCCGAGGCCGCGCCCGCCGTCACCATGGCCGCCTCGCAGCCGATCAGCGATGCGATCCGCCGGCCGACCGCGTCCTGCAACTCCTCCAGACGCACGTACTTGTCCGCCGCCGACACCCAGGCTTGAATCACTTCCGGCGGCATCAGAGACGCCGTCAACATTGTGTACGTTCCGGCTGCGTTTATGAATGGCCGGACACCCAGTTCCTTGAGAAGGTCGCGTTTGGCGGAAGCGGCGAAGGCCGCGCTGCCAGGAAGAAGCCCTCCGAGCACAGGAATGCCGGACAGGCGAGCAAGGAAGTTGCGCCGATCGAACATGGCATCAGTGTACACCCGGGGGGTTGATTCCGAACCCCTTTTAAGCGGGGGCGGCCCGCCGGCGGAGCAACCCGCCGAGGCGGTCGGCGATGCCTCTCCACTTACGCAAGGTGAGTTCGATCAGGTTCAGTAAAACCGCGAGAATCAGCAGCCCCGGCCAGAGCCGCATGGTCGACGCCACCGTGCGGCCGCCCGGATCGAAGACGTCGCGCGGGGCGGGGTTGAAGCGGCCTCCCGTAAACTCGGAGATGCGCTTCAGCAACTGTTCGTCCGAGCCGTATTGGGTGAGTTCTTCTTCCTGCCTGTAGAAGCCGACTTCGGGGAAGGCGCGCGATTCCACCAGCGGCCGCACACGGAACAGCCCCTTGCGATGGTCGATGCGCACGCGGCCGCGATAGGCGCCCGCCGCCACCTTCTCCACTTTCACCGGCCGCTGGAAACCCTGCGGGCCGATGACAAAAACGTCGGGCACTTTGGCCGGCTCCTCGATATAGCGGCCGAGGTGGTAATCCACCACCAGCTCTCCGGTGGCGCTGTTGTACTCCGCCTTGGCTTCGCCCGCCTGCGTGTGCGGGAGCAGGTCGCGAAACACGTTCCCCCAGAAGCGGTCAAATCCCTCCCAATTCACCCAATTCCGGGCCCACCGGCTCTTTGCGTCCGAGGTGAAAACTCCGGCGCGCCCCAGGCCGTACTGCCAGCGGACCAGCAGGGGGTCCCGGATATCGGCGTTGAGGATCACATCGGCGGTCGGTTTAGGCTCGAAACGCACGTAGCCGAGCAGCGGAGGCGCGGTCTCCATCCCCACGCCTTCCAGGATTTCGACGTTCTTCATGACCGCCGGCCTGATATTGCGCTCCACAGCGGTGGAACCCGTATGCTCCATCACGTCGCGCAGCAGAATCTGCTCGAGTCCCGAGGGATCGCTCAAGAAATACGACTTGCCCCGCGCTAAGCTCGCCACCCTTTCCAGATAGCTGCGGTTTACGTCCTGGCCGAGGCCGACCGTCGAGATGGTGATCTGCCGCTGCGACGCCTCCCGCGCCAGAGACATGCTGTCGCCCTCCTCGGAAATGCCGTCGGTGAGCAGCACGATGTGCTTATAAACCGCGCGGACGCTGAGGATGCGGCGGTATGCCTCGGTCAACGCCGGCGCGATCTGGGTGCCGCCGTCGGGCATGATGCCCGCGATCACCCGCTTGATCAGCGTCTTCTCCTCGGCGCGGCGAATCGGCACCGCCCAGTGGAACGAGTTGTCGAAGATGAGCACGCCCACATAGTCGATCGGCCGGAGGTTTTCCACCACGCCGATCGCGGAAAGCCGCGCCAGCTCCATCTTCCTGCCCTCCATGGAGGACGACTTGTCGAGGATGAGCACCACGCAGGTGCCTTCGGGCGTGCGCGGCGGCGCGATCTTCGCGGGCAGGGTCCGCTCGAGAGGGTCCTCGGGAGCGCCTTTCTTGTCTACGTAGATGTTGCGTTCCCCGCCGATCGAGATGAGTCCCCCGCCCTGCTTGACGAACTCCTCCACCTGCTCCTTGGTCTGCTCCGGAACTGCGGTCAGGTCCCAGTTGTTCAGCGCCAGGATCTGGTAGTCGGCCAAATTGGACGGTATCGCCTGGGCCTGCACCACCTCGAACTGCGCCGCTTCAAGCGTGCGGAGGATGTGGACCTCCGTGCCCGGCGGGTCCTGGGAGACGAACAACACGCGAGGCCGCCTCAGCGACAGCGCCTGCGCGAAACGCACCTCACCCAGTCCCGGCGCCGAGATGGAGCCGGAAAAATCCACCGCGCCGGTCGAGCGGATGCTGGCGTGTACGCGCAATTGGTTGGGACCCGGCTCGAGCACCACCTGGTTCGAACCCAACACTTTCTGATCGGCCGACGTCGTGACCGTCGCCCGCGTGCGCTGCGGCGAGACCACAATCACATCGACGGGAAAATGCTCGCCGCTGAAGGCTTGAGCGGGCAGCGTCACCGACTCCAGGCGCAGATCGGGTTTCGGCCTGCCGTTCAGCGCATAGGTATCGATCGGGATTCCAAGCTGCCGCGCCTGCCACACCGCGCGCGTGACGCTTCCGAGATTTTCCAGCCCGTCGCTGATGAGCACGAGGCGCGGCACGCGGTTTGCCGGGAGCGCGGAAATCCCCTCCCTCAGGGCGGCTTCGATATCCGTGCTCCGGCCGGCCTCTCCGGCTGTGTAGCCGAGCTTGAGGCGGCCTTCTTCCCGCTCGGCCGCAGTCACACGGCGCGTGGATTGGGCGAACGGCATCACGTGGACCCAGTTGCGTCCCCGGCTGGATTCGAGCGCGCGCGCCAGCTCCGATGCGCGCTGAAGATCCTGCGGTGAAAGGCTGGAGGAGGTGTCCACCAGGACGGCAACCGCCACTCTCGACTCAAACACTTCGAGCCGCGGCTCGGCGAGCGCCAGCAGCACGGCGGCCAGCCCCAGGGCTTTCAAGACGAGAGCGCCGCGGCGGCTCGCGCCTCTCCAGGAGTACGCGGCCCAGATCAGCGGAACGAGCGCCAGCAGCGCGAGCCAGGGCCGCTCTACCGTCATCGCGCACTCCTTGCGGCGCCCGCCGCCTGCGCTGCGCGGCCTCCCGCGGGAAGTCCAAAGCGCCGGCGCCCGTACAGAAACCACTCCGCCAGCAGTCCGAGCGCCCCGGCCAGCGCAAGCCAGGGCCAGAGTTCCGCGTAATCAAGGCGGCTGGAAACTGGAGCGGGGATGCCCCGGCGCGCGTCCTTCGGCGGCGTCCAGCGGATTTCCGCCACCTCGGGCAACGTCAGCGAGTACACCAGCTCCCTGTCGCCGGCCGCGATGCGGACGGTCCCGGGATTGGCGGTGAAGAACCGCAGGTTGCGGCCGTGCTGGGTGAAAGGCAGGGCGCTGCCATCCTCCGCCAGCACGCTCACCTGGCCGGTTTCGGCTTCCAGTGGGACATCCACCGTGCCCACGCTGCCGGCGTTCAGTTCCCAGCGCCGGAAGATATCCGGCGCCATCCAGCGCAAAATGTTCGCAAACAGCAGCGGCGCCGCAAGCTCGTAACGCAGCGGCCCGCGGACGGGATGAAAACCGAGCACGGCGGTCTTCGGCTTCCCTGCCCGCGCCACGACGACCGCTCCGGACTCGGTCTCCGCCACGGCCAGATCTTCCGCCCCAGGCTGGAACACCTGCGTTTCGTCCAGCTTGAGGTCCTTGGCGCGCAAGCCCGCCCCGAGCGGATGGTCTGAGCGCCAGCGCGCCACCAGAACATTCCTTTCCACCGACCGCATCCGCACGGGCGATCGCTCCGGCGGCGCGATCCAGATGGCATCAGCTTTCGGGGGTGTGGGCGGGCTGAAGCGGTCCAGGATTACGATGCCGGCGTTGTCCGTGTCCGTGTATTCCGCCGGCTTGCGAAAAACGGCTTCGACTTCTGGCGCAGCGGCCAGCACCGGACGGAACAACTCCGGCTCCTCCGAATACACCACCACTTTCAGCAGCCGCCGCCCGGGGAGTTCGATCACCGCGCGGTCGTTGCCGGGAAAATCGTCTGGCGGAAGAAGCCGCGCTTCGAGCCATCCCCCGCCGCGGTTCCGGTACTCGAAAGTTACGGTCTGTTCGGCGCCGGGTGGCACCGTGAGGCGGCGTGAGCCGGCTGGTGAGCCCCCGAACGCGAGCGCGAGGGTGACCGTCCGCGGCCGCGTGCCGTAGTTGTGAACGCCGGCCAGAATTTCCCAGGTGTCCGGGTCCGTGGCCGAGCGCCGCAGCCCGATCTTCTTCAGCCCGCAGTTCTCAATCGCTTCGGGGACGGGCAGGACTCTCAGGTTGGCGATCCGCTGCTGCGCCAGATCCGCTTCGCTGTCGGAAACACGCCCCGGCCCCACGTAGACGATTTCGCCGGTCCGCCCGGGTTGCAGCCGCTGGGCCTGGCGCGCGAACTCAAGCGCCTGCTGGAGGTTGAGCGCCGTGTAGCTCGGCTCGGATTCATCGATGGCCCGCTCGATTGCCTGCTTGTTGGTTTCAAACGCCGTGGCCGGAGTCGCCAGGGCGTCGGCGCGCACGAGCATCAACCGGTCTCCGGCAGGCAGCGACTCCACGTAGGCCTTAGCCGTGCCGCGCGCCTGGTCCATCAACGTTCCCCTTGGCCCCCGCGCGGCCATCCAGGCCGAGGTGTCGAGGATCAGCACGTGGTCGCGCGCGGCGGGCCCGGGCGCTCCTATGCGCAACTGGCCCACCGCCAGCAGCAGCAGCGCGATGCTCACCAGTTGCAGGAGCAGCGAAAGCGGCTGTTGGATGCGGCGGCGGTGCTTGACTTCGGCCGCCTGCTCGGAGGCCACCCAGAAGCGCAGCGTCGGCACCGTGAGGCGCCGCCGGGTGCGATCCCAGAGATAGAGCGCAACCACGCCCGCCGAAATTCCGCCGAACACCGCGGCGAACTGAAGCCAGGTGAGATTCAGCAGAAACACGCGGCCCTCCTCACTCCACGGCTCCTACGTGCGCCAGCGGTCCGAAGACTGCGTCTTCGATCGGGATGGACGTGGAAATACCCGCGTACCTTCCCCCGTTCCTCAAAGCCAGCCTGCGCAGCATGCGCGCGTACTCGTCAAAAGCGGCCGTGTATCTGGCTCGCGCCTCGTCGTCGAACTCGATCTCAAGCCGCGCGCCGGTTTCGGCGTCGTGCAACTCCAGCTCGCCGTCCCACGGCGGGTTGCGGTCCTCCTCCGCCCACACATGCACGAGCATCAGCTCGTGGCCGAAATCGGCGAGGTATTGCAGCGCCTTTTCGCAATCGGCATCGTCGAGAAAATCCGAGATCACGATGAGCAGCCCGCGCTTGGCGTAACTCGACACGAACTGCCGCACCACCCGGAAATAGTCCGTGCGGCCCGCGGGCTTGAGCTGCGTGATGTAGTCCACGGCGGGAGCGAACCGGTGCCGCCCGCCGCTGCACCGGAACGGGTCCGCCAGCGAGTCGTTGAACGGGTTGATGGCGATGCTGTCCAGCCGGACCAGCCCGATGTAGCACAGCGCGGCCGCCAGCTTCTGCGCGTAGGCGAATTTCGGCTGGGCGCCCGTCTGCATGGAAAGGCTCACGTCGAGCAGCAGCCGGATCGGCGTGTGCGGCTCGACGCGGAACATCTTCAAAAACAGTTTTTCAAAGCGGAGGTAAGCGCGCCAGTTGACGGCGCGGAGGTCGTCGCCGTGATGGAAGTGGCGGTGATCGAGGAACTCCTGTCCCGGCCCGGGAAAACGCGAAAGGTTGTGCCCGCCGACCAGGCCCGGAAACGACTTGCGCCAGTGGATCGCAAGCCGCTCCAGCTTTTCCAGGAAAGTCCGGTCGATCAGGGGCTCCTGAGCCATTGCGCGTCTTATCCGTCCGCCGCCGCGACGGGAGCTACGCCGCCGCGACCCGCGACGCTACGCTGTCGATGATCTCCGCCAGAATCGTTTCGGGCGTCTGGCCGTCGGCGTGGGCGTCGAAATTGAGAATGATGCGGTGCCGAAGGACCGCGGGGGCCACGGTCCGCACGTCGTCGATGCTCAAATGATAGCGCCCGCGCATCAGCGCCAGAACGCGCCCGCATTCGACCAGGGCCTGCGCACCGCGGGGCGAACTGCCGTAGCGGATGTACTTGGCCGCCAGCTCGTGCGCCTGGCCGCTCTCGGGCTGGGTCGCCAGCACGAGATCGACCGCAAAGTCCTGCACGTGCGACGCCACCAGCACCTCGCGGCAGACCGACCGCACTTCGAGAATCGCGTCGCGATCCAGGATCGGCGTCACCTGCGGCTCTTCCTTCTGAATCGTGCGCTCCACGATGGTGTTCAGTTCCGACCGCGATGGGTAGTTGACCAGAATCTTCATCAGGAAGCGGTCAAGCTGCGCCTCGGGCAGCGGGTAGGTGCCCTCCATCTCGATCGGGTTCTGCGTGGCCATCACGAGGAAGGGGCGCTCCAGCTCGTGCGTGGTCGTGCCGCTGGTGACGGTGCGCTCCTGCATGGCTTCAAGCAGCGCCGATTGCGTCTTCGGCGTGGCGCGGTTAATTTCGTCCGCCAGCACCAGGTTGGCGAAAATCGGCCCCGGCTGGAACCGCAGGAACTTCGCTCCGCGGTCGTCGGTTTCCATGACCATGCTGCCGACAATGTCGGCGGGCATCAGGTCGGGAGTGAATTGTATGCGCGAGTACTTGAGGTGCAGCGCCCGCGCCAGTGTTCGAAGCAAAGTGGTTTTACCCAGGCCGGGCACGCCCTCCAGCAGGACATGGCCGCCGGCAAGCAGGCAGATCAGCACACCATCGACCACATCCTGCTGCCCGACAATGACCTTGCCGATTTCCTGCCGGACGCGCTCAAGCCGGGAATACGCGAATTGGACGACCTCTTCGGTGCGCACACCTTTATTCTAGCCTGCATTGCCGGATGGGACCGGAAGCGGCTCGCCCGCCTACGTCCGCGACAGGGATGCGCTCCGTGCGCTCAGTGTGTTGGCGAAGTGCGTGAGGATGTGGGCGCGCTCTTCCAGCGACCGCCGCGCCGCGCCGGTCATGCTTTTCTTCGTGATGGCGAACCAAAGCTGTTGCAATTTGAAATCCGCCATGAGAATGCGCTGCTCCACGGTGTGGCTGCCGACGCGCAACGCCGAGGTGTAGCGCAGCAGCGACGTGAGGACCTCGTAGTCGCGCTGCAGCCAGGTGTCGAGCGCTTCGATCTCTTCGAGCGTCAGTTCGCCTTGCAGGTATTCGAGGACGTAGGGGAAGCGTAGCTCGTTAGCGGCCGCCACTTGCCGCGCCCGCTCGCCGGTCTCCGCCGTGCGCAGGATCGCGTGGCAGTTGTACCGGAACCAGTAGTAGAACAACACCAGCGCGAACGACAGGATCAGTAGCTCGGAAAGCATGAAACCGGATAAGGCCGGCCACACCCGCGGCCTGCCAGGCGAATCGCCGGAGCGCCGATTCTAACCCACAGAGAATAACACCCGTTTACCGGGGTTGCAAGGGCGGAGGAGTAATGTCCAACCACCTGCGTTCAACTGCATCGAAATGGCAAGGTGCACCGCGGAGGCCGCGCGCTCGCGACTTCCATGGCCTGCCAGACCGCCTCGGCCATCTGCCGTAAAATGACGTTAGGTGCGCCATGAGCAAGCGCGAGCTGATCGTAGAACAGCTTAGCCGGTTGTCCGAAGCGGATCTGGACCGCCTACTGGCGTTCCTCCGGAGTCTCACCGAAGAGCGTGCCGAGTCCTCGATCCCGGTCGTGGCGGCTGAGTCCGCCTTGGCCAAGGACTGGCTCTCCCCTGAGGAGGATGCAGCCTGGGCCAGTTTGTAGCCGGCGACGTCGTCGTCCTTAACTTCCCATTCTCAGACCTGAGCCAGAGCAAGCGGCGACCAGCTCTGGTTCTTGCCGCTCTCCAGGGCAATGACGTGATCCTGTGCCAGATCACCAGCCAGGCGCGCGAAGACGAATACGCCATTCGCCTGGAAGCATCGGATTTCGTCACCGGCGGCCTACACCAGAGCAGCCGCATTCGTCCGAACCGGGTATTCACCGCTGACTCCGCAATTATTGTCTATCGCGCCGGTCATGTAACCGGCTCGAAACTTGCCGAAGTCAGACAGCGCTTGATCCAGATCCTCAGCGGGAGTTGAACGACAACGCCCGCATCGTAGCCGGCTGCTTGCACGTGATTCACTTCGGGAGCTTTACAGCCCCACCCTCGACAAGTAGTGTGATCGTGCTCGAAGCACGGATGCCGCTGCAAGCGGCTGGGCAAACCAGCGCTTGCTCGAGTCTGACCGTGTAGAAGGTGTAGACGGTCGTCCCATCCTGGGAAAGATCTGACTGGCGGCTTACGATCGTGCCAAGTACAACAACTGAGTCCTTTCGGAACGGGAATGGCGGAGTAGGGGTAATGGTATCCAGATGAAGCATCCCCGGAGGCGCATCGACGGGCATCTCCAAACCGTTACCCGCGGTCGCGGCTCAGCCCCGGGTCGCGACTAAAAATCACGACGATGCGACAGGCGATCTACCGAAGTTCCTTGTCGAACACCGAAAGGTCCCATCGATCGCGCCATACCACTCGGACGGTCCCATCGGCGGCAACACGGAACGGCAGCCACACATAGCGCGATTCGCTGAGCTGTTTCGGGTTCCACCTGTCGAGCAGGAGGATGAACGCCCCCGGCTTTCCCTGCACCGGCAGCACAAACGTGCTCTGGGCCCGGAACGTCAGCTCGGCGTCGGGTCCCACCATCGGGTACTCTTTCTGCGTGACATACGGCCCCAGCGGGTTCGACGCCACCGAGAGGGCGGCCTTGTTCGGCAACCACCCGGTGCATCCGGACGTGAACAGGTAATACTTGCCCTGATACTTGAACGGCGCAGGCGCCTCGCGCTCCTCGCCGATCAATATCCGCGCCCACGTCTTACCCAGAACCGCAGGCTCCTCGATGCCCGTGAAGTCCTCGTTCAGCCGCGCCACGTACATGGTGCGGTTGTGCTCGGAAGCGTAGAAAACGTACGCACGGCCGTCATCGTCCAGGAACAGATTCATGTCCCGGAATGTGTTGCCGAGTTCGCGCTGGTTGCAGCAATCCGGCTTGTAGCCGTAGTCGTACTTGAGTGGCCTGAACCTCCGTACGAACCGGAACGGTCCTTCGGGCTTATCGGCCACCGCTACGCCTGCCTCGGACACCGTGTACTTATCGGCGTCCAGGTGCATCCACATCACGTACTTGCCGGTTCGCTCATTGAATAGCACCTTGGGGCGTTCGCACACGCCGGTATCGCGGAACTGCTCCGGCAGGGCTTCTTTCGGCAGAGCGGTTCCCTCGCGCTTCCAGTTGTAGAGATCGCGCGACGAGTAACAGGAAACCCCTACTTTGTTTTCGGCGCCGAACGTCATGTCCTGCCCGTACCAGTAATACACACCGTTGCGGACCAGGATGCCCGCGGCGTGCGCCTGTATTGGTTTTCCTTCCGTATCGAGCCAGACCTGGCCGGGTTCGAACGAGTTCCGCTGGGCTTGAGCAACCATCCCCAAGCACACACCCAGCAATGCAATGCGTAGCACCATAGCGGACCAGTCTATCGCAAAACGTTTCAACGTCGCCGCAGTCCGCGCGGTTGTTTCAACTTCGCCGCGGTCCGCGCGGTTCACGCCTCCAGGCTGGGGAACGGGCGAACCGCACCGTGGACTGAGGCTGAGGAGCCGAATCGCCGCCGCATTCCGCCGGTGCCGGGAACGGACAAGAGGGGGACGGCATCCCGGTGGGCAGCAGCTAGCGCCAAACCGGTTCGGATCTGACCCGGGCCGCTACGCAGGTGATCGATGCTGCGCTGACAGTCCCTCACCTGGCTCCGGAAGGGAGCGGCTGAGGAGAGCGAGTCGGGCCGAGGACACGGAGGCGTCCAGACTCGTCGAAAACGATGCGGTCGATGTTCATAACCCGAGCGCCCCTCGGATTATTCGGGTCGGCGTGCGAATGGTAGACGATGAACATCTCCTTGCCGTCGGGCGACATCGTAATCGAGTTGTGCCCGGGAGAGGAAACTCCGATCTCGAGTTTGCTTGCCAGCACAGGATTGTCGCGGCTTTTCACCCAGGGGCCGAGAGGTCGGTCAGCCACAGCGTACCCGACGCCGTATCCCGGTTCGCCTGTGTTGTTCGCCGAATACGTCATGTAGTACTTGCCATTATGTTTGAGCACAAAGGGCCCTTCGTTGCACCTGTTTCTGGCCCAGTTGATCCGCTCCCACGGCTGGTCGGCTTCAAGCAGTTTCACAGGCTCGCCTTCGAGCTTCGACAGGTCTGGCGCAAGCCGGGCTCCGGAGATGTACCCGAACAGATAGCCATCTTTCTTGCCGTTCGGGCTGAAGTACACATAGGGCGTGCCATCTGTATCCACGAAGATATGCGCATCGATTGCGGAGTAGCCGGCGTCAAACCACGGCGCATACAGGTCCCGATATGGCCCCTCGGGCCGGTCGCTGACGGCAAGAGCGACCAGCATCCGGGCGGGATTCGAGCCGCGGACCCGTCCGCTGTAAGTCATGTAGAACTTGCCGCGATAGAACTTCACCTCCGGCGCCCAGAAATTGGCATCCGCCCATGAAGTCTCAGTTTTCCGCCAGGCCCATCCACCGGGCTTCCAGTGCACCAAGTCCTCGGACGTGTAGTACTGGAACCCTTCGTTGGACGACGTCGTGCCGAACAGGTAGTACTTTCCCTCGTGTAGCAGCACAAAGGGGTCGCCTATGCGAATCGGCGTATCCCCCACGGGATTTGTATACGTACCCTGTGCTCCGGCGAACAGCGCAGAGCACAGGGCAAGGCATGTAGCCTTTATATGGAACCAGCGGAAATTCATCAAACGTCCCTGCTCAGGCCCACAGAACACTTGGGGCTTGTGTCTCGATTAGCAACGAACCCCAGACGGTACCACAATGCGAGGATGGCCCACAATGGTGGAAGCCCTATGTGCGGAGCCCTGAGCCAAACGATTGGATCGAAGAGGTTCGGATGGCGCGCCCGGAGGGACTCGAACCCCCGGCCTACTGGTTCGAAGCCAGTCGCTCTATCCGGCTGAGCTACGGGCGCAGCGGCTACTATTATACCGGCGCCCCGCGGCTGCCCGGATTCCGGCAGTCCCGCTCAGGCCGCGTTTCTTCGGGTTTTCAAATATTCCGCTGCCGCCCGGAGGCGCTTTTCGATGCGGTCCGGGGGAATTTCCAGGGTTGCTGCCAACTGTTGAATGTTCTCGCCGGCCAAATGCCTCTTGTAGATCTCAACCGCGAACGGCTCACGCATTGGCGAACCCTCCTGAAGGACTCTCAACACCCCCGCAAGCAACGTTCCAGAACCGTCAAAACCCCAAGCCGTTCATATCCGGCGGCCGGTAACAAGTTATTCTTCCCGCATGTGTCTCAAAATCAGACACTGTGTCTTGCCAGGCTACGGAATTTTGACATACTGGCATCGTAAACAGCACGATGACCCAGCACTCCACTGTGGAAACCGAAATCAAGCTGGCCGTTTCCGGAACGGCCGAGGCCAAACGCCTGCTGCGCGACGCCGGATTCCGCACCGTCCGCCGCCGCGTTTTCGAAGCCAATACACTGTTCGACACTGCGGGCGCGGAACTGCGCAAGACGGGCCAGGTGCTGAGGGTACGGCAGTGCGGGCGGCGGGTACTGCTGACGTACAAAGGTCCCGCCACGCGCGGCAGGCACAAGTCTCGCGAGGAACTGGAGACGGAAGCGGGCGACGCGCAGGCGATCGCGGCCATTCTCTCCCGCCTCGGTTTTCAGCCGGTGTTCCGCTACGAGAAATACCGCACCGAATACGCTGGGAAAAAGGGCGGCGTTGCCACGCTCGATGAAACCCCGATCGGCGTCTTCCTCGAACTGGAGGGCGCCCCCGATTGGATCGACCGCACGGCGGCGCGCCTCGGATTCACCCCCGCCGATTACATCACCGCAAGCTACGCCCGCCTCTATCTGGAACACCGCAAGCGAAATCGCCGCAGCCCCAAGGACATGGTTTTTTCGTCCTGAGGTGTTGAAGCGCCGCGGCCCGCCCGCGGAGAAAAGCGATGCTCAGGCGCGGCCGCTTGCGGCCTCGGCGCGCTTCTCCGGCTCCACAAGGTACATCTCGCCCGGCCCGAGCTTGTCATACCAGGTGAACTTCAGGATGAGCGAGGTGACGGCGAAGACACCGACGGAAATCCACATCCGGGGCCACTGCTGGATGGCGAGGTAAATCGGCGCGGTCACCATGGCCGTCTGCCACACCATCGCTACGGCGATATTGAACATATCGCGCGGGAAATCGCGGTTCTTCTCGAACTTGGGGTCTTCCGCGAGGCACATCCGGTAAACCGGATCCCACCAGCCCCAGGGCCGCACGTTGCGGTAGAACGACTTGAGCACTTCGTCGCTCTCCGGCTTGGTCATCAGGGTCGCGATGATCGAAGCGGCGAAACTGATCAGCAGGATCATCATGAACGCGAACACGGGGTGCACAGTAATGAACGCCTTCAGCACCGCCGCAGCCGTTCCGGCCACCATTCCCCAGAAGAAGCCGTAGCCGTTGAACCGCCACCAGTGCCACTTCAGCACGTTGGGAGCGACGAACGCCGGCACGAGCGCCGAAACGATCCACTCCGTGATGCCGTGCACGGAAGTCGTGGCGAGCCCGAAGGCGATCCCGAGCAACACCACCGCGGCCGAAGTGATCCAGCCGAGCGTGACGCAGCGCTTCGCCGGCGCATTCGGGTTGATGTACCGCTTGTAGATATCGTTCACGACGTAGGCGGCGCCCGAATTCACCGTCGATACGAACGTGCTCATAAACGCGGCCAGAAGCGCCGCAATCAGTATGCCCTTGAGTCCAACCGGAACATACAGGTTCAGCACGTTCGGAAGAATCTTTTCGAAGTCTACGTTCTTTCCCATGCTGGCCAGTTCCGGACTGAAGAACACGATGCCCAGGACGGCGATTCCCGCGATGAGCAGGAAGCGGGGCGCCAGCGACACCAGCGCCATCATCATGTTCTCGAGCGCGGCCTCGCGCGGGCTGCGGGTCGAGAGCACGTGCTGTATGGCGTAGTTCGGCGTCGGGCCGGCCATGCTGACGAGCACGCCTTTGATCAACAGCATCCCGGTGAAGAACATGAACAGCGAGTATCCGTCGCCGCCCTCGCTCACCGGGCCGTAGATGCGGTCGTTGAGCTGCGGCATCAGGTTGCTCCAGTCCAGGTTCAGCTTCCAGCCGAAGAACAGGTTGTCCCAACCGGCCGGAACCGCGGCCATGATCTGCTCCGGCTGCACGAGGATAATCGCGACGACCACGATGCCGATGGAGGCTACCAGGATCAGCCCGAATTGAATCAAATCGTTCATCACCACGCTGTACATGCCGCCGACCACGCAATAAAGGCCGGTGACCAGCAGAACCGCGATGGCGTAATACTCATCCGGGTAATCCCAGGGGAAAAACGGTCTGGTGAATTCCCCGATGCCGCGGAAGGCGTAACTGAGGAATCCCACGACGTGCACCACCGCGTAGACCACCACGCTGAGGTAGGCCAGTTCCGCGCCGCGGCTGTAGCCGAAGCGGGTGCGCATCCACTCCGCGCCGGTCAGCACGTTGGAGCGGCGCACCCAGGTTCCGAGATACACCATTCGGAACACGACGTTGAACAGCGGCCACACCCACAGCAGCCAGGTGGCTTTCACGCCGTAGATGAACAGCATCATCACGAACCAGATGGTGCCGGTGATATCCACGCCGCTCGAGCCGTGCGCAACCCCGATGAGCCACCAGGGCAGGCTCTTGCCGGCGAGGAAGTAGCTCTCCGCGTTCACCGACGCCTTCTTCGCCGACCACCAGCCCACCAGGGTCATGAGGAGCATGTAGCAGACGATGATCGCAAGATCGATAAAATGCATGACAATCCGCCGTTATGCCGGGCACGCCAGCAGGTAGTCGATCAATTCCTGGAAATTGCAGGTCGCAACGGCGCAATACTTGTCGCCGCCGCCATAGTAGACAAACAGCGTATCGCCGATGACCACGGCGCCGCACGGGAAGCAGACGCCGCGATAAAAGCCCTCGATTTCGTAGTCCTCTTCGGGCTGCATCAGCCAGTCCGGCGTTCGGTGCAGGACCTTGCCGGGGTCCTCCAGATCGAGCAGCAGCGCGCCGAGGCGGTAAAACTTGTCCGCGCCGACGGCGTGATAGATGGTGAACCATCCGTGCGGCGTTTTGATCGGCGGCGTGTTGACGCCCAGCTTGTAGGTTTCCCACGGGTACTTGTTCTTGATGAGCAGGCGGCTCTGGGCGAAGGGGAATCCGAGCAGATCTTCGGATTCGGCGATCCATGCGCAGGCCTGGTCGGTGCCGTACTCGCTGCCGACCCACTCGAGGGGGCGATGAATCATGACGTACTTGCCGCGGATTTTTTCGGGGAACAGGATGACGTCGCGGTCGTCCAGCAGTGGATTGGTGAGCCATCCGGCGCGGATCCAGGACTTGAAGTCGCGGGTCATGGCCAGGCCCGTGAGCGTGGCGTTCGTCCGTAAATAGCGCGGGAATTCGGGCGGGCAGCACGGCGTGACGTAGCGCTGCCGCACTTCGGGAATCCAGAACTGCCCGAACGGGTAGTGGCGGCACGCGTAAGTGACGTAGAACCACTCGCCCATTTTGATGATGCGCGGATCCTGAATCGTGGCGCCGTCAAAGCCCTCGATGCTGGGGCTGAGCACGGGTTCATCGCTCACGCGCTTGAAATGAAAGCCGTCGGAACTTTCGGCCAGCCCGAAGTAGCACTTGTAGTCCGGGTGGGATTCGGCCGCGCGGTAGAGCAGCAGCACCTTCCCGGCCTGTTCGTCGTACCATGCCGCCGGATTGAAAACCGCCAGATCCTCCCAGGGATGATCGGGGTGCGGGGACAGGATAGGATTGCCTGAAAAACGCTTCAGCTTCATTAGGACTCCGTTACGGGGCGTTGAATGGTTTCACGACCAAGTAGCTGATCGTACACTGTTCCCGGGCTGTTTGCACGTTTGGAGGCCGGCGGGCGCGTGGGCAGGCCTTCGTTTTCGGGCTTCAGAGAGACAGGATTTAGTGGGCCCTGTAGGATTTGAACCTACGACCAACGGATTATGAGTCCGGGTTGCCAGCATCTATCGCGTGTGCCGGTGTTTATGTTTCATCGACTTACGGGAGCGGACGTGCGATTGCGTCTCCGAAGGTGGGGCGAAAGTCCATCGGCGTTGCTGACACGGTTGCTGACAGGTTCTGTGGCTCGGCAGGAGCGACTCTTAATTAATAATTAATCGCCCGCAGTGGGAGGCGAGCCACCACCAGGTTCTTGCGGCTCGAAGGGAAGGTCGGGCTGGGAGGCAGGCACTGGGAGGTCGGCCACGCGCTTTACGATGAGCCCGCAGCCTGACGCGAACTTCTCGACTCCGTCGTCATCGGAATAGAGCACGCGTGCTCCATTCACCAACGAGATGGCGACGATTTGCCGGTCGAACTTCATCGCGGTCTTCGTGATGCGCACACCTTCCCGCGGATCGCCGGCCTTGATCGCCAGGCGCAGGCGCGCCGCCAGCTCCACTGCCGCCCGCTCGTCGAAATCGCCAACCCTGATGAAGGCGGAACTCCGCAAAGTGGTCAGCACGTCCTGGGCATCGACGCCCTCGGTGACCAGCACCTCGCACAGAGCCGGCGCCGGGACCACTATCTGCTCCTTCGCCGACTCCAGTTCGCGTACCAGCCCGGCCACGCGCGCTCCTGGGCGTGCTCTACGGCCTTTCCTCCTTGGTGTAGTTCAGCGTCCGGAAACAGAAGGATGGAGAGGATTGTGCTGTCGAACGCTACCATTGCGGCATCACTCTTCCCGAAGCTGCCGCATCAGATCGGCCGGGTTCATGCGTCCGGTTTCGGGCGGCGCCAGCCTGGCGCGAAGGCCGTCGAAAAGCTTCGTCAGCGGCGTCTCATTCAGCACCTCGAAGCTCTCGATATCGAAACGGTGAAGCGTCCAGGCACCCGACTCCGTGCGCGACCACGTCCCCTTGCCCCGGAGCCGTACCGGCGGTCCAAAAATATAACGCGCAAGGCTCCGCGCGATGGCCTTTGTCGTGATGCATCGCTGGAAATGGTCGCCGGATTTGATGTGGACGTTGATCGTCTCGTCGCGCCCGCCGATCTGGATGACTTCGCCGTCCAGCGTGCCGGGTTGAACAATCGGTCCGAGCTTCGACTCCTTCGGCCGGTTGCGGCCAGGAAACTCGATGATCTTGGCGTTGCCCCGCCGGATACTCCCGACGGCGTTGTCGGCAGCCAGCTTCTCATCAATCGCGCTCAGAGCCTCCATCGCCGCCTTCGGCGCGGTGCCGTACCGAACCTCTTCCAACCGCCGCTGGACCTTGACCTCGGCGACCGGATCGACGCGGGAGAGGATCGCCACGCTGCCCTCGGCCAGCTTTTCAAAATGTACGTACTCCTCGTGCCCGAGCAGCGCGGCGAAGTCGGCCATGTACTCCGATAGCCGAGCCATCGGGATCGTCGCCGGGCTGAAGGCATCGATGTGGAGTTCGTACTTTTCGACTCCGTTCATAGCGGCACCCTGGTTCCAGACAAAATTATGACAGATTGGGGCTTATCGGGCGAGTAGTGTCAGACTTCAGCAGGCAGCCTTTCTGAGTTGCGTTACTACGTCCCGGAAACGCACCGGCCACACAAAGGAATTTAGTGGGCCCTGTAGGATTTGAACCTACGACCAACGGATTATGAGTCCGCTGCTCTGACCGCTGAGCTAAGGGCCCGGTTCTTGGAATTGCCGCCGCTGGATCACAGCGGCATTTTACAGTTTATCAGGATACGGGCCTGGCGCCGCGCCGCTATGCCTGGCGGTAGATGTCTACCAGGAACACCACCGCGTCGCCGGTTCCCACGTTGGTGATCGCGTGCGCCACGTCGGCTCGATAGCTGGCCGAATCGCCCAGCCCCAGTTCCTCCGTGTCGCCGCCGCTTTCCACCCGGATCCGGCCTTTCTGCACGGTCAAAAATTCCCTCGTTCCTTTGTAGTGCGCGCTGCTGCGCAGCGAGGCGCCGGGCTGGAGCCGCACCTCGTAGAACTCCACGTCCTTTTCCAGGTGCAGCGGCGAAAGCGTGCGGATCTGGCAGTGGGTGTCCGAACGGTAATGATACGCCCGGTCGTCCGCGCGGATCACCTCCACCGACGAAGTGACTCCCGGCGTCGCCACCAGGTCGGCCAGCGGGACGCCGAACGCGCGCGCGATCTTCAGCGTCACCGCCAGCGTCGGGTTCGCCTCGTTCCGCTCGATCTGGCTGAGCATCGAACGGCTCACCCCGCATGCGTTCGCCAGGTCCTGCAGCGACCAGCCGCGCTCGGCGCGGAGCTGCTTCACGCGCTTGCCAAACTCGCCCGCCTCGGCCTCCGCCGCCTGCCGCGCCGCCTTCGATCTGCCCGCCATACAGCTTCCATTATAGTGGACAGCCCGTGCGAAATATAGGACAATTGGCTCAATATGAAAGCCCTCCTCAAAAGCAAGCCCGAGCCCGGATTGTGGCTCGAGGAAACGCCCATCCCCGAAATCGGCATCAACGACGTGCTCATCAAGGTGCTCCGCACCTCCATCTGCGGCACTGACCTGCACATCTGGAACTGGGACGAGTGGGCGCGCAAGACCATCCCTGTCCCCATGGTCGTCGGCCACGAATTCGTCGGCGAGATCGTCAAGGTCGGCTCCAACGTCGCCGACTTCTTCCCCGGCGACATCGTGAGCGGCGAGGGACACGTCGTGTGCGGGCGCTGCCGCAACTGCCTGGCCGGCCGCCGCCATCTCTGCGCGCGCACCCAGGGTGTCGGCGTGAACCGCCCCGGCTGCTTCGCCGAATACATCGCCCTGCCGATGTCCAATGTCTGGCACCACGCCAAGGGCATCGACCTCGACATCGCCGCGATCTTCGATCCGTTCGGCAACGCGGTGCACACGGCGCTGTCGTTTCCGGTCCTCGGCGAAGACGTGCTGATCACGGGCGCCGGGCCAATCGGCATGATGGCGGCGGCGGTGGTCCGCCACGCCGGCGCGCGCCACGTCGTAATCACCGACGTGAATCCCTACCGCCTGGAGTTGGCCCGCAAGTTCGGCGTCACGCGCGCGCTCGACTCCCGCACCCAACGCGTCGCGGACGTGCAGAAGGAGCTCGGCATGCTGGAGGGTTTCGACGTCGGCCTGGAGATGTCCGGCAACCCGGCGGCTTTCCGCGAAATGCTGGCCAACATGTGCCACGGGGGGAAAATCGCCATGCTCGGCATCCCGCCGGAGGACATCGCGATCGATTGGAACACCGTCATCTTCAACATGCTCACCATCAAGGGCATTTATGGCCGCGAAATGTACGAGACGTGGTACATGATGACGGTGATGCTGCAATCGGGGCTCGACATATCGCCCGTCATCACGCACCGGTTTCCGTTCACCGAGTACCGGGAGGCATTCGAGGTGATGCTCTCCGGGCGCGCGGGGAAAGTGATTCTGGAATGGTAGGCCGCGCAGCGGCGGTGCCATAATGCCGGAATGGATCATCTTCTTGTTGCACTCGACGAGGCATTCGATAAGAAATCCTGGCACGGCACCAACCTTAGAGGCTCGATTCGCGGCCTGACGGCGGAGCAGGCGGCGTGGCGGCCCTGCCGCGGCGCGCACAGCATTCAGGAAGTGGTCCTACATGCCGCCTATTGGAAGTACGTCGTCAGGCGCAGGCTCACCGGCGCGAAGCGCGGTTCGTTCCCGGAGCGCGGCTCGGACTGGTTCGCCCGCCCGGACCAGCCGGACCGCGAGGCATGGGAGCGGGATGTCGCGCTGCTGGTCTCCGAACACAAGCTTCTGCGGGAGGCCGTCGCCGGCCTCACCCCTTCCGATTTGCGCGACCCGAAGAAGCTTCGGCTCATCCGCGGAGTCGCGGCGCATGACCTCTATCATGCCGGTCAGATTCAGTTGCTGAAGCGGCTCTCGCGGCTTGTGTGACAACGGATTTGCCGCCTCCGCCCAGGCGCCGTTATGACCCTCTCTGTGCTACGATTTCGGCCATGCGAATTCTGATCTCGATCCTGGCTCTGTCGCTGGCGGCTCTGCCTCTCTCCGCCGCTAACCTCCAGATCTACTTCATCGACGTCGAGGGCGGACAGGCTACGCTAATCGTCAGCCCCTCGGGTGAATCGATGCTCGTGGACGCCGGCTGGCCCGGGTTCAACGGCCGGGACGCGGACCGCATCGCCGCGGCTGCGAAACTCGCCGGCGTAAAACGGATCGATTACTTACTGAATACGCACTATCACACCGACCACGCGGGAGGCATCCCCGAAATCGCCGCCAAGATCCCCATCGTTCACTATGTCGATCACGGTTCGAACACCGAAACCAATCCGGGCGCGCAAAAACTGGCGGCCGCCTACGACGAGGTTGCCGCGAAGGGCAAGCGCCTGGTCGTAAAACCCGGAGACAAGATTCCGCTGAGAGGGGTGGAGATCGACGTTGTTGCCGCCCACGGAGCGGTGATTTCCAAGCCGCTGCCGGGCGCCGGCGCCCCCAACCCCGCCTGCGCTTCCATCGAGCCGAAGAGGGAAGACAGAAGCGAAAACGGCCGCTCCGTAGCCTTCATCCTGAAATATGGGAATTTCCGGTTCGCCAACATGGCCGATCTCACCTGGAACAAGGAAAACGAGCTGGTCTGCCCCAACAACCTGATCGGCACGGCGGACGTGTATCTCATCACGCATCACGGGTTGGACATCTCGAATTCCCCCGCGATTCTTGCCGCCTTGCAGCCGGTAGTCGCCATCGGCAACAACGGCGCGAAAAAGGGCGGCGTGCCGGGTTCGTTCCAAGTGATCCGGAACACCCCCAGCGTGAAGGACATCTGGCAGCTCCACTATGCCATTCCCGCCGGCGACCTGAACGCCCCGGAGCAATTCATCGCCAACCCGGAGGCGGAAAACTGCCAGGGGCACTACATCAAGCTCACGGCCGAATCCGACGGCTCCTTCACCATCACCAACAGCAGGAACAACTTTTCGAAAACCTACAAGCGGTAGCGCCGCCCTGGCGGCGCTCCGCCGCGCCCCGCCGGTTCCCCGGGAACCCGCAGGCTTGTCCAACGAACTAAACTGGATTCAATGCGCAAGCGTCTGCTCCATATCTCGGGTGTCGTCCTGCTGATTATCTCGGCGACGCTCGTGATCTGGCAGGGCTCGTTCAGCTTCGGCGACTATGCGCCGGTCAGCCCCGAGCAGACTTTCCTGTACTGGGCCGTCTCGACGCTGGTTTTCCTGCTCACCGTGACGCTCGGTTTCATGCTGTTCCGAACCGGCGTCCGCCTCTATATCGAGCGCCGCAGCAACCGCGAAGGGTCGCGCATTAAGACCAAGCTGGTCATTGGCGCCCTGGCGCTGACCTTCATGCCGATGTTCTTCCTGGTGCTGTGGGGGGTCTATGTTCTGAACTACAACCTGGCGAAATGGTTCAGCGCTCCGGCGCAGGGCGTGCGCAACAGCTTCGCCGAGATGGTAGAGATTCTGAATCGCGAAGCCGAAGAGAAAGCCGCAGCGGACGCCGCCTGGCTCGCCGAACGGCCCGAGACCATCTCGCTCGCCTCCGGCGGCGGCGGTTCCCTCGCGCGCGCCTGCCGCGAGCGCAACATCGTTTCGGCCGTTTTGGTGCGCAACGACAGCTCCTCGGTGAGCCTCTGCGGCACGGACAAGTCCATGGTTTCCGGAGCGCGCGCCCCGGTCGAATTCCGCGGCCGCAGCCTCGGCTTCGTTCTGGTTGCGCCCCAGCACCGCGCCGACCTTGCCGAAAGGAAGGACCGTGTCGAGCAGTTCGTCCGCGATTACGACAAACTGACCGTGGACCGCCGCGGGTTCCGCAATTTCTACGTCCTGCTGCTGCTTCTGATCACGCTGTTCATTCAGTTCTTTGCCACTTGGGTGGCGCTCTTTCTCTCCAAGCAGATCTCCACTCCCATCGAAGCGCTGCTCAAGGCCGCCGGCGAGGTGCGCCGCGGCAATCTCGCGTACCGCGTGAAGGTGAGAGCGATCGACGAACTCGCCTCGCTCGTGCGCGCCTTCAATGAAATGACTCACGCGCTGGAAGCCAACAGCCGCGAGCTGGAACAGCGCCGCCGGTTCACGGAAGCCATCCTCGAAAGCATTCCTTCCGGCGTGATCTCGATTTCCTCGGACGGCCGCATTCTCCGCGTCAACCGCGCCTTACGGCAGCTTTTCGAGGAGGAAAAGGTCGCCGCAGCCTCCCGCCTGGAAGACCTGTTCTCGCGCGAGGAAACCGCCGACATTAAATACATGATGAAGCGCGCCCGGCGCACCGGCGTCGTCTCCAGGCAAATGGAACTCAAGAACGGACGCGGCTCGCTCCATCTCTCGGTCACCCTGGCCGCGCTTGAGGAAGGCCCGACCTCCGGATTCGTAATGGTTCTCGAAGACACCTCCGAGCTGCTGCGCGCGCAGCGCATCGCCGCGTGGCAGGAAGTGGCGCGCCGCATCGCCCACGAAATGAAAAACCCGCTCACGCCCATCGCACTGTGCAGCGACCGCATCGCCCGCCAGCTTGAGCGGCTCAATTTGCCGCCGGACGCCCAGCGCATTCTGCGCGAGTGTACTTCTACGATCTCCGGCGAAGTCGAAACCGTGAAAACCCTGGTCAACGAGTTCTCGCAGTTCGCCGGCTTCCCCGCGGCGCAGCCCGTGCCCTGCGACCTCAACGAAGTCGTCGAATCCGCCCTCGCCGTTTTTGCCGGCCGCCTCGAAGACATTCAAATTCACAAGGAGTTTGCACCTGGCCTGCCGCTGGTCAACATCGACCCCAGGCAATTCAAGCGCGTTGTGATCAACCTGATCGATAACGCCGATGAATCGATGCAAGACTCAGTGCTCAAGCATCTCTATGTGATTACGCGCGCCACCGCTGCGGATACGGTGGAACTGATCGTCGCGGACACCGGCTGCGGCGTCGCGGCCGAGGACAGGGACCGCCTCTTCCTGCCCTACTTCTCCACCAAGGGCCGCGGCACTGGCCTTGGCCTCGCCATCGTCAGCCGCATCCTCGCCGAGCACAATGCGAAGATCCGCGTCGAGGATAACGAGCCCCAGGGGGCGCGCTTCATCGTCGAGATTCCGGTAGTGGCCGGCGTCGAGGCCGATCCCAAGACTCAGGAGGCGCGGGCATGAAACGCATTCGCGTGCTGATTGTCGACGACGAACCCGCGATCCGCCAGTCGCTCCAGGGAGTGCTCGAGGACGAGGGCTATCAGGCCACCGCCGTTGAGAGCGGCGAAGCCTGCCTCGAGGAACTCTCGCGCCGCACCTACGATGTCGTGCTGCTCGATATCTGGCTGCCCGGAATGGACGGCCTGGAAACGCTATCCCGCATCCAGGAGATCCCGTTCGCGGGCCGCCCCGTGGTTGTTATGATCTCCGGGCACGGCACCATCGAAACCGCGGTTCGCTCGACCAAGCTCGGGGCCTTCGATTTTCTCGAAAAGCCGCTCACCATCCCGAAGGTGTCCATCGCCGTCAAGAACGCGGCCGAACACCGCCGCCTGGAACTGGAAAACCAGCGGCTGCGGGACGGCACCGGGTTCAAGCGCCGCATCATCGGCGAGAGTGTTCCGATGAAGGCGCTGCGCCAGCAGCTAAGCCTGATGGCCGGCACGAACGGCCGCGTGCTCATTTACGGGGAAAGCGGCACCGGCAAGGAACTGGTGGCCCATGCCATCCACGAGCTCAGTCCCCGCGCCGCCGAGCCCTTCGTCGAAGTGAATTGCGCCGCCATCCCCGAGGAGCTGATCGAGAGCGAGTTGTTCGGCCATCGCAAGGGCAGCTTTACTGGCGCCGCGGAGGACAAGATCGGCAAGTTCCAGAAGGCTGACGGCGGCTCCCTCTTTTTGGACGAAGTCGGCGACATGAGCCTCAAGACCCAGGCCAAGGTGCTTCGCGCCCTGGAAGAGCAGCGCTTCGAGCCGGTCGGCGCCTCCGAATCCGTGCAAGTGGACGTGCGCGTGATCGCCGCCACCAACAAGCACCTTGAAGAGGAGATTGAGCGCGGCAATTTCCGCGAAGATCTGTTCTACCGCCTTAACGTCATCCCCTTCTATGTGCCGCCGCTGCGCGAGCGCCGCGAGGACATTCCGCTGCTGGCCGACCACTTCCTCCAGGAATTCACTACCGCTTACGGGCGCAAGCCCAAGGAACTGACGCCGGAAGCCTACGCCGTCCTCATGGAGTATCACTGGCCGGGCAACGTCCGCGAGCTGCGCAACCTGATGGAGCGCATCGTTATTATGAATCCCCAGGTGCGCATCGATGCCCGCCACATCCCCCTGAACCTCGGCCGGCGCACGGCCGAGCGCCCGCCCGAACGCTTCGCCAGCCTCCAGGAGGTCCGCGAAGCCGCCGAGCGGGAGTACATCCTGAAGAAGCTCGACGAAACCAACGGCAACGTCAGCCGGGCCGCCGAACTGCTCGGACTCGAGCGGAGCAATCTTTACCGGAAGATGAAAGCCCTGGGTATCGTCCCCAAGGAAACCAGAATCGACGAGTAAACGCCGGAAAGCGCCCCCAGCCCGGACTGGGCGGTCATTCTTGGCGAGGGGGGTGTAACCAAACCTCCGGCTTCAGCGCTCTTTACAAGACAGAGAAGCCATACTGCTTCGCCAAGGAAGGAGCACTATGAGGAATCTGCTGAGCATTTTGATCGTTCTGACGCTGGCCGCCGGAATGGCTCTGGCAGCCGACGTCACCGGGACCTGGAAGGCCAGTGTCCCCGGCCGCGAGGGCGCAACGATGGAAACCACCTTTAACCTGAAAGCCGAAGGCAACACGCTCACCGGCACCGTTGTAACGCCGCGCGGCGAGACGCCGATCACCGACGGCAAGATCAGCGGAAACACGATCTCGTTTAAAGTAAAGCGTGAATTCGGCGGGAACGAGATGATTATGCTCTACGAGGGCACGGTTTCCGGCGACGAGATCAAGTTCAAGACCAGTCGTGAGGGTTCCGACCGCCCGGCGCGCGAGTTCGTCGCCAAGAAGTCGTAATTAACCTGCAAGCCTGTCGTTGAAGCGGGCCACGAGGGCGGACGCTCTCGCGGCCCGTCTTTCTTTTCCCTACTTTTCCAGGAAAAAGTTCCCCACAAACATCGCGTCGATGCCGCTCGAATAGAAACTGCGCACCGCGTCCCGCGGGGAACACACTAGCGGATCTCCGAAAAGGTTGAAGGACGTGTTGTAAAGCACCGGCAAGCCCGTCGCCTTCCCCGCCGCGTGCAGGAGATTCCAGTACAGCGGGTTATCCTCCTTCGACACCGTGTGGACGCGCACCAGGTCCTTCCCCAGAATGGCCGCTTCGAACCGTGCGCGGTGAGCGGGCCGCACCCGGCCGACCGTGGCCAGAAAGCGGGCGTTCGGACCCACCTCGAAGTACTCGGAGGCGATTTCGGCCGGCACCGAAGCGGCGAATTTCCGGAACGGCTCCCGGTGCTTGATGTAGATATTGAGGTTTTCGGTGGAATACGGGTCCAGCGGCGAGGCCAGAATGCTGCGGTTGCCCAGCGCGCGCGGGCCGAACTCCATCCGGCCCTGCATCCACGCCACGATCTTGTTATCGGAGATTACGCGGACGGCGGTTTCGATCAACTCCTCGGACGTCAGCAGATAGCGGAACCGCAGCTTGCAGTTCTCCAGAACCTGCTTGATCTCTTCCGCCTCAAACCCCGGCCCAAGGCAGAGATTGCCCATACCGCAGCGCTCGGTCCGCCGGAAAAAGTGATGCCAGGCGTAGAAAACCGCGCCGAGCGCCGTCCCGGCGTTGCCGGCCGCAGGCTGGACGAAAACGTTTTTCCAGTTCGGGGAACACTCCACTTTCGAGACCAGCAAGGCGTTCAGGGCCAACCCTCCGCCCAGGCAGAGGTTGTCTCCCGTGCCGGCCATGTCCAGCACCGTCTTTTCCACCGCGCGTTGCAGCCCAGCAGCGATGTCGGCTTTCATCTCGTCTGGAATCGGGGTCTCATCGGGCAGGCCCAGACGTTCGTAGAACCGGGCGCTGAAACCTCCGCGGCCCAGCCGGTCGGCGTCGAAGAAGCTCCGGTCGATCCGCGGCCACGCGCCGTCCTTGTTCCCCAGCATTTCCAGGAACAACGGGGCCAGCGTGTCGTTTCCGGCGGCGGAGAGCCATTGGATCTTGTGGGCGTCGGAGTCCGGATTGAATCCGAGCAGTTCCGTAACCCGCCGGTACAAGTCGCCGAGCGAATCGGGATAGTACTGCTCCTGCTCGAGGATGAACTGGCCTGTTGACGCACGCCAGCGGGCGCCGCAGCGGAAATCGCCGGCGCGGTCGAGCGTCAGAACGGTAGCTGTTTCAAAAGGCGACGGATAAAACGCCGAAGCCGCGTGCGCGGTGTGATGGTCCACCAGCACTACCCGGCTGTTGGGGAACCTCGCCCGCAGCGCCAGGTGCCGCGCGCTCTCCGGTCCCGCCGCGATGGGGCGCACGATGGCGACCGCGTCCACCTGCTCGTGCGTTACCCCGGCCAGCTTGAGGCACATGGAGATCGCCTCTTCCGGCAGTTCGCCCGGCTGGAACCGCCGCGCCAGCTTGCGCTCTTCCGCCGCGCCGGCCACAACGCCATCCTTCAGGATGGCCGCCGCCGCTTCATTCAGAATCCCACCGATTCCAAGAATAATCATTGCTGTGTCTTGACTGCGCCCTGTTGCTGAGCTTTCTCGATTTTCGCCCAGGTGTCGCGCAAGGCGACGGTGCGGTTGAAAACCAGGTGTTCCGCTGTGCTATCCGGATCGACGCAGAAGTAGCCCAGCCGCTCAAACTGGTAGCGGCTGCCCACCGGAGCGCCCATCAGGCTGGGCTCGAGCTTGCAGTCTTTCAGAATTTCGAGCGAGTTCGGATTCAGGTTCGCGATGAGGTCCCCCTCATCCGGGTTCTCGCGGATGAACAGCTTGTCGTAGAGCCGCACCTCCGCATTCACCGCGTGGCTGGCCGAGACCCAGTGGAGGGTCGCTTTCACCTTCCGGCCGTCCGGGGCGTTTCCGCCTCGCGTGGCCGGGTCGTAGGTGCAGTGGAGTTCGACCACCTCCCCGTTCTCGTCTTTCACCACTTCGTTACACCGGATGAAGTAGGCGTACCGCAGCCGGACCTCCCGGCCGGGCGCCAGCCGGTAATACTGTTTCGGCGGGTCCTCCCGGAAGTCGTCACGCTCGATATAGAGGACCTTCGAGAACGGCACCTGCCGCGTGCCCATGGAGGGGTCTTCGGGATTGTTGACCGCTTCCATCTCCTCCACAAGATCATCCGGGTAGTTGTCGATCACCACCTTCAGGGGGCGCAGGACCGCCATGACCCGCGGCGCGGTCCGGTTCAAATCTTCGCGCACGAAGTGTTCCAGCAGCGAGAACTCGATGACGCTGTTCGTCTTGGACACCCCGATCCGTTCGGCGAAGTTGCGGATCGCCTCGGGCGTGTAGCCGCGCCGGCGCATGCCCGAAATGGTAGGCATGCGCGGGTCGTCCCACCCGCTCACGTGGCCGTTCTGGACGAGCATCAGCAGCTTCCGCTTGCTCAACACCGTGTGGGTCATGTTGAGCCGGGCAAACTCGATCTGCTGAGGATGGTAAATCCCGAGCTGGTCGAGGTACCAGTCGTACAGCGGCCGGTGGTCCTCAAACTCCAGCGTGCAAATGGAGTGAGTGATCCCTTCGATGGAGTCGCACTGGCCGTGGGCGAAATCGTATGTCGGATAGATGCACCACTTCTTCCCCGTCCGGTGATGCTCGGCGTGCAAGATGCGGTACATCACCGGATCGCGCAGGTTCAGGTTCGGCGAGGCCATGTCGATTTTCGCCCGCAGCGTGCGGGATCCGTCGGGGAACTCGCCGGCGCGCATGCGCTCGAACAGGTTCAGGTTCTCCTCGACCGAGCGATTCCGCCACGGGCTCTCCCGGCCAGGTTCCGTCAGGGTGCCCCGGTACTCGCGGATCTGCTCCGGCGTGAGATCGCAGACATAAGCCTTGCCGGCTTTGATGAGCTGCACGGCCCACTGATAGAGCTGTTCGAAGTAATCCGAGGCGTAGTAAAGGCGGTCTTCCCAATCAAACCCCAGCCAGCGGACGTCCTCTATGATCGATTCGACATACTCCACCTCTTCCTTGCACGGATTGGTGTCGTCGAAACGGAGGTTGCACTTGCCGCCGAATTCCTTGGCGAGGCCGAAGTTGATGCAAATCGATTTTGCGTGACCGATGTGGAGATAGCCGTTCGGCTCGGGCGGAAAGCGCGTATGCACGCGTCCTCCGTATTTTCCGGTCTCCAAGTCTCTAATGATGATCTCTCGGATGAAGTTCGAGGACCGGGCTGTTTCGTTGGAAGTCGACATACTCAACACCTTTGCGCGCCGAATTCGTTCAAGCCATTATCACGGCTTCTGTGCGCTGTGGGCGCTCATGTGTGCGCTCAGTTTCTGAATTGCCTGCCCAATTCGTTCCAGAGTGGTCTCGCGGCCAAGCATCGCCAGCGTTTCAAACAGCGGCGGCGCAGTCTTGCGGCCGCATACCGCCACGCGAATGGGCTGGAACATCTGGCCGGTTTTCACCCCCATCCGGCCGGCTTCGGCCCGCAATGCGGCCTCCAGCTCCTCGTGTGTGAACGCGGTCTGCGACAGCACCTCGCGGGCGTGTTCGAGCGCCGCCAGGGCCATCGCGGCGTCCCCTTTTTGCGGGATCAGCTCGGTGGGGTCGTAAGGCGCCAGTTGCTCGAGGAAGAAGAAGTCGGCCACGGCAACGGCGTCGCGCAGGGTTTTGATGCGCTCCCTGATCAGCGGAACCACGGCGAGCAGCTTCTCGCGGTCCACCTTGTACCCCGCCTCGCACAGGAACGGGAACAGCCTGTCAGCAAGCTCGCCGGCCGGCAACGCCATGATGTGCTGTGCATTCAGCCACATAGCCTTTGGGTCGAAGGGGTCGTCCTCACGGAAATTCACCACGGCGTTCGCGCGGTTGATCCCCTCGAACGAAAAGGCATCGATCAGATCTTGCCGCGACATCACCTCCCGGTTGTCCTTCGGCGACCATCCGAGCAGGCAGATGAAGTTCACGAACGCGTGCGGCAGGAAACCGGCGTCGCGGTACGTTGTTACGCTGACCACCGGACCATGGCGGCGCTTGGACAGCTTCGAGCCGTCCGGCGCGATCAGCAGCGGCAGGTGAGCGAACTCGGGCTGCGCGGCGCCCACCGCCTCGAAAATCAGTATGTGCTTGAAAGTGTTCGTCAAATGGTCCTGGCCGCGAATGATATGGCTGACGCGCAGATCAATGTCGTCGGCGCAGGACGCCATGTGATAAGTGGGCAGCCCGTTGCTGCGGAGAAGCGCGAAATCCTCGATGTCCGCGGTGGATTTCGACTGTTCTCCATAGACCGCGTCCCGGAAACGGATTTCGCGCAGCGTCTCCCGCGGCACTTTAAACCGGAGCACGAACGGTTCTCCGGCGGCGGCGCGGCGGTCACTTTCCTCCGCGGTGAGTTCCCGCATGCCGGGGTTGAACAGCCACCCCTCGCCTCTCGGCTTTTCATCGTCGGCGGCGCCGGCGGGTGTGAAGTCCCGATAAGCTAATCCCTTACGGAAAATCGCCTCGGCCGTTTGCCGGTGCAGCTCGAGCCGCTCGGATTGCCGGTACTCCTCGTCCCAGTCCAGCTCGAGCCAGCGCAAACCTTCAAAAATCGAGGCCTCCGATTCCGCAGTGTTCCGGTCCACGTCGGTGTCGTCTATGCGCAGGATCATGGTCCCGCCGGTGCGGCGCGCGTAGAGCCAGTTGAAGACAAAAGTGCGCGCGCTCCCGATATGCAGAAAACCGGTTGGAGAAGGCGCAAAGCGGACTCTGGGCATGGAAATTTCAGTATAAGCCATACGCTATGTAGCCACTTAGTCAGCCCTCAACCAGCCTCTTGTGCAGCTCCATAAACTGCTCCAGCGAGAGCTGTTCCGCGCGCAGCCGCGCCTCGGGCCACTCCTCCACTTTCGGGCCGTAATAAGGGACCAGGTTGTTGCGCAGGGTTTTCCTTTTCTGGCGGAAAGCGCGCGCAACGAACTCCAGAAATGGCGCGGGCTTGAGGTCCGCCGGGGGCGGAATGGGGGTGAGGCGCACCGCGGCGGAGTCCACCTTCGGCGGGGGCGTGAACGCGCCCGGCGGCAGCGTGAAGAGCACCTCCGGGCGGCAGTGGAAGTTGGTCAGAACGGTAAGGTAACCGTAGTCGCGAGTGCCGGGCCGGGCCGTCAGGCGTTCTGCGACCTCTTTCTGAATCAACACGATAGCGTGGCGCAGCAGCGGCCCGAGGGCATACAGCTTTTCCAGAACCGGAGAAGTGATGTAATACGGCAGGTTGCCGGCCACCACGGCGGGACCCCACTGGCCGAGGTCCGTTTCGAGCACATCCGCCTCGATCACTTCGAGTTCCGGGGACTGCCGGAAGCGCCTGCGCACACTCTGGGCCAGGGCACGGTCAAGCTCTATGGCAATGATGCGGTCCGCCCGGCCCAGAAGGTGTTCGGTCAGGGCGCCGCGTCCCGGGCCGATTTCAATCACCAGGGGTTCGCGCGAGGGACACGCCGCCTCAGCAAGCCGTTCGAGCGCGCTGCGCGAATGGAGAAAATGCTGTCCCAGACGCTGACGGGCCAAAAGCAGCCCTTTCAGCTCTTTACGTTCACCAGGGTCCGCGTGAACTTCACCTGCGCCTTGCCGTATGTCGGCTGCCCGAAAGCGGTTGCCGGAGTGAATTCCGTATAGAGCAGATTGTTCTCAATGGCGCGCCGTGTCGCGCTGCCTTTGGGCAGGTCGGGGCCCTCCGTGATGGTGTAGTCGATAACGCGCCCCTGCACGTCCACGAGGACTTCCACCGCCAGGTCCTCATCGGGATAACCGAACGGGCTCTGCATTTTCACCCTGGGTTCCGTGAACAGCCCTAAGGGAACGTCATCCCCAAACCGCTGGTACGAGAAAGAGAACGACGGGACGAGCATGCCAAACAGCAACATCGCGGAGAGAAATCCTCCCGCAAACGGGAGGGCGAGCGGCCTCATCAGGTTGTCCATCCAGAGGCGGAACCGGTCCGCAAAATGGCGGAACGGATGGTTCAAAGCCAGCCGCCGGTTGCGTTCCCGCGAGGCCATAACGCGCAAAGCGCTGGTGAGATATGCGGGAGGCTGCGCAACGGGTAGTTTTCGCATCGCATCCCGAACACGAGACAGTTGTACGAATTGCCCTTCGCAATCCGGGCAGCTATCCAAGTGCATGCGCACCCGCTGCCGTTCCGGTCCGGACAGGCAGCCATCGAGATGTGCGGAGAGCGAGTTACGGACAGTTCTGCAATTCATACGCTCACTCAGCCGGTTGCGGCGTCAACTGTAGGGCCGGTTCCGGCTCCAACCGGCCTGCCAATTCTCTTCGCAAAGCCTCGCGTCCGCGCATGATACGGGACTTTACGGTGCCCAGGGCAACCTGGAGGATCTCCGCAATTTCCTCATAGCTGAGTTCCTCGATATCCCGGAGGACCACAGCGGTTCGGAAACTCGGGTTCAGGCGGGCGAGCGCTTCCTCGATCAGGAGGTGTTGCTCGCTATCTGCCACACAGTCGTACGGAGAACGGCCAGGATCCGGTAACTTGTGGAAATAGTTGACGTTACCGTCCTCGTCGTTCCCGAGCCCCACTTCGCGCTGGCGGTGGCGGACAAACCACCGCTGGAAGTTGTAGGCTTCGTTGACTGCGATCCTGTAAATCCACGTTTTCAGACTGCTGTCCCCGCGAAAAGCGCCGATTTTCCTAAAAACTTTAAAGAAGACTTCCTGGACTACGTCGCAGGCATCGGCGGGGTCGTTCAATAAACGGGACACGAGGTTATAAACGGGCTGCTGGTAATCCGTGATCAGGACCTCGTAAGCCTTTTCGTCGCCGGCACGCAGCCCCTCCACCAGCCAGGAGTCGTCACACGTCTCCCGGCGGCCCAGTGGGACCTCGGCCGGCTCAGCCAAAATCGATCCACCGAGATGGAGGGAAGTGTCGGCCACGGTATTGCCTCTCAAGGCAATATCAACAATAGCAGGAAATTACACTTCCTACAATCGGTTAGACGCCCGACCCGCAAGGAGAGTTCCAGCCTCGGGACGGCACTTCACTTGCTCGACGTTGCAAAGGGGGTGTTATGAACGAGCTAATCCGTACCATCATGGAAAAAACGGGGTTGGACCAGGGAAAAGCTTCCAGCGCCGCCGAAACCGTGATCAACTTCCTGAAGGAGCGGCTGCCCGGGCAGTTCGGCTCGCAGTTGGACAGCGTCCTGGGTTCCGGCGAATCGGAGGGGACCCTGGGCCAGATGAAGAAGAAAGCCGGCTCGATACTGGGCGGCGAGGAATAGCCCGACAAGGGGGCCGGCCAGATTAGCAAAGCTGCGGTGCTGGCCCGTTAACAAACCTGGCCAGCGCCGCAGCGCCGGCTTGTCTTCTCCGACCGGTTGGAAGTACAAAGAAAACTACTCAACGCTGAAGCGGTAGATCGTAGTGCTGCGGTACTCCTGGCCGGGCTTCAGCACCACGGACGGGAATTCCGGCTTGTTCGGCGAATCCGGGAAGTGCTGCGTCTCCAGACAGAAGCCGTAGCGCTGCTTGTAGACTTTGCCTCCCTTGCCCGTGATGCTGTCGAGAAAATTGCCCGTGTAGAACTGCATGCCGGGCTCGGTGGTGAGCACTTCCATCACGCGCCCGGTCTTCGGCTCCACCACGCGGGCAGCCAGGGCGAGGCCCTCGCCGGTCCGGTTGAGCACGAAATTGTGGTCGTACCCCCGGCCCAGGATGAGCTGCTCGTCCCTGTCGTTGATGCGCTCTCCGATCCTGTGCGGGGTGCGGAAATCGAAGGGGGTGCCAGCGACGGACCTCAGTTCGCCCGTGGGGATCAGCTTCGAATCCACCGGCGTGAACCGGTCGGCGTTGATGGTCACGACGTGGTCCAGAACGTCGCCTTCGCCCTGCCCGGCGAGATTGAAGTAGGAGTGGTTCGTGAGATTGACGACCGTGTCCTTGTCGGTGGTCGCAGTGTAATCGATTTTCAGCTCGTTTTCGTCGTTGAGAGAATACGTGACCTTGACGGCCAGGTTGCCCGGGAAACCCTCCTCTCCGTCCTTGCTGAGATAGCTGAGCTCCAGGGCCTTGCCGCCGTCGATCTCTTTCGCGGTCCAGACGGCCTTGTCGAATCCCTTGATGCCTCCGTGAAGGCTGTTTTCTCCCTCGTTGGGGGCAAGCCGGTACTCGACCCCGTTTAGCGTGAACCTTGCCTTTGCGATGCGGTTGCCGTAGCGGCCGATAATGGCTCCGAAATAAGGATGCCCCTTCAAATAGCCATCCAGCGTATCGAAGCCAAGAACGACATCGGCGAGCTGCCCTGCCCGGTCCGGCACTTTGAGCGAGACCAGAATTCCACCGTAGTTGGTGATCGCCGCCGTAACACCCTTCGAATTGGTCAAAGTATAGAGTTCCACTTGCTCTCCCGTGTCGGTTCTGCCGAATGATTGTCTGCTGAAGCGGCTCGTGGAGGCCTCCCGTGCCTCCGGCGCGCAGGAAGTGAGCCCGATTGTTCCCAAGACAGCCGCGAAAATGATTAGCCTGCCGGAATGCATGGTTGTCCTCCGGAATTCAGCAAGGCATCATTTTATCCCCCGGCTGGGCGAGAGCGTCAAGACGTGGCTCCTATTCCCAGTTGAACAGGGCCGGGCCGGAGGGACGCAGGGCACGGCGCAGAATATCCAGCGCCTGCTGCTGCGGGCTTGGCACGTACTCGAAGACCGCCGCCTGGGATTTGAGTATCTTCTGCAACTCCGGGACGTCGATTTCCTGAACCGGCTTGTTCGCGCGAATGGCGAGGCCTGCCGCGACGCCCGCCGCGTGGCCGATGATCATGTATTGCGGTTCCATGCGCAGTGACGAGTAGGCCACGTGGCTCGCGGAAAAACAGACAGGCACAAGCAGGTTTGTCGCTTCGGTCCGCTTGGGCAGCATCACGCGGTATGGAATCTGGTAAGGCTGCACCGGCACCTGCATGTCGCCTTCGTTCTCCACGAATCCGGCTGCGTTCACGAAACGCTGCACGTTGTGCGAATCGCTGTTATAAGACCCCATCCCGATCACATCGGGCTTCAGGCGGTCGGTCTGCAGATCCTTTTGCACCATGACGTATTCGCCGACCATGCGGCGTCCCTCGCGGATGTAAAGCTGGTGCGGCCAGTGGCCCGTATCCTCGAACTCGTCTTTGCACAGGCCCCACTCTCGCACCTCCATCTGGAGCGAACGCGGCACGCGCGGGTCGTTGGCCAGGAAATAGTAAAAGCCCTGCACGTAATCGATGTGGTCCTGCCAGATCTCCTCGCGCCGCCGGTAACTCCCGTCGGGGTAATCGTAGTTCTTGCCGATGTAATCGGTGGAGAACGCGTCCTGGTTGTTGAAGTCCGCTTTCTGATTGGGGATGTTTGCGATCAGCGTCAGCTCATTGAATACCTGCGGGCGGCCGAGCTTCTTTTCCATCGCCGCCAGCAGCCGGGCGAGCAGTTCATAACGCCGGGGATCGTAGTTGCGCGGCTTGGGCCACGGGATCCGGTTGACCGGGTTGTTGGTGGCAATGACGCGGAAGTTATAAGCCTGAACGCGCCTGTCCGCCGCGCCTGGCTCTCCGCGAGGCTCCGCTGAAATCTCCGGCAGCAGCCTGCCGTCCTCATCGCGGGCCGGAATATCGACCTGGAACTGGTGGTAGGGGGTCCGTTCGCGGATGCCGGCCAGCGACTCGCCGTATTGCGCCATCGATTCCCGGCCCCACGTATACGTGACCTTCGCCTGGGCCATGAGATCGCCCTCATAGCTGCAATCGGCGAAAATCTTCCCGGCGTACACTTCCCCGTTTTCCATGACGATTTCAGTAACGCGCGTCCCCTGCTTGCGCACGCCGTCCTTTTCGCGCAGGCGCCGGTGGTACAGCACTTTGACGCCCGCTTCGTTGAGCATCTCCTTCATGACGCTCTCACCCACGTGCGGCTCATAGAACCAGGACACCGGGTTCAGGTGGCGGAACATCTGGTAGCGCATTCCGACGCGATAGTAGAATTCCAGGGCGAGCCCGCCGATGACCTCGCGCTTGCCCACGTCCGTGCGCGAAAGACCGCCCGTAGCCATGCCGCCCACATTGGCGCGCGGCTCCAGCAGAACGGTGTTCAAACCGCCGCGAGCGCCCGCGACCGCCGTCATTACGCCGGCCGCGGTGCCGCCGTAAACCACAAGGTCGAACGCCTGCTGCCCGAATGCCGCGGAGCAGGCAATGAGAAGGAATATGAATCGAAGCACTAAACTGCCTCCTGCCTTATTTCCGGTCCCACGGATGCGCGAGCGTGGGCGGATTGACGTAACGGCTCATTTTGAAATTGAATTGCGCGCCGCAGCCCGGTTCAAGCCGCACGCTCAAGAGGGGCCCTTCCACGGCAACGGTCTTGCCGCCGTAGGTGACGGAATGAAACCGGTGCTCGCCGTAGCCGCCCGCCTGGACGATGACCGCGCGCGCCTCTACCGGGTTCAGATTCACCAGCGTCAGCGTGGCCGAGCCGGCGCCGAGCTTCTCCACCAGCGCGCCGACGTCGGGCGGCAGTCCCGCGCGCCGCGCCGCCGGGTCGAAGTAGCGGAACCGGCTGTGCAATGTCCAAATGCGGCCGCGGGAAAAGTAGGCGCCAATCGTGAGGTTCGCAAGCGCGTTCGTTGCGGCCGGATTGAAGTCGAGCAGATAGTCGGCCAGACGCGTTTCCGGCATTGTGGTATCGTTGCGGATCATCTCCATGCGGCGGCGGACCTGCGCAAAGTCGGCCTGGAGCGCCCTGACGGGATATCCCGGATCCAGTCCCTCCAGAAAAGCGATCCATCCGGTCTTGGGGACCCGCTCGAGATCGCGCCGGTCCATCGACCAGAGGTAAGTCTCCGTCAGGCGGTCTTCGTGCAGGTTGCCGGTGTAGTGATACCAGGTCGGGGGGCCGTCGTACTTGTACCCGCGCGGGTCGCCGTACATCTGCGGGAGCAGTGTCTTGCCGTCCACAACCTTCTTCTGCGCATAGATGTTGTCCATCTGCCGGCGGAGCACGTCGATATAAGACTGGTCGCCGGTGAGCAGAAGCGCATTGCTGAAGCCGGGCCACGATCCGGCGGTGAAGTAATTGCGGTGCGCGATCTGTTCGATTTCACCGTCGAAGATGGTGAAGTTCCAGCCGTAAGTTCCCTTCCACCAGCGGCCTCCGTACTCGCCGCCGGGAGTGCCGTCGAGCCCGACGTTGCTGGGGATGTTCCCGCCGGTAGCCGCCGTCCTCTCTTTCCACGCCCCGACATATTCGAGAACCCAGTCCCTGTATTTGGCCTCGCCGGTGAGCGCGAAAGCATTCACCGCGAGGTTGGTCGCAGCGAGATTGAGAAAACTGTCCCCCACGCTGTCCAGATACTCGGTGCAGTGGGCGAGCATTCTCGGATACCACGTCATGAAGTCGAGCATCCTGGAGCGCCCGGCCGGACTGTGGATCATGTGAAAGCGGCCGGAGACAGGGTCGCCCACCCAGTCATAAACGGTCGCTTTCCGGAGCATGGGCCCTTTGCTGCCGTTCCAGAGGCTCCTGATGACCTTGTGGACGGGGTCGTAATTCGGCGCCTCGGGATCTTCGTTCATGTACAACCCGGCGAAACGCTTCATGCGCTCGCGGTAAAGGCGATCGTTCGGGTCCGAGAGCCCCTGGAACATGAAGGCACGCATCCCCTCGCCGGTGTGAAACCAGTCGGATTGCGTGATGAATTCCTTGTAGTACGCGCCGTTGGCGGCCAGATCGGTCAGTTTCGTGCGGAGCTCGCCGTACTGCTTCCAGTGGCCCTCCTGCGCTTTCTTGTAAAGCTGCAGGACGGAATCCGAACCGCCCAGCGCATGGAGCAGCGTCCAGTTATAAAACGTCTCGATGGCGTCGTCTGGGCCGTCGAGCGTTCCCCAGCGAATCGTGTGGAGCAGGTAGCCGCGCTTATCCAGGTACTTTTCCGCGAAGCGCTCGCAGGCGAGCGAGTTGTAGCGGAGCAGCTCGCGCTCGAGCAACGCCCACGCGGGCGGAGACATCGGGGTGTTGACGGTTACGGTGACCTGGGCGAGCGCCGCGGATGAGAGCAGGAAACCCGCGAGTGCCGGAATGATCCCCATAGGTTGGGGAAATCATATCGCAGCTTCACGCGGCCGGCAAGGAAACGCTTGCGCGTTCGGGATTCCAGTGGGTCCGGGATCCTACTTTACCTGTTCGTCCTTCTCGACCTTTCCGTCGCGGATGTGAATCACGCGGTGAGCGTGCATGGCGATATCGTGTTCGTGCGTAACCAGCACGATGGTGTTGCCCTGCTGGTGAAGCCGGGCAAACAGCGCCATGATTTCGTTTCCGGTGGCGGTGTCGAGGTTACCGGTCGGCTCGTCCGCAAGCAGAATCGAGGGGTTATTTACCAGCGCACGGGCGATGGCCACGCGCTGCCGCTGGCCGCCGGATAGCTCGTTCGGCTTGTGGTACATGCGGGCTTCCAGGTCGACCTGGCGCAAGGCCTGCTTGGATTTTTCCAGCCTGACTTCCGCCGGAACGCCTGCATAGATGAGGGGAAGTTCGACGTTGTGCAGCGCGGTGGCGCGGGGAAGCAGGTTGAACGTCTGGAAAACGAAGCCGATCTCTTTGTTGCGGATGCGCGCCAGTTCGTCGTCGTTCATTTCCGTGACCAGCCGTCCGTTGATGTAGTAAAGACCCTTGGTGGGAGTATCGAGGCAGCCGATCATGTTCATCAGGGTGGACTTGCCCGAGCCCGAGGGCCCCATAATGGCCACGTATTCACCCCGTTTGATCTCGATATCCACGCCCGATACCGCGTGGATTTCCTGATCTCCCATCACGTACGTCTTCCACAGATCGTACGTGCGGATCACGATCCCGTTTCTCTTCAGCTCCTCGCCGCGCTCGATTTTCTCCTGGAGTGCTTGTACCATTTCTTGTCTCTCGTTCTCGAGGGAGGGAGAAACGCCCTCCTCTTCATCTTATTCGGCCGTCGCCGGCGCTTTCACCGAGTTATCCACCTTCACCCGCGCCTCATTGCGCAGGGTCCGGATCACTTTGTAACTTCCGGTGATGATCTCGTCGCCTTCCTGAAGGCCGCTCAACACCTCGATATCGGTGGCGCCCGTAATGCCCGTGTCCACTTTCTGAAACACGGCTTTTTGATCCCGGACCACAAACACGCCCTGGATTTCCTCTTTTTTCGCCTTTTCGGCGGCCGGGTCGGCCTTGGAAGCGGCCTGAACACTCTTGCCGCCCTTGGGCTGGGTCTCGAGATCGCCCTTCTGCCGAACGGTCAGCGCCTGAATCGGTATAGTAAGGACGTTCTGACGGGTGGCTGTGGTTATCTTCGCCGTGCAGGAAAGTCCGGGCCGGATCTCTTCCGGAGGATTATCCAGCGCGATGACGACCTTGAAATCCTTGGCTTCCTGGCTGGAGATGGCGCTCTGTGAGGCGGCAAGCCCGGTCGAGCGCAGGATGGCGGTGTTGCCGATCTCAATCACGCGTCCCGTGAATGTTTTGTTCGGGATAGCGTCGATCGTGATGTCGGCAACCTGGCCCAGCGCAACGTTCACGATATCGGTCTCATCCACCTTGACCTCGGCGGTGATCAGCGACATATCCGCGATCGTCATGATGAGCGAGCCCGGCGAGTTCTGGATGCCGAAAACCACGGTTTCGCCCACCCGAACCGGCAGGTTGGTGACCATTCCGTCCAGGGGCGACGTGACCAGCGTCCGCGACAGCACATCCGAAGACCGAACCAGATTGGCTCTGGCAAGCGCGACTCTGCGTTGGGCGGCCGCAAGCTGAGCGGCGGTCTGCTCCCTCAGCGCCTTCATCTGCGCGACACGAGCCTCGGCTTCGCGAAGAGCGGCCTCGCGGGCATCCAGTTCGGTGCGGCGGCGGTCGAAGTCCTGGCGCGCAATCAGCTTATCTTTGTAAAGCTGCTCGGCCCGGGCAAAGTCCAGTTTGGATTGCTCCAGGTCGGCCGCGGCACGGTCGACAGCGGCCTGCGCGCTCCGCAGATTCTCGTCGGCGGCCTTCAGCGAGGCTTCCGCCGCCGCGGAATCGGCTTCGGCGGAGCTCAAAGCGGCCTTCTGGGCCGCCACCTCGGCTTCCGGCTGCACCGATTCCAGCCGGGCGAGCAATTGCCCCTTTTTGACCCGATCACCTTCATTTACAAGAATTTCTGTGATCCGGGAGGCCTGCATCGCATTCGAGTTGATGTTGACGTAGTGCCTGGGCTTGATCTCTCCGGACGCGGTTACGACAGAGGTGAGATCCTGGCGGATGACGCGGCCGGTCTGCACGGTGACGATTCCGCGCTGGCTATATTTAGCGCCGGCGATAATTCCTCCGGTCAAGATAACGAGCGCGATAACAAAGATCCAGATCTTCGTTTTCCGCTTCACAGAGTTCTCCCTTTGGATCAGACGGCCGCGGAGGGGTATTTGTTCACAACAATCAATCCTATCATGCGGAATTCGCGGGCAAACCGCGGCGCGGGCGTCCTCCGGCGGTTTACTGCCGCGGCACCGGGATCACTCCGCAAACCCTCTTTGCGGGTGGGGAGGCAGTCCATGTGGGCTGGGCAGGTCTTACGTCAGCCTTCGGCGAAGAAACAGCCCATCTGGCGGAACTTTGTATACCGTTGCTCGATCAGCTCGGTCGCCGACAAACCTGCCAGCTCGCTCAGCGCCTGCCGGAGCGTCTGCCGGACATTCTCGGCCGCCTGGGCGGGATCGGTGTGCGCTCCGCCGGGGGGTTCGGGGATGATGCCGTCGATGAGTCCCAAACCCAGCAAGTCCTGGGCGGTCAGCCGGAGCGCGGAGGCGGCAAGCGCCGCTTTGGAGGCATCCCGGTAGATGATAGCGGCGCAGCTTTCCGGCGAAATCACGCTGTAAATGGCGTTTTCCAGCATGAAAATGCGATTGCCGACGCCCAGCGCCAGTGCGCCGCCGCTGCCGCCCTCGCCGATGCAGATCGAGATCACCGGGCTTGCCAGCCGCGACATCTCCCGCAGGTTGTTGGCGATGGCTTCGGCCTGTCCGCGTTCCTCGGCGTCGATGCCCGGATACGCCCCCGGAGTGTCGAGCAGCGTCAGGATGGGGCGGTTGAACTTGGCGGCAAGCTCCATCACGCGCATGGCCTTGCGGTAGCCCTCCGGCTTCGGCATCCCGAAGTTCCGGTAGAGCTTTTGCTTCGTATCGCGGCCTTTTTGCTGGCCGACGACCATCAGAGGCTGGCCCTCAAAAAAGGCCATTCCGCAGACGATGGCCGGATCGTCTCCGAACCTGCGGTCGCCGTGCAGTTCCTGGAAATCAGTGAAAAGCCGCTGGATATAGTCCAGGGCGTGCGGCCGCTTGGGATGGCGCGCGAGTTGGACCCGCTGCCAGTGGGGACTGGACAGCGCCGCATCGGCGTCCTTGGCCGGCTCCGGATTGCGCGGCTGCTTATCGACTTCAGATGACATGTAACATCTCATTATGCACTAACAGAGGGGAATAACCGGGGGCGGGGCTGACGGATGTTGGACAAAAAACCGCGGCCGCACCCCGGCGGGACGCGGCCGCGTTGCCTGGTTGGCTATTGGGTGTCCTTTGCCGGACCGGCCGCTTGCGCTCGTGGCGGGAGGCCGCCATCGGGGTATGCCGCGGCGACTGGCCTTCGTCCGGGCGCCGTGGTCAGTAAGCAAGCACGGGTAAACACTCTCGCGTTGCTTTGACTCCGCATTTCCTTAAGTCTCTTTTGGCGGCGACCCAAAACCCCACTGAAGCGAACCGCCGGTCGTCGTACAGACCACATAAGACCAGGAGGTAACGGTCGGCGCAAGTGCATTACGGTACTTTACCTTTTGCCGCGGCTAAGTTTCTGAGTTATCAACGCAGATTGAGGGTAAGATACGCAGTGCTTTACGTGGCGGACGATGATAGAATGATGCGCGGTGGGATCACATCACAACGGGGTGGAAGAAACGCGCGTCCAAACCGCTTGGGCTGAGACGCACAAACAAGCGGTGCTGGAGCAACTGGAGCGCATACTCGAAAGTCCACACTTTCGCTCGAGCAAACGCTGCTCCCAGTTCCTGCGCTACGTGGTCGAGCGGGCCTGCGAGCGCCGGTTGGACTCCCTGAAAGAGCGCGCCCTGGGCGTAGAAGTCTTTGAGCGCGACCCCAATTACGATACGAACCAGGACCCGGTAGTTCGCGTCACGGCGGGCGAGGTCCGCAAGCGCCTGGCCCAATATTACCTGGAGACGGGCCGCGAGGATGAGATCCGGATCGGGATGCCGAGCGGCTCGTATATCCCCGAAATCCAGCTAGCGCCCGCACGGTCCGAAAGCTCCGGCGGCGCCCCGGCGCCTTCCAGGCGTCCGGTTCGCCGGGCCAGGCTGCTGAGGGCCGCCGCCGTTGTCACCGGCGCGGTTGTGCTGGCCGGCGCCGCCTGGATTGTGCTGCGCCCGCGGCAAAGTGGTTTGGATTTGTTCTGGGGACCCATGATCAGTTCCGAGAAACCGGTTCTGATCTGCATGGGCCAACCCAAGGCATATCTCTTTGACTCGAAGGTGCAGGGCCACCTGGACCGCTGGTTCGATCCCGCAACCAACCGCCTGAGAGCGAAACCGCCCATCTCCGCGATTCCGCTTTCGCAAGTCGTCCCGGCGTGGACCCACTACATCCCGCTCAGGGATACGCAGGTCTTGCTGCGGCTTTCCGGGCTGCTGGCAAAGAAAGGGAAGACAGTCGAGCTTGCCGGCGGCCGGACAATTTCGTTCGCCGACTTGCGCGGCAGGCCGGTGATCCTCGTTGGGGCGTTCAATAACGAGTGGACCGCGCGGCTAGGAGCGAAGCTGCGTTTCTACTTCGACCTCGATGAAGCCAACAGCGCCGAGTTGGTGCGGGACCGGCAGAACCCGCGCCGGACGGATTGGAAGATCGAAAATGCCTGGCCCCAACGAAACATTACAGCCGACTACGGCGTTGTTTCGCGCGTGAAGAACCCCGCCACCGAACAGACGGTGGTAATTGTCGCCGGAATTACCCATTTCGCAACCGCGGCGGCGGGCGAGTTCCTCACCCGCGAGGAGTATTTCCAGCAGGCCCTGGCCGGGGCTCCGAGCGACTGGCACCGGAAAAACATGCAGGTAGTGATTTCCGCCGACGTCATCTCCGGCGCCGCCGGCCCGCCCAAGGTGCTGGAAACCCATTTCTGGTAGCCTGCCAAAGATGGGACTGCGGCTTGCCGTTGGCGCTCTGGCGTGTCTGATGCCGGTCCTGTGCCGGGCCGGAGGCAGTGACCCTAAGAAGGCCTTTGAACACTATCGCCGGGCCAGCGACTTGTACGTCCAGAAACAGTTCCAGGCGGCCGCCGAAGAACTGGAACGCTCCCTCAAACTGGATAAACAGGTGCGCCCGGCCAAGCTGTTGGGCCTCTGCCGCCAGTTGCTCGGGGACCTGGAGGGCGCCGTTGAGGCATTCCGTCTCGCCACACGATTGGCGCCGAAGGATGCGGAAGCCTGGTTTTTCCTTGGCCGGGTCTACTGGATCCAGAATTTTTTCGACTCGGCGCGGGACGCTCTGCTGACCTCGGTGCGGCTCGACTCAAACGATTTCCGCAGCCGTGAATGTCTGGCGCTGACCTTCGAAGCGCTCGGCGACTTCGACCGCGCGCTGGCGGAATACCGCGCCGCCGTAAAGTTGAACGACCGGCGCCCGCAGCCGTCGAACACCCCGCCGCTGAATTACGGCGCGTTTCTCCTGAAAACCGGCGACCTTGCTGAAAGCGAGGCGCAACTCAAGCGGGCGCGCAGCCTCAAGCCCGACGACTGGCAGGCAAGGTTCGAACTCGGAAAACTGTACAGCCGTACCGGCAAGCTCACCGAGGCTCGCGACGAACTCCTGGCAGCGGCTGCCGCCGGGACAGCCCAACAGGAAGACAGGGCGCGCATTCTGAGGCTGCTGGCGACCATCCACGCGCGGTTGGGCGAAACCGGGGCGGCCCAGCAGGCGCTGCGAGAGGCGGAGAAGCAGTGAAAAACCGCCTCACCTAAGCTATAATCCCCGATTGAATCCGACTCTCGCTCCCGGCACGCGGCTCGGTCCTTACGAAATCATCGCCCTTATCGGTTCGGGCGGGATGGGCGAGGTATACCGCGCCCGCGATGCCCGCCTGCGCCGCGATGTCGCCATCAAAGTCCTTCCGCCCGCCTTTTCGCAGGACTCGGACCGCCTCCGCCGCTTCGAGCAGGAGGCCTGGGCGGCGGGCATGCTCAACCATCCCAACCTGATCACGGTGTACGACTTCGGCTCGCACGAAGGCTCGCCGTACGTGGTCATCGAACTGCTCGAGGGCGAGACGCTGCGGCAGCGCATTGATGCCGGTCCGCTGCCCCTTCGCAAAGCTATCGACATCGCGATTCAGATCGCCCGCGGGCTTGCCGCCGCGCATCAGAAAAACATCGTCCACCGCGACCTCAAGCCCGAAAACATCTTTATCACCCGCGACGGCCACGTGAAAATTCTGGATTTCGGGCTCGCGAAGCTGATCGCGCCGGTGGCCGCCGCCGCGCCCGGAGATACCGCAATCGCGAAGACGCTTCCCGGCCTCGTGGTCGGGACGGTCGGCTACATGTCCCCGGAACAGGTCCGCGGCCAGCAGGCCGACCACCGCGCCGATATCTTCGCGTTCGGAATCATCCTGTTCGAGATGCTCACCGGGAAGCAGCCCTTCGCGGGCGAATCCTCGGTCGAGATGATGAACGCGATTTTGAAAGAGGAGCCGCGGGACTTCTCCGCCGTTGGGCGCCGCGTGCCGCCTGCGCTGGAGCGCGTTGTGAGCCACTGTCTGGAAAAGAACCCAGACGACCGGTTCCAGTCCGCCCGCGATCTCAGCTTTGCGCTCGAAGCTCTCACGAGTCTTTCCGATCCCGGTGCGCCCGCCCCCTTGCGCAGCAAGAAGCGCCGCCGGGCGGCCCGGTATCGGCTTGCCGTCGCCGCGCTTTGCGGCTTGCTGCTCGGCGCGGCGCTCACATTCTGGCTGGCGCGTCCCGCGCCGGTCGAACAGCCCATATTCCGACCCCTGACTTATTCCGGGCACGATTACTCGCCCGCCGCCTCTCCCAACGGCCGCTTCATCGCCTTCACGTCGGACCGCGACGGCCGCCCCCGCATCTGGCTCAAACAGCTTTCCAACGGCGAGGAGCGCCCGCTGACGGAAGGGCCGGACGACTACCCGCGCGTCTCCCCCGTAGGCGGGCTGATTCTGTTTACGCGGTCCGAAGACGGCCACAGTTCGCTCTACCGGGTGGGCATCCTCGGCGGCGAGGCCCGCAAGGTGGTTGATGACGCGGTGGAAGGCGACTGGTCGCCCGACGGCAAGCAAATCGCCTTTCTGCGCTGGAAGACAGAGAACGGGAACCTGATCTCGGCTATCGGCATTGCCGGCGCGGACGGCTCGAACCCGCGCGAAATCGCCGTTCACAACCAGAAGCTTTCCCATCTGCGCTGGTCGCCCGATGGCCGGCTGATCGCCGCGGCCGAACTGGCGCAGTCCGGCGCGCTGCATCCCATCTTTCTGGTGGATTCCTCCGGCCGGGAGAAGCGCTCGATTCTGACCCCGCGCGCCGGGTTCGCCATCTCCTCGCTGGCCTGGACCGGTCCCGAAGAGGTGATCTATTTCCAGAATGAATCGGCGCTGATGGGCGGGCTGGGCACCAACGCCGGAACCGCGAACATCATCCGCCAGAACGTGCGGACCGGCAAGGCGGAAAAAATCTCCTGGAGCCCGGATAGCAGCAGCGTGCTCGACATCCTGGGCCCGGGCCGCCTCGTTTACGACACCTGCTCGCCCCGCGCCAGCCTCCGCGAGTTGTCGCTGACATCGGGCGGCGGCAGCCGCTGGCTCACCCGCGGAAACGCCAATGACCGCCAGCCCGCCTACTCGCCGGACGGCGAATGGGTCGTGTTCTCCTCCAACCGGAGCGGCAATCTGGACCTGTGGGCGCTCTCCACCCGGACCGAAGTGGTCCGCCGGCTCACGGACGATCCGGCCGAGGATTGGGACCCCGTCTTCACGGACAACGGCCGCAGGATCGTCTGGAGCTCCAACCGCACCGGGCACTTCGAAATTTGGATCGCAAACGCCGACGGCAGCGGCGCGGTGCAGTTGACCCGCGACGGCGTGGATGCCGAGAACCCCACGCCCACGCCGGACGGCGCCTGGATCGTCTACGCCTCGACGAATCCCGAAAAGGAGGGCATCTGGAAGATTCGCCCGGACGGCTCGGACGCCACGCGCATCGTGGCAGGCAATTATGCCTACCCGGAGGTCTCCCCCGACGGCAGGTACGTGGTCTACGCAGCCGATTACTTCACCGGGCGCGTCACCCTGCGCGTGGTGGAGACAGCGACGGGCGCGCCCGTGCCCTTCGAGATTCGCATCGGAGTTCCCACCGGCAAGCCCGGGCCGGCGCTCGGCCGCGCGCGCTGGATGCCTGGCGGCAAGGCCATCGCGTTCATCGGGCGGAACGAGAGAGGCGTGAACGGCATCTACGTTCAAGATTTCGTACCCGGCAAGGACACCACCGCCACGCGCCGCCCGCTGGGGGGATTCGACCCCGAGCGCACCACGGAATCCTTCGGCATTTCGCCCGACGGCAGCCGGTTGACCATCGCAAGCTGGGAGCAGCTCTTCAGCCTTATGCTGGCCGAGCGGGTCCCGGGAGTCGTGCCGCCGGCCGGGGTGCGGAGTCCCAGGTAATATGGCTTCCCACTTCGCGGCTGCCCGGCTAGAATAGAGCGGAGTTCGACCGATGACGCCTCGTGAACGCGTTCTTACGGCCCTCTCCCACAAGCAGCCGGACCGCCTCCCCGCCGACCTTGGTTCGGCCCGCTTCACCGGCATGGTCAAAGGCGCGTACGAAAAGCTGTGCGCATACCTTGGCTTCGGAGAACCCGGCCCGGTGGTCGACCGGATGCAGCAGGTGGTGGGAATGGACGAGCGCGTTCTGGAGTACCTCGGGGTCGATTGCCGCGCTTTCGCGCAGGGCGCTCCCGATTGCGGCGGTGAAACCACGCTGCCTGGGGACCGCTACCGGGACGAATGGGGAGTCATCCGGCGCCGCCCGCCCGGCTGCCACTACTACGAGCTCGACACCTGCCCGCTGGCGGGAGAGATTACAGCCGCGGACATCGCCCGCTATCCGTTCCCGGATCCCACCGATCCCGGAATTACCCGCGGCCTGCGCGCGACGGCCCAGCGCCTCCGCGCCACGGATTACGCGGTGATGTACAACGCGCGGTTTAACCTCGTCCACACGACGCAGTACCTCTGCGGTTTCGAAGACTGGTTTCTCGATCTCGGCGGGAACCATGCCCTGTTCAGGTGCCTCATGGAAGCGGTTCTTGACCGGATGGTGGAACTGAACCATCGGGTTCTGGCCGAGGTGGGCGACCTCATCGATATCGTCGCTTTCGGGGACGACATTGGGCAGCAGGACCGCGCCATCTGCTCGGTTGCTCTCTACCGCAAGCTGATCCGGCCGTTTCAGGAGCGCATCGTCGAAACCATACGCGCCCACACGAAGGCGAAGATTCTGTATCACACCTGCGGCTCGGTTTATGCGTATATCCCGGACTTCATCGACATCGGGATCGATGCGCTGAACCCCGTCCAGGTCAGCGCACGGAACATGGACCCCGCCCGCCTCAAGAAAGAGTTCGGCGGCCGCATCGCATTTTGGGGCGCCATAGACAGCCAGCATGTTCTGCCCCGCGCGACGCCCGAACAGGTGAGGGCCGAAGTCCGGCGCATTTTCGACATAATGGGTCCGGGCGGAGGATACGTCGCCGCCTGCGTCCACAACATTCAACCCGACGTGCCGCCGGAAAACGTCGTAGCGCTTTTCCAGGCGGCCAGGGAATGCATTTATCACTGAGGAGACACAATGCCCCTTACTCGACGAGGTTTTCTTGCCGCTTCAACCGCCGCATCGCAAATGCGCGTCCTCGGAGCCAACGACCGCATCCGGCTCGGAGTCATTGGTACCGGAGGGCGCGGCAACTATCTGATGGGCATCGCCAATAAGGTTGGCGGCATTCAATGGGTGGCCGTGTGCGATGCCTGGGACGTTCGCCGCAACAAAGCCGCGGCACGCCTGGGAAGCGATGTCGCCGCCTACGCCGACTACCGCCAGTTGCTCGACCGCAAGGACATCGACGCGGTAATCGTCGCAACCTGGGATCACCTGCACGCCCAGATCACCGGCGATGCCTGCCGCGCGGGCAAGGACGTGTTCGTGGAGAAGCCGATGACGTCGCTGCCCATGCAGGGCGTGGAGCTGGTTCAAATCGTGCGGGACACGCGCCGCATCGTCCAGGTCGGCGTGCAGCAGCGCAGCATGGCCCACTTCATCGAAGCCAAGCAGCGCTTCTTCGACAGTGGCCTGATCGGGCAGGTCACCATGGTTCGCACGATCTGGAACGGCAACAGCGGGTATCTGGAAAAGCCGCCCGCCGGCATGGAGACCAAGCCTCCCGGGCTCGACTGGGACGCCTGCCTCGGCTGGCTGCCGAAGATCCCTTGGGACCCGAAGCGCTACTTCAACCGCTTCGCTTACTGGGATTTTTCGACCGGAGGCCAGACCGGCGGCTTGTTCGTCCATATGGTAGATGTCGCGCACTGGTATCTGAACCTGACCCGCGCCCGCGCCGCCGTCGCCCTGGGAGGCATATTCCAGCACAACGACGGCCGCGACACGCCGGATAACATCAACGGAATCGTCGAGTATCCGCAGAATGTGCTGGTCACCTTCGAAGCCACGATCACCGACAGGATTCCGAGCGACTCCGAGAACATGGTGTTCATGGGTTCGGGCGGACGGTTGTCCATCTTCCGGTGGGGTTACCGTTTCCAGCACGCGGATACCAAGAAGCCGGACATCACCTCGGGACCATCGCCCGAGTCGGCCCACATGGCCAACTTTCTGGACTGCGTCCGCTCCCGCAAACAACCCAACGCGGACGTCGTTTCCGGCCACTACTCCGCCCTCGCCTGCCATCTCATGAACATGGCGTACAAGCAGGGCGGGCGTGCCGTGTGGGACAACAACTGGGACGTCTGATTCCCACTCGCATGTAGAATGGACAAACCGGTCATCCGGGCAAGAGGAAAAATCGATGAGCATTGAAGTCGGCGTCAACATGGAATTCGTACGGCACGACGACAAGCCGTTCGCCGCGGGCGTAGAGCTCGCGGCGCAACTCGGCTTCCGCTACGTCGAGCCAATGGTCCACAACGGCCGCGAACTGCTGAGCGAGGCCGGGTACTTCCACTCCGTTTCGATGGATGACGAACCGCTCGAAATCAAGGAACTGCTGGCGCGCCACGGCCTGGCCGCCTCGGGCCTCAGCGCGCACTGCCCGCTCATGCGGCCCGAAATCAGCGTGCCTTACCTCCAAAAGGCCATCCGCTTCGCCGCGGCAATTGGAGCGCCGGTGGTCAATACCGACGAAGGCATCCGTCCGGAGTGGCTGCCCGTTGAGGAAGCGTGGGGAGTCATGAAATACACGCTCACCGCCGTGCTGCGGGTTGCCGAGCGCTACGGCGTGTACATCGGAATCGAGCCGCACCAGAGCTTTTCCTGCACTACCGAGGGGCTGCTCCGCATCGCCAGCCTGGTCGATTCCCCGATGCTCCGCATCAACTACGACACGGGCAACGCCTACCTGGGCGGCGAGGACCCTTATGAAGGGCTGAAAGCCGTGCGCGACCGCCTCGTCCACTTGCACGCCAAGGACATCACCGTTGCTCATGCCGACGCCGAACGCGGCAAGGTGACGGGCACGCCCGTGGGCTGCGCCTGCGGAGACGGCGTCATCGATTGGGCGCGCGTCATCGCGATTCTTCGCGAGGCGAACTGGAGCGGCGTCCTCTCGGTGGAGTGCGGCACGCCGGAGCAGGCCGCACGCAGCCTCGCTCATCTCAATTCGCTCTTGGGGAAGGAGGCCAGGCCCGCTCATGCGTAGAGCCGTTCTCCTGTTGCTGGCAGCCGCGATCGCCGCGACCGCGGCGCCGGTGCGCGTCCTGATCCTTTCGGGGCGCAACAATCACGACTGGCGCACCACCACACCGCATCTGCGTCAGCTCCTCGAAAAAAGCGGCCGCTTCGACGTGCGGGTCCAGGAGGAGCCGGCCGGCCTCAACGATGCGATTCTGAAATCCTACGATCTGCTGGTGCTCGATTACAACGGAGCGCGCTGGGGCGCAACGGCCGAAAAGGCGGTGGAAAACTTCGTGCGCTCGGGCAAGGGGCTCGTTGCCGTGCATGCGGCGATGTACGCCTTTGGCGGGCTGCAAATCCTCGGCGACCGCCATGTCCGCACTGGAATCGTCGAGCCTCCCTGGCCGGAGTACGCGGCCATGCTCGGCGGGAGCTGGTCCGAAGCGGCCCCCAGGACCGGCCACGCGCCGCGCCACGTGTTCACCGTGAAATTCACCGACACCTCGCACCCGATCACCCGCGGCCTGGAGCCGTTCCAGATCAACGACGAGCTGTACCACTCCATCCGCACGCGGCCGAACATACACGTTCTCGCCACCGCCTATGACGATCCGGCCAACGGCGGAACCGGCAAGGACGAGCCGATGCTCTGGACGGTCAGCTACGGAAAAGGCCGCGTCTTCTACACCGCGCTCGGCCACGATGTCTCCGCCATGCAGACCCCGGGTTTCGTCACCACTTTCCTCAGAGGGTGTGAATGGGCGGCCACCGGCGGTGTGGCGGCTGCTGCCGTGAAGAGCGAACGGCCCATCCGCGTTCAGGTGGTGACCGGCGGGCACGATCACGATGCCACCTTCTACCAAGTCTTCGAGAATTTTCCGGACATACGCGCCAACGTCAAACCGCATCCCACCGCCTACACGGACGACATGAGGAAAAGCGTGGACGTGCTGGTGCTCTACGACCTGGTTCACGATGTCCCCGAGAACCAGCGCAGAAATCTTCAGCGCTTCGTCGAAAGCGGCAAAGGTCTGGTGGTTTGCCATCACGCGATCGCGAATTTCAACTCGTGGCGCTGGTGGTGGGAAGAAGTGGTCGGAGGGAAGTATCTGCTGAAGCCGGAAGACGGCCTTCCCGCTTCCACCTACCTGCACGATCAGATGGTCGAGGTGAAGACGGTAGCCAAACACCCCGTCACCGAGGGAATCGGCCCGCTGTTCTTCCGAGAAGAAACCTACAAGGGGATGTGGATCTCACCGAAGGTGAAGGTCCTCATGAGGACCGACCATCCGACCAGCGACGGCCCGGTGGTCTGGATCAGCCCGTACGAGAAATCCCGGGTCATCTACATCGAACTCGGCCACGACCGCTATTCGCATCAGGACCCCGGCTACCAGAAGCTGATGTACCAGGCGATACGCTGGGCGGCAGGGCGCTAACGCATCGCCCCGCGTGCGATCATACGGCAATGATGCGCCTTAGCTGCATTCCTGTATCCCTGTTTCAAGCCATCACCTGCGGCCAGATGAGCATCGACGAGTGGATGGATCTGGCCGCTGAACTGGGTCTGGACGGCGTCGAATGCGCGCCGCCCCTGATCAAGCCGCTGGGCCCTGTAACTCCGGCGGAGTACCGCAAGCTGGCCGAGCGGCGCGGGCTGGCAATCAGCAACTACACGGCGTACTCGGACTTCGCCAATCCCGATCCGGAGATCCGGCGGCGCGACCTGGAGGCGGCGCTGAACAACGTCCGCATCGCGCTGGAACTCGGCGCTCCGTCGGTGAGGGCGCTTACCGGCCAGCAGTGGCCCGGCACGAATCAGGAAGAAGCGCTGAAGTGGGTCGTGGACGGCATCCGGCAGGTAGCGGAAGAAGGAGCGCGCGCCGGATTGAGGGTCAACGTCGAGAACCACACGAAGGCATCGACCTGGCAGAACTTCGATTTCGCCATCAGGGCCGAGGTGTTCTTGAAGGTGCTGGAGGGGCTCGAAGGCGTTCCCGTGGGCGTCCAGTTCGATATCGCGAATCCCCTGGTCGCGGGAGACGACACGCTGGAGCTGTTCGAAAAGGTGAAGCCGCGGATCGGCTATGTCCATGTGAACGACGTGCGGCGGAAGAGCGTCTTCGAGTTCGTTCCGGTGGGAACGGGGATCGCGCCCATTCGGGAGGTGCTCGCGGGACTGCGCGAGCAGGGCTACGAGGGTTGGGTCGGAATCGAGGAGGCCAGCCGGACGGGCAAGGACGGTTTCCGGCAGGCCGTCAACTACATGCGCGGGCTTCTGGCCGCCTGATCTTGAGCGCGGCTGGCGAAACGCAAGAGTGATTGCCGTGATTTCAAGAGTGCTCCCAACTCTGGTTTTCTTCGTTGGCGCCGCGGTTCCGGTTTTCAGCCAGCCCGTCGCCGCTCCGGGCGCCATTTTCGACGTGCGGCAATTCGGCGCTACCGGCCGGAGGGCGGACAACGCCACTCAGGCCATCCGGGCTGCGGTGGAGGCCTGTTTCAAGGCGGGCGGCGGAGTGGTTTACGTCCCGCCGGGCGAGTACACCACCGGCGCGATCGAGCTCAAAAGCAACGTGAACCTGCACGTGGGAGCGGGCGCAACTCTGTTTTTGAGCCAGAACCGCGAGGATTTCGGCAACCGCAGGGCAATGATTTACGCCGAAGGCGCGCGGAACATCGCGGTGACCGGACGCGGAACGCTCGACGGCCTCGCGCAATATGTTTATACCGAGGCGAAAGGCCCGGATCCGCAAATCGCCAGGGAAATCGAGCTCGCGCGTCAGGCGGGTGTGGACATGCGCCGGTATTACCGGACGGGCATGCAGGCGTACATGTTCCTCATCAACGACTCGACGGATGTCAGGCTGGAAGGCATCACGGTCATCAACTCGCCGCTTTGGAACGTCCGGCTGAACGACTGCAACCGCGTATTCATCCGCGGCGTGCGCATCTATTCCGATCTTGAGAAAGGCGTCAACTCGGACGGCATCGACGTGGTGTCTTCGAGAAACGTGGTGATCTCGGACAGCATTATTGAGACGGGCGACGACGCGATCGTGATCAAGAGCAGCGCAAGGGGAGGCGCGCCCGCCAGACCGTCGGAGAACATCACCGTGACCAACTGCATCGTTTCCTCCTCCTCGGCGGCGCTCAAGGTGGGCACGGAAACCGAAGGCGATATCCGGCACGTGATCTTCAGCAACACCATCGTCAGGAACGCCAACAAGGCGCTGGGTATCGACGTGCTGGACGGCGGCAACATCAGCGACATCATTTTCACCAACCTCACCATCGAGACGAACCGCAGGCACTGGAACTGGTGGGGAAGCGCGGAGCTGTTCAAGTTCGCTCTCGGCAAAAGGCGGCCCAATTCAAAACTCGGGTCGATCCGAAACGTGGTGGTGGACAACGTCGTCGCCCACGTCCGCGGCACCAGCACGATCACCGGACACCCGGAGCGGCGCATCGAAGGCGTCACCATATCGAACGTCCAGATGTTCATGCTCGAGGAGAACTACAAGGACAAGCGCGCTAGGGACGCCATTCGCGTCGAGGGCGTGGACGGCCTCAGGCTGCGCAACGTGTCGGTGAAGTGGGCCGAGGACAAGACGGAGCCGAAGTGGGCCGGCGCCGCGGTCTTCCGCGACGTGACCGGGCTGGAACTCGACAACTTCACGGGGCGGCAGGGACTCAAAGGCGGCACGGCGCCGGCGCTCACGTTCGAGAACGTCAAGGACGCCGTTGTGCGCAACTCCCGGGCGGATGAAGGCTGCGGCGTGTTCCTTTTGGTTCGAGGCAACGCGAGCGGCATCCGCCTGCGCAACAATGATCTTGACAATGCGCGCAAACCGGTGGAGTTTGAATCCCCGGCGCTCCAAAAGACAGTTCTGATGGAAAAGTGAAATATTTCACTACCGTTTAAGAGACGTAAGAATGGGAAAGAAGACGCTTTGTATTGCACTCATAGCGGCGGGTTTGAGCCCGCTGGCGGCCTATCGTCCGGCCGCAGATACGGCAGGGCCGTTAACAGCGAAGATCGAAGGCCCGGAAAAGATCACCCGCAGAGCGCCCGTCGAGATCGCCGTGGTGTTGGAAAACGCCGGAGACGCCGCGTTGAAAGGCGCGGTGCGGGTCCGCGGCATCGACCGCTGGCAGGTGTCGCCCGAAGGCAGCGTAGCGTTTTCACTCGCGCCGAAGGGCAATACGCGGCTTGCATTCACAGTTCGTCCGGCCGAAGTGACGTACAACGCGCACTATCCGATTCACGCCTTCGCCGAGTTTGAATGGCAGGGCCAGCGGCAGCAGGCGCACCCGATTCTCGTTGTGCCGGTGGAGCTGGAGGACCCGCCGCGCCCGGATCTGCCAGCCGGTTGGAAACCGCTGAACGAAGATCACGCGGTCGTGCCACCAGCGGTTCCGCCGCAGGGGAGTCCGCGCTCGTTGGGGTCCGTCAACGGGCACGAGGTCCGTATCTGGCCCGGCAAGCGCGGGCTTTTGGACTCCACCATAGGCTTCGAGCGAGGTTCCCGGCAGCTTTACTTTCGAGGATTTCAGGTAAGAGTGCTCGGCGGGGCACTCGAAAACCCCAGCTCCGCAATCAAGTTGTCCGAAGCGCGCGAGGAGAGCGCCGCGGGTCGCTACCGGATCCGCCATCGCTTTGACAGCCCCGCTGGTCCCTTCGACCTGGTGACGGAAACATGGATCGAAAAGGGCGCCCTGCGAACGCGCTTTTCCATCGCCAACGCGAAGCAGAGGCCCTGGATTCACATTCACCTGGAGGATGTGGCGCTGGGTCCCTGGAGCGAGCAGGCAAAGCGCATTTACGCGGGGGCGGGCAACGTCTTGCAGGACGCGCAGAAATTCCGCCTCCGATACAACGGCCATTTCCTTTCGACCTCTTTCATCGGCATCGATTTCGCGAACGGGCTTTCGCTGGTCCAGGGCGTGAACGTGCCGCCTGATCATCTTGCCGCGGATCCCGCCACCCGAACCGTCTCGCTGCACACGCCTCATGACCAGGTGTTGGATTTGATCCCCGCCCCGGACGTGTGGACCGCCGCGAAGACGTTCCGCGAACTGGCCGCGCCGCGCGCCGGTGCGGGCGTGCCTGCCCTGGCGGGCCGCTTCACCATCGACCTCTGGCGGGGCCGCTATGCCGACAGCGCAAGAGCGCTGCGCCGCGCCTTCCGCTACGGGTTGACCGACAGCGTGGTCATCTGGCACCGCTGGCAGCGCTGGGGCTACGATTACCGCCTGCCGGATATCTATCCGCCCAACACCGAATTCGGAACGCACGAGGAGTTTTTTGACCTCGTCGCGGCCTGCAAGCAGCACGGAGTGCTGTTCGCGCCGCACGATAACTACATCGACTTCTACCCGGATTCCGACGGCTTCAGCTACGAGGACAACATGGCCTTCACCGCGGATCGCAAGCCGCAGACCGCGTTCTTCAACCGCGGGCTGGGCGCCCAGTCGTATCATCCGCGGTCGGACCGCGTTCTGCTTTTCCTCGAACGCAACCTCAAGATGATCAAGGAAGGGTTCGCGCCGACCGCGTATTTCATCGACGTCTGGTCGTCCGAACCGCCGTACGATTACTACACCTCGGACGGGCAGTTCTTCGATCGCGTCTACACGCGGGACGTCTGGCGTAAAGGCTTCGACTTGGTTCGCGAGATTCTCGGCGGAGCGCCGCAGATCTCCGAGGCGGGGGCGGACCAGTACATCGGCTGGCTCGACGGCGGCGCGGCGGCTCACATGCGGGCCGAGGGCGGTCCCCAGCGGAGCAACGTCTGGCACATCGAAACCAGCGACACGGAGCGGATACCCTGGTTCGATTTCGTTTACCACGACGTTTTCGTGATGCAGGGCGCGGGCTACCCGGGACGCTACAACTCCGGGCAGGACCAGCGGGCGCACGGGATGTACAGCGACGACTACATCACCACCGAGGTGATGGCCGGCCGCCCCGCCATGGTGTGGGACGCGTTCAGCCGCGACACGGTGCGGAAATACTGGCTGCTGCACGACGCGATGCGCGGGCTGGCGCTCCGCCGCATGGAGAGGTTCGCCTTCGCCGGCGACAACCTGCACCGGCACGAGATCCGTTGGGACAACGGCGGGCAGGTCTGGGTCAACCGCGACAAGGAAACCTGGACGGTTGCAGGCCGCGAGCTGCCGCAGTACGGTTTCTATGCGCGGATTCCTTCATCGAACGGGCTGCTGGAAGCGGCGATCGAACGCAGGGACGGCCTCATCGTCGAGTGGTCGCGGTCGCCGGAAAGGTGGTACGTGAACGCCCGGCCCGTGGTGCCGGACCCGCAGCCCGCGCGCGGCGGCAGCCGCGGCGATCAGGGGCCCGATCCCCGGATCCCGCGCATGAATCCCGAAAACCGCGTGGTGGCGTTTGGGGCTGTTTCCACCAATGGCGGATTCCGGCTCGCCCGCAACGGCAACGCCCTGGAATTGACGCCGTTGCCCTTCAGTCCGGAGTTCACAGCTCGCATCCGGTGGGCGGATCTACCGTGGAAGCTGCCGGAGCCGAAGGAAGCCGAAGCAGTCGCGGAGGACGGCCGCGTGCTGCGCCGTGTCCCGGTCCGCAAGGTTGGAAACGAAATGGAGGTCACCTGCGAGCCGGACGTGTTTCAGTACCGGCTGCGCTGAGTAAGAACACCTCGCAAGGGCCGGCCGGCGTTCCCGCGGCCGGCCCGGTTTCATCCGCTGAATAGAACCTCTACTTCGCCTCGTCTGGCTCAGCCAGCAACGTTTCCACGATCTTCCGAAGGTGCCCCTCCGGCAGGGCGGCATCCTGGCCGTCCATCCGTGCTCGTCCGTGGGCGGTAATCGGGCTCACCTGCGAGTTCTAGCAGATTGAACAGGGCCCGCCCTACACGACTATCACTTCCAGGCCCTTGTTCTGGAAGATACGCACCAGGTCGGGATCGATGCGGCTATCCGTGATCAGGCGCCGGATGGAGGAGAGGCTTGCGATGGGCGACAGGCTGCGGCGGCCGATCTTGCTGGCATCCGCCACAATGGCTACTTCACGCGAAACCCTTACCATCTGGCTGTTCAGTTGCGCTTCGAGGATGTCCGGGGTGGTCGGCCCAACCTCGGGATCCAGACCGTCAACCCCCAGGAAGCTGTGATCGGCGTACAGGTCCGCGAGCATGCGTTCGGCCTGCGGCCCAACGAAAGAACTCGAAACCGGCCGCAGGATTCCGCCGATCATGATGAGGGAGAGATTCGGGACGCCGGCCAGCTCCGTGGCGATGTTGAGAGCGTTCGTGATGACCGTAAGCCCTTTTATTTTCAGAACCTTGAGATGACGGGCGATTTCGAGGGTGGTGGTCCCGGAGTCGATGATGACAGTCTGGTTCGGCTGGAGGAGCTTGGCGGCCGCCTGGCCGATGCGCACCTTTTCGGCGTGGTGGAGCGTCTCCTTGAAGCTCACCGGATAGTCCTGGACGGGATCGAGCCGGCTGACGGCGCCCCCGTGAGAGCGCACAAGGGCGCCGCTTTTGGCAAGCGCGTCCAGATCGGCCCGGGCGGTGACGGAGGAAACCCCGAACCGCTGCGCGATTTCCTCGACGGTAATGCGGCCCTCCTTCGTGACAAGTTCGACGATCTTCCTTCTGCGCTCTTCTAGAAGTAAACGACCGCTCTTCGTGGCAATCACGAGGGCTCCTCTCGGAATTAAAATACACCCTCCGACTGCCTTTTGGAAATAGCAACGGCCCGGGCGCAGGCGGATTTCGCCTTTTAGCGACGCTCGAGCGTCGCTAAAAGGCAATTTTCAGCTTCAGGTTACGGGCGGACTGCCGGTCCAGCGGGGTTACCGCTGGAGCACTCCGTCCCAGGTGTCGATCTTTTCTTTCTTCAGTTCGGCTTCGTCAAACCACGTCGCGGTGACGCACTTCGACTCGGTGTAGAAACGGACGCCGTCCTTCCCCAGCGTGTGCAGGTCACCGAAGAACGATTGCTTGTGTCCGGAGAACGGGAACATGCCGACAGGAACGGGAATCCCGACGTTGATCCCAACCATGCCGCCATGAACCCGCTTCGCGAAATTCCGGGCGTAGTGACCGCTTTGCGTGAAGATCACCGCTCCGTTCGCGAACGGATTGGCGTTTATCACCTCCAGTCCGTGCTCAAAGTCCTTCACTCGCTTCACGCAGAGCACGGGACCGAAGATTTCCTGCTCGCCGCAGCTCATCCCCGGCTTCACGTGATCGAAGATGGTCGGCCCCAGGTAGAAGCCGCCTTCGTAACCGGGAACCACAACGCCTCTTCCGTCCAGGATGAGTTCCGCTCCCTCCTCGACGCCTTTGGCGATCCAGTCCGTCACGAACTTGCGGTGGCCTTCGGTGACCAGCGGCCCCAACTCGGAGGTCTTGTCGTAGGCCGGGCCGATCTTGCGCTCGCGGGCGAATTTCACCAGCAGCGCGACCAGATCGTCGGCGATGCTCTCCTGAACGGCGACTACCGGCAGGGCCATGCACCGCTCGCCGGCGCAGCCGTAGGCGGCGTTGATGATTCCCCGGGCGGTCCGCTCCAGAGGAGCGTCTTCGAGCACGAGCGCGTGGTTCTTCGCCTCGCAGAGCGCCTGGACCCGCTTGCCGTGCGCGGCGGCGGTGGAATAAACGTGCAAGCCGACGGAAGTGGAACCGACAAAGGTGATGCCCTTTACGGCCGGGTGCGTCAACAGGATCTCAGCCTCGCGCCGGCTGCACGTCACCAGGTTCACCACGCCCTCCGGCAAGCCCGCCTCGTACAGCAGTTCCAGCATGCGCATCGAGGTCATGGGCGTCATGGTGGCCGCCTTCAGAACCAGCGTGTTCCCGGTCGCGATGCACAGGGGCATCATCCACCCCATGGGGATCATGGCCGGGAAATTGAACGGCGCGATACCTGCGAAGACGCCGAGCGGCTCGCGATAGAGCGTGGTGTCGTACCCCTGGGAGGCATCCATCATCGATTCCCCCATCATCAGCGAGGGAATGCCGCAGGCGAGCTCCACCGCCTCTCTGGCCTTCAGCACGTCGCCCTGGGCTTCGTCCCAGACCTTGCCGTTTTCGGTGCAGACCGAGAGCGTCAACTCGTCCAGGTGCTTGTCGATCAGCTCCCGGAAGCGGTACAGCACCTGCACCCTCTTGATGGCGGGCGTGTCAGCCCAGCCGGGGAACGCGCGCGCCGCGGATTCGATGGCCTGGTTCACCTCGGCGGCGGTGCAGAGCGGCGTCCGTGCGATTACCCTGCCTGTGCTCGGGTCGAAAACGTCGGAGTACTTTCCCGATTCCGACACCAGCGGTTTGCCGCCGATGTAAAAGTTCAGTGTGCGGACTTCGCTTGCGATCAATGGTATCTCCTCATGTTGCCCGCGCAGTGCCGCGGGCGGTCCAAATTCCGTTTCCTCAGGACCGGAACGTGTAGCCCTGTTTCATCAGGTATTCCTTGCAGATGACGGCGCACTCGAACGGAGGCGTGGGGGCGTTGCGGGTGCGGTCGAGTTCCACCATCAAGTGCGTCATGTTCGGGGCTGTTTCGAGCAGGTCGATTACCGCCGGCAAATTGACCTTCCCCATACCGAGCGGGCAGTATCCTCTCCAGGGCGGCACGCCGAGGTAGTCTTTCAGATGCACCGTGTAGATCAACGGGAGAAAATCCTTGCAGATTTTCAAGGGATCGGATCCGGCGTTCTGAAGCTGAGCGACGTCCGGCCCGAACTTCACGTACCGGGTATCCACGGCCTCCATGACCGCGTAAACCTGCTCCTCGGTGTCCACCGCCGTCCTGGTGTGCTGGTGGAGTGCGGCGATTAAGCCGAGGTCGGAGAGCACCTTGGCCGCTTCGTTCAGAGTCTTCACAACGTCGGCTTTGGCCGCCTGGAAGTTGTAATCCTTGGGAACGCCCATGGGCCCCAACACGGCGATTTTCGATCCGCACTCCCTGAGCACCTTGCCCCAGCGCTTCATGTTCTCCATCTGCTGCGCCCGCACGGTGGGGTCGTGCAGGTTGATGTTGAGGTAGCCCGAGGGCATCGGCATGTTGTACTTGTCGAGCAGGGCCTTCAGGCCGCCCTGTTCTTGCAGCGGATCGATGCTGTCGCCGAACACTTCATACCCGTGATAACCGAGCTTGGCGGAGTCCCGGATACCGGGCTCGGCGTCTTCGGGGCGGAAGCCCCAGTTGATGCTGGTCATCCCCACCTTCAGGCGCCTTGCGGGCGCCGCCTGCGCCAGCGTCCCCGCGAGGCAAGCCGCGCCGGCCACGGCCTTCAACGCCGTCCTGCGGGTGCATTCATTTCGCATAAGAAATCGACCTCCTTGGATGTCAGTCCTCGATGATGGCGACCGCGCGCACCGGGGCCGCCGACGCGCCGCGCCATTTGATCGGGAGCACGCTGACCGTGAAGGAATGATAGGGAGCGGGAATTTCGTGCAGATTGCAGAGGTTTTCCAGGTGGTAGTATTCCCGCTCGCGCATCACACGGTGCGCTTCCCAGAATTTGCGGCGCTCAAACATCTTGGCCACCGGCGGATCGAAGCCGATGGCGTCTATGCCCATCACTTTCACCCCGCGGTCGAGCAGCCAGTGCACGGCCTCCTTGGTCATGCCGGGGTGGTTGGTAAGGTATTCCGGTTCGTTCCGCCGCTTGGCCGCATCGGTGCGGAGCAGAACGATGTCCAGGGGCTTGATGCGGTAGCCGCCCAGTTTGCATTCTGCCTGCTCGAGGTCCTCGGGCCAGATCTCGTCGCCCGGGCCCTTGTGCGTCAGATCGAGCACGACTCCGTCCCCGTAGCACAGCTCGATCGGGATGGCTTCCGCCCGCGGCGCCGACGGGTTCACGTGGCCCCACGAATCGATGTGGGTGCCGATGTGGTCACCGGTGACGATGAGGCAATGGTTCGTGATTTCCTCGACGCCGTAGCGGTCCACCCCGACGCTCTGGGCCATCTGGCGATGCGTTTCCATCTCGACGATGACCGGCTTGGCGACGTTGGGGTAGGTCATCATCCCCTGGTAGACCTCCATGCTGAGGTCAATCAGCCTTCTTGCCATATGCGCGCCGCCTTACTTTCCAGCCCAGCCGCCGTCCACGTACAGCGTCTGTCCGGTGACATAGCTGGCCTCGTCGGAGGCCAAAAAGGCCGCTACGGTTCCGACTTCGCGCGGCTGGCCGGCGCGCCCCAGCGAGATCTTCGCCAGAACGCCGGGCAGCAGGTCGGGCCGCTTCATTACCCAGGCCACCATGTCGGTGTCGATCAGCCCCGGGTGGATGCAGTTCACGCGGATGCCGTGCGGCGCCATTTCCACCGACACGTTGCGCGTGAGCGCTTCCAGGCCCAGCTTGGCCGGGGCATAGTGAGTCCGCCCGGGCAGGTACGCTCCCGCCTGCACCGAACCGATGTTCACGATGCAGCCCGGACGCTTCTCGGCAACAGCGCGGCGGCAGTACACCTGCGAGCACAGCCACTCGCCCCGCAGGTTCACGTCGGTGAGCCGCGTCCACTGCTCATCGGTGAGCTCCAGGAACGGCACGATGGTTTCGATACCGGCGTTGTTGACCAGCACGTCGATGGGCCCGAGCTCGTTCCAGACCTTGTCGATCATCGCCTCGACTTCAGCCCGGGAGGCCACGTCCGCCTTGACGGTCATAGCGCGCCTTCCCTTGCAGCGGACGTAAGCGGCCACCTCTTCGGCCGCCTGGCCGCTGGCGATGTAGTTGATGGCCACGTCCGCGCCTTCGTCGGCAAAAACTTCCGCGATGCCCCGGCCGATGCCGCGGCTCGCGCCGGTGATAAGAGCTACTTTGCCCTGAAGTTTCATGATTGTTTCCCTTCGCTTTTATGATCCGCAGTATTGCCCTGCGCGCGCCGGCGCGACAGTGTTTCGAGCAAGTAAGTCGTCAGTTGCTCGCGGGCCGCGCGGATGGATTCCTCGTCCCATTTCAGGAAACCGCGGCCCGTCTTGAATCCGAATTCACCTTTCGCCACGTGCTCCCGCAGAGTGGAGGACGGCGTGGGCGAGGCGTTGAGGTGTTTCAACACGTAGTCGTGGATTGCGAGCGTCAAGTCGAGCCCCACCATGTCCGCGGCCATCACCGGGCCGAGGACCGGCAGGCGCAGCCCGAAGCTGTTCTTCACGGCAATGTCGATGGTCTCCGGGTCGCACACGCCCTCGTCGATGAGAGCGAACGCCTCGCGCCACAGCGCGTGCTGCATGCGGTTAGCGATGAAGCCCGGAACGTCCTTCAGAACCCGCACCGGGACCTTGCCCACCGCGCAGAGCATGGCGTAGATCTTGTCCATGCACTCGGGAGCGGTGTATTGAGTCTGCACCACCTCGACCAGCGGCACGAGAAACGGCGGCTGGTAGTAGTGGGTGCCGAGAATCCGCTCCCGGCGCTTCGCCCGGGAACCGATCTCGGTGATGCTCATCACCGACGTGTTGCTGCACAGAATGGTTTCCGGCGGGCAGAGGCGGTCCAGTTCGGCGAACAGGTCCTGCTTGAGTTTCAGGTCCTCCGTGATGGCTTCCACCACCACGCCGGCGCCGGCGCAAGCCTCTTCGAGGTTTTGCGTCACGGAGATCCGCCCCAGGGTCTCCGGAATGCCGTCCGCGTCAGCCAGGTCGTATTCGGCCAGCCGTTCCAGGTTCGCCCGCACGCGCTCCTCGACCGTGGCCAGTCTCTCCCCGGCGGTGTCGTGCACCTGGACCGGGTGGCCGTGCGCGGCGAAGATTTGCGCGATGCCGGGCCCCATCATGCCGGCTCCAATGACTGCAATCTTTTCCATATGCTTCAGATTGTTGGCGTGCCCTCCGTGCGGCGCCTCATCCCGCCCTTCTACGCAGTAAGCCTCATCCCGCCCTTCTACGCAGTAAATTGTCCGCGGCCCCCTTTTCGCGATTTGCCGAATCGAACGCTTCCCGGATGGTCGCCGCGGCGAAGGAAAGCTGCTTCACCAGGGATGCCATGTTGCCGTCGTGAATCTCGAAAACGGTGCCGGTCAACCCGATGGCGGCCAGAGGCTCGTTCGCGGCCCCGAACACGGGCACCGCCAGGCAGCGGAAGCCGAGGTCAAATTCCTCATTATCAAAGGCAAAGCCGCGTTCGCGGGTGAGCGCCAGTTCCCGCAAAAGCCGGTCGGGCGAGCAGATCGTATTGTCGTTGTGCCGGGGGAGCGTGTGTTCGGCAATCAGCCGCTTCCATTGATCGCTGGGCTGGAAGGCGGTCAACGCTTTCCCCAGCGCGGTGCAGTGCAGCTCCAGCCGCTTGCCCGGCCAGGTCATGGGCGCCGCGCCGCGCGGTGGATGCACCTGCTCAATCAGCACCGCCTGGTTACGGTCCAGAATAGCCATTTTGGCGGCCACGCCGGTGCCGTTCATGAGGGCCTTCAGCACGGGCAGCGCCGCTTCCCGCAGGGTCATCTGCGACAGCGCGATGTTCGCAAGTGTAAAAATTTTGGGACCAAACAGGTAACGGCCGGAACTGTTGCGTTGCAGATACCCGCGCCGCTCCAGGGCGACAAGGATCGAATGAGCGGAACTCTTTGGAATCCCAAGGCGTAAAGCGATCTCGGGCAGGCGCAATCCACGGTTGGACCGCGCCACGGCCTCAAGAATCGTTAATGCACGATCCACCGCTGGAGGCGAGGCTGTGCGGAGGTCCAACATTCCGGGGTCGATTCTACTCCATAGTAGAAGCGAACGCCAGATACCGTCCAGCTAACTGGACACCTGATTGTAGCCGTCCCGGACTGGCAGTAAGATGCTGCCACGCAACGGATTCGGGCGAGAAGTTCAAATTCGTAATGGGGAATGACTATGCAACTCAGAAGGGTAGTTGCCGCTGGATTGCTTTTGGCCTGGCGCCTGTCCGCACAGGTGTCCTACGGGCACATTACCGGACGCGTAACCGACGCCACGGGGGCAGTGGTGCCCGCGGCTGCGGTCCAGGCCGTTAACGTGGAAACGAACGTGGTTGCCTCAACAAAGAGCAACTCGGAAGGAAATTTCGAAGTACGGAACCTGATTCCCGGGCGGTACCGGCTCATTGTCGAGCTGGAGGGATTCAAGCGCTACGAGCGGGGGCCGATGGAACTGCGCGTCGGGGATACGCTCAACATCCCCGTGAGTCTGGAAGTCGGCACCCAGGCTGAGAGCGTTCTGGTCACGGCCGAAGCGCCGCTGCTCGAATCAGCGACGGCTGCCGTGGGCCAGGTGATCGATGAGCGCCGCCTTCTCGATCTCCCAATGCCATCGTCCAACCCCGGCTACCTGACGCAGTTCGCACCCAACGTCATCTCGTATGAAGCGACCGGCAGCACCTGGACGCCGGAAGCGAACCCCCACCCAGTAAACTTCTCGGCAGCGGGAGCCCCGAGTGGCCCGTCGAGCAATGAGATGGCGCTCGACGGCATGCCCAATATGCGGGCCAACACCATGGGCGTCATTCCGCCGCCCGAGGTGGTTCAGGAAGTGCGGGTCTCGACCATGGCTCTGGATGCCTCGCTCGGGCACTTTATGGGGGCCCAGGTGAACATGGTGCTCAAAAGCGGCACCAACACGCCCCACGGAGACCTCGTTTTCACCCACAGCAGCCGGCCGTTCAATTCGGTCCCGTTTTTCACCAACCGCTCGATTCACGATCTGAGCACCGGCCCGCCCACCAAGGAGAAAGTGAACCGGCTGTGGCCCTTCCGGCGCTACAACCGCTACCGCGGGACGGGCGGTGGTCCGGTTTACATTCCGAAGATTTACGACGGCCGCAACCGGACCTTCTGGCAGTATGCTGCCGACTACCTCTACATGCCGTACCCGACAAACGGCTTCTGGACGGTTCCGACTCTGCAGCAGAGGGAAGGTGATTTTTCCGACCTGCTCGCTCTCGGCTCCCAATACCAGCTTTACGACCCGTTTTCGACCACGCCTGCCCCCGGCGGACTGTTCCAGCGCCAGCCGCTCCCCGGGAACATCATTCCGCCGGATCGGATCAACCCCATCTCCAAGCAACTTCTGAAGTACTGGCCGGCTCCGAACGCCACGGCGGCTACCGCGGACTTCCGGAATAACTACACCGGTCCCCCGCAGAGCTACGTGGATTACGACAGCCACTTCCTGCGCATCGACCAGATGGTTGCCCCGAACCACCGGTTATATGGGTCGTACAACCAGTATCACGTCTATGCGCTGCAGAATATCTACTTCGGGGAGATCGACGGCACCTACCCTGTCGGCGGCACCCAGGACAACTGGCACCATGCGTTTACCCTGGATGACACGCTGACGCTGCGGCCCGACCTTGTGCTCAACTTCCGCTACGGGGTGGTTCGCTTCAGCACGAAGAACCCGCATCCCTCCATCGGCTTCGACCTTGCCGCCCTTGGATTGGATCCCTCTTTCGTGAGCAGGCTCAACCCCGCACTCACCACCATCCCGCAGATCTCGATCACGGGCTACCAGGGGATCGGAGGAGGAAGCGGCGGTTTCACCACCCACAACTTCCATAACCTTTTCGGCAGCCTGATGCACATGCGGGGCAACCACAGCCTGAAGTTCGGCGGCGAGGCGCGCCTTTTCCTGATGAACAGCTACAGCTTCGGGAACGTGTCTCCCAGCTACAGCTTCGACACAGCGTGGCTGCGAGGCCCGTTCAATACGTCACCCGCGGCGCCCATCGGGCAGGGCTTCGCCTCGTTCCTTTATGGACTGCCCACCGGCGGTTCCATTAGCAACAACGCGTCGCAAGCCCGGGCTTCCAAGCTGTATGCCTGGTACGTGCAAGATGACTGGAAAGTCACACCGAAGCTGACGGTAAATCTCGGTCTCCGGCACGAGCTGGAAGTCCCAGTGACCGAGCGGTTCGACCGCACAACGCGCGGCTTCGACATGACGACACCGAACCCGATCCAGGAGGCAGCGCGGGCGGCCTACGCACTCGATCCGCTTCCCGAGCTTCCCGCCAGCCAGTTCAGCACGCCCGGCGGTTATCTATTCGCCAATGTCGGCGGCGTACCAAGGCGCTTGATGAACATGCGGTACACCAACTTCATGCCGCGCATTGGCATTGCCTACCAGGTCACGCCCCGCGTGGTCGTGCGCGCCGGCTACGGGATCTTCTTCGGCTCGTTCGGCGCAGACCGCGTGAACGTAAACCAGAGCGGTTTCAGCCAGTCGACTTCTCTAGTCGCCAGCCTGGACAACGGGCAGACCTTCGTTGCCGACATCCGGAACCCATTTCCCGATGGAATCCTCGAGCCAGTGGGCTCCTCGCTCGGCATGAAAACCTTCCTGGGACGGTCGGTGTCGTTTGTAAACCCGGACCAGAAGTACACCTACATGCAGCGCTGGAGCTTCAACATCCAGAGGGAGTTTGGGCACCGGGTGCTGGTGGAAGCCGGCTACACCGGCAACCGCGGCACGGGGATTGGGATCACCGACGACCTCTATTCGCTCCCCATCCAGTACCTGAGCCGGTCGCCGCAACGCGATCAGGCACACATCGACTGGCTGGCGGAGACGTTCGACAATCCGTTCCGAGGGATGGAGGAATTCGCCGGCAGCAGCCTCGTCGGCAACACCATGACGCGGTCGCAACTGCTGCGGGCATTTCCTCACTTTACCGGCGTCTCCACCTCCGGAGGCCACGGCACGTCCTGGTATCACGCCCTCCACGTGCGCGCCGAAAAGAGGTTTTCGCACGGCTACACCATCCAGGCCAGTTACACCTGGTCAAAGCTCATGGAGGCGACGGAAAGGCCGAACGGCTACTATGACGTGCGCTGGCATTCCATTGCCGCAGGCGACCGGCCGCAGCACCTTGGCATCACCGGCATCTACGAATTGCCGTTTGGCAGGGGCCGGCGCTTCGTCAACGACCTTCCCGGATGGGCAGACCGCATTGTGAACGGCTGGCAGATCCAGGCCGTGTACCTGGCGCAAAGCGGCCCTCCGATCGGTTTCGGAAACATCATCTTCTACGGCAACCTTCACGACATCGTACTGCCGCGGGGAGAACGCAAAGTCGAGCGGTGGTTCAACACCGATGCCGGCTTCGAAAGAGATTCGGCCAAGCAACTGGCCCAGAATTACCGCACCTTCCCGCTGCGTCTGACCGGCCTGAGGGCGGATGGCTACAACCTCTGGAACATGTCGGTCATCAAGAACATCCAAATCCGTGAGAGAGTTGGATTTGAAGTGCGAGCGGAAGCGAAGAACGCTTTCAATCACCCGAATTTCGGTGGACCAAACACCAATGTGACCGCGGGCGCCTTGTTCGGCCAGGTCACAGGTTCTCAAGGAGACCCGCAGCGGCAGATTGTGCTGCAGGGCAAGCTTAAATTTTAGTTGGCGGAGACAAACAACGATGCACGGACGTCGTGATTTTTTGAAGGGCATCGCGGGCGGGATCATCACGGGATTCCCGCTCGTGGTGCCCGCGTCCGCGCTGGGACGCGGCGGAGCGGTCGCGCCCAGCGACCGGATCGTAATGGGCGCGATCGGCGTGGGCCGGCAGGGCCTGGGCGACATGCGCGGTTTTCTCAACAACCCGGATGTGCGGGTGCGGGCCGTCTGCGACGTGCAGCAGGCCAATCGCGAGCGGGCGGAGACGCTGGTCAATAATCGCTACGGCTCCAAGGAGTGCGTTTCCTACAACGATTTCCGCGAACTCCTGGAGCGCCCCGACATCGACCTCGTGCTGATCGCCACCGGCGAGCGCTGGCACCCGATTATCGCCATCGAGGCGGCGAACCGCGGCAAGCACATCTACTGCGAAAAACCGCTGTCGCTGTCGATAGCCGAGGCCAAAGCGGTTCGCGAAGCGGTCAACAGAAACGGCGTGGCTTTCCAGTTCGGCACCCAGCAGCGCTCGAGCTTCATGTACCGCCACGCGGTGGAACTCGTGCGCAACGGCAGGATCGGCGAACTGAAGACGATCATGGTCGGCACGGTGCGGAGCCCGTCGGACCGGCTGTTCGGCACGCCGAAGGAGCCGCCGCCGGGTTTCGACTGGGATATGTGGCTCGGCCCCTCTCCGTGGGCGCCGTACTCGGACATGAGAGTATCCGTCGATGCCTGGCTGTTCATCAGCGATTACGGCCTGGGCTGCCTGGACGGCGCCTGGGGCATCCACGACATCGACATCGCGCAGTGGGTGAACGATGCCGATAACACCGGCCCCATCGACGTGGAAGGCACCGCCCTCTTCTACAACGACATTCGCGACACGCCGTACGAGTGGACCGTCGAGCACAACTACGCAAACGGCGTGAAGCTGATTCACATGGACATGGTCACCGCGCGGAAGCGCGCGCCGGAGTTCAACGCGATGCCGTCGCCCGGCGCGACCGTGATTTACGGCACCGAAGGCTGGATTTACGTCAGCCGCCAGGGCATCGTAACGAATCCCCCGTCGCTGGCGAGCGAGAAGATCGGGCCGAACCAGATCCAGGTGATCCGGAGCAGCGACCATCGGCGCAATCTGCTCAACGCAATCCGCACGGGCCAGCCCACCATTTGCGGCGTGGAAGGCGCGGTACGCGCTCAGACCGTGGTTCAGCAGGAGTACATCTCGCTGTGCCTCGGACGGAAACTGCGCTGGGATCCGGTGCGCGAGGAGTTCATCGGCGACGCCGAGGCCAACCGCCGGCTGTCGCGGCCCATGCGCAGCCCCTGGCATATCTGAACGGAGCGATGGAGATGAGGAACAAAGCTGTTATTGCGTGGCTTGCGCTGGCGCTGGCCGTTTCGTCCGCGCCGGCTCAGACGGCCGCGATCGACGATCTGCTCGCCAAAGTGGCCAAGTGGAATTACGACGACGGTCGCGAGCCGCTGTTCGCACTTACCGGCTTGTTGCAAAAGGAGCGCGGCGCCGAAGCCAGAAAGCAGTTTGAGGCGCGTTTCATCGCCTTTCTGAAATCGGATGCCACTCTGGCCAGTAAAGACTTTATCTGCCGGCAGTTGCACTCTATGGGTTCGGAGGCGTCCGTGCCCGTGCTCTCGGCCATGCTGCTGAAGAGCGACACCGCGGAAATGGCCCGCTACGCCCTGGAAGGGATTCCAGGGAAGGCGGTTGACGAGGCGCTGCGGGCGGCCCTCGCGAAGACGTCCGGCAAAACCCAAATCGGAATCATCAATACGCTGGGCGTCCGGCGCGACGCCGCCGCGGTCCCCCTGCTGCGCCCGTTCGCGCTGGGTCAGGACGAAGCCGCCGCCCGCGCGGCGTGGTTCGCGCTTGCCCAGATCGCCGATGCGAGCGCCGTTCAGACCCTCGATAGCGCCGCAGCCAAGGACAACCGGGCAGCGCCCGCGTATCTCCAGGCGGCCAGTGTGCTCGCCGCCCGTGGAAACACCGCCGCCGCTCTGCCGATCTACAAGAAGCTGTACAGCTCCGGACCCGCCGGATTGCGCGCCGCTGCTCTGAACGGTTTGGCCAAAGCCGGAGTGGAGCGCAGCGTTCTCATTCAGGCTCTCGGCAGCAGCGATGCGCGGATTCAGGCGATTGCGATCAGCCATCTGACGCAGGACGAACTTCTGAGCGCGCTGCCGAAGCTGAATGAAGCGGGCCAGGTGCGCGTCCTGGGAACGCTGGCCTACAAAGGCAACGCCGCGGCGCAGCCGGCCTTCTTGACGGCACTGAAAAGCCAGAGTAAGGAAGTGCGCCTGGCCGCGCTCAACGGCATCGGCGCGGTGGGCAACGCTTCGGCGGTTCCGCCGCTCGCGGAAATCGCCGCCGGCGGGGACGAGGCCGAACAGGCGGCCGCTCGCGCCGCCCTGGGCCGCCTGCGGGGAAAGGACGTGGACGAGGCTATCGTCCGGGCGATCCCGGCAGCCGGGGAAAAGGTGAAGCTGGAACTCATCCGCGCAGCGGGCGAGCGCGGGACGGCGGCCGCTACCCCGGTTCTGCTGGAAACGGCGCGCTCCGGAAGCAATGACGCGCGGCGCGAGGCGTTGCGCGCCCTGCGCGAGACCGCTTCGGCCTCGGACATTCAGGCGCTGCTGGCGCTGGTGCTGAAGCCGGTGCAGCCGGCCGACCGCTCCGAAGCGGTCCGCAGCCTGGCAGGCGTGTTGCGCCGCTCCGATCCGGCGCGCATCGAGGATGTCGTGACGGCCTATAGGGAGGGCGATCTGGAAGCCCGGACGGCGCTGATGCAGGTGATGCGGCACAGCGGCAATCCAAAAGCGCTGGCCGTTCTTCGCGACGCGCTGAAGGAGGAAAATGCCGATCTGAAGCGCGCCGCCATTCTGGCGCTGGGCGAGTGGCCCGATTCCACTCCCATTCCCGACCTGATGGAAATCGCGCGCACCGCCGCCAACCCGGCACACCAGGTGCTGGCACTGCGCGGCGCGCTGCAACTGATCAGGCAGCACGCCGCCGGCCGGACCCCGGCGGAAACGGTCAAGCTGCTGGCCCAAGCCATGACCCTGGCTAAGCAGGCGGACGAGAAGCGCACCGTCCTGGGATTGCTGCCCAGGTTTCCGGGTCCGGATGCGCTGAAACTGGCAAGAGCTTATTTGAACGACAGCGAAGTCTCGGCGGAAGCCAAGGCTGCTGTCGAACGACTTGAACGCGGTAACAGGAGATAACAACAACAATGAAGCGAATCATTCCAGTCTGCCTTGGGGCGGTGCTCTGCGCCTCGGTTGCCTTGGGGCAGAGGCGGGCGCAATTTACGCCTGAGCAGATGAAGTTGATCGAGGAGGCCGTCCCGAAAAAAGCGGTGGTGAAGCCGAAGAAGCCGCGGCGGTTGCTGGTCACCAGCCTGTGCATGAGCGGGGACAAAATCATTCCCGGCCATCCGTCGATTCAGCCGGGCAAGTACGCGCTCCAGCAGATGGCCAAGAGCACGGGAGCCTTCGAGGTGGTCCTGAGCGATGACGTCGAGATGTTCAGGCCCGAAAAGCTCAAGGAGTTCGACGCGATTTGTTTCAACAACACGCAAGGGGTGATCATCCGCGATCCGGCTCTTCAGGATTCGATCTATAAGTTCATCACCGGTGGCGGCGGCTTTGTGGGGTTCCATGCGGCCGTTGCCACCATCAACCAGTACCCGAAGTTCGACGTCTGGCCGTGGTACAGCGAGATGCTGGGTGGGACAGAGAGCGGCGGCCATCCCTGGATGCCCAGGGACTCCTTCTTCATCAAGGTGGACGATCCCAAGAGCCCCCTTACGGCCGCATTCAAAGGCCAGGGGTTCGAGATCGTGGACGAAGTATTTCAGCTTCAGGAGCCCAACCTGCGTGACCGGTTCCGCGTGCTGCTGAGCATCGACATGGAGAAGAGCAAGCCGAGCCGGCCGCCCCTGCCCATCCGCCAGAAAGACAACGATTTTCCGTTGACCTGGATCCGCACGGAGGGAAAAGGCCGCGTGTTTTATTCCGGGCTCGGACATAACCCGCACATTTTCTGGCACCCCGTGCTGCTCGAACACTTTCTGGCGGGAATCCAATACGCGCTGGGTGATTTGGAGGCGGACGCGACTCCTTCGTCGAAAATCCGATAGCTTATGCCCTTTTACGACTGGTCTCAAATTGAGAAAGAGCAGGTCAATTCGCATGTGACCCGGCAGGTGATTCACGTCGAGAACGTGACCATATCGAAGATTCACCTCGCCCGCGGCGCCGTCTTTCCCAAGCACAGCCACGCCAACGAGCAGGTGACTCTGCTGCTCCAGGGGCGGGTGAAGCTCACGTCGGCAAACGACTGTAAGATCGTCGGGGCGGGAGAGGTAATCCAGATGCCGCCCAACGAGCCGCACGAGCTCGAAGCGCTGGAGGACACGGTGGCTTTCGACGTGTTCGCTCCGCGCCGGGACGATTGGATCAAGGGTAGTTAGTCTGTAAAGCTATCCACGCACCGGGGCCGCGCAGGGATGCCACGAAGGTCCCTGAGCGGCCCCTCCCGCGAATCCCAACCCCGCAAAGCGAGGGCGCCGCACGCCGCCCTCTGGCAAGGACTGCTGGACATGCTGCGGAATGCCATGGTGTACTATCACTTCGGCCCGCTCCCGGTCAACGGTTTTCCGGGAGAGCCCGCGGACCTGGCAATGGGAGCCGTGTCCGCAGATCGGTTTGGAGGCGGACGCTGTGCGAGACTACGGGCGGCAGGCGCCTCCCTTTCGGGTGGGTTCTGCGGGAGCCTGTCTGAGATAGCACGGCAGGGGGGTCAACTTTTGGGCCGCCGAAAAAATTGGCAACCGTGGCTGCAGGTGTTTGAAAATTAGGATAGTTGCGAGCGCGAGCAGTTTTGAAGGAGACCTGAACGAGAAGGGATTGAAACGTTGGAGTTTGAGTAAGTAATCGCACCACTGGGTTTTGAAGGAGACCTGAACGAGAAGGGATTGAAACGTTGACGGCACGTAATGTGATGCTGCCTCGTTTTGAAGGAGACCTGAACGAGAAGGGATTGAAACACTTGTAACGTTGGAACCTTCCCCCCTGCCATCGTTTTGAAGGAGACCTGAACGAGAAGGGATTGAAACGTGTCCGTAGGCCCCACGAATATAGGGGCCTTCCGTGTTTTGAAGGAGACCTGAACGAGAAGGGATTGAAACCTTTTCGTAATGCCTGATGTGATGCTGTCGCAGGTTTTGAAGGAGACCTGAACGAGAAGGGATTGAAACGCCTTGAATAATCTATCAAACATTGTCATTCCCTCCGTTTTGAAGGAGACCTGAACGAGAAGGGATTGAAACAACAACTGGCGCATGCTCCAATGGGTCACGTTTTGAAGGAGACCTGAACGAGAAGGGATTGAAACCGGGAAACCCCGGGAATGTTCACTCGCATCCGGCGTTTTGAAGGAGACCTGAACGAGAAGGGATTGAAACGCAGCGGCAAGTGTCAACGCGCATGATCCATCGTTTTGAAGGAGACCTGAACGAGAAGGGATTGAAACGAGGGAGGGAGGTGCTCATGACAGCACCTCCAGTTTTGAAGGAGACCTGAACGAGAAGGGATTGAAACGCCTTTGCGGCCGCAACGAACAAACGCTTAATCTGTTTTGAAGGAGACCTGAACGAGAAGGGATTGAAACAAAAGTTGCTTTCTACTTGCCGCCGCGCTCCGTTTTGAAGGAGACCTGAACGAGAAGGGATTGAAACCCGGAATGAACACTCGCATTCTCTGAATCGCCCGAGTTTTGAAGGAGACCTGAACGAGAAGGGATTGAAACGCCTTCCACGGACCATAATTGCTCCGTGGAAAGTGTTTTGAAGGAGACCTGAACGAGAAGGGATTGAAACGAGTGGAAGGGACATGGGCGGAGGCGCTCATCGTTTTGAAGGAGACCTGAACGAGAAGGGATTGAAACGAACAAACGTTCAAACATTTTCCTTTCCTCGTTTTGAAGGAGACCTGAACGAGAAGGGATTGAAACCACCGGCGCCCCGGCAAATTCTGGAAGCTCGCGGGTTTTGAAGGAGACCTGAACGAGAAGGGATTGAAACGGTGGAGGCCCGGACACTCTCCGGGCCTACTGTGTTTTGAAGGAGACCTGAACGAGAAGGGATTGAAACGCCTTTGCGGCCGCAACGAACAAACGCTTAATCTGTTTTGAAGGAGACCTGAACGAGAAGGGATTGAAACCCGGAGCGCATCCGGGCCTACGTCATTTCCCTGTTTTGAAGGAGACCTGAACGAGAAGGGATTGAAACGGGTATCGCCGCGTATATTCGCGCCAGTGATTGTTTTGAAGGAGACCTGAACGAGAAGGGATTGAAACAGCGCCAGGGGCCATAGTTTGTGCGGTAGAAGTTTTGAAGGAGACCTGAACGAGAAGGGATTGAAACGAAAACCGCCGGGGAGTTCGCCCGCGATAGCGTTTTGAAGGAGACCTGAACGAGAAGGGATTGAAACGCACTCCTCCGTGCGGTCGTATCGGGCCGCCATTGTTTTGAAGGAGACCTGAACGAGAAGGGATTGAAACAGCAGCGAGACGCTCATGACAGCGCCTCCTCGTTTTGAAGGAGACCTGAACGAGAAGGGATTGAAACGATCCCTCCGTGTGCTATCTGACGCTCTGGTCGGTTTTGAAGGAGACCTGAACGAGAAGGGATTGAAACCATCGCGGCGACTCAACTCGGGGATCGCCGCGTTTTGAAGGAGACCTGAACGAGAAGGGATTGAAACATATTAGCCCGCATCCGATGGGCCGCACGAAGCGTGTTTTGAAGGAGACCTGAACGAGAAGGGATTGAAACTCCGGTCGCTCTGCGCACTCGGTCGGAGTAACGCGTTTTGAAGGAGACCTGAACGAGAAGGGATTGAAACAAATGCAGGGACAGGGTTTTGCGCGGGCGGGGGTTTTGAAGGAGACCTGAACGAGAAGGGATTGAAACGATCGTGCTGGTAATCAGCACGATCCCGTCTTTGGGTTTTGAAGGAGACCTGAACGAGAAGGGATTGAAACGCATCGGCAGGTGTCGATGCGGAGCACACCGCGTTTTGAAGGAGACCTGAACGAGAAGGGATTGAAACCAACCCATCGACCGGACCAAATACGGTCCGGTGTTTTGAAGGAGACCTGAACGAGAAGGGATTGAAACCTCTTCGTACAACGTTGCTTCTTCCGCCGACAGCGTTTTGAAGGAGACCTGAACGAGAAGGGATTGAAACAGAATAAGATTTCGGCGTATGGCATCTGTTGTTTTGAAGGAGACCTGAACGAGAAGGGATTGAAACCGCAACCGCCTCTTCCACGTTCTGATCCCTGAGGTTTTGAAGGAGACCTGAACGAGAAGGGATTGAAACTGCGAATCGCAGTGCGACTTCTGCACGAACACCGTTTTGAAGGAGACCTGAACGAGAAGGGATTGAAACGACTCGGTGGACGTGTTGCATTGCGATTGGTTTTGAAGGAGACCTGAACGAGAAGGGATTGAAACCGTCTCCCCGCCCGGATTGCTCCGGGCGGGTGTTTTGAAGGAGACCTGAACGAGAAGGGATTGAAACAATGAACAATCTCTCAAACATCGTCTCCTCCTCGTTTTGAAGGAGACCTGAACGAGAAGGGATTGAAACGCACCAGGGGCCGTAGTTGCGCTGACGCCCAGTTTTGAAGGAGACCTGAACGAGAAGGGATTGAAACTAGACGCTCAAACATTCTCCTCTTCTCCTCTCCGTTTTGAAGGAGACCTGAACGAGAAGGGATTGAAACGCTCCTCACCGGCGCAGATGGGGCACTCCCGGGGGTTTTGAAGGAGACCTGAACGAGAAGGGATTGAAACCGCTGCGTCTCGCAGCAGTTCGCGCACGCCGTGTTTTGAAGGAGACCTGAACGAGAAGGGATTGAAACTAGATGAGTGTTGCTTTCATTGGTTGTCTCCGTTTTGAAGGAGACCTGAACGAGAAGGGATTGAAACGCAGTGTGTCCATACGCGCTCTTCGCGCGTATGGGGGTTTTGAAGGAGACCTGAACGAGAAGGGATTGAAACCAGAGAACGGCGACCAGAGCGAGAGCCAGGCCGACGTTTTGAAGGAGACCTGAACGAGAAGGGATTGAAACATATTAGCCCGCATCCGATGGGCCGCACGAAGCGTGTTTTGAAGGAGACCTGAACGAGAAGGGATTGAAACACACAGGGCCGCACCACAATCGGCGCAGGAGGCGTTTTGAAGGAGACCTGAACGAGAAGGGATTGAAACATAGGTTTCAACGTGTACTTTTGGTACGTCTCTAGTTTTGAAGGAGACCTGAACGAGAAGGGATTGAAACGGCGGGGAGAACTATTTTTCCGTCCGGGTGACGTTTTGAAGGAGACCTGAACGAGAAGGGATTGAAACCTCCCGACACGACACACTTGTCGCCATCCCATCGTTTTGAAGGAGACCTGAACGAGAAGGGATTGAAACTGCAATTCTCATGTTGTCCTCCATCTGGCCGTCGTTTTGAAGGAGACCTGAACGAGAAGGGATTGAAACCACCCCGCTGGGCGGGATCACGATGTCCCGGTTTTGAAGGAGACCTGAACGAGAAGGGATTGAAACTCCCTCGAATACCTATTCGAAAATCATTGCGGTTTTGAAGGAGACCTGAACGAGAAGGGATTGAAACCCCACCACCGTCCCCACTTGACGGGCGGTGGCGTTTTGAAGGAGACCTGAACGAGAAGGGATTGAAACGGGCCTCCGTTGCGCACTTGGATTGCCGAATCGTGTTTTGAAGGAGACCTGAACGAGAAGGGATTGAAACCCGCTCGCAGGCCGCGTTGCGCTTCTCCAGCGGTTTTGAAGGAGACCTGAACGAGAAGGGATTGAAACGGCTCGGGGGCGGGGAGACCAACGATCTCCCCGGTTTTGAAGGAGACCTGAACGAGAAGGGATTGAAACGCGCTTCGCAGTTCGGAAGTAAGGTACTTCCCGTTTTGAAGGAGACCTGAACGAGAAGGGATTGAAACGCCGAGATACAGCACCCCGGGTTGGGGTTCAGTTTTGAAGGAGACCTGAACGAGAAGGGATTGAAACCCTGCTGTTTTGTGAGGTTGAAATGCCGCCCGGTTTTGAAGGAGACCTGAACGAGAAGGGATTGAAACGCCTTCTGGGTGAAGGCCACCATCTGTTCGTGTTTTGAAGGAGACCTGAACGAGAAGGGATTGAAACGCCAGGCGCGCGAAGCCTAAAAAGCGGCGCCCTGTTTTGAAGGAGACCTGAACGAGAAGGGATTGAAACCTCCGTGTACTGCGATGTTGGCGGGTTCAGCGCGTTTTGAAGGAGACCTGAACGAGAAGGGATTGAAACCGCTGCCTCCTGCTGACTCTCAATACATCCCGCGTTTTGAAGGAGACCTGAACGAGAAGGGATTGAAACGCGCCCACGTGGCGTATGCGGCCTCAGACAGCGTTTTGAAGGAGACCTGAACGAGAAGGGATTGAAACGCAGGAATCAAGTTGATCTTGTCGAGCCCAAGGTGTTTTTAAGGAGACCTGAAGAAGGGATTGAAACTCGGGTGCCGCGCTTCGTGGTGCCCTCCCAGAGTTTTGAAGGAGACCTGAACGAGAAGGGATTCAACCCGCCAACATGGAGGCGGGACGCCGAAGGCCGTGCCCGTCCCGCTGGAGACCCGAAAAAGAAGGAAAAGGGACCGGGTGGCCGTGCGGGTCGGCAATATCTTCTTGTCACTCTAGTGCTGGGACGGCGGAGGCGTCTACCCAGCTGAGATGAAGCTCCTGCGGCGGCAAGCGGATGGCTTCCACAATCTCAACAACTACCGCTTGAGGGCCAAGTTCATCTGTGGGTGAGTCAGCGCGGGGGTGCCCCCATAGAGGGCGTAGAGCCTCGGTTGAGGGTTAGGATAATGTGTGGGTGACGGTCAGCAGCGGGGTGCCCCCATTAATGGCGTAGAGCCCCGGTCCGGACACACGAAAGGAATGGCGGGGACGACGGGACTCGAACCCGCGACCTCCGACGTGACAGGCCGGCGTTCTAACCATCTGAACTACGTCCCCGATGCAAGGAAAACTCTATCCTAACATGCTCATGCGCCTGTTGTACAATCGGGCGAGTCGAGCCATGAGGACGAACTGCGTTGCCGCTCTCTGTTTACTGTTGGGCCTGGAGCTCGCCGCCGCCCAGCCGGCCGGCGCGGGCAAAATCTTGAGGGTTGATCCCGCTCTCGACGAGCTGATTCCCCGCTCGGCAGTGATCGAGAAACTGGCCGAGGGGTTTGCCTTCAGCGAGGGGCCTGTCTGGACGCGCGAGGGATACCTGCTGTTCAGCGATATTCCGAGGAATGTCATCATGAAGTGGAGTCCCGGCGGCCAGGTGTCGGTATTCCGCGAGCGGAGCGGGTACGACGGCGTCCCGCCGCCCCGTTCCCAGTTCGGCTCCAACGGGCTCACGCTGGATAAGCAGGGACGGCTGATCATCTGCGAGCACGGCAACGCCCGCGTCACCCGGCTCGAAAAGGACGGCTCGGCCACCGTGCTGGCCTCGCACTACGAGGGCAAGCGCCTCAACAGCCCCAACGACGCGGTCTACAAGTCGGACGGCTCCCTGTACTTCACCGACCCGCCCTACGGCCTGCTGAAACAAGACGAGGACCCGAAAAAGGAACTGAAATTCAACGGCATCTACCGCCTGGCCGGGGGCAAGCTGCAACTGCTTTACAGCGAGATGGAGCGGCCGAACGGGCTTGCTTTTTCACCCGACGAAAAATACCTCTACGTCGCGAATTCCGACGTGAAACGGAAGCTCTGGATGCGGTTCGAGGTCGCCCCGGACGGAACGCTGGCCAACCCCACGGTATTTTTCGACGTCAGCAACGAAACGGCCGACGGTCTGCCTGATGGTTTGAAAGTCGACCGGCGGGGCAACCTCTACGCCACGGGGCCCGGTGGCATCTGGGTGATCTCGCCCGAAGGAAAACACCTCGGCACGATCCAGCCGCCGGAACCGCCCGCGAACTGCGCCTGGGGCGATAGCGACGGCAGAACGCTCTACATGACGGCGCGATCGGGACTCTACCGCATCAGGCTCGCCGTCGGTGGAAATCTGCCGTAAACGGGCAGCGGCGCACTCAGAGGCCCGCCTGCCCGTCCAGGGTGCGCCACAGATACCACGAAGCCACCGAGCAGTAAGGGCGCCATTTTTGCGCCAGTTGCTCCACCTGTGACGGCTTGGGCATCTCTTCAAATCCGTAGAGTTTCCGCACCGCCGCCCGGATACCCAAATCGCCGCTGGGCATGACGTCGGGGCGCCGCAGCGCAAAAATGAGGAACATCTGGGCGGTCCACAGGCCGATCCCCTTCACCGCGGTGAGCGCGCGGCAGACCTCCTCGTCGGTCATGCACTGCAATTGGGCGAAATCGATTTCGCCGGAACGCGCGCGGCGGGCAAGGTCCCGGATGTAGGAAATTTTTTGTCCCGAAAGCCCCACGGCGCGGAGCCGGGGCGTGCGCAGCTTCAACACGCTCTCGGGCGTCAGCCGCCCGTTTCCGGCCGCCTCGACGAGGCGGTTGAAAATCACCCGCGCCACTTTCCCGCTAAGCTGCTGAAAAACAATGGACCTGACCAGCGTCTCGAAATCCGGCTTGAGGTATTCGACGGAATACGGGCCGACTTGGTCGATCACTCGGGCCAGCACCGGATCGGCCGCCCGGAGATGGAGCAAAGCGCGCTGCATACGAAACACGGCGGTCGCCGCGTGCATCTACTAGTATTGCCTTTTTCTATGCTGTTTTTGCTTCCCTTGCTGGCGTCCCTGCTGGCGCCGGCGCCGGCGGTTTCCCAAGAGCCGCAGGAACCGGACACCGCCCCCACCATCAAGGTGGATGTGGATGTCGTCAACATCCTTGCCTCAGTCCGCAACAAGAAAGGCGGCCTGGTAACCGGCCTGACCAAAGACGATTTCATTCTCAAGGAGGACGGCAAGCTCCAAACCATCCGGTATTTCGCCCGGGAGAGCGATTTGCCGGTCACCATGGGCCTGCTGGTCGATGTCAGCCGCAGCCAGGAGAATCTCATCGAAATCCAGAAGCACGCCGCCTTGCAGTTCTTCAGCCAGGTGCTGCGAAAAGGGGACCTGGCGTTCTTGATCAGCTTCGGCCAGGACGTGGAGCTGCTTCAGGATTTCACCTCATCGCAGCAACTGCTGAGGGCCGGCCTGGAGCGGCTGCGCGTCAATGCGCCAGTGGGCGGCCTCGGGCCGGGACCTGTCCCCACGATCAACAATCCGCGCGGCACGGCGCTCTACGATGCCGTTTACCTCGCTGCGGAAGAGAAGCTGAAAGGGCAGGTCGGGCGCAAGGTGCTCGTGCTCATCACGGACGGCGTCGACCAGGGCAGCCGCATGAAACTCCAGGACGCACTGCTCGCCGCCCAGCAAGCCGACGCCATCATCTACAGCATCTACTACTCGGACCCCCGCGCCTACAGCAGCTTCGGGTTCGGCCCCACCGATGCTGAACTGAAGCGCATGGCCGAAGAAACCGGGGGGCGCGTTTTCAAGGTGGACCGCAAGCATCCGCTCAGCGAGGCGTTCGCGCAGATCGAGGAAGAGATGCGCAGCCAGTACGCGATCGGCTATACGCCGACGAACTCACGCAAAGACGGAACGTACCGCCGCATCGAGATCAAGACCCGCGATAAGGACCTCCGCGTCCGGGCGCGCAGGGGATACTACGCGGCGAAGCCGTCCGGGTAGCGTTCAATCCGGCATTGCCTTGCGCCGCTCGAAATAGTCGCGCACGGCGGCTTCGAGAGGCGGCATCTTCGGCAATCCGAGCCTCTCGATCTTCGCGTTCGACAGCGCGGAATACTTGGGGCGGCGCGCGGCGGTGCGGTATTCCCGCTCGTTGGTCGGGCGCAGCTCCGGGTTAAGGCCGGCCACCTGGAAAATCAGCCGGGCGTAGTTGAACCAGGAGATCGGCTCGCCTCCTCCGATGTGGAATACGCCGCGCAGGCCGCGCTCCACGAGATCCACCGAGCGCGCCGCCAGCAGCGGCGCGTACGTCGGGGAGGCGAAATGATCTTCCACCACGCGGATGGGCTTGCCCTCGCCCGCCAGCCGCAACATTAGCTCGATGAAGTTGCCGCGCGCGGTGTGCCGGCCTCCGGGGCCGAATACTCCCGAGGTCCGGATGATGATGGGCCCTTCGAGGTAAGCCTGCGCGTACAGCTCGCCGCCGAGCTTCGAAACGGCATACGCGCCGAGCGGGTGCGTGGGGTCTTCCTCGGTGTACGGGCGGCCGGCGGTGCCGTCGAAAACGTAATCCGTCGAATAGTGGACCAGGCACGCGTCGACCTGCCGGCAGGCGATGGCGATATTGCGGACCGCCAGGGCATTGACCAGATAGGCGGTCAGGGGTTCCTGCTCGGCCACGTCCACCTGGTTATACGCGGCAGCGTTGAAGACCACTTCCGGGTCCACCTGCGCCAGGTGCTGCTCCACGCGCTCCCGGTCGGTGATATCCAGTTGCGCGCGGTCCGAGCCGATTACTTCGTACCCCCGCTCCTTCAATTCCCGCGTCAATTCGACGCCCAATTGCCCCTGATTCCCGAATACAACCGCCCTTTTTGCCATAAAAACCTTACGATACAAGACGCAAAGAGAGATGGCAAAGATGGTTTTCTAAAGCTCCTGGATGGGGGCCGTGGGAGGCGGCCAGTTCGGTGCGTAGGGAGATGGCAAAGACGGTTTCCTGGAGCTCCTAATCGGGGTCCAGAAAAGGCGCGCCAGTTCCCCGGTGTGCAGCCGGCAAAGACGGGCTGCGAGGGCGCCTGTTCAGGGGCGTTTATGGGTTCGTCCTCGTAGAGCAGTGCGCCGGCAGGGCGCGCCAGCTCCCCGGCGTGCAGAGAAATGGCCAAGACGGGGTTTTCGGAGCGAGAGGCGCGCCAGCTTCACGATGTGCAGGGGGCAAGACAGGTTTCTGGATCTCCTGTTCAGGGGCCGGGCGAGAAAGCGGCCAGCTCCCCGGTGCGCAGGGAGACGGCAAAGACAGGTTCTTGGTTCTCCTGTTCGGAGTCCGGGAGAGAGGAGCGCAAGTTCCCCGCTTGCGCAGGGAGACGGCAGTAACGGGCTGCTAAAACTCCTGTTCGGGGGCGGGTACGGGCTCGTTTTCGCAGAGCAGGCGCCGGGAGAGGCGCGCCAGCTCCCCGGTGTGCAGCAGGGCGTGTTCGAGTTCGAGTCCGGCGGCATAGCCGGTTCCGGCGGGCTCGCAGTAGCGGACCTCCCCAAGCAGCAGCACGTCGTCCCACTCGACTTTGATGAGCGCGCCCAGGGCGAGGGGCCGGTCCAGCAGCAGGCGCATGCCGGCGCCGGAAACGTTCTCAATTCGGACCGGAAAAACATCGGAGCCGCCATCCAGCAGCCTAGCCTGGGCGGATTGGCCGGCCTCATAGCGCGGCCCGGCTCTTCTCTCCATACGTGATTTATCGGCGGACAGGCGGCGGGACTTTACCGCCACGGCGGGCAACCGCAATCTATCGCACCGTCTGGCGCATTTGCCGCGGGGGCGGCTCCGCACTCTTTTCGGCGTGCGCCAGCACCACGTCGATGAAGCCCAGCGCGGCCTTCGAGAGCGCCTTGTCCTTGCGGTAAACCAGTCCGAGCCGCCTGATCATCGGCTCGGGGGCCAGCGAGATGGCGGCCAGCCGCCCGGCGGCGACCTCCTCCGCGCAGTTCGAGACCGCCAGGAAGGAGATGCCAAGCCCCGCCTCGACAAACCGCTTCACCATCTCGGTGGAATCCAGTTCCATCGAGATTTGCAGGTCGTCTTCTACGATTTCAAGCCATTCGTTCAGCCGTGCCCGCGTGGTGCCGTACTTGGGCAGCAACAGGGGATACGGCACCAGGTCGGCCGCGGTCACGCTCTGCTTCGCGGCTAGCGGGTGCCCGCCGGGGACCACCAGCTTGATTTCGTCGGTGTGAATCCTGACCACCTGGATCTTGCGTTCCTGGACCGGCAACTGGGTGATCCCGAAGTCGGCCACGTTTTCCAGCACGGCATCGACGATGCGCGAACTGTAGGACCGCTCCACGAGCAGTTGCACATTCGGGAACTGCTTCCGGTAGTCGGAGAACACCTGCGGCAGCACATAGATGCAGGTGGCCTCGTTGGCGGCGATGACGAGTTCGCCCCGGGGCGTTTGCTCGAGTTCGTTGATGGCGTCCTGTGCCCGGCGGCGGGCTTCGAGGATCTGTTCCGCGTACTGGCAGAAGATCTTGCCTGCGGTGGTGAGGGAAATTCGGCTGCCGAACCTGTCAAAGAGCTGGGTGTTCAGCTCCTGCTCCAGTTGCCGGATTTGCGCACTGATAGCCGGCTGCGTCCGGTAGCAGGTCTGAGCCGCCTTGGAAAAACTTTTCAGCCGGACGATTTCAAGAAACGTGTGGAGTTGATCGAGGTCCATACAGGCCGCACGGGGTTCAAAACAAAAAATCAATGGGCGGCATAGAAATAATGAATTTCCCTTGTCCGCCAGGAACTTGCTACTAATTGTAACAACTGAACCCGGGTGGTGCGGTTAAGAAATTGGGGATGCCGCAACCGCAAGACAGCCGCACCGCCAACCCGGGGTTTTCCCACGTAAATTACCGTTCGTGAATGCTTTGTCTGGCGTGCGGCTCAGGCAGGAGGCTTACTCCGGGGAAACGGAGATGCGGGGAACCCGAGCGCACCCGGGTTCCCCACGTATGTGAGCTTCAGATCACCTCTACCCGCAGATCATCCGCCACCGGCGCAGCCGGGGTGTCGGCGGATGCCAGCGAGAGCACGTCCATGCGCAGTCCCTCGTCCAGGTATTGCAGCAGGATTTCCCGGCCGTTCTTGAACCGAACCCCATCGCGGTATCTGTACGCGGATGCGCTCAGCTCGACAAACACCACCTCTTCAACCGCTCCCACCCCCAGTTCTTTCTGCAAATCTTGCGGAACCCCGTGCATCCTCAGCCGCGCGCCCGGCGGTATGCATACGGCCGGAATCTTCTCGTTCCTCAGCGGCGGCGGGTTCAACCAGTTCTTCAGCGTTGCCCACCAGGAACGCTTCACCCCCGAACACTGTTCCCGCGCGCGGGTCGCGTTTTCCAGGTCCAACGGCGATGCCAGGCCGATGGAACTTGTTGGAAAGCGGTAGGTGACGAGCTGCTCCCCTTCGACGGCCAATCGGTTGGGGACGGCATGCAGTGAGTAGTCACACATTGTTTAGCCTCCTCTGATAGTCGGTCCCAGAGGACCTGTTATCTCCATTGCAACACAACAGGGGCGGTGAGGGGGTAGTCAAGGAAAGTTCCTTTACTGCAATGCGGTGGAGCATAGTCCCGGCCGGTTTTCCTGCCCGAAAAAGCCGCCTGAGCGGGCACGAATAGACGGCACTCGCGACGCCCGAGCAGATCACGGCGTATCGTGCAGCTGCAGGAGAAGACCCTACAGAGCATCACCCAGGCGGGCAGTCCAGGCCCGCCGCTCAGCGGCCCATGAACCAGCCAGCGCGGCCGTGAACAAAGGCCCCGAAGCGGCGCATGAACGCCATCTCGTCTTCCGGCAGCGGGCCGCGCTGCGCTTCGCGAAGGTTTTCCAGCAACTGTTTCTCGCTGGCCGGCGCCATCAGCACGACGTGCACGTTGGGATTCGAAAGCGCGAACCGGTAACACTGGCCCGGCGCAGCGATGGGTTGATTTCGCGGCCAGCCCCTGGGGCGGGTGAGCAGCCGTCCCCAGCGCGTCGCCGTGTAGCTGACCACGCCAGTGCCGTGCGCGGAGACGTACGGGAAGATGTCCCGCTCGGCGCCTGGGTGCACGGCGTTGTAACGGATCATCAGCACGTCCACGGCGCCCCGTTGGGCGAGTTCGCCTGCGAAAGTCCGGTCGTGACACGAAACCGCGGTTGCCCGGATCCTGCCCTCCGCTTTCAGTTGCATCAGTTCGTCCTGTACGCGCGGAGGGAAATGGCCGGGATTCATGATCCCCAGGTAATGAAAAACGTCGATGTAGCCGGTCCTCAGGCGCCTCAGGGCGTTTTCGAGCGACTTCCTCAGGTTGGTGCGCCAGAAAATCCAGTTGTAGCCGCCGGTAGCGACGACGACGCGCTCACGGCGGTCCGCGTTCAAGCTGCGAATCACCGCGGACATCTGCGTGTCGATCGCGAAGCAGAACAGGTAATTCACTCCCTGATCCAGCGCAGCGCGCACGGCGTGCTCGCCCGGGCGGTAGGTGGCGGACAGACCCAGGCGAAAGACCGGCATACCGGTAGCGCCCAGACGCGTGTTGAGAAATCCGGAAGGGGCCGGCATGCGGGCCAGATTATCACGTTGAAGTCACTGCCGGTCAGCGAACGCGGTGGCTCTCCTCCTGAATGGCGGTGCCGAACGAACGGGAGCCGATGGTGATTCCGTTCATGACGCGGCCCTTTACCCTCACTGACGCTCCCGTGCGCGGCACGCCGCGATTCGAGATGACGTAGATGCTGCCGCTGCCGTCGTCCAACTGATAGACGCCGGCGATCACGGCGCCGTAGGAGCGGTTTACCTTGCCCTCGACGCGGACGGTGCGGTTATGGAAACGGTGGGGCTCATCGAGAATCCTGCCGACTCGTGTAACACCGCAGCCGCTCAGCAGCAGCGCCGCAAGGAGGACCGAAAATCCGAATCTCAGCCGCATGCTCGATCAGACGCCGCGGGCTGAAATTGGTTTCAGAGTTCTTAAGGAGAGACCGGGGCCGACGTGGCAACGCGCGAAATGGCGCGCACGAGGCGGCGGTAGGGCACGCGGTCGAAATCATGGAACGCCAGCCACTCCCCGTCGCGCCAGCTTGAGTAATACCAGCGCGCGAGCAGCGCCAGGTGCTCCTGCCGCTCGCGGACCGAGAGTTTTTCGATCTGCAGGTTCGCCACGATCTTGCGCAGCCGGTGATCCATCGATACCGTTTTCCCCTCGACGACTTCGAACCCGAAACGCACCGGGGGCTGCCAGCATCCGCCCGCGACGAACCACAACTCCACCGCGCCCGGCGCGGCCGACGCCGTCACCGCCACGCCGTGCAGGCGGCCGATTTCGCTCACGAGTTCGTCGCGCAGCCGGAGCACCTGCTGGATCTTTTCCAGCCGCTTGTGCTGCCGCGCGGCGGCTTCGAAGTCCAGTTCCTCGCTGAGGCGGTCGCGGGAGGCGGCCAGCGGCTCGGTGAGCGAGCGTCCGTCCGTCAGAAGAAACTGAACGAGGCGGTCCACTTCGCTCTGGTATTCCTCGGGACTCACGGCCTGCTGGCAGGGGCGCAGGCACATGTTCATCTCGCCGTAAATGCAGCCGGGATGGTCCGGCCGCGGATGGAGATCTTCCTGGCAGCGCCGCACCTGAAAGAAATCGAGCGTCTGGCTCTCAAACTGCTCGGCCGAAGCGCGCGTGCGAAAGGGACCGAAGTAGAGGGAATTGCCGCCAAGGCGCGCGGTGACCTGAGTGCGAGGAAACGGATTCGACAGGATCACCTTGACGTAGTGCGGCATCCGGAGCTTGAGCAGCTTCAGGTAGGTGTCGGGAAAATGCCGCGCCGCGAGATGGTAGAACAGCAGGTGCGTTTCGAGCCTCGATCCGGTCAGCCAGTACTCGACGCGCGACGCGACAGCCCTCAGGTTCAGGATGCGGCTGGCGCCGGCGCGTTCTCCGAGCAGGCGCTTCAGCCGCCGCCGCAGGACGCTGGTGCGGGCCAGATACGGCTGCCCTTCGCGGGGCCAGATCTGAAAGACTGCGGGACGGTCGGGTACGTTTTCGAGGCTGCGGTCGAGGTCCGCGGCTGCTTCGATAATTTCGGGTTCGTTGAATGGCATTAGCCGCGCACGCTATGAAAGCGGGATGGCCGGAATTCGGGAAATCGCGCCTTGATTCGTGCGCACCCGGCATGTGGCGCACCCATCGCTCATCGATTCGATTGTATCCAACTGAAGGCGTTTAACTGCTTGAGAACACGGAAGTGCGGGGACTTGACACAAGAGGTGTCTCGAATAAAATAGGGGTTAAGTTTGCCTTTATGGAACCCATCTGCACGCACCCAAGAACGGAGGTAATCGCGCGCCGTGATGGTGTCGATTACGTCCGCTGCCTGGACTGCCGGCAGATCCTCGAGGCAGAGGATCTGGAGTCCGTGCCGGCCTACGATGACGAGGACCAGATAGCGTAAGTCCCACGTAGGTCTCACCGCGCCACGAAAAAGGAATCGCGGAAAGAGGGGTGTGGCCCGGGCAGGATTCTCATTCTCCTGCATTGACTCGAAAAATGTGCCGGGTTGCAAAAAAACTGAGTATCTGATAAGAACCGTTTTGCAGCGAATTTATGGTTTCGGTGCCCAAGCAGAAGAGCGTGACCACGAGAAAATCGGCTAACCGCCCCGCTCAGGGATCGAGCCAGCTCGTTCGGGAGCTGGAGCCGCGCGGTGGGGCGGCTGCACCGGCAGCGCCCGAAGCGGGGCCGCCGGAGACCCCGGAATCCCATCGCGAGTTGTACGAGCAGGCCATACGCGCGTTCAACAGCGGAGATTTCGCTACCGCGAAGTCCATGTTCGAGCGCGCCGCCATGGGCCCCATTCCCGAGATGGCCCACTCGGCGAGGCTGCACGCGAAAATGTGCGAAAAGCGGCTGACGCGTCCCGAGATGTCGCTGCGCACGCCCGACGAGCATTACGATTACGCCGTGGCGTTGATGAACGAGCGCCGTTTCGAGCAGGCCGAACGGCACCTCCTGCTGGCGCTGGCGCAGACTCCGGATGCCGACCACCTCTTCTACGCGCTCGCGCTCTGCCGCGGCCTGAGCGGAGATTTGCAGGGCGCTTATGTAAATTTGAAACGGGCGATCGAACTGCAGCCTCAAAACCGCATCACCGCGAAAAACGATCCGGATTTCGCCGAAATCGGCCGGCAGTCGCCGCTTAACGAACTCATCTATTCGGATTCCAAGTAGTCCGCCCCCGCGGGCCGGCGCCCCGCACACCCCGCAGCACCTCGAATACGGTTACACTTATTCGTAGTGGATTGAGAGAGGGCGGGGTTGTAGAACGGACTCAAAGCATAGGATGGCCATTGAAAAGAGCGCTGCGCCACTGATGCCCGAACAACGGGACACACCGTTACGGGTAGTAGCCATCGGCGGGGGAACGGGGCTGTCAGCCCTGCTACACGGCTTGAAACCCTATTCATACCTGCGTACGGGCGCCGCGTATACGCGCGGGCCGCTCGTGGATATCGCAGCCGTCGTCACGGTCACCGACGACGGCGGGAGTTCCGGACGGCTCCGCCGCGAATTCAAAGTGCTTCCCCCGGGCGATATTCGCAACTGCATGGTGGCGTTGTCGGAGGACGAAGCGCTGCTCTCGCGTCTCTTTCAGTATCGCTTTGCGAGCGGCCGCGGGCTCAGGGGGCACAGCTTCGGCAACCTGTTTCTCACGGCGCTTTCCCATATCACGGGCGATTTCGCGCAGGCGGTGCGGGTCTCTTCCGAAGTCCTCGCCATTGCCGGCCGGATCTACCCGTCGACGGCCGCCAACGTGGCGCTGGAAGCGCAATTGGAGGACGGCACCACGGTGCGCGGCGAAACGCGAATCAGCCGGAGCCGGTCGCGCATCCGCACGGTAACGCTTACCGAAAAATGCAGCCCGCTGCCGGAGACGCTCGAAGCGATCGCGGCCGCCGACGTGATCACGCTGGGGCCGGGCTCGCTGTTCACCAGCGTGGTGCCGAACCTGCTGGTGGACGGCATTCCCGAGGCGATCGCGAAGTCGCGGGCGGTGAAAGCGTACTTCGTCAACCTGATGTGGCAGCCGCGCGAAACCATCGGCTTGACCGCAGCCGACCATGTCGCGGCGATCTACGAACACGCCGGCGTGAAGCTGATCGACTACGCCATCGTCAACACGCGCCCGATTAGCGAGGAGATGCTGAAGAAATACGCCGCGCAGCATGCCCGCCCCGTGGAAAACGACCTGGAGCGCTTGCGCGAGCTGGGGGTGACCGTTATCGGGCGCGACCTGCTGCAGGAAGGCGAGAAGGTGAGGCATTCCCCGGAAGCCGTGGCCGCGGTGGCGCTGGAACTGGCCCGCGAGGGCCGCAGGCGCCGGACCGCTCTCCCGCAGATCGCGGCAGAAGCTATTTGAGATTATTTTGACTGCATCGGATTATGGAGACTCCCATTACAGTTGTCATTCTGGCGGCCGGGCTCGGCACGCGCATGCGATCGAAGCGGGCGAAGGTCCTGCACCAGGCCGGAGGCATGCCGCTAATCGAACACGTGGCCGCCACCGCGCTGGCGCTGGCGCCGCCGGACCGCGTATTCGTGGTTGTGGGCAATCAAGCCGAACAGGTGGAAACGGCGCTGGACGGGCGCGGCGTTCAGTTCATCAGGCAGGCGGAGCAGCGGGGAACCGGCCATGCGGTAATGGTGTGCCGCGAACGGCTGGAAAACATTCCCGGATTCCTGGTGGTGCTCTACGGCGATTGTCCGCTTCTGTCGGCGGAAACGCTGCGGCAGTTGATCGACCTGGAACAGCGCAGCGGCGCGGCGGCAACAGTCATTACCACGATGCTGGAGGACCCCACGGGATACGGCCGCGTTCTGCGCGACGAGAACGGCTGCATCCGCGCCATCGTGGAACATAAGGCGGCCTCGCCGGAAGAGCTGGCGGTGCGTGAAATCAACTCCGGCATCTATTGCTTCCGCAGCGAGCTGCTCTGGAAACACATTGGCGAAATCGGGACCAACAACCCGGCGGGCGAGTATTACCTGACCGATATCGTGGAGATTCTGCGGCGCAACGGCCACGCCGTGCGGCCTTTCCTTCTCAGCGACCCCGTCGAAGTGCTCGGCATCAATACGCGGGCCGAACTCGCCGCGGTGGACCGCATCCTTCGCGAGCGCAAGACGCGCGAGCTCATGCTGGCGGGCGTAACCATCGAGAAGCCCGAAACCGTGACCATCGACGCGCAGGTGCAAATCGGCATGGATACGGTCATCGAACCCTTCGCGCGGATTCTCGGCGCCACGGTGATCGGCGAGGACTGCCGCATTGGAGCGTGCTCGATCGTGCGCGACTCCCGGCTGGCGGACCGCTGCGAGGTGGCCCCGTTCACTTTCGTGGATTCCTCGGAACTGGAGACGGGCGCGCGCGTTGGACCGTACGCCCGGCTGCGCATGGGCGCGCACATCGGCGCCGGAGCGCAGATCGGGAATTTCGTCGAGGTGAAGAAGTCGCGGGTGGGCGCGAAATCGAAATCGCAGCATTTGGCCTACCTGGGCGACGCCGTAATCGGCGAGGGCGTCAACGTGGGCGCAGGCACGATCACCTGCAATTACGACGGCGCGGCGAAGCACCCGACGGCGATCCGCGACGGCGCTTTCATCGGGAGCAACTCCACGCTGGTGGCGCCGGTGACGATCGGCGAAGGCAGCTATGTGGGGGCCGGGTCGGTGATCACCGAAGATGTGCCGGCGGAAGCCCTTGCCCTCGGCCGCGCGCGGCAAGTGATCAAAGAGCACTGGGCCCGGAAACGCAAGGCGGTCAAGACGCCGTAGGCCGCGGCGCGCTACAAAACCAGCATCGGATGGTAGAGATTCGGCAGCTTGGCCTCTCCGATGGCGATCAACTGGCCGTTGTCGCCGATCGCCTTGACGAAACGCGCGCCGGGGCGCACCCGGAACGGTGAAACGCGGAAATCCCTCCCCTGCCGGATAAAGGCCGCGGTCGTGGAATCGACGAACTCCGAGGGGAACTCGGGCAACAGGTCGGCCGCTGGGATGAACGCCTCGATCATCCGCTCTTCGCGCGCGAGTTCTTCGAGCTGCTCAATCGTGCGCGCCTGCTCGATGGTGAACTCGCCCGAGCGCGTGCGCTTGAGGTCTTTCAGAAAAGCGCCGCAGCCAAGCAACTGGCCGAGGTCGTGCGCCATCGCGCGCAGGTAGGTTCCCGCCGAGCAGTGTACGACGATGCGCGCTTCCGGGCCGTTGCATTCGATCAGCTCGAGCGAATGGATGGTGACGTCGACGGGCTTCAGCTCGACCGGGACATTCTTGCGCGCCAGCCGGTAAGCCGGCACGCCGCCGACCTTCTTGGCCGAGATCGGGGGCGGCAACTGTTGGATCGGCCCGCGGAAGCGATTCAGCAGCGGCTCCAGTTTCTCCCGGGTGATGACAGGTTCGGTGATGGGGGAGGTCGGCGTGCCTTCCCGGTCGTAGGTATCCGTGGAGTACCCGAACCGGATGACGGCATCGTACACCTTGTCGCTGCGCGTGTAGAACTGCGCGAGGCGCGTGGCGGAGCCGACCACCAGCGGGAGGACGCCGGTGGCGATCGGGTCCAGCGTACCGAGATGTCCCACCCGGCGAATTCCCACAAGCCGCCGGATCTTGTTCACAGCGTCGTGAGAAGTCCAGCCCTCCGGCTTATCGACAACAATAACTCCGTTCATCCCTTATCAGGGTAACAGGTAATTCCCGAAAGCTATTTTCGAGGGGCGGGAGCCATTGAAAAAAACGGGGCAGGCCGAAGCCTGCCCCGTGGCGGAGCATGCAAAGGAACAGCAGCGACTACCAGGTGACCCGGAGAGCGAACTGGAGGACTCGCGGATTGCTGCTGAAGAAGTTGCTCGGGTCGCTAAACGCCGCGCCGCCCGGAATCGTCAGACTGGGAACCACCGGGCTCTGGCCGTTCAGGAACGCCGGCACCAGCCCGAAGCTCGAAGGGCTCAGGGCGGTGATCGGCGCGTACGTGTACTGCGGGTGGTTCGCCACGTTGTACGCGTCGGCGCGGATTTCAAAGGCGGCGCGATCGCGGTAGGAAAACCGCTTCGCCGCAGAGACGTTCAGGTTGTTGATCGGGCTCAGCTCGATGGCCTGCCGGGCTCCTCCGGATACTCCGGGCGCCCCCGCCAGGAACCGTGCGTTGGGATCGGACGCCAGGAAAGCGACCGTCTGGCCCGCCGAGTTCGTAAGCGGAACCGCGGAGCTGAGAGTGTCGGTCGTGCCCGAACCATTGAAGAGCACCGGGGACACGCCGATGCCGTTGATGCTCTGGTTCGAAAGCGCCAGAAGCGGCAGCCGCGCCGGCCACTCATAGACGTAGTTGCCCGAGAACACGAAGTTGGCGAAGATGTTCCGCAGAATCGAACCGGTGTTCCGGAACACGGTGCTCACATCGTAGACGAACCCGATGCTGGCACGGTGCCGGCGGTCCCACGGAGTGTCGGCGAGCTGGCGGCCGAAGGCCAGATCGAGCATCGTTCCGGTTGAGGTCGCGTAGTCGTGGCTCCAGGTGTAGTTTCCGAGGAACTGCAAGCCGCCGGCGAGGCGCTGGCTGAGGTTGACCGCCGCCGCGTTGTAGCGCGAGAGGCCGGTCTGCTCGACGGTGAAGATCGTGTTGGTAAAGCCGGCCGCCGTGAGCGCCTGAGCGCGTTGGGTCTGGAGCGTCGGAAGCGCGTTTAACACGTCCTGGCCCGGAGCGGTTGTGAAGATCGGGAAGGCGGCGTCCGGCGATGCCACCGGCCTGTTCAACGTCGTCAGGAACGGCATATTGACGTTGCGCGATCCCAGGTACTTCAGTTCAGCCGTGAATCCGCTCCACATAGCCCGCTGGATCGCGAACTGCCACTGCATGGAGTACGGCAGGGTCTGGTCGTTCGGAGTGAAAGCGGTGGTGAGCGCGCGCGCTTCGGCCTGGCTCAGGTTGGAATTCGGAAGCGCCGGAGTGACGATCCCGCCAGAGGCGAGGAAGCCCGGCGTATCGCCCAGGTTCGTTCCGGCGATCAGCGTCGACAACTGCGGCGCGAACGTGGTGAACGGCAACTGCAATTGCCGGTCGTACAGCGTCTGGTAGTGGATGCCGAAGCCGGCGCGGACGACCGTCTTGGTCGATCCCATGGGCGACCAGGCAAAACCGACGTACGGCGACACTGCGGTCTTCTGTGTATCCGGCTCGTCGAAATCGATCAGGTCGGGGACGCTCGCGATCTGGTTCAGCTCCTGAGTCTGAAACGACTGCGGGATGGTGGTGTACTGATACCGGACACCGAGCGTGACGAGCAGGTTGGAGCGGATCTGCCAGTTGTCCTGGATGAAGAACTGCCACAGGTAGCGGGTGTCTTCAACCCTTCCCGGACCGAAGCCTTGCAGCGCCATCACGTCTGGCGGCAGGTCGCGCAGGAAGCGGTCGAAACTTGAGTAGCCGAACATTCCGCCGCCGAACATGGGGTTCTCGGACACCGCGCCGATGTAGCGCAGCGCGTCGACGCCGATGTCGAAGCGGTGCCTGCCCCTGTGCCATCCGAAAACGTCCGAGATCTGATAGGTGTTGAACGCGGACCTCCGCGCGATCGGCGCCGAGCCGAGCAGCAGGTTCGTGGAGCCCGATATGCCGATGCTCGGGAAATTCGAGAAGTTGGCCAGGGTCTGGTTGAACGGATCGATGTTGCGGTCCCAGCGGTTGTAGGCGAGCCGGAGTTCATTCAGCGCGCCGGAACCGAACGAGTGGGTGTGCGATACCGTAGCCACGAGCGCGGTGATGTCGTTGGGCGTCTGGAACGCGGGCAGCGTACCCAGAAACGCCGGGCCAAGATTGTTCGAATCGGTCTTGTTGTGGACGTAGCGGAGGTGCAGGTTGTCGCTCGTGCCGAGAGTGAAGTCGAGCCCGCCGCTGCCGAAGTAGTGCCGGATGCGGTCCTGCACCAGCGGGTTCGCAAAGCCCAGCGGGATCGTGGTGCCTCCCACGGTCGTTGTGGTTGCTTCTTCGGTGGCCGGATTGGGTATCCCGGTTCGCAGGAGTTGCAGGTTCGTGGCGGACACGCCCGGAACCGCTCCCAGGGCCGCGAAACCGGCCGTCGTGGGAGCCAGAGCCGCGCCGCTGACAAGCCGGTTGGCGTTCAGCGGAATGTACTCGAAGTTCCCGAAGAAGAACACGTTGTTGCGGACGATCGGGAACCCTACCGAGGCGCCCAGCCTGTTCTGCGTGTAACTCGGCTGGCCGCTCTGCCCCGCCCTCGCCGAAGCCTGGTCGATCGCATTCAGATCCGAGCTCTGAATGAAATCGTAGATGGCGCCGTGGAATTCATTGCTGCCGGAGCGCTTGGTCAGATCGGTCTGGCCGCCGATTGAGTGGCCGAAGATCGGGACGGCCTGGTTCTGGAAGAAGTTGGTGCGGTCCGTCGCGAAGTTGGAAACGTACACCAGCGGGCCGGGGACCACCTTGTTGTTGTTGTCCACGCCGTCGATGCGGAAGTTGTTGCCGGTCGGAGGCTGGCCCGCGACCGCCGGTCCAACCGCCAGAACGTCGCCGGAGGTGACCGCCTCGCTGATCAGAATGTCGTTGTACGTTCCGTAGAGTTCGCTGCTCTTGGACATCCAGTTCGACTGCGGCCAGTGTTCGGCGCGCGCCGTGTTGTAGATGTGCTGGATGCGGGCCGGGTTGGTGCGGATCGGGACCGCTTCCGCCGAGATGATGTTGTCGGTGCGCGGCGTCGCCACCGTCAGGTTCACCACCACGGGCCCACCCGCCGTCGCCTCGTATTCATGAGCCGTAATCTGGCCGGGCGCGGTTCCTACCGTTGCGGGCTGCCCGGGCGTTCCGGTCGTGATCCGGTAGCGGCCCACGGGGATGTTTGGAAAGCGGTAAAATCCCGCCGAATCGGTTGTCGTCGTCCATTTCTGGTCGGTAACCGGATTCGTCAGTTGGACCGGAACGTTCGCCAGCGGCTGGCCGTTGGTATTGCTCACGGTCCCTTCGATGCTTCCCATGTTCTGCGCGTGCAATAGACCGAGCTGCATTCCTGAGCACAGGAACAGGCACGCGACTAGGGACAGGAATTTCAATCTCATCGTGCTTCAACCCCTCCGGCGAGGGTAAATGCAAGCGCCCGGCCATCGCGAATACGCACGTAACTTCAAGGCCTTTCCGGAAATATTTGCGAGAATTATCCGCAAATTGAAAGCTTGTGTCACTTCGAATACAGATTTGGGAATTCTAATAAATCGGCTGGTTCGGTATAAGAAAAAGGCCGGATTCTTCCCGGATTCTTCTCAGCCCCAGATTTCGCGCAGAGCGCGAAGGAAACTTCCTCCCAGAATCATCCGGATGCTGCGGTTGGTGTAGCGGCGCCGGATCAGGCCCTCGGTGAGGTCGTAAACGCGCTGCGGGTGGTTCAGCCCGGAAACGTCCATCCGCCGGCGCGTGCCCTTGCGGTCGCGCCCGTCCAGATCGTTGTCGCTGCCCAGGCCAAGGTGCTCCACGCCAACGAGTTTGGCCACGTGGTCGAAGTGGTCCAGCACGTCCTCGATGGTCGTCGGTTCCTGTCCCCGCACAAACCTGCGGATCGAAGTGATCCCCATGACGCCGCCGGTTGCCGCCATCTTCCGGATGATGCGGTCCGGCTTGCAGCGCGGATGGCCCGGATTGAGAGCCTTGCAGTTGGCGTGCGTAATCAGGACTGGCTTGCGCGAAACCTCGATGGCGTCCTCGCACGTGCAATCGCTCGAATGCGAGAGGTCCACCGCCATCCCCGTTTCGTTCATCGCGCGGATGACCTGCGCGCCGTACTCCGTGAGCCCGGTATCCCGCTGCGACACGCAGCCGGTTCCGATCCGGTTCGGCTCGTTATAAGTGAGCTGGGATATCCGCTGCCCCATTTGGTAGAACGTACACACGTCGTCAACGGTGCGAAAATGCGCGGCGTTCTGGAATCCGAGAATCACCCCAATCCGCCGTTCCCGCTTCGCGCGCAGGACGTCCTCGGTGCTGTCAATTCTAATTAATTGCTGGGGATAATTGCTAAGAAATTCATTCCAGCTCTGGAACCAATCGCGGGTGGCCACGAATGCCTGTTCAGGCTCGGACACGTTCAGATCGACCGCCGGGTGAAAGACCGTAATTCCCGAAGACAGCAGCTTGCGATACTCCGCCTCGTTGAAGGCGCCCGGCAGGTTCACCCAGCGTGACAGCTTGGGCCAGTCCAGCGTGAGCAGGCCGAGCATGTCCATAACCACCGATTCTTCAATGAGTTCGATGGTCCGCTTGGAATACCGCCGCGTTCCGCCGAACAGCGCGTAGTGCCCGCGGTTTACCATCGGCGCTGCCAGCAGCGCCCCGCCGGCTATTGCGGCTTGTTTGAGGAAGTTGCGGCGATTTAACATACACCCAGCCCGGAAGAGGTCGCAAGAGTTTGATTATGCACGTTTGCGGGCCGGAATTCCACACTTCAGGCGTTAAAAATCAATCATTTAAGCGTTTGAAATCCAGCCAGAATTGCAGGTCTGAATATTTGAAATAGCTTTTAAAAGGCTAAGTTCTTCCGAATCCGCGCGTTCCGCATGACCTCGTGCCCGCCGGAGCCTGTGCGCGCAGGCCCAAGCAGCCGCTATTCTGGAAGAATGCCGAGTTCCGATGCCGAGTGGCTGGTGACTGCCCGGGCCGCGATGGAAGCGGAAGCCGAAGCCATTGCCGCCGCCGCCAAACGTTTGAATTCAGAGTTCGTTCGTGCCGTCGAGGCGATCGCCGGCCATACGGGCAAGATCGTCGTCACGGGGATCGGCAAGTCGGGCCGCGTGGCCGAAAAGCTCGTGGCGACGTTCTCGAGCACCGGCACCCCGGCGGTGTTTCTCCATCCGGCTGAAGCCGTTCACGGCGACCTTGGGGTGTACGCGCCGGAAGATCCTACCGTGATGATTTCCAAGAGCGGCACGACGGAGGAACTGCGCCGCCTGGTGCAGACGCTGCGCGATCTGCGGTCGCCGCTCATCGGCATTCTCGGCAACCCCTCGTCGCCCCTGGCGCGCGAAGTCGACATTTTACTAGACGCCTCGGTTCGCGCCGAGGCCGACCCGCACAACCTGGCCCCAACCTCCAGCGCCGCCGTGGCGATGGCCCTGGGCGACGCGCTGGCGCTGGCCGTCATGCGCGCCCGCCGATTTACTCCCGAGAAGTTTGCCGTCTTCCACCCGGGCGGCCAGCTCGGCTATAACCTCAAGAAAACCGTCCGCGACGTGATGCACTGCGGGGAGGAGGCGGCCTGGGCCGCGCCGGACGATCCCGTGAAACAGGTTGTCATCGCCATGACCCGCCGGCCGCTGGGCGCCGCCTGCGTCGTGGATGAGCAGCGGCGCCTGTTGGGCATCATCACCGACGGCGACCTCCGCCGCGCCCTGGAGGCCTACGACGATATCCGCACGCTTCGCGCCGCCGACATCATGACGAAAACCCCCGTCACCATATCTCCCGACGCGCGCCTGTACGAGGCCCTCCGCCTCATGGAGGACCGCCCCTCGCAGATCTCCGTGCTCGCCGTGGTCGATCCCCAGACGCGCTGCTGTCTCGGACTCCTCCGCCTGCACGATATCCATCAGGCGCGCTCGTAAGAAATCCGGCAATAATTAACAAGCCTTGCGCGATTATTAAACGTTGTTCATAATCGAATTGCATTTGCAAGTTACCTTGCGCCGGGTTTCGGATTGAAGCTGCGCGCTAGCGGGAAAAAGGGGCTGAATTGGGGATGCGATGAGTTCTTTCCATCGGGAACCCGGCCTTTTACGCTCTAAGTAACTCGATTCTTCGGGGAGGGATTTGCGCCCATGACTCGATGTGTGAAAGCGACGCTCGTCGTTTTGGCCGCGGCGGGAATGGCAAGCTCGGGGACGGTATCCTGTCCGCCTCCGCCCGATCCCGGCGTGTCGATGAGCGTAGTCGGAATGGCCGCCTATTGCGGCGGGATCACCTTCAGCAATTTCCAGGCGATGCCGTTCCGCAACGACAACAGTTTTCGGATGTTCGACGGTCCGGTCCGCCCGGGCGACAGGTGGGCAAGTCTGGCATCCAACCTCGGGCCGCAACGCATTCAGCCGTTCTCCAACCCGGACGGCGATGAGAGGGACGAAAGCCGGGTCGTAAGACAATCAGCTTGCAGCTCGCTGGTCGTGTCCTCGGGCCGGGAGGCCGATTGCCCGAAGAGCGTGCTGCCGGCGGGCTTTTTCACCGCCCACAACTCGCGCGCCAGGAAGGAAGACGAACAACCTAAGTGGACCTGGCCGGAAAAGAAAGACGCGAAAGACGCTTTCCACTCGCCGGATTCGAAAATTCCAAAGGGCTCGCACGAGCCATTTCACGGCAGTGACGTTCCCGAACCTGCCGCGTTCCTGCTAGCCGGGCCGGTTTTGCTGGGGCTGTTCGCCCTGCGGCGCCGCCGTGTTGCGCCCCGGGCGTGATTCGCTAAGCCCGCCTTACAATTTGCGGCCGACCATGAGGTCCGTGGGACCGGGCAGCCGGATCTTGCGGACCTCGCCGAAACCCGTTTTTTGCAACCAGTCCGTGTACTCGTCTTCGCTGTAGGAACTGCCGCGCTCGGTGCCCACAAGCATATTCAAGGCGAAGATCGCGGCGATGAGCGGCGCTGTCTTGTCCTTCTCCAGGATGAAATCCTGGATCACGATGCGCCCTCCCGCATTGAGCGCCGCGAAAGATTTCTTCAGCATGTCCACGTTTTCTTCCGGCCCCAGCATGTGACAGATGGCCGAGATGAAAACCAGGTCGTAGCCGGCTCCGTAATCGTCGCGCCGCAGGTCGCCCACACGGGTTTTCACCCGCCCGGAAAGGCCCGCCCGCGCGATATGCCTTTCGGCGATCGGCGCGACCGAGGGAAGGTCGAGAATATCGGCGTGCAGCTCGGGATTCGCTTGCGCAAATGCGATGGAGTACGCTCCCGAACCGCCCCCGATGTCCAGCATGCGGCGCACGCCGGCCGCACCCACCGAGTCCACCACCACCGGCGCGCGCTCGAGCGCGTTGCGGTGCATGGCGGCGATGAAGGCTTCAGTCCAGTCCTCGCCACGCTCTCCGATTTCCTCGTGCCGCACGGCCGTGCCTGCGCGAACGCACTCGGTCAGCGTGGACCACCGGGGCCACAGGTGAACGGTGTGCATCAGCGCCAGCCGGGCTTCTCCCGTAAGCTGTTGGGACGACACCTCAGTGTTGAGGAACACGCCGTTGCGCTTTTCGATGATGCCGAGTGCGGCGAGCGCATTCAGCAGCATTTCGGTGGCGCGCGCGTCGGCGCCTACCCGCTGAGCCACTTCTTCTGCGGAGGCGCCGTTTCCAATAGCGCCGAAGACGTCGAGTTCGATGCCGGTCAGAATCGCCCGGCTGTACTGGAAGGCGCGGATATAGTCGTTCAGCTCCTGTGCCGCGGCTGCTGGTTGCCTCATGAGTCTACTCTACACCCGTATTGCAGGATGGCTTCGATCAAGCCATCGGTGGTAAATTTCGAAGCCTCCACGGTCACGTCGATGCCGTGCCGCCGCGCGGTGGCCGTGGTCACCGGTCCGATAGAGGCCACGCGCACGCCGGCAAGCGAACCGGCTCCGGCAGCCGCTACGAAATTCGTGACGGTCGAGGAACTCGTGAAAGTGATCCAGTCGGGCTTTCGGTCGCCGCCGAAGATTTGCGCCGCGCGACCGGGAGCGTCGTCCGGCGCTGCGGTGCGGTAAGCCTCCACCACGTCCACGTGCGCGCCGCGGGAGGCGAGCGCCGCCGGCGCCACGTCGCGGGCAATCGCCGCGCGCGGAATGAGAATGCGCTTTCCCGCGAGATCCTCACCTTCGAACGCGGCGACCAGGCTCTCGGCGACGTACTGCTGCGGCATGAGATCCACCTTGAGCCCGAGAGCTTCGACCGCGCGCCTGGTCGCCGGCCCGATGGCGCAGATGCGCGCGCGCAGCGCCGCCATTGTCAAGCCGCAGCATTGCATGCGCTCGGCAAAGAAGCGCACTCCGTTGACGCTGGTGAAGATGATCCAGTCGTAGGAGGCGATCCGCCGGATCGCGTCATCAAGCGGCCCGTAGTCCTCCGCGGGGCGGATCTCGATGGTGGGGAACTCGATCACTTCGGCGCCGAGGCTTGCGAGTTTCGCCGAGAGTTCCCCGGCCTGCTCCCGCGCGCGCGTGACCACGATCCTGATTCCGGCGAGCGCTCCTTCCCTCATGATGCGCCGTAGACCGCTTGCAGAATTCGGGCGCCGCCCGCCGCGAGCAGAGCCTTACCCAGTTTTTCGCCGAGTACGGCGGCATCGGCCGCGCTGCCGCGCGTGCTGCTGCGCACAATCTGGCTGCCGTCGGGAGCGGCGACGATGGCAACCAGATCGAGCTCGCCTCCTGTAACTCTGGCGTGGGCGCCAATGGGGACCTGGCATCCGCCGCCAAGCGCTCTGAGCACCGCGCGCTCGGCATCCACGGCGGCGCGCGTCGCCGCATCGTCCAGCCTGGAGCAGGCCTCGGCCGCGGCGCCCTCTTCGCGCGTCTCTACCGCAAGCGCGCCCTGGCCCACTGCGGGACACATTACGTCTTCGGTCAGGAACTCGGCGATCCGGTCTTCCCAGCCGAGCCGCTTCAAGCCAGCCGATGCGAGCACCAGCGCGTCGTACTGCCCTTCGTCAAGCTTGCGCAGCCGCGTGTCGATGTTGCCGCGGACGGATTCTATGACCAGATCCGGCCGCGCCGCGCGAAGCTGCGCCACCCGGCGCAGCGAAGACGTACCGACCCGCGCGCCGGCCGGAAGCTCAGCCAGACGCCGCCCTACCAGCGCGTCCCGAGCGTCCTCTCTGACAGGAATCGCCGCCACACGCAGGCCCGCCGGCAGTTCGGTCGGCAGATCCTTCATGCTATGCACCGCGACGTCGATGCGTCCGTCGAGCAGCGCCTCCTCAATCTCCTTGGTGAACAGGCCCTTGACTCCCACCTTGGCCAGCGGAACGCCGGTGATCTTGTCCCCCGTTGTCTTAATGATTTCAATGCGGCAGGCGTGCCCGGCTTCTTCCAGCCGCGCCTTCACCCAGTTCGCCTGCCAGAGCGCGAGTTGGGACCCGCGCGATCCAATGGTCAGCATTTTTCAATCCGTGTTTTCGAGCCGGAACAGCCGGCGGACGGCTTCGACGAGCTGAACGCTCTCGGGCTGCCCCGCCTGCCGCCGCAGCTCCGAAATCGGCCCGTGGGCAATCTTATTGATCAGCCCGCGCGTGAGCGCCTCGATGGCTTCCTCCTGCTGCGGGGAGAGTTTTCCAAGTTTCGATCGCACCCGCGCGATTTCCCCGAGCCGCAACTGTTCGAGCTGATCCTGGAGGCTCACGATTGTCGGCGCCACCTCGCGCGTCCGGAGCCGGGAAATCGTCCGCTCCACTTCCTGGGCGACGATCTTCTCCGCTACCTCGGCCCGTTTCTTTCTCTCGCCGATATTGGTTTCCACCACGCGCTGGAGGTCGTCAATGTCGTAGAGAAAGACATTGTCGAGCTCGTTTACCGCGGGTTCGATGTTCCTTGGGACCGCGATGTCGATGAGGAACATCGGACGGTTCTTGCGCGCCTCGATCACGCGCTTCATTTGGGACTTTCTTAGGATGTAGAACGGCGCGCCGCTGGAGGTGATGACGATATCCATCTCGGGCAGCGTTTCCAGAAACCGGTCGTATTCGACGATGACGCCCTTGAACATCGCGGCCAGTTCCTTCGCGCGTTCGTGAGTGCGGTTGGTGACGAAGATCCTGCTTGCGCCCGAGCGGTGCAGGTGGCGCACCGCCAGTTCGGACATCTTCCCCGCCCCTATGATCATCACGTTGCGGCCGTTCAGAGCGCCAAAGATTTCGCGCGCCAGTTCCACCGCGGCGTAGCTGACCGAAACCGCGCTCTCGCCGATGCCGGTTTCCGAACGCACCCGCTTGGCCACACCGAAGGCCCGCGTCAGAACGGCCTCGAGCATGCCGCCCATCGCTCCGTGCGCCTTCGCGACGGCGTAGGCCGTCTTGAGCTGTCCCAGAATCTGTGGTTCGCCCACCACCATGGAATCCAGGCTGGCGGCCACGCGGAACAGGTGGTGGATCGCTTCGCGATCGTAGTAGTGATAGAGGTGCGGGCGGATGAAATCGAGCTGAACCTTGCGGCTCTCACACAGAAAGCGGTCGATCTCGCCGCTCGGGTCGGCGTCATCCTCCGCAGCCGCGGCGATCTCCACGCGGTTGCAGGTGGACAGGATCATCGCTTCCGAGAGACCGCAGCGGGCCCGGAGATCGGCGAGCGCCGCCGCAAGCGAATCCTGATCGAAGGCGAGCTGCTCGCGCACCTCCACCGGCGCCGTCTTGTGGTTCACGCCCGTGATCAGCAGTCTCATCGGCTCAGAAGATTGCGAAGCCCGGTGTGCGACGCCCACGTGATAACCGAGCAGCCCACCAGCGCAATCACCAATATCGCCGCCTTGCGGCCTCTCCAGCCCGTTGTGACACGCAGGAACACGGCCAGCAGGTACAAGACCCAGGTCGCCAGCGAGATCACGATGCGCGGGTCGCGGATCCACCGCGTCCCCGCCTCGATCGACGCCCATGTGCTGCCCGCCACCACCGAGGCGGTGATGAAGACGAACCCGATCGCCAGCGCGCGCGACGTCAGCGAATCCAGCGTACCGAGCGGCGGCAGCCGGTCGAAGATTCCTCCGTGCCGCTTCTCCTTAAGCTGTTTTTCGCGGATGAGATACAGGATCGACGTGACCGCGGTGAGCAGCAGCGTGGCGTAGCCGATCAGCACAAGCACCACGTGCACCAGCAGCCACGCATCGCGCAGTTTCGGATTGCTCCATTGAACCGTCGGCCCCCCGAGCGACCCCACAAGCGCCATCAGAAAGACCAGCGGGAATATGAATACCGCGAGGCTCTCGTAGCGGTATCGCCAGTAGACAGCCAGAAACAGCAAGGCGATGAGCAGGGCGCAGAGCGAATCCGATTCGAAGAAATCGTTGGCCGGGATGCGGCCCAGCGATGCCGCCTGCTCGACAATGGAGACGGTATGCAGGACGACGCCGGTGTAGAAGGCGCCCAGCGCCAGCCGGAATACGCGATCGCTGCGCTTACGGAGGAAGGTGAGCAAGGCATAGAGCAGTCCCGCGGAGTAAAAAGCCGCCGCAATCCGCAGCCAGAACACGCTCATGTCTTGCATGACAACCAAAACCGGCTGAATTTTCCAGTATACCGTGCTTGGGCTCCCACTCCCTTTAAGTGCTCAAGATCGCAGCAGCGAAACTCTACACTGGCTGGCGGGCGGCCGGCCGCACAACGTGTCGCAGCTCGCGAATCACCGTGCCACCGAGCCTGCGCGCCAGCTTCGAACTGTAGCGGGTCCCCGCGCGCCACTCGAATTGGACCTTTCGCACACCGCGCTTTCGGCCTTCGGCGGCGGCCGCTATGTTGAGCGCGGCAGCCGTCCAGCCGTTGCGCGCGGCCGGTTCGATCGCTTCCGCGGGTATGCGCGCCAGGTCCTTGTCGAAACTCAGCAGAAGAAAACCCGCCACGCGCCCCCCAGACGGAACGCGCCCAATCAGGAAGGATGTTTATCCCCGATCTATCCCTCTACCTCAAGAAGCTGGAGCACGCGCGTGCGCAACTGCTGAGCCGTCTCGGCATCGGGCAGGACTACCAGAATCGTGTCATCGCCGGCCACCGTCCCCACCACTTCAGGCCATTGTTCGCGGTCGAGCGCCGCCGCCACCGTGTTGGCGTTGCCTGGGGAGGTCTTGAGGACCATCAAATTCTGCGCCACGCGTATGTCCTGAACGAACTCCGCGGCGAGAAACGAGAAACCCGGTCCCGCAGGTTCCGGCGTGATCTGGCGGTAGCCCTCGGGCGTCTTGGCCAGCCCCAGTTCCCGGATGTCCCGGGAAAGCGTGACCTGGGTGGCGTTGATACCGACCTCCTTGAGAGCTTGCGCCAGTTCCTCCTGCGTGTGTATGCGCCGGCTGCGGATCAGCTTCAGAATCTGGCCCTGGCGATAGCTCTTGTTCATCGCGGAGTTCGCATTTCATCGAGACGTTGCGCGGCTTGCGCGAGCGCCGCATATACCGCGCCCGGACCGGTCCCGCCCGTGATCTCGCGCGATTTCATCCCCTCGCGCGGATCGAGTAGCCGCGCCATTTCGGGCGTGAACTCAGGGGCGAACGCGGCGAGTTCTTCCGCGCTCCAATCCGCGGGCCGCTTCTTCTGGCGCACGCTTTCCAGCACGAGTTTCCCGACGAGCTGGTGCGCGCGATGGAACGGCGTGCCGGAGCGCGCCAGCGCCTCGGCAAGGTCCGTGGCGACGACCCAGCTTTCCTCCGCCGCCGCAGCGGGCACTTCCGGGTTGAGCTTGACGGAATCCACTACCGCCCGCGCCATCTCCAGCGCGCCGCTCAACTGATCGGCAGCCTCGAACAGCGGCTCCTTGTCTTCCTGCATGTCGCGGTTATAGGTGAGCGGCAGGCCCTTCATCGTCGCGAACAACGAGGTGAGGCAGCCGAAGACGCGCCCACACTTCCCGCGAATGAGTTCCAGCGAGTCCGGGTTCTTCTTCTGCGGCATGAGGCTCGAACCGCTGGTCACCTGATCGCTCAGCTCCATCCAGCCGAACTCCTCGCTGGAATAGAGGATCCAGTCCTCGGCCAGGCGGCTCAGATGCAGCATAATCAGCGAAGCCGCATAGAGGAAATCGAGGACGAAATCGCGGTCGGCCGAGACGTCCATGCTGTTGCGAGTGAGGCCGTCGAAACCGAGCTCGCGGGCCAGAGCTTCGCGGTCGAAGGGGAAGCCGCTGCCGGCCAGCGCGCCCGAGCCGAGCGGCATCACATTCACGCGCGCCCTTGCCTGCCGCAGCCGCTCCCAGTCGCGCGAGAACATCTCAAAATACGCGAGCAGGTAGTGCGGCCACAGCACCGCCTGCGCGCGGCGCAGGTGCGTGTAGCCGGGAATCACGGCGTCCGGGTAGCGCCGCGCCAGCTCCAGCAAGGATTCCATCAGCGCGAGCAACCGCTCCGTGGCGCGATCGATTTCTTCGCGCAGCCACAACCGCGTATCAAGCGAAACCTGCTCGTTGCGGCTGCGGCCGGTGTGAATCTTATCCGCCAGGGCGCCGGTGCGCTCCCTGAGCTTGCGGATCACCAGCGTGTGGACGTCCTCGTCTTCCGCTCCTTCGAAGAACTCCGGGCGCTTCGCTTCGGCGGCGATTTCGTCGAATGCTTCGACGAGCCTGGCGCGCTCCTCCGCGCTGAGGATCCCCACCCGCTCCAGCGCGCGGGCGAACGCCTGCGAACCGCGGATGTCGGCCTCGATCAGACGCCGGTCAAAGGCGAGCGATCCCGAGAAGCGCTCGAAGATCTCGGAAGGCCCCTGTTCGAACCGCCCGCCCCAGAGTTTCATTTCCCCGTAACCGCCGCGCGGACGCGAATGGGCAGTCCGATCAGGTTGATGAACCCTTGCGCGTCCTTCTGGTCGTAGCTTGCGCCCATGGTGAAGCTGGCGATGTCGAGCGAATAGAGCGAGTACGGCGATTTCCGGCTGACCGGCTCGAGGTTGCCCTTGTACAGGCGCAGCGTGACCTCGCCCGTGGTCGCCTGGCTCGCCGTTTCGAAGAACGCATCGAGCGCTTCTCTGAGCGGCGTGAACCACAGCCCGTTGTACACCAGCTCGGCGTAGTCGAGCGCGAGCCGCTGCTTGTAGTGCAGCAGGTTCTTGTCCAGCACGAGCGCTTCGAGTTCGCGGATCGCCGCCAGGATCAGCGTGCCGCCCGGCGTCTCGTAGCACCCGCGCGACTTCATTCCCACGAAACGGTTCTCGACCAGATCGATGCGTCCGATGCCGTGCTCTCCACCGATCTGGTTCAGCTTTTCGAGCAGCGCCACCGGGGACATCTGCATGCCGTCCACCGACACCGGCATGCCTTTCTCGAAACCGATGGTGACCACGCCCGGCGTGTCGGGCGCGTCCTTCGGGCTCTTGGTCAGCATCCAGATGTCGTCCGGAGCGGCGTTGGCGGGATCTTCCAGCGCGCCGCCCTCGTGCGAGATGTGCCAGATGTTGCGGTCGCGGCTATAGATCTTCGTGGTGGATTGCGCGACAGGCACCTTGTGGCTGGCGGCGTATTCGAGCGCGTCCTCGCGGGACTTGATATTCCACTCGCGCCACGGGGCAATCACTTGCAGGTTCGGCGCCAACGCCTTGTAGGTCAGCTCGAACCGCACCTGGTCATTGCCCTTGCCGGTGCAGCCGTGCGCCAGCGCGTCGCAGCCGGTGCGCAGCGCCACTTCTACCTGCTTCTTCGCGAGCAGGGGGCGCGCCACCGAGGTACCTAGCAAGTACTTGTGCTCATATACCGCGCCCGAGCGCACCATCCTCCACAGGTAGTCCCGCACGAACTCTTCGCGCAGATCCTCGACGTAGACTTCCGATGCTCCGGTGCGCCGCGCCTTCTCCTCGAGCCCGGCGAGTTCGTCATCGCCCTGCCCGATATTGCCGCAGACGGCCACCACCTCGCATCCGTAATTCTCTTTCAGCCACGGAATGATAATCGAGGTATCGAGCCCGCCCGAGTAGGCGAGCGCCACTTTCTTAGGTTTGTTCATATTTCGTATCCGAGAAGCGCCCACGGCGCCTGGACGGTAAACCGCGATTGTATCAGGCGGGTCAGTCGATCATCATCAGCAACAGCGCCTTTTGGGCGTGCAGCCGGTTTTCTGCCTGGTCGAACACCACCGATTGCTGGGATTCAATCACCGCGTCCGTCACTTCCTCGCCGCGATGCGCGGGCAGGCAGTGCATAAAGACCGCGCCGGGCGCGGCCAGCGAGAACAGCTTCTCGTCCACCTGGTATCCGCAAAACGCCTTGCGCCGCCGCTCGGCCTCGTTCTCACTACCCATGCTTGTCCAGACGTCCGTATAGACGGCGTTCGCGCCTGTTACCGCCTCCTCGGGTACCGTCGTGATGGTCACGGTTGAGCCCGCCGCCGCGGCGAGACCTTGCGCCTGCCCCACCACGTCGGGATTGGGCGCGTAACCCGGAGGGGAGGCTACGACAACATCGGCCCCCAACCGCGCGGCCGAGAGCATCAGGGAGTGAGCCACGTTGTTGCCATCGCCGACGAACGCCACCTTCAACCCGCGCAGGGATCCGAAACGCTCCCGCAGCGTCATCACGTCGGCCAGCGCCTGGCAAGGGTGGTACAGATCGCTCAGCGCGTTGATTACCGGGATCTTTGACCACCGCGCCAGCTCCATCACGGTTTCCTGGGAAAACGTGCGGGCCACGATGCAGTTGGTCCAGCGCTCCAGGTTCCGGGCGACGTCCTTGATGGGCTCGCGCTCGCCGATCATGCCGCTGCTGAAGACCGAGTCCCCGCCCAACTGCTTGATGGCGAGTTCAAAAGTCAGCCGGGTGCGCAGCGAGGGTTTTTCGAAAAGGAGGCTGAGCGTGCGGCCGGCCAGCGCGCTGGCGAACCGGCGCGGCGCCGCCTTCACGGCGTCCGCCAGATCAAGGAGGTAGTTTACTTCGTCATGCGAAAGGTCGAGGTCGCAGGTTAAATCCTGCCCCGACATCTTGAGAATCGGATCGGCGGGCGCGCCGGCTTGCACTGGAAAAACCTCCCTCGCCAGTGGATAAATATTCACTCAAATGAATAATTACACAAACGAGAGCCGTGAGTCAAGCGGGCCATCACCTGCAAGCGGCCGCATCACTGATCACGGCAAGTCGTTTCCTAAAAACGACAAGCCCCTGGGATCGTCCGCCCAGGGGCCGTCCTCTCTTTAACTTGCTCGCCTACGAGCGTAGCGGATAAACTTGCAAGCACATAATATCGCGCAAAGTCTGAGCTGTCAATCTTCTTGCGCGGGGGGAGTGTTCTGCCACGCGTTGCTGAGCGTCCCGAGCGCAAGCCGCACGGCCACGCTGCGACGGCTCCTGAACAGGAGACGGGCGGCGAGGGCGGTGGCGTTGGAGCCATGTCCATGGCATTGAAGCCGGAGGCGGGGCCGCCGGTCATGGAGGAGTTGCCGGTTGTCCGGGCTTGACGAATTCGGATTTGGAAGTACGATAACTGGAGGCTGTCCACCTGACCGGCGACATCGAACTGGTTAGGTGACCGGGAGATGCGATGGAACTCACCCCTGAAGAGCGACAGAAGATTTACCTGGAAGAGAAGGCACGCCTGGAAATCCGTAGGCAACTTGAAGCCGAAATGAGCCGCCAAGCCGCTCCAACGGTCGTCGTGCAGTCTCGACCGAGCAACGGCGTTGCCGCAGTCCTAAGTCTCTTTCTTCCTGGTGCGGGACAGATCTACATGGGCAGCATCGCGGCGGGGATTGTGTGGCTGATATTCACTGTTATTGGCTACCTGCTCCTAATCCTGCCGGGTTTAGTTCTCCATCTGATTTGCATTTTGCATGCTGCTTCCATGAAGCCAGCCGGATTCGAGAGATAGCAGCCTTCACCCATCGCAGCACCGGTCATCCCTACCACCTCACATAACGGCGTACTAGACCTCCGCTAAGACGAACTGGCTCCCGTTGCGTGCGTCCGGCATGCGCCCGTTCTCATGCGCTGTTATGGCGGACCGGCACGCCGCCGTAATGCCATTCACGACGAAACCGAAAATCTATCCCCTTACTTACTCGTAAGTTGGAGTTTTTGTCCAGCAGTAAGTTTCCAGGCTCCCCGTATGCTCAAAACCGGCAAGTCAGCCGATAGGTTGCACGGAGGAGCCAATATGGATATCGATCCGATCATCATCATCGTCCCCATCCCGTAAGCGAAGATCACACCGGATGCGGACTTCCTGGGTAGAAGCTTTCTGCGTACCAGGCGCAGCGCTCACAATTGAGGGGACACGCACGGTCTCCAGCCAACTCTGATATGATTCCCTGGTGGTACTCCCTGGAGAGTACCGCCAGGGACGCCACGGACCACCGTCCCGGAAGAATAAGCTCTCAACAAAGCGATCCATGCAGACCAAGCTGAAGTTGGTTTGCCTGTTTCTTACCTTCCCCGCACTCGGGACGATCCCATCCGAAAGCCGTTCTCCCGCCTCCTATTCCCCTCAAATCCAATCCCTGTCAGCAAAAGCAAGTGCACTCTACGCCTCCGGCGATTACCTGGAAGCCGCCGCAGTGTACAACAAAGGACGCCAGGAAGCGCTGGCGCGCGGCGACCGCGCCCTGGCTCTCCGCTTCCTCAATAATGCCGGCGGCTGCTGGTTCGCCCTGTCCCTCTACCGGAAAGCTATGGACGCTTTCCTGGAAGCGCGCGAGCTGGCCCTGGCCTTGAAAGATCACGAAATGCTAGGGGCGCTGTCGCTGAACATCTCCTCGCTGTATCTGGAGATGGGCGAAGTGGCGGGCGCAGCCGAGGCCGCGCGCGAAGGGCTGGCAGCTTTGCGGAAACTTCCACAGCCGAAATACAAGGTGCAGCTTCTGATGCAGGTGGCGCGGGTAAAGGCGTGGCAGAACGACCTGGACGGCGCGATCCCGCTTTTCGGCCAGGCGATCGCCGAGGCCGACCGGCAGGGCGATGTGGCGCTACAAGCCAAAGCCTGCAATCTGCTGGGATACGAGCTGTTGCGGAAGGGCCGCATCAAAGAAGCCGAGGGGCCGCTGCTCGAAGCTTTCCGCCTGAGGAAGCTGAACCGGGACCGGGAGCTGGACAAATCCTACCTGACGGTGGGGCTCCTGCTCATGGCGCAAGGTGACCTGAGATCGGCGCGCGCGTTGCTCGATGAGGCGGTGGCGGCGGCGCGGCGGCCGGGGCGCGTGCCGCGGTGGAGTCCTTACTATCACCGCGCGCAGTTGAGGATGGCGGAGGGAAATCTGCGCGCCGCGGTCGCGGACTTCCGTACGGCCCTGGATCTTGCACGGCGCTGGCGGCTCGAAGTGATCCCCACCGCCGCAGTTCGCGTGAGCATGGAGGTGGAGCTCCAGCAGCTCTACTCCGGCTTTATCGAGGCCGCGGTCCGGCTGTACGCGGCCACGCGCGATGCGGCGCTCGTCCGCGAAAGTTTCGAAGCTGCCGAGGAGAACCGGGCCGCGAGTCTGCGCGCTCTGATCACGGATCCCGGCGACTGGCGGCGCGGGCTTCCGGCGGAGTACGCGCAGACGTTGGCCCGCTTGCGGGCGGCTGAAATTTCCCTTCTTAGGGAGGATTCGCTCGAGGCGCGCGGGCGCGTACAGAAACTGCAATACGAATTGATGCAGATGGAAGCCCGCGCGGGATTGCGGCTGGAAAGCACACAGACAGCCGCGCCCGGCGGCCTGCTCGAACGCACACAGCGGGCTTTGGAGCCGGATGAAGCGCTGCTGAGTTTTCACCTCGGAGAGCGCGAGTCCTATGCCTGGGTGGTGACGCGCGGCTATGCCGGGCTCCGCGTGCTCGCCGGGCGGGAGCGCATCGCGGAGCAGGTGCGGCGCTTTGTCGACGCGGTCCGGAGCGGTTCTGGCGCGGCGGCGGAAGCGGGTAGCGAGCTGTACAACACCCTGTTCAAGGGGGTCGGGGAGTCCGCGGGCACAAAAACTCACTGGGCGCTTGCGCTGGATGACGTGCTGTTCTCGGCGCCGCTGGCGGCGCTGGTTGTGGATGGCGCGTCTTCGCGCCCCGTTTATTTGATGGAGCTCCGCGCACTGCAAGTTGTTCCCAGCGCGCATGCGATCGCGGGCCGGCTGGACGGGGCACAGCGGGCGCTTGGCTCCGGGGGCCGGTTTGTGGGTGTTGGAGATGCGGTGTACAACCGGGCCGATCCGCGCCTGAGGCGGCCGGCCGGCGGGAGCGTTGCGATTGCGGCGGGGTTGGAGCTGGCGCGGCTGGCGGGCAGCGGAGTGGAGATCAGGGCGTGCGCCAAGGCGTGGGGGCCGGAAGGGGAAGCCGTGTTGCTGGAGGGCGTGCAAGCGACCCGCGAAGGGCTGTGGCAGGCGCTGGACGGGGAGGCGTCGGTGCTGCACATGGCAACCCACGTCACAAGAAAGGAGAGCGGCTCGCAGGCTTTCGTCGCGCTCAGCCTGCGGCCGAACGGCGAGCCCGATTGGCTGAGCGCCGCCGATATCGCGGCCCGGCGGGTCCGTGTCGGGCTGGTGGTGCTCAGCGGTTGCAGCTCCGGGCTCGGGGAAGCGCTGCCGGGCGCCGGGCTGATGGGACTGACGCGAGCCTGGCTGGCGGCGGGCGCGGAGGCGGTCGCGGCCAGCCTGTGGCCCACGCCGGACGATTCCGGCAGCCTTTTCCTTTCGTTCTATCGCCACCTGAAGGAACGCGGCACGCGGGCGGAAGCGCTCGCCAGCGCGCAGCGCGATATGCTCCGCGGGGGCGGCTGGCGCTCGCTTCCCCGGTACTGGGCCAGCTACTTTTTGTTCAGCAAGGAGTGATATCCTATTCTGACTACAAAAGACCCGAAGATTGAAACGCTGCCGGATATTAGCGGCGGCGCGCCGGAGCAGCGCCGAACGCCCGTGAAACCATTGGTCGAAAACCGCGAAACAGCAGTTGAGAAACCTGACTGGGCCGACCTGGTCCGGAGAATTCGGGAGGGCGATCCGTCGGGGATGGAGGATTTGTACCGCCATTTCTCCCGCGGCGTCCGGTTCTACCTCTGCCGGCAGTTAGGGCCACAGGAGCTTGACGACAAGGTCCACGATACCTTCCTCATCGTGGTTCAGGCGATCCAGCGGGGCGATTTGCGCGAACCCGAGCGGCTGATGGGGTTCGTGCGCACCGTTGTGCGCCGGCAGGTCGCCGCTTACATCGATTCGGCCGTGCAGAAGCGCAAGGAGCAGGTGGGCGTCGACTCCGGATTCGACGTCTCGGACGGCCGCAGCAACCCCGAAGAGGACGCCATCGCCCAGCAGCGGCGCGAAATCATGATTCGCGTTCTGCGCAGCGTCTCCCGGCGCGACCGGGAGATACTCACACGGTTTTACCTCCTGGGGGAGAGCCAGGAGAAAATTTGCGCCGAAATGGATCTGACCGAGACGCAATTTCGCCTCTTGAAATCGCGGGCGAAGGCGCGTTTTGGCGAGCTCGGCAAGCAAAGACTGAAAAATCGAAATCTTGCCCCTGGAATTTTGAGACGATTTCCCGGTCAAAATCACTAATTCATTTTCCAGGCATTATGAAAATCTTTGCGCGGCGCCGGCCCGCGACGACGGCTACCGAAGAGTCGCCAAGGGGGAGAATAGCTAACATGGCACAGGGCGATAAGGAAGATCACATTTCGGAACACGCACTGGAAGAATATTCCCGGGGAACGCTCTCCGAGGAAGAAACGGAGAGTCTCGAAGAACACCTGCTGGTTTGTCCGGATTGTCAGGATCGCCTGGCCGAAACAGACGAGTTCGTCGGAGCCATGCGGGACGCCGCGGCGCGATTGCAGATGGAGCCCCCTTCGGCGCTGGAGGAACACTGGCGCGCAGCGTGGCGATGGTTGTGGCGCCCGGTGCCTGTTATGGCCGCGTGCGGAGCGGCGATGGTGCTACTGATGGCGGGAACCGTCTGGCATCGCGGAGGGCCTGCCGCGGGCGGCGCCGCCACCGTGGTGCTGGAAGCGATGCGCGGGGATGCTACGTCGGCAGCGAGTGCGCCTGCGGGCAAGGCGCTCGTTTTGGAACTGAACGCCGTGGGATTGCCGGCCCCATCCACCTACCGGCTGGAGGTGGTGGATGAGCGCGGCGCCGTGCTTTTTGAGAACGCCGTCAGGCTGGAAGCGGAAACCATCGCGGCGCCGCTTCCGCGGCGGCTGGAGCCGGGCAGGTACTGGGTGCGACTTTCCGAGCCGGAGGCCGGCGGCAGCCTGCTGCGCGAATTTGGATTTACCGTTCACTGATCAGAGCCGGGTTATCATCCTTGGTTGGAGCCGAACGTAGTCTTTGAAATCGCCCGCTGCCAGCCGCGTCATCTCCGGCGGGTCCTGCAAATCGAGCGCGCATCATTTCCCGGTGAACCCTACACGCGCGACATCTTCCGCGAACTCTGGTGCGAGTGCGGCGAATTCTTCTTTGTAGTCAAAGTTCGCCGGCGCATCGCGGGCTACATCGCCACACGCCTGCGCGAGGGAAACGCGGAAGTGATCTCCATAGCGGTGGACCCGGCGTACCGCGGCGCGGGCGCGGGCGCCGCCATGCTGGAGCACACGCTGGAGCGTCTGGCGGCAGCGGGCGCCCGGTCCGTCGAACTGATGGTCCGGGAGGACAACGAGGCCGCCATCCGCTTCTACCGGCGGTTTGGTTTCCGCCGTATCGGCAGGTGCGCCGCCTACTATGGGGACGGGGAGGCTGGCGTGCGAATGCGGCGGACTCTGGATGGGCCGCCAAAGCGCTAGTGTCCAACCATTGGGCCGGCCTTCTTACGCTTATTCATCCCATTCAAATTTCCTATTTGCTGCACGGCCGGGCGGGGCCCTAGAATACGATTAGCGCCACGAGAGCGCTACTTACCCGGTCCCGCGCCGTACCCAAACTAACGCGAATTCTACTAACCAGGGGGAATATCTCAACAAAATGAAACGCCGGACGTGCGTCTGTATCAGTGTCTTGGTGTGCGTGTCTGCAATTTCAGGGAAAGCTCAGTCGTCGGCTCCCGCTCCGCCGCCGAACGCCGGGCCAACGGCAATTCTCGTGCCGGACGTTGGCGTGCGCGGCTTGTCGCTCAGCGGTCTGCTCGACGGCTACTACAGTCTCAACTTCAATCACCCCGGCTCCGGAATCAACCAGTTGCGGAATTTCGACGTGAGGGCGGACCAGTTTGGCTTCAATATGGGCAAGTTGACGGCCGAGTACGCCCGGGGTCCGTTCGCCACCCGCTTCGATGTAGGCGCCGGGCGCATATTCGACATCATGCACGGCTCGGACACTGCGCCGCGCTTTTTACGCCACTTCGAGCAGGCGTTCGGGTCGTTCACGCCGCCTCGCGCCAGGGGATTCAGACTGGACTTCGGCAAGTTCGTGACGTCGGCGGGCGCCGAGGTGATTGAGACCAACGAGAACTGGAACTATTCGCGGTCGCTGCTGTTCGCGTTGGCGCTTCCGTACTACCACTTCGGCCTGCGGACGTCGATGCCCTTGACCAAGCACTTCAGCGCCGGGCTGCAGGTCGTCAATGGCTGGAACAACGTCGAGGACAACAATTCCGGGAAAACGATCGGATTTACCGGCTCCGTGACCGTGGACCGGATCACCTGGACGCACAACTACTACTTCGGGCCGGAGAAGGACAACACCAACGAGGGATACCGCCATCTCTACGACACCACCTTGCTGGTGGCCGCCAACCGGCTCATCAGCTTTTACCTCAACTTCGACTACGGGCTGGAGAGACGCCTTGAGGGCGGATCGGACCACTGGGCGGGGGTTGGGGGCGCGGCCCGCTTCATTTTGACGCCGAAAATCGCCCTAACCCCCAGAGTGGAATGGTTCAATGACGCCAACGGGTTTTCCACTGGGACGGCGCAGAGGCTCAAGGAAGTGACCTTAACGGGGGAGTACATGTTCATGCCCGGAGTGGTCGGCCGGCTGGAGTACCGCCGCGACTGGTCTAACGTGCCGTTCTTCCAGCGCGGCAATGTCCCGGATGCCGCGAAGAGCCAGACCACGCTGCTGGGCGGCCTGATGCTGTCCTTCGCGCAGAGGCGGTAGCGAACCGCTCCGCCGTCATCGCCCAAAAGCCACGCGCCTCGTTTGACTCACCTTCGCGCTCTCAGCTACAGTAGTGCCTTTATTACGGATTTCTTCAGTTGGCCGCCGCCCCGGGCGGCCAATTCCGTAATCGCGGAGTATTCAAACATGAGTTCCAGCACCAACCTCACCGGCGCGTCGAATCAAAGCACCATGGGCAGCCTGGGCAGGCACAAGCTGTTCCCGCGGGAGCACATGGTGGTCTTTGTTCTGGTGACGGCGCTGTTCTTTTTCTGGGGCATTCCCAATAACTTGAATGACGTGCTGATCCGGCAGTTCATGAAGTCGTTCGAGATCAGCCGTTTCCAGGCCGGTCTGGTTCAGTCGGCGTTCTACATGGGCTATTTTCTGCTGTCGATGCCGGCCGCGCTCATGATGAGGAAGTACGGTTACAAGACGGGACTGGTGACCGGACTGCTCCTGTACTCGGCCGGCGCCATCCTGTTCTGGCCCGCCGCGCTCATAGGCCGGTACGGCTTTTTCCTCTTCGCGCTGTTCGTGATCGCAAGCGGGCTGGCGTTTTTGGAAACCGGCGCTAACCCGTTTATCGCGCAGTTGGGCGATCCGGCCAGCTCGGAGCGGCGGCTGAACTTTTCGCAGGCCTTCAACCCGTTCGGCGCCATCAGCGGCGCGCTGATCGGCACCGCCTTCATCTTTTCGGGTGTCGAACTGACGCCCGCGGAAATCGACGCCATGAAGGCTGCCGGCGAATACGAGGCCTATCTGCGCAGCGAGACCATGAGGGTCATCGCGCCGTACGCGGTGCTGGGATGCGTGGTTTTCGTCTGGGCGCTGCTGATGATGATGACGAAATTCCCTAAGCTGGCCGGTGAAGCCGACGAGCAGAACGGAGGCGAAAAGGGGAAAATCTCCGACCTCTTCCGCTACAGGCACTTTGTTCTGGCGGTTTTCGCGCAGTTCTTCTATTGCGGAGCGCAGATCGGCACCTGGAGTTACTTCATACAGTATGTTCAGGACTACACGCATCAGCCCGAGAAAGTGGCAGGTTACTTCCTGACAGGTACGCTGGTGGCTTTCTGCGTTGGCAGATTTCTGGCAACTTACTTGATGAAGTTCGTGAAGCCGAACATATTGATGGGCATTTACAGCGTCATCAACGTTGGGCTGGTGGCCATAGGAGTCCTGTTCCCCGGCTGGGTCGGTCTGTGGTCCATTTTCTTCACCAGCTTTTTCATGTCGCTGATGTTCCCGACGATCTTCGCGCTCGGCCTTAAGGAGCTTGGGCCGAACACGAAGTTGGGCGGATCGATGATCGTGATGGCCATCATCGGGGGAGCGGTGTTCACTCCCATCATGGGCCTGATCTTCGAGGCCACGCGGAGCATGGCGATGGCGATGCTGGTGCCGGGCTTCTGCTACGCGTTCATCGCGTACTACTCCTTCATCGGCTCGAAGGTGCGTATCGCGCCGCTGCGCAGCGCTCAGGGTGCGTAAGTTCTAAGGAAGCAGCACTCCGATTCCGGCTCGATGGCGAAAGGCGCCGCGCCCGCGGGGATCATCCACGCCTCGCCGGGGCGAAAGCAGGCGCCGGCCAGCGTTCCCGTTCCGCCGATGACGATCAGCAGGTGCATGCGCTGCGGGTCGGGCTGGTAGCGGAATCCGGTGCGGGTTTCGATGCGGTCGGTAACGAAGTACGGGCACTCGGCGAGGCGCTCCTCGGTGGCCGAGAGGCGTGTGCGGGCCGACTTCCCGGGGTGCGGACCAGGCCGCGAGACCTCGATCGCGCGGTCAAGGTGCAACTCCCGGGGGCGCCCGTAGTCATAAAGCCGGTAGGTCACGTCGGACTGCTGCTGGATTTCACAAAGCGCCAGGCCCGCGCCGATGGCGTGTATCGTTCCGGCCGGTGTGAAGATCGTGTCGCCGGAGGAAACCGGCACCCAATTGAGGAGATTTTCGATTTCGCCCGATATCGCCGCCGCGCGCAGTTCCTCCTTCGACACCTCCGATCGCAGGCCGACGGCGATCGATGCTCCAGGCTCCGCCCGCAGGATATGCCACATCTCGGTCTTGCCGGGCGAATTCTCGTGAACGCGGGCGTACTCGTCGTCGGGGTGAACCTGCACGGAAAGGCGCTCCGAGGTGAAGATGAACTTCACCAGGATCGGCAGGGATTCGCCATCGGAAACGAACCACACCTCGCCGATCTTCTCCGTGCTGTTGGGAAACCAGGGCATCAGGTTGGTCGCCCCCCAGATCTTGGGGCGCGACGATGCCGTGAGCTTTACGGGCTTCACAGGTACTCCCCTCCGAACTTCTCTCCGATCATGCTATGAAGCTTCTTGAGATCTTCGGCGCTGCCGGCGCGGCAGACGAGCGTGGCGTCGGGCGTGTGGACGATGATGAGCCCTTCGCAGCCGATGGCCGCCACGAGGTGCCCGGGGTCGCTTGAGGCGACGAGCGTATTGGAAGTATCCACAAGCAGGCTGCGCGCGGCGGCGAGCGCGTTGCCGTGGGAATCGGGCTGGCAGGTCTTGGCGAACATGGGCCAGGACCCCACGTCGAGCCAGTGCAACGGCATCGGAATCGCGGCCACCCGAACGGCGCTGTCGCGGGAGGCAGGCTCCATCACGCCGTAGTCCAGGCTGATCTTCTTGAGCGTGGGATAGACGCTGGAAAGGACGGCGCCCCGCTCCGGCGTGTCCCAGGCAGCGGCAATTTGAGAGATTCCGCTGAAGACCTCGGGCTCGTACCGGCGCACGCAGTCCAGCAGAGTAGCGGCCCGCCACACGAACATGCCGCTGTTCCAGAGATATTTCGACGGGCCAGAGGCGAAGTAGCGTTCCGCAGTGGCGGCGTCCGGCTTTTCCCTGAACTGCTGCACGGCGTAAACGCCGGGCTCCATCGTCTCCCCGAGTTCGAGATAGCCGTAGCCGGTGGCGGCGTGCGATGGCGTGATGCCGAATGTCGCCAGAACCTCCGGCCGGCGCTCCACGACCGAATACGCGGTGCACACGATCTCGCGAAACCGCTCGACCGGCTCGATCACGTGATCGGCGGTGAAGACGGCGATAACGGCATCGGGGTCCTTCCGCGCGATCACGGCGGAGCTCAGAGTCACCGCGCTCAGCGTGTCCCGCCCGGTGGGTTCGCCCAGATACTGCTCGTTAGTCCATCCTGGCAGGGCGGCGAGGATGCGCTCGCGGTGCTCCTCCAGGGCGCAGATGTAACGGTTGGCGGGCGGCGTCAGACCCGCGATGCGGTCCGCCGCAAGCTCCAGCAGGCTCCGGCCGCCGATGAAAGGGATCAACTGTTTCGGGCTAGTGCGCCGGCTCATCGGCCACAACCGGACACCGGAGCCGCCCGCAAGAATCAGTGCATGTCGCATGGGTGCAGGGGTCTATTTCGAGGATAGCGGATAGAGGGCGGATCGTGGTCTGCTGCCGGTCCACGATCCGCGTTTCCCGGTTGATTAGTCGGGGAGGAAGCCCGCCAACACGAACACCAGGGGGGCGTTCCAGTTGATGGCGATTTCGTTGCCCGCGTATGACTCCTGATCGTCCACCCACATTTTCATCGGCGGCAGATTCGCGGGCAGCTTCTTCAGGGCCGGGTCGGCGCGGCCGCGGTTCGGACCGCCGGAAAGCAGCCCCGGCCAGGGCTCCGCGATGCCGTCCGCCCCGCTGGGACGGTGGTGCGGGTTCTTATACCAGTTCGTGCCCACCCACGTCACCCAGGAGACGGAAAACGTGTTCCTGCCGAGCAGGTAATGCAGGTTGTCGAGCGCGGCGTTGCGGTAGCGGCGGTCCGGCGCCAGTTGGTTCGCCACCAGCAGCAGGAGCGAGTAGTTCGCCGCCTCGCCGTTCGATCCCCAGACATAGTCGCGCGGCTCCATGGAGATGCGGTACGGGTTCTGCTCCGTCCGGGTGGCGATTGCGTTGGCGGCGTCGATGGTCGCCTGCCGGATGGCGTTCAGCGCCTCGGCGTTGGCGTCCTTGCGGCGGGCCAAAGCGTAGGTCCACAACCCCATGGAACCGACCGAAGGCCAGGACGGCCGCCGCACCTGTTTTACAAACTTCTGGTAATTGGCGAGGAAGTAGTCGTGGTAGGCTTTGCCGCCGGTGGAGCGCCAGAGTTCGGCGGCGGCCCACAACCGCTCATCGGAGCAATCAAAGTCGCCGTAGGCTCCGGTGCCAACGGGCCGCGGGTTGCGAAACAGAACATTCGGGTGCTTAGTCAGCCATTCCCACGCCCGGGCGGCCGCGTCTCCGGCGCGCTTTGCGAATGCCTTGTCGTAAGGGGCGTAGGCGCGCTGGGCGATGGCCATCACCGCCGCGAAGTCGCCGGTGGCGCAGGAGCCCTTAAAAGGCTCGGCGCCCGTGCCGATCACGTAGCTGGTGGCCGTGTCTTTTTCCGGCATGACGAAGCCGGCGAATTGCTCGCTGGTCTGCTTGTGGAAGACGCCGCCGTCATCGTCCTGCATGGTAAGCATCCACTCGAGGTTCCAGCGGATCTCGTTCAGGATGTCGGGGACGCCGTTCCCGCTCTCGGGGATGTCGAGCCTGATGCGCGCCAAACGCTTTCCGAAAAGCTCGTGCGCCCACAGCAGAGTTCCCGTGCTCAGGCCGGAGTTCACGATGTAGCGCCCGTAGTCGCCGGCATCATGCCATCCGAACTTGCTCTCGCGGGCGCCCTCCTTGCCGGAGGAGGGATGCCAGGCGCCCTCGCGGTGACACTCGGCGTAGCGATACTGCGGGAATTCGGGCCCCATGTTCACCGCAATGCCGCAGCGCTGCCCGTAGAAGGAACGCATCGCGAGATAGTAGGCGCGGCGGTAAACATCGGGCTTGATGTCGAACGAGTAGCTGCGTCCCACGCCGGGCACGTCGAGGTAATAACGTCCGGTCTGGCGGAACGAGCTGAAATCGACTAACTGGACGCGGTCGCCCGAGTTTGCGTCTTCAAGCGCCTCACTGAGAGAGCCCTTGAACACGGATTTGCCGTCCGCCTCCCTGCGCAGGTGGAATTCGCGAGCCGGCTGTTCGGCAACTACCATCGCCAGCTTGGGAGCGTCCGGCGGATAACCTGCCTGGTCGAGTTTGATCGCGGTGGACGGTTCGGCCGCCCACGAAAGCGCAGTTAGAAGTAACAGACAGAGTAGGCGCATGTGAGTAACTCCTGTGAGATGCTATCACGCCGGAAAGTTGTCTGGTGCGCTTCAGGCGAATAACTGCTGGGCGCGGACGAGGCGCTGTTGCACACGGACCCCGTTTGGACACTCGATGGCGCAGACGGCGCAGTCCGAACAGCGAACGGCTCTCAGGTTCGCCGGGAGGCTTTGGAAGCGCTTGTAGCCCATCTCAAAGCAGTTGTAGCCTTCGGCGTACATCACATAGCGCACGATGTCGGAAACGGGCAGGCCTTTCGGGCAAGCGCCGTCGCAGGCGCCGCACTCGCGGCAGTACAGCGGCTTGATCTGCTCGAGCCGGGCGGAAAGGATCTTTTCGTCCTCGGCCGAGAAAGGGCCGCTCATGGCGCGAATGTTTTCGTCCACCTGCTCGCGGTCGACCATGCGGACGCTGGTGGTCTGAACGCGGTCGTCGCGGATCACCCACCGGATGGCCGCGGCGCGGCCGCCATCCTGGCGGTAGACGGGATAGAGCGGGTTGTCCTCGGGGCGCCCGTGCCACCGGCCCGCCATAACCTTCATTGCGACCACTCCGATGCCGGCGCGCTTCAGTTCGGTAAGAGCGCTTTCCAAATTAGTGGCATCCATGCGCTGCGGGTCGCGCCGCGTGCCGATGACGAAGTTGTACGGAATCTGGACGACGTCGAACCGGTTCTTGATGATGAACTCCACCATGCGGTGCAGCCGGTGCGTGCTGATTCCCCGGAAGCGGATCTTGCCCGCCTTTTGGGCGGCGAGCTGCACAGCAAGCATCTCGTCGTTGACTTCCTCGGGAGAGTTCTTATTGCCGAAATACCAGATGTCAAGGTAATCGGTTCCAATCTCCTTGAGGCTGGTATCGAGATGCTCGCGCACGGTGCGGGCGTCGGTGGCGTAGGAGCGGCTGGCGATGACGACATTCTTGCGCCACCCTTCGAGCGCCACCTTGAGCACGCGCTCGTTGTTGCCGCCCTCGTAGGCGCGCGCGGTGTCGAAGAAGTTGATCCCGAGATCGGCGGCGTGCCGCAGGACAGTGGGGTCCGAAACGGCTTCGCAGCCGCAGCCGAGTTCGGTGACGCGAAGGCCGGTCCGGCCGAGTTCGCGGAAGCGGAGCGGGACAGCGGGTCTGGCTGCGCGCAGTTTTGCAACCGGCAAGCCTAGCCCCGCCAAAAAGAACTTGCGCCGGGAAGTCTCAGACATGGCAGTCCTCTTTCGAGAGGATACTTCAAAGCGGCGGGCGCCGGACGCGGCTGGGCCGCGAGCGCACTATGGAAGTTCCCGTCCCAAAGGCTTCAGGCGGATGCCGCCGCGGAAGCCGGTGGGAAACTGCAGCTCAATGATTCCGCCGGGGTCGCTGATGGCTTCGTGCATCTCCTGATCGTCCGGTTCGACGCCGTAAGCGCGCGACGGCTCGAGTCCCACGACGTAAACCGTGACCGCTTCTTCCTTCACAGTGAACTGGGGCGCCGCGGCGACCACCGTATCGCCGAATTGCACCGGCTCGGAGAGCGAACGAAGCGGAAAGATTTTGGGTTCGCCGTCGGAAAAGGTTTGAAGCTGGCCGTCAAAATAGCCGAGCCAGGCGGCGTCGTCGTTCCATCGCGAGCGGACGAAGACGCGGCCGAGGATCTTATCGTGAAAGGCCAAGGGCAGATTGAAGTAACTGAGGCCAGGCTGGTAAGGATTGGCCCAGAGAAATTCATAAGGCGCGCCCAGCGGGCCGCGGAGGATAAAGCGGTCATGCATCAGCCAGCCTTGCAGATATTGCATCTCCGGCGCGTTGCTGTCGTAAGCGACCATGGCCATTTCGGCGATGCGCGACATGGCAGCGGCGGCCAGATCGGGCTCGGCCCCCTTGACGGCGGGAATGCGGAAATCGTTTTCGGCCGCGGGGTAGATAGCCGGGTAGTAACTGATGAGGTCGTAGTGCGGCATTTGGGTGAAAAACGTCCGCAGCGATTCGCGAAGATCGATGTGCAGGTTGTCGCGGATGGCGTGGAGCAGTTCAAACAGAGCGTAAAATTCCGAGCGCGGGAGGACCTCGCGCCCGCTATTAACGGCTGGAACGATTTCACCGCGCCACCACTTGCGCACAATGTACTGCAACTCACGTTCGGATAGAGCGGGCGAGCGTGAAGAAAGGACGATGGCGGCCAGCGCGCGCGAGCGGGCTTCCGAAACGCTGAGGGCGCGTGCGGGCTCATCGAGAGCGCGGGCGATTTTAGCGGCGAGGCGGGCCGACTCCTGCTCGCTCAGCACGGCCTGGCACCAGTCATACACCAGGGCAAGCTGGCGCAGATCGGCGGCGGGCCCAAGCGCCCATTCGACGGCGCGGCGGCCGGATTCCTCGTCTTTCGCCACGTAGTGATACAGGGCAAGCGCGAAACCCGGCTCCGGCATGGCGGCGCGGCCGGTCATCAGGGCCTGAAATTGCAGCCAGCGTGTGGCGCGGCGGTCGCGTTCGCGTTCGAGCCGCCGCGCGCGCTGGCCGTGCAGGAACAAGAGCGGATGCTCGCCCGCGACGGAAAAACTTTCATCGTCCTGTCCGGCCAGCGGCAGCGCCATCGCAAGCACCGCCACCAGCGCGAGGCAGCGCCGCGGCATCCTGAGTTTCGGTTCCATCCGGTTCGATTGTGTCATAGTGACACACCGGCTGCATCTTCAGGCCACAGATTCCGCAATAACGCAATCCGATCCCCACTTATTTTCAATCGGTTTCCCACTTGCCACGGTGGCGTCAGACATGCTAAATAGAATGCTGAATTGATGAAGTAGCTCTTTGAACCTGACCCTCTGCTGCAACAGGCAACAGACGGGGCGAGTGGGCGGACTATTGAACGGCGTGCTTGCGGGAGCCGATGTTTAATGCAGTGCCCCTCACTTACGGGTTGCAGGTTGCAACAGAGGGATTTTTTTGAAAGAAGAGCCACGCATCAGTTCCGGAACAAGTTCTCCCCGGAGGTCGACTGGTTTCGGTAACTGTCTGGCGTTCGTAGAGAGGTACTTGGACGCGGGCTTCTCTATGGATGTAAGGCAACGCGGGTGCTGGATCCAGACAGCCCGACGCCGGATCTCCTGCCCCCCAGGGCGAGCCGCATCGGGCTCCTCCACACCCGATGCGGTTTCTCATTGCTCACCGCGCCAGAGCTCTCCGCCGCAGATGGCACGTTCGGATCGCAGGCGGCGGAAGCGCGCGTGTCAGGTGCGGAGGAATGGGGCGTATCGGGCCGGTCCGTTGTGGCTACCAGCAGAGGGTGCCGGAGCGGGGTTCCTCGTCCGGGTTAGGCAGGTAGAGCGTCTTGCAGCGCTCGCAGCGGTAGATTTCCGCGTCCGGCCCGAACCGCTGCCGGACCTCTTCTCCGAAGAAATACCAGCGCTTCAGGTGGCCGGCGCAAAGCTTGCCTTTGGCGTCCTTTTCGTTGCAGGCGCGCATGCGCAGCAGGCGCCGCTTCACTTTCACGCCGTCGCTGAGCGTGGCCACGATCTCGGTTTCCGTGGGGGTCATAAACTTCGAATCATCAGTATAGCAGTGCCGGATGCGCAAGTCCGCCTTGTGCTAACCTTAAGTATTCGATGTGCCGGCCCGTGTCAGCGAGGCGTTCATCCTGCGTACTTACCCGCTCAAAGAAGCGGACCTGATCGTCAGTTTCCTCACGCGGGATCAGGGAAAGTTGCGGGGTGTGGCCAGGCGGGCACGGAGGCCGAAGAGTCCTTTCGGCAGCGGCCTGGAAAGGCTCTCTCAGGTCCGGATGTATTACTTCCAGCGTGAAACCAGGGAACTGGTCGCGCTGGATTCGTGCGAGCTGATAGCCTCGCAGTTCAAGCTGGCCTCCGATTATCCGGCGGGCGTTGCTCTGGATTACATGGCGGAGGTAGCTGAGCAGCTCCTGCCCGAGGCAGAACCGGGCGAATTGTACTTCCGGCTTCTGTCGGCGGTTCTGGATTACCTCCGGGCGCGGCAGGGTGAAGGAGTGTGGCCGGCAATCGTGTATTACACGTTGTGGGCGGTCCGGCTGTCCGGGTTCCTTCCCGAACTGCGGGTGACAAGCGAATCCCGGGCGATCGCCGAGGAGATGATGCGAACACCGATTGCGAAGCTTCAGCAGCGGGAATGGAGCCGCGCGACGGCGGCGGACCTGCGGCGCCTTCTGATCCGCGCGATCGAGGAGCACATCGAAAAAAGACTGGTCACGGCGCCAATCCTGGAAACCATTTAAACCGATGGAGTCGTTTCAAGACGTCCTTTTCAAACTGAAGAAGTACTGGTCGGATCGAGGCTGCATCATTCAAGAGCCGTACGATCTGGAGGTGGGCGCCGGCACGATGGCGCCGGAGACCGCCTTACGCGTTCTAGGGCCAAAACCTTACCGGGTGGCTTACGTGCAACCGAGCCGCCGTCCGGCCGACGGGCGCTACGGCGAAAACCCGAACCGCCTGTACAAACACTCCCAGTTGCAAGTGATCCTGAAGCCTACCCCGGACGACATCATCGACCAGTACCTGCAAAGCCTGGAAGCCATCGGCATCGACCTCCGCAAACACGACATTAAGTTCGAAGAGGACAACTGGGAATCGCCGACGCTGGGCGCGTGGGGAATCGGCTGGCAGGTGATGCTCGACGGCCTGGAAATAACCCAGTTCACTTACTTCCAGCAATGCGGAGGCATTGATTTGGACGTGGTTCCGGTGGAGCTGACTTACGGGCTGGAGCGGATCGCGGCCTTTCTCCAGGGCAAAGACAGCGTGTACGACATCGAGTGGACGCCGGGCGTGACTTACGGAGACGTCCGGCTGGCGGAAGAGCTCCAGTTCTCCGTTTATAACTTCGAGATGGCCGATGTGCCGGCGCTCTGGAAGCTCTTCGATCTGCACGAAAAAGAGTGCCAGCGTTTGCTGGATGCCTACAAGGATTATCCGGACAAGAAGCGGTTCCCCGTACTGCCGGCCTACGACCAGGTCTTAAAGTGCTCCCATGTGTTCAACCTGCTCGATTCCCGCGGCGCCCTCAGCGTGACGGAACGGGTGGCCGTGATCGCCCGCGTGCGGAAGCTGGCGCTGGGCGCGGCCCAGTGCTGGCTGGACCAGCAAAATCTGCAATCGGAAGCCGCGGGAGCGGCGGAGGTGGCCCAATGAGCCTGCCTCTGCTGCTGGAAATCGGAACCGAGGAGATCCCGGACTGGATGATCGAGCCGGCGCTCGGCCACCTGCAGGCGCTGTTCCAGGAGTTGCTTGAGCAGAACCGGCTGAAAGCGGAGTCCGTAAAGACCGACGCGACCCCGCGCCGGCTGGTGCTTCGCGCCGAGGGCCTGCCCGAGCGGCAGCCCGACGCCGAGGAACTCATCTCCGGTCCGCCCGCGAGCGCAGCTTTCAAGGACGGCCAGCCGACCGGCGCGGCGCTCGGGTTCGCAAGGAAGATGGGCGTCGACGTGGCGGACCTGACCATCCAGAATACGCCCCGGGGCGAGTACCTCTGCTACTTGAAAAGAACCGCCGGGCGCGCCACGCGCGACATTCTGGCTGAAGGCTTGCCCCAGACGATCCTGGGAATCCACTTCCCCAAGACCATGTACTGGACCGGCAAGGGCGGGCCGCGTTTCATCCGGCCCATCCGCTGGCTGGTGGCGCTGCTGGGCGCGGAGGTGGTGCCCTTCGAGGTAGCGGGCGTGAAGTCGGGCGACAGAACCAGCGGGCACCGCGTGCTCGGCCAACAAGGGATCGCCGTCAGTACGGCCGATTACGAACAGGCACTGAAAGCCAACTTCGTGCTGCTCTCGGCGCAGGAACGGCGGCGGAAGATCGAGAGCGAAATCGAGGCCCTGCTTCAAGGCACGGGTCTGAAGGTCAGGCCCGATCCGGCGCTGCTCAATACCCTGGTGTACATCACCGAATACCCAACCCCGATTTTGGGTTCATTCGATCCGGAATTCCTGAAACTGCCGGAAGAGGTGCTGGTGACGGTGATGCGCCACCACCAGAAGTACTTTTCGATGGAAGAGGCAGACGGGCGGCTGGCGCCGCGCTTCATCGCCGTGATGAACACGAACTCGGACGCCGAGGGCCTCGTACGCCACGGCAACGAGCGCGTGCTGCGGGCGCGGTTCAACGACGCGCGGTTCTTCTGGAGCGTCGATCAGCAGAAAAAGCTGGAGGATCGCGTGCCGGACCTGGCCTACGTGACCTTCCAGGCAAAGCTGGGTTCCTACCTGGATAAGACCCGGCGGATCGTCAAGCTCTCGCGCCGGCTTGCTAAGCTCGCCGGTGTGGAGAGCGCCGCCGTCGAGCGCGCCGCTCTGCTCTCGAAATGCGATCTCACCACGGAGATGGTGAAGGAGCTTACCGAGCTCCAGGGCGTGATGGGCGGCTTGTACGCGCGGGCTCAGGGCGAGCCTGAAGAGATCTGGCGGGCGATTTACGAGCAGTACAAGCCGGTGGGGATGGAGGACTCGATCCCGTCCACCGCGACGGGGCGCATTCTGGCGCTCGCAGACAAGGTGGATACGCTGGTGGGATGCTTCCGCGTCGGGCTGATACCGAGCGGCTCGAAGGACCCGTTCGCGCTGCGGCGCGCGGCGCAGGGCGTGGTGAAAATCCTCGTCGAAGGGAAGCTGAGCCTCCCGCTCTCCAAGCTGATCGGCAAGGACCAGGCGCTGATGGAGTTTTTCCTGGACCGAGTCCGGTATTATTTCAGAGAGGTTCGCGGGTTCCGCTACGACGAGGTCAACGCCGTTTTGGCCGCCGGCTGCGAGGACCTGACCGACGTCGAAAGCCGGCTCGAAGCGATTCAGGCGGTACGTCCGACGGAGAATTTCGAGCCGCTGGCCGCCAGTTTCAAGAGGATCAAAAACATCTTGAAGCAGGCGGAATTCGCCGGCGGGGGTGTCCCCGATGCCACCCTCCTGGAACAGGGCCCCGAAGCCGATCTCTACTCTGCGTTCCAGGCCCTCCGAAGCCGGGTAAAGCGGCTCCGGAAGAAGAGGGAGTACCGGACGGCGCTGGAGGCAATCGCTTCTTTGCGCCCGCAGGTGGATTCATTTTTCGACAGAGTACTGGTGAACGCGCCGGAGCCTGATATACGGCTGAACCGGCTCACCTTGTTGCATAACCTGTTAAGCGAGTTTTCGGCGATCGCCGATTTCTCGGAGATTGTTACGACGCTTGCTGACGCGCGCGGACCGGCAGCCTCGCCCGGAACGCGACCGTAAGCGGCACAGAGGAGAAAACGCAGCCTTATGAATAAATACGTCTATGCATTCGGCGCTGGCACAGCCGACGGCAACGGAACAATGAAAGATATCCTGGGCGGCAAGGGCGCCGGCCTGGCAGAGATGTGTCGGGCGGGCGTGCCGGTACCGCCGGGGTTCACCATTTCGACGGAAGTGTGCAACATCTACTTCCGGAACAACAACCAGATCCCCGCGGAGATCGTGGAACAGATCGACGAGAAGCTGGCGCAGCTCGAAGAGCGCATGGGCCAGAAGCTCGGCGACACCACCAACCCGCTGCTGCTGAGCGTGCGCTCGGGCGCGAAGTTCTCGATGCCCGGCATGATGGACACCATCCTGAACCTCGGGCTGAACGATAAGACGGTCAAGGCGCTGGAAGCACGGTCCAACAACCCGCGTTTCGCCTACGACTGCTATCGCCGGTTCATCCAGATGTTCGGCAATGTCGTGCTCGAGATCCCGAAGAACGACTTTGACCACATCTTCGAAGGCCGCAAGAAGAAGGTCAAGGCGAAACTCGATACCGACCTGAAGGCGGAAGATCTGAAGGTCATCATCGACGAATACAAGGCGCTCGTTCAGAAGAAGACCAAGAACCCCTTCCCTCAGGATGCACGCCAGCAGCTCAACATGGCCATCGAGGCGGTGTTCCGCTCCTGGTTCAACCCGCGGGCGCAGCATTACCGCAAGATGAACAAGATCCCCGACGATCTCGGCACCGCGGTGAACGTGCAGGCGATGGTGTTCGGCAACCTGGGCGAAACCTCGGCCACTGGTGTGGGCTTCACCCGCAACCCCGCCACCGGCGCCAAGGAATTCTATGGCGAGTTCCTGGTTAACGCACAGGGCGAGGACGTTGTGGCCGGCATACGGACGCCCCAGCCGATCGCCGAACTGGAAACGCTCATGCCGGACGTCTACGCGCAGCTTCGCGAGATCACCAGCAACCTCGAGAAGCACTATCGCGACGTCCAGGACTTCGAGTTCACCATTCAGGACGGCAAGCTTTACATGCTTCAGACCCGCAACGGCAAGCGGACCGGTCCGGCTGCGGTGAAGATCGCCGTGGACATGGTGGAGGAAGGCCTGATCGACAAGCGGGAGGCGGTGCTTCGCGTCGATCCGCAGCAGCTCGATCAGCTTCTGCACCCCGTCATCGTCCCCGAATCGCGCAAGGCGCTGGAGAAGATCGCGACGGGCCTGCCGGCTTCGCCGGGCGCCGCGGTCGGCAAGATCGTTTTCACGGCCGATGACGCGGTCCGCGAAGCGGCGAAGTCGCCGGTGATCCTGGTTCGCGCGGAGACGGTGCCGGACGACATTCACGGCATGGAAGTGGCGAAGGGCATTCTGACCTCGCGCGGCGGCATGACCAGCCACGCGGCCGTTGTGGCCCGCGGAATGGGAACCCCGTGCGTGGCGGGCGCCGGCGCAATCAACGTGGACGAGCACAAGAAGCAGCTCACCGTCACGCTCGCCAACGGCAAGCGCCTCACCCTGAAGGAAGGCGACTGGCTGTCGCTGGACGGCTCCACGGGCGAGGTTTTCGCCGGTCAGGCCAAGACGGCGGAGCCGGATACGCGGTCCGGCTACCTGGCCACCTTCATGAGCTGGGCGGATGAGTTCCGCGGCTCGTTTAGTGTCCGCGCGAACGCCGACGTTCCGCGCGACGCCAAGGTTGCCCGCATGTTCGGCGCCGAGGGCATCGGCCTGTGCCGTACCGAGCACATGTTCTTCGCCGAGGACCGGATCGAGCACATGCAGGCCATGATTATGGCCCGCGACGAGAAGGCCCGCCGCAAGGCGCTCCAGAAGCTGCTCCCGATGCAGCGCAAGGACTTCATCGGGTTGTTCCAGGCAATGGACGGCTTCCCGGTGGTCATCCGGACGCTCGATCCGCCGCTGCACGAGTTCCTGCCCAAGCGCGAACAGTTGATGGTGGACATCGCGAAGCTGCCGCATCTGGACGCGAAGGGCAAGAAGGAGATGGCGGCGCGCTATGGCGTCACCGTGGGCGAACTCAAGAAGCGCCTTCCCGAACTGCTGCAGCGTGTGGAAGAGCTGCATGAGTTCAACCCGATGCTCGGTCTCCGCGGCTGCCGCCTCGGCATTCTCTATCCGGAGATCACCGAGATGCAGGCGCGGGCGATCTTCGAGGCCGTCGTTCATGTGGCCAAGAAGGGCGTGAAGGTCATCCCCGAAGTGATGATCCCGCTGGTTGGCAACGTAGCCGAGCTTGAGAACCAGAAGGCCATCGTGGTGAAGGTGGCCGAGGAAGTGCTCGGAAAGGCCGGCCTGAAGGACCAGAAATACATGGTCGGGACCATGATCGAAATTCCGCGCGCTGCGCTCACTGCGGACGAAGTGGCCAAAGCGGCGGAGTTCTTCAGCTTCGGCACCAACGACCTCACCCAGACCACGCTGGGCATCTCGCGCGACGACTATGTGAAGTTCTCCAAGACCTACGAAGACCAGAAGCTCTTCAAGGCGGACCCGTTCGCCGTGCTGGACCAGGACGGCGTGGGCAGGCTTATCAAGCAGGCCGTCGAGCTGGGCCGGAAAACGCGTCCGGACCTGGAAATCGGCATCTGCGGCGAGCACGGCGGCGAACCGAGCTCGGTGGAGTTCTGCTACCGCGTGGGCATGAACTACGTTTCCTGCTCTCCGTACCGCGTGCCGATCGCCAGGCTGGCTGCGGCTCAGGCTGCCATCAGCGGCGACAAGGCTGAGATGATGCGCACGGCGTAACCGCCGGAAGCATTTCCGAAAAAACGCCCGGTTCCTTACCCGGAATCGGGCGTTTTTTTTGCATTCCAGCAACTCTACTCTCGCGATCCGGGCGCCTCTCCTCTCCCGAGTTCCAGGTGTAAACTGGGATCAACAGGGGAGGGGGGTACGATGCTGCGAGTTTGCTTGATTCTGGGAATGGCGATCCCGGTTTGGGCGATGCCGATCACAGGAGAATTCAGCTTCTCCGCTAACTCGAACTTCACCAACATCACCGGTTCCGATTTCGCGTGGCAGTTCCATCAGGGTGAAGCTTCCACTGTGTACACACAGTGCCCCGATTCGAAGTGCAGCGTGGACGGCAGCGCCGCTCCCGCCATGTTCGCCTTATTGATGCCCGACAACTGGTTCCTGGCCGCCGTCAATTCCACGGAAGCCTACGCGAACCTGCCTGGGAAAGACCCAAGAACATGGGGGGCCATCGGTGGGTCCATCCAGTGGCAAGTCGATCGAACCGACTGGTCGGATATTCCCCTGGGCAGCCAGACCGTAATCGTGGAGCCGATGAAAGTTACCGGCCTGCTTACGGCTTCGGACGATCGCGGGCAGCAGTTCATGAATCACATCCTGCGCGGCTCGGGCCGGTTCGAGACTGAAGTCGTGAGGTTTGAAGGCGGGGTGGCGTTTCTTGGCGCCTTCGGCAGATTCGAAGGCGAGGTGGAACCGCTAGAGGAGACTCCGGAACCCGCCGCGTTTGCGCTGGCCGGGATCGGAATGCTTTTGTTAGGCGTTTGCGCCAGCCGGCGCAGGCGCAACTTACAGTAAGCAGGTAACTTGCCCTCCACCGCCCGGCACGCCGCCAATCCGGAGCTGCCGGGCGGTTTTTTTCATTAAGTAACCCGCCCCACCGAAGCGAGTAAATCCTTCATGAAAATCTAAGTTCCTCGTTTCTTCACTGCATCCCGATTGCCAATGAAAATCCTATTCTGACGACAGTTTTCCGTCGTATACTGGGGCCAGCTTGGGACTTGGAGGGGTTTGCGATGTTTCGTTCCTGCCTGCTCCTGGGACTGGCTGCGCCCCTTTGGGCAACGTCAATCACAGGCGCATTTGACATTTCCGCAAGATCCAATTTCGCCGACATCCTCGGCGAAGGGTTCGCATGGCAGTTCCATCAGGGTAATGCCGGGGAAGTTTTTGCCGCTTGCGCCGGCACAGTCTGCAGCCTGGACGGCAGCGCGGCGCCGGCAACTTTCGCCCTGCTCAGACCCGAAAACTGGTTTCGCGCGGTTAACGGGTCCACGGTGGCGGAAGGGAACCTGACGCCCGGAGAGATCAAGGGCAGCATCGGCGGCTCGTTCTCCTGGCACGTTGCGCGCACCGACTGGGGAGACCTGCCGGCCGGAGATCTTCTGGCCGTTGTGGTTCCGATGGAGGTGACGGGCCTGCTCACCGCCTTCGACGAACAGGGCAATCAGTTCATGGAGAAAACACTGCACGGGACGGGACAATTTGAGACCACGGCCCTGCGGACCGATAGCGGCGTGACGTTTTTCGGCGCGGCCGGCCGGTTCGAGGGCCTCGTGACGGGAATGGTCTCTCCCGCTCAGGACGTCGCAGACCCGCCAGTGGGCACAGTGGGCTTCGTTTCCGAGTCCGGTTCCACTTTCACCGGTTCGGGCGTGTCCGGCTTCGTTCCATCGGGACCCATCGCAGCGGACCCGGGGACGGAAACCGTAAACCCGGCGCCGGAGCCGGCGGCTGTCATCCTGCTCGGGCTGGGGCTTGCAGTGGTTGTCGCGCTGCGCCGCCGCTTCGCCTGAAAGTGCATTTTTGTCGCTCTGGAGAAAAGGAGAGTGAAGAGATGCAGAGCATCTGATACGTGTACGTGGTCGGCGCAGAGCGAAAGAAACGGCCCTTCGCGGCCAGCCTCTTCGATGCGGGGGATGCGCCGCCGCTTCGCCTGAAAATGCCATTTTCATCTGGCGCGGGCTGATGTATCGTGTTACCCATGAAGAGCCTGCTCGTCTTACTCGTTTTTGCGCTGCTCACACCCGCGGCGGCGCAGCAAGCCACCAATTACGACGAGGCTAAGGTTCCGCAATACACGCTGCCCGACCCTCTGGTGTTCGCCGGCGGCCGGCCCGTCCGCAATGCATCCGACTGGACCAGCCGCAGGCGCCCGGAAATCCTCCGGCTTTTTCAAACCCACGTTTTCGGCCGCAGCCCGGAACGGCCGAAGGAAATGACCTTTGAGCTTTTTTCAAGGGATGAAAATGCGCTCGGTGGAACAGCCGTCCGCAAGCAGGTGACGATTTACTTCTACGGAGACAAGAACGGACCGAAAGCGGATCTCCTGCTGTACCTGCCCGCAGGCGTGAAAAGACCCGTCCCAGTGTTTCTGGGGCTGAATTTCGGCGGGAACCACACGGTCAACGCCGATCCGGGCATCCGGCTGGGCGAAATCTGGGGCCGCGGCGGCAAACGGCAGGCGAGCGAAAAGTAGCGGGGTGCGGCGGCAACACGGTGGAACGTCGAGAAGATCCTGGAGCGCGGCTACGGCCTCGCCACGATTTACTACGGCGACATCGAACCCGATTTCGACGGCGGCAGAAAGCACGGAGTACGCGCCAAGACCCCGGAGGCGCCGAACTCCTGGGGTGCCATCGGCGCCTGGGCCTGGGCATTAAGCCGCGCCCTGGATTATCTGGAGACCGACAAGGACGTCGACTCAAAGCGAGTGGCGGTAATGGGACATTCCCGCCTTGGGAAAACGGCCTTGTGGGCCGGCGCTCAGGACACGCGGTTCAGCATCGTGATCTCGAACAATTCGGGCGAAGGCGGCGCCGCGATCAGCCGCCGCCGCTTCGGCGAAACCATCCGCGACCTGAATACCCGCTTCCCGCACTGGTTCTGCGAGAACTACAAGCGATACAACGACCGCGAAGACGACTTGCCCGTGGACATGCACATGCTCATCGCGCTGATCGCGCCGAGGCCGGTCTATGTGGCGAGCGCCCAGGAAGACCTCTGGGCCGACCCGCGGGGTGAGTTTCTTGCTGCCGTGGCCGCCGGGCCGGTCTACCAACTACTGGGGAAGAAAGGATTGGAGACAAGCAACATGCCGGAACCCGGGCGTCCCATCATGAACACGGTGGGCTACCACATCCGCGAAGGCAAGCACGATGTGACGCCCTACGACTGGGAGCAGTTCCTGGCATTCGCGGACAAGCACTGGAAGTAGGCGCGCCGCGGGCGCGCGGATTGCCGCGGCGCGCGCCCGGTCAGCTCACTCCGGCCGTCCGTGCTTGTCCAGCCAGTTCAGCAGAGAACGTATGCTTGCGGTGGCAAGCGCAATGCACGTATCCGCGCCGCCGTAGTAAAGGTACATGGTGTCGCCGTCCGGCGCGATGGTGTAGCCGCACGGAAACACGACGTTCGCTACGTCTCCCTGGCGTTCGTAGGGTTCCTCGGGCCCGAACACCCACGAGTCGCCTCGCAGCAGGCACCGCTCCGGCGTCTCGAGATCAAACAGCGCCAGGCCAAGACGGTACAGGCAGCCGGAAGCGGTCTGGCGGACACCATGGTAGATGATCAGCCAGCCGCGGTCGGTTTCGATGGGGGGCGGCGACAATCCGATTTTGTTCGCGTCCCACCAACTGCCCAGCCGCGCCTTCAGGACCAGCTTGTGGCTACCCCAGTGCCGCAGATCGGGGGAATAGGAGATCCAGATGTGCGCCCCCAGCCAGGTCGTCACGGGCCGGTGAAGCAGCGCCCAGTGCCCGCCGATTCGCCGCGGCAGTAGCGCTGCGTCTTTGTCCTCCGGCGGCATCACCACGCCGTAGCGCTCGAAGGAGCGGAAATCCTCCGTCAAGGCGAGCGACACACCCGGACCGCCCCGCGAGTACGAGGTGTACACGACCGCGTACTTGTCCAACTCTGCGACGTAGGTGATCCGCGGGTCCTCTATGCCCCAGATCTCTTCCGGGAAGCGCTCCACGTCGGGAAGCATCGTCGGCGCCGGATCGATTTCCCACCCCGTGATGCCATCTTCGGAGCGGGCGGCGCACAGGTGCGACCGGCCGCTTCGATCCTCGACGCGGCAGAGCAAGAGCGTGGTTCCATCCTTGAGCTTTGTCGCTCCGCAGTTAAAGACCGAGTTGACCGGGTAAGGCCAATCGGCGGCTGTTAAGATCGGATTTCCAGCATACCGATGAAACAGCACTTCGTGACCACTCGATCTGCCGGCCATGTCAGGACACCACCGCCGGCTCTACTGCGGGCTGGATCAGGTTTGCCGCCCGCCTCATTTCCAGAAGGGCGATGAGGAACGCAAGCGTCGCCTCTGCGCCCTGGTTCTCATTCACCCGGTCGGGATGAAGACCGTCCCGGCAGCCTCCGGTAACCGGATCATACAGGGGCAGTCTTAAGTCGTTCCGTCCGAGAAACCACTCGAAGGCCCGCTGGGCCGCGTTCTTCCAGTAGTTGTCGCCGGTTATCCGGCCCGCTTCGAGGCAGGCGGTCACCATCGCTCCGGCCTCGAGGGGCTGCTGGTCAAACCGTGCCCGCTCTCCACCCCGGCGGTAGAATCCGTTGGAACCGATTGGGACGAAGTGGTCCTCTTCGGACCGCTGGATCTCAACGAGCCAGCGGAGCGCCTTCAGAGCCACATCGATCAGATCCTGGCGCCGCATGCCGGCTCCGCTAAGCAGCAAGGCCTGGGGGAGCCGGGCATTGTCGTAGGCCAATATGTTCTCGAACCATGGCCAGTCCGGCCCACTGTTGTCGAGATACAGTTGCATAAGCCGCCCGGCGAGAACATCCCGGATGGTCTGCGCCGCGCGGTCGCCCGCGAACCGCTTCAGGTATTCGTGACAACCCAGCAACGTGAAAGCCCAGGCGCGCGGGCTGGTGAATTCTGTAGCAACCGGCAGGGCTACCTCGAAGCGCCGCGCCGCAAGACCTCGAACCCCATCGTCGTCCGAGAGGCCCAGCACCGTTCCCAGCGCCCACAACGCACGCCCGTTGCTGTCCTCCGACCCGACCTGATCCAGCCAGCGCCGGTCGTAGGAGAAAAAGTTCCGGAACCGCCGGGATTCCGTGTCGAACGCATGCCAGAGGAAGGCGAGATACCGCTCCCAACCGGGGACCGTAACGCCGCCCTGCGCCGCAAGGACGGAGAAAATGACGGCACGCGCGTTATCGTCGGTCGTATAACCTTCCGCGTAGTTGGGCACGGTGAAAACCGCGTGCTGGAACATTCCGGTCGAGTCTGTCAGCCGCATGAGGTGATCGAGGTTTAAATTGGGCAGCTCCGCAGGGCGGTCGGCCAGCGTCGCTCCGGTAAAAGCCGGCCGCGGACTGCGCAGCCGTTCCTCACGCGCCCGTACGAAAGTTCGCATGTAGGCTCTCGCCACCTTGGGCCAGGTATACTCGCGCGTATAGAGGTACGCCCGCTTCCGCATGGAGTGGCGCTGAACCTCGTCGTCGAACAGCTCGCATATGCGGGACGCCAGTGCCTCGGGGTCTCTGAACGGAACCAGGACGCCGCGGCCGTCCGCCAGAAGCTCCTCGGCATACCAGTAGGGAGTCGAAATAACGGCCTTGCCTGCGCCCACCGCATAGGCCAGGGCGCCGGAGACGATCTGGGCCGGGTTCAGATAGGGAGTGATGTAGATGTCGGCCGCGCCCAGGAAGTGCGTCAATTCCTCGAGAGACACAAAGCGGTTGTGGAAGACCACGTGTCTGTCGACGCCGCGTGCCCGCGCAAGACGCTGGAGCGACAGCCGGTAGGATTCCCTGTCTCTCCTCTGAACGTGAGGATGAGTTGCGCCGACGACGACATAGACGGTCTCCGGGTGGCGCTGGACAACCGCAGGGAGGGCCTCAATTACGTTTTCGATTCCTTTGTTCGGCGACAGCAGCCCGAACGTGAGCAGAACCTTCTTGCCCTCCAGGCCGAACTGATCCTTGTAGAAGTTCGGATCGACAAAAGGAACATCCGGGATGCCGTGGGGAATAATGTCGATCTTCGCGGCGGGCGCGCCGTAGATGTCACGCAGAAACTCCGCGCCGCGTTCGCTCATCACGACAACCCGATCCGATAGTTCAATGATTTCTTTGAGTACGCTTCGCTGGTTCTTGTCGGGTTCTTTGAGGACCGTATGAAGCGTTGTGACCAGCGGCATTCGCAAGTCACTCAGCAGAGCTAGAATGTGGCTGCCCGCAACACCTCCGAAAATTCCGTACTCGTGCTGAAGGCAGACTACATCGATGTTGTTGATATTCAGAAAATCGGCGGCGGCGCGGTAGGTCGCCAGATCGTCCTGCTCGAGTTCAAAACGTACGCGATCCGGATATGAGTACCCGCCGGGTGTATCGTTTACCGGCAGAGCGGCGCACGTGCATTCCGGGAACACCTTCTCAAGTGCTTCGCACAGATCGGTCGTGAAAGTAGCAATGCCGCATTGCCGGGGCAAATGGTTTCCGATGACGACGACCCGCCGGACACTTGTGGTTTCCGACGGCCGCTCAGATGGCTCAAACCGCGCCTGGGGCGGAAAAATCGCTTCGGAAAGCCGGGTGCCATCTATCATTTGTTGCATTCGCTCCTGATCTCCCTCCTTGACTTGCCGGCCGCCGCATGAGGACCACCGGCGACTTCTTGCCCTCTGAATTCGAAGGGGCGCGGGCTAGACGGCCGCTGGGACTACAACGGCCCTGGGTTGGAAACAGCCCAGTTTGACGTGTGTGGCTTCCGGGGCGCCGTTCGCACAGCAGGACGCCACGATCAGAGCCGGGGGATGGGATCTGGGGCTACTGGAATGAACTGCACCCGCCGTGCCCGTACCGGCAGGGCCATTAATGGATCGAAATCGAGGCCTCAGGGGCTCGTCCATTCCTTCCCTCCCCGGTTCAGAAAACAAACAAAGGATTCGAGAAATGACAAATCCCCTACTTGGGATTGGCTCTCGATGCCGACAAACTCGGCTTCTAAAAAAAAATTATAGGCCCTCACTTGCAGGTGTCAAGTGTTGGCGGGTGCTCTCAAGTGCGCGGAAGGCGTTTTCCTTAGGAATTCCACTTACTTAGCTAGTGCAAGTAGGAAAATTCACCGAGTGTCAACCGCATACTAAGTTTGGCTGAAATTAACTCCTCACGCCTGGCTGACGCATTCTTCAAGAATCGAAATGCCGCATTCGGCCTGCTCGCGCGTGAGCACAAGCGGCGGGCTGAGGCGCACGGTTCGCTCGCCGGCGCCGAGAACCAGAACGCCCTTCTGAAAAGCTTGCCAAACGACGCGGTCGCGCGCTTCCGCCGATTCCATCTCGATGCCGATCATCAGGCCGAGCCCCCGGACTTCGCTTACCGAACCGAACCGGCGCGGCCAATCTCGCATGCGGCTGATGATGTACGCGCCCACGTGCGCCGCATTCTCGATCAATTCCGATTCAAGCAGGTCCAGCGTGACCAGCGCGGCAGCGACGGCCACCGGATTGCCGCCGAACGTGGATGCGTGCGCGCCGGGTTTCCAGTCCATGATTTCGGCGCGGGCGATGGTGGCGCCAAGCGGCAGTCCGCTGGCGATCCCCTTGGCCGTGGCCAGGATGTCCGGAACGAATCCGAAGTGCTCGGACGCCCACATCTTTCCGGTGCGCCCGTTTCCGCATTGCACCTCGTCGGCGACAAGCAGAATGCCGTGCTTGCGGGCGAGAGGCTGCAATTCGTCGAAAAATGCTTTGGGCGGGATCAGGTAACCGCCCTCGCCCTGAACCGGCTCGATCACGATCGCCGCCACTTCCTCCGGCGGCGCCGTCGTGCGGAACAGCCGCTCGATGGCGGCAATGGATTCTCCGGCGGCCTTTTCATTCGTGGGATACGGAACGTGGAACACGCCCGGCACCAGCGGCCCGAAGCCGCGCCGCTGCACCGCCTTGCTCGCCGTCAACGAGAGCGCGCCCATCGTACGCCCGTGAAAACCGCCGAAAAAGCCGATGAACTTTTCGCGCCGGGTGTGATAGCGGGCGAGTTTCAGCGCCGCCTCGATCGCTTCCGTGCCGGAGTTCCCGAAGTAAACGCGGTGCGGCCCGGCGCCCGGCGCCAGCGCGGCAAGCCGCTCGGCAAGCGTCACCATGTTCTCGTAATAGAAGTCGGTGCCGGACATGTGGATGAGCCGGGCAGACTGCCGCCGGATGGCCTCGACTACGCGCGGATGGCAGTGGCCCGTGGAGGCGACTGCAATTCCGGCGTTGAAATCAAGAAAACGGTTTCCGTCCACGTCCTCGATCACGGCGCCTTCGCCGCGCTCGGCTACCAGCGGATAGCTCCGCGTGTAGGAGGGGGAGAGCACTTTGCTGTCCCGCTCGATGACGGCTCGTGCGCGGGGACCCGGAAGGTCCGTGGCGATCCGCGGACAGTCCGGACGGACGGACGCACTGCTGGCCTTCATAACAACCCTCCTGCAGGATTTCAAACGACGGGAAACGCGAATCGGCGGGTGTCAGTCGCAGCCAAACAGCCCGGGCCGCGAGTCGGCCGGAATGTTCGCCTTCATACCTTGATGGTAGCGCCGTTCACGCGGGAATGGAAGTCAGGCCACTGCTATGCTGTGAGCGTGGGCGGCTTTCGATTCACTTGCATCCGGGGATGTACGGCCTGCTGCGATCAGCGCGGCTTCGTCTACCTGACGGAAGCGGATCTGAAGCGCGCGGCCGCGTTCCTCGGGATGACGGCGCGCGCCTTCGAACGGCTCTACGTCTACCGGACGCGGCACCTGCTGCGCTTGCGAAAGCCCCGCGCGTCGCAATGCCCGTTTCTCACCGCGAATGGCTGCAGCATCCATCCCGCCAAGCCGACCCAATGCCGCACGTTTCCTTTCTGGCCGGAACTGGTAGGCGATGCCGCCGCCTGGAAAGAAACAGCCCAGTACTGCCCGGGAATCGGCCAGGGAAGACTGATCTCCATCGAGAACGTGCTGCGCAGGGCGAACGAAATGCGGGAGAGCTACCCGGAAATGTACGAGCCGCGAACAGCCGTTCAGACGCGGACGTACTCGCGGCCGATCCGGCGGGCCTCCAGCAGTTCCTCGCGGCAGCGTTCGTATTCCGCGCGGACAACATCGAGCCCGTAGGTCCGCTCGAGCCGGCGGACGGTGAAGTGGCCGTGCGCAATGCTCTGGAAGTGCTCCATGAAGACCAGGTTGATGGCGGCGGCGCCGAGCGCGCCAATCACCGGCACCGCGACGGCAGCGGCCTTTTCCGTGACGACGATCCCGAAACGCGCCGAGATGGCGGCGATCAGCCTGACCAGTACCGGCGCGCCCTGCTCGGCCACGCCGCGCTCGGAAATGTATCTGGCCGCATCCGTGATCGCGCGCGCCAGCACCGCGCGGACGGCGTAGTATCCGGTTTCCGTGCTGTCGTCGCCCTCCTGCCGCCCTCCGAGCGCGAACACCTCCAGGCACGCCAGCCGCACTTCGGGATCGTTGATGTCTTCGCCTTCGGAGCGCGCGATTTCCGCGATCGAGCGCAGCATCACGGTTGTGGTGACCGGCAGCTCCAGCACCAGGGCGGGCAGGCCGAAAAAGCCGCCCACCGAGCCGGTGACGGCCGTGAGCAGCCTATGCTTGCGGTCCGTAGAGGGGCGGCGGACCTGCGGATCCAGCTTGCTGACCGCCACGTCCAGCGCCCGCTGAATCGCCGTCGTGACCGTTTGATGGATCGGCTCGGAGAATTTTTCGGGCAGCGAGCCCAGGGCCTTTTCGAACGGCTGTCCGACGAGGTTGGCGAGCCGCGCCGCGAAGCCGGGGTGTTCCAGCAGCCGCACGGCCTCTTTCAGAGCCCGCCGATCCTCCGGCGTCATTGCATTCATAGCGTCCCTTTAACAATTTTCGCACCTGGGGCGCGCAGGGACCGTTGTGGCGTCTCAGACCGGGAGGGCGACCCCGAGGCGGCGCGCAGCGCGCTCGATCGTCTCCCAGGGTCCGGGCAGGATCGGAATGCCGTGGGCGCGGCGTTCGTCTTCGTAGCGCCACTCGGGATCTCCGGCCACCAGCACCTCGTTGTAGCCGGCGGCCGGCGGAGCGGATTTGACGTGGGCGATGAGGCGGTCCATCCGCTCGTAAAAGGTGGGAAGCGGCATAAACCGCTCGACATCGATCGCCAGGAAGCTGTGGTTTACGCGCGACGGGGCGCCGTGCTGGCGGATCCCGCGGATGTCGGGCGCCATCCCGCCGCCGCCCAGCACGCCACAGAGGATTTCCACCATCATCCCGAGCCCGCTTCCCTTGTATCCGCCCAAAGGCATGAGAAAGCCCTCGAGAGCGGCGGAGAGCAGGTTCGTGGGCCGTCCTTCGCGGTCCAGCGCCCAGCCGTACGGTATGGTTTCCTGGCGATTCAGTTTCGCCTGCTCGAGTTTTCCGAGCGCAACCGTGCTGGTAGCCATATCGAGCAGCCACCCGCGCCCCTCCGGGTGGGGAACCGCCATCGAAATCGGGTTCGTGCCGATCTTCGCCGCCTTGCCCTGCCAGGGCGGAACCTGCAGTGAGGCGTCGCAGACGGCGATGCCGATCTGGCCGGCGGCGGCGATCCGCTGGGTCCAGAACGCAGCCGGGCCGAAGTGGTTCGTTTCCCGCGCCACCACGATCGCGATGCCGTACTGGCGCGCGAGCCGGATGACGTGCCCGGTGCAGATTTCGGCGGTGACGGCGCCCAGACCGTTCTCCCCGTCGTAGAGCAGGCAGGCCTGGCACTCGGATGCGATGCGGCCGGTTGCGTTGGGATCTAGGTCGCCCGCGTCGATCTGGTCCAGGTAATGCGGCAGCAGCGCGAGGCCGTGCGAGTCGATGCCGCGCAGGTTCGCATAGACAAGCACGGAAGCCACCAGCAAAGCCTTATCGGGCGACACGCCCGCCGCCACGAGCATGCGCTGCGCGAACTCGCGGGCCTGGGATTCGGAAAGCGTTACCGCGGGGGAGAGGGGACCGGTCAAGCGCGTTCCACCTTGCGCTTCTGAGAGCGGGGTTGAGGCTGGACGTTGGCGCTCTCGACGAGCCAGTCGGCCAGTTCTTGAGGATCGTCTATGTTCCGGACCGTGAGCTGGCTGGTCTCACCGGAAGTCTCAATCGTAATGTCGCCGACGCGGTAGAGCCGCTGAATCAGGTTCTGGTTCACCGTGACGTTCTGAATCTTCGGGATCTGAATCGTGCGTGTGCACTTCGAGAAAATGCCGGATTCAAAGCGCAATTTATCTCCGGTCACCACGATTTTCGTGAAGCGAAGGCGAATGCTTCCGGATACCGGCCAGAGAAACAGCAGCGCCGGAAAGATGAGGAGCCAGGCGGGCAGTTCCTGAAAGAAATTTACATACAGGAAAACCGCGACGCAGACGACGATAAAGGCTGTCGTGTACTGGAGCCGCAGCCACTTCTTAGTAGGATAGACGACGAAGTCCGCCATAACGCCTGTTGCCGTGCAATCCGTTATTTTACCAGCGAGGGGGCTTCACAGCTTCGACGGCGGGCCCGGCCGCTGCGCCCGATCGAGCGCCGGACCGGCTTATTTCGTTTGCTCGATGATGATCGAGGTCTCGCCCTCACGCTGGAGCTTGAGGCGCTTGCGGACCTCCAGTTCCTGCTCGGAGCGGCTGCTCCGGAGCCTGCGGATACGCTCCTTCTTTTCGGCCACTTCGCGGGCGAGATCGGCGTTCTCCCTCTGGAGCTGGCGGATCTGCTGGTGCTTCTGATTCAGAGAAGCAAGGCTCCGCGGAACCCTGAAGCCAAGAAAAAGCGCCCCAATTGCGGCAATTGCAATGGCTCCAGCCCAGCGGAAGGCAGATTTTTTCATCCCTACATTTGTTTATAATCCTGTTTGGCTGCATTTGCCAAGCGTGGCTCGACGAGTTTCCACATGACGGACTACATAATCGTGTTGAGCACCTGCGATTCGGCCGAACTGGCCGGCAAACTGGCCCGCATCCTGGTCGGCAAGAAGCTGGCGGCCTGCGTGAACATTCTGCCCGGCGTTCGCAGCATCTACCGGTGGAAGGGGGAAGTCGAGGACGCCGGCGAATGGCTGCTGCTGATCAAGTCGCGGCGCGATCTGTTCGACAGGCTGCGGCGGGAGATCGAGAAAGAGCACTCCTACGCCGTGCCGGAGATCATCGCCCTGCCGGTCATCGCCGGTTCGGAGAACTATCTCCAGTGGCTGGCCGCTGAAACCGCCGGAGTGGAACCGCAACCCTGACTTGCGCTGCCGTGGCGCGGCGTGATGTGATATCCCTCTCATGACTACGCCACAGTCTGCACAGAAACCGACGCGCACGCGGCACTGGGTCGTACTCCTCGCCATTACGCTTGCGGTCATCACCTACATTGACCGGGTCTGCATGTCGCAAGCCGCGCCCTTCATCATGCGCGATCTGAACTTCACCAAAGTTCAGATGGGATACGCGTTTTCGGCCTTTGCTCTGGCTTACGCGCTGTTTGAAATTCCCGGCGGGTGGCTAGGGGACTGGCTCGGGCCGCGGCGCGTGCTGCTGCGGATCGTCACGTGGTGGTCGTTTTTCACTGCCGCGATCGGCTGGACCTGGAACCTCGCGTCGCTGGTCGTCACCAACTTCCTGTTCGGCGCGGGCGAGGCCGGCGCTTTCCCGAACCTGACGAAAGTGTTTACAACCTGGCTGCCCCAAAACGAACGGGTCCGGGCGCAGGGCCTGATGTGGATGGCGGCGCGGTGGGGCGGCGCGTTCACCCCGATGATCGTGATCGCCTTGCTGCAATTTATAACCTGGCGGCAGGCCTTCCAGCTTTTCGGGCTGATCGGCGTAGTCTGGGCCGTGATTTTTTACAAGTGGTTCCGCGACAACCCGCGCGACCACCCAGGCGTTAACGAGGCCGAACTCGCATTGCTTGCGGGCGCGGAAAAAATGGCCTCCGGCCACAAGAACGTGCCGTGGGGCAAGCTCGTCACCACGCCCACCGTCTGGCTGCTCTGGGTGCAATACTTCTGCATTTCCTACACGTTTTGGTTCTATATCACCTGGCTGCCCACCTACCTGACCGAAGCCCGCAACCTGAGCGCGGAGTATGCCGCCAAGGTCGCTGTGTTCCCGCTGCTCTTCGGCGGCGCCGGGTGCATGCTTGCCGGATTGTTCGGTCCCTGGCTGGCCCGGAGGATTGGAGTCAAGAAGAGCCGCCGCGTCATGGGCTATGTCGGATGCCTTGGTGCCGCGGGCCTGCTCCTGTTCCATACGGGCGTTCAGGATCCGTTCTGGGCCATGATCATCATGGGGCTCGCCAGCTTCAGCAACGACCTGGTGATGCCCGGCGCCTGGGGATCCTGCATGGACGTCGGCGGCAAGTATGCCGGCACCCTCTCCGGGTCCATGAACATGATGGGCAACATCGGCGGCGCCACCGCGCCGATCACGCTCGGCTACATCATCCAGAACACCGGCAACTGGACAGTGGCGTTTTACATCATGGCCGCCGCATACGTCGTCGCGGCGGTCGCCTGGGCGCTGCTCGATCCCGTTACCCCGCTGGAGCGGGAGAAGCAACCGGCTTAACTGGAAAAACTTCGAGCCCCTCAGAAGCTCCGGACGCCGAGCGAGACGATGTCGTCCACCCGCATCGTCTCCTTGACGACAAACGGTTCGCCGTACTTCACCCCGATCAGGTTTCCATAGAACCGCGCGATCGCCGCCAGGCGCTCCCGGATTTCGCGCTCGGCGGGAAAAAGCTCCGATCCCGGCCCGCCGCCATACTGCGACCGGTAACGGAACAGCGCCGCCATGCGCCGCTCGAACTGTTCGGTGATGTCCACCACGAACGACGGGGTCACGTTGGCGTAAAGCGACGCGTAGAGCACCTTGAAGGGGCGATGCGGCTCGGTCGCCTCATCGAGCTTTTTCAAACCGGCGAGGAAGCAGGCTTCGTACCCGAGTTCGCCGGCGCGGTAGTGGTCCGGGTGGCGGGCTTCCCAGTAAGGCAAGATGACCACCCTCGGGCGCAGTCGCCGGATCTCCATGGCGAGAGACATGCGCGCGGGCAACGAGTTTTCGAGCCGCGCATCGGGAAAGCGCATGTTGCCGCGCCAGGCCAGCATGAGCTCGCGCCCGGCGGCCTCGGCTTCCTGAAGGCGGATTTCCGGCGTGCCGCGCGTGCCCATGTCGCCCGCCGTCAGATCGAGAACGCCCGTGCGGTAGCCGGCCTGCGCCATTTTGATCAGCGTCCCGCCGCAGGTCTGCTCGACGTCATCGGGGTGCGCCGCAATCGCCAACACGTCAAGCGGAGGGGTTTCGGCCATCCTTACTCACCAGTGCAAATCCCGCCGCCGCTGGTACAGGCCGCGGGTGCGAAATATCTTGATCAGCAACATACCCGTGATGAACCCGCCGATATGGGCGAACCACGCGACGCCGCCTCCGCTAAGCTGCGAATAGGCCACCGAGCCGACCCCGCTGAAGAGCTGAAGAATAAACCAGTAGACGAGCACCAGGCTGGCCGGCAGCTCGTACATTGTGATGAAGATAAAGATCGGGATGAGCGTCAGTATCCGCGCGTGCGGGAATTTGACCAGGTAGGCTCCCATCACGCCCGCGATCGCGCCGCTGGCGCCGATGGTGGGGATGCGCGAATACGGATTCAACAGGACATGAGTCAGGGCCGCGGCCACGCCGCACAGCAGGTAAAACAGCAAGTACCTGCCGTGTCCCAGCGTGTCTTCCACGTTGTCCCCGAAGATCCACAGGAACCACATGTTGCCGATCAGGTGGAACCAGCCGCCGTGCAGGAACATGGAAGTGAGCAAGGTTGTCGGATCCAGCCGGTCCGGAATCACGCCGAATGCCGCGATCAAGTGATTGCGCGAGAAGGCATCCAGCGAGATTTCGTAAAAAAACACGGCGACATTGACGGCGATCAGCAGAGTCGTGATCACCGGCGCCGAACTGCTGCGCTGTGTGTCGCGGAGCGGAATCATCGGCTCACGGTCGGCACCCGCTGATGGCGAAGTCGGGATGCGGCCGCCGCCCGGCCGTGCGCATAAGCTCCCGCGCCTTCTCAATGGTACTGATGCCCCCGCGGGCGCCGAGAACGGTGCAGTTGAGCGCGGCCATGGCGTTGGAAAAGTCGAGCGCCTCCATCATGGAGAAGCGCTTCAAGACAGCATAGCAGAAAGCTCCGTGAAACACGTCGCCCGCGCCCGTGGTATCGACACAATTCACAATATAGGCGGGGGAGTACAGGAATTTTCCTTCCACGCGGGCAAGGGCGCCGTGCGCGCCGAGCGTCATCCCGGCAAAGTACATCCCGTACTCGTTCTGGATCGCCTCGAGCGCCTTGAACGGGTCGCTTTCCTGCGTCCATTGCAGCGGGAATTCGGAGCTGGCCACCAGGTAGTCGACGTTGGGCAGCACACGCTCAAAACCGTGATAAAGCGTGTCCACATCCACCGTGACCGGGATGGAAGCGCGGCGGGCGATCTCGGCGGCGCGGGCTACGGCGGGAGTGTCGTGGCCGTCGATATGCAGCAGCCGCGCGCAGGTGATCTGTTCGGGAGTGATCTCCTCGGGCGTTAGTCGCAGCGACTCCGGCCTGTGCCAGAATACGGTGCGCTCTCCGGTCGAGCGGTCAATCACGATGTAAGCGGATTGGTTGGGGCAGCCTTTGCGCACCTGCACGTGGTCGAGGTTGATGCCGGTCTCGCGCAGGCTGGCCATCTGGATCTGCCCGCGCTCGTCGTCGCCCACCGTGCCGATGTACTTCACCCGGAGGCCAAGCCGCGCGCAGGTCACCATGGCGCTGGCGACCTGGCCTCCGGGGCTGAGCATCTCCTGCTCGAAAGCCACTTTGCCGGCGTGAGCGGGGAAGTGCGGCACGATCAGGAGCGTGTCCGTCGCGTTCAATCCCACGCCGACTACATCGAATCTCTCCATAGAAGATCCGAGAGTAGCACACGCCGGCGCCGCCACCAGGCGGAGCGTACGGCTACTGCTTGATGATGGTGCCGTCCATCCGGCGGATTTCGCCCCAGCCGGCGTTCAGCGGGTGTTCGCGGAACGGGTACTTTTTCGCTGCCGCTTCGTTCACCTCAATGCCCCAGCCGGGAGCCTCGTTCGCCCACAGATACCCGTCCTTCATCACCGGGCAGCCGCTGAAAACCTCTTGCAGCCTCTCGGTGAAGGGCGAGTATTCCTGGATTCCGAAGTTGTAGCAGGCGAGGTCGAGCGCCACGTTGGCCGCATGCCCCACGGGCGAGACGTCGGCGGGACCGTGCCAGGCGGTCTTCACTCCGAAAAGTTCGGCGAAAGCCGCTATCTTGCGGCAGGGAGTGAGCCCGCCGGCCTGGCTGACGTGAATGCGAATGTAGTCAATCAACCGCTCGGCGATCAACGGCGTCCATTCGTGCGGGCTGTTGAACAGCTCGCCCATGGCGAGCGGCGTCGCGCACTGGCTGCGAATTTGGCGGAAGTAGGCGATGTCCTCGGGCGAAACCGGGTCCTCGAGGAAAAAGAGGTTGAACTGCTCCACGTCCTTGCAGAACTTCACGGCCTGAATTGGCGATATCCGCTCGTGAACGTCGTGCAGCAGCTCGATTTCGTCACCGAGCTGCTTTCTGCACTCCTCGAGCAGCTTCAGCGTGCGGCGAATGTACGGCGCCGGCTCGTAAACCGGGGAGTCATGCAGCTTCTTGACGACAACACCCGATTGGCCGCGCCCGCCGTAGCCGGACATGCCCGGAATGCCCACTTGCACACGCACATGGCGGAACCCGCGGCTCATGAACTCCTTCACGCGGTCGATGACCTGCGGTATCTCGGCCCCCGAGGCGTGGGTGTAGGTGTCCACCGCTTCGCGGCATTTGCCCCCGAGCAACTGGTAGACCGGAAGGCCCGCCTGTCGCCCTTTGATATCCCAGAGCGCCTGATCGACGCCGCTGATGGCGTTGTTCAGCACCGGCCCGTTCCGCCAGTAAGAGCTGTTGTAACAGGCCTGCCAGATGTCGTCGATGCGGTCGGCCGGCTTACCGACCAGAAACGGTTTAAGATAGCGCTCGACGGCGGGCCCCACCAGGTCGGCGCGCTGCGTAAATGTGGCGCAGCCGTAACCATATAAGCCGTCCTGGTCGGTTGTCACCTTGACAACTGTCAAGCGCACGCCCCCTGGCTGGGTGTTGATCACGCTGATGTCCTTGATTTTCGGCGAGGGCATGCCGCGCGTGGCCCGCGCGACCTTCTCCTGCGCCGCCAGTTCACGCTTCGAGACAACGCCGGCAAGGGCACCCGAAGCTATCATGCCGAGAAGGCTGCGTCGTTTCATATCCATCTCCTGTCCGTACCGAAAATTCTTTTGAGTATACATCGGCGTGAGCGGTCCGGGCACAGCGCGGCCGTCCGGTGCGCAGCGTGTTTGAAACTCGGCATTCCGCAAAGCGGCGGTGGATTCGCGCTGACTCTTCAGACCCGCTCCCTCAGGAAGGCGGCCGCGTCGCGGTAGATTCGTTCCTGCTCCTCGGGCGGGATGTTTCGGATCCCGTGATCGCCGTCCCGCACCGTAATCAGCCGATGCTCCACGCGCTCGCGCCGCAAGCGTTCCGCCATAATCACCGATTGCTCGTAGGGCACATCGGTGTCCGCGGTGCCGTGCACCAGCATGGTGGGGGGATAATCGCGGGTGACGTTGCGGATGGGGCAGTACGAATCGAACCAGCGGTCCTCCGTGTCCGGGTCGTGGCCGGCCACTTCCTTGGGCCAAAGGCCCTGCTGGCGGCAGTAGAGATAGAAGAGAAACCGTTCGTTGTCCGGCGGCGGCTCGGAAAGGGGCGATTTGCCTACCACGGAGAGGGCTTTTCCACGGAAAACGGCGGGTTGCTTGAGGTAGAACGGATCGGGCCGCGAATACCAGCGCCCGACGATGTCGCCATAGCCCCAGTAGGACACCAGCGCCTTCGGCCGCGGCTGTATGCAAAAGCCCGCCATCAGGGTAAGGTACCCGCCCGCCGATGAGCCGCAAACGGCCACGCGCCCGCCGTCGATGCCAAGCGATGCAGCTTCCCGGCGGAGCCAGCGAAAGGCGTCCTTCAAGTCCTCAATGATGCCAGGCAGCTTGGTTTCCGGGGCCAGCCGGTAATCGATCGAGACCACTGTGAATCCGGCTTCCAGCAGGTTCCGCAGCATGCGCGAATCATCCGGCAGCTTGCGCGATCCCATGATGAGCGCGCCGCCATGAATATAGACCGCTACGTGCTTCCCGCCCCGGTACACATCCGCCTTGATTTCGCAGTCCGGGACGGATTTGTAGACCACGCTGCGCGGCTGTGCCGCGGCCGCTTTCAGCCACACCGGTACTGCCGAGAGCAAAAAATTCCTGCGCCGCATAGCCCCAGAGCCTATCACAACGCGCTCTCGTTGCCCGGCCTTAGTCACCTCTCCGAATCAGCGGCCGGGTGCACCGTTTCTTTCGCGCAGATCGGCCGGAAGCACATCCCCGGGCGTGAGCGGCCGGGGAGAGCGCGCGGCCCGTCCGGCTGCGTAGGATACTGGTTATCTGGGCGAACGAGCATGGGTCAGGTTAGCCGGGAGTTTCAGATCTTTGTTAAGCCGGTAGGGGCTTTCTGCAATCTCGCCTGCCACTACTGCTACTACCTGGACAAGAAGGACCTCTATCCGGAATCGAGCCTGACCCGCATGGAAGAGAAGGTGCTGGAGCAGTACATCATCCAGCACTTTGAGGCCGCTCCCGGCCCGGAAGTCAGTTTCTCCTGGCACGGCGGCGAGCCGACCACCTTGGGCGTGGGCTTCTTCCGCAAGGTTGTCGAACTTCAGCGCAAGCACCGGCCCCCCGGCTGGACCGTCCGGAACGGCATGCAGACGAACGGCGTGCTGCTCGACGACGAATGGTGCCGCTTTCTGAAGGCGGAAAATTTCGCCATCGGCCTGAGCCTCGACGGGCCCGCGGAACTGCACGATCCCTACCGCGTGGCCCGGGGCGGCCAGCCGACTCACCGGCTGGCGATGCGCGGCTACGAACTGCTGCAAAAGTACGGGATCCACACGGATCTTCTCTGCGTCGTGCATTCCCTGAATGTCCGGTACCCGCTCACCGTCTACCGGTTTTTCCGCGACATCGGCTGCCGGTTTCTCGGCTTCCTCCCCGTCGTGGAGCAAGTCCCGGGGGCGCCGAACGGCGTCAGCCCGTATACGCCGTCCGCGGAGGATTACGGCGCGTTTCTGTGCAAGATCTTCGACGAATGGCTCGCGCGCGATGTCGGCCGCATCGTGGTCCAGATATTCGACGAAGCGGCCCGGCCCGCGCTCGGCATGGAGCATTCGCTGTGCGTCTTTCGCGAGACCTGCGGCGACGTTCCCACGATCGAGCACAACGGCGATTTCTTCCCATGCGACCACTACGTCGACCGCGAACACCGGCTGGGCAACATTTTCCAAACGCCGCTTGCCGAACTCCTGGAGAGCCGCGAGCAGCGGGCCTTCGGCGATGCCAAGCGCGACGCCCTGCCGCGCTATTGCCGGGAGTGCGAAGTGCTGGCGATGTGCAACGGCGGCTGCCCAAAGTACCGCTTTATCGAAACGCCGGATGGCGAGCCGGGCCTGAACTACCTGTGCGCGGGACTGAAACGCTTTTTCCTGCACAGCCGGGAGCCGTTAGCGCGGCTGGTGGCCCGGCAACGGGAACCGGCGCCCGCACCGCGGCCTGCCATTCCGAAAGTGGGACGCAACGACCCCTGCCCTTGCGGCAGCGGCCGGAAATACAAAAAGTGCTGCGCCGCGCAGTAGGATACAAAGGTTTCGAGATAAATTTCCCTTGTGCAGCAGCCGCCCGGCATTGGAGAATACTGGTGCGGGATAATTCAAAGCACTTATAGGAGTAGACTGGCGATGCAGACCTTCACAAGAAGACGGTTCATAGAGGGAAGCGCTTTAGGCGCGGCGGCGGCCGGTCTCGGCGTGTCCTCCCTTTGCGCGCAGGATTGGGCGCGCCAGGCGGTCGAGAAATCGCCGCGGAAACGCGAATGGGTCACGGTGAAGCACGGCAACCGGGCGGTGGAATCGTTTGTCGTCCACCCGCAGTCTCCAGGGAAGGCGCCGGCGATGGTGGTGATCCACGAAATCTTTGGAATGACCGACTGGGTGGAAAACGTCACCGACGAATTCGCCGAAGCGGGCTTCCTCGCCATTGCGCCCGACCTGCTCTCCGGCATGGGTCCCAACGGCGGTCGGACGAAAGACATTCCGGCCGGCGAGGTCGGACAGGTCATCCGCAACCTGCCGCCTGACCAGATCACCGCGGATCTCAACGCCGTTGCCGATTACTGCAAGAGCCTGCCCGGCTGTAACGGAAAGGTTTGCGTGGTCGGCTTCTCCTGGGGCGGCAGCCAGGCATTCCGCTTCGCCACCAACCGCAGGGACCTTGCCGGAGCGTTCGTGTTCTACGGAAGCGGCCCGGAAGCGTCCGCGATTCCCAACATCCAGGCGCCGGTCTTCGGCTTCTACGCGGGGAACGACGCGCGCATCAATGCCACCATCCCCCAGACTCAGGAGGCGATGAAAGCGGCAGGCAAGACTTACGAGGTGGTGACTTACGAAGGCGCCGTCCACGGCTTCATGCGCGCCGGAGCACAACCAGACGCCACGGAAGCCAACAGGAAAGCCAGGGCCGCCGCATGGGCAAGGATAAAAGAACTCAGAAGCAGATTTAGCTGAGTACGTCCGGCGTCATCGCCGGACGTACGCGCCTGCAAACTACGGCGCGCCGGTGGAGGATTTTTCCTCCACCATCATTTTCAGCCGCTCGATTTCCCGCCGGATCTTGCGCTCGCGCGCGGCCAGCGATACCACATAGGCGCATAGCACCAGCCATACGGCGAGAAAGCCGTAAAACATGTAAGTAAAATTTCTTGCGTCCATCTCCATCGTCCCGGACCGGAAATACCCCAATCCTTACATCGCGTGCGCATACCTGCGCATGGCATCGATCTCGCGCTGCGCGCGCTCCTGGTTCATCCGGATCATCACCAAGACCGCCCCCAGCAGCAGGAACGGAATCCAGTTCATGAACAGCATGTTGTACATCGCCGGGTCCATCTGCCCGCCGGCCCACACCACCGGTTGCGGATGTTGCGTGCGCCACCACTTGATTGAAAAGAAAATGATCGGAACATCGACAAATGCGAAGATGGAAACCACGGCCGCGATCTTGGCGCGCTCCGTGGGGTCCTCGATGGCGCGGCGCAGCATCAGATATCCGGCATAAATCAGCCAGCCGACCAGCATGGAGGTCAGCCGCGGATCCCAGGTCCACCAGATACCCCAGATGATGCGTGCCCAGATCATCCCGCTGATCAGGTTGGCGGCGCCAAACGCCAGCCCCACCTCCGTCGCCGAAGCGGCAAAAGCGTCGTGGCGAAGGTCCTTCTTCACCAGGTAGAGAATGCTGGCGATCATGGCCGCGAAGAAGCACAGGAACGCGGTCCAGGCAGCCGGCACGTGGAAGAAGATGATCCGGTAGATGGCTCCCTGCGCGGCCTCGTCGGGCAACTCAAGCAGTATGACGTAGAGATTGCGCGCCAGCAGAAGGGCGGCAATCCCGGCCATCGCGATCATCAGTTTCGTTCGCATTCCCATTCACCTCACCAACACGGTCTCCACCAGCGCCAGCGCCAGCGCGGTAAAGATGATATCGAAAGCAGCCAGCAGGCGGAGCCAGGGTATCAGCTCGGCGGTGAGCGGCTCGCCCATGATCAGCGGGGTGGTCAACTGCACAGCCGCCAGAAGCGCCGGTATCATGATCGGGTAAACCAGCATCGGCAGCATGAGTTCGCGCAGCCTGAGGTTCACCGTCAAGGCGCTGAACATGGTGCCGATCACGGTCAAACCCCATGTGCCCAGCAGCAGGACTAGCATCAGCGGCCAGAACTGCTGCGTCCAGGGCACGTTGTAGAAAACTCCGAAGACCGGCAGGCAAACCAGTTCCACCGCCGCCAGCAGCGCCAGATTCGCCAGCGCCTTGCCCGCAAACAGCGCGGCGCCGGATATGGGAGCGGCCACCAGCGCGTCCAGGCAATCGTTCGGCAGTTCCCGGGCGAAGCTGCGGTTCAAGATCAGCGCGCCGGCGAACGCGAAAACCAGCCAGAGCAGCCCACCCGCAATCTGCCGTGTCTGCTCGGCCGTGGGTTCGAACGCGAAGCTGAACAGCAGCAGGATGACCAGCGCGAAGGCAAAGGACGCGTTGAGCGCCTCCTTCGTGCGAAGCTCCGAGCGGAGGTCCTTGGAGGCGATCGTGAGGCTCTGCCGCAGGAAGCTCAGCCGCGGGGGCTGCGTGCGCTTCCCGGCTGCAGTTCCCCGTACTGCCGGTATAGCCATCCGGTGTCCTCCAACATTTCCCTCGTGCGCTCGCCGGTGTACGCCAGACGGCCGCGGACAAGCAGCGCCACGTGGGTCGCCAGCTCCAGCGCTTCGCGCAACTGGTGCGTCGAAATCACAATCGTGCGGCCCGCAGCGAGCGCGTCGCGCAGCAGAGTTTGCAAGAGCGAAATCGCGCGGTCGTCCAGCGCCGTGAACGGCTCGTCGAGCAGCAGCACATCGGGCTCGTGCAGAAACGCGCGCGCCACGGCGAGCCGCTGCCGCATGCCCCTGGAAAACTCCCGCACGAGGCCGTCGCGCACGCGGTCCATGCCGGTGCGTTCCAGCCACTCCATCGCCGTCCGCTTCGGCTCTCTCAGCCCGTACATGCTCGCAAACAGCGTCAGATTCTCGTAAGCGGAAAGCTCATCGTAAAGCGAGATGCCGTGACCGAGGATGCCAATGGAGTGCCGCGCGGCGCGGTCCCGCGCCTGGGTTCCGCAAACAATCACACGGCCGCGGTCCGGCCGCGACAGGCCGCCCAGGATGCGGAGCAGCGTCGTCTTCCCCGCCCCGTTGCGCCCTAGCAGCGCCATGCAGGCGCCCGCCTCGACTTCAAAGCTGATCTCCCGCAGCGCCGGATAGTCCCCGTAAAACTTCCAGACTCCCGCGACCTCGACCGGGTTCATCCGCGCTCCGGTCCCCTGCGATACAGAAGAATAAATCCGAGGCCGAGGGCCAAAAAGGCCGGCGTCAGCAGCCACACAACGCGGTCGTAAATCCTGGGGAGAATCGCCTGTATGGAGGGGCCGCCTTCGTCGCCCGTACCCTCGAGGTTCACACTGAACGCCTGCGCCGCGGTCTCGAAGATCGCCGCCTGGGTGCTCGGCTCGATGCCGAGCTGCGTCAGCCCCTCTCCGGTAAGCGTGACGCCGTGCGGCACGATGATCCGCGTGGGCGCGCCCTGCACGAGAGTTCTTCCCGAAAACGGTCCTGGGGGCGTGAACGGCACAGTGTAGCTCACATCGATGCGCGTCTCGCCGGGCTTGACGGGGAAGCTGAGCTTGTAAACGCCGGTTTCACCAGTTTCCTGCGGAGCTCGCTCCACCGGCATGCTCCGCGGCGCCGTGGCCATCACCCGCAGGCTCTCCTTTCCTTCCGCCGGAACAAAAAATCGCAATGTGCCGTTGCTCGGATCGTGCCAGGTGACGTTGCCCGGGTTGGTGAGGAAAAAGGTTTCGCTCACGGCAAGCCGCGACTCTCCCGGCTCGAGCAGAACAATGCGCTGTTGAACGCGCGCCGCGCCGGGCTTCGTCGACGAATCGTAGACCTCGAGCTCGACGCCGCCGGCCGGCACGCCCTCCGGCAGCATCGTTGTGTAAGTCACCCCGCCGTGGACCGCCTCAATGAGAAACGTCGCGCCAGCGGCGTCCTGAGCGAAGGAGAACCTCCCCTCATTGTCCGATTTCGTGCTGCCTACCAGTTCCGGGCCGGCGCCCTGCCCATGCCGGAACAACCTCACCGTCGCGCCGGGCTGCGGCTTGCCCGTGCTGCGGTTGTTGACCGTGCCGTCGATAGCGCCGAAAGCGGCGGCGCAAAGGAAAAACGCCAGAAATCTCATTTCGCCTCAACCAGCATCGGCTTGCCGCATTCGCCGCAGAACTTCATGGGTGTGGGGAATTTCGCCCCGCAGTGCGGGCAGGCACCGGGTGCGGGTGCGGGTTCCGGCTGCGGCTGCGCAACCGGCGCGGCAACCCCTCCAGCCGCTTCAATCTGGGCAAGCACCGCGGCGAGCTCTGCTTGCAGCCCTTTCTTAGTCTGCGTATAGTCCTCGTCGGAAAGCTTACCGGTCCGGTATTCGAATTGAAGGTCGCGCAGGTTTTCGTAAATCGCGGCCTTGCGGTCTTCCAGGTGTTTCACGGGCGAGACGGGTTCCGGCTCGGGAAGATCTTCCGCGCGGACGCCGAGCGTGTAGATGATCACGCCAACCACGAGGATGGCAGCGGTAAAAGTAAGCATCAATCCAAGTTTTCCAGATCTCTATCAATCCGTTCCTGGTAACGTGCCAGGACGGCGGGGTCCGGCGCGGCGCCGGCTGGGGCCGGAGCTCTGCGGAAGTACTGAATGAACTTCCACACCACGACGAAGCCGAACGCGAGGGCTATGAACGGCATCACCCATCCGAGCAGATTGAATCCTTCGGCCGGCGGCTTCAGCAGCACGCGCGTGCCGTACTCTTTCACGAACGCCTCGAAGATGGCCGCATCCGGCATTCCGGCATTCACCATGCTCAGCAGCTTCTGCCGCGCGGGGTCGGAGAAGTGGCAGTGAAGCATGTTGCACGAGGTCACGGAACTGCCGCACCCGCAGAGACAGGCAAGCTGCTCGCCCAAACGCCGGACCCGCGGGTTTTCGAGCGGAATCCCGCCCTGGCCGAGCATTAGCGCCGCGGTTGCCAGGATCAGCAGAATAGTCTTAAACCGCCGCCGCATGCTCCCTTCTTACTCCGGCCACCTGCGTGCGCACTTGTCTCGGCCTCACCTTGCTGGGCACGAGGCAGATGAGCGTTCCCGCCACCAGCACCCAGTAGCCGATCCAGATCCACGACACCAGCGGGAATACAAACGCCTGGATGATCGCACGCTGGTTATCGTCGCTCATCCCGGCGAAGTTTAGATAAAGGTCCTCGTTCAACCGCCGCCGGATCGCCACCTCGGAAGTGCCCTGCTGGCTGGCCTTGTAGAAGCGGCGCTCGGGCGTGAGCGAGCCGAGGCTGCGGCCGTTCTTCGTAACGTCGATCCGCGCCGTGTGCCAGGTGTAGTTCGGGTTGTCGCCCTGCCGCACGTCCGCCACTCTCAGCTCGTAGCTGCCCAGGCGGATGTGGTCGCCGATCCTGACCTCCTGCGTCGTATCCGTGTTGAAGGCGGCGCCGGAGAATCCCACATACATCAGCACGATTCCGAAGTGCACGATGTAGCCGCCATAGCGCCGCGTGTTGCGGCGCGTAAGTTCGACGGCCGACCGCAGGAGTCCGGTCCCGCTCTTGGCGGCAATGGCGCGCGAACCCCGGTAGAATTCCGCGATGATCGTCCAGGCCACGAACAGGCACAGCCCCAGCGCGGTGAGCGCATATCCATGACGCACGCCGGCGGCAAACAGCCCGGCCGCCAAAGCCAGCGCGCCCAGCAGCGGCCATTGAAAATTCCTCCGCAGGCTTTCGAGCGACGTGCGCCGCCACGCGAACAACGGGCCCACCCCGGTCAAAAACAGCAGGAAGAGCCCGATGGGAACCATGATCCGGTTGAAGAATGGCGGGCCGACGCTGATCTTTTCTCCGGTGACCGCCTCCGAAATCACCGGAAACATCGTGCCCCACAGAATTGCAAACGCGGCCGCCAGCAGGATCAGGTTGTTAAACATGAAGCTGGATTCGCGGGATATCACGCTCTCCAGGCGCGCTTCGGTCTTCAGGTAATCCAGGCGGTCCAGAATCAGGTAAGCCGTCACCGCCATCGTTGCGGCCATGAAACCGATGAACCAATGCCCGATGGAGGACTGCGCGAAAGCGTGCACCGAGCTGACGATCCCCGAGCGCGTCAGGAAGGTTCCGAAGATGCAGAGGAAGAAGGTGGCCGAAACCAGCACCATGTTCCAGACCTTCATCATGCCCTTCTTCTCCTGCATCATCACCGAGTGCAGGAAGGCGGTCGCGGTAATCCAGGGGAGGAACGAGGCGTTTTCCACCGGGTCCCAGCCCCAGTAGCCGCCCCAGCCAAGCACGACATAGGCCCAGGCCGCGCCGATTACGATTCCCGAGGTCTGAAACAGCCAGGTGATCAGCGTCCAGCGGCGCGTGGTGTGAATCCAATCGTCGCCGGGCTGCCGCGTGATCAGCGATCCCATCGCGAAGGCGAACGGCACCACGAATCCGACGTAGCCGAGGTACAGCACCGGAGGGTGAACCGCCATGGCCGGATGCTGCAGGAGCGGGTTCAGACCTTGGCCGTCCGGAACCGCCGTAATTCCGCGGCCGACGGCCAGCATCTCAAACGGGCTCGCCACGAACGCGTTCAGGATCAGGAAAAAGCACTGCGTGACCATGAGCGTCGCCGTGACGTAGGGCATGATGCGGCGGTGCTTGCGGCGGTTCGTGTAAACCACCACGGCCGAGTAGCAGGAAAGCAGCCAGCTCCAGAACAGCAGCGAGCCTTCCTGCCCGCCCCACCACGCCGCGAACTTGTACAACACCGGCATCGCCAGGTTGCTGTGCGCCGCGACGTAGGAGAAACGGAAATCGCCCGCCAGCAGCGCCGATACCAGCACGAATGACGCCACGGTCGTCAGCAGCAGGATCGAATAAACCGCGCGTTCGGCGGCGGCGATGAGAAAGGGCCTTCGCTTCCACCCGCCGATCACCGAGGCGGCGATGGCGAAAACGGAAAAACAAAAGGCGAGGAGGACCGCCAGGGCTCCCAGGTTTTCCATAAAACCGCTCTTTTACAGACCAGCCTTGTTGATGTTCGACGGGTGCTTGCCGCCGGCCGGCTTGGCCTCGTACTTAGACGCGCACTTAGCTTGAATCTGGCTGGCGGTGAAGACGTTGTCCGGTCCCAGGTGGCCGTCGGCCAGCGCCTGGGCGCCATCGCGGAAGGTATCCGGGAGCGGAGCCGCGCCGTTGTATACAACCTTGAGCCTGTGGTTGTCCTGAACCAAAACGAAGCTGACTTCGCGGCCTTTGCGGATAATGGAACCCGGTTCGACATCCCCTGCCACGCGGAGGCGCTTGCCTGCCGCCTGCGGGCCTAGTTGCTCCAACTCGTTAACCGTTATGTAGTAGGTCTTGGTTTCGCTGATCCCGCCGGCTGCTAGCCAGACCAGCGTCCCGACGATGACTACAACCAGCGCGGCGAACTTCCAGTAGGTCTTCATACCAGCCCTTTCCTTGAGTATACGCCAACCACGAAGATTGCCTTTCGCTATAGCGCCGTTACACCTTAACGGTTGTTAAGAGTCGCGGCCGTTTGTAAGGCACGCCGAACCGGCGCGGCGAACATTTTTGGGGGCTGTTAAAGGGGGAGGGTGTAGAGCCCCTTCTTGGGGCTCTTAAAAATCCGGAGAGCGGCCTGAGCCGGAAAGTCCGCCAGTGCCGTTGAATGGAAAAAGCTGAAAGCGGAATCCAGGATCCCCTGTTACACTCGAAGCAGATGCCGGCTGGGTCTAAACCAACGATCGCACTGCATCCTCGGGAACTGGCCGAGAGGCCCCCGGTGCGCGAGTGCTTTCAGTGGTTCACGCGCGAGAAGCAGTGGATCAACGAACGGCACCTGCAACTTTGCCGCATCCCCGCCCCGACCTTTTTAGAGCAGGAACGCGCGGAGTGGATGGCCGACCAGCTCCACGCCGCCGGCTGGAATGCGGAAATCGACCGCGCCGGAAACGTGGTGGCGAGACTCGGCAACGCCGACGGCCCGCTGGTCGCGCTGACGGCCCACCTCGACACCGTGCTGGCTCCGCGCAACAAGGACGAGATCACGGTGGAGCCGGACGGCACGCTGCGCGGCCCGGGCGTTTCCGACAACGGCGCGGGGCTGGCCGGACTGCTGGCCATCGCGCGCGCGGTCCGGCTCGCGAGCCCCTTCGGCGACGCCGGCGAGCGGCTTCTGCTGGCGGCGAACGTTGGTGAGGAAGGCGAGGGCAACCTCAGCGGCATGCGCTACCTGGCGCGGCAGTCGCCCGTGGCGCCACGGATCAAGTCCTATATCGTGCTCGACGGGCCGGCGCTCGACCACATCACCTCGCAGGCGCTGGCCAGCCGCCGTTTCGAACTCGTCTTCACCGGACCGGGCGGGCATAGCTGGAGCGACTACGGCACGGCGAATCCCATACATGCGCTCAGCCATGCTATCGCTTCCTTCACGGACCGCTGCGCGGCGTCCCCCCGGCGCGTGTCGTACAACTTCGGGATCCTGGAGGGCGGCGTCAGCGTGAACTCGATTCCGGCGCTGGCGCGCGCCAAGGTAGACCTGCGATCGGAGGACAGCCAGGCGCTGGACGAGGTAGCGGAGACTCTCAGTGAAGCCGTCGAGCACGGGCTCGAAGTCGAGAATCGGCGCGCCAGCGGCGCCAAGCTCGCCGCGAAGATTCGGGAGATCGGCTCGCGGCCCGGCGGGCGCCTGGCCGAGAACTCCCCGATTCTGGCCTGCGTGCGCGCCGTCGACGCCTTTCTCGGGATTCGCTCGCGGCTCGACGTCGCCTCCACCGACGCTAACATCCCCCTGTCGCTTGGCATTCCCGCCGTCTCGATCGGCGCCGGTGGCCGGGGCGGCGGCGCGCACACGCCGGCCGAGTGGTACCATCCCGAGGGACGCGATCTGGGCCTGAAACGCATCCTGCTGGTGCTGGCCATGCTGCTCGGGGACGAGACTCCGATAACCCCGTAAGGAAATAATGAAGTGATTCGCAATGGCCGCGAAGGCGCCTGGCGCGCCGACCTCGCCCTCGTCTTCATCGCGCTGATCTGGGGCTCGACGTTTGTCGTCGTTAAAGAGGCGCTGGCGGACACCTCCACGCTGCTCTTTCTGGCATTGAGGTTCAGCCTGGCGACAGTTTCGCTCGGTCTCGTCTTCCGCCCGCTTCCCGGCACGTTCGCGCGGCGGACTCCGTGGATGAAGGGCGGTGTGCTCGCCGGGCTCTGCCTGTTCGGCGGTTACGCGTTCCAGACTTTCGGCCTCCGGTACACGACTCCGTCCAAGTCGGCCTTCATCACCGGGCTGGCGATTGTGATGGTGCCCGTGCTGGCGGGGGTGGTGCAGCGCAAGGTCCCGCATCCTTCGGAGGCGATCGGCGTGGCGGTTGCGACGGCAGGCCTGGCGCTGCTGACCATGCCCGCCGGTTCGCTCCACATGGAAAAGGGCGACCTGTTGACTTTAGCCTGCGCGGTGGCTTTCGCCGCGCACATCCTGGTGGTCGGTTATTACGCCCCGAAGATAGGCTTCCAGGCATTGACGCTGGTTCAGCTCGCCACCACCGCCGCGATGTCGCTCGCCGGCTTCTGGTGGCTGGAAACGCCGTTCATCAGGTGGAGCGCCGGCGTCGTTGCGGCGGTGATCGTTACCGGCCTGCTCGCCACGGCACTGGCATTCTCGGTGCAGACCTGGGCGCAGCAGTACACCACGCCGACGCGCACGGCGCTCATCCTGGCGCTCGAGCCGGTGTTTGCCTGGGTGACGTCTTTCGTTGTGACCGGCGAGGTGCTGTCACGCAAGGCGGCCTTGGGCGCGGCGCTGATCCTTTCGGGCATTCTGCTGGTGGAGTTAAAACCGTTCGCGCTGCGCCGGCCGCCCGCGTAGGATTTTTTGTTTACATGTGCATCGCGAGGGTGCTTTCTTACCGCCCGGCGAGCGTGAAGGGCGCACCGGCTGCAACCCCGGCTGGGCGGGGGCGGTTATAATCGCGGCTATAATGTAGAAGCCTGCCGTTGGAGACACCGTGATGAAACTACTGGGTCAACTGAAGCGCCAGAAGGTGCTATCGGTCACTTTGCTTACGTTCACGTTGTCGATCGGCATCCTGATCGGCACGCTGATCAACACGGCCGTGCACGCCGGGAAGGAGCAGGGGGGCGTGCCGGATGCAAGCACGCTGGAAATCCCGAGTCCGGTGCAACTCTCTACCGCCTTCAGCGCGCTCGCCAAGCAGCTCGAACCCTCGGTCGTGAACATCACGTCCATCTACAACCCGCGCACCTCGGCGCAATCGCGGAACCGCCGTCCCTCTCCTGTCCCCCAGGGCGACGAAGAGGGCGATTCTGGGGGGCTCGATCTCTTCCGCCGCTTTTTCGGCCAGGAACCGGATATTCCGCAGCTCCCGTTCGGCCGCCGCCAGGGCACCGGCTCGGGCGTGGTCGTAGACGAAAAGGGGTATATCCTGACGAACCTCCACGTAGTGGAGAACGCCTCAAGGATCCGGGTGAAGTTCAACGGCGACCCGGTGGAATACACGGCCAGGCTGGTGGGTGCGGACCCGGAAACCGATCTCGCCGTAATTAAAGTCGAGCAAAGCAGGAAATTCGTGCCAGCGAAGATCGGAAACTCGGACGGCGTGCAGGTGGGCGATTGGGCGGTGGCCATCGGTTCTCCATTCGGGCTGGAAGCGACCGTGACCGCGGGCATCATCAGCGCCACAGGCCGCGACATCGGCGGCGTCGAGCACCAGTTGCAGAAATTCCTTCAGACCGACGCGGCCATTAACCCGGGCAACAGCGGCGGACCGCTGCTTGACATCAAGGGGCAGGTGATCGGAATCAATACCGCCATCGCGACAGAAAACGGCGGCTACCAGGGCATAGGGTTCGCATTGCCCATCAACCTCGCCGTGAACGTGTACAACCAGATCGTCCGCACGGGCCGGGTTTCGCGCGGCAGCATCGGCGTAGGGTTCAACGCGAACGAGAGGCCGGAAACGCTGGCAGTCTACGGCGCCAAGCACGGCGTGTTCGTCACCCAGGTGGAGCCGAACGGGCCCAGCGACAAGGCCGGCGTGAAGGTCGAGGACGTGATCATCGCGCTGAACGGGCAGCCAATCAAGGACGGCGACGACCTGGTGAGCCGCGTCTCCAATACGCCGGTGGGCTCGGAAGTGACGCTCACGTTGCTGCGCGACGGCCGCAAGATGGACGTCAAGGTCAAAATCGCCGAGCGCTCCGAGGTTTGGGCCAACGCCCCGCAGTTCCGCCGGTTCCGCCGCGAGGAGACCGCGGAGGAGAAGTCCGCCGCCGAGGTGAAATTCGGCCTCAGCATACAAAACCTTACCGATGGCATGCGCGAGCGCATGGGCTTCACCGAAAAAGGCGGTGTGCTGGTGACCGGCGTGACGCCCAACTCGTTCGCCGAGGACATCGGTGTCGTCCCGCGCGACATCATATTGGCCATCAACCGCCGGCCAGTTGCATCCACCGATGACGTGCAGCGGATCCAGGCGACTCTGAAGCCGGGCGACCCTGTTGCCATCAAGGTCATGCGTGGCATCAGGGGCCAAGGCACGCGCCCAGGCGAGATCGCGTGGCAGCCAGTCTTTCTTGCGGGCACTTTGACCCCCAGTCCGTGATACGATAGCCGGGTCGGGGAACACCGGGCCGCCTGGTGTTCCCCGGCCTACGCAAGCGCCGGTCCGGCCGCGGCCTCGAAACCAGTCCGGCCGCAATAAGAACAACAACCACCGGCGGTGTTATTTTGAATCCTTGTTTGGAGAGTTGCGTTTGCGAGTATATGGCGCGCTGTGCTTAGTCCTGCTTCTGGCTCTTCCGGCTCCCTGCGCAGCCCAGGAAAAGACCGCGGCCTCGAAACCCGCTACAGCCGCATCAAAGAAAGCAACCACACCTGCCGCCAAGAAAACCACGGCCAAGAAAACCACAGCAGCGAAGAAAACGGCAAAGAAGCAAACCGCCCGCAAGCGCGCTCCCGCCGCGAAGCAAAGCTGGCGAACGGGGCAGATGGCGCCGACGCCTGAGCGCTACCGCGAAATCCAACAAGCTCTGATCGATAAAGGCTACTATCAGGGCAGCGCGAACGGCGTCTGGGACTCCGAATGCACGGAGGCGCTGAAAAAATTCCAGCAGGATCAGAATTTGAAGCCGGACGGCAAACTGGATTCGCTCACCTTGATCTCTTTGGGTCTGGGACCCCGGCGGGAGAATGCCAACTCCGCCAACTCCGTCCCCGCAGTAAAACCGCCATCCGGCGAGGAACCGCAACAGCCGCGTTAACCCCTACAGGGCGGCAAGCAAACGGTCGATATCATCCGGGCTGATGTAGAAATGCGGGGATAGCCGCACCCAGCCCTGGCGCGGAGCGGCGATAAAGCCCAACGATTTCAGCGATCTCACGGTCAAGCGCGCATCCTGGCCCGGTTTCCGGATGCTGACGATCCCGGCGCCGGTCTCCGGGGTCCTGGTTCCGAGGACCTCATACCCCTTGGCGGCGGCGCCGGCGGCAATGCGGTCGCCCAAAGCCTGCACCTGCGCGGCGATGCGGTCGATCCCGACGGAAAGCAGAAACTCGACCGAGGCGCGCAAACCGTAGCAGCCGATGGTGTTCAGCGTGCCGCACTCGTAGCGGCCGGCGTCGGGCCGCAGCGTCATATCCCGGCTGGCGTAGTCGGCGTAGGCGGCCACGTTGGTCCAGCCGAACTCCACCGGCTCGATCTGATCCTGTATGTCCTTTTGTATGTACAGGATGCCGCAACCTTCCGGACCCAACAGCCATTTATGGCCGTCGGCGGCCAGGGCGTGAATGCGAGCCTTCCGGACGTCGACGGGGAACGCGCCGAGGCCCTGGATGGCGTCCACCAGGAACAGGCAGCCGCGCCGGTGGCAGATTTCGCCGATCGCCTCGAGGTTGGCGCGGTAGCCGCTGAGGTACTGGACGTGGCTGATCGCCAGGAGCCGCGCCCCGCGGCAGGCCTCGTCGATGCGGTCCAGCGGGCTGAACGCCGAAAGCCATTCCACCCGGATCCCCCGCGATTCCAGCCGCTTCCACGGATAGTAATTGGCCGGAAATTCCTCTTGAAACGCCACCACCTTATCGCCGGGACGCCAATCCAGGCCGATGGCCACGGTGGCGATGCCTTCGGAGGTGTTCTTGACCAGCGCGATTTCGTCGCGGTGGGCCCCGATGAGTCGGGCGGCGGCCAGCCGCAGACCCTCGTACGTCTCCATCCACTCCGAGTAATGGGAGGAGCCGAAGTGCAAGGCGTCATCCGCCAGGCGCTTCATCGCGTCGGCGGCGGGTTTAGAGAGGGGCGCGACCGCGGCGTGGTTGAGGTAAACGGCTTGTTGAGTCACCGGAAACTGATCGCGGTAGGCCTCCCAGAGCGCAGGGGCGGCGGTTCCGGACAAATTCTCGGAAGCATCGCAACCCATTCCTTCCAATATACGTTATATAGATCAGGACCTACTCAGGACGGCTATATGGACTCGGGTGGGGCGGGCCCGCCTTACCCGTTTCGGAGGTGGACTGAAATGAAACGGTGTGATCCGAGTTCCGGGAGTATAATCGAGGTTGGGTTCCGGGCAGGAGGAATTATGAGACGCCTTTCCGTTTTCGCAATTGCGGCGGCGACAGCCTTGGCCCTGCTATCTCCCCAACCGGGTTTTGCCGACAACAAGAAAAAGGACCCGGATGAGATCGGGAACCGCGACGTCGGCCGCGGCATGAACATCTACTCGCTCGAAAAGGAGATCGCCCTCGGCAAGCAACTGGCGCAGGAAGTGGAGCGCCAGGCCAAGCTTATCGACGACCCGATCATTTCGGAATACGTCAACCGGGTAGGCCAGAACCTCGTACGCAACTCGGATGCGAAGGTGCCGTTCACCATCAAGGTGATCGACGCCGAGGAGGTAAACGCGTTTGCCTTGCCCGGCGGATTCTTCTTCGTGAATTCCGGCCTGATTATGAAGGCGGAGTCCGAAGCGGAACTGGCGGGCGTGATGGCGCATGAGATTGCGCACGTGGCCGCGCGCCACGGCACGCGCCAGGCCACCAAGGGCACGTTCGCCAATTTCGCCACGATCCCGCTGATCTTCATGGGAGGCTGGACGGGTTACGGCGTGCGGCAGGCGGCCAGCGTGCTGGTTCCCGTTGCGTTCCTGAAGTTCTCGCGCGGCTTTGAGGAAGAAGCCGATCTGCTCGGGCTGCAATACCTGTACAAGACCGGCTACGACCCGACCGCGTTCGTGGACTTCTTCGAGAAGATCCAGACGCTTGAAAAACGCAAGCCGGGGACGATGTCCAAGATCTTCTCGACGCACCCGCTGACCGACGACCGGATCAAGAAAGCCCAGAAGAACATTCAGGAACTTCTGAAGCCCAAGCCGGAATACATCGTGAACACTTCGGAGTTCGACAGAGTGAAGGCGCGGCTCATCGCGATGGAGAACCGGCACAAGATCGATCCCAAGGAGGCCAACAGGCCACGGCTGCGCAAGAAAGCGGGCACCGGCACAACCATTGGCGACGAGAGCGGCGATGAGAAGGCGAGCGACGAGGACGAGCGGCCGACATTGAAACGCCGCGACTGAGTTTTTTCTTCTCGTTGATTCCGTTGGGGCCCACGGCTCAGGCTGCGCCGTGGGCCTTTTTGCTTTCCGTGAGCGTCAGTTCGTGAACCCGAGCGCCTTGAGCCGCGATTCGAAGTCCGGTTCCTCGAAACTGACGAAGGATTGCTTCACGCGGCCGTTTTCGAGCGCAACGATGTAAGGCACCGTGTTGGGACTGTACACCTCACGCAGCGGCTCGACGTCATCCGTGATCAGCGCGGGCAACCCGGTGGCGCTGACGAACTGCTCGGCGAAGTGCGGTTGCTCCAAGGCGGCACTGATGATGGTTACACCGCTGTTCCACTGGAAGGTGGACATCGCGCGCGCTACCTCCATACAGTGTGCGCATTCCGGGTTATAGAAGAATAGCAGCACGCGCCCTTCCCGCAGCGGGAACGGTTTGCCGTCTACGGTGATCGACTCCGGCGCCATGATCCAGGCCTTCATCGTGACGTGAACGCCGTAGGAGGCGCCGGCGAACACGGCCACGGCGAGCAACACCAGCACCGCGCCGCGGGTTCCGCGGGAAGGCCGTGCCCACCATCCGGCAATCACGGCCAGCGCGAGCATGATGCCGTCCCCAATGAAGAATCCCGGCCCGATCGCGCGCTTCACCCATGGGAAGCAGTTGCATTCTTCTCCGCGCAGCACATCGTAGAGCGCGCCGATGTAAATGACGAAGAAGACAAGCATCGCGCTGATCAGCCAGGCGCCCCAGCGGCGGTAACGCGGCACCAGGATCAGTACGCCCGCAAACAGCTCGCCCACTCCGAGCAGGACCGCTCCAATAAGGCTCAGGCTGGCGGGCACGCGCGCCTCAACGAGACGCGCCGCGGCGCCAAACGGATCGGTGATCTTCCAAACGCCGGCGATAATGAAGAGGAGAGCAATCAGAAACGCTGCAATGTGACTTACGGCGGCCTTCCATCCAGCGGGCACCCATAAAGCGGACGCCTCGTTAGGATGTGCCATACTGTCGTCCATGCTCCCTATTGTATCCCGCAATTTGAAGGCTAAATGTTGGGGCATAACGGTTTTGGCGATGGGAACCTGTTTGGCGCAGCCCGCGGATCTGGTGATCACCGGGGCGCGAATTTACACCGTGGACAGCCGTAAGCCGATCGTCTCCGCCATGGCCGTCAAGGGGAGCCGCATTGTTTACACCGGCAATGATGCTTCGCAATATCTCGGCGCCGGAGTCCGGCACATCGACGCGCGCGGCGCAACGATCGTTCCCGGCCTGATCGATTCCCACGCCCACATGGAAGCGCTGGGCGATGAGCTGGAGACTTTGAATCTGCGGCGCGTGCGGTCGATCGAGGAAGTGTGCGAGATCGTGTGCAAGGCGGCTTCCGAACGCAAGCCGGGCGAGTGGATCCGGGGCCGCGGTTGGGACCAGACGAACTGGGGCGGCGCGTTTCCCTCCGCGGAGGACCTTACGCGGGCCGCTCCCAACCATCCCGTTTACCTCACGCGCGTGGACGGCCACGCCGCCTGGGTGAACCGGAAGGCGCTCGAAATCGCCGGCATCACGGCGAAGACGCCAGACCCGCCTGGCGGCAGGATTTTGCGGACCGCGGAGGGCACACCGGCTGGCATTCTGATCGACAGCGCCTCAAACCTCGTGGCATCGAAGATTCCGCCGGCCACCCCGGAGGACACGCGGCGCCGGATCGCGCGGGCAGCACGGGAGTGCGCGAGACTAGGGCTGACCACGGTGCACGACGCCGGCGTAACCGCTCAGGCGCTTGCCGCCTACCGTGAGTTGATTGCCCGCGGCGAGCTGCCGGTGCGAGTATACGCGATGATCGGCGGGCCGGGACCGCTCTGGCGCGAGTACTTGCAACGCGGCCCGGAAATCGGCGACCGTTTGACCGTGCGCAGCATCAAGCTGATGGCGGACGGAGCGCTCGGCAGCCGCGGCGCGGCGCTGCTGGCGCCCTACGCGGACGAGCCGGGCAACATCGGCCTGCTGATGCTCACGCGGGAACAGGTGGAGCGGGTGGCGCGCGAGGCGGCGGCGCGCGGCTTTCAGGTGAACACGCACGCCATCGGTGATCGCGCCAACCGGGTAGTGCTTGAAGCGTACGGCGCTGTGCTCGGCGGCAAGAGCGGCCGCCGGTTCCGTATCGAGCACGCGCAGGTGGTCGCGCCGGAGGATTTCGAGTTGTTCGCGAAGTATGCGGTGACGCCCTCGATGCAGCCAACGCACGCCACCAGCGATATGCGGTGGGCGGAGCAACGCCTGGGCGGCGCGCGCGTGAAGGGCGCTTACGCGTGGCGGCGCTTCCTTTCGCTCGGACTCGAAATCCCGAGCGGTTCGGACTTCCCCGTCGAGGAGCCCAACCCGCTGCTCGGTTTCTATGCCGCGGTGACGCGTCAGGACCGCGAGGGGAATCCTCCGGGTGGTTGGTTCCCCGATCAGCGGATGACACGCCAGGAGGCGCTCAGAAGCTGGACCCTGAGCGGCGCCTGGGCCGCATTCGAGGAGAACGAGAAAGGCTCGCTGGAGCCCGGCAAGCTGGCCGATTTCGTGATGCTTTCCGCCGATATCATGCGCGTGGCGCCGCGGGAGATCCTGAGCGCGCGCGTGACGATGACGGTGCTGGGCGGCGAGATCGTTTACTCGGAAGCGCGATGATTTTCGGGGTCCTGCTGCTGCTTGCGGCGTCGTCCGGGCGCCTGGTCCTGATGGAGGAGACCGTTACCGTGCCCCCGCGGGAGGTGGGGAGCTTCCGTCTCGACATCGCGCAGCAGCGGGCGTTTGTCGAGTGCCGCTTCTCGGTGGAGAGCGGCGGGCCAGACGTGCGCGTCGCGCTCATACGGCACGCCGGCACGGACCGGTCTCGCAACGGCGCCCGCCCCGAAGTGCTTACGATAACCGGGTTCGAGAAATCCGGCCGCCTGAGACACTTTTTGGAGCAGGCCGGCGAGTACAGCATCGTGGTGGACAACCGGCTCTCGGGAGCGCGGGAGGCGCGCGTACACCTCACCGTGAACCTGGCTTTCGCGGAGGAAGCCCGCGAGTTACCGCCCGGACGGCGGCGAGCGGTCATCCTGCTGACGATGTGCTACGTGGCCGCGGTAGCCGTGTTCGCCGCGCGGCGGCTGCGAGGCCTTCGATTGCGCGGCTGAGCCGGAGCAGTCCTTGCGTCGGCTATGAAGCATTAAGCGGGTTGTCCCACTTCCACAGGCACGGCGCGGGTGAAATTGATGTACTTGCCCACACTGATTCGCTCCGATCGATAGATGGCAATGACACCCAAACCGCCGCAGGGCTTCGAGATGCCACATCCTGCCAGCATCTTCACTACAGCCTTCAAACTTGCCGGCCGCGACCAAACGGGCCATGAAACGATAACGCTGCCCGAATCCCAACTCGTCGTAAGCGCAAACAGCCGGACCTCGCCTCGTTCGCGCCGGGGAACGGCGGTCAGCAGGGGAAGGGCGAGGCTGGCAAGGCGGTTCGCTCCATGCACGGTCAGCCCCTTGTCATCCGAAGGATCCTCGAAGCGCAGCGCATAGCGGCGGTCTTCGAGAGGGTCCCAGCGGAATGACTGCGTTCGGTCCTGGCGCACCCATCTGTGAAAGAGGGCCTGTTCGAGTCTGGCCGGAGAGTTCAAGTCGTCAGCGGTGACTTCGTTCGCCAATTCCCTCGGCGGCAGTCCTTTCGGCACGCTTTCCAGTCTTTCCAGAAAGTACTGACGACCTTGGCCGAACATGACGCAGAAGGGAGTGGCCCGGATTTTGCCATCCTTGGATGCCACGTCGCTCATGAGCGCGGACAGCAGGTCCATTCTCAGCCGGCCCGAGCCGGGGTCGCCTTTGCACGCCTCTTCCAGTTGCCGCCGCGCTTCGGCTATGTCAAAGTTCAGGTTCTTGTGTTCGCCGAAGGAGTGAACTTCAGCCAGAGCGTTACAGCCTCGCGCGGCGGCGTCGAGAATTTCTGCTCGTGTGAGGTCTTTGGACACAACCAGGCGCGGACGCAAGGGGACGCCTCCCCAGTACACGCGAGAATGCCAGCCCGGCTCGGCATGATCCAGCGCGCGGTGAAATCCCACCAGCGCAAGGAATGCAAGCAGGTTGTCAGGCTCCAGACCTTGCAGAATGTGTTCTCTTGGCATCTTCCTCTTCCTCCGACGCGCGATGGTCCGCAAGCCTCAGGATGGCTTCGAACCGGGCGAGTTCCCAGAAACCGTAACGCCGTTGCAGGCGGTCAAAAAGCCCCGCCCAATCGACGCCGTCCCAGGTGAAATCCAATCTTTGCGGGCCCGGCGCCGCATCCAAATGCAAAGACTTTCCATTGACCCCCAGGATTTGCCGGGGGTGGTCGTCCAGTTCGTCGTCATGAGGGAAAAATGGGCGTCCCCAGCCGTGATGGGTCCCGATGAGCCACAGCGCGAGATCCCGGTCCATCGAACCGGCCGAAGCTGCAAACTCCGGATCCTGCATGGCGACTCGAACGGACAGCGCCTCGTGCCTCCAGTACTCGGGCAGGCCACGCGGCCGAGCGCGAACCGCCGACTTGGCCAGGACCGGTAACACATCGCCTCCGTTGTGGAGCACTCGTTGGAAGCGGCGGTCGCCCTTGCCCGCGTCGTGAAACTGCGCCGCGAAGTGCAGCGCTCGCCGGACGGGTTCGCTCAATCCAGCCCGGCTTGCGAACTGCTCAACCTTGGCGGCGACGTGCATCGTATGATCGCTCAGGCTGACATCATTCCTGCCGAAGCTCCCCTGGCGATCGCTTTCCGTGCTGGGCTCAAGCGTGGATTCCCGGCTGACCGCCCGGCGGCCTGTCAGAATCAGGCCTTCCTCGGGGCGGTCGTCCACATAAAGCGTGACGTCTTCCAACCGTTCGATGGCCTGCAATTCGTTGAGGGCGTCGCCCGTCAACACACCGGCGAGTTCCGCCGGGAGCGTTTCCGGGTCTTCGTAATACTGTTCGAGAAGAGGAGCGATCCTTTCCCAGACTTCGCGCTCAAAGAGATCCCGGTGGAGGCGAATCGCAATCTGCCGCGTTTTGAGTTGCGCTGCCGCCTCCAAAGCGCGGTCCTCAACCGGCCCCTCCTGCCGGCCGGTCCAGCCCGATTCATCGCATCCGCCGTAGGAGGCCGGCACAATGATCACGTCGCCGGGGCGAATCTCCCACGCCCGGATCACTCTGGTTTGATCATCGTCAGCGCCGCGCCAGCGAAAGACTCTACGGCGGCTCGGGGCCGCGTCTTCGGGTTCCGATTGTCCTTCGATATCGCCTACGTCTGCCGCGTTGGGATCGCCGGCGAGCCACTGCCGCACGCTCCACACAGGAGCGCAAAGCATTTCGGGAGCGCGCGGAGGCACAAGAGCAATCAGGCGCTTCAAACGATCCTGATTGCGTTCGTCCAAGTCTTTTTCGGAGATGTCCTTGCGCCAGACGATTTCGACGTCGGCGGAAGCCCTCTCCGCGCCGTGGAGGAACAAGGCAACTTCCGGCTCCACGGATGGCGGCGGGTTCGTGCACGCCCAAAGGTCAAGGTAAGCCGGCGGCATCACAGGAGCATCCGGCTTCTCGCAGCAGGCTTTGATCAGATCGCCGGGAGTGAATTTCTCATTGATCTCCTCAGTGAGCGCGAGAGAACCGAAATCCACGATCCGCCGCCTCTGCTCAACGCGCGCGATCCGGCTCAACGCCTCCCAAGCGCCTCTCGCCGCAAAGCCGTAAATCGGGTCCGGCGTCTTGGCCTTCAGCTCTTCTTTGGCCGCGATCACGATAGCCTTCGCCGCAATATCGCGGCCCGTCCGGTTCAGCCGGCCGAAACGCTGGCGCAGCGCATCCAAAGGCGCGATCTGCGTCACGAGCCCGTCGAAATCAAAGTCCGCGCCAACCTCGACTGTCTGAGTTGCGACGGCGAACAGCTTTCGTCCATCTTCTTCCAGCGCCTCCTCCAGCCTGCTCACGATCGATGTGCGATCGATGTCGCGGACACGCCCGGTGAGAAGAATTTTTTGTTCCGTACTCGAGTCGTTTTCCGCGTTCGCGTTCTCGTCCGCCTTCAACTGGGCGAAAACCGCGCGCGCCAGGTCGACCCGGTTGACGACGATCAGAACTCGATTGATTCCCTCCTGTCTTGCAAGCTCGCGTGCCGCCTGCGCGTGCGCGACGGCCAGATCGGCTTCTGCTACCTCGCGCAACTCAGCAGGCTTCCGGGCGGAGAGCCGCTTACCCAAAATGGGGTGAGTCAAGTCCTCCGGTGAAAGACCAATAACAGCCGTGCCGCCCTGCTCACCAGGAGTTGCCGACAAGGTCACCGCTGCCCACGGACCAGGCTCAAACTCGGTCCACGGCTTCCCGCGATAGCGCTCCACCCAATCGAGTGTTTGCCGGAACGGCTCGGCCAGATGAGCCTCGTCCAGAAAGATCAGGCAGTCGGATCCGAGTAGCCCCGCGTGTATGGGCCGCATGGAATTGGAAACGCCATAGCCGCGGAACAGCAGCCGAGAGCCGACCTGGTCCACGGTGGAAAGCAGGATCGTCGGCTGCACAGGCGTCCTGGCCCAGTCCGATTCGCGGGGAAGACCTCCGCGCAATTTCTGGACCCAGAGACAGGGTTCTTCGCCGCACGAAAGAGGCTGGAGCGCGCGCGCCACCTTCCCTGCAACGGTGGTGGCGTTCGGATCCAGCGCCTGCTGGATCCTGCAGGCCCGCTCGTATGCCTGGTCCACGATTAACCGGCGGTCGACAACGAAGGCAATCCGTACGGGCGCCCGCCGTTCGGCGCCTAGCGCGGCTTCCAGCGCCAGGTGAAAGATCGCGATTTCGAGAACAGCGGTCTTTCCGGCGGCCGTCGGCAGATCGAGGCACTTCGGCCATTCCCGCCGGCGGAACACTTCGCTTGCCAGGCGCTCCTGCCACGGAAAGGGATCGTGGCCGTCGTTGACTTCGCGAAAGAACGGGGCAAAATCTTCTGGGCAGAGCGGGTTCATGCCTGTTCTCCTATGCAAAGGCCAAGTCCCGAGTAGCGGCCCGCGCCGAGTATCACCGGACCGCACACCGGTTCCGAGAACTCGATAACAGCGTGCGTCAGCATTCGCTTGCTGAGGAATCCCGGCAGCGTCCAGCCAGTCCACTCCGGCGCCTTTCCCGAGGGATATGCGGAAGGCGCTCCTCGGATTGCAGCGTGCTTGTAGAGCCTCACTGCTCGCGGCGCCGGCAAACCGATGTTCTGGCACGAGGAAGCAATGATCGCCGCCATTTCGGCGTCGCGCTCAATCAGGTCTTTCGCCTTCGGGAACCTGTCGAGCACGATTGGAGTGACGGATGCCCAGCGCCTCGCGGGGCGCGCATATCTCCCGGGCTGCAAGCTCCACTTTGAAGGTGTCAAGGTGCGGCTGATCGACCAGACGCCCAGGCTGCCGAGCTTCAGTTCGCCGACTGCACTGAGCAGACTGTCAAACGTGCGCCACTGCTCGGTCAGGCCCGAAGGATCATCCAATCCCGCCAGCCAGTCGCGCTCGGCTTTTCGCCGCTCATGATCGGTATCGCGCGGGAAAACGATGGCAAGTCCCATGAGCCGGCCTTCGGAGTACTGCGAGCCGACATCAGCGAGCGGCACGATCGCCATGTGCGGGAAGTTAACCGGCGTGCCGTCCGGATGATGCCCGGAGATCAGCTCGGGCACGGCCAGGCCCACCTCTCCGTACCGGCTCATCAGAGCGTCGCGAAGGCGGCGCGCAACCGCAGCGATCGCGCGCAGATCCGGGGTTTGGCCGCCACTGTCTTCGAGCACGATCCACTGATCGGAAAAGATACTTTGAGGCAGTTCTTGTGGTTCTTCAGGCGGCGCCGCGACAGGCTCGCCCACTAGAGGACGCTCGCCCTGCCGGTAGTAATGTTCGAGCTCCGCCAGCCTGCCCGGATAGACGCGGCGGCTCGGCGGGCGCCTCCACAATCCGGCCTCTGGGGGCGCGTCGAGGGCAAACCGGCAGCGAACCACCGACGCCGAGTGTCCGAGATATGCGGTGTCTCGCGCAAGGGCCTGAAGGGCGTCGAAAGTCTCTTTTTCGGGCTGAATGCTCCAGTTCAAACGCACAACCGGCCGGTAGGGAATGGCCGCCGGAAACATCCGAGGCTGCCTGCGGCGGTGTTCTGGCAGCGCGCTTGAATCTCCGGGAGGAACGTATGCGATGCCGATGCGGCGCTTTTCGGCCTCGCTTGCTTCAATCATAGGAGGGGGCTGCCGCTCCAGCCATTCGAGCGCCGCCCTTTCCTGCGGCTGCTCGCCTCGCGTCCCCCACGCTGCCACCAGCGCCGAAAAGACACGATCCGGCTGCGGGGGCCAGTCCGGCTCTTCCGTGGGGTTCTGTCCGGATTTTGCGGCGAAGCACACCCCGGTGAGGTACTCGATTTCCAGGGTCAGCATCGGTCAGGCTCCTGTTTCGGCTGCCTCGCCTCCTTCGCCTGCCAATGCCAGCTCGCGGCTCTTCTCGACGATCGCGATCAGCTTGGCCTGCGGCTTCAGCACCAGGGGTGTGCTCGAAAACGTGAATCCCGCATTGCGAACGGCCGCGACGCACTCGGCATACAGAGCGCGCGCCGCCGCGAGGTCAAGTTCGATGTCTTCCGTCGAGCCGTCAAACTTCACCAATTGCAAGGGCGCCGGCCCGTCGCAAACGAGATCGCACCGCGAGCGCAGCGCATATCCTCTGGCGTCCTGCTCCAGCATTGCGACCAGACCGAGCGCCGCCAGCAGCGACCGCGCCGCCAGGGTCCGCTCACTGTTGCCGAACCGCAGACGGCGCAAACCCGCCAGTGTGACCACAGAAGTTTGTTCAATGTAGTCGCAAGTAACACCAAGCTTGTCAACCGTGGGCGCGATATTACCGTGATTAATCTCGGATGGCCTGACCTTCTTGGCGCCCCTTCCGGCGTTCTCCGCCTCCACGTCCCAGCCTTCCTTGGACTTGTACACCGCCACGCCGCGAAGCACGCCGAGCGGGTCGATGCGGCTGCCGGTGCGCCGCGCCGCGCTAACGACATCGCCACCGTTTTGTTCTGTGGGCACATTCACGCCAATCAGCTCGCTCACGAAGCAACGCGGGAATTTTGCGCCCAGTCCGCCGCCCTCACCCGTGGAGTTCCAGACGCCGAACAAGAGCGCTGTCGGTGAAAGCTCGAATATCGCGCTCGCGTCCGACGCCTTGGCAGCGATCAAAGCCCTGCCCACGTCGGACTTCATAAATGGTACGCCGCATAATTCGCTGTCGCGCAGAATGGCGTCGAACAGCCTGTGCGGCGCTTCCAGCGAGGTAATTTCCGTCAACCCGTCCAGTTTCGCATCCGAGAAATCGACGGAAACGTAAGGTAGTTCAATTAGTTTTTGGCGAGCCGCTTCGAGCAGGTACTCTTCCGCGCGATTGGCTTGTGATTGTACTGAATCGACTAGTACGCACCAGACTTCTTCGCCATTGATGCGCCGCCGCTCAAAGACATGCCGCGGCGGGTCGTTCTTTTCCGGTCCGGGGTAAGTAGGGGGGAAGATTTTTGCGCCTTGTCCTTCGGCAGGTTGCAGCCGCCTTCTGCGTCGAAACGCAGCATCGTTCTCCAGAGCATCTTGAAGAGTAGCGAAGCTTAAGATCATGATTTTCTCCTTGATCGAGTACACACTATCACATCTGCGTGAAAAGTGTGCCTGTAAGTTTGGGTTATTTTGTCCCCGAGCAGGTGGCATCTGGGAGTAAGTGCCTTTCTAAGTTGGGCGCGAGTGCGAGGCAGAGAGCTGCACGTGCGGCTCCGGCGGGCGCGCCTGGCACGCAGAGGAGCAGCGAACAGGCGGCCGCGGGCAGTGGGGAGCTTTTGCAGTAACGCGATTTCCGGATTTTTTTTTGCTTGATTTTTCAAAAACTTGCGGGCCCGCTGGGGGGATTTCCGGCTGGCCTTGTTCTAAGGTGGAGGCAACATTCGACCCTGGGTTGTGGGCCGCAAAAATCGCTCATGGAGGACATCGACGGCCCACAGCCCCCTTCCTTAAGACAAGCCCTCACCCCAAGAAACAAGCCCCCACATCAGGCCGGCTCCTTTGTGCATGATGGTTAGGTGTCGGCTCGCATTGGCATTCATCCCGTTCTGGAGGCGCTTCGCGCCCGCCGCCCTCTGACCCGCGTCGTCATCGCCAAAGGCCTCTCCGGACCGCGCATTCAGCAAATCATCGACCTGTGCCGCGAGCAGTCCGTCCCGGTACGCTTCGAGCCGCGCGAGGCGCTGGACCGGCTGGCGGGCGGCGCGGCGCACCAGGGCGTCGCGGCGTTGGGAGCCGCCCACGGGTTCGTCCCGCTCGAGGAGGCCGCCGAGGGCGCGCAGCTCCTGGTGGTTCTCGACGGCGTGGAAGACCCGCACAATCTCGGCGCGATCATCCGGACGGCGCACGCGGCCGGGGCCAGCGCGGTGGTGGTTCCCGAACGCCGCGCTGTCGGGCTGACCGAGACTGTGGCCAAGGCCGCCGCGGGCGCGCTCGAATACCTGCCGGTCGCCCGCGTGGGCAACCTCACCCAGGCGCTCGAACAACTCAAGCGGCTCGGCTTCTGGATCTACGGATTCGACGAGCGCGGCCAGGAAACCTACGACCGCATCGACTACGCCTCTCCCGCCGCCTTTGTATTCGGCGGCGAGGGCAAAGGCGTGCGCCAGGGGGTCCGCAAGCATTGCGATTTCCTGGTGCGGATCCCGCTGGCCGGCAAAATCTCTTCGCTGAATGTCTCGGTGGCGGCCGGCATCGCGCTGTTCGAGTGGAAGCGGCGGAAGGGAGCGTGAGGCGGTTGGTAAAATCGTTCGAGATGCTTCTTTTCAAAGCCGTTCAGGTGCGGCCCGGTGGAGCGGCCGCGTTCCCATCCTTAACGGCTACCCGATACTCTATATATTGAGGCCGGCATAGGATGATTCACGCCATATCCACGCACCTGTTTGTAAACCATCGATTGACCACAGCCGGGCTGGAGAGGATCCAGAACGCGGGCATCACCGCGGTCGAGATCTTCTGCGCCAAGCAGCACCTCGACTACACGAACCGCGCCCAGGTGACCGAACTCAAGCACTGGTTCCGCGATTCCGAGCTGCAGCTTCACTCCCTGCACGCGCCGATGTACACCGACGACGTGTGGGGGCGGTCGGGCCCGCACGCGGTCATCACCATTACCGAGCCGGTGAAGTCCAAGCGCATCGCGATGGTGGACGAGATCAAGCGGGCGATCGACCTGGCCGAGCACATTCCGTTCCGCTATTTGATCCAGCACGTCGGGGTGGGCGGAGAGCCTTTCGACGAACGGAAGCTCGATGCCGCTTTCTCGTCGCTGGACGAACTGCACGTCTTCGCCAAACAGCGCGGAGTGGAGGTGCTGCTGGAAAACATACCGAACGAACTCTCGACCGCGGAACGGCTCGTCTATTTCCTGAATGAGACACACCTGCCGCTCGGCATCTGCTTCGACATCGGGCACGCGCACATGTGCGAGGGCGTGGAGGCCGCCTTTGAGCTGATGAAGGACCGCATCCGCTCGACCCATATCCACGACAACGACGGCACCAACGACGCTCACCTGTTCCCGACAGTCGACAGCGGCACGGTGGACTGGAAGAAGACGATGGATCTGCTGCGATCCCGGCCCGATCAGTATCCGCTTCTGCTCGAGGTGAAGGAGAACCCCGAGCTTAAGAATCCGCTCGAGACCTGCTTGCAGATCTTTGAACGATTGGAGAATTTGTAAATGAGTTCCGGCGAAACCGTTCCCACCATTACGATCGCCGATGCGGGCCGGCATGTCGGCATGAAGGTCCGTATCGCCGGCTGGCTGTATAACCTGCGCAAGTCGGGCAAGATCGTGTTCCCCCTGGTGCGCGACGGCAGCGGCATCATGCAGTGCGTCGCGGTGAAGAGCGCGCTGCCTGAAGAGCTGTTCGAGCAGATCAAGGACCTGACGCAGGAGTCGTCGATCATCGTAACGGGCAAGGTCCGCGCCGAGCAGCGGGCGCCGGGCGGTTACGAGCTGGACATCGAAAACGTCGAGGTGATCCAGCGCGTGCCGGTGGAAGACCCATACCCGATCACTCCCAAGGAGCACGGCATCGAGTTTCTGATGGACCACCGCCACCTGTGGCTGCGGAGCCGGCGCCAGCACGCCATCCTGCGCGTGCGCCACGAAGTGATCCGGGCGGTGCGCGACTACTTCGATTCCCATGGCTTCACGCTGATCGATACGCCCATCTTTACGCCGAGCGCCTGCGAAGGCACCACCACGTTGTTCGAGGTGAATTACTTCGACGACGAGAAGGTGTATCTCACGCAATCCGGCCAGCTCTATGCCGAAGCCGCGGCAATGGCTTTCGGAAAAGTCTACTGTTTCGGGCCGACTTTCCGCGCCGAGCGGTCGAAAACGCGGCGCCACCTCACCGAGTTCTGGATGGTGGAGCCGGAGATGGCTTACGCCGATCTTGAGGAAGTGAAGCGCGTAGCCGAGGAGCTCGTCGTCTACGTCGTGGGGCGGGTGCTCGAAAACCGCCGCAAGGAACTGAATGAACTCGAGCGCGACGTCTCGAAGCTGGAATGCATCCAAGCGCCTTTCCCGCGCATTACCTATGACGACGCGGTGCGGGAACTGCAAGCGAAAGGCAGCAATATCCAGTGGGGCAGCGATTTCGGCGGCACCGACGAAACCCTGCTGAGCGAAGCCCACGACCGCCCGCTGATGGTGGACCGGTTCCCCTCCGCGGTCAAGGCGTTCTACATGCAGCCCGATCCCGAGCGCCCGGAGGTTGCCCTCGGTGTGGACGTGCTCGCGCCGGAAGGATACGGCGAGATCATCGGCGGCGGCCAGCGCATACACGACCTCGATTTGCTGCTGCGCCGCATCGAAGAGCACGGGCTGCCGAAAGAGGCGTTTAGCTGGTACATCGATTTGCGGAAGTACGGCACCGTACCGCACGGCGGCTTCGGCATGGGCATCGAGCGCTGCGTGGCGTGGCTGTGCGGCCTTGAGCACGTGCGCGAGACCATCGCTTTCCCCCGCATGCTTTACCGGACAAGACCCTAGATGCCGCGGGCGAAATCCAGCATAGCCGTGATCGGCGCGCCCGTGGATCTCGGCGCAGGCCGGCGCGGTGTGGACATGGGCGTTTCGGCCATGCGCTTCGCCAATCTCGGGCAGCGGCTCGCAGAGCTCGGCTACAGCGTGAAGGATTTCGGCAACGTGGAGGTCGAGCAGCCCGAGCGCGCGCCGGTTGGTTCGCAGAACGCGCGTTTTCTTCCCCAAATCGAGCAGGCCTGCCGGAGGCTGGGAGAAACGGTGGACGCCGCCGCCGGAGCCGGCAAACTGCCGCTGGTGTTGGGCGGCGATCATTCGGTTGCAATCGGCACGATCGGCGGAATGGCCAAGCGGCTGCGGCGGTCGAAGAAGCGGCTTGGGGTGCTGTGGATCGACGCGCACGCCGATATGAACACGCCAGAGACGAGCCCCAGCGGCAACGTGCACGGGATGCCGCTCGCGTGCACCATCGGACTGGGTCCGCGCCGGCTCACGCACCTGTTCGGTTTCGCTCCCAAGGTCGATCCCGCGAACGTGGCGCTGGTGGGAGTCCGCGACGTGGACGCGCTGGAGAGGCCGCATGTGAAGGAATCGGGCGTGCGCGCCTTCACGATGCGCGATATCGACGAGCGGGGCATGCGGGCGGTGATGGCGGAAGCGCTCGAAATCGTGTGCGACGGCACCGCGGGCTTCCACGTCTCGCTCGACATGGACTCGGTGGACCCGGATTACGCGCCCGGAGTGGGAACGCCCGTCCGCGGCGGACTCAACTATCGCGAGGCGCACCTGGCAATGGAGATGGCGGGCGATACGCACCGGATCCTTTCGATGGAAGTGGTCGAGGTAAATCCGATCCTCGACGAAGCGAACCGCACGGCGGCGCTCGCGGTGGAGCTGGTGCTGTCGGCCATGGGTAAACGAATTCTATGAAGATACGAGTTGCCGTCCTGTACGGCGGGCGGAGCGGAGAGCACGAAGTGTCGCTCCGCTCGGCGGAATCGATCATAGCCGCGATGGATCCGGGCAAGTACGAGATCGAGCGGCTGTTCATCACGAAAGAGGGTAAGTGGGAGCCGCGGCCGATCCTGCCCGAGCCCGGCGCCAATCCCGGCATCGACGTGGTTTTCCCGGTGCTGCACGGCACGTTCGGCGAGGACGGCACGGTGCAGGGCCTGCTCGAGTTGGCGGGGCTGCCTTATGTCGGGCCGGGCGTTCTGGCCTCGGCGGTGTCGATGGACAAGGACGTCATGAAACGGCTGTGCCGCGAGAAAGGCCTGCCGGTAGTTGAGTACGCGGTGCTGTGGCGCGGCAAGCTGGACTTTGAAAACCCGTTCGGCTATCCCGTGTTCGTGAAGCCGGCGAACCTCGGCTCGTCCGTGGGGATCTCAAAAGCCACGAACGCCGAAGAGCTGCGGAAGGCCATCGCCGCGGCGGCCGAGTACGACCGCAAGATCATTGTGGAGCGCGGCATCGCCGGCCGGGAGTTCGAATGCTCCGTGCTCGGCAATGAGCACCCGTGCGCTTCCCTGCCCTGCGAGATTCTGCCCTCGCGCGACTTTTACGATTACGAAGACAAGTACCTGCTCGACAAGGCCAAGACCGTGCTTCCGGCCGATCTGCCGGACGCGATGATCGAGGAGATACGGCGGCTGGCGGTGGCGTGTTATCAGGCTACGGAGTGCGAAGGCATGGCGCGCGTCGATTTCCTGCTCGAAACGGCTACGGGGCGCCTCTACATCAACGAGATCAATACGATTCCGGGTTTCACTTCCATCAGCATGTACCCGAAGATGTGGGAGGCCAGCGGAATCCCCTATTCCGAGCTGATCGACCGGCTGATCGCACTAGCGCTGGAGCGCGCCGAAGCGCGGAAGGCAACGAAATATACCCGCTGATAAAGATCAGGCAGAGCCCTTTGTCAGGGCGAGCTGGTTCAGGCCGTTGATAAAAGCTCTGGCGCTGGCTTCCACGACGTCGGTTGATGCGCCGCGCCCCATCACACGGCGGCCATCCTCCTCAAGGTGCACGGTGACCTCGCCTATGGCCTCCGTGCCGCTCGTCACCGCGCGTATTTCGTAGCGCGACAGCCTGGCGGAAGTGCCCGTGACCTGCGAAATCGCCTTGCAGACCGCATCCACCGGGCCGTCTCCGATCGAAGCCCCCTGCTTCGTTTCGCCCTTCACGCGCAGCCGCACAGTGGCCGTCGGTATGGCGGACGTGCCGCTGTAGATCTGCAAATATTCAAGCTGGTAGAGCTCCGGGGCGGGTTGAATCTGGTCGTGGAGGATGGCGATGAGGTCCTCGTCGAAAACCTCCTGCTTTTTGTCCGCGACCAGCAGGAAGCGCTGGTAGGTTTGGTTCAGCTCCTCCTGCGACAGCTTGTAGCCGAGCTTTTCGAGGCGAGCGCGGAGGCCCGCGCGTCCCGTGCGCGCCGTCAGCACGACTCTGCTTTCGGCGAAGCCCACGTCTTCCGGCCGCATGATCTCGTAAGTCTCACGGTCCTTCAGCACGCCGTCCACGTGGATGCCGGAGCTGTGCGCGAACGCATTCCCGCCGACCACCGCCTTGTTCGGCGGAACCGCCATGCCCAGCATGTCCGCCACCAGCCGGCTGGTCCGGCAGAATTCGCGCGTTTCGATCCCGGTGGTGACGCCGAAGTAGTCCGAGCGCGTGCGGAGCGCCATGACCACCTCTTCCAGAGCCGCATTGCCAGCTCTCTCGCCGACTCCGTTGATGGTGCCCTCCACCTGCCGCGCGCCGTTCTTCACCCCGGCGAGCGCGTTGGCCACCGCCATGCCGAGATCGTTGTGGCAGTGTACGCTGATCTTCGCGCGGGCGATGTTGCGCACCTTCTCCCGAATAGCGCGGATCAGCCCGCCGAATTGCTCCGGAACGCAGTAACCCGTCGTATCGGGAATGTTGACGACCGTCGCGCCAGCGTCGATCACCGCTTCGAGCACTTCGAACAGGTAGGCGGGATCCGCGCGCCCGGCGTCTTCGGCGTAAAACTGGACGTCGTCGGCGAACGAGCGGGCCAGCTTCACCGCATCGACCGCCATCTTGATGATTGTTGTTTTCTTCTCGGCCAGATCCTTGCCGTAGCGGGGATCGCGGAACTTGCCCAGTATGTGAATGTCCGAGACGCCGATGCCGGTGTGTATGCGCGGCCGCCTCGCCCGGGCGAGGGCCTTGCCGCACGCCTCGATATCGGCGGGCACGGCGCGGGACAAAGCGCAGATCACGGGTCCTCTGATTTCCTTGGCAATGGTTTGGACCGCTTGGAAATCCTCGGGCGAAGACGCAGGGTAGCCCGCCTCGATGACGTCCACTTTCAGCCGGGCCAACTGGCGGGCGAGGTTAAGCTTGTCGCGGCTGCCGAGCCGGGTGCCGGCCGCCTGCTCGCCGTCGCGCAAGGTAGTGTCAAAAATGTCTACTTTCTCGGACATGCCTTAAGTATCCATCAGTGGCCGGCGGAGCGGCGCTTGAGTGATGAACTACCCCGGCATAAAAAACGGGGGCGGCGACCCTGAAAGGACCGCTCGCCCCCGCCGAGTTGTTATCCGCTCAGCTCAGAAGGTGAAACGCACAACCATCTGCATTTGGCGCGGATTGCGCGCGCTGGTGAACTGGCCCAGAGTGGCGTTCACCTGGTTGCCGTTGGGATCGAAGCGGGCCGTGGAATCCACACCACTGAACTGCGTGTGGTTGAAGGCATTGTACATTTCGGCCCGGAACTGGAGCGTGAGAGGTTCGCGAATCGGGAAGTTCTTGATGAACGAGAGATCCCAGTTGTTGATACCGGGGCCGGTATACAACCACTTTCCGCCGTTGCCGAGAGTGCCCACCGCGGGCATCTGGAACACATCGGTCCGGAAGAAGCGGTCAAAGGTCTGCTCGCTCTTGGGGAGCTGAACCTTTCCGGTCACCACGATACGCGCCGACTGGGATGGCGTGCCGGTGATATCCCTGTTGTCCGTGGTCGTAAAGCCCACGTTTCCGGGCCCGCCGCTGATGAAGGAGGCGATACCGGAAACCTGCCAGCCGTTCAGGACCCAGCGGGAAACCACATCCCTCATCGGAACGTTCGGCACCTGGTACAGGAAGTTGATCCGCAGGTTATGCCGGCGGTCAAATTGCGAGTACCCATAGTGCCACTGCCTTGCGGGGATGAACGGAGAGACCGAGTTGTCGTCGTAGTCCACCGTATCCAGCCACTTGGACCAGGTATAGGAAGTGCCGAACTGCATGCCTTTGGCGAACCGGCGGTTCACCATGACCTGCAACGAATGGTAGTTGGAGCTGGCGCCGTAATTCGCATAGCTCACGCCGCTGTACCCGGTGTAAGACCGGAGGAAATTGTCGGGCAGGGGAGATCCGGTGGTCTCGTCCCGGTTTGCGGGATCGAAACGCGCCCCCAGTGGGATCGGATCCATGTCGAAAGCCCAGCGAAGGTGCCGGCCAAAGGTCCCGACATAGCTCACATCCAGCACGGTGCCCCAGCCGATATTTTGCTGGATCCCGAAGTTGGTGTTGTAGGATCTGGCCACTCCCCTGGGGTCCTGGTTGGCGGTCACAGAACTCGGGTTCATGAAGCCTTGCTGCGGGGAGGCCAGGGATTCCAGGGTGCTGTAGTGAACCGTGCTGGTAATCACCAGCGGGATTCGGCTAGCGCTGCCAACCCGCGCTTCGCCGTTCGCGCCCGAGCTTTGGAAAATCCCGAAGCCGCCGCGAATGGCCGTCTTTCCGTCGCCGAAAACATCGTAAGCAAAGCCAAATCGGGGTGAATACAAGAGCCCGGGACCCTCGACCATTCCGCGGGGGATGCCGGGATCCGTGCTCAGGACCATGCCGTTGGCGAAGTTGCCCACCGCCGGAGAAATGGCGCCGATCAAGACCGCCGGATATACCGCGCCCGTGACCGGATCCACCGCCATTCTTTGGCCGTTCACCATTTGCGGCCTCAGCAACACCACTTTATCCTCGGGCTTCCATTCGGAAAGCCGGAAGGCCGATTCCACCGCGGTGCCATAGCCGGGAGGCGTCGCCACAAACCGGATGCCCAATTCCAGCGTCAGCTGGCGGTGTACCTTCCAGCTATCCTGGACGAACCACTCGTAAGACTTCCAGATCGAACCGCCGCGCACATACCGGTTGGCCTGGGACACGTTGTTGAAAACACCCAACGCCGCATTGGCGAACGTGTGGCCGGATTCCAGCGGGTTGTTCGCATTGCTTGAGAAATTGACGCTGCCCCGATTGGTCGAAGCAGCCCCGGTCTGGGATTGACGGTTCAGAAAGATGCCGGCTTTAAAGGTGTGCGGCCCACTAATCTTGGTAACGTTGTCAGTGATCGTGTAGGTCGGATACCGTACCGTGTAGGGGATGTTCGTCAGGGTGATGTTGGCGACGTTGGGGATTCCCCCGAACGTAACGTTGGGAAGCAGATCGAGCGGATTCGACTCCGGGAACAGTTGCGGAGCGTTGTAGCCGACCGTTGATCTCTTGAGTTTTTGGAGCTGGTCATCGGGAATCGTCTCGCTCTCCCAGCGCCAGTTGTAGCCCAGCACCAGTTCGTTTACCAGCGTGGGCGAGATGATTTTCTGATACCGGGCGGAAACGATGTTGCCCCTTGTGAGGAAGGTCCGATACTCCAGAGGCCAGTTCGCGTTGGGCGTGGCAAGCCCCATCGTGCCGGTCTGCTTGTCCTGCTGCCGCGACCACGTTACGGCAATGAAGTCGTTCGACGTCGGGTTGAAGTCGATTTTCAGAGTATGCAGAATCTGTGGCTTTTCAAGCTCGACCTGGCTGACGTAGTTGTAGTTCCCTCCCGAAATGCTGCGATCGAAAAAGTTCGGAAGCGGTAAGAACTTCAGCAGTGCCTGTCCGTTCGGATCGAGCCGGTTCGCCGGGATGATGTTGTCCGGAAACGGCTGGCGGGTAAGAGGATCCCTTACAACAATCAGCCTGTTATTCACGTCCACGCTTTGCGAGAAGTCGCCGGCCCGCTCCAGTTCTGTGGGCACCGTAATGCGGGTGGGGCCGACGCCCGACTTCTGCGGCCAGATCTCCTGCGCCCAGAAGAAAAACAGCTTGTTCTTCTCCGTGTTGAATTTGTTGGGGATATAAACCGGTCCTCCGATGGTGTAGGTGAAAGTGTTGTAGCGGTAACGGGGCTTGGGGATAGGCTGTCCACCTACAATCGTGCGGTTATTGAAAAAGCTGTTGGCGTTGAATTGTTCGTGCCGTTTGTAATAGCCGAAACTGCCGTGGAACTCGCGGGTTCCGGACTTGGTAACCATCTGCACACCGGCGCCGCGCATACGGCCGTATTCGGCCTGGTACTGATTCAAAAGCACTTTCACCTCGGCCAGCGCATCCATGCTGGGATTCAGGGTCGAAATCCAGCCGACGCCGCTGTCCTGGGTCGGGACGCCGTCCAGCCAGGTCCCGATGGCGTTCCTCCGGTCGCCGTTAACCCACAGGCCGATGGCGAAGTTGCGGTCCGGTCCTTCCGGGGTGGCGGTGTCAATGACTCCGGGAAGCAGCTGAAGCAGGCTTGTGACGTTCCTGCCCTTGATCATCAGGTTTTCCAACTGGCTGCCGGTCACGAGACCCGAGCGCTCAGCGCTCGCCACCTGTACGGCCGTGCCCTCAGCCTCTACCGTAATGCTCTCGGTCACGCTGCCGACCTCGAGAGCAATCGTGCCCACCGAAAGCCTCTCATTCGCCGTGAGATTGAGTGAAGTCCGCTGAACCTTTTTGAAACCTTCATTCTCGATCGTGAGGCTGTAAACCCCGGGATCGACCGCATTGAAAGCGAAGTCGCCCGTGGCTGAGGTCGAAGCACTGCGCGTAACCCCTGTCCTTTCATTAGTTAACGTTACGGTTGCCCCTGCAACCGCAAGCCCTGAAGGGTCGGTTACCGTCCCCAGAATGGAACCGGTAATGGTTTGCGCAGATAATTGAGATGCTAGGGTTATAGCCCAAATTAGGACAAACCATCTACATATCTTCATTTGTTACCTCGAGTTGTTTACCCGTATTGTGATCCTTGAGGTTGCACTGTGCCTGTCTTTACACACAGGCCAGCGCGCCCAAAGCGATCTACCCCCAGCACAACACGCGTGTGGTGTTGTGCACGGCTAATTATAAGCTCAGGTAAAAAAGGTGTCAATAACCTCCAGCGCGCGGACCCCAACGGACAGGGTTTGCCAGCATTACTCACACCGGAGAGCGACATTCGGGTCCGCACTTGTGGCCTTACGCGCGGCAATATATGAGGCGCCGAGCCCGGTTCCGGCAAGCACCACCAGACCAGAGGCGAGTGTCAGGGGATCTTCCGGCTTGACTCCGTATAACAGCGACGAGATGAGACGCGTCGCAGCCAATGCTCCTGCAAGGCCGATCACGGCCCCGGCGATCGTGAGCCGGGCCCCCAGTGACAGAACAAGTTGCAAGATGTCACTGCGTCCGGCGCCGAACGCCATCCGGATCGCGAACTCGCGGGTCCGCCGCGCCACCGTATTGGCGGTAACCCCGTAGATTCCGATGGCTGCCAGGATGAGCCCCGTTGCCGCGAAGGCTGCCAGGAGCAGCATGTAGAAGCGCGGCTTGGCCACCTCCCGGGCAAACCAGTCATCCATGGTCTCTATTTCCGGCGACGGCACTTCGGGATCGATGGCGCGGACCGTGCTCCGGATGTCGGCCGAAAGGTCGCGGGAGCGCGAGAGGGTGCGCGCAACCACATAGGAGGAACTTCCATAGGGCAACGGCAAGTAGATCTGGGGGCCCGGTTCCGTGGTCAGACCGATCTGGCGCACATCGCCCACCAGCCCGATGACCTCGAGCCTGGCGCGGCTTCGGTAATTCGTCATGATCTCCTTGCCGAGAGGATTCGCCCGGCCGAACAGCATGTCCGCTGTAGTCCGGTTGATCATTACGGGCACCGGCGTGCGGCGATCGTCGGCGGGCTCGAAGTCCCGTCCCGCGAGCAGCGGTATGCCCATGACGGCGAGGAAATCGCGGTCGATATTGCGCGCCAGAGCCGAGCAGGTCCGCTTTTCGCCGGCATCCTCCGCGCTCAGCTCATAAGGGAAATGGACCGCCTGCAAGGGCACGTGGTCCGCCGCGCTGGCCCGAATCACGCCCGGCATCCGGCCGACCTCTGCGGCGAGCCGCCGGGCGAATTCTACGCGGCGGGCCGCATCGTATTTCTGGTACGGCAGGGAGAGCTGGATAGAAAGAACGCGGTCGCGCTCGAAGCCGACGTCGATGCTCAACAGGCGAAGCAACGTGTTCGTCATCAAGCCGGCGCCGCTGAGCAGCACCATTGCGAGAGCCAGTTGCGCCACCACCAGCACGTTGCGGAGCGGCAGGCCGCCAACACGAGCGGCCATTATGGCGTCGCCTTGATGCATGGCCGCGGCAAGATCTCTGCGCCCCGCCTGGAACGCCGGCGCGAGCCCGCACAGGATGCCGCTCGCGATCGCGATGGCCGCTGCGGCCACCAGGACCGTATAGTCGACCACCACCTCGTCGGCGCGAGGGATACGGAAGGATTGAACGGCTGGAACGGCGCGTACAGCGGCGATCGCCAGGGCGGCGCCCGCCACACCGCCGATCAGGGAAAGCATGACGCTCTCGACGAGTGTCTGGCGGACCAGGCGAGCGCGGCCCGCGCCCAGCGCCGCACGGATGGCCATCTCCTTCTGGCGGGCGGTTGACCGCGCCAGCAGCAGGTTCGCCAGGTTGGCGCAGCAGATCAGCAGCACGAAGCCGACGGCTCCAAGCAGAACGAGAAACGTCCGCCGCACCTCGCCGACAATCCACTCCTGGAGCGGCTTCACCACAACATATGTCCGCGAATCCTCCTGGTGCTCGCGGCGGATCTGCTGCATGACCGCATCCATTTCCTCTTGGGCGGCTTGCCGGGTGATGCCCGGACGGAGGCGCCCGATCACCACCACGTTGCCGCCCCCGCGGAAGTCACGGTTGGCAGCCATCGGGACCCATACGTCGATTGCGCCGAAGTGTGCAAAGCGAAAGCCGGCGGGTATGACTCCGGCGACCGTGAATATCTTCCCGTCCAGCACCAAGGTGCGGCCGAGGACATTCGGATTTGCGCCAAACTCGCTTCGCCAGAATTCGGCGCCCAGAAGGGCGGCCGAGTCTCGTCCCGGCTGATCTTTGTCCCTGGCAATGGGCCGGCCTAGAACCGGCCGCACTCCGAGGACATGGAAGAAATCGTAGCTGACAGCACCCACGGAGACTTGGCGCGCCTGCTCGACGCCGCTGAGTATCCTCGAGGTGCTGTATGCCCCGGCGATGGTATCAAAGCATTTGGCGCGCTCCCGCCAGTCCAGGTATACGCCCTGGGCAGAAGTGAAAGCCTCGCGTCCGCCCTCTTTGGCCGACAGGATGACCATGAGGCGCTCGGGTTCGGGGAAACGCAACGGCCGCATGATGACGGCGTTCACGATGGTGAAGACGGCGGTGTTGGCGCCGATTCCCAATGCCATGGTCAGGGCGGCCACCGCGGTGAAGCCCGGATTGCGCCGCAGCATCCGCGCGGCGAAGCGGATGTCCTGAATCAGGCTGTCCAGCGCCGGGAAGCCCCGGCGGTCGCGGTATTTTTCCTTCGTCTGTTCCACACCACCGAAGCTGCGGAGCGCTTGTGCTCGCGCTTCCTCAGCAGACATGCCCCGGGCGAGGTTTTCTTCGATCAGCATGTCGAGATGAAACTGGAGTTCGGCATCCAGTTCCCGCTCGAAAGGCCGCTTCCAAAACGTTGCGATTAGCCTCGCCCAGAAGCTGCGCATAAACTACTCCGCGGTTCGCAGGAACCGGTCCATGAGGGCCACCGTCCGGTCCCAGTATTCGCGCTCCTGTTGAATCCGCTTGCGGCCGGAGCGCGTGAGTTCGTAGAACCTCGCGCGGCGGTTGTTCTCCGAAGTCCCCCATTTCGCGCGGATGAGACCTTTCTGCTCCAGCCGCAAGAGGGCCGGGTAGAGTGTGCCCTGATTCAGGTCGAGTGCGCCATCGGAAATTTGCTGGATCCGGCGGGCGAGGCCGAATCCGTGTTGGGGTCCCATAGTTTCGAGAGTTCGCAGGACCATCAGGTCCAGCGTGCCCTGGAGCAGCCCGGTTTTTCGCTCTCCTGTAGACATGCTACAGGAGTGTAACCGGCTTTCCTGTAGAATGTCAAAAGGTATTTTCGTGACGTTAGGGACGCTCTCCGCAGCCAAAACCCAGCCGTGCCGGGCATCCCACGGAGCCCCGTGGTAGTATTTTTCTACTACTCTGTTTGTACTATTTCAGCCCTCGGGGTCGGGATGATATAAAGGGTGGGCTCTTATCCGGAGCGCCGGGAAGGGGCGAAAGCCATGCGCATGGAAGAACTGCTGAGGGCATGCAACTCGGATGCCGCTCTGGTGAAAAAGGCGATCAGCAACCCGGCGGTTCTGAACGAGGCCTATAATTACCCCCGGCCAAGTTCATTTTCCCGCGGCATTCGCCTTGACCTGGGAAATATCTCCGTCCTCCTGATCTCAGGCACCGCCAGTATCGGCCCGAACGGCGAGACCCTGCATCCGGGCGACTTTCGCGCCCAGACGCGCCGCACCTTCGCCAACATCACGGCATTGCTGGAAGCCGAGGGCGCTACCTGGAAGGATGTCGTTCGCACCACCTGCTACCTGCGCGATATCGACCGGGACTACGCCGCCTTCAACGAGGAGCGCACCGCTTTCTACAAGGCGCAAGGGCTCGATCCGCTGCCCGCCTCGACCGGCATTCAGGCGCACCTGTGCCGGCCGGACCTGCTGGTGGAAATCGAAGCGATTGCAGTCTTCCAGCGCACCTCTGCGAGGTGAGCGCGGCCGTGTTCCGGGCGTGGTGGATGCTTTCCGCGATTCTTGTAGGCAGCGCCGCAAGCAGCCAGGCTGCCCCGAAACTCACCGCGCCCGTGGTTTTCACGCAGCTTCCCCTCACCGGTCTGCCTTCTCCCCGCGCGGTGCTGCGCGGCGATTACGGGCGCGGTGGCCGGCTCATGCTGCTGCTGCCCGGCGGCGCCGTCCGTCCGCTGGTCAAGGATTTTGAAAGCGCGGCGGATCCCGACGTCTCCTTCGACGGTAAACGCATCCTGTTCGCGGGCCGCAAGACCGCGTCAAGCAACTGGGAGATTTACGAGATCAACGCGGACGGCTCGGGCTTGCGCCAGATCACGCGGGGTCTCGGCGACTGCCGCAACCCGGTCTATCAATCCTCCATCTTCTACCTGGACGACGAGGCGCCGCACTACCAGGTCACGTTTGTCAGCACGGCGGCCGGCGAGTACAACGAGTACGGCCCGATTCCCGCATCCAACTTGTATTCCATTCGCCTGGATGGCACGCAACCGCGCCGGCTCACGTTCCAGGTTTCCAGCAGCTTCGATCCGTTCCAGATGCAGGACGGGCGGATTCTGTTTTCCGCCTGGCGCTGGCACACGCTGGAGGGTGGCGGTCCGCTCGGCCGCGTGGAACTGTACGGAATCAACCTGGACGGCACGGACTTCGCGGCGTTTTCGGGAATGCAAGGCCGGCGGATCAAGCACATGGCGTGCACGACGCCGAAGCGCATGGTGGTTTTCATCGAGTCCTCCGAGGCCCTTTGGGACGGCGCCGGATCGGTCGGGACCCTGAGCCTGCGCCGCAATCTGCACTCTTACCGCGCTCTTACGCCGCCCGAAGCGGGCCTCTATCATTCGCCGTCGCCGCTGCCCGACGGCCCGGTGCTGATTTCGCGCCGGCCGGCAAACGGAAAGGGCACGCATGCAATCTACCGGCTGGACCCAGAGACCGGCCGCGCGGAGCCCGTCTTCGACGACCCGAAATTCCACGATATCCAGGCCAAGCTCGTCGCGCCGCGCGAGGAACCCGATGGCCGGTCTTCCGTCGTGGTCGATTCCGAGCCGGACGGCGTGTTTTACTGCCTCGATCTCTACACCACCGATTTTTCCGACCGCAACTGGATGCCGCCCGGCAGCGTGAAACGGCTGCGGGTGCTCGAGGCCGTTCCGCGCACACCGGCGGCCTCCGGAACCGAAACCCGCTCGCCTTTGCTGCACCGGCGCCTGCTGGGCGAAGTCGACGTGGAAGACGACGGATCGTTCCACATACAGGTTCCGGCCAACCTCCCGATTCAACTCCAGGCGCTGGATGCGGACGGCATGGCGCTGCGGTCGAGCGCGTGGATCTGGGTGAAGAACAAGGAACACCGCGGCTGCATCGGCTGTCATGAGGATGGCGAGCGCACGCCGGAAAACGTCGCCGCGAAAGCGCTCTCGCATCCGGCGGCCCGGCTCAACCTGCCGGTGGAAAAACGCCGCACGGTGGATTTCCGCCGGGACATCATGCCGCTGCTTGCGGCGGGATGCGCCAGCGGCGCGTGCCACCCCGCTGGGTCGAAGCTGCCGCTCCACTCGCCGGAGGCGGCCTACAAAGCTTTGCTTGCCGGATACGTCACGCCCGGACAGGCGCGCACCAGCCCGCTGGTTTGGAGCATACACGGCCGCAACACCTCGCGTCCGTGGGACGGCGCCGCGGCCGCGCCCGTAGCGGCAATGCCGCCCGCGGGCTCGAAGCCGTTGACGGCGGCCCAGAAGCGGGCCATCGTCGAGTGGATCGACTTCGGCGCGCATTGGGAAGCCCTTCCCACCGCATCGGGAGGAAAGCGATGAGAGTTTCCTGCCTCATGCGATTGCTGGCCGCCGCCGCTGCGTTTGCAGCGCCGCCGCAGCAGTGGCCCGTTTTCACAGACATCACCAAACAGGCGGGCATCGAATTCAAACACAGCTACGGCGACCGCCACCTCGACAACATCGTCGAGGGCACTGGCGCCGGCGCGTGTTTCTTCGATTACAACGGCGACGGCTTCATGGACATTTACTTCGTCACCGGCACGTGGACGAAGGGCGTCAGCGACAACCAGGGCAGGGACCTCCGCGGGAAGCTGTCCAACCGGCTCTACAGAAACAACGGCAACAACACATTCACGGATGTAACCGCGCAGGCCGGCGTGGACGGCGGCGGCGTGTATGGCACCGGATGCTCGGCGGCCGACTACGACAACGACGGCGATGTAGACATCTACGTCCTTAACTACGGCCCCAACATTCTCTACCGCAACAACGGCGACGGCACCTTCACCGACGTGTCGAAGCAATCGGGGCTGGACGACAAGCGATGGAGCGTTTCGGCCGCCTGGTTCGATTACAACCACGACGGCTATCTCGACGTGTTCGTCGGCAACTACCTGGTGTACGACGACGGCAAGTTCCGCGACTTTTACCCTGCCCAGGGGTATCCCGGGCCGCTGAGCTACAGCGGCGTGCCGAATGCGCTCTTCCGCAACAACGGCGACGGCACCTTCACCGACGTCACCAAGGAGGTGGGGATCTACAAACCGGACGGCCGCGCAATGAGCGTCACCGTTTCGGATTTCCGCAATGTCGGCCTGCTCGATCTTTTCGCCGCCAACGACGCGATTGAAAATTACTACTTCGAGAACACTGGCAAGGGCGTTTTCAAGGAAAAAGCCCTCGAGCTTGGCATTGCATATGGAGAGAACGGGCAGGGCGTCTCTTCGATGGGTCCGGTGGTCGGCGATGTGAATCGCGACGGTTTGCTCGATATCTTCATCCCCAACCTGAACTACTGCATCTTGTTTGTCCAGAGCATAGTCAACGGCCGCAGAACGTTTTTCGACCGCACCGCCGTCAGCGGCCTCTCGCAGGCGCTGGGGCAGTACGCCGGCTGGGGCGCCATCCTGTACGACCACGACAACGATGGGTGGCTCGATCTGCTCACCGTCCACGGCAACGCCCATCACGAGTACGTGCAGGAAGACACCTTGATGCGCAACAAAGGCGACGGGACGTTCGAAGACGTTTCCACTCGCTCGGGAGCCTATTTCGCGGAAAAGTACGTGGGCCGCGGCGCCACCTGGGCGGATATCGATAACGACGGCGACATCGACATCCTGATCATCAATTTAAACGACTACCCGAAGCTGCTTCGCAACGACGGCGGGAACAAGGTGAACAACTGGCTCGTGATCGATGCGCGCCTGAAATTCCCCACCGGAACGCGGGATGCCAACGGCGCGCGCGTCACCGTCACCACCGGCTCGCTGAAGCAGATCCAGGACCTGGTTCCGGCGCGCGGCTACCTCTCCCAGGGCGATCCCCGGCTGCACTTCGGACTCGGAAAGGCGGAGTACGCCGATTCGGTCGAGATCCGCTGGCCGGACGGCGCGGTGGAAAGACTCGAAAAGGTGAAGGCGAACCAGATTTTGAAACTGGTGCGCGAGGCAAAAGCTGTCAGGGTAAAGCAATGATGGGCAGACTTCTCTGGCCGGCCGTGCTGCTCGCAGCATACCTGGTGGGCGCGCCTAAGACTCCCGTCTATGTCGGGGCGCGGGCGTGCTCCACCTGTCACGGCGCGCGGAGCATGGGCAGCCAGTACGGCCTCTGGCTGCACTCAAAGCACAGCCAGGCCTGGGCGGTGCTGGCCAAACCCGAATCGCGCGTCATCGCCAGGCTGAGCGGCCTGCGCGACGTCGAACCCCAGCAGTCGGTGATTTGCCTGGGGTGCCACGCCACGGCAGCGCACACGGAAGAATGGGAGCGCGAACCCGAGTTCCGTATCGAAGACGGCGTGCAGTGCGAGGCCTGCCACGGTCCGGGCAGCGAGTACATGACGGAAAGCGTGATGCGCGACCCCGAGGCGGCAAGGAAAGCCGGCCTGCGCATGCCGGGCGAGCGTGAGTGCATGAAATGCCATCAGGAAAAAGGCTCGCATATCGCGGCTCTCCAGAAGCCTGTGTTCGATTTGAAGCAAGGCCTGGAAGCGGTGAAACACCCGCTTCCCGAAAACCCCGTGCCAGGGCCGGTGCCCGCGGCCGTCCCCGCGGACGGCAAAGCCGAGGGGCCGCGCTTCGCCGGCTCCGACGCTTGCGGCGCTTGCCACCGCGGACCGAACAGGGGCTATCAGTACAGCATCTGGCGCAGCAGCCAGCATGCGCGCGCATGGGCTGTGCTCGGCACGGCCCGCGGCTTTGAGGTCGCCAAAGAGAAGGGTGTGGCCGAGCCGCAAACCGATCCGGCGTGTCTGAAGTGCCATGCGCCTGCCGCCGTTCCGGCGCGTCTGGCTTCCGCGCGGGTCGAAGAGGGCGTCGGCTGCGAAGCCTGCCACGGCGCGGGCAGCGAGTATCTCGAGGACGCCATCATGCGCGACCGCACCGCCGCCGCGAAAGCGGGGCTTCGCCAGCCCACCCGCAAAACCTGCCTGGGCTGCCACGATGGCAACAAGTTTCAATACGACGAAGCGGTGAAGAAAATCGCCCATCCCACCAGGACCGAGGCGGCCAACGGCATCGCCGAGCCGAAGTACAAAAACCCGCTCAACCTGGCTATCCGGCCGGGCGGCGCCGAGTTGTGGGTCACATGCGAAACGGGCGATACGGTCGCCGTGATTGACCTCGCCACCCGGGAGAAAACGGCCGAGTTCCACACCGGCGGCGCGCCGACCGGAGTCGCCTTCACCCCGGACGGCAAGCGCGCCTTTGTAACGAACCGCCTCGACGATACCATCGCCGTCATCGACGCGGCTGGGCGCAAGGTCCTTAAGACGATCCCCACCGGCGATGAACCGCACGGCGTGGCGACGGACAATCAGGGCAGGCTGCTCTACGTTCTGAACACGTCGTCGGACGATATCTGGGTCTTTGATCTCGCCGCGCTGGAGCGGGTGAAAACGCTGGCTGCCGGCCGCGGCCCCTGGGCCGCCAGTCTCTCGCCGGACGGCTCGGCGCTGCTCGTCACCAACACCTTCTCGCACATCCGGCCGCTGCGCTCGACTCTGCTTTCCGAGGTCACGCAGATCGAAACGGAGCGCGGCACGGTGGAAGACCGGCTCCAGGTGCCGGGCGCCAATCTCATGATGGGGATCGACTGGCACCCAAGCGGCCGTTTCGCCCTGGCGACCATGAACCGGACCAAAAACCTGGTCCCCATGACGCGCCTGTTGCAGGGCTGGACAATCACCAACGGCCTCGCGGTGCTCTGGCGCACGGGCGAAGTGGACCAGGTGCTCCTGGACGAGCCCGACATGGGTTTTGCGGACGTCACCGGCATCGCCTGCACGCCGGATGGCCGCTACGCGCTGGCCTCGAGTTCGGGCACGGACCGTATCGCCGTCGTCGACATCCAGCTTCTCACCGGGCTTATCCAGCGCTCATCGAAGTACGAACGCGAGCACGTGCTTCCAAACCATCTCGGCAAACCCACCGAGTTCATCGTGAAGCACATTCCCACGGGCCGCAGCCCTCGCGGCATCGTGATCGCGCCGGACGGAAAGACCGCCTACGTCGCCAATTGCCTCGATGACAACATCGGGGTGATCGACCTGGCGCGGCTGGAGCCCGCCGGCGTCATCGACCTCGGCGGTCCGAAAGAAGTAACCAAACAGCGCTTCGGCGAGCGCGTTTTCCATAGCGCCAAGGTTACGTTTCACCGCCAGTTTTCTTGCCACTCCTGCCATCCGGACGGACACATCGACGGCGTCACGTACGACATCGAAGCGGACGGCATTGGCGTAAGCCCCGTCGACAACCGGACGCTGCGCGGCATTCTTGACACCGCTCCGTTCAAGTGGGAGGGCACGAATCCGAGCCTTTCGCGGCAATGCGGACCGCGCCTTTCGGTCTTCTTCACGCGCCTTGCCCCCTTCACCCCGGAAGAGCTTTCCGCGCTCGATTACTACATCACGACGATTCCCCGCCCGCCCAACCGGTATCGCGCGATGAACGCCCCGCTCACGCCGGCGCAGCGGCGCGGCAAGGAAATCTTTTACCGCACCACGACGAACGACGGCCGCGAAATCCCGGTGGAGAACCGGTGCAGCACCTGCCACCCACCGCCGTATTACACGGACCGCCAGCGGCACGACGTCGGCACGCGCCACCCGCTCGACCGCCAAGGGAAGTTCGACGTGCCTCACCTCAACAACATTTACGATTCCGCGCCGTACCTGCACGATGGCTCGGCCGCCACCCTGGAAGAGATCTGGACCATTCACAACCCGGACGACCGGCACGGCGTAACCAACGACATGACGAAAGATCAGCTTAACGATTTGATCGAATACCTCAAGACGCTCTGACTTGGAGGGCTGGATGAGACTCGCATCCGTATTCGCACTCGCCGCTGGGCTAGGCTGCATTCTGCCTTGGGGATCGGGCGGGCAGGCCCAGACCGCGGCGCCGGCGGCAGCGGCTCAGAAGCTGCCGTACATCTATACGCACTGGAGGCAGTTCACCACGAAAGACGGGCTCCCCAACGACCACATCTTCGCCGTCAAGGCCGATGGCCCGCGCGTGTGGATCGGAACGGAAGGTGGCCTGGCAATGCTCGATAAGCGCACGGGCAAAATCAGGAGCTGGACTGAAAAAGACGGCCTGCCCTGGCGCGTGATAACGGGCATCGATGTGGACAAGAAAACCGGCGACGTCTGGCTGGCCCTGTTCGGAGCCGGCCTGGCCCGCTTCAGTGGAGGCCGCTTCGACCACTGGCACCAGATGAACAGCGGGCTGGTGAACGACGTGGTGTACGCCGTCGCCGTCGAAAACGATAACGTCTGGGCCGCCACCACCGCCGGCGCCAGCCGCTACAACACCGTCACCAAGGAATGGACCGTCTTCACCGAAAAGAACGCCCCGATGGAGGAGATCTGGAACTACGGCGTTCACTACGGCGACGGGAAAGTCCATTTGGCCGTCTGGGGCAGCGGCATTCTCGAGTACGACGTCGCCACCGGCCGCTGGAAAGATTACCTGGACCCCGACGGCGAGATGGAAATCGATCTCTACCGCGACGACGGCATCATCCACGTGATCACCACCGGCGCCGGCTATGTGGACAAGGTGCTCTGGGTTTCTTCCTACTTCGGCGCGTCCCGCTACGACGGCCGCCACTGGCGGGGATTCTACAACCAGGATTCCGGCCTGCCGAGCGACTTCATTAACAACATCGCCGTCCGCAGCGGCAACGAGGCATGGTTCTGCACCGACAAGGGCCTGGGCGCCGCCGTGGACGTAGCCACGAATACCTGGGTAGCCTACACGCGCGATCCGAAACGCAACACTGGGTATGCCGTGGTTACGCGCGACAAGCAGGTGATCGAAACCGTGGAAACCGGCCTCAACATCCCGCACAACTACACGATCTCGGCCGATATCAACGGCAACGACGTGTGGATCGGCACCGCCAAAGGACTCGCCTGGGGGATTGGCAAGGATTACTATCCCGGCCTGCGCGAGCGCGGCGTGATGACCGCGAGCGCCCGGTCCGCGTCGGGAGGCGCACGATGAAACGAATCTGCCTCGCCCTGATTGCTCCGTTGCTTTTTGCCCAGCGGCCCGGCGATCCGCCCGAACTCAGGGCGCTCATCGATCCCGACACCGCCGAGGTGCTGCGCCGCATCGATGCCGTTGGGCCGTACGAAGTCCCCGACCTGCGCTTGAAACAGGATACGAACTACGCCAAAACGCCCATCGATATTGAGCCGTACAGCGGCGCGAAGCCCTACAAGGAGCATTTCCTGGTCCAGATGGAATACACCGGGCCGCGGCGCGCCGAGCCGGAACCGGGACCGGATTTGAAATCGGTAAAGATCGGGTTCATCGGACCGATCATGGCCACGGTTTCGGTAGCCACCGGCGGAGCGAGCCACGAGGAGGCGCTCGGCATCAAGATGCTTCAAGGAGCGCAGTTGGCAATCGAGCAGGCGAACGCGCGCGGCGGCTATCTCCGGCGCAAGATTCCGTTTGAACTCGTGGTCTCCAACGATAACGGCCTGTGGGGCGCCTCGGGCAACGAAATCATCAACATGGCCTACAAAGACCGGGTCTGGGGCATTCTCGGCACCATCGACGGCGCAAACTCGCATATTGCCATCCGCGTCGCGCTCAAGGCCGAGATTGTCATGGTAAACAGCGGAGACACCGACCCCACCTTCATCGAAACCAACATTCCCTGGGTGATGCGCGTGATCAGCGACGACCGCCAGCAGAGCTACCTGCTGATGGACTACATCATCCGCAAGATGAACTACCGGCGCATCGGCATCATCCGCGCAAGCAACCGCTACGGCAGGTTCGGCGTCCGCGAGGTGCGCGACAGCGCGCGCCGGCTGCAACGTCCGATCATTCTCGAAATGGCCTACCGCGTGGGCGCGGAGGACTTTTCGCTCCAACTGGAGCGCCTCAAGGCCGCCAATCTCGATTGCATCATTCACTGGGGCGACGCCAAAGAGAGCGCGCTCATTCTCAACCAGATGCGCAAGATGGGGATGAACCAGCCATACTTTGCCAGCGATCGCACGGTCTCGGACGAGTTCCTGGCGATTGCGGGCAAGAACGCCGAGGGCGTGATCTGCGCATACCCGTGGAATCCCGACCGCAAGGACCCCAAGCTCGACGAGTTTCGGAAGGCGTTCCGGGCACGTTTCAACCAGGAGCCCGAGACGTACGCGGCCCACGGCTACGACGGCATGAACCTGCTGATCTGGGCCATTCAGGTGGCCGGCTTGAATCGCGCCAAGATTCGCGACGTGCTCGCCTATCGCAGCCAGCCCTGGCCCGGCGTCACCGGCGATATCCCGTTCAGCGCCACGCTCGACGACCTCGGCGAGGTGTTCATTTGCAGGCGCGAAAACGGCGCCTGGAAATACTACTCCCGCGAGGATCTCGGGATTCCACGTGGCTACATTCCCGCGCGCGACCGCGTGAGCCGCGCCACGGGCGCCATCGAGCCTATGAAGTAAATGCGCTTCTTACTCGCCCTGGGACTCGCGCTTGCACTCAGCGCGCCCGTCCTCTGCCAGAAGCCGTACTTCGATCCCAACCACCGCCCGAGGGACTTTGAGGGCCCGGGCCTTGACGATCCCGAACCGGCGGACGTGCGTGAAGTCCTGATCGGCTACTTCGGGCCGGACGATCCCGCGCACCCGCTCGGCGGCATGCTCTGGCGCGGCGCCGCCCTGGCCATCGAAGAGGCGAATGCGCGCGGCGGCTACCGCGGCCTCGCCTTCCGGCTCGCGCCCGTCTGGGATGAGAACCCCTGGAGCGGCGGCGCGGGGAAACTGGCGCGTCTCGTTTACACCGAAAGGGTCTGGGCCATCATCGGCGGCATCGACGGCGATACCACCCATCTGGCCGAACAGATTGTCGCCAAGGCTCTGCTGCCCCTCGTCAATCCGGCCGGCACCGATCGCGGCATACACGGCGCGAACGTGCCCTGGGTCTTCTCCTGCCTGCCGCCCGATCAGCAGCTCGCTCCGCCTCTGGCGCGGGCTCTCGGGCAACACGCACCTTTTGCCATCCTATCGGCCACCGATCACGATTCCCGAGCCTTCGTCACGGAGCTGAAAATCGCGCTCGGCCGGGAACGCGCCTCCCCTGTCCTGCACGTGGAATTCGAACCGGGCGCGCGGCAGCCGGGCGAACTCGCGGACCGGCTCACGGCTTCGAATGCGAGGGCCGCCGTCGTGCTCGCCGGGCCGCGGGACAGCGAGCGCGTGATCGAGGCCATCCGGGCGCGCGGCTTTACGGGCGATATCTTCGGAGGGCCGAAACTCGCAGCCGCGCAGCTTCGCAACGTGCCGTTCCCCCGAGCCGGCGAAATTCGAGCGGAATTCCGCGCCCGCTTCCTCAAGCGCTACGGCGTGGCGCCGGACCTGTACGCGGCTTCCAGCTACGACGCAGCCGCACTGCTCACTGCCGCCATCCGCCGGGCCGGGCTGAACCGCTCGCGGATCCGTGACGCCATCCAGGCGCTCTCGCCGTACGAGGGCGCATCGGGGCGCATCGAGTGGGACCCGCTCGGCCGCAATCTGCGCCCGGTGGAGCTTACCTTTCGGCCGTAGGCGCTCAGTTTTGCGGCGGGGTCTGAAGGGTGGAAGCCTGTTGGACGCCGGCCGCCACTTCGGGCAGAATGCCCAGTTGAATGTAGATGGGGCGAATTTCGCGGCGGATCGCGGGCAGCTTGCGCGCCAGCCAGCCGCCTCCCGCCAGACACACCAGCCCGCAGACGACCACTGTCCACGGAGCGCCGATCCGGTCCGACAGCGCCCCCGCCAGCAGGCTGCCAAACGGCGCCGCGCCCATGAACGCCATCGTATAGAACGACATTACGCGCCCGCGCTTCTCTTCATCGACGATTGTTTGAAGAATAGTGTTCGTGCCGGCCATCTGCTGGATCATGCCGTAGCCGGAAACGGCCAGAACGAATAGCGAGAGCCACAAGTTGCTTGATAGCCCGAAGACGATCAGCGATCCGCCGAACGTCAGTATCGCGAACACGATCTGCTTTCCGAGTCCCAAAACGCTCCGCCGCATGGCCAGCAGGATCCCGCCTCCCAACGCGCCCATGCCCGTGGCGGCCATCAAGAACCCCAGCGTGTTCGGCCCTCCGCCGAGCACGTTGGCGGCGAAGACCGGCATCAGCACCGTGTACGGCATCCCGAAGAGGCTGATCACTGCCACCATCACCAGCAGCGAACGAATTGCCAGCGACCCGCTGACGTACCGCCAGCCCTCGCGGATTTCAACCAGCAGATCGCGCTGCGAACGCGGCGGCGCAGCCTGAATCTTCATCGCCAGCAGCGATCCGATGACGGCGACGTAGCTCAAACCGTCCAGCAGAAAACAGACGCCCTCGCCCACCGCCGCGATCACCATGCCCGCGATGGCGGGCCCGGCCAGCCGCGCCCCGTTGAACATCGAGGAGTTGAGCGCGATGGCGTTGCCGAGGTCCTCCCGGTTTTCGACCATTTGGACGACGAACGCCTGGCGCGCCGGCATATCGACGCTGTTGATCACCCCCTGCACCACCGACAGCAAGATGATCTGCGCGGGGGTAATGACGCCGGCCAGCGTAAGCCCGGCCATGGCCAGCGATTGCAGCATCAGGAAAACCTGGGTGACGACCAGCGTGCGGTGGCGGTCCCAGCGGTCGACCAACACGCCGGCCACCGGCCCGAGGAGGAACGTGGGGATCTGCCCGGCAAACCCGACCACTCCCAGCAGAATCGACGAGCCGGTGAGGCGGTAGACGAGCCAGCTCGTCGCGACCCGCATCATCCAGACGCCTATGAGAGAGACGCTCTGCCCTATGAAGAAGAGCCGGTAGTTTCGTGCCCGCAGGGCTCGGAAAGCAAATGCCCAATTCCCCACTGTTCCATTGTCGCCGAAGCTCGGGTCTGCTACTCCCGAACCGGCCTGGCCATGGAACTGGCCGGAGGTGGGTACGAATAGCCGCCGGCGCCGCGCGCCGTAGCAAGCCGGATTACCGGTGCAGGTCCGACAGCCGCACCGGCTGCCCGGCCGAGTTCCGGATCCAGAGATTGAAACCGGCCCAGACAAACGTCTGGTTGAAGTAATTGGTCAGCCGGACGACGAGCTCGTTCTCGCCGGCGCGAACCGGAAGCGTAATCTTGTGCGTGCAGAAACCGGCGCACTGGCTGGGTTCCTGGTAGACGATTTTTCCGTTCAGCTCGATTTCGATCGGGTCATCGTGGCTGAGCACCGCCTCGAGCTGCTCGGCCTTCTTCGCGATAAAGCGTTTGCGCGCCAGGTAGGCGTGCCCGTTACCTCCCAGATACATTTCGCCGTTGGTTTCCGCGCCATGGCGGCTGATATAGGTGAGGTTCAGTCCCGGGCCGTTGCTCGTCTCCCACAGCCAGCCTGCGGGAAATCTCTCTTTGATGTTTCCCGCTTCGAAGGTTTTTCCGGCATCCAGATCGGCTACCGACGGGAGGTTAACGTAGAGCCCGCGTTTTTGTTTGGTAGCCTCCAGCGGAACGGGCACGAAGCCGAACGTCTCCCACAATTCCGTTATGGAGGGGTCGCCCGCGGGCACGGTCAGGTCCTCCGGCGAATCCTGGTACCAGAACGCCACGCTCTCGGGCTGGAGGTTGGCGAATGTCGCCCATTCCATGTGGAAGGAATGCTGGAACGGATAGGGGTTTTCGAAATGGTGGCGGTATCGCCCGCGATCGTTCGTGATCGCCTGGGCGTACGGCTGGTGCTGCCCGGCCCCGAAGAAGGCGAAAGTGAAGTAATCCTCGCCATTAATGCCGTGCAGAAACGCGGGCCTTTCCGACTCGCCATCGACAATCGCAAAATCCCCGCCGCCGTGGTCATGACCCGTCTTGAACAGCGACATGCCGAGCCAGTGGCCGCGGCCTCGCGTGTAGAGCACCTGGTGCGGGCTGTGTCCGTTGGTGGAAGCCGTCCGGTTGTACCAGGCGTGTAAATAACCCCAGTCCGGCCGGAACTCCGTGACGCGCTCGATGTCCAGAGAGAGAACGGCTTCGACCGGGGTGGAGCCTTCGTTCTCCAGGTAAAATTCAAACTTCTCGCGGAACGGCATCGGAAGGTAGTTCACGGCGCGGTTTTCATCGATGCGCTCGAAGCTCGCGCCCTGGAACTCGCCGAAATAACGCGCCGTAGGTGCGTTGATGGCGTATCCGGACGCGCCGTCGTAGCGCACGAGCATCCGCAGCGGATGCGAGATCGGCGCGTTGAGATCCAGCCTGCGCACAATCGCGGGACCCGTCGCTGTGCCTATCAGCACGCGTTCCCCCGGAGCGATCCGGCGCCGGTCAAATCGGATGGTTTCGGTTCGAATAGGCGGGCGGGGCGCGGGCGGCTGCCATCCCTCGTAGTACAGCTCGACGCGGCCTTCCCTTTGCCGCGATCGCAGGCGCACGCCTTTCAAACTGTCGTCCTCGGTCCGGTAATCGATCTGGGTGAAGAAAATATCCACGCTGTCGGTCAGTTGCACCACATCGATGCGTATGCTTTTCTCGAAGGGAATCGGCAGGTACAGGTTGTGGTCGCGTTTGGCCGGGTCGCGCGGAACGGGAGAGGCGATGGCCGGCGAGCTCTTCACGTGGTCGGCGGCCGCGACGAGCTCGTCGAACCTTCCGCGGATGCTCGGCTCAGTTTCCCCGTCGACGAAGAACTGCCATTCGAAGTAGGGGCCGTCCTTCATCCAGGTGCTCCAGATGTGCCGTACGGAGCCCGTGCCTTTGATATCGAGCAGCGTCGCGCGGAAGCCCCTGCCCGTCCACCAGCCGGCGTGCCGCTTGGTGCTTTCCACATAGCTGTTCTTGCCGGCGCGGTAGTTTCTTAGAACATGGACGTCGCGAACCACTTCTTCAAACGGCCTGGCTGCACGCCCCTGGTCCGGCGCCGCAAGGGCCAAAATCACGATCGAAAGAACTGGCGCGAGATTCTTCACCCTTTTTCCTCCAGCTCAACAGCAACAAGCTATCCTACGGAGCAAGCGGGCCGCAACTCAGGCCTGTCGTGGCTGATTGTTCGTGGGTTCAGCGAAGTGGGAAGCGGGCGGATCCACTTCCGCCGGGGCCCGCCCGCCCTAGGCAATAGACGAGGAGATACTACAAGTGTCTGGAGCTTGGAGGAGTCCGGCCTCCGCTTCAAATTACCCGCAAGCGGAACGGCGTCCCCGATTCCAAAAGCCGCAGGTTCAGCAGCCGCACTCGTTCCCGGATCCGCTCCAGATTCACCGGAGTGGCCGGAAGGTCTTCAAGCCTCAGGATGATTCCGCGCGGCGGAAATTCAACTGGCGGGATCTTCCCCGCTCCGTTTCCATTGCTGTTGACCATGCTTCCCTCCCCCCGGGAAACGCCGGGTGTCCTTTGCTACCAGTTGCACCTGTTCGGGCAACGCCAGAAACCCGGTGGAAAAGACCCGTCAGCGGCGGGTTGAGGAGACCATGTCGCCTCGCAGGTTTCGCACTGGAGCACGCGGCCGTACTTGTTCAGCAGCCTCACGCCGAGCCTCGCCATCTGCGCGCCAAGCACGCGGCGCTCATCGTTGCGGGTAACCGAAGTGGTCGCCGGCATTCTTCTTACCTCCTCACGTGTCGCTCTACCTGTCATGGAGCACGTGCCGCGCCAACGATAGCAATGGAAAAACAGGGGTTTCAGCCTTTCCAGCCCGCTATTGCTGCCCAAAAACGCGCATTGCTGGCCCTTTTCAGGCACTATCGGCGCTCTTCCAAGCCGCTGGAGCGCCTCGACCCCGGCGGTGCGGTACGCCGGGCCGTTCTGGCCGTCTTCGTGCAATGATCCCGCCTATGCAACTGCCTGGGCCGGTACTGCTGATCTGCTTGCTGGCGGGACTGGTGCTTGCCGCAGCGCTGGCAAGGTTCCGGATTGCCAGGCGCAGGGACAAGGCGAAAGCCGGCACGGATGAAGCGGGCAATCCGCCGCCGCTGCCGGAGGGTTGGTTGCAGCGGGAACTGTCGCTCGCCGCCGAGCACGTCAATAGCATCCGGTTACTGCTGGAGATAGCCCGCCAGCACCACCAGCCTGTTCCGAACGCGGCGATCACGAATCTGGAAATGGTGGGAAAGCAACTCGGCGAAATTCTGCGGCGGCTCGGCGCAGCCGGAGAAGTCACCGCGCCTGAGCATCGTCCGCAGGCAGCATCTCCTCCTCGCCCTCGACAGCCTTACGCCGGATGCCGTGCTTCTCCATCCGATAAATGAGAGCTTTGCGGCTGATGTCCAGGTACCGGGCGGCATGGGTCTGGTTGCCGTGGAACTTCTCGAGCGCCCGCACGATCAGCTCCTTCTCCACTGCTTCGAGGCTGATTCCCTGGGGCGGCAGTTCCAGTTGCAGCATATCCACCGCCGGCCGCTCCCGGCGCAGGAAATCCGGCAGGTCGGCCAGGGTAATCTCGTCGCCGCGCGCCAGAACCACGATCCGCTCGATGACGTTTTCAAGCTCCCGCACGTTTCCCGGCCACCGGTAGTCCTGGAACCGCGGCAGCAGGCTTGCCGGAAGGACCAGGTTGGGGCGGCCCTGAGCTTCCTTCGCCTTTACGAAAAAGTGCTGCACCAGTTCCGGGATGTCTTCGGCGCGGTCCCGCAGCGGCGGCAGTTCCAGCGGGATGACCGAGAGGCGATAGTACAAATCTTCGCGAAATGTTCCATCCTCGATCATCGCCCTCAGATTCCGGTTCGTAGCGGCAATGAACCGCACATCGACCCGGAGCGGTGACGTCGCCCCCACCTTCTCCAGTTCGCCGTGCTGGAGAAGCCGCAGCAGCTTCACCTGGAGTTCTCCGGGCATCTCACCGATTTCGTCCAGAAACAGCGTCCCGCGGTCCGCGAGTTCGACTTTTCCGACTTTGTGCGTGATGGCGCCCGTGAACGACCCCTTCACGTGCCCGAACAGCTCAGATTCCAGCAGATCGCGCGGGATCGTGCCGCAGTTGATGGTGACAAAGGGCTTGTCGCGGCGCGGGCTGTTGTAATGGATGGCCCGGGCCAGGAGCTCCTTCCCGGTCCCCGTCTCACCGTGGATCAGGATGGTGGAATTGCTCTGCGCGGCGCGCGCGGCTGTGTCGAGCACCGTCAGCAGGACTTCCGAGTGGCCAATGATGTTTTCAAAGCCGTACTTGCGGTCCAGGCTCGCCCGCAGCGTGCGCACTTCCTTCACCAGCCGGAAGTGCTCGAGCGCGCGGCTCACCGCCAGCGCCAGTTCGTCATAGTCGATGGGTTTGGTCAGATAATCGTACGCCCCCGCGCGCATCGCCTGCACGGCGTTCTGGATCGTCCCGAACGCGGTGATGATCAACACCGGAATTTCGGGGTAATCCCGGCGGATCTGCTCCAGCAGGTCCATCCCGGAGACGCCGGGCATCTTCAAGTCGGTGAGCACCAGCGCAGGCGGCTCCTTCTCGATAGCCCCAATGGCTTCCTCCGCACTGCCCGCCGTCACGGCGGTGTAGCCCATCTGCTCAAGCTGCGTCTGGAGGACCCAGCGCAGATTCTCATCATCGTCTACGACCAGAATGCGAGGAGGATTCATCTGCTTTTCTTTTCTTTGGCCGGGAGAACCACCGCAAAGGTCATGCCCTGGCCGTCATTGGGGCGCGCCACAAGCGACCCGCCCATCTGCCGCACGATCTGATGGGCGACCGGCAATCCCAGCCCTGTGCCGTGTTCCTTGGTGGTGAAAAAGGGGTCGAACAGCCGGTCTATGTGCCCCGGCGCCACCCCATGCCCGCGGTCGATGACCCCGATCGAAATCTTGCCATCTCCGGTCTCGGCCGAAAGCGTCACCGTTTCCCCTTCCGGGCTCGCTTCGATGGCGTTAATCATCAGATTTAAAAGTACTTGTTCCAGTTGCTCCGGGTCGCATTCGACCGGTTCGAGGTTCGGGTCGATCTTTTTCTCGAACCGCACCGTTTTGCCGCGAACGCCATGTGCGGCCAGCCCGAGCACATTATCCAAAACGGGCTCCAGCTCTACCGTTTGCAGGCGAGGGGGCCGCGGACGGGCAAAATTTAAGAAGTTCGTCAGCAGGCCGTTGAGCCGTTGGCTCTCGCTCATGATGATGTCCAGGCACTTGGCGTCCTTCGGGCTGAGGTCCCGGCTCCGGCTGAGTATGGCTGCTGCCCCCGAAATGCTCGCCAGCGGGTTCCTGATCTCGTGAGCCAGGCCTGCCGAAAGCTGCCCGATCGCGGACAGGCGCTCGGCGCGCTTCATGCCCTCGAAGTTCGCCTGGACTTTCTCGTAAACGCTGCTGAGTTGCTCCGCGATCTGCTGGTGATGGCGCCTGAGCCGCCGTTCGCGTGCGGTCAGGGAATCAACGAGCCAGGCGAGAAACGCCAGCGCCAGCAATTCCGCCGCCGTCCCCGCGCCGCCGTGAGCCCGCGGGAGCAGGAACAGGCCGATCCCGCACACGGCGGCGGCGCTCAGCCCTGCAAGCCGGCCTTCGAGCAGCGCGGCAAGAACCACGGGGATGCTGTAGAGGAGCGCCAGCGATCCCCCCGCGAGCCAGTCGGCCAGCCCGGCAAAAGCCACTGCCGCGGCTATGGCAATCCACCGGAGCGCCGGTTCCCAACTGTCTCGATTCAACAGTTTTCGCGTGATCGAGGCCTCTTTTGCCCTCTACCCTCAGCGTACATCCAAGGAGGGACTGATGTTCAAGTGCGCTTCGTGTCGCTCGGCAATACCTTCCAGAGCCAGAAAAATTCTTCTGTGAAGGTCGAGCAGAGGACCGCGAACGCTCTCCTGTGTGATTCCCGCCAACGACTCCGAACTCCGCAGCAGCACCTCGGTCTCCCGCTCGCCTCCCGTCACAACCACCGGGTGGGGAATCAGCAGCGCGGCGCCCCGGTTGAAAACTACCGCCTCCAGCAGCACCGCCGGATCGTCGACGTACAGGACGACACACGGCGCAACACCGGCTCCCAGTTCCTGCTTGATTCTTGCGGCGATGTTCAACTCCGCGGGCGTGCGCAGCCCATGCCGCGCGAGCGCGTTCCGCACCATCCGCAGCCCAACCTGGTGCGGCTCCGGAATCCTGAATGTCAGCATGACCAAACTACAGCCTCTCCCTGCGCGGTGCAAGAGAGTTACCAAGGCGAAAGGCGGAACCGGCCGCGCGCCGCCGCCCCTCCGGCTGCGAATTCCGCCTTCTTTTGACCTCTAGATAGAAGCCGCCCGACCGCCTCGCTGGACGCCAACGGCCATCACTGTGCGTTTTCAGGCAACTGCCCGGCTCAGACGCAGCCGGCGCTCCCCGGCGCTGTGTCATCAGGCTTGCGCGGAACTGGGGACTGATTCATGCGGCCGACCCGCGCCAGCCGCCCAACGGCTCAAGATTCAGCCCGGCTCGGCGCTGCCGGATGGTGAAGGAAATGATCGAGGGGCGCTGTCTTGTTCACGGGGTGCCGCGCGAAGCCGCCATTCGCGCGGCCCCGGCGGGCTTACCGTCAGGGTCGCTCACGACCCGCTCTCTTGCGTCATCCTGGGCCTGGCGAACCAAATGGACCGCCTCCGGCGAGGCGATTGGCGCAAATCCGAAGGTCCCCCCTCGTCCTCGGCTTGCGTCTGGTGGTAGGCTTCGAGCAATTCCTGCTCGTCGAAATCAAACGCCTGTGCGTACTGCCGGATGTAACTGGTATTGTAAATGCCGCCCGGCAGCATCTCGAACTCACCGCGCTCGATCGCTTGCAAGTAATTGATGTTGATGTTTGTGGAGCGCGCTATCTTTTCGAGTGTCACCCCGCGGCTTTCTCTCACGGCAGCCGCAACGGCGAACGTTCCGCGGCAATCCTTCATTTCGAATCTATGATAAGGCTGCGTCGCACCCCGGCCAAATCCCGCGAAACGGTGAACCAGCCGTCGAAAAGGCAGTACCCCCGCAACCCGCCATCTTTCCCAATCCGGACGCGGGGGGGCGGTATACCCCTCCACACGAGAAGTTGTCCGCCTCCTCGTGGGGGGCCGGGCCCCAACTCGCGCAGGCCGGCGGTCGAGGCCGGCGCCGCTTAGCGCCGGCCGGGCATCCGGTTCCCCGCGGACAGAAATTGGGTTTTTTGAGGGCTTGAAAGCTCCTTCGCTGCCGCGAGATCGTTGTTCACAAACATCCGCTGGCCGGTAACTTCGTTCAGGGCAAGGAACGTCGCCGTCCCCTCGGCGGCGCGGCAATCCCGAATCGTCACGCCCTGGCCTTTGCTCAGCGCAATCGCCGCCGTGTTCGCCGTCGTATGCGCCTGACGCCCGCGGAAACCCGAGATTTCCAGGTCGCGGAAGTTCTCCACCTGAATCGCGTGTGTGAAGTAAGGCGGCAGTTCGCCCTGCCACTCCACTTCCAGGTTGGCGATATCGAGCCCGTCCACGTACCGCGCGAACACGGCAGAAATGTCATGCTCGAAAAGGCCGATGCTCGGATCCCTGGTGGCTCTGAGATCAAAATTGCCGCCGACGGCCTTGTGCAGCGGGCCGCCGGTCATGACCAGCCTCACGTTCCTCAACCCCACCTTCCGGATCACGCTGTCTTCGACGCCGAAGATCACCACGCCGTGCTCGCACTGCGCGTCGATGTTGTCGAATTGGATGTTCCGGATCCGCCCGAGTTTCTCCATACCCGGGGCCAGGGCGGCGGAGATGTGGATCGGTTCGGCCTTGCCCCACCAGTGGCCGGTATGCAGCCGCGTGCGGATTTGAATGTTCGAGAACTGAACGTTCTCCACCGAGTGCGGCCCCCGCACGTTGACGCAAATGGCGCGGTTCCCGGTGATGGTGATGTTCGAGAAAACGCAGTTGCGGATGTTGCCGTCGGTATTGTGCGCGCCGTATCCCACGCGGATGGCCGAAGACTTCGCCTCGAGAACGCAGTCGCTCACGACCAGGCCATCGGCATCGAAGACCGCGATGCAGTCGTCGCCGGTCCGGATCACGCAACCGGTCATCCGCATGTTCCTGCAGCCGGAAATGTCGATGCCATCATCGTTCGGCACGCGGCGGTCGCTATCCAGGCTGTGTATGGTGATGCCGAAGACTCCGACATCGTCGCACTGGACAAAATGCAGATTCCAAGAGGGCGAATTCTGCAGAGTGACGTCGCGGAAGAGCACCTTGCGGCAGTTCGTCAGCCGGATCATGTTGCCGGGGCGCGACCGCGGCGGGTGGGGGCCTTCCGTATCGATCGCCGGATCGAGAAACGCTTCCTTCTGCCGGATGTACTTGGGATCGAAGTCGCGCGGGTGGTGCACCCTTGAAGAGTCGACAAACGCAGGCCCGTTTCCGTCGATGGCGCCGCGCCCGATGATCGAGATGTTTTCGGCGTCGTTGGCGGTGATAAGCCCGCTGCGCCTGGGACGTCCTCCTGGCTCGCTGGGGGGAAGCGTGTAATCCGCCACATCGGGGCTTCCCTTGATTACGGAACCCGCTTCCAGGTACAGCACAAGATTACTGACGAGGCGCAGGGCTCCCGTGATATAGACGCCAGGCGGCACGTACACGGTCCCGCCGCCCGCCGCGGCGCACGCGTCGATCGCGCGCTGAAGAACCTCGGTGTTCTTGGTCTTTCCGTCGGGAACGGCGCCCATTTCGAGGACGTTGAAAAACGTCTGGCCCCGGCTGCCCGCGGCCTGCGCAACGGGAGCCTGTGCAGCGTGCAAATGGGGCACTCCAACGGCAAGCGCCGAGGCTGTCGCGCCAATGATGTGGCGCCGGGAAAAGCTTGTGGAGAATCGATCCGTCATAGCCTCCTCAAAGGTCTGGTCTTGACGTACCAGTATTCACCGGGCGCCGGCTTCCAGGCAACCGAGAGCTCTCCAGATGACCGGCGCAGTGGTGTCGTCTCCACGATCCAGAGCTAAGCAGCGCGTCGGGGGAGAACTTCCCTGTCGATCTGCGGTGGGATTGTCCGCTCCGCGATCTCCAGGTCGTAGGCGTTCTGGAGATTCAACCAGTACTGCGGCGAGGTTCGTTCATGCTGACCCGAGCAACTCGCCCGGATGGATCGGCGGCAATCTCTTACGCCTTGCCATGCAGGGTCCTCCATTCAGTGATAATCCACGATCTCGACGTCGTAAGCGTTCCCTTCGCGCCAGGAAAAGCAGATCCTCCAACGGTCATTGATCCGAATACTGTACTGCCCGGCGCGATCGCCCTTCAGCGCCTCCAGCCGGTTGCCGCGGATGGCGCCCAGATCAGCCAGACTTGTCGCGGCGTGCAGCCACCGCAACCTTTTCCTGGCCTGCTCCTCGATACCCAAAATTTCCGGCTGCCGAATCCTTCGTGAATCATCTCGGTTTCCGGCATCGAAACGAGCGATTCTTTACGTACAAGGTAGTACGTAGCGCGTAAAAGACGTCAAGGCGCCCAAGCCATAGGTCGCGTGCGAGCCGACTCGTTCTCACAAACGCCATCGGCGACAGCCGGCTCGACATGGAGTCTCGCGTCGACGGGATCAGGCTGAGGATCGCAGCCAGCGGCAAGCAGAGATGACGAAATCAGACGACCTTGTTCGGCCAGCCCGTCGGCAAAGTCGTGGCGCTTGGTTTTAGAAGCGCGAGTCGCAGTCGAATCCCGAAACCAAAGACTAAAGCACAGCAATTGAGGGTTGACGGGAGTCTGGTTGATGGAGTCTGAAGGATGCCCGGTTGCGACCGCAACGCGTTGGAGGTTGGTTGCGGGGGGTGGATTTGAACCACCGACCTTTGGGTTATGAGCCCAACGAGCTACCAGACTGCTCCACCCCGCAATCTCATGCTAGCGCAAGGCAGCACGCAGGGTCAACCTCCCACACAGAGTTTCTTGCCTCTTTATTTGCGTCAGACGGGGGGAGCGCCCCGGCGCCAGCTCAGCCCAGATTCTGCCCCTGATCGAGCGGATACACGTGCCCGCTCGACATCGTCGTGAGCGCCAGGTACAGCACCAGGAGTGCGAACTGCTCCACCGCTTCCTCATCGCTCACCGGGTACTTCACCGCCGAGCGCTCGCGGATTCGCTCCCACCTGGCACGCGGGAAGTCCTCGGGCGGCAGAATCGGCCCGGGCGCGAGCGCGTTTACGAAGATGCCGCGCTCGCCGTAATCCAGCGCCATCGCCTTGGTCATTCCGGCGATTGCGGCCTTCGTTGCGATGTAGGGAACGTTGCACTTCTGGGGTCTGGAAATCGAGGTCACGTCGGCCACGTTGATGATATGGCCGCCGGGGGGCATCATCGGCGCGATGAGCTGCGTGGGCCAGAAGGTGCCCAGGATGTGCGCATCGATGTTCTCCTTCCACTCCCGCTCCCCGGCAGCATCGATTCCCACCGGCTCGTACACCGAGGCCATGTTCACCAGAATGTCGATCCGGGGAAACACTTCCCGCACCTGCTCCACCGCCTCAGCGACGCTGGAGCGGTCGGAAACGTCTGCTTGTACGGTGAGTGCCCGGACTCCCAGCTTCTCGGCCATCGAGGCGGTCTCCATTGCTTCGGCGGCCGAGCGCCGGTAGCTCAGCACGAGGTTAACGCCCTGCTCGGCCAGCGTATACGCCACGGTGCGGCCGATGCGCTTGCCGCCCGTGATCCAGGCCGTCTGGCCCCTCAGCCTTTCGAGATGCTTCTGGACGAGGCTCAAAGCAGTTTCCGCAGCGCCTCGTGCAGGCTGTCCATGTCGGTTTCGCCTATGAAGGATTTCACCTTGCGGCCCTGCCGGTCGTAGAGGAACAAAGCCGGCAAGGCCCCGCTCCACTTCGGGTCGATCGAATTGATGAACGTGTCGTCGTTGCGAGGCCGCTTGATGTAAGCGGGCAGCGGCGCGCCCTGTTTTTTCAGGAACTCGAGCGCGCCGGCTTCCTGTTCCGGCTCGTCGCAGGAGATGTTGACGAGCTTCAGGCCGCGGCTGCGGTAACGTGCTTCCAGCTTCAGCAACAAGGGCATTTCCGCCCGGCACGGCTGGCACCACGTGGCCCAGAAGTTCACCAGCAACACACTGCCTGTGTGCGACTTTCTGACCTTCTCGAACCCGGCCTCGTCTAGAGGCGCCAGCATCGGTTGCTGAGCCGCGGCTGCGAAGGTGCAGGCGGCCACGATCAGCAACAGACGGCGTGTCACGACTCTTTTCTCACCCGCTTGATGGTGCATCCAAAGGCTTTTGTCTGGGCGACCTCAACCGGACGGCCCGCCAGAATCGCGTCCAGAGCGTTGCGAGCCCGCTGGACCTGCACGCGCCGGACCTCCTGGGAGTCGTCGATCGAGCCATGGTATCGAATCACGCCCGCGCTATCCAGCACGAAGACTTCCGGGGTTACGGTCGCTCCAAACATATCGGCCACCCGGTTGTTTTCGTCCTTATAGACCGCGAACGGGAACCCGTTCTGCCGGGCGTGGGCCGCCACCTCCGAGCCGGGTTCGCTTCGGTTCGAGTTGATGAACACGAACTTCACCCCTTTCGGAGAGTAATCGTTGTAGAGCGCCTTCATCCGCTCGTTGTACGCGTTCGATACCGGGCACTGCGTGGCGATGAATGTAATCACCGTCACGTCGCCCTTAAGCTTCGAGAACTGCACAGGATTCCCCTGGACGTCCTGGAGCGTAAAGTCGCTGACGGGCGACCCCAGTTGAAATTCCTGCGCCGGCAACAAGGCCGCACACACAACCGCGGCCAGCAACATGTGTTTCATAGCCCCTCCGTTTGCTGCAGGCGGGATTGCCGCCCCGCCGTTCTACTTCTTCTTGTTGAGTTTCAGGTTGATTACCGCTTTGCTGCGTGAATCGAATACGCTGAGCGTCTTGACATCGCTGACCGAGCCGTCATGCTCAGCTTTCAACTCGAAGTCCACGTTCGTACTCAGGCCGTGGAACGCGTAGCCCCCGTCTTCCTTCGTGATAAACGAGCGTATCTGCAACGTTTTCGTGTTCTTGAGGTGCACAACGGCCCCGGAGACGGGGTTGCCGGCCGCATCCGTGACCGTGCCCTGGACCGACCGGACGTTTGTGTCTTCCTTCTTGTCCCGCTGCCCCAGCGCCAGCGGCTGGATCGCCAGAACCGCCGCCGCCAAAGCCAGCACCACCAGAATTCTCTTCATTAGACTATCCGAACGGTTATTTAGACGCAGGGTCTAACTTGAAGAATACCTCAATCCGGTCCTCGCCGGATATAATGACCGGCTTCTCCTGCGTCTCGTACCCGGGCACCCTGACCCTCAACCTGTACTCGCCCGGCTCAGCCGGCAGCCGGAACACGAATTCCCCTCTCGGACTCGTAGAGGTCCGCATTTTCTTGAACTTTTTGGGGATTTGCGATCCGGGGGCCGCCTCCAGGGCCACCTCGACCCCCGGGAAAGACATCCCGTTTTCACGGAACACGGTCCCGCTCACCACCGCATAGGCTTCGGATTGCTTTTTGTCCTCTCCGGCAGCCTGCGACAGGAGCGTCCCGACCGCGATCGCCAGCAAGGCGCGCGAGGCGAGCTTACCAGTCCTCGTCCTCGTCATCCTCTTCGTCGCCAAAATCCAGCGTGTCGTCCTCTTCCTCTTCCTCGAGCGGCTCCAGCTCCAGGGGATCCGTACCCACAACCCGGAGATCGGCCCCGCACTCCTCGCACGTCATCGTGTCGCCTTCGTCCCACTCCTCCTCTTCGAGCTCGAGTTCCGCGTCACAGACCGGACAAGAAACCATGCTGATTCCTCCAAATAAAATGCCGTTCAATTTCTCTTATACAAGCTAGCGAAACACCCACGAACCGTTTCGCGCAACTTTTTTTCGCGCCCCTCCTGGGGGTCTCCGCAACCTGCCACTGCGGCAGGTCAATCGCCCCCGTGCACCGGTCCCCCTCCTTGACAGACTGTATCATCTCAAGCTACGAGACCGGTTGCGAGTCAAAGCGCGCAATGGTCAGACCAGAATTCCGACCATTGGACCTCATTAAAGCATGCCTGGGCTGCTCTCCGAAACACAGCGTCGCAACTTTTTGGCGTGCGGCCTTCGCTCAGGGATAGGTAATCCGCCCGCCTTCGACCCGCGCGAACAGCGTCAGCGAATGCGGCTGCGCCTGCCCGCGCCCGGTGATATGGACCACCTCCACGCCGCGCGCGGTCAGGGCGTCGGAGATCAGCGAGCGGTGGCAGCGCCAGGGGACCGCTTCCGCGCACATCAGCGCCACTGGTTCCCGTCCTGCAAGTTCCATCAGCTTGTCCAGCCCGGCGTCGAACTGCGGCGTCCCCATGTAGTCGGCGAAGCCGCGAAACGAGGCGTTGCGCCAGGCCGTGTTCGGCGAATCCTTGCGCGGGTGCCGCAGCCCTCCAAGTTCCGGCATGTGCGTGTAGGCGATCCCCTCGTGCCCCAGCGCCGCCGGTAGCGATTCGCGGTTGTACTGAGGATTGTGCCGCGACCGCGGGACCGTCCGGACATCCACCACGCGCCGCACCCCATGCTCCCGCAGCAGCTCCACGAACTCCGGCAGACTACGGGTCGAGTGCCCAATGGTGTAGATTTTCATAGGGCGGAATCGAGCCCCCTGCCTGATAACATACCCCTATGGCGTGGCTCAAATCCGGGGACGAAAAATCCACCAGATGGGTCAAGGAGCAGATCGAGATCCTCAACCGGAAGGGCTGGTACCACAGCATCCAGTTGCCCGACGGCCGGGTGATTGAGGGTGTGCAGAGCATCGATCATTTGAAGCAGCGCCTGGCACGCTTCCCCGTGCCCGAGGACCTCCGCGGCAAGCGAGTTCTGGACGTGGGCGCCTGGGACGGCTGGTTCAGCTTCGAGATGGAGCGGCGCGGGGCCGAGGTCGTGGCGGTGGATTGCATCGATGTCGAAAAGTTCCGCATCGCCCATGAGCTGCTGGGCTCGAAGGTGGACTACCGCATCTTGGACGTGGACGAGCTTTGCCCGGCCACGGTCGGGCGCTTCGACATCGTACTCTTCTTCGGGGTGCTTTACCATCTGCGGCACCCGCTGCTGGCGCTCGAACGGATCTGCCAGTTGACGCGTGAGATGGCGCTGGTGGAATCCTTCGTGATCGACGACGGTCTGGAGCCCGGCCCGTACATGATGGAGTTTTACGAAACCGACGAGCTGGGCGGCCAGACCGACAACTGGTACGGCCCCACCACTGCCTGCCTTCTGGCGCTGTGCCGATCGGCGGGCTTCGCGCGCGTGGAACTCGGAGAGGTGGTGAAGCAGCGGGCGCACGTCACCTGCTACCGTCACTGGGAACCCCCGCCCGCAAACCCGTCCTGCCCGCCGCCCGTGCTGAACGCCGCCGCAAACAATCGCGACTGGAGCAACCGCTTCCCGAAAAACAAAGACCTCTACGTCTGCTGCTTCTTCAACACGAAGGAGCAGGTCACGAAGGAGAGCCTGCGCATCGAGCTGGACGGCTACGGCGTGCCCGCGCTCACCGCGACGTCGCTCGGCGGCGACGGCTGGCAGGCGAATTTCTGGCTGCCTTCGGGCCTGGACCCCGGGCGGCACGAAGTCCGGGTGCGCACGGTCAACAGCCACTTCAGCAACCCGGTGGAGATTGAAGTGATCCCGGCAGTGAACTCGCCCTTGCCGTTCTAGGCGCCGGACTCCCAGTTTCACATCGCAAACTTCCGGCCCGGCCCCATCCCCACTCCGCATGCTACAGTGAAAACAGAATTCAGCACTGGGGCAACAGCGGCCCGACCGTGTCTGGGGCATGGCGGGGCGCAGATTCTCAAGCCATTGGGGGTCCGCCGTCAGCGCGGCGGGGTGGGATGCGAATGGCGAGTTCCGAACCGTACGTCAGCCCTCTGCACAAAATCGCTTTTCTGTGTTTGCTCTTCTACGTGTTCATCCTGCACAGCCGGGTGCTCGACCTCACGTTTCCCTATCTGCGTATCCCCAGCCTGACTCTCTACGCCTCGATGTTCGCCGCTTTTCTCGGCGGCGGGATTCTCCGGGCCTACACGCACCGCATCGGCGTCTGCCTGCTGCTGCTGACGGGTTGGATGTTCATGGCCGTCCCGTTCAGCGTCTGGATTGGCGGCAGCATTACCGCCGTCAAGCTGTGGATGAAAACATTTCTGCTCTATTTTGTACTGGCTGGCCTCGCTACCACCTGGGGGCAGTTCCGCCATCTTGTACACACGATTGCCTGGTCCATTCTCGTTCTGGCTCTGCTGGCGCTCTGGGTCGGCGAAATGCCGCAGGGCCGGCTGATGCTCAGCGTCGGCCGCTTCACGAACCCGAACGATCTCGCCCAGATTCTTCTCATGGCGCTGCCTTTCTGGTGGTACATTGCCGGCAACCCGAACCTGAAGCGCTCCTACCGGGTCCTCTCGTACCTGGCGATGGTGCCCATTCTGGTGGCCATGTCCAAAACCGGTTCCCGCGGCGCGCTGGTTGCCGCCGCCGTGGTTGCGCTGGTGCTGTTCTGGCGCTCCTCGATGGTTCACAAGTTCCAGCTCACGATTGGAGTGCTCGTGGTGGTGGCCGCCGCCGCGCTGCTGCTGCCGGACTACCTCGTCCGGAGATACGTGACTTTTTTCGACGCCGAGGAAAGCGAAACCTACTCGGAGTTCGACGAGAGGTTCGCAGGCAGCGCAGTCAGTTCCACCTGGAGCCGGTGGGCGCTGCTTCAGGACAGCATCATACTGACCCTGCACAACCCTCTGTTCGGAGTCGGCCCAGGCCAGTTCGACGTGGCCCAGGACATCTACTCGCGCGCCACGCGCGGCCGCAAGGGCTCCTGGCAGGTCACGCACAACAGCTTCACCGAAGTTTCGAGCCAGAACGGCATTCCGGCCCTGGTCTTCTATACCGCAGCCATCATCTTCGCCTTCCAGGCTGTTTCGCTTCCCAGGACGCCGCGGCGCAAGCTCACTCCGCGGCTGGCCGAAATCTCCGCCGCTTCGCTCTGCATGCGTCTGTCGCTTTGGGCGTACGTGGTTTCCTCGATGTTCGGAAGCTTTGCTTTCCAGACGCAATTCTTGACGCTGGGCGGGCTGGCGGTGGTGTTTTCGCGCACGGGCGCGCTTGAGTTCAAACGCGCAATCGCCACAAATCCGGTGTCGCCGCCCGCGCCACAGCCGCTCGCCGCGCCGCCTCCGCAGCGCCTTTCGCCGGTGTTCGCCAGGAGAGCGGCCGGCAGCAGTGCAGGAACCGCCTGAGCCATGTGCGGAATCGCCGGATGCGTCAGCGTCAACCCCGACCCGAGGTCCCCGGCGCTCGTGGAGCGAATGGCCGCGTTGCTACGGCATCGCGGGCCCGATGACCGCGGCTCCTACTCCGATACTTGGGCCACTCTGGCCCACCGCCGCCTCAGCATCATCGATCTGGCCGCCGGCCGCCAGCCCATGTCGAACGAAGACGGCAATCTCTGGATCGTCTACAACGGCGAAGTGTTCAACCACGCCGCGCTGCGTCCCGAACTGGAGCGCGCCGGCCACCGCTATCGCACACGCTGCGACACGGAAACCATCCTCCACGCCTACGAGCAGTACGGGCCCGGCTGCGTGGACCGCTTTCGCGGCATGTTCTCGTTCGCCATCTGGGACCGCGCCGCCCGGAGGCTGTTCTGCGCGCGCGACCGCCTCGGCATCAAGCCTTTCTACTACTTCTGGGACGGGCGGCTGTTCGCCTTCGCTTCCGAAATCAAAGCGCTGCTCGAGCATCCGGACATTCGCTGCGCTCTGGAAGAAGAGGCGCTGCCGGAGTATCTCGCCTTGGGGTATCTCAGCGGCGAGCGCACGATGTTCTCGGGAATCCGCAAGCTGATGCCGGGCCACACGCTCACGTTCGAACCGGCCGCCACGCGGCTCGAGATCCGACGCTATTGGGACCTGCCCGCGCAGGCAGGCGGGGAACCGGAGGACGAGGCGTTCTGGATCTCCGAATGCCGCCGGCGGCTGGAAGAGGCTGTGCGCACGCGGCTCATGAGCGACGTGCCGCTCGGCGTCTTCTTGAGCGGCGGCGTCGATTCAAGCGCAATCGCCGCGCTTGTGCGCCGCATGGTTCCCGGCCCGGTGGAGACATTTTCCGTCGGCTACGCGGAAGGAGAGTTCAGCGAGCTCGGCTATGCCCGGCAGGCGGCGCGCGCGATCGGTTCCGATCACCACGAGGTGGTCGTCGGCCTGGAGGATTTTTTCTCCGCGCTGCCGCGCCTGATCTGGCACGAGGACGAGCCGATCGCCTGGCCCTCCAGCGTTTCGCTGTACTTCGTCTCGCGGCTGGCCGCCTCGCGGGTCAAGGTGGTGCTCACCGGCGAGGGAAGCGACGAGCTGTTCGCAGGCTACGCGCGCTACCGTTTCTACCTGATGAACCGGAAGTGGATGTCGGGCTACCGGCTGCTGCCGCCGGCGCTGCGCGGCTGGATCCGCCGGCAGGCAGCCGCTTCCAGGCTGCTCTCCGCCGGGCTGCGGCGCAAGCTCGGCCACACATTCCTTGCGCGCGGCGACTCTCTCGAATCGCTTTACCTGGACAACTTTTACTGCGCCTTCTCGGGCGCCGATCAGGAGCGCCTGTTTTCGCTCCCGCCGGGCCCATCGCCCTACGCGCAGTACCTCGGCTACTGGAATGCGCGCCCGCGCGTTCCGGCCCTCGACCGCATGCTCTACGCGGACTCGAAGACTTACCTCGTCGAGCTGCTGATGAAGCAGGACCAGATGAGCATGGCGTGCTCGATTGAAAGCCGTGTACCGCTGCTGGATCACACTTTCGTCGAGTTCGCCGCGCGAGTCCCCGCAAGGCTCAAAATCCGCGGCCGCACGCAGAAATACATTTTCAAGCGCGCGGTGGAGGACTTGCTGCCGCGCGACATCGTGTACCGCAGAAAGATGGGTTTCCCGACGCCGCTGCGGGAGTGGCTGCTCCGCCCGGCGGCGGCGCCGCTGATCGACAGTTTGCGCGCCCCTGGCGGTCTGCTGGCGGAATACGTAAACCGAACCGAACTCGACGCGCTGCTCGCGCGGCATTCGCAGGGAATCGAAGACGCCACCGACCGCATCTGGCGCCTGCTCAATCTCCAGCTCTGGGGCGAAGTTTTTCTGACCGGCCGGCTCAAACCGTCGCAGGCCGCCGAAACAGCACGATGAAGATACTCTGGGTCAACACGAACTTTCTTCACCCGACCACCAAGGGCGGCCAGATACGGTCGCTCGAAATCCTGCGGCAGCTCCACCGCCGCCACGAGATCCATTACGTCGCCATTGCCGACCCCGCACACCCCGAGGCTTGTGAAGCGAGCAGGGAGTACTGCACCCGCTGCTACCCGTTCGAGCACCGCATCCCGCCGAAAAGCTCGCCGGCGTTCGCCGTTCAGCTCGCGCGCAACTGCTTTTCGGAAATGCCGCTTGCGGTGAGCCGGTTCTATTCGCCCGCGCTGGGCCGCTTTCTCGAAAACTTGATCCGCACCGGCCGCTTCGACCGCGCCGTAGTGGACCATCTGGCGCCGACCTCCTACTTTCCCGCGCTCGACCGCAGCCTGTTTTTCCAGCACAACGTGGAAACCATGATCTGGCGCCGCCGCGCCGCCTGCGCCCCGGACCCGCTGCGAAAGCTCTATTACGGGCTGCAGGCGCGCCGCATGTTTCGTTATGAGCGCCGCGTGTCGCGCGCCGCCGGGCACATCGCCGCCGTATCGGCCGTGGACGCGGCGCTGATGCGGAAGCTGTTCGGCGTCTCTCGCGTTTCCGAAATTCCCACGGGCGTGAACATCGAGTACTTCGCCGCGCCGCCGTCTGTTGAGCCGTTTGCCGATCTCGTGTTCGTCGGGTCAATGGACTGGCTGCCGAACATCGACGGCGTGAGCTATTTCGTGCAGGAAATTCTTCCGCTGATCCGGCGCAAGCGGCCCGGCTGCACCTTCGGCATCGTTGGGCGCACGCCCGCGCCAGGCATCACAGCGCTGGCGCGGCAGGACCGCAACATCTTTGTAACGGGCACGGTGCCGGACGTCCGCCCGTACCTGTGGGGTTCGTCGGTGTCCGTCGTGCCGCTGCGCATCGGCGGCGGCACGCGCTTGAAGATTTACGAATCGATGGCCGCGGGCGTTCCCGTGGTTTCGACCACCATCGGGGCCGAGGGGCTGCACGTAAATCCCCCGAACGACATACGGATCGCCGATTCCCCCGCGGCTTTTGCGGAGAGCTGTATGGAGCTGCTGGCCGATGCGGATGAGCGGGCGCGGCTGGCCTCCGCCGCACTGGAAATGGTTCGCGCGAAGTTTTCGTGGGAGCGCGTGGCAAGTTGTTTCGAGCGCGCGCTGGAGAGCGCCCCAGCGTTGGGCTGAGCGCGTTATGGCGCCCCGTGTTCTGTCCGGGCTGGCCGGCACGGCTTTTTTGGACTCTAACTTGTGCGCTTCGAGTGCACACATGTGTTTACAATCAGTGTTGTGCTGAGTGCCACGGTGTTTCTGCTGAGCGCCGCTTTTGCTGTTTACGTGGTGCTCGGCTATCCCGTTCTGCTGTACTTGCTGGCCCGGTTTCGCGCGCGGCCGGTCCGCAAGGAACCGCTGCTGAAGTCCGTCACCGTACTGCTGCCGGTACGCAACGGCGAGGCGTGGATTCGGCAGAAGCTCGAGTCCATTCTGGAGCTGGATTATCCGGCGGAATTACTCCAGATTATCGTCATTTCCGATGGCTCGACCGACGGCACGGAGGCGGCGGTGCGTGAATACGCGGCGCGGGGCGTCGAGCTGGTCGCGATCCCGCCAAGCGGAAAAGCGCTGGCGCTGAACGAAGGGATGCGGCGCGCCCGCGGCGAGATCCTGTTTTTCACCGACGTGCGGCAGAAGCTCGACCCGGCGGCGCTGCGCAACCTGGTGGCCTGCTTCGCCGATCCCACCGTGGGCGTCGCGACGGGCGAGCTGTTCATCCTGCGCGGCGAGACGCTGGAGGAAGCCAACGTCGGCCTCTACTGGCGCTACGAGAAGTGTATACGCAAGTGCCAGAGCCGCGTTGATTCCATTCTGGGCGCCACAGGCTGCATCTACGCGATGCGCGCTTCGCTCGCGGGACCCCTGCCCGCGGGCACGATTCTGGACGACGTCAACCTGCCGCTGCGCGCATTCTTCCAAGGCTACCGGATCGTGCTCGAGGAGGGTGCGCGCGCGTACGATTACCCCACCTCGCTCAAATCGGAATTCCGCCGCAAGGTGCGGACGCTCGCCGGCGTGTACCAAACCATAGGCGACTACCCGGCGCTGCTCGGCCCGCGCAACCGCATGTGGTTCCACTTTGTTTCCCACAAACTGGGCCGCCTGCTGCTGCCGTGGGCGCTGCTCGCAGCTTTTGTTTCCAGCTTCGGGCTTCCCGATATGTGGCGCGCGGCGGCGCTAAGCGCACAGGCGGCGGCGCTCGCGCTTGCGCTCCTGGACACCATCCTGCCCGATTCGTTCGCTCTGAAGCGGATCACGTCTCCTGTGCGCACCGCCATAGCGCTGATGGCCGCGGCGTTCCTGGCCGCGTTCTCCCTGCTGCTGCCGCGCGGGAGCCTCTGGCAGCCCACCCGGGTCAATGTTCGCGGAAAAACCTTTACTCAAGCGCAGCCAATGCCGACGCGGGAGGAATCGGGCCCCTGACTTCGCGCCCCTCAAACCGGAGCCGGGCGGAATCGGGCGCCAGCAGCCACGGTTCGCCCGCGTGGCGGCCGAAGCACAGGAAGGGGGCATCGCTCTCCCAACCTTCCCATTCCCACGGCCCACCGCCGTCCTGGAACAGGATGAGCAGCGTATCGGCGCCGCCGCGGTACCTGTAAACCACGGGCGCGCCCGGCAACCGTTCCAGCGCGGCATTCTCCCGCTCGCCCGGCGACAGCGCGACGGTGAACTCCGCCGGCAGCGGCACCCGCGCGCGATAGCGCAGCACGAAGACCGGAACGCTGGCGCCGTAGGCAGGCGACCACTCGCTTTCCAGGATCTCGGCCGTCCAGGCGGAATCTTCCGCCCAGGCGAACGTAAGCGCGGCGCCATCCGGCGCGGCGAACGTACGCGCGCGCGGCCATTCGCGCGACGGCGCGAACCCCGGTCCCAGTCGCCAGTGAATCGCCAGATCGTGCGCCGCGCGGCCGAGAGCCACGTCGCGGACGAGAAGCAGACCTGTTTTCCAGGAGATCACCCAGCGCCGGTGAATCACCGGATCGCTTAGCCGCGAGTAACCGTCGTGGCTGGCGGTGAAGACGTCGGCGAGCGGCGAGGTCAGCCAGCGCTCGAGGCGGGTGGCCGGCTTCGCGCCCCAGTTGAACGGTCCAGCCGGCTCGGCCTGGTCTAATCCATCGACTTCCAGCGTGTTGTGGGCTGCGGTGCCGCGGAAGCGGTTGCGCCCGCGCGGAAGCGAATAGCAGAAAGCGCCGGGATCGGTGAGCCAGTGCCGGCCCTGCGCGATCCATTGCAGGCTGAGGGCGTCGGCGTGTCCGTGGCCGCCGGAGCCGTAGCCGTGCGGGCCGGCGTCGACGATCACCGTGCGCAACAGCGGTTGCGATGCGGCAAGGCAGTACACGCCCGAAGCGGCGCACCGCGTTGAAGCCGGCGGGCGCAGCTCGGAGGGCAGCCGGTCAAATTCCTCCACGCCTTCCGGCCCGAGCAGCCAGATGGATTCCTCGCGCAGCACGCCGCCAGCGGCGGCCTTGAAATCCGGGCGGTGAAAAACCACGGCGGCCGTGGCAAGCGGATCGAGCATGTGCTCAGTCCGATTGCGCCGCGGATCGAACCAGCGCCCGCCGTCGTCGTCGCCGAACCGCGGGGCGGCGCCCGCCTGGGACTGCGCCCGGAGCGCCTCGGCCATTCGCTCGATCACAGCGTCGAACTCCGACGGCGCCTCCTCGCAGTTGCGCGCGGCCAGCAGGCGCGCGTGCAGGAACATGTCGAGCGCGTAGACGTGATAGTAGGTCGATTGCTCGAAATGCGCGCCGTCGGGAAGTACCTGGCGCGCGGCCTCGTTCTGGACGATTCGCCAACCGAGCCTCCGCCATCGCGCGGCGGCGGCGAACTGCGGGTAGAGTGTGCCGGCGAAATAAAGCGCCACGGCTTCCCCGAGCAGGTGCGTGTTCGGCGCGAAGTAGTAGGAGAGGTACTTTGCGATGTAGCGCGCGTGCCCGGCGATCGCCGGTGCGAGGACGGCGCGGAACTTGTCCAAGCCGCGGCCCGCCAGCAAATGGTCAATCCAGATCCAGGAGAGGCAGCGGAAAGCGACCTCCAGGCTGCTCGCCCAGTTGATGCCGTAGGGGTACGGGTTGGCGGATTGCCAGGAGTGCCACTGCGCCTGAAGCTCCTCCAGATAGCGGGTTTCGCCCGCCAGCAGGAACGCTCTCGCGAGCGTGACCAAGTGCTGGTGCCGGTTCAATTCCCAGATGACCTTGTGGTCGCCTACGGTATCGAAATCGAGGAACGGGATGCGGAACCACAGTGTCCGCGGCGCGCGGCGGTTGTTGACCGGGTCGAAGTGCCAGTCGATTTCGCGGCCGAAATCGAGCCCCTCGTAGCCCAGCAAATCGAAGCGGCGCTCACAAATCCGTTCCGCATCGCGCACGATGCGCCCGGCGTCTTCGGGCAGCGTCGCGCGGATGCGCTCGATGAGCACGGGCACGTCATTGGAATCGAAGAAAAACCGCCCCGGCGGCTTCGGCGCACGCGTGACGGGCTGCTTCAGCGGGGAAAAGCCGAGCTTCGCGCAGGCCGCGTCCACGCGCTTGTTCATTTCCTGCGCGGTTCGGACCCACACTTCATGCGCGCTCATACGCGACACGCGCGCCAATACTTGGCGCACACCACGACGGGCAGGCATCTGCTCTCAGGCTACCAGAGTGGCTGTACAGTAGCGCTTTCGTTCGCTCTAAATATGGAATTCGAGGATGTCCCGGTCCTCGACCACGTAGGTGCGCTCGACCATGATGCCGTCGCGGTTGCCGTCGGTTCGATACAGGCGGGCGAATTTCAGGTTCTGGGCGAAATCCTGGTGCACCATGCGGGCGGCGTCCAGCACGGTCTGCCCGCGCTGCAACACGTAGGGCGCGGTGAGATCGGCCTTTTTGCCCGGGGCCTTCGTGTAGACTCGGACAAGACCCAGGGCGTCAAAAACGGCGCGGGCGAAAAGGTCGAGGTTGTGGCCCTCTGCGGCCGAGATCCCGATGTAGCGATAGCGTTCCCCGTAGAGATCCTGAAGCGCGGCGAGGTTGGCCTCCGCGCCGGGAAGGTCGATCTTGTTGGCCGCGAGGAGCTGAGGCCGTGCGAGGCGGTGGCGCTCCAGGGTCTGTTCGATGAACTCGATCTGATCGAGCAGGGCGACGTCGTTCACGTCCATCAGCAGCACGCCGAGGTCGGCATTCCGAATCACTTGGGGTATCCAGGGCTCCATGAATTCGGCCGAGATGGGCGGCAGGTCCACCAGTTGGATCTGCACGTCTTCGAAAAGCATCATGCCCGGAGTGGGAAAACGCGTGGTGAAGGGATAGTCGGCCACCTCGGGTTCCGCGCGAGTCAGCGCCGCCACCAGTTGGGATTTGCCCGCGTTCGGCGGGCCGATCAGCACCACCTGCCCGGCGCCTTCCTTCTCGACAACGTAGAACGGCGCGGCGTGCGCGGGGCCTTTTTTCTGCGACTCCTTGCGCGCCTGCGAGAGCCGGCGGCGCAGGTCGGCTTGCATCTTCTCGGTGCCCTTGTGTTTGGGCAGCGTGGCGAGCATGCGCTCGAGCGCAGCGATCCTTTCGGCGTGGCTCTGGGCATTCTTATATTCGCGCTCTGCGGCCAGATACTCCGGCGTGAGATTCGCGGGCATAGCGCCTCGAAGATATTATGCCCTCTGTGCCGCCTGCCCATCCCGCGCCCGCCAAGGCCGCTCCAAGCTCCCTGATATAATTGAAAATACGCTGCGCGGCACTCTCGCGCACACTCGAGGAGAGCTCGTGTTTCGAAAAATCATCCTCCCCGTTTCAGTGGCGCTGCTTTTCGCCGCGTGCACTACCGCCCCGCCGGAACGCCGTTCCAGCGTAAAAGACGTCAAGGAACGGAAACCGGCGCCTGACTTCGCCCTCCAGGATGCCGACGGCAGGACCGTGCGGCTTTCCGATTACCGCGGGAAGGTTGTGCTGCTGAATTTCTGGGCCACGTGGTGCGCCCCGTGCACAGTCGAGATCCCCTGGTTCGTGGAGTTCGAGCGCAAACACAAGGACAAGGGATTCGCGGTGGTTGGCGTGTCGATGGACGAGGACGGCTGGCAGGTCGTCAAACCGTTCGCTTCCAGGTACGGCATTAACTACCGGATTCTGATGGGCACCGATTCCATCGCGCAGCTCTACGGCGGCGTGGAATCGCTGCCGACGACATTTGTGATCGACCGCGAAGGCAGAATCGCCGCGGTTCATGTCGGGCTGGTCAGCAAGCGAAGCTACGAGAAGGACATCAATGAGGTTTTGGGCGATTCCACGGAAACTGGCGACGATTTGTCTTCTGGCCGGACCGGCCTTACTGCTCGCGCAGGGTAACTTCCTTATGGTGGACCCGCCGCGAAAGATTGCGGCAAAGCGCGGCGAGACTGTCGAGGCACGGCTGGCGGTGCGGGTCCGCGACGGCTTCCACGTGAACAGCGACCAGCCGGCGGAGGATTATTTGATCCCGCTCCGGCTGAAATGGGAGGCGGGTCCGCTGGCGCCCGAGGCGATCGTGTTTCCGAAACCGGAGATGCGGAAGTACGAGTTCTCTCAGAAACCGCTCTCGGTGTTCACCGGCAACTTCGAGATTACGGCGCGGTTCAAGGTGGATCCGAAGGCCGCGCCGGGACCGGGCGTGCTGGTCGGCAAGCTGCACTACCAGGCGTGCTCGCACAACACCTGCTACCGGCCGGCAACGGTTGAGGTCCGGCTGCCCTACGAGATCCAGTAACCTCCCTTGCGCAGACTGATCATCCGCCCCGGAGCAATCGGGGATTGCATTCTCGCGCTTCCGGCAATAGAACACCTGCGGGCCGGCTTCACGGAAGTGTGGGTCTCCTCGCGCAATCTCCCTTTGATCCGGTTCGCGGACCGCGTGCGCGCGATCCCCTCGACCGGTCTTGACCTCGCCGGCATCCCCGGAGTGGAGCCGCCCGCGGCGCTGATGGAAACGCTGGCGGAATTCGATTCCATCGTCTCCTGGTACGGGACGAACCGCCCGGAGTTCCGCGCGGCGATGGCGGGGCTACCCTTCGAGTTTCTACCCGCCCTGCCCGAGGAAGGCGCGGGAGTACACGCGGCCGATTTCTACCTGCGGCAGGTGGGCGGAAAAGGACCCGCGATTCCCCGGATCGACTGCAAGCGCACGCCCGGGGACTACGTAGTCATCCAGCCGTTTTCCGGCAGCGCGCGAAAGAACTGGCCGCTAGAGCGGTTCCGCGCGCTGGCTCGCGAACTGAACGGTCCGGTGCAGTGGTGCGCTGGCCCGGAGGAGGAACTGGAGGGCGCGGTGCGCATCGACGATCTCTACGAGCTCGCCTGCTGGATCGCTGGCGCGCGGCTTTATATCGGCAACGATTCCGGCATCACGCACCTTGCGGCGGCGGCCGGCGCGCCCGTGGTAGCGCTGTTCGGCCCGACCGACCCGGCCATCTGGGCGCCGCGCGGCGAGCGCGTGCGGATTGTCGCGACCGCGCGTCCGGGCGAGCCGATCGAAAACCTCACCATCGAGCGCGTGCTCGCGGCTGTCCGGGAAGCTGAGGTATCGTTGGTTGGTGAATAATTCCGGGAACGTTCCTGCAAAGATGAGCCTCCGCCGGCAACTCGTCATTCTCGCGCTGTTCACGCTGCTGCTGCATATTCCCTTCTTGAAGCAGCCCGTTCAGGGCGACGAAGTCAATTACCTCGACATTGCGGCGAACGTTCTCAAACAACCGCTGACTCCGCTGAACTTCAACTACGTTTTTCAGGGAAGGATGGTTGACGCTTCCGGCCATCCGCATCCGCCTTTGAACGCGTACCTCGTCGCGGTGCCGTGGCTGCTGATAGGCCGCATTTCGCTACTTGGGTTTCACGCGTTCTATCTCCTGTTCGCTCTTGGCATCAGCTTCGCCGCCTATGCCCTGGCGTCGCGCTTCACTACGCAGCCGCTATGGGCCGCATTGCTGGTGGCGGCCTCGCCGCTGGTCCAGGTCAATACCAATACCCTGGCGAGTCCAGAAGCGCCGGGACTCGCGTTCCTGCTCGCTGGCGCGGCGGCTTTCTTCTTTCGGCGATTTGTGCTGTGTGGGATCGCTCTTGCCCTGGCGGCCCTCACCGCTTTGCAGGCGCTGGCCCTGCCGCCCATTCTGCTGCTGGCTTACGTGTGGAAGCGCGAGCGCCCACCGAAGGCCGCGTGGCTGGCGCTGGCGGCGCCGTACGTTGCACTCGCCGCCTGGCAGGGAATGCAATGGGCGTTAACCGGACGCCTGCCGGCGGCGCTGCTCCTGGGCCACATGAGCGATCCCGCGCTTAGCCGGGCCGCGCTGAAAGGCGCCAGCGCGTTGGCCTTGCTTCAGCACCTCGGCGCGCTGGTGATTTTCGTGCCGCTGGCGGTCCGCCGGCTGTGGGGCATAGTGCCCGGTCTTGCCGCCGCCGCGCTGGTCCACGATTACCCCTGGTGGGAGCGCGCGCTGCTGGCGGTGTTCATAGCGCTCGGCGGAAATGCGCTGGTTTGGTTATGGCAAAGCCGGAAGCGGGAACCGGTACTGGCGAGCTGGTGCCTGCTCTATCTCGCGTTTGCCTGTGTGGCGTTTTTCGCGGGCGCCTCGCGGTATCTGTTGCCCCTCGTTGCGCCGATGGTAATGCTGTTCGTGCAGCAGTTCGCCCAGCGGCGCCGGTGGATGAAGCTCGCGCTTGCCTGGAGCGTTTTTCTCGGTCTCAACATTTCGTTCGCGGCTTTCGAATTTTCGCGCGTGTATGCCGAAGTCGAGCCCCCACCGGGAAAAACCTATCTGGTCAACGGCGAATGGGGATTCCGTTTCTACATGCTGGCGCGCGGCGGCCGGATGCTGGAGCGGCGCAGCGTCCCCCAGCCGGGCGAGTGGATCGTCTCCTCGGAGTTGTCGCTGGCGGGTAACTACGACAGTCTCGCGGAGGAAACCGCGGTTCCAATTCGCACCACAGACCTGACCGTGCGCACTCCACTCCGGCTCATCGACCGCTTTGCCCACTCCGGCTTTTCCACCGCTTCCGCAGGGCTGCTTCCGTTCTCATTCTCGTGGGCTCCGCTGGATCGCATCCATTACGCGCGAACCTCGCCGTTTCTGAACGAACCCGGGGAGTGGATCCCCACCCAGTTTTCCGGCCGGCTCGTGTTTCTGCCCCGGCCAAAAGCGGCTGTCCGCCTTCCGATCGGCGCCGGGGAGAGCAGCCTGCATTTCGCGCTGTTCGGGCGCGGCAAGGGACAGGCCACGTTTCGCATCGCGGCGGCATCCGGCAGAATCCTGTTCGAAAAGACTGCCGAAATCGATGGGGAGCTCTGGGAGACGCACTCGATCCCGCTCGAGGGAATCCGTGAGGTGGTTCTAACGGCGGACAGCGAACCGGACCTGAAAGCCGGATGGGGTGAACTGACTGCCTGCTGCGAGGGCGATGCCGAGGAGCCGCCGCCCGAAGGGCCGACCTGGTCCTTTTTGAGATTGGGAGATATCCGCAGCAGGCCGCAACTCGTTTCGGGATGGCACGCTATCGAAGACGGCGGTTGGCGCTGGATGGCGCAAGAGGCTACTGCCGTGCTTCGCGTGCCGGCCGATCCGCCCGCAACCTTCGAATTACAGCTCTACTTTCCGCCGGATCACATCAAGCGCGCCGGGGGGCCGGTGACCGTTTCCGTGTGGATGGACGGCAAGCCGTTCGCGGAGGAGACCTACAACCAACCCGGCGGCTACCGCCTTGTGAAGCCGGTGCCAGACGGCTTTTTAACTCCGCCCGAAAGCCGGGTAGAGATCAGGCTCAACCGGGCAATCCCTCCCACCGGAGCCGACCGCCGGGAGCTAGGGGCCGTGGTCCAGGAATTCGGATTTACGGGGCACGGCGGACCTTAACGCCTATGTCCGGCGACTTCAGCAACTTGTGTACCAGGCGGTTCGAGGGACGGTGGGCCTCGACGAAATCCACCCCTTCGGATGTGATCGCAATCTCGCCCGTCGTTTCGTCGCGGCGCACGTACCCCTTGTCGCGAAGGTACCAGACGGTAAACTCCAGGTGCTCGCGCGGGACGGACATCTTCGCCTCCATCTCGAGCATCGAGAGGGTCGGGTGGTCCGGCGACTCCCGGCGCCGGTTATAGAGCAGGCAGAGGGCGCCGAGGCGGCGGTTCATTTCCGCATCAATCCCGACAACGAACTCCTTCATTTCAAAGATCGGCATCGGCTGCGTGTTGTGCTGCAGCCATTCCTTGTCGTACTCGGCGCGCCGTTCCGGGTCGGAGAGAACGTCATAGGCCTGCTTGAGCAGCACAAACTTGTCTATGTCGCCGGTCTCGGGGTTGTCGGGATGGTACCGCGCAGCCAGCATGCGGTAGACGCGCTGGATCGTCTGCAATTCAGCATTCTGGCTGATCTGGAGCAACTCGTAGTAGTCGACAAAATCGTCCATAACAGGAACTTAAGTGCATCGCAAGAACTCATCGATCTCGCGTGCGACGCGGGCGCCTTCGGCGACCGCCTGAACTACCGTGGTCCCTCCGTTCACGATGTCGCCCGCGGCAAAAACGCCGCGACGGCTGGTTTCCAACGTGCCGTCGCGAGTCCAGATGAGGCCGCGGGAGGTGACGCGCACGCCCGGGAGCGCAGCGGCGAGTTCGGGATCGATCTGCTGCCCGATCGCTTCTACTACAAGAGATGCCGGAAGAACGTGCTCGGAGCCGGGAATATTTTCCGGACGCCGGCGGCCGCTTGCGTCGGGCTCGCCCAGTCTTGTGCGCGCTACCTTGAGCCCGGTCAGATTGCCCTTCTCGTCCAGCACATAGGCCAGCGGGGCGGTGAGAACCAGGAAATGAACGCCGGCGCGGATGGCCGCGTCCCGCTCCTCGGGCCAGGCGGGCATCTCGGCGAACGACCGGCGGTAGACGATAAAGACGTCCGAAGCGCCGGCGCGCTTTGCCGACAGAGCGGCGTCGATTGCCGTGTTGCCGCCGCCAAGCACGAGCACCTGTCCCGTGACCGTGCCGCCGTTCTTGATCCGCGTGAGGAATTCAAGCGCCCCCTCGACGCCCGAAGCGGGACGGCAGGAACCGGGCAGCGGCACAGACCGGCTCAGGCCAAGCGCGATCAACACCGCGTCAAAGCCTTCGGCGAGCACGTCGTCGAGAGTGTAGGAACTCCCGAGGGCGCACTGTCGCTGTTCGGCCACGCCGCTGGAAGCGAGCACGTCCTGGACCTCGCGCGTGAGAATGCCGTTCGGCAGGCGCTCGGCCGGGATGGTCTGCCGCGCCTGGCCGCCGGGGGCCTCGCCGCTGTCGAACAGGCTTACCTTGTGGCCGAACGAAGCCAGCGCCGCAGCGGCGGAAATGCCTGCGGGGCCCGCGCCAAGCACCGCCACCCGCTTGCCGGTCACCCGGCCTGCCGGGCGCGGCTCCGCCGCCCATCCTTCTTCGACGGCCTTTTGCGACACCCAGCGCTGCAGGTGGCGTATGGGGACGGCCTCCGTGTAGTGCTGGTTGATGCACGCGTGCTCGCATTGCACTTCCGACGGGCAAACGTACCCACAAACGGCGGCCAAAACGTTCTGCTCCCGAATTGTTTCGTAAGCCTCGCGGAAGCGGCCGGCGGCAATGTGCCCGATGAACTTGGGAACGTTGACGCGGGCCGGGCAGCCGGTTACGCAGGTGGGGTCGTTGCACTGCCGGCACGTCTTGGCCTCGGCCAGAATGGTGTCGAGCGCTTCGGCGCGTCCAGCCTTGTAAATGGGTTCGTAAATCGAGGCGTCTCGCGGCACGCAGCCGGTGCGGCCGCCGTCGCGCATGATCTGCGTGCAGGCCGAGCAGGCAACGCACACGCGCTCGGGATCCAGCGTGCCGTTCTCGGCCAGCGCCCGCGGGAAGTCGGGATAGGCGAACGACATGCGGCCCGCGCCCACCAGCGTGACCCAACCTTTTTGGATGGCTGCCGCGGCCACGTTCGGGAAGTAGTGCCGGAGCCAGGAGTAGCCGCCGCCGATGACGGCCATGCCGGGGAACTCTTCCTGAATGCGGCGCACGATCTGAACAAAACGCGCCACGCCGTACAGCGGCGATTCCTTGGGAACAGGCGCGCCGGCGACAGGCAAATCGAAGGGCCGGTTCACGTGCGGGTTGTAGTAAGGATTGCCGATGGTGATGTTGACCAGCGGCGCACCGTTCTCCTTCAGAAAGCGCACGAGCTCGATGGGCTCCGTGAGGTCGGGTTTGGCGGGGTCTTCGCGGTCCACTCCGAAGCCGTAGGGATAGGCCATCGCGTCGTACGCGTTCATTCGGGACGTGACCGTGATGCCGGGAACGGCGCTGCGGATCTTCGCCACCACGTTACGGAAGAAACGCGTGCGGTTTTCAAACGGGCCGCCGTACCGGCCGTCGCGGGTGTGCGAGGCGTGCAGTTCGGAAACCAGGTAGCGGTGGCAGGCCTTCACGTCCACGGCATCGAACCCGGCCTCGTGCGCAAGCCGCGCAGCCTCGACGTAGATGTCTTCCAGCCGCTCGAGTTCCTCGTCCGAGATGATCGGGTAATCGTCCGGCAGCTTGTGCAGGGGGTCGAGGTACGGCGAGCGGTGGGCGATGATGGGCTTGGGATAACGCCCGGGCTTACTGTACCGTCCTGAGTGGGTGAGCTGGAGCACGCAGTAGACGGGATGCGGCGCGGCTTTCCGGCTCTGCTCGACCAGCTTCGCGAACCCCGGCAGCGTTTCCTTGCGGATCCAGAGCTGGCGCGGATTGGCGCGGCCTTCCTCCACCACAGCGGTGGCTTCAAACCATAGCAGGCCCGCGCCGCCGGATGCGAACCGGCGGTAGCGGCGGAACGTCAACTCGTCCGGCGATCCGTCAGCAAGTCCATCGCAGCCCTCCATCGGAAGGACCACCATGCGATTGGCAAGGCGAAACCCGTTCAAATCGAACGGCTCAAGCAGTGCGGAGGCGTTCTCCGCGACCGGCAAATCCAGCCCAAGCTCACTAATGCGGCTCTGCAGCTCGCTCAAAGAATGAAAATTAAAGCACTCATGAACAGTCATCGGAAATCACGAGCATTATATCTTAAGGCCAATAATGGAACTGGGAGGGGCTAGAAATGAACAATAAACCTCTGCGTGAGCACCTTTTATACCTGCTGCGCGGCAAAGGGGCGCACGCGGATTTCGAGGCCGCGGTCAAGGGATTGCCGGCGAAGCTCCGGGGCGCCAAACCCGAGGGCGCGCCCTATACGATCTGGCAAGTTCTGGAGCACATGCGGATCGCGCAGTGGGACATTTTGGAGTTCAGCCGGAATCCCGAACACGTTTCGCCGGACTGGCCTTCCGGGTACTGGCCGGAAACGGAGGCCCCGCCAAGCCCGGCGGCGTGGGAGAAGAGCATCAGAGACTTCCAGGCGGACCTGGAGGCGATGCAGGCGCTGGTGGCAGACCCCGCCACGGACCTGTTCGCGCGGATTCCAGGCGGATCGGGACAGACCGTGCTGCGTGAGGCCCTGCTGGTGGCGGACCATAACGCCTATCACCTCGGCGAACTGGTACTGCTGCGGCGGATGTTGGGCGCGTGGGATGCTTGAGCGTTACCGGATCACTTGTGCCCGGAAGACATAGACCTTCGTGGACGGCTCGCTGTACGCGGCGTAGCTGGCGCCGGCTTTCCGGGCCAGGGCTTCCAAAAACTGCTGGGCGGTCCAGTTCCGTTCCGTGGCTACCTGCGGCAGCAGCAGGCCCTGGTAACCGCCTGCGTCCAGCAGCGCCCCGTGCTCGTTCACACGGAAACCATCCAGGTTCGGGAGCCGCTTGAATGGCGACAGGACCGAAATCTCCAGCTCCAGCCCTTTCTCGCCCGGACGCACCGGCCGGAAGCGGCTATCCTCAAGGGCCGCTGACAAAGTGACCTCAGGCGTCGCCTCCCAGAGCGGCTCCCGGGACGCGCGACGTCCCACGCAGCCCCGCAGGTTTCCCCCGGAATGCAAGCTCACGAATACCCCGGCGGGCCGTTTGAGAGCGGGCGTAAGCCGTTCCGGCGGAATCGGTTTGCGCTCGCCGGTGCGCAGATAGTGATCCAGGGTCCGCCGCGCGCTTTCCAGCAGCAGCCCCTGGTCTTCCTCCCCGAGTTCGAAAGCCCGGTAGGGGAAGTACCCCAGCGCTCCGTAGCTGACCGAGTGGTGGAAATCGCCCGTGATCTCGCCCGAGGTCTGGTAATCCAGTGTTTCCTGGAAAATTTCGCCATCGTGGAGCCAGGCCAGTGTCTCTAACAGAAGCGCGATCGGCTCGTAACCGCAGACGGTTGCCGAAGTGCTACGAAGCGTTTCCAGAAAGAATTCCGGAGAGAGGCTGCCCGCGGCTTCGATCACCGTTTCGTCCAGCTCGCGGAGCCGCTGGGAGATGCTGCGGTCGGCTGGAAAGGGCTCGTAAGAGAACGCACGGCCGTAGTGCGTAAGGTCCGAACTGGCCATCAGCACCGTACCGGGTTCGAGGAGGGGCGCAAGGCATCGCGCAGCTTCGGTGCGCGCCTCAGGGCCGAGCCCGCTGACATAGACCGGAACCACCGCCGCGTCCGGCACTGCCCGTTGCAACAGGGGGAGCTGGATTTCGATCGAGTGGTCGCACAGCGCCGATTCGCGCATGCTGCGGAAGACCCCGCCCGCCAGCAGTTGGCAAACAGCTTCGCGGTCCACCGCGACCTCGCCGAGCGGAGTCCGGAAGCGCTCGACTTCGGGGATCCACACTCCCGGCGCCGCGCCGCGGTGCGAAAACCCCAGGAGCACTACGCGACGGGTCCCCGCCGCTTCCATGTGGCGGTACGCTGCCGCCGCGACCACGCCGGAGTAAGCCAGCCCGGCATGGGGAACAACGAACCCGGCGGCATGCGGGATCAGGCAGGAGCCGGTCCGTTGCGCCGAGTTCTGAAACAACTCGTCCAGAAGTTCTTGAAGGGCCGAAGGCTGGCCCGGATACCAGGATCCGCTGTACGGGGACTCGTGAGCGGCAGCAGCCTCCAATTCAACTCTCCTCGCCTGCTATTGTAGTGCTGAATTGGACCGGGCTGCGCAGGTTTTCAGGCGACGCGAACGGCGCGGTATCTCACCACGGTTGCGCCGGGAGCAGCGGGCAATTCGCGGGAATCGGAGCGTATGTCCTCGAACATATTCCGGACTGTCAGGTTCGCCCCGTTCAGACCCTCGCGATCGAGCGCCTCACGAACCGCCTCCATCCTCGCGGCCCAGGCCGGGAACTCCACGACGGCGGCTGGCGCCACCCTCTCCACGCCGTCGGAATCAACATAGACTCGTTCAGCGTCGTGATAGATCTGGGGGTTAATAGGGAAATCAAGCCGGGCGAGGACGTCCAGCAACCGCTCGAGCAGCCGCGGTTCAACCGCGATCCGCACGATTACCAGTTCGCCTTCGCTTCCGCGCAGGGAGAATCCTCCCCCGCTGCTTTCGGGCCGAACGCTCATAGTACCTCCAGTGCTTGCGCACGGGCTAGTAGCGCAATCGGCCCCAAAAAGCAAAACCCTGGGCTAAAGGCCACAGGGTTGCATCATGATTGACCGACTCCGCCTTTAGCACTTTTTTTTGACGTGGTTGCAAGTAGCCGAGCCCTCAGGCTCTAAATCAATCCACGTTCGAGAACAGAATACCACCCGGGCAAGGAAAACTCAACGGCTGCTTCGCGAGACCCGTGAAGCGCGCGGCTACTTGCCGCAGCACTTCTTGTATTTCTTGCCGCTGCCACAGGGGCAGGGATCGTTGCGGCCGACTTTGGCGGCGGGAGCCGCCGGCGGTTCCTGGCTATCTTCCTCTTCGTCTTCGCTGTATTCTTCCTCGCCCCATTCGCTGAAGCGGACCTCGAATACCGGCTCGTACCCGTCCATCCGAAGACGGTCGTCGAGCCCTTGCCCGACCACGCCAGCCTCATCGCCCGACAGGCCGCCCGCAAGATTCTCGATTCTCCGGAACAGGCTGCGCGCGCGCGCGGGCGACACAGGACCGGGAGCAGCCAGACAATACGCGTAGAGAGCAGCGTTGCGCACCCGTTCGTCTTTGAAGAGCTGCTCAACTTTGCTCAATTGAGAGACGATCCCAAACCAGCCCACGGCCAGCACCGCCTGCTCCCGAACCTTGGGGTCGGGGTCATTCAGGTACGGCGGAATCAAGTCGATGAACCGGCTGTCTCCGGATGCCGACATCGCTTTGATCGCCTGCGCGCGTGCCTCGGGAATAGCCGCGAGTTCGCGGATCGTGTAATAAAGCCGTCCTTCCTCGCCCCTCGCGGCTAATGCCGTGGCGATGCCGGCGCGCTCCACGGGGGGCGCGGAGCCGTCGTCCAGGCGGCTGTGCATCGCCGCAAGGATTTCCGCGTCCAGTTCCTCGTCGTCGATGCGCTTCGCCAGAGCTTCCCAGCAGTTCGCGCGAACTTCCACGTCGGGGTCGTTTTTGGCCAGCTCCAGGATCCGCGCCGCCTGTTCGCGGTTCAGTTCTCCGGCGCCAAGCGTCCGGACTGCTCCCGCCCGGTACGCCGCCACCGGACTGTTCAAGAACTCCACGAGTTCCCCGTCGCTGAGCTCATCGAAGTAAGGGTCTTCCTCCTCGGGGTACTCGTCCCAGATGTCGTACGCTTCCGGGGGCTCGGAAGGCTTTTCCGAAGCCAGATCTTCGAGCGCTCCGGCGATTGCGCGCCGCGTGGCGTCGTCCTCCGCCTTCGCCAGCGCCTCCTCCAGCACCGGTTTGGCCGCCGGATCCCCGTATATGCCCAGTTGCATCGCGCCCTCGTACGGGTCGGCCGCGAATCCGCGCAGCAGCACCTCCAATATCCGCGGGTCGCGTACCCCGAGAGCGGCGAGCGTGAAAGCGACGTCGGGCGCGCCGTTGGATTGCTTGTGCAGTTCAAGCAGCGGTTCCACTGCCGCTGCCCCCAGCTCCACAAACGCCAGCGTCAGCTCGTCCTGAAATTCAAAGCCGTAGGTGGAGGCGTATTCCAGCAGGAAAGGCAAAGAAGCTGGCGTCCGCAGTTGGCGGGCGATGGCGAGCAGGTCGTCGTCCAGGTCGACCCGGTCGTCCTCGCGGTCTTCCTTGAGGAGGCGCAGGAGGTCCGGGAACACGGCCTCGCCCCGGTCGAGAATTACCCGCAGCAGGCGGTGATCCATGCCCACCTGGAGGCGGGCAGCCGCCCGGAGCAGATCGTACGTGGAATGGGAAGGGTACTCTTCCGGACTGAGTATGACTGGCATGAATTCATGGCGGGCACGCAGCCGGGCGCGCCCGCCTTATCGGTTATTCCGTGGCTTCGGGGACCACCTGCACGGTGATCTCCACGGTGACTTCCCGGTGCAAGCGGATCGGTACTTTGTACTCGCCAAGTTGCTTGATCGGGTCTTCCAGGTGAACCTTGCGCCGGTCCACCTGATAGCCCTGCTGCGCCAGCGCTTCCGCGATGTCCTTGGCGGTGACGGAGCCGAACAACTGCTCCTGCTCGCCCGCTTTCTGCGCGATGGTCAGCACCACGCCGGCCATCATCTTGGCCAGTTCCTCGGCCGCAGCCTTTTCCTTGGCCTCCCGGCGCAGGTGGGCCTGCCGCTCCTGTTCCACGATCTTCTTGTTCGCTTCCGTGGCGACGACCGCCAGCCTTCTTGGCAGCAGGAAGTTCCGCGCGTAGCCGTCGGCGACCTTCACGATCTGTCCGCGGCTGCCCAGTTTCTCGATGTCTTCTCTCAGGATGACTTCCATCGAATTCCCTCCTGCCTTAGAGCTTCGTCGTGAACGGCAGCAACGCGATGTTGCGCGCCTGCTTGATCGCCTCGCTCAGCCGCTTCTGGTGCGGAGTGCAGACGCCCGAGAGCCGCCGCGGGACGATCTTTCCGCGCTCCGTGATGAACGCACTCAGCGTCTTGACATCCTTGTAATTGATGTCATCGATCTTTTCCACGCAGAACCGGCAGACCTTCTTGCGCCGGAAGTACTGCTTCTTTCCGGCTACGGCCTTATCGGCTCCCGTGGGCTGCTCCGACGCGCTGATGGGTCTTCCACCTCTGGTTTCCGCCATGGTCGATTACTCCTTCCCGGCGCCTTCCGCCGGTGGTTCTTCCGTCCGCTCCGCCGCCGGTACGCCAGGTGCGGGCGCCGCAGCCACAGGGGCGGGCGCGGGGGCGCTCGGCGCCGCTGCTACCGGCGCGGGCTTGCGCTTCGCTCTCTTCTCGCGCTGCTTCCTGCGCTTCTCGATCTTCTTCAGCTTCTCGTCCACGCGCACGGTCAAATACTTCATCACCAGGTCACTGACCCGGAACCGGCGCTCGATTTCCTTCACAACGTCCGGCCCGGAGGCGAACTGGAGCAGAACGTAGTAACCTTCTTCGCGCTTCTTCACCCGGTAGGCGAGCTTGCGGACGCCCCACTTCTCAGCCTTCTCGACCGTGCCTCCGCCGCCGGTTATTACCTGTTTCGTTTGTTCGATGAGCTGGTCGATCTCCTCTTCGGGAACGTCCGGCCTCACGATAAACAGTTCTTCGTAAATTCTCATTCTTCCTCGGTTTTTTCACCTCGGGCGCGACGATTGAATTTCGTCATGGCCATCTCGACGCCCTCGGAAATTATGGAACCGACCGCCTGGGCCGCATAGTCCAGGAAGTCGTCCAATTCCAAACGCTGCTCCCGCCGGAACGGCTTGAGCAGATATTCCGGTTCCGCCCGGCCCCGCGTGGAATCGATGCCAAGGCGTACCCGCGTAAACTCCGTTGTTCCAATGCAGCGGATCACGGATTCCATGCCGTGATGCCCGCCCGCCGAACCGCGCGGGCGGATCCGCAGCGCCGTCCACGGCAGATCGTGATCGTCGTAAATCACGATCAGCCGCTCCGCCGTGAGCGAGTTCTTTTCCAGCAGCGGTTTCACCGCCTCGCCGCTCAGGTTCATGTACGTTTGCGGCTTGGCCAGCAGCACCGCCTGATTCCCGATGGCCGCCCGGCCGACCAGCGCTCTGGAGTCCTTGCGCTTGACGCGCACCCCGCACCCCTCGGCCAGACGATCGACCACCATGAAACCGATGTTGTGCGGAGAATACTCGTACTCCTCGCCGGGATTGCCGAGCCCGACCACCAGCCACTCAACCATCGCTCAGGGCGGGCCGGGCTGCTACTTCTTCTTGCCCTCGGCCTCGGCTTCCTCTTCCTTCTTGCCCTTCTTGATAACCTGGGGCTCGGATTCGCCGGCAGCAGGAGTGGCAGCAGCCTCGGGGGCGGCCTCGGCCGTTGGCGCCGCCTCGGCCCGGAGCGCCACAACGTGGGCGATCACATTATCGGCCGAGGTCACGAGCTTCATCGAACCTTGCAGGGCCAGGTCGCCCGCCCGGATGCTCTGCCCGATCAGCAGCTCGGTCGTGTCAACGTTGAACTGCTCGGGAATCTCATCCGGGAGGCACTCGATCTCCACTTCGCGGGTGACGATTTCAAGCAGCCCGCCCTGCGCCTTGACCCCCTTGGGTTCTCCGTGCGTCACCACCGGTACGGACACCCGGATGCGCTTGGTCAGATCGATGCGCTTCAAATCCACGTGCAGCAGCGTGTCCTTGACCGGATCGTACTGCCAGTCCACGAACATCGCCGGCGAGCTCTCCCCGCCGCGGACATTCACGTCGAAAATCGTGTTGTGCCCGGTCTTGCTGTGCAGGATCTTGAGGACATCCTTGGGGTTGACGGCGACCGCGACACTATCCTGATACCCCCCATACAGCACCGCGGGGATCATTCCCTGCGCGCGCAGACGCCGCGCTTCGTTCTTTCCCCGGGCGGGCCGGGGCACGGCGTCAATCTTAATCGCTGTTCGCATTCGTTCTCCTTACTCTGCCCGGATCGCAAGTCCGCCAGTTGGACGTGGGTTGCGTTGCCGGGTCCGCGAATTCCTATACAAACAATGTGCTGACGCTCGTTTCCTCGTGGATGGACTGTATGGCCTTCGCCAGAAGCGGCGCCACCGACAGCGTCCGGATCTTGGTCGAACGCCGCGCTTCCTCCGACAACGGAATCGAGTTGGTCAGCACGACTTCCCGAATCTTCGAATTCTCAAGCTTCTCTACAGCCGAGGGCGAGAGCACCGCGTGCGTTGCGCAAGCCGTCACACTGTTCGCGCCGGCCCGCATCAGCGCCTCCGCCCCTTTCGCCAGGGTTCCCCCGGTGTCGATCAAATCGTCCACCATCAGGCAGTCCCTGCCTTCGACCTCGCCGATGATGTGCACCACCTCGGCCACGTTCACGTCCTCGCGGCGCTTGTCGATGATCGCCAGCGGGACATTCATCCGCTTGGCGAAGGCGCGCGCCCGTTCCACGCCGCCCGCATCCGGCGAAACCACGATCGTCGACGGCGTCTGGATCGTCTTCATGTACTCGATCATTACCGGCGTGGCGAACAGGTGGTCCACCGGGATGTCGAAAAACCCCTGTATCTGGGCCGCGTGCAGGTCGAGCGCCAGAATCCGGTCCGCTCCGGCCGTTTCCAGTAGCTTGGCGATGAGTTTCGCCGAAATGGGGACTCGAGGTCTGTCTTTCCGGTCCTGCCTGGCGTACCCATAATAGGGTAGCACTGCGGTGATCCGGTCTGCTGAAGCGCGCCGCAAGGCGTCAATCATCAGCAGGAGCTCCATCAGATGGCGCTCCACCGGCTTGGAAGTCGGCTGGACGACGAAAACATCGGCGCCGCGAACGTTCTCCAGGATCTGAAGATGGATCTCGCCGTCGGCGAACGACTTCACCGCGGCTGCACCGAGCGGCAAATTGAGAAACGCGCACAGCTCTTTGGCCAGGGCCGGGTTGGCATTACCCGTAAAGATCTTGATCCGGTTGGAATCCATCATGCGTACCTGCTTTGGGGTGGCCATACTCTCCGCGATATGTGCTCGCCCAACCGCCTCCACCATAATGCACGGTAACTCGCACGCCTGAGCAGCGAAACCACAAACACTCGCTCGCCGCGAAACTCCGCCGCCGCCCGCTCGGCTCGCCCGCGGTCCGCAAACAGCCCGTAAAGCGCTGCCCCGCTGCCGCTCAACATCGCACGGTCCGCGCCCAGCCTTTCAAGTTGCTGTTTGAGGATTTGCAGCCTTGGGTGCTTCAGGAAAACCACAGGTTCGAAGTCATTTTCGCCCGGAGAAGCGGTTTCCTCGTCCCAAGCATCAGACTGGAAACTACTTATGATATTTTGCCATGCCGCTGAAGTCAATTCATCCGGGCGGTTGAGCGCCTGATACGCCTCGGGGGTCGAGACGTGGATATCGGGCGCAACCAGCAAAGCCGCGCCCGCGCGCCGGTCGGGCAGAGGGTACAATTCTGTGCCGCGGCCGGTCGCGGCGGCGGTCCCGCCGAGCAGGAAAAAGGGTACGTCGCTCCCCAGACATGCCGCGGCGTTGAGCAGCACCGGCAGCGGCAGCGTCCGTCCGGCCAGCACCGGCAGCGCCAGCAGCACCGCGGCCGCATCGCTCGATCCGCCGCCCAGGCCGGCGCCCATGGGAATGCGCTTCTTCAGACGGATACTCACGCGGCCAGTGACCCGCATCAGGTCAAAGGCTAGCTCCGCAGCGCGCTGGACGAGGTTCCCCGGGATTTCCGGGTCCGAGGCCACCTCGATACTCGTGGCAGGCCCGGGAGTGAACTCCACGTCGAGCGTGTCGGCCAGCGACACTGTCTGAAAGATGGTGCGCAGCTCGTGGAAGCCGTCCGGCCGCTTGTGCAGAACCTTCAGGCTCAGGTTAATTTTCGCCGGCGCGCTCAACCGCGCCCGGCGGGGGAGGGAGTTCATTTCTCAAACTGCAGCAGCGAGTAGACGTCGTGCCCGGCCAGCTTGGCGCGGCCGTTCAAAAACAGCAGCTCGAGCACAAAGCCCAGGCCGGCTACCCGGCCGCCCAGTTTCTCCACGAGTTTCGCCACCGCGGCAGCGGTGCCTCCGGTCGCCAGCACGTCGTCCACGATCAGCACGCGCTGGCCCTTTTCGATCGCGTCCTTGTGGATTTCCAGGCTGTCGAACCCGTACTCGAGCTGGTATTCCACGCTGACGATCTCGGCCGGCAGCTTCTTGGGTTTGCGCACGGGAACAAACCCTGTCCCCAGGGCATAGGCCAGCGCCGGCCCGAAGATGAAGCCCCGCGCCTCGATGCCGAGCACCACGTCGATGGCGGAGTTGCGGTAATGATCGGCCAGGGCGTCGATGACTATCTTCAGCCCCGTCTTATCTTTCAGCAGGGTGGTGATGTCGTAGAACAGGATGCCCGGCTTGGGAAAGTCGGGCACCGCGCGGATCAGTTTCTTCAGATCTGGGACAACAGCGAGTTCGCTCATCAGAAGTACTCGATTCGGAAATCACTGTAATCTAACATCTCGGCTTCGACTTCCTCAACCTGTTGAACGTGAGCCATGCGCGGTCCCACGTGCAGGTGGCCTGACAGCTCGGACAGCTTCTCAGCCGGGCCGACGGCATAGACTTCCACGCGGCCGTCGGACAGATTGCGCGTATAGCCGGTCAGGTCCAGGTCACGAGCCACCTTCTCCACAAACCAGCGGAAGCCGACTCCCTGTACCCGGCCGCTCACAAAGTACCGCCGCGCGCACACGGCGGGCGCTTTCTTCGATTTAGCCACAAACCCATTGTATGGCGTATGCACGTGGCCGCGCGCGGCTAACGGTTCACGCGGCCGTTCTGCTAAGCTGGCGGCGTGCGCGAGCATAGGTCGAGTCTGATTTACGCGTTGCTCTGCTGCGCCCTTGCTCTGGGCTGGCAGACTCTCCTCGTGACGTGGCACTACGACGGGAACTGGACGGCGCTGTTCTACACCGGTGATTACGGTCGCATTCCGCCGGAGCTTGCTTCAGAAGGCATTTACAGGCTGCCCGGCAGCGCCGGTTACGACGGCCAGTTCTATCACTACATCGCGCACGACCCCTTTCTGAACCGGGGAATGGATGACTATGTGGATAACCCGCGCCTGCGCTGGCGCCGGATTCTGGTTCCCTTTCTGGCCTGGACGGCTGCCGCCGGCCAAAGCCGCTGGGTGGACCCCGCGTACTTCGCCGTTACCCTGGCCTGGGTGTTCCTCGGCGCTTACTGGTTGAGCCGGTACTGCCGCATTTGCGGCCATCATCCGGCTTGGGGGCTGGCCTTTCTGCTCGTGCCTGCCGTGCTGGTCTCCATCGAGCGCATGACTATCGATACGGCGCTGGCCGCGCTTACGATCGGGTTCGCGCTCTATGCGGAAGCGGAGCCGTCCTGGAAGTTGTACCCGGTACTCGTCCTCGCCCCGCTGGCGCGGGAGACGGGCCTGCTACTCGTGTTCGCCTGGTGCGCCTGGCTGCTCGTGCGGAAGGACTGGAAGCGCGCCCTCACCTACTCGACCGCCATCGTTCCCTTCCTGGGCTGGCTGGCATTTCTGTCGGCACGCACAGCTCCCGACCTGACCCCCTGGTGCTCCTGGTTGCCCCTGAGCGGGATCATCACGCGCACCCTTCACCCCATCCAGTACCCCGTGACCGGCCTCTGGTACGCCGTTGCGGCCGCTACGGACTACCTGGCCGTGTTCGGCATCTGGACGGCATTCGGGTTCGCGGTTGCCGCACTCGCCCTGCGGCCACGGAAGCTGACTCCGATGGAAGCCGCCGCTGCCGCGTTCGCCGTGCTGCTGGCGTTTCTGGCGAGGCCCGACATCTGGACGGAGGCGTACGCCTTCGGGCGCACGCTATCGCCGCTGCTCGTGCTGCTGGCACTGGCGGGAATGGCCCGCGGCCAGTGGTGGGCACTGGCGCCGCTGGGATTGGTGCTCCCCAGAATAGCGGCCCAGATGGTTGCGCCGCTCCTGGTAGCGCTAAAATCGGGCTGAGATGCCTTTCCCGATTCACCGCATGAGAAGGTTGCGCGCGAGTGAGCCGCTTCGCTCGCTGGTTCGTGAAACCCGGCTGGAGCCGTCGCAGTTTATCCTGCCGCTGTTCGCCTGCCCGGGAACCGGTGTCCGCAGGGAGATTGCCTCCATGCCGGGGCACGCGCAGCTTTCCGTGGACAACATCGTGCGCGAGGCGGCCGAGGCGCGGCGCCTCGGACTCGGCGGTGTGCTGATGTTCGGAATCCCGGAGTCCAAGGACGAAATGGCTTCCGGGGCCTACGCCGAGGACGGCATCGTGCAGCGCGCCGTGCGGGCGATCAAGGCCGAGGTGCCCGACCTTACCGTGATCACGGACGTCTGCAATTGCGAGTACACCAGCCACGGGCATTGCGGCAAGGTGGTCAACGGCGAAGTGGATAACGACGCCACGCTCGAGTGGCTGGCACGCAGCGCCGTCTCCCACGCGCGCGCCGGAGCCGATGTGATCGCGCCGTCGGACATGATGGACGGCCGCGTGGCCGCCATCCGCAAGGCGCTCGACGAGGCCGGGTTCCAGAACACTCCGATCATGTCCTACGCCGCCAAATTCGCCTCCGTGTTTTACGGCCCGTTCCGCGAGGCGGCCGAATCGGCGCCGCAGTTCGGCGACCGGCGCAGCTACCAGATGGACCCGGCCAACGGCCGCGAAGCGCTCCGGGAAATCGAGCTGGATATCGAGGAGGGCGCCGACATCGTCATGGTGAAGCCGGCCATGCCCTACCTGGACGTCATCCGGCAGGCCCGCGACCGCTTCACTGTTCCGATCGCGGCCTATCAGGTGAGCGGCGAGTTCAGCATGATCATGGCGGCGGCGCGCAACGGCTGGATCGATTGCCAGCGCGCGATGTTGGAGTCGCTAACTTCGATCCGCCGCGCGGGCGCCGATATCATCATCACTTACTTCGCAAAGGAAGCGGCGGCGCTGCTGAAAGGCATCCCGGCGGACTCGCAGGTGTAAGCGGTCAGGATTCCGGAGCGGCTCTTGCGCAAAATCCGCAGGCCGTTTCGCTCCATCATGCCTTCCAGGATCCAGTCCAGAGTGGAAAACTCCTCTTTGAAATGCCGGACGGCCTGGGTGGCGATTTCCTCCCCAGCGCTCAACCTCAACTCCTGAATCGCCGCATTAATGAAGGCGTCATAATCATCAATCGGCGAAGGGAACACGACGTCTCTCAAGTACAGGCGCCCGTGGGGCCGGAGCCTGCGGCTTATGGCGCCGAGCGCCTGGAATTTCCAGAAATCCGGAAGGTGGTGCAGCGCCAACTGGGAAATCACGGCGTCAAGTTGCCCATCGGGCTGGAAGCCCGAACGGAAGCCGCCGATCTCGAATGTGACGTTGGCAATCTTCCGCTCATCCGCCTTTCGCCGCGCGCACGCCAGCATTGGGGCGGAGACATCGGTTGCGAAAACGTGGCGGCAGCAGCGGGCCAGGCGAAGGGCGCACTCCCCGGTCCCAGTTCCGATTTCCCAGATCACGGCGTCGGGGGACAGGGAAATTGCCTCGGCGATCTCCGCGGCTTCGCGCTCGACGTCGCGGAGCCGCAGCATGAGCTCATCGTACGCCGTGACGTTGCCTTCATCCCCGTAATCGGTACCCCTCTGAACGCTTTCGTCGAATTGCCAGGGATAAGTCATCGCAAAAAAGGGGCCAGCCTGACATGCTCCATTCTTAGAAAAACGCCTTATCAGGCTGCCCCCTTTGTCACGCTAGCCTGCCAGGGCTTTGGCTGCTTTGCGGAAATCGGCCGGATCGACGCAGATCATCGCGCTGTAGCGGCCTGCGCCTCCAGCCAATGCGTGGACGGAAACGATATTGATGCCGGCGGCTGCCAGCGCCGCAGTCTTTTCGGCAACGGCGCCGGGCCGGTCTTCTCCGGCAAGCAGGAACGCCTTCTGTTTCTTCCCGAGTTCGACGCCGGCTTTCTTGGCGGCGCGCACCGGGCTAGGGGCGTTCTCATCAAGCACCAGGATGATTTCGGCGTTGCGGGCCCTTTTCGGATAGCCGAGGAACCCGACCAGGTTCACGCCGGCATCCTTGAGAGCAGTCAACAAACGGGCAGCCTCCCCGACTTTGTTGGGTACGGCGCCTATGTAGAAACTAACGTTCTTAATTTCATCAGGCATGAGGCAAATCTATAACCTACGGCAGAGAAGGTCAACACTTTTTCGGACGAACCATCTCCGAAATGCCTGCTATGCTAGGATCTTTGGAGTCACACGCGGATGATGCACACCCAGGACGTTGAGAAACTTCAAGAGATCTCGAAGGTGATCCGCCGCCACATCATCGTGATGCTCGGAGAGGCCAAATCCGGGCATCCGGGAGGTTCGCTCTCGGCGGTTGAAACCCTGGTGACGCTGTTCTGGAGCGTGATGCGGCACGACCCGGCCAACCCCGAATGGCCGGACCGGGACCGCTTCATTCTGTCGAAGGGCCACGCCGCCCCGGTACTGTACGCGGTGCTTGCCGAATGCGGCTACTGCCCCGTGGACCAGTTGAACACGCTGCGGAAGCTGGGCTCGATATACCAGGGCCACCCCGACAAGCGGTTCCTGCCGGTGCTGGAGGCGTCCACCGGTTCCCTGGGCGAGGGGCTTTCGCTGGCGGTGGGCTTCGGCATGGCGGCGCGCGCCGATGGCCGGCCGTCGCGCATGTACGTGATGCTCGGGGACGGCGAAATCCAGGAAGGCCAGATCTGGGAGGCGGCCATGTTCGGCGCCTTCCACAAACTCGACAACGTAGTGGCCATCGTGGACTACAACCGCATCCAGCTCGACGGGTTCGTCAAGGACGTTATGGAAATCGAGCCGCTGGCCGATAAGTGGCGCGCCTTCGGCTGGCATACGATCGAAGTAGATGGCCATAACATCCCGGCGCTCCAGGCGGCGTTTGCGGAGGCGGCGTCGGTCAAGGGCAAGCCGTCCGTAGTGATCGCCCACACCATTAAAGGTAAAGGCGTATCCTTCATGGAGAACGACCCCAAGTGGCACGGCGTTGCCCCGAGTAAACAGGAAGTGGAACTGGCATTGAAGGAGCTCGCGTAGATGGCGGTAAGAGAGAAATTCGAGTTGAAACTGGGTGCTGCCACCCGTGAAGCTTTTGGTAAGGCGCTGGCCGAGCTGGGCCGCGAGAACGACAGAATCTGGGCGGTGGATGCCGACCTTTCCAAGTCGACCTACACCTCTCTGTTCGCCAAGGAGTTCCCCGAACGCTTCGTCTCCTGCGGCATCGCCGAGTCCAACATGGTGGGCGTCGCCGCCGGGCTGGCGATGGCCGGCAAGATTCCTTTTGCGGCCAGCTTTTCCGCCTTCATCTTGAACAAGGGATTCGAGCAGTTGCGTGTCGCGGTCGCCTACACGAACATGAACGTCAAGATCGTGGGCACGCACAGCGGGATTTCGATCGGCGAGGACGGCCCCTCGCAGATGAGCGTGGAGGACATCAGCCTCGCCGGCGCGCTGCCGGGCTTCGTAGTGCTCTCGCCCGCGGACGAAGTAGCCACCCGGGCGCTGGTGCGCGCCGCCGCCGAGCACGTGGGCCCGGTATTTATCCGGACGGGCCGGCCGAAGGCGCCCGTGGTGTACGCGCCCGACCGGAAATTCGAGATCGGAAAGGCGATTGAGCTTATCGAGGGCCGGGATCTGACCTTTATAGTCACCGGGCTGATGGTGGCCGAAGCCATCCGCGCCCAGGAGGCGCTCGAAGCCGAGGGAATTTCGGCCCGCGTCATCGATATTCACACCATCAAGCCGATCGACCGGGAAGCCATCCGCCGCGCCGCGGAAGAAACCGGCGCGATCGTCGTGGCGGAAGAGCACCTGGTGGACGGCGGGCTGGGGGTGCGTGTGGCCCAGGTAGTGGCCGAGACGTGCCCCTGCCCGATGGAATTCATCGGGTTGACCAACTATGCGGAATCGGGCACGCCCGACGGGCTGCTTGACAAGTACGGCTTGCGGGCGGCAAACCTGGTAGAAGCGGCCCGCAAGGTGCTGAAACGGAAGAAAAACTAGATTGCTCGGCGGGTTACCGTCCCCGTGGCAATCTGAGATATGCCATTCGCGACTGACCAGGAGCGTACGCTTACCAACCTGCTCGTCAGCGTGATGAATGCGCGGGAACAGGAGGGCGCGCGGATCTCGCGCATTCTGCATGACGAGGTAGGGCAGGTGCTCAGTGCGATCGGCCTCCAGCTCGACCTGCTGCGAATGGACATCATGGAGAACAAGGAGGAGGGAGCGCGCCGGATCGCCGAGATCCAAAAGGTACTGGAAACCGCCGTCAACCAGGTGCGGGAACTGAGCTACGAGCTGAACCCCTCGATCGTCGAACGTACTGGCCTGCCCTTTGCCCTGGACCGCCTCGTGGGACGCTACCGGAAAACGTTCGACGGCAACATCCGCCTGCTCTTCGATTCGTCCGTGCGAGTGCCGGTAGGGCCCGCGACGGCTCTGTACAAGATCGCCGAACAGGCGGTGGATAATGCGGTGCAGCATTCCGGCGGCAAGCAGGTGGAAATACTTGTTAAACCGGCCAAACAGGGTGTCGCTCTGGAAATTCGTGATAACGGAAAGGGTTTCTCGCCCGAAAAGGATGCGGGCGGGGTGGGTATGCATTTAATGAAACATCACGCCAGCCAGGCGGGAATCCAATTTTCCGTTGCGAGTGTACCGGAAAAGGGTACAATTGTGAGAGCCATTTTTCGGGCGGCTGATACGAAAAAATGAAAAGAATTTTTCAATCTGCCGCCGAAACAGCGTAGTGGTGTGCGCTGTGGGCGCTCTGGCTTGAGGGCGGAAATGTCGTACCAGATACTTCTAGTTGATGACCACAAGATCTTTCGTGACGGTATCAAATCCATTCTCGAGCGGCGCGACGAGTTCAAGGTTGTAGGCGAAGCCGAGAACGGAGCCGAAGCGGTCCAATTCTGCAAGAAAGCCCGTCCGGACCTGGTATTGATGGACATCGGGCTGCCGGGCCTGAACGGCATTGAAGCCACGATCGAGATTATGCGCCATGTTCCGGAGTGCAAGGTGGTTATCCTCTCGATGTATGACGACGAGAGTTCGGTGGTGGGCGCCATCCGTTCGGGCGCGCGCGCTTTCGTGTTGAAAAGCGCCTCTTCGGAAGACCTGCTGGACGCCCTCCGGACGGTCGCTAAGGGAGGCTTTTACCTCTGCGCTGAAGTGGCGGACCGGGTGCAAACGCGGATACAGCGCGGAGATCTCGAGTCCAAGTCCCTGCCTCCCGTTCTCGATACGCTCTCGCCGCGCGAGTTGCAGGTACTCCGCCTGGTGGCCGAAGGCAAGACGAGCAAGGAAATCGCCGTCATGCTGGATCTGGGCCTCCAGACGGTTCGCAGCTACCGCAAGACGATGATGAAGAAGATCGGTGTAAACAACATCGCCGGGCTTACGCAGCTCGCTCTCTCCGCCGGTCTTACCCGCTTTACGCCGGAAATCAAAGAGCGGCCCGCGTAAGCGGGTGTCATACGCCCGCCCCGCTTACGGCGTGGAGCTCTGTCCTTCGGCCGCGCCGAGGCCTCGCGCCCGGCCCTCCAGGACGGCTTTCACCTTTCCCGCAAGCTGCGCCGCCGTATACGGCTTCTGGATGAACCCCGCCACGGCGGCCCCTCGGAACCGCCGCACGGCTTCCAGTTCGTTGTAGCCGCTGGAAACCACCACCCGCACATCCGGCCGGATGCGCCTCAACTCCGCAAGGGTCTCTTCGCCGCTCATCACCGGCATGGTCATATCCAGCAGCACCAGTGAGATTTCGCCGGACGCCTCGCGGAATATATCCAGCGCCTCCCGTCCATTGGATGCCGCCAGGACCCGGTAACCGTAGCGTTCCAGCGCAACCTTTCCGGTCTTGAGCACGATGTCCTCGTCGTCCACGATGAGCAGCGTGCCCATTCCCTGGAGTTCCTGGTACTGAACTTCCGGTGCGGCTTCCGTGTAGCTGCCCGCCGCCGCGGGAAGCAGGACTTTGAACGTGCTGCCGCGTCCGGGCGTGCTGTACACCTTGATGTCGCCCTTGTGCCCGCGTACGATCCCCAGCGCCGCCGCTAACCCCAGGCCGCGCCCGGTGAACTTCGTCGTGAAGAACGGATCAAAGATGCGGGCCTTGGTCTGCTCGTCCATCCCGCAGCCCGTGTCGTGCACTTCCAGGTACACGTACTTGCCCGGCGCCAGCTCGTCCCGCATCAACGCGCTCTGGCTGTAGGTTTCATCGACCTCTCTGACGCCCGTGGTCACCACCACGGTGCCGATCGCGTCGCCGATTGCCTCCGCGCCATTCAGCACCAGATTCATGACGAGCTGCTGGATCTGGCTGGAGTCCGCCTCGACCGGCGGCAGCTTGTCTTCGAGCTCCAGCCGCAAGTGCACTTTCTTGGGGATCGTCATGCGCAGCAGAGCACCGATCTCGCGCACCAGTTCGGAGATATTTACCGGCTGGATAATAAACCGTCCCTTGCCGGAATATGCCAGCAACTGCCGGGTAAGGTGCGCGGCCCGCTCGCTGGCCAGAATCACGTTTTCGAGGATCGGCCGGACGGGATGGTTTACCGGAAGTTCTTCAAGCGCCAGGCTGGCGTTTCCCAGGATGCCGGTCAGCAGGTTATTGAAATCGTGCGCGACCCCGCCGGCCAGCAGGCCGATGCTTTCCAGCTTCTGCGATTCCCTGAGCCGCTGCTCCAGGCGCCTGCGTTCGGTGAGGTCCACCACGAAACAGACCCAGGAAAAGCGCGGAGCGCCTTCGAGCAGCACCGCCCCGATGAGCGCCGGCAGCCGCGTGCCGTCCTTGCGGACGTATTCGGTTTCATAGGGTGCGCAGGCGCCGTTCGCCAGCATCTCGCTCTGCGCCTTGGCGCCCGCATGGGCATATTCGGGCGCCGTGATCGCAGCCCACCGCAAGCCCTCAGCGAGGTCTTCGCGAGTGTACCCGATCATGTTCAGGAACACGTCGTTTGCGTCGACGATGACGTCGCCCTCGCCGAGGATGATGCCCATGATGCCCGACTCCACCAGCCGGCGGAATCGCTTCTCGCTGCGGAGCGCAGATTCCAGCGCCTCCTGCGCCGCCGCCCTCTCGCGGTGCGCGGTGGCGTACAGCCGGGCGTTGTCGATGGCCAGTCCCGCGCGGCGGCCAAGATGCTCGGCAATCGCCAGGTCGTCCCGGCCGTAATGCCTTCCCGGCTGCGTGGAAAGAAAACTGATCGCGCCCAGCGTGCGGCCCCGGGCCACCACCGGCACGCACATGTAGGACACGATGCCGAGATTCCGGAGCATCTCCAGTTGCTCCTCGCTCCGCGCCGCGACGGCCAGCACGGTGTCCGTCACCGCGGACACGATTTCCGATTCTCCCGTCCGCAGGACGTGCGGCACTCCGAAAGGAGAGTCCGGCGGAAGGGGGTAGCGCTGGGCAAGGTTGCGCAGCGACTGAGCTCGCGCCGGATCGGAGTGGGCCACCGCCAACTGGCGCACGGAACCGTCGGTTTCCACCATGCTCACGGCGCACCAGTCCGCTATGCGCGGCACCGCCATCCTGGCGACCTGGGCCAGCGTCGTCTCGTAGTCGAGCGACGATCCCAGAAGCGCGGTGGCATCGGCCAGGAACGCGGCGCGGCGCTCGGCTGCCTGTGCTTCCGCGCGCATACGCTTCTGGTCCTCGTAGAGATTCGCCGCCCCGATCGCCGCCGCCGCCAGATTGGCCAGTGCCGATGCGGCCCAAATCTCGGATTCGTCGAAGGGCTGCGGCTCCCGCCGGAAGAACCATAGCCCGCCCGAAAGTTTGCCCTGGCTTCGGAACGGCACGGCCAGCGCCGAGCGTATGCCTTCGGCCCGGTACAACTCGCGGCACTTCTCGGTCAGGGGAGCATCGACGATGTCTTGGAACGCTACGGGCGCATCGATCTCACGGGCACAGTCTTCCAGCCGGCCCGCTTCATTCTCGAACTCCTTCGAAAGCCCCGACGTCAATAGCGCGAGCCCGCTTTCCGCCGATGGGTTTACCCGCGAAGCCGCATAGGCGTCGGCCGGGATCAGCTTTTGGGCCAGGTCCAGGACTACCCGCAGCATGCCGCCGGGCTCGATCGAGCCGAGCAATACTCCGGAAGCATCCAGCAGCAGCTTCAGGCGCGCTTCTCTCCGCCGCGCGGTCTCCAGCGCTTGCTCGATCTCCCGGCGCGCGGCATATTCGCTTGCCAGCAGCCGCGCCCGCTCCTCCTCGGCTTGCCTCTGTTCGGTGGCGTCGCGGAACACGGCCACCGCGCCGTTCAGCTCTCCGTTCTCGTTCCGAAGGGGATACGCATTCACCCCGAGCCACACCCCATCCGGTGCTCCCGGTTTCCGAACGAAAATCTGAGCCGAATGGACTGTTTCCCCCCGCAATGCCCGGGCCAGCGGCAGCTCATCGGGCGAGCACGGCCTCCCCCCTTCCAGGAGAAGAGAGGTTCCGTTCGAATTGTGGCGCTCGGGGGCGGCCAGCATCAGGCGTTCGTCCACCATGCGCCGCGCCGCCGGGTTGGAAAGCAGCAGCCTGCCGTTGCGGTCCAGCACCACGATGCCCTCGCGCATTTGATCGAGCGCGCATTCAAGCGCCTTCAACTGCCCGCGGAATCGCCGCTCACGGGGCGGACCAGTCCCTTTGGCTGCGCTCATGATTGCCCCCTCCTGCGCGAAGACATCCAGACCCCCTGGGATATTTGCTATTGTAACATAAATATTTATTAATTGTTTACGAGGAAGTAAGGTATAGACGAAAAAACTCTCTTTTTTTTGCGAACACCTCGGACACAGGAGCCGCGATGAGTCACGAGCGCGCGGGCTTGGGCTTCCGCTGGGGATGCGCGATAGCGCGTTTTGCGGGGACAAATGAAAAGGGCGGCGGCCGTGAAGACCGCCGCCCCGGGAAATTACAGCTTGACGGCGTGGAAATCCCACCCTCTGCGGATGGTGGGTCTCAAAAGCTTGTTCGCTTCTTCATTGTTGGTGATCCGCATTTTGTCGGAGTCATATTCGAGCTTCCCTTCGAAGCGAAGCGCGATGACGCCGATCAGCATCCACTCCACGAACGGCGCGGCGACCTCGAAATTCGAGCACGCCGGCTCGCCGCCTTTGCAGGCGCGGATGAAGTCGCGCATGTGGCCGGGGGACCGCGTGAGCAGCGGCGGCGGCATGCGGTAATCCTTCATTTTTTCGAGCGGAATCAGCCGGGTGACCTCGCCGTAGGTCCCTGTCGTCAACATGCCTTTGTCGCCGATAAACAGGCTTCCGTTAGGCTTCGGGAACTGCAGCGGCTCGGTGGAGGCTTTCAATGCCTCGAATTGCTCCCACGAAAACACTCGACCCGGAGACCGGAATTCGTAGTCCCTCGGCCGGCCCATTCCGAAACCGCCTGGACCGCCGGCTGCGCCCGGCCCGCGTCCGCCTGGCCCTCCGCCCGCGCGGCGAGGCAGCGACGGAGGATCGCCGATCCACTCGCCCTCGGGCACGCCCTGAATCTTAGGAGACTCGGTAAGGCCGTCATACCAGTAGATGCTCAGCGCGGGCATATTGCCGTAAGGGGCGAAGTCGAAACGGATCACCGACAACTTCGGGAACATGAACGAGCTCACGCCCTCTTTCTTGATGCACTCGACGCCGAGGAGCTTGCGTTGGGAGAGGTGCAGCGCCATGTTCGGCGCGCCCAGAATGTGGCAGGCCATGTCGCCGATCGCGCCGCAGCCGAAATCATAGAAGCCGCGCCAGTTGAAGGGGGCGTAGAAGAATCCGCCGTTTCTGTCCGGTTCGGAGCCGCCGGCGGTGAACGGTCTCATCTCGGCAATGCCGAGCCACAGATCCCAATCGAAAGTGCTGGGAACAGGCTGCTCCTGCGGAATTTCGGTCAGGCCCTGCGGCCACATCGGACGATCGGTCCAGGCATGCACTTCGGTGACATTGCCGATGTCGCCGTTCCAGATGATTTCGGCGCATTGCCTGGTGCCTTCGTTCGAGTAGCCCTGGTTGCCCATCTGCGTCGCCACGCCGTACTTGCGGGCGGCCGCCCGCAGTTGCCGCGCTTCCCAGACGGTGCGGGTGAGCGGCTTCTGCACGTAGACGTGCTTGCCGCGCTCCATGCACCACATCGCCTGGATGCCGTGCATGTGATCGGGCGTGGCGATAATCACGGCGTCGATGTTCTTCCCTTCCTTGTCGAGCATCTGCCGGAAATCGCGGTACTTGGGCACGTCCGGAAACCGCTTGTACGTGGCTGCGGCGCGCCGTTCGTCCACGTCGCAAAGCGCTACGACGTTCTCCGTGGGGGCGACGGCTGCAAGGTTGGAGCCGCCCTGCCCTCCGGCGCCGATCGCAGCAAAATTCAGCTTTTCGTTGGGCGACTTATACCCGAGAGCCTTAAGAGAAGGAGCGCTGCCGAAACCGGCCGCAGGCACCGCGCCGGCCAGCAGGCTTCCATAAAAGAAGTGCCGTCTTGAGATTGCCATGAGATTCCTCCAAAATCGCGCAGCCCGGTGCACCGAGATCACCGGCCGGTTGATCGGACAGTCTAAGTGCTCTGCCGGCTGCGGCGCTCCGGAAAACTCATGCTATATCAAGCGGCACTGGCCCGCAACCGCCAGAACGCCCCGCGCGTAGCTCAGCCACGAGCGCAGCGGCTGAAAAGCGCAAACGCCTATCCAGGCCCAGGTGCCTGCACGAAACAAACAGGACTAATGGGGCCGAAAACCGCGTTTTTCGGGCGCTTCAGGCGTTTGTTTCCGGCTTTGCGTAGCGGATCGGGCTGAAATGGTCGCAGGAGCAGAAGTCCTTGCGGTTACGTACCTTACAGGGGCCGTCGATCGAGATGTGAAGGCTGCGGGGATGGCCGCACGCAGCGCATTTCAACTCTGCTCCGCCTGTTTTGGTGTTATTTTCCATTGTATCTTCAATCATTATCCCATGCGTGCCTTCCCAACTGCGAGTAACTCCCTGCGATTTAATGGAATCCGCCCGAATTGGAGCCGGTCTGAGAGGCTGCGGCAATCGAATTTTCGCGCGCGGCATACACTAGGGGGATGTCCCGGCAAGTGCAAGCAATGACGGATGAAGACCTGATGCGCGAAGCGCTCGCGCTGGCGCGCGAAGCCGCCGAGGCCGGAGAGGTCCCAGTCGGCGCGGTCATCGAGTCCGGCGGCGTGATCGTGGGACGGGGCCGGAATTCCCCTATTGCGCTCAATGACCCCACGGCCCATGCCGAAATCCTCGCTCTGCGCCAGGCCGCGGCCGTGCTGAGGAACTACCGCCTGGAGAACGCCACGCTGTACGTGACGCTGGAGCCCTGCGTCATGTGTGCCGGGGCGCTCGTGGCCGCGCGCGTCCGCAGGCTCGTGTTCGGGGCTCGCGATCTGCGATTCGGCGGCGTACGCAGCAAGTTCCGGATCGCCGATTCCGAATTGCTCAGCCACCGCGTGGAGGTCGTCGAGGGAGTGCTCGCCGTCGAATGCCTGGAGCCGCTGCAGCAGTTCTTCCAGGCCCGGCGCCTGTAGGATTCGGCTACAATAAACTATTCATGTCCAATCTCTTAGAGGGCAAGTCCGCCCTGATACTCGGAGTGGCGAATAAATGGAGTTTGGCCTACGCGATTGCGGAGGCTTTTCGGAGGGAAGGCGCCTGTCTATACCTTACTTACCAGGGTGACCGGCAGCGCGAAACGGTGGAAACCATCGGGGCCGAGCTCGGCGCCAGCCGCGTGATGGCTTGCGACGTTTCCAAGGACCATGAGCTGGAAGCCCTCACGCAGACGCTGCGGTCAGCGCCCGGCCGTATCGACGCCGTCGTGCACAGCATCGCGTTCGCGAACCGCGAGGACTTGGCGCGTCCTTTTCTGGAAACCTCGCGCGCCGGCTACCAGCTCGCCAATGACGTCAGCGCCTATTCGCTGGTGGCCGTGGCGCGCGCCTGCGCTCCGCTGATGACCGCAGGCGGGTCCATCACCACGCTGAGCTACCTCGGCTCGGTTCGCGTCGTCCAAAACTATAACGTGATGGGCGTCGCGAAGGCGGCTCTGGAGGCTGCGATGCGCTATTTGGCGAGCGACCTCGGTCCTCGCAACATTCGCGTGAACGCCATATCCGCCGGACCGATCAAGACGGCCTCCGCCCGGGGCATCAAGGATTTTTCCAGCATCCTCGATTACGTCGCGCAGCGCGCACCGCTACGCCGGAACACCGACCCGGCCGAAGTCGCCGATGCCGCAGTGTTTCTGGCCAGCGATCTCGGCCGCGGAGTCACCGGCAACGTGATTTATGTGGACGCCGGTTTTCAGATCATGGGCGTGTAAGATGCTGAATTTGACATCGGTTTTGGGCGTTCATATCATGAAGGTCTGCTGTGGTGTTTCGCCATCCGGTATGTTCGGGCTAGCATTTCCTTCTGGTTACTCCAATGATCAAAGTTGATAGGTTAACCAAGCGCTACGGCCGCACCGTCGCCGTAGACGAGATTTCCTTCACAGTGGAGAAGGGGCAGATCGTGGGGTTTCTGGGACCGAATGGTGCCGGCAAGACCACCACTATGCGGGTTCTCACCTGCTTCCTCCCTCCCACTTCAGGCGGCGCGACTATGGCCGGTTTCGATGTCCTCAAGCAGCCGCTCGAGGTCAAGAAACGCATCGGATATCTGCCGGAAATCCCGCCGCTGTATCCCGAAATGGAAGTAGCCGAGTACCTGTCCTTTGTTGGCAGGCTCAAGGGAGTATCCAAGTCCAACCTGGCGCGCCGCGTCGATGAAGTCTGCGGACTCTGTGCCATCGGCGATGTCCGTTTCAAGCTGATCGGGCGCCTCTCGAAGGGCTACCGGCAGCGCGTTGGACTGGCGCAGGCCATCATCCACAACCCCGACATCCTCATTTTGGACGAGCCCACCGCCGGGCTCGATCCCAAGCAGATTATCGAGACGCGGGAACTCATTAAGGAACTCGCCAAGGTGGGCGAGCACACTATCATTCTCAGCACCCACATCCTGCCCGAGGTCGAACAGACCTGCGAGAAAGTGATCATTATTAACAAGGGCAAGCTCGTCGCCACCGACTCGGTCGAGAACCTGACGCACCGCTTGCGCGGCGCCGAGTCGATCTCGGTCGAAATCGAATCGCGCAACGGCGAGCTTGATTTGAGCGAGGCGCAGCGCCGTCTCGAACAGATTCCCGGCGTGAGCCGCGTGATCCTCAAAGACAACAAAGGCCCGCGCGCGGCCTTCGAGGTCGAAAGCCTCGAAAAGCACGTCGTCCGTGGAGATGTCGCCCGCGCTGTGGTGGAAGCCGGCTGGAACCTGAACGAGCTGCGCCCGGTCGCGATGAGCCTGGAAGACGTGTTCCTGCAACTCACCGCTTCGGATGCGGAAACCGCCGCCGCCGGAGGTGCGCAATGAAAAACATTTGGGTGCTCTATCGCAAGGAACTGAAGAGTTACTTCTCGTCGTGGATCGCCTATCTTCTGATGGCGTTCTTCGCTGTCGTCTTCGGCTATTTCTTCTACGCGGCCACGGCGATCTTCGTCAGCCGCGGCATGCAAGCGATGATGATGGGGGGCATGCCGATGGACATGAATGAATGGATCGTTCGCCCCCTGCTCATGAACGTCAGCGTCATCGGGCTGTTCATCATCCCCATGATCACCATGCGGCTGTTCGCCGAAGAAAAGCGAACGGGCACGATTGAGCTGCTGATGACCTCGCCGGTTCGCGACTATGAGCTGATCATGGCGAAATGGCTTTCCGCCGTCACACTGTATGCCGCGATTCTTGCGATTTCCGCCGTTAACCTGACTTATTTGTTCGTATACGGAGAGCCCGACTGGAAGCCGATTCTGGTCGGTTATCTCGGCCTGCTGCTCCAGGGAGGCTGCCTGCTTGCGATCGGCACCTTCGTCTCGACGCTCACCCGCAACCAGATCATTGCCGTCGGCGGTACCTTCGCCATCTGCATGGTGCTGTGGGTGATCGACTGGGTGACCGCGTACGACAGCTCGACCTGGGCGGAAGTGCTCCGGTACCTGTCGGTGGTGACCCACTTTGAACCGTTTGCCAAGGGTGTTCTCGATACCAAAGACGTTGTGTTCTACGTGTCGATGATATTCTTCGGCCTGTTTCTGACGGCCCGGTCGATGGAATCGCTTCGTTGGAGGGCGTAAACACCATGAAATTTCAATGGCTCAAAGCACGGCAAACCAGGTACACGGCCTACGCAACGGTCTATATTTTAGTGATTATTTCGGTGCTCAGCGGGGCCAATTTTCTGGCGAACCGGCACAACAAGTCCTATGACTCGACCGCCAACAAACGGTTCAGCCTCTCCGACCAGACAGAAAAGATAGTTCGCGGCCTCACGCAGGACGTGAAAATCTACTACTTCGATCGCACCTCGGAATTCAGCCGCGCGCGCGACCTGCTCGACCGTTACGACAATCTCTCAACCAAACTGCGCATTGAATACATCGATCCCTACAAGAAGCCCCAGCTCGCCCGCACGATGGGCGTGCGCACCGAAGGCACGATTTTCGTCGAAGTCGGCGTCAAGCGCGAGGAGGCCAAGAGCCTGAGTGAGGAGGAAATCACCGGGGCGCTCATCCGCGCCCTCAAGACGGGCGACCGCGTGGCCTGCGCCGTGTCGGGCTCGGGTGAACGCTCGTTCGACGACACCGACCGCTCGGGATTTTCCGAGATGAAAGGGATTCTCGAGAAGAACAACTACAAGACCCAGGTCATCTCGCTTCTCGAGAAACCGGAAGTGCCCCAGGAATGCACGGTGCTGATCATCGCCGGTCCGACCAAGGACTACATGGCTCCCCAGGTCAACGCCATCAAGACCTTCGTCGAAAACGGCGGCCGCGCGCTGATCATGATGGATCCCGCGCTCAAGATGCGGGGCCAGGAAACCGCCGACAACCCCGAACTGGTGAAGCTGCTTGCCGGCTGGGGCGTCTCCCTGAACAACGACCTCGTGCTCGACACCAGCGGAGTGGGCCAGTTGTTCGGCCTCGGCCCCGAGGTTCCTCTTGTGTCCAACTACGGCTCGCAGCCGATCGTCCGCGAAATGAAAGGCATCGCCACCGTCTTTCCGCTGGTGCGCTCGATGGAGATCAAGTCCGCCGACAAGACCAGCGTGGAGATGCTGTTTGAGACCTCGGAAAACAGTTTCGCCACCACGCGGTTGAGCTCTCCAGCCATTGAGCTGGATCCCAGGCGGGACAAGAAGGGACCGTTTACCCTCGCCGCGGCCGGCACCTACAACACCGAAAAGGAAGGCACACAGGGGCGGTTCGTCGTGGTCGGCAGCTCCTCCTGGGCGGGCAACAGCTTCCTCCCCGCGCGCTCGGTGGGCAACCGCGACCTGTTCCTGAACATGATGAACTGGCTGTCCTCGGATGAGGATCTGATCTCCATCCGCCCGAAGGAACCGCAGGACCGGCGGCTTTCCCTGACCCGGGCGCAAATGAGCAGGGTGTTCTATTCCAGCGTCGTCGGCCTGCCGCTGCTGATTCTTCTCGGCGGCTTCGGGGTTTGGTGGAAGAGGAGATAGCCGATGCGGGTGGGTGGCTTGCTCGTCGCCTTTGCCGCCCTGGCTGCGGTCGTCGGCGGCATCTGGTGGTCGAACAAAAGCAAAGAGGCAGCGGCCAACAAGCCGTCGCCCGACGCTCCCCCGAAAATTCTTGAAATACCCGAAGACCAGTTCCGGAAAATAGAGATCCGCAAGACGGACGGGGAGACCACGATTGTCGAAAAGAAAGCCGAGGCGTGGGAAATCACCGCTCCCAAGCCGCTGCCGGTCGACCAGGACGCGATGAATTCCATGATCTCCTCGCTGGCCTCGCTCACCTCCGATCACTTGATCGAGGAGAAGGCGGAGGACCTCTCGGCTTTCGGGCTCACCAAGCCTTCCGTAGAAATCATCGTCACTCTCGCGGACGGCCAGACCCGGAACGTGCTCATCGGCGATGAGACGCCAACCGGCTACAGCTACTTCGCAGGCCTGCGCGGGGACCCGCGCGTCTTTACCATAGCCAGTTACACCAAGAGCAACATCGACAAGACATCCAATGACCTGCGTGACAAGCGGCTGCTCAAGTTCGATTCCGACAAGCTCACGCGCGTCGAGCTGGATGCCAAGGGCCAGGTGCTGGAGTTCGGCAAGAACAACCAGAACGAATGGCAGATCCTGAAGCCCAGGCCGCTCCGCGCCGACGGCGGCATGGTGGAGGAGCTCATCCGCAACCTGAGAGACGCCAGAATGGATCTTTCATTCCCTGAAGAGGAATTGAAGAAGGCTCCCAGCGCGTTCGCATCGGCCACGCGCGTGGCTGTCGCCAGGGTTACCGATGCCTCCGGCACACAGGAATTGCAGGTCCGCCGCGACAAGGACAACAACTACTACGCCAGGAGCAGCGCGGTCGAAGGCGTCTACAGGATCGCCAGTTACGTAGGCGACGCGCTCGATAAGAGACTCGAAGATTTCCGCAACAAGAAGGTTTTCGATTTCGGCTGGAATGACCCGACTAAGGTCGAGGTTCGCGACGGCGATAAGCACACCGTTTACGAGAAGTCCGGTGACAAGTGGATGTCCGCCGGCAAGCAGATGGATTCGGCGAGCGTCCACACGGTGATCGACAAGCTGCGCGACCTCTCGGCCGAAAGATTCCCGGAGAAGGGTTTTGGAACTCCCTCGCTCGAGTTCGTTGTGACTTCTAACGAAGGGAAGCGGGTGGAGAAAGTCCTCATCGCCAAGAGCGGCGACGAGTGGATCGCGCGGCGTGAAAACGAGCCCTCTCTCTACCAATTGGCTGCCAGCGCAGTGGAAGAATTGCAGAAAGCCTTGTCGGAAGTGAAGGAAGCCGCTCCGGAGAAAAAATAAGGCGGCGCGGCTTCCTCTGACATGAACGCGCTGCTCACGGACCTCTACGAACTCACCATGAGCGCCGGCTACTTCGAAGCCGGCATCACGCATCACATCGCGACCTTCGAACTTTCAGTCCGCCGGTTGCCGCCGAACCGCGGCTTCCTTGTTGCCGCTGGTCTGCCCCAGGTCGTGGATTACCTGCTTGGGCTTCGATTCGGCAGCGACGAGATTGATTACCTGAGGTCGCTGCCGCAGTTCGCGCGCGTGTCGCCGGGCTTCTTCGAAGCGCTGCGCGGGCTCCGGTTCACCGGCGATCTGTTTGCCGTTCCCGAAGGCACTCCGGTGTTCGCCGGCGAACCCATACTCACCGTGCGCGCGCCGCTGATCGAGGCGCAGCTTCCGGAAACCTGGCTGCTCTCGATGATCAGTTTCCAGACGATGGTGGCCGCGAAAGCGGCCCGTGTTGTCGAGGCTGCCGCCGGACGTGCGGTGGTGGAGTTCGGCAGCCGCCGCGCCCACTCGCCCGAAGCCGGAGTGCTCGCCGGCCGCGCCGCTTACATTGGCGGGTGCGCCGGCACCAGCAATACGCTGACGGGCTTCCGCTTTGGCATTCCGGTATTTGGCACCGCCGCGCACTCATGGGTCCAGGCCTTCCCCACCGAACTCGAAGCGCAAAAGCAGCTTCAGAAACTGCTCGGCGAAGGTGTCATTTATCTCATTGACACTTTCGATACCGTCGAGGGCGCCCGCAAGGCGGCATCGTTGGGCATGCCGATTTGGGGCGTTCGCCTCGACAGCGGCGACCTGATCGCGCTTTCCCGCACGGTCCGCCAAATCCTCGACGATGCCGGTCTCACCGGAGCGCGCATCATGGCGAGCGGCGATCTCAACGAGTACAAGATTCGGGATATCGTCGCGGCTGGCGCGCCTATCGACGCATTCGGAGTCGGCACCGAACTCGCCACTTCCTCAGACGCTCCGGCTCTCAGCGCGATCTACAAACTGGTGGAAATCGAAGCGGACGGCGTCAAACGCTACACTGCCAAGTTCAGCAAAGACAAGAACACGCTGCCCGGGGCCAAGCAGATCTTCCGTTACCCGGACCGCGACGTCGTCGGGCTCGCCGGCGAGCCCGCCCCGGTGGATGCCGAGAAGCTGCTGCGCCCGGTGATCCTCTCCGGCAAGCTGGTCGAACCTCTGCCCGGCCCCCAGGCCGCCCGCGACCACGCCCTCCGTGCGCTCGCGCGCCTACCGGAGGTCTGCCGCCGTCTTGACAACCCGGAACCCTTTCCCGTGGAGTACAGCCGCGAGCTGACAAAGCATTACGAAGCGATCAAGATGGATCATGAGGGGTCACACGGATGAAGACCGTATTCTTCGACATCGATACGCAGATCGATTTTCTCTTTCCCGCCGGAGCGCTGTATGTGCCCGGCGCCGAGTGTCTCCTGCCCACGCTCGCAAAACTGAACCGCTACGCGGCGGAGCACTCCATCCCGGTGGTCTCCACCATGGACGCGCACACCGAAGACGATCCCGAATTCAAGGACTGGCCGCCGCACTGCATCGCCGGAGAACAGGGTCAGCGAAAACCGGCGGAACTGCTTCTCGAGCGCCGCGTTGTCGTGCCTGCTGACCCGGCGGACGTTCGCATCGATGGCGCCCAGCAGATTATCGTCGAGAAACGGAAGCTCGACCTGTTCAGCAATCCTAACCTGCCGCGCCTGCTTGAGGAGCTCGGCGCGGACAGCTACGTTGTGTACGGCGTGGTGACGGAGTACTGCGTCGCCTGCGCGCTCAGGGGCCTGCAAGCTACAGGCAAGCCGGTCACTCTGGTCACGGATGCCATCCGGTCGATTAACGAGGAGGCCGCCGCCCGCGTGCTGGCCGAATTCACGTCCGCCGGAGGCCGCCTGCTTACCGCTGCCGAAGTAATTCGGTGAAATTCGTCAGCCGCACGCCCGCTTCTTCGATTGCTCTGCGCACCTCGGACGACTTCAGCGCTTCCAGTTCGGCTTCGCGGCTCTCCTTCAGCCTGGTGCGGGCCGCGCGGAGTTCGGCGGTACAACGTCCAGGGTGGCACATCAGTTCGGTCGAACCTTCGGGCAGTTGCCTGATCAACGCAGCCAGTTCCCGCGTTCCAAACCGGCCGGTAATCTGAAAGCCGGCGAAATGGTCGGTGGAGCGGCATCCATTGCGGGCGAGCACCGTCCCGAACCACCCCCGCGCGATCGCCATGCCGCGGCTCGCCGCACGCACCCGCCAGGGGACTGGAACACCGTGCAGCGCGAAATCGAACGGGCGGCGCACCCACGGAATGCCGAACTCCGCCGACAGCCGCGCGACCGCCTCCAGCACCGGCGGCAGCAGGTGCGTATGCTTGTGGGTGTCCAGATGAGCCGGCCTCAGCCCGGCCTTGAGAATCCGCTCGACCTGTGCGCGCAGTTCGCGATAAGGGTCCAGGCGGCGCAAGGCAAGCGCGCGAATGAGTTCCCCAACCGTTGCCGGAAGCATCGCCTGCGGCCGCGCCAGCGACCGCCCCTGCACCAGAACCAGGTGGCAACCAACGTCGAGTCCAGGGTTCTCGCCGGCCAGCGCCACCGCGTCGTCGAACGCCTCTCCGTTCGCCATCAGCGTCGTGGCGCGGAGAATTCCTTCGCGGAACGCCTCGATGATTCCCGCGTTCACATCCCGCGTAAAGCCAAAATCATCCGCGTTGACGATGAGGTATTTCGGCAAGGTTTAGAACAGGCCCAGCTTGATGCTCAGGTATTTTTTGGGATTCTGGCGAACATCCCTCACCAGCGCTTGCAGCTCGGTGGTGAGCCCCTGAATCGAAGTATAAAGTTCCGGGTTCACGATCAACTGGCCGAGCGTTCCCTGGCCCGCGTTGAGCCGGTCCAGCGTGTTGTTCAGCTTGGCCAGCACCGTTTGAATCTGCTGGTAGGCGGCTTCGTCCTTCAACAGCTTTCCCGCCGTCCCCTGGCCCGCGTTCAGGCCGGCGATCAGGGTTCGCAGTTCCGCGACACTGGCTCGCGCCTCGTTGTACAGCGCCGGGTTCTGAAGGAACTGCCCCGCCGTACCCTCGCCCTTTTGCAGTCCGGCCAGCAATTCGTTCAGCCGCTTCACGGTCGCGCTCGTCTCGTTGTAAAGCGTCTCGTCGGCGAGCAGCTTTCCCAGCGTTCCGTGGCCGCTTCCGATGGTGGTGGTCAACTTACGCAGCTCCGTTACCGTGGCAACCAACTCGCGGTAGAACTTCTCGTCGCTGAGAAACTTGCCGACGTTGCCTTCTCCCGCTTCCACCTGGCTCACGATTTTGTCCACCCGGTTCAGGATGGCCTGCGCCGAATCGAACAGGCCGAAGCCTTTCCTCACCAGGTCTTCGATCTCGGCGGTGGGTACGCTGGGCAACTCGCCCCCCGGCTGGATCTTTTCCGGGTTGGTCCCCTGCATGATGTTGATGTACTTGGTCCCGAGCACGTTTTCCGCGCTGATTTCCGCCATGGAATCGATGGGGATATCGTTGAGCCTGTCGCGCTGCACCTCCATCACCACGCGCACGACCTTGTTTGGATCCCGAAGCCCCGACAGCTCCGTTGCCGTCACTTGTCCGATCAGAATCCCGTTCAGGCGGACCGGCGCGCCTTTAGCCAGCGCGGCCGAATCCCGCATGTACGTGTAGATCGTTGCGTGACTCTGCCAGATGGGCTTTTGCGACGTGAACAGCCAGATCAGCACGCCAAGGATGACCATGGCTGCGGTCGCCATCACTCCTACCCGCAACTGCGCCCAACGGACTTTCTTTGCTGCCGGCATAAGCTCACTCTTCGCGCTTCACGAATTTCTCCACGTACGGGTCCCTCGATGCCTCCAATTCCGCCAGCGTCCCCTGAAACACCAGCCGGCCGTCACGCAGAACCAGGAACGTGGTTTCAACGTCGTTGTCCGTCGGGGAAACCGTCTCGATCTGGTCCGTTTCCGGACGGTACCGCGACGTAGCCAGAAAATGCGCGTCCTGGTAGCGGTGCGTCACCATCACCGTCGCCGCTCCCCTCAGGTCTCTCTGCTTCACGATCAAGGCCACGATGGTGAAGGCCGTGATCGGGTCCAGCCCCGCCGTCGGGGAATCATAGAGCACCAGCTTCGGCTCGGTTACGATCGCGCGCGCGATCCCGACCCGCCTTCGCATGCCTCCCGACAGCTCGCTCGGAAACTTGTCCAGCGTGTGTTCCAGCTCGACGAACCGCAGCGCCTCCTCCGACCGCGCGCGCCGCTCTTCCTCCGTCAGGTGGAAGCCGTTCAGATTCTCCAGCGGATAGCTCACGTTCTCTTCGATCGTCAGCGAATCGAACAGCCCACCCTCCTGGAACAGCATGCCGATATTGCTCCGTATGCGGAACAGATCCTGCTCCTTCAGGTCCGTGATGTCCCGGCCGAACACGAAAACCCGCCCGGAATCGGGTTTCAGCAGCCCGAGCGCGGTTTTCAGCAGCGTCGTCTTGCCGCTGCCCGCCGCCCCGAACACCACCAGAGATTCCCGCTGCCGCAACTCGAAAGAGACATCGTCAAGCGCCTTTTGCTCATCGAATGACACCGTCACACGCTCAAACCGCAGGACGGATTGACGCTGGCCAGGAGATGACATCCGGAGCTACAAGCTTACAAAAATCCTTGTGATGAAAAACGTCAGAACGAATATCAGCACCGAGGAGACCACTACAGCCTGCGTCGTCGAGCGGCCTACCCCCTGCGTGCCGCCGGTTGTGGTGAGCCCGTAGTAGCAGCCTACCAGCGCGATCGCGAACGCGAACACGAACGGCTTTATCAATCCCTGCGCGATATCACTGTAATCCAAAGCCTGCCAGGCGGAATTCCAGTACTGGCTCGCCGCCTGGTTCAACACAAAATACGCAATCACGAAGCCGCCGAATATCCCGACGAAGTCCCCGATAATCGTCAGCAGCGGCAGCACCGTGCAGGTCGCAATCAGCCTGGGCGTGACCAGCTTCTGGATCGGGTCCGTGCCGAGCGCGCGCATCGCGTCGATCTGCTCGGTTACTTTCATCGAGCCCAGTTCGCTGGCCATCCCGGATGCGTTTCGTCCGGCTACCATCAACGACGTCAACGCCGGTCCCAGTTCCCGGACCAGCGTGATCGCCACCACCTGCCCGGTCTGCCCCACCGCCCCGTACTGCATGAGCGCCTTGGCCATCTGCATCGCCATGACCGCGCCCGTGAAGAAGCCGGTCATCAAGACGATCGGCAGACTTCCCACCCCGATGATGTCCATCTGGATAAAGATATCGGAGGCGTAATGAGGTCCTCGGACAATGTTCCGCAGGGCCCGGCCCGCCAGTATGTAGAACTCCTGAACTCGCAGAGCGGGAAATTTCAGGATATCTAGCAAACCGTCCTCACTCTCTTCCCGTATCCCGATGGTAACATACAGCTTGCGGGGTTTAAGATCGTGAAGGGCCTGACTGCTGTCCCGGGCCTCCGCGTGGGACACGCTTCCGATTACGACGCGCTTACAGGCTGCACGGCCATACTCTGCGAAGAGGGCGCGGTTGCGGGCGCCGACATCCGCGGTTCGGCCACCGGGACCGAGGAGTTTTCCGTCCTCGAACCCGGCCACGTCGCCGGGCGCGTTCACGCGGTCGTGCTGGCCGGCGGGAGCGCCTTCGGCGTGGAAGCGGCCTCCGGCGTCCGCCGCTATCTCGAGCGGAAGGGGATCGGTTTTGAGACGCGCGCGGCCAGGGTGCCCATTGTGCCCTGCGCCATCATCTACGATCTGGCCATCGGCAGGGCGGACGTGCGCCCAACCCGCGAAATGGGCGAGGCCGCCGCTGCCGCCGCAACCAGCGATCCGGTGCGGGAGGGCGCGGTTGGAGCGGGCACCGGGGCCACGGTCGGCAAGCTTTTCGGCATGGAACGGGCCATGAAGGCGGGGATCGGCTCGTTTGCTGTCGCGCTCGAAGGCGCCTATGAGGGCGTGGTGGTGGCCGCGCTTGCGGTGGTCAACGCCTTCGGAGACGTCATCGACCCGAAGACAGGCAGGATCGTCGCCGGCGCGCGCCGCTCGCCCGAAGGCCTTGAATTTGCCGATTCAGCCGCCGAGATCAAGCGTGGCGCCCGTCCCGGTTTCACCCGCGAGAACACTACCCTTGCCGTGGTGGCCACCAATGCCCGCCTGGATCGTATCGAAGCGCGGAAACTCGCCCAGCAGGCCCAGATCGGAATGGCGCGCACCGTCAACCCGGTAAACACCATGGTGGATGGCGATCTCGTCATCGCCCTTTCGCTGGGGGATCGCCGGGCCGACCTCAACGCGCTGGGAATCGCCGCCGCCGAAGCCGTCTCGGAAGCGATCCTGCGAGCGGTCCGCCTCGCCCCCACGCTGGGCGGAATCCCCGGTCTGGCCGGGGACTAGCGGGCTCAGAGCACCGCCTCTTCGTTGCCGATATCCCACATCGCTTCGAGATCCCGCTGGCTGTACGCGCGGAAGGCAATGAGGGTGTTCGTGGATTCGATGCCTGGGATCTTCTGAACGCGCCCGGCCACCAGCTCTTCCAACTCCTCGTGCTGGCGCACGCGCGCGATGGCCACGAGGTCATACGGCCCGGCGACCGAGTACGCCTCGGTGATGCCCTTCAGATCGATGAGCGCCTGCGCCACTTCAGGCACTCGCCCTTGCTCCGCGTTGATCAGAATGATGGCAGATATCATGACTGTTCCCAACACTTGATACCACCGCCCAGCACGTGGGGACAAGTCCGCGCCCCCCGCCGGACAGATCACTTTTTACTTGACTCCAGAGAGGCTGGCCGCCATCGTGGTTGTATAACGACTGGGTTGTTCAGCACGCAAGGAGACCGGCTGGTGAGAATCGAACCCTACCTGATCTTTGATGGCAACGCCGAGGAGGCGCTGGCGTTTTACGAGCGCGCGCTCGGAGCGAAGGTCGAAGCCAAGATGCGGTACGCCGAGTGCCCCGATCCCGTGCCGCCCGAGCACATGCCGCCCGGCGGTCCGCAGAAACTGCTGTATGCAAGCCTTCGGATCGGGGATGCGCGCGTGATGATGAGCGACGGTGTGCCGCCGGAGGCAGGCGCATTCCGCAGCTTCAGCCTGAGCTTGCAGTATCCCAGCGAGCCTGAAGCGCGGCGCGCGTTCGATGCTCTGGCCGAGGGCGGCCGCATCGTGATGCCGATGGGGCGGACGTTCTTTTCACCGTGCTTCGGCATGCTGTTCGACCGCTTCGGCGTGATGTGGATGGTGACGATCGAGTCCTCCGCAGAAACGCAGCACTGAAGGAGACAACAATGACGACAGCCCCTTCCATCGTCCCTCATCTGTGGTTTGACAAAGAAGCGTTGGAGGCGGCCCGATTTTACACTTCCGTCTTCCCCGGCTCTTCAGTCGATCACGTCGCGCACCTTCGGAACACACCATCGGGAGATTGCGAGCTGGTGTATTTTCGCCTGAACGGCCAGAGGTTCATGGCAATCTCGGCGGGTCCGTTCTTCCGGTTCAATCCCTCCATCTCCTTCATGGTGAACTTCGATCCCGGGCGCGACCCCGCGGCGCGCTCCAGCCTCGATGCCGCGTGGGACAGGCTCGCTGAAGGAGGCAAGGTGCTGATGCCGCTGGAGGCATACCCGTTCAGCGACCGCTACGGTTGGATTCAGGACCGTTACGGGTTGTCCTGGCAGCTCATTCTGTCGAAGCCGGAGAGCGATCCGCGGCCCTTCATAACGCCGGCGTTGCTGTTCACGGGTGAGGTTAGCGGCCGGGCCGAGGAGGCCGGGGCTTTCTATCGTTCGGTGTTTCCCGATTCGCAGCCCGGCCAGCTCGCGCGATACTCGGCTGGGATGGCTCCCCACCGCGAGGGTACCGTGATGTTCTCCGACTTCCGTCTCGGCGGCACGTGGTTCGCCGCGATGGACAGCGGGCTCGACCACGGCTTTCGCTTCAACGAGGCGATCTCGTTTGTCGTGAACTGCCGCGACCAGGCCGAAATCGATTACTACTGGGAAAAACTCTCGGCGGTCCCGGAAGCAGAGATGTGCGGCTGGGTAAAGGACCGCTTCGGCGTCTCCTGGCAGATCGGTCCAGACGAACTCAACGCAATGATGTGCTCAGGCGACCAGGAGCGCGTGGATCGCTTGACGCAAGCGTTCCTGCCAATGAAGAAGCTCGATGTAGCCACCCTCCGCGCCGCGTTCGAGGGCTCTTAATCAACAAGAGGGGCTCTAGATCAAGGACAGGGGCAGGTCGGCTGGCTCTTGATCAAGATCGGGGGGCAGGCCTTGATCCCAGATTTAGAAAACAATCTTGGGAGATACGTTCTGACCAAATCAGAGATCCTGTGCGGCCTGCCCGATCTCCAGATGACCGAAATTCAGAAGCAGAAGGGAGAATCTGGTGGACCTGGAGGGATTCGAACCCTCGACCTCTTCCATGCCATGGAAGCGCGCTCCCAACTGCGCCACAGGCCCACGGGTTAACTCCATCAATCATAACACAGCGGCTCGCCTCGCGCGGGCAGTCTTGCTGTATGCTGTGGACATGACCCGGGATGAGGCCTGGCAGATCCTCTGCGAGTTCACCAAGTCGGAAAACCTGCGCAAGCACGCTCTCGCCGTCGAAGCCTGCCTTGCCGCCTACGCCCGCAAGTTCGGCGAGGACGAGACCAAATGGTCCGTCACCGCCCTGCTGCACGACTTCGATTGGGAGGTCCACCCCGAAGCGCCGGATCACCCCCTGAAAGGCGAACCGATCCTGGCCGCCCGCGGCGTCAGCGAGGAGATCCGCCGCGCAATTCTCTCGCACGCCGATTACAGCGGCGTCCCACGAGTGTCTCCGCTCGAAAAAGCCCTGTTCGCCTGCGACGAACTGGCCGGCTTCATAACCGCCGTGGCGCTCGTCAAACCGCACCGCAGCCTCGCCGAGGTGGACGTGAAATCGGTCCGCAAGAAGATGAAGGACAAGGCTTTCGCCCGCTCCGTCAACCGCTCGGACATCGTCGCTGGCGCCGCCGAACTCGGCATCGAACTCGACGAGCACATCGACTTCTGCATCCGCGCCATGCAGGAGCGTGCCGCCGAACTCGGTCTCGCAGGGGTGTGACGTGCTGCGCGTCGCATTCCTTGCGGTCGCGCTTGCCCTTGACCCCGCCGGTCAGGAACAGGAACTGATCCGAAGGACAGAGCGGAATCCCAACTCCGCCGAAGCGCATCACGCCCTCGGCATGTTCTACTTCCGGACGGGACGCTACGATTCCGCCACCCGGAGCTTTGAGCGCGCCGCGGATCTGGCCCCCTCCAACGCCCTCTACTGGAAAATGCTGGGAGCCGCCTACGCCGCTCAAAGCCAGTTCGAACTGGCGGAAGCGCCGTTGCGCAAGGCCTGCGAGCTGGACCCGAAGCTCGAGGGCGCCTGTTATTACTACGGGCGCAATCTTTACACGGAAAACAGGTTCGAGCCCGCCGTCCAGGCGTTTGAGCGGGCCCTGCGGTACGGCCCCCGGGAATCCCGGTGGCTCGTAGAGCGCGGCTTGGGCCTCGCGCTCGCGGCACTCGGGCGGGACAAGGAAGCGGAAAAGTCTTTTCTCAACGCGATCCGCTCCGCTCCGGCCGGCTTACGAGAAATCGACGATCCGCGTCTGGACTACGCCGTATTCCTGATTCACCAGGGACGGCACGAAGAGGCTCGCGCGCCGCTGAAGGACCACCTGAGCCGCTTCCCAAATTCCTCCCGGGGACACTTCGAACTCGCCAGGGTCTTATTCCATGAGGGCCGGCTGGAGGAAGCCGCTTCCCATCTGCAAAAGGCCGTCCACGCGGACCCGCAGCACTGGGCCGCTCATCTGCTTCTCGGCAGAGTCTACGTCCGCCTGGGCCGCAACGTGGAAGGGGAGCGCCACCTCCTCATCGGGCGGCAGGGCGCCACCACCACCGAACCGGTCCGTTAGTAGCGAGTGCCGTTGCCCGGTTCCGCCAGGCCGGCTGCGGCGCGCGCGCGTTCCGACCGCCGGTCGGCGAGCTCATTCACCCACCCGACGATCGTCTCCTCGTCGCAGTGCGCCGCAAGATCTTCCCAGTCCGCAAACCGGCGCAAAACGTTCACCGCCCCGTTGCAATCTTTGTACTTGCCGCCGCAACCCCGGCAGCCCCTCTGAAGATCACCCACTCAACACTCCCGGCCAGCTTCGCAATCGGCCATGCAGTGATGTCTTGCACGTTTCGAGCCGATTCAGCGGCCGCTTTGGAACAGCGCGTGCCTTCCCTCACATATGGACCGCCTCAAGAACAAAGTCTGTGTTGTCACCGGCGGCGCACTGGGCATCGGACGCTCGGCCTGCCGGCTTCTGGCTCAGGAGGGAGCCACCGTCGCCCTGACGGACGTTCTGGAAACGGAAGGCCGCCGCGCGGCGGAGCAGATCGCCGAATCCGGCGGAACAGCGCGGTTCTGGCGCATGGATGTCGCCGTCGAAACCGAAGTCGCCAAGGTGCTCGGCGAAATCGCGCGGACCTTCGGCAAAATCGACGTCCTGGTGAACAATGCGGGCATCAGCGGCGTGGATAAGCCCACCCACGAAATTACGGAACACGAGTGGGACCGGGTGATGACCGTGAATGTGAAAGGCCCCTTCTATTGTACGAAGCACGTTATCCCCTACATGCAGCGCGCCGGGGGAGGCAGCATCATCAATCTCTCTTCCATTTACGGAATCGTCGGCGGGGGCGACTTGCCGCCCTATCACGCATCCAAGGGCGCAGTCCGTCTGATGACCAAGAACGACGCCCTCCTCTATGCAGCAGACAACATCCGCGTGAACTCGATCCATCCGGCTTTCATCTGGACGCCCATGGTCGAAAAGTATGCCGCTGACCGCGGGGACGTGGAATCCATGCGCGCCCAAATCGAAAGCCTGCATCCGCTCGGCAGGATCGGCGAACCCGACGATGTCGGCTGGGGGATCGTCTATCTCGCCTCCGACGAATCCCGGTTCGTCACCGGCAGCGAACTCGTCATCGACGGCGGATACACCGCGCGGTAAGCGCGCCGCACGGGGATTTCAGGGGTCGAAGACGGTGGCGACGTCCAGGATCAAGCCCGTCCGCTCGTCGCAGATCACCGCCTGCGCCTCAAACAACCCGCGGCGGAGTCCCGGCCTGAGGGGCGGCAGGCGCCGCTCCAGCTCTTCCGGAAACCAGACCATCTTCTTCTCCCACCCTGGAGGCAGCCTGCCTTCGCGCCGCAGTTTCTTTTGCAGTCCCGGCGGCAGCCCGGATGGCCGGCCTTTGTAATAGCGCTTGATTTCCCGCACATCCTCCACGCGGAACCGCACCACTACCCCGCTCTCGCCCTTTCCTTTTCCCTTCTGCTTCGCTCTGAGCGGAACCGCCGCAATGAGCACGCACATCAGAACCAGAAGCAACCGTCGCATAGGATCCGGCCTCGTACCAGGAAGTTTCTTCACGTACTATGCGTTTTTTTCGCAGCCTGGCGGGCAAAAAACACCCAAACTGTCCAGAATCGGGGTGGTAGGCAATTCTGCTGCCATCTTCGGGCGGGACAGGGCGACCTCCGCCGGAAGCCTCGGCTACCGGTGCGCCTGCTGCCCGGCCAGCCTGGCCGCGAAATCGAGCGCGCGGATGAAACTCGCGGTCGATGCCACGCCGCGTCCGGCGATGTCGAAGGCGGTCCCGTGGTCCACGGAAGTCCTCACGATCGGCAGCCCGAGCGCCACGTTCACGCCTCCCTCGAAATCGAGCAGCTTGAGCGGGATGTGGCCCTGGTCGTGGTACATGCACACCACCGCGTCGAAGCGCTTCTGCCGCACCGCCATGTAGAAGACGGTGTCCGGCGGGAACGGGCCCTCAACAGGCAGCCCCTGCGCCTGCGCCCACTCCACCGCCGGGCGGATCTCCCGGATTTCCTCCTCACCGAACAGGCCGTTCTCGCCGGCATGCGGGTTGAGCCCGGCCACCGCGATGCGCGGGTTGTCCCGCAGCCGGCGCAGCGCCTCGCACGTCATCCGCAGAATGGTTTGAATGCGCTCCTTCTTCACGCGCGCGATGGCTTCGGTGAGGGACACGTGCGTGCTCACGTGCGTCACAATGAGTTGCTCGGACGCCAGCATGATCGTGACATCCTTCACCCCGCACACTTCAGCGATCAGTTCCGTGTGCCCGGTGAAATGCGGATCGGAAAGCTGCGTGGCTTCCTTGTTCATCGGGAGCGTGGTCATCGCGGCGATCTCACCCGCGAGCGCTGCCTTCGCGGCGCTGATGACGTACTCGCGCGCTGCCCGCCCCGATTTCGCGTTCAGTTTGCCCGGCGTCACATCGCTTCCGGCCAGCAGCTTGTGGTCGATCACGTTGAGCGCGCCTTCCTGATAGCCGGATGCGCGGCTGATTGCCCGGAACTCCACATTCAGGCCCAAAAGCTCGTTGTAATACTCCAGCGCCGAAAGGTCGCCGAACACCACCACCGGATACCCGATCTCGCCGCCGCGGAACGCCTTCAGCAAAATCTCCGGACCGATCCCGCTTGCATCTCCCGCGGTCACACCAATGATCATTCCCTGGACTCTCCACTTAGTTTGAGGCGTAAGTTGCCGAGTAACTCGGGCGGGCCGAATCCGCCGGCCTTAGTAATGAGATAGAGCGCGCGCCCGCCGGCTCTTATTTGAGAAACCGGAACCCCGGGCAGCACCTCCCCCAACGGCTCGAGCGCGGAAAACCCGAGCGCACGCAGAACGCCCCAGGCCGTGTCGCCGCCGAACACCACCAGCGCCTCCAGCCGCGCCCGCTTCATAGTATGGCTCACCGCCTCCCCCAGGCGCGCGGCGAATTCGACTCCGGGCCGCTCTCCGGCGCTCTCCCGGGTTTCGAGCACGGCCCAACCCGAACGGTACGCGCCCGGCGCAACGCATGGCCAACCGCTTTCCAGCGCTTTTTGTACCTGCCCGCGCGAAGCAGCGTGCAGGCTCCCGTTCACCACCAGGCAGTCCGCGATGACGGGCCACGCCGCCGGCGTCCGCCGCCCGCCCGGCGAAACCAGGGCCGCTATCTCCCCCGCAAGTGCAGCCGGTCCCGCCGCCAGCCGCACGCCGTCGACTCCCTGCAATAAGCGTGCAACGGCCGCGATGTCCGCGTCGCTTTCGCCGTCGTATACATGCACGAACGGCCCTTCGGGCGCCAGCGCTCGCTCCATCAATTTCACCGGCACAGGGGCAAGCAGCTCGCCGATATGGCTCGTCCGCACCGGATTCAGAGGTTCGCGGCCGAACGCCGTCTCGCTCACCGGCACGCCGTTCACGAACAGGACGCCGCGCTTCACCGTCCGCCCCATCGCCGGATAGGCGGGCGCGTACAATACCGGCGTTCCCGGAAACGCATCGAGCAGTGCCCCCAGCTCGCTGCTGATGTTGCCGCGCAGCGTCGAATCGGTTTTCTTGTAGACGATGCCCACGCCCCGCTCGCGCGCGGCCGATGCCAGCGTTCTTGCCCGGGCCGCCGCCTCCTCCGGCGCAACGTGCCGCGTCTCAGTATCGATCACCAGGGCTTCGTGGCTTTCCCATCCGGCCGGGCACAGCGTCAGCTCGGTGGTGACCAGCGTCCGCAGCCCGGCCCCGGCAAACTTCGCGCCAATCTCCAGCGCGCCGGTCAGATCATCGGCCAGCCCGAGAATTTGCATGTATACAGTCTCGCCCCGCCCGGGGGTTCTGAGCCAACAAGACCGCCCTGGGGGCGCCAGGCCCGCAGGTCAAGCAAGAATCCCAAACCCTTTGTTTCCAGTGGTGAAAAAAATTTCATTGACAAGCTTACGATTGTAAGTTACACAAAAAGTACAGCCTTTTCATGTGCGGCATAGCCGGAATTATCTCCAGCGGCGCGTCCGATTCCACCGGGCAGCAGCGCATCATGTGCCAGATGCTCGGCATGATCCGCCACCGCGGTCCCGACCAGTTCGGCATCTACCAGGACCCCGCAGCCACCCTCGGCAGCGCGCGCCTCAGCATCATCGACCTCAGTTCCGGCCAGCAGCCCATCGCCAACGAAGACCGCTCGCTGTGGATCGTTCTGAACGGCGAGATCTTCAATTACGTCGAGCTCCGGCCGGACCTGGAGAAGCGCGGCCACCGCTTCACCACCAGCAGCGACACCGAGGTTCTGCTCCATCTTTACGAAGAGCACGGCCCGGACTGCCTCCACCTCCTCAACGGGCAGTTCGCTTTCGCGATCTGGGATGCGCGCAACCGGCGCCTTTTTCTCGCACGCGACCGCATGGGCATCCGCCCGCTCTTCTACACGGAGAAAAACGGCACATTTCTGTTCGCCTCGGAGATCAAGGCGCTGCTGGCGTATCCCGGCATGACGGCCGAAATTGACCCCGTCACGCTGGATCAGGTCTTCACCTACTGGAGCCCGCTGCCGGGACGAACGGCATTCCAAAACATCCGCGCCCTTCCGCCCGGCCATTTCCTTGAACTCCGCCCCTGCGGCTTACCAGAACCGAAACGATACTGGAGTGTTTCGTTTCCGCCCGAGGCCGAAACAGCGACCCCGGCCGAAGGCAGACGGGCGGACGAATATTTCGAGCGCTTCCGCGACCTGTTGACCGACGCCACCCTCATCCGCCTGCGGTCCGATGTCCCCGTGGGCGCTTACCTGAGCGGCGGCCTGGATTCCTCGATCATCACCCGGCTCGTCGCCGAGCGCGCCGGACGGCGGCTGGCCACGTTTTCGATCGCCTTCGACGATCCCGACTTCGACGAGAGCGAATTCCAGCTCCGCATGGCCCGCTTCCTCGGCACGCGGCACGAGATCGTCCGAGCCACTCACGCCGACATCGCGCGCGCCTTCCCTCAGGTGATCTGGCACACGGAAACGCCAACCACCCGCACCGCCCCGGCCCCGATGTTCCTGCTCTCCGAGCTCGTGCGGAACTGCGGTTTCAAGGTGGTGTTGACCGGCGAAGGAGCCGATGAGGTACTGGCCGGCTACGACATCTTTAAGGAAGCCGCCATACGCCGCTTCTGGGCGCGCCGGCCGGAATCCGCTTTGCGTCCGCTGCTGCTGCGCCGCCTCTACGCCGACATCCCCGGAATGGCGAAGACCAGCCCCGCCTTCCTTGCCGCGTTCTTCCGGACTGGCCTTACCGAAGTGGATTCGCCCCACTACTCGCACCTGGTCCGCTGGCGGAACAACGCCCGCAGCCGGCGGTTCTTTTCCGAGTACGTCGCCTGTGCGGCGGAGGCCGCGCGCGACGGCGAACCCCGTTTGCCCGAGCTGTTCTCCACCTGGGGAGCGCTCCAGCGGGCGCAGTACCTGGAAAGCACGATTTTTCTTTCCGAGTACCTTCTCTGCTCGCAGGGCGACCGGGTGGCCATGGCCCACTCCGTGGAATCGCGCATGCCCTTCCTCGACTACCGCCTGGTGGAGTTCTGCAACAGCCTGCCCTCGAATCTGAAGCTGCAAGGCTTGAAGGACAAGCGCCTGCTCAGGCGCATGGGAAAGGAATGCCTCCCGGACCGCCTCTGGGAGCGGCCAAAGCGCCCCTACCGCGCCCCGATCCAGCGCAGTTTCTTCACTGCGCCGTTGCAGGACTATGTGCGCGAGCTGCTATCGCCCGAAGAAATCAAGTCGTCCGGCCTGTTCCGCCCGGGAGCAGTCGAACAGCTTGTGCGCAAGGTCTCAACCGGCGCGGCCATAGGAGAAACGGACGAAATGGCGCTGGCCGGAATCCTCTCCACGCAACTGCTCCACCGCCAGTTCGTGTCCCGTTTTACCGCCGCGCCGCCAATTTCCGAAGACCGCGACGATATCAAGCTCTGCCGCGGTTGATCAGTTTCCCGCCTCCGCCAGTTCCACCGGCCCAACCAGTCCAGCGGAAATCGGAGGGAACCATGCGGCCCAGCGCTTCGCCACCGGGTCGACCGGCGCCAGCGACTTCGCATAGTTCCCCAGCATCGTCGTGACCTTCACTTCCAGGCGGTTGCTTCCCTGCCGGAGCACGCCGCGGGCATCGTAAAGATGCCGCCCGTACCACCGCACTCCGAGCGGCTTCTCGTTCAAAGTCACCTCGGAAACACCATGCACCCGCCCGAGATCGAGCACCGTATGGCGCGCGTCGCCGGCATCGAACTCCGCCCGGTAGACCACGACGCCCGCGAACGCGGCCAGCGCCGGATCGCTCGCCTTGCCGATATCGATCAGCTCGTTAAACGTCCTCTCGAAGGGCTCTCCGCTCACCGGTTCGAATCGCGCCCGCCATACCGTCTTCACGGGGATCGCTTGCGCCCCGCGCCGCACGCGCGCGAACGCCGCCCCGCGGCCCGCGCTGCCCGGCTCGAATACCAGCAGCAGGGACTCCGCCGGCCCCAGCCGGATCGCTACCCGGTTCCCCTGCTGCGGATAGGGCCGCCGCTCTCCCGTGAACGGGTCCCACTCCCACGCGCTCTTGTTCCCCACCGGCAGCACGGCCTCGAATTGGACCTCCTCGCTCCGGCTCGTGTTGGCGAAGAAGAACAGATCGCGCGCTCCTTGCTGGTGATGGATGTGCGAAACCCAGGGGCTGGTCTTCGACATCTGAACCGCAGGCGTGATCGCAAACCGCTTCAACAATTCCGCAGACCACGCCAGCAGGTTTTCCCTCTCTGCCAGCGGCATCCCCAGGCGGTTCCATTCGTTCGGTCGCGCCGCAGGCACTTTCCGCTCGGGCGCGGGAACCACAGCCACGCGCTCTCGGCCCGCTTCGAGCGCCCCCGCGATGTGCGTGCGCACCCATTCATCCTTCTCGGCGGCATTGTGCAATCCCGGTGAACGGCTCGGCTGCCGTCCCACGAAGGCGATCTTGCCGCCCGCCTTTGCATACCGCTCCAGCGCCAGCGCCGTGGCCGGCTCCAGCGACTCGACATCCATCAGGATGATGGCCTCGTATCGCCGCTCCCCATACCGGATTTCGCCGCCGGCAAACTTCGCCTCCTGCAACACGCTCTCGCTCACGTAATCCGTCTGAACGCCGTTCTGTTGCAGCGCTTCCCAGAGATGGTAGTGATACCAGGGCACGTACACCTCCGGGAACGGTTGATAAAGCATCCCTGCGCGCGACCACTCATCCGCCCGCGGGCCGAGAATCGCCACCTGCGCTGTCGCGGTTGTCTGCCGCAGCACCGCCGTCATCCGCGCCGAGTAGTCCGCCCAGAGGCGGAAATACGGCCACCACGGGCTCTTTTCGTTGAAGTAGCAACCGAAGCGCACCCAGCCCGGGAACCCTGCCTCGGGCGGCGTGTAGTTGAACCCGTGCAGCACCGGGTGATTCACGCCCGTCAGCAGGCTCATGTCGAGTCCGATTTTGAAATCCTCCATCGTTTCCCGGAACACGGGTACCGCGTTCGTCATCGCTTCGAAGCTGACGAGCCGCTTTCCCGCCAGGTGAGCGCCCGAAGAGACGTACTTGTTCACCACCGTTGGCATGGGCACGATTCGGTCTTCCTCGCCCCAGAGCCAGCTTTCCCCTTCTGGCAGGTCCACGTGCATGCTGCCTTCGAGCGGATGCGTCTCACGCCCGTAGGCCTGTATACGCCCGCGCAGCCCGTTTTCATGGCACCAGTCGATGTAGGTCTTGATGAACCGCTCCCGGAACAGCTCGATCAGCGTCAGCACGAAGTCGTACCGCGCCCGCCGCACGGTATCGGCGAACTCGCCCTCCGGCACATCCGAATCGCTGTCCAGCACGAAGGGCAAATACGGCGCCAGCGCATAGCCGCGCCGCTTCTCGAACTCGGCCGCGAAATCGCCCGTCCAGTTGGCGCGGTCGAGTTCCAGGCTGTCCACGAACATCGCCCGGAGCAGGTTGCCCAGCTTCCCGCCCAGCGCCGGACCCAGCGTGGCGGACAGCCGGTCCAGGTATTTCCTCACCGCCTTCGCGTTGAAATGGTCCACCACCGGCCCGTCCGCGCCCGGAGCTCCGAGTTTCACGTGCGAAAACCCGATCTCGTGCAGGCCCCCGTAGAGCGTGTACTTGCCCTCCGGCACCGCGATTTCGATCGTGCCGTCCGGCTTCACCGAACCCATCACGTCCGTCCCCGGATTGAAGCGCGTCAGCCCCGCCGGAACCAGGCGCAGGAACGCAAGCCGCGGCTCAGTGGCGACCTCCGAGCTCTCGCGGCGCCGCCCCACGCGCTGCTGCGCGAGTTCCTTCAGGGTCGTGCGGAACTGCTGCGGGCCGGTCAGCTCACGCTTTACCAGCGAAATCCGCTGAATCTGCTCCTCCGGCGGCAGGAATCTCCCGCCGAAAGGCCATCCCGACCCGACGATCAGATCCGGCGTCATGCCGCGCTTCCGCGCGCCCTCGGCGGCGATCCGGACCATCCGGTTCCACTCCGGGCTGAGCCAGTCCAGGGCCTTGAGGTTCCGGAGTCTCTCGCGTGGGACCTGAGGCGGCATTTCGATCGAGTTGATCTCCACGCCTCCGATGCCCGCGGCTTTCATGACGTCAAGTTCGCGCTGTATCTCGCTCTCGGTCACATACAACCCGTTCCACCACCACCGCACGAAGGGCCGGGCCTCGCCGGGCGGATTCTGAAAATCCCTGTAGAGTGCATCGGCCGGCTGCGCCGCCAGGCCGGCTGCGATCGCGATAAGGAAGAGTCCAACTCGGAACATAAGTAAAGACTCTATCGAAAAAAGCGTGAGCTTGTAAGGCGGGCATACCCTGGCGTCGCGCAGCGATTGCCGGGTTACGCGACTTACCCGCTTGCGGGGAGCCCCCGTGCCCGCATCGTGCAACGCTGCCCCCAACTTCTGATCCTGAGTTCCAATTTGCGAGGGGGCATCCCGTGTGGTACGCTTCGAGTCAGACTCCGGCTCGCGCGCATTGTCTTTTACTACAGCAGTCTGGCAGTGGCCGCCCGAAACGGGCGATTCCGGAGCGGTAAAAACATTCTAATGAACGTTCGTTCCCTTTTCAGTTTGTTTTCCTCAGATCTTGCAATTGATCTGGGGACCGCAAATACGCTGGTCTACGCCAAGGGTAAAGGGATCGTAGTCAACGAGCCCTCGATTGTAGCGATCAACAAGAACACCGGCGAGGTGGAGGCCGTCGGGAAAGAGGCCAAGGAAATGCTCGGCCGCACTCCCGGCAACATCGTGGCGATCCGCCCAATGAAGGACGGCGTTATCGCCGACTTCAAGGTCACCGAGCGCATGCTGAATTACTTCATTCAGAAAGCGCACGGCCGCAAAATGCTCGTCCACCCGCGCATCGTCATCGGCGTGCCCTGCGAAATTACCCAGGTGGAAAAGCGCGCCGTTGTCGACTCGGCCTATCGCGCGAAGGCGAGCGAAGTGCACCTGGTGGAACAGGCCATGGTGGCTGCCATCGGCGCCGGACTCCCCATCACCGAGCCTTGTGGGAACATGATCGTCGATATCGGCGGAGGCACCACCGACGTCGCCGTCATTTCCCTCTCCGGCATCGTCTACTCCCGCTCGGTTCGCGTCGCCGGCAATGAGATGGACGACGCCATCATGCAGTACCTCAAGCGCAAGTACAACCTGCTGATCGGAGAACGCACCGCCGAGCAGATCAAGATCCAGCTCGGCTCCGCCTACCCGCTGGACCGCCCGCTCACCATGGAGATCAAGGGCCGCAACCTCATCGAGGGCGTCCCCAAGACGATCACCATCGACGACAGCGAAATCCGCGAGGCCCTCTCCGAGTGCGTCGCCACCATCATGAACGCCATTCGCGTCGCGCTCGAGCGCACCCCGCCCGAACTCAGCGCCGATATCAGCGACCGCGGCATCGTCCTGACCGGGGGCGGCGCGCTGCTCAAGAATCTCGACCGCCGCATCCGCGAGGAAACGGGTTTGCCCGTCTCAATCGCTGAAGACCCGCTTGCCTCGGTCGTCCTGGGCACGGGGAAAATGCTGACGGACTTCAAACTGCTGCGTAAAATCTCCATAGAATAGGAGTTGACGCCCGGAGTCGAATGGACTCGCTGCTCAACCGGTACCGCAACATCACGGTGCTGTTGCTGGTCATCTGCGCGCAGCTGATCCTGCTCGCCTATCAGGTGAAAAGCAACGAGGACGTGCGGTTGATCCGTGTCTGGGCCGTCACCGCCGTCACGCCGCTGGCCCGCGTTATCGAGGGCGTTCGCAGCAATACGGTGGGAATTCTCCAGAATTACATCCTCCTTCACAATGCCCGGCAGGAAAACCTGGAGATCAAAAAGGAACTGGACCGGCTGAAACTCGAAAATCAGTATTTGAAATCCGAACTGGAAACCGCCGACCGCGTCAAGGCTCTCAGCCTTTTCCAGGCCCGCAGCCCCTCCCGCATGGTCCCCGCCCGCGTCATCGGCACCGGCACTGGCGCCAACTCGCGCGTCGTCTTCATCGACCGCGGCTCACGCAGCGGCATCAAGCGGGGCATGGCCGTCATCACACCCGACGGCATCGTCGGAAAGATCGTCGCCGCCTACCCCACCGCATCACAGGTTCTCCTGGTCACGGACCCCACCTTCGCCGCCGGGGTCGTCTCCCAGAAACACCGCGTACACGGCACCGTTCGCGGCCTCGGCTATAGCAGTTGCGAGGTGGACTATATCGAGAACGAACAGAAAGTGGAAGTCGGGGAGTGGTTCTTCACTTCCGGCGACGACGGCGTCTTCCCAAAGGGCTTGCCCGTGGGAAGGGTCACCGCCGCGCGCCCCGGCAACCCGTTTATGCAGGTCACCCTCGCCCCCAGCGGAACGCAGCGCGGGACCGAGGAAGTGCTGGTCATCGTCGAGGGGGTTCACCAGCCCATCCCCGAACCCGAAACAGCCAGCGCCGAGATCCACTACCAGCCGCCGCCCGAAACCCCGGAAACGGCTTCGGCCGCGTCCGGGACCGTGGCTCCTCACCTCGGAACCGACGCGGACCGCCTTCGCCAGCGCTATCAGCGCATCGCCGAGGCACAGGGGCATACGTTCGGGCAGGGTCTGCCCGGCTCCAGGCCTCCGGACTTCAATCTCGACCCGGATCGCCCGCCCGCCCGCGGAGGCGCCGCACAGCCGGGCGTGGCCAAGCCGAAGCCGGCGGAATCCGCTGCCGCCGCCGCGCCCCCTCAAGCGCAGCCGCCTAAAGCCCAACCCGCCGCCGGCGCTCCGCAGGCGCAGTCCGCTCCCGTAGCCGGGGTCGTGCCGGCGCAGTCGTCGCCCGCTTCCGCCACGGCGCCCGTCAAACCACAACCCGCCCAAGTACCACCGGCGAAAGCCGATCCTGCCGCCGGGGGCCAGCAGCCATGAGCGACGTTTCCGACCTCCGCCTCATTACCAGCGCGCGTGAGAGCCGCGTCGCACGGTTCCGCCGCTGGGGGCTGATCGCCGTCCCGCTGGCTGCGATTTTGTTTCAAGTTTATGTCCCGCTTTTCTTTCAATTCTTTCAGTTTCTCGAGCTCCCGCTGCTGGTTACTGTCTATTTCGCGCTCATGCGGCGCGACCAGATAGCCGGCGCTTTCATCGGCGCGGCCATCGGACTGGTTCAAGACTCCCTTTCCCATCAGCCGCTGGGAATGTTCGGTATCGTCAAAACGCTGGTCGGGTATTTCGCCGCTTCCGTCGGAATGCGCTTTGACGTCGATCACTTCGTCGTCCGGTTTTTGCTCGGGTTTCTTTTCTACTGTTTCCACCAGTTTTTCTACTGGGTGCTGGCCCGGGCGCTGCTCGGCCAATTGGTCCCATTTGACGTCTCCCACACGCTGGTAATCGCGCTTCTCAATGCCGTAGTCGGCATCTCACTTTTTCATTTTTTGGATAAACTGAAAGAGAGGACTTAGGCCTCAAAGTCCGTGAGCCTCTCGTTGCATAATGACGATCCGCACCCTCTAACGCCCGTCATACGCGATGAGGATACAAAGTTCGCCGCGGGCAGAATCGCATTTTTCCAGTACCTGGCGGTCGGGGTTTTCCTGTTTTTGATCACGAGTTTTTGGGAGCTCCAGGTTCGCGACCCGGAAAGATACAGCCAGGCGGCCGAACGCAACCGGATCAAGTCCCAGCCGATCCTCGCTCCCCGGGGCAAGATTTTAGACCGCGACGGCCGCGTCATCGTGGACAACCGCTCGTCGTACAGCTTGCTGCTGTCGCGCGAGCACCTGAAGCGCGAACACATCCGGACGATCGCGCTGGGGCTGAACATGGACTACGAAGAGCTCGAGTCCCGTATCGAGCGGTTCAGCTCCCGCCCCGAATACGAAAGCATCATCATCAAAAGCGAGCTCACCCCCGGTGAGGTGGCCTTCGTCGAGGCACACCGCGATCCGGAAACGTTCCCTGAAATGGAACTGATCCACGCCCAGCGCCGCCTCTACCCGAAGGACGGGCTGGCCGCCCATGTCATCGGCTATGTGGGTGAAATCAGCGAGGCCGAGCTGAACGAACCGCAGTTCATCGACTATGACCAGGGCGCGGTGATCGGCAAGGCGGGTCTCGAACGGGAGTATAACCACGTGCTGATGGGCGTGGACGGCCAGCGCCAGGTCGTGGTGGACAACCGCGGCCGGGTCCGCAGCGTGCTCGGAATCAAGGAAGCCACGCCGGGCCGAAACCTCCAGTTGACGCTCGACCTCGACGTCCAGGTGGTGGCCGAACTCGCCATGCAAGGCCACACGGGTTCCGTCGTGGCGCTCGACCCGCGCAACGGCGAAGTTCTCGCGATGGTTTCCACTCCCTCCTACGATCCCAACAAGTTCGCCGGCGGCATCCGCGCCTCGGATTGGAAGGAACTGATCAGCAACCCGGATAATCCGATGCTCAACCGGGCCATTCAGGCTCAGTTCGCCCCCGGGTCCACCTTCAAGCCGATCATGGCCCTGGCAGGGCTGGAATCCGGCGCTATTGACGACGACTTTCGCGTCCACTGCCCCGGCGGCGCTACCTTCTATGGCCGGTACTTCCGCTGTTGGGAGAAGCGCGGCCACGGAACGGTGGACCTTCACAAAGCCATCGTTCAATCCTGCGACGTGTACTTTTACAACGCCGGCAATCGCATGGGCGTCGACACCATCGCCAAGTACGCCGAAATGACCGGCCTGGGCCGCAAGACCGGGATCGACTTGCCCAACGAGATGCCGGGACTGGTCCCCTCCAGCGAATGGAAAATGCGCACTTTCCGGCAGAAGTGGTACGCCGGCGAGACGATTTCGGTAGCGATCGGCCAGGGCGCGCTCACGGTGACGCCGCTGCAACTCGCCTACTCGATCGGGGGGCTCGCCATCGGCGGGGTCTGGCACAGGCCGCACTTGGTGAAGGATCCGGAGAAGGTTGAGAAGCCCAGAATCGCCAAGATCGATCCGGCCGTTGTGCAGAAGATCGTGGCGGGCATGTACGGCGTGGTCAACGAGGGCGGCGGGACCGGAGGGCGCGCGCGGCTGCCCGGCATCAGCGTCTGCGGGAAAACCGGTACGGCCCAGCGGATCTCCAACCAGGCGGCCAAGGGCGCACTCGGGCGCATGCTGAGGGACAACGCGTGGTTCGTGGCGTTTGCGCCGTGCGAAGCGCCGGAAATCTCCGTTGCGGTGCTGGTGGAGGGCGGAGAGCACGGCTGGCTGGCCGCCCCGATCGCGCGCGACGTGATCAAGGCCTATTTCGACAAGAAGGCGCGGCGCCAGCGGCAGAGCCATATGGCTGAGCTGAGGCGCTCTGTTCCGCAGTTCGGTCCCGTGGGGCCGGAGGCAGCCCCGGCGGTTACACCATGAGCACCTACCGTTCGGTTCGCGACCTCGACTGGACCCTGCTCATCATCACCCTGCTAATCTGCGGCCTCGGAATCCTGCAAATCTACAGCGCCACTCGGGATACGAGATGGGAAGACGCCTGGTGGAAGCAGATCATCTGGGTGGCCGGGGGCCTGGTGGTGATGTGGATCGTCTCCCAAATCGATTACCACAGCCTGCTCAGCAATGCGTTTCTCTTTTATTTTCTGTCTGTTATCGCCCTCGCGCTGGTGCTGATGGTCGGCGGCTCTGCTTTTGGCGCGCGGCGCTGGATCGAGCTTCCGGGCTTCAAGCTTCAAATATCGGAATTCGTCAAAACGGTGATAATATTGCTAGTAGCCCGGTATTTGACTGAATTGAAGTCCGATCGGGTGGAAGGCCGCGATCTGCTGAAATTGGGCGGCTTGGTCGCAGTGCCTACGGTGCTGGTGATGAAGCAGCCCGATTTAGGAACCGCGCTCACCTATCTCCCAATCCTGGGTATCGGAGTTCTGCTGGCCGGCCTGCGCTGGCAATACTGGGTGGCGATTGCCATCATTCTGGTGCTGGTGGTGCCGCTGGGCTGGCATTTTGTCCTGAAGGATTATCAGAAAGCTCGCTTGGTGACGTTCCTGGACCCAGGACAGGATCCCCGAGGCTCCGGATACCAGGTGATCCAGTCCAAGATCGCCGTTGGGGCTGGGGGAATGTGGGGAAGAGGAGTGACCAAGGGGACGCAGACGCAGCTCCGGTTCCTCCCGGTTCCGCACACGGATTTCATATTTTCGGCATTTGCCGAAGAGCACGGCTTCGTTGGAGTCGTGGTCATTTTAGGGCTGTATTTTCTGTTGCTGATGCAAATTGTGCAGAACGCGCAAATGGCTCCCGACCGTTCGGGAATGTACGTCTGCATGGGGGTCGCTGCGTTGCTTCTGTTCCACATCCTGGTGAATATCGGGATGGTCGTTGGCCGCATGCCGGTGACAGGCATTCCATTGCCTTTAATGACATACGGCGGCTCCAACGCGTTGTCATTTTTCTTGATGCTGGGCCTGGTCAACAGTGTCAGGCTCTGGCGATTTGTGAGTTGAGAATGGCCGAACGTGGTTGGCCAACGGGATTGAGGTTTTCCGCGAGTCTGTTTCGTTAGCAGTGCGGGAAATGCCGAGTGCAACGCGGACGGGCTCTTTGGGCCGGTCCGGCCGGCTTTCCTGGTTCCGGGCGATGTCGAGACGAAGGACTCCGTCGCCGGAGCCCAACAAGATTACGTAGATTTGCAAGCCAACCGCCGGGCGGCTTATCGCCGGCGGGCGTCGAAGCCCTCTCGCAAGCCTTTGGTCCCCTGAGCAGCCGCGCTCGCCGCCTATTTGAGCGGAGTTACTCATGGGAAAAGAGCTGATCATCTCTTCGAACCGCCACGAAACCAAGCTGGCGATTCTCGAGGACGACCAACTGGTCGAGGTTTATTTTCAACGCGCTAACGAGTATTCGTTGGCCGGAAGCATACATAAGGGCCGCGTGACCCGCGTCCTGCCGGGCATGCAGTCGGCTTTCGTGGATATCGGCCTGGAGCGGGACGCCTTCCTTTACGTTTCCGACTTCTTTGAGGACAACGAGGAGTACGACCGGATTGCGGGCAACGCCGAGGAGAAGGCGCTGCGGGCCGAGAAGGGCGCGCCTGCCGAAACCAGCGCGGCGCCGCAGGTCGAGGCGCCCACGCCGCAGGCCGGCTCGGAGGAAAACGAGGGGCGGGACCGCAAGAGCCGCCGTTCGCGCCGCCGCCGCTCGCGCAGCCGCGGGTTCCCGGAATCCAAGTACGCTGCCGATATCGGCGGCTCCCGCCGAGAATCCGAAGCTGAGGAACGCGAAAAAGAGTTCCCGGTGCTGCCGGGCGAAGTCCTGGCCAAATACAGCAATCATGAAACCGGGGAAGAACCTCAAGAGGCCGAAGAGACTGCCGCGCAGGCGGAACCGGGCGAGAACGCCGAGTCTTTGACCGAGGACGAGATTGCCGCCCAGGATCCGACTCTGGCCCTGGGACCCGCTGCCGAGCAGACTGCCGAAGAGGCGGCCGAGGAAGAGCCCTCCGCGGAAGAAGCTGCTGCCGTAGAGCCGGCCGCCGAAGAGCTGGCGGTTGAAGAAGCCGCTGCCGAGGAAGCCGCAGCCGGAGAGGCCGCAGCCGAACAACCTGCTGCCGAAGTCGCCGCTGAGGAACCCGCTGCCGAAGAGGCTGGTGCCGAACAAGCCGCCGCTGAGGAGCCCGCTACCAAAGAGGCTGTTGAGGCTGCCCCCGCTGAAGAGGCTTCCGTAGTGGCCGAAGAGGCAGCAGAGGAGACAACCCCAGGCGCGGCCCTCGCAGAAGAGGCAACAGAGGAAACAACTCCGGAAGCTGCCGAGGAAGCTGCGGCTGAAGAACCCGTTACGGAAACCGGCGTTTCCGAAGCGGCAGCCGGACAGGAGTCCGAAACCGCTCCGGAAGAAGAGAGCGAGGGAGCTCCGCTGGCCGGCTTCCCGGAAGGGGCCGTTCCCGAGGAGGCACCCTCGGAATCCCCCGCCGCTGAGGCGGAGACCTCCGAGGAGGAGGTCGAGCCCGCCCGCATGCCCATAAGCCTCACGGCCACGCTCCGGGAGCAGGGCTACCGGTATCCGCACCGGGTCTCCCGGCGGGCGCGCCGGAAGATGCGCGCTGCTCTGGCGGAGAGCGAGGTCAAGGAAGCCCCGGCGCGCGAAACCGTCGAGACCGAACCCGCTCCTGGCGGGAAGGCGAACGGCCAGGGGCGTCACGAGCGCCCGCCCCAGCCCTCGATTACCGAACTTCTCAAAGAGGGCCAGGAGATTCTGGTTCAGATCGCCAAGGAGCCGCTCGGGCAAAAGGGCGCTCGCATCACCTCGCACATCGCCCTGCCCGGGCGCTATGTCGTCTACATGCCGACCGTCGAGCACCTGGGCGTCTCGCGCAAGATCGCTTCCGACGAGGAACGCCAGCGCTTGAAGCGCATCCTGCAGAACCACCGTACCGGCATTCCGGGCGGCTACATCGTCCGCACCGCCGGCGAAGGCAAGGACGAGAGCGAGATCGCCTCGGACATGAAGTTCCTGTTTAATCTTTGGCTCGACATCCGGCAAAAGGCGGAGGCGCGCAAGGCTCCAGCGCTCATTCACCACGACCTCGACGTTGTCAGCCGCGTTCTGCGCGACCAGATCTCCGAGCAGTTCAAGACCATCTGGGTGGACAGCGAGGAAGTCTATGAGACCGTGTTGCGATTTGTCGAACGGTTCCAGCCGAACACCGTGGGCCGCGTAAAACTGTACACGCGCGACACGCCGATTTTCGACGCCTTCAACGTGACTTCGGAACTCGAAAAGGCGCTGCGTCCGAAGGTCTGGCTGAAGTCCGGAGGCTACATCGTCATCAATCAGACCGAGGCGCTGGTGGCCATCGACGTGAACACGGGTAAGTTCGTCGGCAAGTCGAACCGGCTTGAAGACACGATCGTCAAGACGAACCTCGAAGCGGTGAAGGAGATCGTCCGCCAGATACGGCTGCGCGACTTGGGCGGCATCATCGTCGTTGACTTCATCGACATGGACGAGCGCAAGAACCGCCAGAAGGTCATGCAGGCGCTCGAAGAGGCGATGCGAGCCGACCGCGCCCCGAACAAGATTCTTCAGTTTAATGATTTCGGTCTGGTCGCGATCACCCGCAAGCGCGTCAAGCAGAGCCTGGAGCGGACGCTCTGCTCGCCGTGCCCGTACTGCGATGGCGCGGGCTACGTCAAAAGCGTGCAGACGGTGGTGGGAGAGATCATCCAGGAAGCGCACAAGATCGCCCGGGCCGTGGAAGGCCCCGATGTGACGCTGCGGGTCAACCCCGAAGTTGCGAAGTTTTTGAAGGCGAGCGATAACAACTACCTCGAAGAATTGGAAGAAGTGCTGGGCAGGCCCGTGCTCGTGATCAGTGATGCCACGTTGCAGCAGGAGAAATTCGACCTCGTCTGAAATCTCGCCTGAGATACAAACCAAGAAGCGCCATCTGGCCCGCTGTGGGACTACAATAGGCCGGATGGCGCTCCGAACCCTGTTCCTCGCCGCGGTGATTGCCGGCGGCGGCCTCAGGGCGCAGTCCGTCCGCATTTATACCGAGTTGCAGCGGGTGGATCCGTTTTGCGCGGTTGTCGCCGCCGACAAGGCCGGGCGTTCGCGCGAGGTGCTTTCGCCCGCGCTCGCTCGCAACGGCTACGCCACGTTTCAGGCCGTCATTTCGGTTCCGGAAGGACAGCAGTACAGTCTCTTTCTCGGGCAGAATCCGGAAGGCGCCGTTAAGGTGGCCGCCTACCGGCCCGTCTGGGTGAAGCGAGACAATTCCTACATTCCGGACGGCCTCGAGCCGCTCACCATTACCGACAACGGCGAGATCGTGGACGATGCGGCGGAACAGGTCGAGGGGCAGACTTGCCGCGTGGTCTGGCTCGACCTCTGGGTGCCGCCGGAGTCCCCGGTGCGGCGCACACGCTTTGAGGTGCAACTGAACGTCGCTGGGCACTGGGTCATCTATCCCATGGAATTGCGGATTTCCTCGGCAATTGCGCCGCCGGCGGCCAAGGGGCCGTTTGAGCCGCTACCTCCGCCGGAAGCCCCCGCGTCGGCGACCGCCGCCAGGGTGCTGCATGCTTACCTGTGCGGAACGCAGGGGGGCGAGAGCGAGGAAGGGCCGCTCACCGTCCGCCGGCTCATCAGGCGCAACGCCCGCCAGGATGTGGCGATCGCCCGCTTGCTCGAAAATAGAGCGGGCAAGACGGCGCTTGCGGCGGAGTTACTGGAAAAGGCGGGTGTCGCGGACCGGACGAAATGGTGCGAGTCGCCGCCCGGCCACGGCAATTCGGGGGGCGAGTGGTACCTGCGCGTGCGCGACTTCCTGCTGCACTCGAAGCTGCTCGGGCCGGCCGAAGTTGCCATGCCCCGAGTGGCTATCAAGCCAGGGGAGTAGCCTGGGGGCCTGCCCTCTGGGCTACCTCCTGAATCTCGGTCCGAGGATGAATGGTACTCCCTAGTCGCCAGCCTTTTCTTCCACTTTTCTCGTAGACTTTGCCGCACGTTTGTGTGCTGTCTTTGGCGAAGCCTTCGGAACCAAACGCAAGAGGGGCAAGGGTGGAATTGGAAGCCCCATCCTCGCTGTCAAATTCTGCACCAGTTCACGCGAGTAGGGCCAGCAATGCAAGATGGCGTTTCCCTCCCGGAATGCATCGAGTTCCGCAGTCGAAGGCGTGTAGCCGCGGCGAAGTTCGTAATCCAGAGCATACCGGCAAGCTACTTCGAAGCCGTGCCGTTCCGGCTGCTCCGGGGCATCGATCGGATCACCAAAAACGCTAATTCGCACCGCAAACCGAGCATTCCTTTCGGAAACACTCAGGACTGCGGTTTCCATCTTTAGGCCAAGGCGCAACTGACCCTGTAGTTGTCCATCCGACTCTGAAAGGGTTGCCGTGCAATCCAGGAGTTGGATCTGCTGGAGCTCAGCACTCACTTGAAAACGGTGCGCCGCCTGAACTTGGCTCTTTTCCTGTGCTATTGTGAACCCCATCTGATTCCCGACGAGCAGTCCTAAGCGCCGTAGCAGGTATCCCACATGAAACCGGGGGCAGATCGGCCCCCGCCGACTGATACGGACGCGCCACGCGCTCTCCATTGGGATTCGGCAAGTTCCCGCCGCGGCATTTGAAAGACCATTGCTTGTGACTGAGAAGCTGTTGCTCTCAAGCCCAACTTAGCCTCCAAATCCGCAACATTCTTGCGCGCGGTGGACAGATCTGTCTTGAGGCGGATCAATTCGTCCATCGCCTCGTCTTGAACCAGGCCGGCCTCCCATCGCTTGGGACTCGCTTCACTGACTTTGAGATATTCAGCAAACTCTCGAAAGCTCATTCCGAGACGCTTGCGGGCCTCCTTGAGTTCCTTGGTTGTAAGGAGATTGTGCTTCCGGCGGTATGCATCCGCGCTCGCAATCGTATAGGCCTTCGACTGTTCATCAGTCAGCACTTGCAGGCCACATCGTCTGCACACTAATGCTTCGGTGCTGACAGCTACTTCCTCACCTCGAATGTGAGCCTTCATTTCAGTCACTTGGCTCACCATCTTGCCTCTTTTGCATTGAAAGCACTTCATAGATCTTTTCTCTTCTTCCCGTACAAGGGAGGATGGCAGGACCAAAAGAGAACCACTGGCTTCTTGGCGGTACCGGAGATCTGAAACTTAAAAAAGACTTCTCGCCCAAGAACTCTTGATGGAAAAATGAAGGGCAACCCGGCGGTTCGTTGAGTTCGTACGGCGGTTCGTAGCATTCGGGCGGAACCTCATCGAGGATTTCGAGCAACTTCTCGCGGACCTCATCACCAACCAACCCGAAGTACTGGCGCATGTTGTCGTTGAACTGCGGTGTACGATAGCCAAGGCCCCGCTCAGTCTGTTCGCGCGCCAGCCTGATCGCCTGATCCGGTGGGTAGCGGCCAAGAAACCCCTTCTTGAGGACCTCCTCGCGCTGTGCCGGTGGGTAGTTCGCAAAATATCCCTTCTCGTCCAGCTCCTTAGCATTGGCAATCCAGCGTTCTCGAAGGGACTTGGCGCTGAGGCCGCTCATCCATCCCACCCAAACAGTATCATATGATACCTAGCTCCATCAAGCCGCCCCCTGGTTTTTCCACACCCCGCCAGCTTCATAATGCTTTGAAAACAAAGAGCACCTTATCCACTAGGGAAAGTGCAAGGCGCGAGAGCTTTTTCTCGCCGCCCGAGGTGGCAATCAAACCAGTGGAGTAGCGTGTGAGCCTGACGCCTCAGCGCCGCGTGATGTTTTCGTACCACTTGAGGCTGGACGAATCGATGCAGGCGATGTCCAGCTTGCCGTCGCCGTTCAGATCGGCCGCGGCGCAACTGGCGGCGCCCATCCCGCCCTCATCGAGCGGGTGCCTTGTCCAGCGCTTCCCTTCGTTATCCTCCGCCGTGTAGATGAACACGCTGCGCCCCTTGCCGCGATATCCGGCGACGATGGAATCGCGGCGGCGGCCATCGAGATCGGCTGTGAGCAGTGCGTGGCCGTCGACGAATGAATCGTCTATGACCTGGCGTTCCCACTGGCCGCGCCGCTCCACGTAGACCACTACCTGGTTGCCGTGCCACGGCTCGATGGCGCAGAGAAACCGGCGCTTGCCAATCCTGCCCACGGCCACCTCGCTCGATCCGCACTTCGGCCACGCGTCCGGGCTGCCTTGGGCGAGCCGCGTACGGCGCCATTTCCCACCCAATTGGAACAGGCTGATCCCTTCGAAGCTCGCCGTGAGGATTTCGTCGCGGCGGTCGCCGTCCCAGTCGACGATGGAGATGCCGTGCAGGACGCCCGCGAGATCATTCGAGATCACCTCGCGCTTCCACGTGCCCGGGCGGTAGAAGACCAGGGGAACCCTGTCGCGGTAATCGGGCGCGGAGGCGCGGGCGCCGGCCAGCGGAGCATTCACCACAACCTTGCTTCCGCTGCCGTCGATATCGGCCCAGCGCAGGCGGTGCGAGGTGGGCAGGCGGTCGATCTCCGCGGCTGTCCAGGGCTGCCGCGGGTCGCCGGTGTGGGTGAGCACGGAGACAATGCCGGCGCTCTGTTGGGGGTCCATGGAAAATTCCTGGGCGAGCACGATGATGGGGATGCCGTCCGGGCGGGGATCGGACACGGCAAGGTTGATCGGGCGGGAAACGCCTGCCAGAAGTATGTGGCGCTGCCAGCCCGGGTTTTCAAACCACAGGAGTTCCTTGAGTCCGGCGGCGAGAGCGATGAGGTCGGGCCTGCCGTCCTTGTTGAGGTCGGCGGCAACCACCTGGTAACCGCCCTTCAGATCGGAAGCGATGGTATGCTGCCGGAATTCGGCCGCCGCCAGCAGGCAAACCGTGAGGGTGCAGAGCGCAAGCAGGCGCATGGAACCAATTAAGCACAAATGAGGCGCACCGGCGCGTCCTGCCGCACTCGATGCGTCTTACTTGCCGAGCCAGCGGATGCGGAAGTTCAGGGCCCGGCTCTGCCCGCCGTAGAACGTCATGAAATGCGGGGAGCTGCTGTCGGCGTTCACTACGTTTGGGTTCTTGCGGTTCAAAATGTTGTTGAACCCGAAACGGAGGGCCCAGCGGTTCCCCCGGAACCGGAACCGCCGCTCGAGGTGCAGGTTCAGCTCGGCGAAGACGGGGAAGCGGTAATCGTTCAGCTTGCCTTGAATCCGGCCTGCCTCGTCGGTGACTGAAAACGGGAAGCCGTCGCGTGCTTCGAACAGGTAGGCCACCGCCCAATTCGGCCACAGCGTGGGCAGGTAGCCCCAGCTCACGAAGCGGTTGGGTGCATCCCAGGGCATGCGGCCGATGTTACTCGTGATGAGCAGCGGCTCGTCCACGCTGATATCGACGACGCCGTTCGAAAGCGCGCGCGACCGCGTGTAGCTCCCCAGGATCTCATACTGTCCGCGAAACGACTTCCGCAGGGTGACCTCGACGGCATCATAAACGTCGCGGCGCAGATTCCCGAGCAAATAGACGGCGTCGAACATCGAGGTCCCGTACCGCGCCGCCACCTTCTCAAGCGGCAGAGCGCCCGAGATCACAGTGTTGTAGTACATGAGACCGTCGCGGCCGCGGCGGCCGATGTACTGAAGCCGCGCGTACAGGTCGCCAATGAAGCGGCGCTCGGCGCCCAGGCTCCAGGTTCGGTACCGGGGCGTTCTGAGCGGCCCCGAAGCAGCGAGGAACACCGATACCGCCGGTCCCCATAGAGGCAAGCCGTCAGCCGAATAGTAAGTGGTCAGGGAGTACTGGTCGTGGGGGCGGCTGAAAACGCGCAGGCTGGTCTGGTCGTAGATGATGCCATACCCGCCTGAGATCTTGATGGATTCCAGGCGCGGCGGCGCCCAGGAAAAGCCGAATCGCGGAGACAGGGTGAAGTTGCCGAGCAGGCGGTCCCAGTCCTGGCGCAGCCCGAGCTCCACCAGCAGGCTGGCTTGCGGCTTCCAGGAGTCCTGAATGTACCAGGCCGCCTCGGTATTGGAGATGCACGCATTTCCGGAGCCGCCGAAAGAGACGCTCCGGGAAATCGTGTTATCGGCGCGCAGGTAGATGTATCCGGTGCGGCGCACGTCCTGCCAGTAGTTCACGGAATGAACATCCGCGCCGACCTTGAGTTGGTGGCCGCCCAGAGCGGTGAACGAAGGGAGGAATACGTTGGCCAGGAACTGGTCGCGGCCCGCCTTGCGGATGGCGTCCTGAAACGAGTAGCCGCGGCGGCCGTCCGGCGTGATCAGGAGCACGCCGTGGCCTTGGGGGATTTCGCGTGCGAAGGTGCGGTTGGCCGCATAGCCGGCTTCGATGAGCGCTCCGCCGCCGAAGTACATCTGGTCTTTGATGTTGAAAAACCACTGGCGCGTGCGGCGGTCGAGCGTCGTCTCCCTCGGATCGAGAACGCCCAGGCCGTTTCGCGGAGCGGTCCAGAGATTGGTGAGCAGCCCCGTGTAGATGATGTGGGAGGGCGTGAGATTGAACTGGTTCCGCAGCAGGTTGCTGAACCGGATGCTGTTGGTGCGGTCCTGTCCTTTGGGAAGCTCCTCGACAATCTGATTGTCGTACTGGAGGTCGATGCTGTCCGAGAACCACGCGCGCCCGCGGCGCAGCGGTCCAGCGACGTTGAAGCGCGGGGTCCAGCCGGCGAGAACCAAACCCTTGCGGTTCTCGATGGCGGGAATGAAATTCGTGCCGGAGTAGTGGAAGCGGTCGCTGCCAGTAATTGTCTTGATGGCCAGTACGCCCGCCGCACCCTTCCCGACCTCGGCCTGGTTGACGCCGGATACCGCCAGCGACTGCACGGACTCCACTGTGATACGGGTCTCGAAACGCCCAGTCAGCGGGTCGTTCACCTGAAACCCGTCGAGGGTGTAGAGGGTCTGCTCCTCGGCGCCGCCGTGGAGGTGGACGCCGCCGCGCGAATCCTCAACGATGCCGGGTATCGCCCGGAAGGCATTTCTCAAGGTATTGGTTGAGGGATAGGGGATCTGAACCAGTTCGGTGCCGGTGAGGCGTTGCTCGGGAGTGGTGCGGTCGAAGTCGACGTCCGGCGGCGAATAGGAAACGTCGATTTCCTCGAAGACCTCGCGCGCCGGGTTCAGTACCAGGGTGACCTCGTTGGTTCCGGCAGTGAGCGTCACGGGGCGATTCGTCAGGCGGAAAAAACCCTGGCGTTCGGCGCCGAGCAGGTATTCGCCCTCCGTATCCAACTCGAAGACGAATTTCCCGGTTGGATCGGCGGTGGCTTGAAGGCGCAGGTCCGAACCGGGGCGCGTGAGTGTGACTTGGGCGCCCGGGACTGCTGCGCTATTCTCGTCCACTACACGGCCGGTCAGCAGAACCTGGCCGTACACCGGACATCCCCAAGCCGCGACAAGTCCGATCAGGAGCGTCCACTTCACTGGTCCACCCCGTTTTTTCCAACACTCCCTCTCAACTCATCCCCAAGAAGGCTTTCGAACGCTTCGGCGGCGTCCGGGCCTTCCAGCCAGTCGCGCGCGCTACTTACAATCATACGGCACACGCCCGGGCTCCTCCGTGCCAATTGCAGCATCATGGACGGGGACAATTGCGGGGACGGTTGCCGGCCGAACAAGGCCTCAGAGGGGAGAAGGAAAACCCTGTAAATTCTTGGGGATAAAAAGGATAAAGCCGGCGGGCAATTCCGCCGGCCCTGGAAAACGTGAGCGGCAGACCGCCGCCCTGCATCACATCGGACAACGGCCGAGGTTGCAGGCCGAGGCAGGCGCTCCGCAGGGGGCCGTCTCAGCCTTACCGCCGCCGCCCATGTGGCTGGCAAAAACCGAGAGCTGGCGGCCGGCGCCCTTGGAACCGCACTCTGGACACACGGTTTCCGCGTCGGCGTCCTGCATCCGCCGCAACAGTTCAAACTTCGCGCCGCAACTGGCGCACCTGTATTCGTAAAGAGGCATTTCCTTCCTCAGTGTACAGGATGCAGGGGCGGGGCCGGAGGTGACACATTCGCGCTTCCCCCCGGTGCCGTCTCGGCAGTGCGCCCAGTGGCGCTTATTCGAGCAAGGGAGCCAGATCCGGGTTCCCCGGCCCGAAGTGCTTCAGCATGACCAGGTTCTCCGTGTCGCTGCGGTTGGTCACTACCACTCCGGCTTTGGCGGCGGGGGCGGTGACAAACAGCTCGTCCTTGGTCATCTGGCCGTAGCGGATCAGCGTGGGCGTTTCCACCTCCAGCTTGCCCACGGTACCCCAACCCTGCACCACGATGAGGCCGTACGCCGCGGCGTCGCGAATCACGGCCGAGCGGCCCGGAAACACGGTCAGCTCCTTCGCCGAGTACTTTGGGCTCTTGTAGGCGACCCATTTCTCGCAGTAGCCGCAGTCCGCCATCGCGGCTTCGTCCGCAACGGGTTTGGGATGGCACAGGTTCTTCTTGGCGAAGTCGGGATCCACGTTGGCTTCCCAGTCCAGCATGGAGATGATGTAGTCCAGGTCGTGGTGGTGCTCCGGCGGGACGTCCTTGACCAGCAGGTCCCAGGGCACAACGCGGCCTTCGACCATCGACTGGAACATTCCGAATACGTCCGAATTCACCTGGGGCTCGTAGGTCACCAGCGATCCGGGCGCGTGCAGGATGCCGGCGTCGACCTGCCAGCCGGTGCCGGGCTGCAATTTGTAGGCCCGGGAATGGTAGAGCAGGCCGTTGTCGCCTTCGTTCCAGCGCTCCAGGCAGCGCCGGACGTCGTCCTTAGTGGTTCCGGGGTTCAGCCCCATGAACGTGTACGGAAAATTGTTGCCGGTGAAGTTGTACTGTGGCGGAAAATAATAAGCCTCGGGTTTCCCCTTGCGGCCCACTTTCGCCGCATGCTCGTCCATCTGGTGCATGTGGTGAGGGATGGGGCCGAGATTGTCGAAAAACTTGCACAGGACGTTCCACCCGCCGTGCTCGCGCATGACATCCGCGCCGAGCAGCTCGTCGCCGATCGTCTCCACGGCCTCCTTCAGCAGGATTCGATGGCCGTCGGCCACGATGTAGCTGAGGCCTTCGTCTTCTGGCGTGCCGGGGCCGTTGTCGGCACGGGTCGTCGATGAGAACCAGCGTTCGTCGATTCCTCCGCGGTGGGCGCCAAGCGCGTAGAGGTCGCGCGGATCGAGCTTGAGCCGGCCGCCGGGCATCAGAAATGAGCGCGGCACCCAGCACGGCGCCAGCCGGAGGATCCCTTCGCCCGCCGAAAGAGCTTCCCGCAGCAGTTTCGTTTTTGACATAGGTCTATTTAAGTGCGATCGGGTAGTGTTGTCCAGTAGGAATCTCAGCGGCCCGTGCGGAAGCGCCCGTTACTGCTCGTACTTGATGGTCGCCTCGCCTTCGAACCTTCGGTAGTTGCGGAAATCGGCCGCGTTCCGGGAGCAGAAGCCGGTCGCTCTCTGGCAGGTCAGCATTTCGGCGTGCACTGGCAGTAAGTGCTCGGTGGCGTCGCCCAGGCGGACGTACTGGTAGTCCACCGAAACCTCCACCGTGTCGAGCGGGAAGTCCAGCGGCAGCCTCTGCGCCTGCATCTCAATCCGCATCACGCGGCCGTTCTTGCGGTCGATCCAGACCGAGCCGCCGTAGGCCGGGCGGATTACCTGCGATGGCACGTGAACGGACCAATGGGAATTCGGCTGTTCGACGAAGAAGACGTAAACGGCGGCGTCCACGCCGGCAATGGTTTCGTTCTTGCGCAAGAGAAACTCGGCGGCCGTGGCGGGTGAGAAAAGGTCCGCCAGCACGCTGCCGTATTCGCCCTTGGACCAGGCTCCGCCGAGCTGCTCCAACGTCTTATCCGTCCGCTTGCCGTTTACCTCGATGTTGCGGTACTGCTCGCGCCCGTTTTCATAGACGACGTCCGCCGAAATTACGTCAACGGCCTTCCAGTTCACCGGCCTGCTCCGGCTCTGGTACCGGGTGGTCATCTGCCGGCAGATATAGTTGGGCAGTTTCTCGTTATATGCGGCCACGGCCCGCCGCGCCTTTTCGATGAGCGGGTCCTCTCTGGGCGGCTCCGCGGGTGGCTCTGGCAGCGGCTCGGGAAGCTTTGCCTCCGCGTCCGCCGGTTGACCGCTTCGGGCCGGCGCTCCACGGCGCAACGGGGGCGGACCGGGGTCGTCTGGTCCGATGCGCGCGGGGGGCTCCGCCTCGCGCACCACACGCGGTTCGGGCTCGCGCCGCGCCGCGGCTTCTTCCGTTTTTTCCTGAGCGCGCGAGCCGGCGCGGCGAAGCACGGGTGGGGGCTCGTCAAAGTCGGAACGCTGCACGGAGGGCTCGACGGGCTGCGCCGCGCGCGCCCGCTCTTCGGGAGTACCCGCCTTCTGCCAGGCGACCGCCACTGCGTGAAGGAAGCCCTCCTCGTCCTGAGTGGCTTCGACGAAGAGCCAGTCGCCGGGAGTGAACTCCGACGGTTTCGCCTCGGCCGAGTTCTTGTAGAACGTGGTTTTCTGAGTCCGCGTGAACGTGAGGATACGGCTATCCTGCGCTTCCAGGACCAGTTCCTTATCGCTTAGCCTGCGAAGGATGCCGGAAATAGTGATGGTGGGTTCCGCCGAAGGTTTCGTCTGTTTGCCGCCTCTCGGAATACCCAGCGGCGGGACCTGTGGCGCCCGCGGTTGCTGCGCCGCAACGGGCAATCCCACCAGGAAAGTGAGAACGAGCGCACCCCAGCGGCTCATAGCCCTGAGATGCCTCCCGGCGCTTAATGGTTACCAGGCAGGCGCCGCCCTGCGGGGCGCTACCGCTCATCAGCCTGCGCTTGAAGCCGTTGTCGAATGATTACGTCAGTGGGGGCGGCCCCCACTACGCCCCTCTCCTCGATCCTGTAATCGGGCGGGACCTCGAAGAGCGAGCGATCCGGCTCGCCAAGGTTAATCGCGGTCAGCCGGTAGGTGTTGGTCCCCGTCCGGGGGTCGCTGTGCTTGCTCATCACCATTGTCTGGAGTTGGGGAGAAAACCACGATTCGGAAACAATCTCAATCGGCCGCTCGTTGCCGATAGTGCCTGCGGGGATTGTCAGAGTCGTTCGCGTGCCCTCCGCCTGAACGCCTTCGAACATCCTCGTGCCAAGCTGTTCCGTTTTGACCTGTTCCATCCGCTGGCCCGGAAAAGGGGCCGGCTCCACGCGCCTGACAACGGTTACGGGCGCGGCATATCCGGCGAATGCCGCCGGCACGGGGCCTTCCTGCGGGACGCCGACCGCAACCCGCCTGACTACCGCCGGCATCGTCGTCTTCATCGCGGTTTTCTGCTGCGGGTTGAGCACGTAGTGCACACCGGCAACCGGATCGTGGATCGTGATGAACTTACGGGCGGCTTCCGCATGCCCCGCGTCCCCGATCTGGCTTTCGTGGCGCGTCCGCCCTTCGCTGTCGCGATACACGGCGCCAGTGGTTTCGCGGCGGATTCTGTTGCCGTCGGCCAGCGTCTGAACCGTTTCGGAGACGGCAATTGCCGAGTACGGCGCTCCCTTTACCGCCCCTTGAAACGGGCCGGCCCCTGCCGCGGTCCACCCGGCCACGCCGGGACTTGCATGAGAAAGCACGGCAATCCGTACTTCGTTCGTGTTAGTGCTCGCCGTTTGCGCTAGTACAACCGTTGCAAAAGCAATCCCCGCTACCGCTGCCTGGACAGACGCTCCCCTCATGTTCTCTCTCCTTCTTCGACCATTGGACTCGTCCGGCCGGGTGAAAAGTTTCCAAGAAACGCGTTCGCTCATACGGGCGGGGCGCCGAAGCCGGTCCCGGTGAGCGACAGTCCGCCGTCGCAGACAAAGACGGCCCCGGTAATGATCGCGGCCGCATCCGAGCACAGAAACAATGTGAGGTCCGCGACCTCGTCCTTGGTGGCGTAGCGCCGCAAGGGAATGGACGCAACCAGGGCGGCCTTGGCCTCGTCGCTCGGCGTGAGGCGGCGCATGCCCTCCGTGTCCTCCACCGGGCCGGGGCAGACCGCGTTCACCCGCACGCCCGCCGAGGCCCATTCGAGCGCCAGCACCTTGCTGAGCATCTCGATGCCCGCCTTGGCGGCGCACACGTGCGCCTGCATGGGTACGGGCCGGAACCCGTGAATCGCCGAGATATTGACGACCGCGGCGCCCGGCTTTCGCAGGTGCCCAAAGGCAGCGCGGCAGGTGTTGAACGTCCCGTTGAGATCGATATCGACCACGCTTTTGAAGCCGTTGGCCGACATGCCCAAAGCCGGCGCCAGGAAATTGCCCGCGGCGCCGCAGATCAGGATGTCGAGTTTTCCGAGTGCTTCGTGCGCCTGGCGGACAGCTTCCGAGATGGCAAGATAGTCGCGCACGTCGGCGGCGAAGAAGTAAGCGGTACCGCCGCAGGCGCTGATGGCGCCGGCGGCGCGTTCGAGCTTGTTCCTGTCGCGGCCAACCAGGGCAACCCGCGCCCCGTGCGCCGCAAGCTTTGCGGCGATATGCAGGCCGATGCCGCTGCTTCCGCCGGTGATCAGGGCGGTGCGGTTTTCAAACAGCTTCTCGCGAAAAATCCCCGGCATGGCCGGATGTTAACACAGCAATTGCTCCGCAGAACGCCCAAAAGTCGCTGAAAAACAAGCTGCCGCCCAGCGGTGAATCCGTTCCGGGCCGGTGTTAGCCTGAAAGCGGAAAGAGGGGCCTCGTGCGGCGTCCCGCTAAAGTCGCGATCGCGGTCTGCGCCGCGGTAGTCGCCATTGCGGTCTTTCTGTGGCTTGTCGTGACCCGGACGAGCGCGGCCAAGGATTACATCGCGGGCAGGATCGCTTCGGTCCGCGAGCAGGGGCTGGCTCTGGATTTCGAGGATCTCGGTATCAGCCTCGTGGGACCCTCGGTCACAGTGAACGGTCTCGTGGTCCGCACACAGCCGGAGCCTGAGTTTCCACCGCTTCTGAGCGCGAAAACGGTGCGCCTGAACCTGAACATGGGCGCGCTGCTAAGAGGCAATTTTGCACTCGACGAAGCGGTGTTGGAAGACCCGCAGGTTTACGCCGTTATTACGGAACGGGGTGGCAGCAACCTGCCGGGCGCGCGCAGCGGCGGCGGAGGGCAGGCGGCGATGCCGGCAATCCCCAGGCTCCGCGCCACAAACGGCTCGTTCAGGCTGGACGACCGCCGCGATGGCGTCTCTATCCATCTCCCGAAGTGGCGGCTGTCGGTGGAGCCGGATTCCGGTATCGAGTTCCAGTCCAGCGAGCCGGGCTCGGTTACTTACAGGAAGCGGCAGATTGCGGTGGACGAAATCAACCTCGCCACTAGAATCCGGGCGGGCGCAGTCGAAATCGACCGGCTGGAAGTGAAGACGCCGGAGAGCAGCATCAGGGCCTCAGGGACGGCCGGTACCATGGACCGGCCCACAGTGAACCTTCGCGGCTTCGTTACGCTCGATCTCCCGGAACTCACTCGGATCGCGGGGATGCCGCCGGCCGGATCGGGCGAACTGAAAGGGACGTTTACCGCCACGGGGCCGCTCGATCAGCTCCGGCTGCGGACGGTTCTCCACGGGAACGACATACCTGCTACTGGTTTCGAGAGCCCGACTGTAAATGCCGATTTCACTTACCAGCGGCAGCGCGGGCGCATCGACGTGCACAGCATTGCAGTGAACGCTCCCGTTGCCGATTTCACCGCGGAGGGCGCCGTGGCGCTTCACAGGACCGGCGCCAGCGCTTTGCAGGGGCGCATCGGGCGCATAGATCTCCGGCAGCTCACCGCCGGGCTCAAGGCGCCGTACATATTGGCGAGCCACGGCGCGGGGACTGCGCAGGCGCGCTGGCCCGGCCTCGCATTCAAACAGGCGTCCGGCAGCGCCGGCTTGCAGTTGACTGCGCTGTTGCCCTCCGCGGCTCCCAACGTGCTCCCCGCCTCCGGACCGCTCAGCGTCGCCGTGCAAAGCGGGCGCATCCGGGTTTCGCTTGGTGGCCTCGATGCGCTCTCGGCGCGGTGGAATGGAAACGTCGCCGTGGATTTCCAAAAGCTGGGAGGCACGGTGCGCGGGCAAACCTCCGACGCCGGGCGGATGCTCCCACAGCTTCAAGCCTTCCTCGGACGAAAACAGCCGCTGGTTCCCGTCAACGTGCGCGGCGCGGCCTCCTTCGTCGTGAACCTTGGAGGCACTACGCAGCGGCCCACCGCCGGCCTCACCGTCAACGCGCCTGCGCTGAACGTGGGCCGCTTCGACAACGTCGCTCTTAACGCACGCGCCCAGTACACCCCGGCGCAGCTTCGGGTCCAGCAGGCAAACCTGCGCTGGAGAGGGCAGACGTTGACGGTGCAGGGGAACGTCGGTTTGCAAAGCGATGCCGCGCCGCTCGACCTCACGGCCTACGCCGAGGGCGCAACGTCTGCCGCGCTGCTCGGAGCCAACGTGCCGCAGATGCCGGCCGTCCCCTCGTTCCCGCCGATTCCGTCGATTCCGGGGCTTTCGCAACAGATCCCGCAACTGCCGCGGTTCGCGCTCCGCGCCCACGTGGGCGGCACCACGGCCGCCCCCCGCGTCACGTTCATCGGACCGGCGGCCAACGGCAACGGCCGCTAGCTCCGCAAAACCCGGCCCCCACCCAGCAAATTCGTAAATATAATGGTAGCCGCGCGCGAGCGGGGCACTTATTTACTACGGCCGCGTGTCGACCGGCTTCCGTCGCCGCAATCCTTACACGGGAGGACAAGGTGCTACATTTCCGTCTTGCTATTCTTGCGCTGATCACCGCTGTCGCCCTAATCGCCGGCGGAAATAACTACAAAAACTTCGACGTCGCTCTGTACGCCAGAGTGTACGAAACGCAAAACATGAAGGACCCTGCCTGGCTGGAGAGCCGCTGGGAGGCCGTTTCCAAGCACATGAAGGTGGATAAGATCTACCTGGAAACGCACCGTGACACCGTGGTGGTCGATCAGGCTACTCTGGACCAGGCGAAGAAATTTTTCCGGGACAAAGGCCTCAAAGTCGCCGGCGGCATTACGATCACCATCAATGAAAGAAACCAGTTCGAGACTTACTGCTACTCGAACCCCGAGCACCGCCGGATGCTTAAGGAAGTGGTAGAGTTCACCGCCCGCAACTTCGACGAAATCATATTGGACGACTTCTTCTTCACTGACTGCAAAGCGGACTCCGACATCGCCGCCAAAGGCAAGCGCTCCTGGACGGAATTCCGCCTGGCGCAGCTAAACGAGGCCGCCCAGAGCCTGATCATCAAGCCGGCCAAGGCCGTCAATCCGAAGGTCAAGATCGTCATCAAGTACCCGAACTGGTACGACCATTTTCAAAACCTCGGCTTCAACCTCGAAACCGGACCGAAGTTTTTCGACGGAATCTACACCGGCACGGAGACTCGCGACCCCGCCGGCAACCAGCACCTCCAGCAGTACCACGGCTACTCGATCATGCGTTTCTTTGAAAACCTCAAGCCGGGCGGCAACGGCGGCGGATGGGTTGACCAGGGCGGAATGAATCTGCCAAATCGTTTCGAGGAGCAAATCTGGCTCACCTTGTTCGCCAAAGCTCGCGAAATAACGATTTTCAACATCGGCGCAATCTACTCGCCCACCAAGAACCCCGATGGAACCACCGTGCCCGACTCACGCGCCGCCCGCCTGGCCGGCCCCGTTTTCGAGCGCGTGGACAAGTTTCTGGGGCAGTTAGGAAACCCGATCGGAGTCAAAACCTACAAGCCGTTTCACTCCTACGGCGAGGACCATTTACCCAGCTACCTCGGCATGATCGGCATTCCTATGGACATCGTGCCAACGTTCCCGGAAGACGCGAATACGATTCTGCTCACCGAGCAGGCGAGGTTCGATCCGCACATCGTAGACAAGATCAAGAAGCAGTTGACGAGCGGCAAATGGGTCGTCATCACCTCCGGTCTGCTCAAAGCGCTTCAGGGCAAGGGCATTGAGGACATCATCGAGCTGGAGTACACGGGCAGGACGGTGGCCACGCGCGAGTTTTCAGGCTGGGGCCTGCGCGGCGCGACCGTGGAAAGCGACATCCTGATCCCCGAGATCCGGTACTTCACCAACGATTCCTGGGAAATCGTCAGCGCCTTTACATCGCCGAACCGCACCTCGGGCACTCCCATCTTGCTCTCCGGCAAGTATTCCAAGGGCGTTCTGTACGTACTGACAATTCCGCAGGCCCAAGGCGAGCTGTACCGCTATCCCCAGAGCGTGCTGCGGGCAATCCGCAACGTGCTGGCGAGGGATATGTATGTACGGCTGGACGCGCCGAGCATGGTCAGCCTGTTCGTCTATGACAATGACAAATTCATTGTCGAATCGTTCGCCGAGAAGCCGGTTGTGGCGCGGTTGATCACCGACAAACGGATCACCAGGCTCCGCGACGTGGAAACCGGGCAGGAATTGACGGGTAAGACGCAGGGCAACATGACCGTCTTTGAGACACCGCTCACCAGCGGCACATTCCGGGTTTTCTCGGCGGAAGAGCGGGTACGCTGCTCTTAGCGATGGAAGTCTCGTGCGGCTTCCGGCTGATACACGATCGACTTAATTCGGTACTTTTTCGAGACGCCGGCCTGTTCAATCTCGACGGTCGTGCCGACCTTCGCTCCGAACAGCCGCGCTCCCATCGGGGATAGCACGGAGATTCTGTTTTCGCTCGGTTTCGCACCCGAGGGGTAGGTCAGCCTTACCGCGAGGGACTCCCCCGACTCCACGTCGGTAAGGGTGACTTCGGAATTCATGGTGACCACGTCGCCCGGCATTTCGGGCCCGGGGATCACGTCCGCTTCCGAGAGCTTTTCCTCGAGCTCCTGGTGGTGGCGTGCGAGCAGCGTGCCAGAGGGCGAGCGCATGCTGTCTAACAGCGAACTGACGCGTTCGGCGTCCTGTTCGCTGATGCAGAGCGGCCTGGTGCCTCTGTGTTTTCTGGTCACGCTTTTCATAGATACACTCCTAGGGGATCGTCCCACTATCATTATGCACTTACTGTGCCAGATGTTTGCACGCGATTTAATCGGCTTTTTTTAAAATCGGACCCGGCCCGGATTTAGCCGGCAACTCCACCCCGGAGTGGCACGGCTGTTGCTCAGCCTTCGGGCAATGAGCCTGAAAACGAAGTTTCTGGGGAGCGCGGGCATTGCCTTGTTCGCCGGTTACCTGATGGGTGTGGTAGGCGGCCTGTATCTGAACACGATCGGATCGTACCTTCTCAGCGCGGTGTTTGTCTCGGGGGTAGGGGTTTTGTGGCTGCTGCGGGAATGGAGGCGCTTGATCACGGACCCTGCCGAAGCGCTGGTCCGCCAGGTCCAGGTCATACGCGAAGGCGCATGGACGAGACCCCTGCCTGTGGCCCAATCGGGCGAAATTGGGGAGATTACGGCGGCAATCAACGAACTCGGACACGATTGGATGTCAACGGCTCACCGGTGCGCGGCCAATTCCAGAGTCGCGGCGGCGTCGCTGATCGAGAACAAGGTCGGCCGCAGACTGAACCTCGCGGCAGAGCACCTCGCCAGCGTCGCCACGCTGCTCGCTCTTTGCCGGGACTATCAGCAGCCCATCCCCGAAGCGGCCATACGCAACCTGGAACTGGCGATCAAGGACCTGCGGGAGATCGCGCCCCAAATGAAACAGGAGTTCGAGCGGGAGTGGGAGAGCCGCGAAGTCCAGCACAGTGTGGCTTCCGGTTAGTGTCCGTTTCCGGCCGGCTGGCGGCTTGAGTTGTACGTTTTGGTACAGTTCCGCTCAGCCGTCTGCGGCCGTATCCTGCACCTGTTCCCGCCTGAGCCCGTGCTTCTCCATCCTGTAAATGAGAGTCCGGCGGCTGATGTCGAGGTATTCCGCCGCCTGCGTCTGGTTCCAGTTGAATTTCTCCAGGGCCCGGAGAATCAGTTCCCGCTCCACGTTTTCCAGGCTGATTCCGTGCGGCGGCAGATCCAGCACCACCGCTTCCTGGGGTGGCGGCTGGCGCCGTAAAAAGTCGGGGAGGTCGTCCACCGTAACCTCCCCTCCCACGCTCAGCACCACCAACCGCTCCAGAACGTTTTCGAGTTCCCGGACGTTGCCCGGCCAGCGGTAGGCGGTGAAGTAAGGAAGCAGCGCCGGCGGCAGCTTCAAATCGGGCTTTCCGTGCCTTCGCCGGGCATTGAGGAACAGGTGCTGCACCAGTTCCGGAATGTCTTCGACGCGTTCCCGCAGAGGCGGGATCTCCAGAGGGATCACCGCCAGCCTGTAGTAGAGGTCCTCCCGGAAGGCGCCGTTTTCGATCATGGCCTGAAGGTTCCGGTGCGTCGCTGCGATCACGCGCACGTCAACCACGGCCGGCTTCGTTCCCCCGACTTTTTCGATCTCGCCCTGCTGCAACAGCCGCAGCAGTTTCACCTGGAGTTCCAGTGGCAGCTCGCCCACCTCGTCGAGGAACAGTGTGCCGCCGTCGGCCATCTCGACCTTGCCGCGCCGGTTGGCGATTGCGCCGGTAAACGAGCCCTTCACGTGCCCGAACAGCTCGGATTCCAGCAGGTCTTTGGGAATCGCGCCGCAGTTGATGGTCACGAAGGGTTTGTTTTTGCGCCGGCTGTTGTGATAGATGGCCTTGGCCAGCAGCTCCTTGCCCGTCCCCGTTTCGCCTTGAATCAATACGGTGGAATCCGTCGGCGCGACGCGGGCCGCTATATTCAGCACGCGGAGCAGAGCCTTGGAGTGCCCAATGATATTTTCGAACCCGTATTTCTCGTTGAGGACCGCACGCAAGTTCTGAACTTCTTCGGCCAGTTGTTGGCGTTCCAGGGCGCGGTCCACCACCAGCACAAGCTCGTCATAGTCGATCGGCTTGGTGATGTAATCGTACGCGCCGGCTTTCATGGCCTCGACCGCGTTCTGGATCGTGCCATAGGCGGTGATCATAATGACCATCGTTTCCGGGCATTCCGAGCGGAGCCGGGCCAAGAGTTCCATCCCGGACATTCCGGGCATCTTCAGGTCTGTGATGACCAGCGCCGGGGCGAAGTCCCCAACCATGGCGAGCGCCTGCTGGCCGTCGGCGGCCGTACACACGTCATAGCCCGCCTCCTGGAGCTGCATCTGCGTGATGCGGCGGAGGCTCTCGTCGTCATCCACCACCAGGATCCGCTTGCGCCTTGTCATAGCGGGACCTCCGGTTCGAGCGGCAATTGCACGGAAAACGTCATCCCGCGGTCTGGGTTGCGCCGGGCGGTCAGGATCCCTCCAAGCTGCGTCACAACCTGGTGCGCCACCGACAGCCCCATACCCGTCCCCTGCTCCTTGGTCGTGAAGAACGGATCGAAAATGCGCTCCATCAAGGCGGGAGAAAGCGCCCGCCCCTGGTCCCGAACCTCGATGAGCGCTTTGCCCTCCCGGAATTCCGCCGAAAGGACGATCTCGCCGCCGCTCTCTTCGGTCGCCTGCACCGCGTTAATTACCAGGTTGAGCAGCACCTGCTTGAGCTGTTCCGGGTCGGTCTCTACCGGCGGCGCATCCGGCGCGATCGCCTTCCGCAGCACGATCGGCTTGCGATCGACGGCGTGCATGGCGAGGTCAATCACGGAATCGAGCAGCGGCTCGAGCGCGATCCGCTGGTAGCGCGGCGTGCGCGGGCGCGCGAAATCGAGGAAGTTGGTCAGCAGGCGGCTCAACCGCGCGCACTCCTTGTTGATGATGTCCAGGCACTCTTCGTATTTCGCATCACAGGCGCGGTTCCGGCGCAGGATCCCGGCTGCGCCCGCAATGCTCGCGAGCGGATTGCGGATCTCATGCGCAAGGCCGGCCGAAAGCTGCCCGAGCGCATACAGCCGCTCCGCCCGCTTCATCCGGTCAAAGTTCTCCTGGAGTTCGCCGTAGATCTTGCTGAGCCTCTCCACGGTTTCCTCGGAGGCGCGTTTCTGGGCCCGTTCGCGGTCCGCCAGAACCCCGGTGAGTACGCCGACCAGGAAAAAGACAACGATTTCGAGCGACTGATAGAGCGCAAAGCCCGGCAGATCGCGCCAGACGGCGGCGCCCTGAAGGTAGGAAATGCCCGCGAACGCGGCCGCGGCAATCCCGCCCCGCCAGCCGAAGCACAGCGCGGCATAAACGACCGGCAGATAGTACAGCCGCTGGCAGATATACTGCCAGTGGGCGAACGGCTCGGGGGTCATCCCGTGGAGGAGGCCGATCGCGACAATGGCCAGGCCGGCGACCGCCGCGCGGATCACCGCCGCGCGCTTCTGCCCTGCCTGGCCCCCTTTGCGATCGGAGTCCGCCGGCTTCGTTTGAATCAACGGAATCGCTTCAGACTTCTGCACCGTGCCTCCTCCACCTCAGGAAGCCCTATACGGATAACACCGGGCAGGGCGCCGCGCGGACAATACCGTACGCCGTGGTGCGCAGGCTTCCCAGAACCCGGGCCGGGCTGCGCCCGATCACCAGCAGATCGGCCCCCAATTCGGCTGCAACTCCGGCCACGGCGGCTGCCGCTTTCCCTTCACGCAGAGCCACCGCCGCTTCCGTGCCGGCTTTCTGTTGCATTTGCGCCAGTTGTTCCCGCAGCAGACGCTTCAGGTCGTAGCGCCACTCGGCTTCAAAGCGGCACATTCGCGGCAACTGCAACTGCGGTTCGGAATGCATGATGGTGAGAGCTCCGCGAAGGTGCTTAGCCATTTCCGCGGCCCAGCGCACGACCTTTTCGCTTTGCGGCGCGAGCGCGACCGCGCACAGGATGCGCATGGGCGCCGGGTGCTGGGAGCTGTTGGCGGCGCGCGTTCCCGTCCAGACGGCGCAGGGAGCTTCGCGAAGAATCTTTGCCGTAAGCGACCCCAGCACCGCGCCGCGCACCACTCCCCTGCCCCGCGTGGGCATGACGATCAGGTCCGTCCGGTCCCTGGCAGCCTGTTCCAGGATCACCCGCCCAGGGTCGCCCGGCACGATCAGGCGCTTCGCCGAGAGGTCGGGAAAGTATTTCTGAAGAGCGGAATCGTAAAGCAGGTCCCAGCCTTCCAGCACCTCTTTGGGGCCCGGATTCTCGCCGATGACATGCAGCAGGACGACCTCGGCGTGAAACCGCCGTGCGAGAGCGGCTGCCCACCGCACAGCAAGAAAACGCCGCTCCGAGGCATCCAGCGGGACGAGAATCCTCGAGATCATACCACCTCCAGGCAGCGGACCCCCGGCTCGCTATGCCGCAACAGCGCGCCGACTCCGCCAAGGCGGCCAACCAGGCCTCCGTCGTCGGCCTGTTCCACGCCGCACCCCAGGGTTTCGGCCGCGCGCAGCATGTCTTCCCGGATATCGAAACCAATCACGTCCGCCTTCCCGCAATCCGAGCAGGCGGGCGGCTTTTCCGGAGCGACCGTGATGTTCCAGCACGCGCGGCACACCCAGCCGGGATCAGGCCGGTAGGAGGGCGTCATAAACACCACATCGAGCTGCCGCTCCATCAGCGCATCCATGGTGGCCTGTGTGCCGGCCGCGGCCAGGCTGTCGAGCAGGAGCTGGCGGCGCAGTGTCTCCATGCTGTCCGGCGCCGGTTCGAACTCCGCGGCGGCCGTTCGCAGGCCCGCCTGCACTTCGCGGACGGAAGGAGACCGCAAACGGGGACTCGGCGCCAAACCCTCGCGCAGCGCTCCGGCGACGCGCCGGCCGGTCTTGCCCGACCCCTCGAGAATGACCGCTTCGGGCGCCTGGCTCTCCACCAGCGCGTTCAGCAGTGCGGTCAGTTCCTCGATCACATCATCTTCGGGTCCCCCGCGGCCATAGGTCACCCGCGCCCGCTGCCGCACGAACCGGCTGCGGAAAGCCTCGTAACGGTTCCATATGGGCCGGGTGATGGCGCCCAGGCGGATTTCGAACACGTTCGCCGCGTTGCCGCCCACCCGCACCGCGAGGTAGCTCTCGGAGTGATCCTCGAATTTCAAAAGATCGATCATGTCGGGGGTCGAGTTTACCACCAACCGGTCGGGCAGGGGCTGTAGGCTTTGGATGGGCAGAAACATCGGGTTGGGGCTCCCGCGCGCGAAGATGGCCAGGCCCTTGGCATCCGGCCTCAAGCACCGTGCGATGTATGCTCGGATACGGTCCAGCGCTTCTTCAAAGGGCTCTTGCCACGCCGCGCCGACCGCATGCCCCAGCACCCGGGCACGCTGCTCGTCGATTTGGGGGCGCCCGGTCAGATCCACGTAGCAGCTCACGATGGGCGCCTCGTCCGGCTCGAGCGTTGCCAGGGTACGAATCAGCTTCGCCAGATCTTTTGCAAACAACTCCGTCCTTCCTTTTCGCTTTAATCAGTTAGAGGGGCAATTCGCTGGCCACTCCGGCAGGGCAAAATCAACGCCAAAGGCCAAGCCGCGCGGCGTTTGCTGTGCCTTTTGCGGTCCCGCTGTACGTTTTGGGACACTTGGGGCCTGTTCTTGCTTTCGGGCGGGGAAAAAACCTCTGGAAAAGCTCCTTGAGAAATCAGGAAATAAAAAAAGCCGCCCCGTGCCTTGAAGGCGCGGGACGGCTCGAATCTAACCGGTTGGTTATTAGTAATCCATGTCAGGGCTGTGACCCGGGCCCGGGGTTGCGGGCTTCTTCTCGGGGATCTCAGCCACCAAAGCTTCGGTGGTCAGCATCAAAGCGGCGATCGAAGCCGCGTTCTGGAGCGCGGTGCGGGTCACCTTGGTCGGGTCGATGACGCCGGCCTTCACCAGATCTTCGTATTCGCCCTTGGCCGCGTTGAAGCCGAAGTTGGGGTTGTCGTTCGCGCTGATCCGCTCAGCGACGATGGCGCCTTCAAACCCGGCATTGGCCGCGATCTGCCGCAGCGGCTCCTCGCAGGCCCGGCGGACGATTTCCACACCGATCTGCTCGTCGTTCTCCAGTTTCAGGTTGGAGAGAGCCTTGGCCGCGCGCAGCAGAGCCACGCCGCCACCCGGGACGATGCCTTCCTCGACCGCGGCGCGGGTCGCATGCAGCGCGTCTTCCACGCGGGCCTTCTTCTCCTTCATTTCGGTCTCGGTGGCCGCGCCGACCCTGATCACCGCCACGCCGCCGGCCAGCTTCGCCAGCCGCTCCTGCAGCTTCTCACGGTCGTAGTCCGAGGTGGTCTCCTCGATCTGTGCGCGCAACTGCTTGATGCGGCCCTGAATCGCTTCCTGCTTCCCGGCGCCCTCCACGATGGTGGTGTTGTCCTTGTCCACCGTGACGCGCTTGGCCCGGCCGAGATCGTCCAGCCTCACGCCTTCCAGCTTGATGCCGGTCTCTTCCATGATGGCCTTGCCGCCGGTCAGGATGGCGATATCCTCGAGCATCGCCTTGCGCCTGTCACCGAAGCCGGGGGCCTTCACCGCGCAGGCATTCAGCGTTCCGCGCAGCTTGTTCACAACCAGGGTCGCGAGGGCCTCACCCTCCACCTCTTCAGCGATCACCAGCAACGGCTTGCCGCTCCGCGCGATCTGCTCGAGCAGGGGCAGCAGATCCTTCATGTTGCTGATCTTCTTCTCGTGGATCAGGATGTAGGGATCCTCGAGAACCGCTTCCATCCGGTCCGGATCGGTGATGAAGTAGGGCGACAGGTAGCCGCGGTCGAACTGCATACCCTCGACGGTGTCCAGCTCGGTGGACATGGTCTTGGATTCCTCGACCGTGATCACGCCGTCCTTACCGACCTTCTGCATCGCCTGGGCGATGGTCTCGCCGATGGTGGTGTCGCCGTTGGCCGAAATCGTGCCGACCTGCCCGATCATCTCGCCCGAAACCGGCTTGGAAAGCTTTGCGATCTCGTCGGTGACCACTTCGACGGCCTTCTCGATGCCGCGCTTCAGCGCCATGGGGTTGGCGCCCGCCGCCACCGACTTCACGCCCTCACGATAGATGGACTGCGCGAGGATGGTCGCCGTGGTCGTGCCGTCGCCGGCCACATCGGAGGTCTTCGACGCCACTTCACGCACCATCTGGGCGCCCATGTTCTCGAGCGGATCCTTCAGCTCGATTTCCTTCGCGACGGTCACGCCGTCCTTGGTGATCGTCGGCCCGCCGAATTTCTTCTCCAGCACGACATTGCGGCCCTTCGGACCGAGGGTGACCTTCACGGCGTCTGCAAGCTGGTTGACGCCGCGCAGAATCGCCTGACGAGAGCTCTCGCTATAAACAATCTGCTTTGCTGCCATGACTGTTCCTTTCTCCTTTTACGCTTTGGCTTCCTTTGTCGCGCCTTCCAGAATTCCGAGGACCTCGTCCTCACGCATGATGACGTACTCCACGCCGTCGATCTTGATCTCGTTGCCGGAGTACTTGCCGAAGAGAATCCGGTCGCCAGCCTTCACGTCCAGCGGGACGATCTTGCCGCTATCCAGGCGCTTGCCTTGGCCCACAGCGATCACTTCGCCTTCCTGCGGCTTTTCCTTGGCAGTATCGGGGATGATGATCCCGCCCTGGACCTGTTCCTGAGCCTCGATACGCTTCACGACGATACGATCGTAGAGCGGTCGAATGTTCATACCCATTCCTCCCAATTGATTCCCAAATTGATACCCAACTGATTCACGTCTGGTGTGTCACGGAGGCGGGTCCGTACTAGACCCGGACCCCAATGCGTATTATTAGCACTCTCCCGCGAGGAGTGTCAATATATCCCGGTAAATCTATGTAAGTAAGGCACATCCCAACCTGACTCGGAAAGGACGTCCACATGACTGCCAGGGTACTGCTTGCGCACAACGGCGGGGTCGGCCTCCGCGCCGGCGCCGTCCACGGTCCCCACGAGCACGACGGGCCGCGGCGCAATTGACGCGGCGATCTCGGGCAGGTCGGTGTGATTGAGGAATCCGGGAACGAAATTCGCAAACGAGGTGCGGTACATTTCCGTCTCCACCACGCTCTGAAAAGAAACCAGCCCGTGGACCAGATAGAGCCTGCTAATGCCCGGGTCGAGCGCGGCCGCGCACAGCGCAGGCACGGTCATCTTATCCAACGCGGCGACGGTCAGGGGCACGGCGGCGAACTCGGGCCGCGCCCGGAGCGCGGCGGTGAGAGCCAGGGTGTCGGTCACCCACTGTCCCAGCATCGGGCGGCCCAGTATGAGCGAGGCCCAGGCATAATACTCCTCGGTGTTGCGCGTGCGGGCATAGCGGGCCGCGCCCCGCCCGTACTCCGGCTCCAGGTCGTCGATGCCGCGCAGCGAGGCAACGCAAACCGCCGCCCCGCTCTCGGCCAGCTTTTGATAGAGCCCGCCCTCGTTCCACCGCGTGTTGCGGCTGGCGGGCTCCAGCAGCAGGCAGGCCGCGCGCACATCTCCGGCTTTCCGCGGCAAGAAAACCCAGGCGGGAACCCACACGTGAGCCGAGGTTTGGACTTCTACAGCCTCGATTTCGACGTTGCGCGACGGCTGGCGCTTCAGCACCCTCATGCGGAGCCCCTTCGCCGGGTGCTCGACCGCCAGCAATTTCGCCAGATCCGCCGGGCGGCGCGTCACCTTGCGGGACTTGTTGAGCAGAAACGGCGTCTTCCCGCCGAAAGACTTGACGACGTTGCCATCCGGCGACACCCAAAGCGCGCGGTCCGGCTCGGGTTCCACGTCCGGCTCGCGGCCGATCGGCGTTTTCTCTCCTTTGAGCCACCGGGAAAACCAGTTGTAGACGCTGAGGCGGGAATCGTAGGCCAGAGCGTGCGGCAAAGAGGTGCTGACCCAGCCCAAGCGGTCCTCGGCGTCCAGCACTTCATAGATTTTTCTCAGCTTCTGGAACTCCTCCCACCCGCTCGCGATGTAGTTAGGCGAGTAAGTGCCAAAGGAGTCCTTGTCGCTGACGCTGACCAGAAGCGGTTTCGGGGCCAGCGGATAGAGCAGGTCCCAGCGGTCGAATCCGAGCGGGGCGGAACCCAGCAGGTTCTGCTCCGCGTCGTCAGTCGAGCCGGGCGGGATGAACTGCGCGCAGGCGAAATTTTCGGTGTTCCCGCTGCAGATGACGGCGGCCGCCAGCCGGTCGTCCACCGCCGCCAGCATCATCGTGAGGGTGCCGCCGCCCGATTGTCCCGTGGCGCCGATCCGCTTGGGGTCGGCCAGCGGGTGGGCGGCCAGATAATCCAGGCTGCGCACGGCGTCCCACACCTGCACGCGGGTGGCGGTGTCCCCGTACAGGAGCATCTGCCTGCCCGGAACCGTGTGCTCGGCGGTGGGAGGGCCAAGGCGCGACTGCCCCGAAGGCCCCGGATAATAAATCCGCTCGCCCTGCCCCATGGGATCGAACGCCAGCACCATGAAGCCGAGCTTGACCAGCCCCTGGCAGCACCGCTGGTAGCCTTCGTAGGCTTTCCCGTTCGCCGAATGTCCCATCTGGAAGAGGATGCTCGGGTATGGCGCCGGGCCGGAAGGCAAATACAGCAACGCGGGGATATGGAAATTCGGCCGGCTTTCGTAGACGATCTTTTCGATCTCGTAGCCGTCACGCTTGAGCACATCGATCGTGCGCGCGTTCAGCGGGGTTCGCTGCGGCATTCCGCCGATGAGCTTCCAGAAGGTGGAGCGCGCCCACCGTTGCCGCTCGCGAACCGCCTCAGGCGTGGTCAGTTTGGCGAGTTCGCGATTGCGTCTTTCGTAGGCTTTGGCCGCCAGATCGCGGAGGAAGTCCGGCAGGCACCGTGAATAGTCGCGATAGGGAGTTCCCGGGTAGCCTTCTTGCGCTGACCCATACGACGCCGTTGCCCAGGCCGCCGTAAGCAACAACTCTCGCCGGGTCACGTTGCAAGTATACAAAAAGCGCTTCCGACTAAGTTGCAACATTTTTGCCCGCGTTTGGTGGGAAACCGCCGCAACCGCACCCACACGTGGGCCGGGGCGCGGGCTTCTCGGTCCAGGCGCCGGTCTGCGCTCCGCCCCCAGGCGCTGTTATGCTACGAGCAAGCTGGGTGAATGAGCGCCATCGTCGCATTCCGCCGTGTGTCGTACCGGATCGGAGACAGGCAAATTCTGGACGACGTCAGCTTTGAACTCGAAGCCGGCGAGACCCTGGTGCTGCTCGGCCGCAGCGGCTCGGGCAAAACCACCGCGCTCAAAGCGATCAACCGTCTGATCGTGCCCACTTCGGGCGCCGTCGAGGTGGAAGGCCGCCCGACAACGGAATGGGACCCGATCCGCCTGCGCCGCCGCATCGGCTACGTGATTCAGGACGTTGGGCTGTTCCCGCATTTCACCGTGGCGGAAAACATCGGGCTGGCGCCGAAGCTCGAGGGCTGGCCGAAATCGAAGATCGAGGAGCGCGTGCGCGAGCTGCTGGCCGAAGTCGGTTTGCCGCCCGATGAGTTCGCGCATCGCCGTCCGGCGGAGCTCTCCGGCGGGCAGCGGCAGCGCGTGGGAGTGGCGCGCGCCCTTGCCGCCGAGCCGCCGCTGCTGCTGTTCGACGAACCGTTCGGCGCGGTGGATCCGGTCACCCGGCTCGACTTGCAGCGGCAATTCCTGGCGCTCCGCAAACACCGGCAGAGCACCGCCGTTTTTGTTACCCACGACATTCGCGAAGCGCTGGCGCTGGCCACGCGGATCGCGCTCTTGGCGAACGGCCGGATCGAAGCCATCGCCGAGCCGCGGCGCTTCCTGGAACTGGACAACCCCGAGGCTCGGGCGTTCCTCGCCGGCCTCGACTGGAAAATGGAGCCCTGATGCCGCCGGGCATGGCTCGGGAAATCGCGAATCTCACGCTCGATCACCTGTACCTCGTGGCGATCTCTACAGGGATTGCTGCCGCGGCCGGGATTTCCGCCGGCATTCTGCTGGCCTGGCGCCCGGCCACGCGGCGCTGGGCGCTGGGGCTGGCCAATGTGATCCAGACCGTGCCCAGCCTTGCGATGTTCGGATTTCTGATACCCGTTCCGCTGCTGGGAGGCATCGGCCGGGGCACCGCTATCGTCGCGCTGGTGCTCTACGCGCTGCTGCCGGTGCTGCGCAACACAATCGCGGGAATCCTGAGCGTGGATCCGGCGGTGCGCGAGTCGGCCATCGCCATCGGCATGACGGACAGGCAGCGGCTGTGGCAGGTGGAGATCCCGCTCGCGGTGCCAGCAATCTTCGCGGGCGTGCGCGTGGCCGTAGTGACCACGATCGGTACGGCCACCATCGCCGCGGCGATCGGCGCCGGAGGGCTCGGCGTTTTCATTTTTCGCGGCGTCGCCACGGTGAATGCAAACCTGATTCTCGCGGGCGCTATCCCGGCCGCGGCCATGGCGCTGGCGGCCGACGGAGTCTTGGGATGGATCGAAGGCAGGCTATCGCGGGCCTGATCGGCGCGGGCGCCCTGGCGTCCTGCGGGCGCGGCAGTGCCGTGCGCGTCGGGTCGAAGAATTTTACCGAGCAGGTCATCCTCGGCGAGATCGCCGCCCAGCTTTTGGAGGCCCGCCTGGGCACGAGGGTGGACCGCAGGCTCGACCTGGGCGGCACCATGCTTGCGCACACGGCGCTTGTGAGCGGCTCTCTGGACACCTACCCGGAATACACCGGGACAGCCCTCACCGCCATCCTTCAGCTTCCGCCGGCCCGGGATCCGAAAGCTGTTTTTGAGCGGGTCAGCCGGGAATACCAGAAGCGCTTTGAGATCACCTGGCTTCCGCCGCTCGGGTTCAACGACAGTTTCGCAATGGTGGTGCCGGGCGAACTGGCGCGCCGCTACGGCCTCAAGACCCTCAGCGATGCGGCGGCCTACCGGCCGGGTTGGAAACTGGGCGTGGGCTACGAATTCCTCCAGCGGCCCGACGGCCTGGCGGCGCTGAAGGCCACCTACGGCCTGCCTCTGGCGGCGCCGCCCATCACCATGGATCTGGGCCTGCTGTACCGCGCGCTCGAACAGGGGCAGGTCACCATGGCCGCGGGAAACACCACGGACGGGCTGCTTTCTGTGCTCGACGTTGTGGTGCTCGACGACGACAAAAACGCCTTTCCTCCCTACGAGGCGGCATTCATCGCCCGCACCGCGTTCCTGAAAAGCCACCCTCGCGCGCACGACGCTCTGGCTTCGCTCTCCGGAAAAATTTCCGAAAGCGCTATGCGGGACCTGAATTACTCCGTTGATGGCCGGCATATGCCGCCGCGCGAGGTGGCCTTACGGTTTCTGCGCGAAGCTCGGCTGGTGTGACACACTGGAGCCGGAGGGGCTGTGTCGATGGCTAACACATCTGTGTACATTCTCAAGGAGGAGCTACGCCGCGCCCGGGAGCACACGGACAATTTGTTCCGCCTGCTCAACCCCGACGCGCTGTACGATCGCCCGATCCCGGAGCGCCACCGCCTGATCTTCTACCTCGGACACCTCGAGGCTTTCGACTGGAACCAGATATGCCGCTGGGCGCTGGGCATGACCTCGTTTCATCCCACATTCGACAAGCTTTTTGCTTTCGGCATCGACCCGCCGGAGGGGTCGGCGCCTGCGGATTCGCCCTCGGACTGGCCGCGGGTCGACGAGGTGCTTGCGTACAACCAGCGCGTCCGGGAGCTTCTGGACGCTGCGTTTGAGCGCGCTCCCGAGACTTTGCTGCATGTCGCGATCGAGCATCGATGGATGCACGCGGAGACATTTGCGTACCTGATGCACAACCTGCCGCCCGAGGCCAAGATTCCCCGGCGCGAGCGGCGGCGCGTTTCGGGCGTTCCTCCGAAACCGGAGATGGTTGAGATTCCGGCTGGTGTGGCATCGCTAGGCCAGCCGCGAGGCAAAGACTTCGGATGGGACAACGAATTCGAGGCGCACAAGGTACAAACGCCCGCCTTCGCGATCGGTAAGTACAAAGTCACGAACGGCGAGTATCTCGAGTATGTGCGCGCGGGCGGCGAGGCGCCCCACTTTTGGGTGAAGCGCGGGGATGCCTGGTTCTGGCGCGGGATGTTCGAAGAAATCCCGCTGCCGCTCGACTGGCCCGTCTACGTCACGCAGCGGCAGGCGGAAGCTTACGCGGCATGGGTTGGAAAAAGCCTGCCCACCGAGGAGCAGTTCCATCGCGCCGCATACGGGACGCCCTCGGGCGAGGAACGCGCCTATCCGTGGGGAAGCAGTGATCCCGGATCAGTACGCGGCAATTTCAACTTCGCCGGCTGGGACCCGGAGCCGGTCGATGCCACGCCGGAGACCGACAGCGCGTTCGGCGTGTCTCAACTCGTGGGCAACGGATGGGAGTGGACCTCGACTGTGTTCGAGCCGTTCCCGGGCTTCAAGCCGTTTCCCTTTTATCCCGGCTACTCGGCGAATTTTTTCGACAACTGCCATTACGTGATGAAGGGCGCATCGCCGCGCACCGCCGCGCCGCTGCTGCGCCGCTCGTTCCGCAACTGGTTCCGGCCGAATTATCCGTACGTCTACGCGGGCTTCCGGCTGGCGGAGAACTGATCGATGGCCGGTCAGGCGCGGAACCTGAAACCGGAACTCTCCTTCGCCGAGGAGGTGCGCTCCGGGCTTACCAAGGCGGGGCAGAAAGAACTGCCCTCGAAGTACCTCTACGACGATGTGGGCAGCGCGCTCTTCGAGGCGATCACTCATCTGCCGGAATACGGCTTGACGCGGGCCGAGCAGCGGCTGCTCCAGCGCCACCGCGACGAAATCCGGCAAGCGGCGGGCTGCCCGGCCGTGGTTACGGAACTCGGTAGCGGCGACGGCCGCAAGGCGCGCACCATTCTGGAATCGCTTAGAGTGTGCGGGCGGCTCACTTACTATCCGATCGACGTGTCGGCGGCCGCGCTCATCCGTTGCAACCGGGAACTATTGGGCCTGGGCGCGCTCACGGTGGTCGGGCTGGAAGGGCCGTTTCTGGAAGGGCTGGCGCGCGCCGCGGCCGAACGGGAACCCGGCCGGCCGATGCTGGTGTTGTTCCTTGGCAGTACGATCGGGAATTTCGACCGCCCGGCGGCCGTTCGTTTTCTCAAGTCCATTCGCGGGCTGCTGGCGCCGGGCGATGCGCTGCTGCTCGGAACCGACCTCCAGAAACCGGCTGAGCGCCTGCTGGCGGCCTACGACGATCCGGCGGGCGTCACAGCTGCTTTCAACCTGAATCTGTTGGCGCGAATCAACCGGGAACTCGGGGGCGATTTCGACCTCCGCCAGTTCGCGCACGAGGCGCGATTCTGCGAAGCCGAGCAAAGAATCGAAATGCACCTGCGCTCGCGCCGTCTCCAGACAGTTACGGTCCGCGAGGCGCGCATCACGGTAACGCTGCGGGAAGGCGAAACGATCTGGACTGAGGCGTGCCACAAGTTCTCCTTGCGCGAACTGCCGGAGCTTGCGGCAAAGACCAACTTCCATCCGGAGGAGATCTGGGTGGACGAGGACTGGCCTTTTGCTTTGAATTTGTGGCTGGCGAAGTAGCCCATGGACGGGCCAACGCGCGAGCACGGCGCCCCGGATTCGAACCGGGTGCCCCGCGAGCCGGCGCTGGTTGCCGTGCTGGCGGTTGCAACCGGCCTGGCGCTCTACCTCTGCTACCTGCTCGTAGCGCCGTTTCTGCCGGCTTTGGCCTGGGCGGTGGCGCTGGCGATCCCCACTCACCCGGTCTATGACTGGCTGAGGGAGAGAATCGGGCACAAGAACCTGGCCGCCGGATTGACCGTCTTCGCGGTGGCGGTCGTGGTTGTTGTTCCTTTCGTGTTCCTGTTCCAGGAGTTTGTCCGGCAGGCAGCGAACGCGCTTTCTGCGGCCCAAGCGGCAATCACATCCGGCGAGTGGCTCAAGGCGCTGGAGCCGCATCGCAGGCTGATGTCGTTCCTCCGCTGGGCCGAATCGCGGTGGGATGTCGGGGGAGCGATTGAGCAGGCCATCACCAACCTGACACCGCAGGTCGCCACTGTCGTGGCGGGTTCGTTCTGGGCCGCGGCTCAGTTCCTCATCACGTTCTTTCTGCTTTTCTACTTCTACCGGGACCGGCGCCCGCTGGTGAACCGCGTGCGCGGCCTGATTCCGCTCTCCCGGGACGAAGCCGATGAAGTGTTCTCTCGCGTTAACGACACAATTTTTGCCACCATCTACGGGACGCTTGCGGTCGCCGCGGTGCAGGGGGCGCTGGGCGGGTTGATGTTCTGGTGGCTGAAGCTGCCCGGGCCGCTTTTCTGGGGAACCGTGATGGGGTTGCTGGGGATCGTACCCGTTCTGGGCGCGTTCGTGGTGTGGATTCCGGCAGCCATCTATCTGGCGCTTTCGGGGTTCTGGATCAAGGCTCTCGTGCTCACGGCCTGGGGCACCCTGGTGGTGGGGACAATCGATAACATCCTGTTTCCGGTCTTTGTGGGAGGGCGCATCCGCGTCCACACTGCGGCGGTGTTCATTGCGGTGGTCGGCGGCATCATTGTTTTCGGCGCATCCGGTGTGATTCTCGGCCCCGTGGTGATGGCCGTGACCTTTGCGCTGATCGACATCTGGCGGCGCCGCATGGACTGAGCGCGGCGAGTCAAACGAGTCACGTCGAATTTGTTTTTCTTTTTCGTTCCCTATGAGCGAATTACTGAAATGCAGCCTCGTTCCGCGGCGATTGTGGTCTCTAGGATAGGGGCGTGGAAAAATCGACTACTTTCCTCTCCGGCCCTGAGATGGCGCCGCCTGATGATGAGCTGCTGAGGCTCAGCGAGCACCCCACGAGCGCAGAACGGCTCGCCGCCAGGGTGTGGAACAAGGCGGGCGGTCTGCTGAGCTCGCTTGCCGCGCAGTTGCAGCTTGAAACCGGCGTCGCGGTGGCCGTCTTCTGCGTGGAATCCGGCGGCGACGGCTTCGGCCCCGGAGGGCGCATGCTCATCCGTTTCGAAAACCATCACTTCTTCCGCCACTGGGGCAAGGCGAACAGCGAAGTCTTCCACACCCATTTCCAGTTCGATGCCAAAAGGCCCTGGACGGGCCACCGCTGGCGCGCATCAGCCGCCGGAGAATTCGAGCTGGTCCATTGCGGGCAGGCCGGCGAATGGCGGGCGTTCGAATTCGCGCGCTCATTGGACGAGACGGCGGCGAAGCTGTCCATCAGCATGGGAAGCCCGCAGATCCTGGGATCCAATCACGCCGCCGCCGGATTCGGGTCCGTTCACGAAATGTTCGACGCGTTCTCAAGCAGCGAACGGCGGCAGATCGAGGCCTTCTTTGACTTCCTTCAAAAAAGCGAGGCTCAGCCCCGCATGGTGCCCGCGCTGCGGCAAAAGGATTTCCGGCGGTTCGCCGAACTGTACAACGGGCCGGGCAATGCCGCCGCCTACGGCGAAAAAATCAAGCAAATGTATGACACCTTCGAGCGCCTGCGCGCCGCACGAAAGCCGGGCGGTGAAACCATCCTCGACGTGATGGAGCAGTTACAAGACGTTTAGCGCTTCGACGAAGAACTCCCACCCCCACCGTTACCACCCCAGCCAGTAATCCCGCCCCGCGAGCTGAGTCGATAGTCTGCTATTGCAGTATGGGAGGTTAACAAGCAGTTCACCGACCCCAGCACTTCCTCAAGTTGCCATGTAGGCTGTCCTGGTGAGATTTCCATTGACACATTAGCGGGGGTTTCTGTATAGTTCTACTGACATGGCAGTTCTGCAATTTGGAATCTTCGTTCTTGCCGCCGGGATCGCGTGCGCCCAGAGCTCCGAGGGGCCACAACCGCCGGTGGTCGACCCGGGCGGTCCGGGCAAAGCGCCCTCCGATGCCATCGTCCTGTTTGACGGCCGCGACAATTCCGCCTGGACCACGATGGATGGGCAGCCCTCGAAGTGCACGGTCGCCAACGGCGTGATGAGCTGCCGCACCGGCGCGGGCGATACCCGAACCAAGGAGACGTTCCGGGACGCGCAGATTCACCTGGAGTTCAATCTTCCCTACGAGCCCCATATGAGGGGCCAGGGGAGGGCGAATAGCGGCGTGCTGCTCCACGGCCGGTACGAGATCCAGATTCTCGACTCCTACAAGAACGAGACATACGCCACAGGCGCCTGCGGCGCACTCTACGGGCAATCCGCGCCGCTGGTGAACGCTTCCCGCCCGCCGGGCGAATGGCAGACCTTCGACATCATCTTCCACGCCCCGCGCTGCGCTCCCGACGGCACGGTGGAGACTCCCGGCAGCCTCACGCTGCTGCACAACGGCGTGCTCATCCAGGATCACGTGCCGGTGCGCCCGCGCAAGTGCACAACGAGTGAGGGCCCGCTGGTGCTTCAGGACCACGGCAGGTACGTCGGCCGGAAGATCGCGACGGCGAAAGGGGTCACCGAGGGCGCGCCGGATACGACGGTGCAGTTCCGCAACATCTGGATGCGCCGGCTCAACCAGTAGCTTGTTCCCAGGCAGCCTGGAAAAACGCTGAAGGAGGAATGCATAAATGGAAAACCGGCGATCGTTCCTGAAGAAGGCAACCATGGGACTGGCCGCGGCGGGGGCCCCTGCGGCTCCGGCGCCTTCGGACCAGTTCGTGGTCGGGGTCATCGGCACGGGAACCCGCGCCTACGCGGCTCTGATACCGCAGTTCAAGTTCAACCCCGCCTTCCGCATTGCCGCCCTGTGCGATGTATACAAGCCCAACCTGGAAAAGGCCGCTGCTCTCGTGGGCGGCAACGTCGCCACGTACGGCGACTACCGGCGGGTGCTTGACCGCAAGGATATAGACGTTGTCGTGATCGCCACACCTGACCACTGGCACTGCCCCATGGTCATCGACGCCTGCCAAGCCGGCAAGGACATCTACCTGGAGAAGCCGGTCTCCAACGACATTGACATGTGCCTGAAGGCGATCGCGGCCGTCCGGGAGCACAAGCGCGTGGTGCAGGTCGGCCTGATGCAACGCAGCAGCGCACCGTTCATGGAGGCTTACAAGGAGGTCAAGAGCGGGGTTCTTGGCAAAGTGCGCCATGTCGTGCTGATCAACCCCGGCGGAAGCGCGCCCAGAGGAAGACAGGGCACGGCGGGAGGCGCCGCTCGCCAGGACGAGGAGTCGACTGCCCCTCCCCCAGACCTTGACTGGGAAATGTTCCAGGGGCCGGCGCCGCGCCGCCCATACAGCCCCCAGCGCCAGCGCGGCTGGCGCAACTATTGGGAGTACGGCGGCGGCCCGCTGGCGGACTGGGGCGTGCATCTCCTCGATGTCGCTCACTGGTACCTGGGCGTCAACGAACCCGCGCGCACCGCGGCCGCGGTCTACGGGTGGTACAACCGGCCGCAGGACGACCGGTTCCCGGACACAACCGACGTTTCCTGGCAGTATCGGGACTTCGTCGTGAATTACAGCTCGCGCTCGGACGTTCTCGGCACTTATTTCTGGGGAGACGACGCCGTGCTGTTCGTCAACCGCTACGGTTACACCTTGCGGCCCGTCACCCGGAACTGGCGCGGCGGCGGGAAATCGGCTCCCGAAAAGAGGGTGGACTTGCACGACGAGCCACCAAACGGGCATGCGTCCTTCGACTCCGACTGCGGCAGGCACATCCTGAATTTCCTGGCCTGCCTGAGAAGCCGCGAGCGGCCGGTGTGCGATATCGAGACCGGCGCATGGTCCACCATTCCCACCCTGATGGCCGGCCTATCGATCCGGCACGGCGGCAAGACCATCGCCTGGAACGGCAATGGCGCCGCGCCGCTGTAGGGAACGGCACTCTCTTACTCAGGCGTCCAAAACGGCTCCACAGTAGGCACGAACTCCACGGGCGCCTCGTGGATGAACGTCTTCAGCCACGCGGCGCATTCTTCCATTCCGGCTTGTTCGGAGGGAATGTGGCCGAGCAGGATCAGGGCCTTGCGTTTGCCCTGAGCCACTGCGTCGGTCACGTATTCGATGGTTTCCCACTCGGGCACCTCGCCGATCACCACTACCTCCACGTCTTCCCGCTGGAGCAGGCGGCGGTGCGAGGTGAATCCCGCGGCTCCCGGGTTCAGAGCCACTCTGGTCACCACCATGCGGGGGTCGCCGACCACCCGGACCACCCGGCTTCCCAGCTTCTGCTTCAGCTCCGCGGCCAGTTTTTCGAGAGTGGTTCGCGGTATGGTGAACCGCCCGGGGGCGCCCGCGCTCTGATACTTCTGCCACCCGAGCGCGCGCACCACCCCCGTCATGACGCCGTCCGGGCGCCGGGCGTGCCAATGGTCGTGGAACCTGAAAATCACTAGGTTGTGCTCTTTGATAAACGCCTGCTTGGCGGCCCAGACCGCATCGTTCTCCTTTTCCAGGTAGCCGGTCTCATCCAGGTGTCCGTAGAACGTGGGCTCGTGCGCGATGATCAGGTTCTTGCCCGATGCGGCCGCGCGCCGCAGCACATCGTATGTGGGCATCATGGTGACCGCGATCCCGGTGACGGGCGTTGCGGGACTCCCGGCCTTGATGGTGTCCACGGTGGAAGCTCGCCAGGCCACCCCCACCTGTTGTTTGATTCTGTCGATTACTTCGCCGGCCGTCAGGGTACGGCGTTCCTGCCCGGCTGCCGCCAGACTCAGGACCAGCACGAGATAGAGCATTCGCAAAGCCACGTTCAGCACCTCCCGTTCGCGGTTGTTTCGAATTTACAGTATCAGAGTTGCTTACTGGGCGGTTTCCACGGGTTGGGCTTTTTCGGCCAGCCTCTTGCTTTCCATCAGTTGCAGAATCCCGCGGAGTGGAATGCGCACCCAGTCGGGGCGGTTGCAGAGTTCAAAGTAGACTTCGTAGATCGCCTTTTCCATGAGGTAAATGAAAAGCAGCCCCGCGGCGGCTTCTTTCGTTTTTGGCAGGAACGGGGCGTCACGGGCCGTGGCAAGGTACTCGTTGAGAAACGCCAGGCTGACCCAGCGGCACCAGTAACGGGCCCAGAGTTCGAGTGAGCTGCGGTCTTCGGCGCGCGGGATGACGCCGGGGACTTCGCCGAACAGCGCCGCATAGGAGGCGTAGTGAAACGAGCGCAGCATGCTGGCCACGTCGCGCAGCGGGGAACGCTTGATTCGCCGCTCGCTGAGCGCCCGCGCCCGCTCGCCCTCAAAATCGATAAAGACGAAATCCTTGCCCGTATAGAGCACCTCGGGAAGGTGCAGGTTGCCATGCACCCGCGTGCGCGCGGCAGTCGAAATCTTTTTGTCGCGGATGGCCCGGAAGCGCTGGTGAATTTCCGTCTCCATTTGCAGCACCTGGCGGGCTTCGGACAACGCCGGCTCCGGCAACTGTTTCAGCCTCTGGCGCAGCATGGCAAGCGACTGCGAGGTCAGCCTGAGCATGCCGTGATAGAGCGACTGGCGGTAGAAGTCGGTAAACGGCTCGGGCGCGAAGCTGGGGTTTTCCGTATGCTCGCACAGGGCCAGGTGCAGCTCGGCGACGCGGCGGCCAAGCAGCCGGACCGATCCGATATACGCCCCGATCAGATCCTGAGCCAGCGGCGGCACGTCAAGGTCGAGCATGCCGATCGTGGGCGGCTCATAGGGCGGCTCATCTTCCGCATGCAGGCGCCGGGCCAGCGCGCGCTCGAAATAGAGGCCGAGGGAATCCAGTGTGTAGTCCCAGGCGTTGCCCTGATTCGGAACGTAACCGTGCAGGATTCCGACCGTCATGGTGCGGCCGTCCCGGCGATACTCCAGGGCGCCGGCGACCGGCGGGGCGTACGGGAACTTCGCCCTTTCCGAGAGGAAATAACCCATCTCCAGTTCGGGATTGATGCCGGGCTCGAGCTTCCGGTACACCTTCAAAATGAGTTTTTCGTTGTAGCTGACCAGGGTATTGCTCTGGTCGGTTCGCCGGACGCTGGGCTCGAGGCCATCGCCGCCGGCCGTCAGTTTCCGCAACATGCCGCTCGGGACCGCGAACAGCTCACCGCTTTCGCCGCGGAATTTCCGCCGGCGGGAGATCGCATCGAGCATTTCCTGCGCGAACTCTCCGTCGGAAAGGGCGCCGTAAAGAACGCCCTCGGTCTGCTCCGGCCCTCGCAGCCGGACAACCACCATGTCCGGCATTTCATCCAGAATTTGCCGTGCGTGTTCCCCCTGGGCCAGCTTCACGGGAAGCAGGTAGGTTTCGGGATCTCCTTCGGAGTAGTCCACGTTAACGAACAGAAAAGCGGAATCGAGTTTGGAAACGGGGACGACGTCCACAACCTGGGCCACTCTCACGCGGCGTCCTTTGCCGGTGAACCAGCGCCGGGTTTTCAGGAACGAAGGCAGCAGCTTGTTGAGCGCGAGCCACGTCTTGCCGGCGAACACTTCCGCCCAGTCCTCCACATCCACGGTCGGGATGCGCACCTCGATGGGCTTGTCGCTCACGTACTCAAGAGACACGCGCTGCGGTTCGAGCGCAAACCAGTAGAACTGGTGCGGCCCGAGCGTGATGAAGTAGGGCAGGTCGCCGATGGGCGGGAATTCCGAGCGGCCGAATAACTCCACCGGGGTCATGCCCTTGAAATCCGAGAGGTCGAGTTCGGAAGCCTGGGCGAAGCGCGAGAGATTCGCCACCACGAGAAGCGTGCTGTCCTGGTATCGCCGCAAAAACGCCAGCACCTTGCGGTTCTCCGGATGCAGAAACTCGATCGAGCCTCGCCCGAACGCTTTGTGCTCGCGGCGCAGCGCGATGATCCGCTTCATCCACCAGAGCTGCGAATGAGGATTGTGGATTTGCGTTTCGACGTTCACCGCCTCGTAGTGATACTCAGGGTCGATGATTACGGGCAGGTACAGCTTCTGCGGGTTCGCTCTGGAGAATCCCGCGTTGCGGTCGCTGCTCCACTGCATCGGCGTGCGGACTCCGTTGCGGTCACCGAGATAGAAGTTGTCTCCCATCCCGATCTCGTCGCCGTAATAGATGACCGGCGTGCCGGGCAGTGAAAACAGCAGGCCGTTCATCAGCTCGACGCGGCGGCGGTCGTTTTGCAGCAGCGGGGTCAGCCGGCGGCGGATTCCCAGGTTGAGCCTCATCTGCGGATCATCGGCGTACACCCGGTACATGTAGTCCCGCTCTTCGTCGGTGACCATCTCCAGGGTGAGCTCGTCGTGATTGCGCAGAAACAAAGCCCACTGACAGATTTCCGGAATCTGGGGCGTTTGCTGGAGAATGTCGACGACCGGGAAGCGGTCCTCCATGCGCATGGCCATAAAGAGCCGCGGCATGAGCGGGAAGTGAAAGTTCATGTGCGACTCGTCGCCGTCGCCGAAGTAGGCGATGGCGTCTTCCGGCCACTGGTTGGCTTCCGCCAGCAGCATGCGGTTCTTGAAGCGCGAATCGATGTGGTGCCGCAGCTCCTTCAGGAATGCGTGGGTTTCCGGAAGGTTTTCACACGTAGTACCCTCGCGCTCGAAAAGATACGGCACGGCGTCCAGCCGGAGGCCGTCAACCCCCATCCCGAGCCAGAAATCCACCACGTCGAGCATGGCGCGGCGCACGCGCGGGTTGTCGAAGTTGAGATCGGGCTGGTGCGAAAAGAAGCGGTGCCAGTAGTAGGCCTTGGCCACCGGGTCCCAGGTCCAGTTGGACGCTTCGGTGTCCTTGAAAATGACCCTGGCGTCCTTGTACTTGTCCGGGGTGTCGCTCCAGACGTAGAAATCGCGGGCACGGCTGCGCGGCGGCGCATGGCGGGCCCGCTGAAACCACGCGTGCTGGTCCGAGGTGTGGTTCATCACCAGCTCGGTGATGACGCGCAGTCCCCGGCGGTGCGCCTGCTTCAGGAACGACTGGAAATCGCGCAGCGTTCCATAAGCCGGGTGGACGTCCATGTAGTCCGAAATGTCGTAGCCGTCGTCCTTCCACGGCGAAGGGTAGAAAGGCAGCAGCCAGATCGCGGTCACTCCGAGGTCCTGGAAGTAATCGAGTTTCTCTTCCAGCCCTGCGAAATCGCCTACGCCGTCGCCGTTGGCATCGTAAAAGGCGCGGACATGGACTTCGTAGATGATCGCGTCCTTGTACCAGAGGGGATCGTCTTCCAGCCGGACGGGCCTGCGGCTCTGCACCACTCCGAGCGTACTCCTTTCCCCAGTTTATCGAATTGGGTCCGAATTATCCCCGATTATTGGCGGGCACAAAGAATTATTGGCGCAAATAAAACAGGCTCAATCGAGGCAAGCCGGCCGACTCCAGCAGGCGGCGATCCAGATACTGCTTTTCGAGCATGGCGATCTGCTCGGCCGTCATTTTGGCGCGATAGGGGCGGAGCCGGAGATCGAACTCCCGGCGGGCGGCCAGGACGTCTTCATCGGACTGCGCCGCCCGCGCAATGGCGATCATCTTTTCCTCAAGCGCGGTGAGGCGGCGCTCCAGCTCCTCCAGGTCGCGGTAGTGCGATTCGGCTTCGGCGGCCAGGCGGTCGAGAGCGGCGGCGATCTCCTCGTATCCCGGTTTCCGGAGCTGCGCGGCGTTGGACTCCAGGTAAGCGCGAAGCTCGTCGAGCCCGAAAGGCGGCGCCGGCTCCCTGGCCGTAGCGGGCGGAGCTTTCCCGGCCATCAACTGAGCCTGCTCGAGCACTGCCTGGGCACAGTAGGCTAGCGAGTTGATCTTCTGCACTCTGGACTTTCTTGCGCGCCATTTCTCGAAAGCGGCGTCGATGCCCCGCAGCACCGCCTCGAGCGGCACGCCGGCGTTCTTCCAGCTCTCAATCAGCGCCCAATCGAGCGGCGAGAGCAGAAACAAACCGGTGCCGCGCGCCTTTTGGAAGTGCTCCTCGATTTCCGTGAAGTAAGTGAAGTAATTGCCGGACCAGGCTTCCTCTGTCATCGCCGCCGGTTTCGCTCCCAGATCATGGCGAGCCCCTCCAGGGTGAGATCCTCGTCCGCCTGCTTCAGGTAGCGGGAGCCGCGCACGATCAGGCTCGCCTGCCCGCCTGTGGCGACCATGCGGGTTTCCGGCCCCAGCACGCCGATCAGCCGCTCGAGGATTCCATCGATCATGGCGATCGAGCCGTAGTAGAGGCCCGATTGAATGCTGCCCACGGTGTTCGTCCCGATCAGTTTTGCCGGCTCGCGCACGTCCACCATGGGAAGCCGCGCCGTCTTGGCGAACAGGCCTTCCACCCCGATCGTGATGCCGGGGCAGATCAGCCCGCCGAGGTACTCGGCATCGGCCGAAACACAGTCGAAGGTGATCGCGGTGCCCAGGTCCACGATGACGCACGGCCCGCCATACTTCCGGAACGCGGCGACGCTGTTCACCACGCGGTCGGCGCCGACTTCGCGCGGGTTCTCATAGCAAATCCGCAGGCCAGTGTCGGTCTCGGGTTCGACGAACATCGCTTCGGTGTGGAAATAGCGCGTCGCCATCGCCGCGAGCGAGGAATCGAGCGGCGGGACCACGCTGGAGATGATGATGCCGTCGATGCTGGCGAAATCGAGCGACGACAGCGCGAACAGGTTCCTCAGCAGGACGCCCCATTCATCGGCCGTCTGTTCATGGTTCGTACGCAGCCGCCAGTGCGCGATGAGCTCGCCGTTCTTAAAGACCCCGATGGTTACGTTGGTGTTGCCTACGTCGAGTGCCAGAAGCATAGCGTGCCTTCATGCCGGCCGTACTCCGCCGGCTAAAATCAGAGTTCTTTCTCCATCCGGCCGGCGCACGTAAAGGAAGCCCCTGGGGTCAAGCCCGTCGGTGACGCCCTCGATCGGCGCCGCACCGTGTTCCACCAGCACGCGCTTGCCTTTGACGTAGCTCGATGCGCGCGAGAACGCCTGAAGCACCGGCTCCTTGCCGCCTTCTACCAGCATCTTCGTAAAGCTGTCGACGGATTCGAGCAGGCGGATCAGCAACTGCTCGCGCGAGTGCGTCCGCCCCGAGACCGCCCGCAGCGAGGTCGCCGTGCCGGCGAGGTCATCCGGGAATTCCGTCTGGTTCACGTTAATCCCGATACCGGCGATGTAAGTTCCTCCCGCTGCTTCCACCAGGATGCCGGCGCACTTTTTTTCTCCGATCAGCACGTCGTTGGGCCAGCGCAGATCGCAGGCCAAACCGGCGGTTTGAGAAATCGCGTGTCCCGCGGCCAGTCCCAGCGCCAGCGACAGCACGGGAACGTTCTCATCCGGCATGTTGAGCCGCAGCACGATGGAGACACAAAGATTCGCTCCGCGCTCGGCGATCCAGCTACGGCCATAGCGCCCCTTTCCAGCGGTCTGCTCCTCGGCGCCCACCACGGACCCCGTTGGGCAGCCTTCGCGCGCCAGCTTCTCCGCTTCCGCCATCGTCGTCGCGCAGGAATCGAACCAGACGATTTGGCGCCCGGGAAACCGCGCGCGAACACTGGCGAGGTCGATCATAGCTCCAGCCGGAAGTTGATGTCGACAGCCGCCGTGGAGTGAGTAATCGCGCCGCAGGAGATGAAATCGGCGCCGGATTCCGCGTAGGCGCGTATGGTTTCGAGCGTGATGCCGCCGGAAAGCTCCACCGTCGCGCGGCCCGCGACATAGCGCACCCACTCGGCGGCTTCCTCCGGCGTGAGATTGTCGAGCAGCAGGTGAGTGGCCCCGGCGGCCAGCGCTTCGTCCAGTTCCTCGCGCGTGCGCACCTCGATCTGCACCGGAACGCCGGCATTTCGCGTGCGCTCCAGCGCGGCCCGCACTCCGCCCGCGGCAGCGATATGGTTGTTCTTGATCAGGATGGCGTCGTAAAGACCCATCCGGTGATTCATGACGCCTCCAGCGGCCGCGGCCATCTTCTCCAGCAGGCGCAGGCCGGGAGTGGTCTTGCGCGTGTCGAGCACGCGGCACTTCGTGCCGGCCACCGCATCGGCATAGCGGCGCGCCGTGGTCGCGACGCCGCTCAGCAACTGGAGAAAGTTCAGCGCGACGCGCTCGCATTCGAGCAGTGTACGAGCCGGGCCGCGCACACACGCCAGCGCCTCGCCGGGAAGGACGCGGTCGCCGCTCCGCTTCAAAATTTCCAGGCTGTCCACGCCGCCGCGGAGCTCGTAGATGACCGGCAGCACCTCCATCCCGGCGGCCACCAGCGGCTCGCGCGCCACGAAGCGGCCGGTGGCTTTCATGTCCGCCGGAACGCAGGCTTGCGAAGTCAGGTCACCCGATCCGATGTCCTCGGCCAGCGCGCGCGCCACGGTTTCGCGGATCACGTCGTTCATAAGGCTTCATACGCGCCGCGGCTCTTTTCAAGCTGGCTCTTGTACTCGGAAAGTTTTTGGCGTATCGAATTCACTACGTGCTCCGGCGCGCGCGCCAGAAATTCCTGATTCCCCAACTGTCTCTCGGAATTGGCGATCAGCTTTTCGAGCTGTTCGATCTCTTTCCCCAACCGCTTGCGCTGTACCTCAACCTGCGCGCTCGACACGCGCAACAGCAGGTCGAACTCAGTAGTGGAGCGCTTCACCCCCTTCGCATCCGCCGGAGCGGCTCCATCGTGAATTTCGAGCTTCACGTTTGCCAGCTTCTGAATGGCCTCGACCTGCTGGCGCGCCACACCGGCGGCTGTGGTGTGCGAGTACAACACGGCGTCAACCTGCTCCTTGGGATTCAGCCCCAGGTCGGCGCGGAGGTTACGCGCGGCGGTGACGATATCTTGCACAATCTGCATGTCCCGTTCGGCCGCAAGGTCGGTGATCTCAACGTCGTACTGCGGATATTGCCCGAGCGCAATGGAAACCGGGCGGTGTTTGGATCCCTTTGCCAGCCGCTGCCAGAGCTCCTCGGTGAGAAACGGCATCACCGGATGCAGCAGCCGCAGCGAGACTTCGAAAACCGTAAGCAGATTGCGCCAGTGGGCGTCCAGCCCCGAATTTTCCTTGAAGCGCAGCTTCTTGATTTCCAGATACCAGTCGCAGAACTCGTGCCAGAAGAATTGCCAGAGCAACTGGGCGGCTTCGTGGTAGCGGTAGCGCTCCAGAGCGCGGTTCACCATCTCCGCCGTGCTGTTCAACCGGCTGAAGATCCAGCGGTCTTCCAGCGGCACGCCTTCCGCTCCGGCCCCGACGGCAACCGGACGGTAGGAGACGCACTCCTCCGGCACCCACGGGGAGACGCCCGAGCGCTCCATGTTCAGAAAGATGAACCGCGCGGCGTTCCAAATCTTGTTCGCGAACGCGCGGGCGCTCAGCATGCGCTCTTCGCTCAGCACGATGTCGGTGCCCGGCGCGGCGCCCAGCAGCATGGCCATACGCACCGCATCGGTGCCGTATTTCTCGGTGACCTCGAGCGGGTCGATCACGTTCCCGCGGGTCTTGGACATTTTCTGGCGCTCGGCGTCGCGCACGAGGCCGTGTATGTAGACCTCGCGGAACGGCACGTCGGCGGTGCACTCCAGGCCCAGCATGATCATCCGGGCGACCCAGAAGAACAGGATGTCAAAGCCCGTGATCAGCAGAGAGGTCGGATAGAAAGTCCTTAGGTCTTCGGTCTTATCCGGCCAGCCGAGCGTCGAGAACGGCCAGAGACCGGAGCTGAACCACGTGTCGAGAACGTCGGGATCCTGTTCCAGGTTCCTGGACCCGCACCGGCACTGCTCCGGCGTTTCGCGCGCCACCACGATTTCCCTGCAATCCTTGCAGTGCCAGGCGGGGATGCGGTGGCCCCACCAGAGCTGGCGCGAAATGCACCAGTCGCGGATGTTGTACATCCACTCGTAGTAAGTCTTCGTCCAGTTCTCCGGCGTGAACCGGATGCGTCCTTCCTCCACCGCGCGGATGGCCGGCTCGGCCAGCGGCTTCGTCTTCACGAACCACTGCGTAGAGATCAGCGGCTCCACCGGGGTCTTGCAGCGCTGGCACTTTCCCAGGCTGACCTCGTACGGCTCGATCTTCTCGATCAGCTTCTGTTCCTCGAGGTCCGCCACCACGCGCGTGCGCGCTTCGTAGCGGTCGAGCCCGGCGTAGGGCCCGGCGGCCGCGGTCATGCGCGCCGTGCCGTCGATCACCTGGATTTTCGGCAGATCGTGGCGGCGCCCCGCTTCAAAGTCGTTCAAATCGTGCGCGGGAGTAACTTTCACCACTCCGGTGCCGAACTGCGGATCCGCCACTTCGTCCGCAATGATCGGGATCTCGCGATTCATCAGCGGCAGGATGACTGATTTTCCGTGCAGGTCCTTATACCGCTCGTCCTTCGGGTTGACGGCGACGGCGGTGTCGCCCAGCATGGTTTCCGGACGCGTCGTCGCCACGACGAGAAAACGGTTCTCGCCCTTCACCGGGTAGCGTATGTGCCACAGGTTGCCGGGGACCGGATCGTGCGTGACTTCCAGGTCCGAGAGGGCGGTATGGCAACGCGGGCACCAGTTCACCATGTACTCGCCGCGGTAAATCAGCCCCTTCTCGTACAGGCGGACAAAAACTTCGCGGACGGCGCGGGAGAGCCCCGGATCGAGCGTGAACCGCTCGCGCGACCAGTCGCAACTGGTTCCGGTGCGGATCATCTGGCGCTTGATCGTGTCGCCGTACTTTTCCTTCCAGGCCCACACGCGGCGCTCGAACTCCTCGCGGCCGATCTGGCGGCGGTCGATCCCCTCGCTGGCCAACTGGCGCTCTACGAGCATCTGCGTGGCGATGCCGGCGTGATCGGTGCCGGGCAGCCACAGAGTGTTGTCGCCGCACATCCGGCGCCAGCGTATCGTGGCGTCGATCTCGGTATGCTCCAGCATGTGCCCGATGTGCAGCGAGCCCGTGACGTTCGGCGGCGGGATCACCAGCGAGAACGGGCGTCCCGGGGCGTTCGCGTCAACCCGGAAAATGCCCGTATCGATCCACCACTGCGCCCAATGCGGCTCAAACCGTTGGGGTTCATAGACTTTCTCAAGTTGCATGCGGGAATTTCCAATATAACATCGGCGGCGTGCCCAAGAGCGCGTTGAAGGCGTCTTCGGCTGCGCTTCGCCGCTTCGAAGCTCGCCACCGCTCTCGGAAGCGGAGTGATCCCCGCCGGTCTGTTATGATTAGATGTTATCCCACTAGACCCTGAGGAGAACCAATAACAACTATGGCGGTAAAAGTAGGCATTAATGGATTCGGCCGCATCGGGCGCAATGTAGTACGGGCGGGGTACAAGGATCCCGAGATTGAATTCGTTGCGGTCAACGATCTTACCGATACAAAGACGCTGGCTCATCTGCTTAAGTACGACTCGGTCCTCGGGCCGCTGGATGCAGAAGTTAAGGCCGAAGGCGACTGCATTTCGATCGACGGCAAGAAGCTGAAGGTGTTCGCCATCAAGGATCCGGCCGAGCTGGATTGGAACTCGGTCGGCGCCCAGGTCGTAATCGAGTCCACGGGCAAGTTTACGGATGCGACCCAGGCGTCCAAGCACCTGCGCGGCTCAGTGAAGAAGGTCATCATTTCGGCCCCGGCCAAAAACGAGGACATCACGGTTGTTCTCGGCGTCAACGAAGATAAGTACGATCCCCAGAAGCACAACGTCATCTCGAACGCCTCCTGCACCACCAACTGCCTGGCGCCGTTCGTCAAGGTGCTGCACGAGAACTTCAAGATCAACAAGGGATCGATGACCACGATCCACAGCTACACCAACGACCAGAACGTGCTCGACTTCCCGCACAGGGACCTGCGCAGGGCGCGCGCGGCGGCCATCAACATGATTCCGACCTCGACGGGTGCCGCCAAGGCGATCGGCCTCGTCATGCCGGACCTCAAGGGCAAGCTTGACGGCTATGCCGTCCGCGTTCCGACGCCGAACGTCTCCCTCGTCGATTTCGTGTGCGAGACCGAGAAGAAGGTCACGGCGGAGGAAGTGAACGCCGCTCTGAAGAAGGCTGCCGAGGGACCGCTGAAGGGCATTCTCGCCTACACGGAAGACCCGGTGGTCTCGAGCGACATGATGCGCAATTCGAACAGCTCGATCGTCGACGCCAGCCTGACCAAGGTGCTCGACGGGAACCTGGTCAAGGTGGTTTCCTGGTATGACAACGAGTGGGGTTATTCCTGCCGCGTCGTCGACCTGGTGAAATTCCTGGCCGCAAAAGGGCTGTAAGAAGAGACACACTTTCGGGGAACGTAGGCCGCCCGGCGGTCTACGTTCCTTTTTGTATCTGGCGGATCACGGCGTCCGTGAATTCGGCCGTTCCGGCCGTGCCTCCGACGTCCGGCGTCAGGTACTTCCCTTCCGCATACACCCACTCGATGGCCGATTGAAGCCGCCGCGCCGCCTCAGTTTCTCCCAGGTGAGCCAGCATCAGCACGGCCGATTGCATGAGCGCAGTCGGATTCGCAATCCCCTTCCCCGCAATATCCGGCGCACTCCCGTGGACGGCTTCAAACACCGCGTGCCGCTCGCCGATGTTTGCTCCGGGCACGATACCCAGCCCGCCCACCAGCCCGGCCACAAGGTCCGAGATGATGTCGCCATACAGGTTGGGCATGAGCAGCACGTCGAAAATTTCCGGCCGCATGACAAGCTGCATGGCCGTGTTATCGACAATCATCTCCTTGTATTCGATCTCGGGATAGTCCTGCGCCACTTCCCGGCAGCAGCGCAGGAACAACCCATCGCCGAGCTTCATGATGTTGGCCTTGTGAATCGCGTGCACCCTCCGGCGATTGTGCTTCCGGGCCCACTCGAAGGCAAAGCGCGCAATGCGCAGAGACGCCGCCCGGGTGATCACCTTCAGGCTGGTGATGACGTCCCGGATCACCTCGTTCTCCAGACCGGCATAGAGGTCTTCGGTGTTCTCCCGGAACATCACGATGTCGATGTGCACGTCGCTGTAGCGCGACCTGATGCCGGGAAAGCTGCGCACCGGGCGGACATTCGCGAACAGTTCCAGCCGCTTGCGCAGCATCACGTTCACGCTCTGGTGGCCGCCGGCGATCGGCGTCGTCACCGGTCCCTTCAAACCGACACGCGTGCGCTCGAGCGATTCAATCACGTACTCGGGAATCTCTTCGCCGTGGGCCTCAAGCGTCTTCGAGCTTAGTTCCAGGCAATCCCACTCGATTGGTACTCCGGTGGCCTCGACGGCGCGCACGGTAGCCTGCGCGACCTCGGGCCCGATCCCATCTCCAGGAAGCAGAGTTACTTGGTAGGACACTTTCCATCATAGCCGTGCAAGACCGCAAGCGGGCTACAATAAATGTTCCATGTCCAAAATCCAACGAGTTTTGATCAGTGTTACGGATAAATCGGGCATCGCCGACTTTGCCCGCCGGCTGGCCGCCTTGGGCTGCGAGATCATATCCACCGGCGGCACGGCGCGTGCGCTCAAGGAGGCCGGGCTCACCGTGCGGGATATCTCCGAGGTGACCGGATTTCCCGAGATGCTCGACGGGCGCGTGAAGACCATCCACCCCCGGATCGCCGCGGGCGTGCTCGCGATTCGCAGCAACCCGGAGCACCGCCGGTCGCTCGACGAGCACGGCATCTCCACCATCGACATGGTGGTCGTCAATCTGTACGCCTTTGAGAAAGTCGCGGCGCGGGAGGGCGCCACTGTTCCGGAACTGATCGAGAACATCGACATCGGCGGGCCTACCCTGATCCGTGCGGCCGCCAAGAATTACCAGGACGTCATCGTTGTGGTCGCGCCGGAGGATTACGACGCCGTCGCGCGGGAACTCGAGGAGTGCGGCGGCTCGGTGTCGCTCGCCACGCGCTGGCGGCTGGCGAAAAAGGCGTTCCGGCTCACCGCCGACTACGACCGCGCCATCAGCGCCCGCCTCAGCCGTATCACCGTCGAGGAGGACAAGTACGTCGAGACCACGCCGGCGCTCCCGCTCACGCTCGACATCCGTGCGGACCGCGCGCTCGATTTGCGCTACGGAGAAAACCCCCACCAGCAGGCCGCGCTGTACGCCTCCGGGCGCTCCGGCATTGCCGGCGCCGAGCAACTGCACGGCAAGGAGCTTTCCTATAACAACCTGGTCGATCTCGACGCCGCATGGCAGCTCATCCAGGAGTTCGAAGGCCCCGCCGCCGCCATCATCAAGCACACCAACCCGTGCGGCTGCGCCGAGCAGGCCACTCTGGCCGAGAGTTACCGCAAAGCCTTCGAGGCCGACCCGGTTTCCGCCTTTGGCGGCGTGCTGGCGTTTAACCGTCCGGTCGATGAGGAAACCGCGCGTGAGATCGCCAAGACGTTCATCGAGGCAATCGCTGCGCCCGACTACACCCAGGAGGCCCTCGCCATCCTCACCGCAAAGAAAAACCTGCGGCTGCTCAAGGTTGCCAGCGACGGCGCCCCCGGCCTCGTGGTGAAGTCGATCACCGGCGGATTCCTGGCCCAGACGCCCGACATCCACCAGCTCGACCCCGCCCGGCTTGAAGTAAAAACCAAGCGCGCCCCCACGGAGGAGGAATTGCGCGCGCTGCTGTTCGGCTGGAAAGTCTGCAAGCACGTCAAATCCAACGCCATCGTGTATGCCAGGGAAGGCCAGACGGTATCGGTCGGCGCCGGGCAGATGAGCCGCGTGGATTCTGTGAAGATCGGCGCGATGAAGGCCGTGCTGCCGCTCAAGGGCACCGTACTGGCGTCGGACGCCTTCTTCCCGTTCCCGGATGGCGTCGAGGAAGCCGCGAAACACGGCATCACGGCCGTGATCCAGCCGGGGGGCTCCATCCGCGACAACGAAGTGATCGCCGCCGCCGACCGGCTCGGCCTGGCCATGGTCTTTACCGGCGTGCGCCACTTCCGGCACTAGGCCCGTCTGCCGGGGCCCTTCCGGCCCCAGCCCGGCAACGATATACTCGGAACGAAAAACCCGCCGCGCCCTCACAAAAGCCGGCGAACCCGAAGTACCGGAGAATAGGTTGCCATGTCTTCGAAACTGACGCGCAGGGAGCTCCTGGGCGGCGCGGCGGCCGTATGGGCGTTTGCCCCGAACCGCCCGCTCGTGGACACGCACATTCATCTGTTCGCCGCGGACCAGCAGCGGTTCCCCTACCACCCGAACGCGCCCTATAAGCCGTCGGCAGAACCCCTGGAACAATACGTGGAGTTTGCGGCCTCGCGAATCGATCACGTCGTGATCGTTCACCCGGAGCCGTACCAGGACGATCACCGCTATCTCGAATACTGCTTCGCCCATGAGCCCCGCCCCGGTTTCTTCAAGGGCACCTGCCTGTTCGATCCCATCGCGCCGGACACTCCGGCCCGCATGGAGGCGCTGGTGAAAAAGCATCCCGGGCGGATCGTCGCCCTGCGGATACACCAGATGCGCAAGCCGGGCGAGCCGCCCACAACCAGCGGCGCGATCAAGGACCGCGACATGCGCCACCCCGCCATGCAAACCACGTGGCGCAAGGCTCAGGAGCTGGGCCTGGCTATCCAGATGCACTTCATCCCGTATTACGCGCCGCAGATCGGCGAACTGGCTGCGCGTTTCCCGGCTGTCCGCGTCATACTCGACCACCTCGCGCGCGCCGGGCAGGGCACGCCCGCCGAGTTTCAGGAAGTGCTCAAGCTGGCCCGGCTGCCGAATGTGTATATGAAGTACTCGGGAGTGGAATACTCGTCGAAGCAGAAATACCCGTTTCAGGATGTCCGGCCGATCGTGCGGCAGGCCTATGATGCGTTCGGCCCCGACAGGATGATCTGGGGCGGGCTGGGAAGCAGTCCGGCCGCGTTTGAGAGGCAGCTCCGGCTGTTCGATCTGATGTTCGATTTCGCGCCCGAAGCTGCCCGTGCCAAGATCCGCGGCCTGACCGCAATGAAACTCTACGGCTGGGCGTAGCGCCGGCCGTGCGTGTCCCGAGGCAGACAGGCTCGCGTAGTGATTAGCCCCGCAGCTTGCGGTACAGCTCCAGGCAGCGCTGTGCCGTCTCCAGTTCGGGCAGGTCGTAGCCTTCCTGCTCGATCAGATAGAATTCGACGCCGCCCTTGCTTTCCGCCGCCGCGAAAATCTTCTTCCACGGCGACGCTCCCTCACCGAACAGCACCCGGTAGCCCTTCTCCGGCGACCATTCCTTCAGGTGGACGCACTGGATGCGGCCCGGATTGCGCTCGATCCATGCCACCGGATCGTTGCCCGTTTCCACGCAGGTGCCGACGTCGAGTTGGAGCATCACGTCCTTCTCCGTGTTCGCCGCCAGCAGTTCCATCGGCTTCTGCCCCTCGGCGGGCCTCCATTCGGCGCCGTGGTTGTGATAGCCCACGCGCAGGCCGCTCTTCTTCGCGGCCTCCGAAGCCTGGTTCAGCACGCTGGCCACGCGCTTCCAGTCATCGAGTGTCCGCACCCTGCCCGGCGACGCCATAACGATGTACTTGCTGCCGATGATCTGGTTCAGTTCGATCGCTTTCTCTATCCCAGCCGGCTGCAGCGCCTGCGGGCTGTTGTGCGTCGAATAGCACCGTACGCCGAGATCGTCGAGTAGTTTCCGCATTTCCTTGGCCCGGTCTGTCGTCCAGTCGTAGTACGGGGAATAGAACTCGACGCACTCGTACCCCATCTTGGCCACGGCGCGCACGGTGGCGATCTCATCTTTTTTCATCTCGCCGCGCACCGAATACAGCTCGATCCCGATCGGAACTTTCTTGGCGCTCACCGCTGTGGCAGCCAGCGGGCCCGCCGCCATAAGCGAAAGGAAGGAACGTCGTGAAAAATTGCTTCGAGTGCTCATCGCACCGAAGAATACCACAACCGCCGGGACAAGGGAGGGCAACAGCGCCGCCGGACGCAGGCCGTGCCGTTAGCCGGAACACAAGAATTCCGCGCTTCTGCCGATATGCCTATTAGTGGTTTCCGCAATCCCATTGGCGCTCTGCTTCGCGATGCAATCGACGGCACTGGCCGCCGGCATCGAAACCGTCTCCATTACGGAGCTGAAACGCCGGCTTGTCGAGCATCCCGACGCGCAGCCTCGGGTGGCGGTGCGAGGCGTCGTCACATTTCCGCCCGGCATGATGACCTATTCTCCGGGAGTCTTCTATTTCGAGGACGAGGGCGGCGGCATCGCGGTCACGGGAACACAGCCCCTGCAGCTCTCTCTGGGCGATCGCGTGGAAGTTCGCGGCCGGCCGCGGTGGCTTCGGGACATTGAGCCTGAGCTGGTCGCCGACCAGGTCATCCGGCTCGGCAGAGGGCCCCGCGTCACCCCGCAGGTCACGACTCCCAAGGAGGCGCGCACGGCGAAGTACTCGGGCCGCCTGGTCCGTCTCACCGGCAAGGTAGCGAGGATCAGCGCCGGCGAGCACAGGGATTTTCTCTTGCTGGAAGCCGGCAAGAAAATGCTTCGGGTATACCTCCGGCGGCCGGACGGCAGCCCGTCGGTTCTGGCGCAGGTCGCTCCGCCCGGCGCCGAGGTGCAGGTCACCGGCATTTCTATCCCTCTTTCGGAGGACGAACACCAGATCCGCCTCCGAACCAGCGCCGATCTGGTCACGATCCGCCGCCCCCCAGTGTTCTCCACCACCCAGGTCATCGTCACCGCCTCCATAGTCGGCGGTCTCGCACTGGTCGCGGTGATCTGGATCGTGACGCTGAAACTGTCCATACGCCGGAAGACCGCCGAAACCCAGGAACTGCTCGCCCGCGCCCAGGAAGCGTCCCGGCTAAAGTCCGAGTTCCTCGCCAACATGAGTCACGAAATTCGCACCCCCATGAACGGCATCATCGGGATGCAGGGACTCGTGCTGGCGACCGAACTCACTCCGGAACAGCGCGAGTACCTCGAAACAGCTCAAAGTTCAGCGGAATCGCTCATGATGCTGCTGAACGACATCCTGGACTTCTCGAAAATCGAGGCCGGGCGGCTCGATCTCGAACCGGTGCCCTTGTGCCCGGTTGAAGTCGTGAGCGCAGCCGTCCGCACGCTGTCGATCTCCGCACGCCAGAAAGGACTGGCCCTCAACTTCGAGGCGGAAGACGGCATCCCCGACAGGCTGCTCGGTGATCCGCTGCGCCTCCGGCAGGTTCTGCTGAACCTGCTGGGCAACGCCGTCAAGTTCACCAACTCGGGCCGCATCGACGTGCGCGTCCAGGTGGCATCTCGCACCGAAAGCGAGGTTGCGTTGCGCTTCTCCGTTACCGACACGGGAATCGGCATCGCGCCTGAACAGCTCCCTACGATTTTCGACGCCTTCCGGCAGGCCGACGGATCGACGACGAGGAAGTACGGAGGCACGGGGCTCGGGCTCGCGATTTCAGCCCGGCTGGTGGAACTCATGGGAGGACGCCTGGAGGTCGAAAGCGAGCTCGGCGTCGGCAGCACTTTTCATTTCACCGTGCCGATGCCGGTCGTCCGGACGGATGCCGCGGCGGCCACCGAACCGCCTCCAAACCGCATCCCGCAGCCCATCACGGCAGCGCAGCCCCTCTTCATCCTGATGGCGGAGGATAACGTTCTGAACCAGAAGGTCGCCCTCCGTATTCTTCAGAGACAGGGCCACCGCGTGGTGCTGGCAACAACCGGCCGTGAGGCGGTCCAAAAGTCCGCCGAGCAAAATTTTGATCTGATCCTCATGGACGTCCAGATGCCCGACATGGACGGCCTGGCTGCCACCGCCGCCATCCGCGCGCGCGAGAAAACCACCGGCCGGCACGTGCCCATCCTCGCCATGACCGCGCACGCCATGAAAGGAGACCGGGAACGCTGCCTCGCCGCCGGGATGGACGGCTACGTTCCCAAGCCGGTCCGGCCGCTCGAACTGGCCAAAGCCATCGAGGAAGTGACGGCGCCGGCAAGGGCCCGGCGTCAGGCCGCCGATTAGCGCTCCTTTTCGAGCGTCAGGCGATACACTTCGCGCTTCGACAGGCCGCGTTCCTTTGCCACGGCCTTGATCGCGTCCATGCGGTCCATTCCCGCCCGCACCCTCTCCTCAACCGCCTCGGCCGCCGGCATCTCTTCTTCACGAGAACCGGAAGACGCCTTCCCGATCAGCACCGTGAACTCCCCTTTCTGCGGGAGCGGCGAGCGTAGCAGCTCCTCGGCCGTTCCGCGCAGAAATTGCTCGTGGATCTTGGTCAGCTCGCGCGCCAGCACAACGGGACGCGGGCCGAGCACTTCGGCGATGTCGGCCAGCGTCTCGCGAATGCGGTGCGGCGCTTCAAAGAAGATCAGCGTCGCGGACGCCTCCTTGAGCCCTGCAAGGAACTTCCGCCGCTGCGAGGAGCGCGCCGGAAGAAAGCCGAAGAACTGGAAAGTGTCCGTGGGCAGCCCGGACGCGGCCAGGGCCGCCATCACAGCCGACGCCCCCGGGATAGGCACCACCTGTACCCCGCGCTCAATCGCCTTCACCACCAGCCGGTACCCCGGGTCCGAGACCAGCGGCGTGCCCGCATCCGACACCAGGGCGACGTTCGCGCCGCTTTCAAGCTGCGCGACCAACTCAGGCGCCCGCAGCGCTTCGTTGTGTTCGTGGTAACTTATGGTCCGCTTGTCCAGCCCGTAGTGGTGCAGCAGCTTCTGTGTCTGCCGGGTGTCCTCGCAGGCAATCACGTCCACCTCTCTGAGGATGCGCAAAGCCCGCAGGGTGATGTCTTCCAGGTTTCCGATGGGTGTGGCGATGAGATAGAGCGTACCGGGCATGCCCAAATTCAGTGTAACTTTATTGAAATACTTGAGTTCGCCAGGTTAGAGCCACTACGATAGACGGGATTGCGCCAACGATGGGCAGGTTCTCAGACGCTGTCGAGAAGACCGCGGAATATTACTACTGGCAGGTGCCGGGCAAGCCGGTAAGCGTTCATTTCTCCGTGCGCGCGGCGAGCCGCGTTTTGGCAGGCGCCGGACGCGGGCTGGGCGCCCGGCTTGAAACCGGCGGATTGCTTCTGGGCTGCGCCGGGGCAGGTCCAGGCGTCGCAGTCACGGTCGAAAATGTCCTGGAAGTCCCCATCGAGTACGCCTCCGGCCCCATTTACCGCCTCTCGGAGAGGGACAAGGAAAACCTGCGGATAACGCTGCGCCTCTGGGAGCGGTCTCCCGGCCGGTCCATCTATGCCGTCGGCTTCTACCGGACGCAGGCGCGGGCCGGATTGTCACTCGCGCCTTCGGACCTCGAGCTGTTTTCCGAATTTTTCCCCGAACCGTATTGCGTGGCCCTGTTGATCCGGCCGCAGCCGCGCCGGGCCGCTCTCGCCGGCCTGTTTTACCGGGAGAACGGTGAAGTTACGGCCGTGCCGGGCTGTCTGGAACTCCCCCTCCGGCACGAAAAAAGCGAGCCCGCGCCGGCGCCGGAACCAGAGCCGCCCGCGTGCGAACCCGAGTCCGCCGTTCTGGCTTTCCGCCCGCGGAGCGCTGTCTGGGCCTCCTGGTGGATTCAGGGGCCTCTGCTCGCCGCCCTGTTGCTTGTGGATGGATTCTTGGGATTCCTTGCCGCGTTCGGACCACTGCCAGCGCCGCCCGCGCGCCGCGCGCCGCCCCGTGATCCGTACGCTCTGTCACTGCTGGTTGTGGAGTCGGATCAAAATCTTCATTTGATGTGGGACCGCGACGCGCCCGCCCTGGCCCAAGCCTCGGGAGCCGTGCTGTCCATTACCGACGACGGCGAGACTCGGACGCTCGACGTCCCCCTCGCGCAACTGCGCGAGGGCAGCATCACCTACCGCCGCAACTCGGGCAGCGTCACGTTCCGTCTTGAAGTGTTCTTGAAAAACAGGCGCAGCCTCAGCGAGACCTGGAGTCTGGAACCTGCGCCCTGACCTCACCGCTAAACCGTCGCCGCGCTTGACCGGAACAGCCGCGCGCGGATCAAGTTCAGAATGTCGTTCGCAAGGAACGGCTTGCGCAGCACCGGAAAATCGTACTCCTGGCAGATCGCCTCCTCCTCCGCCGAGAGCTGCGCGCCCGTCATGATAATGACCTGCGCCTTCGGCGCCATCCGCTGGAGCATCACTCCAAGCTCGACGCCGTTGCCGTCGGGAAGCAGGAAATCGAGCAGCGCCGCGTTTGGCAATTGGTTGGCGAGTACCTCCTTGGCCTCCTGAGCCGACTCGGCGGTCAGCAGCCGCCAGCCGGCCTGCGCCATCAACCGCTCCAGAAAGCGCAGCAGGTCGCGGTTGTCGTCTACCAGAAGCACCGTCGGGTGCTGAGGCGCACGGACAGCGCCGTGATCCAGAGAGCGGATGGTCAGGCTCTCCTTGTCCTCGGACACCTCGACCCGGACGCGCGCGCCCGGCTCGATGCGCCCGCTGGCAACCAGCGTCGCCAGCGGCTGGGTCAGGTAGCGGTGAATCGTCCGCTTCAGCTCCCGCGCGCCGTATTCCGGGCTGGTTCCCTTCCGGAGCAGGAACTGCCGGCTCTCGAACGGCACTTCGATGTTGAAGTACCGGTCCCCCAGCCGTGTATTGACGTGCCGCTGCAGCTCCGCAATCTGCTGGTCCAGAATGATCGCCAGCGATTCGTGATCGAGCGGCTGGTACGTGATCACGGCGTCGATCCGGTTGACAAACTCCGGCGAGAACCGCTTCCGAACCGACCCAAGCGCGATGCTCTCCAATTTGCTGGTAAGCTCGGCCCGCTCCGTCTGCACGCCCGCGTGGAAACCGAACTCGGGATTAATCTCCCTCATCATCTCCCGGGCGCCCAGGTTGCTGGTCAGGAATATCAGGCTGTTTTCGAAATTTACGGCGCTATTATCGCCCAGGCGAAGAATAGCGCGGTCCAGAATTCCCAGCAGCAGGCGGGTCAACGACGGCGCAGCTTTTTCGATTTCGTCGAACAGAACAATCGAGAGATTGCACTTCTCGCTGGTCACCGCGTTCAGCTTCTGCTGGTTGAGCATGGGCTGCGTCTCACGGTGCCCCAGATATCCCGGTGGCGCGCCGATCAGCTTAGCGACCTCGTGCTCCATCTGGTATTCGCCGCAGTCGATCTTGAGGACGTTTTTCTCGCTCCCGTGCAAGACCTCCGCGAGAGCTTCCACAGTTTTGGTTTTTCCCGTACCCGTTGGTCCCAGCAGGAGGAACACTCCAACAGGCCGCCCCTCCGGCGCAAGCCCCGCCTGGAACATTTCGATGTAGGGAACGATATATTTCATCGCCGTCGGCTGGCCGATCACTTTCTGTGAAAGCAGCGCAACCAGGTCGTTGGAGCTCTCCGCCGGCGCTTTCTTATTTTTTGCTGACGTGGCCGGGGTCTTCATGCGATCCGCTTCCCCTTCTGGCCCCATTATATCTGCTGCCATTTCACCCTAACCCCTCGGAGGGCGTCTTCAAAGCTTTTTAACGACAAAATTTCCGAACTTTATTTCTTTAAGAATGAGACAATTGAGTCCGCAATTCGAATACTTGCGCGGCCGTCTCCGTATGGGTTGTGAATGACCGCCATCCGCTCGTACTCCTGAGGGTCATCCAGCAGCCGTTCCACCTCCCGCAGGAGATTTTCCTCATCCGTTCCCACCAGTCTCACCGTCCCGGCCCGGACGGCTTCCGGCCGCTCCGTCTTCTCACGCAAGACCAAAATCGGTTTGCCGAGCGACGGCCCTTCCTCTTGAATCCCGCCCGAATCGGTGATCAGCAGCCACGCGCGCCGCATCAGGTCAACAAACGGTACGTAATCCAACGGTTCCAGCAGACAGATATTCGGCAGCCCCGATAGATGCCGGCGCACCGGTTCCCGCACGTTCGGGTTCGGATGGACCGGGTAAACGATCTGAACATCCGGCCGCTCCGCCAATCGCCGAAGCGCCGAGCAGATGCGTTCAATCCCCTCGCCAAAGCTCTCCCGCCTGTGCGCGGTCACTACGATCAGCTTGCGCGTGGGGTCCGGTTGCCACTCCGTTCCCTTTAGCTTTCCCAGTTCGAGCTGCTCTTTCACGTAGAGCACCGCGTCAATGCCGGGATTTCCCGTAACCACCACTCGTGACGGGTCCACACCCTCACGTGTCAGATTCGCCGCAGCCCAATCCGTCGCCGCGAAGTGGAGGGACGCCAGGCGCGTGGCAAGAACTCGATTCATCTCTTCGGGGAAGGGCTGCAGGCTGTCCCAGGTGCGTAATCCAGCTTCAACGTGGCCTACCGGGATCTTCTGGTAAAAGGCCGCCAAAGCTCCGCAGAGTGTGGTGGTTGTATCTCCCTGTACCAGTATAATATCTGGACGCACCTTCAGGATAATCGGTTCCAATCCGGCCAGGATCCTCGCCGCCGTCTGGGTGAGCGTTTGGCCCGGAAGCATCGCGTCGAGATCGAAGTCCGGCACAACCTGGAAAGCCGCCAGAACCCGGTCCAGCAGCTCCCGGTGCTGGGCGGTGGCGCAGACGCTCACCTCGAACTCCGCACGGCAGCGCAGGTGATTGATCACGGGGCACAGCTTGATGGCCTCCGGGCGCGTCCCAAAAATGAAAAGGGTCCGGTATCTCAAGCCTTTGTTGTATCACGGGAGGCAGGACCGCCTTGGCGGGGGACTCCGCCGCAGCACTCGGGGCCGCCGGTGTTGATCCGGTTTTGTCTTAATCCGAGCGACGGTGGGAATCTACTTGTGGCGGTAGGTGATGCGACCTTTCGTCAAATCGTACGGGGAAAGTTCCAGGGTCACGCGATCGCCTGCCAGAACGCGAATCCGGTTCCGGCGCAATTTGCCGGCCAGATGCGCCAGCACAATCCGGTCCTGGTCTAGCTGAACGCTGAACAGACCACTGGGAAACTTTTCAACCACGGTTCCGGTTACTTCAATGCTATCTTCCTTGCTCATTGTCCTCCTGCTGTGAGATTTCGGTGGATGAAGGCGAGAGAGGAAGCGACCGCCCTTCGTCTGGACTCAAGTTCAGACGCGCGAATTCACACACTTCTTCCCTCGCGATTCAGCTATCTTGATTTCATTATACAGCACCCCACGCGCTTGCCAACCAGCTTTCGATATTTCGCGCGTTTTGTACTACCTTAATGGGGGACGGCATCATCGTGCGGACTTTTAAGGATAAATGCGTACTTGTGACCGGGGCGGGCCGTGGCATCGGCAAGCGCCTGGCGATCGGATTTGCCCGGGCTGGCGCCCGTGTGGGCCTTCTGGCGCGCAGCAGGGCGGAACTTGACCTCACCCACATGGAAATCGAGCACGCCGGGGGCGCCGCCCTCCGCATCCGGGCCGACGTCACTGATTACGACCAGGTCTGCGCGGCCGTGGACCGCATGCGAGTCCATTTCGGCGGCGTACACGTCCTGGTGGCCGCCGCGGCCATTCAGGGACCCATCGGGCCGCTGGCCGAATGCGCGCCCAAGGCCTGGGTCGAAGCCATCGAGACAAACCTGATCGGCGTTATGCACGCCTGCCGGGCCGTGCTGCCGCAAATGATCGAGCGCCGGTCGGGAAAAATTATTGTGCTGAGCGATGAAGGCTGCGCGGCGCCCCGCCGCAACTTCTCCGCCTACGCCTCGGCCAAAGCCGGCGTGGCGCGCCTGGTGGAGACGCTGGCCGAAGAGGTGCGCGATCACAACATCCAGGTGAACTGCATGGCCCCCGGCGCCACCTACACCCATATGACGGATCAGATCCTCAGCGCCGGCGACCGTGCCGGCTGGAAAGCCAAGGAGGAAGCGCTCGAACTGCGCTTCAGCGGCGGCACTCCGGCGGAAAAGCAGATTGAACTCGCGTTGTTCCTGGCTTCGGAGCGCTCCAACCACATCAGCGGCCGTCTCATTCACGTCAACGACGACTGGCAGCGCCTGGAACACTCCTCCATTCACCCGGAACTCTACACGCTGCGCCGGGTCCGGACCGGAACCTTCTGAGCCGCCGAACCCTCACGAAGCCAGCCGCTTCTTCTTCGCGGGACGCTTGCGCTCCGCTTTCGCGGGCTGGAGCTCCTCGGCGCGCTCCGGAGGCTTCCTGCCCGCCGCCGCAAGGCTCTTTTGGAGCGCCTCCATCAGATCGATTACCGGCGCCACCTTCGCGGGCGGCGCCGCGCGCACCTCTTTGCCTTCCCGCTTTGCCTCGATCAGCTCGAGAACCCGCTTGCGGTACTCGTCCTGAAACTTTTCCGGCTCGAATGGCGCCGCCAGGTTTTCCACCAGCCGCTCGGCCAGTTCCACCTCCTGCGGCCGGATCTCCACCGCGCCCGGTTTGCCGTACTCCGCGAGCTGGTTCAACTCCTCGGGGTAGTAGATGGTGTGCAGCGTCAGCCCGTTCGCCCGGGGACGAATCAGCACGATGTACTCGCGCTGGTGCATCGCCACCTTGGCAATCGCGGCGTACCCGGATTTCTGCATCGTTTGCACCAGGAGCTGGTACGCCTTCCGCCCCGGTTCTTCCGGCAGCGCATAGTACGAAACGTCAAAGTAGAGCGGGTCGATCTCCTGCACATGCACGAACTGGACAATGTCCATGCTCCGCTCCGAAGGCGGCGCGATGGCTTTCAGCTCCTCCGGAGTCACCACCACGAAGGTGTCCTTGGATTCCGGATAGCCCTTGACGATTTCCGAGCGCTCCACCGTTCGCTCGCAGTGAGGGCAGTAAAGCTGCTGGCGGATCCGCGTTCCGCACACGTTGTGCAGCATATGAAAACTCACGTGCTCGCGCCGCGCGGCCGCGAAAAGCCGGACCGGCACGGAGATCAAGCCAAACGTGAGATAGCCTTTCCAGACGGTTTGGGCCATTGGCGGGTTCCCCTCGGCTACCTTCAGAATAACGCCCGGCCCACGGCTTCCGGCGCGCTATGATGGTCGCGGTCAGGATGAGCGTTTTCCGGCGTTATATTCTCCTGCAGGTTCCAGGATGGGCGCTGACGGGAGTAGTGGCGATCGCGCTGGCGAGCTGGGCGGGGTTGGACTGGCGCATCGCGCTCGGGTTGTGGCTGGCCTACGTGGCCAAGGATTTCGTTCTGTATCCGTTCCTGCGCCGCGCGTACGAAACGGATGTTGCCGCCGGCGCGGCAGCGCTGGTGGGCAAGACGGGCATTGCCACCGAGGATCTGAATCCCACCGGCTATATCCGCATCCGCGGCGAGCTCTGGCGCGCCGAACTCGCCCCCGGCTACCGTCCGGTCCGCGCGGGCGCTCCGGTCCGCGTGATTTCGGCTCACGGCCTTACACTCACGGTGACTCCGGAACCAAGGTGCTAGACTCGATCTTCAGGAGGGGCTTATGGGAAGCGTTGCCGAAATCGCTCCGGACATCTACCGCGTCACGGTTTTCGTACCGGAGTTCAACCTCGAATTCCATCACTTTCTCGTCAAGGACGACGAGCCGCTGCTGTTTCACACCGGATTCCGCCGCACGTTCGCAGAGGTGCGTGAAGGCATCGCCTCGGTAATCGATCCCGCGCGCATACGCTGGATCGGCTTCAGCCATTTCGAATCGGACGAGTGCGGCGCGCTCAACGAGTGGCTCGCCGTCGCGCGGCACGCCGAGCCGGTTTGCGGGCTCCTGGGAGCGATGGTGACCGTGAACGACTTCTCCAGCCGCCCCGCGCGCATTCTGACCGAAAACGACGTGCTCCCCACCGGCAGGCGACGCTTCCGTTTTCAGCACACGCCGCACTTGCCGCACGGCTGGGACGCCGGCGTGCTCTACGAAGAGACGGAGCGCACGCTGTTCTGCTCCGACCTGCTCCTGCAAACCGGGAAGTGCGAGCCTGTGACCCGCGATGACGTCATCGGCCGCGCGCGGGAGACGCTCGCGGGGCTCGAAGCCGGTCCCTTCGCGGGCGTGACGCCATACACGGCACATACCGGGGTTATGCTGAACAAACTCGCGGATCTGAAACCGTCGCTGCTCATCACCCAGCACGGCTCCGCCTACGCGGGCGATGGCGAAAAAGCGCTCCGCGCCCTGGACGGTGTGTATCGCGAAATCCTCGGCAAGCCCGCGGCGGCAGGCTCGGCCCGGTAAGCCGCACCGGCAAGCGCAGAAGCTCAGCGGCGCGGCCCTTCCGCCGTGCCGCTGCTACTCCACCGTCACGGACTTAGCCAGGTTGCGCGGCTGGTCGACGTCGAGCCCGCGCAGTGCCGCGATGTGGTAGGCGAGCAACTGCAGCGGAATGACGGTGATCACCGGGCTGAGCATCCACGGCGTTTCCGGCACCCACAGCACGTACGTCGCGAGGCTGCCGATGAGTTTGTCGCCCTCCGTGGCGACGGCAACCACCGGCCCACCGCGCGCTTTGGCCTGCTCGATCTGGCTGATCATCTTCTCGTACCACGGGTCGCGCGGCGCGATGACCACCGTGGGCATAGTCCGGTCGATGAGCGCAATGGGGCCGTGCTTCATTTCCCCAGCCGGGTAGCCTTCGGCGTGTATGTAGGAGATTTCCTTCAGCTTGAGCGCGCCCTCGTAGGCGATCGGCATGTTGATTCCGCGGCCCAGGTACAGGCAGTGCGCCATGTCCTTGAGCGCGCGGGCGACGCTTTGCACCTGGCGATCGCGGTCGAGGCACCGGCCCACAAGGTCGGGAACGAGGCGGAGGTGGTTCACCAGACAGCGGCGGTCGTCGTCCGCAAGGCTGCCCCGCAGGTCCGCCAGGAGAATCGCGAGCATGTACAGGTCCACCAGCGGCGCCGTGAACGCCTTCGTGGACGCAACGCCGATCTCGGGACCCGTCTGCATGGAAATGAACCCGTCGGCAAGCCGCATGGCCTGCGAGCCGATCACATTCACGATGGACCACAGCACTGCGCCCTTGCGGCGCGCTTCTTCCATCGCCGCCAGCGTATCGACAGTCTCTCCGGACTGGCTGATGGCGAGCACAACCGTGTCCCGGTCGATGATCGGGTCGCTGTAGCGAAACTCCGAGGCGATTTCGACCTCCACGGGAATTCGCGAGATGCGTTGGATCAAAATCCGGCCCACCATGCCCGCGTGCGCCGCGGTGCCGCAGCCCGTGATGACGATCTTCTTGATGCGCCGCGCCAGTTCGGGCGTGAGATTCAACTCCGGCAGGCGGATGCGGCCCTGCTCGAAATCCACGCGGCCGGAGATCGTATCGGTGAGCGAGCGCACCTGCTCGTGAATCTCCTTGGCCATGAAATGCCGGTACTCGCCTTTTTCGGCGGAAACCGGGTCCCACGGGATGGTGTGCGTCTGGAAGCGGAGCGGCTCCCCTTCCAGCGTTTGCAGCTCCAACCCGCTGCGCGTCACGACGGCGAGCTGGCGCGATTCGAGGAATACGACACGGCGCGTGTGGTCCAGAATCGCCGGCAGGTCCGACGCGATGAACATCTCGCCATCGCCGCAGCCAATCACCACCCCGCCGGCGTTGCCGATGCGCGCAGCGATGATCTTGTCCGGCTCCAGAGCGGACATCACGACGATGCCGTGCGCGCCTTTCAAATGGCCGAAGGCCTCGCGCGCCGCCTCGGCCAGCCCCATGCCGCGCGAAAGGTAGCGCTCGATGAGGTGGACGATGGTTTCCGTATCGGTTTCGGATTGAAAGACCGCGCCCTCGGCGGCGAGTTCCTGGCGCAGTTCGAGATAGTTTTCCACGATGCCGTTGTGGACCACGACCACTTTCCCCGTGTTGCCGGTGTGGGGATGGGCGTTCCTGCTGTTGGGCACTCCGTGGGTCGCCCAGCGTGTGTGGCCGATGCCGCAGTGGCCATGCACGGGAGAACTGTCCACTAGCTCGGCCAGGCGGGATAGCTTGCCGGCGTCGCGGCGGATCTGTATACCCCCGTTTTCCAGCACCGCAAGCCCGGCCGAATCATAGCCGCGGTACTCGAGCCTCCGCAATCCGTTCAGAATGATAGGAGTAGCGTCTCTGGGGCCGATATACCCCACGATTCCGCACATGGATTTCCCTCCGTCTGATGTCGTTCATAGCTGTGCGGGCGGCGCACACGCCCTGCACGGGCGCAATGCCGCCACTCTCCACTCGCCGCGGCTTTGTCCGTCCGGTTGCCCGGGCGGCGTTGCCCCGCAGCGTTTGTCGGAGGGAAAGGATCGGGTGGTGGATCACCCGGAGGGCATCCGCTGAACTCTCGATTTTCCCAGGGCTGAAGCCTGCTTACCCCGGTTAGCCCGCCCTCGGTGGGCGGGAACCCTCTGCCTCGTCACCCCGCCTCCGGCCCGACACCTCGGCCGGCGGGGTCATGCGCTTGGCCTTTCCCAGCAATATAGCCTGAGTTTAGCACGACGGATGCCCGTTAGGCAGACCCGTCCGGTTACTATACTGTTCGTATGCGGAAGGCATGGGCGGCCGCACTAGTCGCAATATGCGCGTTTGCGGCCGGGATTCCGAACGAGGAATACCGGGCGCGGCGGCAGAGGGTGCGGAGCGAGCTGGGCAATGCCGTGCTTGTTCTGTTCGGCAACACCGAACGCGATGTTGCCGGCCTGCGCCACGCGTTCGTGCAGGAGCCGAACTTCTATTACCTCACCGGCTGGCTCGAACCGGGCGCCATCCTCCTGTTGACCCCCGATGCGGAAACGCTCTTCCTTCCCCCGCGCGACCCCGCCGCGGAGCGCTACACGGGCCGGAAAACCACTCCCGACGACAAGAACGCCACGGCGGCGACGGGCTTTGCAAAAGTGCTGCCGGCAGCGCAGTTCGAAGCGCAATTCCAGCGAGCGCTCCAATCCCGGGCGAGCGTGTACACGCTGCCGGGCACTCCCGGCGCGGAGAAGCTGAAAAGCCTGGCGCCCCTGCGCGAGTTTCGCGATGCGCTGGCAGTGCTTTCACGCTACCGCGCGGTGAAATCGCCACGCGAAATCGAAATGATCCGCCGAAGCGTCGACGCCACCGTGGAGGCGCACCGCGCGGCGTGGCGGCGGATCGCGCCCGGCCTCTACGAATACCAGGTGGCGGCGGCGATGACCTTCGCCATGCAGGATGGCGGATGCGAGCGGAACGCCTACGCGCCGATCGTCGCCTCCGGCCCCAACGCGCTCGTTCTGCATTACTCGCAGAACTCCCGGAAGATGGAGGCCGGGGAACTAGTCCTCATGGACGTCGGGGCGGAGTGCTCCGCCTACGCCGCGGACGTGACCCGCACCGTTCCCGTAAGCGGGAGGTTCACGCCGCGGCAGAGGGAACTCTACGAGGCCGTGCTCGGGGCGCAGAAGGCGGTCCTGGCCGCCGTCAAGCCCGGCGTCATCATGGGCGCCAGCCGGACGGCGCCGAACAGCCTGTACAAGGTCGCCTACGACTATCTCAACGAGCACGGAAAGAATGCCGGAGGTAAGCCGCTCGGCAAGTACCTGACGCACGGCGTCTCCCATCATGTCGGGCTGCAGGTGCACGACGCTCCTTCGGCTTCCTATTCCCAGCCGCTGGAAGCGGGCATGGTGATCACGGTGGAGCCCGGCATCTACATTCCCGAAGAGTCGATCGGCATCCGCATCGAAGACACGGTGCTCGTCACCCCGGACGGAGCGGAAGTGCTGAGCGCGGCCCTGCCCAAGGAGCCCGGCGAGATCGAAAAGGCCATGGCGGCGCGATGAGCCGGAAACGGGCAGCAGGTTACCTTGCGGTGCTCGCGGCGAGTTTCACGCTCGCCATGGTGGCCGGCTGGCTCGGAGAACCCATTGACAACGGCGCCTATGACTGGATGTTCCGCCTCGCCCGCCCCGGGCCCGCCAAGACGCAGTCAATCCTTCTATCGATCGACGAGGAGTCGCTCGCCCGCCTCGGCGGCATGCGCAGGCTGCGCGCGTTCATGGCCGAAGGCCTGGAGCGCGTGGCCGCTGCACGGCCCAAGGCCGTGGTGATCGATCTGATCCTTGCGGATGAGGACGACCCGGAGCAAGACGCCGCCCTCGACGCCGCGCTGGCGAAACTGCCGGGCCTGGTATTGAGCTGCGACATGGTGGACGAGGGGCGGCGCTGGGAGCATCCGCTGCCGCGGTTTAAGCGGCGCGCGGCGGCCGTCGGGCATGTGCACGCCGAACCAACGGGGGGCGTGTGCCGGCAACTGCCGCTCGTGAAAGTCGCGGGACGGGAGAGAAGATGGGCGCTGGCGCTTGAGGCGTTTCGCCTGAGCCGGGGCGCCGCGCACATCGTCGAGTCCCCCGAAGATCTCGAGGTGGGCGGCGTGAGAATTCCCGCGCCGTGGCGCGAATCGAGGATGATGCGGATCCGCTACGCCTCCGAACCCGTCGAGCAGATTTCGTTTTGGGAGCTGAAGAACAACCCCGCGCTTGCCGAGCGGTTTCGAGACCGCGTCGTCTTTGTCGGGATGGTGGCGCAATCGGCGGCGGCGGACCGCTTCATGACACCCGTTTCCGGCGCACAGACGATGGCCGGAGTCGAGATCCACGCGAACGCGTTTGAGACGCTGGCGGGAGGGCGCTTTCTGGTGAGCGCTTCGAACGTGGCTGCGGCCGCCCTGAGCCTGGCGCTGGCCGCGGCGGGGGTGGCGGCGTTCGCATTCCGCACCGGCTGGCTGGCGTACGCGGCGGCGGCCGTGGTATTAGGCTTGGCGCACCTGGTCCCTTATTGGATGTTCACGCGCGGCATCGTATATCCGTTCTTCGCGCCGGTTTCGGCGGCCTGGCTGTCGGTTGTGGGTGCGGGCGCGCTCCAATTTGTGACGGTGCGCCGGCAGTTGCGGAGAACCGAAGCCGAAAAAGTCCGCTATCAGCACGCGATGCATTTCGTCACCCATGAGATGCGCACGCCGCTCACGGCCATTCAAGGGTCGAGCGAGCTGATGTCGCGCTACAACTTGAGCGAAGAAAAGCGCAAGCAGATAGCCGAACTGATCAATTCGGAATCGAAGCGGCTGGCGCGGATGATCGAAACGTTCCTCAGCGTCGAGCGCCTCTCGGCCGGCCAGATGCAGTTGAAAAAAGAAGCCTTCCCCGTGCGGGACGTGCTCGATGCATGCCTGGCGCGGGCCCGGCCTCTGGCGGAGCGCAAACAAATTCGCCTCAATTTGGAAGAGGTAGCCGAGGCAATTCTTACCGGCGACCGCGAATTAATGGAATATGCGGTTTATAATTTGCTGACCAATGCCGTGAAATACTCGCCCGCGGAGACCGTGGTCACCGTATCGGCGCGCACGGAAGGAGACCACTTGCGGCTGTCGGTGAAGGACCAGGGCATCGGCATGGAGCAGCACGAGCTGCGAAAGATTTTCCAGAAGTTCTACCGCACCAGCCGGGCGGAGAAGTCAGGCATAGTGGGAACCGGGATCGGCTTGTCGATTGTGGAGCAAATCGTGACGCACCACGGCGGGCGGATCGAGGTGACCAGCGCGCCGGGCAAGGGCTCGTGTTTCACCCTGGTGCTTCCGGCACAGGCAGGCACACGGGTCGAGCCGGCGTGAAACGCGCGCCGCAGGCGCTCCCGCCGCCGCGCCGGGGCTATTACCGGCGAATTTTGGACTAAACTGTATGTGAATTGAGGTCTTTTTTTGGCACGGCTGCTGGTAGTTGAAGATGACTTGGGTGTGCGAACCACGATCGTAACCTTCCTGGAATGCGAAGGCTACGAGGTGGACGCGGTGTCTTCGACGCAGGAGGCCATCGAACGGCTGGCCACGCACTCCTATCCAATCGTCATTTCCGATATCTACCTGGACGAGCGGACCGGGCTCGACGTGCTGGAAGCCGCGCGCGCGAAAGATCCGCGCTGCGCCGTGATCCTGATGACCGCGCGCGGGAGCATGGAGACGGTGATGGCGGCAACGCGCGGCGGGGCGTTCGACTACATCGCCAAGCCGTTCGAGCTCGACCAGATGCTCGAGGCGGTGAAGCGCGCCGAGGCGTCCCTTTCGGCGGCGGACCGCGACGAGGCCGAGGCCGAGGAGCTGCCCGAATCGGAAATGATCGGCAGCTCGCCCGGCATGGTGGAGATCTACAAGATCATCTCCAAAGTGGCGCCCACCGACGCCACCGTGCTGCTGGAAGGCGAAACCGGCACCGGCAAGGAGTTGATCGCGCGCATGATCCACCGCAACAGCGCGCGCGCGAAGGAGCCCTTCGTGACGGTGGACTGCGGGTCCATTGCGCCCAGCCTGCTCGAAAGCGAGTTGTTCGGCGTCATGCGAGGCGCCTACACCGGGGCGGACCGCGACCGCATCGGAATGTTGGAAGCGGCCGGCCGTGGGACCGTTTTCCTGGACGAAATCGGCGACGTCGACCTCAGTTTCCAATTGAAGCTGCTGCGGTTTCTCCAGGACCGGGAAATTAAGCCTGTGGGCTCGCCTCGCTCTAAGGTGGTGGACGTGCGGGTGATCGCCGCCACCAACCGCGACCTGCGTAAGGCAGTCGACGAGGGCAAATTCCGGGAAGACCTGTGGTTCCGCCTGAACGTTGTCCGCATCGTTGTTCCCCCGCTGCGCGAGCGCCGCGGGGACGTCCCGCTACTGGTGCAGCATTTTCTGAAGAAGTACAACGAGCGCTACCAGACGCAGACCAAACTCACGAATTCCGGGCTGAAAGCGCTGATGAACCATACCTGGCCCGGCAACGTACGGCAGTTGCAGCATCTCATAGAGCGGCTGGCGATCCTCGCGCCCAACGGTCGCATCGACGAGGCAGCCGTGTGCGAGGGGCTGAAGATGATGCAAGGCCAGGAGCAGCCGGGCGAATCTCTGGCCGAAACCGAGGCCGAACAGATCCGCAAGGTGCTGGCCGCCACCGGGGGCAACAAGAGCCGGGCCGCCAAACTTCTGGGCATCGAGCGCAAAACCCTCTACCGCAAGCTCGAGCGGATGGGGCTGTAACCCGCTGATTACTCACGAAAGATAAGTATTTCCTTTTGTAGCTTTAAGGTCTAGAATAAGGGGGCATTCATAACAGCGGCATTCATAACAGCGGTCTCATAGTACGGAATATTCCGGCAGGAGGTGAGACTAATGTTTGAAAGCCTGGACGACCGGATCAAGCGCACCGAGATGGACACGTCGTCCCCCCTCGAGCGGCTCCTGAAAGTGGTGCTGGCTCTGGTAGTTACGGTGCTGGTGCTAGGCGGGCTGTACGTGGCAGTCCGTATGGTGGAGTAGTTGGCCGGCTCACACCGCTTCTGGCGCTAAGGGGTGTGGTTGAGTCAACCAGCCGCATGACGGATTTTACCCGGGCGGCATAGCCCTCCAGAGAGTTGTAAGTAGCCAGAAGCTCGTCTAAGTCTTTGCCTTTATAAAGCCTGGAGTGTGCAAGCCGCGACGCCACGAAGTAAATTCCATCCTTCAGGGTCGCAAACTCCCGCCGCCCGGAGTCCCAGCCGAACAGGTTATTCCCGAGCGCCGTCTTGCCGCCGCCGGTTTCGACCACGCAGATGCTGGGCAGCAGCCGCCAGTCGAGGTGGTTGCGATCGGCCGCCGCCAGGAAATCAGGGGCGAGAGGAAGAGAAGCCGGCCCGAACCTCTCAAAAAACTCGTTCAGGCGCGCGAGCCGCGGGTCGTCGCGATATACGGAAGCTGGGGGTTCGTGGGCAGGATTGGAAACAGTAGCAGCACTGAAAATTCCAGCCCACAAAACGAATCTCCGCAAAACGAACAGGAACCTCCGTCAGAATGGTTTTAATTGCTAAGGTGCTCTATTTGAGTGACTTATATACGCTTAACAAGATTTTAAGAACCAGATTCCGTTTATTCAGTATACCATGGACATCCGAAATCGAGTGTAAAAAACCGGGGGTGACGCCCGGAATTCAGGCCGCGGCCCCCGGTTCCCTCCCCCGCTTGCGGTAGGCTGAAAGTTAGCGTCATGAAGAAAATGCTGCTGTTAACGGGCATCGCGGCGCTCGCCGCTGCGCAGATCGATACCATTTCCGGCCGGCGGATTCGAGCGGACACGAAATTCCTCTCGAGCGACCTGCTGGAAGGCCGCGGCGTCGGCACGCGGGGCGGCCGGCTCGCCACCGAATACCTCGCCGCGCAATTCGAGCTCATGGGGGCGGAGCCCGCAGGCGACAACGGCACCTATTTCCAGAAAGTGCCGCTCGTGGGCCTCGAAACGCAGCCCACGTCGCAACTGGCGGCCATCGGAAACGGCAAGACCGTGACCCTGAAATGGCTGGACGATTTCGTCGGAGCCAACGAGCGCCAGCGGACCGAGGAGACAATCGACGCCGAAGCGATTTTCGTTGGCCACGGAATTACGGCCCCGGAATACGGGTGGGACGACTTCAAGGGCGTGGATGTGCGCGGCAAAATCCTCGTGCTGTTCACGAACGAGCCGGAATCCACCGAGCCGACATTCTTCGGCGGCCGCGCGCTGACCTACTACGGGCGCTGGACGTACAAGTTCGAGGAAGCGCTGCGCCGCGGCGCGCTGGGCGCGATCATCATCCACACCACCCCTACGGCCGGCTACGGCTGGGAAGTGGTGAGAAACTCGTGGGGACGGGAGGAAGCGTACGTGCGCCTGGAGCCGGGCGCTCCTGCCCTGGCGCTGGCCGGGTGGGTGACAACCGACGCGGGCAACCGCATTCTGGCGCTGGCCGGGCGCACCGTGAATGAACTGCTGAAGGCGTCCAACTCACGCAACTTCCGGCCCATCCCGCTCGGCATACGGTTTCGCGGCAAGCTGGTTTCGAAAATGCGGGAGCTGGAGACGCACAACGTCGTCGCGCGGATTCCGGGAAGCGACCCGGAGAAGAAGTCGGAAGCCGTGGTATTCAGCGCGCACTGGGACCACCTGGGAATCGGCACACCAGTGAACGGAGACGCCATCTACAACGGCGCGGTGGACAACGCCACCGGCTGCGCCATCCTGCTCGAAATCGCGCGTGCCTGGGCGGGGCTGGAGCAGAAGCCGCGGCGCTCGGCCATCTTCGTGGCGGTGACCGCCGAGGAGGCCGGGCTGCGGGGCTCCGATTATTACGCCCGGAACCCGGTGGTGCCGGCCGATAGGACGGCCGTCGCGCTAAACTTTGATGGCTTTTACCCCTACGGCCGGACCCGGGACGTGGTGGTGACAGGCGCCGAGCGGACCACGCTCTGGCCGGTGGTCCAGGAAGCAGCGCGCCGCTACGGGTTTGAAATCAAGCCCGAAGCGCATCCCGAGCAGGGGCTGTTCTACCGCTCGGATCATTTTTCTTTCGCGCGCGTAGGCATCCCCTCGTTTTCAATCAAAATGGGTTCGGAGTTTCTGGGCAAACCGGCGGACTTCGGCAACAAGCTGTTCCAGGAATTCAACGAAAAGCACTATCACGCGCCTTCGGACGAGTTTCAGGAGGACTGGGATTTTTCGGGGCTGGAAGCAATCGCACGCTTCGGCGCGCTGATCGGGCTGAACGCGGCTAACCTGGACACGCTCCCCGCCTGGAACGAGGGCGACGAGTTCAGTAAGAAGCGCGCCGCCCGGAATCACCAATAGACTTCCTGTTTGAAGGACTCCTTGGGGTAGCCGGCGCGCTGGAAGACTCCCTTCACGTTTTCAATCATGTTGGGGTTGCCGCAGGCGTACGCGGTGGTTCCGGACGGGGTGAACCCGAGCGCGTCCAGGTGCTTGCGGACGATGTCCTCGGCGCGGCCCAGCTCGCCCCTCCAGCCGGGGTCTAGCCAGGTCCGGCTGATCGTGGGGATGTAGCGGAACCATTCGAAGCGGCGGTCGTATTCGGAAAGCTCCTCGCAGTAGGCGAGCTCGCGCGACACGCTCGCGCCGTGAACCAGCGCGATGCGGTGTGGCCACGGTTCGCCTTCCTCCACGCGCGCCGCGAATTCGCGCATCATGCTCACAAACGGCGCCACGCCCGTGACGGTGGCCACCATGAAGTGGCACGTGCGGCCGCTTCTGTCGTCAAAAAGGAACCTGCCTTTTGCCGCCCGGCGGATGGTAAGCCCCGAGGCCCCCACCGGCACATTGTAGAGGTGCGGCGTGAGATGGCCGCCGGGAACCAGCTCGACGAAAAACTCCAGCTCCGGTTCGCGCGGCGACGACACAACCGAATAGGGCCGCTCGATCAGCCGGCCCTCGCCCGGCAGCCCGATAGTGACGTACTGGCCCGGCACAAACTGTATCGGCTCCTCGGGACGAACACGAACGATCCAGAGCTCTGGGGTAACGTCCCGCCGCGATGTGATCACGGCGGCTATGTGTTTAGAGTCAGTCATTGCGTTTCTCTATGAGGCGGCGGGCGCGCATGAAAACAGCCTTCAGCATCTCGTCCGTCAGCAGACCCGTGGAGGTGTTCTGCTGGCTGGGATGGTACGAGCTGATAAGAACCGGCTGGCCGCGAGCGATAACATGCTCCCGGTCATGCGCGAAAACGAAACCAGCCTTACTCTCTATGATGCCCCGGTTCCGCAGGATAGTTAAATACTGATCGAACGCGATGCGGCCCAGCGCCACCACGGCCCGCAAGTCCGGCAGCAGGTTCAACTCCCTCTCCAGGTACTCGCGGCAGTTGAGGATCTCCTCAGGAGTGGGGCGGTTGCCCGGCGGCGCGCAGCGATTGACGGCCGTGATGTAAGCATCGCGAAGCGTGAGGCCGTCGTCGCGGGAGCGGCTCACCGGCTGGGAGGCAAAACCGGCAGCGTAGAGGGCGCGGAACAGGTAGTCGCCCGAGCGGTCCCCCGTGAAAATGCGGCCCGTTCGATTTCCGCCGTGCGCCGCGGGGGCCAGGCCGATCACCAGCAGCCGCGCCCGGGGATCGCCAAACCCCGGGACGGGCTTGCCCCAGTAATCCCAGTCCCGATAGGCTTTCTTTTTCGTCTTTGCAACCTGAGTGCAGTAGGCGATCAACCGCGGGCAGCGCTTGCAGGCCACTACCTCACGCGCAACACACTCCAGGGTGTCCAGGGAAAGGGGCATTCTTTTTTATTGTCGCCGAAAGACGCGCTTGTTTGAGAGGAAGGGCGCCTATGTCAGAAGGGCGCGGCGCATGTTTTCCAGCGAGCGGGTCATCGCATCGGCCCCGGCGGCCTCCATCACCTTGCGCAGCACGGCGACCAGCCGCCGGTCGCGCCAGCCGCGCCGGGCTTCGGCCTCGAGCACCGCGAATGCTTCCTTCGGGGAGAATGCGCGCTTGTAGGGGCGCGTCGAGGTGAGCGCGTCGTAGACGTCCGCCACCTGCAGAATGCGTGCGAGAAGTGGAATCTGCTCGCCGCGCAACCCGTCGGGGTAGCCGCTGCCGTCCCATCGCTCATGATGGCTCCGGATGATCGGCAGCACGGCCTCGAGCGTGCGCGTGTGGCGGCATATTTCCTCGCCCTTGATCGTGTGCGTGCGCATTACGGCCCATTCGGCGTCGTCCAGCGGGCCGGGCTTGAACAGAATCGCATCCGGGATCGCGATTTTGCCGATATCGTGCAGGAATCCGCCGCGGTACAGGGCCAGCAGTTGCGGGCGCGGCAGTCCGAGCTCGGTTCCGACCATCAGGCTGATGGCGGCCAGGCGCTCACAGTGCCCGCCGATGGCCTTGTCGCGCTGCTCGACCGCCCGGGCGAGCGCAAACAGGATCGACTCGGCCTCTTCGAGCGAATCGATCGCGGCCTTGTGGCGCAGCAGGGCGTGGATCCGCGCGCGGACGACGGCCGGACTCAGCGGGCGGACAAGGAACTCGTCGGCGCCCGAGGAGATGCCGGCGATCTCGTTCTTGGCCCCCTCTGCGCTGGTGAGAATGAGAACGGGAATCAGCCGGGTGCAGCGGTCCGACTTGAGCTCCCGGCAGAAATCCAGGCAGTTGGAACCCGGCAGGGTCAGATCCAGAATCACCAGGTCCACCGTCTCGCGCCCCAGCACTTCCCGGGCTCTCGCGGCGGTGGTCGCGCTGACGATACGGCAGCGCTCGTTCCTCAGGGCGCCGCGAAGGAAGTTCCGATTGCTCCCGCTTTGTTCGAGAACCAGGATGACGGGCGCCCGTTCGGGAAATGCCTGCGACGGCGCTTCCGGGTTGCGGTGAATCGTCTCGAGCGTCTGGGTTCGCGGCACGTGGCTGCCCTTTTCCGTACCTTGATCTATCGGCGGGAGATGGTGGAGAATTTAGAGCTGACCCCAATGAGAATTCAATTGATATTGGCTCTCGCCGCGGCGCCGCTCTGGGCTCAAACGCTCTCGCAAGGGGAGCGCGACTTCGCCATGAGCAGCTTACATGCGAGCCGCAAAATGTTTTTGGACGCGATCTCGGGACTTTCCGAGGCGCAATGGAAGTTCAAGCCGGCGCCGGACCGGTGGTCGATTGCCGAGATCGCCGAGCATGTAGTGCTGGCCGGCGATCTCAAGCCCGTGCAGGACATGTTGAAGTCGCCCGCGGTCGAGCGCGGCAAAGTGGACTCGAAGCAGGACGCGAGATGGCTGGAAAAGATGGCCGATCGCACACATAAGGCGAAGGCGCCGGCCCCGATGCTGCCCCAGGGGCGCTGGAAGACGCCGGAAGCCACGGCGGCCGAGTTCCGGCAGCGGTATGACCGGATTATCCGCTACGTGGAGACGACCCGCGATCCGCTGCGCAGCCACGTGGCCGGCTCGGGCGAGAACGCCTACGATGCCTACCAGAGGATCCTGATGCTCGCCGGGCACGTCCAGCGGCACGTGGCGCAAATCGAAGAGGTGAAGGCCGACCCAAAGTATCCCAAGTGAGGCGGGTCAGGTTGACGAACCTCCTTCAACACCGCTAAAGTAAAGAAGTATCTGTAGTTCAACCGAGGTCCCCATCGTCTAGCCCGGCCTAGGACACCGCCCTTTCACGGCGGCAACGGGGGTTCGAATCCCCCTGGGGACGCCACTTTAATTCAAGCATTTACGGCCTTTCCCTCGATTAGCGGCTGAGTAACGCCAGGGTAACGCAATTCGCCAAGAACGCCATCCAGGCGGCCCACTGCTTCCCCAAGGAATGATGGCGAAAGGTGCGGGTGTCTTATTGCCATTCGAAGGTCGTTGTGCCCGAGCAACTGAGCTACCGTGTGGATGTCAGCCCCCGACATCCTCAACCAGCTTGCCGCCGTGTGGCGGAGGTCGTGGAATCGGAATTCTCAATTCCAACCCTGCGGCAGGCACGTGCGAATGCTGATTCGGTGATTTAACGTTCGCGAACAGCCTGTCAGTCGGCTTCGCGTCGGAGGCAACCGGCGCAGATCACAGGGCAGCCAGAGCCAATTCGTTCAGGTACACGATTCGGCTCTCGCCGTTTTTCGTTTGCGGGAGTAAGATCAGCGTGCTTTCGAAATGTGGGAAATGTGTGTGTGTTGGGTGAGGTCGGGATCGAGGACCTGCAGGCGGTTCACAATCGGTTGTCGTTATTGGCGAGAGATAGTGATACGGCCAGCGATTACAGGCATTTAGGTATACTGCATCCGATATGGGCCGCCGAATTTCCCTGAGCAGACGCGCTACGGCCAGTGGTGTTGCCGCAGAGCTGCTCGTTCTACTTCCGATTCCTTGATTCCCTGTTCCCGTTCGGCTAGAGTGGGGTCTTAGGTGCGCCCGTGAAGCGAATCATCCATGTGCGGATCTTCCCAGGGGAGAAGCAGTACGTGGCGGAGTGCCTCGACTTGCCTGTTGTAACGCAAGCTCCAACGCTTGACCAGTTGGCGGTGAATATCAAAGAGGCTATCGGCCTGCATCTCGAAGGGGAGGACCTCGCCGAACTCGGCCTTGCGGCCAATCCCACTATACTGGCTAGTCTCGAACTCGAAGCCGTCGCCTGATGCCGAAGCTCAGAGTCCTGTCCGGCGATGAGGTGGTGCGGATCTTGCACTCTTTCGGGTTCGCACCTGTGTCGCGACGCGGAAGCCATATAAAACTCCAACGAAAGTTGCCAAACGGCTCGCGTCAGAGCCTGACGGTTCCTCTTCACCGTGAAATGGACCGCGGCACGCTTCTGGCGATCTACCGTCAAGCGCTGCGTTTCATCCCCGAGGACGAACTGCGGTCCCGGTTCTACATCGATTGATCCCGGAGCGCAACCAGTCTCCTGAGGCCCTCTAGCAGAGGGCGCCAACTCTCAATCTTGAGGGGACGCCAGATTTGAAAGACTGAGCGGGCTTCGATATCCAGGCGCCGTCCTTGCCGTCCCACGTGAACCGGAACCACCGGGTGCGGCTTCCGGCGGCGATTCGCCAACTGCCAAATGCGAGGTAGTCCTACTCGTGCCGGAACATTGTCAGATGCCGCGCGAGCCGAGGTGATCGCTAAGTCGTCCGGCTGAGGTGGACATGGCGTTGACTCTTTGTTACGGCATTTTGTAGGAATCGTCGAAGGCCAGCTCGATTTGGGCCGTCTTGCCTGCCTCAAGATTCACCGGGGCGGGCTTGCCTGCCTCCTTGCTGTACATGGCCACGGAGGAACCCGAGGGGGGCGGGCCGGAGACGCCGTCATAGGTGCCGTTCGGATCGAATGCCACTACTACGTATACTGTGGGGACGGAGAGGCTGGAAAACGTTACCGTCTGGTCCTTTGCCGTGGCGGTCTCAGCGGCGAGAGGCGGTGCGTCGCCATGCACGAATTCCGGCGAATCGAACAGGAAGACAAACATCTTGTGCTTCTCGTCCACATTCCCCGATCCGGTGTAGTTCAGTTTGACTTTGAGCGAGCGGTCGGCTTTGCTCTGCTGCGCGGCCGCCAGGAAGACCAATGCTGCGAGGGCCGATGCGATGAAGAGACGCTTTCTCATGATTTGGAACTCCTTTGAGCGGTCAGACGGAGACTGCCGCGGCAAGGTTCAGTATAGCCTGAGCAATAGCCTGAGACGCTATGCCCGATTTAGTGGGGAGCCGTAAATGCCGATACCAGCAACTTACTTAGCCGTCAGAGCCGCCACCCCGCAAGCTATACTGGCTGGTCGATTCTGATGCGGACTGGCTGCGATCTCGAACGGGAATACAAGACCCGCGGTTCACGTCATTGGCGCCATCGCTTGTACCGGATGCTCCAGCCTCCGGCGCCGTTTGTCATGAACCCCGCCGAGCCAAAGAACTGGCCGCTTGGGCGGTGGAACCTGTACGTTGGCGGCGCGGGCCGTTCCGTCCCCGGATACGTCAATATCGACTTGTTCGCCATGCCCGGCGTCGATGTCGCCGCGGACGTTGAGCGGCTACCCTTTCCTTCCGACCTCTTCCAGCGCATCGAGTGCGATGCGGTCCTTGAGCACGTGCGCAACCCGCGGCAGGCCATGTGTGAACTCCGGCGCGTTTTGGCGCCCGGCGGATACCTCCATCTCGTGACCCCGTTTTGCCATCCCTTTCATGCCTACCCGGCGGACTTCCGGCGGTTCACCATCGATGGCCTCAAGGAGCTGGCCGGCGGCCTCGAGGTTGTCGCCGAAGGCTGGCGGACCGGCCCGACCGCTACCATCCTGGTCTTCCTCCTCGAGTACGTGAAGCTGCTGCTCCCGTTCCGAATCTGGCGCGCAGCAGCACACTTTGTATGCGGCTGGCTGCTCTTTCCGCTTCGCTATTTGGATCTGCTCCTGTTGCGGTCGGCGACGGCGCATCGCATCGGCAACCATTGCTACCTCTGGCTGCGTAAGCCTCTGCCGGGCGAACAACCAGCCGAACCGTGAGGCGCCATCCCGCAACTTCCCGGCCGCTTGTCTGATCCAATTAGATTTGGCTCAAGGAGGAATGCATGCCGATCCCGCTCATCGAGTATCAAGACGCGTCCCCGGAGGTTCGCGCGGTGTACGACGACATCATGGCCACCCGCCAGACCGGCCGGGTCAACAATTTCTGGAAAGCTCTCGCCAACGACCCGCCCACGCTCGAGCGCACGTGGCGCGCCGTCAAGGAGATCATGGCTCCAGGCGAGCTCTCCCCGCTGATCAAGGAAATGATCTACCTCGCAGTCAGCGTGACGAACCAGTGCGCCTACTGCATCGCTTCCCACACGGCCGCGGCGCGCAAAGCCGGCATGAGCGATGCCATGTTCGCCGAACTGATGGCCGTTATCGGCCTGGCGAACCAGAACAACCGGCTCGCGGCGGGCTACAGGGTCGAAATCGACAAGGAATTCCAGTAGCTCCGCCGCCTGCGCGGGCAGTGCTTCGGAAAGCCGTAATTTAAGCATTTCGCGGCATCCCTGCTAAGATGGCACCGTGGCAGGGTGGAAAATCAGAATTCAGGACCTGGTGTGGCTGGCGCTGTTTGTAGTCATCGCCATTGCCGGGCCGGAGCGGCACCCGCGGTTTGTGTTCGCGCTGTTCCTGCTGGCGGGATTCCAGGTTGTGGAACCGAAGATCGCTTCGCTGGCGACGCAGCGCGGCAGCATCCTGGCGAACCTGCTCAAGCTGGCCGTGGGCTACCTGATCGTCCACGATTCCGGCGACATCACCAGCAGCTATTACTGGATTCTGCTGATCCCGGTGGTGTCGGCGGCCACTACGCTGGGCGTTGGCGGCACCGTCCTGTTTACCGTGCTGGCGTGCGCCGCCTATCTGCTCACCCTGCTCCACGTGGACTGGACGCGGTACACGCTCCCCGAAGACCAGGTGGCGGAACTCATCCTGCGCCTCTTCTTCTTCACCGTGATCGGCTATCTTACCCAGCGGCTGGCCGAGGCCAACCGCCTGGAGGCCAGGCGCGCGCAGGCCGCCGCCGAACAGCTTGCCGAAGCGAATCGCAACCTCCAGGAGGCTGAAGCCGCGGTGCGGCGCTCCGAGCGGCTGGCCGCGCTGGGCCAGTTGTCGGCGGGACTGGCGCATGAGCTGCGCAATCCGCTCGGCACGATGCGCGCCTCCGCCGAGATGCTGATCAAAAACCTTCCGGAAGGCAACGAGATCGCGGCCGAACTGGCCGGGTTCATCTCCAGCGAGGTGGACCGCATCAATTCCCTGGTCACGCGTTTCCTGGAATTCGCACGGCCGCTGGAGCTGAAGTTGCAGCAAGCCGAACTGAGCGAGGTGTGCGACCGGGCCATCGCCCAAGTGGAGCGCGATCGCGGGAACCACGAGGTAACCATCTACAAGAACTACTCACCCGACGTGCGCCCGTTCGAGTTCGATCCCGAACTGATGGAGCGCGTCATCTACAACCTGCTTCTGAATGCCGCGCAGGCGACGCCGCCCGGCGGCGCTGTCACCATCAAAACGCGCGTCGTGGACGACATGGTGGAGATCTCGGTGATCGACCGCGGGCAAGGGATCGATCCCGCCCAAATCGAAAACATATTCAACCCGTTCTTCACCACGAAGAAGGATGGCGTCGGTCTCGGACTGGCTATCGTTTCCAAGATCGTGGATCTGCACGGGGGTAAGATAACTGTCGAAAGTGACCCCGGGAAGGGCAGCGTTTTCCGCGTGTTCCTTCCACTGGTTTAGGAGATGAAGACCCGCATTCTGGTTGTCGAGGACGAAGAGAAGCTTCGCCGCGTGCTGGAACTTCAGTTGCGCTCGGCGGGCTTTGAGGTGGAGAAGGCCGGCACGGCGGAGGAAGCGCTCCGGCTGGCCGACCGCGCCGATCTGGTGCTCACGGATGTGCGCCTGCCCGGGATGAGCGGCCTGGAACTGCTTGCCGCCATCCGCCGCCAGAACATGACCACCCCCATCATCGTCATGACCGCGTTCGGCACCGTCGAGACGGCGGTGGAAGCGATGAAGGCGGGCGCGGCGGACTTTTTGCTCAAACCTTTCTCGCTTGACCACCTCATGACGGTGATCCGCAAGGCGCTCGACGTCCGGGCCTTGCAGGACGAAAACCGCAAGCTGCGCGAGGAACTCGGCTACCGCTACGAGTTCGACAACATCATCGGGCGCAGCCCCGCGATGCAGGAGATTCTCGCCACGGTCGAGCGGGTGGCGCCAACGCGCGCCACGGTACTGCTGGCGGGAGAAAGCGGCGTGGGCAAGGACCTTATCGCGCGCGCCATCCACTACCACTCGCCGCGGCGCGACCGGCCGTTCGTCAAGATCAACTGCACCGCCATTCCCGAAAACCTGATGGAAAGCGAGCTGTTCGGCTATGAGAAGGGCGCCTTCACCGGCGCCAACACCTCCAAGCCCGGCAAGTTCGAGCAGGCCGACACGGGCACCGCGTTTTTGGACGAAATCGGAGACGTGCCAGCCAACATTCAGGTGAAGCTGCTCCGCGTGCTCCAGGAGCGGGAGTTCGAGCGGCTGGGGAGCAACAAAACAAGGCACATCGACGTGCGCATCATCGCGGCCACCAACCAGGATCTGCGCGCCGCGCTCGAGCAGGGCACCTTCCGCGAGGACCTTTATTACCGCCTCAATGTAGTGCCCATCAACCTGCCGCCTCTCCGCGACCGGCCGGAGGACATTCCGTTCCTGGCCGAGCACTTCGTGAAGAAGCTCGCCAAGGCGAACGGCAGCCGCGTGGAATCCATAACCGACGCGGCGATTCAAAAGCTGCTCAGCTATCACTGGCCGGGCAATGTGCGCGAACTGGAGAACGTCATCGAGAGAAGCATCGTGCTCTGCTCGGGGGACCGCCTCGACGCCGACGATATCCGGCTCGACACCGCGCCGCGGGCAGTGCGCCGGACGGCGGACCATTTCTTGCCCGAAGGAATGACGCTGGATGAGTACGAGCGCGCCCTCATCCGCGAGGCGCTGCGCCGGGCCGAGGGCAACAAGAGCCAGGCGGCGCGGTTGCTCGGGCTGACCCGCAACGCGCTCCGCTACCGCCTTTCGCAAATGGGGCTGGAAAAGGACGCAGGAAACGCAGAGTGAAGCGCCCGCACGCGGCTATTCCACTTCCACAGTGAGTTTCTTCTGCGTGCTGTGGCCCTTGCTGTCCGTGGCGGTGAGAGTGTAAGTGGTGGTGGTTTCCGGGGCGGCGTAGAAACAGCCCTGCATTACCCCGCTCGGCGGCATAGCCGGCGGGTCCACCGTGATCCGCACCGCGTTTACGGTACTGAAGCACAGCGAATAGGCCCACTTGGCCCCCGGAGCGCCGACCACGTCCGCGGCGGGCTTCTTCTGCTGGACCCGAAAATACGTAATTCGCGGCAGACTCTCCGGATCGGGCTTCACGCGCACAAGAAACGATTCGGTGACGGGGCCGCCGGGCCCCTCCGCCGTCAACGTGTACCGCGTGTCGCGCTGCGGCGCGATCTCCAGGCACCGGTTCATCGAAGGCCTCAAGTCTTCGACCGGCGGATCCAGGCGCACGGCCTCAGCGTTAGCCACCCCATAGCAGAGAATCGCCTTGCCGCCTTCCACGAGTTCCCCCTGGCTCGCGTAAAAGTGCAGAATCTTTACGTTCGTGCCGTGATCGGGGGGAGGGGGCGGAGCGGGCTTAACGGCTTGAGACGTAAACTTGCGGTTCGCGAAGTAGCGGCTCGCCATGGTCCAGCCGAGATACACGAGCGCCGCCAGCGCAACAAGGGACATATAACGAGCCAGTCTTCGCATTCTTTCAGCTTAACGCGAGCCGGGCCGCGGGGAAGAAATCAGCGCACGGAAACGTCGCGGCGGTCAACAGGAGTATACGGACCAGAATTCACATTTGCCGCTGCGGTTTCGCCTTCGGGCGGTAACGGGCCACCCTGATTTGAGCATCCAATCTGATGGGAGGAGATGATGATGGCCCGGCTCAGCAAACCGCTGGACGCCACCGCGACAGGCCGCGAAGCGAAGGCCTTCGGCGCCGGCCTGCGCGAGCTGATCGCCGGCCAGGACGAGGCAATCGAACAAATCGTCAGCGTCTACCAGAGATACCTCACCGGATTGCAGGAGCCGGGCCGGCCGGCCGGAAGCTTCCTGTTTCTCGGCCCTACAGGCACGGGCAAGACGCGCATCGTGGAAGCGACGGCGGAACTGCTCGCGGGCACGGCCCGCGCGGCGATCAAGATCGATTGCGGCGAATTTCAGCACAGCCACGAAATCGCGAAGCTGATCGGCTCGCCGCCGGGCTACCTCGGCCACCGGGAGACCCGCCCGATGCTCAGCCAGGAAGCGCTCGACGAGTTTCACACGGAGAAGGTGAAGCTGAGCTTTGTGCTTTTCGATGAGATCGAAAAGGCCAGTGATGCGCTATGGAACCTGTTGCTCGGCATTCTGGACAAAGCCACCCTGACGCTGGGCGATGGCCGCCGCGTCAATTTCTCCCACGCGATGATTTTTCTGACCAGCAATCTTGGCGCGGCCGCCATGGAGGAGCTCCTCCGGCCGAGGCTCGGCTTTGCTCCCGCCATGGCGCACGGACCTCACGATCAAAAAATCGAGAAGGCCGGACTGGAGGCCGCACGCCGGAAGTTCACCCCCGAGTTCATCAACCGTCTGGATAGGATCGTGGTCTTCCGTCCGCTGGGAGAGCCGCAGCTCCGCGAAATCCTGGAGATCGAGCTGCGCATGGTGCAGAAGCGGGTCTTCCAGTCCCCCAGCGCCGGACCTTTCCTGTTCAAGGTCACCCGCCGCGCAAAAGAATACCTGCTGCGCGAAGGCACCAACGAAAAGTACGGCGCCCGGCACCTGAAACGCGCGGTAGAGCGCCTCTTGGTGGAGCCCATGGCGAACCTGATCGCCAGCGGACAGGTGCGTGAGGGCGACGTTCTGCGCGTGGATTTCGACGCGGCGAAAGGGCGCCTGCTGTTCGTCGTCGAAGCCGAGGGCGTGCCCGCCTACACGCTGGCGGAAATGGCGAAACTCGTCCCTTCCAGAGCGGCGGCCGCGTAGGGTTCCTGCACTTCACTCTCGCCGGTCATCCGGTTCGCTCACATCGCGGTTCGGCGAAAAGCCGGGATCGGATCACATCCAGCGGCCCGCGCGGCGACTTGCAGCCTGCTACAATGGCATGTTCTATCGGTGGGCACGGCTGTCAACCCGCTGAGGGAGAGTTTAATGCACGTCATTTACTTGCTTCTGCGCGTCTTCAGCTTTTGCTTTCAGGGTTTGCTCATAGTTTTTCTGCTGGCGGCGTCAGTTCTCGCCTGGTCCAGCGGCAGCTTGCTGTCGATTGATCTTTTGCCGTGGACGGGGGAGGCGCTGACCACGTGGACGTTTGTCTCCGCGTTGGCGGGCGCAACGGTTACGATTTTGGCGCTGAAGCGGATTGTTCCGGTGTTATTCCTGCTGTGGAACGTGGCTGTCGTGATCATGCTGGTGCGCGGCTACTTCTTCAGCTCCTACGGTTTCACTTCCGGAAGCGACCTGCTGACGGCTCTTCTCTTCATACTGGGCGCCGTAGTGGCGGCGGTGGGAAGCTGGGTGCATATGCGGCGTCCGGCAGGCGTCGCGGCCCGGCGTAAGGCGGCGGCGCTGGTTTAAGAACGGGCAGCCCTGCCAGAAACTGGAATCCGAACCAGCGCGTCTGTTTAGGTGTCGTGAAACCAATCATTTTCAGCCTCGCCTTGGCGGCGGTGGCCGGCGTTGCCGCGGCCCAGGACTATTATCCGCGGCATAACTTCACCTTCGGGGTAGGGGCGGCGCAGCCGCGGGCGGATCTCAACGGGCTGTTCAAAAACTCGCCGGGCATCTCCTTCAGCTACGGATACAGGTTTGCCCGTAATTTTCAGGCGGATGCCGGATTCGAGACCGTATTCGGCGCGGCCGACGTGCGGGATTTCCTCAACACCGAGTTCGGCCCCGTGCTCATCAAGGATTATCAGTACTTCGTGCCTCTGGGGGGCCGCGCCATCCTGCCCTTGATCGGCGGCCGGTTGTTGTTTTCCGGCGGCGGCGGAGGCGCTTACATGCGCTATTCCGAACGCCTGCGCCAGCCGAGCGACTTTTTCAGAATCGCCTGTCCGGTTTGCACTTCACGCAGCGGGTGGGGGTACTACGCGCTGGTAGACATCAGCACTTTTGTAGACAACTCGCAGCACTTTCGCGTGGGCGTCGTGTCGAAGGTTTACCGCGGGCACACCAATGGCGAACCGCTGGCCGCCCTCCCCGGGGTCCGCACCAGGGACCACTGGGTGAACATCATGGGCCAGGTCGGTTTCAGCTTCTAAGTCTTTCGGTTACTTGATCTCTGGGCTATTGGCCGTGGCGGGCTCGGCGCCCCAGTTCTCGCGGATCACCATGGTCTGATCGGAGTAGAACGTGCGGCGTCCCGTGCCGTTATACGTTTCCGGATTGGCGTTGATGGTGTAGCCTCCGGGTCCGCCCTGCATGGTGAACACGTACCCGCTTTTCCTGCCCTTGGCAAGGTCCTCCGAAATGAGGCCCGCGCCGCCGGGACCTTCCTGCCCGCTGGTGGGCGGCCCAAGTTCCTCGAGCTTTGTGGCGTATCTCCCGAATTGGGAATAGTATTGCGCCTGGGCGGTGTGGAGCGTTTGAATCTGCCGGATGGCGGCTGTTTCCTGCGTCTGCATGCGCGCCTTGTCCAGCCGGGGAATCGCGACGGCCGCAATGATCAGCACGATCGCGACCACAATCAGCATCTCGATCAACGTGAACCCGCGACGGCTCCCGTATTTTCTTCTCTTATTCATGACAGCCTCCGGGTATTTCATCATGGCAGAATACACCCCATATGTTACTTGACGCCGAACGGACTGAGATCGTGGAGTAGGCAGCCATGCGCCGCCGCGTGAATTTGCCGTAATCGCGCGAGCAGCGCCCCCAGCCGGTGCAGAGGCAGCGAGTTCGGCCCGTCGGAAAGCGCTTTTTCCGGCGCCTCGTGAACCTCCAGGAAAACCGCGTCCACGCCTGCCGCCACCGCGGCCCGCGCCAGCGGTTCGATAAACTCGGCCTGCCCGCCAGAGGCCGTCCCCGCGCCCCCGGGCAACTGCACGCTGTGCGTCGCGTCGAAAACCACGGGAAACCCGAACTCGCGCATGATGACGAGCCCGCGCATGTCCACCACGAGGTTGTTGTATCCGAAGGTGGTGCCTCGTTCGGTCAGCAGGATCCGCGTGTTTCCCGTGGAGGCGACCTTTTCGGCCGCCATGCGGATGTCCCGCGGCGAGAGGAACTGGCCTTTCTTGATGTTGACGATGCGGCCTGTGCGGCCCGCTTCGAGCAGCAGATCCGTCTGGCGGCAGAGGAACGCCGGGATCTGGAGGACGTCGGCGACCTCGGCGGCGGGACCGGCCTGGGCCGGTTCGTGTATGTCCGTGAGAACGGGATAGCCCGCAGCCCGGACCCCGGCCAGAATCCGCAGGCCTTCCTTCAGGCCCGGCCCGCGGTACGACGCCAGGCTGGTGCGGTTGGCCTTGTCGAAGGAGGCCTTAAACACGAACGGCCCGGCGATCTTGCCGATTTCGCAGGCCAGATAATGAACGTGATCTTCGCTTTCAATGACACACGGCCCGGCGATGAGCGCCGGCGGATGTCCCTCACCGAAAACGATTTGCCCGCCCCGGGGCGTTTCCAGCGTGACCGGTTTCATTGCTGCCGGAGGGCGGCGGCCGGCTCGCGCCCGGTTACCTGCTTTTGCCGCCGGAACTCAAGCGCCGCTTGAATGAAGGAACGGAACAGCGGATGGGGCTCGAGCGGTTTGGACTTGAACTCGGGATGGAACTGGCAGCCCAGCCCCCAGGGATGGTTTGAGTATTCGCAGATCTCGACGTAGACGCGGTCGGGCGTCTCGCCCGTGATCCGCAGACCGTGCTGCGTGAGCACCTGCTCGTATTCGCGGTTGAACTCGTAGCGGTGGCGGTGCCGCTCACTGATCTGCCGGACCCCATACGCGTTGTGGGCGATGCTGCCTTCAGCCAGGTTGCAGGGATAGGCGCCCAGCCGCATGGTTCCGCCCAGCATGTCCACGCCCTTCAGTTCGCGCAGCTTGTAGATGACGCGGTGTGGCGTGGCCGGGTTGAACTCGGTTGAGTCGGCTTGTTCCAGGCCGCAGACGTTGCGCGCGTACTCGATCACCATCGCCTGCATGCCGAGGCAAATGCCGAAATAGGGCACTTTTTTTTCGCGGGCGAAGCGGATCGCCTGGATCATGCCCTCTACACCGCGCTTGCCGAAGCCGCCCGGCACCAGAATGCCGTCGAAGTTTCCCAGGTGCTCGATCGCGCCGGGCGCCAGCAGCCTGTCGGACTCGATCCATTCGATCCGTACCCGCACGTTGTGCGCAAGACCGCCGTGAAGCAGCGCTTCCTTGAGGCTCTTGTAGGAATCCTCGTACTCGGTGTACTTGCCGACCAGGGCAATGCTCACCTCTCCGACCGGGTTCCGCATGCGTTCGAGCATGGCGTTCCAGCGGTCCAGGTTGCGCGGTCCGGCCTCGATGTGCAGCCTGCGCAGGATGGCGTCGTCCAGGCCCTGTTCGGCGAGCAGCGGCGGGAGCTCGTAAACGGAGGACACGTCACGGGCGCTGATCACCTTGTCCACATCCACGTCGCAGAACAGCGCGATTTTCTCTTTCATTTCGTCCGACAGAAAGCGGTCGGTGCGGCACAGCAGCAGGTCGGGCTGAATGCCGATGGCGCGCAGCTCCTTGACGCTGTGCTGGGTCGGCTTCGTCTTCAGCTCCTGGGCGGCGGCGATCCAGGGCACCAGGGTGACGTGGACGAAAAACGTGTTTTCCCGGCCCAGTTCGTGCCGCATCTGCCGGATCGCTTCCAGAAACGGCAGGGATTCGATGTCCCCCACCGTGCCACCGATCTCGACAATCACGACGTCGACTCCGGCGGAGACGCGCCGGATCGCCGCCTTGATCTCGTTGGTGACGTGAGGGATCACCTGCACCGTTTTGCCGAGGTAATCGCCTCGCCGCTCTTTGGTGATGATCTGCTCGTAGATGCGGCCGGAGGTGAGGTTATTGGCCTGGGTGAGTTGAACATGTGTAAACCGCTCGTAGTGGCCCAGGTCCAGGTCGGTCTCGGCGCCGTCGTCGGTGACGAAGACTTCCCCGTGCTGGAAGGGACTGAGCGTGCCGGGGTCCACGTTCAGATAGGGATCCAGTTTTTGCAGGGACACCCGCAATCCGCGGCTCTCAAGCAGGCAGCCGATCGAGGATGCGGCGATTCCCTTCCCCAGTGAGGAAACCACTCCGCCGGTCACAAATATGTACTTAGCCATCGTGCTTCTCGAATGCCTTCACCTCAGCCTGGAAAAGCTTTTCCACCCGCTCCAAGTCGGCGGGCGTATCTACGCCGAGCGATTCATAGTCGGTCTCAACCACGCGGATCCGGTGCCCGTTCTCGATCGCCCGCAACTGCTCCAGCCGCTCCGCTTGTTCGAGCGGGCCGACGGGCAGGTCGGGATAGGCGAGCAGGAAATCCCGGCGGTAAACATACAGCCCGATGTGTTTGTAGTGCGCCGCGCCGGCATCGTCGCGAAGATACGGGATCATCGAGCGGGAAAAATAGATCGCGTTGTCGAACCGGTCGGTGATCACCTTCACCACATTCGGATTGGTCAGCTCGTCCGGGATCTCGATGCGTTTCTTCAGGGTAGCCATCGGGATTTCCGGATCGGAAACCAGGGCGAGCACGGCGGCATCGATTGCGGCGGGCTCGATGAGCGGCTCATCCCCCTGAATGTTTACAACTACGTCGGCCTTTTCGGAGGAAGCGACCTCGGCTGCCCTGTCGGTTCCCGAGAGATGGTCGGAGCGCGTCATGCGCACCGGCGCTCCAAAGCCGCGGGCGGCGGCCGCGATGCGCTCGTCATCGGTCGCGATCACCACCTGGGTCAGATAGCGCGCCTGGGCGGCTCTCTCCCATACGTGCTGGAGCATAGGTTTTCCAGCGATTACGGCGAGAGGTTTCCCGGGAAAACGAGAGGAGGCAAACCGGGCCGGAACGACCCCCAAAATCCTACCGGGCACGTTCGATGATATCACAACCGGCCCGGCCCGCGTTTCCGGCAGGTGTGCGAAGGGGCACCCCCCCGGAGCCGGCTGAACGCTAAGAAAGCAAAGTGAATTCCACGATTCGCGGGGTAGGCGTCCGGCTCCGGCGTGATATACTGGGATCGTCGCAGCCGTAACCACATGGTGGAGAGCAAGTGATGGTTGCGCAGTGTTTGAAGCCCGGTGTCTTAAGTCTCACCTGCGCCTTTCTGGTGGCCAGTTCGGTGCTTTCAGGCCAGGCTCAGAAAGAGCAGCAGAATCCGCAAACCTCCGCACCGCCCCCGCGAGTATCGATCACTCCGCGCCCGAAGCCTCCCGCCCCGGACAGCACCGACGAGGGCATTCCCAGATCGCGCAGCCTGCGGGTGGACACCACGATCGTACAGATTCCGGTTACCGTCACCGACCCGATGAACCGGTTCGTCACCGGCTTGGAAAAAGAGCATTTCCGGCTTTTCGAAGATAAAGTCGAGCAAAAAGTCACGTATTTTTCCAGCGAAGATGCGCCGGTTTCCATTGGAATTGTTTTCGACACCAGCGGCAGCATGGGCTCGAAGCTGCAAAAATCGCGCCAGGCGGTCGCTCAGTTGATGAAAACGGCCAACCCGGAAGACGAGTTTTTCCTCGTGCAGTTCAGTGACCGTCCCGAGGTCGTCGTGAGTTTCACCAGGGACGCCGAGGAGATTCAGAACCGCCTCACTTTCGCCCAATCGAAAGGCCGGACCGCGCTGCTGGACAGCATCTACCTGGCCATCCACCACATGAAGAATGCGAAGAACCCGCGCAAGGCCCTGTGCGTGATTTCCGATGGCGGCGACAACAGCAGCCGCTACACGGAAAGCGAGATCAGGAACCTCGTGCGGGAGGCGGATGTTCAGATTTACGCGATCGGGATTTTTGAGCCCATCGGCGCCCGCGGCCGGACCCCCGAGGAACTGGCCGGACCGAGCCTGCTGTCCGAACTGGCCGAGCAGACAGGCGGACGAAGCTTTGCAGTCGATAATCTGAACGAACTCCCCGATGTGGCGGCCAAGATCGGCATAGAACTGCATAACCAGTACGTGCTGGGCTATGCCCCCACCAATCGAGAAAAGGATGGTAAATACAGGCGAGTTCAGGTGAAGCTCGTGCAGCCGCGCGGGCTGCCACCGCTGCGTGCGTTCTGGCGGCTCGGATATTATGCGCCAACGCAATAACATTCCCGCCCTGCTGGCGGCGATCGCCCTGGCAGTTCCGGTGTGGGGACAGGAAGGCGCGGCCGTGTTTCGCGCCGATACCCGCCTTGTGGTGCTTCACGCCACCGTCGTGGACAAGCACGGCAAACTCATCACCAATCTGGACCGAAACGCCTTCCAGGTCTTCGAGGACGGCGTCGAGCAGCCAATCAAGATTTTCCGGCGCGAGGACGTGCCCGTATCGATGGGCATCCTGGTGGACAACAGCGGCAGCATGCGCGACAAACGGCGCAAGGTGGAAGATGCCGCCATGGCGCTCGTCAAGGCGTCGAACCCGTATGACGAGATCTTCGTGGTCAATTTCAACGACGAGGCCTATCTCGACGTGGATTTCACTTCCGACCCGAAGAAGCTGGAAGAGGGAGTCGCCCGGATCGATTCGCGCGGCGGCACCGCCATGCGGGACGCCATCGACCTCGCCATGGACCACCTGCTGAAGAAGGCCAAGCGCGACAAGAAGGTTCTGGTGGTGATCACCGACGGCAACGACAATGCCAGCGAGATTTCGCTCGAACGCCTGATCCAGCGAACCCAGCAGAGAGAGGTGGCCATCTACACCATCGGGCTTCTGGACGAGGAGGAGCGCCGGGAGGCGAGGCGCGCCAAGCGGGCGCTGGATGCGCTCGCGGAAGCCACCGGCGGCCAGGCCTACTACCCGAAGAACGTCGATGATGTGGGGAAATTCACCCTGGAAGTGGCGCACGAGATCCGGAACCAGTACACGCTGGCCTATAGCCCTTTGAATGCAAACCTCGACGGCACCTTCCGCCAGGTCAAGGTCACGGTGAAAGCCAAGGGCAACCCCCGGGTCAGGACGCGTAGCGGCTACTATGCCATTCCCGAACTCGCCAGGACTGGGGCGGGCGCCCCGGGTTCCTGAGCCCCGTGGCCTCGTCCACCCCTGCTAAGATGGTCCGGTGAAGCCCGTTCTCAGCGCCATCGCCGTCTGCCTGCTGGCCGCCGGGATCAGCCGCGCCCAAGAGGAAGCGGGGGCCGTCTTCCGCACCGACACCCGGCTCGTAGTGCTCCACGCGACCGTTATCGACAAGAACGGCAAGCACGTCACTACACTCCCCCGGTCCGCGTTCCACGCCTTTGAAGACGGCGTGGAGCAGCAGATCAGGATTTTCCGCCGCGAGGACGTGCCCGTGTCGATGGGCCTGGTGATCGACAACAGCGGCAGCATGCGCGCAAAACGTTCCAAGGTTGAGGCGGCCGCTTTGGGCCTGGTGAAAGCCTCCAACCCGCAGGACGAGGTTTTCATCGTCAACTTCAATGACCAGCCGTATCAGGACGTGCCCTTCACCAGCGATTTGAAGCGGATGGAAGAGGGCATCGCGCGCATCGACTCCAGCGGCGGCACCGCCATGCGCGACGCCATCCTCGCTTCCATCAACTACGCGAAGTCCAAAGGCCGGCACGATAAGAAGGTGATCGTCGCGATCACCGACGGCAACGACAACATGAGCGAGGTCGATCTGGACCGCTTGATTCGCGAGGCGCAGCAGCAGGAGGTGGTCGTTTACGTCATCGGCCTGTTCTCGGATGAGGACCGGGGCGAGGCCAAGAAAGCGAAGCGTGCCATCGACGAACTGACGAAGGCCACCGGAGGGCTGGCTTACTATCCCGAAAAAGTGGACGAGGTGGGCAAGGTCGCGCTGCAGGTAGCGCACGAGATACGCAACCAGTACATCATCGCCTACTCGCCTTCCAATCCTGCGCTCGACGGCAGCTACCGCCGCATCCGGCTCGAGGTCAAAGGGCCCAACCGGCCGGTTGCCCGGACCCGCACGGGCTATTACGCCACGCCCGCTCCGCGGGCCGAACGCAAGCGCTGATGCTGCGTTTCCTGTGGCGGGCCACCCGCGGCTACCGCCTGCGGCCGTGGCGCAGCCCCTATCTGCGCTGGCGCATCGAGACTTACTGGGGAATTCCCGCCGAGCGGATCAGCTTTCGCGAGTTCACCCGCTTTACTTGGACCCACCGGGGCGAGCTGATGCGCTTTCTCCGCTGGGCAGGCAGCATGCAAAGGATCCGCTAGGCGGATACCTGTATAATGAGTTTGCGGGCTTCCGGCCTGCACCTATGAGACAGTAAAGACACCTCCGACCCCCACAACTGGCCGCGCACGGCGGCCGCGAGGAGTGTATGTCTTTACTGAACGTTTTCGGACTGTCGTTCGGATATCCATCCACGATCGAACTCTTCCGCGACGCGACTTTCGCTATCGAACCGGGCGACCGCCTCGCGGTGGTCGGCGCCAACGGCGCGGGTAAGTCTACTCTGCTCCGACTCCTGGCGGGCGAACTCCAACCCGTGGCCGGCGCCATCGTACAGCGCAAGGGTCTGCGAATCGCCGTCGCCGGGCAGCGGTGCGCCGAAAGCGCGGAATCGCTGTTCGACTATGTGCTCGGCGTACGTCCGCACCTCGCTCAATTGCGGGCGTGCCTTGCCGCCACTGAGCGGGAGGCGCCCTGCGCCTACGCCGAAGCGGTGAACGAATACGAGGCCGCCGGCGGCTACGCGGCCGAGGCGCAGACCGCCCGCATTCTCGACGGGTTGGGGTTCCAGCCGGAGGAGTGGGAACTGCCGCTGGCGTCCCTCTCCGGTGGGCAGCGCACGCGGGCGGACCTGGCGCGCGCGCTCGCTAGCGATGCGGACGTGCTGCTGCTGGACGAACCCACCAGCCACCTCGACGTGGCCGCCCGCGAGTGGCTCGAAAACCAACTGGCCTGCTGCAGCGCCTGTGTGGTGGTCTCGCACGACCGCGTGCTGCTCGGCCGGGTGGCCAATCGGGTGCTCGAAATCGAGCGCGGGCGGGTAACGCTGTTCGGAGGCGGCTACTACGAGTACCGCGCGCACCGATCGTTGCTCGAGCGGCAAGCATGGGAGCGCTACCAAGCCGCCGAACGCCGCAACGCAGCCGCCGCGAAGGCGGCCGAGCGCCGCGCCCGCCTGGCGGCGCGCGTAGCCACGGCACCCTCGGGCGCGCGCAGCAGCCACGATTATTACCGCCGCAAAGCGGCCAAGGTGGCACGCACTGCGAGGCTGCTGCGCGAGCGCGTTACCCGTTCCCCCGCGGTTCCCAAGCCTTGGGAGGAGCAGCCCATCCCGGTGCTCGAATTTACCAACGTGCGCCGCAGCGGCGACGTGGCGCTTTCCGTAACCGGCCTGGCGAAATCCTACCCCGGAAAAAGGCTGTTCAGTGGCCTGAGCTTCGAACTGGCGCGCGGCCGGCGGATGGCCATCACGGGACCCAATGGCTGCGGCAAAACCACTCTCCTGCGCGTGCTTCTGGGCCTCGAACCGGCCGATGAAGGGAGTGTGCGCTTCGGTGCGCACGTGACCGTCGGCTACTATGCGCAGGACGCTGAGGAGCTGGACCCCAACGCGACGCCGCTGGACATCTGCGGCACCCATACCCTGGCCCGTACGCTGCTGGCCTGTCTCAAAGTGCGGCCCGATCGCGTCGAGCAGCCGCTGGCGAACGCCAGCGCCGGCGAGCGCGCCAAGGTTGGTCTCGTTCGGCTGCTGGTGAGCGGCTCCAACCTCTTGCTGCTCGACGAGCCCACCAACCACCTCGACATCGAAGCCCAGGAAGCGCTGGAGAAAACGCTAAGGCAATACCCGGGAACCATCGTGGTGGTGTCGCACGACCGCGCTTTCCTGGATGCCCTGGCACCGGACGACGTGATCGCCCTGTAGCGCCGAAACCGCGACGGCGTCCGTCCCGCTTCAGATCGTCCGCGTGACTTTGCTGAGGGTGCGCGGCTGGTCCGGGTTCAGGCCCTTCTCCTCAGCCAGTCTGGCGGCGAACAGTTGCGCTGGCACGATGTAAGGAATCGGCGTGAACAGCTCTTCCGGCCTGCCGCCGCGCTTTCTCAGATTCACCGGCAGGCAGATGCCGGGTCCGGGCAGGCTGGCGGCTTCACGGTTGCCGCGGTCGGTGATGATAAGCGTCTCCGCCTTGAGCTGGCGGAGGCGGTCCAAAATCTCCCGCGTGGACTTCCAGGTGACGCCCGGCGGAGCGAACGCAAAGATGGGAAACGAGGGCTCCACCATCGCGATAGGGCCGTGCATGAAGTCGGCCGACGAAAACCCTTCGGCAACCACATAGCAGGTCTCCTTCAGCTTGAGGCTGAACTCGAGCGCGTTGGAGTAGTTGATGCCACGTCCGACCACCACCGCATGCTCCATGAAACGGTACCGCTGGCAGATCGCGGCGATGTGGGGATCCAGCTCCAGCCCCGCGGCGGTCCATTCCGGGATGCGCCGCAGATCGTCCAGCCGGATGCGGGCGCCGAGCGCGTACGCGAGCAAATAAAACATCAGGATCTGGCCGGTATAGGTTTTCGTCGCGGCGACGCTCTTCTCTTTCCCCGCGCGGACCAGAAGCGTGAATTCAGCCAGTCCGGCCAGCGTGCTGCGCGGTTCGTTGGTGATGCCCACGGTCAGCGCGCCCTGCTGGCGCCCGTGCTCCATCACGAGGTTGATGTCGGTGGATTCTCCCGATTGCGAAATCGCCACCACGAGGACGCCGCGCAAGTCCACGCCGCCGCCGTACAAGGTGAATACGGAAGGGGCGGACAAGGACACCGGAATGCCGGTGGTGATCTCCAGCAGGTAGCGGCCGAACTGCGCGGCGTTATCCGAGGTCCCGCGAGCGGCCAGAACAACCAGCCGCGGCCGCTGCCCCTCGACTTTGCGGCGGAAGCGTTCGATGGCCTTCAACCCGGCAGCCAGCGTCCGCTCAAGCGCCTCTGGCTGCTGCCGGATCTCCTCTAACATCTTGGACATAGACTATTGAGCATAGCAGGGTGATGCCCGCGCCGAACACGTGCTATCATCTCGACAGCCGGCTCGCCATGCAGCGTGTGGGGGATCTCGAAATCGATCAGGACTTGCGATTCGAGAATGCCGAATGGCGGGCGGAGCGAGCGGCCTGGGCTTTGATGTCGCTGATTATCCTGGCGGCCATTCTCGGGCTTTTCGGCTCAGGGGTGCTGAACCGGTCAGAGGCATATGGCGAAGGCATCAAGGTGCGCTACCCGCGTTTTGGCCGCGTGAGCAGCCCCACGGCGCTTGAGGTGACAGTCGCGCCCGCGTTGGTGAAAGACGGGGTTGTCCAGGTATGGCTCCCGCGGGAGTACGCGGTGTCTCTTGAGATCACTTCCGCGATCCCCCCTCCAGAGTCCGGCACCAGCACGGAGGACCGTGTTGTCTACGCTTTCCGGGCGAAGCCGGGCGTGCCGGCAAACATTGTCTTTCAGGGGCGCTTCGCCGAGGGAACAATGGGGTTTCTGACGGCGAGAATAGGTATCATCTCCGGCGGCGAAGCGAATTTCTGGCAGTTCGTGTGGCCGTAGCGGTTCACTCCAGCGGCAGGAGAAGCATATGGATTCCGTCGTGCGAGCTATCGTCGTGTATGGCCTGGTTTGGGCGCTGTTCCGGGTTTCCGGAAAACGAACGCTGTCCGAAGCCACAACTTTCGATTTCGTCCTGCTGCTGATCATCGCCGAAACGACGCAGCAGGCGCTCTTGGGAGAGGACTATTCGATCACCAATGCCTTTCTGCTTGTCACCACGCTGATCGGCATTGACGTAGCCTTATCGCTGGTCAAGCGCCGTTTTCCGCGCTTCGACAAGGTTATGGACGGGCAGCCGATCATCATTGTCGAGAACGGGCGTCCGCTGGAAGATCGAATGCGGCAAGCGCGCGTGGACGAAGCGGACATCCTGGAAGCGGCAAGGCGGCTTCAGGGGCTGGAGCGGATGGAGCAGATCAAATACGCGGTGCTGGAGCAAAGCGGGGGGATCAGCATCGTCCCGCGTTCACGCTCCTAAAGCGGGATCCTGAGCCTGCCCTCCGAGCCGACCGAGTAAGCGCGCGTGGGCAGTTCCGACGGCGGCAGGCTGAGCACATAGGGCCTGAGCAGGAGGAGCACTTCGGTGGACAGCTTCTCGTCGTCGTTCTTTCTGAGGAGCGGTCCGATCAGCGGCAGTTGGGAAACGCCCGGGAGTCCGGTAAACGCCTTCGCCTCACTGCTGCTCATGAGTCCGGCAACGATCGCCCACTCGCCCGCCCGCAGGCGCACCTTGGATTCAAGGCGCCGGGTGGAGATGACCGGCACGCCGTTGATGCTCTGCCCGGCCAGCACCTTGAACTCCGCGTTCACGTCGAGCGAGATTTCCTCCATCCCGTTCACGTGCGGGGTTACCTTCATCACCAGGCCGAGGTCCTCGAAGGTGAACGTGGGGGGCACGAGGAAGTCTCCGCCGATGAACGTGGCGGTCGCGATCGGGAATTGATCGCCGATGTGGAAGGTGGCCGTGGAGCCGTGGGCTGTGCGCACTTCGGCATCGAGAAGGTTCCGTCCGGTCGCTTTCGCCATGCTGGCAAACGCCTGCGCATCGCCGATTCCCACGCCGAACATGTTGGTCGAGAGCTTCAGGTTGGCGAGAGCGGTGAGCGCGCCCACCACGCCGCTGCTGCCGACGTAAAGAATCGGCAGGTTCCTGGGGAGCAGCAAGCCGTAGGTGAGGAGGCTGCTTCTGTCCACTTCGAGAAATTGCAGTTGGATGGCAACCTGGGTGCGCCCGCGCGCCAGTTGCTGGAAAAGCGCCTGGGCGGGGCGGACCTTCGAGATCCGGTCCTTGATGAGCACCATCCTGCGGGTGGTGTCGATGGAGAGCTTGGTGAGATCCATCGTCTGCTGGACGGCGCGCGCAAGTTCCTGTGCCTCCTCCGGCGTTACAGGATCGGGAATCGGGATCGTGATCGCAATTACCGGTTCGACTTCCGCCCGCTTCTGGGGCGTGTCCTTGACCACCATGAACAGGCGCTCTCCGAGCGGCACGACGAAAGACGCGGTGGCCGCTTCCAGCGCCTGGATCGCCTCGCGGAAATCGGCGTCCTCCAGGCGGAACCGGAACGCGGCGCCCGGCTGGTAATCGCCGTCGAAAACCACTTCCAACCCGAAAATTTTCGCCGTCTGCTCGAAAAGCGCCCTGGCGTTGCCGCGAAGGTCAATGTTTTTCCTGCCCGGCGTGGGCTGAAGGTCGGGAGGCGGCTTGAGGCGGCGCAGTTCCGCCAGATCGTCCTCGGTGATCGTGCCGGAAAGGCCGGGAAGCGGCTTGAGGGGTTCCAGGACGGTTTTCCCCTCCGGGGTGATCTTGGGCATCACGCGGGCCTTCAGCGCCGCGCGCGTCCGCAGGGCCTGGCTCCGGGCCCAGTACTCCTTGCGTTTCGGATCCTTGACGGCGGCTTCCGTGTAAAGCAGGTAGGCGCGGACGATGTCGCCCTCGCGTTCCGCTTTCTGGCCTTCCTTAAACAACTTGGCCGCACTCGGCTCGCCCGCCGCAAGGCCGGTGGCAATCGCCAGACAGACCAATACTGCTCGTGACCAGTGCACCAGAATAGGCTTGACGGCCGGCGAGGCTCAAACGTGCAGAGTGCGATGCAAGGGAATTTTACATGGACGGCGCGGCGAAAATGGAATAGCATCATTAAGAAACCGCTATTAAGAACCGAAACCGCTATGGTCACCTTTGCTTCAACGCGATCCGCGTACTGTCCTCCGCAGCCTGACACGCTGGCGGATTTGGATGTTCCACACGGCCTGCTCGTCGATCTGGTGCTGCGCCGCACCTTCACCGCCGGCCAGACCACGCTCCAGGATCTAAGCCAGGCCCTCAAGCTTTCGCCGCTGGTCATTGAGGCGATATTCCGCGAGCTGCGGCAGCAGCAGCTCATCGAAGTGAAGGGCATGGTGGGCAACGATTACAGCTTCGTGCTGACGCAAGCCGGCCGTTCGCTTGCCAGCGAGCGATACCAGATCTGCCACTACGCGGGCCCGTGCCCGGTTTCAATCAAGCAGTACCACAAAGCGACGAAGATGCAGGCGGCCAAGGTGCGGGTGGACCGCCGCAGCCTGCGGCAAGCCCTTTCCGACCTGGTGCTCCCCGACCGGCTGCTCGACCAGCTTGGCCCCGCCATCATTTCCCAGAGTTCCATCTTCCTTTACGGACCGACCGGCAGCGGCAAGACCAGCCTTGCCGAGCGCTTACTGCGGGTCTACCAGGACGCCATACTGGTCCCCTACGCCGTGGAGGTGGACGGGCAGATCATCCAGCTATACGACCCGGTGGTGCACGAGGCCATTGAAACCACCGATCAGGAATTCGACCCGCGCTGGGTGCTCTGCCGGCGGCCGTGCGTGATTACGGGCGGCGAGCTTGCGCCAAGCATGCTCGAACTGAGGCTGGACGAGTCCAGCGGCATCTATGCGGCGCCGCTGCAAATGAAAGCGAACAACGGCGTGCTGGTGATCGACGATTTCGGCCGGCAGCTCATGTCTCCCCGCGAGCTGCTGAACCGCTGGATCGTCCCGCTCGACCGGCGGGTGGACTACCTCGCCCTGCGCTACGGCGTGAAGTTCCAGATACCGTTTGAAATGCTGGTGGTCTTCGCGACCAACCTGGACCCGCGCGAACTCGCCGATGAGGCCTTCCTGCGCCGCCTGCACAACAAGGTCTACGTGGAGGCGGTGGAGCCTCAACTCTTCGACGAGATTTTCCGCCGCGTGGCGACGGCGCGCAATATCCCCTTCGAACCGGACAGCGCCGACTACCTGCGCAAGCTGTGCTTCCGCGAAGGCGGCATGGAGCTGCGCGCCTGCTATCCGGCCGACATCTGCGACATCCTGGTTGCGATCGCGAATTACGAGGGCCGGCCCGTGCGCATGACCAAGGCCGACCTGGAGCGCGCGGTGGCCCTCTATTTCGCGCAGACGTAGCCGCTTTGCCGCTGCTCAGGCGTGCATCTGCGCCGGCTTCAGCTCCACTTTGACCCAGCCGGGCTGGCGCTCGTCGAACGCCTTGTACGCATCGATCGCCGAGGTGAACGCCTCGCGGTTCGTGAGGATTCTCAGGGGATCGACTGCGCCGGTGCGAACCATTTCGATCAGCGGCGGAATATATTTCCGGTGGTTGCAGTTGCCCATCTGCACCGTCAGGTTTTTCGCCATGGCGGCGCCGATCGGGAACGTGTTCATCGAATCCGGGTAGACGCCGATAATGGCCAGCGTACCGGCCTTCGCAATCGACTTGATTCCCCATTCCAGCGCCTGGCCGGGCGCGTCCCCCGGATGCCAGTTCGAGCCCTTGGGCGCGGCCTTCGGGGCTATTTGCTCCTTAAGCCTGTCCCACTCCTGCGCCCGCTGGTCGGCCTCCCTGGCTGCCGGGCCGCGGTGCGGGCGGTTGGCGTCCACGCCGACCGCGTCGATCACGCGGTCCGGACCAATCCCGCCCGTGAGCGCGCGAATGGCCTCCACAGGGTCTTCTTCCTCGAAATTGATGATTTCCGCGCCCTGCTCCCGGGCCATTTCGAGGCGCGACGGGATGGCGTCCACCGCCAGGACTCGCGCGGCGCCCAGCATCTGCGCGCTTGCGATGGCGAACTGACCCACCGGGCCGCATCCGAAGACCGCCACCACGTCGCCTTTCTTGATTTCCGCTAGCTTGGCCCCGAAGTAGCCGGTCGGGAAAATATCCGAAAGCATGATGGCCTGATCGTCGGTAACTTCCTTGGGAAGCTTGATCATCCCCACATTCGCGAACGGGATGCGGGCCTTCTCCGCCTGCAACCCGTCGAAGGAGCCCGTTGATGCAGGGCCGCCGAAAAAGGCCGTGCCCACCGTCCGCCCGTGCGGATTGGCGTTGTCGCATTGCGAGAAATAGCCCGCACGGCAGTAGTTGCAGTATCCGCACGCAATCGTGGACGGGATGACAACCCGGTCGCCGATCTTGAAATCGCGCACTTCCGAGCCGAGTTCCTCGACGATGCCGACCCCCTCATGCCCCAGGATCGTGCCGGGGTTCATCTCGCCCATAGTCCCGCGCACCATGTGCAGGTCGGTTCCGCAGATTGCCGAAGTGGTCAGCCTGACCACGGCGTCGGTCGGTTCCTTGATTTTCGGCTCGCGGACGTCCTCGAGCCGGATATCGCCTACCCCCCGGAAAACGACAGCTTTCATGGAATGCATCCCCCCTTACCATCCACGATACTGCGAACGGCGCCCTGAGATGCACCGAAATTGCCTTGGGGTGTGTTTTGGGAAATCGTTGGAAATCCGGCCGCTATTCGCAGACGTCGTCGTCGGGCCCGAAGACGCCGTGGGCAGAACCAGGAGGGGCAACTCCGCGTTCGAACTGGTCCGCCAGCGTGTTCAGCAGCCGGTGGATATCATCCTCCGGCCGAACGAAGGGACGCCGGTCGGCCCTATGCCGGACGCGGACGCCGCGGTTCCGCCGAGGATTGGATGAGCCACGCATCTTCTCCCGTAAGTGGTTTTGCAAACGAGGATTGGATGAACCAGGCATCTTACCTAGTAAGACGCACGCCGGGAAAAAATCGTTCTGGGAAAGGCCCAAAAAGTACTATATTTTTTGGGTAGGATCTGGAACATGGAAAGGCGCAAGTTCTTGAAAAGCATGACAGCGGCGGTTGCGGGCGCTCCGGCCTTGCTCGCACAGCGCAATGCTAACGACCGGCTCGGGGTGGCCTGCGTGGGCCTCGGCACCCGGGGCTACCAACTCATGCAAGAGGTTCAGGACTGCCCCAATACGGAGGTCCGCATCATCTGCGACCTCTACCAGGGCAATGTCAAGCGCGCAAAGGAAAGCTGCAAGAACGAGCGGGTTCGCATCGTGCGCGATTGGGAAAGCGCGGTGACGGATAAGGACGTCGACCTCGTCCTGATCGCCACACCGGACTTCTGGCACGCGCCGATGGTGGTGCGGGCCGCTGAAGCCAAAAAGGATATTTACGTTGAGAAGGCCTGGTGCCGCACCTTGCAGGAGGCCAAGCAGATGCGCAAGGCCGTGAAAGACAACAAGGTGGTGATGCAGCTTGGCCACAACTACAACAGCATGCCTACGTTCCACCGGGCCCGGCAGATCTTCCAAGCCGGTGAACTCGGGAAGGTGACGCTCGTCCGCATGTACATCGACCGCACGAATGCCTGGCCGGAGTGGCAATTCTATACCCGGTACGATCTGAACCAACTGCCCGCGGACGCCACCCCGGAGAACATCGATTGGGAGCGCTTCATCGCCAACGCGTCCAAGCGCCCCTTCGACGCCGAGAGGTTTTTCCGCTGGCGCTGCTGGTGGGAATACGGCACCGGCATCGCGGGCGACCTGTTGAGCCATCTGTGGGACGCCGTGAACATGATTTCGGGAATCGGCATCCCGGAAACCGCCCTCACCCAGGGCAACAAGTACTTCTGGAAGGAAGACCGCGAAGTGCCCGACATGTGGCACGTGCTGTACGACTACCCGAAGAAGGAGATGGCCGTCACCTTCAACTGCACGTTCCACAACCGGCACGTCGGCGAAATCATACAGTTCCTCGGGCGCGAAAAGACGCTGGAAGTCTCGCCGTCGTTCTGCCGCACCTTCGAGGCCGAGTGGAAGCCCGAGTACGCAAAGAAGGCTGCCGCCGCACGCTGGCAGGCCACTCGGGCCGGTTTGCCGCCCGAGAACGCGACCGTTCCGCCGGAATACACCATGAAGCGGGGCGAGGTCGAAGTGGACAACCACATGGAGAACTTCGTTGCCTGCGCCCGCTCCAGGGAGACACCGCGGTGCGGCGTGGACCGCGCCTTCGAGGAGATGGCCGCGGTCGTCATGTCGGTCGAGGCATACCGCCAGGAGCGCAAAGTCCGCTGGGACCCGGTCAAAGAGGAAGTGGTGTAAGATCGGGGACCGCCCGCAGCGAGAGCACCGCTTCGATTTCCTGTTCCATACGCTCGCGGTCCCAGCCAAGGATGGCGCCCATTTCGCGGGCGTATGGCTCCAGGCGCTCGCGGTCCCACGGCTGCTCGTAACCCCAATAAGTCGAGACAAACATCAGATCGGAAAGGCGGCGAGCCATCTCATGCCGCACGGCAAATGCGATGCGCTCGGAGGGAGACTGCGGAAGGCACGCCGCGCGGAACGGAGTGCGCGACGTCGGGTGGACGCCGGCTAGGGCCGGGGCGATCTCGCGCGCGGCGAGGTCCGCGGCCTCTTCGCTCATCAGCCGGTAGGTCGTATACTTGCCGCCGGCGACGTGCAGCACACCGGCGGCGTCGTTCCAGATGCGGTGCTCGCGGCTGGTGCGCGTGGGCGACGCCGCCTCGTCGCGCAGCAGCGGGCGGAGCGCGCTGAAGGCAGCCAGCGGACGGGCCTGCGCCCCGGGGAAAAGTTCCTTGACGATTCCCAACAGGTAAGCCGTCTCCTCGCGTGAGATGCGGACGTGGTCCGGACTCTCCTTGTGGTCGACATCCGTAGTCCCCACCAGGCTCAGTTGATTGTCCTCGCCCCAAGGGATGACAAAGATGATCCGGCCCGATTCTTCGAACCAGGCAATGGCGTTGTCGCTCCGATTCAGGCGCGGAAAGACGAGGTGCGACCCGCGCACGAGACGCAGCCCGCCGGCGCGGCTCCAGGGGCCGGTTGTGTCCACCAGTTTGCGCGCGCGCGTCTCGAACACCTCGCCCGAGAGCGTATCGCGCAGGTGGACGCGCCAGCCTTCAGCGTCGCGCTCCCAGGCCTCCGCGCGCACGTAGTTAACCGCCGCCGCGCCGTTGTCGATGGCGTCAGAGATGTTGGCGAGCGTGAAGCGCGCCGAGTTCACCCGGGCATCGAAAAACAACGCGGCGCCGCGCAGACGCCCGCCGGAAAGTTCCGGTTCGAGTTGCGCGGCTTCCTCCCGGGACAGCATGCGGTGGCGTTCAATCCGTGCCTTTCCCGCAAGCAGGTCGTAGAGTGCGAGCCCCGCATGGTAGTAATGGCGCTCGAACCAACCGGAAATTGGCATGAAAAAGCGGAGGGGCCGGACGTAATCTGGCGCCAGGCGCAGCAGAAGCGCGCGCTCCCGCAATGCCTCGCGCACCAGCCGGAATTCGAGGTTTTTCAGGTAACGCAGGCCGCCGTGAATCAATTGCGAGTTGCGGCTGCTGGCGCCGGAGGCGAAATGAGCCTGCTCGACAAGTCCGATACTGAGCGGCGTGCCCGTCTCCCTGGCGCGCAAAGCGAGGTCGCGGGCAATCCCGGCGCCGTTAATTCCCCCGCCCAGGATCAGCACGTCCAGCCGCTCCCGGCGCAGCCGCTCCAGCTGCCGTTCCCGCGCGTCCTCCGTCACGCCCCCAGTATAAAAAGGGAGCAACCAGTCTGGCGTGGGCGCGGCGCCACGAGCGTCGCGCATTGAGAGGCGGCGGTCACGCCCGCCGCTTACCAGCGCAGCTTGAGGTTGGCTTCGTAGCGCTCGGTCGAGTTCATCATCTCGTCCCAGGTCACCACGCGGTTCTGGTAGGCGGCCATGCGGCCGAGGATGGCGGTCAGGTTGCTTTCCACTCCCTGCTCTACGTTGTTGAGCGGCTTGCCCGTGCGTATGCTTTCGACGAACGCCTTGACGTTGTTCACGGCGCCCTGGCGGAAGGTGTCGTCCTTCTCCGCTCCAAGCCATGCGTTCTCGCCGGTGATGCGCACCAACCCGCCGTAGTGCGAATCCACCGCGCCCCGGATACCGAACACGCGCACGCAGAGGTCCGAAAAGCTGTTGGTAAGCTGGTTCGAGCTGAAATCCGCGTGCACGTCGTTGGGATACCAGAAGGTCACCAGGAAGTGGTCCCACGCGTCTCCGGCGTCATAGCCGGTGCCCCGCCAGTCGGTGCGCCCGCCCGTTCCGAACGCCCGCAGCGGATGGCCTTGCAGGAACCAGTTCGCCACATCGATGACGTGGATGTTTTGCTCGACGATGATGTCGCCTCCGAGCACGCGGTCCATGTAGAAATTCATCACGCGCGCCTGCCCGGGATCCATGCCTGGCTTAGATTTGTCTTTCGACGGACGGCCTGCGTAGTAAAACACCTGCGCGAAGACGGGCTTGCCGATGTCCCCGCGATGCACACGCCGCGCGGCCTCCTGGAACACCGGCTGCGCACGCGTCTGAAAATCGATCAGGAAACTGAGATTTTTCGCGGCTGCTTTCTTGCCGCTCTCGAGAATACTCTTGCAGCCGGGGACATCCACCGCCGCGGGCTTGGCCAAAAAGACGTGCTTTCCGGCATCCACGGCGGCGCGCACCTGCTCGGGATGGAAGTACGGCGGCGTCTCGATGATTACGGCGTCGAGCTTCGATTCCGCCAGCTCGCGGTAAGCTTCGGGACCGTAATAGGCGCGCTCCGGAGCCACCTGGAAGGCTTCGCGTGTGCTATCCAGGCGCTCGCGGATCACCTCGGCTAGCGCCACGACACGCGCCCCGGTGAACTCCGGGAAAAATTTCCCGATCCAGTTTCCACGGCCGCCGCATCCCACTATGCCGACCTCCACGGCCGAGTTCGCCTGGCTGCCAAACACGGTCTGCGGCTTGAGGATGAGGACACCGCCCGCCGCGGCCTTCAGGAAATTGCGTCTCTTCTGCATAATCGTTTGCCCCGAATGGTTATACCACGCGCTCACAGGCCGAAGAAGCCGCGGGCGGCCGTCCAAATGGTCTCAAGCGACCCTGTAAGCTCGTGACCGTCTTCGAGAAGCGTGAGTTGGACATTGGGGCGCCACCGGGCGAACTCCTCCGAGAGCGCGCACGGCACCGCGGTGTCCGCCCTGCCGTGGAAGAGGAGTACCGGTTGAGTCACATCTGGAAAATCCTCGTAGTGCGCGGCATCCTCGACGATGCCGTAGCTGAGCCGGCGCTCGCGCCCCTCGCCGTAGTGGAAAAACGAATGGTACCCAAGCTGCTTCCAGGCGCTCATTTGGTCCTCGCCAAGCCACTCCGCCCAGCGGCGCGAAAGCCCAAACGCCGGCGCGAGCAGCAGAAGCCGCTCCACTTCGCGATGCCGCGCCGCATACAGCGCCGCCAGGTACCCGCCCATGCTCGAGCCGATCAGCGACACCGGCCTGCCGTCCGCCAGACGTTCGATTACGCGAAGCTGCTTTGTCAGCGTGAGATTTTCAAAATCGCCCTCCGAGAGATCGGGAACCAACAGTTCGATTCTATGGCTGCGGAACCGTTCGTGAAGGAACTGCGCTTTCTTGGAACCCGGTCCGGAGGCGAAGCCGTGAAGGTAGATGATCATTGGAATGTAAACACCTATGGAAAGACATATCACGGATCAGCAGGCCCGAGACTCGCCTTTCCTGCCGGCGGCGCGAAGTGCCGAATTCTGTTGACTTTTCGTGAAATGAGCAGTAGTTCTCAAGAAGCGAGCGAACATCGCGCTCCGGGAGGACTGCATGACGAAGCTAATTTCCGCGATTTGCATCGCATATTTTCCCGGTTCTTCTTGCTCAGACTCCCCTGCCCGGCCAGCCAGTACGAAGTCGCTCCTCGTCGAAACGTCATCCAGCCACACCATAGGTACGTTTGTTTCTGCAATACTCTCCCAAGGGCGATTTCTTCAGCGTTTCGAAAGCCTGGGAGCTCGTGGATGGCAAGGTGGCGCCGTTCTTTCATGAAGACGTAGTGCGTGCGATGAGGGGCATATCGCAGTACGCGGGCATGGACGAAGCGGCTTTCCTCGAAACGCTACAGCAACTTGCGGCACAAAAGCAGAACTCACCGAACCCCCGGTGAACCGGCAACGGCGCAGCCGTAAATGATCATTGGAACTTGATCTCGGCGTCCACCGAGAAGACTCGAAACGGCGAGTAGCGGAACACGTTTTCCACTACCAGGGTGGACCCGGCAAACTGGCGATGAACAACCGAAGCCGGCGCGGGAACGCCTTGAGCGTTGACGGTGTAATCCACGCCCGCTTCGTCGCGGATTTCGGTTTCTCCTTCCTTGCGGACACTGATGAGCTCCACGCGAAGCGGCCGGAAGTCCGGGCGGCGCACCCAGAGCCGGCCTTCCAGCGGCAGGTGCATCGCCTTGCGCCCTTCGAAAATCAACACCGATCCCTGCCCGCCGCGCTGCTTGAAGGCCAGGATGATCGCCTCGTCCGCGCCGATGCGGCTCTCGCCATCCAGCCGGAAATCGTAGTTGTCCAACTGCCGCCGCCCGAACAACAACAGCACCTGCCCGAAATCGGTCGCCGCGCCGGTAAGCCCATATTTTTCAAAGCGCTCCAGCATGCGCTTCTTCACCCTGTCGTCTTCGGAGCGCATACCGAGGGCCAGGGTGTGCCGCGCTTCCTCCCGGCTGGAAACCGGCTTGCCGTCCACCATCACCACCTGCCTGAACTCGTGAAGGACGTTCGGGGACTCCCGGAAACTGGAAAAGCCGTATTCGGAGATGATCTCGCGCGTGCGATACTCAGGTTTTGGGTGGCCGATGCGCGGCAGAAAACGCCGCGGGATCTTCAGCGCTCGCTGCACCAGGGTCTCCTCGGCCAGCATACTGGGGGCGTGGGCGCGGAAGACTTCGGCTTCCTCGGATACCCGGGCGAGAATAGCCCGGATCCCGTCAGCGGGGTCCTGCTGTGCTGATAGGCAACCGGGGGCCAGCGCTGCGAAGACGATAGCGCTCCGCCACATAGCTCGATTGTAAACTCCTGGCGCAAAACGGAAAACACGCCAGTTGCGTGCGAGCGTGAACGTCGCTAGAATCAATCAGTTTGTAGATCTGGAGGTTTCATGTCGGTTGAGCAGAAGGTGAAGCAGATTATTGTCGAGCAACTTGGGGTTGATGAGGCCCAGGTTGACTCGACGGCGTCGTTTGTAGACGACTTGGGCGCGGACTCGCTGGATATCGTCGAGCTCATCATGGCTTTTGAGGAGGCCTTCGACCTCGACATCCCGGACGAGGACGCCGAGAAAATCGCCACAGTGAAGGACGCCATCGACTACATCGAAGCCAAGATGGCGAAGAAATAAACCAGCCAGCCGTATTCGGTTTCCCAGAAGAGGAGTCGGAGCTTTGTCGCGTAGGGTCGTTGTTACAGGTGTCGGATTGGTTTCCCCGGTCGGCATCGGGACGGAAGAGACGTGGGAAGCCATCCGCAACTCGCGCAGCGGCATCGCCCCCATCACGGCTTTTGACGCTTCGGCGTTTCCCTGCCGGATCGCCGGGGAGGTCAAGGGGTTCCAGCCCGAGAAGTGGGTGGAGCGCAAGGAGCTCAAGAAAATGGGGCGATTCATCCAGTTCGCCATCGCGGCGTCGGAATTCGCCCTCTCCGCTTCGGGACTCAAGATTACGGAAGAGAACGCCGAGCAGGTCGGCGTTTACATCGGCAGCGGTATCGGCGGGTTTGAAGTGATCGAGCGCGAGTTCGAGCAGTTGCTGAATCACGGTCCCAAGCGCATCTCACCGTTCTTCATCCCTGCGACGATCGTCAACCTCGCCTCCGGATACGTTTCCATACGGACCGGCGCCAAGGGGCCCAACTCCGCCACGGCTACCGCCTGCACGACCAGCGCACACGCCATCGGAGATGCCTTCCGGCTGATCCAGCACGGCGATGCCGACGCGATGATCTGCGGTGGCGCGGAAGGCGCCATCTGCCGCATGGGAATCGGCGGTTTCGCCGCTATGCGCGCCCTCTCCACCCGCAACGACGAACCGGAACGGGCCAGCCGCCCGTGGGACAAGGACCGCGACGGCTTCGTGGTGGGCGAAGGAGCGGGCATTCTGATCCTCGAAGAATTGCAATCGGCCCTGCGCCGCGGCGCTCCCATCCTCGCCGAAATCGTCGGGTATGGAATGAGCGGTGACGCCTTCCATATCAGCGCGCCTCCGGAGGACGGCGACGGGGCATACCGCGTCATGCGCAACGCGCTCCGCGATGCCGGGATCCCGCCGGAGTCCATCGATTACATCAACGCTCACGGCACATCGACCGACGTAGGCGACCGCGTAGAAACCCTCGCGATCAAGCGCTGCTTCGGCGAGCATGCCTACAAGCTGGCCGTAAGTTCAACCAAATCCATGACCGGCCACCTGCTCGGCGCCGCCGGCGGGCTGGAAGCCGGCCTTACCGTCCTCGCCATCCGGGACCAGATCCTGCCGCCCACCATCAACCTCGAGTGCCCGGACAAAGGCTGCGATCTCGACTACGTGCCGAACGTGGCGCGCCCCGCCCGCATCGAGTACGCCCTCTCAAATTCCTTCGGCTTCGGCGGCACCAACGGCTGCCTGATTTTCAAGCGCTATACTGGATAGCAACTATCCGGAGGGTAGCGCTTCTTAGATGAAAATCCTGACTGCGCTCAAGCAGGTCCCTGCCCGCGATTCGTCTCTGCGCCCAGGTCCGGACCAGCGCTGGATCGAGGACGCCGATCTCAACTACGAAATCAACGAGCCTGACGCTTACGCCCTCGAAGAGGCGCTTCAGCTCAAAGAGAAACACGGCGGCGAAGTAATAGTGGTAAGCGCCGGTCCGGCGCGGGCCGCGCAATCCATCCGCGAAGCCCTGGCCAAGGGCGCCGACCGCGCCATCCACATCGAAGCGGACGGCCTCGATACCTGGGATTCGCTCAACACAGCGATGCTTCTGGCGCGCGCCGTCGAGAGCGAGAAGCCGGACCTCATTCTCACCGGCTTGCAATCCGAGGATCTGGGCTACGGCCAGACGGGCGTCATCCTGGCGGAGTTGCTCGGCCTGCCGCACGCCACGATCATCATGCAGGTCGAGGTGCTCGACGGCTCCATCCGCGTCAAGCGCGAACTGGAAGAGGGCTGGTTTCAACACATCGAGATGCCGCTGCCCGCCCTGCTTACCATCCAGTCCGGCATCAGCAAATTGCGCTACGCCACACTGATGGGCATCAAGCGCGCCAGGACGAAGGAGATCCGCCGCGTGACGCCGGAGCAACTTGGCTTCACCCCGGCGCCCGCGCTTGAGATTGCGCGCGTCTACCCGCCGCAGAAGACCAAGCAGACGGAAATTCTCGACGGCGACGCGAAACAGGCGGCGCAAAAGCTCGTCGAGCGCCTGAGGTTCTCGGCTCGCGTCTTGTGAGGTGATGCCATGAGCGTTCTCGCAATTCTCGAACAGCGCAACGGGGCCTGGAGCCGCATGGCCTGGGAGACACTGGCAGCGGCGCGGCAGATGGCGCGCGACTTGAACGCCCCGGTCTCGGCCGCCGTCCTGGGAGAAGGCGTCGCCGGCCTGGCGCAAAAAGCCGCCGGCCGGGACCTCGAAACGGTTTGGGCTGTGGATCACCCGCTCCTCAAGCAGTACACGCCGGATGCGTACACGGCGGCGCTCGAGGCACTGATCCGGCACGCCGGCCCTGAGCTCGTCGTGTTTCCGCACACCTACCAGGTCCGCGATTATGCGCCGAGGCTTGCCGCCCGGTTCCGCCGCGCCCTTCTTAGCGATGCGGTTTCGCATCGCGTGGAAGACGGCAAACTTGTCCTTGTCCGCCAGCTTTTCCAGGGCAAGCTCAACGCCGACGTCAGGTTCGCCACCGAGCCGCCGAACTTTGTTTCCGTCCAGGCCGGCGCGTACCGAGCGGACGAAATCGAGCAGGGGAAGGCCCGGGTGGAGACCTTCACGCCGCCGCTGGATCCCGCAGCGGTGCGCACCCGCCCGAGCGAGCCTTTCCGCGAAACGCAAGCCGGCGTCGACCTCTCCTCGGCCTCGATCATCGTGTCCGTCGGCCGCGGCATCAAGGAAAAAGAGAACCTCGCCATCGTGGAAAAGCTTGCCGAAGCGCTCGGCGCGGAACTCGCGGCATCGCGGCCGATCTGCGACAACGGCTGGCTTCCGATGGAACGGCAGGTAGGCAGCTCCGGGCAGACGGTCGCGCCCAAGCTGTATCTCGCAATCGGCATATCCGGGGCGATCCAGCATCTCGTGGGGATGAAAGGCTCGCGAACCATCGTGGCGATCAACAAGGACGCCGGCGCTCCAATCTTCGAGGTCGCCGATTACGGAATCGTGGGTGACCTGTTTGAAGTGGTGCCGGCCCTGACCGAGGAAATCCGCAAAATCAAGGCGTGAGGGCGTCCCCCGCCAGCAGGGCGACTGGGAACGAAGCGAACGCCTCGGCCAGCTTCAGCGCGTTGCCGCGCACGCGGATTTCCGCGCCGGTAAGCACGTCGTGCCACCGACGGGGCGCGTCCTCCGGCAGCTCGAGCGCGGCGTTCCCCCAGATGTTCGGCTGCAGCAGCCGCTTGCGCGAGGGCGCCAGACGCGCGGTGTTCCGCGGCACCGCGGCGATCACCCACTCGTCCCCAAGCCGCCGCGCGAACCCGCAGGTATGGCTGTCCCCACTCAACCCCAGATACTCCCCCTGCTGAAACAGCTCCGCGTGCGCGCGCCGGAAATTCAGAGCCTTGTAGGTCAGGTAAAGCTTGATCCTGCCATCCTGCCAGTTCGCGCACAGGTCTTTGACCAGCGCGGCCGCGTCCTGTGCCTCGCGCCGCCTCAATTCGTCGAGCAGCGCGCTGCGGCGCGCGAAGTCCACCGGCCGCCGGTTATCCGGATCGACCAGGCTGAAGTCCCACAACTCCGTTCCCTGGTAGAAATCGGGCACTCCGGGCGAGGCGATCTTGAGCAGCGTCTGCGCCAGCGAATTCACCGCCCCGGCGGGCGCAATCCGCTTTTGAAACGCCAGAAAATCCTTGAGAAACACGTTGTCCTCAGCGGCTTCGAGGATGGCGTCGACGAACGCTTGGAACGCCTTCTCATACGCCTCGTTCGGATAGAGCCAGTTGGTGTGCACCTTCGCTTCGCGGGCTGCCTTCTGGACGTAGCCCTTGAGGCGCTCAATGAAGCCGGGCACTTCCTCCTCATCCAGCGGCCAGGCGCCGATCAGGGTCTGGTACAGCATGTACTCGTCGTTGCGGTCCGGCGCCGGCTGCCCGTTCACCATCCGCTTCTTCGCTGCGTTCCATTCGCCCCAGCGGGTGACGTGCCGGGCCCACAGCCGCGGAATGTCGGAGAGCACGTTGATGCGGGCGCGCACGTCCTCGCTGCGCTTGGTGTCGTGCGTGGATGTGGCGTTCAGCGTATGCGGCCTGCGCTCCAATCGCGCCGCGTTCCGGCGGTGAAATTCCTCGGGACCGGGCGGCAGGTCCGCCGTCACCGGATCGCAGCCCACCTCATTTTGCGAGATGAGGCGGTTGTAGACGTAGCACGCCGTGTCCTCGAAACCCTTGGCCATCACCGGCCCGGTGAACTGCTGCCACGCCATCACGAAATCAAGCCACTCCTGGCGGTTCTCCACATAGTGCGGGACATCCAGCAGCAGCACACGCCTGAGAAATGCGAACGCCTGAGAGCCGGACTCGCCCGACGTGTGCTCGGCGGCGTCCAGGGCCTGTTCCAGATAGCGCCTGTCCCGCGGCGAAACCCGGCACTCCCGAACATACGTGCGGTAAACGGAAAAGCAGGCTGTCACCTCCACCAAGGCGTGAAGCAGCGACTCGAACGGCAGGTCCCGCGCATAGCGGTCCTGCGCCGCAAGCTGCCCCAGCATAGAACCGAGCGCCCGCACTTCGCCGGCGAACAGTTCGTTCATCACCTGCTTCATCCGGGTGTACCGCACCCGGGCGAAATCCTCCTCGAACCCGGTGAAGCGGCGATAGACATCGCCCAAAGCCTTCATGCTCTCCGGGTTGACGAAGAGACCGTTCACGTAATTGAGGAAGTCGTATCCGGTCGTGCCGAACTGCTCCCAGTCCTCCGGCAGCTCCTCGTCGCTACCGAGAATTTTTTCGACGATCACGTAGAACGCGGAGCCACCCGCCACGCTGGCCCGCAGGCGCCGCAGATAGGCGGCCGGATCGCGCAGCCCGTCGATGTGATCAACGCGCAGCCCGGTCACGCGGCCCGTCTTGACCAGGCCGAGAATTTCCATGTGCCGCGAATGGAAAACATCGGGGTGCTCGACACGCACGCCGACCAGGTCCGTGATGTCGAAAAAACGCCGGTAATTCAGCTCTTCGGAAGCGATCCGCCAGTACCCGACACGGTAGTGCTGCCGGTCGAGGATGCGGTCGAGCACATCGAGGCTCTTGGGGTCGCCTTCCGTTCCGCCGATCGCGATCAAACAATCGTCCAGCGCCGCCCGGAACGCCTCGCTGGTGTTGTAGAGGCGCCAGAGGTCGCGCTTGATTTCCTCGGTCTTGCGGCGCCGCTCGGCCGCTCTGGAAGGATCTCCGGCGGGCAGCGCCTCGATCGCATCGAGCAGCGCTTTCAGCTCCGGCTCCGCCGCCGCGCATTGTTCGAGCACCAGCGGATAGGTTTTGGGATCAAGCGGCAGCCGGTGATCGTAATAGCTGACAAAAAAACCGTTCTCGTCCAGCCGCAGGCTGAACTGCCTGCTTTCCAGCACCGCCCCGTACAGGTCCCCGAGAATCGGCAGCACGATCCTGCCAGGCCGGCGCGATTTCGGTCCGGGGCGGGCCCAGTCCACCGCGAAGTGATGTGCGTAGAGCGAGTCCTTGCCGTGCTCCAGCAGGTCCATCCACCAAGGGTTTCCAGAACTGGCGGCCATGTGGTTCGGCACGATGTCGAGCAGCAGGCCCATCCCGTAATTCTTCAGCTTGAGAGCGAGTTCCTCGAACTCCTCCTCGGTGCCGAGTTCGGAATTGATTCGCAGGGGGTTCTCGACGTCATAGGCGTGCGGGCTGCCGCGGCGCGCCTTGAAGCGCGGCGACGAATAGAGGTCCGTGATGCCTAGCAGTTGAAGGTAGGGCACCAGGTCGCGGCCGTCCACAAACCTGAAGTTGATGTTGAACTGAATGCGATATGTGGAAACCGGAATGCGCAGCGCGCCCACGTCACTCCACCCGCACTCCGAGCCGATCGCCCAGGCTACGGAACAGCCGCGCCCACTTGTCCGCGGCGGGGTCCCCGGAGGCGGCCTTGGCGGCGAACTCGGGGAACACGGTCAGCATCATGTTGTAGTAGATGTTCTGCACCCTCCACAGCACCACGCCGAACGGCAAGGTGTGGATCATACCCGCGGCGGCATCGAGCCTCTCCAGCATGGCCGTATTCTCTGGATGGGCGGCGAACTGCTCGGCCATTCGCTCGAGCGTGCGCCGCAGTGAGAATTCCAGCGTGGCGGAATCGAACGGTACGTTGGCGATCTTGGTCTCCTCAACCAGCGCGGCGATGCGGCCCAGGTCGAGCTCCTCCTGCTCGAATGCGCGGCGCAGGTCGTTGTTCAGCGTGACCTCGGCTGCGACTTCCAGGCTCTTCGGCGCCGGCATCCCGATGCTCGCCAGCAGGCGCGCCAGCCCGCCATGACTCTCGTAAATGTGCCTGTAGGCGCTCTCGGCTTCCTCCAGGCTCGCCGCCAGGATTTGCCGCAGGATCTTCCGCTGCTCGTCTCGAAACAGCAGCTTGAGCGAGTACGTGCCGGGACCGAATTCGCGGTCCACGGCACGGATCAGCTCCGGAAAATCGCCCTGGCGGAATACTGCGGCCATCCGGTCGATCGTTTCCCGATACTGCGTCTCTCCGAGGTAGGCCCGCACTCCGCCCGCCACCGTATGATCGCCGAGGTGCGCCACCCCGTAGGTCACCAGCGCCGATTCCCGCGTCACCTCGGACGTTATCTTCAGCTTGCCGATCGAAAACTGCGCCCTGCCGGCCTTCAGCAGCCGCGAGTCCTTGCACTCCACCGAGTACGAGTAGATGCGGTCCTGTTGCGGCCTGTTCTTGAAAATGGAGGCAATGGCGTAGTGCGCGCCCACCTTCTGCAAATCCACCATCGCCGGCCGGACAAACTTCTCAAAGATCACGCGCCCGTTCTGGTGCTCGGGGATGTTGCTGCGCGCGCGCTCGAGCCGCTCGAGAAACGGGGCTTCGAGGTCGGGGCCGCCGAGTTCCTTCGCCAGTTGCAGCACTCTTCCCGCATACTGAATCACCTGAACCGTTTCTATGCCCGAGAGCTCGTCGAAGAACCACCCGCAGCTCGTGTACATCAACATCGCGTGCCGCTGCAATTCCAGCAGCTTCAGCGCGGCAATCTCGCCGGCGCCGGAGAGCGGGCGCAACGCATGCTTCGCGAAGAAGCGCTCGCGGCTTTCAGGGCTGCGGTCGAGGATCACGTCGATGTAGTCGTCGCGCGCCGCCCAGGGGTCCTTCAGATACTCGCTTCCCTTAGTTTCGAAATACGGCGCGACGCAGTCCCGCAGCCAGTCGAACGCTTCCCTCAGAGGCGCCCGCCATTCCTGTGTCCAGCCCGGACGGCCCCCGGTGTTGCAGCCGCAATTGCTGCGCCAGCGCTCGACACCGTGCGCGCAGCTCCAGGAGGAGTTCTCGTAAATCTGAACTTCGTGCGCCGGCGGGTGCCGCTCGAGATATTCCCCGTAATTGGTCAGCGCGGCGAGCCCGTTCTCCTCGATGTACTTCAGCGCGTACGAGAGCGCCATTTCGCCGCGCTGGTGGTGATGACCGTAAGTTTCGCCGTCCGTGGCGATATGGGCCAATTGCCCCCAGGGCCGCTCATCAGAAAATATGCCGGCCAGCTTATCTGCTAGTTGCTCGCCGCTGTTCAGCAGTCCCTCAAACGCCACCGCCCGCGAGGTGGGCCCGTCATAGAAGAATAGGGAGATCTTTCCCCGGGAAGGCAGGCGCACCCAGTAGGCCATAGTCGGATCGATCCGCCCACCCGAGACGTCGTGCCAGGACCGCCGCTTCTGCCGCACGCGGCGCGCCTGATAGGGCGAGAGCACCGTGAACTTGATGCCGCTGTCGGCCAGGACTTGGAGCGTTTCCAAGTCCACCGCCGTTTCCGGCAGCCACATCCCCTCCGGATACCGGCCGAACCGGCGCTCGAAATCGCGTATGCCCCAGCGCACCTGCGTTCGCTTGTCCCGGTGGTTCGCCAGCGGCATGATCATGTGGTTATAGGGCTGCGCCAGTGCGGAACCATGCCCGGAAAAGCGCTCCGCGCTCAGCCGGTCGGCATCGATCACCAACTGGTAAGTTTCCGGCGCCTGGTCCTGCAGCCACGCCAGCAGCGTCGGCCCGAAGTTGTAGCTGATCCGCGCATAGTTGTTGACGATGTTTGCTATGCGCCCGTTTTCATCGAGAATTCGCGAGGCCGAGTTCGGAGCGTAGCATTCGGCATCGATCCGCTCGTTCCAGTCGTGGTAGGGATACGCCGAATCCTGAAGCTCGATGGCTTCCAGCCAGGGATTTTCGCGCGGCGGCTGGTAAAAGTGCCCGTGAATGCAGATGTATCGCCCCAATCCCAAGCCCCTTCCACTCATTATTGAACGATTTCCGCACTGCCGCGCGGGAAACTCCGCCCCGATCCGGTTAGTTTCTGAACGGAACTGGAAAGCTGTGGCAGCCGTGCTTCAGGCTGCGGTCGCGCGCTGCCGGAGCTGGGCGGCGTACTCCTCCAGGTCTTCCGCCCCGACCGTGACAAGGCTTTTCTCCATGTCCTCGCCCGCTTCCATGATCCGGGCAAGGTGGAGCGCGGCCAGCCGCGCACACCAGGGATCCGTAATCGGGCGCCCCGCCTTCCGGCTGATCTCAAGCAAATCCGGATGGCGCAGCGCGATGACCTTTTCCAGGCGCTCAGCGCCGCAGCGAAGCGCGAATTTCACGTCCACCGTGTCGCTGTGCCGGATGGAGATGGCGTTTTGCTGCCAGAGGAACTCCACTTCCCAGGTCCGGCCAAACGGATCGGTCACTTCAAACCGGCGGAAATCCTTGATCATCTTATGCAAATGCTACCACGCGGCGCGCGCGTTTCAGACCGAAATGGAATTCTGTTTCACCAGCGCCAGGAATTCGTCGCGCGTCTTCTTGCGCGTGCGGAACGCCCCGAGCATGGCGCTGGTCACCGTTCCCGAGTGCTGCTTTTCCACGCCCCGCATCATCATGCAGAAATGCCGCGCCTCGCACACCACTCCCACGCCGAGCGGGTCGAGCACATCCTGGAGCGATTGCGCGATCTCCTGCGTCAACCTCTCCTGAAGTTGCAGCCGCCGCGCGAACATATCGACGATGCGCGGGATCTTGCTTAGCCCCACCACTTTGTCTTTGGGCAGGTAGGCGACGTGAATCTTTCCAAAGAACGGCAAAAGGTGGTGCTCGCAGAGGCTGAAGAACTCGATGTCCTTAACGATGACCATCTCATCGTACTTCACCGAGAACAACGCGCCGTTGATGATCTGTTTCAGATCCTTCTTATAGCCGCTGGTGAGGTAGCGCAGCGCCTTCTCCACGCGGTCGGGCGTTTTCAACAGGCCCTCGCGCTCCGGGTTCTCTCCGAGCTCGCGCAGCAGGTCCCGCACGCGCGACGCGATCAGCCCCTCCTCCTTCGGTGTGATCACCTTCACAATCGTCTCGGTTTTTAGTATCGAGTTCTTCTGGTCAGCCGCACTCATAGTCTTGCCTCAATCGTGTTCCGCCTCGTCTCCTGGACTCTGATTCTGTCCAACTCCGGCCACTCTCCGGGGAACACCGTACTCCATACCCGCCGCAACCGCCGTTCGATCGCCGCCACCAAATTCTCCGTAGTCGGGACGGCGTCCGCGAAGTCGGGAACGTCGGCGTTCAAATTGCGGTGATCGAAAGCGCTGATGATCTCCCGGTGCACCAGCGAATCGAGAGCCGCGATGTCAGCCGCCCGCCCGGTCTCCGGCTCCACGGGGCCGCGCACGCTGACTTCGAGCACGTAGTTGTGCCCGTGCCCGTGCTGGTTGTTGCACTTTCCGTAGATCGCACGGTTTTCTTCGTCGGAGAGCCGGGGGGAATGCAGCCGGTGCGACGCGGAAAAACGGTAGCGGCGGGTCAGCCTGATCAACTGGATTCTCCCTGAAACTCGGCGCAGAAGTCCTCGGACTCCCACACGCGCACCGAGTGAAGCCGCGCTCCGGCCTCCTCCAATCGCGGCTGCACGCGCCGCCAGATCTCGATGGCGAGGTTCTCGCTCGTGGGCACCACGCGGTCGAAGGGCGGAACTTCTTCATTCAGAAACCTGTGGTCCATCGGTTCGACGATTTCCCGGTTAAGCACCTCTTTCAGCTTTTTCAGGTCGAACACGATGCCGGTCACCGGGTCAGGCGTCCCGTCCAGCGTCACCTCGACCACGTAGTTGTGGCCGTGCCCGTGAGGATTGGCGGCTTCCCCGTAAAGCGCGCGGTTTTCCTCATCCGACAGTCCGGGAAGGCGGCACACGTGAGATGCGGAGAACTCAACCCTTCGTGTTATCAACATGGACCCAGTACCCCCGCGCGTCCGGAGGGACGGCCTAAATAATTATGATGACAGCAGATCCGAAAGGGGTGCAAGAATCGCGCCGCGCAAGAGCAGCCGGGCCGCTAACGAGTTCACCTTGGGCCGGATACACTAAGATCATAGGATCTTCCGATGGCTTCAGTCAAAACGGAAAACGTACTCCGGGGCTTAATCGTGATTTGCCTCGCGGTTCTCGTCTGGGTTGTGGCCGGCACGTTCCGCGAGAGAGTCGTGGTTGCCGGCGACAAAGCGCCCGACTTTTCCATCGTCACCGACTCCGGGCACACCATCACGCGCTCCAACTTCGGCGGCAAGCTGCTCGTCCTGAATTTCTGGGCCACATGGTGCCCGCCCTGCATCGAGGAAATCCCATCGCTGAACGAGTTCCAGAAGCGGTTCGCCGCGGATGGCGTTGTCGTGCTCGGCGTCAGCGTGGACCAAAACCCGCGCGCCTACCAGAACTTTCTTTCGAGAGTGAACGTGGCCTTCCTGACCGCACGCGATCCCGAAGCCAAAATCAGCACCGAGTACGGCACCTTCAAGTACCCGGAAACCTACATCATCAACCGCGACGGGCGCGTGGTGGAAAAGATCATCGGGGCCACCAACTGGACTGATGAAGCCATGATGACCCGCGTGAAAGCGCTGCTTGCCTCATGATCCCGGAACCTGCCAGACAGGAACTCATCGCCGCGGCCGGCCCGCACAATTACCTGGACCAACCGGAAGACCTCATGCTTTACGAGTATGACGGCAGCGTCGATCGCGGCCGCCCCGACCTCGTGGTCTTTCCGCGCAGCACCACCGACGTCGTCAATTTTGTCCGGATCGCGAACCGCTACGGCATTCCCGTGATCGGCCGCGGCGCCGGAACCGGCCTCAGCGGCGGCGCCATCCCCGTCGAAGGCGGCCTGATGCTGGCCTTCGCGCGCATGAACCGCATCCTGGCCATAGATCTGGAGAATGAGCGCGCCGTGGTGGAACCGGGCGTGGTCAACCTGGACGTCACCCTGGCGGTCCAGGACCGCAACTACTTCTTCGCGCCCGACCCCTCCAGCCAGAAGGCCTGCACCATCGGCGGCAACGTGGCGGAAAACGCCGGCGGGCCCCACACGCTGGCCTACGGCGTAACCACAAATCACGTGCTCGGCCTCGAAGCCGTTCTTCCCGACGGGACCGTGTTCACCGCCGGCGGCATGGAACCTGACCTTCCGGGCTACGACCTGACCGGCTTCTTCACCGGCTCGGAAGGCACTCTCGCGCTGGTAACCAAGATCGTGCTGCGCCTCATGCGCAAATCGGAGCACGTCAAGACACTGCTGGCCATCTACAACTCGGCTGAGGACGCCGGCGAAACCGTCGCCGAAATTACTGCGCGCGCCATAACGCCCGTCGCGGTGGAAATGCTGGACGGCGTGATGCTGCGGATGGTCGAGGAAGCCACCCATGCCGGCTACCCGCTTGATGCGGCCGCCGTGCTGCTCATTGAACTGGAGGGGTTGCACGAGGCCGTCGAGGAGCAGGTGGAGCAGGTGCGCGAAGCTTGCCTGGCCTGCCGCGCCCGCGAAGTCCGCGTCGCGCAAACGGCCGAAGAGCGCGAGCTCCTTTGGAAAGGGCGCAAGAACGCCTTTGGCGCCGTCGGGCGCGTGAGTCCCACCTACTATGTTCAGGACGGCGTGGTGCCCCGCACCGAGATCGCGCCCACGCTGCGCTACATCCGTGAGGTTTCGGAAAAGTACGGCCTCACGATCAGCAACATCTTCCATGCGGGCGACGGCAACATGCACCCCATCATCCTGTTCGATCCGCGCCGCCCGGGCGATCTGGAAAAAGCGCGCGCGGCCGGCGCGGACATCCTGCGCCGCTGCATTGCCGCGGGCGGCACCATTACGGGCGAGCATGGCGTCGGCCTGGAAAAGAAGGACCTCACGCCCGAGCTGTTCAGTGCCGAAACGATCGACCTGCTCCGCGCGCTCAAGCTGCTGTTCGATCCCGCCTGCCGCTTCAATCCCGGCAAGCTGCTGCCGACCGGCCGCGGCTGCGTTGAGATTCCCCGCTCCGCTCCCGCCCCCGCCTAGCGCTGTCCGGCGGCGCGTAGCGTAACATTATTAGAAATGCCTGCTACACTCACGAGCAAAGAACGCATCGACCGTGCCCTCCGCGGCGAGGACGTCGACCGCCCGCCTTTCACGCTCTGGAATCATTTCGGACTGGAGAAATTTCCCGGCGAGCGCCACGCGCAAGCCACGCTCGACTTCCATCGCCGTTACCGCACCGACCTCGTCAAGGTGATGAGCGATTTCCCGTACCCGAAGCCGGATGGCTGGGGCTCGTTGAAAGTCGAGGCAAACCCGTTTCCGGAGCAGATACGGGCGCTCGAAATCATCCGCGACGGGCTGGCCGGTTCGATGTACTTCATCGAAACCATCTTTAACCCCTACAACCAGGCGCAAAAGGTTTTTTCAAAAGACGAAGTGGCGCGGATGCGGCGCGAGAACCCGCAGACTCTGCTCGACGCGCTTGAGGTCATCGCAAAATCCGAGGCCAACCACGCCCGCCGCGCCCTCGAGGCCGGCGCTTCCGGCATCTTCCTGGCCATTGATAACGCGATCGAGGGAGTGCTCACGCGCGAGGAGTACGCGAAGTTCAGTGAACCGTTCGACCGCATGGTGCTCGAAGCGGCGGCCGGCGCGCCGCTCAACGTGCTCCACCTGCACGGCGATAAGGTTTACCTCGACCTCTTCTACCAGGGCTGGCCCGCCGCCGGAATCAGCTATTCAACGCACGCAACCGGCGTGAGCATCGCCGAAGTGCGCAGCCGCTACTCCGGGCTGATCATGGGCGGCATCAACGAGCTCAACTATCGCAGCCTGACGGAAGAGGAAATCCGCCGGCAATGGCGCGAAGCGCAGGAGGCCGCCGGCAAGCGGTTCTTGCTCGCGCCCGGATGCTCCGTTCCCGACGAGAGCACCGATGAGGAGCTTTCCCGGCTGGCGCGCGCCATCGGAGCCTGAGTGAAGGATTTCTACCGCATTGCCGCTCCTTTCTATGACGCGGATTATGCCTCGCTCCGCGGAGACGCAGACGTTTCGTTCTACGTGAACCTAGCCAAAGAATCGGGCGGCCCGGTTCTGGAAATGGGCTGCGGCACCGGACGCATTCTGCTGCCCACCGCGCGTGAGGGGATCCGCATCCACGGCATCGATTTCTCGCCGGACATGCTCGCCCAGCTTGCGTCGAAGCTGGCCGACGAACCCGCCGAAGTCCGGGAACGCGTCACTTATTCGGTGGGCGATATCCGCACCGCTGACGCGGGCAGCAAATTCGCCCTCGTTACCGCGCCGTTCCGAGTGGCGCAGTTGCTGCTGACGCGCGACGACCAGCGCGCCTGGCTCCGCAACGTCCGCCGGCACCTGACCGCCGGAGGAGCGCTCTGCTTCGATGTCTTCCAGCCGAATTTCTCTTACCTCGCGGCGCCGCGCGGGCCTGAGGTGGAAGCCGATCGCGTCGACCCCGGCTCCGGACGCCGCACGCGCCGCATCGCCCGCATCACGCCGCGCAACGAGTTGCAGGTGATCGATATCGAGTTTCGCTGGATCGTGGAAGAGGAGAGCGGCACAACCGAAACCGGCGGCAATCTCCGGCTGCGCTGGTTCACGCGCGGCGAACTGGAAAATCTCCTCGAACTGGAGGGCTTCGAGATTACCGGTTACTGGGGCTCTTTCGCTCGCGATCCGTTCCGCGAAGGGTCCACCGAGCAGATCGTTCTGGCTGTCGCAAAACCCTGAACGGCATCACCGGCTTCGTTCTCGCGGCAGATGCCTTGGGGGTGCGGTCATCACCTCGCCGCAAAAAGCCTGAATTACCGCATCACCGGCTTCACGCGCTCGCCTCTGCTGAGCGGCTGATCCGTTGTCAGGGCCACCAAGTCGCCTTCGGAAAGGCCCTGGGTCACCACCGCGCGGGTAACGCTGGAGGCGCCAAGCTCCACGTCCTGCCATTCCACATGGTCGCCGCGCAGCACGTAAACCCCCATCTTGTCGTTCTCCCTCCGGATAGCCTCCTTCGGGATGGTGAGCCCGTTGTCCACCACCTGGGAAATGATCTCGGCGTTGATGTTGGTGCCTGGGAGAAGGCTCTGATCGGCATTCTCGATGGTGACAATCACCTCGCCCACCTGGCGTGTGCCGAGCGCCACAATCTGGGTCGGCATCTTCTCCACCGTCCCTTTCCATTGCCGCTCCGGCATGGCGTCCCAGGTAATCACCGCCGGCATCCCCTCGGCCACGCGGCCCAGCTCCGGTTCATCGACGTAGACCCGCACGCGCAGTGTGCCGAGTTCGCCGATTTCCGCCACCGTGTCTCCTGTGTTCACGTAGCTGCCCCTGCGTGCGGAGAGCTCGTAAACGGTGCCGGAAATCGGCGCCACAATCCGGCTCCGCGCCAGGCGGGTGCGGGCCTGCTCGAGCGCCGCTTCCGCTTCGCGCAGCTTGGCTTCAGCCGAAGCCCGGTCGGCCGATTCCACCAGCGCCGCCCGCTTCCGCTCCAGGGCCTCTATGTCGGCCTGAAGCTGCTGCACTTTCTGCAGCGCTTCCGCCACCTCCATCTTCGTGGCTGCATGCTTTTCCAAAAGGCGCTTCAGCGACTCGTAATCTCTCTCAGCGATCCGCAGTTCTCGGCGGTTGCGCTCAAGCGCATTTTCAATCTCCACCTTCTCCGCCGAGCGGCCGCCCTCCATCATCACCTGGAGCTGTGCGCGCGCGCCGGCGACCGCGGCTTCAGCCGAGGCGACTTCCGCGCGGGCGTCGCGGGGATCCAGCTCCACCAGCAGCGCGCCCTTTTCAACCCGCTGCCCTTTCTCCACCAGCACGCGCAAGACTACGCCGGGGCGCTCCGCTTTCACAAACACCCACTCCGCCGGCTCCACCTTCCCATTCGTCGACAGCATGCTGACCAGCGACTCCCTTTTGACCTTCGTAAACGGGACCTCCCTCGGGCTGGTATTCCGGCGGTGAATCCACCACGCGAGGGCGACGATGGGAACCGCTATCACGATCAGCGCAACTCTTGCACGCGACATGGGACTGAATTTTCATTTTCCCAGATGGGATACTGAAAAAGATATTTCAGCTCAAGGCAAAACCGCTCTTGTGCTCTCGGCGGGAGGCATGTTCGCCGCTTACCAGGCCGGAGCGTGGAAAGCGCTGGCCTCGCGCCTCCGCGCGGACATCGTCGTCGGGGCGTCCGCGGGGGCGATCAACGCCTGGGTGATTGCCGCCGGCGTTTCTCCCGACGAACTCATCTCCCTCTGGCTCGATCCCACCTGCCGCAGCCTGGTGGCTTACCGTCCCTTTCAGCCTCCCTGGCGAGGCATTGTGGATTGCCGCCCTATCGATGCTTTCCTCCGGGAACTGTGCGAGAGATACCGCCCGCGGATCGAGATCGGGATCGTTGCGACTCAAATCCCCCGGCTGCGGATGCGCCTGTTCCAAAACGATGAGATCGACTGGCGCAGCATGGCCGCCTCGGCCGCCATCCCGTTTGTCTTCCGGCCTGTGCGGATCGGCGGAAAACTGTATGCCGATGGCGGGCTGCTGGAGGCTCTGCCGATTTGGGCCGCGGCGCGCATGGGCGCTACGCGGATCGTCGCGATCAACGTGCTGGCTTACCCGCCCTCCCGCCTGGCCGGGTGGGCGGTCCGCGCCTTCCGCGCCCTCGCTCCACGCCCGCCGGCGAGCCCTTCCGGCCTGCAGCTCAGCGTGATCCAACCCGGTGGTCCTCTGGGCCGTATGCGCGATGCACTCTTCTGGCGGCGCGATGCCGTCGAACGCTGGATTTTGCTGGGAGAGCGGCAAGCAGCGCAACACTTTTATCTTTCACCGCGGGATGGCGGAGTTTACGCCTCGCCGCCCAACGATGGCATACAATAATCACTATGCCGGTGTTCAAGATTCACCGCATAAAAGAATCCCACTACCAGCAGTTCCGGTGGGCGCCCCATACAGCAGGTGCGGCCCAAGTCAAACCAAAGGACTACCAACCCGCGGGAGAGATCGAGGCCCCGAGCGTCTACGCCGCTTGGTCCGAGCTGAGAAACAGAGGGGAGGCCCTCCGCGTCGGGGATTTGCTAGAATTTGAGGACGGCAGTCTACGCATCTGCAAGTACGTGGGCTTTGAGGAAGCTCAGTGGCTAGTTCCGGAGGTTAAGCCAGCCCAGCAGGAGGCGGTGACCCCCGGCGCTGTGCCGGGCAATCCGCCTGCCGGTGACAGTGCTCCGGCAGCGTAGAACTGAAGCACATTATGGGCAACTCGCTTGTTCCGGGACGGAATGCTCTTGACCAGTGCGGCGAAGGGGCCGAACCCATCAACAGTTTCGCCCTGGTCACCTATATTCCCAACCAACTCGGTGAGTTTTTAGACCGGTTGCGGCTTGACTTGGTGCCGGCTTGTGTGCCGCGCGCCCATGTGACCATTCTCCCGCCCCGCCCTCTCTCGGTGGATCCCCAGGAGGCCTGGGACTTCATGTACCCCATTCTCAAGGATCTCCCCGCCTTCGAAATCCATGCCACTGACGTTCAGATTTTCGATTCCACGTCGGTGATCTTCGTTGGCGTGGGCGAGGGCCGGAACGAACTCACTCGGATGCACGATTTGCTGAACCGCGGCCCCGCCGCTTTCGCGGAACCGTATCCGTACCACCCCCACATCACACTTGCTCAGGAACTTCAGCCGGAACAGGTTCCAGAGATTTACGAGATCGCCAAGCGACGGTGGGCCGAATACCGGGGAGAGCGCCTGTTCTCGGCAGATACGGTCACTTTCGTCCAGAACACTACCCACAATAGGTGGCTGGATCTGGTTCACTGCCACCTGGGCGTCCCCTCGATCCGGTAACGCTATTCGAAGAGTTCGATCTGCTCCTTGGGTTTGGGCTTCGGCTTGCGTAGCGGACTTCCCACCACGCCAAGCACTCGAGCCTCGGTGATAGCCGCCCGCGGGATGAACATCTTCTGATTGTTCGAGGAGGGGTTGGGAGGCACCAGGGTAAAGCCGAACGGCTCTAAGCTCATCAAATCGTTAGGCAGGATGCCATCCATCACGTCGCCGTCCCTCAGGCGCATCCGCACCCAGATGCCGTTCATCTTCGGGCGCGTGTTGAACAGCCGTTGCTCCGGCTCCGACAGCCCGAAATCCCTAACAAAAAAAGCAACTTTTACCTCTGTGTAGGGGACGAACAGGATGGTGCCCGTCTGGCTCAGCAACTCGATCCCGCCGGGGCACAGGTAAGTCTGCGGATTCACGTATCCCTGTAGCGGTTCGCGCTCGAAGCGCCGGATGACGACCTTCTTGTTTGTAGAACCCGCCAAGGCCCTCGTTCCCGGGTGGCTCGCCGGGTGGAAATCCTTTCCGTCCGGCAACTTCCCCCAAACAAATTCGGGTTTATTGTATCATTGGCACAATGTTACATGCGGCAACATACGAAGGCCGGATCCGGGCATTCCTGGATTACTGCCGCGTGGAAAAAGGGCTCTCGGCGAATACGCTGGACGCCTACAGGCGCGACCTGGAGCGCTTCGCCGCGTCCGTTCCGCCCGAGCCGCCCGATAACTTCCCCGGACCGGACGCCCTGCGCCGCTACCTGGATTCACTCTTCGAGGCCGGACTGGGAAGCCGGTCGGTGGCCCGGCATCTGACCACCCTCCGGAACTTCACGGCCTTCTTGCTCCGCGAAGGACAGCTCCAAAAGGACCCAGCCGCTTGCCTTTCTCTTCCCAAACAATGGCATAATCTTCCCAAATACTTAAGTGTTAAAGAGATCAGTGACTTGCTGGAGGCGCCCGATCCCGCCAGCCGCATCGGCTTGCGCGATCGCGCCATGCTGCAGCTCCTCTATGCGAGCGGCCTTCGCGTGTCCGAGCTATGTAAACTGCAATTATCTGATTTTATGGAGGATCTTGGGGTTGTCCGGGTAATGGGCAAGGGCGGCAGGCAACGGTTCGTGCCAGTCGGCAAGGAGGCTCTCGCGGCCGTTCGCGCGTATCTCGACGGCTCGCGGGCGGCCCTGCTGAAAGGCCGGAGCAGCCGGTATCTGTTCGTAACTGCCCGCGGCACCTGCATGACGCGCCAGATGTTCTGGAAGCTGATCGTCGGGTACGGCAAGAAGGTGGGCATATTCCGCCGCCTGACTCCCCACGTCGTACGCCACAGTTTCGCCACTCACCTGCTCGAAGGCGGGGCGGACCTGCGCAGCGTACAGACTATGCTGGGTCATGCCGATATCTCGACTACACAGATCTACACCCACGTGATGCGGTCGCACCTCCGGAAGACCCTCGATGAACACCACCCGCGCGCATAGGGTGCTCCCAGACAGCGGGCGGCAGGCAAAGAGCTAGCTATGAGCGATTACATGTTCATGTTGGAAAACCACCTTAGCCCGGACCAGAACCGCGTGGTCGCGGAGGTCCAAGCCGCGGCGGTGGAAACCAACGTGAGTATTTTCTTGACCGGCGGAGCCATGCGGGACATGCTCGGCGGGTTCCCCATCCGGGATCTCGATTTTACCGTCGAGGGCAACGGCCTGAAGCTGGCCCGTGCGGTCGCCGCCAGGACGGGCGCCAAGATCGTTCGCTCTGACGAAACGCGCAAGTGCGCCGAACTCGTTTTCCCGAGCGAGGTTACGGCGGAAATCGCCATGGCCCGCAGCGAACGGTACGCCCGGCCCGGCGCCAGGCCCCAGATCGCTCCGGCCAGTATCCATGAAGACCTGATGCGCCGCGACTTCACCGTGGACGCCATCGCGCTGTCGCTCAACCCCGCTTCGCGGGGCCTGTTGATCGACCCCACCAACGGCCTCGGCGATCTGGAACGCAAGGAACTCCGCACGACTTACAACTACGCGCTTTATGACGACCCGGGCCGCATCCTGCGCCTGGTCCGCCTCCGCGTCCGCCTCGGCTTCACCATCGAAGACAAGACGCGGATGCAGTATGAGAACGTCCGGGCCGAAGGTCTGGAAAAAAAGATATCCGCCAGCCGTCTGTTCGAGGAGCTGCGGCATATCGCGAACGATTCCGCGGCGGCGGACATCCTGCGCGCGCTGGAAGAGGAAGGACTCCTCCAACTGTTCTGCCCGGCGCTGGCAGGCGCCAAGCTGAATCTCGCTGGACTGGCAAAGCTACAGAAAGCCAAGCAGTTGATCCCCTTCGGCGTCCGGTTCCCCTTTGAAAACCTCGGAATCTTTCTGTCGATCCTGACCGAAAAGCTCACCCCGCGGGAGAAAACCGCGCTGATTCAGAATACGGCGATGCCGAAGGCCGACGTGGATCTCTGGCAGAAATTGCCGGTGCGCGCGCGCAAGCTGGAGAAGGAAGTCAAGGCCCCCATGCTCAGCCGGCCTTCGGAGGTGTACCAGGTGCTCTCCAAGGCGCCCGGCGACCAGGTGCTGTTCCTGCTGATCCGCTCGCCGCTCCGTCTCGTGCAGGACCGGATTCGCAACTACCTCCAAAAATACCTGCCGCTGGCTCAGGAGGTTACCGACGAAGAGGTTGTCCAGGCAACCGGCGTCGAACCGCGCAGCCCCAAGTTTCAAAAGCTAAAGGATGAGATCATTGCCCAGAAGCTGAACGCACGGTCGAAGAGAACCGTCCACGCGCCGGCTGCGGAGCCGCGCCCGAAAGCGGATTCCATCCAAACAGGTGGACGAAAAGCGTTGCGGCAGCCAATCGTGAGGAGATGAACCGATACAATAGGCATTTGTCGGGAGCTGACTATGAATAGGAGGACATTTCTGTTGGGCGCTGGCGGCGGACTGGTCGCTGCGGGCGCGAATGACCGAGTGAACGTTGGCGTGATCGGCGCGCGCGGCCGCGGACGCGACCTCATCTCGATCTACGGCGCACTCCCAGGATCGCGGGTCGCCGCCGTTTGCGACATCGACCAGGCCCAGCGGGAGCGAGCCGTTGCCCTCACGGAAAAGGTGCAAGGCTCAAAACCTAAGACGTACTCCGATCTTCGCCGTCTCTTCGAGGACAAGGATATCGACGCCGTCGCGATAGCCACGGCGAATCACTGGCATGCTCTGGCCACAATCTGGGCCGTGCAGGCCGGCAAGGACGTTTATTGCGAAAAGCCCGCCAGCCACAACGTCTGGGAAGGCCGCAAGATGGTTGAGGCCGCGCGGAAGTACAACCGTATTGTCCAGGTCGGTTTGCAGAGCCGCAGCCAGGGACACAAGCGGCTCGCGATCGAACTCCTGCAGCAGGGCGTGATCGGGAAGGTTTACATGGCCCGCGGGCTATGCTTCAAGCGGCGCCCCTCCATAGGCAAGCAGCCGGACGGGCCCGTGCCGCCCGGCGTCGATTACGACCTCTGGCTCGGCCCGGCGCCCATGCGCCCCTTCAACCCCAACCGCTTTCACTACAACTGGCACTGGTTCTGGGATACCGGGAACGGCGATATCGGCAACCAGGGCGCGCACGAAATCGACATCTGCCGCTGGGGCCTCAACAAAAATACCCTGCCCCGCACCGTCTTCTCGGCCGGCGCGAAGTATATTTACGACGACGACCAGGAGACCCCCAACACGCAGATCGCCATCTTCCAATATGACGACTGCCAGATTGTGTTCGAGGTCCGCGGCCTTCTGACTGGCACCGAGGAAGGCATTACGGAAACACCGAATCACATCGGGAATATCTTCTACGGCAGCGACGGCTATCTCTCCATCGACGTCAACGGATTTGAGATTCGCCGCGGCGAAAAGAAGGAACTGGTTCGGAAGGAAAAATTTATGGAGCCGACCCGCTGGGACACGCGGCCCCACGTGGAGAATTTCCTGCAAGCCGTTCGCAGCCGGAAGCAGTCCGATCTCCACGCCGACATCGAGGAGGGCCACCTGTCGGCGGCGCTGTGCCATCTGGCCAACATCAGCTACCGGACCGGCCGGAAACTGACGTTTGACCCGGCAACCGAGCGCTTTGTCGGCGACAACGAAGCAAACCGCCTGCTGACGCGCAATTATCGCAAACCGTACGTTGTACCCGACAAAGTGTGATCAGCGCGCCTTCGCGCGCCGGAAGCGGGCGCGGGCGGCGGGGGTCATCTTTTCGGTGGCGTACTGGAAGATGAGCCGCGGGGCGGAGTCCCGGTATTCCAGCAGAAATGCCTCGACGGGCTCGGGATCTTTCTTCCAGGCCTCGCGGAGGAACCAGCCCAGCCCCTGTTGGACCACGCGCTCCCGGTCCGCCATCAGGGGATGGAGGAAGTCGAGCAGCAGCTTCACGTCTTCGTCCCTTTTGAGCAAGCCGAGCATCGCCACCGGCACGGCGCGGCGCTGATATTTCCAACTCGAGCCACGCCACGGGGCGAGCTCGGCCAGAGAGAGCCGCCCGCTTTGCAGAAGCGGCGCGATCACTTCGCCGCACAGGGTATCCGTATGGGCCCAGTTGCCGATCCCGGCCTCAAACCACTTCGACAGACCGGCGAACACCCGGCGGTCGATCTCGTCCCGGTGCTTTGAAATGAAGCGGATAGCGAGGGCGCCTTCTTCATACTTCCCGCTCGCAAACAGGAGTTCACCTGCCTTGAGCAGACCTTGCAAACCGATGTCCCGGTATTTTTCCAGCCATTCGGCCTGCTTGCCGTGCCACAGCGGGTTTTTCGCATCCAGGAGGCCCCAGCCGTCGTAGCCCTCCCTGAAGTAGCGGGACCATTTTTGGGCCTGTACGGGGTCGGCGTGCGCCGAACAGTAGTCCCGGATTTCGTTGACGAGCATCTGCGGGGTGTTGGCGGCGGGCATGAATTGGGACCTGAAGGTTAAAAAAGCATTATAACGTTTTCGTTTTATTCGCTTTCAATTCTTGTAGAGAACGCCTACGGATTACGGGATAGGGTTGCCGGCCAGGTAAGATGTGCTACACTTTCAGTAAGTAAGTTGTCGGTTGCGGATTTCAGAAATCTGCAACGGCGGTCTGAATGAGGCCGTCTACTTGGGGAGAGAGCCCATTGGCGCTTGATACCGTGAGGTGAAGCGCCCGGATACAACGATGGAAGGCCAGGAACCGTTAGCCTCACAACCGCCCAATCCTCAACGCGTCCCGGATGTCCCTGTGGTCACCGCGGACGATCATCTCAACCGTTTGCTGCTCGCGGAAACGTCCGAGCCTTGGTACCGCTCCCTCATACAGAACATCAAGGACTTCATCAATCCGCCGAAGTTGCCCCCGCTTGAAGTGACCTCGAAGCCGGTGGCAGTGAAGAGCATCTGGGGAGACTACCGGTATGGGAAGCAGGCCGGGCTGACTTCGGCGATTGTCCACGTTGCAGCGCTGGCGCTCCTGCTTACGGTGTTCAGCAGCAAGACGGTTCAGCAAGCGGTAAAAAACACAGTACAACTGGTAACGCCGCCCGATCTGACGGCGTACATACCGGAAGTCAAGCCCAGGCAAGACAGGATGCAGGGCGGTGGCGGCGGTGGCGACCGGTCGCCGTTGCCGGCAAGCAAGGGCCAGGCGCCAAGACCTGCGCCACGGCAGTTCACGCCTCCCATGGCGGTGATTCCCAATCCGCAACCCAAGCTCATGATGGAGCCCACTCTCATCATGCAGGCGGACGCGAAACTGCCGAACGTAAACATGCCGATCTGGGGGGATCCGCTCGCGAAAATCGGCCCGCCGTCGAACGGCCCGGGCTCGGGTGGCGGCATCGGTTCGGGCACGGGCACCGGCATTGGTCCGGGCGATGGTCCGGGATATGGCCCCGGCAGGGGCGGCAATATCGGCGGAGGCGTGTACAGGGTCGGCGGAGGCGTTTCCGCGCCCATCGCCATCTACAAGATCGAACCTGAGTACTCCGAAGAAGCCCGCAAGGCGAAATTCCAGGGCACCGTGATCCTCTCGATCGTGGTGGATGAGTCCGGTATGCCGCGGAACCTCAAGATCGTGAGGCCGCTAGGCCTGGGGCTCGATGAAAAGGCGATCGAGGCGGTTTCGAAATGGCGCTTTAAGCCCGCCATGAAGGACGGACGCCCCGTTGCCGTGCTCGCCACGGTGGAAGTGAACTTCCGGCTGCTCTAAACGATTTCCTGCATCGGGAGAGCCCGCGGTGGTTCGCGTCGCGGGCTTTTCTGTTTTCGGCCGCCGCTATGTGCCGGCGAGCTTCCGGCACTCCTCGCACGGACAGATGAGGCGCAAATGCTCGTAGGAGTAGATCCCGGTCGAGTGGCCGTCGTTCCAGACGATGCGGACGGCGTAGTTGCCCACGGGCTCGACCGAAACGATCTTCGGCGCGGGCTTGTATAGCGGGAACGGCCCCTCCTCCTTTTCCTTCAGCGAGGGCGTGCCGTGTGCTCCCGAGCACGATGCGCACGGGCAGTTTTCGCGCAAATACTTCAAGTCGTATTCGCTGTGGTGGCCGTCCCTCCAATCGATCTTCACGCCCTTGGACTTGGCGATTGCGATGTGCTCTGGATCGAGCGCTTGAGGATTCAAACGGAATTCAAACATGATCAGTGACGCTCGATGTCGCGGATTCCGGGAATCCGCCGCATCGCGGAGACGATGCGCTCGAGCTGCTTCTTGTCGCGCACCTCGACAGTCATTTCGATCACGGCGCCCTCACGCTCCGTGCTCTTTGCCTCGAGGCTTCGGATGTTGCTGTTCTCGTGAAATAACACTGCGGTGAGCTCGCTCAGCATCCCGGGCCGGTCGTTGGTGCGGATGACGTACTTCACCGGGAACGGCTCGTTGGAGCTTCGCGCCCACTCGACGTCGATCTTGCGCTCGACCTCATACATCAGGTTCTGGACGTTGGGGCAGGTGGTCGAGTGCACGGCGACGCCCTTCCCGCGCGTCACGTAGCCGACGATGGCCTCTCCGCGGATCGGGTTGCAGCACTTGGCGCGGTATACCAGCAGGTCGTCCATGCCCGTGACGCGGATCACCAGATCGCCCGGCACGGCCGCAGGAGGCGTGGCGGTGGTGGTGGCCGGCGCCTGCGGTTTCGGTGAAGGCTCCGGTTCCGCCGCGGCCGCGTCGGGCGAAAGCTTGTGCAGAATCTTGCGCGGCGAAAACTTGCCGTAGCCGAGCGCGGCGTGCAAGTCCTCGATCTTCGCGAAGCCATACTCGGCGGCCACCCGCTCGATGTCCGCCCTGTTGACTCTGGCAAGCGACACGCCGAGGCGGCGCGCCTCCTTCTCCAGGTACTTCTGCCCGATCTCGATCGCCTTGGCGCGCTCGGAGGCGTTGATGACGGCCTTGATCTTGTTTCGCGCCCGCGACGTTTTCACCAGCGCGAGCCAGTCCTTCGAGGGCATGTGCCCCGGCTGGGTCAGGATTTCGACCACGTCGCCGTTGCGCAGCGTGTACTTGAGCGGTACGATGCGGCCGTTCACCTTAGCGCCGACGCAACTGTGCCCGACCGCCGTGTGGATGGCGTAGGCGAAATCGATGGGCGTTGCGTCGCGCGGCAGCACGATCACCTTGCCGCGGGGCGTGAACGTGTAGACCTCCTCGCGGTACAGGTCCACTTTGAGCGTGGACATGAACTCGCCGGGGTCGCGCGTTTCCTGAATCCACTCGAGCAGTTGCCGCAGCCAGGCCACGCGCTGGTCCTCGTGCCCGTCGTCTTTGCGGCCCTCCTTATACTTCCAGTGCGCGGCGATGCCCTGTTCGGCGATCCGGTGCATCTCCTCGGTCCGGATCTGAACCTCAAACGGCTGGCCGCCCGGCCCCATTACGGAGGTGTGCAGGGACTGATAGAGATTCGGCCGCGGGATGGCGATGAAGTCCTTGATGCGTCCGGGAATCGGCCGCCACTCGTTGTGAATCACGCCGAGCGCGGCATAGCAGTTGCGAATGCTGTCGGTGATGATGCGGACGGCGAGCACATCGTAGACCTGGTCGATGCCGATCTTCTGCCGCTTCATCTTTTGGTGGATCGAGTAGGCGCGCTTGACCCGGCCTTCGATGGTGGCGGGAATGCCTTCCCGCCGGAGCACGACTTCCACCTTGTCCCGGATCTGCTTGAGGAAATCCGCCGTGGCGCGGCGCTTCGATTCGAGGGCGGCCGTGATCTCGGCGTAGGCTTCAGGCTCCAGGTAGCTGAAGGCGAGGTCCTCGAGTTCGCCGCGGATCTTTCCCATCCCGAGCCGGTGGGCGATGGGGGCGTAGATGTCGAGCGTCTCCTGGGAGACGCGCATCTGCCGTTCCCGGGAAAGGACGCCGAGGGTGCGCATGTTGTGCAGGCGGTCGGCCAGCTTGACGATGACCACGCGCACGTCGTCCACCATGGCCAGCAGCATCTTGCGGACGCTTTCGGCCTGCCGTTCCTCCCGGTCGTAAAACTTGAGCTTGCTCAGCTTGGTGACGCCGTCAACGGTCCGGGCCACGTCGTCGCCGAAGTTCTGGCGGAGGTCGTCGTAGGTCGCGCCGGTGTCCTCGAGCACGTCGTGAAGGATACCGGTCTGGATGCAGACCAGGTCCATGTTCATTTCGGCGAGGAGGATGGCGACGTTGAGGGGATGGCAGACATACGGTTCGCCGGACTCGCGGAACTGGTTGGCGTGGTGCTCTGCGGCGTAGTGGTAGGCCTTCTCGATCGCCTTCAGATCTTCGTTCGGCCGGACCTCGAGCACTTTGGCCACAAGGCGACGGTATACTTCCTCCGCCGGACCAGGCGGGGCCAGCTCTGTCGCCGGCGTGTCCGGGACCGCTGTGGGTTCGGATGACATCAAAAAAAGGCGGCCTCTGAGCGCCGCCTGATTTCCATTATACTCCGCACCGGAAGGTGCGGCCGGGGTGAGAGAAGCCTTTCTGTCCGCAATCTGTTGAGGATACAGCGGTGGCGGGTGTCTGTGCGGGTACGGAGACCGGAGCGGAATCTCCGGTCTCCGATAGCATCACTGCGCAGGCTCGGCTGATTCCGCCGAAGCCACCCCCGCTTTCATCTTGCGGGTATTGAGAGCTTTCTCCAGCCACTTGTCGGCCTCGGCGATGTCGGCCTGGTAGTCTTTCTGGTTCTCGGCAAGGTCGGCCCGCTGGCGGTACAGCAGGTTGATGTAGGCCATTGCCTCGTCGTAGTTGCTGTCGATTTCGAGGGCCTTATTCAGGTTCTGCAGCCCCTCTTCAATCATGGTCCAGTACTTCTCCCGGAGTTCCTCGCGCGCCTTCTTGTCCTTAAGGGGGCCGGGATCCTCCGGCTTCATGCCGGCCTTAGACCTGGCGGCGGCGAAGGCTGGATACCACTTGGCCCACGCAATCACGCCGAGGCTGTAGTAAGCCTCCTTGTTCGAAGGGCTGACATCGACCAGTTTGAGGTACCATTCCCTGGCCTCATCGAGCTTGGCCATTTTCGCGTCCAGATCCTGAATGCCGCCGGCCTCCTGATAGTGGAGCGAGGCCATGGAAGCCAGCGCGACTTCATTCCGCGGATCCTGCTCGAGAACCTTGAGGAAGTTCTCCTTCGCGGCGGCGGCCATCTTCAGGTTGTCCGGAGATTCCGCCCCAGGGATGTACTGGCTCATGTAAGCAGTGGCCAGATAAAGCCTGGCGACCGGAAAGGTGGGGTCCAGTTGCACGGCCGTCTTGAAGCGCTCTACGGCCTCGGCATACTTCGCGTTCCGGAAAGCCTGCACGCCTTTATTAAGCTGGTCGCGCGCCTTCAGTTTCTCGCAGCCGGCACCCGCGACCGCGAGGCTGAGAGCAAGCGCAGCCAGGGAATATGTCCATTTGCGATTCATGCTAGCTCCTGTCCACAATCTGAGCCGGAACGGGACTACTGTCCGGACTCTATTCTCTCCGTCATCAAGCCGACCTTGTCGATGCCGACGCCGTGGGCGATGTCGATCACGTCGGCCACAACCTGATACTCAAGGTCTGGATCGCCCTTGACGAAGACGACCCGCTCGGCACGGCTCTTAAAAATGTCCTCCAGCCGGGGGCCCAGCATCGACTTGTCGATCGGCTCCTGGTTGATCATGTAGGTGCGGTTTCTATCCACCTGGATGACCACTGATCGCGCGTCCGCCGCTTGCGCCTGCGCGCCCGGCGGCGCCGGCTGCGGAATCAGCGCTTCCAGACCTTTTGGCGTGATCGGCGCAATGACCATGAAGATGATCAGCAGCACCAGCAGAACGTCGATGAGGGGAGTGACGTTGATTTCGGCCTTGGCCTGGTTGGGATCGCCTCCCACTGACATGCCCATAGGACTCTCTCCTTCAAAAAATCTGTTCTATTGGGATACCCCAAACACACCCACCGCGAGGGGGCGCGCTCACATTTGTTGCATTTGCTTGTGCGGGTCGTAGAGCTCCGTCATCAGGCCTAACTGGTCCACCCCGGCGGAACGAAGGTTGTCCACGACTTCGACCACCCTTCGGTAAGTTGACCGCCGGTCGGCCTTAACGTACGTCATCTTGTCAATCCGGTTCGCCAGCATGTCCTTGACCCTGGGGGCCAACTGGTCGACCGGAATGGGCGTTGTGCCGAGGAATATTTTCCCGTCCCGTGTGACGGCCACAACAATCGCGTCATCCTTTTCGGCGTTGGCCATGTTGATCGGATTGCGCGTCGGCACCAGGTCCACGCTCACGCCATGCGACAACATCGGCGTGATGACCATGAAGATGATGAGCATGACGAGCATCACGTCCACCATGGGTGTCACGTTGATGTCTGCGACCGGTGGCGGGGCTTTCATTTTTAGCATTGCTTTATCCTCGTTGTCCGGCGAACCGCAAACTCCGCGGGACCGGTACGCCCGGCCCCGCGGCTTTCGATTCAACTCGCCGGGTCAAACCTCCAGTTCAATACACGCCGATTACTTCGCCACGCGCTGGGAGCGCTTGATGAAGTAGTCGATCAACTCCGAGCTCGAGTTGCCCATCTCGACGCTGAACGCTTCCACCCTGGAGGTGAAGTAGTTGAACATCCAGATGGCCGGGACGGCAACGAACAGACCGATAGCAGTCGCGACGAGCGCTTCGGAAATGCCGCCCGCGACCGCGCCGATACCAGTCGACTTCTCGGTCGCCATGCCCGCGAACGCGTTGATGATGCCGACCACGGTGCCGAACAGCCCGACGAACGGGGCGGTGGAGCCGATGGTCGCCAGGCTCGGCACGCCGCGCTTCAATTCGGCGTGCACGATGGCTTCGGCGCGCTCGAGGGCCCGCTGGGAAGCCTCAATCGCTTCGCCTGGTATTTCGGAACTAAGCTGATGCGCTCGGAACTCCTGCAAGCCGGCCACTACGACCTTCGCCAGATGGCTCTTCTTGTACCGGTCGGCAATCTTGATCGCCTCATCGAGCTTGCCTTCGCGCAGTGCGCCAGCAACCGCCGGCGCGAACGCACGGGACTGCTTTCTGGCCGCGGAGTAAGCGATGAACCGATCGATCATCACGCCGATGGATAGAGCCGACATCAGGAACATGATGATCACAGTGGCCCTGGCCGCCCATCCCATCTGATTCCAGAGCGAGCGGGGATCCCATCCAATGGTGCTGCCCTCTTGCATCAACCAAATTGCCCAAACCTGCAATTGTAGAAGCATTGTTTGTCTTTCTCCTGCGAGTTGAATTTTCACCCATGGGGACGGTTTCCAGACCGCCCCCGCCTATCAAAAACCTCTTACTGGCTCAACGTGAAGTTCACGTCGATTTGAGTAACCACCTCGACCGGCTCTCCATTGAGGAGGGTCGGACGGTAGACCCACTGCTTAACCGCCTCCTGCGCCGCGGGCACCAACAGTGGATGTCCGCTGATCAGCTGCAAGTTCTGGATTGTGCCGTCCTTGGAGATGATCGCCGTGAAGCGAACGACCCCTTGAATACGCGCCTGCTTCGCCAGCGGCGGGTATTGGGGCGTAACTCTCCGGATGAGGTTGGCCTGCTGCACGTTGCCGCCCACGCGGATACGCTGCGGCGGCTTAGGCGCTTCGACCTGCTTCACCGGAGGAGGAGGGGGAGGAGGAGGCGCTGCGGTCGCCACCGCTCCGATGATGCCGCCGATCACACCGCCGGGCGTTCCGCCGGGCACGCCGCCGGGCACGCCGCCGACTACGCCAACCGCGCCGGTTGGAGGCGGCAGTTCCTCTTCCTTAATTTCGAGAACCTTTTTCGGAATGGCCTTGGGAGCCATCAGGCGGCCAGCGTCAAACTGCCGCGGGATCACCCTCGCGACCTTCTGCACTACGGCTGCCGGAGGCGGAGGGGGAGGAGGTGGGGGGGGAGGAGCGACCAGGAAGCTGGTTAGTTGCGTTCTTGGAAGCTGATCGTAAACCAGCAGCGGGATCAGGATGGCAACGCCGATCAACAGGATCTGTAGAATAAAGGAGACCATAACGGTCCACGGCCTGTTGGTCTTTCCACCCTCGAGGAGGCTTTGTTCGAACATATCTGAGTACCCTTTCCTACATCCTTTTCAGCTTCCGGCACGCCGGTGCCGGATACCCAACCCATCCACGACACTTCATCGTCCAGTGCGGGACTTCACCGGCGTCTGCGCCGGCGAAGAGGCCGGACTTCGCCCCGGCCTTTTCCGCTTTTCCGCATAGTTCTGCCAGAACACCACGATGGGACTGGCGATGAAAACCGTCGAATACGTGCCGATGATCATCCCGACCACAAGGGCGAACGCGAAGTTGTTCAACACTTCTCCGCCAAACAGGAACAGGGCCAGGACACTGACGAACGTCAGTCCGTTGGTGAGAACCGTCCTGCTCAGCATCTGGTTCACGCTGAGGTTGACCAGTGTCTCCAGCTTCTCCTTGCGCAGGATTTTCAGGTTTTCGCGAATCCGATCGAAAATCACGATCGTATCGTTCATCGAGTAGCCAACCAAGGTCAACAAGGCGGCGATCACCGTCAGCGAAATCTCTCGATCGAAGAACGAGAAGAAGCCGATCGTGATGATAGTATCATGGAACACCGCAAGGACGGCAGCCACGCCGTAAATCCACTCGAAGCGGAAGGCGATATAGACAAGCATCCCGCCGAGGGCGTATAGCGTCGCCAGGATGGCTTGTGTACGCAACTCAGAACCCACCTTCGGACCTACGATTTCGACGCTCTTCACCTGAAACGGCGCCAGGTAGGCTTCCTCATTCAGCGTCTGGATGACGGCAGGAGTCACGCCGGGGACCGATGACAGCTCCTGGAAATCCGTTAGCAACCCCGAGCGCTGGCTGTCGCGGAAGCGCACCATGTTCTGCACGAGCGCCTGCAGGTCCGGCTCCGAAAGGCCCGCGCCCTTGCGGACGAGCGGGTCGCGGATCCTGTCCGCGATAGCCTGAGCGCCGGCGTTGTTAAATTCCAGCTTGTCGCCCGGCTGCCCGAACGCCTCCGTGAGAGTGGCAATGATCGTCTGCCGCGCCTGGGCGAGCTCTTCGCTGCTTCTCTGCTCGGTGCCAATCAGCACGCGGTCGCCCTCCGCGCCCATGCTCTGGACGGTGATCTCGCCGGGGATCCTCTCGGAGATCTCCGAACGGATCTTGTCGATCGGTGCGGTTCCCTTGAACTGCACGTCAACAACGGCCCCGCCGCGGAAATCAATCCCGTAGCGCGGCCCGCCCTTTACGATCAGGCTGATGATACTCGCCACAAAGAGCACCAGGGAGGTGATGATGAACGGCCACTTTTTGCCTAGAAAGTCGAAATTAGTATCTCTAAATATTTCCATGCAACACGCTGTCCTGGTGCCCGAAGAATTGGACACCAGACCTTGGGTTGAAGTTCCCGGCCAGAGCGGCAAATACTTTCGCAAACCGCATCAGATGCTCAGTCGCGTAACCTGCCGCTGACGGCCGAGGTGCCAGTCGAACATGGTTCTCGAAACAAACACGGCCGTGAAGAGGTTCGCGATGAGGCCGATCACCAGGGTGACGGCAAACCCCTTCACCGGGCCGGTGCCAAACATAAACAGAAACGCGCAGGAAACAACGGTGGTCACGTGAGTGTCGATGATGGTCAGAAAGGCCCTGTTGAAGCCAGTATCGACCGCGGCCAGCACGCCCTTGCCCGCGCGCAGCTCCTCGCGAATGCGTTCAAAAATCAGGATGTTGGCGTCCACCGCCATGCCGATGGTCAGGATTACGCCCGCGATTCCGGGCAGCGTCAGCACGGCGCCGAAGTAGGCCATGATGGCCAGCAGGAGGATCGCGTTCAAAATCAGGGCAACCACCGCGTTGACGCCAGCGCCTTTGTAGTACACCAGCATCACGCCGACGACCAGCGCCAGGCCGACCAGACCGGCCGTGATGCCCTGGCGGATGGAGTCCGCGCCCAGCGACGGCCCGACGGTCCGCTCTTCCTCATACTTGATGCCCGCCGGAAGCGAACCCGCCCGGAGTACGAGCGCCAGGTCCGAGGCCTCCTGCTGGGAGGCGGCGCCCGTGATCCGGCCCTGGTCCTCGATCCGGCTCTGGATCACTGGAGCGCTGCGCACCTGCCCGTCCAGGATGATGGCCAGGCGGTTACCGATGTTGGCCTCGGTGAACCGCGCGAAGCGGCGGGCGCCCTCTTTGGTCAGGGTGAAATCCGTTTCCCACTTGTTAAACTCGTCGCGCCCGGGACGCGCGTTGCGCAGGTCGCGGCCGGTAATCACCGGCGTCCGGCTCACCAGGAACCAGGTCTCGCCTTGCTCCCCGCTACGCGAGGAGGCCCGGACCAGCTTCGTGTTGAGCGGCAAAACGCCGCCGTGCGCGGCCAGCGCCGCCTCCTGACTGGGGTACGTTCCCCTGACTTCGGAGATCTCCAGCATGGCTTCCATCTGCATGATCTGCTTCACGCGGGCGGGGTCGTCCACGCCGGGCAACTGCACCAGGATCTCGCTGTCGGCCTCCGCGCGGCCCCGCTGCTGGACGATCGGCTCGGTCAGGCCGAGACCGTCGATGCGGTTCTGGATCGCCTGCTGGGTCCGCTCCACGGCGTCGCGCTTGAGGGCAATCAACTCGGTGGGCCTGAGGTTCAGGCGATAGTCGGTTGAGCTGACGGGCGTCAGAATCCAGGAGGGATGCCGGTCGGCGATCAGGCTGCGCAAAGCTCCGGTCTTATCCACCGGCACACCCCTAATATTGATATGGATCGAGTCGGCCTCCTCGATGGTGGTGGGATCGTTACGATCCATCGCGGCGTAATCGATTCCCTCTTTGCGGAGGTCTTCCTTCAGGGATTCCATGGTGCGATCGGCTTCGGCCTTCAAGGCGTCCTGCACCTGGACCTGCAACACCAAGTAGGTGCCACCCTTCAGATCGAGCCCTAACTTGATGTTCTCCGCTATATTCTTGCGGAGCTCGTCCATGGACTTGGGCAGCCCGATAATTCCGTAGACTGCCAGCAGCATCACGCCAAGAATGATGATCGCTCTCGTTCTAACGCCTTTGGTCATCGATTGTTCTCTAATGCGGTGTTGCCGAAATCCTTACTGGTTCGCCTCTCCCGAAATCAAGCTCGCCACTGCATTCCGGGCCACCTGCAATTTTACGTTATCCGGCTTTACGCGGATGATCAGGGTGTCGCCCTCGATAGCGACGATGGTGCCGAGTATTCCTCCGTTCGTCAACACCACGTTGCCGTTCTGCAGTTCGCTGAGCATCTTCTGCTGACGCTTCCGCTGCCGCTGCATCGGCATGAACAGCAGAAAATAGAAGATGGCGAAGATCAGGAGAATAGGGAGGAAGCCCACGATGGGGTTGGCCGCTGGGGCATTCTGGAGGTTAAAGAGGATTAAGAGCACGTTCGGCCTCTCGCAGCCACTCGTTTCCGGCTCTCAAGCTGTAGGGCACAACACACAACTAATGCATTCCAGGAGAAACGGACTGCAGGAACTCATTTTAATCTGGAACCGGTACAGAGCGGACTGATTCCAAGTACTCGGGTAACGTTCCTAAGAGTATAGAGTGCCTGATCCGCCCCATGATGTCAAGGTATCGCTTGAGGTTGTGCAGCGTGGCCAGGGTGGCGAACAGGATCTCGCCGGACAGAAACAGGTGCCGCAGGTACGCGCGCGAAAAGTTGCGGCAGGTGTAGCAGCCGCAGGCGGGGTCGAGCGGGCGGGGGTCGTCGCGGTATCTCGCCTGCTTGATGATGACGCGCCCTTCGGAAGTGAACAGGCAGCCGTTGCGCGCGTTGCGCGAGGGCAGTACGCAATCCATCATGTCCACGCCCCTGGCGACGTATTCGGGTAGTTCTTCGGGCAGGCCCACGCCCATGACGTACCTGGGCCGGTCGTGCGGCAGCAGCGGGGCGGTAAGCTCGACCATTTCCAGGCTGAGCGCGCGGGGCTCACCCACGGACAGGCCGCCAATGGCGTATCCCGGCGCGTCCAGCGCAAGCAGCTCGTCGGCGCACTGGCGCCGGAGATCTCCGTAGGTGGCGCCCTGCACGATCGGGAACAGCGCCGACTGGACCCCGCCCTCGGCGCAGCGCCGTGCGTAGTGCGCGAAGGCCGCGCGGGCCCACCGCACGGTGCGCTCCACGGATTCGCGCGCCCGGGCGTAGCCGGCCGGATACTCCAGGCACTCGTCGAGCGTCATCATGATGTCGCTGCCCAGGGCGAGCTGCACGTCCACGGTGGACTCCGGGGTGAACAGGTGGGCGTCGCCGTTCAAGTGCGAGCGGAACAGGACTCCCTCATCGGTCACCTTTCGCAGGCTGCTCAGACTGAACACCTGAAAGCCGCCGGAATCGGTCAGGATGGCGCGCGGCCAGGACATAAAGCGGTGCAGCCCGCCGAGCGAGCGGATCAGTTCGTGCCCCGGCCGCAGAAACAGGTGATACGTGTTGGCGAGCAGGATCCGGAGATCGAGGTCGTTCAGCAGATCGCGCTGGGGCACGCCCTTGATCGTGCCCTGCGTGCCGACCGGCATGAAAACGGGGGTTTCCACGTCTCCGTGGGGCGTGTGAAGGATGCCCGCGCGGGCGCGAGTGCGGGGGCACTCGGCGACAATCTCGAAGAAACTGGACAACTTTTCATTCTAGCCGCAACCCGGTTGCGTTGCCTGGTTTGCGGCTGTTTTGTAGCGGCAGAACCGGCGCACACGGACCGGCGTCGCGCTCCAGAAATGAAGGCTGGGGAATTGCAGGTGTAAAGAGCGGATGCGAAGCAGATGTCGAGCCGCGCGGAAAGGTTCTGGGAAAACGTCCAGTCGAGTTTCTGGTTCATCCCTCTGCTCATGGTGTTGGGCGCCGCAGTGGCGTCGTTTGCGCTGGTAGCGCTCGACTGGAGAGTACAGGCCGGAGAGACAGGGCGGTTCTGGTTCCTGTATACCGGCGGTCCGGAGGGCGCCCGCGCGGTATTGCAGGTGATTGCGGGATCGATGATCACGGTCGCCAGCATCGTTTTCTCGATCACGATCGTGTCTCTGACGCTCGCGGCGCAGCAACTCGGCCCGAGGCTCTTGCGCAACTTCATGCGCGACAGATCCACACAGACCGGGCTGGGAGTCTTCATTTCCACGTTTCTCTACGCCGTCTTGGTGCTGCGGCAGGTGCGGGGCCCGGACGAGGACGCCGCGGTGCCTCATATCGCGGTGACGGTGGCGCTCGTTCTTGTGATCCTCAGCCTGGTTGTGCTGATCCATTTCGTCCACCACACCGCGTCTGTGATTCAGGCGGGCAACGTCGCCGCATCGGTGACGAAAGATCTGCTCCGCACGATCGAGCACCTGTTCCCTGAAGAAATCGGCGCGGGCGCGGAACAGCGCGAAGAAACGCGGGGCGAACCGGACGTGCCGGCGGGGCTGGACCGCGAGGCGCGAAACATCTACGCGCAGAGCGAGGGGTACGTGGTCGCCATCGACGACGAGCTGCTGCTAGCGGCCGCCAAACGGCACGACCTTGTGGTGAAGCTCGATTGCAGGCCGGGATTGTATGTGAATTACTGGATGCGCATCGCCAGGGCATGGCCGCCGCAGCACATGACTCGCGAGGCGGAAAAGCAAATCGCCCAGGCGGTCCGGACGGGCGCGCAGCCCAGCATGGAAGAGGACGCCCAGTTCGTGTTCACGCAACTGGTGGTTATCGCCGTTCGCGCGCTGTCGCCGTCGGTGAACGATCCGTTCACCGCCACGACGTGCATCGACCACCTCGGCACGGCGCTATCGAAGCTGGCGACCAGGAGCGCTCCGTCGCCGTATCGCTACGACGCCGAGGGCCGCCTGCGCGTGATTGCATCCCCCGTGACCTTCCGTGAAATTGCCGGGCCGGTTTTCGAGGACATCCGGCACTATGGCCGGTCCAGTCCCGCCGTGCTGAATACTCTGCTGGACATGATCGCGCGCGTGGCGCCGCTGGTCAGAGGCGAGGAGGATCAGGAGGCCCTGCTGTTTTTCGCGCGGCGGATCCGCGCGGAGTGCCGCAAGCACGTATCGGAGCCGCTGGAAGAGCAGAAACTCGAAGAGCGCTACCGGCGGGTGCTCGAATCGTTCGAGAGAGGTTGGCCGGAGCGCGGCGCGCAAAACTGAGCCGGCGCGGGCCATGCATCCAGACATGCGCGGCCCGCGCGGCGTTGAGAGCGGGTCGTGTTACCTTCCCGCGACTCTGGACAGAATTTGCATAAACTGGTCGGCTGCCTGCGGCGGCTGGACCCGTCCGCTCAGGACCAGCTCCGGCGAGATGCCGGCGCCGTACAAATCCCGGTTGGCGTCGTCATCCGCCCGCAGCGTCGCTCCATTCACACTAACGCCGGCAAAGGCCCCGCCGGAACGCGACCAGACGAGCGCGTCCGCTCTTGCGTTATCCGTGACCCGGCCGACCGATCCCGCCATTGCCGTGGCGTTCGTGCCGAACTTCAACCCTTCCTGCAGGAGCTGGTACTGAGCGTTCGGGTTCAGCAGCGCCATCACGACGTCGCTTTCCTCTCCACCGGCCTGCAGGCCGATGCTGCCGCCCGACAACTTAACCGCAGCCGGCGCCGACCAGCCGGCCGTGGTGCGGCACGAAGCGAATCCCGCGCCATGCTGGGCACCGACGATGAAGGCGCCCCGCTTCAGGCCCGGAATCACGGCGATGCAACGCGCCTTGGCGAGGTCGCCTTCGGGTATGCCGTCGCTGGGCCCGGCCGCCATCTCCAGCAGCACGTTGGCGGACTCGTTGAGCCGCTCGGAAATCTCCCGCGGAACAGTCTGCTGCGCCTGTTGCGCTCTTAGCGCGGACGCACCGAAACCGGCTGGCAGAGCGCATGCAACCAGCAACGCAAATGTTGCCTTCATGGACTTCACCTCCGTTGAAAGTAAACTGCGCCGGACCGGAAAACCGTGGGGCCGGTGAAAGCAACTGGAGCGGCGGCACAAGCGTGGTTCTACAGGCACGGGTGATGGAATCGGCTTGAAGGTTCGGCAGCCGGCGCCCCTCCGCCGGCAAATCTACCTCCATTGTAGCAAGCGGCCCTGGCGCTCTCGCCGGAGACTCGGGAGCAGAGTTTCTCAATCCAGTTTCAGTGTGTTAGGCTCATACGCGGCGACAAAATGGGCGTGAACACGAGCGAGCTGTTGGGAAAAATGGCGGGGGTGTTCGTTCCGATTTCCACCCCCTTTCAAGACGACGAAGAGGTGGATTACAGCGCGCTGCGCTTCAACCTGGAGCGGTACGCGGAAAGCGGAGTTCTCGGCTACCTGGCGCTCGGCTCGAATGGTGAAAACCGGAGCCTCACCGAGGAGGAGAAGCTCAAGGTGCTGGAGACGATCGTGCGGCATAAAGGCCCCGGCCAGGTCGTGATGGCCGGCGCCACCTACGACGCCCAGCGCGACACGGAGCGCTTCCTGAAGCAGGCTGCCGATATCGGCGCCGACTTCGGGCTGGTACTCTCGCCCGGCTACTTCCGCAAGCAGATGACCGAGGAGGTGCTTTTCCGCTACTTCTCGATCCTGGCGGACACTTCGCCGCTCCCGATCCTCATATATAACGCGCCGGGGTTTTGCGGCGTCACCGTATCGTCCTCGCTGGCCTGCCGCCTGGCCGCGCATCCGAACATCGTGGGCATGAAGGACAGCGCTTCGAGCGGCATCGAGGAGTTTCTCAAATTCGAAAGCGACAAATTTCACGTGCTGGCGGGCTCGGCGAATTTCCTCTTCCGGGCGATGATGGCCGGCTCGGTGGGCGGCACGGTATCGCTGGCCAACTCCTTCCCCGCGGTGGCGGTCGAACTGTTCCGCTGCGGGCAGGCGCGGGATGAGGCGCGCGGCGTCCCGCTCCAGGAGCGCGTGAAGCGCATCAACAGCGCGATTTCGGGGGCGTACGGTGTCTCGGGCGTGAAAGCGGCGATGAATCTTGCCGGATTCCGCGGCGGCATACCGCGCCGCCCGCTGCTGCCGCTCACCCCCGAGCAAGTGGAGGAAATGAAGCGGGTGCTCCGGGAGGAGGGCTTGATCGAATGAACCGCGACATTCTCGCCATGGACGTGGGGACGACGGCGTTCAAGCTGGCTGTCTTTTCCCCCGGCCTGGAAAAGAAGTGCGAAGCCTCGCGCCCCTACGACGTCAACGTCTACGACGGCGGCAAGGCGGATATCGAACCGGAAAAGTGGTGGCAGGCGCTTCGGGAGTGCTGCGCGGAACTCAGAAGCGAACTGGGAGGCGTGGGCGTCCTGGCGCCTTCGGTGACCACGCCCGGACTGACGCCTATGGCCGCGGACGGAACCGCCCTCGGACCGGCCATCCTGTTCTTCGACGGGCGCTCCCACGCGCAGGCCCGCGCCATCCGGGAAGCGGTGGGCGAGGAGAAATTCCTGCGGGAGACCTGCAATCTGCCAGTCTCCGGCGGCTCATCGCTGTGCTCGATACTCTGGATCCGCGACAACCAGCCGGAGGTGTGGTCCGCCGCGGCCAAATTCGGGCACTGCAACACCTACATGGTCAAGCGGCTCACGGGCGCGTGGGCGATCGACCCCTCGACGGTTTCCATCACCGGGCTCTACAACACCGCGGCGAACGATCTCACCTGGAATCAGGACGTGCTGTGCGCAGCTTGCATCCCGGCCGATAAACTGCCGCCGCTCATGCCTTCGCACGCGCCCGCCGGCCGGATTCTTCCGGAGGTTGCAGATGAACTCGGCCTGCCGCCGGACTGCGCGGTGTTGTGCGGCGGCAACGACGCGGTGCTCGCAGCGTATTCCGGCGGGCTCACCGATCCCGGGAGCATCAGCAACATCTGCGGAACCTGTGAGATCACCAGCGTCTGCGTAGACGCGCCCGTGTGCTCGCCGCACTTCAACGTGCGGTGCCACGTGGCGCCCGGCCGCTGGGTTACGTTCTTCGTGCTGAACACGGGTGGCAAGGCGCTGGAGTGGTTCCAGTCGGTGTTCTGCAAGGAGATGACAGACGCCGAGTTCTACGAGCAGTACATCCCTTTGGTGCTGGCGGCGTTTTTCAACTCGCCGGACATCGACCGGCGCGAAGCCGAACTGCCGGAGTACGTTCCCTACCTCGGCGGATCGCGCTACACCCTGGAGCGCGTGAAGGCGAGCTTTTCCGGCGTGACGCTCGAGACCACGCGCGACGATATGCTGCTCAGCCTGATTCGTGGGAACGCCCTCTATCACGGCCGCCATCTCGAAGAAGTGGGCAAGATGGTCAGACTCGGCCGCAAGGTGATGACCACCGGCGGCGGCGCGCGCATCCCTGGCATTCTGGCGGCAAAGAAGCGCTGGACAGGGGATTTCGAATACGAATTTCAGGACCAGTCGTCGCTGCTGGGAGCGGCCATGCTGGCCCGCGATTATCAGGCGCAGCGCGCCGCGATGGACTAATTCCGCAAATTACGATACTTTTACGCTGAGGAATGGATTATGCCCGTAGTCCCGATGCAGCAAATTCTCAAGCACGCCTTCGAGAACCGCTACGGCGTCGGCGCGTTCAACATCGTAAACGACCTCACGATGGATGCCGTGCTCACCGCCGCCGCGGAGACGAAGTCGCCCGTAATCGTCCAGGTTTCGGTGAAGACGGTGAAGGTGATGGGCGCGAAGCTGATCCGGCTGATGTTCGAAGAGATGGCCAGCCGCGTGCCCATTCCCGCGACGCTTCACCTGGACCATTGTCCCGACCGCAAGGTGATCGAGGAGTGCATCGCGGCCGGGTGGAATTCGGTGCTGTTTGACGCCTCGAAGCTCAGCTACGAGGAGAACATGGCGCAGACCAAGGAGGTCGTGGAACTGGCGCACAAGCACGGCGTGGCCGTGGAGGGCGAGCTGGAGGCGGTGAAAGGCGTGGAGGACGGCGTCGGCGACGAGTACGGCGGGCCAGTGGTCGCGCTTGACAAAGCCGTGGCCTTCATCCGCGAGACGAAGATCGACAGCTTCGCCCCGGCCATCGGCACCGCGCACGGACTTTACAAGGGGAAACCGAAAATCAATTTCGATCGCGTGTCGGAGATCGTCGCCGCGGAACCGATTCCGCTGGTGGTGCACGGAGGCACGGGACTTTCCGACGAGACCTTCCAGGAGCTGATCCGGCGCGGCGCGCCGAAGATCAACATCTCGACGCAACTGAAGATCACGTTCGCCGACGCCTTCCGCAATTACTTGAACGAGAAGCCGACCGAATACGACCCGCTGAAGCTGCTCGGCGCGGTGAAGCGGAAATGCGTGGAGCAGATTGCGTGCTTCATGCGTATTTTCGGCAGCGAGGGGAAAGCGGCATGAGCAAAGCGTTAATTTTCGATTGCGACGGCGTACTCGGCGATACCGAGCAGTTCGGCCACCTGCCGGCCTTCAACCAGATGTGGAGGGAGATGGGAGTGCCGTGGCAGTGGTCGGTTGAGGAGTACGGGCGGAAGCTGAAAATCGGCGGCGGCAAGGAGAGGATGCTGAGCCTCTTCAAGGAGGAGGCATATCTCGCGGCGTGGCCGGAAGCCCCCAGGGACGAGGCGGCGCAGAAGGAGTTGGTGGCGGCGTGGCACAAGCGGAAGTCCGCCATCTACAAGGAGATCATTGCCTCCGGCCGCATCCCTCCGCGATCGGGCGTCAAACGGATTGCCGAGGAAGCGCTGGAGAACGGCTGGACGCTTGCGGTGGCTTCGACGTCCGCCGAAGAATCGGTGCGCGCCGTGTTGCGCCACGCGATGGGCGAGGCAACCGCGAACCGGTTCGCGCTCGTGTTGGCCGGCGACTGCGTGAAGGCAAAAAAACCCGCGCCCGATATCTACCTGCTGGCGGCCGAGAAGCTGGGCATCAGCCCGTCCCGTTGCGTGGTGATCGAAGACTCCAATAACGGAGTCGTAGCCGCCACGGCGGCCGGAATGCAATGCGTGGTGACGGTGAGCAGCTACACCCGCGATGAAGATTTTTCGCAGGCAGCGCTCGTGCTGACTTGCCTGGGCGATCCCGGCGGCGAGACATGCGAGGTGCTCGAGAACCGCTCCGCTGCGCGGCCGGAGTGCTGGCTGAAGATTTCTGACCTGGAGCTGCTGTTGCCGCCCGCTTAGGCTAATACGCGCACAGCCAGCGCGCTTTCTCCAGCACCTTGTCCGCGTTCGGGAAAAACGCCTGTTCAAGCGGCGTGCTGAAGGGTATCGGCGTGTCGGGCGCAGCCACCCGAGCTATCGGCGCATCGAGGTATTCAAACGCCTTTTCGGCAATCCGGGCCGCGATCTCCGCGCCGAAGCCTCCGGTCAAAGTCGCCTCGTGCAGCAGTATCGCGCGCGACGTCTTCTTGACGCTCGCCAGCACGGTTTCCTCATCGATCGGCAGCAGGGTCCGCATATCGATGATCTCTGTCGAAACGCCCTCCTTCTCCAGCGTTTCGGCCGCTTCCTGCGCCACGTAGAGCATCGCGCCGTAAGTAATGATGGAAAGGTCTTTTCCCTCGCGGAACACCCGCGCCTTGCCGATCGGCACGGTGTAATCGCCTTCGGGGATCTCCTCCTTGAGGCGGCGGTAAAGCGCTTTGTGCTCGAAGAAGATGACCGGGTCGTTGTCGCGGATGGCCGCCTTGATCAGCCCCTTGGCGTCGCGTGCCGTTCCGGGCATCACCACTTTCAAGCCGGGCGTATGCACGAACCAGGCTTCGGGACTCTGCGAGTGGAACGGGCCGCCGTGCGTGCCTCCACCCGAAGGTGCCCGCACGACGATCGGCACCGGCGCGTTCCAGCGGTAGCGGCACTTCGCGGCGAAGTTCACCACCTGGTCGAACGCGCACGAAATGAAATCGGCGTACTGCATTTCGGCGATGGGCCGGAGTCCCATCAGGCTGGCGCCGATCGCCGCACCTACGATGGCCGATTCGGAAATTGGCGTATCCACGACGCGCTTCTCGCCGAACGCTTCCAACATGCCCGCCGTCACCTTGAACGCCCCGCCGTACACCCCGATGTCCTCGCCGATACAGAAGACGTTCGGGTCGCGCTCCATTTCTTCCCAGATGCCCTGGCGGATCGCTTCCAGATATGTCGTGGGCATGGCTTACTTCTCCTCGTAGACGTTGGTGAGCAGTTCGGACGGGTCCGGAAACGGACTCTGCTCGGCCCACGCCTGCGCCTCATCCACTTCGGCCCGGATGCGCGCGTACATGGCGTCGATTTCCTCGCGCGTGGCGATCCCGTTCTCGATCATGTGCCGCTCAAGCCGCAAGATGGGGTCTTTGGCCGCCCACTCCTCAAAGAGGTGCTTCGGCACGTAAAAGGCGGAGTCGTGCGCCGCGTGCCCGGTCATGCGGAAGGTTTTGCACTCGATGAGGTAGGGACCGAGTCCTTCGCGCGCGTGCGCGATGGCGCGTGCCGTGGCGCGGTGCACCGCGAAGAAGTCGTTGCCATCAACGATTTCGGCGGGCACGCCGTAACCCGGGCCTTTGTCGGCCACGTTCGCGCAGGCCATCTGCTTGTGCACCGGCGTCGAGTAAGCGTAGGCGTTATTATTGCAGATCAACACGAGGGGCGCCTTCATCACGGCGGCCATATTGATGCCCTCGTGGAAGTCCCCGCGGCTGGTTGCGCCGTCGCCGAAGAAGACGAGGACGCAATTGCGGCTGCCCTGATACTTCAGCGCCATCGCCGCTCCGGCAGACACCGGCACGGACGCCGCCATCGCGCTGATAATCGCCACAATGCGGCGGTTCAGGTCGCCCATGTGCATGTTGCCGTCTTTGCCGCGCGTTGGGCCGCCCACACGCCCCATGTATTGGGCCAGCACCTCCCTTGGCTGGATCCCGCGGATGAAATACAACGCCATATCCCTGTGGCAAGGGAACAGAACATCCTGCGGATCGGCGGCCAGCCCCGCCCCTACACAGATCGCCTCCTGCCCGCGGCCGACGTAAACGCCGCCCACAATTTTGCCCTGCCGGTAGAGCCTTTTCTCGATGCGTTCTTCCACTTCGCGCATCAGGAACATGTAATACAAAGCTTTTCGGGCCAGCTCGGCGTCGGGGTCCGGCGCCTCCTCCGACTTCCGGCTGACCCTGGATAGATTGAGAGAGTCCACGGCTGCCATCGTCAACTCCGAAGTGGATTCGTCCTACAAAGCCGTAGTATACGCCACTGGCCCCCGCGCGTTTCCAACAACGGGTTTAACGCGGAAAAACAAGGGTTCAGCAGACCGCTCCGGGGTGCCTACGCGAAAAGCTCCTGGGCGCGGATCAGCCGCCTGGTGACCTGCACGCCGTTCGGGCAGCGGATCGGGCACGAAGCGCATTCGCCGCAGCGCACGCTCCTCAGCCGCTCGGGCAATTGCAGGAAGTGCTCGCGGCCAAGCGCAAACTGACCGTAGCCTTCGGCGTAAGTGAGATAGCGCAGCACGTCGGAAACGGGCAGGCCCTGGGGGCATTTGCCGTCGCACCGGCCGCACATGCGGCAGTATTCCGTCCGGATCTCCTCGAGCCGCGCCGTGAGGATCTTCTGGTCGGCGTCGGAGAATTTCTGCGACATCGTCTTGAAGTTCTCTTCAAGCTGCTCGATGTCCGTCATGCTGGGGACGGAGGTCGCAACCCCCTGGTTTTTCAACACCCACCGCAGCGCCGCCGCCATGGCGCCGGGACGGCTCAATTCCGGCCTCGGTTGCCGCCCACGCCGGCCTCCCGCCATCACCTTCATCGCCACCACGCCGATACCTGCCTTGTGCAGCTTGTTGATCGCATCTTCGGCGTCGGCGCCCATGGTGAAGTTGTAGGAGGCCAGCACCACCTGCAATTTGCCCGTCTTGATCACGGCATCGGCGATGGCGGCAACACGGTGCGTGCTCACTCCGGCAAAGCGTATTTTGCCGTCCTTGCGGGCGGTTTCCTGCGCCTCGAGCAGTTCGTCCGTCAGCGCTTCGGGGCTGTCTTTGCCGTGCAGATACCAGATATCGACATAGTCGGTCCCGAGCTCCTTCAGGCTCGTTTCGAGATCCCTGAGGGCTCCCGCCTTGTCTTTGGCGCCCACCTTGGTCGAGAGAACGACGTTCTTGCGCCTGGAGCCCAGCGCGGCGCCGACCATGCGCTCGTTGTTGCCGTTTTGATACACGCGGGCAGTGTCAAAGTAATTGATGCCCATGTCCGCCGCCCGGGTGATCACCGTGGGATCGGAGGTGATCATGCAGCCGAAACCGACGGTGGTGACCTTCAGGCCGGTGTTGCCGAGGACGCGGTAGGCAAGGCCCTGTCCCGCCGGCGGCTCCGGCGCGGAGAAAAGCGAGTTTGCGGGAACAGCATTCGCCGCGGGCAGCGCCAGCCCCGCAGCCAGGAAGTTGCGTCGTGAGAAATCGGAGTTCATGCCACGCTCCAGCTATTCAGATTCGCCGATGCCATTATCTCAATTTCAAAGGCAGCACGCGCGGCGAACCGTCGACCGCTAGGCCAGCTTCGCCGGTTCTTCGATTTCGTAGACGCGATAGACGTCCCTGAGCGTCAGTACGCCCAGAAGCCGGTAGGGGCGCATGCGGCTGGACACCGGCAGCACCGGATGCGAGCCGAGCAGGCGCAGCGCCGTTTCCAAGGGAAGATCCGGGAAGAGGCGCGGCAGGGGCGTGAGGGGGAACTCGTCCCTGAGCTTGCGTTCGCCGCCGCCTCTCAGGAGTGCGGCTTCAAGATCCTGAGAGCTGACGTGGCACCATGCGCCCTGATCCAGCGACACGAGCACGGCCTCGTCGAGCTGGATGGCCTCGAGGGCGGCGGCGACGGTCGTGTCCGGGTCCAGGACGCCCGCCGCAGGCGACATGGCATCCTCCACGCGCGCAGGCTGCGCTTCCCGCTCCTCTTCGAGCGAAGGCAGATCCAGCCCCTCGTGACGGGCCACCATGCTGAAAAACGGCTTGGGCTGCAGGCGCCGCGATACCAGGAACGCCACCGTGTTGGCGATCATGACCGGCAGGATGATCACGTACGTTGCGCTGACCTCGAAGACCATGAAGATCGAGGTCATCGGCGCGCGAAACACGCCCGCGAAAAAGGTTCCCATGCCGACCAGCACGTAGGCGCTCGCGCCGCTGCTCGGAAACGGCCAGTAGAGCGAGGCCAGGCCGCCGATGCCGCCGCCGATCATGCCCCCGATAAACAGCGTCGGGGCGAACATCCCTCCCGGCGTGCCGGCGCCGAAGCACAGCAACGTCACCCCCATCTTGGCCAGAGCGAGGATCACCAGCATGTCCCAGGCGAAACGGTTGTGCATGGCGCCCTCGATGGCGTCGTAGCCCGCTCCCATCACTTCCGGGAGCCAGATTCCGGTGATGCCGACGGCGAGCCCGGCGGCGGCAGACCGCAGATAGGCCGTGTTGGGCGGGAAGCGCTCCAGCCACGTCCTGAGCTTCTCAATCGTTCTGACGAAGACCACGGAGAGCAGGCCGCCGATGAGACCCACCAGCGCGTATAGCAGCAGCTCCGTGGCGCTGGTAAGCTCGAACTGCGGAACGAGAAACAGCGGCTGATCGCCCAAGAACCACCGGACGACCACCGCCGCGGAGACCGCGGAAAGCACGATGGAACCGAGCACCGCCGCGCTCCAGCCCGCCACCACTTCTTCGATCACGAACAGGACCGCGGCGATCGGCGTGTTGAACGCTGCGGCCAGCCCGGCTGCCGCGCCGACCGGCGCGATGAGCCGCATCCTCTCGCGCGTGAGCCGGAACGCGCGGCCGAGCGCGGACGCCACGCCCGCACCCATGTGCAGCGACGGGTCCTCCGGGCCGAGCGAGTTTCCAGTGCCGATCGACACCGAGCACGCCAGGAATTTCCCGATCACCGCGCCGAACGGCACTCGCCCGTTTGAGATATACACCGCCGCCTTGGTGTTACTCACGCCGCTGCCCCGGGCGGCCCTGAAAACCCTATATGTCAGCAGCACCGCGATGAGCGCGCCGATGGCCGGCGAAAGCACCTTCCGCAAGGCGCTTGCGCCCGGAGCGGGATCGATCGAAATCCACCGGATGAATTGGATGGTTAGATGGAAACACACCACCAGCAGGCCGGCGAACACTCCGATCAGGATCGAGAGCATCAGGAACCGCTGCGTCTCGTTCAGCCCCGGCAACCGGAGGCTGCGGGCGGAGTTTCGGAATACGGAGGCGAAGGGGATCGGCATCACTCTGACAACCGGGTGAGCACCCGCGCAAGGGCCTCGTATCTGGAATCCGGGGAAGCGCAAAGAGAAGTCCGCAATTGCCAAAGCCGCTCGGCCAGCGAGATGTTATCGTCGATGGCCGTGGTGTAAGCGGACCGGCGGGGATGGGCGGCGGCCGCCTTCCGCGCGGTCTCGACGAGTTTCCGCTCCGGCTCGGGCACAGAGGCGCCCTCCTCCACGCACTCATCCAGCGCGGAGATCGCCAGCCGCAAGAGCTTCTGGCTGCGCGCGAAGCGCTGGTCCTGGCCGAGCCCACGAATCGTAGGGTCGAGACCGATCACGGCTTCCGTCAATTCCAGCTTCTGCCGGATCGAGCGGTCGTCCGGGCTCCACCGCGCGGCGCGGCGGAAGGCCGTTCGAGCCTCAAGGTACAGGCCCTGCATCAGGTTGGCTTCGCCAAGCCCTGCCCACGCCTGAGCGTCCCGGCTGTCCAGGCTCAGGAGATCCCGGAAAATATCCGCGGCCTGGCCGGGCGCTCCGTACTCTACCAGCAGGCCGGCCACGCGCTTCCTCTCATCCACATCGATCGGCATCTGATCCAGTTGCAGCAGCTCGGCCAGCACCTGCTTGCGGGTGCCGTTCTTTTGCAGGAAGTCCACGAGTTCCCACTGCGCCTCGGTCCGCTTCTGCTCGGAGCCCGGCGGCCAGTAGCCGAAGACAGCGCGATGGTAGAACTTCATCGCGCCATCGATATCTCCGTCCGACGCGGCGATGCGCGCCAGCATGAGGTTGGGAATCGCGCTGGCCGGGTCGGCCCGAAGCAATTCATGGAAATAGATTGCCGCCTCTCTGGGCCGGCCAAGATTCATTAATTCCAGGGCGACGGCAAGACGGTAGCGGGTGTTATTGCGTTCGATGGCGAGGGCGTTTTGATAGGCTTGGAGGGCCTCGCGGCCCTTATTCTGAGCGGCGAGGCGCCCGCCCCGCGCGAAAAATTCCTCCGCCCTGGCGGCCTGCGCGCGGTGGTACCGGCCGGCGGCGATGCTGGTCACCGCAAACAGCGCGGCGGCGGCGAGAAACACGAATACCAGCGTCCTCCGGCTGATCCCGAGCGCGGGGGAAAGTTCTTCACTTGCAAGGGGATCCCGGCCAGTCGGAAAGTCGGGTCCGTCAGGCATCTATCTTTCAGAATACACAGGCAAAACCAGAGGAAGCGGCGCCGGGCAGCGTTGCTGGAAGAGACCACTTGCGGGTCCTGCTCTCCCCGAAGCCCGCATCCGGCGCGCTACCATTGCGGGATGGTGCTTTACGCGTGCGCCGTGTTCCTGGCGGCGTTTCTGTTGTTTCAGATCCAGCCGCTGATCGCGAAGATCATTCTGCCGTGGTTCGGCGGCGCATCGTCGGTGTGGAACACGTGCATGGTGTTCTTCCAGGCGGCGCTGCTGCTGGGATACGTGTACGCGCACTGGCTCAACGAGCGGCTGAGCGCGCGCAAACAGGCCGCGGTCCACTCGGCGGCGCTGCTGGCGAGCCTGGCGGTGCTGCCGGTAATGCCCGGGGAGTCCTGGAAGTCCGCGCCGGCCACTTACCCTGAGGGGCACATTCTGCTGCTGCTGGCGGCAACCGTGGGGTTGCCGTTCTTCCTGCTTTCGACCACCAGCCCGCTGCTTCAGGCGTGGTACGCGCGAACACACGCCGGCAAGACTCCCTACAGGCTGTATGCGCTTTCGAATCTTGCCTCGTTGGCGGCGCTGCTGAGCTACCCGGTGCTGGTGGAGCCGAACCTCAGCGTGCGGGCGCAGGCCTGGATTTGGTCGGGCGCCTACGCCTGTTTCGTGCTGCTGGCGGCTGCCGTCGCCTGGCGAAGCCGGGGCGGCCACGCGATGAAGAGCGCCGCTCCGATGCCGCCTGCCGCCCCACCCGGCCGGCACGAGCGCGCGCTCTGGGTGACGCTGCCGGCAACCGCCTCCATCCTGCTGCTGTCAATCACCACGTATCTTACGCAGGACGTGGCCGCCATCCCGTTCCTCTGGGTTTTGCCGCTGAGTGCTTACCTTTTGAGCTTCATCATCTGCTTCGAAGCGCCGCGGCTGTACCACCGCGGGATCTTCATGCCGCTGCTAGCGGTGGCGCTTGGCGTGGTGGCGTACATGCTGTGGCCCGGGCAGGCCACGATCGGAGTTCTCAAGACCGTGGGCCTTGCCACGGGGGCGCTGTTTGTCTTTTGCATGATGTGCCACGGCGAACTGGTGCGGCTCAAACCCCACCCGCGCTACCTGACGGCGTTCTATCTGATGCTCGCTTTTGGCGGCGCGCTCGGCGGCGTATTCGTAGGGCTCGTGGCGCCGGTACTGTTCAACGGTTACTTTGAACTCCCGCTTGGGCTGGCGCTCTGCGCGGCGCTCACGGCAATTGTGCTGATTCGCGAAATGCGGTTGGTGGCAAAGCGGGTTGAGGACCTGGCCTGGATACTCGCCGCCGTTGTCATAGCGTATACGATCGTGATGGGCGTCACCGCGGGCGAGAAGCTGCAAGGCTGCCGCATCGCCGCGCGGAATTTTTACGGACAGCTTCGGGTGCGAGACTTCGACCCCGGCGACGGTCTCGGACCACGCCGGGAGCTGCTGCATGGCGCGATTATCCACGGAGTGCAGTTCCTCGACGAAGGCTACCGCCACAAACCGACCAGCTATTATTGCGAGGAAAGCGGCGTCGGGAAGGTGCTGCTGGAAGGCGCCGGCGCGCCGCGCCGAATCGGCGTGGTCGGTCTGGGAACCGGCACTCTTGCGCTATACGGCCGTCCGGGCGACACCATCCGCATCTACGAAATCAATCCCCTCGTCGTCGAGCTTGCGCGTTCCGAGTTCACCTTCCTGCGCGACAGCAAGGCGAAGGTCGAAATCGTGTTGGGCGACGCCCGCCTGTCGCTCGAGCGCGAACCGGACCAACGCTTCGACGTGCTCGTGATGGACGCCTTTTCCGGGGACTCGGTTCCCGTCCACCTTCTGACCGAGGAGGCTTTCCGCACCTATCTGCGGCATCTCGCTCCCGGCGGTGTGCTCGCGATGAACATCTCAAACAAGTACCTGGAGCTGGAACCGGTAATCGCGAGCGCGGCCAAGCGGTTCAACAGGTCGGCCCTCTATACCTCGTTAGATGAGCCCGGGAACCACCGCCTCTGCTATTCCTCTTCGTGGGTGCTGGTGGTAGACGAAGAAGCACACGACAAGCTGCACGAGCCGCTCCAAGCAGAAATACTCCAGCCCGTGCCGGGATTCCGCCTCTGGACGGACGATTATTCCAGTCTCCTCAGCGTTGTGAAGTAGGGGATCAAGAGCACTTCCGCGCCTTTTGGCCCGGCGCCAGCACCCAGCAACCGGCGGAATCCGCTGTCCCGAGCTGGTTCCCGTTCCAGTTGATGCCGGCGGGCGCCCAGTATTCGGGCAGCATGAGGCGCAGCTCTCCGACTCCGCGGCTGATCACCAGCACTTCTTTCGAGTCCGGGAAATACCGCGCCTGCACGCGCGCGGTGAACGTCTCGCTGCGTTGCGGCAGAACGATCCGGGTCTCGATGCGGATGCGCTCCTTACCGCGCTGGAGAATCACCCCGACACGCTTTTCCGCCTGGATGTCATCCATCATGTTGACGTAGGCGTAGCCGTCGGTGATTTCCTTTCCGGCCACCGCAACAATGCGGTCGCCCAGCTTGAGGGGACCTTTGTAGTTGTCCGGGAGCCATTCCACCAGGACGCCCGGTCCCGGCGCGCCGGGGTTGAAGCCAAAGCCGCCGACCGCCAGGCCGGCGCCGGAACCCGGGACGACGCGCGTCGTGGGCAGAACGTCATTGCGCTGCCCGGGATCGAATTTGGTGATCTCAACCCAGTAACAGCGGCCGAAGGCCAGGCTGCCCGTCTCGCAATCCACTTCGGAAGGCGTTGCGTAACGCGAGTGACCGGCGAGCTGCGCCAGAGCTTCCTGCAGGGTCGTATTTTGAGGCAGCAACTTCAGGTTGAATCCCGCCGCGGCCAGTTTCTCTTTGGATCTCCGCAGCAAGGGGCTTTCGTTCCCGGCAACCAGCCAAAGGACCGGCACGAGCGCCGTGTTGCCGCCGAACAGGCGGCCCGTGTCGATCGCAGCCTTGGGATTGCCCCCGAGCGCAAGAGCCGCGGCCCAGAGATCCGGCCTTCTCGACGCGGCGTAGAACACAGCCGCGGCGCCTTCGCCGTCGCCCGCAATGTAGGTGCGCACCGGGTCGATTTCACGCCGCTTCCGCGCGGTCTCGATGGCGCTTTCAATAGCCGCGATTCCGCTGTCGTCCGGAACCGCCCGGACCGGCACGACCTCCCAGCCCTGAAGCTGAGGAACCTGGCCCGAAGAGCCGGGGATATACACCAGCAACGGCGCCGGCTCGGCGCATAACAGGGCGCTGGCGCCCACAGCGGCCAACCACAGCGCGAAAAACTTCCTACTCACCGCTTCAACCGCTTCCGTATTCGTTTGGCGAGCTTCTCGATCTCTTCGGCCTTTTTCAGCGACGAAACCGAGAGGACGATGTAGTCGTTCTTTTCCATTTCCGCCTGGAGCTCACCGGCCAGCTCGATAAGCTTCGCGAGATCGGAAAGCGATTTCTTATGGTCGGCCTTGAGGATTTCGTCTTTCTGGGACTTGCCGCTGGGCAGCTTGACGTCCTCCTGCCCGCCGGAGACCGTGGACCTCAACTGGCAAAACGCCGGAGGGGCCGCCAGCACCGCCGTGGCCAAACAGATCAAGACAACTCGTAAGGTGCCCACGCTTCTATGTTAGGCACTCCTGGACGGCGGTGCCCGGCGCTATTCGGCCTGGAGTCCGGACGCGGCGGTTGAGGCCGCCGGCGCTTGCAGCGGGTTGGGCAGACCTTGCTCGGCAAAGTAGCCTGGACGCACCCGCTCCACGATCTGCGCCGCAGGCCGCTCGAGCACCTGGAAGAACGGCTTGGGATACAGGCCAATCCAGAACACGCACACGAGCAGCGGGGCAAACACCGCGATCTCGCGGGGCGAAAGATCAGGCAGTTTGGCGTTTTTCTCCGAGATGTCGCCAAGCGCCGTCCGCTGGAACAGCCAGATCAGGTACGCCGCTCCGAGCGCGATGCCGACCACGCACCAGAACGCCCAGTTGAAGGACATCTGATAGGCGCCCTTCAGAATCGTGATTTCGCCGATAAAGCCGTTCAGCCCGGGCATGCCCATCGAGCTGAGCGCGGTGACGAAGAAGACGATGGTGAACACCGGCATGGCGCGCAGCAGGCCGCCGTATTCGGCGATCTCGCGCGTGTGCCGCCGTTCATAGACCACTCCCACAAGCAGGAACAGCATGCCGGTCGAGATGCCGTGATTGATCTGCTGGAGAATCGACCCGGTGATTCCCGCCGGATTCAGCGTGAAGATGCCCAGCGTGCAGAAGCCGAGGTGGCTAACCGACGAATAGGCGATCAGCTTCTTCCAGTCCTTCTGCATCAGGCAGACCAGCGCGCCGTAGACGATGGCGACAATCGACAGCAGCGCCACCACGTTGACCACCGACGGGTCTCTGGCCGCATCGGGAAGCATCGGCAGCGAGAAGCGCAGAAAGCCGTAGGTGCCCATCTTCAGCAGCACGCTGGCCAGGATGACCGAACCGGCCGTCGGCGCTTCGGTGTGGGCGTCCGGAAGCCAGGTGTGCAGCGGCCACATCGGCACCTTCACCGCGAAGCCGGCGAACAGCGCCCAGAAGACCCACCACTGCATGGCGCCGGAAAGGCTGGTTCGCATCAGGTCGTCGATGGCGAAGCTGTAAACGTGGAACTGGTTGTAGTGGGCGAAGTAGAGCGCCAGGATGCCCAGGAACATCACCACCGACCCGATGAACGTGTACACGAGGAACTTGAAGGACGAGTACACGCGGCGCGGGCCTCCCCAGATCGCGATGATCAGGTACATCGGCACCAGCCCGACTTCCCAGAAGATGAAGAACAGCAGGAAGTCGCGGGCCATGAACACGCCCAGCATCGCCGTTTGCAGCGCGAGGAAGTTCGCGTAGTATTCCTTGATCCGCGTGTCGATGGCGTTCCAGCTCGACAGGATGGCGATGAACCCCAGCAGCGCCGTGAGCACTACCAGCAGCAGCGCATAGCCATCGATGCCGAGATAATACGAGGCGCCGATGGCTGGAATCCAGTCCGCGCGCTCGACGAACTGGAAATCCTGGCTGGTGTCGAACCGGAAAATCAGCGGCAGGCAGACCAGGAAGCCGGCAAGCGACGCGATATTCGCCCAGAGCTTGATCGCGTTCGGCTTCGAGGAGGGGATCAGCAGGAGAACTAGCAGCCCCGCCAGCGGCGTGAATAAAACTATAGACAGAATATGGTCCATACGGGCGGCAAGTCCTCCATCTTACCAGATCGCCGGGATTTGGCCGCTCCTTACCGGCCGGCCGGGCCACAGGGCCCCGCGCCCGCGGGGATCAGGTAAGAATCACCCGCCGCCCCTCGATGCGGAACTTACCCGAGAGGACGATGTTGATGGCCTCGGTGTAAATGCGGTGCTCTTCCTTCAGGATCCGCGCGGAAAGCGTCTCCACCGTATCGTCGTTGAGCACCGGAACCGCAGCCTGAAGAATGATCGGACCGGAGTCCAGGCAGGCGTCCACAAAGTGAACCGTGCAGCCGCTGACCTTCACGCCGTGTTCGAGGGCCTGGTGCTGCGCGTCGAGTCCGGGGAAGGACGGCAGCAGCGACGGATGGATGTTCAGAATCTTCAGCGGGTACTGCTCGACGAACCACGCGCTCAGCAGCCGCATGAAACCCGCCAGACAAACCAGATCCACCTGGTTTTTCCGCAGTTCCTCGACGACCATGCGGTCGTACGTCTCGCGGTCGAGTCCTTTCGAGGGGATCACCACGGTGTTCAGACCGCGCCGGCGCGCCGTTTCCACACCGCGCGCTTCGGGGCGGTTGGAGATCACCACGGCGATTTCCGCATTGGGGATGCGGCCTGCATCGATGCTGTCGGCGATAGCCTCGAAGTTCGAGCCGCGACCCGAAATGAGAATTCCCAAACGTTTCATAGATAAATCACGCGCGGCTGCCCGCGTTTCGCCTCCACGACCCGGCCGATTTCGTAATAGGTTTCCTTCAGTCCGTCGAGGACGCGGCGGGCGTGCGCCAGATTGCGCCGTCCCACCACCAGCGCCATCCCAATTCCGAGGTTGAAGGTGCGCCGGTAGTCGTCTTCCGGAATGTTCCCGAGCTTTCCGAGCACTTCGAAAACCGGCAGCACGGGCCAGGTCCCGTTCGCGATCTCCACGGCCAGCCCGGCAGGCAGAATCCGCGGGATGTTGTCGGACATGCCGCCGCCGGTGATGTGCGCCGCGCCCTTCAGCACGCCCTCGGACAGCAGCGTCTGGATGGGCGTGAGATAGCTGCGGTGCACCTTGAGCAGCTCCTCTCCCACGGTGCAGTTGAGTTCCGGAAGAAACGTTTTCACGCCGTAGCCGGCGACTTCGAAGAACAGCTTGCGAGCCAGCGAATAGCCGTTCGTGTGCAGTCCGGTGGATGGCAACCCGAGAACGATGTCGCCCGCGCGGATGCTCGCCCCCGTGAGCAGCCGGTTGCGTTCGACGGCTCCGACGATGAATCCGGCCAGATCGTATTCACCCTCGGCGTACAGCCCCGGCATCTCCGCCGTCTCGCCGCCGATCAGCGCGCAGCCGTTCTCCCGGCAGGCTTTCGCCAGTCCGCTGACCACGTCCCGCATCACCTCGGCGTCGAGCTTGCCGGTGGCGAAATAGTCGAGGAAGAACAGCGGGCGCGCGCCCTGAACGGCTATGTCGTTCACGCAGTGGTTGACCAGGTCGCAACCCACCGTATCGTGGCGTCCCATGGCGAAGGCCACTTTGAGCTTGGTGCCCACGCCGTCGGCCGAGCTGATAAGCACCGGTTTCTTCCAGCCGGTGAGCTGGAAGCCGGCGCCGAATGCGCCAATGCCTGTCAGAACGCCGCGCGTGAAGGTTTTTTTTGCGAGCCGCGAGATGTGGGATACAGCGCGGTCAGCCTCGTCTATGTCCACACCGGCATCCTTGTACCGGATTTTCTTTCGGATTACCATCTAAGTCTCACAGTATACCGATATCGGGATCTGAACTTTGTTCCCGCCGGTACGGCTGAAGCAGGCAGGTAATCATGAAGAGTACGATCCTGCTCTTACTGCTCTCTTTAGGGGCGGCCGGCGTTCACGCGAAACCGCCCTCAACATACGCCATACGCGGCGCCCGGATAGTCACGGTGAGCGGGGCGACGCTGGAAAAAGGCACGGTGCTGATCCGCGGCGGGCTGATCCAGGATGTCGGCGCCAACGTGGATATCCCCGCCGACGCGTGGGTGATCGATGGCCATGGCCTGATCGTCTATCCAGGCCTGATTGACTCCCTGAGTACGCTCGGGCTCGCCGAGGCAGAGCCCGCGGATGCGCCCGCAGGACAGAGGCGGTCGCCGCCTGCCGCCCAACAAACGCCGGCGCGCGGGCCGGAAGATCGTCCCGCGACCACAAGCTGGCTTCGCGCGGCTGACATGATCAACCCGGCGGACCGCCGCATCGAGAGCGCGCGCAACGCCGGGTTCACCAACGCAGTCACCTTCCCGCAGCGGGGCATATTCGCCGGGCAAGGAGCCGTGATCGCTCTGGCGGGCGAAAGGCCGGGGGACATGGTGGTGGCGACGCCGGCCGGGATGTACCTCACGCTGAGCACCGCAGGCTCTGGCGGCTTCCCCAGTTCGCTGATGGGCGTGATGGCTTACATCCGGCAGGTCTACCTCGATGCCGAACACTACAAGCTGGCCAGGCAGCAGTACGCAAGCCGCGCCAACGGCGCGCAGAGGCTTCCGTATGACCGCGCGCTTGAGGGGGTGCTGGAAGCCCCGCGTATTCTGCTGCCGGCCTCGCGCGCCGTCGAGATCGAGCGCATGCTGAAGTTCGCCGCGGAGCTCAAAACACCCGCCGTGCTCTATGGCGGCCACGAGGCCTACCGCGCAGCGGATGTGCTGCGCAAGACGGGCACGCCGCTGCTGATCAATTTGAGGTGGCCGGAGCGCGGGCGCGAGGAAGATCCCGAGCGCATGGACAGCCTCCGCATCCTCCGGTTGCGGGAACTGGCGCCATCCTCGCCAGCGGAACTCGCCAAGGCCGGATGCCGCTTCGCCTTCTACACAGGCGGCATTCCCATGCGCGACCTCCGGAAGGCCGTCAAACGCGCGCTGGACGCGGGGCTCTCGCACGCCGACGCGGTGCGGGCGTTCACGCTCAGTCCGGCGGAAATTTACGGCGTAGCCGACCGCCTCGGCAGCATCGACCGGGGCAAGATCGCCAACCTCGTAATCACGGACGGCGAGTTGTTCGCTGAGAGAACGCAAATCAAATACATCTTCGTAGACGGCGTGAAATACGAGCCGTTGCCGGAGCCGGCTGAAGAAAGGGAGGCAAACCGATGAGGCGGGCTGGCGTTCTTCTCATGGCGGCGCTTCTCCCGGCGCTTGCTGCGCCGCCGGTGGTGATCCGCAACGCGAACGTAATCACGATCACCAAGGGCAACTTCAAAGGTTCCGTTCTTCTGCGCGACGGCAAGATCGAGGCCTTTGGCGAAAAGATCGTGATCCCCAGCGGCGCGGAAATCATCGATGCCGCCGGCCAGTACGTCATGCCCGGCATCATCGACCCGCACTCGCACATCGCCTCGGAGAGCGTGAACGAAGGCAGTATCTCGGTCTCCTCAATGGTCACGATTGAGGACGTGCTCAATCCGGAAGATATCGCCATTTACCGGGCGCTCGCGGGCGGCGTGACTACCGCGGCCATAATGCACGGCAGCGCCAACGCCGTCGGAGGGCAGAGCGCGGTAATCAAGATGCGCTGGGGAAAGAACGCCGCCGGCATCCTGTTTGGGAACGCCAAGCCGATTCTGAAACTGGCGCTAGGAGAAAACCCCAAGCGCCGCGGCAATCCCACGGGACAAACGCCGCCGCGCTACCCGGCTTCCCGCATGGGCGTCGAGGATGTGATTCGCCAGGCGTTCACGGAAGCGCGCAATTACCGCGACGCCTGGCGCGAGTACGAAGCGAAGGTAAAACGCGGCGAGCGCGCGCTGCCTCCGCGCAAGGACCTCAAGCTCGAACCGCTCGTGGAAGTGCTCGAAGGCAAGCGCCTGGTTCACGCGCACTGCTATCGCGCCGACGAGATCCTCATGATTCTGCGGCTTGCCGATGAGTTCGGCTTCCGCATCCACGCGCTCGTTCACGCGCTCGAAGGCTATAAAGTGGCCAAGGAAATCGCAGCGCACAATGCCGGCGCGACTACGTTCAGCGATTGGTGGGCTTACAAGATGGAGGTCGCCGACGCGATCCCTTACAACGCCGCGCTCATGTTTAAGAAGGGCGTGCAGGTCTCGCTCAACTCCGACGACGCCGAGCTGATGCGCCGTCTCAACCTGGAAGCCGCCAAAGTGGTGAAGTACGGCGGCGTGAGCGAAAACGACGCGCTGGCGATGATTACCATCATGCCCGCCAGGCAGCTCGGCATAGAGGACCGCGTGGGCTCCATCGAGATCGGCAAGGACGCCGACCTGGTCATCTTCGACCGGCATCCGCTCTCCAGTTACGCCAAGGTGCAGAAAGTCATCATCGACGGCGAAGTGTACTTCGACCGCGACCGCGACGCCACCGAGCGCACCGCCCGGGAGAGGGAAAAGAAAGCACTGATCGAAAAAGCTCGCGAGCGCCAGAAACAATCCGCGGCGCCCGCCAGGAGGCCGTCATGACAAGAACGCTGCTGCTCATCGTGCTGTGCTCTTTTTCGCTGAGGGCCGCAAACAGCGACAGCTTTCTGCTGCGCGGCGGGACGGTGCACCCGGTGTCTGGGCCCGATATTCCGAATGGCGCCGTGCTGGTGCGCGACGGCAGAATCGTCGAAGTTGGCGCCAAGATCGCCGCTCCCAAAGGAGTCCGGATAATCGACGTGAAGGGCCTGCACGTCTATCCCGGCCTGATCGATTCGGCGAGCCAGATCGGTCTGTCGGAGATCGGCTCGGTTCGCGAAACCAATGACGCGGCCGAGATCGGCGACTTCAACCCGCAGGTCAGGGCAATCATTGCGATTAACCCGGCCAGCGAGCATATCCCGGTGACGCGCGCCAATGGAATCACGAGCGCAATTGCCGCGCCCACCGGCACGCTCGTTGCCGGCCAGGCCGCGCTCATTCACCTGGACGGCTGGACCTGGCAAGAGATGGCCATCGCTCCGTCGGCTGCAATGGTGCTTCAGTTCCCGGTCATCCAGGCGCGCTCCGGCTCCAGAGCCAGAACCGGCGCGGTGCCGTTCGCCGAGCAGAAACGCAACTACGAGCGCCGCATCCAGGAGCTGCGCCGGTTTTTCGAGGATGCGCGGCGCTACCAGAAGGCCAAGGCCGCCGCGCCGGCCGGGTTTGAAACCGACCTGAAGTACGAGGCAATGTTGCCCGTGCTCGAAGGGAAACTCCCGCTGGTTGTGCAGGCGGCGCGCGAGCGCGCCATCAAGGATGCCATCGCCTTCGCCGAAAGGGAGAAACTCAGGATCATCATCTCCGGCGCGACCGACGCCTGGAGAGTCGCGGCCGACCTCAAGGCCAGAAACATTCCCCTGATTCTCGGACCGACGCTCGCGCTACCCGCCGAAGAAGACGATCCCTATGACAAGCCGTTCACAGCTCCCGGGGAACTCTACAGAGCGGGCGTCAAGTTCGCCTTCGGCAGCTTCAGCACTCAATTCGCTCGAAACCTGCCCTACCAGGCCGCCGCAGCGGTGGCCTTTGGGTTGCCGTACGAAGAGGGACTCAAGGCTTTGACTCTGAATGCCGCGGAAATTTGGGGCGTGGCCGATCAAATCGGCTCCATCGACATGGGCAAATGGGCGGACCTCATCGTGACCGACGGCGATCCGCTGGAGGTCCGTACCCAGGTCAAAATGGCGTTTATCAAAGGCAGAGCGGTGGACCTGAGCAACAAGCACCTCCGGCTCTACCAAAAGTATCTGGAACGGCCGTAAGCGCCGGCTTCTTTTTTTACCGTTTGGGCGGGGGGACCACTATCGGACGGATCACCGCCACCCCGAGCGGCCGCATTGCTTCCACCAGGGCGTCGTACATCGCGTCGTCCTTGTACGTTCCCACGATGGCTCCGCCCGAGCCCGCAAAGTTTGAGGTCGCGCCAACCGACCGCGCCGTGCGGATCATTTGAAGATTGCCCTCGCCAACGTTATAAATCTTTGCCCTCAGGTCGAAGTTGGCGTTGACGAGGCGGTCCAGCGTCGCGTAATCGCGGGCAAGCAGCGCCGCCCGCCCTTGTTCGGCGTAACTCGCCCATGTCTGCATGGCCTGGACAACGTCGGGATCGCCGCGGCGCCACCGTTCGCGAACGTTATTGTGGAAGACCTCGGTCCCTTCGCTAAGCGCGGTTCGGTAGGCGACGTAAACGTTGGGAAGCAGTGCGGGATCGAGCGGCTCGTAGTTGCCGTACCCCCGCTGCTCCATCAGTTCTTTGCAGAAGTCCATGTAGACCAGGCCCTCGTAGGTCTGGATCACGCGGTCCTGCAAGCCGGCGGGCACGCCGAGCTCCTTCGTCTCCGTCTCAAGGACGAGGTTCGGCATGATCGGCTTGGGAATCTCCACCTGGTAATAGGCGCAGAGCGCGCGCAGCGCGGCGGTGATGATCGCGCTGGAGCCTCCCAGTCCGAGACGCATCGGAATCGTGCTCTCGTATTCGATAGTGAAGTTGCGGTCCGGCAGTTCGATGCCCTGCTCGCGGCAGTAATCCATGAATCTCACGATGCAGGCCTGGATAATGCGTATGCCGCCGTAGTAGCCGCGCCAGCGGGTGGTCTTGTACAAGTCTTCCAGGTTCTCGAATACTGGCGTATCCGCCTTGGAAAGCTTGATCTCCAGCCGCGCGCTCGGATACAGCAGCACTCGAGCACGGAAATTCCGCACGAGAAACGAAATCGTCTTCCCGAAATAGCCGTCGCTGGGATTGCCGAGGAATCCCGCGCGGGCGTATGCATAAGTTTCGATCACCGATGCGCCTCTCTCGTTTCGCCTACACTTATACCATATGCGAGCTGTTCTCCAGCGGGTTAGCGAGGCCTCTGTCCAGGTGGATGGACAGGTGGTTGGCTCCATCGGGAAAGGTTTGGTGGTATTACTGGCCGTTGCCAAAACGGACACCCCCGCCGAGGCCCATTACCTTGCCGAGAAAATCACCGGATTGCGTATCTTCCCGGATGACGCAGGTAAAATGAACCGCGACGTAATGGAAGCCGGGGGAGCCTTGCTTGTCGTATCGCAGTTTACGCTCTATGGCGACACCCGCAAAGGACGCCGGCCCAGTTTCGACGCCGCCGCCGGCCCCGAGCAGGCCCGCGCTCTGTATGAATGCTTCGTGGAAGCCTGCCGCGCCCGCGGCGTGACGGTCGAGACCGGGGTATTTCAGGCCCACATGGCGGTCCACCTCGTCAACGACGGGCCGGTTACTGTGATCTGCGAGCGTAATTCACAGCTACTCTGAAAGCCGGCGCGGCGAATCGGCCGTATGCCTGAGCTAACTTGGGCAGCGCCGGAAAGGCTTCGGCGCGCCGCAACGGCGGGAAGCTAGACAGGCTTCCGAGTAGCTCAAACACGGTAAGCCAGCAGCTTTTTGTAATTCACTTAGCCCTTTGTGCGGCAAATCAGCGTACTAGTAAGTACTTCTTATGGTATGGTGTTATCAGGTGCAAAATGCCTAGAGGCGCAAAAAACGTAGATACCAATTTGTTGGCGGCCGCATTGGAAGGCCTGGAAGCTCAGAAGCGGAGAATCGAAGAACAGATCGATCAGGTGCAGGCTCTGCTGGGCCGTCGTCGCGGACGCACTCAGACCACCACCACAACGACAGCACGAGAGACTGGTGGCAAGCGTCAACTCAGCCCGGCGGCGAGGAGGAGAATTGCCGCCGCGCAGAAGCGCCGTTGGGCGGAATATCGCAAGCGAACGGCCGCGCAGAAGCAAAAGTAAGCCGCTCTCATTCCGCCTGGTGCGTGGTGAACTCGCGTTCCCGAAGTGTGCGCGGGATCCACTGGAACCGCTCTACAATTTCCTCGACAGAACCTTCGGCGACGATCTTTCCCTTCTCGAAGAACACCGCGCGCGTGGCTAACGCGAGTGCGAAATTCGCATCGTGAGTCACGATGAGCTTGGCTTGCGGAAGAGAGCGGAGCAGGCTCGCCAACTGGCTTTGGGAAGGCGGGTCCAAAAAGGTCGTGGGTTCGTCAAGGACAAGTATTTCCGGCTGCATCGCCAGAATCCCTGCCAGCGCGACTCGTTTTTTCTCTCCTGCGCTGAGATGATAGGGTGCTTTGTTGGCCAGCGATTCCAGCCCGACTTCCCGCAGCGCGGCGCGCGCCACCTCGATCGCCTCGGCTGCGCCGAAGCCCAGGTTCAGCGGGCCGAATGCCACATCCTCCAAAACCGTAGGCATGAATAGCTGCTCGTCGGAGTCCTGAAACACCAGCCCGATCTTGCGGCGCACCGCGGGCAAGTTTTCTTTCTTGACCGGCAAGCCGCAAACCGTGACCTCTCCCTCCCCGCGCAGCAACCCGTTCAGATGATGCACAAAGGTGGTCTTGCCCGACCCGTTGCGGCCGAACAGCGCCACTGTTTCGCCCGCGTACAGGCGGAAATCGACGCCGTCGAGCGCCATCGTGCCGTCTGCGTAGCGAAAGCGCAGCCCGCGAACCTCGATTACCGGCTTCCGCTCGCTCATAATGGGATCACCCGGAGGGCAAGGGCCGCAGCGAGCCCCACGATCAGAAACAAAACATCCACGGCATCGATGACCATCGGGAGCGCCGGCGTCTCGCCGCTGAAGCCCCGCGCCAGCATCGCCCGGTGGATTCCTTCGGCGCGCCCGAACGACCGCGCGAACAGCACCGCCACCGCGCCGGCCGCCGCGCGAAACCGCAGGCGCGCGCCGCCCGAGCCGCGGCATAGCGCCGCCAGCCTCATGTGCTGCGCATGCTCGGAAATCACAAACAGATACCGGAACAGGAACTGAACCACCAGCGTGAGCATCCGCGGCGCGCCCAGCAATTCCATCCCGCGCAGCAGTTTGGGCAGCGGAGTCGTGCCCACCAGCACCAGCACCGCCGCCGCCGAAAGATAGCTTTTTACCACCAACGACACGGCGCGTGCAGTGTCACCCGCTATGACGCTGAAGAGGGCGAAGGTGGCCGAGAACGGAAGCACGACAGCCGCTCTTGCCAGCAGCGCGCCCGCGGGCAGGCGTCCGAGCTGAATTCCCGCGGCGATGGGAACCGCGTAGAGTGCGGCGCGGGCAAGCGTCAGCCCGGGCGTGGTCGCCAGCGCGATCAGGTAACCGAGCGTTACGAGCAGCTTGATCCGCGCATCGCGCGAATGCAGCACACTGCTGCCCCGGCTCCACCTTTCGATGACGACATGATGCACTCAGGCCCTCCTCTGCCGCCTGACGTAGCGCCCGATCATCAGGCAGACCCCGTAAATCAGCGCCAAACCCGCCAGGCCGGCGGCCGCCTTTTGCATCCACGGCGATCCGAAGAACTGCGCCTCGTAATCCATCAATGGAGTGGCGAACAGCGTCCTGGCGCGGTCCGCAATGCCGATGCTCTCGGCGAGGCTCTCCAGGCCGTCGGGATAGGCCGATGCGAACAGCACCCCCACGGCCGCCAGCAGCACCGCCGTGAGTCCCACTACGGCGAGCGCGCGCGGCCGGGTCTTCTCCGGCTTACGGATGAAACCCGGGTTGAGCTTCTCGATGCCTTCCAGCACGGCCGCCGTGATCAGGCCTTCCAGCAGCGCCGTGACGGCGAAAATCCCGGAGGAAACCAGCAGCGCGGGCCGCGGCACAGGCACCCCGGAAACCAGCAATTCCACTATGGCCAGGGCCGCGCCTGCCAGAACGGAAAGCGCGCCGCCCGCGATGAACGCCAGCCGCCGCGGTCCCCAGAAGTGATAAGGCAGATACCCGGCCAGAACGCCCGCAAACGCCATGTTGAAGACGTTAGCACCCAGCGCCAGAACGCCGCCGTCCTGAAACACGAAGGCCTGGATGCCCAGAATCGCCGTCATCACCACGGCCGCCGCCCCCGGACCCAACGTGATGGCGAGCAGAGCCGATCCCACCAAATGCCCGCTCGTCCCGGCGCCCACGGGAAAATTGATCATTTGGGCGGCAAAAACAAACGCGCCCATCACCCCGAGCAGCGGGATCCGTGTTTCTTCCAGCTCCCTGCGCGCGCGCCGCGCTACGTAGCCGACGGCCGGCAGCGAAACCACATCCAGGCCCAGCCACACGGGAGTGGAGAGGAAACCGTCCGGGATATGCATCGTCCCCCACAGTAGCACGAGTTTTGAATTCGTGTCACAGTTGGCCGGCCGCCGCCGGACGCGCCAGCGGGCCCATTTCCCCGCCCCGCTCCAGCACCCGCGCAAACAGCTCCGCCACACGCTCCCAGGAATAGTTCGCCCGAACCATCTCCCAGGCCCGCGCCGCCACCTGGCGCCTCTGCCGCTCGTCCTCCAGCAGATCCAGGCAGTGCGCGGCGAAATCCCGCGGGTCGTCCGCAATGCGGATGTCGTCCGGCGGGTGGACTTCGAGGCCCTCTGCGCCCACGGTCGTCGAAACCACCGGCGTCCCGGCCGCCATCGATTCGTAGATTTTCAGCCGTGTTCCCCCGCCGATGCGCAGCGGCACCACGGATACCGAGGCGCCCCACAAGTACGGCCGGACGTCCTTCACGGTCCCCGTGACCACTACGCCCGGAACCGTGCGGCCCAATTTCAAAATGCTCTCGGGAGGTTTCCGGCCCACGATGGCGAACTTGCATTCCGGCCGCCGCCGCCGGATCAGCGGCAGCACCTCCTGAACAAAATGGAGCACGCCGTCCACGTTGGGAAACCAGTCCATCGATCCGACGAACACGAGTTCGGCGCCCGGCCGGACGAAAGCGGGCCGCTCGAAGTACTCGATATCCACGCCGGTGGGCACCTCGGTCACGCGGACGTCGCCGAACATCTGGTGCATCAGCTCGGCATCCGCTTTCGAGACAACGATAATGTGGCCCGCGGCCCTGCACACCTCGCGCTCGTATTCGAACATGCGCCTGGCCTGAAGATCGAGGTACATTTTTCTCAGCGCGCCCCGCGCGTGCTCGGCGCGCCGGCGCCAGATCATCGTTTCGACGTTGTGCTGGAACAGCACGCTCCGCCCCAGGTCCGGGCAGGATGGCGCCATGGCCAGGAAATCCACGACCATCCGGTCGAACGATTCGCGGTCAAGAAGCTCTTCGACTTTCCGGCGCAGCGCGGGCGACTCGAACCGGCTGACCGCGAGCGGAAGACGGGAGAACAGCGCGCCCGCCGCCTCGAAGGCGAACCGGAGCGATCGCTTATCGGCTACCGAGTGCCGGATCGGATACGCCCGGGCGCAGTACTCGCGGGCCGCCTCCGGGGCATCCGGATGCGCGGGGTCCTCGAACGCGACGTAGTGCACTTCGTGCCGCCGCGAAAGCTGCCGCAGAATTCCCAGCGTCCGGATCTGCCCGCCTTTCGTCGTGGGGTGCAGGAAGTTCGGGCCGGCCCACAGGATCTTCATCAGATTTGCGAACCGGTCAGGTCGAGCACCGGAAGGCCGCTTTGCGCGATCTGCGCGGCATAAGCGGGCGAGGGTTTCTGCGCAACCACCAAATGCTGCGCCCAGGCGAGCGTGTCTTCGAACCGGTTGTCCAGCAGCCGCCCGATGTGCGGAATTGCGTTCAGAATGAACTGCCGGTTGCTGCCGTAGATCCGGTCCATACGGATCTGCGGATCGAAGACGCGCAGGTTGCGTCCCTTGCCGATCATGGTTTCGAGCAGCGCCACCACGGGGCTTTCGCGCAAATCGTCGGTGTTCTCCTTGAAAGCAAGGCCGAAGACGCCGATGCGCTCGGCGGGGAGGTCGAGCGCCGCGCGGATGGCGCGCGCCAGGTGCTCATCGTTCGACGGCAGAATCGATTCGATCAGCGGCAGCTTCAGATCGAGCCGCGTGGCACGGTAGGTCAATGCGCGGAGGTCCTTCGGCAAGCACGACCCGCCAAAGGCGAACCCGGGTTTCAGATACGCGGGCGAGATGTTCAGCCGCACGTCGCGGCACAGCGTCGCCATGACCTCGGCGGCGTCGATGCCCAGTTCCGCGCCGAGCGCGCCAATCTCGTTGGCGAAAGCGATTTTCAACGCGTGAAACGCATTGCAGGCGTACTTGATCAGCTCGGCGGTGCGGAGCGAAACCAGCGAAGGCTCCACGCCCAGCGGCGCGTAAAGCGCAGCCACGCGGCGCACCGCTTCGGGCTCCGATCCGCCCACCACCACCAGCGACGGCTCCATGAAGTCGCGAACCGCGCCGCCCTCGCGCAAAAATTCCGGGTTGCAAACCACCGTGGCGCGCTCACCCACGAGCGGCGCCACAACTTCCTCGCACGTGCCCGGAAACACGGTGCTGCGCACGGCGACAATCAGCCTCCGCTCGCGGCGCGCAAGCGCTTCTCCGATCTCGCCGGCAACCCGGCGCAACTGCTCGAGGCCAAGATTTCCGTTGCGCTCCGAGGGCGTGCCCACGCAGATCAAGGCGATCTCGGCGTCCTGGATCCCATCCGGCAGGCAAGTGGTTGCGCACAGCCGGCCCGCGCTCAGGTTCTTGCTGACGAGTTCGTCAAGTCCGGGCTCGTAGAAAGGCGACCGCCCGGCCAGCACAGCGTCCACCTTGAGCTGGTCCCGGTCAACCCCGATGACCCGGTGCCCCAACTCGGCAAGGCAAGCCGCGCTGACACACCCCACGTATCCGAGCCCTACAACGACAACAGTGCCAGAGGATTCCATTTTGGGTCCGATTCGCCACTTTAACACGCCGTACTCGCGCGTGCTCGGGAGTAAACTTCTTCGGGGAGGAAGGTGACTGCGATCCTACAGCGCGCGGACCGCGCGCTCCACCAGGCCGGCGAGGTCCTGCGGATCGCCTTCGCGCAGGTATAGCGGACGCCCGAACGTCACGCGCGTCCGGCCGGGGTGCGGAAGCATCCCGCCTCGCGGCAGGACACGGTCCACGCCCTCCAGCCGGATCGGAACTACGGGCGCCTGGAGCCTGGATGCCAGCAGCCCCACCCCCGGCCGGAACTCGGCCATCTGCCCGCCTTGGCGCCGCTCGCCCTCGGGGTAGATGAGAAGCGACCAGCCATCGCTCAGCAGGTCCGCCGCATAGCGCAGCGACTCGCGCGCGCCGGCCTCCTGCTGCGGTATGGGGAAGGCGTTGAACATCAGGGTTACGAGGTAGTATTCGAGCGAACTCAGCAGACGCCGCCCGAGCGGGTACCCCTCCGGCGAAAAGTGCGGATTGAAGTACTCCTTGAACATTGCAGGCGCCACGCTGTAGCGCCACCGCTCCGGCAGGGCCAGCAGGATCAGGGGCGTGTCGAGGTGGCTTTGGTGGTTCGAGGCGAAAATCACCGGTGGTTCAAGCGGCTCCAGGTTCTCCAGGCCGCTGATCTCCGGCCTCGCTAGAAGGCGCGCCGCCGGCAGGATCCACAGCGCCAGATTGGCGCGCCGCACCGCCCGCGCTACCCGTGTGCGGTTCCATACCGGGAAGCGGATCAACCGCTCGCCGTCCTCCTGTTCGCCCGCCACCATCCGCTCGACCACCGAGGTCAGCTCGGCGACGGTTTGGGCGGCGGCGAATTCCCGTTCGTCGCCGCTGCGTTCCGTCCGGCTCTCAAATTCCAGCAGCAGCTCCACCAGGCCGATCGACCCCAGGCCCAGCTCGTCCAGCCGCATGTCGCCGGTGACTTTCCGCCCGGTGCGGCGCTCCAGCTCGAGGCTGACGAGTTCGGCGATGCTCTGCGGCTCACCCCTGGGAGCCGCTTCGCGCCGTCCCGAACGGCTTTCCAGGATGCGCTGCCTGATCTCGTGGCGCTTCAGTTTGCCCGTACCTTCGGTGCGCGGCAGCGCGTCTCCGCTCCACTCCGAGAAATCGCGGATCCGCTGGAAGCCCTCGAGCTGCCGGTTGGCGGCGCGCACCGCCGCCTCGGCGTCCGCGCCTGGTTCCATCACCAGCACCGCGTAGACCTGCTCGTGCGCTCCATCCGTCGCGGGCGGCACTCCGATCACGGCGGATTCCCGAACGCCCGGTTGCGCGTCTATTACGCGCTCGACGTCCTCAGGAAACACGTTCAACCCCTCCGGCGTCATGATCGCGTCTTTCTTCCGCCCGCGGATGTACAGCCGCCCTTTCTCGTCCATCTCGCCGAGATCGCCGGTATGGAGCCAGCCGTCCTCCAGCGCTTCCGCCGTCTTGGCGGGGTCCTGGTAGTAGCCCGGGGTGACGTTCGGGCCGCGCACCAGGATTTCCTTGTCTTCGGCGATGCGCACCTCCACGCCCGGGAACGGCCTGCCCGCGGACCCGATCCGCGGCCGAAACGGATGATTTAGTGTGATCACGGGCGATGTTTCGGTGGTCCCGTATCCCTGCACGATGAGGAAGCCTAGCCGCGTCCAGAACCGCTCCACCTCCGGGTCGAGAAAAGCGCCGCCCACCACAAAGCCAAGAAGTCTCCAGCCGAATGCGCGATGGATCCGGCGGTATCTCCAGAGCCGCGCCGGAAGCGGGCCCGTATCCGCAGCCGCGCCCGCCGCTTCCGGCGCCAGTTGCAAAACGCGGGTCCGCAGCAGATCAAGAACCCGGGGCACCACCACCGCGGCCGCAACCTTCGATTCCCGGATTTGCTGGGGCAGCGTTCCCGGGCTCTGCCGCCGCAGCATCACCACCGAAGCGGGAATCAGCGGCGCCAGCAGCAGCGTGGTGGCCTGCCCGAACATGTGGCTGAGCGGGAGCATTTGAAGCATCCGCAGAGGCGCGAACGGGCGCGCAAACTTCCGGTACCGCGCCGCGACCGGTTCCGCGCCTTCACCCTGCGAAAGGAAGTTGCCGTGCGTGATCTGGACTCCCTTGGGATCGCTTGTCGAGCCCGAGGTGAAGACGATTTCGGCAAGATCGCCCCGGTCAATCTCGGGAGAAACGAAGCGATCGTCCCCGCGCCAGTCTTCCACAGCCAGTTCACATATGGGAAGATCGCCAAACAGCTCCGCGTCCCTTTCGATTTCCGCGCCGATCGCAAACACCTTTCCACGGGCTGCCGCCTGCACCCGGCGGACGAATTGGGGTGAAGCTTCCGCGCCGAGGGGCACGGTCACGGCGCCGGCCAGCAGCGTTCCCCAGAACGCAAACAGCCACTCCGGGCGGTTTTCGCTCCACAGGATCACCCGGTCGCCCTTGCCGACCCCGGCATGCTTCAGCCGGTTTGCAAACACCCGGGCGGCGCGCGCCGTCTCCGCGTAGCTGTATTTCCAGCGGCGGAAGCCGTCGTCGTAGACCAGGAATTCGGCCGGCGATTCGTAATAGTCCTGAAAGAACTCAACCAGGTTTCTCCGGCCCATGGCAGCCCCTCGCACTTATCCGAGCTTACCTAAAGCACGTTTGCTTCCAGGGACAACCGAGAGCCGCATTCTGGCGGTCTTAGCAAACGCGATCACCGCCGCCTTGGTTTGTCTGGCACGTCTGGTTAGCCGTCGCAAAAGGCCTCCGCTACGATCGCGGCGGGCGGAGCAGCCTCAGCGGGAGGCGTGAAAAGTAGGCCAGGCGCTCGACTACCGGCAGCGCGCGGCGCACGGTGCGCCCGTGGAAAACCAGGCTGCCCGCCACCAGCAGCGGATGTGGAATCGTCGTACAGCAGCGCGCGCAGACGTCGATCTCGCCCGCCCGCTTTTCCGCGTGCAAACGCCTCATTCGGCACATCTCCGGCGAGTTCCAGATCTCCTCGATCGATTGCGAGGCGAGGTTTCCCACCGGCTTGCCGCCCAGCATGTAGCTCTGGCAGCAGGGATAGACGTCGCCGTTGTGTTTCACGTACATGGGGCCGCGCCAGAGGTAGTGGCACGGATGCTTCCAGTCGCCGGCGTCGTGGCCCGCACCGGGACGCATCAGGTTGGTTTCGTCCTCCTTGATCCGGACCTGGTCCACTCCCGGCACGGATCGCCAGAAACGTATGAATTCATCAACCTCTCCGGCGTTGCGCTCCATGCGCACCATCTGCACGACAATGTGAACCCGCGCGCCGGAGGCCTTTTTCATCTGGCAGAAGCGCACAAAATTGTCGCGCACTTTTTCAAACCGGGCGCCTTTCCGGTAGAACTCGAAGCTCTCCTTTGTCGCGCCGTCGAAGCTGAGCGTGATGTGTTCGAGCGGGCTGCACAGCAGCCGTCCGGCGTTGACTTCATCAAGCAGCGTGCCGTTGGTGGAAAGCAGGGTGGAGATGCCGTGCCGGGCGCAGTACTCGATGCGGTCAAAGATTTTGGGATCAAGCAGCGGCTCTCCCAGCCCGATCAGCATCATGTGTTCGGCGGTGCCGCTGCTTTCTTTCACCAGCCGGTCGAAGATTTCCGAGGCCATGTCCTCCTTGGGCTGCTTGTGCGTCTCGCGCGGGCACATCGGACAGTAGAGATTGCACTTCGCCGTTGTCTCGACGATATACTCCACCGGCAGCGCGTCCACTTTGGAGCGGCGGCGCAAGTAAGCCCAAAGAAGCCCGGCCCGGTTCCTGGCGCCCATGTTTCATCCATTGTAGCCGCCCATGTTCGTGTAGCATCAAATCAGCGCCATCATGCGGATAGCCGTAACGGGAGCGAGCGGGTTCATCGGGCGCGCGCTAACGGCGAGGCTGGCCGCCGCGGGTCACACCATCGAACCGCTGAAAACGCGCGAGTCATTCGTGATGCCGCCATGTGATGCGGTGGTAAACCTGGCCGGCGAGCCCATCGCCCAGCGCTGGACCCCGGAGGCGAAGCAGCGGATCCGCTACAGCCGGGTCGAAGGAACGCGGCGGCTGGTCGAATCTATGGGCCGGCTTACGCCCCCGCCGGCCGTGCTGGTCTGCGCATCTGCCGTGGGATTCTACGGCTCGCGCGGGGACGAAATCCTGAGGGAAACCTCGCCCCCGGGCGAGGATTTCCTTGCCGGAGTGTGCGTTGCGTGGGAACGGGCGGCGGCCCAGGCCGAGACGTTCGGCATCCGGGTTGTCTGCCTGCGCACCGGAGTGGTGCTCGGGCGGGACGGCGGCGCGCTCCAGCGCATGCTCCCGGTCTTCCGGTTCGGCGCCGGCGGCCCTCTGGGTTCAGGCCGGCAATGGATGTCCTGGATTCATCTGGACGACCTGACCGCGCTTTACGAATTCGCTCTTAACGAACCGCGCCTCCGCGGCGCGGTAAACGCCGTTGCACCCCACCCGGTAACCAACGCTGAGTTCGCCCGCGCCCTTGGCGACGCCCTGCACCGGCCTGCGTGGATTCCCGTTCCGGCCTTCGCGCTCAAGCTGATGTTCGGCGAAATGGCCGGCGTCCTGCTCGACAGCCAGCGCGTTGTTCCGGAGGCCGCGCAAGCCGCCGGCTTCGATTTCCGTTATCCGGAGCTTGGCCCGGCGCTCTCCGCCATCCTGGGATAAAGCCCTGGGCCACAAATTACTTACCTCTCAAGAAGATACGCGCAATCTTCCAAGCGGCTCTCGCCGCCGTCGTTCACGGCGAACCGGCTGCGGGCGAGTTGGCCCTGCCGGATGCGCCCGTTCCACAGCGATGCGCCCGCGTAGTCCCCGTCCTTGCGGAGCGCGTAGAAGTTCAGGTCGAAGCGGGCCAGCTTGCTGCGGTCGTTTCCGAAATTTCGCGCCACCCGCTTGAGCGCGTCCAGGCAGGCTTCCCTGGCGGACATGCCGTGCCGCATGTTCTCGACCACGGTGTGGGCGCCCGCCACCCGGATATTCTCCTCGCCGCGCCCGGTGGAACCGGCGGCGCCCACGTCCTGATCCACCCAGAGTCCCGCGCCCAGGATGGGCGAGTCGCCCACGCGCCCCGGGATCTTCCAGGCCAGCCCGCTCGTCGTGGTGACGCCCGACATCTCGCCCTTCCCGTTCAGGGCCAGGCAGTTGATCGTGCCCGCGGGCGGGTGCACGGCCACGTCCCAGGCCCAGGCAAGTATTTCCGGGTCCACGCCCGGGAAATCGCGGCGCAGGGACGCTGGCGGTTTTTCCGGGGCGTCAAGGCCCGGCCCCCAGTTGTTGTGGCCGCCCGCATCCCGCAGGGATTTCTTCCAGACGAGCCAGGCCAGCCGCGACTTCTCGGTCAGCAGATTCTCCTCCTGGAAGCCGAACGCCTTGGCGAACCGGAGCGCGCCCTCGCCCACCAGCATGATATGGTCGCTCTGCTCCATGACGAGCCGGGCCACTATTGACGGCGTTTTGATGTTCCGCAGCGCGGCCACCGCCCCGCAGCGGCGGGTAGGCCCGTGCATCACCGACGCGTCCAGCTCGACCACGCCCTCCTCGTTCGGTAAACCGCCGTAACCAACCGAGTTATCCTCGGGATCCTCTTCGTTGATATTGACTCCCGCGACTACGGCGTCCAGCGTGTCGCTGCCCGCCTTCATCAACTCCATGGCGCGGGCGCAGGCTTTCAGCCCGTTGGCGCTCGCGATGACGATGGGCCGGGGCGCGGCGGAAATCGCGCTCCTTGCGGCGGGCAAAAGCGCGGAATTCATTAGCCATTGCCGTCGGTTGATCATGTCCGTAGTATTATCTGTATCGTTTTATCTGTTCGATGGTACACTGCATCCAATCCGGTGGTTAGTATGCGATGTGTTCTTGCGTTCGCGCTGGCCGCGCTGGCAGTTATGGCCGCCGGCCAACAAGGTAAGCCCGGCAGGCAGCCCCAACTCGAAGTGATCGCTTTCACCGCGTACCGCACACCCAACCGGACTGTGGAATTTGAAGGCCGGGTTCGCAACTGCGGGGACAAGCCGCTGCGGAAAGTCACCATGCGGTTGCGCGTCTTGGGACCGGATAACGTCATCGTGACCACGCAACGCGGCGTCCTGGAGCCCGAAGTTCTGGAGCCGGACGACGAGACCGAATTTCACTGGCAAATGAGAGAGCCCGCCCGCGCCATCGCGGTAATGGTTGAGGCGGTGGACACGCGGGACGTCGAACTCGTGGTCGCCAAAGCCGGTCCCTACGCCATCGAATGACCGCCCACCTCCCCGACTGAATCCGTTCCTTGCTTCCCTGCCTCCCCTCTAAGGCCCCTCCTTGTTTAACCATTAAAAAAATTTTATTATTTTTTTACACCTAAAACCCGCTTTCGGCTATCTACGACTCTAAAGGGAACTGGGAAACACTCATGGCGCACTTGGAGATGAACAACGCGATTATGCAGGAGAGCTACCGGGACGCGCACCTGGAGCTGGATTACCGCAGGCCGTCGCTGACGGTCGACGCGCGCCCGGTAAAACTCACGCGGAAAGAGTATGAACTGATGACCCTCTTGACGCGGAACGCGGGGGAAATCGTCCCGCGCGACGTGCTGCTGATGAGGGTCTGGGGCTACAGCCGGGAAATCCGCACCCGCACGCTCGACGTCCACATCCGGCGGCTGCGGAAGAAGCTGGGCGTCTACGGCGAGCAATACATCGAGACGATCTTCGGGGTCGGATACCGGTTCCAGCCCTTTCGGGAGTCGCGCCCCTTTCACCTTTACGGCGGGGCGATGAGCGTAGTCGCGTAAGGGCGGTCCGGGCATACGCGCGCTAGAATGGGGATTTCCCCATGACGGCGCGAATTACACCCGCCGCTCGTCTCAGCGGCGTAGTACGACTTCCGGGCGATAAATCCATCTCTCACCGGTACGCCATGCTGGCGGCCGTCGCCGACGGCGCCAGCCAGATCCGCAACTACTCGACGGGTGCGGATTGCGCCTATACGCTGGGTGCGCTGCGCGCGCTCGGAGTTGAGATTTCCCAGGAGGGGAACGACGTAACCGTCCGGGGCCGGGGGCTGGACGGGCTGCAGGAGCCCGCCTCGACGCTGGATGCGGGCAACTCCGGCTCGACCATCCGCATGCTCTCGGGAATTCTGGCCGCGCAGCCGTTTCCCAGCCGCATCACGGGGGACGATTCGCTCTCGCGCCGCCCGATGGACCGCATCATGCGGCCGCTGGAGGCCATGGGCGCCTGTATCGCGGCGCGGGAGGGGCGCTACCCTCCGCTTGAGATCCGCCCGGCCCGCCTGAAGCCGATCGATTACACCCTGCCGGTTGCCAGCGCGCAGGTGAAGACCTGCGTGCTGTTTGCCGGTTTGTATGCGGACGGCATCACCGTCGTGCGCGAACCGGTGCGCACGCGCGACCACACCGAGGTTGCCCTGCGGGAGTTCGGCGCGGAAATCGAAGTGCGCGGGCAAGAAATCCGGTTGCGGGGCCGGCCGCGCCTCGAAGGACGTCAACTGGAAGTCCCCGGCGATTTGTCCTCAGCCGCCTTCTTTCTGGTTGCCGCGCTGCTGGTTCCCGGCTCCGCGCTGCGGATTGAGAACGTCGGGTTGAACCCCACCCGTTCGGCGCTGCTGGATTTCCTGGTTTCGATGGGCGCCGACATTAAGATCGGCGGCCTGAGGCTGGCGGCGGGCGAACCGGTCGGCGACCTCGAGGTGCGTCATTCGAAAACGCGCGGCGGCGTGATCGAGAAGGGCATGACGGCCGCGCTGATCGACGAGATCCCGGTGCTGGCCGTTCTCGGGGCGGTGAGCGAGAACGGGCTGACGGTGCGCGACGCCGCCGAACTCCGGGTGAAGGAATCCGACCGCATCGCGACCGTCGCGGAAAACCTCGCGCGCATGGGAATCCAGATCGAGACGCTGCCCGACGGCTTCCACGTGCCCGGAAACCAGCGCTTCCGGCCCGCCGAACTTGATTCCTTCGGCGATCACCGCATCGCGATGGCGTTCGCCGTCGCCGCGCTCGCAGCGCCCGGAGAATCGCTGATCGCGGGAGCGGAGGCGGCGGGCGTGTCTTTTCCCGAGTTTTTCCGTATACTCTCTGACATCACCCAATGAAGGCGCAAGCGGACCTCGCTTTCCACGGTCTGGTACACGATCTCAATAACGTCTTCAACACGATTCTCGACGCGGCCGAGCTTCTGGAATCCGACCCGCGATGGGCCTCGCTGGCCGAGCTGTTGCAGCGGAATGCCCGGCTTGGCCAGCGCATTCTGGGCGGTTTCGCTGAATCCCGCGGGGCGGCGGTGAGCGTAAACGAGATGCTGGAAAGCGCGGTGAAGGTCGCGACGGACGCGCTGCGGGCGCAGGACTGCGACCTGGAGGTGCACTGCAAGTGCGAACCCGGCCTGCACATCCGCGGCTCCTCGACCGCCTGGGAGCGCGCGATCGTGAACCTGCTGATCAACGCCGGCCAGGCGATGCCCAAAGGCGGCGCCGTGACGATCCAGGCTTGCCGGGCGGGCCCTCACGTCGAGATCACGATCTTGGATTGCGGTCCGGGAATCCCCTGCGAAGACCTGGAGCGGATTTTTGAGCCCGGCTTCTCGACAAAGCCGGAATGCTCCGGCCTCGGGCTGCATATCGCCGAATCCATCGTGAAGCAAAACGGCGGATCGATTTCGGCCGCCAACCGCGAGGACGCTAGCGGCGCGGTGTTTCGGATCGAAGCGCCCTGTGCGCTGGCTGCTAATAGCTGAAGGCCGCGGTCACCCAGGCATGTCCCCTTTGCGTTTACGCTTCCGGCGGACAACCCAGCGCGATCACCGGACCCGGGGAATGCTGCGCACCGCCGCGGCGATCGCCGCGATGTGATCCGGCGTGGTGCCGCAGCAGCCGCCGACCAGGTTGGCCCCCGCCTCAATCAGTTCGGCCACGCGCGACGCCATATACTCGGGAGTTTCCTTGAAAACCGTCTTGCCTCCCTCAATCACGGGCGCGCCGGCATTGGGCTGAGCCAGGATCGGCGTTTCCGGCGCCGCCGCGCGCATCTGCCGCACGATCTCGATCATGTTCGCGATGCCGTTGCCGCAGTTCGTACCGACGATATCGGCGCCCGCCGCTGCGGCCTCTCGGGCGGCGCGGTCCGGCTTCAAACCCATCATCGTGCGGAAGCCTGTCTTCCCCGCTTCGAACGTGAATGTGCAGATCACCGGGAGCGAGGTGGCTTCTTTGGCGGCCCTGATGGCCTCGAGCGCTTCGGCGAGCGAGGACATCGTCTCCACACAGATGGCGTCCGCCCCGCCCTCGGCGAGCGCCACGGCCTGCTCCCGATAGGCCTCGTAAAGCTGCTCCGGCGTGACGTCGCCGCCTTCGTCCACGACGATCTGTCCGGTCGGCCCGATTGAGCCGGCCACAAAGCCGCCGTTGCCCACGGCCTCTTTCGCCAGCGACGCCGCCGCGCGGTTGAACTCCCGGACCTTGCCGGCGAGCCCGTACGAGGCCAGCTTGAAGGAATTGCTTCCGAACGAGTTGGTGGTGACGACGTCGGACCCGGAGGCGATGTAGGCTTCTGCGATCGATTTGACCACGTCCGGATGCGAAACGCACCAGGATTCGGGACATTCGCCCGCCTGCAACCCCCTGGAATGCAGAAGGGTGCCCATCGCCCCGTCGAAGACAAGAACATCACCTTGCGCAACCCGCTTAAGAAAAGCGCTCATATTCACACTCCCGGGCTAGAGTTCCAGCCCCAGATACCGTTTCGCGTTTCCGTAACAGATGTCTTCAATCATCGGCCCGACCAGCTCGTCGGAATCGGGAATCTCGCCGTTTTCGATGTCGCGTCCGATCAGGTTGCACAGCACGCGGCGGAAATATTCGTGCCGGGGATAGGACATGAACGACCGCGAATCCGTCAGCATGCCAATGAAGCGGGAAAGCAGCCCGCAATTGGAGAGCGCGTTGATCTGCCACTCCATTCCTTCCTTCTGATCGAGGAACCACCAGCCGCTTCCGTACTGGATCTTTCCTGCGGTCCGGCCATCCTGGAAGTTTCCGATCATGGTGGCCATCGCGTAGTTGTCCGCCGGGTTCAGGTTGTAGATGATGACTTTCGGAAGGGCGTTCTCCTGCTCCAGGCGGTCCAGGTACGCCGCCAGCGCGTCAACCTGCGGCCAGTCGCCGATGGAATCGAAGCCCTTGTCCGGTCCGAGCTGGCGGAAGGCGCGTGTGTTGTTGTTGCGGCGGGCGCCGAGGTGCAACTGCTTGGTCCAGCCCTTTTCCGCATCCAGCGCGCCGAAGAAAAGCATGAGGAAGCTGGCGAATTTGCGCTGCTCCTCGGCTGAAGCGGCTTTGCCGCTCCGCGCGCAGTCGAAGATCCGGGCGGCCTCGTCCTGCGAACAGAAGTCCGCATAGCATTGGTTGAGACCGTGGTCGGAGAGCCGCCCGCCCATCTCGTGGAAGTAATCGTGCCGGAGCTTCAAGGCGTCCAGCAGCTGCTGGAAATTCGAAATGTCGACATCCGCGGCAGCGGCCAGCCGGTCCACCCACGGATTGAACACCTCGGGCTGGTCCACGGAAAACGCCTTGTCCGGGCGGAAGGTGGGATAAACGCGCGTCCCCAGGCCGGAATCGCGGATCTTCGCGTGCCAGGTGAGGTCGTCGGCCGGGTCGTCGGTGGTGCAGAGTGCCTTTACGCGGAACTTCCGGAGGATGGCCTGCGCCCGCAGTTCTTCTCCGGCCAGCAGGTCGTTAGCCGTGTTCCAGATGCGCCTCGCGGTCGTTTCGTCCAAAAGCTCGTCGATGCCGAAGTAGCGCTTGAGCTCCAGGTGGGTCCAGTGGTACAGCGGATTCCGCAGGGTCTTGGGCACCGTGGCGGCCCAAGCGAGGAATTTTTCGTAGGGCGTCGCATCGCCCGTGCAGAGCCGCTCCTCGCACCCGTTCGCGCGCATGGCGCGCCACTTATAGTGGTCGCCCTCCAGCCAGATCTCGAACAGGTTGGCGAAACAGCGGTTCTCCGCCACGTCCTTCGGCGGGAGGTGGCAATGGTAGTCGAGAATCGGTTGAGGCTCGGCGTACTTGTGATACAGCCGCCGCGCCGTCGCGTTCGTCAGCAAGAAATCGTCGTGAATGAAAGCCATGGCTGTTAATGCAAAGTCCTGGGAAACAGCGGCCGGATGTGGCGCTGGTACAGGTTGTAGGTCACGTTGCGCGAAACCGGCTCCTCGGCGGCGCGCAGCATTTCCAAATAGCGGCTGCCCATTTCAGCCGCGATCTTGTATCCCACGTGCAGCAACTGCCGGAAGTGCGGGTTGAAATCCGGGCACGCCGGATCGTGCCGCAGCGCAGCGGCAAACTGTTCGGAAGACCATCCCGCTACGGCTCCGGGCGAAGGCAGGCGCGCGGCGTCGATATCGATGACCGCCGCGTACGGCCCGCAGAGCTCGGAACGGCGCTCATACGCGCCGCGATAGACTTCCTTGGCGAGGTCCAGCGCTTCTCCTCCCGCCTCCGCCAGTCCGATCAGCTCTTCGAGCCAGGTGGTTCCGGCGGTCTTCAGGTGCACGCCCGCGCCGGATTCTTCGAGCACGCGCCGGATCGCCGGATAGATCGAAAACTTGTCGCTGCCGGTGTGCACGCTGAGCTTCAGGTTATCCGGCAACCCGAAACGCGCCACGGCGTGCGCGATCACCGCGACATCGGCGCGGAACTCCCGCTCGAACTGCTCCGGCGCGCCCACGTAATCGACGCCCTTGTTGAACCGGCCGGAGAATTTCGGCGCGATTGTCTGCGCCGGAATGCCCTCATCGGAGATCGCGGCCAGAATCACCAGCAGCTCCGGCGGCGTCTGAGGGGCGTCCGATTCGTCCATCGAAACCTCGGTGATGAACGTGCCCGTCCCTTTGCGCTCAGCGATGTGACGGTAGATGCGGCCGGCCTCTCGCACCGCGCCCAAATACTTCTCCGCCGCGCACATAGCGTCTTCGCGGGTAAGGGTGAGCGGCTCCGCAATGCCCTCCAGCTCGATCGTGCCGCACAGTTCCGGATGCCGGGCGGCGAACGCCTCCACCTCGGCCGGTTCGGCTGCGCGCCCGATGGCGTCCGCCACGTCCAGGGTGAAGAAGTCGCTCGACTCCAGAAACTGGTCCACCGTTTGCAGGCCGATGTGGTCGGCATCCACGTGAAAGGGAAACTTCCAACCCAGCTCGCGCACCGCCGCCTCAGCGGCTTCGCGAACGCCGGCCGGCTCGGAGCCGACGATGTTGTGCTCGCGGTTGGACTTGTTCCAGACGGGGATGATTTCTATGCCGGCGGCCGCCGCCTCGATGCAGGCCCGCAACTGCGCCCGGGCCTGCTGGGCAAAGCGGTCGCCCACGCCCAGCGAGTACTTTCCCAGCCGCAAACCGGAAGCATCAGTGCGAACCGCCATATTCGGCCCCGCGGCTTCGCCGCGCGTGCTCGCCCATCCGCGATTCGGCGTGGACCGCGCGCACGGCCTTTTCCAGCCCGTCTCTGCGCACCACCACCGCGATGGTGAGCTCGCTGGAGCCCTGCGCGATGGCGATGATGTTGACCTGCTCCCGCGAAATCGCCGTAAAGATGCGCCCCGCCAGCCCCGGCGTGCCTCGCATGCCTTCGCCGACCACCGCCAGCAGCCCTACGTTATCGTCCACATCGAGCGGCTTCAGATAGCCGTGAGCCAGTTCCAGCGCCAGGGTCGTCTCAAGGCTTTCGATCGCGGCCGGCAGCTCGCGGTCGCGCACCAGGAAACAGAAGCTCTGGCGGTAGGAGGAGCTGGAAACCGCCAGAACTTCGATGTTTGCCCGGCCCAACCCTTCAAGGGCGCGCCCCATCACTTCCGTGCCGTTGATCACGCTGTTGGCCGGCTCGATGGAGATCAGCGCGACGTTCGATAGCGAGGTGACCGCGCGCGCGCCGCAGGACGCCTCGATACGCGGCACGATCTTCGTCCCGGGCTTCTCAGGAGCGAAGCTGTTCTTGCTCCAGACGGGAATCTGCTTTTCCATGAGGGGCGCCAGCGTCCGCGGGTGAAGCACCTTCGCGCCGTTGTAGGCCAGCTCCGCCGCCTCGCGATAGGTGACCTCTTCCAGCACCGCGCAGTCCGGCACCAGCCGGGGGTCGGCCGTCATGATGCCGTCGACGTCGGTCCAGATCCAAAGCTCGGTGGCGTCGAGCACGGAAGCCAGAATTGCTGCCGAAAAGTCCGAGCCGCCGCGGCCCAATGTAGTGGGTCTGCCGTCGGCGGTTGCGCCGTTAAACCCGGTCACCACCGGAAGCACGCCCTCTTCCAGCAACGGCAGCAGCTTCGCGCGCGCCTTTTCGCGCGTCGGCTCCATTAATGGCGTCGCGTTGCCGAACACCGCATCAGTCACAATGATCGAGGCTGCGTTCACGGCAACGGCCCGTGTTCCCGTGTGCTGCAGATATGCTGCCAGCAACAGCACCGACAGCCGCTCCCCAATCGCCACCGCTTCGTCCGTGGAACGCGGGGGCGCCTCGCCCAGCATGTAAATGCCGTTTGCGATGCGCTCGAACTCGCCGATCAGCTTGTGCACTTCGGCCAGCACGGGCTCCCGGACGCCGGCCGGCAGCAGTTCGTGGCAGGTCTCGACGTGCCGCGCCCGCAGCTTCTCGATATCGGATTCGAGTCCGGGCTTGTCGCCCGCCTCGGCGCGCCGCAGCGCCTCCAGCAGCAGGTCGGTCACCTTCGACATGGCCGAAACAACGATCGCCGTCGGGCGCTTCTGCCGCTGCTCGGCCGAAATCGCCGCGGCCGCACGAATCCGCTCCGCCGAGCCTACGCTCGTGCCGCCGAATTTCATGATCAGCAAGTCTTTCACGGGATAATGCGCTCCTGTATGACATTCAGAATAGCTTGCTCGACCTGCTCGATGCTCATGGGTGTTGTATCGATCACCACCGCTCCGGGCGCGCGCACCAGGGGGGAATCCGCACGGGTGCTATCCCGCAGGTCGCGCTCTCGGATCTCGCGCTCCACTTCCGCGGGATCGAGCTTCTGGCCTTTCTCCTCCAGCTCGCGGATACGCCGCGCCGCCCGGACGGCGGGGTCCGCATCCAAAAAGATCTTCACCTCCGCGTCCGGAAAGACCACCGAGCCGATGTCGCGCCCCTCCATCACAACGCTTTCGGATGCGCCCATTTGCCGCTGCAACTCGACCATAGCGCGCCGCACTCCGGGAAACACCGATACGCGCGAGGCCGCCGGCGATATCTCGGGCGCGCGGATCGCCTGCGTCACGTCCTCGCCGTCCAGCAACACGCGCGAGCTTCCCGGCTCAAAAGCGATGCGTGCTCCCCGCGCGATTTGTTCGAGCCGCTCCGCGTCGCCGAGATCCACTCCGCTGCGCAGCGCCTTGAGCGCCACCGCGCGGTACATCGCGCCTGTATCGATGTAGACGAACCCGAGTCTCTCGGCCACGCGGCGCGCAATGGTGCTCTTCCCCGCGCCCGCCGGCCCATCAATCGCCACTACTATACGCTTCTTCATTGAGATACCAGTGCCCTATTGTAAGATGTTTGGGAGATCACGAAGCCCGCTCGACTGGAGCTGGCGCGGATGCCGCAAAACGCCCATTGTTAGGATTTTTAGGAGATCATGAAGCCCGCTGTACTGGTTACCAAACGTGTTTTTCCCGAAGCGATCGAGCTGTTGCGCCGCCACGCGGAAGTCGAATACATCGATTCCGACGACGGGCTCCCGCCGGAGGAGCTTCTGCGGCGGAGCTGCGGCAAGCAGGGCATCGTCAGCCAGCTCACCGATAAGTTGACCGCGGAGCGGCTGGCGCAGTTCCAGGGCGTCCGTTTTATCGCGCACGTCGGCGTCGGTTACGACAACATCGATGTCGCCGCCGCCACCCGCTGCGGGATCATGGTGACGAACACGCCGGACGTCCTGACGGACACGACCGCCGACCTCGCCTTCGCGCTGCTGCTGGCCGCCGCGCGCCGCATCGTCGAGGCAGATCACTTCCTGCGCTCCGGTCAATGGCGCCGCTGGAGCATCGATCTGCTTGCCGGCCACGACGTGCATCACAAGACGCTCGGCATCTTCGGCATGGGCCGCATCGGGCAGGCTGTCGCGCGCCGCGCCCGGGGCTTTTCCATGCGCGTGCTTTACAACGACACGCGCCGCGCGCCGGAAGCGATTGAGCGGGAACTGGAGCTTGAATTCGTTGAAAAGGACCGGCTGCTGGCCGAGTCGGACTTCGTCAGCCTGCACGTGCCGCTCACGGAATCCACGCGCCACCTGATCGGAGCGGCGGAATTGGCCAAGATGAAGCCCTCGGCAATCATCGTTAACACGTCGCGGGGTCCCGTCATCGATGAGCCCGCACTGGCCGAAGCGCTATCGAAAGGCGTGATCGCTGGAGCCGGGCTGGACGTCTTCGAAGAGGAGCCTAAGGTGCACCCGGTCCTGCTCGAGCTGAAAAACGTCGCGCTGGCGCCGCACATCGGAAGCGCCTCGATCGACACGCGGCGGAAAATGTGCATGCTGGCGGCGGAAAACGCCGTTGCGGCCTTGGAAGGCCGGCGCCCGCCCAACCTGGTGAATCCCGAGGTACTTTCGTAGACAGTTCCCAGCTTCGCCGATCTGCGTTAGAAAAACCTCATCAGGGGTAGACTCAAGGTGGAGGCCATTATGCCCCACCATTCCAAGGAGGGCAAAGATGCCCATCCGCTTCATCCCCCCACCGAGGTTCTGACCCGAGGCTTCGATCCCAGGCTTTCGGTGGGCTCGGCCCGCCCTGCGGTCTTTCGCAGTTCGACTTACGTCTTCTCCAGCCCGGAAGCGGCCGAGCGCGCCTTCGATATCGCATCCGGACGGGCGCGAAGAGAAGAGGGAGAAAGCGTCGAGCTGATCTACTCACGGTTCAACCATCCCAACGCGGAGATTCTGGAGGAACAAGTGGTTCCGCTGGAGCCCGGCGCCGCCTCGGCGGCCGTGTTCAACTCCGGGATGGCCGCCATCATGACCGCTTTCCTGACCTTTCTCCGGCCCGGAAACACGATCGTCTACACGCTCCCTCTTTATGGCGGCACGGTACATTTGATCCACGACCTTCTGCAACCGTGGGGCATTCAGGCGATTGGCGTTCCGGCCGGCGACGGGCCGGCGCTCGACGGCGCGATTCGGGCCGCGTCAAACCTCGGCATCGTTTTCATAGAGACGCCGGCGAATCCCACGATGGTGATGACGGACATCCGGCGTGCGGCGGAAACCGCGGCGCGGCGCCCCGACCACCCTCTCGTGATGGTGGACAACACTTTTCTCGGACCAACCTTCCAGCATCCCCTAGAGCTCGGCGCGGACATGGTGCTCTACTCGGCCACCAAGTTCCTCTCCGGTTTCAGCGACATGCTGGGCGGTCTGGCGCTGGCCCGCAACCCGGACCTGATCGCGCAGATGCGCGGGCGGAGCACGATGTTCGGCAACATCCTGCAGCCCGATGAGTGCTGGCTGCTGGACGGCAGGCTGCCCACCGTTTCCCTGCGCATGAACAGGCAGAGCAAGAACGCCCAGCGTATCGCCGAGCGCCTGGCGCGCCATCCGCGGGTGCGGCGGATACACTATCCCTCGCTGTTCGACGATGCGGAACAGATCCGCATCCGGGATGCGCAGTGCGATTTCCCGGGCGCCGTTTTCTCCATGGAACTCGGCAGCCGCGAGGCCGCCTTCGCTTTTCTGCGCGCGGTCAGGCTGGCCCGCAACGCCGTTTCCCTGGGCGGGGTCGAAACGCTGATCTGCCACCCGAAAACCACGACCCATTCGGGACTTTCCGCCGAAGAGTCCGAGGCCGCGGGAATCACCGAGGGACTGGTTCGCGTCTCGGTCGGGATCGAGGACTGGCGCGACTTGCTGGCAGACTTCGAGCAGGCGCTCAACGCGATACCGGCCAGCAGCGGAGCGCCCGAACCGGCGGCCGCGCAGCCACGTTAGCGCCGGACGCCGAAGACGCCTTGGATGGTACCCTGATCACGTGAGAATCGGCATCACTTGCTATCCCACTTACGGCGGCAGCGGCATCGTTGCGACAGAACTTGGACTGGAACTGGCCAACCGCGGCCACGAGGTCCACTTCATTTCCTACGCCAATCCCATCCGGCTTGACCCTGGCATCCCGCGCATCCATTACCACGAGGTGGAGGTCACCACGTACCCGCTGTTTCAGTACCCGCCCTATGCGCTGGCGCTCGCCTCGCGGATGGCCGAGGTAGCGCTGCGGCATTCGCTCGACCTGCTGCACGTCCATTACGCCATTCCGCACTCGATTTCCGCGATGCTTGCGCGCCAGATGCTGGCCCGGCAGGGCCGCCGGCTGCCGTTCATCACTACCCTGCACGGCACCGACATCACGCTCGTGGGCGCCGACCGGTCCCTCTTTCCCATCACCAAGTTCTCCATTGAGGAGTCAAACGGCGTAACCGCCATCAGCGACCACCTGCGCGTCACTACCGTGGATTTCTTCGGCGTGGAGAACGAAATCCGCGTGATCAAGAACTTTGTGAACTGCGAGATCTACAGGCCGGATCCCGAGCGGCGGGGCAGTTCCGCCCTTGCGCCCAAAGGCGAAAAAGTGCTGATCCACATCTCGAATTTCCGCCCGGTGAAGCGCGTGCTCGATTGTATCCGCATTTTGCGCGAAGTGCGGCGGCACGTCCCCGCGCACCTGGTGATGGTAGGCGACGGCCCCGACCGCGGCCCCGCGGAACGCCTGGCCAGGGAACTCGGCGTCGAAGAGAACGTGACCTTTATGGGCAAGCGGAGCCACGTCGAGCGGCTGCTTCCGCTGGCGCACGTCCTGCTGCTCCCCAGCGAGATGGAATCGTTCGGGTTGGCCGCCCTGGAAGGGATGGCTTGCGGCGTCCCGCCCGTGGCGACTCATGTGGGAGGGCTTCCCGAAGTCGTCAGCAACGGCGAGGACGGGTTTCTGGAAAACGTGGGCGATATCACCGCCCAGGCGGCTCGCGTAGTCGAGTTGCTGACGGATTCCACCCTGTACGAGCGGATGTCGCGCGCCGCGCGGCGGAAGGCCGAGACCCAATACTGCGCCTCACTGATCATTCCGCAGTACGAGCGCTACTACGAAGAGGTGTGCAGCCGGCCGGCGGGCGCACTTGCGTCCGTGTGAGTGCCCCTCAGCGCTGTCCGGAGCCATCGAGCCGCTTATATGCACTGTGTGGCCGAGGCTCGCCGGGGCCCATATACTGGAAGGGATGGGGTTTAAACTGGCCGTGGACTATCGCCCGCGGGGCGACCAGCAGACGGCTATCGAGCAGTTGGTCAGGGGGGTGAACGAGGGCGACCAGCACCAGGTGCTGCTCGGCGTGACCGGTTCGGGAAAGACATTCACCATCGCCAAAGTGATCGAGCAGGTGGAGCGCCCGACGCTCGTGCTGGCGCACAACAAGACCCTGGCCGCGCAGTTGTACCAGGAATTTAAAACGTTTTTCCCCAATAACGCCGTCGAGTATTTCGTCAGTTACTACGATTACTACCAGCCGGAAGCCTACATTCCCTCCGGCGATATTTATATCGAAAAGGAAGCCACCATCAACGACGAACTCGACAAGCTGCGGCTCTCGGCCACCCGCTCCCTGTTCGAGCGCCGCGACTGCATCATCGTCGCGAGCGTGAGTTGCATCTACGGTCTCGGCTCTCCCGAGGCGTACTACGGCATGCTGCTGATGCTCGAAAAGGGGCAGAAGATCTCGCGGCAGCAGATCCTTCAGCGGCTGGTCGAAATCCTCTACGAGCGCAACGACCAGGATTTCCGGCGCGGCACCTTCCGCGTGCGTGGAGACGTAATCGAGGTATTTCCCACTTACGACGATTACGCCTACCGCATCGAGCTCTGGGGCGATGAGATTGAAAGCCTGTCGCAAATCGACCCGCTGCTCGGGCAGGTGCGGCAGACCTACGTGCGGCTTCCCATCTACCCCAAGACGCACTACGTGATGAGCGAGGAGACGCGCGAGAACGCGCTGCGCTCCATCGAGAACGAACTCCATTGGTGGCGCGCGGAACTGGAAAAGCAGGGCAAGCTGGTGGAGGCGCAGCGGCTGTACCAGCGCACGATGTTCGACCTGGAGATGATCCGGCAGATCGGCTACTGCCACGGGATCGAAAACTACTCGCGCCACTTTTCCGGCCGGCTGCCCGGCGAAGCGCCGCCGACGCTGCTCGATTACCTGCCGCACGACGCGCTGATTGTGATCGACGAGAGCCACCAGACCATCCCGCAGTTACACGGGATGTATCACGGAGACCGCTCGCGCAAGGAGACGCTTGTTGAGTACGGCTTCCGCCTGCCGAGCGCGCTCGACAACCGGCCGCTGACGTTCGAGGAGTTCGAGAACCGCGTGAACCAGGTGATCTACGTGTCGGCCACGCCGGGGCCGTACGAGTTGACGAAATCCGCCGGGGTGGTCGTCGAGCAGGTGATCCGCCCGACGGGACTCGTGGACCCGGAAGTCGAGGTACGGCCGATCAAGGGGCAGGTGGACGATCTGTTGAACGAAATCCGCAAGCGCGTGGAAGCCGGCGAGCGGGTGCTGGTGACAACGCTCACCAAGCGCATGGCCGAAGACCTGGCCGAATACTACACGGAGGTCGGCGTGAAGTGCCAGTACCTGCACTCGGAGGTCTCAACACTCGACCGCGTGAAGATCCTGCGCAACCTCCGGCGCGGCGACATCGACGTGCTGATCGGCGTGAACCTGCTGCGCGAAGGCCTTGATCTTCCCGAAGTTTCACTGGTGGCGATTCTCGACGCCGATAAAGAAGGCTTTCTGAGGTCCGAGGGTTCGCTGATCCAGACCATCGGACGCGCCGCACGCAACGTGCACGGCAAGGCCATACTCTACGCCGACGTGATCACCGAGAGCATGCGGGCCGCGATCAACGAAACCAACCGCCGCCGCCGGATCCAGACCGCGTATAACGAGGCCAACAACATCACGCCGCAATCGATCGTCAAGCCCATCGATATGAGTTTGGTGGCGATCGCGGAGGCCGATTACGTCACGGTTCCCATCGAGGAGGAAGAGACCGAGGAGATCCCGCCCGAGCAGATGAGCCGCTATATAACCGAACTTGAGGAGAAAATGCGGGAGGCGGCGCGGAAATTTGAATTCGAGAAAGCCGCCCAGTTGCGCGACCGTATTAAAGCCTTGAAGGCGAAATCCGTGGCGGTGGCGTGAAATGGCGGCCTGCACACCTCGCATCGTCGTACTGGTGGGACTGCCGGGCTCGGGCAAGTCCACCTGGCTGGAGAAGATCGGCGCTACAGCGCTTTCCTCGGATGCCGTGCGCGGGCTGCTAGCCGACGACCCCACGAATCAAACCATCCACTTCCGCGTGTTCCGGGTGCTGCGGCGGCTGATCAAAGAGCGGATCGAGATCGGCCGTCCGGTCACATACGTGGACGCGACCCATCTCACTCCCCGCGAACGGCGGCCCTACATCCGGATGGGAGAACTCTACGGCTGCGAGGTCGAGGCCGTTTACTTCGACGTGCCGCTCGAGGTATGCAAGGAGCGCAACCGCCGGCGCAGCCGCGTCGTTCCCGAAGAGGCGCTCGAGCGGATGGCGCTCAAACTCGTGCCGCCACGGATTGACGAAGGCTTTTCGCGGATCACCGTTCTGTCCGCCTAGCCGCGCTCTGCCGCTAGGATTGCGAAGCCTAAGGGAAGGGACAATACCGGGCCCGTAACCAGCCGTTACTCTTCCTTCTTCTCTTCCTTTGGCAACCCCAGCAACTCCCTCTGTTCCTCTTCCGGCAGCCTCTCCACCGGGGTCAAGTGAATCCCCTTGATCGTGGGGTGAGTGAACCGGGGATCCTTCGGATTGGCGCGCAGCAGGTCACGCCAGTTGGCGTTGACCTCATCCGTCAAGTCAATCATGGTCAGATCATCGTCGTCTTCGTCTTCCTGCCACGTGCCGTCCGCCCTCTTCTCTACTTCATCGTCTGGCATGTTATTACCCCTTCGCTACTTATATCCCTCTATACGCTTTCACGCCAGACACCTCGGATTTTTTCCAGGCACGCGGAACGGCTGCCATGCACTCATGCTCGTGCAGCTACCGGGCTTCGCAGTTAGTCTTGTAGCTCGTCATGAGTCCGCATCTTTCCAGATGCGCATGCCGAACATCCATACAACGGCCGGGACGAGGGAAAAGACGCCGGTTGCCGCCGCAATGAGCCGCGCGGGAACACCCCAGTCCGTGGCCAGGCCGGTGCTGTAGTTGGCGATTGACATGGCAACCACCAGCAGGGCGAAATCCGCCGAAAACACGCGGCCGCGGTAGCTGTCCTGGGTCTGGAGCTGCAAGAGCGTGGTGGAGAAAACCCACACGATCGAAATGCCGCCGTGCGCGAACATAACGGCCAGCGCTGCAAACGCGAGCGTAGGCGCCGCAGCCAGCGCCGCGTAGCCCGCGCCGCAGACTAAATATCCGATCAGAATGCCCAGCCGCATCAGCTTGTGGCGCTGCCCGGCCCAGTAGTTCCCAATGATGGGTCCGAGCAGCGCACCGACGCCCCGGGAACTCATGAGCGCGCTCATGCCCAGCATGGCGCCGCGCCGCATGTCCTCCATCTGGACAGGGAAGATGCGCTCGCCGAAAACCGGCAGCAGAACGAGGTGAGTGCCGAGAAGACCGAGTCCTGTTTTCACTAGCAGCAGCGCCAGCACCGGCTTGTTGCGCCGCACGTAACGGATGCCCTCGATCATGGGCGAGAAATCCACGAGGTCGCGGGCGCGGAGAGGAGCCGCTCCGGCCAGGTGCGGCTCGTGATATCGCATCTGGGCCACCAGCAAAGCCGAAAGGAGGAAGGAACAGCAGTTCAGGATGAACACCGCGTCCCGGCCGAACAGGGCCGCCACCGCGCCGCCCAGCCCGGAGCCAATCGCCAGGTTCAGCGACCAGGTCATCGAAGAGAGGCCGTTGGCCACCACCAGGTTTTCGCGTCCCACGATGTTCGGAATCGACGCGCTGCGCCCCGGCTCGAAGAACGCCCACATCATGGTCTCCAACAGCAGCAGCACGTAAATCAGCCAGATGATCTGGGCGCGGCTGACGAAAAGCATTCCGAGCACGATGACAGCGCGGGCCAGGTCGGCCGCGATCATCACGGTCCGGCGGCTGAGGCGGTCATTCACCACGCCGGCGATGGGGGCGGCGAAACACTGAGGGAGCACCTGAAGCACGACCGCAAGCGCCACCGCCCGCGCGCTGTTCGTGACCTCGAACAGCAGCGAGTAGATGGCGATGGTGTAGATCCAGTCGCCCATCTCGCTGACGATCTGGGCGAGCCAGAGGTAACGGAAGTTGCGGTTCGATTTGACCAGCCGCCAGTAGGCGGGCAGCGAAACACCGGAATGGGTCATGCCTTAGCAGGGCGTATACAGGCCCATGCGCCGTTTGACCAGCTCGACCGTGGCGTTCGCGATCGGGGTGACACGCTCGGCGCCCTCGCGGAGCACGGCGTCCACGTAGCCCTTCTCCGAGACGATCTCGTTGTAGCGCTTTTGCAGCGGCTCAAGGTTCGCGATCACCATATCGGCCACCTGCTTTTTCAGCTCGCCGTAGCGCATGCCGGAAAAGTGGGCGCGCATTTGGGCGTCGTCCCATCCGCTGAAGGCCTGGAAGATGCCGAGCAGGTTGGCCACCCCGGGGCTCAGCACGTCGAAATCGACGCCCGGGGCGGAGTCCGTCGTAGCGCGCATGATTTTTTTCCGGATCGTTGCGGGCGGATCGAGCAATGCGACGGCGTGGCCGCTGCCCGGAGCGGACTTGCTCATCTTCTTCGTGGGATCGTCGAGCCCCATGATTCGTGCGCCCACGCTCGGCAGGCTGGTTTCCGGCATCACGAACGTTTCGCCGTAAAGCGAGTTGAAGCGCTGGGCGATGTCGCGTGTCAGTTCGAGATGCTGGGTCTGGTCCTCTCCCACCGGCACGATGGCCGCCTGGTACAGAAGAATGTCGGCGGCCATCAACACGGGGTATTGCAGCAGCCCGTCGCCGACCGTTTCCTGTTCGGCAGCCTTAGCCTTGAACTGCGTCATCCGCTGGAGCCAGCCGACCGGCGTGACGCACGTCAGCATCCAGCACAGCTCGGCATGGGCCGGAACGGCGGACTGCACCATGATGGTGCTCTGCTTGGGGTCGATCCCGGCGGCCAGATAGAGCGCGGCCAGCTCGCGGATCTTCGCGCGCAGTTCGTCCGGATTCTGGTACACGGTGACCGCGTGCATGTCCACAATGCAGAAGATCGCTTCGTAATCCGACTGAATCCGGACCCAGTTCTTCAACGCCCCCAGGTAGTTTCCGATGTGGAGATTACCGGAGGGCTGCATTCCGGAAAATACTCGTGGTTTCATGGATGAAGGCAAATTCCTATCGTACCGTGACGAACGAACCCGAAACCATAACAATCGAGAAACTGGTCTATGGCGGAAAAGGCCTCGGAAGACAGAACGGCCGCGTCGTGCTGGCGCCGTTTGTTCTGCCGGGGGAGACGGCGCGCGTCCGCGTGGAAGCGCGCAAGGCCGGGTTCGTCGAGGCGGAGCTGGAGGAAGTGGTGACGCCGGCGCCGGGCCGCGTCGAACCGCCCTGCCCCTTTTTCTACCGCTGCGGCGGTTGCCACTACCAGCACGCCTCCTACGAGCTGCAACTCGAGCAGAAACGCGAGATTGTGCGGGAGGCGCTGGCGCGGTTAGGGAAGCTGGAAGCGCCGCCCGATACCGGCATCGTCAGCGGCCCGCCGTGGAATTACCGCAACCGGGCGCAACTGCACATCTCGGGCGGTGAGATCGGCTACTACGCCCACGGCTCCCGCCGGCTGGTTCCGGTGGACCACTGCCCGATCTCGTCGCCGAAGATCAACGAAGCACTGGCGGCGCTGGCCGGAATGCTGCGCGATGCCCGGTTTCCGGCGTTCGTACGCTCCATCGAGCTGTTCACCAACGAATCCGAGGTGCAGCTCAACGTTCTCGAAACCAGCCGGCCCGTGGCGCGGCGGTTTTTCGACTGGTGCGCCGAGCGCATTCCGGGGTTCACTCACGATGCTATCGAGTACGCGGCGGGCGGCTGCCTGTTTCGCGTGCGGCGCCGGTCGTTCTTTCAGGTGAACCGGTTTCTAATCGAGCCGCTGGTGGAGACTGCGGTGGCTGGCGCGGAGGGGCAGACGGCGTTCGATCTGTACGCCGGGGTGGGGTTGTTCACGCTGCCGCTGGCCCGGCGCTTCCAGACGGTGACCGCGGTCGAGTCTTCGTCCAGCGCCGCCGGGGATCTGGAGTTCAACGCCGCGCGCGCGGCAGTTGCAGTGGAAGTACGGCGGCAACCGGTGGAGACCTTCCTGGAACAGACGACCCAGACGCCGGACTTCGTGCTCGCCGACCCGCCCCGGACCGGTCTCGGCAAGCCGGTGGTAAGCCAACTGCTGCGGCTGCGGCCGCCCCGGCTGGCGGTCGTATCCTGCGACCCTGCGACCCTGGCGCGCGACCTTGGCGCGCTGGTGGGCGGGGGCTACCGGATCGACCAGCTCACGGTGCTCGATCTGTTCCCGCAAACGTTCCACATCGAGACCGTGACGCAGCTTAGCCTGGGCGAACTGGGCTGACCCGCGCTCACTTGGCGATTCGCTGGGCGATGCGGGCAGCCTGGGCGTTGAGGTTGGCGAGCTGGCGCATATCCTCCTCGGCCATGGCGATGCTTTCCTGGATGCGGGCGATGCCGGGGGGAGGATTGTCGAGGTGGCCCGAGAGGGCGTGGTACTGCTCGGTAATGTCCTTGTACCGCCGGAGCATGGCGGTCAGATAGCTCTCGCGCCGGCGGTTGATCTCCTCGAGCTCGCGCACCAGGGTAGAAATCTGGTTGAGCCGGGCAGCGTTCGCGCGGTTCTCCTCGCGGATGGTCTTGTTGGCGGCCTCAAGTTGTGCGAGCCGCTGCTCCTTTCCCTGAAGCTCGTCTTTGATGGCGCTCAACACACGGTTTGAACTGGCGATTCGCTGTTTAAGATCCGCCTCCGAGGCGGCAAGGCGCTGATTCTCCTCCGCGGCGCGCTGCATGGCGGTTTCGAGTTCGTGGATGCGGTCCTGGAGGCCGGCGATGGCGGCATTCGCGCTGGCGAGCTTATCGCGGAATTGGAATAGCAGCTCGGCTTGTTCGACTGCCAGGCTGGAAAGTGCTGCGGGTTCGCTGGGAGTTTCGGCGCGGGCGGAGCCGGCTTCGAGGGCGGCAAGGTCGCGGCGCAGGGCCTCGGCCTCTTGTGCGAGCTGCTCGGAATTTGAGCGCAGTTGGCGGTTCTCGCGTTCCAGCTCTTCGAGGCGTGCAATCTGCGCGGAAGTTTCACTGACATACCGCGCCGCGATGAACGCCGCGACACCGGAAACGGCCAAAACGGCCAGGAGCACCGGCCAAAGCGGGACACGGGGGGACTTAGACATGGCGAATCCTATCACTTTTCGATTACGAAGCGGTTTCTGTAAGTCAAGCGGCGGTCCTGGTTGGCCAGCTCGACCTGCAAGATTTTCGATTGCCGCTCGGGCACGCGCAGGACCACGCTGTAATGGGAAGCGATCGAGCGGAATGCTCCGGCTATCGCATTGGGTATTTCAGCACGGGAGCGGCAGAAGGCGCCCGTGCCGCCGCTCAGCTCCGCGAGCTGCTTGATGCCGCCCTGGTACGCTTCGTTCAGGCGGTCGTTGCGATAGGCCAGGTGAACGATAAACAGCGGCGTTTCAAAGGCCGCCAGCTTGTCCTGCAGCTTGGTGATCTTTTCGCGGACCAAACCTTCGGGAAAGCGGCGGCTCATATCGCCGGGATCGCTCGAGTTGATGACGGGGTTAGCGAAGTCCTCGCGGTAGTTGTAAATGTTGCTGTCGGTAACGTAAATGAGGCCGACCCGGACTGCGGCTTTGGCAAGAATGGAATCGGCCACGCGGGCGGCTACCTCGACGGTGTCGAGAAAGCCGGCCTTTCCGCTGACGGGGACTGCTCGAATGGCTTCGGCGAGCGCGGCGCGGTCGCCGGTAGGGTCCAACAGGACCTGGAGGCCGTCCTGCGAACGCAGCAGCGCGACGCGGGCATTGTCAGGCAGCTTTCCGATCTCAGCGATGAGCGCTTCGCGGGCGCTATCGGCGAGGGCGAAGTCGTCGGTCCAGTCTAAGACGAGAAGGATGACGAGCCCGTCGTCAGGCCCGCGGGCGGCGAGCACGGGGGCGGCGGCGCCATCCACCTTGGCGCTGAAGTCCTTGGCCGTCGCGGCCGCGGCATCCGCGTCCCCCGGATCGATCCACACAGGCACACGGAGAACATGCTGGCGCTGCTGCGGCGGCGAAGCCCCCAGAGGAATAGAGAGCAGCAACAGGAGCACGAGCGCCGTCAAAACGTGTACCTCAATCCTAATTGAATGATACGCCCGCCATAAGAGCCGATGATCTTCCCGGCGTTCACATTGGGAGCGGAGGCGGGGCCGATGACGGGGTCGGGATTGCTCCAGTTGGCATGATTGATGAAGTTGAGGCCGACGGCGCTGAACTCGACGGCGCGGTCGGCGGCGAGCGCAAACCGCTTGACCAGCGAGAGGTCGTGGTTCTGGCTGCTCGGATTGGTGAGCGAGGGATGGGTGCGGGAGACCGTCCCCATGGTGAAGTCGGGCGGCTGATCGAAAGCTGCGGGATTGAACCAGAGTTCCGGCGATGGCTTCGCGACGTGGGGATCGACGCCCGGAACCGCGTTGACCCGCAAACTGGAGATCACTCCGCCGGTGTTATTGAACATCGGACGAAGGGCCAGCGGATCGCCGCTGTAGAAAGTAGTGAGGCCGCTGATGGACCAGCCGTTCACGAGGTGGCGTCGCCAGTCGTTAAACGCGAGCAAGGGCTTGCCCGAGCCGAAGGGCAGCTCGTACATGTAGCTGAGCGAAAACCGGTGGGGTCTGTGGCCGGCGGTCAGCGACCACTCGTTCTTGCTGTTGAAGTAGTCCTGGGTTCCGGGTCCCGAGTAATCGTCCATCTGCTTGGCGAACTCGTAATACATGCTGAGGCTGAGGCCGGCGGAGGCGCGCTTCTCAATCCGAAGGAACCCGGCATCGCGTTTGTAGCGGCCGCGCGGCCAGGAACTGAAGAGATCGAAACCCTTGTATTGGGGAAAGGGACGCAGGGAGCGGTTGAACTGTTCGTCGTTGAGCAGGTCGCGGTACTGAAGGGCTTCGAGCGGCAAGGCGTTCGGGTTGGCCGCGCCGTTACTGACGTAAAGGTTGCGCCCGCCAGCGTATGAGGCGCCGATGGTGACCACGACGTTGCCGGGCGCCTCGCGCTCGAGCGAAAGCGAGGCGCTCTGGTAAACGGGCACGAGATCGCTTCTATCAGCGAGGTCGGCGATGGTGTCATTGGCCGCGTCAGGGCTGAGGTTGGGGCCTGCCTGCGATACGGGCGGCAGCCCGTCGGAGAGGACGATGGCAGGCTCCAACTGCACGTTAGGAGAAATGAAGGTCGGCGTTCCGTTGAAACCCTGTGTGCCCCACTGCCCGAAATAAACGGGGATGCCGGAGTAGCTGCGGCTAAAAGAGCCGCGGAGAACGGTCTTGGTGTCGCCGCGCGGATTCCAGGAGAAGCTGGCGCTCGGGGCGAAATTCGTGATTGCAGGCTTGAAAGCGTCGCCGACGCCGTCCCTGCCGGCAACGATCAGCGCGCCGGGGCGGTCATTCGCCGGGTTGATCACGCTGAGATCGACCGTGGATTGCCGGTTCCACTTCTCAGTCCGCGGGCGGCTGTTCTGGATGTTCAGCCCCACCGAGAAGTTCAGTCCCTTGGAGGCTTCGTAGGAATGGCGGAGCGACAGAAGAGCGGAACCGGTTCTGAAGTAAGAAGGCGAACGCACGACGCTGAGGTCGGCAAAATGGGAAAGGCCAAGCAGGAAGGAAGCAAAGGCGTGGCCGGTGTTTACGATACCCGGCAGGCTGGTGAGACCGGCAGCGAAAGAAAAGCTGCCGGAGGGACTGCCGGGCCAGTAGGTATGCACCTGTCCGGCGGTGTATTGCGCAACGGCGCGAAAACCGTGCTTTCCACGGCGGGTGGAAAAAGCATTGGTCCACACGAAGGAGTTGCGGACGTCCTTCGAAGTGGGGTTGTAGCGCCCCATGGACAGATAAGGCCCCAGACTCAGGATAGGAAATTCCTTGCCGGGCGAGCCGGTTAACCCGAGGAGCGTTGGATAGTCCGTGTCGTCCTCGGAGCTGTTCCGCGTGCCGCTGGTGGAGGCTTCGAAGGTGAAGGTATTCACAGTGCGGGCGGAAGCGGTGAAGACGTATTCCAGCGAGCCGCGGCGGCTATGGAAGTTGCGGTCGGACGATCCGGGGTTGGCGGCATTCGGGAAAAATTTGGCCGCTCCGAGGAAGCCGTTGGAGAACGAGAGGCCGAGGCTGAGCCGGTGCCGCTCCCGGAGCGTGTGGTCCACGTTGGCGATCATCCCGTTGGCGATGTTGGTTTCCGGCGAGTGGATGAAATAGTTATTGCGGAAAAACGGCCCGACATTCGTGTTGGGCGCGGGATAGAACTCCAGCGCTTCTTGGGCAACCGGGTCTATGCGGGCGGAGGGAATGCGATTCTCCGGAAAAGGGTCGCGGAGATATTCCAGATTTTCGGTGGAGACGGGCTGCGCGGGGTCGAAGTCCGGGTTCGGGCGCGTGGTGAGCGGATCGTAGATCGGAAGCGGGTTGCCGGCGGCATCGACGGTAGCGGACCAATCGCCAATGCGCTCGGGCAGCGTCGGGATGGTCCTGAGATAGGAGCGGGAGATCTTTTCGCGCACCCCTTCGTACGACAGGGAAAAATAGGTGCTCCGCGTGCCGTTGTAAATGCGCGGGATGAGGACGGGACCCGCGATGTTGAGGCCGAACTGGTTGCGCCTGAGGGTTGATTTCTCAGCGCCGCGCTGGCGGGCTTCGTGGGGAAGGGCGTCGAGAAAATCGTTGCGGAAATTCTCAAAAATGCGCCCGTGCCAGACCGGCCGCCGTCCGCCGTTGCGGCCCTTTCGCCTTGGGCTGTCGGGGCGCAGGCCAAGCTCGCGGGTGACCTGTTTAAACTCCTCGACGGCCTTGTCCAGCTCCGACATGGAAGGCGGCGAAACGCCGCGGCGGGCGGGTGTCTGCGTGGCTTTGGGCTCGTTCTGCGCCGCCAGTACCAGGCATTCCGTGCATACGAGCACAACCATGGCCACCGTCGTGGCGCGGACCATAATCCAAGTGTACCCTGGAAGGTGCCGGGCTTAAATTTCCGGCGGGAGGACAACGTGAAAGTGCGCGAAATCGCGGCTGCATTGGGCTGCGAAGTGGTAGGAAACGGGGAGCTGGAGATCACCGGTCTGGCGCCGATGGAGCAGGCCGGGCCTTCGGAGTTAACATTCCTGGCAAACCCGAAGTACGCGCACAAGGTGAAGCATACGAAAGCGGGCGCGATTCTGGCCGCCGAGCCGGTGAAGGACCTGCCGATCACGAGCCTCGTGTCGAAAAATCCTTACCTGGATTTCGCGCGGGCGCTCGAGATGTTCTACCAGCCTCCGAGACCGTGCCCGGGGATTCACCCGCTGGCGTCGGTAGCGCCGACGGCGGAAATCGGGGAGAACGCTTCCATCGGCCCCTTCGCGGTGGTGGGCGAAAGGGTGAAGATCGGGCGCAACGCGGTGCTCCATCCGCACGTTGTCATCTATGAGGGCGTGGAGATCGGCGACGATTTCTACGCGCACTCCCACGCGACGGTGCGGGAGTTCTGCCGCATCGGCAACCGCGTAACACTTGGAAACGGTGTGGTCATTGGTGGCGACGGATTCGGCTTTGCGCACAAGCCGGACGGGTCGCACTACAAGATCGTGCAATCGGGCATTACGGTGATCGAGGACGACGTGGAGATTCAGTCGCTCTCCGCGGTCGATCGCGCGACGATTGGGGAAACCAGAGTGAAGCGCGGCGCCAAAATCGACAACCTCGTCCAGATTGGCCACGCCTGCGTCGTGGGGGAGGACAATATTATTTGCGCCCAGGTGGGGCTGGCGGGCAGCTCGGTGCTGGGCCGCAACGTGGTGCTGACGGGACAGGTGGGGGTGTCGGGGCACCTTACCATCCACGACAACGTCGTCGTCTATGCGCAGAGCGGCATCGGCGGCGACGTGAAAGCGGGAAGCACCGTAGCGGGATCGCCGGCGTTTGATGCACGGGAGTGGCTCCGCGCAGTAACGGCTTTCCCCAAGCTGGCGGACCTCATGAAAACCGTCAGGGAACTCAGAAGGAGAGTGGAGGAGCTTGAAAAAACGAAAGGGGATGGCGCCGGAAAAAATGCCTAATCATCGTCAGTGGGGCACTTGCACAGTTGCGTATAAGAACGAGGAGTTCCTGGACAGCGCGGATGCGCGTCCGCTGCGAATCCTCTCGGAATACCTGGAGCCGCTGTCGCATTTCCGGCGTGAAAAGATTCGCGACACGGTAGTGTTTTTCGGTTCGGCGCGGATCGAGCCCGGCAAGGGCCCGCTGGCGCGCTATTACGACGAGGCGCGCACGCTGGCGCGGATGCTGACCGAGTGGAGCGAATCCCTGAAAAACTCGAGCCGGCGGTTCGTCGTGTGCAGCGGCGGAGGTCCGGGCATTATGGAAGCGGCCAACCGCGGCGCCCGAGACGCGGGCGGCAAGACCGTGGGGCTGAACATCGGGTTGCCGTTCGAGCAGTTTCCCAACCCGTACATCTCGCCCGAGCTCTGCTTTGAATTCCACTACTTCTTCATGCGGAAGTTCTGGTTCGCGTACCTGGCGAAAGCCCTGGTGGTCTTTCCCGGCGGGTTCGGAACCCTGGACGAGCTGATGGAGATACTGACGCTCGCGCAAACACGGAAGCTGGCGAAGAAAATCGTAATCGTCCTCTATGGGAGCGAGTACTGGAAGCAGGTAATCAACTTTGAAGCGCTGGCGCGGTTCGGGACGATCTCGCCCGAGGATCTCCAGCTCTTCCAGTTCGCGGACGATCCCGAGACCGCCATGGAGATCCTTAAGGAAGGCCTCACGAAATACTACCTGACGCCGGCAGAGCCGCTGCCGGAGCAGGAGGAGGAAACCCCGGCGATCGCGAAGTCGGTGGTGCCTCCGAAGAGCCTCGTGGAACGGTAGCGGGCGATCGAGCGGCGGCGATTAATCCGCCGCCAGAGGAAGGCTCACGCGGCCGGTCCGTTCCAGCCAACTGCGGAACATGCGCACAAAATCACGCACGGCGGGGTTCGTGCCCAGTTCCTCAAGCGTGTAGATCATCTTGCGGCGCCAGTTGGGATACTCCGAAACGGTGGCCGGCAGGTTCTGCTGTTCGGTCTCTTTGGTCAGGTCTTCCTGGTTGAGAGTCATGAACGCGGAGGGCGCCAGCGCCAGCCAGCCGACCAGCGCATTGTGAAGTTCGCCCGTCAGTTCGGGCACGTGAGCCGCGTCGCGAGGGAAAGAATCCGGGAGCAGCCCCGCCGCGAATAAAGCATCCAAGAGCTTCTGCTTTTCAGACGCCCGTTCCGCGAGCTGATGGTGATAGTTGGCTTCATCGAGCAGCAGACCGGCGTTGTGGCGCGCCTCGATGTCGCGCGCCTTCCAGAATCCGGCGAGCGTGGGCAGATCGTGAGTTGCTGAGGTCACCATCGCCTGCGCGGGGTAGTCCCAGGGGAGCTTGAACCGGCCGTGCCCATCCTTTTCGAAGTAGGGAACCTTGTAGCCGTATACCCCGAATCGCTCTAGCGCGCGGCGAATGTCCGGCGTCACCGTGCCCAGATCCTCGCCGACGATGGCCACGCGCTGCCGCACGCTTTCCAGCGCGACGATGTGCAGCAGCTCCTCGAAGCGGTCGCGGACGTAAGCGCCGCCGGCCGGGTCCATGCCTTCCGGAATCCAGTAAAGCCGGAAAAACCGCATCGCGTGGTCGATTCGCAGCGCTCCGCCGTGGCGGCAGTTTCGCCGGATAGATTCGGCGAAGAGGCGATAGCCGGTCTCGCGATGGTGCTCGCTGTTGGGCGGGGGAAACGACCAGTCCTGCCCCTTTGGCGAAAAGTTGTCCGGGGGAGCGCCGACGCGGCAGCCGGAAACGTAAAACGGCCGGTAGGCCCAGAAGTCGGCGCCGCAGCGATCCGTGGCGAGGGCGAGGTCGTGATAGAGGCCAATGGAAAGTCCCTTGTTGCGCGCATGTGCCTGTGCCGATTCCAGTTGCAGGTCGATCTGCCACTGCACGTACTTGTGATAGAGGACGGAACGCCAGTAGCGGCCGCGAAACCGGCGGGTGGCGGTGGAATCCGGATTGCGGAACTCCTCGGGCCAGTCCGGCCACACCCAGACATTCGGGTTCCGCCGGTGGATCCATTCATCCAGCGCGCACCAGGTAGCGAAGCGGTCAAGCATCTCGCCTTCGCGTTCTATGAAGTCCCGGAACTCGGCTGCGCGGGGGGAGTTCCGCCTGTACTCCGGCAGGAAATGCAGGAACGCGAGCTTGAGCCCGCGCGTTTTCAATGCCCAAACGCGCTCATACTCGACAAATTCGGCCGACCGCAGGGCCTCGATCTCCGCCTGCACCTCGGGCCTGGAAAAGAACGCCCGCGCGCGGGGGGAATTCCGGAAATCCTCCACGCGCTCCACGTCCAGGTAAATCGGATTCTTGAAAAAGCTGGAGCTCGGCAGATAAGGGCTGATGTTGAACGGCTGCCGGTTGGCAATTGCGTGCAGCGGATTCAAACCGATATATGCCGCGCCCACCTCGCCGGCCAGCCAGTCGATGATGTTTTCCAGATCGGTAAAATCGCCGCACCCCCAGTTCCTCTTCGACCGCAGCCCGTAAAGCGCGATAGCCAACCCCGCCGTGCGGGCGCCGTCGCGGACCGCCGGCGGCACGTAAGCGCGGTCGGGGCACAGGATCAGCCGCATGACGGCCGAGCGCGGTTCGGCATCCGGCGGGCGTATGGTCACCTCCACCTCGTGGTAGCCGAGCGGCGCATTCGGCTGAAGTGGCGCTTCCTTGCGGACGAAGCGCACGCCGCGAAGCTCGCTCCGGCCGATGGTGTTCAGATCGGCCAGGGAAATGGTGCTCCGTTCGGCCTGGCCCCCCTCCCAGCGGATCTCAAGCTGCGCGGTCAGCCCTTCCAGCTCCTCCGGGATGTTGATCCACAGCGATCTGTCGGTTTCACCCCGCACGAGCACCGGCGGAAGCAGGCGGCTCCATTCCTTCCACAGCCGGTTCTCGATGGCCCGATCCAGCTCTTCGCGGCTGTCTACGGGCACTCCCAACGCCTTGAGAATACCTTTCTTGGTTTCCGGCGTGGTCGTGTGGAGGTGGCCCCAGGTGTCGCCGTACTCCGGTTCGATCCCCCACATTTGGGCAGCGCGGTCCAGCGCCTGTTCATAGCTCTCAGAGGGTGCAAAAGTGATATTCATCAGGCCGGCGTCTCTTTCGATTCTAGCAACCGCATCCCGCAACACCGCCTTTCCATGGGAGAATGCTTCGTATGGAGCAGGACAACCCGGCCCGGACGCCGGCGGCTGAGGCCGGCCTTTTCGCCCGTATCGACGAGGACGACTACAGCCATCTCGGCGACGCCGTCATCACCACCAAACTGGATCGAGCCGTCAACTGGGCGCGCAAGAATTCCATCTGGCCGATGACGTTCGGACTGGCCTGCTGCGCCATCGAAATGATGTCGATGAGCGCCTCCCGGTTCGACGTCGCGCGGTTTGGCGCCGAGGTGTTCCGCGGGTCGCCGCGGCAGTCGGACCTGATGATCATCGCCGGCCGCGTCTCGAACAAGATGGCGCCGGTCATCCGCCACCTCTACCAGCAGATGCCCGAGCCCAAGTGGGTGATCTCGATGGGCGCCTGCGCGACCTCTACCGGCGTGTTCAACAACTACGCCCTCATCCCTGTGAATCAGGTGATTCCCGTCGACGTGTACGTGCCGGGTTGCCCGCCGCGTCCCGAGCAGCTCATATACGCCTTGATGCTGTTGCAGGAAAAGATTGCAAAACGCCCGGGCACGGCGCGGGAAATCCTCAATCTCGGCTGAAGCCGGTCAGAAATTATTCCGGTCAAAAAAAATAATTCGGGTCAAGAACTATTAGAGTTCGGACCGATATGGGAGTTGATAGGGCGAATAGCATTCGCCCTCGGGAGGTCCTATGAGCACAGTCGATCCAGTGCACAGCGCAGGGCAGACGTTGGCTGCCGCAGCTTCAGCCCCGTTGCCACCGGATATCGCCGCAGAGCATAGGGAGCTGATCCGGGCGGTCAAAGCAATCAACCCGACGGAGCTTTTCGGCCAGAAATGCGAACTCACGTTCGTGGTGGATCGCGAGACGCGCCGGCTGGTGGTGCGTATCATCGATCGCGAAACCAACGAACTGATCCAGCAAATTCCGCCGGAGTACCTGCTGCGCCTGGCGGCAGACCTGAAAAAAATGTCGCGCAGCGAAGAATAAAGCCGTGAAAACGGTTCGCCGTCCGATATGTTTTTCGGGTAGACATTATGGCCAGCAGCGCTCAGGATATTTACCTGGAGAGCAGAATACTTTCAGCGGACGGAGTGGAACTGGTGCGGATTTTATATCAGGCAGCATTGGAGTCGGTAGAGAAAGCCCGCCGGCATCTCAGGGAGGGCGACATCGCCGCGCGCTCCCGCGAAATCAACCGGGCGACCGCGGTGCTCACCGAACTCACGCTCTCGCTCGATCTCGACGCGGGCGGAGCGCTCAGCCGCAATCTGCTGGAGCTGTATGACTACATGCAGCGCCGCCTGCTGGAAGCGAACTTCTTGCAGAGCGAGCCGATTCTGGCGGAAGTATCGCGGCTGCTTGCGACCCTGCTGGAAGGCTGGATGAACTGCCATCCGGAGACCGAGCAGAAGAACGAAGTTCCCGTCGTGGAGCTGGCTCCGGACTATGGCGGAATGATCGCGGTGAGCTACTGAGTCAGTACAGGTCCCGGACAGGCACAATGTCCATGTCCTCGTACTCGCGGTTCTCGCCGGCCATGCCCCAGATAACGCGGTAGGGCTCCGTGCCGACGCAGGAATTAATGGACCAGCCCGGCACCAGAACGGCTTCGCGGTCGCGCACGATGAGGTGCCGGGTGCGGTTGGGCTGGCCGAGCAGGTGCACTACCACCTGGTCCCCCAGATCGAAATAGAAATCGATTTCCGAATGGCCGCGGTGTGTGTGCGGCGGCATGCTCGCCCAGACGTTGCCGCCGCAAAGTTCCGTGTACCCCATCAGGAGCTGGCAGCTCTCGATTCCTTCAGGGTGTATGTAGCGCACCACGCGCCTCCGTGAGGCTCGCGCCGCGCTGCCGATCTCATCGGCCCGGGCGGTTTCGGCCGACGCCTGGACGGTCGGGTATTTCGTATGGGCCGGGCAGCTCAGGAAGTAAAACTCGGCCTGCCCGTTGCCAAGATTCTCAAACAGAATCTCTTCCTCGCCCATGCCAATGTAGAGGCAATCCAGCCGCGCGAGTTCGTACGCTGTGCCGTTCACGCTCACAATGCCGGGGTCGCCGATGTTGATGATGCCGATTTCGCGGCGCTCGGTGAAGTACCGTGTTCCGAACTGGGGAACGGGCGGCAGCCGCACGGGCTTCGGTCCCGGCACGCAGCCGCCGGCCGCCAGGCGGTCAAGCCCGGTCAGCGCCAGCTTCAGCCGGCCGCTTTCCATCAGCCCGGAGAGCAGAAAGGCGTCCCTCAACTCCTCGGTTCCCAGCGCCTCCAATTCCTCGGGGCGGGGCGCCTCAACAGTGCGGATGCCATCGATCGGAAAGCTCACGGTATCTCCTCAACGTTAGTTATAAAGGGGCGACCTCCAATTCCACCGCGCTGACGGAACCCGCGGGAAATTGCCAGGCCGCCGCCTGCGGATTTGATATGGCGCGCTCCCGGGGCGCGAACACGTCAGGCTCATCCTGCGAAACGGCCGTCCTCAGATCCTCCGGGGCGATTTCGAACACGCGGCCCGAGACGATCCGCATCCCCGCGACCGAAAAGGCGGCCTGGACGGAACCGCGATACCGCAGGTTGGCGACGTGCAGGAAAATCTTATCTCCCGTGCGGCTCGCGGCGATATCGAGGTCCGGAGGCGCCTGAACGGCAATGCCCTGCTTGCCGTTGTGCCGCTTGAACAATCGCATGATCGAACCCACGGGCAGCAGATAGCTGACCCCGCGCGGCGTTTGCATCATGACGGCGTTCACGGTCCACCGCGTTCCGGCGAAATCCGCCGCTGTCGCGATTTTGACCTTCGCGCCGTGCCGCTGATAGATGTTCAACGAGCGCGCGTGGTAGGCGGCCGACAGCCACTCGCACAGGATCGGGTTGGCATTGTGCGGCTGCAGGCTGAGGTGGCCCTCCGTGATGGCGATCCCCTGGCTGAACCGCCCGGCCGTGAGAACCTGTTCGAGTTCCACAACGCGCTTCTCCACGACCGTTGTCAGCTCGAGCAGCTCCTCCCAGGCCGCCTGGGGGTCCTTCTGGTATCGGATACCGCGCAGAACAGTATCGCGGCGCCGGGGCGACATGCCCATCATGTGGATGGCAACATAATCGAGGTGCTCGCCGGCGCGCTTCAGCAGTTCACCGGCCCACAGCTCGCCGCGGCCTTCGCGGTCGCCCCAGCCGATGAGCTGGATGGAGGGGTCGCGCGCCCGCATCGCCTTGGCGAAGCTGATGGTATGGGTGATGGTCTCCTCGAGCGTGAAGTGCTGGCGGCCATAGGAGGTTTCGTTGCCAAGCTGCCAGAGCTTGATGCCGTAGGGCCGGCTTACTCCGTGCCGTTTGCGTTCGGGGTTGTCGGGATCGTTCGCGTAGGAGACCCAGCCGGCCGCTTCTTCCGCATCGCCGGTGCGGCCCTCACCGTAATGAACGCCGTCGCCCAGAAAATTGACGCAGTAAAGCGGTTCGGCGCCGGTGCGGCGGCAGAAATCGACAAACTCGTGAGTGCCGACGCGGTTAGTTTCCAGGCCGCCCCAGACGTAATTGCGCATCGGGCGGCGTGAAGCGACCGGCCCGACGCCCTCCCGCCACTTGTAATACCGGCTGAACAGCCCGCCCCAGCGAATGACATCCGGAGCGAGATCCTTCACCGTTTCGATCAGGTCCTTGCGCCAGTCGTCCGTGTCGTAGTCCCAGGCAGCTTCGACAGAACCATCGGTTATCCCTAGCGGCTCCATGAACTGCATGTACAGGTAGGGCGAGATATCGAAGAGCGGCTTGGGATCGATCGTGATGGCAGCAGGCTGCGCGGCGGCGACGGCAGCGGCCGGAGTCGCGGCGAGAAACTCTCTCCGGTTCATATAGATCCCGATGTCTCATTCTCCTACACACGGCAGCCATATGAGGAGGTGTACTCTGAATCCATGAGCATGTATTTCGCCGCAGGGTCGCCAACCACCGATCTCTCGCCAGAGGATCTCAGGCAGGCTATCAGAAAGACGCTCGACGCTCTGGGCGAGCGCAAGAAGGTGCTCTGCCTGCCGCCCGACATCACCCGCTATCACTCGCGGGCAGGCGAGCTGACCCGCTACGTGTGGGAATACTATGGCAGCCGCCTGACGGACGTGCTGCCCGCCATCGGCACCCACTTTCCCATGACCGACCGCGAGATCGAGACCATGTTCGGCGACATGCCGCGCGACCTGTTCCGCGTACACGACTGGCGCTGCGGCGTGGTGACGTTGGGCGAAGTGCCCGCCGAGTTCGTCAGGGAGCAGTCGGAGGGCAAGCTCGATTATTCGTGGCCCGCGCAGGTGGACAAACTGCTGGTCGAAGGCGGCTTCGACCTGATTCTGTCCATCGGCCAGGTGGTGCCGCACGAAGTGATCGGCATGGCCAATTACAACAAGAACATCTTCGTGGGTACGGGAGGCGCCGAGGGGATCAATAAGAGCCATTTCATCGGGGCCGTCTACGGGATGGAGCGGATCATGGGGCGGGCCGACACCCCGGTGCGGCGCGTTCTGAATTACGCCTCGGAGCGGTTCGCGCGCCACCTGCCGATCGTGTACGTGCAGACGGTGGTCGCCAAGGACGAATCCGGCCGCCTGGCAGTCCGCGGGCTTTTCATCGGCGACGACATCGAGTGCTTCGAGCGCGCCGCCGAGCTCAGCCTCAAGGTCAACTTCGTCATGATGGAGCGCGAGATCCGCAAGGCGGTGGTCTACCTGGATCCGTCGGAATTCCGGTCCACCTGGCTCGGGAACAAGGCCGTTTACCGCACGAGAATGGCGCTGGCCGACGGGGCCGAGCTGATCATCCTCGCGCCCGGTGTCCGCGAATTCGGCGAGGACCCGGAAATCGACAGGCTGATCCGTAAGTACGGCTACCGCGGGACGCCGGCGACTCTCCAGGCGGTTAAGGAGAATGCCGATCTGGCGGGCAACCTGAGCGCCGCCGCGCACCTGATCCACGGCTCGTCGGAAGGGCGTTTCGAGATCACCTACTGCCCCGGGCATTTGACCCGGGAGGAGGTAGAGTGCGTCAACTTCCGGTACGCTTCGCTGGAGGACATGATGAAGCGCTACGATCCGGCGAAGCTGATAGACGGCTGGAACGTGGTGGACGGCGAGGAAGTGTTTTACATTTCGAATCCGGCGCTGGGGCTGTGGGCCTATCGCGGGCGGTTCGAGCAGTAGCGGCTCTTTTGGTTGTGTAAAAACGCAACACCTCTGGTTTGCGGCTGGAGTTTTCAAGTGTAAACCGCGCTTTTGCCCGGCCCGTGTAGTGTTTGGGCTGGAATCGCGGTAAGCTATGGTGCTGGAGTTTGCAATGGAATCCTACAACAATGTTCCCGTTCCCGCTGATGGAGAACCCATTCAGGTCCAAAACGGCAAATTTATTGTTCCCGATCACCCGATCATCCCGTTCATCGAAGGCGACGGCACCGGGCCGGATATCTGGAGGGCGGCCCGCATGGTGTTCGACGCCGCCGTAGAACAGGCGTATGGCGGCAAACGCAAAGTAGCTTGGTACGAAGTGTTCGCCGGGGAGAAGGCCTTCAACCGCTTCAACGACTGGCTCCCGGCGGGAACGCTCGAAGCCATCAAGCGCTTTCGCATTGCGATCAAAGGCCCGCTGACGACGCCGGTGGGCGGGGGCATCCGCAGCCTGAACGTGGCTCTGCGGCAGTTGCTGGACCTGTACGTCTGCTGGCGCCCGGTGAAGTACTACCCCGGCGTGCCCTCGCCGGTGAAGCGGCCGGAAGCGCTGAACGTCGTGATTTTCCGCGAGAACACCGAGGACGTCTACGCGGGGATCGAGTGGCGCGAGGGGACTCCGGAGGCGAAGAAAGTCATCGAGTTCCTCGAGGCGGAGATGGGCAAGAAGATCCGGCCGGATTCTGGAATTGGCATCAAGCCGATCAGCAGGACGGGCTCCAAGCGGCTGGTGCGGCGCGCCATCCGGTATGCGATCGAAAACGGCCATCGCAGCGTGACCCTGGTGCACAAAGGCAACATCATGAAGTTCACCGAGGGCTCGTTCCGCGACTGGGGCTACGAGGTGGCCAGAGAGGAGTTTGCGGACGTTTGCATTGCCGAGAGCGACCTCAAGGGCGAGGTGCCCGAGGGCAAGATCGTGATCAAGGACCGCATTGCCGATTCGATGTTCCAGCAAGTGCTGCTGCGGCCCGAGGAGTACGAAGTGTTGGCCACGCCGAATCTGAACGGCGACTATCTCTCGGACGCCTGCGCGGCTCAGGTGGGCGGCCTGGGAATGGCGCCGGGCGCCAACATTGGCGACGAGCACGGAGTGTTTGAAGCGACGCACGGCACCGCGCCGAAGTACGCAGGACAGGACGTGGTCAACCCCTCCAGCGTGATTCTCTCCGGCGTGATGATGTTCAGCTTCATGGGCTGGAAAGAGGCTGCGGCCCTGATCGAGCGCGGGATCACGGAGACGATCCGGCAGAAGCGGGTGACTTACGACCTGCACCGGCAGATGGAAGGCGCCGTAAAGCTGAAGACCAGTGAGTTCGCCGCCGCCATTGTGAGCAACATGGCTGCGCAGACGGTTTCCGCGTAGTTTCAGGCCCCGACGTAGCGGGCGTAGAGACTGCGGGCAAGGCCCACGTCGTCCGTGCCCTTGATGATGGCGCGGCCGTCGGGAAAGATCGTCATCTCGTAGGGCGGCAGGAAGAAGCGCAGCGCGAATTCGTTGGCCCGGACCTCGCCCAGCGGTTCCAGGGCGGCCTTGAGCTGGCCGAGATCGAGCGGCTGGGCGCGCTCGTGGATCTGCACGGCGTTACGGCCGCACAGGCTGATGGGGGCGCGGCGCTTCCCTTCCAAGTGGACGAATTCGCGCCAACCGCAAGCCTGGCAACCGGCATCGGGCGGCGGCAGGGCGACCTGCCGCACTTCCCCGCTCCACACATCCACCGTTGTGATTCTGGGACGCAGCGAATCCGCGTGGCCGGCCAGAATTTTGAGCGCATCGCCCGTCTGAAGCGAAGCGATGGCCGAGGTGATCGCGTTGAGCACGCCCGCGGTTTCGCAGGTGGGCTGGGCGCCGGAGGGCGGTTCCGGGTAAACGCATTTCAGGCATGCCGTTTTGCCGGGCAGCACGGGCATGGTCAGTCCGTAGCTGCCCACCGCGGCGCCGTAAATCCAGGGCACCCCGTGACTCACGGCGTAATCGTTGAGCAGGTAGCGGGTTTCGAAGTTGTCGGTGCCGTCCAGGATGAGGTTCACGCCTTCGAGCGCCTCTTCGATGTTGGCGGCGGTGAGGTCCGCTACCAGCGGGGAAACTTCCACTTCGGAGTTGATCGCCGCCAGGCGGCGTGCCGCGGCAATTGCCTTGGGCAGGGCGTCGCGCGCGTCTGATTCGTCATAAAGCCACTGGCGCTGGAGGTTGCTCCACTCGACGTAATCGCGGTCAATCAGCAGGATACGGCCCACTCCGGCCCGCGCCAGCGCACCGGCCTGAAAACTGCCGAGCGCCCCGCAACCAACGACAGCGACCTTGGCGGCGCGGATCCGCTGCTGGCCCGCCGCGCCAATGCCGGGGAACAACACCTGCCTGGAATACCTGTCCGGCTCCATCAAAATTCATGGTCGCACACGGCCCGCGGCGGGGTGGAGGCTCGAAGTAGGTTGTTGCGGCGGGGGCGTGGTAATCCTGAGTTATGGGGACTCGGAGGGCGCTGCGTGGGTTCGCCATCCTCCTCACAGCGGCCTGCCTTGTTGCCGCCTGCGATGACCTCACCGCCATCCGGGATTACATCCAGCGGACCTGGACCGTTCTTCTGCGCTCGAATGCCGCGCTGGTGGAATCGGCCGCCGATCTGAAGGTGTCGCAGCAGGGCCGCGTCATTCTGTACGTGCCGCAAGGCGAAGACCTCGCCGAAATCGCCCGGAGCCACCCGGACGTGGAGGTGCGGCGGCCGCCGCAGGCAGGCGAGCCCGCTGAGCCGGGCCTGCTCTATCTTCCCCATCCCTACGTCGTGCCGGGCGGCCGTTTCAACGAGATGTACGGCTGGGACAGCTATTTCATCCTGCTCGGGCTTCTGGCGGATGGCAAGGTGCAACTCGCAAAGAACATGACGGACAACCTCGTCTACGAGGTGACGCATTACGGCAAGGTGCTGAACGCCAACCGCACCTATTACCTGAACCGGTCGCAGCCGCCTTTTCTTACGCGAATGATCCTGGAGGTTTTTGTGCGGACCGGCGATAAAGCCTGGCTGGCGGGCACGCTTCCGGCCATCGACAGATACTACGCCTACTGGACGCGGGAGCCGCACCTTACGCCGTCCACCGGCCTGTCGCGCTATTACGGCGGAGCGGACACGCCGGCGCCTGAAGTGGTCCACGGTGAGCGGGACGCCTCGGGCAGAAGCCACTATGACCGCGTTAGGGAATACTACCGCACGCACTCCGTGGCTGCTTACGACGTCCGGAAATACTACGACCGCGCGAACAACCGCCTGACGAGGCTTTTCTACCTCGCGGACCGCGCGATGCGGGAATCGGGCTTCGACAGCTCGGCCCGTTTCGGGCCGTTCAGCGCCGGCATTCTCGACTACAACCCGGTTGATTTGAACTCGCTTTTGTACCGGATGGAGGCGGACGCCGCGGCGATTCACACGCTGCTTGGGCAACCCCGTAAAGCGCGAATTTGGGCGCTTCGGGCGGAAAAGCGCGCCAAAGCCATAAACCGGTGGATGTGGGACGAGAATGCGGGCCTGTATTTCGATTACAATTTCAAGCGCCGTTGCCGGTCCGGTTACCCGTTCCTGACGGCGTTTTACCCGCTGTGGGCGGGGATCGCATCTCCGGCGCAGGCGGCGGGCGTGGCCGCCAACCTGCACCTGTTCGAGCGCGCGGGCGGGTTGCAAACCAGCGCGCGGGTGACCGGCGAACAATGGGATGCTCCGTTCGGCTGGGCGCCGTTGCAGATCATCGCCACCCAGGGACTGCGCCGCTACGGTTTCACCGAGGCGGCCGACCGAATCGGAAGCCGGTTTTTATTCATGGTGCTGCGCGATTTTCGCGATCACGGAACAATTAAAGAAAAATATAATGTTGTGACCGCCAGCTCGGATGTAGCGGGAATCCGCTTCGGCTACGACTCCAACGAAACGGGCTTCGGCTGGACCAACGCCGCTTTTTTGGTCATTTACAACGATTTGTCTTTCTGCGCCAGGCGGCAATTCATCGCCGCCTGTGAGTCGGGAGCCGGAGCCTGGGCACGCGGTGGCACTCCCGTAGTGCCCGTGTGCGCCCGGCGGCACACCAGTTTTCGAGAAAGCCTGATGCTAAGATGCTGAAAGGTGGCGCGGCTTTTTTTTATTTGTATAGCAGTATTCATTTCGCCACTCGGGTTTCGTGCGGGGATTGCCATCGCCGCGCCTGAGGACTATGAAGGCCGGCCGATACGGGCGATTGAGTTTGAGCCCGCGAGGCAGCCCTATTCCCGCGACTATCTGGAAAAGCTTCTGCCTTTGAAGCTCAACGAACCGTTGAGGCTTGTGGACGTGCGCACGGCGATCGAGCGGCTGTATGCGACCGGTCGCTACGCCAATATTGCGGTGGATGCGCGTTTCGCCCAGGCCGGCGTCATTTTAAAATTCACCACCACACCGAATTATTTCATCGGCCACGTGAGCGTGCAGCGCGTCGCGGATCCTCCCAGCGAGGGCGCGCTGGTGAACGCCACGCGGCTCGAACTGGGCACCCTGTATACCGAAGAGGGGCTGAAGCAGGCGATCCAGAATCTCGAGGAGGTGCTGCGGAACAACGGCTTTTATCACAGCCGGATCGCGCCGGAATTCGAGCACGACCCCGTCACGCAGCAGGTGCGCATTCATTTTGTAATCGACAGCGGCGAGCGCGCCCGCTATACGGCGCCGGAAATCAAAGGAAATCCCGGGCGGAGCGTAGAGGAAATTCTCGACGTTACACGCTGGAAAGGCTGGCTGGGGTGGAAGAAGGTCACCGAACCGCGCACGCAGGAAGGCGTGCAGCGCGTGAGGCGCTATTACCACAAGCGGGACCGGCTGGAGGCGCGGGTATCGCTCGAATCGATGGCCTATGAGGACGGGCGGGTGCAGCCTACGCTTGCCATCGAGCCCGGCCCGAAAATCCGGATCGAGGTGAGGGGCGCGAAGCTGTCGCGCGGGAAGCTGCGCCAATTAGTGCCGGTCTACGAAGAGCAGTCGGTGGACCGCGACCTGCTCGCCGAGGGCAGACATAACCTGATCGAGTACTTCGAAAGCCGGGGATACTTCGACGCCAAAGTCGCTTTCCAGACCAAGAGCCTGAACGGCGGCGGCGAAGAGCTGATCGAGTACACGGTGGACCGCGGCCAGCGGCACACTGTAGCGGCGGTAATCATCAGCGGCAACAAGTACTTCGACGAGAACACAATTCGCGAGCGGATGTACGTGCGGCCGGCATCGCTGTTGCAGTACCGGCACGGGCGGTACAGCGAAAGGCTCATGCAGCAGGACCTGGACGCGATCACGTCACTATACCAGTCGAACGGCTTCCGCGATGTGAAGGTCACCTCCCGCGTCGAGGACGGCTATGGCGGCAAGGAAAACCACATGGCGGTCTTCGTTGAAATCGAGGAAGGCACACAGTGGCTGGTGGGCAAGCTGGAGTTGGACGGCGTGGCGGAGGAGAACCGGGAAAGCGTGGAGGGGCTGCTGCAATCGCTTCCGGGGCAGCCGTTCAGTGAATTGAACGTGGCGATCGACCGCGACAACGTGCTGGACTGGTATTACAACAGAGGCTACGCCGACGCGCAGTTCCAGTGGACGATCACGCCATCCAGCGAGCCCCATCGCATGGACATCCGTTACACCATTCGCGAGGGCGAAAGGAAATTCGTGCGCGATGTGCTGATAGGCGGGCTGGATGCAACCGACCCGAGGCTGGTGTCCGAGCGCGTGCGGCTCCGTCCCGGCGACCCGCTGTCGCGCGCCAGCGTGCTCGAAACGCAGCGGCAGCTATACGAACTGGGCATTTTCGCGCGCGTCGATATGGCGACCCAGAACCCGCAGGGAGAGGAGACGCACAAATACGTGCTGCTCGACGTCGAGGAGGCGCGCAAGTACACGGTGACGGCCGGGTTCGGCGCCGAGATCGCCAAGATCGGAGGCTGCCGGGCGTGCCTTGAGGCGCCGGCGGGGCACACCGGCTTCAGTCCCCGCGCGTATTTCGGCATAACGCGAAGAAACTTCCGGGGCACCGGGCACATCATTTCTCTTCAGAGCCGCGCGTCGACGCTGCAGCAACGGGCCGTGCTCTCGTACCAGGCGCCCCAGTTCCGCAGTAACCCGAATCTCAACCTGTTGTTCAGCGCGCTATACGAGGACTCGCGGGATGTAAACACGTTCACGGCCCGGCGCAGGGAGGGTTCGGTGCAGGTAGGGCAGAAAATCTCGAGAGCCAGCACGATGTTGTACCGGTTCTCGTACCGCCGGGTGAGCGTCTCGGATCTGAACATCAGCAGCGTGGAGCTGATTCCGTTCTACTCCCAGCCCGCACGCATCGGCATGCTGTCCACCAACTTCATCCAGGACCGGCGCGACGACCCGACCGATTCGCACCGCGGAATTTTCAACACTCTCGACATCGGCTGGGCGCCGGCCATCCTGGGCTCCGCCACAGCCTTCACACGGTTGATGGCGCACAACGCCACCTATCACCCCATCGGCCTGGGCAGCCGGTTCGTATTCGCTCGCGCAGTGACATTCGGGTGGGAGCAGCGGCTGTCTGGCGGGCAGGATATCCCGCTGCCTGAAAAATTCTTCGCCGGCGGCGCGCAGTCTCACCGCGGGTTCCCCGAAAACCAGGCCGGCCCGCGCGATCCGGAGACGGGCTTTCCGCTCGGCGGCCGGGCCCTGCTCATGAACCAAATGGAGTTCCGCTATCCGCTGCTCGGGGAAAACCTGCGCGGGGTGCTGTTCGCCGATTCGGGCAACGTGTACTCGGGGCTCAACAAGTTGTCGCTGCGGGTCCGCCAGCACGGGATCCAGGATTTCGATTACATGGTGCATGCGGTGGGCGTCGGCTTGCGCTACCGCACACCGATCGGCCCCGTCCGGCTGGACTTCGCCTACACGATCAATCCGCCGCGGTTCTTCGGGTTCAAGGGCACGCCGGAGGAGCTTCAGGCGGGCACGGGGCAGAAGACGGTCCAGCGGATCGGCAATTTTCAGTTCCACTTCTCTCTGGGGCAGGCGTTCTGATGAGAGTTCTCAGTCTGGCTGCGTGGATGCTATGGACCGCGGCGGCTCGCCCGGAAATCATCGACCGGATCGCGGTGACCGTCGACAATCAGCCCATCGCCGAGAGCAGGGTGCTCGAGGAGCTGCGGCTCACGGCATTTCTGAACGGCGCGAAGGCGGAAATCACGCCCGAGGCAAAGCGCGCAGCGGCGGACCGGCTGGTGGAGCAAACGCTGATCTACCGCGAGATGCAGTTGACGCAATACCCGCCGCCCGATCCGGCCGAGGTGGAACGCCTTCTCGAACAGGTCGCGGCGCCGTTCGGCAGCCAGGCGGCATTCGAGCAGGCGCTCAAGGATTACGGCATCGGGCGGGAAGCGCTCATGCAGGCGCTGGAGCGCCAGGCCGCTGTGCTGCGTTTTATCGACCTGCGGTTCCGCCCGGAAGTGCAGGTGATCGAGCCCGACATCAGGCTCTACTACGACACGGTGCTCGTGCCCCAATTCCAGAAGCAGAACCTGAAGCCGCCTTCCTACGACGAGGCGCACAGCCAGTGCGAGGAAGCGGTCATCAGCCAGCGTGTGGATGAACGCGTGGACTCCTGGCTCGCCGAAATGAAGAAGCGCACGCGCATCCGCTACGAGGAGGAGGCATTCCAGTGAGCCGGAGTCTGAAAATCGCTCTGTATGTTCTGGGGGGCCTCACCGGCGCCGCCCTGGCCGTTGTGCTGTGCGCGCTCATCGTTGTTCAGACAGGCTGGTTTCGCGAGAAGGTCCGCCAGCGAATCGTTGTGGAGGCCGAGAACGCAACCGGCGGACGCGTGGAAGTGGGCGCGTTCGATTTCGACTGGCGCACGCTGACGGCGGATGTACGGGACCTGGTGATCCACGGAACGGAGCCGCCCGGTGAAGCGCCGCTGTTCCGCGCCAGCCTGGTCCGCGTCGGCCTCAGAATTCTTTCGCTCTCCAAGAAGCAGGTGGATATCGCGCTGCTGGTTGTGAACCGGCCCGAGGTCAACCTGATTGTTTACGAGGACGGCCGCACGAACATGCCGCAGCCCAAAGCGGTCAGAAAGCAAGGAAACCCGGTTCAGACGGTGCTCGATCTGGCGATCAAACGTTTCGAGCTTCTGGACGGAACCGCGCGAGTGGCGGCGCATCGCATTCCGTTGCATGTGGCCGGGGAGAACGTGCGCGCCCAGGTGTTTTACGAGGCGGGGCCGCCCCGCTACCGCGGCGAAATCTCTTTGCAGCAACTGAACGTGGCGGCGCTGGGCCGGGCGGCATTGCCGCTGGACGTGAACGCAAACCTGGTGCTGGCGGAAAACCGCCTGGAGATCGGAAACGTTCATATCGGCCTGAAGGACTCCTCGCTCGACGTCAAGGGCGAACTCACCGGCTTCGCCTCTCCGCAAACGGCGCTGCAGTACACCGCGCGCATAGAGATGAGAGATATTGCGCCGGTGTTGGGCGTAGCGCAGATACCGGGACGGGGTACGTTCGAGCTGGCGGGAACCGCCGCGTCCGGAGCAGAGCCGTTCAGACTTAGCGGAAAATTGCAGGGCAGCGGGCTGGCGTTCGAAGAGCGGAATCTCCGCATCCGGGACATCGGGGTGGCCGCGAACCTCGAGTTGACGCCGGACAGGCTCGAGGTGGACGGGCTGAGGATCAGCGCCCTGGGCGGCCAGTTCTCCGGACGCGCCGAAATCGCGGGCTGGAAGCAATTCGAGGTGGACGGGCAGATTCGGGATTACTCGCTGGAAGAACTGATGCGCCTGGAGAGCGCGCGCCCTCTGGCGTGGAGCGGACTGATCTCGGGACCGTTCAGCCTGGCAGGCGAGATCGAGGGGAGAGAGGTTCGCAATACGACTGCCCGGGCCCGTTTGACGCTAGCGCCCGCGCCGGGAGCCAACCCGGCCGAAGGCATGGTCAACCTGACCTATAGCCAGGCCGAAGAAAGGCTCGATTTCGGACGGTCCTACATCGCCACACGCCATAGCCGGGCGCAGTTTGCGGGAACGCTGGGCCGGCGCCTGGAAGTTGCCGTGAACTCGACCAACCTGGAGGATTTTGAGCCGGCCATCGCGATGTTCAGCAGCGGGCCACCGCAGCGGCTTCCGGTGAAGCTGCTGGAGCGCGGCACGGCGCGCTTTCAGGGGATTGTTTCGGGCGCGCTGGACGACCCGACGATCCAGGGCCACGCCGCAGCCAGGCGATTCGAAGTCGAGGGGCAGACGATCGAGTTGGCCGAGGCCGACGTGATCCTCTCGAAGTCGGGCGTAACCCTGCAGAACGCGACAGTCACGAAGGAGGGAATACGGGCCGCGGGCACCGTGCGGGCCGGTTTCCGCAACTGGAAGCCCGATATGCAGGAGCCCGTCGCGGCGGAGATCACGCTGCGGGCGGCCAGCATCCCCGCTTTGCTGGCCGGATTCGGCCAGGAAGCCCCGGTTACGGGCGGGAGCCTCACGGCCGAGGTGAAAGTCGAGGGGACCATGGGCGCTCCGCGCGCGAGCGGCAGCGCGGAAGTCTTGAAAGTAACCGCCTGGGAGCAGCCGTTCGATTCTATTCGCGGCCAGTTCCAATACACAAAAGGCCTGCTCAAAATCTCCTCGGGGCAGGTGCAATCCGGTAAGGGGCATCTCGAATTCTCCGGCGCGTTTGAGCACCAGACAGACAACTGGCGCGAAGGGCGGCTGCGTTTCGAAGCCGCCAGCGGGGGCATCCCGCTTACGGAGATCCGGGCGGTGCGGGCGAGCGGGCAACCTGTTCAAGGGCGCATCGAGATGCATATGGCGGGCGAAGCCGCCCTGACGAATTCCGGCTTCCGCCCCGGGCCGCTCAACGGGTGGATCGCGGTGAAGGATATCGCCATGAACGGCGACCGCATGGGCTCGCTGCTGCTGACAGCCACCGGCAAGGGCGAAGCGCTGAACGCGCGGCTGGAAGGCGATTTTGCCGGTTCGAAGCTGAACGGCGAAGCAGAGTTCACGCTCAACGGCGACATCCCCATGCAGGGCCGCGCCGAGTTCAAGGACCTCGCGATAGCGCCCTTGTTGAGGTATTTCGGGAGCACCGCGGGTGAGAAACCCCCGCTGGATGGAGTGGTCGCAGGCAGGCTGACGTTTTCCGGACTGGCGGCGGACAGCCAGACCTGGAAGGGGACGCTCGAACTGCCGCTGCTGGAAGTACGTCCGGATACGGACGTCCTGAAGAACGCCGCCAAGGAACTGACCTTCCGCAATGAAGGGCCGGTGCTGGTGGATTTCACGGCGCGCGAGGGGCGCGTGAGGCAGGCGCAATTCCGCGCTCGGGATACCGAGCTGACCGTCACGGGGTCGGTGCGGTTCGGCGTGAAGAGCCCCTGGGATCTGCGTTTCCGCGGCGGCTTCGACATGCAGTTGCTCCAGTTGCTTGACCGGCGCATCACGTCCGAAGGGGAAGTGGCGCTGGACGTATCGGTGCGCGGCGCGCTGGCGCGTCCCGACGTGTACGGGCGGGTAGACCTGAAGAAAGCGTCGCTGAACTTCGAGGGCGTGCCGAACGGGATTGAGAACGCCGACGGGCTGATCTTCCTCTACCGCGATCGCGCCACGATCGACAGCCTCACCGCCGAGAGCGGCGGCGGGAAGGTGGCCATCACCGGGTTCGTCAATTTCGGCGAGCTGAAGAGTTTTCACCTGCAGGCGCAGGCGAATGAGGTGCGCGTGCGCTATCCCGAGGGAGTCAGCTCGTCGATGAACGCGAAACTGACATTCACGGGGACGGCCCAGCGCAGCCTGCTGGCGGGGGACGTAGTGGTGACGCGCATCGGTTTCAACCCGCGGTCGGACCTTGGATCGCTGCTGGTGCGGAGCGTGCAGCCGGTGCGGGCCACTACGAACGCCCGCTCCTTCGAGCAGGGGCTCCAATTCGATGTTCACATTCTGACTTCTCCGCAGGTGCGCCTGGAAACGCAACTGACGCGCGACCTTCAGGTCGACGCCGATCTGCGCCTGCGTGGCGACATGATCCGTCCCGTGCTGCTGGGCAGGGTGTCGATCAACCAGGGAGACGTGCTCTTTTTCGGCAACAAATACACCATCACCTCGGGTCAGATCCTGTTCGTGAACGCCGCTAAAATCGAGCCGATCGTGAACCTGGACCTGGAGACCAAGGCGCGCGCCGTCGAGATCACGCTGCATGTTGCCGGCCCAGTGGACAAGCTCAACGTCAGCTACCGTTCGGACCCGCCGCTTTCGTTCCCCGAGATCCTTGCTCTACTAACCACCGGCAGGGAGCCGGCAACTTCAGCGGCGGTGGCAGGTCCGCAGACGCAGCATGGGCAGACGTGGCAGCAGGCGGGCGCGAGCGCGCTGCTGAGTCAGGCCATCGCCAATCCGATCGCCGGGCGGCTGCAACGGTTTTTCGGCGTGAGCCGACTCAAGATCGATCCGCAGATCACCGGGGCCACCACCAATAACGCGGCGGCACGCCTCACGCTCGAACAGCAGGTCGCCAACAATCTGTCTTTCACCTACATCACGGACCTGTCCCGCGCGCAGGCCCAGACCGTGCGGGTGGAACTGAACGTCACCAAGGACTGGTCGGCCGTGGCGCTGCGCGAAGAAAACGGGCTGTTCGGCATCGATTTTCTGTACAGAAAGCAGTTTAAATAGAAGCTGGATGGATTGGTCAGCCAAGCGCCACGAGATGGTGGAGCGCCAGTTGCGCGCCCGGGGAATCCGCGACGAGCGGGTGCTGGCGGCCATGGCCGAGATACCTCGCGAGGAGTTTGTGCCGGAATCCCAGCGCGCGTCCTGCTATGCCGACGAGCCGGCGCCGATCGGCTACGGGCAGACGATCTCGCAGCCGTACATGACGGCGCTGATGGCGGAGTGCCTCGAACTGAAGGGGACGGAAACAGTCCTCGAAGTGGGCGCGGGCTGCGGGTACCATACCGCTGTGCTCGGAGCGCTTGCCGCGCGCGTTGTGAGCATCGAGTTGATTCCGGAACTGGCGGAAATGGCGCGATCGAACCTGGCCAGAACGGGGCGGCTGGGGAACGTGACGGTGATCGTGGGGGACGGGTCGCTCGGGTGGCCGGAAGAGGCGCCTTACGATGCGATCTCGGTTGAAGCGGCAGCCGTAGAGGCGCCGCCCGCGCTTCTGGAGCAGCTAAGAGATCCGGGCAGAATGGTGATGCCGGTAGGCCCCGACTGGGATCAGGAACTCCTGGTGCTGTGCAAGGCGGGCGGCAGGATTACCAAGCGCGTCGCCGCTTATTGCCGTTTTGTCCCGCTGCGCTGACTCAGAAAGAGGCGCCGGACCGCGGGAAAGGCCGGCCTTTTTTCGATGCCGTAGACTGGACTTATGGGCATGCGGTTGCGAACGGCTCAGGGCAAGCTGAAAATCGAGCACAGCATCATTGATGGCGTTCGCAAGCTGCTCGAGCGGCTGCTGGCGGAGAACCCCGAGATACGCTCGGTAATTCCGGGCGTCATCCGGCCGGTGCGCGACGCCCGGGGAAAAATCCGGGTAAACGTGACGGTGCCCACGGCGAACGGCTGGAAGGCGATTGCGTTCAGCGCCGGCGCGCGCCAGGAGTTGTTCATCAGCACCACACTCGACCGCGAGCAACTGGAGCAGGCCATCGAGCGCGCCATCGCGGAGAGCTGATCCCGTCAACTCGCATAGGCGATGTGCAGCGCGACAATCCCACCCGTCATCCTTTCGTATTCCACGCGCGAGAAGCCCGCGGCGCGCATCGACGCGGCCAGTTCCTCCGCGTTCGGAAACCGGCGCACCGATTCCGGCAGATACCGGTAGGCGTTGCGGTCGCCCGAGATTACACCCCCAATGAACGGCAGCACCTTCGATGAATAAAAACCGTACAGCGGCGCCACGATGGGATTTTCAGGCCGTGAAAACTCCAGGATCGCCGCGGCGCCCGAGGGTTTGAGCACGCGTCTGATCTCGGCGAGTCCCTTTTCATAGTTGGCCAGGTTGCGAAAGCCGAACGCCGCCGTGACCAGGTCGAGCGAGCCATCGGGGAACGGAAGCGCCAGCGCGTCCGCCTCCACAAGCGGCGATTGCGCACGGCGCCGCACGATCTTGCGCTGCGCGGAGACCAGCATGGGGTGGGAGAAATCGCAGCCTATCACGGCGCCGCCGAGGCGCTCGGATTCGAGGGCCAAAAGCAGGTCTCCAGTGCCGCAGCAGATATCGAGCACGCGAGAGCCGGGGCGCCGGAGAATCGGGCGAAGGCGGCGGGCGGTGCGGGCGCGCCAGTACCGGTCGATGTTGAAAGACAGGAGGTGGTTGAGGAAATCGTAGCGGCCCGCCACGCGGGAGAACATGCCGCGCACCCAGCGGGCGGCCTCCTGTTCGTCGTCCGCGCCTGGGGGTCTAGTCCCCCGCGCAGGTGGACAGCTCATTGAGGGCTTCCTGAATGGCGGAGCGGACCACCGCGTCGTCGATGCCCGGAACCACTTTGACGTCGCCGATCCTCACGGGCAACACCCAGCGCACCTGGCCCTTCAGAGTCTTCTTGTCGATCAAGGCGCGGGTGGCGAGCGCCTCGGCCGTCACGCCGGCGAGCGGCGGGACCGGCCCGTAGAGATCGAGTACGTTCAGGATTTGCGCAGCGTCTTCGTCCGAAAGGTTGCCGGTGCGTTGGGCCAGGTGGGCAGCCACCCGCATGCCGAACGCGATGGCTTCCCCGTGCAGGAAGCGCGAATAGCCCGTTTCCGCTTCGAGCGCGTGGCCGGCCGTGTGGCCGAGGTTCAGTATGACGCGGATGCCGCTCTCGCGCTCATCGGCGGAAACCACTTCCGCCTTGATCCGCACGCATTCGGCGATGAGCCGTTCCACTACGTCCGGCTTGCGGGCGAGAACATCGGCGCGGCGCTCGGCAAGCAGCGCAAAGAGCTCGGGGCTGCGGATGATGCCGCACTTGATGACTTCGAACAGTCCGGCCCGGTACTCGCGCTCGGGCAGCGTGGAGAGCACTTCGGGATCGATGAGGACGGCTATAGGCTGATGGAACGCGCCCACCAGGTTCTTGCCGCAAGCGAGATCCACGCCGGTTTTGCCTCCGATCGCGGCGTCGACCTGCGCCAGCAGAGTGGTCGGGATTTGAAGCACCGGGACGCCGCGCATGAACACGGCGGCCAGGAAGCCCGCGACGTCGTTGACCACGCCCCCGCCGAAAGCGATCACCAGGCTTGACCGGTCCCCGCCCCGCTGCACCATCTGCTCGGCGAGCGATTCGACGGTGCTGAGCCGCTTGTGCTCCTCGCCGCCCGGGAAGATCAGGATTTCGTGCGATCGCCCGGCGAGGGCGGCGGCCAAATGGTGGCAGTGGAACTGCCAGACATCCTGCGTGGTGACGATAAAGATTTTTCCGGCGGAGGCGGGGATGTGACTGCCCGTCTCCTTTAACACGCCGCGCTCCACGATCGCGCGATAGCTGCGCTGCGGCGTGACGACGTCGAACGAAGGCATATTGACATTATTATCACGAGGGGGCGGCCCAAGGCAGAACCGTCAAATATTAGATACTGAAAGGAATGGAGCCGGATTTCCTTGTTGTCGGCGCAGGCGTAGCCGGATTGCGCGCGGCGATAGAACTAGCTGAAGCGGGCACGGTACTGGTTGTGGCGAAAGACAGCCTGCACGAATCCTCGTCCGAGTACGCACAGGGGGGGATCGCAGTTGCCCTGAACGATGATGACGGAGTGGAGTTGCATGAACAGGATACGTTAGCGGCCGGCGACGGCCTGTGCGATCCCGCGGCGGTGCGCACCCTGGTAGAGGAGGGGCCAGCGGCCGTCGAACAGTTAATCGAATGGGGAGCGGAGTTCGACCGCGACGAGGGCCGGCTGGCTTTCGGACGCGAGGGAGCGCACAGCCGGCGGAGAGTCTTGCACGCCCACGGCGATTCCACGGGCCGCGAAATCTCGCGAACACTTTACCGCAAAGCATCTTCCCTGCCAAACGTAGAATTCAGGACCTTCGCCGCGATCACCGACCTGCTGGTGAGCGACAACGGAGAAGTGGCCGGCGTAGTTGCTTGCGACGCATCGGCGCGCAACTGGGTGCCCCTGCAGGCCCGTGCGGTGTTAATGGCCACGGGAGGGCTGGGCCAAGCCTATCGCGTGACGACGAATCCGGAAGTCGCGACCGGCGACGGCGTGGCCGCCGCCTTCCGCGCAGGGGCCGGAATCAGCGATCTTGAGTTTGTTCAGTTTCACCCCACGGCGCTTGACCTTCAGGGCGCCCCGCCGTTCCTGCTGACCGAAGCGCTTCGCGGGGAAGGCGGGCATCTGCGCAACGTCGAGGGCGACCGGTTCATGCCGCGCTATCACCCTATGGCTGAACTCGCGCCGCGCGACGTAGTCGCACGGGCGATTGCCATGGAGATGAAGCGCACTGGCGCGCCGCACGTCTTCCTGGACCTGAGGCATCTCGGAGCGGATTTTCTGCGGCGGCGTTTTCCCCGCATCTATGAAACCTGCGTGCGTTATGGCGTCGATCCCGGCACAGACATGGCTCCCGTGCGCCCGGCGGCGCACTACGCGATGGGCGGGATTCGCACGGACCTGGAAGGCCGGACCACCCTGCCTCGCCTGTACGCAGCGGGAGAAGTGGCCGCCACCGGTGTTCACGGGGCGAACCGGCTCGCAAGCAATTCGCTGCTGGAAGGCGTGGTCTTCGGCGCCCGCGCAGGCAGGGCGATGCGCGAGTGGGCCGGCGTGCCGCCGGCGAAGGGCTCCCGGCCTCCCGAGCCGCTATTTCCGTGTATCGATGTGGAAGAGCTGCGTACGCTGGCGTGGGAGAAATGCGGAATCATCCGCAACGGTCCGGAACTGGAGGAGGCTGCCGACCGCCTGGCGCGGGTCACGCTCAGCCCGGCTGCAAGTCCGAACCGCGCGCTATTCGAGCTGCGCAGCTTGCACCTGGTAGTCGGCCTCATCGCCCGCATGGCCGCCGCCCGCAAGGAAAGCCGGGGCGCTCACTACCGCACCGATTATCCGGAGAAACGTCCGGAATTCCAGAAACACTCGTTTGTGACCAAAGACCATGAAGTTTCCTTCCTCTGATGGGACCGGGCAGCGCGCCCGTCAGGTGACGCTCCCAGTCTGTGCACTGATTCTTGTCGCCGCGCCGCTGGAGGAGGCCAGCCCGGGGACCGCGCTCTGGGCCACTCCCGCCATTTTGATGGCCGCCATGCTGATCGCTTGGGCGGCCGAGTCGGCGCAGTTCTTTATCGCTCAAGGTTTTGCTCTCGCCATTCTGGCCTGGCTGCAAACGCTTCCCGAGTTCGCGGTGGAATTCGTGCTGGCCTGGAACCAGCGCGTGGATCTCCTGCTCGCGAACCTGACCGGCGCGCTGCGCCTGCTCACGGGGCTCGGCTGGCCGATGATCTACTTCGTCGCCGCCATCTCCCACCGGCGCAAATATGGAGGGCCGCTGCGGCGCATCCGCCTGCACGACCATCAGTGCGTCGAGGTTATAGGGCTCTTGGTGCCGCTGATCTACGCGGCGTTTATATGGCTCAAGTCTTCGTTGACCGTGGTCGACGCCGCCGTCCTGATTCTTATCTACGTCGCGTACCTGCTGTTGCTGGGACGGATGCCGCCGGAGGAAGCCGAAGCAATCGAGGAACTCGAAATAGTCCCGAGGACCATCGTGAAGTCGCGCCCCGCGACGCGGACGATTTTGATCGTCGGATTGTTCGTCGTCGGAGGAGGGCTGATCTACTACTCGGCCGAACCTTTTCTGGGCGGCCTGCTGGCGGTTTCGGCGCTGCTCGGAGTTCCGAGCTTTGTGTTCGTGCAATGGGTGGCGCCGCTGGTTTCCGAGTTTCCGGAGAAGGTTTCGGCGTTCTACTGGGCGCACAAAGTGGACCGCGCTTCGATGGCGCTGATGAACATGGTGTCCAGCAACATCAACCAGTGGACGCTGCTCACCGCGATGCTGCCGATCGTTTACTCGATTAGCATCGGGTCGCCCACGCCGATTCCGCTGGACGACAGGCAGGAGTTGGAATTGCTCATGACGATCGCGCAGTCGCTGATCGGCATGATTTTTCTGGTGAACATGGAGCTGAGCTGGTGGGAAGCGGGGGCGCTGTTTGGCCTTTGGGGCGTGCAGTTCGCTTTCTCGCCGGTGCCGCCGGGAGCGGGAATCTGGGGCTTTATTGCGGAGCACATTCACTGGTGGGTCACGCTGGCTTACCTTGGCTGGGCTTTGCTGGGCACGATCGCTCTCTTGACGGGGAGGCGGCAGCCACACGCCTTCCGCCTTTTCGCGGCGGTGTGGCGCAAGCACGTGTGGCGGACGACGTGAATGACATCGCTGCTAAAATGAGGTTGTAACTTCATGAAAAATCCAATCCGGTCGACGACCGTCCTGTGTGTTCGCAGGAATGGACGAGTCGTTATGGCCGCCGATGGCCAGGTGACGCTGGGCCAGGAAGTCCTGAAAAGTTCGGCTCGAAAAATTCGGCGGCTCTATAGCGACAGAGTTCTTGCGGGGTTCGCTGGTTCGACGGCCGACGCATTCGCACTCTTCTCGCGCTTTGAGTCCAAGCTGGAGCAGCACAACGGAAACCTGCCCCGGGCGGTGGTGGAGCTGGCGAAAGAATGGCGAACAGACAAAGTCCTTCGCCATTTGGAAGCCTTGCTACTCGTGGCCGATTGCACCAATATGTACATTGTCAGCGGCAGCGGCGATGTGATCGAGCCGGATGAGGCGGTGGCAGCCATCGGGTCGGGCGGTCCGTTTGCAAAGGCGGCGGCAACCGCGCTTCTGCGAAACACCAAGATGGAAGCCCGCAAGATTGTCGAACAAGCGATGGCGATCGCGGGCGAGATCTGCATCTATACAAACGACAAGGTCGTTTACGAAGAACTCGGGTAAGCAGTATGGTGATCTATCTTCCCGCACAATCTATCGAGGAAGAGCCGGTCCTGGACGAGTTGACGCCGCGAGAGATCGTGCGGGAGCTCGACAAGTACGTCATCGGCCAGCAGGAAGCGAAACGCGCCGTGGCGATCGCGCTGCGGAACCGGATCCGGCGGCAGAAACTCGATCCCGACATGGCCGAAGAGGTCATGCCGAAGAACATCCTCATGATCGGGCCGACCGGCGTGGGCAAAACGGAGATCGCGCGCCGGCTGGCCAAGCTGGCCAACTCCCCCTTCTTGAAGGTCGAGGCGAGCAAGTTCACGGAAGTGGGCTATGTGGGCCGCGATGTGGAGTCGATGATCCGCGATCTGGTGGAGATCGCCATCGATATGGTCCGCGAGGAGCGGCTGGACGAGGTGGCGGACCGGGCCGAGAAGAACGCCGAGGAAAGAATGCTCGACCTGCTCATGCCGCCGCAGCCCGAGAACAGCGAAAGCATGGAGCGCACGCGCGAGAAGCTGCGCGAGAAGCTCCGCGCCGGGAGACTCGACGACCGCATGGTCGATATCGACGTCAAGGAGCGCGGCGCGACGTTCGAGATTTCCACTCCCGCGGGCATCGAGGAGATGGACATCAACCTCAAGGACGTTCTGCCGGGAATCTTCGGCCCGCGCACGCGCAAGCGGAGAATGCGCGTGGCCGAGGCGATGGAGTACGTCATCCAGGAAGAGGAGCAGAAGCTGATCGACATGGACCAGGTCACGCGCGTGGCGCTGGAACGAGTCGAGCGCAGCGGCATCATTTTCCTGGACGAGATCGATAAGATCGCCGGGCGCGAGTCCGGGCACGGTCCCGACGTCAGCCGTGAAGGCGTGCAGCGGGACATTCTGCCGATCGTCGAAGGCACCACCGTCAACACGCGCCATGGCTTTGTCCGCACGGACCACATCCTGTTTATCGCGGCGGGCGCATTCCACGTCTCCAAGCCTTCGGACCTGATTCCGGAGCTGCAAGGGCGGTTCCCCATCCGCGTCGAGTTGAAGTCGCTGACGCAGGAGGATTTCATCCGGATCCTGAAAGAGCCGAAGAACGCGCTGGTCAAACAGTACTCGGCGCTGCTCGAAACGGAAGGGATCAAGCTCACCTTCACCGAAGACGCGCTCGAGGAAGTGGCGCGCCTGGCGGCCTACGTCAACGAGACCACCGAAAACATCGGCGCGCGGCGCCTGCATACCATCATGGAAAAGGTGCTCGAAGAGATCTCGTTCGAAGGTCCGGATCTGAAGAAGAAGAACATCAAAATCGATGCCGCATATGTCCGGCAGCAACTGGCCGACGTTGTCAAGGATCAGGACCTGACCCGCTACATCTTGTAGGAATGACCAAGCGCCCCTGGCTTCATCTTCCGGTCGCCGCGTGCCTGATTCTTGCGGGCTGCGGCTACGTGGGAGAACCTCTACCGCCGTCGCTGCAGATCCCCGTGGCGATTTCGGACTTGAGCGCGATCGAGCGCGGCGAAAAAATTATTGTCAGCTTCACCGTTCCGGAACAGACCACGGACGGGGCCCGGCTCGGCAGGATCAAGGAGGTCGACTTGCGGTTGGGAACCGAACCGGGCGACTGGATCGAAAACTCCCGCAAGATCGAGACTGGGGTGGAGCACCCTGGCGAGGTCCGGGTGGAAATACCCGTGAAACAATGGGTGGGGCGGGACATCGTTTTGGGCGCGCGGGTGCTCAGCCGGAAGGGGCGCTACAGCGAGTGGTCCAATCTGGTCCGGTTGCGGGTGGTGGAGCCGCTGGAGACGCCTGCGGTGAAGGCTGAGGGTTCCGCTGAAGGAGTACGAGTGAGCTGGACCGCTCCGCGCGGCCGGCCCGGCATGATGTGGCGCGTGTTTCGCCGGGGGCCCGGCCGGCAGGAGGCCGAGTTGCTGGCTTCCACGCCCGAATCGGAGTATCTGGACACCTCGGTGCAGCGCGGCGCGGCCTATGCGTACATGGCGCAGGCAATCATGAAGAGCGGCGACACGGTTGCGGAAAGCGAGATGTCCGAGCCGGCCGAGATTTCCTACATCGATACCTTTCCGCCCAAAGTGCCTACGGGACTGGCGGCGATCGCCGGTTTGAACAGCATCCAGCTTACGTGGAACCCGAACTCTGAGGCCGACCTCGGCGGCTACTATCTTTACAGGTGCGAAGAGGACGGCGAGTGCAGGCGCGCCGGCGGCTTGCTGGAGGTTCCCAGCTATACGGACCGCGCAACCGAGTCCGGCAAGCGCTACCGCTACGCCGTTTCCGCAGTCGACCAGGGGGGGAATGAGAGCGCGCGCTGCGAGGCAGTCGAGGTGGTCGCTCAATAGCGATGGGGTTATTCGTGCCGGCAGGAGTTCAAGGCGTAGGGAACCGGGTATAAGACTTTGGACCTGATCCGCTCAATCGGCTACACGCTGTTGTCCTGGGGGCCCTGGGGAATTCTTGTGCTCGCGGTGCTGGACTCGGCCGGGATACCCATACCGGAGGGCGTAGACGCCCTGCTCGTGATCATCGGAAACATGGACCCGAAGACCGGCTACTGGTCGGCGGCGCTGGCGGTGGCCGGATCGCTTGCAGGAAGCATTTTTCTCTTCGAGGTCGGCCGCAAGGGCGGAGAAGCGTTCCTTGACGAACGGACGCGGACAGGCCGGGCGAGGCGGTTCCGCGCGTGGTTTCACCACTACGGCGAGATCACGATTTTCATTCCCTCGCTGGTGCCCGCTCCGCTGCCGCTAAAGGTCTTTATCCTCTGCGCGGGCGCACTGGGCATGAAGCGAACGCATTTTGTGCTGGTGCTCCTGGCGGGCCGCATCCCGCGGTACTTCGGAATGGCCTACCTGGGCGCGCGGCTAGGCAAAGAGCCGCTGGTGTTTCTTTCGGAGCACGTTTACGAACTGCTGGGAATAGCCGTTGCCCTGTTCCTGTTCCTGCTCTTCCTGGTGAAATTCAAGGACTGGCTTCGCGCGCGGGCCGACCTTCGCGCGGTGAGGTAGGTCCTATACTGCTGCCGTCGCAGCCTTCTGAGCTACCAGAAACCCGATAATCACGAACTCGTGGGCATGGTCCTCATCGCCCGGGATCAGAACGGCAATCCCGGCGCTCCGCCGTCACACTTCGGGCAGCGGCGGAGATGAATGTCGGAGCCGTTTGCGCCGTACTTGTGGCCACACCGGGAGCGCTGAAGCACGTATATGTACTGACGATGATCGGTACCCGGCAATCCGGTGGGGCGCACCACGAAGTCGAATCCCGCGAGAACGTGACGGCCCTCGGCATACAGCCGGACGAGCTTGTTCGCGATCTCGGCGGCGGCGCAGTGCCGGGTTCGGGGGTTTTCCAGGGCCGACACTGCAAACTTATCGCCTTCCCGAAGCTGCAGGCAGTACCAGATGCTGTCTTTGTTGTCGACAGGCCTCGCGCTCGCGCTCCAGTCCACTATCAGATAAGCATCGAACTCGGCCATTCCGGTAAGCATATCGTTACGCGCCGCGATTTGCGATGTCATTAGAGCCGCCGAAGGATGATCGCCGGCCGGTGTCCAATATTTCGAGAAAATTTGGTCCTATTTTACACTTTGCATTTTGGAGGCAACTTCCGTGCAGCGCATTGCCACCTTCCTGCTTCTTTTGATGGCCGCCCTAGGCGCACAGGCTACACCAATTCACTACGTCGTCTCGGGACAGTTCTCGTCCGACGCCCCAACCACGCCTGTTTCGGCGCCCGGCGCCGTCTTCACGTTCGAATTCACACTCACCTACACAACGCCGGACTACGTGGACGAGGAGCACGGCTGGTCGGAGTACTGGTATGTCCCTGTCACATTCAGGTTAGGTTCGGAAACCGTGTCTGGCCTCACCGATTCCTGGATCACTTTCTTTGATGCCGCCCATGGGGGCATGCTCGAAGTCGACTTCTTTATCAACGAGCGCTACGGTTTCTTCTTCCTGAATGGCCCGCAGCTCTATACGGGGATGCTGGCCGATCCCACATTTCTGCTCGGCTCGTTCGATGCCCAGGACTTCGGCGGGAAGTACAGCTACGGCAGGTTTTACAGTGGGCTCGGCGTCAACGACTCAGTCGTTGGCGGCAGTGTGCTTGCCGAGAGGGGGGTTCCGGAACCTGCTACCGTTGTGCTCATGAGCGCAGCGGCGGCGGTCCTGGCTGTCCAGGGCGTGTTTCGTCGATCCCGTCGATCCAGAGCAGTCGCCACCCTCCAGCGGCCCGCTTGCTGAGGAGCGCCTGGGAAACGCTGAGGCGAACCCACCCCAACGAAGTACTCTGGTGCCCGGGGTGGGACTTGAACCCACACGGGGGTTGCCCCCCAAAGGATTTTAAGTCCTTTGCGTCTGCCGGTTTCGCCACCCGGGCGGAGTCGCGGTACGCTTCCCAATTTAACATCTTGGGAGCGCAAGCCGTAAAAACGTCTCCAGGGCGGCATACAATACCAGCCATGATCGCGAGAACCCTCTTGGCTGTCCTGTTGGCCGCCGGCGGCGCCGCCGCGGCGGACTGGGTTGATCTGTTCGACGGCAAGACGCTGAACGGATGGAGCGTTCACAGCGGCACGGCGACCTTTACCGTCGAGAACGGCGAAATCGTGGGCACCGCAGTGCTGGGCAGCCCCAACACCTTTCTGTGCACGAACAAAGAGTACGGCGACTTCATCCTCGAATTCGAGGTCAAGACCGATCCGGAGCTGAACTCCGGGGTCCAGATCCGCAGCCAGATTGCGCGGGAGCCGATCACGATCACCGTGGAGGTGGACGGGCGGCAGGTCGAGCGCAAGATCCCCGCCGGCCGCGTCTATGGCTACCAAGTCGAGATCGCCACCGCCGCCTCCGGCACCTCCGGCAACGTCTACGACGAGGCGCGCCGGGCGCGTTTCCTGGACGACTTCACCAACAGACCGGCGGCGCGCGCCGCCTTCAAGGACGGCGAGTGGAACAAGTACCGGGTGGAATGCCGGGGCGATTCGATCAAAACCTGGGTGAACGGCGTCCCGGCGGCCGATTTCCGGGACAGCATGACGCTGCGCGGAATCATCGGCCTCCAGGTGCACCAGATCCCCAAGGACCGGTTCAAGCCCTACAAAGTGCGCTGGCGCAACATCCGGATCAGGGAGTTGTGACCTCCGCGCGGCGGATGTGCAGCACCCAGTCCTTGTGCTGCGGAAAGCGGGGGTAATCCTCCGGGGTGCGGAATTCCCTGAGGCCGCCTCCCTGAACCGTACCGGAGCGCCGCTCGGAGCCGGTTGTCAGGTCGAACCAGGTGTAGCGGAACGTGTCGGTCTCGGACGAAGGCCGCAGATCCACCTTCAGCGCGCCGCCCCAGCGCGCGTAGACCACGTAATTCCGTCCGGCTTCGGCGGCGCAGAACCTGGCCGCATAGTCGGAGACCAGATCGGGCCGCGGCTCCAGCTTCCACCACTCCATGCTCCTGAAGAACCGGGCCATGAAGGCCATGGCGACCGCGCCCGGATAGTCGAGCGTGTCCCTCTCAAAGCCGGCTTCCAGCGGCCACGAGCCCTGCCGCGACGGGGATTCCGGAACGTGCGCCCACCAGACATGACCGCCGCCGTAGGTATGGCCCGCGGCGCCGGACAGCATGGCCGACCACGCGGCGAAACGCACGTCTTCGGCCGGCGGGTTGCCCTCGACGAACTCATACCACGGTTCGGTCACCACGATGGGCTTCGGCGGCGTGCGCTTGTAATCGGCCGCCACGACGACGGGGACCATCTCGTTGCGCCATTTCCCGTGGCCCGTCTGGCTCTGGTTGTAATCCAGCCAGGGCTCGTTGTGCAGCACCTCTCCAGTGGACCACTGGGGCGCCTCCGCCCCGCCCTCCCAGGCCGGAGGCGTTGGATGAGCGCCGATGATGCGCCCGTAGGGGTCTTCGCGCCGGATCATGGCGCCCAGGTCCTTCCAGAATTGAAGGCCCAGACCGCCGTAATTGTTCATGTTGTATTCCCCGGCCAGCACCCAGATCACGTTGTGCGCCATGAGGCGGTGGATCACATACCGCCACCAGCGGCGGACCTTCTCCGGACCGGCCGTCACGTTCAGTCCCTTACGGCTCCACCAGGCATGGATCCAGACCGTGATGCCCTTACTGTTCGCGTAGGAGATGAACTCCTCCACCTTGCGGATCTGCTCGAGATTGGGCATCTCCCGCTTGACGTCCAGCAGGTTGCTGTTGCCCGAAAAATAGAGTTGCCCGACAGAAAAACCCTTGGCGGCGCGGTCGTCCGCCAGCTTCTTGAAACTGGCGAACTCGATTCCCTTCTTGTGCCAGTTCCACCACGTGTCACCGATCCAGAGGAAGGGCGTGCCGTCGGCATACTCGAAGTGCCTGCCGGGACGCGGCCCGCTGCGGGCGACACGCACGAACCCGCGGCGCGCCGGGTTGACCTGCTTATCGGCGCCGGTCCAGGCCGTGCAGCGCAGAGTCCCGCGAATGCCGTTCAATCCCGGATCGCTGGAAGCGGTTAAGTAACTCCATTCTCCGGGCGCGGGCAACGCAAACCGGACCTTCCAGATCTTGCCGCCGTCCCAGAAGCCCGGGATCGCATAGCGCTGGCCACGGGCTTCCCCGCCGGTTCCGGTGAAGGTCGCGGTGACGAAGGGCGGACCGCCGTCCGGGAGGCCTTCGACGTAAGGATTCGCCGTCTCCCCGCGGGCGGTCATCGTGAACTCGAAAACTTCCCACTGTCCGACAACATGCTGCGGGAAAGCGTTGAGTGCCGCTGCTGCAAAGAGGACCAGACCTCTGATGAGGGCCTTTTTCATGCTGCTCAGTTTACCTCCGGCCCGAGCAGACTAGAACGGCTGCGCCCGCTCCGGAGCCTCTTTCGAAGCCAGTTGGACAAGCCGCCAAACGTATCCTATCTTGTACGCATGGGAGAATTGAGCCGGATTGGCGTGGCCATCGACTCGGACCTGCTCGCGAAGTTCGACGATTTGATCGCAAGGCGCGGCTACACGAACCGTTCCGAAGCGTTCCGCGACCTGATACGCGATGAGCTGGTGGAGGAGGCCTGGGAATCCCCCGACCGCAAAGTGGTGGGAACCGTGTCGATCGTCTACAACCATCACGTGCGCCAGTTGAGCGACCGGCTCACCGGCATGCAGCATGAGTTCTTTCACAACATACTCTCCACCCTCCACGTCCACCTGGATCACGACCACTGCCTGGAGGTCCTGGTTGTGAGGGGCAAGGCGGCCGAGGTCAAAAAACTGGCGGACACGCTGATAGCGACCAAGGGAGTGAAACACGGCCGGCTCACCATCACCACGACAGGGGCCGAACTGTGATCGTGGGAACCGGTGTAGACCTGGCGGAGGTGGACCGTATCCGGGCGGCGGTGGAACGGTACGGCGCACGCTTTCTTGAGCGCGTTTTCACGCCCGCAGAGATCACCTACGTCGAGCGGAAGGCCAACAAGTTCGAGCGGTATGCCGCCCGGTTCGCGGCCAAGGAAGCGGGGATGAAGGCCATCGGAACGGGCTGGCGCCGGGGCGTCCGCTGGCGCGACTTCGAAGTGGTCAATTTGCGCTCGGGCAGGCCGACGCTTCAATTGCACGGCGAAGCCGCGCGCGTGGCAGAGAGCCTTGGCGTGAAAAGGATATCGCTCTCCCTCACGCACACGGCGACCACCGGGATGGCAATGGTGATTTTGGAAGACTGAGGCCCGGCCTTGACGGCTATCCGCGGCGCTCCACCTCGCTGGTGACGGCGCGCAACTGCGCCGCTTCCAGCCGCGCCGTTTCCTGCCAGGTGTAGAGCATGCGGTGAATCACGGTGATGTTGCCCAGCACGGCGATCACCCACAGCACCGGCGCCATGCGATTGAACAGCGCCCCGATGATCAGCAGCACCATGCGCTCGGGCCGCTCCATGAACCCGACCTTGCATTTCGGGATGATGCACTCGGAACGGGCGCGCGTGTAGCTCACCATAACCGAGGCCGTCATCACCACCGCCGTCAGCACGACATAGAAGAACCGGTTGATGGACGCATAGTAGACCAGCAGCCCCATGAGCAGAACGAGGTCCGAGTAGCGGTCCACCACCGAATCGAAAAACCCGCCGAACAGGGTCACCTGCTTGGTTTCGCGGGCGACCCGCCCGTCCACCATGTCGAACAGGCCGGCGCTGATGATCACCAGCCCGGCGGTGAAAAACCGCCCCGAGGCCAGCAGCCACGCCGCGACGCCATTGATCAGCAAGCCGATAAACGTCAGAACGTTGGGATGGATCCGCGAGAGTGCGAGACCCCGCACAATCAACATGATCACCTTGTTGCAGGCAATACCGATTGCGCGCGTATATGTCATCGCACTCAGCTTTCCAGATCGTGGATGGTCGTGAGCTTGAGGATTTCCAGCTCCCGGATTCCGCCCGGGATCTGGATTTTCACGACATCCCCCACCTCTTTGCCGAGCAGGCCCCGCCCGATCGGCGAACCGGTGGAGATCTTCCCCTGGGCCACGTCGCTTTCTTCGCTGGTTACCAAGCGGTAGGTGATTTCTTCGTTCTTGGCGAGATCCAGAACCACGACCTCGGAGCCCAAGCCGACTTTGTCGCGCGGGATTTTCGAGAGGTCAATCATGGAGAGCTGGGCCAGCCTCTGTCTCAATTGGTTCAGCCGGGCATTGACGTAGCCCTGCCGCTCCTTCGCGGCGTGGTATTCCGCGTTCTCGCTCAGATCCCCGTGAGCCCGCGCCTTGCGGATTTCGGCCGGGAGTTCGTTCCGGAGTTCGTACTCGAGCGCGGCGATCTCTTCCTCGAGCTTCTTCTTAAGGTCTGCCATGCTCCCAGACCCAATTATAGAGCAGCCGGGCAAGCGGAATCTGCGCCGCAGGCGTCCCGCCGCTACGCCTGTGGAACAGCCCGGCGGAACTCGCGCGGGCGCTTCAAGCCCAGGCGCTTCATCAGACTGTGCAGGGTGGTTGGAGGTACGCCGAGCCGCTCCGCCGCGCCGCCGGGACCGGCCACCTTGCCGCCCGCCTCCCGGAGCGCGCGCAGCACTTCAGCGGCGATTGCGGTATCAAGCCGGTTCAAACCGCTCGGGATGTCGGGATCATCCGCCCGCGCGGACCCGCTCTTGCCGCGGGCGAGTCTGCCGTCCTCGCCCGGAAAATCGAAATGCTTCGGTTGAATCGTCTGGCCTTGAGCGAGAATCGCCGCGCGCTCCAGCGCATTCCGGAGTTCGCGGACGTTGCCCGGCCATTGCCGCCCCTCGAGCAGCCGGATTGCCGCCGGACTGATCGCCGGCACCGGTATCCCGAGTTCTTTGCCGATCCGCTTGAGCAGATGCGAAGCGAGCAGCGGGATGTCGCCCACCCGCTCGCGCAGCGGCGGCAAGTGCAGCGGGTAGGTGCTCAACCGGAAATACAAGTCCTCGCGGAAGCGTCCCTCGGCCACTTCCTGCCAGAGGTCCTTGTGGGTCGCCGCGATCAGCCGGACATCGGCGCGCAGGAGCGTGCCGGCGCCGCCCACACGTTCATAGACCCGCTCTTGAATCACGCGGAGAAGCTGTGCCTGCACGCCCGGCGGGAGGTCCGCCACTTCGTCGAGGAACAAGGTTCCCTTCTCCGCCAGGGCGAAGCGGCCCTCGCGGCGGCGGTCGGCCCCCGTGAAGGCGCCCCGTTCGTGGCCGAACAATTCGCTGCTGGCAAGCTCCGGCACCACCGCGGAGCAGTTGAGTGCAACGAAGGGGCCGCCGGCACGCAGGGACCACTGGTGGATTGCGCGCGCTACCTGCTCCTTGCCGGTCCCCGTTTCTCCGGTGATGAGCACCGTTGCGTTTGTCGGCGCGGCCAGCCGCGCCCTCTCGACCACACGCAGCCACGCGGGTGAACTTCCGATGAGGGATGCGCCCGTGTCGCCGTCTTCTTTCAGGCCCGCGCGCCATATGGCGAGCTGGTCCAGGTCCTTCGAGAGCGCGTCGGCGCGCTGTTCCTCATGGATCAGCCGCGCCGCGACGTCCGCCAGCGCGCCAATCGCCGCCACCTGCTGCGGTTCGAAAGCCCGGCAAACGGCCACGTCGACGGTGAGCAGTCCTTCGAGCTCATCCTCATGGCGGAGTGGGGCAACCAGGCACGAATGGTCGCCCGGCAGTGGGACCGCCCCTTCGTAGGTGTCCGGCTCGCCGATCTCCTCGCCCGGTTCGCTGCGCATGATCGTGGGTTGGCTTTTTTCGAGCGCGGCTCGGAGGGCCGGCCTCTGGTCAAGGTCGATGCTCAGCTCGCGCAGCTTCGGTGTCGCCAGGGCGCCCGCGTACGCCAGCACGCGCAGCTTGCGGTCCGGCGTCATGGCCAGGATGGCGGCCAGGTCGGCGGGGACGATCTTGGCGACCGATTCGAGGATTTTTTCAAGCGGAGACGCCGGCACGAAATACAGCCTCTCACGAAATAGCGTACCATGCTGACGATATATCGTCAGAAGGCCTAGCGTACTGAAACTGACTTATTGAAAACAAAGACGTTTGTTATTGGCATACCGGATGCTATTCAGAGAGGCAAAAGGAGATTGAGTAAATGACGAAGACTAATGAATCCCTCAAAAAGCTTCAGGCAGACGCCACGGTGTTCTATCAGAAGTTGCGTGCCTATCATTGGACCGTGACCGGAGAGCGTTTCTACGAGCTGCACGAGAAGCTCGAAGAAGCCTACAACCGGTGGGCGGATCACATCGATGCGATCGCCGAACGGATCGTGATCAACGGCGGGACGCCGCTGCTCTCGCTGGACGCGGTGAAGTCCGTTGCGACCATTCAGGAGGAATCCGGCGTGCCGCCGGCGAGGGCGATGGTGGAAAAAGTCGTGGCGGATTCGCGGTGCCTGCTGGAAGCCCTGAGCAACGCGATTCAGGTGGCCGAAAGCGAAGGACAGCGCGGCACCGTCAACCTGCTCGACGATATCCGGGACCAGGAAGAAAAGGCCCTCTGGATGCTGAGCGCCTGGCTCAAATAATCCTGATCGCAACGGCCTGCCGGCGCCCGGGGGCGGACTTGCTTCGGGCGCCGGAAGGCGCTGGATTTGGCCGCTGCGTCGTGCCTGATCGCACCCCTGATTCGCCGTGGGCGCCGCCTCGGCCTGGCGCAGCCGGCTGCTGCTTGCGAAGAGCGGCGGTGCGCCCAGGCAGCGGACCGGACAGAACGCCGCTGCGCTCTGGCCGGTGGGGTAGAGAAAACGCGCGGCTCATTTCGCCTTCGCTGCGGACCAGGCGCACACGGCGCCGCAAAGCAGCGTCGCTGCGCCTGCCGTTTCAGGCCGGCGGCCACCGGTGCTGCGCGTTAAGGAACCACCTCAAGGCGGTAAGGAGAACGGTTATCGATCCTGGCCTCGTATCCGGCCGGAAGGTCCAGCCTGTAGGCGAGTGTGCCGTCGCGTTTTGTCCATCGCAGTCCCGCATATCCCTCCGGCACGGGAACACGCCCCTCACACCAGTCGACAGGGGTGTCAGTGAACCGCACCGTGACCTGTTTGGCAACCTGGTTGACGCGGTACAACCCAAGCACGTCGCGGTAGAGCGTGTTCACGATGTGCGAGGCGAAGCCGTGATTGAGACTGGCCTGCTCGTTCTGGTGCTCCCAAAGCGTGCCGGTGCGGTCAGCCATGTAGAGCAGGTAGGCGCGCGATTCATTGATGAGCTGGCGGGTCAGGCCCTCCCGCGAGAGCAGCTCCAGGCGCAGAACGTTGCCGATAAAGGCGTTCGATTCGTGAATTTCCTTGAACTCTCCTCGTTTTACGCGTTCGGGTCCGAAGCGGTCACGCAGCGTCGCCCAGAGCTTCGGATGAGACGTGGGCGTGGCGACCCCGAAGTAGAACGCATAGTATTGGCACGTCTCTGTGCGGTTGCGCGTCGGCACAAGCTTTCCACCCTGCCGGACGGCGTTGTCGACGAAGAACTCGCCGTCAAAAGACTGGCTGCGGATGACTCGCCGGATCCTCTCCGCCTCGGCGGTAAGCTCCGGCATGCGGTAGATGCGGCCGGCCGCGTCGAGTGCCCCGGCGTAGAGCATGTTGCTGGGATAATTGACGTCCTGGACGAATTTGTTGGCCGCCGACCACTCGATGAAAACCCAACTGGGGAGCTTTTCGAGCAGCCCGTCCTCGTTGTGCAGCTTTTTGAAGAAGTCGAGCAGCTTGAACACGCGCGGCCGCACAGCCTCGGCGAACTCGGCGTCGCCGGTGCGCGCGAGGTACTCCTCAAGCTGGAGAATGAACCACAAGGACCAATTGGGGATGAACTGCCCGTTGTAGTGATCCGCCGGATAACACATCGGAAGCATCCCCTCCGGCAGGTGCTCGAAACGTTCCGGGAGCTGGAAGTTTTCCAGGAACGCCCTCTCCACAACCGAGCCCCCGCTGAGCAGCGGCTCGACGCGCGCCGTAAAGTAACTGTCGCACAGCCACCCGGCTCGTTCGCGGTGGGGGCAGTCAGTGAAGAGATCGACGGCGTTCTGGCGGTAGGTCTCCCGTCCCGCCGCGAATAGCCGGTTCAGTCCCTCGTCGCTGCATGCAAAGTGTGCGCGCCATACATCCGGGTTGACGTATTCGCGAAGATAGACGTGGTCCAGCGAGCACTCGCCCTCGACCGCAATGGCTTTCAACCAGCGCAGGGTATATGGTTCGAAAGATTCCAAGTGGTAAACGCCGGGCTCCAGCTCATAGGCAACGAGGTTCACGGTGGCGCCGCGGTGCATATCCACGTCCCCCTTTAACAGCATCTCGTCGAACGTGAAAAACAGCTTCGTCGGAGACTTCACCGTCACCTGCGCCCCGATAAAGCCGCTGAGATTGGTGCCGAAGTCCAGGAGGTAAAACCGTCCGGCGGCAAGCGGCAGCCGCTCCTGCCAGCGGTAAGGGCGCCCGGTCCGGTCGGTTTCGCCGTTCACGAGTCTGCGCGCGGCGACGGCGGGCTGGACCTCCAACTGATCTTCCGGGAAACCCAGCAACTGCGGGCCGATGCGGGTCAACGAACGGTCGCGCCAGAGCGGCGTATCCGGCTTGGAGATGACCTGGCCGCTGGCAGCAATTCCGAGCGGCTGGCGCAGAACGTAGTCCGGATACGGCACGCGCCTCGGCAGCAGCTTCTTGGGAGCGGCGACCGAAAGCCGCGCGGGTTGGAAAGGCGCGGAGGGATCCTCTCTCCAGCGAGCCGAGCCGGCATTCATTCGATACACCTCGGTGAACGCGCGCTGGAATGAGTATCGCTGCACCCTCTGTATGCGTTCACGCAGAACAGCCGCCTGGAACTGTGCGCCGGGCCCTCCCGTGGACGCCAGCACCGTATCGCCGGCGACGACTTCCGCCTGGAGGAAAGAGGGCTGGTTGAGTACCCAGTAAGTATTAATGTTGTAGCCGGCAACTTCGATGGCAACAAGGTTGTCGCCGGGGACAAGGCGCGACGTAACATCCAGTTCGTCCACACGATAGTAGCCGTGCGGGCCGCGAGCGGGCCCCCAGGCGAGAAACTTGCCGTTCACATAGGCCCGGTACAGCGTTGATGCGGCCAGCCGCAACCGGACAGTCTTGCCCTGCGGGGCTTGAAAAACCGCGCGGAATCCGACAAACAGGTTCATTTCCTTCTCGCGGCCTTCCACCCAAACGGGCCGGCCGCCCTGAAAGACGGGAGCGGCCAGCGCCGCGGCGTGGAGAGAGATGCAGAGCAGAAAAGTCGTGATGGCCGGTTTCAACCTTTTAGGCTCCTCAGGTCCTTGCGCGACAAGGCGCGACGGTAAATTGTACACCGCGCGCATGCTCCGGTGCGTTGGAACGGACCCGCGTGCCGCTTCAGGTGGGAAACCTGGCCCAGTAGGACTGTGCATCGAAGGTCCCGGCTGGCATGCGGCGCACGCATTGGAGCTGGACCGCGACATCCAAGGCTTGCAACCACGCTGCTATAAAAGCAGAGGTCCGGGTATGATACCCGTATAGCTGGCGGGCCCGGCGAAAAGACGGCCGCGCGCCTCGCAAACGGCGTACAACTCACCAGGCATTGCAGAAACTCGGAGCGGTGATGAACGACTACAGACGCGAACTTGAATACGCAGTGCAGGCAGCCCGCGACGCAGGAGCGCTGCTCCGGCGTGCATTCCACGCCGGGGAGTCCGGAGTTGACAGGCGGGCGGAAATGGAAATTCAGCGGATCCTGATGGCTTGCTGCCCGCAGTACGGCTATCACGGAGAGGAATTGGGCTTGGTCCGGCCTCCGCAGGATGCGGCAGGTCATCTCTGGCTTATAGATCCCAACGACGGAACTTCGGCATTCGAGAAAGGATTTCGAGGGGCAGCGGTTTCCATCGCGCTGCTGAGGAACGGCCGGCCCGTTCTCGGCGTTGTTTATGCATACTCCGCCCCTGACGACGAAGGGGACCTGTTCACCTGGGCGGAGGGAGCAGGGCCCATAAAGAGGAATGGACGGGAGGTTTGCGTCCCACACGGCGCGGTCCCGGAAACGGTTCTGGCCTCACACCATGCCGACCGCAACTCCCTGGCCAACGCGACTCTGGCCGCGCCTCTGCGATTCCGCGCCGTCCCCAGCATCGCCTATCGCCTTGCGCTGGTGGCCGCCGGAGAAGCGCGAGCCGCCGTTTCGCTGAATGGTCCTGTTGGATACGATTACGCGGGCGGCCACGCGATGCTCCTGGGCGCCGGCATGGATCTGTACGACGCGGCGGGCAACGCAATCCACTACAACCGCAACGGCAACAGCGATTGCGCCGGGCGGTGCTTCGGTGGACTGCACTCCGTGGTCCGAGAGCTCGTGACGCGTGAATGGCGCTCCGCGCTTCAGCGCCGGTCGCAGGCGCCGGAGCCGTCCGCCCTATGCTGGCCGCAGCGCGGCTGCACGGTGCCTGACGCCGGCCTGTTGTCGCGTGCGCAGGGCTGCCTGCTGGGCCAACTCGCCGGCGATGCGCTCGGCAGCCTCGTGGAATTTCAAACGGCAGCAACGATTCGCCGCGCGTACCCGGACGGCGTGCGCGTCCTGGAGGACGGGGGCTCTTGGAACACGCTCGCAGGACAACCCACCGACGATTCCGAGATGGCATTATCCCTGGCGCGCTCTATCATCCAGAGTGGCGTCTACGATCCGGAGGCAGCCGCCCGCTCGTACGTCCGCTGGTACGAATCTCATCCGTTCGATATTGGTAATACGACGGCTACTGCCGTATCCGCTGCGGCTGCGGCTATGGCTGCCGGCAAATCGGTGGCGCAATCTTCACGAGAAGCTGCAAGAAGGGAGAGCCAGGCCAACGGCGCGTTGATGCGGGTCAGCCCGCTCGGTATTCTCGGTGCTGGCGCCCGGGAAGGCGTGGCCGGGGACTGGGCGCAGCAGGATGCGTTACTGACCCATCCGAATATCGTGTGCCAGCACGCGAACAAAGTGTATGCTGAGACGCTTGCGTATGCGATCCGGACCGGCGCTGCGCCGGAAGCGATACACCGGTTCGCGTGCGATGTGGCTCAGCGGGCGGACTCGCCCAAGGCCGTGGTCGAGGCGATTGTCAATGCCGGCTCGAGACCGCCAGACAGCTACTCTGACCACAGGGGATGGGTGCTGATTGCGCTTCAAAACGCATTCTGGCAATTGCTGCACGCCGGGAATCTGGAAGAGGGGATCGTCCGCACCGTGATGTGCGGGGGAGACACCGATACCAACGCTGCCATCGCCGGCGCTCTTCTCGGCGCCGCCTACGGGAGGGATAGTGTCCCGCTCCAATGGCAGGATCGAATTCTAACCTGCAGGCCCATTTCGGGACTAACTGGTGTAATGCGCCCCCGCCCGGAGGCGTTTTGGCCGGTGGATGCTTTGTGGATCGCAGAGCGCTTGCTCTGGCTTGGGCAAAACCAGCATTAGGCTGGCACCGTTTCGAAAACCCCGGCGCGGCTGGGATGATCCCAAGCTTGGCTAGCCGGACGAAATGATCGAGGGATAGGCTGCGTTTTCTTCACGCCTTCACGCACCGGTTTTCACGTGCTTGTCACAACAGCGTCCCAGGATGAAGCGACGTATGCCGTCTCCGTATGCCTCCCCGAGTAAGATGAACTCACGCTCCTTTCCGCTCCGCAGCCGAATCTTCAGTTTGCCGGCGTGGGAAATTCGTCCCATGTCCCACTTCGGAGAACTATCAAACTCCACGTCTGCGATTTCGCTTTGCGGAATGAAGAAACTGGCCTGCGATTGGATCGCCGCTGGCGAGACGGTCACATCAACCGCGCACGATACGGTCTCGAGAAACGGGCCGCAGAGGCGCTGATTGAAGGCCGTTTCAGGGTTGCTTGTAGGTTGTTGATTTCATGGAGCGGGAGACGGGATTCGAACCCGCGACGTCCAGCTTGGGAAGCTGGCATTCTACCACTGAATTACTCCCGCCCTCGGGCGGATGGGGCAGGCCGACGGCCATCGCATCGCCCTGCCCTTCACAACGCTCAACATACCACAACGCGGCGGCTGAGCGCGAGTCGCGCGGAAGAATTCAGGCGCTCAGCCGAGCCGTGGCGCTTCACCGCCCGCTAGACGTTGTAAGCCTCGGCGCCGGCGATCTCCTTCAGGTCCCACCCCTTCCGGTATTCGCGGTAGAGGTACTGGTTGGCTTCGCGGCAGTTCGTGACGCGAAACGCCAGCGGGTCCCATTCAACGCGATGCCCCACACGCAGAGCGACATTGGCCAGCTGGTATGCCTCGGTGAACGGCCCGGCGTAACCCATATGGCAGCCCGGAAGCTTGCCCGTCTTGACGGCAACCACCCAGTCCTTATGGACTTCCTCGCGGCCCCAATCCCTCTGCGGCGGCGTCGGATACGGTTCGGTCTTCTGGCCCCGGAACGGCCCGCGGCCCTGCGGAAGGCTCCCCTTGGTGCCGATCCAGACGAGGCTGCCGCGGCCTCCTCCGGTGATCGATTCGGGAATCCTCTTCCCCCCGTCGTACCAGTAGATCTTCAGCGGCGGATGAACGCCCCGTTGCGGCCACTCCCAGCGTACGATGCTCCACTCCGGATACATCTCCGGCCTCATGCCGCTGGTTTCGACTACCTCAACCGCCGAGGGAGCCCCCAAGTCCAGCGCCATGAAGATCACGTTCATGCTGTGGGGCGCGATGTCGCCGACAGCGCCGCTGCCGAATTCCACCCAGCCGCGCCACGTGAAGGGATGATAAATGGGAAGATCCGGATCCTTCTGGTAGATATATTTCTTCCAGTTTTCCGGCCGGTAAACCGCATGATCTTTGGGCCAGATCGCCTGATAAGGCCGAACCGGCGCCGGACCAAGCCACAGATCCCAGTCCAGGCTTCCCGGCACCGGGCTCTCGCCGGCCAGCCGGTCGAATCCCTGAGGCCAAACCGGCCGATCGGTTGAGACATGGATCTCGGTGATCTCGCCGAGCGCACCCGATTGGATCAATTCTACGGTCCTGAGGGTACTGGCTGACGATGTGCTGGCCGTTCCCATCTGTGTGATGGCCTTGGTTTCGGCCGCCACCTTGGCCATGACGCGGGCCTCGTGCACGGTCTGGCACAACGGCTTCTGACAGTAAACGTGCAGGCCGTGCTTCATCGCCCAGATACTGATATAGGCGTGGCTGTGATCCGGTGTGGCGATCGAGACCGCGTCCAGTTTCTCGCGCTCGATCATCTTCCGGAAGTCTGTGTATTTTTTGGCCTTCGGGTATTCGGCCCCACGCTTTTCTAAAATGGCCGAATCGACGTCGCAGATTGCGGCGATGTTCTCGCCCAGCTTGTGGAACGTCTGTGCGTCCACACCTCCCATACCCGTGAGGCCGACCACGCCGATGTTCAGCTTCTCGTTGGCCGCGTAGCCGCGCGCCAGCCCGGCCGGCAATATCATGAACGTACCGGCTGTCTTCTTCGCCCACTCGCGGCGCGACAGCTTGTTTTCGTTGTCCGCAGAGCCCATCAATTCACCTCGCCTCCAAATACCGCGAACCAGCCGCTGCGGGTCTGGATCGCTGAACAGAATTCACCACCGCGCGTGCATCCGGCATTCTACTTCAGAGGCAGCGGGATCGCACGTCCGGTCTTGATCGACATCTTGGCGGCCTCCAGCACCTCCATCGTCGCGACGTTCAGATCGAGCGCCGAGGGCCCGTCGAGCGGCTGCTTTGTCTTGAGCCGGTGGACCATGTAAGTTACAGGTTCCGCGCGTTCCGGCGGAAGAGGAGTCACGGGGAGCTGGTCACCCATCTGCTGCCGCCCGCGCCCTCCCGGCGCTTGCGACTGAGCCCCGCTGGGACGCTGTCCCGGCTTTCGAATCGTATTCCCCACAATACTGCCTTTCATGCCGTAGACTTCGTTGCCCAGCCTTTGGGCCGGCGGCAAATCCCAACTCGCTTCCAGAATCGCCACGCCGTCCTTATAGTTCAGAATGATGGTGGCGTTGTCTTCCACTTTGGGATACAGCTCCGGCTTGAGATGGTTCGCCGACGCGTAGACGCTCTCCGGAAGGCCCTTCAGCCAGAGGCTCCAGTTCACGATGTAGCAGCCGAAATCGACGAGCGCCCCGCCGCCGTTCTGGACCGGGTCGGCCAACCACCGAACAAATAAGGACGTCTTCGGATCCCCCGGGCCGCCGTGACCTTGCACCGCGTGCAGGCGCCACACCGGGCCGATTTCTCCCGCGTCGACCGCGGCCTTGACCGCCCAATTCGTCGCCTGCCAGGTGGAGCCGAAGTTCGTCATCACCAGGATGTTGTGCTTCTTCGCCAGCGCCTGAATCTCCCGCGCTTCTTTCAACGTTGCCGAGAGCGGCTTCTCCACCATCACGTGGATTCCGCGCGGCGCGCAGTACCGGACGACCTCAACGTGCTGGTTCGTGGGGGTGAACGCCCAGACGATATCCGGCTTCGTCTGCTCGATCATTTTCCGGTAGTCGCTGAAGATCAGGTTCTCGGGTACGCCGTTCTTCTTGGCCTGCTCGACCAGTTCGGGAATGTTTTCGGCGAAGCCAACGAACTGCGCTACGTCGTTCTTGAGCATCCTCTTCAGATGGCTCCAGACGTGGGCGTGCAGTCCGCTGACTACCGCGATTTTGTACTCCTGAGCCGCCAGCGGCAGACCGAGCAGAAGTAGAAATCCAATCGCTTTTTTCATCCAATCAATCCTTTCGAGGTACTAGATGATATTACCTTGTGCATCGACTGTGTGGTTCTTGCCATCTCCTTCATAGCCCGGCCGCGGCGGCGCCTTATCGATCACCCGCTGCGTCGCGGGATCGAAGAGCATCGTCTTGCCCTGGCGGTAAGCCTCTACTCCCAACTTGATCGCCACGATCATCTGATAGCCGATCTCGGCATGCGCGTTGGGCTGTTTCCGCGAGCGGACGCAACTGAAGAAGTTTGTCGTGTGAGGCGTCCGGGCATCTCTCTGGGGCCCCTGCGGAGGCAGCTCGTAAACCTTCGGCTCCGGACCCTCCTGCCGCCCGGCCGCACTCTGCCCTTCCCGCCGCCGCCGGAGTTCGGGGAATGTCTCTTCGTAAACGTGCACTTGCCCGCGCGCAAGCACGATTGTGCCTTTGTGCCCGTAGATGGCCTGGCTGTGGAACCGTCCCATTCGGGAATTCGCCATGGACCCGGACATGTCGATGTAGTAATTCGGATATTCGATCAGCGTCGCGTAGGTGTCCGGCACCTCGCGGTCTTTGTGCACGTAAATGCCGCCGCTGGCGCTCACGCGGATCGGGAACTGCGGTCCCATGGCGTAAAGAATTGGCCCCAGACTGTGGAAGAACAGGTCGGTGGCAATCCCGCCCGAATAATCCCAGTACTTGCGGAACCGGAAGAAGCGATCGGGGCTGAACGGCCGTTTGGGCGCCGGTCCGAGCCACCGGTTCCAGTCGATGGTCTGCGGCGTTCCTTCCGGTTCGATGCGGTAGTTCCACTCTCCCAACAGCGAGTTGCGGGCCGAAGTCGATTGGGCGCACAGCACCGGGCCGATTTCCCCGGCGTCGATCAATTCCCTGATTTTATGCGTGCTCGGCGAAGAAAGGCCCTGGTTGCCTACTTGCAGAATGCGGTTGTGCTTCTTCACCGCTTCCACGATAGCCTTCGCCTCCTCGATGGTGTGCGTCATCGGCTTTTCCAGGTACACGTCTTTGCCGGCGGCAAGCGCGTCCAGGGCCATCCGGCCGTGCCAGTGATCGGGTGTGGCGATCAGCACCGCGTCGATATCGCTGCGCGCCAGCAGGTCGCGGTAATCGTTATAGACATCCCTGTCGGTCAGCCGGGCAATATCGCGCGCCCGCTCTCTGCGCTTCTCGTAGACGTCGCAGACCGCGACGACCTCGATGTCCTTCTCCACTTCGGACTGCTCCATGAAAGCCCGGAGATGGACCGTCCCCATGCCGCCCATGCCGATGATGCCGACGCGGATGCGGTCGTTGGCGCCTATCACGCGCCCAGCCGACCTCACCGTCTGTGCGGCCGAAGCAGCCGTCGTGGCGCCGAGAGCCGAAGTTGTTGCCAGCGTGCGGCTCAGGAATGTGCGCCGCGTAGATGAAACCGGTTTCGTATCCATTGAATTGCCCTCTGTTCCCTTGTTCCGCTGAGCTGAAAAAGGGCGGACGGCCCACCGCAAACGGCCGCCCGCCAGTGCCAGTACAGCAAAATCAGAATGAGATTCTGGCCCCGAGCTGGATGTTCCGGGGGCTGTTGCCCTGAGGTGTAGTGATTCTTCCGAAATCGGGGCTGGTCTGGCTCGTGTTGAAATCGCCGAGCGTGACCCTGTTCAACGGGTTGTTAGCCGAGGCCCGGATCTCAAGGTTCGCGCTTTCCGTCAGCCTGAAGTTTTTCATGATCGCGATCTGCTCGCTTTGCGACCACTTGGTCCGCAAATAGGAGATCCGGCGCGGCGTATCGCCGTAGGTCATGTTGGGCGGCCGGACAACCGCCGCCGTGTTGAGCTGGGGCACGCTGAACGCCGTGTCGTAGTCCGGACTCCAGTCCGGGTTGATCAACGGCACGGAGCCGTCCGACACGCCAAGCGCGTAGCTGCACCTGCCGCTCCCGGCGCCGTAGAGGTTCTGGTTGCAGGTGAACCGCAACGGCGTGCCGCTGACGTAGGAATGGATTCCCGAGATCTTCCAGTTCCCGAGGAATCCGTTCAGAACCGGGTGGAGATTGCTCAGCCACCGCTGGCCTCTTCCGAACGGCAGTTCGTAAACGTACGCAATCCGGATGTTGTGAGGCGTGTCCTGGCTCGCCACTGCCTTGTCCGCCCGGCGGTCGTACTGATTCTGCACCACTCCGTCGCTCGCGCGGTTGGCGTCCTCACCATTGGTGGTGGAAATCAGCTTGGCGAACGTGTAGGACACGAGGGTGTAGAAGCCGTTGGCAAACTGGCGTTCAAAGCTGGTCTCCAGAGCGTGGTACGTCGAATGCCCGTCGTTCTGGCCGCCGGCATTGCTGTCGACGTTGGTGTACTGCGGAAATGGCCTCAGCGCCTGCTGCAATTGCAGGTTCGTGCGATACCCCTCGAAGGGGAGTTTGAACCCTTTGGCAATGACTTCCGGATCCTGGAGCGCGGTCTCGATGGGCAGGCTCAGCTTGGTGCCGTAGATCGACCAGTACATCGGATGAAGCTGATTCTGGCTCTGCTGCCTGGAGAGCATCTTCACGCCGACGACGCCGTGATAGCTCACCCGGAACAGCGAATTCTGTCCCACCGTCCGGTCGATGGTGAAGTTCCAGTCTCCGAAATACGGCGCTCTGCCCGCCTTCGGGTTGTAGTAGAACGGCGTTCCGTAAAGCTGGATCGTGGGGTCGATGACGGGCGGTGTGTTCGCCTTGATCTCATCGCTGAACGCCGTGAGTCCGTCTTTTCTCAAGAACGCGATGCCGCTGGACAAATAGTTTGGCGTCGCGCTGAACGAGCCGCCAAAGCCCTGAATGCCGTTATCCGCGTTGCCGTCTTCCCGGATGGGCTGGTAGTAGATCGCGCCGCCGGAGCGGATTACGGTCTTGGAATCGAGCTGGTAGGCAAAACCAAGCCTCGGCCCGAATGCGTTCATCCTGGTCTCTCCAAACCGCTCGGGCGCCCCGTCACGGCCGGCGAAGATCATCGCACCCGGCAGCCCGCCCGCGGCAGGGTTCGGGCACGTCGGGCAGAAATTGCTGTTCCGAAGATTCCGCTCTTTCTTGGGAATCGGAATTTCATAGCGCAGCCCGATATTCAAGGTCAGCTTCTGGTTCACCTTCCAGTCGTCCTGCACGTACCACGCATAATAGGGGAACTGGAAAGTCGTATCCGAGTAGTAGCGGAAGCTGCCGCTGCTCGCAACGCCCAGCAGGAAGGAGGCCCAGTCCGAGCCGCTGTTCCCCACCAGGGGATGGCCGGTGCCGGCCGCGCTGAAGCCGATCGTCCCGTAGGCGTTGTTGCGGTCCAGGCGGCGGTACTGGCCTTTCAGATACTGCATGCCGAACTTCAGGGTGTGAGTTCCCTTGATCCAGGCTATCTGTTCCTTGAAGTCAATAGTCCTGGAACGGGAGTCCGTGATCACGCTGTTCCCCCATGAAATTCCACCGGCGCTGAATTTCGTGGTGAGCCCTTTGGGGATCGGGGTATTGCCCTCTGGCAGGCCTTTGAGGGCGAAAAGCGAAGCCCATTCTTCAGGCGCGTCCCAAATAGAAGGAGGGGCCTCGAAGAGATTGCGCTTGTTGAACCCTATAGTCAAATGGCTCAGTACGTTCGGCGCGATCACGTAGTCGTAGTTGATCCGGTAGTAATCGATCAGCACGTCGGTGTTCCAGCCGTCACCGGGTAGTCCCTCGATATGGTTGCGATACGGCTGCGCAGGGCTCCAGTAGTGGCTGTAAAGGAAATTTATCCGGTGCTTCTCGTTGAAGACGTAGTCCAGCTTGATCGAAGGCAGGTTCGTGATGGATTCCGTCCAGCGCCTTGAGCGGTAGTTCTGGGTGATCTTGGTCGGATCGTCGACGGGCGGCAGCATGGCAATCGCCGCCTTGGCCAGCGGATCGATCCGCTCCGGACAAATCACGTCGAGAACGCCCCTGCACTGCATGCGCGGGCGGTCCAGGGCGTTCGGAATGACGTTCCCAGCGGCGTCAAACGGATCGTACAGCGGGATCGTATTGCCGGTTGAGTCCACATTCCGGCGCATGTCGCCCATGCGGAACTCGTCCACCACCAGGGATCTCATCTCTGTGGATTGCCCGGTCTGGTTCATCGCCCGTTCATAGGCGAAGAAGAAGAAAGCTTTGTTGCGGCCATCGTAGACATTGGGGATGTAGATCGGCCCTCCCAGGCTGCCGCCGGGATTCCAGGTGCGTATGACCGGCCTTGCCGAGGGCTCGTGGGTGAAGCCGCGCGCGTTGAAGAACTCGTTCCGGTTAAATGCGAAGGCGCTGCCGTGCAGCTCATTCGTGCCTGACTTCGTCACCCAGTTAATCACGCCGTTGGACGTGCGGCCGTATTCGGCCGTGTAGGATGAGCTCTGTACCTTGAACTCCTGCATGCCCTCCACGCTCACCCCGTTCATGGCCGGGTCGTTGCGGCGTTCGCTTTGGGCTTCGGCGCCGTCCAACTGCTCGCTCTGGCCGTCCAGCAGACCTCCTGCAATCCGCGGGTTGCTCGCTGAGCCGATCACCCCGGGCGTCAGAATCACAAAGGCCAGGTTGCTTCGAATGCCTCCGCTGATGAACAGCGGCAAATCCCGTATGACGTTGGTGGGCACAATCTTGCCGAGGTTGGTGCCCTGCATATCCAGCAGCGGGCCGACGGCGGCTGAGACTTCCACGGTCTCCGCCACGCCCCCGACTGTCAGTTGCACGTCCACGGCAGTGACAGTGGCAACGTTGACCTGCACATTGGGGGTTTCCGCAGTCCTGAACCCAGCCATCGTCACGGTGACGGTGTACGTTCCGGCAGGCAGATACAGGAAGGTGTACGTCCCGTCCACACCCGTCTGCGTTGTCTGCGTCAACCCCGTGGCTACGTTCTTCGTAGTCACAGTTGCGCCCACAACCGCGGCGCCGGTCGGATCGGTAACGGTTCCTCGAATCGTACCGCGATCCTGGGCGGAAACCGCGACGGCGAGCAACAACATGACACTCAGCAGTCTCGAAATCAAAGGCATCAACCACCTCCTGTGTTGTTAACTCCTCTAGGACGGGAAACGTGAAGCCTTCCCCGCTCCTCCTCCAAACACGTGGCATAGCCACGTTATGATTACATAGACCATAAGGGAACCAGCTCACTTTGTCAATACCAAAATAACAACCTGCTGAAAATTCTTGAGTTAGTTATTATTGTGGGACGTGTACCCGGCTAGTTGCGACCCTGAGATTTGGCTGGAGGCATAGCCAGTTGTTGCATTCAGGCTGCTAAGCCCCCTGTCAGCAAGCTGCTGAGCCCCCTGTCAAGTTCCCCTCTGCCAGCGATGCGCCCTCCGCCCCCCAGCCCCCCGGCGCGGGCTGAAGGGTTCGCACAGCATACCAGACAAAAGGGGCAAGCACGAGAAGAAACTTATCCTCAAGTATGTTGGCGGAGGGGGCTATTCGCTGTCCGGATGACAAAGCGTGACGATAAGGCCGTTTTGGAGTATTCTGTTTGTGCTCGGCACGCCGGATGGCGATGCGCATCCTGAAGTCAAAGCTATTGCGGAGGCGAGGGAGGCGCCCATCCTCACGAGCTTCAGAGGAACTAAGCTATGAAGCGATACATCGGCCTGCTTGCTCTGCTGATTCTGTGTGTGTCTGCTTGCGCCGCGGAAACGTTGCGCGTCATGACCTTCAACGTCCGTTTGCCAACTCGAGGCGACGCGATCAACCGCTGGGAAATTCGCCAGGATATCCTGCTCGCGACGATCCGCCTGAAAAACCCCGACCTGATCGGCACGCAGGAGCTTTTCTACATCCAGGGTGAATATATCGCCCAAAACTTGCCGGAATACGAATGGTTCGGCAACAGCAGGCGCGGCAACCGTGAGGACGAGCACATGGGCATCTTCTATAAGAGAAGCAAGCTGCGCCTGATCGAGGCCGGGAATTTCTGGTTATCGGACACACCGGAAGTCGCCGGCAGCCAGGCTTGGGGCGCTACCCTTCCCCGTATGGTCACCTGGGGGCTGTTCGAAATTCGGGCAAGCGGGAAGCGCTTCTATCACTTCAATACGCACTTCCAACACACGGCCCAGGGAGAACAGGCGCGAGTCAACTCCGCCAAACTGATTGCCGAGCGAATCGCCAAACTTCCGAGTGATGTTCCACTCATCCTGACGGGCGATTTCAACTCGCCGGCCTTGGAAAGCCAGGCCTACAAAATTCTGTCCGCATCGTTAAAAGATGCCTGGTTTACCGCCGCGCACCGGGTTGGTCCCGAGGGAACCCTGAGCGGTTTCCGCGGAGGAACGGGCGGCCGGCGGATCGACTGGATCCTGTACCGCGGACCGTTCAGCGTGGCGTTTGCCGAAACCGTGACTTACAACGAGAACGGCCGCTATCCTTCGGACCATTACCCCGTCTTCGCCGTCTTCGAACTGGAATAGTAGCCACAACCCGCGCGCCCGGCAAATACTATCGCCGCTGCCGGCCAATAGGGCCTGAACTTTTTCTTGACAGCCCGGACCTTCTGTGATTTCATTCCCTTAAGTGGATAAGCCACGTTATGTCTCAATCGGTTCAAACGGCCGGATAGGGCGGGCGTTTCAGCCCGCCCTTTTCTTATCGAGAGGTGAGGGGACTATGAGAACGCGCTCGATTCCAACGCTGATCGTATTGGCGCTCCTGGTCTCCCCCGCGGCGGCAGATGAATGGCGGCAGATCCTAAACCCCGAAAACGGTTTTCGGGGATGGGAAGCCGTCGGCGAGGGGGAATTTGTCAACGATAACGGAACGCTGAAGGCGATCGGAGCAAAGGGGAAGCTGGGTTTGCTGGTTTACACGCGGGAACAGCTCGGCAATTGCGTTCTCCGCGTCGTGTTCAGAGGGGAGCGGGACAACTCCAACTCCGGAGTCTATATCCGGATTCCCGAGCGGCCCACCGAGACCGGCATGCCGATCCGCCGCGCGCACGAGATCCAGATCGCCGGCCGGCACACCGGCGAAATCTACGCGCGGACGAAGGTTCAGGTAACCCCGCACCCGGTGAAGCCCGCCGGCGAATGGAACATCTTCGAGATCACGATGGACGGTCCCCGCACCATCGTGCTGCTCAATGGCGTCAAGGTGACGGATTACCGGGAAGGGGAAGTGGAGCCGCAGCAGGAAAACATGCGGGAACTGCGGCCGGAACGCGGTTACATCGGTCTTCAGAGCCACGACGCGGATATCGTCTGGTTCCGGGAGGTCGCCGTCAAGCCGCTGCGATAAAGGGAGTTTTCTATGGCAGCCAAGTCTTCACGCCGCGGGTTTCTGGGCGGTTCTGTTGCACTCCCCTCGGTTTTTCCGCAAACCGTCTTGGGCGCCAATGACCGCATCAACATCGCCGTCATCGGCGTGGGGGCTCACGCCTATGCCCACCACGTGAAAGCGATTGTGGGACGAAGAGACGAGGACAACGTCCGCCTGACGGCAATTTGCGATGTTTACAGGCGGCGCGTCACCCGTGCCCTGGCCATCGCGAAGGAGGCCGAGGGCTTTCTGGATTACCGGCGCCTGCTGGACCGCAAGGACATCGACGCCGTTGTGATCGCCACCCCCGACCACTGGCACGCCAAAATGTCCATCGATGCCATGGAGGCCGGCAAGCATGTCTACTGCGAAAAGCCGATGACGCTGACCATCGAGCAGGCTTTCGCAGTCCGCGACACCGTGCACAAAACCAAGAAGGTTTACACCGTGGGGCCGCAGGGCACGGCGAACGCGGCCTACTGGCACGCGCAGGCCGCCATCCGGGAAGGCAAGATCGGCAAGGTGATCATCGCCCAGGCGGGAGGCGGCCGCAGCGAACGCGTCCATACCTACGACTCGCGCGCGTGGAGCATCGATCCGGATGCCGGACCCGATCGCACCGGCGAGGATTACATCGATTGGGACATGTGGCTCGGATGGAGATTCGGCCTGGCGCCAAAAATTCCATTCAATCCGGAACACTATTTCCGCTTCCGAAAATACTGGCCCTACAGCGGAGGCCAGGCGAGCGATCTGCTCTATCACTCCCTCGCGCCGCTGCTGCTCGCCATTGCCGGCCCCAACGGGGCCTATCCCACCCGCGTGACGGCCACCGGGGGGCTGTACGCGCATAGGGACGGGCGCGATATCCCGGATACATACGTGACCAGCCTCGACTACGCCGGCGAGTACACGATCCTGCTGGTGAACTGCGCGGCGGCCAGCGTCAGGATTCCCACGACCATCTGCGGCCGCTACGGCTCAATCCAGCTCGCACCGAGTGGGAGCCGCCGCTGGGATCCCCATAACGACTTGATCCTGCGCGCGGAGGGCGACTTTCTTGCGGAGTTTCAGGAGAGGAACAACGGATCCGAGGAGGTCGAAATACCGCTCGAACGCCACCGCGACATTATGGGCTGCTTCCTGGATGCGATCCGCGGCCAGGGGACAGTCACGTGCAACGTCGAACTCGGCACGGCAACCATGGTCGGCATCAAGCTCGGCGTCGACGCTTACCGCCAGAGTAAAACCATGTTGTGGCCCCCGCCGGGCCAAACAGCTCAGAGCTGAACAACCCCGATCGGGGAGTTGAGCGCCAGGCTCTTCCCCGCCGGCGGCCGCCACGCCGCCCGGCAAAAAAAATCGATAAGAACAAACAGCGGCAAGGACTTTAGTACCAAAAATACGCCATTTAATTTCAGATATTCTGGAAACGATATTGCCGCGATTTCCGTCCGAGGTTGCGATGAAACGGCCCATAAATCGATTGCTGGTTCTTGCGCTTTTTGTAATTTCCCTGCCTGCCTGGGCTCAACTCAGGCGCTACGCGCTGGTTCTGGAGGATCCGCCGCTCGTAGAGCGTGTCGCATCGCGCAAGGAACTGCGCACGCAGGCCGCCGTGGATGCAGCCGCGAGGATCGAATCGGCGCAGAGGGCGCTGCGTCAGCAGTTGGCCGCGCGCAACGTGAAGGTTGTGGGATCGGTAAAAACGCTTCTCAACGCCGTATTTGTAGTCGCTGAGGACGACCGGAATCTCCAGGGTCTGCCGGGCGTCAAAGGGGTTGTTCAGATGCGCCGGTTCAAACGCCACATGAATCAGGCGGCGCCGCTGATTAAAACGCCCGAGGGATGGGCAGCGCTCTCCAGCGCCGGATTTCCCGATGCCGGCGCCGGCATCAAGATCGCCATCATCGATACAGGCATCGACCACACGCACCCGGCATTTCAGGACCCCTCACTGGAACCCGTAGGGCCGTTCTGCGCAGGTGACGACTGCAATTTCACGAATAACAAGGTGATCGCGGCGCGCAGCTTCGTTGATATAGTTGCGGCCGGAGGAGAGCCCGACATATCGCGCCCGGACGACCTCTCCCCACGCGATCGCGTGGGGCACGGCACGGCCGCGGCAATGATCGCCGCCGGAGTGCGCAACACCGGACCGCTGGCCACCATCAGTGGAATCGCGCCCAAAGCTTACCTGGGCAACTACAAGGTTTTCGGTTCTCCCGGCGTAAACGACAGCACTACGGAAGACGCGCTGATCATAGCTCTTAACGCCGCCTTCGAGGACGGCATGGACATTGTCAGCCTGTCGCTCGGCTATCCCGCATGGAATGCGCCGTTTGACCTGTGCCCGGATCAGCCCACCGTGTTTTGCGATCTCATAGCAGCAGCGGTGAGCGTGGCAACCTATGAGGGTATGTTAGTGGTGGTTTCGGCCGGCAACGATGGGGATTACGGCTTGAAGTTCCCCACTTTAAACACCATCCACTCCCCCGGCATCGCCCCTGCCGCCCTCACAGTGGGCGCGGTGCGAAACGCTCACGTGATCTACTCGAGTTTCGGCCTTGAGGACGCTAACGCGCCGGGCGGTCTCAAAAACATCCGGGCAAGTTTCGGCGACGGCCCCAAGGCCAAGGTGACCGCCCCCGTGCGCGACGTGAACGGATTCGCCTGCGGCGATCTGGGCCCCAATTCGCTCAGCGGCGCGATCGCGCTCATCCAGCGCGGCGGCTGCGATTTCCGGACCAAGGTGATCAACGCACAGAATGCGGGCGCACTGGGCGTCATCATCTACCGCGAGGACGGATCGGGCAGCGAGGGTGACAAGCCCTTCCCGCCCGGCGGCCTCAGCGGGACCGGCATCCCCGCAGCCCTCATCGGAAACAGCGACGGCCGGGCGCTGAAAACATGGCTCCAGACACACCCGGACGCCGTCGGGGTTCTCGATCCGGCATTCAAAGCATTTGACGACCCGGACGTCAACACGGTGGCCGCCTTTTCCTCCCGCGGACCCGCGATCGACGGCCACCTCAAGCCCGACCTCGTCGCAGTCGGCGCCGCCATCTATACCGCCACGCAGAAGTACGACACCAACAGCGAAATGTACGATCCCTCCGGCTACACGGTGGTAGACGGGACCAGCTTTTCCGCCCCGATGGTGGCGGGTGTGCTGGCGCTGGTCAAGCAAAAGAACCCTACGTTCTCAGCCGACCAGGTGAAGTCCGCGGTGGTGCATACGGCAACGCGAGACATCATGGACGGAGGCGTGCCCGCCAGCGTAAGAGCGGTGGGAGCCGGAAGGCTGAACGTCGAGGCCGCACTGAAGGCCGATGTGACCCTCGATGGCATCTGCGAGGGAAGGGCCTCGCTTTCGTTCGGCGTGCTCAACCAGAACTGGAGTCGAACGAACTGTCCTTTTTGGGTCAGTAACGGCAGCCCGAACACGGTAACGCTGGCGGTGGAGCCCACTACTCCCAGCTCGGCGCAGGTCACGCTCAACGAGACTTCCGTCCCCCCGGGCCAAACGATCCCGATCATAGCCACCCTGACCGGGACGTGGCCGGATCCAGGCGCCTATGAAGGCGTAATCACCATCACCGGAGGCGCGGTCCCCCTGCGGGTGCCTTACTTTTTTGCCGTCGGCGATAACGTGCCGCATAACGTCTTCCCGGTACAGAACGGCGAGTTCTCCGGCGTGGTCGGGTCCTTGATTAACTACGGAATTGTCGGATTCAAAGCGGTGGACCAGTACGGGGCTGCGGTGATTGGCGCCCCTGTGGAATGGAAGGCGGCGGGCGGCGCGAGTTTCCCCATCGATGACGAGGGGCGCTTACGGGTCGACCCGGTTACGGACATTTACGGCTTGGCTTTTGCGGAGGTTATTTCCGCGCCGGAACCCACGAACGACCAGATCATCGAGGCGACTGTGGGCACAAGCCCCGGCGTCACCCAGACCTTTTTCGGAAGCGCGCGCTACGAGCCTAAGATCTCACCCAACGGCGTGATCAACGCGCCCAGCGGAGAAGCGCCCAAGGATGGCCGGGGCCTCGCGCCCGGCTCGTACATATCCATCTGGGGCGAAAACCTCAGCGATTTCGCCCTGGCCTGGGACAAGGTGCTCCCCGAAGGTATCGCTCCATATCTTCCCATCGCGCTCGGCCGCGTGAGCGTCAGTTTCGACGTGGAAGGCAGCTTTGGCGTCCCGGGGCGGCTGACATACGTCAGCCCCAATCAGATCAACGTGCAGATCCCCTGGGAGCTGGCCGGCCATTCATCCGTAAAAATGAAAGTCTCGTTGGGGGATTTCAGCACGGCAGTGTATGACCTGCCCCTCTCGGACTACGCGCCTGCGGTGTTCGAATCACCGATCGGCTCCGGTTTCGCCGTGGCGCAGATCGCTGAAAATTTCGAGCTCATCACACAGCAGAACCCGGCGCCCAGGGGAGCATTGATTGTCCTCTACGCCAATGGCCTCGGCCCGGTGGACAACACGCCACCGAGCGGCGAGCAGACCCCCTTGGACGGCCTGGCAACCTGCCTGACCACGCCCGAAGTGACCATTGGCGGCAAACCCGCGCAAGTGGAGTTTGCCGGCCTGACGCCCACAGGGATCGGCTATTACCAGATCAACGTGAGGGTGCCGGACAACATCGAACCCGGCGTGCAGCCGGTAATCGTCAGCGTAAACGGCGTTCCGGCAAAGACCGTAATGCTGCCAGTGAAGTAACCTGCTGCGGGGCGCGTAGCAGGCTATCTTCCCATACCCAGGTAACGGAACCCGGCGCGCTCGAGCACGTCCCGCTCGAGGAAGTTCCGGCCGTCGACAACGAGCGGCGTGCGCATCAACTTCGCCAGCGCGGACCACGGCAGGTTGCGGTACTCAGGCCAGTCCGTGACGAGCACGAGCGCGTCCGCTTCAGCCGCGAGCGTCTCCAGGGACTCGGTGTAGCAAATTGGCAGGCCGGAATAGTCCTGGCGCGCCCGGTCGAGCGCCACCGGGTCGTGCGCGCGCACCTTCGCGCCCCTGTCGATCAGCCGGCGTGCGATGTCGAGCGCCGGGGCGTCGCGCAGATCGTCGGTGTGCGGCTTGAAGGCCAGCCCGAGCAGGCCCACGGCGCGGCCCTTGAGAATCTTCAGCTCCGCCAGCAGCTTGTCGATCACCCGCTCCCGCTGGCGGTAATTCACTTCGCGCGCCGCACTCACGATCGGCATGGTGAGGCCGTACTCGCTCGCGGTAGCGATCAGCGCCGAGGTGTCTTTGCCGAAGCAGGAGCCGCCCCAGCCGATGCCAGCCTGCAAAAACCGCGTGCCGATCCGCGCGTCCATCCCGATGGCCTTTCCGATCTGCGTGATGTCGGCCCCCACCTTCTCCGCAAGCTGCGCGATTTCGTTGATGAAGCTGATCTTGAGCGACAGGAATGCGTTCGAGGCGTACTTGGTCAACTCGGCCGAGGCGAGATCCGTGGTGATCAGCGGCACCGCGCCCAGCGATTCCGGGCGGGGCAGAAAAATCGGGGCGGGAAACGTCTGCTCGATGACCGGCTTGTACAGCGCGTAGAGGCGTTCGAGCGCGCGGGCGTCATCGGCGCCGATCACGATGCGGTCCGGGTAGAGCGAATCATGCAGCGCGGAGCCTTCCCGCAGGAACTCCGGGTTCGAGGCGACGGAAAACAATCCCTTCGGGCGCTGCCCGTTGCGCGCTTCAAACGCCTCGCGCACCAGCGATTCCACCCAGTTGCCGCAGCCGATCGGCACGGTGGATTTGTTGACCACCACGGTGTAGCCGTCGCCCAGGTGGTCCCCCACCGACATCGCGGCGGAGCGAAGGAACGAGAGGTCCGGGTTGCCGTCTGCCTGTGACGGCGTGCCGACCGCAATGAAAATCACCTCCGCGTTCGACATCGCTTCGTTCGGATCGGAGGTGTACCGCAGGCGGGAGTGCGCCAGTGCTGCGAGCGCCTCCAGATGAGGCTCGTAGATCGGGAAAACGCCGCGGCGCAGCAGTGCGACCTTGCGCTCGTCTGAATCCAGGCAGGTGACCTCGTGGCCGACGTACGCCAGGGCGACGCCCGTAGTGATGCCGACATAACCAGCCCCAACAATGGAAACTCGCATGGCACTCTCCGGCAACTACTTACCTCGATCTTACCTCAGAGCGGGACGAAGCCGCCGGTAAAGCACGGCGCCGGGTGCTTCGAGAATGCGGGCGGCCTCCTCGGGCGCCCCGGGAAGCAGCATGTATTCAGCGGCTTGGGAGCCGGCGTCGAAACGCACGAATTTCGCCGGGCCGAACTGCAAAGTGCCCCGTCCGGGGCTGGCGCGCGCCATTCCCATGATCGTGTCGATCAGACACGGAGGATCCATCGGAACGGTGACGCGCAGCTCGCGCGGCTCCATCATACCCAGCACATCCGCGCGGAAGTCCTCGAACAGGCGGACGCCCAGCGCGAGCCCGGGGCAGAACTCGCCGTGAAAGCGCTGTGCCTGAAATAGCAGCGATTCGCGCAGCGCCTCCCGGCTGCCAGGGCGGCCGATCTGCTCGTTCCGGGCCGAGAAGATGAGATCGCGCGCGACAAAGTAAGGCTTCAGATCGAGGATGGGCGTACCGTCGACAAAGTCGAGGTAGTCCACGTCGATGGAAGCGCCATCGATGCGCACGATGCGCGCGGCCGTCAGACCGATCGGGTTGGGCCGAGCGGGCGAACGCACCCCGAAGACGCCGTGCAGGCCTTCCGGCGCCGGCTCGGGCACGCCGCGCGGCGTCACTTGTAAAATGTCGCGCTCCGCGCCGCCAAGCCACGCCAGCACCCAGATGTGCGAGTGTTTCTCCAGGCGGTAGAGGCCGGGCTCGTACTGGGGGAACAATTCCAGGCGCGCGGGTACGCCGAGCGGCGGCATCGCCTTGCTGTCCCGCACGGCGCAGCGCACCACGGCGATAGGGTTCAACTCGACGCTCAACGCCGCTTCACCGTGTCTTTTCCGTTCACTCTAGCACGGCGTTTCCGGAAGGCTCAGATCAATTCCTTGACCTTGTCTTCGGCGACAGTCAGGCTGATCTTGCCGCGGTAAGGCTGGCCGCGCACCAACGATTCCGCGAAGCGCGCCGCCTGCTTCATCGTGACTTTCGGAGGCATAGGCGGCTCAAACGGATCCACGATGGCATCGACAATGACCGGGCCGGGCGTGGCCAGCGCGCGGTCCAGCACCGAGCCGCACTCGGCCGCATCTTCCACCGTGAAGCCCGTTCCGCCGCACGCCCGCGCGAACGCCGCGAAATCGATGGGCTTGAGTTCCACTCCGTATTCGGGGTTGCCCAGCAGCACCATCTGTTCCCAGCGAATCTGGCCGAGCACGTTGTTGGTCAGAACGATCACTTTAATCGGCAGGTTGTACTTCACGGCGGTGGAGAACTCGGCCATGAGCATGGAAAAACCGCCATCGCCGACGAAGGCGAAGCAGGGCCGGTTCGGATAGGCGATCTGCGCCGCAATCGTGTACGGCAGGCCCGCAGCCATCGTAGCCAGGGTGCCGGAGAGCGAGTGCATCTGCCCGCGCTTCACCGGGATCTGACGCGCCCACCACGTGGCGATCGTGCCCGAGTCGCACGATACGATCGCGTTGTTCGGCAGCCGCTTGCCAAGTTCCCAGGCCACCACCTGCGGCTTCATCGGCTTGTCGGTGCGGGTGCCGCGCTGCTCCATGAGCTTCCACCACTCCTTCATGCCCGACTGGGCGCGCTCGAGGAAGCCGCGGTGCTTGTTGCGCTTGAGCAGCGGCAGCAGTTCGGTCAGGCTGCGCGTGGCGTCGCCGACAACGCCGACCTCAACCGGGTAGCGCAGCCCGATGCGGGTCGGGTTAATGTCGATCTGCACGGCGCGCACCTGACCCGGCTTCGGCAAAAATTCGATGTACGGGAACGAGGTTCCGACCATCAGCAGTGTGTCGCAGTTCTCGATGGCTTCCTGCGACGGTTTTGTTCCCAGCAGCCCGATGGTGCCGGTAGTATACGGGCTGTCGTCCGGCACAACCTGCTTGCCGAGCAGCGCTTTGATGATCGGCGCGCCGAGCCTCTCGGCCACCTGCTCGAGCTGGTCGGTGGCGCCGATGGCTCCGGCGCCGGCCAGTATGGCGATCCTTTTTCCCTTGTTGAGCACGTCGGCGGCGCGCTGTAGGTCACTCCGGTTCGGAAGCCTTGCGCCGAGCGCCAGGACGTCGGAGGTGTGGTGCGGCACGTTGCGGCGGGAACGGGACTCCATCTCCATGGTCTGAAAGTCGACGGGGATGGTGATATGGGCGACGCCGCGGTAGGAGAGCGCCGCGCGGCACGCCAAATCGGCGACGTTCTCGACGTGGGCTTTGCCCATGATCCGCTCGTTGTAGACGCAGACGTCCATGAAGACGCGGTCGAGGGCCACATCCTGCTGGGTGTGCGTGCCGATCAGGTCGTGATACTGGAGGCCGGTCAGAGCGAGCACGGGCTGGCCGTCCATTTTGGCGTCGTACAGTCCATTGATCAGATGCAGGCCGCCGGGGCCCGAAGTACCCAGACAGCAGCCGAGTTTTCCGGTGAATTTGGCATAGGCGCAGGCCATCAACGCTGCGGCCTCTTCGTGGCGGGTGTGAACGAAGCGGACGGTGTCCTGGTGCGTGCGCAGGGCTTCCATGATTCCGTCCACGCCGTCGCCGGGGACGCCGAACACTACATCTACGCCCCAGTCGTGTATGGTTTCGATGAGAACATCCGAAGCGGTTTTGGGCATGCGATCCCCTCCGTGTGAAGTTGCTGTATGTATGACACGCAAGTTGGGAGAAATTATGAAATAAGATTAATCAATCGGAATTTCTTTGGAGCTCGGGCGCGGACCGGCAAGATTATATATCATTAAGGTTGACGAGTGTAACTGGATGTGCTAAAAAATAAATGACATACTGGTGAATGAAAATAGCTCAATGAATATTACATCGCCGCGGCCGTGTTGAAGGAGCGCCGCCCGATTTCGCGAGGGCAGCTTGCAGACTGATCAAATTACGGTCGATTTACCCCCCCGGCACCCGGTTCAGGGTCCGCATTCTTCCGCTTCTCAATTGTTGTTCTTCTCTTCGCTCATAGGATTCTTCCGTTCGTGGTGGTTCCCTAATTCCACTGTGGAGAAGACAAAACTTGGGCAAGCACATTCTCATCACGGGTGGAGCCGGATTCATCGGCTCGCACCTGGCCGACGAATTGCTTCACTGCGGACACGCTGTACGGGTCCTCGACAACCTCTCGCATCAGGTCCACGGCCCCGACGGCGGCCGGCCTGATTATCTGAACCGGGATGTCGAATTGATCGTCGGGGACGTTCGCGATCCCGGCGTGGTGGGCAGGAGCTTGAAAGGCATTGACGCGGTTTATCATTTCGCCGCTTCGGTCGGCGTCGGCCAGAGCATGTACGAGATCGCGAATTACACGAGCAACAACAGCCTGGGCACCGCGGTACTTCTGGAGCAACTGGCGGCGCGGCCGGTCGAGCGGCTCGTGGTGGCTTCGAGCATGAGCATTTACGGGGAGGGGCTCTACCGCTCGGCCGACGGGACGCTGCACACGCGCGCCACCCGCTCCCCGGACCGCCTGAAGGCCGCCGACTGGGAAGTGCGCAACGGAAACGGTGAGATTCTCACGCCGGTGCCGACGCCGGAATCGAAGCCGCCCTCGCTGGCCTCCATCTACGCGCTGTCCAAGTACGACCAGGAGCGGATGTGCCTGATGGTGGGCGCGGCCTACGGCATCCCGACGGTGGCTCTGCGCTTCTTCAACGTGTTCGGCACGCGGCAGGCGCTGTCGAATCCCTACACCGGCGTCCTGGCGATCTTCGCTTCCCGCTATCTGAACGGCAACAGCCCGATCATCTTCGAAGATGGCAACCAGCGCAGGGATTTCGTGAGCGTGCGGGACGTGGCGCGCGCGTGCCGGCTGGCTCTCACCGCGCCCGACGCGCCCGCGCAGGTGATCAATATCGGCAGCGGCAAGCCGCACACCATCCTTGAAGTCGCCGAACGCATGGCGCGGGTGCTCGGCAAGGGAAACCACGTACCGCTGATCACGGGCAAGTACCGGATAGGCGACATCCGGCACTGCTTCGCGGACATAACGCTGGCGCGCACGGTGCTGGGCTACAGCCCGCAGGTGACGCTCGACGAGGGGCTGGAGGAACTGGCCGGCTGGCTCGAAGGCCGCATCGCGCACGACCGGGTGGCGCAGGCCAGCGCGGAACTGGCAGCCAGGGGACTTACTGTATGAAAAGCAAGAGCGCCGGTGCGAGCCTGATCACCGGCGGAGCGGGTTTTTTGGGCACGAACCTGGCGCTCCATCTGCTGTCCGCTGGACAGCGCGTGGTGATTTACGACAACCTCTCGCGCTCTGGCTCGGAGAAGAACCTGGCTTGGCTCCGGCGTCAGGCCGGAGACGCGCTGCGGGTGGTCGTGGGCGACATACGCGACCGCTTCGCGCTGCGGGAGGCTGTTCGCGGCGTCGGCCGCGTTTACCATTTCGCCGCGCAGGTAGCCGTAACCACCAGCCTCCTCGACCCGGTTTCCGATTTCGAGGTGAACGCGCGCGGCACGCTGAACCTGCTCGAGGAGCTCCGGCGGCTCGACGAACCGCCCACGCTGATCTTCACCTCGACCAATAAGGTGTACGGCAGCCTGGCGGACCTCCCATTGCGCCGGGCTGGGAAGCGGTATCGCCCCCGGGATCCCGGCTTGGAAACCACCGGCATCAGCGAGGACCGCGTGCTGGACTTTCACAGTCCCTACGGCTGCTCGAAGGGCACGGCCGACCAGTACGTGCTGCTCTACGCCCGCGTGTACGGGTTGCCGGCGGTCGTCTTCCGGATGAGCTGCGTCTACGGCCCGCACCAGTACGGCACGGAAGACCAGGGGTGGGTGGCGCATTTTCTGATCCGCGCGCTCGAGCGCCAGCCCATCACCATCTATGGCGACGGCAGGCAGGTGCGCGACGTGTTGTTCGTCGACGATTTGATTGACGCGTTCGACCGGGCGCTGACGCACATCGAGACTGTGGCGGGCCACGCGTACAACATCGGCGGCGGCCCCACGAACACCATCAGTCTGCTGGAACTGCTGAGCCTGATCCGGGAGCTGACGGGCGAGCCGGCGCCGCCCGTGTTCGCACCGTGGCGCACGGGAGACCAGCGCTACTACGTTTCCGATTTCAGCCGGTTTCAGGCCGCCACGGGGTGGGCGCCGCGCATCGGCGTAACCAAAGGCGTCACCAGGCTGTACGAGTGGTTAGCCGAGGCGCGCGGGCTGCCGCGCAGGCGCGCCGCCGCGAGTAGGATGCCCGCATGAAATATGCACTCGTCAATCCAAACTGGACGTTTGACGGCAGCATTTATTTCGGGTGCCGCGAGCCGCACCTGCCGCTTGAGTACGGCTATGCCAAGGCGCTGCTGGAGCGCGCGGGCCACGAAGCCATCATCGTAGACGGGCAGCTCGAAGGTCTGTCCGGCGAGGAGATCCGCGCACGCGTCGCGCGCTTCCGGCCGGACTTTACCGTCATCACCACCGCGCCCAGCTACCTGTTCTGGCGCTGCGCTCCGCCCGAACTGAGGGTCCCGCGGGAGACAGCGGACCTCGTGCGCGGCTGCGGCGGCGTGCTGATCGGAATCGGCCCGCACGCCTCCACCACGCCGCGCGCGGCCCTGCGAAAACTCGGGCTGGATCTCGTCATCCTGGGCGAGCCGGAAGAGATTCTGCCGCAGCTCGGAGGCGACTGGAGCGGCGTGCCCTCCCTTTACCTACGGGAGAACGGTTCGGTAGCGGCGCCGGCCACCCCGCATGCATCCGACATGAAGGCGCTGCCCGCCCTGCGATGGCCAGACGAGATAGTCGCGCGGCACCATCATCACCATCATCGCTTCGACGCCGCGCCGCAAGGACCGGGCGCGGAGATGGAAGTTTCTCGGGGTTGCCCGTACCACTGCACCTTCTGCGCCAAAGAAAACTTTCGTACGGATTACCGCAAAAGGCCCCTCGGCGTGATTCTGGAAGAGCTGGAAAACTTCCTCTCGCAAGGGGTCGAGTACGTCTACTTCGTGGACGAAATTTTCCTTCCGGACAAGGCGTTGCTGGAAGCCTTGGCCGAAAGGCCCGTGAAGTTCGGCGTGCAGACGCGCATCGACCTGTGGAAGCCGGAGATGCTTGAACTGCTGGGGCGTGCCGGGTGCGTTTCAATCGAGGCGGGGGTGGAAAGCATTTCCGAGGCCGGCCGCGAACTGCTCGACAAGAAAAGCAAGCTCACCACGGCGCAATTCACGGAGCGCCTGATTTACGCCAAGCGCTACGTTCCGTTTGTTCAGGCGAACCTGTTGGACGCCAAGGTAGACGACGCCGCCGAAATCGAGCAGTGGCGGGAGTTGCTGGGCCGCTTTGGCGTGTGGGCGAACCGTCCCGTGCCGCTGTTTCCCTATCCGGGATCACCCGATTACCGCAAGCGCTGGGGGATTCCCGACGATTGGGCCTGGGAGCGCGCGCTCGATTTCTACCTGAGGGAAAACCGCGAGTTCAGCGACATACAGGAACCGCAGCCGCTGCCGATGTCGCAGCTCGAGCTGGGCTTGAGTGAGTGAGGGGAAATGCCGCCGCCTCGACGCATTCTGATGACCTCCGACACCGTGGGCGGCGTCTGGACATACGCGCTCGATTTGGCACGCGCGCTCACCCTGCGCGGCGTGACGGTAGGGCTTGCCACGATGGGACCGCCGCTCTCGCGCGAACAGCGCGATGACGCTCGCGGCATTCCATTGGTCGAATTATTCGAGAGCGCCTTCAAGCTGGAGTGGATGCCGGATGCGTGGGACGATGTGCGCCGCGCCGGCGAATGGCTGCTCGCACTCGAAGCGCGGCTCCAACCGGACCTGGTGCACCTGAACGGCTACGCGCACGCGGCGCTGCCGTGGCGCGCGCCGGTGCTCGCGGTGGGGCACTCCTGCGTTCTCTCCTGGTGGAGAGCGGTGAAGGGCTGCGAGGCGCCGGCGTCGTGGGACTGCTACCGCGAAGCCGTTTGGCGCGGGCTGGCCGCTTCGAAACTGGTGGTAGCGCCGTCGCGGGCGATGCTCGATGCGCTGGTGGAAAACTATCCCGGGGCGATCCGCGAGGCGCGCGTGATTCCGAACGGCCGCGATGCGGCGCTGTTCCAGCCCCGCGCGAAAAGCCCTTATGTGCTGGCCGCCGGCCGCCTGTGGGACGAGGGGAAGAACATCGCGGCGCTGGAGAGAGCGGCGGCGCGGCTGCCGTGGCCGGTGTACCTGGCGGGCGAACGCAGATCAGACGCGCGTCCCGCGCGCGGCGTCCGCTTTCTGGGGCCGCTGAGGCCGTTGGAGCTGGCGCATTATTACAGCCGTGCGGCCATCTACGCGCTGCCGGCGCGCTACGAACCGTTCGGTCTTTCCGTGTTGGAAGCGGCGATGTCCGGTTGCGCCCTCGTGCTTGGCGACATTCCCAGTTTGCGTGAGAACTGGAGAAACGCGGCCGTGTTTGTGTCCCCGGACGATTCGCGCGCTTTGACTCAAGCGCTTGTGCGGCTGATCTCGAACACCGGCCTGCGCCGCCGCCTGGGCGCCCGCGCCCGCATGCGCGCCCGCCGGTTCACGCATCACCGCATGGCCGAAGCCTATCTTTCGGCGTACCGCGAAATCTGCGCGGGCTCGGAGACCGCCACATGCGCATCGTGATGTTCTACCACTCGCTGGTTTCGGACTGGAACCACGGGAACGCGCATTTTCTTCGCGGCATTGCGAGCGAACTCATGAGCCGGGAACACGAGGTGCGCATTTTCGAACCCGAGGACGGCTGGAGCTTGAAAAACCTCGTGGCGGATCACGGCGAAGCCGCCATCCGAGGTTTTCATCGGGCCTATCTGCAGCTTTCGAGCACGCGCTACCGGCTCGCCTCGCTCGACCTGGATGGGGCGCTCGAAGGCGCGGACCTGGTGATCGTCCACGAGTGGAACGAGCCCGAACTCGTGCGTATGGTGGGGGCGCACCGCGCGCGCAACCCGGGGTACCGGCTGCTGTTCCACGACACGCACCACCGGTCTGTAACCGATCGCGACCGCCTGCCTGTCGCCGGACTCGAACACTACGACGGCGTGCTGGCTTTCGGGCGCGCCGTCCGCGACCTCTACCTCAAGCGCGGCTGGGCGCGGCGCGCATGGATCTGGCACGAAGCGGCCGACACGCGCGTCTTCCGGCCCATCGAAGCGCAGCGCACGGGAGACCTGGTCTGGATCGGCAACTGGGGCGACGATGAGCGCAGCGCGGAGATTCGCGAGTTCCTGATTGAACCGGCGCGTGAACTCGGCTTGAACGCTGAGGTCTACGGCGTGCGTTACCCGGAGGAGGCCCTCGCCGCGCTCGCGGAGGCCGGAATCCGGTATTGCGGCTGGGTGCCGAACTATGAGGTCCCCAACATATTTGCCCGCTTCCGGGCCACCGTACACATACCGCGCAAACCGTACGTATCGGACCTGCCGGGGATTCCCACCATTCGCGTTTTTGAGGCGCTGGCCTGCGGCATCCCGCTGATTACGGCGCCCTGGGACGATTGCGAGCACCTGTTCACGCCGGGCAAGGACTACCTGGTGGCGCGCGACGGCTCCGAGATGAAGCGGCTTTTGCGCCGCGTGCTGTCGGACGGCGCGCTCTCCCGGGCGCTTGCCGGGCATGGTCTACAAACCATCCTGTCGCGCCACACCTGTGCGCACCGGGTGGATGAGCTGATGCGGATTTTCGCCGAAGTGGCGGGCGCGCCCGCGGGAGCAGGAGCGGCGGTATGAGAATTGCGTTTTTCGGATCGAGTCTGGTGTCGGCCTACTGGAATGGGGCGGCCACTTATTATCGCGGCATCATTCGCGCGTTGAACGCGCGGGGCCACGCGGTCACGTTTTACGAACCCGACGCCTATGAGCGCCAGCAGCACCGCGACATGGAAGACCCGGAGTGGGCGCGGGTCGTGGTGTACCCTGCGACCGAAGCCGGAGTGAGCCAGGCGCTCGATGAAGCGCGCGCGGCGGATGTGATCGTGAAAGCGAGCGGCATCGGCGTGCTCGACGAGTTTCTCGAAGCCACCGTGCCGGAAGTGAAGGCGCCGGGAAAGCTCGTCGTCTTCTGGGACGTGGACGCGCCGGCAACGCTCGACCGCGTCCGTGCGAACGAAGCCGACCCGTTCCGCCGCCTCATCCCGCGCTACGATTTCGTGCTGACGTACGGGGGTGGGCCGCCGGTCGTAGAGGCGTATGAAGCGTTGGGTGCGCGGCGGTGCGTCCCGGTGTACAACGCGCTCGATCCGGAGACCCACTTCCCCGCCCCTCCCGATCCGCGTTTCTCGGCCGATCTGGCGTTTCTCGGCAACCGTCTGCCGGACCGCGAGCGGCGCGTCGAAGAGTACTTTTTCGGCGCCGCCGCGGCAGCGCCCGCCGCACGCTTTTTGCTGGCCGGCGCGGGATGGGAAGACAAAAAACTTCCGGCCAACGTGCAATATCTTGGCCACCTTTACACGCGCGATCACAACGCGTTCAACTCGACCCCGCGGGCGGTGCTCAACATCAGCCGGGAGAGCATGGCGCGGTACGGCTACTCGCCGGCCACGCGGGTTTTCGAGGCTGCGGGCGCGGGCGCCTGCATCATCACGGATTCCTGGCAGGGACTGGAGCTGTTTCTCGAACCGGGGCGCGAGGTTCTGGTTGCGCGGCACGGCCGCGAGACGGCGGCGCACGTTCGCGAATTAACGCCGGCACGCGCGCGGGTTCTGGGGCAGGCGGCGCGGCGGCGCGTACTTGCCGAACACACCTACGCGCATCGCGCCCGGGACGTAGAGACGGTAATCGAAACCGGTTCCGTGAGGACGGCGCGGGTATGAGCGCTCCTCCCCTACGCATCGTGATCTGCGGGCTTTCGATCACCTCGTCGTGGGGGAACGGCCACGCTACGACCTACCGCGGGCTGGTCAGAGAGCTTGCCGCGCGCGGTCACGACGTGCTGTTTCTCGAGCGCGACGTGCCGTGGTATGCGGCGAACCGTGACCTGCCCGAACCGCCCTACGGCCGCACGGCCCTTTACTCCTGCCTGGAGGAATTGAAGGACCGCTTTTCCGGAGATGTGCGCGAGGCCGACGTCGTCATCGTGGGGTCCTACGTGCCCGAGGGCGTCGCCGTGGGCGAATGGGTGACAACGGTCGCGCGCGGCAAGAAAGCGTTTTACGACATCGACACTCCGGTGACGCTGGCCAGGCTCCGGCGCGGCGAAAACGATTACCTTTCGCGCGAGTTGATCCCGCGCTACGACCTGTATCTTTCCTTTACGGGCGGCCCCACGCTGGAGTGCCTGGAACGCAGATATGGCGCGCCGGTTGCTCGCGTGCTTTACTGCTCGACGGACCCGCTGGTTTATTATCCCGAGCAAAGGAAACCGGCTTGGGAGCTGGGCTATCTCGGCACGTACAGCGAAGATCGCCACCCGTCGCTGGAGCGGCTCATGCTGGAAACGGCACGGCGGTGGCCGGAAGGGCGCTTCGTGGTGGCCGGACCGCTCTATCCGGAAAACATCGAGTGGCCCGCTAACGTCGAGCGCATCGAGCACCTGGCGCCGCCCACGCACCGGGCGTTCTACAATTCCCAGCGCTTCACGCTGAACATCACCCGGGCGGACATGCGGCGGGCAGGCTTTTCTCCCAGCGTGCGCCTGTTTGAGGCGGCGGCCTGCGGCGTTCCGATTATCAGCGACTGGTGGGTCGGGCTGGACCACATTCTGAAGCCAGGCAGCGAGATTCTGGTGGCGCGCACGGCCGCCGACACGCTGCGGTTCTTGCGTGAACTGCCCGAGGAGGAGCGTCTGGCCATCGGGGAACGCGCCCGGAAACACGTGCTGGCCGAGCATACGGCCGCGCACCGGGCCGCACAACTGGAAGGCTATATTCTCGCCGCTCTAAACGGCCACGCCGCTCGCCGGGCTTTTTGCCCCCCAAGTGAGTTCTGAAAGCTGTCGGCCGATGTAAGACACAGCGGGCTGCCGGATCCGGACAGAGCCGTCCCAAAATCGGACAATCCCAACCGCGCAACATATCCTAAGACTTGGCACCAAAAGGAATAATCGGCCGGAACAGTTGGCCGGAGACTTGCGTACTCGTCTGTGTGTCCGATATCCGATTCGCACTCCGTACGCTTGCGCGGTCGCCTCTGCTCACCGCCGTCGTAATCCTTTCGCTTGGCTTGGGTGTGGGGGCGAATACTGCTATCTTTTCGTTCCTGAACCGGATCGTGCTCGCGTCGCTGCCGGTCGAAAAACCCGAGGAACTCGTGATTCTCACCTCGCCTCCCGAGTTCAAAGGCGGCATGTCTTCGACGGACAGTGCCGGCGACATGGAATCGATTTTCAGCTACCTGGCTTTCCGGAGGTTGGAAAAGCACGCCGAGGGAGTCCGGGGCGTGGCGGCATTCCGTCAGCTCGACGCGAACCTCTCTTACCGCAACCAGACCATCGACGGCGCCGCGATGGTGGTCTCCGGGAATTACTTTTCACTGCTCGGCGTGAAGTCCTGGATGGGCCGGTTGATTACGCCCGAGGATGACGTTCACGGGAACGGCCGCCCGGTCGTGGTGCTGTCGTACGCGTTTTGGCAGAACCGGCTCGGCGGCCAGCCGGAGGTGCTGAACCAGCCGCTCCGCGTGAACGGGCACGTCTTCACGATCGTGGGGGTCGCGCCCAAAGGCTTCACAGGCACAACCTGGAGCCAGAATCCGGATGTTTTCGTCCCGCTCTGCTTCAAGCCGCTGATGACGCCCACCTGGAACGGCACACAGCGCTGGGACGAGTACTGGCTGTACCTGTTCGCCCGGCTCCAGCCCGGAGTTTCGCGCGAGCAGGCGGAAGCCGCGCTCAATTCCGTCTATCGCGGGGTTGTGGAGGAGCAGGCCAGCAGCACGCAGAAAAACTGGCGTCCCGATGAGCTCGCGCGATTTCGTAATTCGAAGCTGACTCTGGTCGAGGGCAGCAAGGGACCGAGGCAGTCCCGGCAGGGGGCCCGGACCGCGCTGCTGATTCTCATGGCGTCCACCGCGCTTGTCCTGTTGATTGCGGTGGCGAATACCGCGAACGTGCTGCTGGCGCGGGCTGCGCAGCGCAAGAAGGAACTGGCGATCCGCACTGCCCTGGGCGCGGGCCGCGGCCGCCTGATGAAGCAGGTGCTCACGGAAGCCATGCTGCTGGCGCTGGCCGGCGGCGCGGCGGGCCTGCTCCTGGCTTTCTGGACCATCGAGCTGATCGTGGCGGCGGTCAGCGATGGCACGGCGCCCGCCGACCTCAACATGGGGATCGACTGGCGCGTACTCGGCTTCGCCCTCGGAATCTCGGTGCTGAGCGGGCTCCTCTGCGGTGTGTACCCGGCTTGGGAAGCGGCGCGCAGTGGGGTGGCGGAGGTGCTCAAGGATCAGTCCGGAAGCGTGTCGGCGACTCTGCGCGCGGCGCGCGTGCGCAAAGCCCTGGTCTGTGTTCAGGTGATGCTCTCGGCGCTGCTGCTGATTCCCACCGGACTGTTTCTGAAAAGCCTGGTCAATCTGACGAGGGTCGATCTCGGCATGAACCAGGAAAACCTCATCACCTTCCGGATCTCGCCCGAACTCAACGGCTACAAGCCGGAGCAGAGCCGGGCATTGTTCGAACGCGCCGAAGAGCAGCTCGCCGCCATCCCGGGCGTGCGCAGCGTCAACACCTCGTTCGTGCCGCTGATCTCGGGCAGCAGTTGGGGCATGACCCTGACGGTCGAGGGCTATTCGCGCGACCCGAAGGCCGACCGGCACTCCATGCTCAACGTTGTCGGCGCAGGCTACTTCGGCAAGATGGGCATCCCGCTCATCAACGGGCGCGAATTCACCGAGCGGGACACCGCTGCGGCTCCGAAAGTCGCCATCGTCAACGAGAGCTTTGCGCGGCACTTCTTCGGAAACGGCAATCCGATCGGCCGCAAGTTCGCAGAGGGCATGAGCGATACCCTCGACATCGAGATCGTCGGAGTCGTAAAGGATACACACTATGCCGGCGTGAAGCAGAAACCGCCGCGCCTTTTTTACAGGCCCTGGCGGCAGGACGAGGACATCGGCGAAATCTCGTTCTATGTGCGCACGGCGCTGCCGCCGGAACAGTTGATGCCGCAGGTGCGGCAGGTGATGAGGACGCTCGATCCGGATCTTCCACTGGAAGGATTCAGGACCTTCAAGGACCAGGTCACCAGGAGCCTGATAAACGACCGCCTCGTCCTGCATCTCTCGGTTGCGTTCTCGGTAGTGGCGACGCTGCTGGCGATGTTGGGTCTGTATGGCGTGATGTCCTACAGCGTGACCCGCAGGACGCGCGAAATCGGCATACGGATCGCGATGGGTGCGACGTCCATGTCCATCCGCCGGATGGTGGCGCGCGAACTGCTCATGATGCTGGGCATAGGGCTGGCTCTGGGCGTTCCGGGCGCGGTCGCGCTGGCCCGGCTGGCCGAGAGCCAGTTGTTCGGCGTCAAGTCGTTCGATGCGGCGGTGGTGGCGGGCGCGGTCCTGGCGCTCACGCTGGCAGCGGCGGCGGCCGGTTACCTGCCCGCGCGGCGTGCCACCCGGATCAACCCGATTACCGCGTTGCGGTACGAGTGAGAGCACCGGACGCGTCCAAAGACCACACCACGGGTGCGCGCTATGCTGTGGACATGGCGTGGATTCGCGCCCTTTATGCCTGAATTACCCGAAGTCGAGACCATCGCCCGCACGCTGAAGCCTTGCGTAACCGGGCGGCGGATGCTCGATGCGCACTTCCACTCGCGGCTCGTTCTCTCCGGCGATCCGAAGGCCACGGCAGCGGCCATTCGCGGCCGCACGATCGTCCGGCTTGAACGCCGCGGAAAGTTTCTGCTGTTCGATCTCGACGGTGTGTGGCTCGTCATCCACCTCGGCATGACCGGGAAACTGCTTTGGAACGGCAGCGCTGGCCCGCACACGCGCGCGATTTTCGAACTCGATGCGGGCCGGCTGCTCTACGACGATATCCGCCAGTTTGGGCGCATTGAAGCCGCCCGGAAAATCCCTCGGCGCGTCGCCCGCCTCGGCCCGGATCCGCTGGCGATTCCCGCATCGGAATTTGCCGCGCGCCTCTGGGAGCGCCGCAGGCAGATCAAGCCCCTGCTGCTCGACCAGACATTCCTCGCAGGGCTCGGGAACATCTACACCGATGAAGCGCTGCACCGCGCGGGCATACACCCCAGAGCCGCGGCGGATCATCTCAGCGCGAAGCGGGCAAGCCGGCTCTATGAGGCGATACAGGAAGTGCTGAGCGAGGCAATCTCCGCCGGCGGCTCCTCCATCTCCGATTACGTCGACGGCAACGGCAGGGCCGGCTCCTTTCAGCTACAGCATCGGGTCTACGGAAAGGCCGGCGAGCCGTGCCCGGCCTGCGGGGCGGAAATCCGGCGCATCGTGATTGCCCAGCGCGGCACCCATTACTGCCCGAAGTGCCAGCGGGCGTGACTCTCAGGTGAGAGTGCGCAGGATCGCGTCGGCCACGGAGGCCGCGGCTCGCATCTCCGGAACGTCGTGGACCCGGACCATGTGCGCTCCTCCCAGAATCGCGGCGGCAACCGCGGCGGCGGTGGCGAACTGCGTTTCCTTCTCAGTGGGGTGTTTGAGGAACGACTTCCGCGACGGGCCGACCAGGATGGGGAGTTCCAGCTTCGCGAGCTCCGGCAGCCGCGCCAGGATCTCCGAATTCTGCTCACCGCGCTTGCCGAAGCCGATACCAGGATCGATAACGATGCGGGCGCGGTCGAGTCCTGTGCGCAGGACCCGATGCACCGAGGCTTCCAAATCGCTGCCAATCCCGCCCATCACGTCTTTCATGGGAGGCAGCTTGGCCCAGGTCTCGGGCGTGCCGCGCATGTGGTTGAGGATCAACCCGGCGTCGTAGTTCGTCACGACGCGCGCCAGACGCGCATCGAAGGTAAGGCCGCTCGGATCGTTGATGATTTCGGCGCCCAGTTCGAGCGCGTTTTCCGCTACGCCGGATTTGTAAGTGTCCACCGAGATCGGGATGGAAAGCTTGCCTCGCAGGCGCTTGAGCACCGGCATGAGGCGGCGCTTCTCTTCCGCCTCGGAGATACGGGCGGAGCCGGGGCGGGTGGATTCAGCGCCGATGTCGATGATGTCGGCACCTTGTTCCTCGAGTTCGATGGCGCGCGCGTAGGCGCGGTCGGGATCGCTGTACAACCCGCCATCGGAGAATGAGTCCGGCGTCACGTTCAGAATGGCGACGATGAGAGTGCGGTCCCCGAGCTGGATTTCGCGGTCTCTCAGCTTCCAAACGAAGCGCTTGCGGGGCATGGCTACGAGTTTGCTATAACGCGCCGCCACTTCTTCCCCACCTGCACGATCATCTCAGACGGTACATCGGACAGAACAAGATCGGTCACGCGGCAGCCGTTGATTTCCACCGCGCCTTCCTTGATTTTGCGCGTGGCCTCGCTGACCGAGGGCGCCATGCCCAGCCGGGCCAAAAGATGCCCGAGCCGGATCCCGTTTTGGTTGACCACGCCTTCGGGCAGGGGAACGGTCTCGATGTCCGCAGGCGCCTCGCCGCGCCGCACCACGCGGTCGAAATCCTCGGCAGCACGTTCGGCTTCCTCCGCCGAGTGGAAGTCGGTCACGATCGTCCGGGCCAGATCCATCTTCGCCTGCATGGGGTGCAGTTCGCCGCCGGCGATCCGCTCGCGCATGCGCGCGATTTCAGGGATGCTGACGTCGGTCAGCAGCTCGTAATAGCGGAACATCAACTCGTCGGAGATCGACATCAGCTTTTTGAACATCACCTCGGGAGGCTCGGTGATGCCGACGTAATTGCCGAGGGACTTCGACATCTTGTTGACGCCGTCGAGACCCTCCAGCAGCGGCGTGGTGGCGATGATCTGGGGAGGCAGGCCGAAATCGCGCTGAATCTCGCGGCCCACCAGCAGGTTGAATTTCTGGTCGGTGCCGCCAAGCTCCACGTCGCACTCGGTAACCACGGAGTCGTAGGCCTGCGCCAGCGGGTAGAGCAGCTCGTGAACCGAGATCGGGATGCCCTCCTTGAAGCGCTTGGCAAAATCGTCCCGCTCGAGCAGCCTCGCGACCGTATACTTGGCGCACAGGCGGATGAGGTCCTCAAAGCGGAGGGCGTCGAGCCACTGGCTGTTGTACTGGATGACCGTCTTCTCCCGGTCCAGGATCTTGAAGACCTGCTGCTTGTAGGTCTCCGCGTTGCGCTCGATTTCCTCGCGCGTCATCGGGGGCCGGGTTACGTTGCGGCCCGTGGGGTCGCCGATCTTGCCCGTGCCGTCGCCGATGAGAAAGATCACCGTGTGGCCCAAATCCTGGAAATGCTTCATTTTACGGAGCAGGACGCTGTGGCCCAGGTGGAGGTCCGGGGCGGTGGGGTCGAAGCCGACCTTCACGCGCAGGGGGCGACCCTCCTTTTCGGCCTGGATAAGCCGTTCCCGAAGATCCTCCTCGCGGATGAGTTCCGAAAGTCCCTTTTTGATATAGGCGATCTGTTCGTCGATGGAAAACCGAGGCATCTACTACATTGTACGGGGGATGTAAGGAGCGGCGGGCTGCCGGATCCGAACAGGGCCGTCCCAAAAGCGGACAATCCCAGGCGCGGAGCGCGTCACACAGCTTGGCGTATAAAGGGATAATGGCCGGAACAGTTGGCCAGAGACTTGCGTAGCAGTTAGTGGCATCGCCATGGATATCCCGAGAAAAGACGCTGCGCGGCGCAAGAGAATCCGTCAGACCGTTGTTGGCGCCGTCGTACTGGCTGCCATCGCGGCGGTGACGATGGGGGTCATGCGGCTGAAGCCGGCGGCGCCGACCGTGGAGTGGGCGACGGTCTGGCCGGACACGGTAAAGCGCGGCCCGATGCTGCGGCAGGTCCGCGGGCTCGGCACCCTGGTTCCGGAAGACATCCTGTGGATTCCGGCAACTACCGACGGCCGTGTGGAGCAGCGGCTGGCGCTTCCCGGCACCGTGGTGAAGCCCGATACGGTGCTGATCATTCTCAGCAATCCCGAGCTGCAACAGGCGCTAGTGGACGCCGAATGGAAGCTGAAAGCCGCCGAAGCGGAACTGGAGAATCTTAAGGTAAAGCTCGAGAGCGAGAGGCTGAACCAGGAGGCCCAGGCGGCCTCCGTAGCGTCCGAGGCAAACAAAGCTAAGCTCGAAGCCGACCGGAATGCCGAGCTGAACCGGTTCGGTCTGATCGCCGACATTGAGGCGAAAAAGTCGCTGGCAACGGCGCTGGACTGGGCGAACCGCCAGCGGATCGAAGCGAAACGGCTGGAAATCGCCCTGGACTCCATCCGGGCGCAGCTCGCGGTGCAAAAGGCCAACGTTGAGCAGCTTCGCGCGCTCTACGAACTCAAGAAAAGCCAGGTCGATGCGCTGACGGTGAGGGCCGGAGTACACGGCGTTCTCCAGCAGGTGCCGGTGGAAGTGGGGCAGCGGGTGACCGTCGGCACGAACCTGGCGCGCGTCGTGCAGCCGGAAAAACTCAAAGCTGAGTTGAAGATCCCCGAAACCCAGGCCAAGGACGTGGCGCTGGGGCAGAAGGCCGAAGTGGATACGCGCAACGGGGTGATCCCGGGCCGTGTCTCGCGTATCGATCCCGCGGCCGTCGAAGGAACCGTTACGGTGGATGTGGAGCTGGAGGGCCCCTTGCCCCCGGGCGCCCGGCCGGATCTCAGCGTGGACGGAACCATTGAAATCGAAAAACTCGATGACGTGCTTTACGTGGGCCGCCCGACCTCCGGAGAGCCGAACAGCGTGATCACGCTGTTCAAGGTGGATCCGGATCGCAAGGGCGCCACCGCCGTTAAGGTAAAGCTGGGCCGCAGCTCTGTAAACACGATTGAAATATTAGAGGGACTGAACGTCGGCGACCAGGTTATCCTCTCCGACATGTCGGCCTGGATGGCGTACGAGCGCATCCGGTTGAATTGAGCGTTGTCGCCGCGCCGAAAAGGAACCACATGACTGAATCAAACCGCGAACCGCTGATCCGCCTGGAAGGCGTGACCAAGGTATACCTCACCGACGAAATGGAAACCCACGCGCTGGACGGCATTCACCTGGAGATCATGCCGGGCGAGTACGTCTCGATTGCCGGGCCTTCCGGCTGCGGAAAATCGACGCTGCTGTCGATCCTCGGGCTGCTCGACACGCCGACGTCGGGCACCTACATCCTCAACGGCAAGCCGGTGGAGAACCTGAAGCTCTCCGAACGCGCGCGCATCCGCAACCGGGAGATCGGCTTCATTTTCCAGGCTTTCAACCTGATCGGGGACTTGACGGTGTACGAAAACGTCGAACTGCCGCTGACCTATCGCGGGATGCCTGCCAGCGAGCGCAAGAAGCGGTGCCTGGAGGCGCTGGAACGCGTCGGGATGTCGCACCGGATGAAGCACTACCCGGCGCAGCTTTCCGGCGGCCAGCAGCAGCGCGTGGCGGTGGCGCGCGCCCTCGTGGGCGACCCGCTCATCCTGCTGGCGGACGAGCCGACCGGAAACCTGGACTCGAAAAACGGTCAGGCCGTGATGGATCTGCTCAAGGACCTGCACCGCCAGGGCGCCACCATTTGCATGGTGACGCACGATCCGCGGTACGCAAGCTACGCGGAACGCACCATACACCTGTTCGACGGGCGCATCGTCGAAGAGAGCGTGGACATGGAAACCGCGCCGGGAGCGGGCGGCGCTTATTGAAGCCGTCCTATGGGAACCCTTCTTCACGACGTTCGCTACAGCCTCCGGACGCTGATCAAGAGCCGCGGCTTCACTGCCGTTGCGGTGCTTGCGCTGGCGCTGGGAATCGGCGCCAATACGGCGATCTTCACCGTCGTAAATGCCGTCCTCATCCGGCCTCTGCCCTATAAGGACTCCGACCGGCTGGTTGCGGTCTGGGAAAACAACCTGGCGCAGGGCTGGTCCCGCATGGGGGTTTCGGGTCCGGCGTATATCGACTGGCAGGAGCAGTCGCAGCTTTTCGAAGAGATTGCCCTTTACGAACCGGGAAGCGGAACACTGACGGGTGTCGGCGAGCCCGAACAGATCCCCGGTATGCGCGTAACGACAAACTTTTTCAAGGTGCTGGGCGCCGGGGCGCAGTACGGGCGGCTGTTTACCGCAGATGAGGCCAAGGGCGGCCGGCACAATGTGTGCGTGGTCACGCACGGATTCTGGCGCCGCCGTATGGGGTCGGACCCCAGCGTTATTGGCAAGGTATTCCAGGTGGACGGGCTGGCTTACATGGTAATCGGCGTGCTGTCCCCGGATTTCTGGCTGCCCATGTCCGCCGAGGCGTTCGTGCCCTGGAACCTTGACGAACTTCGCAACATGAACCGGGCATCGCACGCGTTCGGCGTGTTGGGGCGGTTGAAACCGGGCGTCACGGTGGAGCAGGCGAACGCCGAGCTGAACAGCATCCAGCGGCGAATCGGGGAACGCTATGCCGGGCTGCGCGACTGGGGCGCCACGGTCGCGCCCCTGAAGGAGGCGCTGGTCGAGTATATCCGGCCGGCGCTGCTGGTGCTGCTGGGCGCGGTGGGATTCGTGCTGTTGATCGCGTGTACAAACGTCGCGAATTTGCTGCTCGCGCGGGGCGCGGCGAGGCAGAAGGAGATTGCGATCCGGACAGCAATGGGCGCGAGCCGGTGGCGGCTGATCCGGCACTTCCTGACGGAAAGCGTGCTGCTGGGTCTGGCCGGCGGCGCGCTTGGGTTGCTGCTCGCATCGTGGGGAACAGAAGTGCTTGCGCGCGTACTGCCGAACCGCATTCCCGTGCCTGAGGCCGCCGCGCACGTCGCGCTGGCCCGGATCACCGTGGATGCCCGGGTGCTGCTGTTCACGCTGCTGATCTCGGTGGTTACGGGCGCGCTGTTCGGCCTGGCGCCGGCGCTCGCAGCGCTGCGCTCGGATACCGCGGAAGCCCTGAAGGAGGGCGGGCGTTCGGCATCAAGCGGCGGCCGGCAGCGGCAGCGGCTGCGAGCCGCGCTGGTGGTAAGCGAGGTGGCGCTGGCGCTCGTGCTGCTGATAGGCGCCGCTCTGATGATGCGCAGTTTCCGGCAAATGCAGAAGTCCAGCCCGGGTTTCCATGCCAACAATGTGCTTACGGCCGAGATCGAACTGCCGGCCGACAGCAAGTATCGCGACCCGCGGCAATGGGCGGCGACGTTCGAACGTTTCCTGGAGCGGTTGAAGGAAATGCCGGGAGTGCAGTCGGCCGCCCTCACTCACATCGTCCCGTTGACGGAGTACGAGAGCAAGGAGTCGTTCGAGATTGAGGGACGCCCGCAGCTCGCCTCCGGGGAGAGATTGGGGGCGGATTGGCGGGCGGTGAGTCCCGGCTACTTCCAAACGCTCGGCATCCCCTTGCTCAAAGGGCGGGATTTCACGCCGCTGGACCATGCCGACGCGCCATGCGTCGTCGTCATCGACCAGACCCTCGCGCGCATGTACTTCCGCGGGGAGGACCCGATCGGACGGCGGCTCATATTTGAGCGCTTCCGTGCCACATGCGAGATCGCCGGGGTGGTAGGAGAGGTGAAGCACGCCGGGGTGAACAAGAATCCTCGCCCGACGGTGTACTTCGCATTCACGCAGGCTCCACAGCCCCGCATGAGCTTCGTGGTGCGGAGCGCCGGCAATCCCGCCGGTTTGATCAACACAGTGAAGAAGGCCGTTTGGTCCGTTGACAGAGACCAGCCGGTTTACAACATCAAAACCATGGACGACCTGCTGTCGGATTCGGCCTCGGCGCCGCGATTCACGCTCGTGCTACTCGGCGTGTTCGCCGCATTGGCGCTCACGCTGGCGGCGGTGGGAATCTACGGCGTGATGTCGTACACCGTCAACCAGCGGAAGCACGAGATCGGCATCCGCATCGCCCTGGGCGCGCAGAGGGGACACGTGCTGCGGCTTGTTGTCGGGCAGGCGATGGCGCTGGCCCTGGCGGGCGTGGCTGCGGGTCTGGTGATCGCGCTCGCAGTAACCCGCCTTCTGGCCACTCTACTCTACGGCGTCAGCGCGACCGACGTGCCGACGTTCGCAACCGTGGCCATCACCCTGAGCGCGGTGGCGTTGGCGGCCAGCTATATCCCGGCCCGAAGGGCCGCCCGAATCGAGCCGCTGATCGCCCTACGCTATGAGTAGCGGGACTCCGCCGGGCTTTACCCTACAAGCTTCTTCAGCGACTCGGTGTACGGCGGACGCGCAATTCCCCGTTCGGTGATGATCGCCGTGACGTAGCGGTTGGGCGTAACGTCAAACGCGGGGTTCTCCACCGCGACGCCCTCCGGCGCGATCGGGACTTCGAAGACGTGCGTCACTTCCTCCGCGGGCCGTTGCTCGATCGGAATCAGATCGCCGGAAGCAAGCGTAAGGTCGAGCGTCGAAACGGGCGCCGCGACGTAAAACGGCACGCCGTTTTCCCGTGCGAGAACAGCCACCGAGTACGTTCCGATCTTGTTGGCCACGTCGCCGTTGGCGGCGATGCGGTCCGCCCCCACTACGACGCAGCCGATGCGGCCAGTCTTGAGAAAATGCCCGGCCATGTTGTCAGTGATCAGCGTGGCGGGGATGCCGTCGCGCATGAGTTCCCACACGGTGAGCCGCGCGCCCTGCAGGAATGGGCGGGTCTCATCGGCAAAGACGTCGATTTTCTTACCTGCCGCGACAGCCGCCCGGATCACCCCGAGCGCTGTGCCATAGCCCGCCGTGGCCAGCGCCCCGGCGTTGCAGTGCGTGAGCACGGTCTTGCCGTCGGGAATCAGTTCGGCGCCGTGGCGGCCTATCGCCTCGTTGATCGCGATGTCCTCGCGGCGGATCTCAATGGCTTCGGCAACGAGCCGCTCGCGAATTGTTTCTACCGAGCAGCCTTGCAAGGAGCGATAGACCCGCTTCATGCGGTCAATGGCCCAAAAAAGATTCACCGCGGTGGGCCGCGTACGGGCCAGGGTGTCGCAAATCGTATCGAACTCCGCGTCCAGGTTCGTGGAGCGGAGCGCGCCCAGCGCCACGCCCATCGCCGCGGCAACGCCGATGGCCGGCGCGCCACGGATCACCATCGTGCGAATGGCATCCGCTACCTCGCGGTAATCGCGGCAGGTGACGTAAACCTCCTCGCGCGGAAGGCGGGTCTGATCGATCATCACCACGCCGTCACTTGTCCATTGGATTGTTTCGACCATGAGTTGTATCTGTCAGCTAATGTAGCCGGCGCGCTGCGCCACAAGACCGGTGAAGAAAACAAGGTTATAGCCGGCGTGCATGACGGCCGCCGCCGCAGTCGAGCCCGAACGATGCCGCATCCAGCCGAAGGCCGAGCCGGCGAAGAAGATGATCAACAGGCGCTGCCAGGACCACGCGTATTCGAACCCGTGCAACAGGGTGAATGGAGTGGCCGCGAGCACGATTCCACCTGCCGTTCCGAAAGTGCGTATGGCAACCGGCATCAGAAATCCGCGGAACGCCAGTTCCTCGCACAGCGGGCCGAGCGTGACGGCAAAAGCGCCGATCAGCATCAGCGATGCCGGGTCCTTCATCAGCTCTTCCAGGGGCGTCTTGATCTGGGGAGGCCGCAAAACAGCGCCGAGAAGAATCGCGGCCAAAGCGAGCAGCAATCCCCAACCGAAACTGGCGAGATAACCTCCCGGCGGCCGCACCCAGGCCATCGAGTACCAAAACGGCCGGCCGTAGCGCGCCCGCATGAGCCAGTAAAGCACCAGAAACCAGAGGCCGTAAAACGAGAACGTCGCCGCGATCGGAAACGCGGCCCTGACCTTGGGCGGGGCGGGCAGCATCTGCATCGCGCCGAACGCCGCCAGGCTGGTGACGATCATGAGCGGAAGCGCCAGCAGCGCCAGCAAGAGAACGTCCAGCCACCCCCAGAACGGCTCGATGGCAGGCTGCGGTTCGGATTCCGGCGGCGCCGGTTCGTACGATTCGGGATCGATCATGACTCGCGCTCGATGAGGGCGGCAGCCAGAAGCGGAACCATAATCTCGTGGTGGCCCGTGAGCGAGATGCCGCGTCCTCCCGTCCGGGCGTGAGGGCGCTCAACCACGTTGACCCTGGGCCGGTAATGCTGGAGGAAATCCATGTTGATGGTGGTGAAATTCCCGTGGGGGCAGCCAAGATTGCGCACCACCGAAACGGCCTTGAGAAACACTTCCGGCATGACGACCGCCGACCCCAGGTTGATATACACGCCGCCCTCGTTGAGCTCGGCCACCAGCCGGGCAAACAGGCGGAAGTCGCGGTGAGTTGCACGGCCGATAGCGCCCGGATCGGCGGCGGGATGGGTGTGCGGCGTATCTGTGCCGATAGCGACGTGAACGGTGACGGGCACGGAGGCGCGCCAGGCGGCCAGAAGCAGGCTCACGCCGGCAAACTGAGGGTCCGCGATGCAATCGAGGCGGCGGCCGAGCGCCTCGCCGATGCCGATCGAATCGCGGTCGCCTTCCGCGATCGCTTCGTTCATCTCGCGCCCGGTTTCCTCGGCCGTACCGAAGCGGCCATCCGGGAGCACCGCTTCCACATCCTCGCTGGTGGCGCCGGCAATCGCGATCTCGAAATCGTGAATGGCGGCGGAACCGTTCATGGCAAAGGCGGTGGCATAACCGCGCTGCATGAGGTCGATCAGCACGGGCGCCAGGCCGCACTTGATGACGTGCCCGCCCATGCCCCACAGCACCGGTTTCCCCTTGGCGCGGGCCGCGTATATGGCATCGGCCGCCGCGCGAAGGGAATCGGCGGCCAGAATGTGCGGCAGCGTTTCCATCCAACCCGCAACACCGGCACCCTTTTCATACGGCCGGGCGAAATGCTCGACCCGCACCTTGCCGCCGCGTTCCCGTATGGGAATGGTGTTGAGCGCGGTGAAATCGAGAGGTGTTTTGTCGTATCTGCTCACGAAGCGCGTCCGTTCCTTCCGTTGCGCAGCACCTTAGCCAGCGCCTGCCCGGTGTAGCTCTTGCGGCATCTCATGACCTGCTCGGGCGTCCCCGCCGCCACAATGTGCCCGCCCGCCTCGCCGCCTCCCGGCCCGAGGTCGATGATCCAATCGGCCGTCTTGATCACGTCAAGCTGGTGCTCGATCACCACCACCGTATTCCCGAGGTCCACCAGGCGCGCCAGAACATCGAGCAGCTTCCTGATATCGTCGAAGTGCAGCCCGGTGGTTGGCTCGTCCAAAATGTAGAACGTGCGGCCCGTCTGCCGCTTGCTCAGTTCGCGGGCGAGCTTGATGCGCTGCGCCTCGCCGCCCGAAAGCGTTGTGGAAGACTGGCCGAGGTGGATATATCCCAGACCCACGTCCACAAGCGTCTGGAGCTTCGCCTGGACCTGCGGAATGTTTTCGAGCACGCCGGCCGCTTCTTCTACGGTCGCCTCCAGGATATCGGCAATCGAATAGCCCTTGTATTTTACCTGGAGCGTTTCGTGATTGTATCGCCGGCCGCGGCAGACGTCGCAGGTGACATAGACGTCGGGGAGGAAATTCATTTCGATGCGCTTGAGGCCGTCGCCTTCGCACGCCTCGCAGCGCCCGCCCTTGACGTTGAAGCTGAAGCGCCCGGGCTTGTAGCCGCGCTCGCGGGATTCCGGCAGCATCGCGAACAGGTCGCGAATGGGCGTGAATACGCCGGTGTAGGTCGCCGGATTGGATCGCGGGGTGCGCCCGATCGGCGACTGATCGATCTGAATCACCTTGTCGATGTGCTCGATGCCCTCCATGGCGCTGTGCGCCCCGGGCTCCTCGCGCGAGTTGTGCAGGGCGCGCATCAGCCGGCGGTAAACAATGTCGTTGACCAGCGTGGATTTCCCGCTGCCCGAAACGCCGGTGATCACGATGAACGTTCCGAGCGGGAATTCGACGGTGATGTTCTTTAAATTGTGCTCGCGCGCGCCGCGCACGATGAGCTTTTTGCCGTTGCCCTGGCGCCGCCGCGCCGGCGGCGGGATCTCCCGCGCGCCCGATAGGTACAGCCCGGTCAGCGAGGCGGGGTTGGCCGCGATCTCGGCGGGCGATCCACAGGCCACCACCTTCCCTCCAAGCCGTCCCGCTCCCGGCCCCAGGTCGATCACGTAGTCCGCCCGCTCGATGGTTTCGGCGTCGTGCTCGACCACCAGGACGGTATTGCCGAGATCGCGCAGGCGCGCCAGGGTGTCGAGCAGCCGCTCGTTGTCGCGCGGGTGGAGCCCGATCGAGGGCTCGTCGAGCACATAGAGCACGCCCCGCAGCTTGGAGCCGATCTGGGTTGCCAGCCGGATCCGCTGCGCTTCGCCGCCGGAAAGGGTAGACGCCGAGCGGTCGAGGCTGAGATAATCCAGCCCGACTGCGGAGAGGAACTCCAGCCGCGTGCGGATCTCGTCCACGATCCGCGCCGCAATTTGCGCCTCGCGCTCGGTCAGCTCCCAGCCGCGTACGGTTGGCAGCGCGCGGGCGACCGGAAGCGCGGCGAAATCGGCGATCGAAAGCCCTTTCACCGTCACCGCCAGGCTGCTCGGCTTCAGGCGCTTGCCGTGGCAGTCGGGACACTCGATGGGCGACATGTAATCCATCAGCCAGTCGCGGTAGACGTCGGCCGCCTCGGAGTACTTCTCGTCCATGAGAGCGAGCAGGCCCTCGAAACCGTTGCCGCCGAACATAATGAAGTCCTGCGCCTTGGGTGGCAGATCTTCAAACGGCTTGGAAAGGTCGACCTTCTGGCGGCGCGCCGCCTCGGTGACGGTGTGGACCACGTAGCTGGAAGCCGCCGCCGGAACCAGGCCGCCTGCGAACAAAGGCTTCGAGTCATCGGCGATGAGCTTTGCCGGATCGAACGTCCACTTGCTCCCGAGGCCGGCGCAGGTTTCGCACGCGCCATAGGGACTATTGAAGGAAAACGAGCGCGGCTCGAGCACCGGCACGCTGGTGCCGCAATCCGGGCAGGCCAGCTTCTGGGAGTACAGGTGTTCCTCGCCGTTCACCACCGCCACCACGACGAGGCCATCGGCGAGCTTCGTGGCCGTCTCGATCGAGGCTTCCAGCCGCTTCTCGATCCCGGGCTTCACCAGCAGGCGGTCGATCGCCACTTCAATGGTGTGGTTGCGGCGGCGGTCGAGCACGATGGGTTCATCGAGCGACCGGAGCGTGCCATCGATGCGGGCACGCAGAAATCCCTGGCGCGCGAGTTTTTCCAGTTCCTTGCGGTACTCTCCCTTGCGGCCGCGCACTATGGGCGCGAGAATCATCACACGCTCGTTCTGCTTGAGCGCCATGATCTGCCGCACGATCTGCTCGGTGGTCTGCTTGGCGATCTCCTGGCCGCACTGCGGGCAGTGCGGGATGCCGATCGAAGAATACAGCAGGCGGAGGTAATCGTAGATTTCGGTGATGGTGCCGACCGTGGAACGCGGGCTGCGGCTGGTGGTCTTCTGCTCGATGGAAATGGCGGGGCTGAGCCCGTCGATGGAATCCACCTCGGGGCGCTCCATCTGGTCGAGAAACTGCCGGGCATAGGGCGAGAGCGTCTCGACGTAGCGGCGCTGCCCCTCGGCGTAGATCGTGTCGAAGGCCAGCGACGACTTGCCGGAGCCGCTCAGGCCCGTGATCACCGTAAACGTATTCCGGGGGATCTCGATGTCGATGTTCTTAAGGTTGTGTTGCCTCGCTCCGTGTACGGTGATACGGTCCAGCATGGTGAGGGGGCGGCACAGGTCGCCAAAATTCTTATTTTCCCAGGAGTTGAGAGAGCGGGCAATCGGTGTGGATCGCGTCCCCGGCGTCAGGCTCGCTCACGATGGCGGTCAGGCACGCTCCAGCGCAGCGAGTTCCCTGGCCCGGCGGATCAGCTCGCCGCGATCGGCCCGCCGGTATTTTTCAGGGAGCAGCGAACTACTGGTGCACTCGAGAACAGCCACCAAGTTTTGCAACTCGATCTCAGTGGGATAGGAGGGCGGGATAAAATCCTCCAGCGCGTGCTTCAGGTCGTCGAGGCCGACCGTGTTCTCGTTCTCCAGGGCGCTCTTCATGCTCGCGCGGATGAGCACCGCTTCGATATCGGCGCCCGACAGCCCGGCGCAATGGGAAAGAAAATACTCTTCGGCTTCGGGCGTGGCTATCCGCACGCCGGTCTTTTTCTGCATGGCGCGAAAGAGCGCGAGCCGCTCCTCATCGGTCTCAGGATAGAAGAGCGCGATGTGCTCCTCGGCGCGGCCCTGCCGCTTCAAGTCCACCGGCAGCAGGTCGGGCCGGCAGGTGAGCAGGAACCAGATGACCTTGCCCCGCAACTCTGTATTGCCCATGAACGCGGCGATCTGGCCGAACACGCGGCTGCTGACGCCGCTGTCCCCGGTGGCGTGGCGCGTGCCGAGCTGCGCGTCGGCTTCGTCCACGATCACCACGATCGGGCTCATCGCCTTCAGCAGATTGAGCACCCGTTCCAGGTTGCCCTCGGTGACGCCCTGCCACATGCTGCGGAAGTTTTTCAGCGTCACGGCCGGGATGCCGACCTCGCCCGCAAAGCACGTCGTCAGAAAGGTCTTGCCGGTTCCCACCGGACCGGAGATAACGTAGCCCATCGGCAGCACGCCGGTCTTCCCGGCGCGGAGCGCAGCCGCGGCGTCCTTCAGCTTCTTCTTGGCTGCCTCGTTGCCGGCCACCATCGAAAGATCGAACCGGCTCTCGACAAACTCAAGCAGACCGCCGGACTCCGCTTCGATCAGCTCCTTCTTCACCTGCCGCAAGAACTCCATCGTGAGCGGGCGCCGGTTCTCGATCGAGTGGCTGATCAGGCTCTGAAGCTGCACGCGTTTGAGGCCGGCGCAGAGGGCGGCGAGCGTTGCTTCGCTGACGTCGGATCCAGGCGGCAGCGCGCACCCGGCAAGCTGCGACCGGATGAACTCCAGGCGCTCGCTTTCATCCGGCAACGGAATGGCGATGGAAGCCACACCCGGATTCCGGACGATGCCCTGGTTCAGCTCGCTCAGATTCTCCGCAACCAGGCAAATGGTGACGTCGGCATGAAGAAAGGCCGGGTTCTGCGCCCAGCGCTTCAGGATAACGAGCGAGTTGCGGTCCTCCGCGGACATGCCGGAGATGTCGCCGGCGGGCACGATGGTCTCCGCGAAATCAATTACCAAAGCGATTTTCTTGCCGTCGTTGATCCGCGTACGCAGGTAGCTATCGAGCAAATTCAAAACTCCGTCGGGATTGCGCGGCAGGCCCGAGGAGTAATTGGTGCCGTGAAAGCTGTCGTATCCCGAAAGGGCGCGCCGAAAGTCGGCCTGCATCTCCGGCTCGGCGAAGCTCAGGCCGCCGCCGCGGTCGTAATAAATCACCAGGTCGCGCGCGCCGAACAAGGCGTGATGGAGGAATTTCTGCAGCGAGACGAACTCGCGCGCGTTCCCCCGCTGCATCGGGACGAGATCGCGCACGTTGCCGTACAGCACGAACATGGTGAGCGTGCGCGAGTAGTATTTCTCGGAAAGCTCTCTGGCCCAGCGGGGCAGCGATTCCAGATGCGTGTTTTGAACTGTTGCCATGGAATTCAGGTCCGCAGGCGGGTACGCTGCGAGTCGGCCCGCGCCGGCTCGGCGGAGGGAATCGGCGCGAGCGAGGTGTCAACCGTCAGATCGAAAATCGCCTCCACTTCCTTGATCGTCTGCTCGGTCTGCTCGACGTCGTGCAGAAGGTGCTCGAGCTGATCGCTGAGCTGCTGGGGATCCCGCATGGTGACGGACTGGTCGCGGATCAGTTGCAGCACTTCTTCAATAGCGGCGCACTGGGCGTCCACCACGCTGCAGTTCTCTTCCGCCTTGTGGTACTTTTCCACGCGCTTGGTGAGGATCTCGATGCGCTTGCGGTTGATCTCCTGCACTTTGGGCGGCTGTGACGGCAGGTCGCGCTGCAACTCCTCGATATCGCGCTGGATGGCTTTCGGATCGGTGGTGCGGAGGTGCTGCCGGTACGAGAACGCAGCGTGCAGCAGGCGGACATAGGAGTGGGCGAGGCCCTCGAGCCGCGAATCCATTTGCTGGACGAACAGTTGTGAGGTGGCCGACAGGCGGCTGTAGTTGCGGCGGATGCTGCGGCACACTTTATCGACATCGGCGTAGCGCAGCCGCATCTCCGGAGGGAGTTCGTGGAACAGGGCGGCGAGGGCTCGCTGGCGCCGGCGCTTCTCCTCCTTGTACCTCCAGGAGCGCACCAGGCGCTGGAAGGCTTTGCTCTGCGGCACAGTGCTGATGTAGATCAGTTCGATGCCCGCGGCGAGGATCAGCGGCAGCACGCTTCGCGAAAAAATCGCAAACAGCAGCATCCCCACCAGCAGGATCCAGTTATAGTGCCACTTCAGGGCCGCCTTGACGTAGGTGGCTGAACCGTACTCCCGATCTTCCCCGACCCTCACGTCCGTCATAAGACGCTCACCCCAACCTACCCGCCGCCTGAGCGACCGGAACTTCTTCTTCGATGGTAGCGAGTCCGGCGCCCGGAATGAACCGCTCCGGCGGGAAGAGCAGCGCCACGCCGTCAGGCTGCTCGCCGGCCTGAGGCGAGTTCTCAAGCGGCTTTGGTTCCGCCGCTTTTCCTTTCCCCGCGCCTCCGAACCAGTCCCCGAGATCGAGAATGCCGTACCCGTGCAGGCTGTACGCCACCAGGGCCAGACCGAGCAAGAAGACCAGCAGCCAGCCGCCCTTCTCAATCCGGATCGCCATGGCTCAATGCCTCAGCTCGTGCGCTCCTGCTGCCGGGGGGCAATGGTTTTTTCGGCGGTTCCGGCGGCAGGCTCCGGCGCCAGCAGGCCCATCTCCACTTTGAACTGCTTCACCAGTTCGGCAGCCCGCAGCTTCTCGGCTTCCTCCTCGATCAGGAATTTCTGCTGATCCACGTTGCCCATGGCCATTTCCATGCGGGCCTCATTCATCGCGGTCATGCGCTCGATGCGCTGCACCATTTCGTCGTGCGTCTGGCTGATTCCGCCAATCTCGAACTGTTCCATGGCGTCGGCCACCCTCTTCTGCCACTGCGCGCGGCGGTACTCGCGGATGGCGGCCATCGCCTCCTGCGTCTTGCGTTCCTTCTCACGCAGGAAACTCTGCTTTACGACCAGCGCTTTCTCGTAGGCGGCGCGGGCGGTGGCGAGCTGGCCCTGCGTGCGCGCCAGGGCGCCGCGCAACTGCTCGAACTGAATCGCGAAGCTGCCGGCCAGATCGTCGCGGTTCACCTGGATGGCAGCTTTGATCTTCGCCGTGAGGTCGGCCAGTTCCGCCTTGTACTTGGCTTCCTCCTTTTCGAGCAGCGTCACGTTGGCTTTCACCATCGCGATGCTCTCGTTCATCCGCGGAAGCTGGTCGTTCATGTCGCGAATGTTCTGCTCCAGGATGAGTTCCGGGTTTTCCGTGAAGGAGATGAAAAACCCGAAGAATGAACGGATTGCCCGGGACAAACGCCTCCACATTCCAAATCCTCCTTAGGGGCTTCCGGCCTTGAGCGCCGGGCGGCGCCGCAGCCGGGATATCGCCCGGTTGTGATTATGTTTTCCGGCCGACAACCTCATTTTCTTCGCTTTAATACGAAAACGAGATTCGGCTGTGAGTCGTTCCATTGCCAAGCCGGGTTTTGCGGTTTTTCCCGGCTCTACGGGCTTCGGGACCAGTGAGGTTGAATTCGAACACGCGCTCACGGGCGTTCAGCGCGCCGCCCCTGGCGGCATCTTCGATTATCTCCTGCAATTTCGCGCCCGCGGCGCAGGACTGCGGCGCGTCCGGTCTGCATCCAGCCGGCTCGCCTTCCCCGTTCCCTCCGAAAATGAACACGCCAGACCACCCTTTGCCCAACACGCCTGCGTGAAGTAGTCCCGCAAGGACGATATCAGAAAGGGGTAGATGGCTGCAAGATCGGCGGAGTCAACCGGAGTTCCCCGAAGCGCCGCGAGAGTCTTTGGGGGTTCGCTAATCCTGCGGCGCCAGGCCCACAATTGCGATATTCGCCTCGTTGGCCTTGGCGAGCATCTCGTCCCGGTCCAGCAGGAGCGTGCGACCGGCGTCCACCGCCATCGCCGTGGTTCCGGTCTCGATCATCGTGTCGATGGTCCGCGGACCCGCCACCGGCACGTCAAACAGCAGGTGGGCGCGGCGGCGGCCGGACTTCACCAGAGTGAGCGGGCGGCCGTTGGCCAGCGAGGCGGCGCGTTGCAGCATGGCGTCCGTTCCCTCCATCGCTTCCACGGCCACACAGGCCCGCTCGCAAATCGCGCAGCTCTGCCCGATGTCAAAGCCGGCCAGGGCGCTGGCGACGCGGCGCCCGTATTCGATGTCGGCAAGCTCGGACTTGGTCGGCTTGCGCCGGCTCAGCACGCCCTCGCCGGCCAGCAAAGGCTTGAGCAGCGCCGTGGAATCGGCCAGTTGGATGCCCTCGCTTTCGAGCACCCGGGCCACGCCGCCGATGAGCGCGTCCGTGTTCTTGTGGGGAAGCGAGGCCAGCAGCTTGACCAGCCGCCAGTCGGGCACGATGGAGGAAAAAATCCTGGTGTGCTTCACCTGGCCGGCCATCACTACCTGCGTGATGCCCTCGCGCTTCAAAATTTCGATCAGCTTTCCAAGCTGCCCGAGCGAAATCCAGTAGCAGCGCGCGGCCAGAGCCTCCACTTCCTTCGAGGCTTCCTCCTGGATCGCAATGACCACGACCTCGTGCCCGAGCTGGCGCGCGCTCTCCAGCGCGAGGATAGGGAAGCGTCCGTTGCCGGCGATCAGCCCGTAGGTCATTTCACTACGCCGCGGCGCGATTCTTGAATAAACCCGATCAGCTCTTCGACTTCCGGGCAAGGCTCGACTTCGGCGCGGATGCGCTCAATGGCCTGCGAGGTATTGAGACCCGCACGGCTCAGCAGGCGGAAGGCTTTGTGCAGCGCGTCGCGCGTCGCGGGGGGAAAGCCGCGGCGCTCCAGCCCGACTACGTTGGCGCCGAAGGTCTTGACCTCGCGCTCGCTCACGGTCATCGAAAACGGCATCACGTCCTGGGTGATCACGCTGTGCGGGCCGATCATGGCGTGGCGGCCGACGCGGCAGAACTGGTGCACTCCGGCATAAGGGCCGACCACGGCCCAATCGCCCACCGTCACGTGGCCGGCAAAGTGGGCGCCGAGCCCGATGATCGTGTGGCTCTCAATGCGGACGTCGTGGGCGATGTGCGCATAGGCCATCACGAGATTGTCATCGCCGATCGAAGTCACCAGTCCCCCGCCCTCGGTGCCGCGGTGGATCGTGACGAACTCGCGGATTTTGTTCCGGTTGCCGATGCGCGTTTCAGCCCGCTCACCGCGGTACTTCAGATCCTGCGAGGCCACGCCGATGGTCGAGTAAGGGAAAAAAATGTTGTCCTCGCCGATCGTCGTGGGCCCTTCCATGTAGACGTTCGCCATCACACGCGTGCGCGCGCCGATTTCGACTTCGGGCCCGATGATGCAGTAAGGGCCGATTTCGGCGCTCTCCGCAATGCGCGCCGAGGGATCGACGATCGCGGAGGGATGGACCGGCATTTATTGCGCGGGCGCCGCTTCCGCTTGCGGGGCGGCCTTTTCGGCAAGCTTGCACATCACTTCGGCCTCGGCGACAACGACGCCGTCCACGGTGGCCGTGCCGTGCATCTTGGCGACGAAGGACTTCCGCTTACTTACTTTCATTTCAATGCGGAGCTGGTCGCCGGGCACCACCGGGCGGCGGAACTTGGCCTGCTCGATGGATGCCAAAAAGACCACCTTCTGCCGGGTCTCCAGACTCTTGAGCACCAGAACGCCGGCCACCTGAGCCATTGCCTCGACGATGAGGACGCCGGGCATAACGGGGAACTCCGGAAAGTGCCCAACGAAAAAGGGTTCGTTGATTGTGACGTTCTTGATGCCCACAATGCGGTCGGGCTCGAGCTCCACGATGCTGTCGACCATCAGCATCGGGTAACGGTGCGGCAGTATCTGCTGAATCGCTACGGTGTCCAAAATGGGCATGAGGATTCCGTATTATAGCAGGTGCATGGATTCCATCCGGTCGTACCTGAGAAGCCGGCGGCAGGAGATGGTGAACCTGTGCCGCGAGCTGGTGGAGTGCGAATCGCCGAGCGACGATCCAGCGGCGGTGGCGCGGTTCGTGGACCTGGTCTGCGAGAAAACCGCCGGCATGGCAACCATGCGCCGGATCCCAGGAGGCCAGTTCGGGCCGCACCTGCAGTGCGAGTTCGACCTGCCGGGAGCGAATAAGGAGGGGCAAATCCTCCTGCTCGGGCACTCCGACACCGTATGGCCCGTGGGTACGCTCAAGCAGATGCCGTTCCGCGAAGCCGATAACCGGCTCTGGGGACCCGGAGTGCTGGATATGAAGGCGGGCATCGTTCTCCTGCTGTTCGCGGTGCGCGCCCTGCGGGAGCTCGACCTGCCCGTGTCGCGGCGCGTCGTGATGCAGCTCAATTCCGACGAGGAGGTGGGCAGCTATTCGTCGCGGCCGCTGACCGAGGAAGAAGCGCGGCGCAGCGTGGCGGTGCTGGTGCTTGAGCCGGCAACGGGGCTGGAAGGCAAGCTGAAGACCGCGCGCAAGGGCGTGGGCGATTACACCATCGTAGTGCACGGCAAAGCGGCCCACTCGGGGCTGGACTTTGCCGCCGGGGCTAGCGCCGTAGTCGAACTGGCAAAGCAGATCCAGAGAATAACCCGGTTCACCCGGCTGGAGCGCGGCATCACCGTGAATCCGGGAGTGATCTCCGGCGGGACGCGGCCCAACGTGGTGGCGGCCGAGGCGCGCGTCGAGGTCGATATGCGGGTGATGCGGACAAAGGACGCCGCCGCGCTCGACCGGAAGTTTCGCCGGCTGCAGCCCGTCGACCCCCGCTGCCGGATCGAGGTATCCGGTGGGCTGAAACGGCCCCCCATGGAGCGGACCGAGGGCGTGGTGGCTCTGTTCCGCAAGGCACAGGCGGTCGCCGCCGAAATGGGGATCGAACTGGAGGAATCGCTGAGCGGAGGCGCCTCGGACGGGAACTTCACGGCAGCGCTGGGAATTCCCACTCTGGACGGGCTGGGCGCGGTCGGCGAAGGCGCCCACGCGCAGCACGAAAGTATCCTGGTCGAACGCTTGGATGAGCGGGCGGCGCTGCTGGCAGGATTGCTGCGAGCGGTGTGAGCCGTTGAACGATCTGCGACAATAAGGCTATCGGATGGTAATTGACGGAATCTACTACGCGCTGGCTTTCGCGGCTGGAGGAGGGATCGTCTCGTATCTGGCAGGCCCGGCGCTTGGGGTTCCCCTTTATCTTTTCGCCGCATTTTGCCTGTGGTTTTTTCGCGACCCCGAAAGGGAGATACCCGCGGGCGACGTGGCGGTCTCCCCTGCCGATGGGAAGGTGCTCGCCGTCTCCCCCGACGGCACGGGCGCGACGCGAATCGGCATCTTCATGAACGTCTTTGATGTCCACGTGAACCGTGCGCCGATCGCGGGCCGCATCACGGAAGTGAAGTATAAGAAGGGCGATTTTCTGGCGGCGAACCGCGACGATGCCGTCCTGCACAACGAGCAGAACCTCGTCGTGATCGAAGGCGGCGGCAGCCGGGTGGCGTTCAACCAGATCGCGGGACTGATTGCGCGGCGGATCGTATGTTATAAGAAACCGGGGGATGAGGTCGCGCGGGGGGAGCGGGTAGGACTGATTAAGTTCGGCTCACGGGTGGACGTGTTACTGGGACCGGAGTGGGCTGTATGCGTGCGGCCTGGTGAGCGGGTAAAAGCGGGGTCAAGCGTTCTGGCGCGGCGCCGCTAGGATAGGCGATGGGAGTTCGCGATTTCTCCAGGCAGTTGATCGACCCGAACTCGCCGCACTTAAGGCGGCGGCGGGCAGCATACGCGTTGCCCACGCTGTTCACGGCGGGCAACATATTCCTCGGCTTCGCCTCGATCATGAAGTCGTTCCAGGGGGCGATGCTGGTGTCGGGCGGTTACACCGGACCGAACGCGCACTTCGAGACCGCCGCACTGGCGATCGGATGGGCCTTCCTGCTTGACGGGCTGGACGGCCGGATCGCGCGCCTGACCAACACGACGAGCGAGTTCGGCCGCGAGATGGATTCCCTGGCCGACGTCATCACCTTCGGGATCGCGCCGGCAGTGCTGGGATTCGCCTGGGGCGCGCAATTCGTGATCTCATCGGCGATGTTTGAATGGCGGGATCAGCTCCGGGGACTGGCGTACTTCATTCCCTTTCTGTTCCTGCTGTGCGGCGCGGCGCGGCTGGCGCGCTTCAACGTTCAAAAGAACCCGGTGCCGAAGAACCCCGGCCGGCCAGACCGCAAGTACTTTGTGGGCTTGCCGATTCCCGCGGCCGCCGCGGTCGTGGCCGCGTTCGTATACGCAGCGGAGGGAGAACCGCTGGCCTGGTGGCCCCTCACCGCGGCATGGCTGGCGCTCCTCGCTATGCTTTCTTTTCTCATGGTGAGCACGTGGCGCTACCGCAGCTTTAAGGACGTTCAGTTGTTGCGGCCGCGGTCGGGGCTAACCGTGGTGCTGTTGGGAAGCGTCATCTATCTGATCGCGACCTACCCGAAGCCGGTGTTGCTCGGGCTCGCTTGCGCCTACGTTGCGAGCGGCGTACTGGTCCGGACGGGCGGCGTCCTGCGCCGCCGTTTCCGGCGCCCTCCACCGGAGCCCGAACACCAGGTGGTTTGATATGAAACCTGTTGCAGCGATAGTCGGGAGCGGTTCCCTGTTAGGACGCGAACTGCGCGACCTGCTGGCGGGCGGAGCCTTTCAGACGAAATTGATCGGCGCGGACCGGGAGGAGACCGGCACGCTGACCGAAGAAGACAACGAGCCCGTAGTCATGACCGCGCTCGATGAGGACAACCTGGCAGGGGCGCGGATTGTGTTCCTGGCGGGATCGCCGGAATCGAGCCGGAAAGCCCTGGACATCGTGTCGCGGCTCCCCTCTTCGCCTCCGGTGCTGATCGATCTCACCTATGTTATGGAGGACCGGCCGGGGGCCTACCTGCGGGCGCCGATCGCCGAACCCGCGAATTTCGTCCCGCCTCCGCTCACCGGGCACGTCATCGCGCATCCGGCGTCAACGGTTCTGGCGATGTTCCTCAGCAGGATCTCGCAGGCGCACACAATCCGCCGTGCGGTGGCGCACGTTTTCGAGCCCGCGAGCGAGCGCGGCAAGCGCGGCATCGAGGAACTGGAGCAGCAGACCGTGAACCTGCTCACCTTCAAGCAACTCCCGAAGAAGGTCTACGGCGAGCAGGTGGGATTCAACCTGCTGGCCGCCTTCGGGACGGAGGCCGAGGAGTCGCTGGCAACCATTGAAGAGCGGATCGAGCGGCACCTGGCGAGCTTGCTAGCCCTGCACGGAAACATTCCCATGCCCTCGCTCCGGCTCATTCAGGCCCCGGTTTTTCATGGCTACAGCGCTTCGCTGTGGGTGGAGTTCGAGGAAAACCCCGGACGGGAGGCGCTGGAGAAGCACCTGGCTTCGGCGCAGATCGATGTGCGCGGGCCGGACCTCGACCCGCCGCACGTCGTGGGAATGGCGGGGCAGAGCGGCATCGCCGTTGGCGCGATTGCGGCCGACCGGAGCGATCCGCGGGCGTGCTGGTTCTGGCTGGCCTCGGATAACCTGAGAATTATGGCTGAGAACGGAGTGGCGGTGGCGCGGGCACTTCTCGGACAACCGGGAACGGCGCGGGAGCAATGAGCGGAAAAGCCGTTCGCTGGTTGTGGCTGGCAGGACTCGTCGCCGCTATGGCCTGCGGCTGTGGCTACCGCGTCGCCGGAAAGGCCGACCTGCTGCCGAAAAACATCAAGACGATTGCGATTCCGCCGTTCGGTAACGCCACCACGCGGCACCGCCTTTCCGAGCGGCTTTCGGCCGCCCTGACGCGGGAGTTCATTTCGCGCACGCGGTACCAGATTGTGGCCGATCCCGAGCAGGCCGACGCGGTGCTTACCGGCTCGGTGCTCCGATACTCGGCCTACCCGGTGCTCTACGATCAGGCGACCGGACGCGCAAGCGGCGTGCAGGTGTACGTCGGCCTGGACCTCACCTTGCGCGAACGGGCCACCGGCGCCGTACTCTTCAACCGTTCCAACTGGGAAATCCGCGAGCGCTACGAAATCAGCGTGGACCCGTCGGCGTACCTGGAAGAGAGCGACCTGGCGATGGCGCGCTTGAGCAGCTACGTGGCGCGCACCGTGGTCGCCGCCATCCTGGAAAATTTTTGATGACCCCGCAGCAGTTCATCCAACACCTGAAACAGCGGGAGCCGGCCGCCGCCTACTTGTTCCTCGGCCCGGAACCTTACCGCCGGAATGAGTGCCGCAGGGCGCTGATCGAACGGGTGCTCGCCGGTCCCGAGGAGCGGGAAGAGGGCCTGACCCGCTTCGACCTCGAGGAAACGGCGCTCGAAAGCGTGATCGAGGACGCCCGTTCCCCCTCGCTGTTCACCGCGAAGCGGGTGCTGATCGTATCCAACGCGGAAGCGGCGCTTCCGCGCGCCAAAGCGGCTGAATCCGATGAACAGCAGGCTCCGAAGCGCGGCTCGAACGAGGCACTGGCCCGCTATCTCAACGATCCGACGCCGGGCGTCGTGCTGGTGTTTGAATCCTCGCGCTACGATTTTCAGGGCGAGGATAAGAAAAAGCTGGAGCGCGTGCGCGCCTTCTATTCCGCGATCCCGGCAGTTGTGGAGTTCCCGCACCTGACGCCGCAAGACGCGCGGCGATTCGCCGCGGACCATGCCCGGCGCGCGGGACTCAACCTGGGGCCGGAAGAGTTGGATCTTCTGGTGGAAGCCCTCGGCGCTGAGGCGGCCCGCATCGTCGCCGAGATCGAGAAGCTCCGGCTATGGGCCGCCGGCGGCCGCAACGTCGACGCCGAAGTCATTTCCAAGCTGGTGCCCGAGGCGCGGGACGCAACCATATTCGCGCTGGTGAACGCGCTGGGGCGGGGCGACCGCGCGGCGTCCCTCGACGTGCTCGATACCCTGGTCCGGCAGAGCGAATACCTTCCGCTCGCATTGAGCTTTTTGGGCACGCAGTTCCGACTGGCGATGGCCGCCAAGGAAGCCGGTCTGCGGACTCCTCAGCAGATCATGTCTCACTTCTTGAAGCTGGGCGTGCAGATGTGGCCCGCGCGGGCCGAGCAGGTCTACCAGACGCTGTCGAAGTTTTCCAAGGCGCAGATCGCCACCGCGCTGAAACACATCTATGGAACGGACAGATCGCTGCGCGACGTCTTTCCCGACGCACGCATCGTTATGGAAGGTCTGATTCTGGATTTAACGGCTGGCCGGCAATAGTCAGGCGGCGGCGACGAGGCGCTTCACATGCGCCGTGAGCCGGCTCTTGTAGCGGGCGGCCGTGTTCTTCTTCACGATGCCCCACTTGGCCGCACGGTCGATAATCGAGTAAGTCTTCGGTAGCATGGCCTGGGCCGCGGCGGCGTCCTTGCTGGCAATAACCTGCCGGATCGCGCGGATCGCGGAGCGCAGGCGCGTTTTGCGCATACGGTTGAAGCGGGTGCGCCTCTTGTCCATCCGCACGCGCTTCAGAGCAGAAAAAGTGTTTGCCATCTAGTTCAGAATCCGGTTGGTTTGTTTCTCCAGTCAGGATAGCGCAGCGGCGCGGGCGCGGTCAATTGGGGCAGGTCCCCTTTATTTTTGCACCGAGACGCGCTCCACCCAGACCAGCTCGCAAGCCCCCGAGCCGGTATCCGTGCGGCTCAGCGAACTGCGCCAGCGGGAACCGTCCTTGCCCTCCACCAGGACCAGGTAGCCGGAGAGGCTCACCACGGAGCCGGGGCGGATACGAAGAAGCCTGCTCCGCACCTCGGCATCGGCGGGAATCAGGTGCATGTTAGCGCTGTGGGCGATAATGTCGGCCTCCGGAATCGGAAGCCGCCTGCCCTTGGGCCTCCACTGAAACCACCGCCTGCCCTGCGTGATGATCAACCTGTCGATGACGCTTTGGTCCGACATCGGTCCCCACCCCAGCACAAAGTCGACGGGGGATAGCCTGGAGCCGCGGTCCCACCAATATCGCTCCCGCCCCAAAAGAAGCCCCCGCGCGGAAAAGCTCGCCAGGGCCGTCACGCGATACTCCGGAGTGTCCGCGAGGGTGATTCCCGCCATCAGGTTCTGCCGCGGCGCTTCGGGAACGAGCACGCCGGGCGGATGGCGGACCGGCGGGTCCAGGAACCAGTACAGCAGGGCGGCCGAGGCAACCAGCGCCGCAAGCCACTTTCCGAAACCAGCCCATGAGGCCGGCGCATGGTCTTCTGACTTTGTGGTTGGAGTAACTCCCGCGGCTGGGCCCATCCCGGCCAGTATAAAATGAGCCAGCCCGGCCTTACCTGCCAGGCCTTAGCAGGTCCCCGACCTTATCCCCCAATGCGCGCATGGTGAAGGGTTTTTGGAGGTAAGCCTCGCCGGGCGGTTTTTCGGTGTAGCCGGAAGTATACAGAATTTTCAGATCCGGATGCCGCGCCTTGAGGCGGGCTGCAAGCTGGCGGCCGTCCATATCCGGCAAGGTGAGATCCGCGAGCAGCAGATCAATGGGATCGGTGCGGCTCTCCGCGATGGACAAGGCTTCCTGTCCCGAGGCCGATTCGAGCACTTCGTACCCTAACGTTCGCAGGGTTCGGGCCGCCAGAGTGCGCAGGGCCTGCTGGTCTTCCACCAGCAGGATGACGCCCGCCGCGGCTCTGCGGGCAGCCGCGGGTTCCCCGGCGCCCGGTCCCGGGCCGCTCTGGCCCGCCTCTGGGAGCAGGATCTTGAACGTCGTGCCCTTCCCACGCTCGGTGTCAACGAAAATGTGCCCTCCGCTCTGGCTGATGATTCCATAAACGCTGGCCAGACCCAGCCCCGTGCCGCGCCCCGGCTTGGTGGTGTAAAACGGCTCGAACAAGTGTTCTTTCACCTCCTCCGCCATTCCCGAACCGGTATCGGCCACCTCCAGCATGACGTAGCGGCCCGGCTCGACATCCGGCATACCTTCCGCGCCGGTCTCGCCGACATCGACGTCCTTCGCCGTGATGGTGAGTTTCCCGCCATCGGGCATGGCGTCCACTGCGTTCAACGCCAGGTTCACGAGGACCTGGTGCATCTGCACCGGGTCGGCCAGCACCGTCCGCGACGAGGACTCCAGATTTTCAACCAGTTCGACGCGGCCGGCGGTCAGTTGCCGCAGGATGTTTTCGTTTTCCGCGACGACATCGTTCAGCCTCAGGAGCCGCGGCGCAAGCGGCTGGTTGCGGCTGAACGCGAGCAGTTGCTTCGTCAGCTCCTCGCCCTGCCCGGCCGCGCGGATGACTTCGTCGGCGGCCTCGCGCAGCGGCCCCGAATGATGAGCTTCGCGCAATTGGCCGGCGTAGCCGCGAATGACGGTGAGCAGGTTGTTGAAGTCGTGGGCGATGCCACCGGCCAGCCTTCCCACGCTCTCGAGCTTTTGAGCCCGGCTGAGGCGTGCTTCGAGCGCCTTCTGATCGGTTATGTCCCTTCCCAGACCGGCGACCCCGGTGACTTTGCCTTCGGCATCGCGCAACGTAACCCGCTCCCACTCCAGCAGACGGCAGGCGCCGTCCCGCCCGATCAAACGCGTCTCCAGGCTCTGGCTGTCCTCGACCCCCGCAATGGATTTCGCGAACTCCTCTTTCAAGCGAGCGCGGTCTTCCTCGAAGACCACGGTCTCGAACCAGTTCTTGCCGATCAGGTCTTCCCTCGACCTGCCAAGGACTCTCAGCAGGTACTCATTGCAGAATGTCACCCGTCCCTCGCGGTCGAGCGTCACGGCGGCCAGGAGAATGGTCTCAAGAATCCTCTGAAACCGCCGCTCCGATGCCTCGGCTTTGAGTTCGGCTCTCCTGAGGTCGCCGGTATCCCTCGTGATGCCCCAGAAGCGGACAAGCGCCCCTTTCTCAACAACGCCAAGGTAGTCCCGGATGAGATACCGGCCGTCGGGGCCATTGCCAAGGGGGGTTGCATTCACGATTGTGGCCTTGTACCCCGAACGAATCACCTTGCGCAGATTCTCCTCTTCCGTGTGCATGAGAGGCGCGAATTCGCCCAGCCGTTTTCCAATCAGATCTTCAGCCGAGGGCGCCCCGGTCATCCGGGCCGCTGCTTCATTGGCTTCGGCAATATACCCAAGACGGCCCATTCGTTCAATCTGCTCGTCTTCGGAGAGGTCGATCGGGATCGGCTCGTCGAATTCGACCCTCCACATGCTTTCCGGATTCGCGGCGATGAATGCCCGGTACCGCTGCTCGCTCTCGTGGAGGATATCGTCGGCCCGCTTGCGTTCGAGCTCGGCGGCTGTACGGGGAGCGAACGCCCGCAACAGGGCAACGGCCGGCGCAAAGTCGGCAAGAGGATGCCGCCACGTCGCGGCAACGATGCCGAGCGACCGGCCGGAGGAGTCGAACAGGGCCTGGCCCGCGTACGCCTCCGTCCCCTGCTTCTCAAGCGTGGAGTCCAGCGGGAATAGCTGCCGCGCGCCGCTCTGGCACGTAAACGCGCCGCGCGATAAGACCTCAGCGGCAGCGGTTCCCGGCAGGGTGAGACTGCCCGCCGCCAAACTGCTGTTGCTCGCCGCAAGGATGTTGATGCGTTCCGACGCCCCCCGGGCAACTTCGCCGACGTAAACTACATCGGCGCCCAGAACACCCGATAGGTGAGCGGTCAGGACCTGGAAGTAACTGGTTCCGACGGCGGCCCAGACCTCAGCCGCCTTCCCGGCGACCGTCGGGTCGGCCATGCTCCACCCGGCCATATTGCCCTTCCCAAACCCCTGCCCTGATTCCAGTCTAGCGCCCGAGGAGTACAGGTTCCCGCCGGGCTGGTGCCGTGCCAGGAAAACGAACGTGGCGCACGCAATTCGCGGTTTCAGATGTTGGCGGCCCGGACCGACATGCTGGTGTTCGGCTCAGGCGTGGGACTACTGCGGACGATGCCCCGCTTCGTGCGGATCGACCGGACGCGAGCCTCCAGAGTTTCGGCTTCGGGAACGCGCCGCATGGTCCGCAGGATGCCCGCGTAATCCTCGAGCCTGGCAACGACCTGCGGGTGCTCCGAGCCCAGTGCCTCCTCGAAGGCAGCCAGCGCGAGCCGGAGGAGCGGTTCGGCCTGGCTGTACTGGCCTTGAGCGCGGTACAGTTCGGCCAGTTCGGTAACGGTATGCAAGAAATCGGGATGCTTTGGGCCCAGCACTTTCTCCTGGATCGAGAGCGCCAGCCGAAACAACGGTTCGGCGCTCGCAAACTTCCCCTGCTTCCGGTACATCGTGGCGATCTCGGTGAGAGCGACCGCAACTTTCGGGTGCTCATCGCCCTGGAGAGCTTTTCTGAGTTCGAGAACCCTCCACAGGATGGGTTCGGCCTCAGACAGCCGCTCCTGAGCCACATAAAAACGCGCCAGCGTTTGCAGCACCGCGAGGGTGTTCCAATCCTCGACCTTGCGGGCGCTGAGCAGCCTCAAGGCGCGTTGCAGTCCGTAAAACGCCTCGGGCATCCGCCCGAGCTTCATGGCGATTTCGCCAAGGCTGGACAGCACGAGAGCTATGTCGGGGTGGTCGGGCCCCAGTTCCTCGGTCCAGATCTCGAGCGCGCGTTTGTAGGCCAGCTCCGCCTCGGCACACTTGCCCTGCGATTTATACAGGCCGCCCAGGTTGTAGAACACCTGGCCTAAGTCCACGGCCTTCTCGCGGCCAGCTTTCTCGAGAAGCGTTACGGCACGCCGGAATTGAGACTCGGCGTCATGGTATTTGCCTTGGTAGTAATAGAGCGTCCCCAACCGGTTGAGCATGTCCGGCAGGACAGGGTTGTTCGGACCGCCTTGCTCGGCCTCGGCAATTGCTTTCTCCATCGCCAAAGCCGCCTGGTCCAGGCATCCCAGATAGAAGGCACCCTCCGCTAAGTCATTGAGATATTGACACGTTGCGTCACGTAATTCGCTCTGAGCGTCGCGAACCGGCAAATCCGCTGTCATGACAGAGTTAAGAAGAGTGTAGCACTGGATACCCCAAAATGCGAGGGGTTAGTGTCCACATTTGTGGGTAGTACTGTGAATTTTTGCGTCCGGGGTGTCCCCAAAGCGCCGCGGCGGAATTCCAGAGTTTAGGACCCTGATAGCGCTGCCTTGACCCCGAACGCCGGGTCTGGGAAATTGTGGTGATGACATTCCGGGCTTGGAGGGCGTATGGCAGATAGGGTTCGTTCGATTCTGGCGAACAAGGGCTCGGCAATCTGGTCTGTTACGCCGGAATCAACGGTCTATGAGGCGTTGATGCTGATGGCCGAAAAGGATGTTGGGGCGTTGCCCGTCGTTTCCGAGGGCAAGCTGGCCGGCATTTTCTCCGAGCGCGATTACGCCCGCAAGGTCGCCCTCATGGGGCGCTCGTCAAAAGAAATGCGGGTGTCGGAGATCATGACCGGCGAAGTCATCACGATCACGCCGGACCACAGCATCGACGAATGCATGCGGATTGTGACCGAGCATCGCATCCGCCACCTTCCCGTCGTGGAAGGAGACCGGCTCGTCGGGATCGTCTCAATCGGCGACCTGGTGAACGCGATCATCTCCGCGCAGGCGGCAACGATCGAGCACCTGAGCAACTATATAACGGGTAATTACCCCTCGTAATCCTGTTAGGGCACCGGCGCTACAGGGCAACCACGCGGTGATCGCGGCAATCGAGCGTCAATAAGTCCGCAAGTCGGGCGGTGAGCTCCAGGCCGTGCCGCGCCAGGAACGGCAGGATCGAGTAGAAGCGTTCCTGCAGGTGCTTCTGCGGGTAAATCAGCCCGTTGAGATAAGCGGCGCCGGCAGCGGCCCGCTCATTCCGCCGCAGTGCCTCGCGCGCCGCCTTGCGCTCAATTTTGGAAAGCTGCCATTCGATTTTGCGGCGGCTGGTCTGGAGCGCGGCCTCGAGGGTCGGGTCGAAGGCCTTGAAGGCAGCGCTCAGCTCTTCCAGCGCCTGCTTTGATTTCGCCTGCGCCGCCTCGATGGCGCCGCCGAGCTCGCTGGGCACCAGCTTGCGCGCAATACGTTCTTTTAATGCCTCCTCGCCCGCGAAGAAATCGGTCAACGAAAGCCCATAGCGGTCCATGAGCTTGCCCGCCCGCGCATCCAGTAGCGTCGCGCTCTGGCGGTGGAGGGCGACCGGCATGCGGCGCAACAGCGCGTCGTAGATCACCTGCGATTGGGCAAGGTAAGCGAGCTCCGCCGGCCCGCCCACATACGCCACGGTCGGGAGAATGTAGTCCTGCACAACCGGGCGCAGCAGCGCGTTGGGCGAGAGGTGCTCGGCTTGCGCGGCGAGATCGCGGGCGGAGAACTTCCGTCCGTTGGTGGAATACTCGCTGTTCTGGCGATGGAGCGTCAGGCGCCGGCCGCCTTCGAGCAGAAACACCAGCGACGTGTGCTCGTCGACGTGTACCTGGGCATGGTAGCCGTTAGTGGTCAGTTCGCGGTTGCGCTCCAGGATACGGGCGGTAAGATCGGGAGCCGCCTCCACCGCTTCGCGCAGCAGCGGGGCCGCAAGCCGCCGCGATGCCGGGTGCATCGGGTCCAGAAAAAGCAGGTCCTGAGACGCGAGCACTTGCCGCAGGAGATGGAAAAATGCCGAACCGAGCGTGCGCCCGGGCGTGTAAGCGTCCGCGACGAGCTCCGCCGTCTCGTCGCCGAAGGGGAAGTCCCGCAGCGCTTCCCGCAAAGCGTCCACCGGGCTGCGGTCAATTGGAATCTCTCCCACGGGCCGCCGCTCCGGGTTCGAACCGGGGATTTCCAGCCGCACCGGTTTGTGCTCGGCGTCGAACACCCAGCAGTGGTTGATCTCCTCGTAGTCGTGATCTTCGGTCGCGAGCCAAAAAACGGGCACTGCCGGTATGCCCATCTCCGTCAGTCTGTCTGCCAGCTTCGCGGCCGTGATCGCTTTGTAAATCGTGTAGCAGGGACCGGAGAACAACCCGACCTGCTGGCCCGTCACCACCGCCACGGCGCCGGGCTGCGCGAGCCTGTCGAGCGCCGGAGAGGAGCCGTTCTGCTCCGCCAGCGCCTTGACCAGCGCACTGCGCCGCTCGCTGGGATAGTCAACCTGCGCGGCCGCAGTCCGGTAGGACTCCGCGTCGTAAGGTGAGTGCGCGTAGAAGCCGGCCACCCTGTCGAAGTGGTACAGAAAGTCGGCAAACAGCTTGGACGTGTGCGGCAATCGGGTATGGCTTATGCAGGCTGAATCAATCACCAGTCCCAAGCGTAGCAGATGCTTTGCGATGCCCGAAAGATGCCGTTGTTGGGACAATGGAAACTTGGCGGGTGTTTACATTTCCTTCCCGTTCTGCTCGCAGAAATGCACGTTCTGCAACTTCGCTTCCGGCGTGTTTTCGCGCGGCCTGGAAGAGCGGTATCTGCGGGCGCTGCGCGCGGAGGCGGCCCGGTTCGCATGGAAGTGGCTTCCGGAAACGGTGTACCTGGGGGGCGGCACGCCGAGCCGTCTGAGCGGGGACGATCTGGCGGAATTACTGGCGCTTGTGCCGGGCCGGCCCTGGCGTGAGGCCACCATCGAGGCGGCGCCGGGCAGCATCACCCCCGAGAAGGCGCGAGCCTGGGCTGCGGCCGGGGTGAACCGCGTCAGCCTCGGCGTGCAGTCGTTCGTGAGCGCCGAGCTGGCGGGCACCGGACGGAAGCATACCGCGGAAGTCGTAGCGCGCGAGGTGGGCATCCTCCGCGATGCGGGCATCGAGAACTTCAACATCGACCTGATCGCCGGGCTGCCGGGGCAGACGCCCGCAAGCTGGAGGGAGTCGCTGGAATGGTTGCAGCGGCTCGCGGCGCCGCACGTCTCCGTTTACATGCTGGAGGTGGATGAGGACAGCCGGCTGGGAGCGGAAATCCTGAAGGGCGGCGCACGGTACGGCGCGGCGCGCGTGCCTGCGGAAGACGAAATCGTGGAACTGTACGAGATCGCGGTGGACCGGCTTGAGGCCATGGGAGTTTCGCAGTATGAAATCTCCAACTTCGCCCGGCCCGGACGCCGGTCGCTGCACAACCTGAAGTACTGGAAGCTGGAGCCCTACGCGGGCTTCGGCGCGGACGCGCACTCTTTCGACGGCGCCGTGCGGCGGCAGAATGCGGAGACGCCCGAGGAATACGTCGAGCGCATGGAGCGCGGCGAGGCGCCCTGCATTGCGGAAACCCCCGCGCGCCTGGCGGAAGAAAAATTCATCCTCGGGCTGCGCCTGCGGGAGGGTATACGGCCGTCGCCGGAGGAGTGGCTCACGTTCGCGGCGCCCATTGCCAGGTTGACTGAAGCCGGTCTGCTCGAAACGGCGGACGGGGCGCTCCGGCTCACGCGGCGCGGCATTTTGTTGTCCAATGAAGTATTCCAGGACTTTATCTCATGAAAGCTCGATTCCTACCACGAGGCTTGGGCGGCGGCCGCCCCGAGGAAGTCCGCATCATTGACCTGCGCAGCGACACAATTACCAAGCCCACCGCGGCCATGCGCCAGGCCATGGCGGAGGCCGAGGTCGGGGACGACGTCTATGGCGAGGATCCGACCGTCAACCGCCTGGAGAAGCGGGCAGCCGAGATCTTCGGCAAGGAGGCCGCCCTGTTCGTCCCCACGGGCACCATGGGAAACACCATTGCCATCAAGCTGCACACAACCCACGGCCAGGAAGTGATCTGCGAAGCCCGCTCGCACGTCTTCAATTACGAACTGGCGATGATGGCGTGGTTTTCCGGCTGCGTGGCGCGGCCGATTTACGCCGAAAATGGCATCCTCACGTGGGAGCAGATCCGGCGCGAAATTCGCCCGCTGGGTCCGCACGCCGCGCCGACCGGCTTGATCGAGCTGGAAAACACGCACAACATGGCGGGCGGCTCGGTATACCCGCCGGAGGTGTTGCGCGAGATCTGCGACAACGCGCACGAGATGGGCCTGAAAGTCCACCTGGACGGCGCACGGATTTTCAATGCGGCGGCTTACCTCGGCAGATCCGTGCTGGAGATCACGGCGCCGTGCGACACAGTGATGTTCTGCCTGTCAAAAGGCTTGGGAGCGCCGGTGGGGTCCATGCTCGTGGGATCTGCGGAGGCGATCGAGCGCGCGCGCCTCTACCGGAAAAGGCTGGGCGGCGGAATGAGGCAGGCAGGAGTGCTGGCGGCGGCGGGCCTGATTGCGCTGGAGGAGATGCCGTCGCGGCTCAGCGAGGACCACGCTAACGCCGCCTTCCTCGCGGACGCACTCTCAAAAATGCCGGGCATTTCAGTACCGCACGAGGTGCAAACCAACATCGTGGTGTTCGACATCGCGGGCACGGGGCTTACAACCGAGGAGTTCAGCGCCCGCTTGAAGGCGCGCGGCATCCTGATCAACGGCATCGGCGGAACGCGCATGCGGTTAGTGACGCACATGGACGTGAGCCGCGAGGACTGTGAAAAGGCGCTTACCGCGCTCGCGCAAGTCGCCGCGGGCGCGGCCGTCAACGCATAACGCCTTCAGGGGCCTGCCGCTTCGCATGGGCGGGTACCGCGTGGGGTCCCGCCGATGCGTCATAATACTTCTTGCCCTTTTTCCAGCCCCATATGCCCAGAAGAACCGATATCAAAAAAATCTTAATCATCGGCTCCGGTCCCATTGTCATTGGACAGGCCTGTGAGTTCGATTATTCAGGCACGCAGGCCTGCAAGGCGCTGCGGAGCCTGGGGTATGAGATTGTGCTGGTCAACTCAAACCCCGCCACGATCATGACCGATCCCGAGATGGCCGATGTGACGTACATCGAGCCGCTCAATTTGCCAACGCTGGTCAAGATCATCGAGAAGGAGCGTCCCGACGCGCTCCTGCCGAACCTGGGCGGTCAATCCGGCCTCAATCTCTGCGCCGAACTCGCGCGGACAGGCACGCTCGAGAAGTACGGCGTGCAGGTCATCGGCGTGCAGGTGGACGCGATCGAGCGCGGCGAGGACCGGGTGGCTTTTAAGGAAACGATGGAGCGGCTGGGCATCGACATGCCGCGCAGCGCCCCGGCGTACTCGGTGGAGGAAGCCGAGCGGATCGCCGCCGAACTTTCCTACCCCGTCGTTATCCGGCCGGCCTACACGCTGGGCGGCACTGGCGGCGGGCTGGTTTACAACGTCGAAGAACTCCGTGTTGTGGCGAGCCGCGGCCTGGCGGCGAGCCTCGCGGGGCAGGTCCTGGTCGAGGAAGCCGTGGTCGGCTGGGAAGAACTCGAGCTCGAAGTCGTCCGCGACTCGAAGAACCAGATGATCACCGTCTGTTTCATCGAGAACGTGGACGCGATGGGAGTGCACACGGGCGATTCCTTCTGCACCGCCCCGATGCTCACGATTTCCCAGGACCTCCAGAGGCGGCTGCAGGAGATGGCCTACAAGATCATCGAAGCCATCGAGGTGATCGGCGGCGCCAACGTGCAGTTCGCCCATAATCCCGAAACCGGCCGGGTGGTGGTGATCGAGATCAATCCGCGGACTTCGAGGTCGTCCGCCCTGGCGTCGAAAGCCACCGGCTTCCCGATCGCTCTCATCTCGTGCAAGCTGGCCGCCGGTCTCACGCTGGACGAACTCCCCTACTGGCGCGGCGGCACGCTGGCCGACTACACGCCTTCGGGCGATTACGTTGTCGTGAAATTCGCCCGCTGGGCGTTTGAGAAGTTCCCCGGCGCCGTGGACAAGCTCGGCACCCAGATGCGCGCCGTGGGCGAGGTGATGAGCATCGGCAAGACCTACAAGGAGGCTTTTCAGAAGGCGATCCGCGCGCTCGAAAACGGGCGCTCCGGTCTGGGATTCGCCAAGGATTTTCACCAGAAGCCGCTCGCCGAATTGCTCACCATGTTGAACGAGCCCACCAGCGAGCGCCAGTTCATCCTGTATGAAGCCATACGGAAGGGCGCGCCCCTCGATCTGCTTTCGAGAAAGACCCACATCAAGCGCTGGTTCCTCGAACAGATGAAGGAACTGGTCGATCTCGAAGAGGAGATTCTTCGGTATCGGGGACGGCCGCTTCCGGACGAGCTGCTGACAAGAGCGAAGAAGGACGGATTCGCCGACAAGTATCTGGCCGGTCTGCTCGGAATCCCCGAAACCGACATCCGGGCCCAGCGCACAAGGTTGGGCGTCGTGGAGGCGTGGGACGCCGTGCCGGTAAGCGGCGTCGAGAACGCCGCCTATTATTACTCGACCTACAACGGAGAGGACCGCGTGCCGGTCAGCAGCGGCAAACCGAAGGTGATGGTTCTCGGCGGCGGGCCGAATCGCATCGGCCAGGGGATCGAATTCGATTACTGCTGCGTGCATGCGGCGTTCGCGCTGCGCGACGCGGGGTACGAATCGATCATGGTGAACTGCAACCCCGAGACCGTCTCCACCGACTTCGACACCGCGGACAAGCTTTACTTCGAGCCGCTGACCGTCGAGGACGTGCTGAGCATTTATGAGAAAGAGAAGCCGGTCGGGATCATCGTGCAGTTCGGCGGCCAGACGCCGCTGAATCTGGCCAACGACCTCGCCGCGGCGGGCGTCAGAATTCTGGGCACGTCTCCCGACGCCATCGACCTCGCCGAGGACCGCGACCGCTTCCGCCAGGTGATGGCGCGCATGAACATCCCGATGCCGCCATCGGAGATGGCCGTCAGCGTCGAGCAGGCGCTCGCTGCCGCTGCCCGCATCGGCTACCCGGTGATGGTGCGACCGTCGTACGTTCTGGGCGGCCGCGGGATGGAAGTGGTCCATGACGAGAAGATGCTTCGCCACTACATGGCGGCAGCCAAAGGCGTCACTCCGGAGCGTCCCATTCTCATCGACAAGTTCCTCGAAAACGCCATCGAGTGCGAAGCGGATGCGATCTGCGACAACAACGAAGTCTTCCTGCCTGCGGTGATGGAACACATCGAGTACGCGGGCATCCATTCGGGCGATTCGGCATGCGTCATTCCCCCGGTCAGCATCGAGCCGCGCCACCTCGAAACGATCAAGGATTACACGCGGCGCATCGCTCTCGAGCTTGGCGTTGTGGGGTTGATGAACATGCAGTACGCCATCGCGAACGGGATCGTGTACGTGCTGGAGGCGAACCCGCGTGCTTCCCGCACGGTGCCGCTGGTGTCCAAGGTCTGCAACATCCGGATGGCGCGCTGCGCGACGCAGTTGATGTTGGGCTACAGGCTGTCGGATCTCGGCCTTACTCACACCGCAATCCCGCACTTCGGTGTCAAGGAGGCGGTCTTCCCGTTCAACATGATGCCCGAAGTGGATCCGCTGCTCGGCCCCGAAATGCGCTCGACCGGGGAAGTGCTGGGCCTCGCGGAAACCTTCGGCGAAGCCTTTTTCAAGGCGCAGCAGGCCACGCAATTGCCCCTGCCGCTGGAAGGGACGGTGCTCATTACCGTGGCCAAGCGCGACCGTGCGGGCGTGCTGGAAGTTGCCCGGCAGTTCTCCGATCTCGGCCTGAAGATCCTCGCTACACGAGGAACCGCGGCATGGCTGGCGGCTCACGGAATCCCGGCGCAGGTCGTCAAGAAGATGCAGGAAGGGCGGCCGAACATCGTGGACCACATTAAGAACGGTGAGATCCAACTGATCGTGAACACCCCGGCCGGGAAAGAGAGCGAACTGGACGATTCCTACATCCGCAAGAACGCCATCAAGTACAAGATTCACTACATTACGACCGTGGCGGGAGCGCTGGCGGCGGCAAAAGGAATTGCGGCCTGCCGGAAAAGCGGAACCGGCGAGGTCCGTTCCCTGCAAAGCTATCACGCCGGCCTGGTAAGCGCTCAGGCCGACCTCGTACGGGGGTAAGTCCGCCTGCGTCTGGCTCGCCGGAGAACGGCGGATACAATTGGGTCGTGGGATTCGAAAAGGAACTGGAAACAGCGCGGGCGGCGGCTCTGCGCGCGGGACGCCTCGCGCTCGACTACCAGGCGAAAGGGGTCTCAGCGGAAGCCAAGCTCGACCGTTCCCCGGTGACCATTGCCGACCGGGAATGCGAGCGGCTCATCGCAGCGGCGCTCGATGAGGCGTTCCCGGACGACGGCCTGCTGGGCGAGGAGGGCCTGGCCAAACAATCCTCTTCCGGCCGGCGGTGGATCATCGACCCGATCGACGGCACGCGCGACTTCCTGCGCGGGCTGCCCACGTGGGCGGTGCTGATCGGGCTCGAAACCGGCAGCGAGGTCAGCGCCGGCGTGGTGTACTTTCCCGCAACGGGCGACCTGTATTTCGCGAGCCGCGGCGGCGGCGCGTTCTTCAACGATCGCCCGATCCGCGTGTCGTCCATATCGAAACCCGCCGAGGCCCTGCTATGCGTAAACGGGTTCAACAGCGTGCTCAACCTGCCGTTCGCGCCGAAACTGCTCGGCTGGATGCAGGCGTTCTGGGCCGTACGCAGCTTCGGCGGCTGCCAGGACGCCATGCTGGTCGCCAGCGGGCGCGCCGAGGCCTGGATTGAACCCGAAGGAAAACCCTGGGACTTCGCCCCGCTCAAGGTGATTTGCGAGGAAGCCGGCGCAGTTTTCTTCAATTTTGACGGGCGGCGCACAATCTACGGCGGCAACGGCGCGATCTGCGTGCCGGGACTGGAACTGGAGCTGCGGCGCTTTGTTATCGGCGCCACGCTCAAAGACTCTCCGGAAAAAGCGCCGCCGATTGTGCAGCCATTGGAGGAACTATGAAATACCTGCTGTTGCTGGCCGCAGCGATATCCGCTTGCGGCGCCGAAAACGTTCTGACTCCTTCCGAACAGGCGGAATCCTGGCGACTGTTGTTCGACGGCCGCACCATGAACAACTGGCGCGACCCGGCGAAGTTCAGCCCGCCGGGGGATTCATGGGTGATCGAGGATGGATGCCTGAAGACGCGCCTCAAGCCGCGCATTGCCGAGGACCTGGTCACCACGGAATCCTTCGGCGATTTCGAGTTGAAATTCGACTGGCGGATTTCACCTCGCGGCAACACCGGAGTCAAGTACCGGATCCAGAAAACGGTATTTTTGGACAGCCGGATGCCGCGCGAAGGCGGGTTTGAAGGGATGGTTGCGCGCGCCCTTGCAGGACCGGCGGTGGACCGCGCGAAACTCGATCCGGACGCAAGGGGCGATGTCTACGTGATCGGCTTCGAGTGCCAGTTGATCGACGATTCGGGGCACCGGGACGCGAGAACACCCAGTCATACGACGGGCGCCCTATACTCGATGATCGCGCCGACCCTGCATACCGCGCACCCGGCGGGCGAGTGGAACCAGGGGCGCATCGTCGTCCGGGGAGACCACTTCGAGCACTGGATCAACGGGGTGAAGGTCGCCGAAGGCTCGCTCCTCAGCGAGGCCGTGCGCGCGGGCGCCGCCAAACGCTGGGGCCGCTATCCACAAGTCATGGAGTTGTTCACGAAACCCAAGCCTCGGGGGCCGATCAGCCTCCAGCACCACGGCGACGAGGTCTGGTTCCGCAACATCAAAATCCGGGTGTTCGACTAAGCCGCATAACATCGAAGTCCGGGTACTCGACTGAGCCGCACCATCAAGACCCGGATGTTCGGCTAACCCGCCCCCGTTCCCAGGCTCAACCCTAGAGCCCAGTCGTCGCCCCTACGGATCCGGCCTCCGCCCTCAGCGGCAAAAAAAAAAGAGCCCCGCTGCACAACCGGCAGCGGGGCATGCCCCGTAGAAAGAGCTCGAATTAGAAGCTGAATCTGAGGGCCAACTGGATAATTCGAGCTTCGCGCCAGTTATTGGGAGTGCCGAAGTTCTTCACGCCGGCGGAGATTGGTCCCTCCGGGTTGTCGGCGCTGAACCCAGTGACGATGCTCCAAATCTGCGCGTTGTTAATCACGTTGAACACCTCGCAGCGGAGGGCGGCTCGCACGGATTCAGTGATGGCGAAGTTCTTCACCAGATTGGCGTCGAGGTTGCGGATGCCGGGCAACCGCAGCGCGTTCCGGTGGAAGTTGCCGTATTCGCCCTCTTTCGGCCGGCGGAACGCATCCGGATTGATCCAGCGGTGCTTGTTCCGCCCCGCGTAGGGATCGCCGACTACGTCGGGATACTGGCTGCCAGCATCCACACCGTGCAAGCTGCCGTTCGAACTGATCGAGATCGGCATACCCGACTGGGACCGGAAAATTCCGCTGATTTCCCAGCCGTTGAGGAGCACCTTCAGCACGGGGTGGAAGTCGGCCCGGACCGTCGGGAGGTTGTAAATGAAATCCCAGGTGATGACATTGGTCTGGTCGTAGCCCGCCGGCGCCCAGTTCTGGCGCATATCGTACGGGTTGATGATGGTGTCAGAGTCGTTGTCGACAAGGTCCATGACCCTCGACCATGTGTAGTTGAAGTTCGTGGCAAAGTTGTTGGCGAACCGGCGGCTGAAGCGGACCATCAGGGCGTTATAGGAGGAGTAACTGAGCGTTTCCACCGCCGTGATGCTGCCCCAGCCGTAGTAGGGCCGCAGTGCGTCGTCGCGGAAGTTGACCGACTTGCGAAGGTCGGGGTACTTGACGAAGGTCCCGGCCGGCACGGCGTTGATTCGCCGCTGGTTCATCAAGTGGACGCCGCGGTTGCCGGCATAGGAAATGTCGAGCGCCATCCTGTACGGCAACTCCCTCTGAATACCGGCGTACCACGAATAGATGCTCGGCATCGTGTTGTCGGTGGGCCAAATGGTCTTGGCCGGCGGGGTGATCTCCGGCGCCGGACCCTGGGTGACGCTCAGGTCGATGGCGGAGACATTGCCGTTGAGTTGGGATGCGGACGTAAGGTTGGGCCACGACCCGCCCGCGCCGAAGTTGAAGTTGTTCTGGCGGAGACGCTCGTGGAAAACCCCAAAGCCAGCGCGGAAGGCCATCTTGCCGTTGCCAAAAACGTCATAGGCGAAGCCGATTCTCGGCGCGAAGAAGTTCTTCGCAGGAGAGAAACCGCGGTGGACTCCCTCGCAGGGATCGCAAATCAGCCCAAGCGGCGACAGCGCCTGCATCGGATCTCCGACCAGCTTGCCGGTGTTCAGGTCAATGGTCGGGCGCTTCGAAGCGTCGTACCTGCTCAGGTCCACGCTGTAGAGCTTCCAGGTACCTTCGCCCCCCGGTTCACCGGACCGCGTGTAAGTGAAGGTCGGGACCATGTGCGCGTAGCGGACGCCGTACTCCAGGGTGAAACGCCGGTTGATCTTCCAGCTATCCTGCGCGTAGGCTTCATACGCCAGGAAGCGGAAGTACGGATAAACGTGCGCGTTGTTCTGGCTGTAGCTCTGGAAGTTACCCAGCATCAGGTTGGCCAGCCCGAGGCCCGTGTCCATCGGCATCGAGGAGCTGGAGTTGAAGTTGATGCTGCCGTTCATCGGCCAGGTCGCAGTCTGCTTCTTGTCGTCGCGGTTGTAATAGAAGCCGAACTTCATGCTGTGCGACCCCCTCAGGATCGAAACGTTCTCGATCAGGGCGTAGTCCTTGCCGTCATTGTGCCAGCCCGGATCGCCGATGTTCCAGCTAATGGGCGACGCCTGAACGTCCGGAATCGAGTTGGTCAGGTTCGTTTTCGGATAGAGCTGCGGCCAGTTGGCGCCGAGCTTGTCGCGGTCGATCGGGTTCGGCTCGATCACCGCCAGCTCCTGCGACTGGTGGTTGTATGAGAGGGTAGTTTCGGTCGAGATCGTTGGCGAAATAATGCCGATCAGGGTCCATGCCCACGAGCTGCCCGGCTTCGGCCGTCTCTGCGGCTGAATCGGGAAAGGCTGGCCGGCCCAGACTCCGTTCTGGTTCTCCTCCTCCTGGTAGTCGTTGACCCAGCGGAAGAAGGTGTTCATCCTGGAGTTCACGGTGTAGTCGATGCGGAGCAGATCCTGATCCTTTCTCAGCTTGCTCGGGTTGTTGTAGGTGTAGCGCACGTAGCCGGGGTTGGGAGCTGCCGGCAGGCTGTTGTAACCGGGAATTCCCGTGTACACCTTCAACAGGGCGGAGCTCAGGGGATTCCACATGCTCTTTGGAATGGTGTTGTCCGGGAACGGCAGCCCATCGATGATGTTGCCCGCGCCATCGCGTACAATACTTCCGGGCTGGAAGACGGTACCGTTGTAAAACTGGGGCGCGTACTGCATCTTGGTGTCCCTGAGGAACTCGCGGAAGTCGCCGTTCAGGATTCTGGAGTTGGGAATATCCGTGTAGGAGGTGCGCGGCAGTATGCGGCGCGTCATCTCACGGTTGTAGAAGAAGAACACCCGCTTGTCGTTCCGGGTGGAAACTTTCGGTATGGGAACCCAGCCGCCGAGATTGCCGCCGAACTGGTTGTAGCGCAGCTTGGGCGGCACGCTGCAAATTACGCACCTGGCATCCAGCGCGTCGTTGCGGAAGTACTCGTAAAGCGTCCCGTGGAACGAACTGGAACCAGACTTGCTCTGGACCGCCACCACCATTCCGGAGTTACGGCCGTACTCGGCGTTAAATCCGCTCTGCAGTACCTTGAACTCGGCAATGGAGTCGATGCTGGGCTGCGTGTACTGCGACTGGTTGTCGCCGACGTCCAGGTTAGGAGTCCCATCCAGGTAGAAGTTGTTCTGCGAGCCGCGCCCGCCCAGGCCGTGGAACGTCGACACGTCGTTGAAGTTGACGTCGAAGTCGTTCCGGGCGCTGCTGGTCATGCCCGGAACTGTGCTCATCAGGGCCACCCAGTTCCGCCCGTTCATGGGCAGTTCCGAGATCTGCTTGACGTCCACCAGGTAGGCCTTTTCCATCGTGTTCGTCGTGACCAGAGGAATCACGGATTCGCTCACGGACAACACTTCGGTCACCTGGCCCAGGCTAAGCTTGATCTGGCCGACATCCAACCTGGTGTTGACGTCTAGTGTGACAGGGAGCTCAGCTCTCTTAAAGCCGGCTTTCTCTATTGCAATCAGATACCGTCCGGGGACCATGTTTACAGCCCGGAAAACCCCCGACTCATCCGTGGTTGTTTCGCGGGCGAGTGTTCCCTTTTCGACGTCGGTAATCTTGACGTCCGCCCCGGGAATGACCGCTCCCGACTCGTCAACAACAGTGCCGCTGATGTTTTGAGTTTGCGCCATCAGTGGCGCTGTTGTGAAAACAAGCAGGAAAAGAGTAAGGATCGCGATTTTCGCGAACCATTTATTTGCACACATTAGTATCTCCTCACCTTACTGCTTTCGAATTGAATTGAGTTCCAACCGCATCGAGCCACACTTCACGCGTGGTCACCCTTGATCCGGCAGCCGACCCCTTCGCCACGCCGGTCAGAGCGATTCTATTACCGTAAAGTTGACCCGTCAAGGTTGAACACTGCGTAATAAACGGGTGTTAAACGGTGTAACAAGGACTTATTTTTTCAATAGATTGACGCATTTCAGCCCCTGGCGGCAGGCGGCGAACTCAGTGAGGTGACTCAGGAGGGTTCGAACTAAGCTCGGTGCTTAGTTGCGGGGCTAGCTTTCCCCCTTCGGCGCCGGGAAAGGCCCCTCTCCGAGCTTATGGTGGCGTTGCAGGATGCCACACCCGGCTGAGTGCCTTTCCCGGTCAGTACTTAGAGACTATAGAGGCAGGATTTCTTCCCTGACCGGATCGAAGTTGAGCCGGCGCTTCTGAACGTATGCGATGTTCCCGAGATGGGAGGCCTGCGCGGAGCGGTGGCCGACGAGCACGTCCCCGTTCGGGAGCTTGCGCGTCCGCATACATTCCAGGAAATTGTTGACGTGGTCGAGATCCAGGCTGCCTTCGGCCTTCACGATCGTCGGCTGCACGCGCCGCCCGACCGGGTGGAACTCATAGCGCCCGCGGTCAATCCAGAGCCGGCCGTTGGTGCCGCAAAATTCAACAGCCGCACCGGTGATTCCGGGCACCAGCGTCGCCTCGAAGGTGGCGGTGAACCCGCCCGGATACTCGAGCAGGACGTTGATTGTGTCGGGGGCGGTCCGGCCGTCCTTGTAGTGGTATACACCTCCGGCAGCCGAAGCCGAAATCGGGATGTCCTGGCCCATGAACATGTGGACCACATCGATCCAGTGGGTGAAGAGATCGGTCACCTGGCCGCCGCCGAAATCCAGGTACGCCCGCCAGTTGAAAAACTGCTGCGGGTCGTATTCGCGCCAGCGCACCGGCCCGAGGAAGCGGTCCCAGTCGAGATCCGCAGGCTTTGTCTGCAGCGAAGCCGGGGCGCGGCGGAGGTGGTAGCTGTTGCCGTGCCACCATGTGCGGGCCAGCGTGATTTTGCCAAGCTTGCCGCTGTCTATATACTCTTGCTTGGCCTGGATATAGTGCCGGCCGGAGCGCTGCTGCAGGCCGACCTGGCAGATGCGGTTGTTCACCCGCGCCGCCTTAATAATCGCCGGGCCTTCCTCGATCGTCAGCGTGAGCGGTTTTTCGACGTAGACGTCCTTGCCCGCATTGAGCGCGTCGATCGTGCACGCGGCGTGCCAGTGATCGGGCGTGGCGATCAAGACGGCGTTAATCTCTTTCATTTCCAGCAGCTTGCGATGATCCGAAAAGCCCTTGGCCTCCGGCGCTCTCTCGCGCAAGCGCTCGACGTTAGCGGCGTAGACGTCGCAGAGTGCGACGATACTTACATTGGGATTTTTCAAGAATTGGTTCGCATCATACCGGCCGCGGTCACCGCAGCCGATTACTCCCAATAAAATCCGGTCATTAGCGCCTAAAATCCGCGAATAGGACAATGCGGAGAGTCCCGCTACCCCGCGAAAAAGGTCGCGGCGAGGAAATTTTCCAAGCATGTGCGAATTATACTTCACTCCCCGCACTGAATATCTATGAAAGTACATACAGCCAAACTTGCAGCAAGGGAGACGTTTTCGTGAAGCTTGCGGTCGCGTTCCTGTTGGCGGCGGTGGCGTTTGGACAGACGAAGCCGGCGAACAAGGTGACCAAAACGGCCGTTTGGGACGCAGCCGCCGACCGGCGTCTGGAGCAGGCAATTCGGGCCCGTTTCGCGGCATCTAAGATCGCGGTCAACGGCTTCGAAGTGCGTGTGCAGGGCGGTGTCGCCACGATAGAAGGCCGTACCGATGTCGTCCAGCACAAGGGCACGGCGACGAGGCTGGCCAAGGCGATGGGGGCCGTGCGGGTCGTGAACCGTATTGAGGTCAGCCAGGCGGCGCGCGAGAAAGCGGCGGCAAGCCTGGCGAAGGGCCGCCGCAGGGCACAGGTGAAGCGTAGCGAGCCGCGGTCCGCGCGCGACGAGAAACGCTAAGCCTCAGCGGGCCTGCTCAATCATCCGGAAGATTCGTTCCCCGTACCTCTCCACAGTCTTCAGGCCGACGCCCGGGATCGCGAGCAACTCGGCTGTCGATGCGGGCCGCTCGCTCGCGATGGCCTGAAGCGCGCGGTTGGTGAGAATGCGGAATGCCGGCACCCCGAGCCGTTTCGCCTCCGCCATTCGCCATTCCCGGAGAGTCCTGGCAAGGGCGTCATCCTGAGCCGGCTTTTCCGGCGCTACCCTGACCCGCCGGGCGGAAGACTTGCGCGCCTTTGTTTTCTTCCGGCGGCGCACGGGCAACGGCGGTTCAATCCCCTGAGGGATGGGGATGTCCGGCAACTCCTCGGGCACGGCGGCCGCCAGTCTCGCCAGCGTGAACGGGATCAGCTTGCCGTCCTTTCTAAACGAGGTCTCGGTTAGCTGAACCAATCCTGCGCGCGCGAGGCCCCCGAGGAGCTGCTCAAAGGCATCACGGCCGATGGATCGATCCTTGCCGAACAGATCGGTGTAGAGCCGGCCTGTGGGCCGCTCACCCGCGCGCCTTAGCTCGACCAGAAGACGGCCGAGCGCCTCGCGCTCAGCCGTGCTGGGTGGCCGGAACGTTTGGGCGACGCACGAATCCGGAGCGCAGAAATCGCACACCCCGCAGGGGACGCGGGCGTCCTCGTGGTCGCCGAAGTGGCGAACCAGCGCGGCCATACGGCACTGATGCGAGCCGGCGTAACGCAGCATTTGTTCGAGGTGCGCGAGTTTGCGCTCGCCCTGGGCGATGTAGGCTTCGCGCCACCCGCCGTTGCCGCGCGCGACGTTTTCGGCGAAGTCCACCAGCGCGCCGCCGTGAATCCACAACTTCTCGAGCGCTTTCTCGAAAACTTCCGGCTCCACGCGGCAGCGGCGCTCGAGCTCCTCGCGCGCGATGGGAACATCCGACAGCTTCGCGTAAATGGCGTCGAGCACTTGGACGTCCGGGTAGTCCCGCTCGAAGAAGTAATCGTGCTTGTGGCGGTCGGCGTAGGAGTGCATCAGGATGGCCCGCGCGGGCATTCCATCGCGGCCCGCGCGGCCGATCTCCTGATAGTAGGCCTCCACGCTCCCGGGCAGCGCGGTGTGGACCACGGTGCGAACGTCCGCCTTGTCGATTCCCATGCCGAAGGCGATGGTCGCCACCACGACTTCGAGGCTGCCCTCGACAAAACGGGCCTGCACGTCGTCGCGCTTCGCGGCATCCAATCCGGCGTGGTAGGCCGCGGCGGGGAAGTAACGGTTCAGCATGCGGGCGAGCGCCCCGGCCTCGGCCCGCGTCGGCGCATACACGATGGCCGGACGCCGCGCGGGGTCGAGCAGAAGGTCGCGCGCCAGCTCCTTGCGGGCCGACGGCGGCGCCCCGACCACTTCCACCGCAATGTTCGGCCGGCGAAATCCGTGGACGGCCCGCAAGGCGCCCTCGAGCCCGAGCTGCTGGATGATGTCATCCTGCACCACGGGCGTGGCGGTCGCCGTTAGGGCGACGACCGGGGCCGGGCGCAACAGCGGCAGGTAGCGGCCGAGCATCCGGTAGTCCGGGCGGAAATCGTGCCCCCATTCGGAAATGCAGTGAGCCTCGTCGATGGCGACCAGCGAAGGCTTGCGCTTTCCCAGCATCTCGGGGAAACCGGGAACGCGGAGGCGCTCGGGAGCGATGAACAGAAAATCGAGGCAACCGTTGAGGTAGTCGATTGAGGCCTGCCGCGAGGCGGCGCGGTTGCGGCCCGAATGGATGCGGTCGGCTCGGAAGCCGCGTTCCTTGAGCTTAGCCACCTGATCTTCCATCAGGGCGATCAAGGGGCTGATGACAAGCGTGGTCCCGCCGCGGGCGATGCCGGGAAGCTGGTAGCAGAGCGATTTGCCCGCTCCGGTTGGCATCACGAGCAGGACGTCGCGGCCGTCGATGGCGGCGCGGCAGACCTCCTCCTGATTCGGCCGGAAGGAGGGAAAACCAAAGCGCAAGGAAAGGATTTCCGCGAGGTTCGAACAGGCAGCCGCGTTATTGATTGCGCCGGCGGGCGCGGAAACGGGCTCCGATTTCCTTTCCGGTTCGATGCGGCCGACCACATCGCGGACATAGTCCTCGATGCTTTTCAGAAACGGCTCAAGCTGCGCCGTTCCGCGCTCGATCCTCCGCAGGCAGGCTTCCCACTGGCCAGTCATGGCCGGACTCTTGACCTCCGGGTGCACGACCTCGATCAGCCGGATGCCTTTGTCGGTGGCCGCAAGCGTCTTCCCTTGACGGACGACGTAACCGCGCTTGAGCAGCACTTCGATGATGGCGGCGCGCGTGGCCGGGGTGCCCAGCCCGCACTCTTTCATCGCCTCCGAGAGTTCCTTCTCGTCGAGCGTCTTTCCGGCGGTTTCCATTGCCGTGAGAAGGGTGGCGTCGGTAAAGCGCTTGGGCGGGCGGGTGCGCTTGCGCACGCTCTCGACGTCCGCCACGGTCTGCGGCTGGCCGGTTGCGAGCCCCGACGGGAGGGGATCTTCGGCGGCATCCTTCTTGACCTTGAGGTCCAGCGCTTTCCAGCCTTCCTGCTGAACGACGGTCCCGGAAGTGAGATACCGATCCAGCGCGCCGGGATTGGAGATCGCCGTGATGACCGTTGTGGTGGACGAGATATGGTCGGGCATCCACGCGGCGAGCAGGCGGCGGCAGACCAGGTCATACAGCTTGCGCTCATCCGGCGGCGGCGAGGCTTTTTCGAGCGGGGTCGTGGTGGGAATGATGGCGTGGTGGTCGGTAACTTTGGCGTCGTCGACAAAACGGCGGGAAAGGGGGCGCTCTCCAGTTCCGGGCGCGAGCAGTTGGGCGTAAGGCGCGGAAATGGCGCGGACGACGGCGGGCAGGGTGGCGGCGACATCACTCGACAGGTGGCGCGAGTCGGTCCGAGGGTAGCTGAGCAGCTTGTACCGCTCGTAGAGGGATTGGGCAAGTTGCAGGGTCTTTTCGGCGCTGAAGCCGAAGAGGCGGTTGGCGTGCCGTTGGAGCTCCGTGAGGTCGTAAAGAAGCGGCGGCGGCATCCGCTGCGTTTCCGCCTGAATGGATTCGATGCGGGCCTCACCGCTGCGGGCGCGCTCGATGATGGCGGCGGCCTGTTCGCCGTCCGCCGGGAGGCGCGTCTGCCTCTCGCCTTTGGTCTCAGTAAACCAAACGCCTTTGTAGGATTCCCCCGGCCGGGGCGAGAAAGTGGCGACGACTTCCAGGTAGTCTTCGGGAACGAAGGCGCGGATGGCGAGTTCACGCTCGACCAGCATGGCGAGCGTGGGCGTCTGGACGCGGCCGACGGACAGCTCGTCCTTGAACGCCAGGGTATAGGCGCGCGAGAGATTCATTCCGACGAGCCAGTCGGCCCGGCTGCGCCCGCGAGCGGCGTCGGCCAGGTTGTCGTATTCGCGGCCGTCGCGCAGGTTTTCGAAGCCCTTGCGGATGGCTTCGGGTGTCAGCGATGAGATCCATAGGCGCTGGAAAGGCTTTCGGCATCCCGCCGCCTCGTAGATGTAGCGGAAAATCAGTTCGCCTTCACGTCCGGCGTCTGTCGCGCAGACGATGCGGCTGACGCGCGGGGAATTGAGAATTTTTCGTACGACCTCGAACTGGTCCTTGGTCTCTTCGCAAACAACCAAGGGCCACTCGTCGGGGATCATCGGGAGCAAGTCCCGGCGCCAGCGGCGCCATTCCGGACGGATCTCGTGTGGTTGCGCAAGGCCTACCAGATGCCCGAGGGCCCAGGTGACGATGTAGCCTCCGCCGTGGAGATGACCCCTCCCTTGCGTTTTCGCGCCCAGGACGCTGGCGATGTCGCGGGCAACCGAGGGTTTTTCAGCCAGGACCGCCACGAGCGAAGAGCCCGCGGCGCGTGGAGAATCCATCGAAAGCATTGTAGCGGCCCAGGGTTCCGCGGGCCATCTCTGAGAGAAAAAGCCGGGAGGCGAATCCCGGCTCAGCAAATCACCACCTGATCACGGGCGCTGGGCGGCACGGTCTCTCGCGCCGCCAGCGTCCTCAGAACCAGTATTTCAGGCCGAGCTGGATCAGGCGCGGATCACGCGCGCTCGTGATGCGGCCAAAAGCGCTCGAGGCGATGTTGCCGTCGGGGTTTTCGAACATGACGTGGTTGAACAGATTGAAGATCTGGGTGGTGAATTCCAGCGTGTGTCCCTCGGCGATTCGGAGGCGCTTGAAGATTGAAAAATCCCAGTTGTTCAAGCCCGGGCCATGAAACACGTTTCGGCCGAAGTTGCCCCACCTGCCGGCGCCCAGCTCCCAGCTCGGTCCGGAGCCCACGCGCCTGAAAAACGGATTGGTTTCAGCCATTGCTGTGCCGCCGCCGGTGCCGTCAAAGTATGCGTTCAACCTTCCGGGCACGTTGGCGGCGCCGCGAGGATCGAAGAATTTGACCGTCCCGCCTATATAATCCGGCCGGTCGTCGCCAACACCGGTCAGGCTGCGGTCCGTGCTTTCGATAATGTCGAACGGCTGGCCGGTCTGAAATGTTGTGATGCCCGAAATACCCCAGCCGCCCACGATCTTGCCCAGCACCCCGTCCTGGTTCCTCATATAGGGGAATTCGTACAGGAAGGTGGCAACGTAGCGGTGGCGCACGTCGTGATCGGCATTGCCCCTGTTGGCGCGTCTGTTGTCCGGACGGGTGTACCCGCGCAGACCCGAAGCGGTATCGATGGCGTGGCCCCACGTGTAAGCGTGAGTCATGGTCAGGCCGTAGCTCATGCGCTTGGTCACCATCACCTGAAGCGCGTTGTAGCTGGAATTGAGGTCGGTTGCCTGGTACCGGAGGTTCCCCCAGACCGCCCCGCCGTACTCCTCGTTGAGCGGGTTGTTGATGTTCAGAATTCGTCTGGCATGGGTGTTGGCCGTCGTGGCGCCAGGGCCGGGAATGGCGTAGTTGAACTGCCTGCGGCCGAGCAGGTGAACGCCGTTGGACCAGACATAACCGACATCCAACATCCAGTCCGCGGCCATCTGATACTGCAGGTTCAGGTTCGCCTGCTGCCCGTATGGAGTCTGAAAGCCGGGGTCTATGAACGTCATGCCAATGGGAGCAACGGTCCTGTAATCGAAGTACTCGCCGGGCCTCACGGGGACAAATGGAAACGGGTTGGGCCGGGGCGCAGGCCTGCCTCCGGACATGTTCAGCTCGTATGGCGCGCGGTAGAACGTACTGGTCAACGCTGTCCGGGTTCCGTAGGGAGGCACGCCAAGGAACTGTAAGGTGAGCTCGGTGATGGGAGCGTCATAAAAAAGTCCGTAGCCGCCTCGCAATGCGAGCTTGGCGTTCCCGAACACATCCCAGGCGAAACCGAACCGCGGACCGAAGTCCGTGTAGTCCGCAGGGTAGGTAGCGCGGGAAATGCCTTTGTCGCCGGGGTACACAAGACCGGCCGGAGCGCTCGGGAACACAGTGGATTGCTGCCCGAGGCGGAATGCCACAACCTGGTCGTGAACTTCGTAGATGGGCTGGAAGAACTCCCACCGGAGTCCGAGGTTCAGAGTCAGCCGCGGCCTGACTTTCCAATCGTCCTGGAAGAAAAACGCGGCGTGCTTGGTGCGGTAACCCTGCCGCGCGGTGTTGGACTGCGAGAAGCTGCTCGTGTATCCCCTGGCGAAGTCAGTCAGGACGGGGTTCAAACCGGGAATGGGATCTACGAATCCGTTCTGAAAGCCGGCGCCGTCGAAGTAAATGTAGCCGTTATTGAGGAACGAGAAGAGCATGTTCTGCGCGAAAGTGCGCGCTTCACCGCCGAACTTGAAGTAATGCGAACCCTTGTTCCAGCTCACGTTATCGAGGAAGTGCCAGGTGTTGTTAAAACGGGACTGCGGTCCCTGGTAGCTGTTCCCCCAACCGGAATATCCGGCCGCGCTGAGATCGACATACGGGGGGCCTTCCGCCGCCGGGTTATCCACATTGATGCCGGTGAGCCCCAGGCTCTTGAGCGACGTCTTGTTCAATGGCACCAGGCCTTGCGCAGCGAGCCGGTGGAAGGAAACCCGAAACTCATTGAAGAGGGTGGCACTGAAGGTGTGCGTGTCACGCAGCACAGCGTTCGTGTACCGGGAAATTCCCTCTGAGCCGAAACCGGGAACGCTGCTTCCGCCAAAGGCGAATGGCTCCACGGACGTCTGGTCCTCCACGAAATACGTGAAAGCGAAGCGGTTCTTGTCACTGAGATGATGATCGTACTTGACGAGTCCCTGGTCGCGGCGCAACGAATTCGCCGGAGCGGTCAGCAGCGTAGTAGGGCCGTAATTGGCGCGCGGAACCAGAGCCAGAAGGTTCTTGGCCTCCGGCGTGCCGTACTCATTGATGATGGCCCGGAGATTATCGGGGATAACCTGGGCCGATCGGCTAACGCCCTGGCGGCGGCGGAACCCGAGATAATGCAGGAAGAAGAAAGCCGTATCCCGCTTGATTGGTCCGTGGAATTGCGCGTCGAAATCGTTGGTGTTCCATTGCGGCCGGCGCGGAAACCCTGTGCCCGGAAGCGTCGTCTTGGTGCCGCCCGGGATGGCGTTCTGGAAGAACGGGGTGGCGTTCAGCCTGGTGTTGCGGAAAATCTCGCTGGCCGCGCCATGCCAGGCGTTGCTCCCGGAGCGCGTGGTGACAAGAACCTGAGCGCCGGAGTTGCGGCCAAATTCGGCCTTCATCGACCCGGTCACCACGCTGAATTCGGCAAGGGCGTTCGGAGAGATTGCATGGACGGAATCCGGCATGTTGACGGAGAGGTCGTTCGAGTCCCCGCCGTCCAACAGGAAATTGTTGGCTTGCGTCCGTTGCCCGTTGAACGAGAATACGCCGACGGCGACGTTCCTATTGGTGACGGGCTCCATCACGCCGGGTTGGGTCAACGCCAGCTTGAGCGGGTTGCGGCCGCCGGGGCCGGAAATGATGGGCAGCAAGTGCACGTCGCGCAACACCTGGCCCATTTGCGAATCTTCCGTGTTGACCCTGGTGGCAGCCTCTTCGACCAGGACGATTTCGCTCAGTTGGCCGAGTTCCATCTCCAGGTCCAGCCGGATCACTTCGCCGGTGCTGAGACGTTGGGGCAGCGTAACCAATCTGCGGAAACCTTGCGCCTCGACTGAAACGACGTAGGAGCCGGAGACAAGGTTGGCGAACCTGTAGAATCCCGCACCATCCGTTGTGGTCGCGAACTCGTCGTTAGTACCGGCGTTGCGGGCCACCACCTTTGCGCCGGGAATCACGGCGCCGTCGGGATCCCTGATCACGCCGGTGATTGTGCCCGTCACGCTCTGGGCCGGGGCGACAGAGGAAAAAAGACAGAGCACCAGGCAGACAGACAGCGCCTGGGATAAGACTCGCGTTACGTTCATTGTGTTCAAAAAGACATTCTCCTACGGGGCTCGAAAAACCATCCTCTGTCTGCATGTCATTGCCAGAGGGAAACACGTATTCCTGATCAGCGCCCTGGATAGACGGCTCTCTCAGCGCCTCTACAGAAATCGGTACAAACACTATCAAATTTTATTGGGTTTTGAAACACGATGGCCCCAGACCGCTTCAGAGCCGAGGCCAGCCGCGGCTCAGCGCCCGGGACCGAAGGCATGTGCTGCGCCTGAATCGCCGCGACAACCCTGCGGCGGCGCTTGGTCAATCTCAGTTATCATCGAGAGTTACGAGAAGGAGCAATCTTTCATGAACCTGAACTTCACCCGGCGTGGATTCCTGGGCGGAGCGCTCGTGTCCTCCGCCGCGGCCGGCGCTTCGGCCGCCGTTCAGACGCCTGCTAGCGCGGATATCAAACTGGGAGTCGCGAGCTATTCGCTGCGCGAGTTTCAACGCGGTCTTGCGATCCGAATGTTAAGAAAACTGAATGTATCCTATGTCAGCATCAAGGAGTTCCACCTGCCTTACCGCAGTTCCCCCGAGGAACTGCGCCGAGGAGCGCGCGACTTCCAGAGAGCGGGCATAGAGATCGTCAGCGGCGGAGTGATCTATATGCAGAGGGACGAGGACGACGACATCCGCAGGTACTTCGAATACGCCAAGACATGCGGCATGCCGATGATGGTCATCGGGCCAACGCACCAGAATTTGCCGCGCATTGAGAAGTTCGTAAAAGAATACGACATCAAGGTGGCCATCCACAACCACGGGCCGGAGGACAAGCATTTCCCCTCGCCCGAAGTGGCATTGAAGGCGCTGCAGGGAATGGATCCCCGGATGGGGGTTTGCGTGGATGTCGGCCACACGACGAGGACCGGCACGAGCGCTGTGGAGTCGATCGAAAGAGCCGGCAGCCGCCTGTTCGACGTACACATCAAGGATCTCCGCAACTTGATGGACGCCAAGAGCCAGTGCCCTGTCGGGGAGGGAGCGATGCCGGTGCCGGACATTTTCAGGGCGCTGAAGAAGATGAACTACCAGGGCTGCGTCAACCTGGAGTACGAAATCGAAGGCGACGACCCGATGCTCGGGATGGCGAAGTCCCTGGCTTATATGCGGGGAGTGCTGGCGGGACTGCGGGGATAGACGGAGGCACCCCGCCCCGCCTCCCGGACCGCCGGCCAGGCGCTGGCGGTCCAAGATCCGAGTCCCGCGTTCTTACTTTTTTGCGCTCTTCAGCTTCTCCCGCTGCTCGCGCAGCACGGCCTTACGGCTCAGCTTGATCTTGTTGCCTTCAAGCGCGAGCACTTTCACGAGGATCTGGTCGCCTTCCCTCAGCTCATCCCGCACGTTCTTGATGCGGTTTTCCGAAATCTCGCTGATGTGCAGCAGGCCGTCTGTGCCGGGGAAAATCTCCACGAATGCGCCAAAATCCACCAGCCGGACCACCTTGCCCAGATAGGTCTTCCCGACCTCGGCCACGGCGGCGATATCGCTGACCATCTGCTGCGCCTTGGCGGCGGAGGCCTCGTCGGCCGAAAAGATGTGGACGGTGCCGTCGTCTTCGACGTCGATCTTGACTCCGGTCTGATCGATGATGCCGCGAATCACCTTGCCGCCCGGTCCGATAAGTTCGCGGATCTTATCGGTGGGAATGGTCATCGTGTAGATGCGCGGGGCGTACGGCGAGAGCGTGGTGCGCGGCGCCGCCAGCACTTCCTCCATCTTGTTGAGGATGAACAGCCGCCCGCGGCAGGCCTGTTCCAGCGCTTCCTTCATCACCGCGGTGGTTACGTTGGGAACCTTGATATCCATCTGAAGCGCGGTGATGCCCTCGCGCGTGCCGGCAACCTTGAAATCCATGTCGCCGTAGTGGTCTTCGGCGCCGGCGATGTCGGTGAGCACGGCGTAGCGGTCGCCCTCCTTCACCATTCCCATAGCGATGCCCGCCACGGGAGCGCTGATGGGAACGCCGGCGTCCATGAGCGCCAGCGTAGCGCCGCAAACCGAAGCCATCGAACTCGATCCGTTGGACTCCAGGATGTCGCTGACCACGCGCATGGTGTAAGGAAACACCGATTCCTCCGGAATCACCGCGGAGAGAGCGCGTTCGGCCAGCGCGCCATGTCCGATCTCGCGACGGCCCGGCCCGCGCAGGAAACCGACCTCGCCCACGCTGAAGGGCGGGAAATTGTAATGCAGCATGAAACGCTTGGAGGTCTCGGCGCCCGATTCCAGGAGCTCCAGCCGCTGCTCGTCTTCCTTCGTCCCCAGAGTGACGGTGACGAGCGCCTGCGTTTCGCCGCGGGTGAACAGCGCGGAGCCGTGCGTCCGGGGAAGCGTGCCCACTTCGATCGAAATCGGACGGATCTCGTCGAACGCGCGGCCGTCGGGGCGGCGCTTATCGTTGAGGATCTGGTCGCGGAAGATGCGTTCCTTCAGGGCGTCGAATGCCTTGGCGGCATCCGGCTGCTGCTCTTCGGTGTATACCTCGAGAGCTTTCTTCTTCAGCGCCTCGACCCTTTGGTAGCTTTCCAATTTGGGATACTTCTGGGTGTCGAGCGCATCGGTCAGCTCCTCGCGGTACTGGGCCGCGATGCTGTCGTACATCTCCTTGTTGATTTCCGGCGGAGTGAACGCGAACTTCGGCTTGCCGGCCCTCGCCGCCAGGTCGCGGATGCCCGCAATGATCTTGCGGCAGCACTCGTGGCCGAACTCGATAGCCTGCAAAACCTCGGCTTCGGAGGCGCCATTGGCGCCCGCTTCCACCATGACAATGCCCTCGTCGGTGCCCGCGACAACGATGTTGAGCTTGGCGACGCGCACCTGTTCGTACGTCGGGTTCGCAATCAACTCGCCGTTCACCAGGCCGACGCGAACGGCGCCGATGATTTCAGGGAAAGGGATGTCGGAAACGGCCAGGGCGGCGCCCGCCCCGACCATCGCCAGCGTGTCCGGGTTAATTTCGGGGTCGGCCGAGAGCACCATGCCGATCACTTGGGTTTCATGGTTGAAACCTTCGGGGAATAGGGGGCGGATCGGGCGGTCGATCAGCCGGCTGGTGAGGATTTCCTTCTCAGTAGGACGCCCCTCTCGCTTGATGTAACCGCCGGGAATCTTGCCGGCGGCGTAAGTATATTCGCGGTAGTCTACCGTGAGTGGAAAAAAGGTAACTCCGGCTTTCGGTTCCGCCGACATGCAGGCCGAAACGAGCACGACCGAATCGCCGCTGCGAACGACGACCGCGCCGTTCGCCTGTTTTGCCACTTTGCCTGTCTCGATGGAAATTTTACAGGATCCCAGATCGATTTCTGCAGTGTGCACCATCTTGAGTTTCTCCAATCCCGGCTGTCGGGCCGGTTGCGGTTGGGCTTCTTCATAGGGATACGCCCACGATGGAGATTGGAGTGGAATGCGTCAAGCGGGTTTCGAATCAGGGCGACGTCCAGGTCTTAAATACCCCGTTTTGGACTCGCTGGACTCCCGCCCGCTGTGGCTGCCGAGTATACGCCTCTAGCGGCGAAGGCCCAGTTCCTGAATCAGGTTCTTGTAACGTTCCGGCGACACTCTCCTCAAATAATTGAGAAGCCGGCGCCTCTGGGCCACCATGGTCAACAGACCTCGTCGGGAGTGGTGGTCTTTCTTGTGGGTTTTAAAATGCTCCGTGAGGTCGGCGATCCGCCGGCTCAGGAGGGCCACCTGCACTTCTGGCGAACCTGTATCGCTCTTGTGCGTCCGAAACTTGGCCACGATCTCCTTCTTAACGTCTGTCGCCAGTGCCATCCTAGAGTGGATACTCCTTCTCTCTCTTTCTCTCCGTCTTTTTTACTCCTGTAGGATAGCACAAAAGCCGAAAAGGAACCCGGCCATCCGGAATTTTCGCTCAGCGAGCAGGGTCCGGTCAGGGAGAAGCAGCCGCCCGTTGAAACATGGTGATGGCGGCAATGCCGGCCGCCCCGGCCGCCAGGCAATCCGGCGTATTGGCTTCGTTCACCCCGCCGAGCGCCAGTACGGGAATGCGGACGGCGGCGCATGCCTCCCGCAGGCGGTCGAGCCCCACGGGCGGGCCATAGGGCGCTTTCGAGGGCGTGAAGAATACCGGGCCGAAGACGGCGAAATCGGCGCCGCCGCTCTCGGCCGCCCGCACTTCCTCGACCGAATGGCAGGAAACCGCGATCGTAAACCCTTCGGGGGCGATGGCGCGCAGCCGGGCGGGCGGTATCGAATCCGAAGGCAGGTGGACCCCGGCGGCCCCGGCCGCCAGCGCCACGTCCGCGCGGGAGTTCACCAGGATTTTGGCCCCGTGCGGGTTCGGCAGCGCGAGCGCCGCGCGCACAAGTGCGATCAGTTCCCGCGTGGAAAGATCCTTTTCGCGGATCTGCACAAAGTCGCAGCCGGCCGCGAGGTTGCGCCGGATGGTTTCCAGCAGGGCGGAGCACCCGCCCAGGGGCTTGCGGTCGGTGATGTAGTAGCGAATCATGGTTCCAGCGGTTCGTAGTAGCGCTCGCCGGCGCAGGAGCGGCAGAGCGCGACGCCGTCCCGAACGACTTCCCGGCCAAAGTTGACGCCTTCTCCGCAGGCCGAGCAGACTACCCGCGGACCCTTGAAGCCGGGCAGATCCTCGGGACTGATGCGCACGCGCACCCATTGGTAGTCGAACAGCTCGGAGTCGGGCAGCTCGCGATAGGCGCGCATCTGTTGCAGGTTCTTGTCCTGAATTTCAGGGTACATTTCCCGCGCACGCTGTTTCGAGGATTCCTTCGCCGCAACGCGCACTGCCCGGTTCCCAACCAGGTCGCAGAAGGTTGCGGCCACCTTGCCGAAGTCGCGGAATTTCAGCGCGCGCTTTCCCAGCCGGCAGCCGGTCACAACGGCGACGGCGTCGGTGGCGCAGCGGTCGATCTCCACGAAGGTGATCAGGCGCTTGCGGTCCTTGCCTTCCGGCTCGGTCAGGCCAAGCAGATTTAGCCCGTAGATGGCCATGCGCAGCCCGAGAATCTGGCCGGCGCAAATATGGCCATGCGCCTGTTCGGCAAGGGCGACATACTGGTCGAAAGTCTTCACAGCACTCGCAGCCCCTCCTGCGGGAATGAAATCACCCACTCCCTATTATGCTTCTGCGCCTCGAACTGGCTCGGCGGGACCTCGACGCGGATCCCACCCGAAAATTCCAGGCGCACGGAGTGCGGCATCTCGACCACGCGCTGGAGTTGGGCCGGAATCTGGTTCGCGCCCGGGCTGCCATCGCGCGCCGAGACGGTGAGCGCATCCGGGCGAACGCACAGCCAGACGCGGTCGCCGAGCATGTGGCCGGGAAAATACGGGCCGGTGAGGTCGAACTCGCCCAGGCGCAGCCGGCTGGAATTCTCCTGCGGATTGAGTTGGACAATCTCAACCGGCAGAAGGTTGAAAATGCCGAGCAGCCTGGCGACCTCGACGCTGGCCGGGCGGTCCGCGATGGCCTTCGGACTGCCGCTCTGAACCACCCTGCCGCTGCGCATGATCAGCATCTCCTCGCCGAGTTCGAAGGATTCGTCCAGATCGTGCGTCACCAGCAGAATGGGCGTTTGGAATTCCGCCTGCACCTGGCGGAGCAGCTCGTAGAGTTCGGCGCGCAAGGGCGCGTCGAGGCCACGCGCAGGCTCGTCGAGCAGCAGCAGGCGCGGGGAGCCGATGAGAGCGCGCGCGATCGAACAGCGCTGCTTCTGGCCGCCGGAAAGCTCGTGCGGCTTGCGCCCGGCGACGTCGGTGAGGCGAAAGCGCTCGATCATCTCGTTCACCCGGCGATGGCGCTCCAGCCGCGGCTTGCGTTGGATTGCAAAGGCAAGGTTCTGCCGCAGCGTCATGTGGGGAAACAGCGCGTAGTTCTGGAAAACATAGCCGCAACGGCGGGCCTGCGGCGGCAGACAGACGCCCGCCTGCGCGTCAAACAGAATCTCGTCATCGAGCATGATGCGGCCGGCGTCCGGCGCCGTGAAGCCGGCGATGCAGTCCAGCGTGAGCGTCTTGCCCGCACCGCTCGGACCGAACAGCACGGTAACGCCGCAGGAGGCTTTGAACTCGACGTCGAGCGAAAAGGCAGCCGCGTCCGGGCGCGGGGGGAATTGCTTGCGGATCCGGACGTGAATCATGCGGGTTGCCTGGCCAACAGCCGGTTGGCGACGTACAGAATCGAGACCGCCAGCACGGAAATGACGAGCACGAGCATGCGCGCCACGTCCCCGTTGCCGGCTTCGACGGCGTCATAAATGGCCACCGCCACGGTCTGGGTGCGGTTGGGAATGTTGCCGGCGATCATAATCGTGATGCCGAAATCGCCCAGGCTCCTCGCGAACGCCAGCACCATGACGGCCAGAATGGAACGCCGCGCCAAAGGCAGACTCACGCGCCAGAAGACGCGCCATTCCGAAGCGCCCAGGTTGCGCGCCGCGCGCTCGTAGCAGTGGTCCACGCTTTCCAGGGCAGCGCGGGCCGAGATCACCACCAGCGGAGTGGCGTGCAGCATCGCGGCCACCACGGCGGCCTGCCAGGTGAAGACCAGAGGGGTTCCGAAGACCCACTCGTAGAGCTGCCCGAGCGGGCTTTCCCGGCCCAGCAACACCAGCAGGTAATAGCCCAGCACGGTCGGCGGCAGCACGAGCGGCAGGGTGACCGAGGAATTCAGGATTTCCTTCCCTCTGAATTTGCGGTTGGCCAGCAGGTAAGCCAGCCAGAGTCCCAACAGCAGCGACAGCAGAGTGGCAATCCCGGCCACTCTCAGACTGAGCCACAGCGGGAACCAGTCAATCTGCATGAAAAACGATTATAGAACCCCGGCGGCAGGCCAGACCTGTTCCGAAAGGCTGCATGCGCGGCGCCGCCGGAGTACGGGCAGCGCCTCAATCGCGGGGGAACTCTACCGCTGAACGCGCGCGGCGATCCAATCCCCAATGGTCTTCAGCGCCGCCGGATTGATCGTTTCCTCGATGCTGCCGTATTCGCTCACCGCGCCGGTTTTGGCCTTCTGGAAGAGGTGATTCAGACCGGGCAGCTTCACCGTGGTGACGTTCTTGTTGCCGCCTCTAGCAAGGGCAGCGGCGATGGCAGAGAGGTTCTCGTCGGCCGCCACCTGGGTATCGAGTTCGCCGTTGATGGCCAGCACCGGGACTTTCACCTTGGCCAGCACGGAGGCGGGATCGGTAGTGTAAAAGGAGCGCAGGGCGGGCGAGGTCATCATGCGCAGCTCGGCTTCCTTGGCGCGCCGCGCGGGTTCGGGTAATTCAGCGAGCATTTTGCGGAACGCGGCTTCGTCGTCCGTCTCGGTCTTAAGGATCTCGAAGAGCCTGCGCTGCAGGGCAAGCGTTTCGGCAATCGCTTCAGGCGGCTGGCCGGCGCTGCGCAAGAGCGTTTCGATCTGACGCAGCACGACTTGATCGCCGGGCAGTCCCGCGCCGGCCATGGACACCAGGAAAGCGACATCGGGTGAGTTGGAGGCCGCGATGGCGCCCACCAGGCCGCCCTGGCTATGGCCGATGATGCCGATGCGCGCCGGGTCAATTTCCTTGCGCGATTTCAAATAGGCGATGCCGGCGAGCGCGTCGCCCGCGAGATCGTTGAGAGTAGAGGTCGCAGGGTTACCCATGGAGCCGCCCACGCCGCGGTCGTCAGCGCGCAGCACGGCGATGCCGCGGCGGGTGAGATAGTCGGCCAGCACCAGGAATGGGCGGTGGCCCATGATGGTTTCATCGCGGTCCTGCGAGCCGGAGCCGCTCAGCAGCACGACCGCAGGGTGCGGGCCCTCGGAGCGCGGCAGTGTCAGGGTCGCGGCCAACCGCACACCGGCGTTTTCGTAGGTAACCTCAATCGCATCGTAGGGGTAGGGCTTCTTGGGCTCCTGCGGCCGGCGTGGGAGCTCCGCCTCCCCCCGGGAGAAGGTGATGGGCAGGCTGGCGCCGGCCTGGCGCAAGGTGGCTTTGATGGTGGAGCCGTCTTCGCTGAGGGTGCCCTCGATGGTGGCGCCGATTTGCGGAAACTCCATGGTGGCGGTGCGGCCGTCTATGGCGACCCGCTCGGCGCGGATGTCCGCGGCGCTCTGGTCCAGGCTGTTCATCACTACTGAGAAGCCGCTGGTGGGGGTGGGTTCGAACCGCAGCGCGATGCGCAGCTTGTTGGCCCCGACATTCAGGACGCCGAGCCAGCGGCCTTCGAAACTCGGCGCCTGGGCCAGCAGCAGAATCATCGAGGAGAGGAAAATCGCAAGAAGGTGCGCAGCGCGTACGCAGTGCAACATGCGGCCATTATAGTGGCTTGCGCAATATGCAAGTTGATCGGATTAGAAGCATTCTGCTGCCTCAGAGCGGCCGGAAGCGCGCGCTGAAATGCCGCAAAAACGGGGGTTCGGAAACGATCTCAAGGCCTCGCAGGCTGTCGCGCCGCTCATTCACTTCCAGGATCGCTTCCACGACGTAGTCGATATGGCTTTGCGTGTAGACGCGCCTTGGAATCGCCAGCCGCAGCAGCTCGTGCCGCGCCTTGTCTCCGAACATAACGGATCCGATCTCGACCGAGCGTATGCCCGCGTGCCGGTACAGCTCCACCGCGAGCGCCTGGCCGGGAAACTGGCGCCTGGGAATGTGCGGAAGCATCCGCCCCGCGTCAATGTAAATGGCGTGGCCGCCGGGCGGCTGCACGATCGGAACCCCGCGCTCGGAGGTGTGCCGCCCGAGGTATTCGGTCGAGGCGATCCGGTATCTCAGGTAGTCGAGGTCGAGCACTTCCGAAAGCCCCACGGCGATGGCCTCCAGGTCGCGCCCGGCAAGCCCGCCGTAAGTCGGAAATCCCTCGGTCAGAATGAGCAGTTCCTTTTCCTGCTCGGCGAGCCGGTCATCGTTCGTGCACAGGAAGCCGCCGATGTTCGCGAAAGCGTCCTTCTTCGCGGAAAAGGTGCAGCCATCGGCCAAAGAAAACATTTTTTGTGCGATCTGTTTCGGCGTCCAGCCGGCGTAGCCGGGCTCGCGCTGCTGGATGAACCAGGCGTTTTCGGCGAAGCGGCAGGCATCCAGGTAGAGCGGGATGCCGTAGCGGGAGGCCACGCGCTTCACCGCTTCGATGTTGGCCATCGAAACGGGCTGGCCGCCGCCGGAGTTGTTCGTCAGCGTGAGCATGACGAGCGGAACGCGCTCCGGGCCCTCGGTTTCAATGAGCCGTTCGAGCGCGCCCACGTCCATGTTGCCCTTGAACGGCAGGCGCGCCTGGGTGTCGGCGGCCTCGGGACAGGGCAGGTCCACGGCGCGGGCCCCGTAGAACTCGATGTTGGCGCGAGTGGTGTCGAAATGGGTATTGTTCGGGACCACCTGGCCGGGAGAGCACATCACCTTGAAAAGAATGCGCTCGGCCGCGCGCCCCTGGTGGGTAGGGATGACGTGGCGGAACCCGGTCAAATCTTCCACCACCCGCTTCAGCCGGACAAAGCTCTCGCTTACCGCGTAGGATTCGTCGCCGCGCATCATCGCCGCCCACTGTTCGGTGGACATGGCGCTCGTGCCCGAATCCGTGAGCAGGTCGATCAGGATGTTCCGCGACTCAATGAAAAAGAGGTTGTAGCCCGCCTCTTCCAGAAAGCGCTCGCGCTCCTCGCGCGTGGTCTGCCGGAGCGGCTCCACGCTCTTGATGCGAAATGGCTCGATGATGGTCTTCACACCCGCGATCCATTACCCCCGGCCGGCGCCTCTTCTTCCACGCAGAAATCTTCGCCGAACAGATCGAGCTGGTTTTCGTCGTAAGCCGGCGGCGGAACGGCTTCGGTGAGCGTGCCGTCCAGCAGAGCGCGCATGTCGCCGTGCGCGGCGGGAGTACGGACCGAAGTCTCCTCCTCTCCCGGAACGAGCAGCAGCACTTCTTCGAGCGGGATGCGCTCGTCCTCCACCAAGTCCGGCGAATGCGTCGTGATGAACAACTGGCGGCTTGTGCGGCGCTGGATGCGGGCGAAAATCGGCAGCAAATCCCGCACTACCTCGGGATGAAGCGACAACTCGGGTTCTTCGATCAGCAGCGGCCCCGAGCCATCGAGCGCGGCCCACAAAATCGCGATCAACCGCAGCGTGCCGTCGGAGAGCTGGTCCTCGGTATGCCATGCGCCCTGCGGCCGCCAGTGGCCGCGGCGTGCGCGCAAGTGCGGCGTTCCGCGGGGATCCCTCCACAGCTCCAGCCGCTGCAGATGCGGCACCGCGTCGCGCAGCATATGCAGGATGCGGCGCAGGCGGGAGTCGCGGGTGTTTTCGGCAGCGGCCGCGACCTCAGCAATGAAGCCCCCGCCGTGCGAACCGTCCGGCGTCCAGGGTTCTCGAATCGCCTGGGGGATGGGATGCACGTACCGCACCGAACTGAGAAACGCGGCTACTTCGCGGAACTCGCGATTGACGGCACCCTGTTCGAGATAGGTCTGGGTGAGACGCTCGGGATCGGCAAGGTCCCGCTCGTCCGGACGGTTCACCACTTCGTTGCCGTCAAAGGTTACGCGCTCGCGGCAAATGACCGGCTTTTTGCCGGGGTTTTCGCTGGAAAACTCCAGGGCGTATTCCCAATCGGGGACATCCGTTCCGGAGATGCGCACGGCGATGGCCACCTCGGAATGCTGGCGGGCAGCCAGGCAGCGCAGGCGCGACACCCCGCCGCGCCGCCGCACGGCCTCCTGAAATCCCCCGCCCGGCGCGACGAGCTCGCCAAGAAACCGCAGCGCATCGAGCAGGTTCGACTTGCCGGACGCGCTGGGCCCCACCAGCAGAACGCGGCGCTGGAGATCGGCCTCCACGCGCGTGAAATTGCGCCAGTTTTCCAGGTAAAGGTGCGAGAACCAACGCGCCGGCTGTTTCATCAGCAATCTGCGTGGTTCCGGAAGAAGCGGTCCAGCGCCTGTTTGTGGCGGCCGGAGATGGTTTCCGACAGATTGCGCATCTCGGCTTCCGGCAGCGGCGCGAAATTCCTCGCCGTCCGGACGTTGGCTTCGATGTGCTCGAGCTTCGGCATTCCCACAACGACTGCAGCGACCGGCAGCGACATCGAGTAAAGCAGGAGCTTTTCGACGGGCGCCTCGCCGACAAGCCGGTCCTGCGCGAATACCTTCATAGCGATCACGCCCAGGTTTTTGCTTTTTGCCACCGGGAGCGCCGTTGACTGGAAGCTGATCTGGGGATTGCGGTTCCAGATGGTGCCGTCCGGGTTGGCGGCATTGCCCGCCAGCGCGGCGTTGAGCGCCATCTGCGTGCAGTCGAAATCGTGCCGTTCCAGGGCCGTCTTGAGCACCACCGGGTCTGTATGCGAGGTGATTCCGATGGCGCGGGCAACCTTCTGGTCGCGCATCTTGTACAGAACCTTGAGCGCCCCGGCTTCCACGGCGGCGAGGTCCCGTTCCCCGGTGAGATTGTGGATGTGGAGCAGGTCCACGTAGTCCGTCTGAAGCCGTTTCAGGCTGCCTTCCACGCTGCGCATCGCCTCATCGTAGCCGCGGAAGGTGACCTTCGTGGCGAGGAACACCTCTTTTCGCCGGGTCTTCATGACGCGGCCTACACGGATTTCACTCTCGCCGTTGCCGTAATTCTGTGCCGTATCGACGTACGTGATGCCAAGGTCGATGGCGCGGTTCAAAGCCTCTTCGCCCTTATCCGGCGTGTAGGAGAGAAACCGGCTTCCCGACCCGAAAGCGAGAATGGAGACGCGGGCGCCGGTGCGGCCAAGCACACGGGTTGGCAGTGGGGTCGGCGCGGCGAACACGGGAAATGCCAGGCCGCCCAAAGCTGTGGTTTCCATGAATTTCCGGCGGGAGATGTTCATACGGCCTCCTGTCCAACAGAAGCGTAGCACTACTCGCCGAGAAGGTGAAGGACGATCGATCGGTCGTGCGCGCGGGAGCGGTGTTCAAAAAGGTAAATTCCCTGCCAGGTGCCGAGCGCCGGCCGGCCTCCCACCACCGGGATGGAGACCTGCGTGAGTGTGAGGGCCGCCTTGATGTGCGCGGGCATATCGTCCGGCCCTTCGATGGTGTGCCGGTAGGCCGGATGGTTTTCCGGCGCCAGACGCGCGAAAAAGTCCTTCAAGTCGCGGACGACGTCGGGATCGGCGTTTTCCTGCAAGATCAGCGATGCGGAAGTGTGCTGTACGAAAACCGTAAGCAGGCCGGTCCGCACCTGCTGCGCGGCCAGCCAGGAGATGATCTGGTCCGTGATTTCGTACAGACCCTGCCCGCGCGTCCGGACGCAGAACTGATGAACGGCCTGCCGCACCGCTATTCCACCGTCACGCTCTTGGCAAGATTACGCGGCTGATCGACGTCGCAGCCGCGGCGCACGGCGATGTGGTAAGCGAGCAACTGGAGCGGCACGACTTCGAGGATGGGCAGCAGAAGATCGGGAGCGGGCGGGATCTCGATGACGTGATCGGCCATCTTCCTGACCTCGGTGTCGCCCTCGCTGACCAGCGCCAGCACCTGCCCCTCGCGCGCTTTTACTTCCTGAATGTTCGAGAGGGTCTTCTCATAGAGGAGGCGGCCGCGCTCGCTCGACGGGTCATGCACGGCCAGCACCACCACCGGAAGGTTTTCGTCGATCAAGGCGTTCGGGCCGTGCTTCATCTCGCCGGCCGGGTAACCCTCGGCGTGGATGTAAGAGATTTCCTTGAGCTTGAGAGCGCCCTCCAGCGCAATGGGGAAGTGGACCCCCCGGCCGAGGAACAGGAAATCGGTGGCGCGGAAATACTTCTTTGCCAGCTCCTCGTAGAGCGCGGCGCGGGAGAGCACGGCTTCCAGCTTGGCCGGGATCTTGAGCAGTTCCTGCACCAGGCAGTGCGACGTGTCGTCATCCAGAACGTCCCGCACCTGGCCGAGATACATGCCCAGAAGGAAGATCGCCGTGAGCTGGGCGGTGAACGTCTTGGTGGAGGCGACTCCGATCTCCGGCCCCGCATGGGTAAGGATGGTGCCGTCGGCTTCGCGGGTCACCATCGAGCCAATCACGTTGCAGATGGCGATGGTCTTCGATCCTTTGCGGCGCGCCTCGCGGAGCGCTGCCAGGGTGTCGGCCGTCTCGCCCGATTGCGTAACCAGGATCGTGAGCGCCTCGGGGGAGACGATGGGGTCGCGGTAGCGGAACTCGCTGCTGTAATCCACCTCGACCGGCAGCCGCGCCAGGTGTTCCAGCATGAACTTGCCCGCGAGGGCGGCGTGCCAGCTCGTGCCGCAGGCCACGAAACGAACCCGCCGGAACTCCCGGAACTCTTTTGGTTGGATGTCCATCTCATCCAGGAAAATGCGGCCGGATTCCTGCCCCACGCGCCCCACGATCGTATCCCGAACAGCGCGCGGCTGCTCGTAGATCTCCTTCAGCATGAAATGCTTGTATCCGCCCTTTTCGGCCATGATGGGATCCCAGAGGATGTGAGAGACCGCACGCTTGACGGGGCGGCCTTCGAAATCACTCAGCCGGACGCCGTCGGGAGTCAGTGTCGCGATGTCGCCGTCGGCGAGGAAAAGCATGTCCCGCGTGTGGCCCAGGATAGCGGGAACGTCCGAGGCGACAAAGTACTCCCCATCCCCCAGCCCGATTACCGCCGGAGGACCCGACCGCACGGCCACAATCTTGTTCGGATCGAGACGCGAGATGACGGCCAGCGCGAAAAGGCCCTGGAGCTGGCATGCCGTCTTGCGGACAGCGTCTTCCAGGTTGCCGTTGAAGTGCTTTTCAATCAAATGCGCGATGACTTCGGTGTCGGTTTCCGTGCGGAATTCGTGTCCCTCGGAGGCCAACTGGCGCTTCAGCGGAACGTAATTCTCGATAATCCCGTTATGGACGACCACAATATCGCCCTTACAATCGCGATGGGGATGGGCGTTTTCCTCCGTCGGGCGCCCGTGCGTCGCCCAACGTGTGTGGCCGATGCCGTAGGCGCCATCGAGCGGGTTCATCCGGATGGCCTCTTCCAGGTTGTGGAGCTTGCCGGTTACGCGCCGGAGCGCGAGAGTGCCGTCCCCTTCCCGGTAGACGGCCAACCCCGCCGAGTCATACCCGCGATACTCGAGCCGGTGCAAGCCGTCCAGGAGAATCGGGACAGCCCTGCGGTTCCCTATGTAACCGACAATCCCGCACATGATTCCATTGTATCCACGGGGACTTTCCGCCCAGGAGATTGGGAGAGTGCCCCCACTAATGCGGTGATTATGTCTAGTACTCCGACGCCCCAACCTCGCAGATTTCTCTCACATTTTTGGACAACCGGACCAGTTTATGCTATATTCGAGACAAAGCTATACACAACATAGCATCCCGGCGACGGGGCCCAGCCTGTCGCCAGCCCCTCTGAGTGAAGCCTCAGGCCCCCCAGCCTGAGGCTTCTTAGCGTTTTAGGGCCTTTTTTGTCTAGCCAAAAGCTTCTTTGGGACCTTTGGGCGAAACCTGAGCCTTCGTAGCGTTGTTGGGGGCGTTGGCTGGAAGCCAGAGGCTTCTTCGGGGCCTTTAGGCGAAGCCTGAGCCTTCTTAGCGTTTTAGGGTGTTGGTGGAAGCCAGAGGCTTCTTAGGAGCGTTTAGCTGTAGCCTGAAGCCTCTTAGCTTTCTAGGACTTCTTACCCAAGAGCTTTTCTACAACCGGCAGCCGCAGGATCGTGCGCAAGCGTTCGGGAGGAACGCGGTTGGGATCCGAAAGGTAGATCTCGTGGTGCGGTCCGGCGAGCGCGCATCCGTTTTCTTCCGCATACGCCTGCATCCGCTGAATGGTTGCGGGCTCTTCGGAGTACGGTCCCACGTGGAGCATCTGAACGCACCGCCCCTCCTCGATGGTCTCGATGCGGATGTTTTTGGCTTCCCCATCCTTTCCTTTCTTTTCCAAAGCAGCCACGGCATCCGCCAGGTCGCGCTCCGTAACGAATTCGGGCACGCGAATCAGCAGCTTCCATTTCATTTCGCCGCTTTGGTTATCGACGTCCTGGTAGAGACCCTCAAGGGCAGGCACCTTGAAGTCGCCGCGCCCGGCAGATTTCAGGCCCATTTTGATCGCATACGCGGCTCCGTATAGCGCGCCGGTCTGCGCCTGAAACAACGGGCTTCCCGGTTTCCCGTACCCCTCAATTGCCAGATAGCGCGCGGGCTGTATCTCGACAAAGACGGGTTGTTTCGGAGCAACATACTCCGCCCTATGTGTTTTATGGAAATCGATTTTTTCAGTCACAGCCATTAAGTTGTCCTCCAAGCGGCTGCGGCCGGCCGATGGCTGCCGCCCGTACGCCCCTTTCTGAATTGTATGTCCGAGCGCTGGAAAAACCGCTCGTGCTGTGCGTTATATAATCGGCATTTAACAGGAGGATAGCCTTGAGGGGAAAATTCGTGCTCGGCCTGATCGTGTCGAGCCTGTTAACATTTGCGCCGGCTCAGCAGCAACCCAAGATTCAGACCCTCATCATCACCGGACAAGACGTGCACGACTGGCGCGGCGTGACTCCTGGTCTCCGCAAGGCGCTTGAGGACACCGGCCGTTTTGAAGTCCGGGTAACGGAGGAGTTTCGCGGCGCAGGTCCGGAAACGCTGGCCCCCTATGATCTCGTAATTCTGAATTATTACGACCTGCGTAAACCGGATCTCAGGTGGGGCGAACGGGCTGAGAAAGCGCTGCTCAACCACGTCCGGTCGGGCAAAGGCATCGTCATCTTTCATTTCTCGGTAGCGGCCTTCGACGGCTGGGAGGAATACGAGCAGATGTGCGCGGGCAACTGGCGGCCCGGTTTCGGCCACCACTCGCCGGCACACGATTTCACGGTTACGATTCGGGACCCCGATCATCCGGTCACCAAAGGGCTGAAGAAAACCTTTCTCCAACCGAAGGATGAGTTATACGCCAACTTAAAGTGGAGGCCTTCGGGCACCTACCACGTGCTGGCAACGGCCTGGGACGACCACTCGCTGTATGGCGGCAAGGCGCGGCAGCCGACTCCGGGACCGGGACTGAACCAGCCGGTGCTGTGGACCACCGGCTTCGGCCAGGGCCGGGTTTTCGTAACCGTGCTCGGTCACGACCCACAGGCGGTGAGCACGCCCGCCTTTGTCGTGACCTTCACTCGCGGCGCCGAATGGGCGGCCACCGGGGAAGTGACGCTGCCGATTCCGCCCGAGATGAAAGAATAACCCCCAAAGTCTGTTCGGCAGACGGCCCGCTCGGAGGGGCGAATCTGGGGGAAACACTTGGAGTGGGGCATGAAACTGGGTTACTGTCTGGGGGCAGCCGGGGTGCTGCTGGGATTGGCATACGGCGCCGGCCGCGACTGGCCGGTGTATCTGGGAAGCGTGGACGGGCTCCATTACTCCCCGCTCACCCAGATCAACCGGAAGAATGTAAAAAACCTTCAGGTTGCGTGGACTTACGATACCGGCGACGAGTTCCCGGATTCCGAGATGCAATGCAATCCCCTGATCGTGGATGGCGTATTGTATGCCACGTCTCCGCGGCTCAGAGTCTTCGCGCTCGATGCGGCGACCGGAAAGCTGCGCTGGAGTTTCGAACCGCTGCCGCGCGCCAGCCGGCCGGGGAAAATCCGCAGCCGGGGACTCATGTACTGGAGCGACGGCAAAGGGGATCGCCGTATCTACGTGGCCGCGAGGCAGTGGCTGTACGCGCTCAACGCGGACACGGGAAAGCCTGTGCCCTCGTTCGGCAGCGAGGGGCGGATCGACCTGCGGGAGGGGCTCGGGCGCGATCCCAACACAATTTCGGTTTCGGCAAGCACACCCGGGGTCATTTACAAAGACCTGCTGATTCTGGGCAGCATCGTCAGCGAAGATTTGCCGGCGGCGCCGGGCGACATACGCGCGTTTGATGTTCGCACCGGCAAGCTGCGCTGGACGTTTCACACCATCCCCCGCCCCGGCGAGTACGGATACGAGACCTGGCCCAAGGACGCCTGGAAATACGCCGGCGGAGCCAACAACTGGGCCGGAATGGCCCTGGATGAGAAGCGCGGACTCGTGTTCGTGCCAACCGGGTCGGCGGCGTTCGATTTCTATGGCGCGGACCGCAAGGGAGACAACCTGTTCGCGAACTGCCTGCTGGCGCTGAAGGCCGAAACCGGCGAGCGCGTTTGGCATTTCCAGGCCGTGCGCCACGACGTCTGGGACCGGGATTTCCCGTCCCCTCCCGTGCTGGTGACGCTGCGGCGGAACGGCCGGCCCGTGGATGCGGTGGTGCAGATTTCCAAGGCGGGCTGGATATACGTGTTCGAGCGGGAAACCGGGAAGCCGCTGTTCCCGATCGAATACCGCAAGGTCCCGCCGTCGGATGTGGACGGCGAGGAGCTTGCGCCGACGCAGCCGTTTCCGTTGAAGCCCGCGCCCTTTGCGCGGCAGGAATTCACAGAAGATATCGTGACGCGGCGGACGCCCGAGGCGCGCGAAGCGGTGCTCCGGCGGCTGCGCCAGTTGCGGAACGGCGGGCAGTTCACCCCTCCCAGCCTTCGGGGAACGATTATTTTCCCCGGTCTGGATGGCGGCGGCGAGTGGGGTGGACCGGCGTTTGATCCCACCACGCGCATCCTGTACGTGAATTCGAACGAAATGGTCTGGGTGCTGCGCCTTGTGGAGCGTTCGAGCGGAGATTTATATGGCCGGCTTTGCGCCAGTTGCCACGGCTCCGATCTAAAAGGCAACCCGCCGGAGTTTCCCAGCCTGCTGAATCTGAAATCAACGGAGGCCGAGATTGTCAAGGTGATCCTGGAGGGGGCGGGGCGCATGCCCGCGTTCTCATCCATGATCGGGGAATCGGCAGCCCGGAACCTGGCGCGGTACATCAAGTCGAACGGGAAGATGCCGGCCCCGAGGTCGGGCGTGCAGGGGCCGATGCTCAAGTACCGGCTCGAAGGATACGGAAAATTTCTCGACCCGGACGGCTACCCTGCCGTGGAGCCTCCTTGGGGAACGTTGAACGCCATCAACCTGGAAACCGGGGAGTATGTCTGGCGCATACCGTTCGGCGAGTTCCCGGAGCTGGTTGCCAAGGGAATACGCAACACGGGGAGCGAAAACTATGGCGGGCCTGTGGTGACCGCCGGCGGGCTCCTCTTCATTGGGGCTACCAACCACGACCGCAAATTCCGCGCATATGATAAGGACACCGGCGAGTTGCTCTGGGAAACAACATTGCCCGCCGCAGGGAACGCCACGCCGGCGACTTATGAAGTGAATGGGCGGCAGTACGTCGTAATTGCCGCGGGCGGCGGTAAGTGGGGAAATCCTTCGGGCGGAAGCTATGTCGCGTTCGCGTTGAAGCAGTGAACCACTTAGTAGCTTCTACCGCATAACCGGCGGGCAATATAGCGTGAGAGACTCATTCGTGATCGAGCGCGTGGGTCCGGTTTCGACGAAGTAGCGGAACGTGGCGCCGCCGGGTGCGATGCGTTCCACGTGCCGGCGCAACTGGCCGCTTTCTCTCCAGGTGTGCGTGATCTCAACCGGCGAACGCGCATCGGATGCCCGGGAGCGGACGGCGAGGCGGATGCTATCGAGGGCGAGGTTCGCGAAGCGGTAGCGGACATATACTTTTTTCACGCCGGGCGGCAGCTCGTTGACTGTGAAGTCGACTTCCGGCCAGCGCAGCACGCGGTTGATCGCGTCGCCGTCCCTCCACTGGATCTCATCGCTCCACTTCCAGAGGGGCTTGAAGTCGCGGCCCGGCGCGAGCGACCACTCGAGCGACGCCTCCGGCGAGCCATGGAAAACAATTTTTGTTTTTCTGACGCCGGCGGTGAGCTTGTCCGGGGCCAGTCCGCCGCGGAGGTCCAGAAAGCGTCCTCCGGCCTCGAAACCGGTGAGGACCGCGCCTCCGGGAGCGGCCAGTTCGAAAACCACGCTCCCAGACCTGCCCTCCTCGGGCACAAGCAACTCATTGCCCGCTTCGGTAACGCGATGCGCGTGTGAGAGCCGTCCGGCGCCCGCGGGAATCAAGCGGCGGACCTCGGCCGCGCCCGATTGGTACACCATTTCGTTCCGGCCCGGGGTCAAGTGAGCCAAGGCGCGCGGATTGTGCTGGAAAGTTGTCGTAATGGTGAGCTGGTCGATGGCGGTGTCCGCTGGTTCGCCCCCGCCGGACATAGTAAAGCGGACAAGGTAGCCGTAGGTTCCGCGCGGGACTAGGGATTTCACCTCCCACTGCCCCCGGTAGGGTCCCCTCAGAAGGCCGGCCCGCGACCACGTCCTGCCGCCGTTGGTCGAGAACTCAGCCATAAGCGTCTGCCGGACGGTTTCCAGACGAGCGCGAACGCTGAGGCGCGCGTCGATGATCACGTAGGGACAGGGCATTTCAAACACCGCCACGCCAGGGTGCGCGCCGTCGAGCCGGGTAAGTTCGGTCGTGTTTCCGGACGGAAGGCGCAGATTCGAATTGAAACCGGCGCGGAACTCGGGGTAGTAGGAGGTGACGTCCGATAGCACCGGTGTGTACTCGATCCGGCCGGTCGCCCAGCGGCGGTCGTCTGTGGGAGAGCGCGGGCCGTCCTCCGCGCGGGCCGGCCGCACAGGCGGCAAATAGTAAAGATCCGGCTGCTCCGGAGCGAAGTGCCGGATCAAGCGCTCGCCCGGACGGAGAACGAACGCCATGCTATGCCCTTGAGGGTAGCGGGTGAAGGGGAAAACCCGGTTGTCCGCGGCAGTGGAAAACAGGCGGGCGAAGGACTCCATTTGCTCCGGCCGGAAGCTTGGAAACCAGGGATGATCCACCGCATTCGCCTCGGCGCGCGAGCCGAACTTGGCCAGAAGGATGCCCGGCTCCTGTTCGAGATTCCGGACGGAGACTACGGGCGCCTGCCGGAAAGGGCCCTTTCCGGCAGTGGTGTATCCCATGTGATCGGAATCGTAATAGTGATAGGCGCCGTCATAAAAGACTTCCGCGACCGTGTGCCCGCCGAGAGACCAGACACGCGCGTCGGGGAAGCCGGCCGCCTCCCAAGCGGCTTCAAGCAGCGCGGCAAGCTGCGCGGATGTTCCGAAGCCGTAGCTGTTGAGGAGTTTCAGCGGATCGGTAACCAGCCCGCCGGGCTCTTCGTATGCCCAGCCGTCGAGCCGGTACCAGAAACCCGGCTTGACGAAGCGGCCGTCTGCGAGGAAAAAGCGCCAGATAGCTTCGGCCCGCTCGCGCTGGCCGGTAACGCGAGCGCGATCCAAAATCCCGTTGACAAACGAACGAATGCTGGAGGCGTCCGGGTCCCCCTGGCGGACCACCCTGGGGGAGTACACCTGGGCAACCGCGGTTCCCGCCAGCACAGCCGCGAGAATCCAGCGCCGATCCAGCATGTGTTGTTATTTTAGCCAGTGGCTGCGGCGACGGACCACGAACGGATTTGCGCGGTCCGGCGGCGCCGGCTGCTGAAGTCGCTCTACTAGGTGCTTTGTGGTAGACTAACCGCTTTCAAAGGGTCTCTATCTCATGTCAGTGCAACTTCTTCTGTACGGCCGGTTGTTGGGTATAGAAGAGTTCCTGCTTTCGGCGGGCGACGACCCGGAACTGTTTACCGGGCGTTCCCAATGGATCACCCTGCTGAGCGAAGTGCTGCCGCGCGCCATGCTGGCGGAATTCGGACTTGCACGTATTCTACTGGGGTCGAGCGGCGGCGGCCAGTTCCTGGTGGTTCTGCCGAGCGAAGCACGCGCCCAGGCCGACGAGTTTTTCTGCGAGGCCCGGCGGCACATGCATGAGATGAGCGGAGGCCGTCTGAACGTCGTGTGGGCCGCGACGGAGAATCTGGGTGACTGGAGTGTCGTCCGCAAGCGGCTGAGCGAGGGGCTGCACCGCAAGCTCGGGGCGGCGGCAGCGGGTTGGCCCCGCGAGGCGTTCGAGGCATTTCAGGAATCGCCCCCCGTTGATCACGGCGATTATTTCCGGGACCTGGCCGCGCGGATGTGGCAGGCCGAGAGCGCGGGCTGGAATCCAGAATCGCCCGCACACATCCTGCTCGGGCAGGGAAAGCACACCTGGAGCCTGCGGGATGATATCCCGCTGGCCCGCCACGCCGCGCCATCCGACGACGGAGCAACTCCCGCCTGTTTGTCCGTGCTGGCCGCGCGGTCGGAAGGCCGCAAGGTCTGGGGGGTGCTGCGCGGCGATGTGGACAGCTTTCGCATCCGCCTGCGGCGCGCCCAGACGATCGAAGAGCACGTCCGCCTCTCGGTGCTTTACAGGCAGTTTTTCGCCGGAGAACTGGAAGTGCTATGCTCGCAACCGGAGTTCTGGCGCAAGGTTACGATCCTGTACTCCGGCGGCGACGATTTCGCGGTGTACGGCGCATGGGACGCGCTGCTGCCGCTGGCGCGGGAGATGCAGCGGTTGTTTCACCGTTTCACAGAGGAAAATCTGAAGGATTTTCCCGGGCCCGAGGGCAAGACCATATCGATGGCAATGGCGCTGGCGCCCGACCCGGACGCTTCGCTGGGATGGGTCTACGAGAACGCAGGCAAGCAGCTTGAAATTGCCAAGGATGTGGACAAGGATTGTATCTCGGTGCTCGGACGCATCCTGGAGTGGCGACACCTGGCGGATGCCGCGGAATTAAAGGACACGCTGGCGCGCATGGTGGCCGAATCGGGGTCGTCCGGGCAGTTGTTGAACGAATTGAGCGCGTTCTATCGCAAGGGCGGGCAGACGTGGTCGCATGGGAACGTGCAGCGCTTCGACCGCCCCTGGCGGTTCCACCGCCGGCTCAACCGGGTGCTGGCGGGAGTGAAGGACCGCGAGTTGCAAAAACTGCGGGCTCACCTGGCCAATGAGATGATGAGCAGAGGCGCGGCGCAGGTCAAGCTGCGTCCCGCAGGTTTGGTCGCGCTGGAATGGACGAGATTGCTTACTGAGCCGCTGAGCGGCGAGCGGGCGCCGGGCCGCCCGGCGAAATCGCGAAAATCGGGAAACGGCCGCGGGCCGTTGCCTGAGGAGGGTTAAAGAAATGGCGGAAGTGCAGCAGGAAACGAAAAGTCGCGAGGGACGGTCTCAGCGAGAGGGCCGGCAGCCGAAAGAAGGCGGCGCGGACCGCCGCGAGGAACGGCGGAGCCGTCCCGAGGGCCCGCCGGAAATCGACCTGGATAAACTGATCAGCGATCCGCTTTATCTGGACAACCAGGCGCATAGCGTAGTCAGCCGCATGCGCGACATGGATTCGGGGACCAAGAGCCAGTTGCGGCGGCTGTACAACGCGGTGCGGCGCGCATGCCGCGCTCCGGAGAACGAACGGCAGCAGCAGTTCGTGATGCTGAGGGCGCGGCTGGCTTACACGATCGCGCGCCACTCTCTGCGCAGCCTCGACGCGCTGGAGAAGCTGCTGTTGCAGGTGACGCGCAAGAACGATCCGCGCGGGTACGAACGGTTCAGGGATCTTTTCGAGGCCATCGTCGCCTACAACGAATAGCGAGGAAGCATGAGCGCTCACACAGTCGACACCGAACTGAGACTGATTGGCAAATTAATTTTGGACGGGGAGCTTCATTGCAAGACCGGCCTGCACATCGGCGCCGGCAAGGGCTCGCTTGAAATTGGAGGCGCCGACAACCCGGTGGTGAAGGACGCCTTCGGGCGGCCCTACGTCCCGGGCAGCTCCCTGCGCGGAAAACTGCGCTCGCTGCTCGAGCAATCCTCCGGGCTGGCCGTGCCGGGCGAACTGGTGTACCTGTCGAAGCGCAAGGGGCAGGAGGTCCGCATCCATCAAAGCGACAGGCCGGACGATGAGATCTGCCTGCTATTCGGGCGCAACCCGGGCCGCATGGAACGGGTGTCCGGCGGCGAACCACTGGAAACGGCATGCACGAGTCCGGCCCGCCTGACGGTCTACGACGCGCCGCTGGATCCCGACAGCATTACTCCGCAAATGCGCGAGAACCTCGACGACGAGCTGACCGAAGTGAAAAGCGAGAACGCGATCGACCGCATCACTTCGCAGGCGAATCCGCGGACGCTCGAGCGCGTGCCCGCCGGCGCGCGGTTCCGCGTACGCTTCATCCTGGATGTGCTCTGCGAGGAGGACAAGGCGCTCACCGGGCGGCTCGTCGAAGCGATGCGGCTGCTGGAAGACGACGCCCTTGGCGGCGGCGGCTCGCGCGGCAGCGGACGCGTGCAGTTCTCCAACTTGACACTCAAGTGGCGCAGCCGGAATTTTTACGCTAACGGCGCCCCCGAACAGGAACTCCTGAGCGGAGGCGACCTCGATGCGCTCCAGGCGCTGGTGAGGGAAGAAGGCTTCGCCGCCAAACTTTCCGAATAGCAGCAGAACAATGAACCCAGCTTTTGTCGTTCGTTTTCGGCCGACCGGTCCATGGCGTATCGGGCCGGACTCCGGCGCCCGCAATCGCGTGGATCTTATCCTCCACAGCGATACGCTCTGCTCCGCGGTTACGCACGCGATGGCGCGGCTCGGGCAGCTGGAGGAATGGCTGGAGGCGACGGCTCGAAATCCGCTGGGGCCTGCCGTACGATTCACTTCCTGTTTCCCGTTTCTGGACGACATCCAATTCATCGTTCCCCCGCGGATTCATTGGCCGCCGCTGCCTTCTCCGAAAGTGCGCTGGGCCGGCGCGCGGTTCGTGCCGCTTTCGGTGGTGGCGGCGCTGGTTTCCGAGCAGCCGCTCAAGGACGACGGATGGTACGTTGACGGTCCAAGCGAGTGCCTGATGCCTGGGCACGAGGCGCCACGCCCTGGGCCGTTCCGGGTCGGTCTGCGATCGTTCGCCGCGGTGGACCGGCCGAGTGGGTCTGCCGTGGCTGTTCACGAGGCGGCCTGCCTGGAGTTTTCCGCGGGCGCCGGACTGTGGGCCGCGGTGGAGTTTTCCGGCGAGGAGAACTGGGCGCGCTGGAACGAGCCTGTCCGCGCGGCCTTGCGGCTGCTGGCGGACAGCGGGCTGGGCGGGGAACGCTCCATCGGGTGGGGGCGGTCCGAAGCCCCCGAATTCACGGACGGAACGCTCCCCGAGATGATTCTTCCTGCTCCGCAGCCGCCCGAACCAGTCGCGGAAACCACGGCGGAGGGGGCGGAGACCGCCGTGCCGAAACCGGCGCCGGAAACCGGATACTGGCTGCTTTCGATGTACAGCCCCGCCGCCGATGATGCGGTGGACTGGCAGCGCGGCAGCTACTCGATCGTGACGCGCGGCGGCCGTGTGGATAGCCCGGTTCGCTCAGGCGAAGCGAAAAAGCTTCTCCGCATGGTAACGGAAGGGTCCGTGCTGGTGGCCGAGGCGCCGCCGCGGGGGGCTGCGCCCGATGTCGCCCCTGACGGATTCCCCCATCCGGTTTTCCGCTTCGGCTTTCCCGTCGCCATTCCAGTTCCGCTGCGGGCGGCGGAGCGCCCCTTGGGTACGTGATGAGATACCGCATTACCTGCCTGACCCCGTTGCTGGTCGGCGATGGCCAGAGGTTGTCGCCGATCGATTACATGGTCTGGAAAAACCAGGTCAACGTGCTCGACCAGCGGCGCATTTTCCGCCTGCTGGCGAAAGGTCCGCGCCTGGAAAGCTATCTCACGCAGTTGAAGAAGGCCGACAAGCTGGACTTCGCCTCGTGGGGAGGCTTTGCGCAGAACTTCGCGGACCGGCGGGTGCCGTTCGAGCACCCCTCCGCCGCCGCGTATTGGGAAAAAGCTCGCGGCGAGAGCCTGTTCATTCCGACATTCGTATCGCGGCCCGAGGGCCCGTACCTGCCAGGCAGTGCGATCAAGGGGGCGCTTCGCACAGGGATGCTGTTCTCGCGGTGGACGGATGGCGCCACGCCGCAGTTCGAAAGGCTTGTGCAGAACGCCCGCTCCCGGCAGCGGCCGGGCGAACCCGCGGAGGAGCAGGCGCTCGGTTCCGGGCCGTTCAGTTTCATGAGGGCCATCGCGGTGGCCGATTCCGATCCGGCTCCCGCGGACGTTCTGAAGCTGTACCTGCTGAGGGTGGCAACGCTGCAGGCGCGGGGAAACGGCAAGTACGAACTGGGCTGGAAACAAATCCCGCGCGGGACGGTTCCCGGCAATCAGCCGGCCGAGAGTACGCCGCTTTTCGCGGAGATGGCGGCTCCGGGCACCGTTTATGAGGGCCAGTGGCGCGAAAACGCGTTTTTGGGGCAGGCCGAGATCGTGCGCGCGCTCCGCTGGCGTGAGCCGGTGGACACGGCGCGGATTCTGGCGGCCGCCAACGCCTATGCGGAGCGGCTGCTGGCAATTCACAAGCAGTACGCCGTTTGGGCCGGGCTGCCGCTGCTGCAACGGAACATCGAGGAGCTGGAGGGCCGGCTGGCGGAACTCCGCACAACCGGGCGCGCCTGCCTGCTGTCGATGGGCTGGAGCAGCGGTTTGCTATCGAAAACAGGGTGGCTCGAAACCGATAACGAGACCTATCGCCGCGCGCTCCAGCAGGTTCCGCTGTACGGCAAGGCGCTGGCCACGGGGCTTCCCTTCCCCAAGACGCGGCGCATCGTTTTCCTCGGCGATCAACCGGCGGCGTTGCCGGGCTGGGTGCAGTTGGAAATCCTGTAGACGTGCCGCGGCCGTCCGATAAGAACCCGTAAACTATTGGCAGCACGGAGTGTTGACGGCCGGTTCCTGGCCGCAGGTCAGGAAATGGTAAGATGCAGAAGTACGCGGGCACTGGGCGCGTCAGCAAACCCTAATGTACAACGCGTTCTTCGGTTTCAGAGAAAGCCCCTTTAACCTGACTCCCGATCCGGCCTTCCTGTATCGGAGCCAGCAGCACGAAGAGGCTCTGGCAAACCTCATTTACGGAGTACAGAGCCGCAAAGGTTTCGTGGTGCTTACCGGGGAGGTGGGAACCGGGAAAACCACCATGCTCGAGTGTCTGCAGGACTTCCTGAGCGCCCACCGGATCGACTTCGCCTACGTGTTCAATTCGCGTCTGACCGTGGATCAGTTCTTCGAGATGGTGGCGTACGATCTCGATCTGCAGTGCAACCGCAGTTCGAAGACGGACGTGCTGATTGCCCTGAACCAGTTGCTGATCGCCAACGCGAATGAGGGGCGGACCACGGCGCTCATTCTGGACGAAGCCCACAACCTGGAGTGGGACGTGCTGGAAGAAGTGCGGCTGCTCGGGAACCTGGAGAACCGGCGCGGCAAACTGCTGCAAATCGTGCTGGCCGGACAGCCGGAGTTCGACCGTAAGCTGGATGCCCCGGCCTTGAGGCAGTTGAAGCAGCGCATCGCGCTGCGGTGCATGCTGAGACCGTTCCGGGAAGCGGAGACGTTCGAATACATCCAGACCCGCATGGCGAAGGCCGGAATGCCGAATCAGACTGTATTCCCGCCGGAACTGATCGCCGAAATACACCTGCGCTCGCAGGGCATTCCCAGGCTCATCAACGCCATCTGCGACAACCTGCTTCTGACGGCTTTCGCGATGGAGAGCAAGGTCGCCACGCGCGAAATGCTGGATGAGGTCTCCGACGACATGCGACTGGAGTGGCCGGGCAAGGCCATTCCCGTGTCCCGGCCGCGCTTTTCCCGCGATATCCGCGAGCCGGCCGTCTGAGAGCCGGCAGTCTGCGGTTCCCCTCCCAAAAAGACTACAATTGAAGTCTGCACTGCAGCAATTCGGATACTAGACCGCAAGGAGAGAGTATGTCCTCTCAGAAGGACTTTAATCGTAGAGATTTCATCAAGGGTGCGGCCGGCGTCGGAGCCGCGCTGGGGGCCAGGCGCGCTTTTGCCAGGCAGTCCGGAAGAGTGCTCGGAGCTAACGACCGGATTAACGTCGCAATCATTGGAGCGGGTGGCCGCGGGTCGTACGTCGGCGCCGAGTTCGCGAAGATCGGCAAAGAGGACAATTCCTGCCAGATCGTGGCGGTCTGTGACGTCTACCAGAGGCGCGTCACGAAGAACAAGGAATACTTCGCCAAGAACTACTCCCCTGTGGACGGGTATCTGGATTACCGCGAGGTCATCAGCCGCAAGGACATCGATGCCGTGATCGTGGCAACCCCGGATCACTGGCACGCGAAGATCGCTTTGGCCGCAATGGACGCGGGCAAGGACGTCTATTGCGAAAAGCCGATGGTGCATACCATCGAGGAAGTCCGGCAGATGATCGACACGGTGCGGGAAACCAAGCGTGTCGTGCAGGTCGGCTCGCAGACGACTTCGGCCCAGCAGTGGTGGCAGGCCAAGAAGCTCATCGCCGACGGCGCGATCGGCCACATGCTGATGAGCCAGGGCTCCTATCATCGCAATTCGAGGGAAGGCGAGTGGAACTGGCCCATCGACGAGACGGCCGGCCCGGACAAGTCGGGCGATGATTACATCGACTGGAAGATGTTCCTCGGCCCGGCTCCGAAGAGGCCCTATGACCCCGACCGGTTTTTCCGTTTCCGCAAGTACTGGGACTATTCGGGCGGCATCGCAACCGACTTGTTCTTCCACGTAGCGGCGCCCTTGAACATCTGCTGGCCGCAGCCGCAGTATCCATACAAGGTAATGGCGGGCGGCGGCATCTACGTGTTCAAGGACGAGCGCGAGGTGCCGGACACGTTCCACCTGGTGGCCGAGTATGCCCAGGGCCACTCGGTGGTACTGACCTCGTCGATGGCGAATTCGCAGCACATTCCGGGTTTGATCCGCGGCCACCTCGGCACGATCATCATGGTGGACCACGGGATGTTCGAGGCCGTCACCGACCATATCACGCTGAAACCCGAGCGGCGCACCATCGACGCGGCGTATGTCGAGAAGTTCGGAAAGCAAGAAAAGATCGTTCCCATCGAAAAGCAGGACTCGATGGCCGCGCACATAAGGAATTTCCTTTCCTGCATCCGGACGCGTGAGAAACCGACGCTCGACGTGGAGACCGCGGCGCGCGCGCAGGTGCTGATTACGATGGCTGTCATGTCGTACCGCCAGGGCCGCGTGCTCTACTTCGACGAGAAGAACTTCAAGGTCGTCACCAAGCCTCCGAGAGTCTGACTTGCATCCATGGGGGCCGGCCATGCCCGGCCCCCTACAGGAACCCTGCCCGCTACAAGTCCTTCGGGCCGTGCCGAGAATAGCCTCCCTGACTCCCCTTATCCTTCCGAATTCCGCGTCAGACATTTCCTGCGAATTGAAACAATCGAGCATAGGAATCCTGCCGCCTGACCGGGAGACGGAGACGGTTCAGTTCTGGAAAAGATGGTGGGAGCGTCACCGGCAGGAGCTTCAGAGTTCGAACCCGTAGTGGACCGTGATGGCTTGGTGTATAGGGGCACATCAAATCCAAAACCCGGCCGCAGGCAGGGTCTCCGGGGCCCAGTTTACATTTAACCGGACCACTTGCAAGCTCCGGGCGTTCCCGTTTAAGCTCTTATCTATGTTCGGGAGCGGGCGAAATTGCTAAGCCCACCCGCGCTTCAAAGGAGAACCAATGCGGAAGAAGTTGATATCGCTGCCGCTGTTGCTGAGCGGCGTTTTAGCCCTGTCTTTTATCGCGGCTGTACCTGCCGCTGGCGTACAGTACGACACTCCGGCGCTGGACGTCCCATACGTCCCGACCACACATGAACTTGTCGAGGAAATGCTCAAGCTCGGCGGGGTCAAGCCGGGTGATGTTGTCTACGATCTGGGCTGCGGCGATGGACGAATCGTCATTATGGCGGCGGAAAAGTTCGGGGCTCGCGGCGTGGGGGTAGACCTGAATCCGGAGCGCATCCGGGAAGCAAACGAGAACGCGAAGAAGGCGGGAGTCACTGACCGCGTAAAGTTCATTAACGGCAACCTGTTCGACGCCGACATTCGCGAGGCAACAGTTGTTACGCTGTACCTGCTTCCGGACGTGAATCTGAAGCTTCGCCCGAAACTGCTGAGAGACCTCAAACCCGGCACGCGCATCGTTTCCCACAGCTTCGATATGGGCGACTGGAAGCCGGATAAGGAAGTCGAGGTCAACGGCAGCCGGCTCTTCCTCTGGACGGTTCCGAAGAAAAACTAACCTCCGCGTTAGTCAGCGAGCGTCAGGTTGGCGCGGGCGGGGAGAGTGAAGTCGTCGAGCTGCCCGCGCTTGAGCTTGGGGAAAGCAGCGGCTGCGATCATGGCGGCGTTGTCGGTGGACAGCGCCGGCAGGGGAAAGTGCACGGGGAATGGAAACCGTGCCTCCTCAGCGGCCGCACGAAGTCCCGTATTGCACGCCACGCCGCCGGAAACAATCAGCGCGCGGGCGCCGATTGACTCGGCGGCGGAAGCGGCCCGCCGTAAAAGTTCCTCGATCACTGTCCGCTGAAAAGAGGCCAGCACGTCGCGCGTGGCTTGCGGAGTCACCGCGAGCCATTCCTCGACCCGCGGGCGCGGATTCGCGCGCAGCAGTTCGCGGCGCCGCTCGACCTCTTCCGCCATGTCGCGGCTCTGGAACCAGCGGAGGACTGCGGTCTTCAACCCGCTGAAGCTGAAATCGAGCGGGTTGCCCTTCATTTTCGCCAGGGTGAACCGCACGGCCCGCGGGTTGCCGTAGGGCGCCAGTTTGTCGATCACCGGCCCGCCGGGGTAGCCAAATCCGAGCAGCTTGGCCACTTTGTCGAAAGCCTCGCCGGCGGCGTCGTCGCGTGTCTTGCCGAGGAGCCGGTAGCGGGATTCGCCATTTACCTCGAACAGATGGGTGTGACCTCCGCTGACCACCAGCGCCAGGGCGGGATACTCGATGGGTCTGCCCTCGCGCAGCGCCTGGGAAATGACGGCGTGGATATGGCCTTCGATGTGGTTGACACCCACCAGCGGCAGCTCGCGCGCAAAGCAGAGCGCCTTGGCGTAGGTGATGCCGACAAGCAGCGCGCCCACGAGCCCGGGGCCTGCAGTAACGGCAATGGCCGCCAGGTCAGCATAATCCGTGCCGGCCTGTTCGAGCGCGGCGCGCACAACCGGAACGATGGCGCGCAGATGCTCCCGCGAGGCGAGCTCGGGCACCACGCCGCCGTACTTCCCGTGAGTCTCAAGCTGGGATGCCACGACCGACGATAAGATCCGCGTCCCGTCCTCCACGACGGCCGCGGCAGTCTCGTCGCACGAGGATTCGATTCCTAGAATTCGCAAACGGCTGTTATCCTTCAGAAGAGGAATGGACCTCTCCGATTTCGATTATCCCCTGCCTGAGGAGCGGATCGCACAGCGCCCGCTTGAGGACCGGGCGGCGTCGCGCATGCTTGTGGTGGATCGCGCGGCGCGGCGCTGGGAAGACCGCACCTTTCGCGAGTTCCCGCAGTTTCTGCGGCCGGGCGATTGCCTGGTGCTGAATGACTCCAAGGTGTTCCCGGCGCGGCTGTTCGGGCGCCGGGCGGGCGTGCACGCGCTTCCCATCGGAAAGAAGAACCCGGCGCGAAAGGAGTACCTGAAGGGGAGAGTGGAAGTGTTGCTGGTCCGGCCGGCGCCTGACGATCCGAAAACCTGGCTGGCGCTGGTGCATCCCGGGCGAAAGATGCGGGTAGGCGAGCGCATCGAGTTCGACGAGGGACTGTGGGCGGAAATCACAGGACGCGGGACGTTCGGCGAGCGTACACTCCGGTTCGACTACCCCGGCGACCTTTTCGAGAAGTTCAACCGCATCGGGCACGTTCCCCTGCCTCCCTACATTAAGCGCGCTGACGAGGCGGCCGACCGCGAGCGCTATCAAACGGTGTTCGCGTCGAATCCGGGTTCGGTCGCGGCGCCGACGGCGGGGCTGCACTTCACGCCGGAGATTCTGGAGCAGTGCCGCGCGGCCGGGGCGGAGATCGCCTATGTGACGTTGCATGTCGGGCTCGGCACATTCCAGCCGGTCCGAACGGAGCGCGTCGAGGAGCACCGACTGCATCCGGAGTTCTTCGCGATCTCCGAAGAGAACGCCGCGAAGCTGAGGGCGGCCCGCCGGGTGGTGGCCGTGGGCACGACGAGCGTGCGTACGATCGAGAGCGCGGTCCGCGGGGCCGGGCTGGTTGGCTCAAGCGGCGAAACGAGCCTGTACATCTACCCGGGATTCGAGTTCCAGGTGACCGGGGCCTTGCTCACCAACTTTCACCTGCCGCGGAGCAGCCTGCTGTTGCTGGTCTCGGCCTTCGCGGGCCGGGAACTCATCCTGGACGCCTACCGGCATGCGGTCGCCAGCGGCTACCGGTTCTACTCCTACGGCGATTGCATGTTGATCCTGTAGCCTGGTCCGGCACGAATTGGGCGGGAACCCGGGAATTCCGGACCGGAACCGTCCAGTCCACGTTCAAAACCCGATAGCTTATAATGAGATTACTACCAGACGGCGGAAGTGTGTCGGCCCACCGCACGCCGGAAGTTTGGTCCGTACCATGTTTGAGAATTTATCCGAGAAGCTACAACGCGTCTTCAAGAACCTGCGCGGCGAAGGAAAGCTGACGGCCGAGAATATGGAGTCGGCGCTGCGCGAGATCCGAGTCGCGTTGCTTGAGGCCGACGTTCACTTCCGGGTAGTCAAGCAGCTCATCGAGAACATCAAACAGAAGGCGATGGGCGAAGAGGTGCTCACCGCCCTCTCGCCGAGCCAGCAGGTGGTGAAGATCGTTCACGAGGAGCTGATTAAGATCCTCGGCAGCCACCAGTCGAAGCTGCGGTTCGCCAACGAGCCGCCGACGGTGATATTCATCGTGGGACTGCAAGGCTCGGGCAAGACCACTACGACCGGCAAGCTGGCGCGCTGGCTTTCCAAGAATGGCCACAGTCCCCTGATGGTTTCGGTGGACGTCTACCGGCCCGCGGCGCGCGAGCAGTTGAGCGTGATCGGCCGCGAACTGAAGCTGCCGGTATATGAGGGGACGCCCGGGGAGACCACGCCGGCCGATCTGGCGAGGGGAGCGCGCAAGGAAGCCACGAACACCGGGCGGGACGTGGTGCTGATCGACACCGCGGGGCGGCTCCACATCGACGAAGATCTCATGAAGGAGCTGCAGGAGTTGAAAGGTCTGCTCTCCCCGACCGAGATCCTGTTCGTCGCGGACGCGATGACCGGTCAGGATGCGGTGAAATCGGCCGACGAGTTCCACAAACGGCTCGGTATCACCGGCGTGATCCTGACCAAGATGGACGGCGATGCCCGCGGCGGCGCCGCGCTGTCGATCCGCACGGTGACGAACCAGCCGCTGAAGTTCGTCGGCGTGGGCGAAAAGTTTGACGCCATCGAGCCGTTCCACCCCGACCGTGTGGCTTCCCGCATTCTCGGCATGGGCGACGTGCTCTCGATCATCGAGAAGGTCGAGGAGCAGATCGACCAGAAGAAAGCCGAAGAGATGCAGCGGAAGCTCCTCGAGAACGAGTTCACGCTCGAGGACTTCCGCGACCAGATCCGGCAGTTGCGCAAACTGGGGCCGCTGGAATCGATTTTGTCGATGATGCCGCAGGTCGGCATCCTGAAGGACCTGAAGAACGTCAAGGTGGATGAAAAGGAAATTACGCGCGTGGTGGCGATCATCGATTCGATGACGCCCCAGGAGCGCGCCAACCACATGATCATCAACGGGTCCAGGCGGCGGCGGATCGCCCGCGGCAGCGGGACCACCGTTCAGGAAGTGAATCAACTGCTGAAGCAGTATGCGCAGATGCGCAAGATGATGAAAAGTTTTTCCGGCGGGTTCCTGGGCAAGAGGCTGGGCAAGATGAAGCTGCCCGATATCCTGGGGCAGCGCCTATAAGAGACAGCGATCAGAGAGAGAATACGAGATAAATAACCTATGTTGATGATTCGCTTAGCGCGATTCGGCGCGAAGAAAAAGCCTTCCTATCGCGTAGTAGTCATTGAAAAGGAGAGGGCGCGGGACAGCCGCGCGCTGGAAGTCGTGGGCTATTATAACCCGGTGAGCAAGCCGGCAACCGTGAAGCTGAATCATGAACGGATCGCCCACTGGCTGAAGCAGGGGGCGCGTCCTTCAGACACCGTTTCGCGGTTAATCGAGAAGTACCCGGCCCCGGCAGCGGAGCCGGTTAGCTGAAACACTGACAGACCGGGAAGCGCTTTAGGTTGTCCGGGAGAGAACGTCTCCTGTGTGCGGGATGGTATTATCGAGTCAACAGGGAGGCGCTGGGATGGCAGGGATGAAAGAACTCGTGGAGGACATTGCGAAAGCTCTGGTAGACATCCCCGATCAGGTTGCCGTCCGGGAGGTACAGGGCGAACAGGTCACCGTGTTGGAACTCCGTGTGGCTCCCAGTGACTTGGGAAAAGTGATTGGCAAGCAAGGGAGAACCGCACGTTCGATCCGGACTATTCTAGGAGCCGCTGGTATGAAGTTGAACCGGCGGTTTACACTGGAAATTCTGGAGTAAATCGACTGCCAATTGGGGAATCGCAGCAGAGCGGCAAGTGGGTGGCTCTCGCCGTGCTCGGCCGCGTTTGGGGCCGGCGGGGAGAGCTGATCGCGACGTCGCTGAGCGGCGGGGCAGAACGGTTTGCGGAGCTGGAAGAAGTTTATTTGTTTGGCGCGCCGGGCGCTCCCGGAGAGCGGCATCCCGTCGGTCTCGAATCCGTGTGGGAGCACCGCGGTGCGCTGGTTTTTAAGTTTCGAGGCGTGGATTCGATATCGGAGGCCGAGCCGCTCGAAGGCGCCGAGGTCAGGATCCCCGCGGAGGCGCGCCGCAAGCTCCCCGAAGGAGAGTATTTCCAGTCCGATCTGATCGGCTGCGAAGTGGTTGAGCAGGCGAGCGGGGAGCGATTGGGCGTAGTGGCCGGCTGGCAGGAATACGGCGGTCCGCCGCTGCTGGAAGTACACGGCGAGGGCGAGCCGCTGCTGATTCCCTTCGCGCGTTCGATTTGCGTTGAGATCGACGTGGCCGGGCGGCGCATCGCGGTGGATTTGCCGGAAGGGTTGAAGGAGTTGAACGCTCCGGCCAGGCCGAAGAACCGGAGAGGAAGGGAATGACGTTTGAAGTGCTGACGATTTTCCCCGACTTCTTCCGGGGCCCTTTCGAGCACGGTATCGTGGCCCGGGCACGCGCGGCAGGCCTTTTGGATATTCGCGTCCACGACTTACGAAACTGGACGCACGACCGGCACCGCACGGTAGACGACCGGCCATTCGGCGGCGGCGAAGGCATGTTGATGAAGCCGGAGCCGGTGTTTGAAGCCGTCGAATCCATCTGGCCGGAGCGCGGTCCGAACCGGCGGGTGGTCCTGCTCTCGGCGCAGGGCCGGCTTTTCGATCAAACCACAGCGCGGCGGTACGCCTCGCTGGACGGCCTGCTGCTGATCTGCGGCCGGTACGAAGGAGTGGACGAACGGGTGGCCGAGCACCTGGCCGATGAGGAAATCTCGATCGGCGATTACGTGCTGAGCGGAGGCGAGCTGGCCGCGGCGGTGCTGATCGACGTCGTCGCGAGGCTGCTGCCGGGCGTGCTCGGCAATGAGGCATCGGCGGTCAACGAATCCTTCAGCGGGAAAGAAACGCTGGGGATTCTGGACTGCCCGCAGTATACACGGCCCGCGGAGTTTCGCGGCTGGAAAGTGCCCGAAGTGCTATTGAGCGGGCATCACGAGGAGATCCGCCGGTGGCGGCGGGAGGCAGCGCTGGAAAAGACCCGGCGCAACCGTCCGGACTTGCTGGCAAAGATTCTCCCCGAGCAGGAATTTGTCGGACAGGAAGCAGGGAAGCACAATGAATAACACGCTTTTGACGAAATACATCAACAGCAAGAAGCGCCAAGACGTGCCGGAATTTCGCCCGGGCGACACCGTGCGGGTCCATGTGAAGATCAAGGAGGGCGACAAGGAGCGCCTGCAGGCGTTCGAAGGCACGGTAATTGCCCGAAAGAACTCGGGGATGGGTGAAACCATCACGGTGCGGAAGATCAGTTTCGGTCACGGCGTGGAACGCATCTTCCCGCTGAATGCGCCGGTAATAGACCGCATCGAAGTGGTGCGGACCGGAAAAGTCCGGCGGTCGAAGCTGTACTATCTTCGCGGGCTGAGAGGCAAGGCGGCGAGGCTCAAAGAGCGGTAGAAACTTGCCGGCAAGGCGGAGGCGGAAATTCCGGTGCCTGGGGAGCCTGGAACGCGAGGCTCGAAAGGCTGGCTTTGCGCTTGTGGCCGGCGCCGATGAAGCGGGCCGCGGATCGTTGTTCGGGCCGGTGTTTGCCGCCGCCGTGATTCTCTCCCCGGACCGCCCGATTTACGGCCTGCGGGACAGCAAGACGCTTCCTCCCGAACGGCGCGAGGAGCTTGCGGCCGAGATACGGGAAAAGTCGCTGGCCTGGGCGGTGGCCGCCGTCGATGCATTCGTCATCGACCGCATCAACATCTACAACGCCTCCTGCCTGGCGATGAAGCGCGCCCTGGAACAGCTCGATCCCCCACCGGATTTCGTGCTCCTGGACGGCGTGCGGCTGGAGATCGAGCTTCCGTATAGCCGCGTGATCCATGGCGACGCGCGCTCGCAGACGATCGCGGCGGCATCCATCCTCGCCAAAACGGAGAGGGACGAATGCATGCGGGAGTGGGACCGGGTGTTCCCGGAGTACGGGCTCGCCCGGCACAAGGGATACGCAACCCCGGAGCACCTCCGGGCGCTCATCGACTACGGGCCGACGATGTATCACCGCTTCAGCTACGAGCCGGTGCGCGAGGCGTGCCCGCGTTCGTTCTGGACAGTTTGGGCGCTGCGGGAAGAGCTGCATTTCCCGTGGCATCCGGGGATCGCGCAGCAATGGGAGGCGGCCGCAACCCGATGACGCCCGAGCGGGATCCGGCGCGAATCGAAGAGGCGGCGGAGGCGGACGACGGCGCGGCTCTGCGCTGGTACCACAAGCTCGGCGCGCTGATTTACGTTTTCTTTTGTTTCGAAATTGGTGTGTTCCTGCTCCTGTTTCCCTGGCTCGACCTCTGGCAGCGCAATTTCCTGAGCAGTCTGACCCCGGAATGGCTTGACATCTGGAACAGCGCGTACCTGCGCGGGGCCGTCAGCGGGCTGGGTGTGATCAACATCGGCATCTCGTTTGCCGAGTTGTTCCGGCTGCGCCGCTTTGCCCGAGTGCGGCCGTCCGACTCGGTACAATAGTTGGAGACGCACGATTTAGAGGAGAGCTTTGGACCGAACGAGACCTGCCGCAGTGGAAGAAAGACCGGAACGGCCGAAAAGCACCAGGACCGAGACGCATCGCGGAACGATCGCGGAGTGGACGGTCACCGTCATTTTGCTGCTGTTCGGGACCACAACCCTGGTGCAGGCGTTCGTCATCCCGACCGGCTCCATGGAGGACACGCTGCTCATCGGCGACCACCTGCTGGTGGATAAGCTGACCTACGCTCCCGAAGACGCCATCAGCAAGCACCTGCTGCCCTACAGCGAGGTGAAACGGGGCGACATCATCGTGTTCCGCTATCCGGTGGACATCAACCAGACGTTCGTGAAACGCGTGATCGGCGTTCCGGGCGACCGGATCAAGATCGTCCACAAACAGGTCTACCTGAATGGCAAGAAGCTCCAGGAACCGTACGTCCACTTCAAGACGGAGTGGCTCGACCCGTACCGCGACGACTTCCCCGGGCCGGCAAATTCGCAGGTGCTCGAGCCCGGCCTGAAGATGCTGGAAGAGCACGTGGTGAACGGCGAGGTGGTCGTGCCGCCGGGCAACTACTTCGCCCTGGGCGACAACCGCGATTCCTCTCTCGACAGCCGCTACTGGGGTTTCGTGCCGCGCGAGAATATCATCGGCAAGCCGCTCATCATTTACTGGTCCTACGACGCCACGACCGAGGCGCTCTCGGGACCGACTCTGAGCATTGACCACATGAAGGATCTTATGAGCAACTTTTTCAGCAAGACCCGCTGGCGCCGGACCTTCATGCTGGTGCGGGGATATTCTGACTATTGAGAAGCCCGGTGACGGGCGGCAATTTGAGCCTCCGATGATTTACAATCCATTGGCCGGAGCGCTTTTGTAAACGTGGCGGAAGAAACCAGCACGACGCAAGCGCCGGAGGCAGTCGAGCCCCATGCCGCGGCGGCGGCCAGGCCGCGCCGCTCCGCGCTCGCCGAGTGGGCGATCACGATCATTCTGCTGCTGTTTGCGACCACGACGCTGGTTCAGTCGTACGTAATCCCCACGGTTTCGATGGAGGATACCCTGCTCCGCGGCGACCATCTGCTGGTCGATAAGCTTTCCTACGCGCCCGGCGGAGTGCTCAGCAATTATCTTCTTCCGTATCAGGAAGTTGAACGAGGCGACATCATCGTATTCCGCTGGCCCATCGATGTGCGGCAGAACTATGTGAAGCGCGTGGTCGGCGTGCCGGGCGACCGGCTGAAGATCGTCAACAAGCAGTTGTACCTGAACGGAACGCCGCTGGTTGAACCCTACGCGAGCCACAAGACCCCCTATTTCGATTCCTACCGCGACAACTTCCCGGGAGAGCCTAACGTGCGGCTGGAGGAGCCGGCGCTGGAGATGCTTGAGGAGAACGTCGTTAACGGCGAGCTCGTCGTGCCTCCCGGCCACTACTTCGTGCTGGGGGACAACCGCGACAATTCACTCGACAGCCGCTATTGGGGCTTTGTGCCCCGGCAGAATATCATCGGCAAGCCGTTGATGATCTACTGGTCTTATGACGCTCCCACGGAGCGGCTGGCGGACCCGAACATCCTGAACCTGGAGCACCTGATCGACCTGGCCAAAAACTTCTTCACGAAGACCCGCTGGGAGCGGACGTTCAAGATCATTCGGGCCCACCCCATAGAGTGACCGCTGCCGCCGGGTTACGCTCCTGCCCTGACGGCGCCTAGCGCACCCGCTTGAACACCTTGACCAGGATCTTCACTGCCGTATCGATTTCCTTCGCCGTGATGATGTACGGCGGAAGGAAACGCAGCACGTTCTCGTGCGTGCAGTTGATCAGCAGCCCTTCCTGCATGGCATCGACCACGATCTGCCTGCCGGGGATATCCAGCTCCACACCGATCATGAAGCCGAAGCCGCGCACCTCGCGGATGAACCCGAAACTGCGCGATAGCTCGGAAAGCTGCGCGCGGAATTGGCCGCCGAGCGCATAGATCGAGGGCAGCAGCCCCTCGAGGATGTCGAGAAATTCGAGCGCGACGCGGCAAGCCAGGGCACCGCCCCCAAAAGTGGTTCCGTGCATGCCGGGACCGATAGTCGCCGCGGCCTTCTCGTTCATCATCACCACGCCGAGAGGCAGGCCGCAGGCGAGCGGCTTGGCGGCGACAGCGATATCGGGCAGAATGGCCGGTTCAGCCAACTGATAAGCGAAGTACGTGCCCGGGCGCCCAACTCCGCATTGGATTTCGTCGAAGACCAGCAGTGCGTTGTGGCGTCTGGCCAACTGCGCGACGTGGGCGACGAACTCGGTCGAGAGCGGGCAAACGCCGCCTTCGCCCTGAATCAACTCCATGATGACGCCCGCCGTGTTCGGCCCAATGGCCGCTTCGGCGGCCGCCAGATCGTTCGGCGGGATGAACTTCACGCCGGGAAGCAGCGGCTCGAAATCCGTGCGGTACTTAGCCTGGCCGGTGACCGAGAGGGCTCCCGTGGTGCGGCCGTGAAACGAGTTCTCGAGGGAGATGATTTCGTACTTCTCCGGACTGATCCTTCTGCCGTGGGACCGGATCATCTTGATGGCGGCCTCCGTGGCCTCGGTTCCGGAGTTGCAGAAGAAGCTGCGCTTCAGGCCGCTGATTTCGGCCAGTTTCTGCGCGAGCCGTCCCTGGTATTCGTGGTAGTAAAGGTTTGAGGAATGAATCAGCCGTGCAGCCTGCTCGCGGATGACACGCATGATACGGGGATGAGCATGGCCGAGAGCGTTCACACCGATTCCGGCTATGAGATCTAGATATCGTTTGCCTTCCAGATCAAAGACATAGCAGCCCTTTCCTCGATGCAGTACGAGCGGATACCGGCTGTAGTTCTGCAGCAGATGCTGGTGTTCCAGATCAATGATTTCCTGCGCGGCAACCGACGCGCCGGACTCTGACGTCGTAAGCATCTATTCATCATAACCTCTGCGTGCTAACATCGACATAACAGGATGACTCGCCCGAGTGCCTGCCGGTGCGCGCTGCCGCTGCTCATATTCGTGAGCGCCGCCGCTCTCCGGGGAGCCGTTCTTCCCGCCAGCACCGAGCTGGAAATCCGGCTCAAGACCAGGGTCGCCAGCAACGCCTCGAGACCCGACGATCCCGTGGAAGCCGTTCTAATCCGGCCGGTTGTCGTCGGAGGGGAGATTGCCGTGCCGGCGGGCGTAACCCTGCGCGGCCGGGTGAAGGAAGCTCTAGCGATCTCAAAACCCGATCAGCGCGCCGTGCTCGGAATCGAGTTTTTTGAACTGGGGGGCGTGAAGGTCGAGGCGCGGGTGACGGCGGTAGACAACGCCCGCGAGACAGTGGACGAAACGGGACGCATCATCGGGATTCTCGCCTCCGAGACGATTGCGGCGAGGCTCAACCAGGGCGTGGAGCGCGTCGCGGAGAAATACGGCAAGCTGGGCGGCGTTCTGCAGGCCGTAACCGCGGCCGTTTTCAAGGAGCCGGAGCCGGAAATTATCTACGAACCCGGTGTGGAGATGAAACTGGCGCTCGTGAAGGCGGTGGATTGGAAAGGCGAGGCGGCTGCCCAGCCGCCGGTCGATCCCGTATCGCCGGAAGAAGAGATTTACGCGCTGGTGAATTCCCAGCCCTGGCAGACCACCACCGAAGGGCGGCAGCCCATTCCCTCGGACATCACCAATTTGATGTTTCTCGGCTCCCAGGAGCAGCTCTCGAAAGCCTTTGAGGCCGCGGGCTGGTCAACCGCGGCGGCGTTGGACGCGAGTTCGGGGCTGGAAACAGTGCGAGCTGTGGTCGAATCGCGCGGCTACAAAGAGGCGCCGATGTCGATACTGCTGCTGGAAGGGAAAAAGCCGGACCTGGTCTTCCAGAAGCAGAACAACACGTTCGCCATGCGGCACCATCTCCGCATCTGGCGCAGGCCGGGCGAGTTCCAGGGCCGCGCCATCTGGGTGTGCGCCGCGACGCACGACATCGGCATCGAGTTCTCACCCGAGCAGCGTACCTTCATCCACAAAATCGATTCGCAGATCGATCGCGAGCGGGCCAAGGTGGTGAGCGACCTTTTGTTCGCGGGAAGCGTGCAGGCCCTTTCGCTGGTTGAGCGTCCCGAGGTGCCGCAACTCAGCCAGAACGCCGCCGGGGACAATCTGGAGACGGACGGGCGCATGGCCGTGCTCCTGCTGAAGTGATCCCGGGGCTGTTCGAAAAATACGCCTCCAATACCTGACCAACCTAATGCGACTCCGAAATGAGCCCGTTTTTTCCGTCCGCGGGGAAGAGTAGTATTGAGAGTTCAGGAGCGGGAAAACGGATATGCAGCAAACCATTTCCTTCACGCTCAATGGGAAGCCGGTCAAGCTGGCGGTCGATGGCGACCGTATGCTGCTCTGGGTGCTGCGCAACGATCTCGGCCTGACCGGCACGAAATTCGGATGCGGTGAGGGCCTCTGCGGCGCCTGTACGGTGGTTGTGGACAGGGAGGCAGTCCGGTCCTGCGCGATACCGGTGAAAGACGTCGCGGGCAAGCAAGTGCTGACGATCGAGGGTCTCGGGCAGGAGCGGCTCCACCCGCTTCAGGAGGCGTTCATCAACCACAACGCGTTCCAGTGCGGATTCTGCACGCCCGGCATGATTATGAACGCGTATGCGCTGCTTCTGAAAACGCCCCGGCCGACGCGCGAAGAAATCATCCGGCACATGGACGACAACCTCTGCCGGTGCGGTTCGTACCCGCGCATCGTGCAGGCGATTCAGCAAGTCGCCGGCGCGATGAAAGGAGGCGCGCGATGACACGGGATATGAAACGCCGCGAATTTCTGGCCCTGGCCGGGCCGGGACTGCTGGTGATTTTCCCCGTACCGGCGCCCGCCGCGTTCCTGCAACGGCGGGGAGGGCCTCCGTCGGATGTCAACGCTTACCTAAAAATCAACCCGGACGGCCGGGTGACGTGCCTGGTCGGAAAAGTCGAGCTGGGCCAGGGATCGAAAACCGCACTGGCGCAGTTGCTGGCGGAGGAACTCGACGTGGCGCTCGATGCGGTGGACATGGTGATGGGCGATACCGACCAGTGCCCCTGGGACGGAGGAACGTACGGATCACTCAGCGTGCGGTCGTTCGGCCCCGTGCTGCGCGGCGCGGCGGCAGAGGCGCGGGCGGTGCTGCTTCAAATGGCGGCCGAAAAACTCGGGGAGCCAGCGGAGCGGCTGAGCGTGAAGGCGAGCGTGGTGAGCGGCTCCAGGGGCAAGGTCAGCTACGCGCAACTGGTGGGCGGCAGGCGGATCGAGCGGCGCATGGAGAAGGCCCCGGTGAAACCCGTCTCTGCGTACACCATTGTGGGGCAGTCGCCGCGCCGCAAGGACGCCCTGGAAAAGGTGACCGGCAAGGCTCAGTTCGCCGGCGACATCTCGCTTCCTGGCATGCTGCACGCGCGGATCCTCAGGCCGCCGGCTCACGGCGCTACGCTCCGCGAGGTGGACACCTCCGCAGCAGAAAAATTCCCCGGCGCGCGCGTGGTGAAGGAGGGCGACTTCATCGCGGTGCTGCACGAGCGGCGCGACCTTGCCGACCAGACGCTCGGGTTGATCAAGGCGCAGTTCGACCGCCCTCGCCCCTCAACGGACGACCGGAGCATCTTCGATCACCTGGTCAAGGCAGCGCCGCCGGCGCGCATCGTCCATGAGAGCGGCAGCCTGGAGGAAGGGCGGAAGCTTGCCGCGACTCTCGTCGAGCAAACGTATTTAAACAGCTACGTAGCGCACGCGCCCATGGAGCCGCACTCGGCCACCGCGTCGATCGAGGGCGGGAAGGTGACGGTGTGGGCGGGAACGCAGACGCCGTTTCCCGTGCAGCAGCAGGTGGCGCAGGCGCTCGGCGTTGCACCGGAGAACGTGCGGATCATCACGCCTTACGTGGGCGGCGGCTTCGGCGGGAAAAGCGCGTCGCAGCAGGCAATCGAAGCGGCGCGGCTGGCGAAAGCCACCGGAAGGCCTGTGCAGGTGATGTGGGACCGCGCCGAGGAGTTCTTCTTCGACACGTTCCGTCCGGCGGCGGTGGTGAGAATCAGCTCGGGATTGACCGCCGAAAAGAAGATCGCGTTCTGGGATTTCATGGTTTACTGCGCGGGCGACCGCGAAGCGAGGCAGTTCTACGACATCCCGCACCAGCGCACCGCGGCGGCGGGAGGATGGAGCGGCAATCAGCCTCCGGGACTGCACCCGTTCGCCGTCGGTCCGTGGCGCGCCCCGTCGGTCAATACAAACACGTTCGCGCGCGAAGTGCACATCGACATGCTGGCGGAGAAGGCGGGGGCTGACCCCCTGGAATTCCGCCTGAACCATCTGAGCGACAGCCGGATGCGGCGCGTGCTGGAAGCGGCAGCGAAACGGTTCGGCTGGAAACCGCGACGCGCGCCCACGGGGCGCGGCATGGGCGTGGCTTGCGCGATATATCTAGGCACCTACGTCGCGACAATGGCCGAGGTGGCCGTGGACAAGGCAACCGGCCGCGTGCAGGTCAAACGCGTGGTATGCGCGCAGGACCAGGGGGTCACGGTAAATCCCGAGGGCTCGCGGCAGCAGATCGAAGGCGGCATCATCATGGGGCTGGGCTACACGCTGACCGAGGAAGTGCGCTTCAAGGACGGCGAAGTCCTGCACCGCAACTTCGACACCTACGAGCTGCCGCGATTCTCCTGGACGCCCACAATTGAGGCGGTGCTGATTGACAACCCCACGACTCCGGCGTCCGGCTGCGGCGAACCGCCCATAGTCAACATGGGCGCTGTTGTGGCGAACGCGATTTACGACGCGATCGGGGTGAGGTTGTTCCAACTGCCGATGACCCCGGAACGTGTGCTCGCGGCGCTAAAAGGCGCGCGCCCGGCTTAGCGGAACTCGCCCCGCCGGGTGATGCACTCGGCGTTCAGGTAGGGCCGCAGCGCTTCGGGGATGAGCACGCTGCCATCGGCCTGCTGGTAGTTTTCGATCACCGCAACCCATGTGCGGCCGACCGCCAGGCCGCTGCCGTTCAGCGTGTGTACGTACTCGGCTTTGCCCTTCCCCGCCTTGCAGCGGATGGAAGCCCGGCGCGCCTGAAACGCCTCAAAATTCGAGCACGAAGAAATCTCTTTGAACTCGTTCAAGCCGGGCAGCCAGACCTCGATATCGTACGTTTTCGCGCTCGAAAAGCCCAGATCGCCGGTCGAAAGCACCACGGTGCGGTACGGCAGCCCGAGCCGCTGCAGGATGTCCTCGGCGTCCCTGGTGAGCGACTCCAGTTCGTCGTAGCTCTGCTCGGGGCGGGTGAATTTCACCAGTTCCACTTTCTGAAACTGGTGCTGGCGGATGATGCCGCGCACGTCGCGGCCATAGGAGCCCGCTTCGCTGCGGAAGCACGGCGTGTACGCGCACAGCCGGATCGGAAGCCGGTCGGCGTCGAGTGTTTCGTCGCGGAACAGGTTCGTCACCGGCACTTCGGCTGTCGGCGCAAGCCAGAAGTCCGAGCTTTCCACCTTGAAGAGGTCCGCGGCGAACTTTGGCAATTGGCCGGTGCCGAACAGGCTCGCTGAATTGATCATGAACGGCGGGAGCACTTCGGTATAGCCGTGCTCGCGCGTATGCACGTCGAGCATGAAATTCGTCAACGCGCGTTCAAGCTTCGCCCCGAGGTCCCAGTAGACGGCGAAGCGCGCGCCGGTGATCTTCGCCGCGCGCTCGAAATCGAGCACGCCCAGTTCCGGGCCGAGATCCCAGTGCGCTTTCGGCTGGAAATTCATCGGGCGGGGCTGCCCCCAGCGCCGCACCTCGACGTTGTCCTTCTCGCTGCGGCCGGTGGGCACGGATTCATGCGGTAAATTCGGCACGCTGGCCAGCGCCTGCCGGAACTCTTCGTCCAGCTTTGCCGCTTCCGCGTCGAGTTCGGATATCCGCTCGCCGATGGCGCGCACGGCCTGCTGCCGCTCGGTCGTATCCACACCCTGCTTGCGCAGCTTGGCAATCTCCGCGGATTCGGCGTTGCGCTGCGCCTTTAATCGCTCGGCCTCGGTGAGGGCCGCGCGGCGCCGGTTATCGAGCTCGCGAAATTCCTCCACATTCAACACGAATCCGCGGTCCGCGAGCCGCGCCGCAATCGCGTCCAGGTTTGTTCGAAAAAATGACAGATCGTACATGCCTCAGTTGCCTTTGCGTTCCTTCCAGGCTTTCAAATAGGGCGCCGCCTTCGGGTTGGCTTCGTTCCACTTCGGCGGCTCGGGATTGTTTGCGATCATCAGCACGCCGAGGGCCGCCGTCCTGACCACCTTCGCCATGTTGGCGTAATCGAGCTTGTGCCACTCGTCGCCCGGACGGTGATAGTCGGGGAACTCGTAGACCACCAGGAACGTGTGCGCCGGAACTCCTACATCGGCCAGCGCCTGATTATCGCTGCGCGCGAAAAAGGCATCGCTCTTCTTTTCATTTTTATACACGCGGACCCCGGTGAGCTTCCCCGCCTCGGCGAAAATCAGGCCGATCTCGCTGTAGTCGAAGCCGGTCAGGGTCGCGCCGGCCACTTCGGGACCGTCATTGTCGTCGGTGCGGCCGAGCTGCTCCAGGTTGATATTCGCCACCGTCTGATTCAGCGGAACGGAAGGGTTCCGCGCGTAGTAGCGCGATCCGAACAGCCCCTTTTCCTCGCCGAAATAGGCGATGAAAACCAGGCTCCGCTTAGGCTTCACGCGCATCTTCGAAAAAGCGCGCGCGATTTCGATCATCGCAGCCGTGCCGCTCGCGTTATCGTTCGCGCCGTTGAAGACGCGGTCCTCGCCGCTGGCACGCACGCCGACGTGATCATAGTGCGCCGAAACGATCACGTAGGTGTTCTTCAAAACGGGATCGGAGCCGGGCAGAATTCCGATGACGTTGCGCAGCATCACCGGCTCCTGAGCGGGCGGCGGCAGCTTCAGTGTGGCCGTTCCGCCCTGCATCGTCTCCCAGGCTTTTCGCAGGCCAGGATCGTAGACCTGGAGCGTGATGGGGTCCGCCAGCGACGGATCGCCGGGGTCCACCAGCCGCGGGTTCAAGTTCCGGGGCGGCTCGCGCCGCACCAGCAGGATGATGGCAGCCGGCTTCGCCCTCGCCACATTGCGGCTGAACTCGCGCATGGATGCCATGAGCTTCGCGCGTTCCTCCGCCGCGTAGGATCCGAAGTCGGGCAGTTCGGTGATGACCACTTTCCCGGCCACGTCGCCCAGCGGCTCGCCGATGGTTGCCTTGACCAGCGGGGCGTTTTCGATGTCGAGACCGCGCAGGGTCCGGCCGATGGAGACACTATCCGGCGCGGGCTGGAACGTCTGCCCTCCGATCTCGAAAACCAGCCGCATTCCGCTGTAGTCCGGCTTCATCGTGATGAACCGGGCGGGCTCGAAATAGCCGTCCTTGCCGCCTAGCTCCAGCCCGGCGGCGCGGAACTGCGAGGCAATGTACTCGCCGGCGATTTCAAGGCCCGGCGAGGGCGTGTCGCGGCCCTGGAGGACGTCGGAAGCCAGAAACGAGACGTGGCCTTTCAGGGAATCGGCCGCGATCTCATCCAGCGTCGCGCTGACAGCGGGAGTGAGCGCGAACTCCGCTCCCACCAGCAACAGCGGTGCCGCAAGAAGGAAGAGCGCCCGCAAGCCAGTGTGTGGTCGCATGGATTAAGATCAATGATCGCACATCACCGGCTGCGCGGCTTCCCTGCTCTGCCTCGACGCTAGCGTTGATCGATGGGGACCCACGGGCGGCCGTCGGGTTCGCCTTTGTACTCGGCCCTCGGGCGGATCAAGCGGTTGTTGCGCTGCTGTTCCATGATGTGGGCAGTCCAGCCGGACATGCGGCTCACCGCGAACACCGGCGTAAACATGTCGGGCGGAATGCCGAGGGCGTAATAGGTCGAGGCCGAGTAGAAATCCACGTTGGCGTTCAACCCCTTCTGCTCCTTGACCGCCCGCTCGATTTCGCGCGAAATCTCAAACAGCTCCTGATGGCCGGTGCGGCGCCCGAGCTCCTCGGAAAGAACGCGCAGGTGCGTCGCACGCGGGTCCTCCGTATGGTAAACGCGGTGGCCGAAACCAGGCACCTTAACCTTCAGACCGAGCCGGTCGCGCACCATCTTGAGCGCCTGCGTGGGGCTGCCTGCCTCCAGCAGCAGCTTGATCACTTCCTGGTTGGCGCCGCCGTGCAGCGGGCCCTTTAGAGCGCCAATGGCCGAGGTGACGGCCGAATACATGTCGGAAAGCGTCGCCGCCGTCACACGCGCGGCGAAGGTGGAGGCGTTGAACTCGTGGTCGGCGTGCAGAATCAGCGCCACGTCGAAAGCGCGCTCCATGACTTCATCGGGCCTGTTCCCGGTGAGTGTGTACAGGAAGTTGGCGGCGAAGCCCAGTTTCGGATCGCCCGGCACCACAGGCTTCTGGTTCCGCAGGCGGTCGAAGGTGGTGAGAATCGTGGCCGTTTGGGCCATGAGCTTCTGGGCTTTCCGCATGTTGGCCTCTTCCGAGTTGTCGCCCGCGAGCGGGTCGTAGAGGCTTAACGCCGAGACCGCCGTGCGGAGCACATCCATCGGATTGGCCTGTGGTACTCTCCCCAGAAAGTCGACGATAGGCAACGGGATCGGCCGGTTGGCCACGAGCGCCGCCTTCAGGTCCTCAAGTTCCGCGCGATTGGGCAGGCGTCCGTTCCAGAGCAGGAAAATGACCTCCTCCAAGGTGGCGTTTTCCGCTAAGGTGTGGATGTTGTAGCCGTGGTAACTGAGGATCCCGGCCTCGCCGTCGATGAAGCAGATCCTGGATTCCGCGGCGACCACCCCCTCAAGCCCCGCGGCCCTCACAGTGCTCATAGGTTTGATTAGCCCCTTTTTCTGCCTCCATTTTAGCGCCGTGGGGAGTACTTGGGCATATCACCACAGTGCTGTGGTTCTCACCTCCGTTCCTCTCTTTCACATTCACTAACTCTCGGTTACACTTGGACTGGGAGGCGCTATCCGTAATGGCCGCGCGCACGAGAACGGAGATCGCCGGCGAGGCGCCGGCCCGCCTCGGCGGAGTCGAACGCGAGGCTCTCATCCACTCCTTCCGGATCATGTACCTGTCCCGCCGCCTGGACGACCGCGAGATCCTTCTGAAGCGCCAGAACAAGATCTTTTTCCAGATCAGCGGCGCGGGGCACGAAGCGATCGGCGCTGCCGCGGGCATGGCGCTGCGTGCGGGGCACGACTGGTTCTATCCGTATTACCGCGACCGCGCGCTCTGCCTCATGCTCGGGGTGACGGCGGAACAGATGCTGCTTGCGGCCGTGGGCGCCGCCGCCGACATCTCTTCGGGCGGCCGCCAAATGCCCTCGCACTGGGGAGCGCCGCACCTGAACATTGTCAGCGCCTCCTCGCCGACAGGCACGCAGTTTCTTCAGGCAGTGGGATGCGCGGACGCAGGACGCAGGCTGGGCCGCGAAGGCGAGGTGGTTCTGGTGTGTTCCGGAGACGGAGCCACGAGCGAAGGCGAATTCTGGGAAGCAATAAACGTTGCGTGCCTGGAGCGCCTGCCGGTGCTGTTTCTGGTGGAGGATAACCGGTGGGCCATTTCCGTTCCGGTGGAGAGGCAGACCGCGGGGGGCAACATCGCGCGGCTGGTGGCATCATTTCCCGGGCTGTTCGTGCGGGAGGTGGACGGCACCGATTTCATCGCGAGCCTGCAAGCGATGCGGGACGCCGCGGCCTGGTGCCGCGAGGGCCGGGGGCCGGCGCTGGTGCGAGCGGAGACGATCCGCCCGTATTCGCACTCGCTGTCAGACGATGAGCGGCTCTACAAGACCGAAGCCGAGCGCGCCGCCGAAGCTGCGCGCGACCCCGTTATCCGGTTCCCGGAACTTCTGCTCGCCGAGGGCGTGCTGGACAGCTACGCGCTTCAGTTGATCGTGCACGAAGTGGACGAGGAGGTCCAGCGGGCAACCGAAGAAGCGCTGCGCGCGCCCGCTCCGCCGCGCGGCTCGGCGCTGCTGCATTTGTATTCCGAGAAGATCGATCCCACTTCGGCGCAGTTCTCGACGCCTCCGCGGTTTGAGGGCAAGGCGCGCACGATGGTGGACGAGATCAACCTGACACTGGCGGAAGAGATGCGCCGCGACCCGCGCATCGTGGTGTTCGGCGAGGACGTCGCCGATTGCAGCCGCGAGGCGAACCTTGCGGAAGTCAAGGGCAAGGGAGGCGTGTTCAAGGCCACGGCGGGGCTGCAACGCGAGTTCGGCTATAGCCGGTGCTTCAACACTCCGCTGGCCGAGGCGGCGATTATCGGCCGCGCGATCGGGATGGCGACGCGAGGCCTGAAACCGGTGGCCGAAATCCAGTTCTTCGATTACATCTGGCCGGCGATGATGCAGTTGCGCAACGAACTGGCGACACTGCGCTGGCGTTCAAACAACGGTTTTTCCTGCCCCGTAGTGGTGCGCGTGGCGATCGGAGGCTATCTTGGCGGCGGGGCGATTTACCACAGCCAGAGCGGCGAGGTGTTGTTCACGCACATTCCGGGGCTGCGGGTGGTGATGCCCTCGAACGCGCTGGATGCTTGCGGGCTGCTGCGCACCGCGCTGCGGGCTGACGACCCGGTGCTGTTTCTCGAACATAAGCGCCTGTACCGCGAGCCGTACAACCGCTCGCCGCACCCCGGGCCGGAGTACATGATCCCGTTCGGCAAAGCGAACGTGGTGAAAGCGGGCCGGAACCTGACGATCGTGACCTACGGCGCGCTGGTTCAAAGATCGCTGCAGGCGGCGGCGCAGATCGAGCGGCGGCAGCCTGGCGTGAGCGTCGAGGTGATCGATTTGCGCAGCCTGTCGCCCTACGACTGGGAAGCGATCCGGGCGAGCGTCGAGAAGACCAGCCGAGCGCTTATCGTACACGAGGACTGCCTGTCCTTCGGCTACGGCGCCGAGATCGCCGCACGGATTGCGGGCGAATTGTTCGAATACCTTGACGCTCCGGTTGGCCGCGTGGCCGCGCTGGATACATGGATCGGGTACAACCCGCAGTTGGAGAACGAGATTCTCCCGCAGGTGGAAGACGTTGCGCGGGAGGCCGAGCGGCTGCTGGAGTATTGAGCGCGACAGGCGAATTGACGTAGTTCTCAGCCGCCCCATCCGGCACCTAGTTCCCAGCACAAGCTTGTAAGTAGATAGCTCTTACCCTGCATACGAGTACGCTCGCGCCCGGTAGTGCCCGAATTCCATGTCGGCGAGATAGGCTCCAGGGCATGCGCCCACGGGGGCTTCCAGTAAGGTATGCTGTCTTTGCTTCGCAGCAGGAAAGGATCACTATGACCAGCAGGAGAACCTTTTTGGTGGGCTCAGGGCTGAGCGTTGCCCTGTCGCGTTCAGCCGTTGGCGCAAACGACCGTATTCGCGTGGGAATCCTGGGGGCTGGCACGCGCGGCGCTTACATGGCTCCCATTTTCGCCGAGAATCCGGATTGCGAGGTTGTGGCTGTTTGTGACGTGTACAAGCCGAATCGCGAGAAAACGGCGGCCGCGCTGCCGAAGTCTCCGCGGCTCGAGGTGGATTACCGGAAAGTACTTGAGAGCAAAGACGTCGACGCGGTGCTGATCGCCACTCCCGACCACTGGCACGCGCCGATGATCATCGAGGCATGCGCTGCCGGCAAAGACGTCTATTGCGAAAAGCCGCTCTCCAACAGCATCGAAACCGCATTGGCCGCGGTGGAGGCCGTCAAAAAACACAAGCGAGTGGTGCAGATCGGACTTCAGCAGCGCAGTTGGGACCACTTCCAGCTCTGCTGCCAGTGGGTGCAGGATGGGAGGCTCGGCCAGATCTATCATGCGCAACTGCACTGGCAGGGAACCTATACGCGCCCGGTGGAGGCGCCGAGCGATCCGCCCGCAGACCTCGACTGGGAGCTGTTCCAGGGGCCCGCGCCGCGCAAGCCCTATAGCCGCAGCAGGCAGCGAAGCTGGCGGAGCTTTTACGATTACGGCGGCGGCATCATCACCGATCAGGGCGTGCACCTGGCGGACGTCGTGACATGGTATCTGAACGCAGGCGCGCCGAAATCGGTGGCCGCCTCGGCCCAATGGGTGCGCGTGAGCCAGCCGAACTCCGAGCAGCCGCCCGACACGTTCGCGATCACGTGGCAATACGACAACTTCGTGATGAGCTTCGCCAATACCATGTGGCCGATGCCGGATTTCAATAACGAGCACGGCGTCTATTTCTATGGAACTCGGGGCGCGCTGCACGTCGCCCGGACGAACTACACGATGCGGCCGCTGCCGGCCAGAAGACCGTCGAACCAGGAGGCGCCGCCTCCGCCCTCCTTCGAACCGGTGCACAAGAGCTTCCCGTATGTGGGCGGCCCGTCGGACAGGGCCCATGTGAGGAACTTTTTGGATTGCGTGAAGTCGCGGCAGAAGCCCCTCACGGACGTTGAAGTGGGCTTTAACTCCACGCTGCCGCTGTTGTTGGGCGTGCTGGCGTGTAAGACCGGCAAGCAGTACACCTGGAACGGCAAGACCGCGGTTGCGTGCGGGTGAGGGAGCCATGAAGCGAAGGGATTTCGTGAAGTCCGTTGCGTGCGCCGGATTGGGCGTGGCACTGGCCGGGAGGGCGCAGGCTGCCGGCGAACGCATGTACGTGTCGCTGAACAGCACGCTCACCCCCGGAAAGATCTCCTGGCCGGAGTTCGCCAGGCTTGCGGCAAAGACCGGCTATGGCGGCGTGGATCTCAACCTCGGCGCGGCGATGGAGGAAGGCATCGAGGCGACGCAAAAGCTGCTCAGCGAACTGAAGCTGAAGCCGGCCTGCTGCGCCTGCCCGGTCAACGTCGGCCGCGACGAGACAACCTTCAAGGCCGGGTTGGAGAAGCTCGACGACGCCGCCCGGTTCGCAGCCGCGGTGGGGTGCAACCGCATGACCGCCATCCTGCCCGCGGGCAGCCAAACTCCGAAAGACGAGCTGCGGAAGATTTACAAGGAGCGCTACACGGCGGTTGCCTCCGTACTGGCCAAACACAACGTACGGCTGGGGTTCGAGTTTCTCGGCCCGCTGCAATTCCGTACGCGCTCGCCTCATGAGTTCCTCTGGCGCATGAACGAAGTCGTCGATTTCTGCAAAGAGGTTGGCCCGAACACGGGCCTGTTGCTCGATGCGTGGCACTGGCACCACGCCGGCGCCACGGTGCAGGACATTTTGAACGCCGGCAAGTCGCGCATCGTGACCGTGCACGTCGCCGACTGCGCAAAGCTGGCGCCGGAGGACGTCAGAGACAACCAGCGGCTGCTACCCGGCGAAGGCGTCATCGACCTGGTTGGATTCTTCAGGGCGCTGAAACAGATCGGCTACGTGGACGGGGTCAGCCCGGAGCCGCTGGGCCGGATCCCGGCGGGTACGCCGCCCGAAGAGGGCGCCAGAATGGGCCTGGAAAGCACGCTGGGCGTGATGAAGAAAGCCGGCGTCATCTGAACCCGGGGGAGTGCCCCTGGGTTCGCGTCGTGACAGGCTGACCGGCGCGTCCGAGATCGCGTGTCCTTAGTCCAGGATAGGAAAAGCAGAAAAAACCTTTTGGTCGTCATTTTTCGCCGTCGATTTCTTTCATTACCGGGTACACTGCGTACTTTGGAGGAGATGTGACCGGAAACGAGTGGCTGCAAACGCTGGCAGCGTCGCAGGAAGTGCTGGGAAAGTTGCTGGGCCCGGATTTCGAGGCCCGCGAGGCCGCCGGTTACGGTCACACCCTGGCTGAGATTTGCCAGCAGCCGGAAACGTGGGTCGAGACGGCGCAGCGGGCCATAGAGCAGCGGGCAAAGTTACTGGAGGCGGTGGACGGCTGCGCGTGGCTGATGCTCACCGGGTCCGGGAGTTCTCAGTACGCCGGGGAGTGCGTGCATCCGGTTCTGCAAAAGGAAACACAAGTCCCCGCAAGCACCCTGGGTGGCGGCAGTCTGCTGATCGAAGGGCTGGCTGCCGCGCCTCCCGCCCGGCCGGGGCTTCTGATTTCGCTCGCCCGCTCCGGAGACAGCCCGGAGAGCGCCGGAGTCTTGGACCGTTTCCTGGAAGACTCCGGGGTCCGGCACCTGGTTCTCACCTGCAACGCCGCCGGGCGCCTGGCCACTCGCTACAGAGACAACGGGCGCGTGTCTGTCTTCTTGCTTCCGCCGCAGACAAACGACCGCAGCCTCGTAATGACCAGCAGTTTCACCAGTCTGGTAATCGCCGGCCGGTCGCTGGGACTGCTGCACGAGCCGGACCGCTATCTGCGGATCGTGGAACATCTGGCGCGGGCCGCAAAAGAAATTTTGCTGCGGCATACCGATAGCCTGGCGCAAGTGGCCCGGAGCGGCTTCCGCAGGGCGGTGTACCTGGCGCATGGATGCCGGTTGGGGGCCGCCCGAGAGTCCGCTTTGAAAATGCTGGAGATGAACGCGGGCCGCGTGCCAACCATGGCGGAAACGTTCTTGGGGCTGCGGCACGGACCGATGTGCCTAGTGGATTCCGAAACCCTGGTGGTCTGTTTTCTGGACACGGAGCCAGTGGCGCGCGCCTATGAGGAGGACCTGCTGGAGGAACTAAACGCCAAAGGGCTGGGCTTCTCGAAGGTCATTGTCGGCGAGAACATCCCGCCGCATCTCGTGAGCGATAACGGCACGGCTATCGAAATTCCGGGACTGGGCGCGCTGGGCGACGCGAATGCGCCCGTGCTGGACGTCTTAACCGGGCAACTGCTGGCCTTTTTCCGCTGCCTGGAGGAAGGGCTCAAGCCGGACATGCCTTCCGATGGCGTCATCAACCGCGTGGTGAACGAGTTTCCCCTGCACCGCGCAATGGGGATGAAGTAGGGCTCCTGCACTGCATTTTTTTGCTTTTTCAAGGGGGTGCGGGAGCCAAAACAAGGCCGGGTTTCGGATCACAAAGAACATCCTGGACCGGATGATCTCAAAGAACATCGTGATAGGTAACTGAGAGCGGAACGCGGGGCTGTGCCGCCTGACTGCTGGCAACACCCCGGCGCCGCCAGGTGTGCGGCAGATTGGAGCTGGAGATGAGACGAAGGATACCGGAATTTAATTCTGTTCTTGTGTTTGCTGTTGTTTTGGGCTTGCTCTTGGGCGTTCAGCCCGCTGGGGCCGAGCGCCTCATTTACCACGAAATCAAAACCGATGAGAGCGGCAAGATCGTTCCGTGGGCGGGTCCACCGTCTCAGGCCTATGACCACGTCATCCGCCTGGTCTGGAAATTTTGGCGCGATATGGAGAAGTGCGAGAACGGCCTGCCCTATTACATGCAACACATGATCTGGAGCAAGGACCGGCACGGAAACGGTCTCGGCGGCGACCAGATCAACATGGCGCTGTCTTCGTGGAACCTGCTGTACGGGTATCTCGGCGAAGAGGCTGTCAAGCAGAACATGATTTTCATGGCGGACTACTGGCTGGATCACGGCTTGAGCAAGCCTACTGACGCGTGGCCCAACATGGTCTTTCCTTACGACACCGTGAAGCACTCCGGCATTTACGACGGAGATATGGTCGCGGGCAAGGGCTTTCTGCAACCCGATAAGGCCGCGACCTTCGGCGCCGAGCTCATCACGCTCTATAAGATGACGGGCAATGAGCGTTACCTGAACGCGGCAATCAAGATAGCCGATACGATGGCCAAACACGTCAAGCCCGGAGACAACGACCACTCACCCTGGCCCTATCGCGTGAACGCCGCAACCGGCGATACCGCGACCGGCAAGATGGTCATCGAGTACTTCGAGGCGCCGGTGCCCGGACAGGTGGACATGAAGCGAACCCACCGGACTTCGGCGTCCTACACCACGAACTGGACCGGAGCGCTGAGGCTGTTCGATGGCCTGATCGCACTCAAGCAGGGCAACGTCAACGCTTACGCGCGCGCAAGGGATATGCTGAGTGCCTGGCTGAAAGCGTATCCCCTGAAGACGAATAAATGGGGGCCATTTTTCGAGGACGTCCCCACGGGAATGTGGTCGGACACGGAGACCAATGCCGACACGATGGCCTGGTACATCCTCGAAAATCCGCAGTGGGATCCGCAATGGCGGGAACTGGCCAAGCGCGCCCTGGAGTGGAGCTATGCAACGTTCGCCAACCGCGGCTGGGAAGATTTGGGCGTGATCGTGATTGATGAGCAGACCGTCTACAGGCAACCCGGCAACAGCCACACAGCCAGGCATGCGTCCGTGGAGTTGCTGTACGCGGAAAAAACAGGCGACTACTCCAACCGCGAGGCGGCGATCCGCCGGCTGAACTGGGCCACGTATATGGTGGACCATGACGGCAAGAACATGTACCCGGCAACGACGCGCGCCAACGCCGGCAAACCGGGCGTCGGCGCCGGCATCTGGCTGACCGATGGCTATGGCGACTATGTGCGGCACTATTTGCGCGCTATGGCCAGCCTTCCCGAACTGGCGCCGGACGATCAGAACCACCTTTTGCGGACCAGCTCGGTGATCCGCAGCATCAGCTACGGAGCGGACGAGATTCGCTATGAGAAATTCGACGCTTCGTCGGTTGAGCGTTTCAAGCTCGGCGCATGGAGGCCTGGGAAGGTTACCGGCGGCAGGATGCGCTGGGACGCAAAATCGAAGGTGCTGACGGTGGAGGCGAACTCCAAAAACGTTGTGATCACGAGAGCGCGGTAGAGCGAGTGGGCGGCGCCGTCGCAGCCGGCGCCCGCCCTACACGGAGCCTCTCTCTGTCTCGAGAAATCTGCCCTGCGCGTAGCGCGCCGGCTGGATGCCCCCGAGCCTGCTGTGAAACTCGTAGGCATCGCCGCGATACAGAGTGCGTTCGGTCCAGAGCGGCTTGCCTCCAGTGAGGTAGCCGACGGAACTGATCAGCAGTCCCGCGGCGCCGTCGCGGACCCGCAGCGCCCGCGCTTCCGCACCGCGCAGGTTGACCGCGCGAATCCGCTCATCGGCTCCCTCAATGGAGAGCTGATACCGGTCCGTCCAGACCCTGTACAGGGATTTTGCGAGATCCGCCCGGGTCAGGTCGGGGCAATACTCGGCCACGATGTAGCGCCTCTCCAGGATGACCGGCACGTCGTCTGCGAGCCTTAACCGCTCCACGTAATACAACAGGCTGTCGGGCCCAACCTGCAACAGTTGCGGAACTTCGTCCAGAACGTTGCGCGGGCTGACCTTGGAGAAGTGAAGCACTCTGGTGCTGGGGTGCTTGCCTGCAGCGATGGCTTCCTCGGTAAAGCTCACCAGGGCATGCAGGTTGTAGTCCAGCGCGCGGGCTTTGACGAAGGTGCCCACGCCCTTGCGGAACTCAAGAAGGCCCTCCGAAACCAGGTTCGAGAGCGCCTTATTGGCGGTGGCGCGGCTGATTCCAAATTTCTCGCAGATCTGCCTTTCCGTCAGGAACTTCGCCCCAACCGGGTACGCTCCCGAGGTGATCAAACGTCGCAGATGACTGTTGAGCTGATGGTAGATAGGTTCCTTGACGATTGCAGGAAACATAGTGGCTATGCCTCCAATCATCCTCCCGGTTGAGCAGAGATGTCAAGCGGTATTTCCGAGGGTTGAGAATATGTAATGTCCCTGATTCAACCAGATAGACATTTCTTCCACCGAAGAGGCCATAAGTGCAGGCGGGTCACGCGGGCACCGAGGCTGGATGGGAGGCCCGCAACCCACCCAAGAGGTCATCAATGCAGGCGGGTCACGCGGAGGGATGTGTCCGGGCGGCAAGAGGCGGGAGTCAGGCAAAGAGAGGCGGGTGGCCGCAGCGCAAGGCTCGGCACAGTGCAACCGGCGCTTCTCGATTGGCGCCAGTCCGGGGTCCACAGAGCCGCCGCGGGGAAGCACGGTCACTCTGGGGGCAGGAGCCCGAGCCGAGGGCGCGACGGAAGCCCCGCTTTCCTTGCGCACGATTTTCTTGGGGGGCCCCAACCGGAATGGCGTGCCAATCCAGCGTTGGAACCCTTGCTGATAATAGGGCACTTCGAAGCCAGTACGTCCTCGTTCGATGCCGCCTCTCGGGCTTTGGTAGAGGCATCCGGCGCCTGCCATTCCTGGCGGCGGATGGCGGCGCAGGCGTGATCTGTGGTTGACACGACCCGCTCGATATGTTAAGTAATATCGTGGCTTGTGGACTAGCCTGTAGGCTCTGACCGTGACACGAAACAATCTTCCCCGGCGTGAATTCATCCGGATGGGTGGCGCCGCCTGTGCAGCCGCTGCTTGTCCCTCGCTCGCGGCCGCGCAGCGCACGGCGCCCGTGGCGCTCCAATTGTACTCACTGCGCAACGAGTGTAAAGCCGACTTGCCGGGCACGCTGGCCGCCAACGCCAAAATGGGCTTTTCGGGCGTCGGATGGTTCGGCTGGGGCGGCTATTTCAACCGCTCGCCAAAAGAGCTGCGCATGATGCTGGACGACAACAACCTGAAGACTTGCAGCGACCACATCCACGTGTTTGCTCTCCAGGGCGACCGGTTCAAACGCACAATCGAGCTTCATCAGACGCTCGGAAACAAGCTGCTCACGCTTTCGGATCTGACCGGATTCAAAGGGAACCGCAAGACCGCGCAGTTTTGCCTTGAAGCCGCGAAACAGTGGAACGAACTCGCGGAGAAGCTGAAACCTTATGGGATGCGTTTGGGTCTGCATAACCACTCGGCCGAGTTTGTACGGCTGGCGGACGGACGCGTGCCTTGGGAGATTATTTTCGACAACACGAGCAAGGATTTCGCCCAGCAGCTCTACATCGCCGGCGCTCTCGCGCGGGGCTTTGACCCCGCAGACTATCTGAAGCGCTACCCGGGACGCACCCTGACCATGCACATGGTCGACTGGCGCCCGGGAAGAAAGAGCTGCTGCTGGGAGAAGGCGAAGCGAACTGGCAACAGATTTTCCAGCTTGCGGAAAGGGTCGGCGGCATCGAGTGGTACATGGTGGAGCAGGAAACGCACCCATTCCCTCCCATGGAATCTGTCGCGAGATCACTTAGCAACCTCCGCCGGCTGCTGGCGCAGCGCGAGGTGTGAGCCGCAGTGCGGGCGTCCGGCAGCGGAACTGGTGCTCAAGTGGTTTAGGCTGGGCTCCGCGTAGTGGACCAGGCGTCGGGCGGCATGCGGCCGGCCGCCGCCGCGCGGTAATCGGGGACGTAACTTGAGGTGACCAATATGGATTACACATACAGACAAATCGCCAAAATGATCGACCACTCCCTCCTCAATCCGGTGCTGACCGATCGGGAACTGGAAGCCGGTTGCCGCCTTGCGCGAGAGTACGACGTCGCATCCGTGTGCATAAAGCCGTACTATCTGGCGCGATGCGCCGAACTGCTTGCCGGCAGCGGCGTCGCGCCGGGTACTGTGATAGGATTCCCCCACGGCGGGCATGCCACGGCAATCAAACTGGCGGAGACAAAACAGGCCTTGCGCGACGGCGGAACCGAGCTGGACGTGGTGGTGAACATCGGCAAGGTGCTCAGTGAGGACTGGGCATTTGTGCGCGAGGACATCCGGGCAGTGGTGGAGGCGGCACACGAGGGGCAGGCGATTGTTAAGGTGATCTTCGAAAACTGTTACCTTCAGGACAGCCATAAGATTCGCTTGTGCGAGATCTGTGCGGAGGTTGGAGCGGATTTCGTAAAGACGTCCACCGGCTACGGCAGCGGCGGCGCAACCCTCGCGGATTTGAAGTTGATGAGGAAGCACTCGCCCCCCTCCGTTAAAGTGAAGGCCGCAGGAGGCATCCGCACACTGGATGCTTTGTTGGAAGTTCGCTCGCTCGGCGTCGCAAGGTGCGGCGCGACCCGCACTGCCGAGATACTGGACGAATGCAGGCGCCGTATCGAAACCGCGGCACACGAAGCCGCGGTGAAGCACGATTGACGGAACGAAGACGATGAACAGGGCCGCCGGCCGCGGCCTCTTGAGACTTACTTACTTGGGAGGATGGACATGAAAGTGCATCTTTACGTGCTTACGATGTTCCTGGGAGTAATTCTGGCGGTTCACCTGGCGATGAACGGGAAGGTCGGCGCAGTGCTCAATAACGCGCGCATCGGGAACGCGCTCTTCTGGTGTATCGGCGCAGCCGGCGCGGTTCTCATCGGACTTACAGGATGGCGGAGTGGAGCGCTGGCCCCGCTGAAGGAAGTCCATCCTGCCCTCTTCACGGCCGGGATTCTGGGCGCCACGTTGGTTTTCGCGATCGCCTGGCTGATTCCCCAGGTCGGGGCGGGGCCGGTTATGATTACGCTGTTGGCCGGCCAGGTGCTCGGCGGCCTTATCATGTCGCATTTCGGTTGGCTCGGCTCCCCTGTACAGCCGATAACGCTGGCGAAAGTGATCGGCGTTCTGGTTATGGTCGGCGGAGTCGCAATCGCTACTTATTCTAAGTGAGGGAGTGGAATGGCAAACAACGGTTTTCCCGGTTTTGAATGGCCATCTTTTCGGCCGCCGCTTGAAAATTACAAACTTGATTACCGCATCGGCATCGTCGGTTATGCGGGCATCATTCGGGCGCAGCAACTTACTGCTTACCGGCTGGCCGGCTATCAGGTGGTCGCGGCCGCTGACATCAAGCCCGAGCGCAGGGAACTGGCGGTGCTCGACGGCATACCGCACGTCTACGAAGACTATCGGGATCTTCTCCAGCGAGACGACGTCGATATCATCGACTGCGCCGTAGACCACTCGGACATGCCGGCGCGCGTGCAAATCCTGAAGGACGCCGCCAAGGCAGGCAAGGCGGTGCTGATGCAGAAGCCCATGGCGACGGACCTCCAGACCGCGGAAGAGATGGTGAAAATTGCCGAGGACCATGGGATCCCGTATGCCGTGAACCAGAACCTGCGTTTTGACCCGACGATTTATCTAACCAAGCAGTTCCTCAGCCCGGACCGCTTCGGCAAGCCCGGTTTCATACAGTTTGCAAACATCTCCATCGAAGGCCCCAAGTTCGCATTCGGGCCGTGCGGCGTGGTGCTGGCGTGGCAAATCCATGCGCTCGACTCGATCCGCTGGCTGGCCGGCGGCGATCCGGTGTCCATCTACTGCACGAACCAGAACAACGCCTCGATGTACCAGATCGCGTTCTCGAGCGGCGCCGTGTGCAGCTACTTCGAATATCACAACGAGGACAACTTCCGGAACGAGACTCCCTTCCGGGTATGGGCGGAGCGGGGCGCCATACGGGCCAATCACCGCTGGAACCCGACGTCGCGCTGGGAGAGGGATCTCGTCGAGGTGCGCGGCTATGACTGGCCGAAAGAGATCGGCTGGATCACTTACAACCTTCCCGACGATCTCACTTACCGCGACGTGTTCATCAAGCCGAAGTACGACGAGTGCGCGTCGATCGGGGGGTTCATCGGCATGATGGGCGAGTTCATGCAATCCCTGCACGAGAAACGCCCGGCGCTGACAAACGGCCGCGACAACCTGATGTCACTGCGCATGTATTTTGCCGGCCAGCTTTCCGCCGAAAAGAAGAGGCCGGTTGATCCTCGCACCATGACGGTGATGTAGGCACAAGTTGGGCCACCGGCGGTTCGGCCAACGGATGCCCCGCTTGCCCGCTGAAGGGCAAGCTGCGTACCGAGCCGCCGGTGGTCTTTTTTTGAATGCGTTTGTCTAACGGGGAAGGCGGCGTGCGTCAGCGTTCCCTTCCCTGATCCACTCGCGCATCCGGACTCCGCGCGTGAGTTCTTTCGGATCGAGCCGCTCCCAATAGGGGTATTCCCGCTGCATCAGGCGTCCGGTTACACGTGTGCCCGAGCGCAGGCGCACCCTCGGCAAGTGCGAAGTTCCGTCCGGACAAAGGCTGACGGCCTTCGTCTTAACAAAAGTTAAGTGAAGGCGAGTTACAGACCTGAAAGGAACGCTCCCACATGGACTATCCGGGTATGATACTGTGACTTACATGTCCAGATTCAGCAGGCGAGACTTCTTCAAGAGCACGGCTGCGGCGGCCGGCCTTCTGGTTGCGGGCCGCACACCCGCCCTGGCGGCCAAGAGATCGGCGACCGATTGGGTCACTCTGGGTAACTCCGGCGTGAAGGTGACGCGGCTTGCTTTTGGCACCGGCACTTATGGAGGCCGCGTGCAACGCGAGCTGGGACAGGACGGGTTCACGAGGCTCGTGCGGCACGCCTATGACCGCGGCATCCGCTTTTTCGAAACGGCGGACGCTTACCGGGGGATGCCGCAAATGCTTGCCACTGCGCTCAAGGGCATCCCGCGCGACACTTACAAGCTGATGACCAAGTACCGCCTCCGCCCCGAAGACGATCCCAAAGCAACCATAGACCGGCTGCGCAGGGACCTCAACACCGAGTACGTCGACATCCTGCTGCTGCACTGCGTGCGCACGGCGGACTGGCCCGAGCAATTCAAGCGGCTGCGGGACGAGTTCTCCGAAGCCAAGGCGAAAAAGATAATCCTGGCGCACGGCGCGTCGTGCCATGGCTTACTGCCGCTCCGGGCATGCCCGGGAACCACCTGGCTCGATGTAGCGCTGGTCCGCGTGAATCACAACGGCACGCGGATGGACACCCTGCAGGGCGGCGAAGACGACGTGAAGGGCGACGTGAACGAGGTGGTCGCCCAGGTCAAGAAGATCCACGCGCAGGGCACCGGCGTGCTTGGCATGAAGCTGATGGGCGAGGGCCGCTTCACGAACCCGGAGGACAGGGACGCCTCGATCAAGTTCGTGGTTGGGCTCGGAACCGTCGATGCATTCACGATCGGCTTCAAGAGCACGGCCGAGATCGACGAGGCCATCGAGAGGATCAACAAACACCTCAACGCATAGCCCGCTCTCCCGGCCGTGGCATGCCGCGGCGGTTGCCGCCCGCCGCCAGCGGTGACCGCTACGCGGCGGCGCTTTGTGCCTTCCGCTTGCCCAGCAGCGGGCGGAGCGCCAGGTTCACGACAATCATCGCGACTGAGAACGCCGGGAGCAGAAGCAGTGCCGTTTGCAGGCGCTTGGGGTCCTCTCCGGCGATGCTGCCGATGATGCGGGAACTCACGGCCAGGCCGATCCAGCCGCAGGTGATCACGAATCCCATGGCGGTCGCAGTGGCTTTCGGGAACGCGTCGCCAACCATGGCAAGCGTGGTCGGAAACACGGGCGCCATGGCCACGCCGGCCAGGAAGACGGCCACCCAGGCAACCGTCACGTCGGTGGTTTGCAGCACCCAGAACGTGGTTACAGCCATCAGAATGGCCGAAACCAGCGTCACCGTGGGAGCGGAGACTTTAATCAAGATCCGGGATACCACCACGCGGCCGATCAACATCCCCAGCGCGAAGCCGAGCGACAGAATGCGGAGCGCACTGGCTTCTGGGATACCCTGCGCGGTCAGGTGCCGCGCCAGCCAGTTCCACATCCCCACCTCGCAGGCGACGTAAAGGAACAGGAACAGCGCCAGCAGCCAGAGGGCTCCGCGGCCGGCGATCTCCCCCACTTCGGAGGCCTTGAAGCCCCGTTCTCCGCTGGGCGCCGGCATCGGCGTGGTGGCGTGGAAGATGAATGTGGCCGCTGCGAGGATCGCCGCGGTATAGGCCAGCCGCACGGCGTCACCGCCGATCATGGAAGCAGCCAGCGGCGTGACGAGCCCGCCCAGCCCGAAGAACAGGTTCAACAGATTCAGCATTGACGCGCGGCGCTCTTCGTTGACGTCGGCCGCCAGGGCGTTGCCGGCGGTGACGATGATGCCGCCGCCGAACCCGAGCAGGAACAGGGTAGCCAGAATGGAACCGTACCCTCCCGCGTTGGACAGACCGAAGAGCGCGATGGCAACCAGGCCGAGACCGAGCAGGAGCCCCGCCTTCTTGCCTTTGTTGTCGATCAGCGGACCGGCGGAAACCGACGCGATGATCAGACCGAGCGCCTGGGCAAGCGCGATGTTTCCGTTTTGTTCCGGCGTGAGATTGAAGGTTTCGGAAAGGGACGGCAGAATCGTCCCCAGCATCGCGGCGATCACCCCGTAGACGAAAATCGCGAGAATCGCCGCGACGATCAGTCTTGCAGTGGAAATCTTTGCGGGCATAAACGCAACACTCCTCTATTCCGGCTCAAAGGCCAACTGCTCAGAGTATCAGGTTGCGAGGCTGTGTGGGCAGGGGCAGGTGGCCAGGCGCGGGCCGCCCGGGGCCCGCGCCTGGAGCGTTGCACGCTAGACGAAGCGGTATTTCTGAGTCTTCTGGTCCCAGATGATCTTCCTGCCGCGGCGGTAGGAGAGCGTGGCCATGTGCCCGCCGATGGCGGCTTCCTGGCCCACGGTGGCCGGCGCGACCGGCTTGGCCTTCCCCAGCACGGATTCCAGGAAGTTCTTGATGTGGGCCTGCACGGCAAGGTTATCGTTGTTTGGCACGTGCAGGTTGATCGGCTTGCGGGCGGCAATTTGCGGCCCGCGGACCTTTTCCGGATAGTAGTTCAGGTACTGCCGTCCGATCACCTCGATCATGCCGTCATTGCCCATGAACTGCTCGCCGTAATCGAAGTGGCGGTTTCCGAAGTAGCAGCTATAGTTGAGGTGGAACTTCGAATCCGGGTACTCGTAGAGAGCGCTGAAGGTGTCCGGAACTTCGCGGTCATCATCCGGATCGGTCCAGCGGTAGATGCCGCCGGAAGCCATGCAGGAGTACGGGACCGTCTTGCCGCAGACGAAGTTGGTGATATCGGTCTGGTGGACCAGCAGGTCGGTCGAGATGCCGCCCGAGTAGTCCCAGTACAGCCGCCACTGGCGGTAACGGCGGGGATCAAACGGCCGCTTTCTGGCCGGTCCGAGGAACTTTTCCCAATCGGCGGTCTGTTCGCTGAGGCCTTCCTGAATCGCGTAGCGCCAGGCGGGCTCGGTGTCCAGCGAGTTGCGGTACCAGAACGCGCGCACGTAGTGGACGTCGCCGATCAGGCCTTCGGCAATCATTTCCTTGGCCTTGATATACAGCGAGTTGCTGCGGTTCTGGGTGCCCACCTGAACGACTTTGCCGGCCTTCTCGGCCTCGCGCAGGATTTCAAAGCCTTCCTCGATGGTGTGGGCCAGAGGCTTTTCCAGGTAGATGTGCTTGCCGGCCCGGAGGGCGGCGATGGCCATGCTGTGATGCAGGTGTTCGGGCGTAGCAATGATCACCGCATCAATGGAAGGATCCGCCAGCAGCTCCCGGTAATCGACAAAGGTCTTGGGTGCGCTGTTCTCCTTGGACATCACCTGGTCCTTGGCCTTGGCGATAGCGCCCTGGAAAGCATCGCAAACGGCTGTCACCGTGAACAGTTCCGGGCTGCCCGTGTAAGCCTGGGTCAGGAGGTACGAGCCCCGGCTGCCGGTCCCGATCCAGCCTACCCTCAGCCTGTTGTTGGCGCCGAGAACGGGCAGGACCGCCGGCCCAACGGCCAGCGCCGCGCCTTTTACGAAACTCCGACGCGAGAATTCGTCGCTCATTGCAGGTCTCCTATGAAGATCGTGCGCCGGTATGTGCCTGACGGCTTTCAACAGCCTCGGCTGCAAGAACACGAGAACGCTCTGGTAAACTCTGGCGCACTCACAGCTAGGATATCAATGCAAAGGGGAAAGTGGGGGCTGGTACCCAAAAATGGAATTTCCTAAATCTCCCGGTGGGTGTATAATTGGATAAGAAGTCGAGCCACAGAAGTGGGCGAAAGCCCATTTTTTTTTGGCCGGCCGGATACCCAGGAGCCATGAAGGAAGCGGTTATCGCCCGAGTGACGGAGATCGCTGAACGTGTGGGCCGGTCGGAAGGGATCGAGATTGTGGACGTGCAACTCCTGGGCGGGGGCGCGAGGCGGATGCTGAGAATTGTGATCGACAAGCCGGGTGGCATATCCCACGCCGATTGTGAACTCATTTCCCAGCAGGTGGGGACCATTCTCGACGTCGAGGATGTCGTTCCCGGAGGGAGGTATACCCTCGAAGTCAGTTCTCCGGGCGTGGAGCGGCCCCTGACGAAGCCGCGCGATTTCGAGCGGTTCGTGGGCAGCAAAGCGCAGGTCACCCTGCGGGAGCCCGTTGAGAAACGGCGCAAGTGGGAAGGGGTTCTGGCCGGCATCTCCGGCGAGATTGTCACGCTTGAGCCCGAGAAGGGCAAATACATCCAATTCGCTCTCCACCAGGTCGCGAAGGCGAACCTGAAGTTCGACTGGTAATCTCCTGACAGTTTGAAAAAGAGGATAAACCTTGGGAACGATCTACCAATCCATAGAGATCCTGAGCAAAGAAAAGGGCATTGATCCGCAGATCGTGATTGACGCGGTCAAGGATGCCATGCTGGTCGCTGCCAGGAAGCACTACCACACCAATGAAGACTTAGTAGCGGAATTCGACGAGCAGACCGGCGCCATCCTGATCTTTGCCGTAAAGAAGGTTGTCGAAACCGTGGAAGACCCGGTGACCCAAATTTCCGTTGAGGAGGCCCGGCGCTACGACCCCTCGGCGGAGCCCGGGGCCGAGATCCGGTTCCCCAAACCGACTGAGATGCTGGGCCGGATCTCCGCGCAGACCGCCAAGCAGGTGATCCTGCAAAAGGTGCGCGAAGCCGAGCGGGAAACCATCTACCAGGAATACTCCGGGCGCGTAGGCGAGTTGATCAACTGCACGGTGAAGCGCATCGAGGGCCAGGACCTGGTGGTGGACATCGGAAAGACCGAGGCGCGGCTTCCGAAGAAAGAGCAGTCAAAGCTGGAAAGCTTCAGCGTAGGCGATCGTGTGCGCTGCGTCATCCGCAGCGTGGAGAAGACCGGAAAGAACCCCGGCGTGGTGGTGTCCCGGGCGGCGCCAGAATTGGTGGTGCGGCTGTTCGAGCAGGAAGTCCCAGAAATTTATGACAATACCGTCGTCATCAAGGGATGCGCGCGGGAGGCCGGCGAGCGGACGAAGATCGCCGTGCAGAGCCGGGACCGCGACGTGGACAGCGTGGGCGCCTGTGTCGGAATGAAAGGCATGCGCGTGCAGTCCATCATCCGCGAGCTGCGCGGGGAGAAGATCGACATCATCGAGTATTCCGACGATCCGGTGACCTTCGCCACGCATGCGCTCAGCCCCGCGAAAATCAGCCGGGTCAGCATCATCGACAGCGCCGAGAAGCACATGGAAGTGATCGTGGACGATTCCCAGCTCTCGCTGGCCATAGGCAAGAAAGGCCAGAACGTGCGGCTGGCGGCCAAACTCCTCGGCTGGCGCATCGATATCAAGAGCGAGGAGGAGAAGCGGCAGGAAGTGGAGTCGCAGATGGCGGCGCTGGCTGTGGCGGGCGCTCCGGTATCGGTTCTGGTGGATCACGGACTCAGCGAGAAAGTAGTCGAGAAGCTGCTTGAGTCCGGGGTCGGAACGGTGGAGAAGCTCGGCGGAATGACGCCCGAGCAGTTGGAAGAAATTCAAGGTATCGGCCCGAAAACGGTAGGGACGATTCAGATGGCGGTCAACAGCTACTACGCGCAGTATGAAGACGTGCCGGCGCAGGAGGCCGCGGCGCCGGAGGCGGCGCTGGAAGAAGTCCCGCCGTTTTACGAGGGCGAGAACGCAACCGGGGCGGAGGAAAGCCCCACCGTAGCGGAAGCAGGGCCGGGCGGCGCCGAGGACGCGCTGGCAACGCCGGAGCCCGAACCGACGGGTTCGCCGGAAAGCGAATAGATTGTATCGAATTTGATACGATGAAGGTCACGGCTGAACCCGGAGGCCAGGGCAAGACTCGAAAGGCCAGCGTGCGGCGGACTCCCTGTAAGGAGGTAGACGCCAGTGTTGTGTCGCCCTGATCCGGGAGGTTTTTGATCGAACGTATGAAAAAAATTCGAATAAACGAGCTGGCGCGGGAATGCGAGCAACCCAACGCCGTAATCATCGCACTGCTCCCGCAGTTCGGCGTTACCGAAAAGAAAACGCACTCCAGCTCAATCGACGAGGATGTAGCCGACCAGATCCGGCGGCATTTTGGCGTCATCGTCGATAAGCGGGAAGCTGAAGTTGAAGCTCCCGCGAAGAAAGAGGCGGAGCCTGCGCCCGCACCGGCGCCGGCTGAGGTTGAGGCAAAGACTGAGGAGCCGAAGGCAGCCCCGGTTGTCGCAGAGCCGCCCGCACCCGTTCAGAAAGAAAAACCAGCCGAGACGAAGCCCAGCGGCATCGGGCTGACGGAGAGGCTGGCGACACGCCCCGCAGCGCAACCGCTGCGTCCGCCGCTGGCCACGCGCCGCCCCGCGGCACCCGAGCCCGCGCGCCCGGCGCCTCAACAACCGCCGGCTGCCGTGGTTATCCCACCACAGCCGGAGAAGCCACCCGCGCAACCGCCTGCGCCGCAGCAGCCTGCACCGCAGCAGGCGCAGCCGCCCGTGCAGCAGGTACAACCTCCCGCACAGCCGCAGGAGCAGCCGCCTGCGCAGCCGCGTTTGACCCCGCCGGTCGCCGCCAAGCCGCTGCCGTCGCCACGGCCCGGCCAGATCATCTCCGGTCCGAGGCAGCCGTTTCCGGCGATTCCAGGAGAAATTCCGGGGCGTCCCGCGCCGCGGCCCGGACAGGTCGTGCAGCCGCCGCAACCGCGCCGTCCGGCGCAGCCGGCCGCGCCTCAGCAGCCGGCGGCTACTCAACCGTCTCAGCCCGCCGCTCAGACCGGCCAGCGCCCTCTTGCCGGCCAGCCTGTCGCGCGGCCCGTGGTGCCGCCGCGTCCCGACCTGGTAGCCAGGCTTCAACAGACCAAGGCGATGCCGGGTCAGCCCCAGGCTCGTCCTGGAACTCCCCGACCGCCCACGACGCCCATTCCGGGCCAGCCCATCTATCAGCCGCGAGGACCCCTCCGTCCGGGCCAGCCCTTGGCGCGCACCGGACGTCCGGGAGCTCCCGGTGCGCCCGGCCGCGGCCGCGGGCTACATCCCACGTCGCCGCTGCGTCCCGAGCCGGCTGTTGTTCCGGCCGCCGAGCAGCGCCGTCCGCAAAAATCGCATGCGCGGCAGGTAATTGATCGCGAAGTTGAGCGCGAAGGGAAAATCGCCCGCCCGGCTGCGCGTCGCGAGGATATCACCAAGCTCGCGGAGGGCAAGGAGATCACCATTGCCGAGGGGATCACGGTCAAGGAGCTCTCCGAGAAGCTTGGCCTGAAGGCCAACGTGATCATCAAGCGGCTGGTCGAGAAGAAAATTTTCGCGACCATCAATCAGACGCTCGACGTCAAGCTCGCCGAGCAACTGGCAAGAGAGTTTGGCGCCATTCCATCGCAGGTCAGCTACGAGGAAGAAGCGATTCTCCAGGAAGCGGACCTGGCCGAAGACGATGCCGGGCCGGTGAAGCGGCCGCCGGTGGTGACCATCATGGGCCACGTCGATCACGGGAAGACCTCGCTGCTCGACGCCATCCGGCTCACCAACGTTGTGGACAAGGAAGCCGGCGGGATCACGCAGCACATCGGCGCCTACCAGGTGGAGAAGGACGGCCGGCTGATCACCTTCATCGACACCCCGGGCCACGAAGCGTTCACCCGCATGCGCGCCCGCGGCGCCAAGGTGACGGACCTGGTGGTTCTGGTGGTGGCGGCCGATGACGGCGTGATGCCCCAGACGCTGGAAGCCATTGACCACTCGCGTGCCGCGGGGGTTCCGCTGCTTGTGGCGATCAACAAGATCGACAAGCCAGACGCCCAGCCCGAGCGCGTGAAGCAACAGCTTTCCGACCGCGGGCTGGTGCCCGAAGAGTGGGGCGGCGATACGGTAATGGTGCCGGTATCGGCGCGCACGAAACAGAATCTGGACCTGCTGCTCGAGATGATCCTGCTGGTTTCCGACCTGCAGGAATTGAAGGCGAATCCCCACCGGCCCGCTCTGGCGACGGTGCTGGAAGCGAAACTGGACCGCGGCCGGGGCCCGGTCGCCACGGTGCTGGTGCGCAACGGCACGCTGCGGGTGGGGGATTACTTCATCTGCGGCTCGGTGTTCGGCAAGGTCCGTGCCCTGTATAACGACCGGGGCGAGTCGATCAGGGAAGCCGAGCCATCCCAGCCCGCCGAAGTGCTTGGTCTGGAAGCCCTTCCCGAGGTCGGCGAGACTTTGCAGGTTGTAACCGACACGGCGAAGGCGAAACAGATCGTGATGTACCGCGAAGCGAAGGCCCGCGAGTCGGCGATGGCCAAGAGCTCGCGCGTCACGCTCGATCAGTTGCACCAGCAGATCAAGGAAGGCGAGGTCAAGGAGCTTCGCATCATTCTGAAGGCCGACGTAGGCGGCAGCGCCGAAGTGCTTTCCGACACGCTGCAGAAGCTCTCCACCGACAAGGTGAAGATCCGGGTGATTCACAGCGGCGTGGGCGCTATCACCGAGACCGACGTGCTGCTGGCCTCAGCTTCGAACGCCATCGTGATCGGCTTCAACGTCCGGCCGGACCGCAACGCCGCAGCCGTGGCCGAGCAGGAGAAGGTTGACATCCGGCTGCACACGATCATCTACGACCTGACGGACGAGATCAAGCGCGCGATGACCGGTATGCTCGAGCCGGTGTTCAAGGAGACGTTCCGAGGCCGGGCCGAGGTGAAGGAGACGTTCCGCATTTCGAAGATCGGCACGGTGGCCGGCTGCCTGGTGGTCGACGGCTCGATCACCCGCGATAGCGAGATCCGCGTGCTCCGCGACAACGTCGTGGTGTACAAGGGCAAGATCGGTTCACTGAAGAGGTTTAAGGATGACGCCAGCGAGGTCCGCAGCGGCCTCGAGTGCGGCATCGCGATTGAGAATTTTAACGACATCAAGCCGGGAGACGTACTGGAAGCGTTCGTTACCGAGCACGTAGCGCCAGAAGTCCTGGTCTGACCCCGTAATGGCTAGTATCGGTGTGCTCACTCTGGAGATGCGGCTCAACGGGTCGCACTCGCTAAAGGAAAAACGCCACGTTGTGCAGAGCCTGAAGGAACGCCTTCGGCACAAATTCAACGTAGCGGTGGCGGAGATCGACTGCCAGGACCTCTGGCAGCGAGCCGTGCTGGCGGCCGTAACGGTGTCGAGCGACCACGGGCACGCCGCTGTGGTTCTCCAGTCGGTGGAACGCGAGGCGGCTTCCTTGCTTGGGCCGGAGCTGATCAACGCCACCGTGGAGTGGCTGGAGTGAGTCAAAGATGGAACCCCACCGCGCGGAACGCATCTCCGAGGCGATTCGCGAGGAGTTGTCGGAGATCATCGAGTACGAGCTTGGTGATCCCCGGGTGGACAATGTAGCCGTGGCGGCGGTGCATGTCACCCCGGACCTGCGGCATGCGCACGTGATGGTAGTTTCGGAGGGCACGGCCGAAGAGAAACGGCAGGCTCTCGAAGGGCTGGCGCACGCTTCCCACTTTCTGCGACGGGAGCTGGCCAGCCGGATCCGGGTATGGCGCATCCCCGAACTGCATTTCGAGGCGGAGTCGTCCGGAGCCGCCAGCCGGGTGGAACAACTGCTCGAACGCGTACGAAAAAGCCGTAAAAATAAGAGCGAAAAATAGCCCTACGATGCCGCGGTTCGTGCTACTTTTGTTCTTGTTGGCGCAGGGAGCGCAGGTTTCCCGCCTGTGCTTCGCTGCTGCGGGCGGCACGGTTCCCCAGGAAGCCCGCCAGCTTCTCCGGCTCGAGGAAAGCGTGGATGCCATGGGCTCCACCTACTCGGTGGTGATCTATGGCTACGACCGGAACCAAATGGTCGCTGCCATGGAGGCGGCTTTCGATGAAGTGCGGCGGATCGACCATCTGCTCTCGAATTACCGGCTCAACAGCGAGCTAAGCGAGATTAACCGTTTCGCCGCAGAGCGTCCCGTCAAAGTGACGCCCGAGGTTTTCCGGTTGCTTTCGAAGTGCATAGAGATCAGCCGCGAAAGCGAGGGCGCCTTCGACATCAGCGTTGGTCCGCTGATGAAGGTCTGGGGATTTTACAGAGGCAGGGGCCGCCTGCCGAGCAAGGACGAGGTGGCTCAGGCACTGAAAAAGACGGGGTATCAAAAGATCCAACTGGACGCCGAAAACCGGACAGTGCGCTTCACCGAAGCCGGTGTGGAACTGGATCCGGGCGGGATAGGCAAAGGGTACGCAGTGGACCGCATGGTCGAGATTCTGAAAGAAAACGGCATCACCTCGGCTCTGGTCACCGCCGGAGGCAGCAGTATTTACGGGCTTGGCGACCCGAATAACGGCAAGGGCTGGGAAGTCAAGATCCGCGACCCCAAGAATCCGCGCAAGACCGTGGCCGAGGTCTATCTGAGAAACGAGTCCCTGTCCACCTCCGGCAATTACGAGAAGTTTTTCGAGGCCGAGGGCAAGATATACAGCCACATCATGGATCCTCGCACCGGCTATCCCGCAAGCGGCGTGCTTGCCGTTTCGGTGATTGCTCCGAAAACCCTGGACAGCGAGGCCTGGACCAAGCCCTACTTCATCCTCGGCCGCCAGTGGGCGGCCAAGCACAAACCCAAAAACTTTCGTGTTTTTATATGCGAGGACAAAGCGGAACAGCCATGCGCATGGCTCCAATGAACAGCCGTTTTTTGGACGCCTGCCGGCGCCGGCCCACCGATGTGCGGCCAGTGTGGTTTATGCGCCAGGCGGGACGTTATCTGAAACAGTATCGCGAGATCCGTGCCAAGCATGGCATTTTGGAAATCTGCAAGCGGCCGGATCTGGCCGCGGCAGTAACCCTGCAACCTGTAGAGATCCTCGACGTAGACGCAGCCATCATTTTCGCCGACCTGCTGCTGCCGGTCGAGCCGATGGGGTTGAGGTTGCGATTCGTCAGCGGCGAGGGCCCGGTGATCGAGAATCCGGTGCGCACCTCCGAGGACATTGATACGCTGTCGATTTCCAACACGGACGACCTCGGCTACGTGGGCGAGGCGATTCAGATGGTTGTGAAGGCCCTGGCGGGCAAGGTTCCCGTGATTGGGTTCGTCGGAGCGCCTTTCACGCTGGCCAGCTACATCATCGAGGGCGGCCCGTCCCGCACCTTCCTGAAGACCAAGCAGATGATGTACTCCAACGAGACGCTGTGGCGGCGTCTGATGGGGAAGCTGGTCGACGTGCTGGGCCCCTACGCGATCTTGCAGGTGGCCGCGGGCGCCCGCGCCATCCAGGTGTTCGATAGCTGGGTGGGCGCGCTGGGGCCCGACGATTATGTCCGCTACGTGGCGCCATATTCTCGCGCGCTGATCGAGCGGATCCGCTCGACCGGAGTGCCGGTGATTCACTTCGGCACGGGCGCGGGCGGCTTTTTCCGCGAGCTGCACGCGGCCGGCGGGGACGTCCTCGGCATCGACTGGCGCGTCAACATTGACCAGGCGTGGATGGATATCAGCTATCGCTCGGCCATCCAGGGCAACCTGGACCCCGCTGTGCTCTTTGCGCCGCTGCCCGAGCTGAAAATGCGCACGCACGAGTTGCTGAAGCGCACCGGGACGCGTCCCGGCCACATTTTCAACCTGGGCCACGGAATATTCCCGGAAACGCCGGTGGAGAATGTAAAGGCCCTGGTGCAGTTTGTCCGGGAGTTCCGCCCGTGAGAACGGGGGAGAGTTGAAGCAGGCAGTCCTTCTGCTCGCCCATGGCGCTCCCGAAAACCTGGACGGCATACCCGAATACCTGAAGAACGTCCTCGGCGGCCGGCCGGTGCCGCCGCAAGTCGAAGAAGAAGTCCGGCGGCGCTATGTCGAAATCGGCGGGGGTTCCCCGCTGCTGGCGCGGACGCGCGAGCAGGCATCGGCCCTGGAGGCGGTGCTGGGCCTGCCGGTCTATTTCGGGATGCGCAACTGGCACCCGTCCATCAAGCAAACGATGGGCCGGCTTCAAGCCGATAACATCGAGCGCGCCGTCGCCATCTGCCTGGCGCCACAGTATTCCAAAGCCAGCGTTGGCCTCTATTTCCGGCGGGTTCAGGAGGCCAAGCGGGAACTCAACGCTAAAGTGGAGATTGTCTGGGCCAAGAGCTTCCACGATTCCCCGCTGCTGCTGGAAGCGTTCGCGAGCAAGCTCACGCCGTTGTTGCCCGCCGAAAAAGTCCTGTTCACCGCGCACAGCCTGCCGGAGCGCCTGCTGTCGCGCGCCGATCCCTACGACGCAGAATCCAGAGCCACGGCGGCCGGCGTGGCCGCGCGCGCCGGCCTCACGGCTTGGGATTTCGCTTATCAGAGCCAGGGCTTCAGCCGGGAGAAGTGGCTCGGGCCGGCCGTCGAGACGCAGCTTGACCTCTATGCCGCTCAAGGCGTTCGCGACGTCGTGCTGGCGCCCATCGGATTTGTCTCCGACCACGTGGAGATCCTCTACGACGTCGACATCGCCTTCCGGAACTACGCACGCGAACGCGGCATCACTCTGCGCCGCACCGAATCCCTGAATGCCTGCCCCGCCTTCATCGCCGCGCTGGCCGAGGTTGCGAAACGGAAACTATGCGCAGGGCGTTGATCATTGGGGGCGGAATTTCCGGCCTCTCCGCCGCCTACTACCTCTCGAAGGCCGGAGTGCCCTCGACCCTGGTGGAGCGCAGGCCGAGGCTGGGCGGCGTCATTGAGACCGAAACGATCCACGGCTGCGTCCTGGAAACCGGACCGGACAGCTTCCTCTCTGCCAAGCCGTGGGCGATGGACCTCATCCGCGAACTCGGGCTCGAAGGTGACGTCATCGGCTCCAACGACCATGCCCGCGTGACCTACGTCCGCAAGAACGGCCGGCTCGTACCGCTGCCCGACGGGCTGATGCTGATGATTCCCACCAAGATCGTGCCGCTGCTGACGACTTCGCTGCTGGGTTGGGGCACGAAAATCAAAATGGGGCTGGAGTGGTTCCGGCGGCCGGACGGCGCGATTCGCCCGGACCGGTCCGTGGCGGACTTCATCGCGGAACACTACGGGCAGGAGGCAGTCGACTACCTGGCTGAGCCCCTGCTAGCGGGCGTTTATGGCGGGGATCCGAATAAGCTCAGCGTGGCCAGCGTGCTGCCGCGTTTTACCGAACTCGAAGCCAAATACGGCAGCCTCACCAAAGGCGTTCTGCATGAGCGGCGCAAAGCTGCGAAACAGGCCAAGGGACGGCCTCTGTTTCAGACGTTGAAAGGCGGCCTCGGCCAGCTCATTTCCGCGATGGCGGCCTCCGCCAATCCCCGGCTGGAGGTCGTCCATGGTACGGCCGAGGCGCTGGAGCGGTCGGCGCCGGGCTGGCGCGTGCGGGTGGATGGCGCATGGCTTGAAGCCGCGAACGTCGTTCTGGCCTGCCAGGCATACGAGGCCGGCGCGCTTATTTCCGGCGTGGACCCCGAACTGGGTTCTCTGCTGAACGGGGTGTCCTACTCCTCGTCCATCACGATTTCCCTCGGGTACGAGAAAGCCGGCTTTGCTCATCCGCTCAACGGATTCGGGTTCCTGATCCCGAAGCGCGAGCGCAAGCTCGTGGTGGCCTGCACCTGGGTCGCGACGAAGTTTTCCCACCGCGTCCCGGACAATCTGGTTGTGCTGCGGTGCTTTGTGGGCGGGGAGGATGAAACCGTGCTGCGGGAATCGGATGAGGCGCTGGTGGAAGCCGTCCGCCAGGAGCTTCGCGAAATCATGGGAGTGACCGAAACGCCTGTTTTCAGCCGGGTGGCGCGCTGGCCGCGTTCGATGGCACAGTACACGGTCGGCCACCAGGAGCGGATGAAGGCCGTGGAAGCCCGCAAGGCGGCGCTCCCCGGGCTGCATTTGGCTGGAAACGCGTACACCGGCATCGGCATTCCGGACTGTATCCGCATGGGCAAGCAGGCAGCCGAACGGATACGGGAAGCGGAACTCTGATCTCTAAAGCTTGTCAGGACAGCGGCACCCTCGCTGCACCCACGCGGACGCAGACAAACCGGGGCGACTCGCCTAGCAGATGGACATGCGCCGCGCCTTTACACTGCAAGAGTTGCTGATACGATGCCTTGTCGATAATCAGTACTTGAGGTGAACACTCCCGGAGCGCGGCATACAAGTCCTGGGCGCTAAGCAGGAATCTCGTGTAACGAGCCGAATACCACACAAACTGATTCCGGTAATCGAAGCCGGGCTCGCCGGATGTGTACATCAGAACCCGTTCCCCAGGTGCGGTGTTCCGCTCGGCAATAGGAGCGAGGGTGCGCATATCAACGCCTCTTTCGGGAGCCGGAAAGACAATCTTGCCCACGGTGATGCAGAGCAGGAGCACGCAACCAGTGTAGTAGGCCGCAGACATCTTCCGGCGCGGAATGATTCTCTGCAGCGTGAGCGCTGTCATCAGCGCCAGTGCCGGAAACGTTGGAAGGAGATAGCGGCCGTACTTGGGAGTCGTGAAACTTAGCGGGATGATAAAAATTCCAAACCATATCAGCGGCAAAAACCACAGCGGGTCAATGCGCTTTCGAACCGATTCCCGAACATAAATTACTAACAGCATTTAGGATTCGCTATATCTTCAATCGGGACAATTCCCCGAACCTCTAAACGGTCTGGATACACCCACAACTTAACTTGTAACCTGTCAAGCAGTTCTTCCCAGGTTACTACTCTCT